>Ga0207713_1000002_pt1 | contig 1061749 bp, 990 predicted proteins | sample KBSS64metaG_FD_184404 | JGI IMG/M metagenome (GOLD analysis project Ga0207713, IMG submission 184404) | Switchgrass rhizosphere microbial communities from Kellogg Biological Station, Michigan, USA - KBS S6-4 metaG (SPAdes) (version 2) | ecosystem: Host-associated > Plants > Roots >...
TCGGCCTGAATGGCGCTATCGTTGGCATGACCACCTTCGGTGAGTCTGCGCCGGCAGAGCAGCTGTTCGAAGAGTTCGGCTTCACCGTCGACAACGTGGTCGCGAAAGCGAAAGCGCTGCTGTAGTCATAGCGTCGCAGAACGCGCGGGCTTTGGCTCCATGAAATGAAAAGGGGGTTACCTGACCAACCGGCAGGCAACCCCTTTGACCTCGTCGCCGGGCGGCGCGGTTATTGTTTACCCATCGCGTCTTTGCCCATTTTGTCTTTCGACATTGAATCTTTGGCCATACCATCTTTGCTCATGGCGTCCTTGCTCATACTATCCTTCGACATAGCGTCCTTTGACATCCCATCTTTCGACATACACTCTTTTTTCATGCTATCTTTCGTGCAGTTGTGAGACATCTTACCCATATTATCTTTGGCCATGTTATCTTTCGCCATATTATCGGCAGCGTAGACGCTGGATATACCGAAAAATAAAGCAGAGCACATCAGTAAGGTATTCATTTTTTTCATTTGGTAATTCCTTCATGTTGTATAAATAACGGATGATGACGGCCATAAATTAACTACCCGCGAACCAGTTATAACCCTGGTCTTCCCAGTAGCCGCCGGGGTAACGATTGGTCACTTCAATCGCCATAATATGCTTCGGGTTTTTATAGCCGAGCTTGGTTGGAATTCTTAACTTCATCGGAAAACCATATTTACGCGGCAATAGCTGGCCATCGTAGGTTAATGCAATAATCGTCTGGGGATGGAGCGCAGTGGCCATGTCGATACTGGTATAATAATTATCAGCACAGCGAAAACTGACGTAGCTGGCGCGCAGATCGGCACCGATCCTTTTGAGGAAGAGGGCAAAAGGAACCCCGCCCCATTTACCAATGGCGCTCCATCCTTCCACGCAAATATGCCGTGTGACCTGGCTGACCTGCGCCATTGTATGGAGTTCGGCCAGTGTCCAGGGGCGTTTGTCCGTTACTAATCCCGTAATTTCAAGGCGATAATCGCTGGCATCGATCGTAGGCGCCTGATCCTCGCTATAAAATGCATTAAACGGGAAAGGGCGAGCGATCCTACTTTCGGGATAAACCGGCGCAAGGTTATCAGGATTAAATAACCAGTGTTGAATACGATCGTTAAATCGGGAGATCTGGCTTAAGGTTTTTTCGACCTCGCTGTTATTGCTGATATCGCAACCGGTTAACAGCATCAGGCCGCCAAAGGTTAATCCCTGCCTGATAAAGCGGCGGCGGCCTTCCGATGAGAGCTGCTTGTTAATTTCCCGGCTCGCCTCCTGAACGACGATTGTCTTGTCGGCTGCGGAGAGTAAATTTTTATGATTGTTCACTGTATTTTCCTTATCGTCCGCGGAGCATCGCCAGTAACGTTTTCGGGACCAGCAGCACCATCAGCAGATGAATAACGACAAACCCCATCAGTGCGGACATCGCCAGGAAATGAATCACCCGTGCATTGTCATATCCCCCGAGTAAGGTTCGTAGCAGCGGAAACTGCACAGACTTCCAGATAACCAGACCGGATAGCGCCAGAATAATGCTATCGAGCATGACGAAGAGATAGGCCAGTTTCTGGACGTAGTTATAATGGCCGGGATTGTCATGTGTCAGCCTGCCGCGTAATGCGGAAATAAAATCGTGAATGACCCCTCGTGGCGACAGCGGCCAGAATTGTTTTTTTAAGCGTCCGCTGACAACATTCATCAGCAGGTAAAATACACCGTTAAGAGCAAATAACCACATTGCTGAAAAATGCCATTGCAATGCGCCGGCCAGCCAACCGCCAAGAGTCAGTGCATCCGGAATATCAAAATTAAACAACGGTGATGCGTTATAAATACGCCAGCCGCTGGTCACCATAATTAATATCGAAAGCGCATTGACCCAGTGGCAAATTCTTAACCACAAAGGATGAACGATAGCGGGTTTCACCTGACCTGAGGGGCTGTTCATCATGATATTCCCGGTTATTGCGTTAATCACAGTGTGGCCTGAATCTGTTCGCCGATGTATCACGAAAAGTTAAATTAAATGTGATAACTCGCGATGCAAATGTCGTATAGACTTTCTCTGAAAGCGATCAATAAGGCGGCAGCGATGAAGCCCAAAAAAGTGTTAATTATTGAAGATGATGAAAATATCGCGGAGCTTCTGCAGCTACATTTATGCGAAGAGGGCTATGAAATCAGCCATGCTGCTGAAGGCGTCGGTGGGCTGGCGATGGTCAGGCAGGGCGGCTGGGACGCGCTGATCCTCGATCTGATGTTACCGGGCATCGACGGTCTGGAGATCTGCCGGCATGCTCGCACTATGGCAAGCTACATGCCGATAGTGATAATCAGCGCGCGCTCAAGTGAAGTCCATCGTGTCCTGGGGCTGGAGCTCGGGGCAGATGACTACCTCGCGAAACCCTTTTCAATGCTTGAACTGGTGGCGCGAGTGAAGGCGCTCTTCCGCCGTCAGGAGGCCATGACCCAGAATCTGATGCAGGACGCCGGCATGTTGCATATTGACCGGCTGGCCATCGACCCGCTTGCGCGCGAAGCGCGCCTGCGCGATCTCCCGCTTGACCTGACGCCGCGCGAGTTCGACCTGCTGTGGTTCTTTGCCAGGCATCCCGATAAGGTCTTTTCCCGCATCAGCTTGCTCAACCAGGTCTGGGGCTATCAGCATGAAGGGTATGAGCATACGGTCAACACGCACATTAATCGGCTGAGGATGAAAATAGAAGATAATCCGGCGGAGCCGGAGTTTATCCTGACGGTTTGGGGAAAAGGCTACAAATTTACGGCCCCGCACCCCGAGCCTGGCCGCTGAAACATTCCGCCGGCGCGAGTCGAATGCGGCGCGAGTACCACTCGTACTTTCTTCGCTGCGCGCCGCTGTCTCGCTCGCCGTTCACCGGCCTCTCTTCTGCCGATAGCGCGCGCTGTCGCGGCGGGTGAAAAGCCATCTCCCATCACATTCCCCGCCGCCAGACGAGAATTGTTGTGCGTGAACGCTAAATTTTGCACATCTGTTTTGGTTGGCTGCCCGGGTTGTTGCCAAATTTAGTGAGAGTTCGCGTGCACACCGGACCGCATCACTTACACAACATATCAGCCAGTTGCGGAGTATCAGTCATGCATCCACCGATGATGTATCAGGATTTAACGACCCGGGCGCTCATTGAACATGCCGCGCGATATCATAGCGATACGGGAATTGTCTCGGTCGGGACGTTGGGGGGAAGGGAGTACAGTACCTGGGGAGAGGTGGCGGATAACGCCCGGCATCTGGCCTCCGCCATGCATCGGCTGGATCTCCCGGCAGGCGCCCGTTGCGGCACGCTGGCGTGGAATAATCGCCGTCATCTGGAAATCTATTTTGGCATCAGTTCTGGGGGATGGGTGACGCATACCATCAATCCACGCCTGTCCGCGGAACATCTCGCCTTTATCATCAATGATGCCGCGGACGAGATTCTGTTTTTCGACTACACCTTTCTACCGCTTATCTGCGCGCTGCGGCCCCAATTGCCAACGGTAAAGCATTTTGTTCTGCTGGCGCCGCGGAATGACGAAGCGCTCGCCGCGCTGGATGCGCTGCTGTTTTTTGATGAGCTGGTCGCTGAAGCGGATCCGGCGTATCGCTGGCCCGAGGTGAGCGAAGATTCTCCAGCCTCGCTGTGCTATACCTCCGGGACCACGGGGAAGCCGAAAGGGGTGCTGAATACCCACCGCTCGCTGGTACTGCATACGCTGAGCGGCAATCAGCCGGATGCGGCCGGTATATCGGCACAGGACACGCTGCTGCCGGTGGTGCCGATGTTCCACGTCAATGCCTGGGGCACGCCTTTTATTGCAGCGATGGCGGGCGCTCGCCTGGTTCTGCCGGGGCCGAATCTGGACGGCGACAGCCTGCTGCGGCTGCTGAGCGAAGAGCAGGTCAGCGTCGCCTTCGGCGTTCCGGTCATCTGGGCCGGTTTGCTTGCCGCGCTGCGTAAATCGGATATTCGCCTGCCGCATTTTAAACGATCTTTTGTCGGCGGGTCGGCGCTGCCGCCGTCGATGATTGAAGTCTTCCGCCGCGATTATGATATTGCGCTGATTCATGCCTGGGGGATGACCGAGACTTCGCCCATCGGCACCATCAACACGCCGCTGAGCAAACATAAGGCCCTGACCCAGGAGACACAGGAAAAACGGGGGCACGGTCAGGGACGCGTCATTTTTGGCATCGATCTGCGGGTGGTGGATGCGCAGGGCCAGACGCTGGCCAACGATGGCGAAAGTCAGGGCTATCTGCAGGTGCGCGGCCATTGGGTGGCGGCAAATTACTATGGTCGTCCCGATACGGCGTTGACCGATGACGGCTGGTTCGATACCGGCGATATTGGCACTCTTGATGAGAATGGCTACCTGGTGATTCACGATCGGGCGAAAGATATCATTAAGTCCGGCGGAGAGTGGATCTCGACGGTGGAGCTGGAGAATATTGCCCTTGCCCATCCGGCGATTCGCAGCGCGGCGGCGATTGCGGCGCAGCATCCGCGCTGGGATGAGCGTCCGGTGCTGCTGTGCGTCAGGGCGGAAGGGGGCGAAATTGAAGAGCCGGAGCTGCTGGCCTGGTACCAGGCACGGGTGCCGAAATGGCAGCTGCCGGACCGGATTCTGTTCATCGATGCGCTCCCCGTCAGCGCCACCGGTAAAGTCCTGAAAAACCGACTGCGCGCCGAGTTCGGTCAGATTCTGATGGCGGATGGGCGCGAGGCGGGCTAAATCGGTTTCTGGCCGCCCTAAGGTTTATGCCCCGTGAGCCAGGGGCATAAGCATTTTGCTTTCTCTGTAAGCGGCGAACAGTAAAAAAATGATGATATAAAGACAACAGATCAACGCCATCGCGCTGATGTAAGCCGGCAGGTGGGTGACGTAAATCAGGCTGCACGAGAGAATGACCAGAACGATGCCGGTATACATAGGGTGGGGAAGCCATCTAAAAATGCCGGTTCTGATAGCCGACACGCCGGGCAGATAGTAACCCGCCCAGGTATGGCACCGGCCTAAATCAAGTTTGCCTTTTATCATCAGGATATTACCGATCACGGCAATCGCCAGACATCCCCATTCAATCAGGCTAATGGTTGCCACCAGAGACAGGCTATAGCCAAAAATAAGGATCGGAACCAGCCACATGAACCTTAAGAGTTTGATCGCGGCGACAGGAAACAGAGGAGATGCCTCGGCCGGCTGCTTGCGCGGAATGATAAAGGCGGTAAATACGACCAGATTGAGCAGTGCCAGAAACAGCCATACCGTCGCCATCATGATTAACCTCGAGCCGGACATTCAGCGGTGTCATGAGGAAAAGTGTAGCTGAGCCACGCAGAGAGAGGACAAAAAAACGGCGGAGCCGGGGCTCCGCCTGACGGGATTAACGGCCCGCTTTTAGCTTCTGATAATACTCTTCATACAGGGTGCTGGCGCTGCCGACATCGTTTTGCCATTCGCCTTTGGCGATGGTGTCGGCATCCGGGTAGAGCGACTTATCATTGGCGACTTCCGGGCTGAGCATTTTACGCGCGGCGAGGTTTGGCGTCGGGTAGCCGATGGTTTCCGCCACCTGTTTTGCCACTTCCGGGCGCAGCAGGAAGTTAATCAGCTTGAGCGCGCCGTCGACGTTTTTCGCATTCGTCGGAATCGCCAGGCTATCCATCCAGAAGATCCCGCCTTCTTTCGGCCAGACGACCTCGAGCGGCGTGCCTGACTGGCGGGCAACCCATGCCGAACCGTTCCACACCATGCCGAGATTCACTTCGCCTTCCATATAGGGGTTGGCCGGGTTATCGGAGTTAAACGCCGCCACGTTAGGCATCAGTTTTTTCAGCTCGTTGTAGGCGGCTTCAATCTCTTTCGGGTCGGTAGTATTGCCGGAATAGCCCAGCTTACGTAAGGCAACCTGGAACACTTCCCGCGCATCGTCGGTCAGCAGCAGGCTGCTCTTATACTCTGGTTTCCACAGGTCGGCCCAGCTGGTGACGGTTTTCGGGTCGATAGCATCGCTATTGACGCCAATGGCCGTAGCGCCCCAGATGTAGGGAATGGAATAATCGTTGCCCGGATCGAACGGTTTATTCAGCATCTGCGGATCGAGGTTATTGAAGTGAGTCAGCTTGCTCTTATCGATCTTCTGCAACATGCCTTCTTTACGCATCTTGTCGACGAAATAGGTGGAAGGCACCACCAGATCGTACGCCCCGTCTTTATAGGTTTTGAGTTTGGCATACATGGTTTCATTCGACTCGTAAGTGGAATAGATAACCTTGATGCCGGTCTCTTTGGTGAACTGCTCCAGCAGACCCGGCGGTACATACTCGGTCCAGTTATAGAAATAGAGCGTTTTGCTGTCGTCCGCATGCGCGGCGCTGATACCCATTACCAGAGCGCCCGCTGCGAGCAGGTGGCGTGACCATTTTTTCATTTTAACGTCCCCTGAGTTTTATCACGTGCAATCAATTGGCTGGCGATGACCATCACCAGCGACAGAACTAACAGAATCGTCGCCAGGGCGTTCACTTCCGGCGATACGCCCACTTTGACCATCGAGTAGATCTTCAGTGGCAGGATCTCGTAACCCGGGCCGGTTACGAATGACGATACCACCACATCATCCATCGATAGCGTAAAGCTCAACAGCCATCCGGCGGCCACGGCAGGCAGCGCCAGCGGCAGAAGAATTTTACGCAGAATGGTCAACTCGCTGGCGCCCAGATCTTTCGCCGCCTCCAGCATCCGCACATCAAAACCTTTGAGACGAGAATAGACCGTCACCACCACGAAAGGCAGGCAGAAGGTGATGTGCGAAAACAGCAGCGACCAGAACCCGAGCTGGATGCCGATCAGCATAAACAGCACCAGCAGGGAGATGGCCATGACGATATCCGGCGACATCATCACCACGAACAGCATCCCGCTGACGAACGGTTTACCACGAAAACGATAGCGATACAGCGCGACGGCGGTCAGCGAGCCGATCAGCGTCGCAAAGGTGGCCGATAGCACCGCCATGGTCAGCGAGTGCTGTGCTGCCTGCAGCAGGCTATCGTTGTTCATCAACAGGCTATACCACCGGGTGGTGAAGCCCTGCCAGTTAATACCAAAGCGCGAACTGTTAAACGAGTTGACGATCAGAATAATGATCGGAATATAAAGGTAAGCATAAATGGCGGTCATAAAGCCGCCGCGCAGCAGTCGACCGATCATTCGAGCTCCACCTTCTTATTCAACAGACGCGCCGCGCGCCAGTAAATTAACAGCATCAGGCCCATAACCAGCGTCAGAGTAATGCTGGTTGCGGCGCCAAACGGCCAGTCGCGGATATTCAGGAACTGACTCTTGATAACGTTACCGATCAACAGGTTTTTAGCGCCGCCCATCAGATCCGAGACGTAGAACAGCCCCATCGCCGGCAGCATCACCAGCAGGCAGCCGGCAATAATGCCCGGCATCGTCAGTGGAATAATGATGCGGATAAAGGTTTGCAGCTTGCTGGCGCCCAGATCCCTTGCCGCTTCCAGCAGAGGACGATCCAGCTTCTCAATACTGGAGTAGAGCGGCATCACCATAAACGGCAGCAGAATATAGACCAGTCCGATGATGACCGCGGACGGGGTGTACATGATGCGCAGCGGCGTATCAATCACCCCCAGCCACAGCAGAAACTCGTTGAGATACCCTTTGGTGCTGAGGAATATTTTCAGCCCGTAGATACGGATCAATGAGTTGGTCCAGAACGGCACGATCAGCAGAAACAGCAGCAGCGGACGCACTTTTTCCGGCAGCCTGGCCAGAAACCAGGCGAAAGGATAGCCGAGCGCCAGGCAGGCCAGGGTCGCCAGCAGCGCCATATTGAGCGAGTGCAGCAGCACGTCGTAATAGAGCGGATCCAGCAGGCGCGTGTAGTTATCCAGCGTGAAGACCAGCTTGACGAAACTGGCGTCGTCGCGGGTCAAAAAACTGGTACCGATGATCATCAGGTTGGGCAGGAACACAAACAGCACAAGCCAACCCACGATAGTGGCGATCACCACATTCTGGAATTTACTTGTGTTCTTCATCTGCCAGCACAACCTCCCAGCTTTCTACCCAGTTAATGGCCATTTTCTGGTCAAGCGGGTGGTCAAAGTCCGGATCGTCTTCGTTAAAGAATTCACTGACCATCACCATTTTGCCATTTTCCAGTTCGACAACCGACTCCAGCGTCATGCCTTTGTAGTTGCGCTCGCGGATGTAGCCGATCAGTCCGTCGGCATCGCTGCCGTCGTGGACTTCATCGACGCGCAGATCTTCCGGGCGCAGCAGAACGTTCAGCCGCTGGCCCCGCTCGACGGGGAAGTTGACGTAGATATTGCATTCACGGCCTTCAACACTGGCGCGGACGCGCTGCTCGTCAAGGCGTTCAATGACCGTTGCATTAAACAGATTAATCTCGCCGATAAAACTGGCGACGAACAGGTTTTTCGGCTCTTCGTAGATTTCACGCGGCGTGCCGTCCTGCTCGATTTTCCCATCGCGCATGACCACGATGCGGTCGGACATGGTCAGGGCCTCTTCCTGATCGTGGGTGACGAAGACGAAGGTGATGCCAAGCTTACGCTGCAGCGCCTTCAGCTCGTTTTGCATCTGTTTACGCAGCTTGTAATCCAGCGCCGACAGGGACTCATCCAGCAGCAGCAGGCGCGGTTTGTTGACCACTGCCCGGGCGATAGCCACCCGCTGCTGCTGGCCGCCGGAGAGCTGATGCGGTTTGCGTTGGGCAAACTCCTCCAGCTGGACCATGCGTAGCGCATCGAGGACGCGAGGCGTGATTTCCGCCGCCGGCGTTTTCTGCATCCGCAGACCGAAGGCGACGTTTTCGAATACGCTCATATGGGGAAACAGAGCGTAGCTTTGAAAGACGGTATTGACGTGGCGGTTTTCCGCCGGAACATGAGTGATGTCCTGATCTTCGAGATGAATTCGCCCGCTGTCGACGTTTTCAAGCCCGGCAATAAGACGAAGAACGGTGGTTTTACCGCAGCCAGAGGGGCCAAGCAGGGTGAGAAACTCACCGTTGTTGATGGTCAGATTCAGATCTGAGATAACCGTTTTTCCATCAAAGCTTTTGCGAATTCCCGCCAGTTGCACCAGCGGCGAAAGCGAACGCGGTTGTATATTCAATTTTTAACTCTGTCCCATGTAGACGCAGCGGACGATTGACCGTTGCGGGGTTTGTGGTTAACCACCTTTGCGGTTGCGCATAATAAACGAGGGCAAGCATTCTACGGCAATCGCTTGCGATCGCCAATGCCTGTCTCATATGGATGCACGACCTTTACAACAATACGTCGGTTCATGTATTAAATTTTTATTTGCCGGGCTAAAAATGACCTGACGCAATATTTGTCTTTTCGGGCTTATGAATAATGTTGTCACAAAAGATGAGGGTGGCTACATGGATAAATTGCTTGAGCGTTTTTTACAGTACGTTTCTCTGGACACACAGTCGAAGCCTGGCGTGCGTCAGGTTCCAAGCACGGAAGGTCAGTGGAAGCTGTTACGCCTGCTGCAGGCGCAGCTGGAAGAGATGGGACTGGTTAATGTAACGCTAAGTGAGAAAGGGACGGTGATGGGAACCCTTCCGGCCAACGTTGCCGGCGCTATTCCGCCCATTGGCTTTATTTCCCACGTCGACACGGCGCCGGACTTCAGCGGCAAAAACGTAAACCCGCAAATCGTTGAAAACTACCGTGGCGGTGATATCGCTCTCGGGATTGGCGATGAAGTGCTTTCCCCGGTGATGTTCCCGGTACTGCACCAGCTGCTCGGGCAAACGCTGATCACCACCGATGGCAAAACGCTGCTTGGCGCCGATGACAAGGCCGGTATTGCCGAGATAATGACCGCGCTGGCGACGCTGAAGGCGAAAAACATTCCTCACGGCGATATTCGCGTGGCCTTCACGCCGGATGAAGAGGTCGGGAAAGGGGCGAAGCATTTTGACGTCGCCGCGTTTGACGCCCGCTGGGCCTATACCGTTGACGGCGGTGGCGTGGGCGAGCTGGAGTTTGAAAACTTCAACGCCGCGTCGGTGACCATTAAGATCGTGGGCAATAATGTCCATCCGGGCACCGCAAAAGGGGTGATGGTGAATGCGCTGTCGCTGGCGGCACGGATTCATGCGGAAATCCCTGCCGACGAGGTGCCGGAAACTACCGAAGGCTACGAAGGTTTTTACCATCTGGCGAGCATGAAAGGCAGCGTTGACCGGGCCGAAATGCACTACATCATTCGCGACTTTGACCGTAAGCAGTTCGAGGCCCGCAAGCGCAAAATGATGGAAATTGCCAAAAAGGTCGGTAAAGGGCTGCATCCGGATTGCTATATTGAGCTGGTGATTGAAGACAGCTATTACAATATGCATGAAAAAGTGATGTCGCACCCGCACGTCGTCGAGATTGCCCGCCAGGCGATGGTGGATTGCGATATTGAACCGCAAATGAAGCCAATTCGCGGCGGTACCGACGGTGCGCAGCTCTCCTTTATGGGACTCCCTTGTCCGAACCTGTTTACCGGCGGCTATAACTATCACGGCAAGCATGAGTTCGTCACGCTGGAGGGGATGGAGAAGGCGGTTCAGGTGATTGTGCGCATCGCGGAGCTGACGGCAAAACGCGGCGTCTGATCGCGGAGAGCCGCCGGATAGCGCGGCACTTATCCGGGCTATACGCCCGGTAAGGCGCAAGCCGCCACCGGGCAATATATGCGGTGCGATACACAATCCCGGCGTCCGGTCCGTAGGCCCGGTAAGGCGCGAGCCGCCACCGGGCAATATATGCGGTGCGATACACAATCCCGGCGTCCGGTCCGTAGGCCCGGTAAGGCGTGAGCCGCCACCGGGCAATACATGCGGAGCGATACACCATTCCGGCGTCCGGTCCGTAGGCCCGGTAAGGCGCGAGCCGCCACCGGGCAATATAAAAACGTGCGGTTGGCAAAGACTCCGTACCTGCGGAAGAGGAGATAACCTCTGATGTCAAATTACCGCCGCAGCAATATCCCCGGCGGCACCTGGTTCTTTACTGTCAATTTGCGAAATCGGCAAAGCGATCTTTTGACCCGCCATATCGATCGGCTTCGTACTGTGACAGCCGCCATTAAACGCAAAAAGCCCTTTCTGATTAACGCGTGGGTTATTTTACCCGAACATATGCACGCTATCTGGACGTTACCGGAAGGTGATACCGATTATTCGGGACGCTGGCGGGATATTAAAAAAACGTTCACCCGCGAACTGGGTATGCGCGAGGTCTGGCAACATCGTTTCTGGGAACATGCGATACGTAACGAAGACGATTACCGACGGCATATGGATTACGTTTATATCAATCCGGTGAAGCATGGCTATGTGAAGAGGGTGATTGACTGGCCGTATTCAACGTTTCATCGTGATGTGAGTCTCGGGGTGTATCCGCCGGATTGGGCCGGGGAGGTTGCCGATTTTGACGCCGGAGAGCGCAGACAGAACGCCGGGTGACGGCTTGCGCCTTACCCGGCCTACAGAATCCGGCCTCACATTCAGCCCGTAGGCCCGGTAAGGCGTGAGCCGCCACCGGGCAATACATGCGGTGCGATACACAATCCCGGCGTCCGGCCCGTAGGTCCGGTAAGGCGTGAGCCGCCACCGGGCAATATATGTGGTGCGATACACAATCCCGGCGTCCGGTCCGTAGGCCCGATAAGGCGTGAGCCGCCACCGGGCAATACATGCGGTGCGATACACAATCCCGGCACCCGGCCCGGAGGCCCGGTAAGGCGCAAGCCGCCACCGGGCAATATATGCGGTGCGGTACACCATTCCGGCGCCCGGCCCGTAGGCCCGGTAAGGCGCAAGCCGCCACCGGGCATCGCGCGGTTTAGTCCTCGAAGAACCAGTAGCCGCAGTTGACCAGCGCGGCCAGCATCGCGAGGAACGACGGGTCTTCCAGCGCATCGCCAAAATGTTCCGCGTTAAGCGACAGATGCGTTGCCAGCGCGTCCAGCGCCGGACGGTGCGGCGAATTAATTTTCTCGCCGTTGACGAACACCTCGCCATCGATACGCAGCACGCGTAGCCCGCCCAGCCGCACCAGGCGATCGCCCTGTTGCAGCGCGTCGTAAATCTCATCAGGCTGATACGGCGGCTCGGCGGGAGCCACGTCCAGCTCGTGGCGGGACTGGGTGATAAACTCGCCAAACCACTGCTTAAAATGCTCTGGCTGGTTAATCAACCCCAGCATCATATCGCGCAGGCGGTCGAGTTCAGCCGGCAGAATATCCGCCGGGTGATCGCGGGAAGGCACATCCGGATCGGCATAGCGCTGGCTGCCCAGTTCACGCTGCAGAATATAGTCGGCAAAGCCGCTGAACAGCTCGCGGGCATTTGGCGCGCGATAGCCCACCGAATAGTTGAGCGAGTTTTCCAGGGAATAACCCTCATGCGGGAATCCCGGCGGAATATAGAGAATATCGCCCGGCTCCATCTCTTCATCAATGATGGCGTCGAACGGATCCACCTGCAGCAGGTCCGGATGTGGACAGTGCTGCTTCATCGGGACTTTATCGCCCACGCGCCAGCGACGCCGGCCGGTTCCCTGGATGATAAACACGTCGTACTGATCGAGATGGGGACCTACGCCGCCGCCGGGCACGGAGAAAGAGATCATCAGATCATCAATACGCCAGTCGGGGAGCGCGCGGAAGGGCTGCATCAGCGCGGCCGTCGGCTCGTGCCAGTTATTCACCGCCTGTACCAGCAGCGACCAGTTGTTTTCGCTCAGGTGATCGTAGCTTTCGAAAGGGCCATGGCTGACCTGCCATTTCCCGTCCTGGTGGCTGACCAGGCGGCTATCGACTTCGCTTTCCATCGCCAGCCCGGCCAGTTCATCCGGGCTAATGGGATCGACGAAATTAGCGAAGCCGCGCTTGAGGACTACCGGGCGTTTTTGCCAGTAGCGTTCGATAAAGTCAGGCCAGTTGAGCGTTAATTGATAATCCATTTTATTTATTCCACAGCAGGTGTCTGTCTGGGATTATACACGCCATGCTTCAAACTGCCTCTTTGTTGACGGCGATTGTGCTTCGCAGTCACAGAGTTTGCCCAGGCGCGGGAAGCGGGGCGGTTCAGCTTTCCGTATCGTCGGGCAGCTGGCGGCCGAAAACGACCTCCATGCAGGCTCCGCCGAGCAGACTTTCGCCGGTGAGAATGTCGCCATCGTATTGCTCAACGATCTCCCGGGCGACGGAAAGTCCTACGCCCTGACCTGGTCGCAGCGTATCGGCTCGTTGCCCGCGATCGAATACGGCAGTCCGCTGGTTCAGCGGGATACCGGGGCCATCATCTTCCACCAGAATATGCAGGTGGTTGTCGTTGGTCTGACGCACGGAAACTTCGACAAATTCCAGGCAGTATTTGCAGGCGTTATCCAGCACGTTGCCCATCACTTCCATAAAATCATTCTGTTCGCCGACAAAGCTGATCTCCGGAGAGATATCGAGACTGATATTGACCCCTTTGCGCTGGTAAACCTTGTTCAGCGCCGAGGTCAACTTGTCGAGCAGCGGCGCAATGGGGTGCAGTTCGCGGCTGAGCAGGGTACCGCCGCTGCGCATACTGGCGCGATGCAGGTAGTAGCCAATTTGCTGTGAGATGCGGCTGATCTGCTCCAGCATGATCGGTTCTGCTTCATTGAGGTCAATCTTCTCGCCGCGTAAAGAACGCAGGGTGCTTTGCAGCACGGCCAGCGGCGTTTTCAGACTATGGGTCAGATCGGTCAGCGTGGTGCGATATTTGTCGTAGCGCTCGCGCTCGCTTGTCAGTAGCCGGTTAAGGTTGCTGACCAGTCGGGTCAGTTCGCGGGTGGTATTCGGATTGAGCATTTCGCGGTGATGCTCTTCCAGCTCGCGGACCTCTTTTGCCAGCGACTCGATGGGGCGCAGGCTCCACCAGGCCGCCACCCAAAGCAGCGGGATCACCAGCAGCAGGTTGGCAACCAGCACATAGATAAACCAGCTCCAGACCATATAAGAGCGTTTCAGTTCGACAGGAATGGTGTCGATCACCACGATGCTCAACTGCGGCATCTTATCGGTTGCCGGGTAGATATTGATCGCCACCGAGTGGGTCATTTCGGAACCATCATCCTGCTGGCGAAGAGCGTCCAGCTCCTCCTGGAACTGATGATTGTTGCGCAGCAGCATGCTACTGCTGTCAACGTCGGACTCGATTTCGTGGAAGCCGTTTCTTTTCAGCCATTCAGGTTGAATGCGTTTTGCCAGCCAGCCGACATCGCGCTGCATCCACAGTAGTTTGCCTTTGGCATCGTATATCAATGTCACCGTCGGGCTCTGCATGTTGAGGTTTTCGGGGATATCCACGTCGATATGGTTGTTTTCCCACTTTGCCAGCATATAGAACAGGTTACTTTCGCCGCGCAGCAGGCGGAAGGTGGTTTTATCAAAGCTGACGCTGTAGCCCACCAGCGCAACCATGCCGTAGGCCAGCGAAAGCACCAGCACCACTGCCGCCGTCGCCAGCAGAAAACGAACGCGTAAAGAAAGCGGCAAAATATGCCGGAGCGGGCTTTTCATTCGCGTAGTTCAAATAAATAGCCCTGGCCGCGCACGGTCGTAATGACGTCATGCGGATGCTGAGTCTGAATTTTTTTCCGCAGCCGCCCCATCAGTACGTCGATGGTGTGACTTTCGCGCAGTTCAGCATCGGGGTAGAGCTGGAGCATTAATGAATCTTTGCTGACGACTTTGCCACGGTTACGGATCAGCGTTTCCATAATGGTGTATTCAAATGCGGTCAGCTTGATGGGCTGTTCGTTAATCGATAGCTCGCGGCGTGACAGGTCAACCTGGAAAGGCGGCAGAGAAATAACCTGTGACGCCAGGCCGCTGTTGCGACGCAGTAGCGCCTGCATGCGCGCCGCGACCTCTTCAATATGGAACGGTTTGGTGACGTAGTCGTCCGCCCCGGCGCTCAGCACCTCGACTTTATCCTGCCAGCCTTCACGGGCGGTCAACACCAGTACCGGAACCGACACGTCATGACTGCGCCAGCGGCGAATCAGTGAAAGACCGTCTTCATCGGGCAGACCCAGATCGACAATGGCGATATCCGGCACGTGCTCACCCAGATAGTAATCGGCTTCCTTTGCATCTTCTGCTGCGTCCACCTGATGGCCTAATTCCTGGAGCTGAACTTTCAGGTGATGGCGCAGTAAAGCGTTATCCTCAACGACGAGTACGCGCATGCCTTTTCTCCCGTTTATTTTGGTTTCGAATAGTGTAGCGCTGAATAGATATACTGAATTTAAACGGCTGTAAATGAAAGGCTTGCGATGTAACTTCGCCAGCCGTTCTGCTTTCTGGCCTGCCACGCCGGTAGAGAGAGGGCGGTAGCGCCAGCGCCCGATATACATCCGGCAAGAGAAGGGGCATATCGTGGGCATATATTGGCAAGTTTATCCTCCTGTTGCCAGCCCGACGAACATTGTGTGGATAAAATGGTGGGGCTGCCCGGGAAGAGTATCCCGGCGCAGAGCGTTCAGGGATGAGACTGAGTGGGTTGGAACCGGCTTCCTGATGCTAACAACATGTTTAATCTTAGTTTTCTTTTCTTCAGCTTTGGCTGAAAATCCCGCCAGAAACGGCCGACAAAGAGCAACTACAAAAAATCCGCATCGTATCAGCGATGACGACGGAGCTCTCAGCAGCGCGCAGGTGAAGGAGAGGGGGAAACTCAGGCTGGGTTAAGAGACGATGAAATGGAAAGCGGCGCGACGATGGAGGATGTGACGAAAAAAGCAAACTCAGGCGGGTGACGGGGGGATTTATCGCACTGACGACGTCATGACAAATTGATGGCCGGAATAATTCCCGGCCATCTGTTTCTCTGCATTCACTCACTCTTCGCCGATTCCCGCAGGAAGGCGAGACCAGGCGATTACTTCAGTTCGTCAACCATAGTCGTCGCGCGACCGATGTAGTTAGCCGGCGTCATGGCTTTCAGGCGAACCTTCTCGTCTTCCGGCAGCGGCAGGCTGTCGATGAACTGTTGCATCCCTTCCGCGTCCACGCGCTTACCGCGGGTCAGCTCTTTCAGCTTCTCGTACGGTTTTTCGATGCCGTAGCGGCGCATCACGGTCTGGATCGGCTCAGCCAGCACTTCCCAGTTATGATCCAGCTCGTCCAGCAGGCGATCGCCGTTCAGCTCCAGTTTGCTGACGCCTTTAAGGGTCGACTGGTAAGCAATCAGCGCATAGCCGATACCCACACCGAGGTTACGCAGTACGGTTGAATCGGTCAGGTCGCGCTGCCAGCGGGAAACCGGCAGTTTGCTCGCCAGATGCTGCATCATGGCGTTAGCCAGGCCGAGGTTACCTTCGGAGTTTTCGAAATCGATCGGATTCACTTTATGCGGCATGGTGGATGAACCGATTTCACCGGCGATCGTCTTCTGCTTGAAGTGGTTCAGCGCGATGTAGCCCCACACGTCGCGATCGAAGTCGATCAGGATGGTGTTGAAGCGGGCGATGCAGTCGAAGAGCTCGGCAATATAGTCATGCGGCTCAATCTGCGTGGTGTACGGGTTCCACTGAATGCCCAGCGAGGTAACAAACTCTTCGCTAAACTGGTGCCAGTCCACTTCCGGATACGCCGCGATGTGGGCGTTATAGTTACCCACCGCGCCATTGATTTTGCCCAGAATTTCTACCTGGTTCAGCTGACGATATTGACGCTCCATACGGTAAGCGACGTTAGCCATCTCTTTACCCATTGTGGACGGCGTGGCCGGCTGACCGTGAGTACGGGACAGCAGCGGTACATCGCGATACTGAACCGCCAGGTCTTTCACCGCGTCGATAAGCTTGCGCCAGTACGGCAGAACCACCTCATCGCGCGCGGTTTTCAGCATCAGCGCGTGGGAGAGGTTGTTAATGTCTTCGGAGGTGCAGGCGAAGTGGATGAATTCGGATACCGCATGCAGTTCAGCGATATCGGCCACTTTTTCCTTGAGGAAATACTCTACCGCTTTCACATCGTGGTTGGTGGTACGTTCGATGGTTTTGATGCGCTGCGCATCTTCAACGCTGAAGTCGGCAACGATTTTATCAAGGAAACCGTTTGCGTCGGCAGCAAAAGCAGGAACTTCCTTGATCGCTGCGTGCGCGGCTAACTTCTGCAGCCAACGTACTTCAACTTGTACACGGAATTTCAGCAAACCGAATTCGCTGAAGATACCGCGCAGCGCGCTGACTTTATCGCCGTAGCGTCCATCGACAGGGGAAACGGCGGTCAGTGAGGATAATTCCATAGATCACAACTCCGGGGTTAAATGAGCAAGAATTTGTTTTGCCTGGTTAACCAGACGATTACGAGAAAACATGAGCTGCATGCGCCCGCCGCCCACCTGATGCCAGAGCACGGCGGCACGAATGCCTGCCAGCAGGGAGGCGCGGACCTTGGCCTGAACCTGCGGGCTTTGCAACACGGCCGGTGAGCCGGTCACCTGAATACGCGGACCAAGTGGACTGATGACGTCAACATAGATGCCCGCCATGGCGCTGAGCAGCGTTTCAGACTGCAGGTCGAAATGTTCCAGCTGACGGCGCAGACCGGCGATGCGGTTGCCAAGGGTATCCATCGCCCCTTTGCTGCCGTCAAGCTTACGCTCGAGCACCATCAGGCTTAACGTGTAGCGGGTCAGCTCGGCATTGAGGCCCTGGCGACTGCCGCTGTTGAGCACGCCAAGCAGCGTTTCCAGCCCGAGGCGAAGATTGGCTTCACTACCACCGAACACCGCCAGCGTTGAATCCGGGTTGAGATCGATGATGCTGTTCAGCGAAACGTGCAGGGCATCGCTGTCGCAATGGCCCTGGTGCGCCAGCTGCTGAACCAGACGGGCGGCCTGGCAGATGCCCGCCAGCGCCAACGTGATGTCATAATAATTCTTCGCCACACCTACTCCTTGTAAACCGTCGGGGAGGGTTTTGTCTCACCGGCGGTAAAAACTGTCTGTCAGGACTGCAGCGGCAGACGCTGCTCGATCACGCCGCCGCCGAGGCACACTTCGCCAAGATAGAAGACCGCCGACTGGCCCGGCGTCACCGCCGCAACCGGTTCGTCAAACAGCACTTCGATGCGCTCGTTATCCAGCGCGTTCACGGTGCATGGGATATCGGTCTGGCGATAGCGGGTCTTCACCGTGCAGCGCAGAGTGCCGGTAACCGGTTCGCGATCGACCCAGTGCAGCTGTTGGGCAATCAGGCCCCTGGACATCAGACGCGGGTGGTCGTGGCCTTGAGCTACGACCAGAATATTGTTTTCGACGTCTTTATCAACCACGTACCACGGGTCTTCGCTGCCTTCTTTGGTGCCGCCGATGCCGAGGCCTTTACGCTGGCCAAGGGTATGGTACATCAGACCCTGATGCTCACCGATTTCGTCGCCGTCAACGGTGACGATTTTGCCCGGCTGAGCAGGAAGGTAGCGCCCGAGGAACTCGCGGAATTTACGTTCACCGATAAAGCAGATCCCGGTAGAGTCTTTTTTCTTCGCGGTGATCAGGTCGAGATCTTCCGCGATCTTGCGCACCTGCGGCTTTTCCAGCTCGCCAACCGGGAACAGGCTCTGGGCAATCTGCTCATGGCTGAGGGTGTACAGGAAGTAGCTCTGATCTTTGTTGCCGTCCAGGCCGCGCAGCAGCTGGCTTTTACCGTTGACATCGGCACGGCGCACGTAGTGACCGGTCGCAATATAGTCGGCGCCCAGATCTTCTGCGGCGAACTCCAGGAAGGCTTTAAATTTGATTTCTTTGTTGCACAGAATGTCCGGGTTCGGCGTGCGCCCGGCTTTGTATTCGGCCAGGAACAGTTCAAACACGTTGTCCCAGTACTCTGCGGCAAAGTTAACGGTATGAAGCTCAATCCCGAGCTTATCGCAGACGGCTTGCGCGTCGGCGAGGTCGGCAGCGGCGGTGCAGTATTCCTCACCATCGTCTTCCTCCCAGTTCTTCATGAACAGGCCTTCTACCTTATAACCTTGCTGAAGCAGCAACCAGGCAGAAACAGAGGAGTCGACGCCGCCGGACATGCCGACGATCACTTTTTTTTGGCTTTCTGACATTGGAATATTCACCACATTGAACTTCAAGGCGGCATATTCTAGCACGCACGAGCGGCTCAGGCACCCCCCAGGAGCGGCCAGTTAAACGCACCAATTAATGACAGCGGATAGCGCGGGTCCTGTTGATAGCTGCGGATGCTTTCGGCAACCAGCTGAGAGCGCAGATTTGATGCCGTCAGGATCTCTTGCGCACTCAGCCACAGGCAGCGGTCGATATCGCTGTCATGCGGCTGTGTGGCGCACGTATCGTTAAGTTCGATGGCGAACAGGAAGCGTAAAAACGGCGTATTGTCCGGCGCAATCCACTGATGCATGCGGATAAAATGCTGTGGCGTGGCGCGAATGCCGGTCTCTTCCCACAGCTCTCGTTCGGCGGCCTGCACCAGCGTTTCATCTGCTTCGAGGTGTCCTGCCGGCTGATTCCACAGCGCTTTGCCGTTGATGGTTTCCTCAACGATCAGAAATTTGTCTTTCGCGTGTACGACGCAGGCGACGGTGACGTGCGGTTTAAACATACTTCCCGTTCCTTGTGTGATTAGCCGACCTGGCGCCACTCGCCGTTGGCCAGTCCGTCGAGAGTATAGCCGCCCATGGCGTAACGAATAAGCCGCAGCGTGGGGTAACCTACGTGAGCGGTCATGCGTCGCACCTGGCGGTTGCGTCCTTCATAAAGGGTGATTTTCAGCCAGCTGGTGGGTATGGATTTGCGTTCGCGGATAGGCGGGTTGCGCTGCCACAGCCAGGCCGGTTCAGCGACCCGCTCAATACCTGCGGGCAGGGTAGGACCATCGTTGAGCGTGATGCCGGCGCGCAGCGCGGCCAGCGCATCTTCCGTTGGCAGGCCTTCAACCTGAACGTAGTAAATTTTACCGGTGCGCTTGCCGGGTTGAGTCAGCGTAGCCTGCAGCGCGCCATCGTTGGTCAGCACCAGCAAGCCTTCGCTATCGCGGTCAAGACGACCTGCGGCGTAGACCCCGGAGACGGAAATAAAATCTTTCAGCGTGCTGCGCCCGGCTTCGTCCGTAAACTGCGGCAACACATCGTAGGGTTTATTGAACAAGATCACGCGTTTTGGCGCGTGTTCTTTGCGTTGTCTGGCGACTTGTTGTGAGCTGAATCGCTCAACGCGATGTTTTCTAAATGAAGTTTTCTGCATGGTATTTTCAGGTCCTGACAATTGCCGCATTATAGCCTAATTACGAATGCCTTTCATGGACGCAAACATTCAGGTAGTATTGACATGCTCATCACAATTTTTTAACAAAAATATTGCTCAAACTGATTCGCGCTACTAGAAGGCGGCACGGACGCGAATCTCCGCTTAGCGGGATGACCCGGTGGCGGAGTGGGCGGATAAAGCCAACGCTCGGTTAGTGTGAAAAGGAAGAGCAGAACCAGAAGCGCTCGAAGGAGAGGTTAATGGAAAGCAAAGTAGTAGTTCCGGCGGAAGGTCAAAAAATCACCCTGCAAGATGGCAAACTGAATGTCCCTAACAACCCGATCATCCCGTTTATCGAGGGTGATGGTATCGGTGTTGACGTGACTCCGGCGATGCTGAAAGTGGTGGATGCCGCCGTTGAGAAAGCCTATAAAGGCGAGCGTAAAATTTCCTGGATGGAAATTTACACCGGCGAAAAATCGACCCAGGTGTATGGCCAGGACGTCTGGCTGCCTGCCGAAACTCTTGATCTGATTCGTGACTATCGTGTTGCTATCAAAGGCCCTCTGACGACGCCAGTTGGCGGCGGCATTCGTTCTCTGAACGTAGCGCTGCGCCAGGAGCTGGACCTCTACGTCTGCCTGCGCCCGGTTCGTTACTACCAGGGTACTCCGAGCCCGGTTAAACACCCTGAGCTGACCGACATGGTTATCTTCCGTGAAAACTCCGAAGACATCTATGCGGGCATCGAGTGGAAAGCGGACTCTGCTGAAGCAGAAAAAGTGATCAAATTCCTGCGCGATGAGATGGGCGTGAAGAAAATTCGCTTCCCGGAACATTGCGGTATCGGTATCAAGCCGTGCTCTGAAGAAGGCACCAAGCGCCTGGTTCGCGCGGCGATGGAATACGCTATCACCAACGATCGCGATTCGCTGACCCTGGTACACAAAGGCAACATCATGAAGTTCACCGAAGGCGCGTTTAAAGACTGGGGCTACCAGCTGATCCGCGAAGAGTTCGGTGGCGAGTTGATTGACGGCGGCCCGTGGCAGAAGGTTAAAAACCCGAATACCGGTAAAGAGATCATTATCAAAGACGTGATCGCCGATGCTTTCCTGCAGCAGATCCTGCTGCGTCCGGCGGAGTATGACGTCATTGCCTGTATGAACCTGAACGGCGACTACATCTCCGATGCTCTGGCAGCGCAGGTTGGCGGTATCGGTATCGCACCGGGCGCGAACATCGGTGACGAATGCGCGCTGTTCGAAGCGACCCACGGCACAGCACCGAAATATGCTGGCCAGGATAAGGTGAACCCGGGTTCTATCATTCTGTCCGCTGAGATGATGCTGCGCCATATGCAGTGGTTCGAAGCCGCAGACCTGATCGTTAAAGGCACCGAAGGCGCTATCGCCGCTAAGACTGTGACCTATGACTTTGAACGTCTGATGGAAGGCGCTAAACTGCTGAAATGTAGCGAGTTTGGCGACGCGATCATCGCGAACATGTAATCCACTTGATGGGTTAAACAATAACGGGAGCCTCGGAGCTCCCGTTTTTTATTATGTGTTTTCTGACGGTTATCAAAATTTTAGCAAAACAGGTTTACCAGGCCGCAGTCTTCAGCCTTTGCTTCACTGTACCTACACATCCGGCGGGTCATTTAGCGGGGTAGGCTGGGCTTGCCGGTTTCTCTCGACCGAGAGAGGCCAATGTCGCTGGCGGATGGTTGACGTGATCTTCTCGTTCAATCTGCCGCAGATCGGTTCACTGAACATGATACGTCACCAGGCTATTGTGTTAGGCTCACTTATTATTTTCAGGCAGTTAAAATTTCCTGCTAAACCGGCCTGAAACGATAGCCAAACCCAGGGAACCGAAGACCTGATGCTGAAAATGACAATGCTGGTTGAAAACCATCTCTCCCCACAGGCGGTGCCTGGGATGCAACCCCGTGCGGGGCTCTGTATTCTGCTGGATGACGGCGACAGCCGGATACTGTTTGATACCGGCCCGGATGAAACATTTATCCGCAACGCCCGGCTGATGAATGAACCTCTGTCGAATCTGAGCGCGGTGGTGCTATCGCATGGCCACTATGATCATATCGGAGGCGTCAACTGGCTCAATTCAGGGACCAGGATTATCTGTCATCCTGACGTTGGGCGGGATAGATATGCCTGTGTACGCCTCCCCGGTAAGGCCATACCGGTGAAAAAGCTTTCACGGCACCTTAATTTCACCGGCAAAAATGTGCTGTTCAGTAAAGGCCCGCAGGCAGTGGGAAAACGCTTTACCTGGACAGGTGAAATTCCCGTCGAAAAGCCCGTTGCATATGGTATTACCGATCTCCGTACCGGAGCACTTGATTATGTGGCTGACGAAGGGGCCCTGATCTGGCGTTCCTCCCGTGGTCTGGTCATTATTACCGGATGCGGTCACCGCGGGCTGGAGAACACGGTTCGCCATTGTCGGAATATTACGCGGGAAGAGAAGGTTTATGCCGTTATCGGCGGACTGCACCTGCGTACAGCCTCGCCATTAAAATTGATCAATCTTATGAAGTTTCTCAGGGAAATAGAGCCTGAAAAAATCATCGGATGCCACTGTACGGGACGATGGGGCAGACTGTGGCTGAGGGATAAATATCGCCTTTCCTGCGGGGATACACTCTTTTTTGACGAATAGCCCCTTTCTGTCATGCCGGTCATCCCGGCACATCTGTCTACGGAAGGGCGAATTTGTTTATCAACCCAGCAGCCCTGTTGAATACGCATAATGCGAAAACAGATCCGTCAACTATGAGCTTTTTGCGGCGGGTAGCGTCCGCGGAATGCTCACCTTTTCCTTGCGCAAGAGGCGCCTTTACAACACTGAAACGGGCCGGCACTCAAGAATGCCCAATATGTGACATCCGGCCGGAGTGAGCGGATTTAAGAACCGTCTTCAGCAGTACGCGACGCCGTTCGGCGTGCTTTCCTGATAGCCTGATCGTACTGCCAGGTGGATACCAGACATATCAGTAAGACTGGTAACATCATCAGGCCCAGCAGCTTCCAGCCCAGCAATGCCAGCATCACACCCGCCCCTGATGTGGCGATCGCGGAGAAAATAAAGCGGCTGGTTTCGGCCAGACCCTGCGCTTTTTTTCGCTCATGATCACGATAAGAGAGACTGAGCAGCGTAGAGCCCCCCACAAACATAAAGTTCCATCCGACCCCCACCAGAAGCAGACTTAAGCTGTATGCCAGCATCGTTTCCCCGGTCAGGTTAACCACGATAGCTGACATGTTGAGAGCGATCCCGCTATATAACAGTACGGTGAGCCCCACCTTTCGTATCAGGAGACCGGTAAACAGCGAAGGGACATACATTCCCAGCAGATGCAGCTGAATGACCAGGGCACCATCATTCATTGAATGGTGGTGCGTCACGGAGAGCGGGGCCGCCGTCATGAGAAACAGCATCACCAGGGAGCCAACAACCAGGTGAAACCAGGCGGCGCGATAATCAGGGCGTTTCATTAATTCCCGACTGGTCGGTGACCGTTCTGAAGGCGCAGCGGTGTCCGGAGTAGGGGAATATTTTTTCGCATGACCGAAGAACAGGGCCAGATTAAGTGCAGACAGAATACCCAGCGCGGCCACCACGAGATAAACGCCGGCAAAGCGAGGTAGCCCCGGGACATCCCGCGCAACAATCGTCAACAGCGGCCCCAGGATTGCCGCTACAACACCGCCAACCATGACCAGAGAGATAGACTGCCCCTTCACTTCAGGCGGGGAGTGATCGGCGGCAACCAGACGATAGTACTGGCTGAAAGCCTGATAGACGCCAACAAGAAAGCAGCCGGTGCAAAAAAGTAAAAAACTGCCCTTCAGCACAGCGACAAAAGACAATAATCCGCCGGCGGTACCGCATCCAGACCCCAACATAAACGCAAGTTTCTCGTTTCCCCGCCCGATCATGCCGGCAGCAAACAGACTCGAGAACGCGCCGGCAACAGTGATGAGCGCAAATGGCACGGTGGCCAGTTCATCCGACGGGGCCAGCTGATAGCCCACCAGAGTGGCAATTGTCAGGTCAACAGAGACCGCACAGGTAAAAAACAGATTACTGACCGCAAGGATAACGGGGATGCGGCCTGGTATGTATCGCATGATGCCCTCCTGGAGGGATGAACTGAACGGAAGTAAAGCGCAAGCATCCTCCGTTAAACGCTGCATTAACTGTTCCAGGCTGATGCCGGGAGGAACTTTTCCCCGCACATTGCGTTTATAAGCCGCAACGTCTTCCTGTGATGTCTCGATATGTTCACCGACAGACAATAAAACTCGCCGTAATCAAGCGGCAGCTCCTGAGCATAAATCGCATTGCGTGGACAGGGAAGAGCAAAGAGCAGCGGTTGCCGGCGGGCGTCTCTTTTAACGCGAAGGTTCCGGTGTGCATTTTTTGAGCTTCCATCCGTTATCCCTTCACTCAGTCCGCTATAGGTATTGCCACTCCATTGCCTGAGCAATAAATAAAGCAATATGGATGCCATAAAAAATGCGGATTTGACCCGTTATTCATGGCGCTCCTGCACCGTCCGCAAGCAAAGTTATCATTCTCGGGGCAACGCGCTTAATGACACAACGTTATTATTAATTATGAAATAGATAAATTATTTACCGATCGGGATTTAAATTAAAAAAGTCATTGGCAGCTCGCGGCGGCCTTATCATAAAGTTCAGCCGTAATACAATGTATCCGAAGCCAACCGGTTTAGCGGTCATTATCCTTCCCCTGCGTTCCAGCCTCAACCAATGACGGCATGCTCAGTCAGGCCTTGAATGAGTATGGTCAACTCCTGCGGGAAATCATGTTGAGCTCTACCGCATTTAAGGACGAAATATGCCGGATGTTTACGAACACCCTGAAAGCGCTTCTCGTAACGAAGCGGCGCAACGCTGCGTCTATCGCATCATGATCGCATCGATCGCGCAGGCCGCAGAGAAAACGCAGAGCATCCTCCTGCAATAGCGTTCTGCCGGAGTTAAAGGCAGTGATTTTTTTGCAGGCTGCAAGAGTCAATAACATAAAATACGGGAATGAAATTCGGAATATTTATCATCGCTGGTTCCGAAATAGACTTCATCGTCATCGATGTGATTAAAGTAGCAGCAAATAGGGCAAAATTTGTAAGATATAAAATTTAATCAATTGATTTTTAAGGTATCAGCAAAATTTTGTGACAAGAATAAAATGTTACTATAAAGTAAAATTTAGTGTATTCACTGTTCTGTTGTATCACGAATACTTCTGAAAAAAGGGGCTGGCTCCGGCGGGAAATTGACGCTGCCAGTGAGTGCCTGTCAGATAGCACCGTATTTGTCGACTCACTATATCGGGATCATTCCCGCTGATCTTACCGGGGTGCAGAGGCGCCCTTGCAGCTGACAGGATGTATCCTCATGCAACAAATCGCTTTTTATATTCTTATCGCCAGCCTGACCATCGCCAGCCCCGGCCCGGGCGTTTTGTTCACCCTGACGAACACGCTCAACTATAACTTGCGCCATGCCATGGCCGGGATCATTGGTGTCGCCGCCGGAATGGGGGTGATATCGATCGTCGCGGCCAGCAGCATTGGGGCGATCATTACCACCTCCTGGCTGGCCCTGCTGGCAGTGAAAATCATCGGGGCCGCTTACCTGATTTATCTCGGCAGCAAATTATTCCGTTCAGTACCCCGGGCGATGAACAATAACGCGGCCACTGCGGGAAGCGATGTCGCGCCGTCCACCGGTAAAAGCTTCCGCCAGGGGATGCTGGTTTCTCTGCTGAACCCTAAAGCCATCGTCTTTTTTATGGCCCTGTTCCCGCAGTTCATTAACCCGCAGCAGCCATTTGCCCCCCAGTTTTCGATACTCTCGGCTATTTTCTGTCTTTTGGTGATCGTCATCCACTCGCTTTACGGATTTTTCGCACACTCCGTAAAGATGAAGATGTCTTCCGGTCATCTCTTCAGTAAACTCAATAAAACCGGTGGGGTGGTGTTCATGTGTTTTGCTGCAGGCCTCATCATTTCCGCTCTGCAGCCTTACATCTGAACCTCTGCTCCCTTATCGCCCAGGGCGTCGTGAACATGGATATTTTGTTGGCTATCGCTGATGACCCTGCGATCCATCTTGTTGACCACCTCCCATTGAATATCCCGGCCTGGCGGGGGGAGAATGCTGGACTCATCGTGACAAACCTGGCTATCCGCAGAAACCAGGGCGATAACGTTTCTGAACATATCTCGCTGACCCTGGCCGTATGCCGTGATGCCGGAATTTATTAAACCGGGTACACCGACACAGAATAGTGACACCTGAAAAGCTGCGGCTGATGACCAGGAAGGCGCAATGATCAACAATAAGGTGGAGCGAAAACAGAGTAGTGATAATACCTGCTCAGGTATTTGCTATCATCCCCACATGAACACGTGAATGTTGTCTATGACGGCAAAACAGCAGCAATGAAAATCCTGTCAGAAGGGAAGCCCTTAGAGGGCTGCGCCAGCTACATAAGATAAAATTGACGGCAGGTCGCCAGGATGTTCTGAAATACAGGTGATAAATGTTTCAAAAAAAACCGTTTCTCCTCCCTCTGCTTATTGCGCTCTACTCCGGAGGAGCTATCCTGACAACTATTCTTCTCCTTGCCGGTATCTATTTCTTTCAAAAGAAAGAAATAGAAGATTCTCTCCGTGAGAGCAACCTGGCTTACGCGATGAAAATTGCGGATACCACAGACCGATATCTGGCCATGGCCCAGCGTGAATTAGCCTGGACAGCGTCTGAGTTACAGAGCACCGATGCATCCGTGGCAAGGGATGAGGTCGAGCGTCTGCGGATCCGGTCAGCGGTATTTAACTCGGTTGGGGTGGTTGATGCGAAGGCGGTGATTGTTGCCACGTCACCTTACTTGCCCGCACTGACAGGCGTCAGAGTACATTCCGAAGCAAGCCAGGCTGCTCTGGTTGCGCGAAAACCACTGATTTCTGGTCCGTTCACGTCGATTGCCGGAAATGACATGATAATGCTCTCGCATCCACTCCGTTCGCCAGATGGTCACTATCTGGGGTATCTCGGCGGCAGCATTTATCTGAAAAAACAGAGTATGCTCAGCGATCTTATTGGCCTTCATTTTTATAAAGATAATGTCTCTGTCACTATTGTCGATCGCGATGGCAAGGTTATATTCAATACTGTTCCCACGATGACCCGCTCGCCCGTCAATCTCACGCCGCAATTGAAAACGTATATGAGCAACAACTTAAACGGTTCTTTTGTCGGACGAGATTATTTGGTTGGCTATGCGGGTCTTAAGAAATCTGACTGGAATATTATTGTGTCGACGCCGTCAGAGGTCGTCACCAGTATGTTGCTCAATACTGTGAAGAAAATTTCCGGACTGGTGCTGGCGATACTGTTCTTTATTACTACAGGGGTGGCTTTTCTTTCTTCCCGTATCGCAAAACCGCTGGAGCAGCTTGCGCGGCTGGTTCAGGCCAATGACAGTCTCATGTCGCCAGAGAAACTCTCTTCGATCAGGGCCTGGTACCAGGAGGCGTATTTACTCAGAGATGCGATGGAAAAACGTTTTCGTTTAGTCTCTGCACAATTTGCAGCGCTCAGTGATGAGGCGATGACAGATCCTTTGACGGGTTTATATAACCGGCGTGGTTTCTATGAGCAATTAACGTATATCAAGAACCTTAAAAATCAGTGCGCAATCGCAGTAGATATCGATCATTTTAAAACGATTAACGATCGTTTCGGGCACAGTGCGGGGGATACCGTGCTGGTTCATACCGCGGATTTGCTCAGACTGACATGTCGAAAAGAGGATGTTATCAGCCGCTTTGGGGGCGAGGAGTTCGTTATCCTTTTGGCGGAAACCACGCTCGCCGAGTCTGCTGCGATAGCCGAACGGATCCGCCAGGTCATATCGGATACCGAGTTCTCTGAGGCCGGACACCTTACGGTCTCGATCGGTGTGGCGGGGCTAAAAGATTATGAGGGTGACTACGAGCGGCTTCTCATGGAAGCTGATTCCGCGTTATATCAAGCGAAACGACAAGGACGAAACAGAGTCGTGGTCAGTGGGCATAGCCAATAGCCAGGATTGTCAGAAGGTAATGCTCTCAAGTGGTGAGTGTTCGTTTGTTTCTTAATGAACACAGCGTTGCTGGCCCGGACTTTTTCCGACGCATGTCCAGTAATACCGTCGGTGAATCGGGTAAAAACCTGCGGACGCCATGTTGGTTTCCAACGTCTTTAAATCCGACATGTCGCGGATGTTTACGCATATTCTGAGAGTGGTTTTCAGACCGGAACCGGCGCAACGTTCCGCCTGCATCACCCTTGACCTTGCCCCATTTCGAAATGGAATTCTGCCATGCTTCCCTCGACCTGTAAGGCCGCCGCTTCCATAAACCAGCTCGCCTTGCGGCGATGCAATCTGGCACAGCCGCCAACATTCCCGCTATAATCGCAGAAATTTCTCAACGGGTTCAGAGACGAAATGACAAAACTCACCTTACAAGAGCAGCTGCTGAAAGCCGGGTTAGTGACCAGCAAAAAGGTCGCTAAAGTGCAAAGAACGGCCAAAAAATCACGGGTTCAGGCACGTGAAGCGCGAGAAGCGGTGGAAGAAAACAAAAAAGCGCAGCTCGAGCGTGATAAGCAGCTGGGTGAACAGCAAAAGCAGGCCGCTTTAGCCAAAGAATATAAAGCCCAGGTGAAGCAGCTTATTGAAATGAACCGGATTGTTCCGGCAAAAGGCGACATTGGCTTTAACTTTACCGACAACAACCTCATCAAGAAAATTTTTGTCGATAAGCTGATTCAGGCTCAACTGATTAGCGGCCGTCTGGCGATCGCGCGTCTGGTGCCAGACAGCAGCGGCGAGAGCGTATACGCGATTATTCCGGCTAACGTCGCAGATAAGATTGCGCAGCGCGATGCGGAGAGCATTGTGTTACACAGCGCGCTCAGTCAGGAAGAGCAGGATGAAGACGATCCGTATGCTGATTTCAAAGTACCTGATGATTTAATGTGGTAGCTGGCCTCGCCGCTCGTCATCTGTCGCTGTGGATGGCCGCGTCAATGAAAAGGGATGAATGCATCGTCTCGCTGCGAAAATATCGCCCCCTCAAAGGATGAATCAATGATGATGTTCCGCCCCATGCGCGAAGAAGAATATCCGGCATATCTGGAATACTTTATTACGGATTATGCGCGTGAAATTGCCGCCAACTATCGGCTTAGCGCAGAGGATTCACTGACAAAAGCGACGCGTGAAATCGCCGAGGATCTTCCTGAGGGGGTGAATACCCCCGGGCAGGTTTTGCTGTCTCTTTTTAGCCAATCAGACAATCGCGACGAGCACGTCGGCTACCTCTGGTACAAACCCGATACCGCCGCGCGAACCGTGTTCATCTTTGATTTTTATATCTTCAACGCCTGTCAGGGGCAGGGGCTGGGCACGCAGGCGCTGCGCGCTTTTGAGCGGGAGATGCGGGAGCAGGGGATCGAACAGATTCGACTTCGCGTGGCCGGAGATAACCAACGCGCCCGCCACGTCTACGAGTCCACCGGCTTTTGGGTGACGGGAATCAATATGAGTAAGACGTTATCCGATTAACGCCCGCGGAGACAGCGTTCCGACGGGCTGCACGGCGGTTAAAGGGAGAGATGAACGCACGGCACCTCAGGCTTTCTGTGCGGTCGTATTGCGCGCTGTTCGGTCCGGCCAGGGGGATAGCGATCCGAACGCCTGACCCGGACTTTCTTTCAGCGCGCTGGCTCTGCCAGCGTTATTTCGCCAGCAGCTCCTGGCGGACGATCTCTGCGCCGGCACTTAGCGCATTGAGCTTGCCTCTGGCGACCTGACGAGACAGGGGCGCCATCCCGCAGTTGGTCGAAGGATAAAGCTTATCGGCATCGACAAACTCAAGCGCTTTACGTAGCGTACCGGCGACCTCTTCCGGCGTCTCAATCGCCTGGGTTGCCACGTCAATCGCTCCCACCATCACCTTTTTGCCGCGAATCAACTCCAGCAGATCCATGGGGACACGCGAGTTATGACACTCCAGCGAGATGATATCGATATTCGATGTTTGCAGCCTTGGGAACGCCTCTTCATACTGGCGCCACTCTGATCCCAGCGTCTTTTTCCAGTCAGTATTGGCTTTGATGCCATATCCATAGCAGATATGTACCGCCGTTTCACATTTTAGTCCTTCAATGGCTCTTTCTAACGCGGCGATCCCCCAGTCATTCACCTCATCAAAAAAGACATTAAATGCCGGTTCATCAAACTGGATAATATCGACACCCGCCGCCTCTAATTCTTTCGCTTCCTGATTGAGAATTTTGGCGAATTCCCAGGCCAGCTTTTCACGGCTTTTATAGTGGTTATCATAGAGGGTATCGATCATCGTCATCGGTCCTGGCAGAGCCCATTTAATAGGTTGTCTGGTCAGCTGACGTAAAAACCGGGCATCTTCAACGAAAACGGGCTTCTGACGCGCCACTTCACCCACGACCGTCGGCACGCTCGCCTCATAGCGATTGCGAATTTTCACCACCTCGCGTTTCTCAAAATCGACGCCGCTGAGATGCTCAATAAAGGTGGTGACAAAGTGCTGGCGCGTTTGTTCGCCATCGCTGACAATGTCAATTCCTGCGCGTAACTGATCATACAGCGACAAGCTTAGCGCATCTTTTTTCCCTTCAATTAATTCCTGGTCGTGTAATTTCCACGGAGACCATAGTTTCTCAGGCTCTGCCAGCCAGGAAGGTTTAGGTAAGCTGCCAGCCGTCGACGTGGGTAATAATTTTTTCATAATAGTAAACCTTGTATGTTCGGTAAATTAAAGCGCGTAGCCAGCAGACCATTTCTCAAGAATATTCTGGAAAGGCTTGATAAAATGCTCTTCAGTAAATTTTCCCTGTTCAATCGCCAGTTGGCTGCGTTCTTCCCGATCATAAACAATTTTGGTTAATGAATGATCCTGGTGATTCAGGTTCGGTTGATAATATTGCCCTGCGGCGGCGTTGGCATTATAAATTTCAGGCCGATAAATCTTCTGGAACGTCTCCATCGTACTGATGGTACTGATAAGCTCAAGATTAGTGTAATCACTAAGCAAGTCACCAGAAAAATAAAATGCTAACGGCGCAACGCTATTCTGCGGCATAAAATAGCGAACCTTTAATCCCATTCTGGAAAAATATTGTTCAGTCAACGACGAGCCATTTTGCTGGTATTCGATACCCAGTACCGGATGCTGATTTCCCGTGCGCTGATAGGTGTCTTTGCTCGATACGCTAAGGCAGATTACCGGCGGTTTGTTAAAGTTCTGCTGGTATACCGTTGAATTAACGAAGTGTTTAAAGATATTACCATGTAATTCACCAAAACCATCCGGGATGCTAAAGGCGGATTGCTGTTGGTTATGCTCTAACAGCCGCACGCTAAAATCATAATCGCGTACGTAAGAGGAGAAATTATTCCCGGCGAGACCGTCAATACGTTCGTGCGTTTTTTTATCGAGAATGTTCGTTTTTAATATCTCAATGACCGGAAAGCTGCCGCTGCGGTGCTGGTCAGTGAGTGTCATTTCAACTGAAATAATTTCAAGCTCAACAGAATAACGATCGCTTTTCGGGTTATCCCAGTACGCCAGCGCATTAAAACGATTGTCAATCATCGTCAGCGTGTTACGCAAGTTCTCCTCGCGATTTTCCCCTCTGGCCAGATTCGCGAAGTTGGTTGTAATTCGCGTATTTTCAGCGGGGTTATAATGCGCGTCAAAACGACTACGTTTAATAGTAAAAGCAAAATCTTTATTCATCGCGATGGTGCACCCTAAGTTCTGATATGAAAACTGAAGTTATTCCCTGAATCCCAGCATATCCTTTCTTTTTATCTGGTTATTTCATTCAGCGATCATCATATTGTCTCTGATTAATAGAGCATATTTTATGCCAGAGTCCCTGGAGGAGTGAAAGCGACATAATTTCATTACAACATGAGTCATCTTCATGGTCGACGAGCAAACCCATGGTAGCAAGGCTGACGAAGTGCCGGAGCATCGCTGCGGATAGCCGGCGGCAGCCCACGCATTATGGTCGCAATATCGGAATCCAGTTGCAGAACAGGGGCAATAGAGGGCGTATGGAGAGCGGTTTGAGGGGCCGGCAGGCTGCATCAGAAGGGTGCAGCCTGCCGGCCTGGATCAGAATACGATCAGACTTTAAGCAGTTTCACCGTGGCATCGATGTCAATTTCATCTTCTGAGAAGATCAATGTCGTGCCCTGAAAAGTGGTGATCGCCAGTTTTTTCAGCGAGCGCATGTCACCGGGCTTAACGTCGGATTTCGGCTTGATGCTGCTCATCAGGATCCCCACGGACAGCACCGCATTTTCTTTATCAATGCGGGTATCGGCAGGTACCTCTTCGCTGTAGACCAGGTAGGATTTGATCGACGTGAGCTTCAGGCGCTCGCCGGCGATATAGATATATTTGCTTTCTGGTACCACTTTCACCGCGTACGCTGACAAACCCTTGTTATTGGTGGTGGGTTCGAAGGTCACCGCCGCATCTTTCTTAATCAGATCAGGATTGGCGACCTTAATCACATGAAAATAGCGGTTATCGCCGTTTTCATCTTTGATAAATCCAAAACCTTTATCTTTAAACCAGGTTGTGATTGTTCCGTTCATCGCCGTTACCACCTACTTAATCGTGTATTAACTCAATTTTTGCAGCGCGCAGTGTAATGCACAATGGCTGCGCAGACCACGTCTTTGGTTTCAGTCTGGACGATAAATTTTGGCTATGCGAGGGGAAATAGCGTGCCTCAGAATAACAACACGCCTGTTTATCATGGCCAGAGAGCCGGTGGCAGGCTACTCATTGCCCCACTGATTAAGGAACGTCGCGATCTCATCGATACGATCCGGGTGGAGACCGGCTTCGTGCGCCATTTCTGCCTGGGCCTCTTCGCTGATCTCCTCGTTGTTCATCAGACGGCTGAGCAGCAGCTGAAAATAGTGCGCCAGAGGTTCGCGTTCCGCTTCACTGACCGGCTTTGCGCATTCTGTCGCGTACTCGTCGGCGATGTCATAATACTTTAACGGTATTTCATTATTCATTCAGTAGGCCCTTAGGTTAATGCCGGCATCATTTTCCAGAGATCATATCATCCTTATTTCATTTTTTCTGCCATCCGCATTGCGGAGATCCGAAGGTGAAAAACGCCTGAGAGTATGGCGGTCTGATTTTCTGTTCCACCGCGCGGCCAACAGGATGCGCGTCAGGGGAACGCTGGACCGGGCATCACTTTCTTTTTATTCTCTGCAGAGGGTAATGTTGCCCGCTAACTCGTAACCCGATGCTGTCAATGAAGATATTGCTCGTCAGACATGGTGAAACCGAATGGAATGGCGTTAACCGCCTGCAGGGGCAGCTTGATAGCCCGGTAACCGCGCGTGGGCATCGACAAATCGCGGCATTGATTCGCGTGCTTGACGGTGAGGAGATAGATCGGGTGGTCTCTTCTCCTGCAGGTCGCGCCGTCGCGGCGGCTATGCCGATCGCGGCCTATTTTGCCTGTCCAATCCGCTTTGATGCGCGGCTCATTGAACGGGGTTTCGGGCCATTAGAGGGCACGGTCTATCCGCAGCTCAACGATGCGCAGCGAAGGCTGTTCGATACGATCTACTCCGGCGATCCGCACGTAACGCCGCCGAACGGCGAGTCGCTGGCCGCTGCCGCCGCCAGAACAATCGCGGCGCTGCTTGCAGCCGGTGAGGCGGGGGATCGCTGCGTGTGCGTGGTTTCTCATGGCCAGGTCATACAGGCGGTTATCTCCATTCTTGACGGCCATGGCGCGGAGCACTTCCCCCGCTATACGCATCAGAATGGCAGCTACTCGGTTCTGGAGTATGCGGCAGGTCGGTTATCGCTGGTGAAATGGGGGATAGCCACCCATTTGCTGCTGCGGGGATAAGCAGACAGCTTATCCCCTTGTGGCGTTTAGTCGGATTTCAGCATGCCGAAACTGACTATTCTGGAGCGGCCCTGCTCTTTGGCCCGGTAAAGTGCGGCATCCGCGGCACGCAGCAGGCTGTCGCTCTGGGTATGCTGCGGGAAGCTGGCAATGCCGATGGAGACATCCACCTGGCCAATCTCGGTGAGGCCATCCCGCAGGGTCAGGCTGCGGACACTGTCGTAAATCTCCTCTGCGCAGGCCCGGGCCGCCTCTTCACTGGCGCCGGCCAGCAGCACCAGAAACTCCTCGCCGCCGTAGCGAAAAGCCATGCCTTTGTCGCGTACCGCGCGTTGGACAATGACCGCCACGCTCTTGATCACCAGATCGCCCGCTTCGTGACCATACCGATCGTTAATCGTCTTGAAGTGATCGATATCGATCATCAGGCAGCTCAGCGGAGCATGGTTTTGCACCGCGAGATTAATTTGCGTATGCAGGGCATCATCCAGATGATGACGGTTACGCAGCCCGGTCAGCGAATCAAACAGCGCTTTCTCCAGCAGCGCGCTGCGCAGACGTTGGTTTGCCAGCGCCAGACCCAGCGCTTCGGCCATCAGCTCCAGGTAGGCACGCGAAGGGGCGGTAGCAGAGGTGACATTCCTGAAGGAGAGCAGGCCGATGGCTTCTCCTTGCGCAACCAGCGGCACGCAAAGCGATTGATGAATGCAGGCGTCCGGCAGGTGTGAACAGGCGATGTCAGGCTCACCATTGACCGGTGGATGGCTTAACCCACGGCGGACGGCCCAGCAGTTGTCAGGATAAAAGACCTCGGGTTCATCCGGCGGCGAGAGCCATTGGGCCACACAGCGCAACTGCCAGGGATTGGTTTCGAGAACATACAGGCGCCCGGGAATTGCGGGGGCGATATTCGGCGCGAAGAGCTCGGCGACCTTGATAACATCATCAAAAGATTCGCAGCCTTGCAGACGCTGCGTCATGCGCGCCAGCAGTTCCCGAATCGCCCAGTCGGCATCGCGCTCTTGTTCAAGACGCTGACGCGCCAGGCCATTTTCGCGGAAAATACGGATCGCCTGCGCCATATCGCCAATCTCATCGATCTGCGTGAACTGGGGAGCTTCGACGGCATAATCCTGTGAGGCGAGACGCTGTACCACATCGCTTAAACGAACAACCGGGTACAATACCCGCCGTTGAAGGATAAACCCGAGGACAAACAGGAACATCAGCGCCGTCAGCGCGACCATTATTTCTGATAACGTACGCCAGGTGTGCGATTTTTCCGTGGCTTGCGCAATGGCGCTGGCGGCCCGGCCTTCCAGCATAAGGCGGAAGTGATCGATCTGTGTCTGTACCCGGTCCAGCTCCTGTTCATAATGCTTGCCGTAGAGCAGGGAGAGCGCCTCGCTGTCTGCGCCGCGTTCAATACTGGCGAGCGCAGCCTGCTGTTCATCCTGCAGCTCATCCGCGATCTGCAGCCCCTCGCGCAGCAACATCAGCTCCTGCGGCGTCGCTCCCCGATCTTTCAGCTTTTCCAGCCGCTGCTCTATGGTCGTCAGCGAACGGGCCTGCTGGCGGTACTCCTGCAACACATCCGGATTTTTGTTAATGACGTAAGCGCGAGCGAGGTCGGATAATTCCCAGCTCTCGGTTTCAACCGTTTCGGTTAACTGGTCGAAGATCTGCCGCTGTTGTACGGCCTGGCGTTCGGCCGTCTCCGCGTTGGACGCCATCAGCATGGCAATACCGGAAGTGATGGTCAGGCAAACGGTGATCCCGTAGGCCCAGTTGGTCATGGTGGCGATTCTCACCCGAATTTTCCTTGCGTGCAGATGAACAAATGACGTTACGTCTAATTATAGAACCCGCTTTTGCCCACTTGCGGGCAGAGGGTTAGCTGCGTTTTTTGCGAATAATCGTGCTATGTAGCGTGCCGGCATGCTGGCATAAGGTACAAAAAACATCTTTATCCAGGGCGCCATTTATAACATCGTTCTCTATCAGCTGTAATGCATCCTGATAACGCATGGCGACGCGATAGGGGCGATCTTCGGTCAGAGCGGTAAAAATATCGGCAATGGCGATGATCCGGTCAGGGAGTTGCAGATAATCCTGATTCAGATGCAGCGGATAGCCGCTGCCATCGAGTTTTTCATGGTGGTTTGCCGCCCAGTTAATGATTTCACCCAGTTCGCTAAAGGCGCTGAGAATTTCACCGGTCATATAGCTATGTTCTCGCACCTGACGGAGTTCATCAGGCGTGAGTTCGCTTTGCTTTTCCAGGATATCCAGCGGGATATTAATTTTACCAATATCGTGCAAATAGCCGGCAATTTCGATTTTTTTACACTCCTGTTCCGGCAGATGCATATAGGTTGCCAGCAGGCAGGATATTTCACCGACCATAATACTGTGGCTGGCGGTGAAACTGCTGTAGGTATCGACAATTTTGGCGATTAACAAACAAATATCTTTCAGCCCGTCGATATCGATGTACAGCTCGTTAATCGGGCCGATGATCTCCAGCATCCTTTGGATATGTCCGGGATGAAGATGTAGCCAGAAATGCTCTTTTTGCGCGAGCTGGCAGACGGTGTCACAGAGCATCGGATCAATCTCATGATGCAAGGTGCGGAAGGTGTCGATGATAATGTCGGGGTGGTGATCCGTGGTGATATTTCCGGTGGAGAGCAGACGTTCAAAAGCATCGGCAAAAAAAACGATATGCTCTTCGAGGTTACCTTTATGCGCCGGGTTAAAGTGGTGATGGCGGATAACAGGCAAAACAGGCGCGAAGGTGGGTAAGCCGCTGAGCATCTCGGCCCCCCGATGCTGGTGAGGGTCTTCGATATTATCAATGTCATTCAGCGAAGTGACGATTCGCTTATCGCCGAGCACGCCAATATCGTGAAGCAGTGCGGCGCAAAATATGGTCTGCTGCTGCGACCGCGGCAGTTCCAGAGCTAACGAAAGTTCGAGAGCAATTAGCGCCGTGCGTTGCATATGCAACTGAAGTTCCGGGTTGATTATCTGTATAACGCGCGTGGTTAGCATCAATGCTGATTTTAAGGCGAGACGCATCGTTTTTCTCCATCCGCGTGATTGGGATAATATCGGCTCATTCTGGTGGCCTGTATCCAGATAACGCCAGCAGGGGGTAGAGACGCCAGTTCGCGGCGAAATAATCGGTGAGCAAATCCCGAAATAATTTCATTTATAGCCATACTCAAGCCCGAAATGCGTGGCGACAAAGACGCATAAAAGCGTGAAAAAAGTCTTTAACAGGCGTCAGTTAATCATTTTGCTCATAAAAAGAAAATACATTGTCGTGAGTAGCTTGCGTTACCTCGCCGCCGGGATGAGGCTTATCTGATTCGATCGTCAGCAAAACGAATTTTAGAACAGGCTGCGTGATGGTGTGATGAACGCTTGCCGGTCGCCGCTGACGGAGACGCTGTTGCCTCGCGAGTTGTTGGCGGCGTGAAGCCAGTACAGGGCCGAACGTCGGCCCCACGGTAAAACAACACCGTCACCGCCCCTGGGCGGGACGGTGACGAACGTTTTGATTACCACCACGTCATCATCAGAATGTCATGGCGCCTTGCAGATACAAGGTACGCGGCTGGCCGACATAGATGCCTTTGTTGTTATCGTCATATGAGCGGGTGTAGTACTCATGGTCGAAAATATTTTTTACGCCAAACGCCAGATTGAGATTGGCCATTTGCGGGCCAAAATCGTAGGCGACGCGGGCGCCCCACAGCATATAGCCCGGAATGCGACCGTTGCTGCCGTCAGCGCTCTCTTCCACGGTGTTGGCGTTGTCAGCAAACTGACTGGACTGGAAATCGCTATTGAGGTTGAACGTCCAGTTACCCGGTTTGTAATCTATCCCGAGCGTACCTTTATGTCTGGGTGAGAAAGGCACCTGGTTGCCGTAGGTATCGCCTTTCTCACGAATGACGGCGTTGACATAGGCATAGCTGGCATAGACCGACAGATTTTCCAGCTGCGGATTGAGATCGCCGAGATCGTAACGCGTCTGCGTCTCCAGTCCGCTGTGGCGAGTTTTACCGCGAGCGGTGACGGTATCGTTGGTCTGGTTGGAGTCGTACTGATTGTTGAAGTTAATCAGGAAGAGTCCCATTTCCGCGCTCAGCGCGCCGTTGTCGTAGCGGGTACCGACTTCCCAGGTGCGGGCCTTTTCCGGTTCCACATTGCCGCTTTGCACAGCCTTGCCAATTTGGCTGTACTGTACGGTACCGAACGATCCTTCTGTATTGGCATAAAGATTCCAGCTGTCGGTGAGGTGATAAAGTACGTTAAGCGCCGGCAGCGGGGCGTTATAGCTGACCTGCTGACGGGTGCCTTTCAGGCTGTCGTCCTGGTAAGACTCAATATGTTCGAAACGCATCCCCGGCGTGACCGTCCAGTTGCCGATATCGATGCGATCGTCGATATACCAGGCGTGAGCCTCGGTGCCAGAGCGGGTATCGCGGTCGTACGGACTGGCGGTGTCGGGCAACTTGCCGCTGACGGTGGGGGTGTAATAGCGCATCTCGTGCGTGGATTCATTCACGTAGCGATAGCCGACGCCGACTTCATGCGCGGAAGCGCCAAGCATAAAGCTTTGGCTGTAGCGCGGCTCGATACCGCGCACCCAGTATTCACGCGGGGAAAGTGTGGTGCGTTTCCCTTGCTCCAGATAACCGCTGCGCAGCGTATGAGTATAGAAGCCCTGAATGTTGAACTTGTGCCGGTCATCGGGCTGGAACTGATAGCCGAGGCTGGCCAGCTGACGTCGTCCCCAGAAGCGATCTTTTAAGCGGGTGGACTGCCAGCGATCGGCAGCATAATCGGCGCGGGACAGGCCGCCGGGCATATCGGCTTCACCATCGTAGTACTGCAGCAAGCTGTTGAACGTGTGCACCGCGTTTGGCGCATATTTGCCTTTCAGCATCACGTCATCGATGCGCGTGGCGCTATGTTCACGCCAGTCGCTGCCGCGGGTACCTGAATAGAGCAGGGCAGTCCCCAGTCCGTTATCGGCGGTCCCTCCCAGCATCAGGTTATGCGTCTCTTTGGGATTGTTCTGCGAAGAGGTCGGGCTGAGCTGGCCTTCTACGCCGCCCGCGATAGCAAAGTCCTGCGGGATGGCCCGGGTGACAAAGTTCACTACGCCGCCCACGTTTTGTGGCCCGTAGCGCACGGCGCCTGCGCCGCGAACCACATCCACCGCATCCATATTGCCCAGCGATACCGGCGCCAGCGATAGCTGAGGTTGACCATAGGGGGCGAAAGGCACCGGAATACCGTCCATCAGTACCGTAGAACGGCTGGCGAGGCGTGGGTTCAGCCCCCGGATGCCAAAGTTCATCGCCAGATCGTGGCTGCCGGTACCGGTATTTTCCGGCGCATTGACGCCGGGAATGCGATTCAGGACTTCGCGCATAGTGGTGGCGCCGGTTTTGGCGAAATCGTCGCGGCGGATAACATCGCGGGCGCCGGCGTGTTCAAAAACATCGTTTTCCCGGGCGTCGCCAAGCCAGTCGCCGATCACCGTCAGCGTGGATTCCGTATTAACCGGCGCCGGTTCCAGCGTCCAGGCCTGATTACCCAGAGATTTCAGCTGCAGTCCGCTCCCGCTGAGCAGCGTTTGCAGACCCTCTTCCAGCTCATAGCGGCCGTGCAGGCCATCGCTGTGTTTTCCGCGCGTCAGGCCAGCATCCGCCGAGAGCGTAATGCCGCTGCGGGCGGCGTACTGGTTCAGTGCGCTGTCTAAATCCCCGGCGGCAATATCAAACTGCGTTGCCGCCAATGCGGGGACAGCGACCAGCCCCGCGAGCGGCAGCAGGCTTAAACGGATTGCCATCACCAGAGGCATCGGTTTGCGTAATACGCGTAAAGGCGTCATGTGTTCTCCACAATCGTTTTTGGTTGTCATCACCTGTTAAGTCGAACGAGCGGGTGAAAAGGGACAATGGAGAAGGCAAATTTTTTGTTTTTTTTTCTCAGGCTGCGATGACAGTGACCCAGTAGCGGGTGGCAAATTGCAGTTTTACCGGCAGGGTCTGCGCGATGATGTGCAAAATCGCATCGGTGTCGCCCAGCGGAAAGGTGCCGCTCAGACGCAAACCGGCGACGGCGGGATCGCAGCGTAAGATCCCGGGGCGATAGCGGGAGAGTGTGGCGAGCACTTCATGCAGCGGACGATCGCGGAAGCTGAGGACGCCCTGCGTCCAGCTGGCGTCGCTGCTGTTGAGCGCCTGAAGGCGGATGAAGGCATCGCGGGTAAACCACAGGCTCTCGCCCGCGTGGACAATCTTGCGCTGTCCGTCTGGCAGCAGCGCCTCGACGGCGTGCTGTTGCACCGTCAGGCGCGTGTCACGGGCAAACTGGCGGACGGTAAATTCGGTGCCCAGCGCGGTGAGTAAACCGTCGCGGGTCTGGACGCGAAACGGTCGTTGCCGGCGGTCGCGGGCGGTGGTGATGGCAATTTCGCCGTAGCGCAGGCGAATCAGGCGCTGGTGGCCATCAAAGCGCACATCGGCGGCGCTGTCGGTATTGAGCGTCAGCAGAGTGCCGTCGCTGAGCGTTTGCCGCAGGGGCATGCCTTTTGCCGTGCGGTAATCGGCGCGCAATCCTTCCGCCAGTTCGCTGCTCCACATCTGCCAGCCGCCGCCGGCGGCAACCAGCAGCATCAGCCCTTTCAGCACCTGGCGACGCGTCAGGCGACTGTCGTTGAGCGTCCGGCTGGCAAGGGGACCGGGAAGTTGTCCCATCTGCTGGCGCAGGTTTTCGACCTGCTGCCACGCCCACTGGTGATCGCGGCTTTGTTCATACCACTGTTGCCAGCGGACCTCCTGTCGGGGGTTGACGCGACTATCGCTTAATACCGCGTACCAGCGCGATGCGGAACGCAGAGCCAGACGACGGGATTCGGTTAATGCGGAACTCACAGGCCATTCTCCAGGCGAAAAAGCAGGCAGTGCTCAGTCGCTCTGGCGACGTATTTTTTTACTGAGCTGACCGATACCATCAGGCGTTCGGCAATCTCGGCATACGTCAGCCCCTCCAGCTGCGAAAGCAAAAAGGCCGCGCGGGCTTTCCGGCTCAGGCCATCAAGCATGGCATCGACCTGCTGCAGCGTCTCCAGCTGGATGTGCTGTCGCTCCGGCGAAGGGACCAGGGCCTGCGGAAGCTGGGCAAGCATCTCCAGCCACGCGCGTTCCAGCGCATTACGGCGAAACAGATCGATCATCACCCGTCTGGCGATGGTGCACAGGAAGGATCTAGGATCGCGGATCGCCGTCAGCGATTCGCTGCCCATCACGCGCAGAAAGGTATCCTGAGTGACATCATCGGCGTCAAAGGCGGATTGCAGCTTGCCGGTTAACCAGGTTGTCAGCCAGCCGTGATGGGCTTGATACAGAGACGCGAGCGTGAACGGCGTGGCGGCGGAAAGCTGAGACATAAGCGGGTTCAAAACAGGTTATCAATAGCGACATGTTAATATGAGAATGGTTATCATTACAATTAAAAGGCGGCGCAAAAATGGGTCGTGCGAACAATAATTTCAATAAGTGACTGTTGCGATTAGAAAATGTTGTTGATTTCATGGCATCAGGTCTCCGGCCCGTGTTACGGGCGGCTTATCATTGAAGGTCGGGGATAAAAAAGGATAATTTTTCGTTGTAAACGAATAGTGGATGATTTATTTAGCGAAAGCGCCAGACATTGTGCGGATTTATAAAATAAGGTGATTCTTATTTGATATATAGAAAAGGAATGAAAAGATATGTTGCATACTGTTTTATAGATTCTGACTCTGATATATGGAGATGCGTTATATTGATTGCCGCGATTCTTTAGCAACGTTTATACTTTTTACCACCGCGTCGCCTCGGGCAGGATGACAGGGTGGGTAAGTTGTTGCCGGCCAGTGACGGCAGGGGCTGCGAAGCAATATGACGCTGAAGAGTACAAATTGATTTAATAATGTGCAATCAGCGGATCGAAATAATTAGCGAGAAAAGGGTTGTCACAGTAAATATTTGTAATGGGATCTTCTTTTTTATTTTACATTCTGTTACAACTATGAGGGTATTATGCTTTTTTCACCGCGGAGGTGTTTTTTACTTGCCGGAGTGAATTTAGCCGGATTACTATTGTCATAGTTGCTATACGTACCGCCTAACGACTGATGAATGGACTTCGTTTTTTCCTTAAGCGCTACTCATTTATAGACGTTTACAGGAAAAATCATGCCTTGCGCTTTTAATAAAAGTCTTCTGCACCCTCGCAACTGGGGGACCTGGTTTGGCCTTGCCATTCTCTGGTTAATCGTGCAATTGCCTTATCCTCTGTTACACATCATCGGCACCAGCGCAGGCAAGGCGTCACGCCGCTTCCTTAAGCGCCGCGAACATATTGCCCGACGTAATCTTGAACTCTGTTTTCCGGACATGTCACCGCAAGCGCGGGAAAAGATGATTGAGCAGAATTTTATGTCGCTGGGCATGGGACTTATCGAAACCGGTATGGCCTGGTTCTGGAGCGACGAGCGGGTTAAAAAATGGTTCGACGTTGAAGGCTTTGAGAATCTGAGCAAAGCGTTAAGCGCCGGGCAGGGTGTTATGGTTGTTGGCGTGCACTTTATGTCGCTGGAACTCGGTGGCCGTACCATGGGTCTGTGTCGGCCGATGATGGCGACCTATCGCCCGCACAACAGCCCGCTGATGGAGTGGGTGCAAACCCGCGGACGCCTGCGTTCGAATAAAGCGATGATCGATCGCCGCAATTTATCTGGTCTGGTGCACGCGCTGAAAGCCGGCGAGGCGGTATGGTTCGCCCCGGATCAGGACTATGGCCCGAAAGGCAGCGTGTTTGCGCCGTTCTTCTCTGTCCCTCAGGCGGCGACGACAAACGGCACCTACGTCCTGTCGCGTCTCTCCGGTGCGAAGATGCTGAGCATCAGTATGGTGCGTAAGATGGACCGTAAAGGTTACACCCTGTACATCAGCGATGTGCTGAATGACTATCCTGGCGAAGATAAACAGGATGCGGCCAGCTATATCAACCGGGTGATTGAAAAAGAGATTCTGCGCGCGCCGGAGCAATATCTGTGGGTACATCGGCGCTTCAAAACCCGCCCGCTGGGCGAAGGCTCACTCTACTAAGCCAACAAGCACCGTAAGCGCTTTCAAAATCGCGGCAGTTGCGTTAACGTGAGCGCGATCATGTTTTTTGTTGAAAGCGAAGGAGTGCAGCGTGTTCGCTGAGTTTGGTGTGTTGAATTATCTGACCTATCTGGTCGGGGCTATTTTTATCATCCTGGTGCCCGGCCCTAATACCTTTTTTGTTCTGAAAACCGGTATCGCACACGGCGTTAAAAAGGGCTATCTGGCGGCGGCTGGCGTGTTCATCGGCGACGCGGTGCTGATGCTGCTGGCGTTTGCCGGCGTTGCGACCCTGATTAAGACCACGCCGGTGCTGTTTAATATCGTTCGTTATCTGGGCGCGATTTACCTGCTGTGGCTGGGTGGCAAGATGCTCTATTCCGTTCTGACTCAGCGGGAAGGGCACGCGGACGCCGGGGCTGAACCGGGAAGCGCGATTCTGAAACGCTCGCTGACGCTTAGCCTGACCAATCCCAAAGCCATTCTTTTCTATGTCTCTTTTTTCGTGCAGTTCATCGACGTTAACGCGACAACACCCGGACTGGCGTTCTTTATCCTCGCGCTGACGCTGGAAGTGATTAGCTTTATGTATATGAGCTTCCTGATCCTGTCCGGCTCGTTCGTGACGCGCTACGTGAAGACCAGAAAGAAACTGGCAAAAATCGGCAACAGTCTGATTGGTCTGGTGTTTGTCGGCTTTGCTGCGCGCCTGGCAACCCTGCAATCGTAAACCGCTGGCCGGTAGTGATTCCGGCCTGATAGCTTTATCCTCTGGCTTGTAACAAAAACCCTTCAATTTTTATTGCATTGATGTTACATATACAGCCGATTATCGGTCAGAGAAAAGGGAACCCGGATGATTCTGCAAAAGCTCATCAGCAACAAAAACAGCAAGAAATTCTTCTTGTCGATAGGGATTGTGTTTGCCATCGCGCTTACCGTGGTGGGCCGCGCAACGTTTGGCGGGGTCGTTAGCGAATACAATATGCCGTACTCCGAATGGAGCACATCGATGTTTTTCCTGCAGGGGGCGATGGTGACCGTGTACAGCATCGTGTTCACGCTGCTGTTTTCCATTCCGCTGGGCTTCTTCTTTTTAGGTTCTGACCGTCAGGACTAAGGCTATGGGGCGAACGCGCGTTCGCCCTGCTTAACCCTTTCGTCACCAGCCGCGGCCGTCATAATGATGATGGTGGTGCCTGTGGTGATAGCCGTCGTCAACAATACATCCCGATAACAGCGTGCATAGCGCAAGAATCAACGATAACACGATCGGTTTTTTCATTTCTCACTTCTCCGTTGTCCACCGTCCGCGGGCAAAGAGCGTGCGGAGTCGGCTGATGAAGTGAGTGTATAGCGTTAACTTATTGAGTGGATAGGATAACTCCGCAATAACGCTCTGACGAACGATCCCCGACCGCCGATGCTACCACCAGCCAAACTGAACGCCGGCCAGGGCAACGATCGCGATGATAATCATCAGAATGGTGCTTTTTTTCATTACGCGCCGCCCGGAGCCGCGTAGCCGCCGACGAAAAACCAACCGAGAAAAACAACGGCGACGATAAAAATGGCCACCGGGAAAAGAATACCCAATCTCATGATGTTACCCCTGAAGCTAAAAATATGACCTGTCCTGCCACAAAACCATTAAGCCGCCGCATCGCAACAGCTTACCGGAAAACCTCGCTATCATACTGGATATCGCCGTCAGGTTTTAATCAATATTCAGAAAGGAATCCCGCCGCCGGGACTTTTTATCCTGATACATAGCGTCATCCGCAGCGCGCAGCGCACTTTCGACATCCAGAACCTGGGGATTTACCTCTGTGATACCAAAACTGGCGCCAGGATAGTTAATTCGGTGTTCGCCAAGAAAGTAAACCCCACATAAGGCCTGCCGCAGGGTCGCAACAAAGGACTGTTGCTGCAGCGTGTCCAGTTCGGTGCCGACGACTAAAAACTCATCACCGCCGAGACGTCCCACCAGGTCTCCCTGGCGAATATGCGCCTTCAGCCGTTCGCCAATCTGGATCAAAAAGCTGTCCCCGCACTGATGACCAAAGCGATCGTTTATCGCTTTAAAATCGTCAAGGTCGATAAAGATCATCAGCAGATTGCGCTGCTGTTCGCGCTCGCGGGGAAACATTGACGACAGATGCTTAAACAGCGCCCGGCGATTGGCTAAACCGGTCAGCTCGTCGGTATAGGAGTGCATTTCCAGCGCGACGTTGGCGGCGCGAAGCTGATCAACCAGCGTCTCTTTCTCAACATAGTGAGAAATTAAGTTGGCAAACAGCGCCATCACCTGCTCGCCTTCGAGGTTATAGGGCTGCTTATTGCGGCTGGTTGCACATAATGTGCCGTACAGCGAGCCATCGGCGAGGCGCACGGGAATGCTGAAGAAGGTGATAATCCCCAGCCCCTGAGCGGCGATGCACGACGGCCAGCGGGTGTTGACATCGTTACTGAACTGGCAGTTATCATCGATTGCACGTTTACACAGCGACTCATTCCACGGCACCGAAAACCCTTCCGGGATCTGCATTTCGCTGCTGTTATGCGCGTACAGCACCAGCTGGCGCTGCGCTTTTAAATCAATACGAGTCAGATAAGTTGACTCCATTCTGGTCACAAGCTCCAGCATCTCAAGCAGCTGCCTGACTAACATTTCGAGAGAATGTTCAGTGGCGAGCGTTTGCGAGACGCGAGCAAGAATAAAATCTGACATGAATGTACGGCTCCCGATCGCGGGTGGGGCCGTCAGTCATTTATGCTGGAAAACGGCTACCAACGAAGAGTAAACATAGATACAACAAATTTAACACATTAATGAAGGGAATACCTGCGATCGCAGCGGGGAAAAAAAGCCCCGTCGGGGGCGACGGGGAAAACTCATTGATTATGGAATGATCTGTTCTCTGGTCAGTTCGAGAACAAGCGCTACTCTACGCGGCAAAAGTGTAGTTAAAATGGAGAAACCATGAAGAATCAGGGCAAATACGTGCTCTGTGCAAAGAAGGAGCAGAAATGAAGTGGATGATAATGCTGCTGCCGCTGGCCCTGGCCGGCTGCGCGAAGCAGCCGCAGCCGCAGGATGCGCCGCCGCCGCCGAAGTCTATCGGCATGGCGAACCCGGCCTCGGTTTACTGCGGTCAGAAGGGCGGTAAGTTGATACCGGTTCAGACGCCGCAGGGCGTGCGCAGCGACTGTAAACTGCCCGGCGGGGAAACCCTCGATGAATGGGAGCTGTGGCGCCGGGATCACCCCGCTAAGGCGTAGCCTCGCCGGCAGACAGGTTTTCCAGCCACTCAGCCAGCACCAGCGCATGGTTTTGCCGGGTATCTTTGGCGGCATACAGCAAGGTTAATGGCTGTTGGCGAGCCAGCCCGGCGAGACGCAATCCTTCGTCGCGCCGGGCGTCGAGTTCTTCGCGATACTGTTGACTGAAGCTGACAAAATCGATAGCCTCGCCGTGGAACGCTTTACGTAGCGCCGAAGAGGGCGAGAGCGATTTGCACCATTCATCGTAGCGCAAAGCCTCTTTTTTCATACCGCGCGGCCAGAGTCGGTCAACCAGAACGCGGTAACCGTCGCCGGGCTCTGCCGGATCATAAACGCGTTTACAGTGAATCATCGCTATTTTCTCTCTGTTGCATCCAGGCGAGGAGTTGGGGTAGCTGTCGGTCGGAAAAAACGGCGATGCCGTGTTCACGCAGCAGCGCCGCCGCCACGCCTGAACCCGGCTTTCGCTGCCCGCTGAACGTCCCGTCGTAGATAAACTGGCTGCCGCAGGTCGGGCTGCCGTCGGTTAACAACGCGGCCTTACAGCCGGCTTCCTGTGCGGTGCGCAGGGCCAGCCATGCGGCCAGCTGATAGTGCGGAGTGACGTCCTGACCGTCGCTCTCAACGATACGCGCGCGGTCCTGCATGACATCCGTGCCCTGGGCGTGAAGGATTTCGGCCGGGAGTCGGGGGACCGGCAGCCCGGCGGCGAGCTCCGGGCAATGAATCACCAGCCGACCGTCGCGCTGCCAACGTGCCAGCGCGTCGGCAAGCTGCGCTTTTTGGCTGCCATTATAGCGAACCTGAAACCCCATCAGGCAGGCGCTGACTAAAATTTTGCTTTTCATAGGCGGTCCATCATTGTTTCTCTGCGCTATACAATAGCGCCTGCGCGCGGAAATTACCCGCCTACAAAGCAATCCAAAAGCGCGAAGGACCTTCTGGCGCGGTGAAAACAGGGGTTGTGTTCCGCGACGGAGATCGCTAATCTGAGGCTCCTTGTGTTGCCCGAAAATCGCTCTGACATAAGGATCCTGCTATGAACACCCCCCTGCGTATTGCCCTGGTTGGCGACTACAATCCTGACGTGATTGCCCATAAAGCTATCCCCCTGGCTATCGACGATGCCGCCGCCGTGCTGGAACTGCCCGTGCGCTATGACTGGCTGGCAACTCGTGATATTCACCATGCCGACGCGCTGGTGGATTACGATGCTATCTGGGTGGTGCCCGCCAGCCCGTATGAAAATGCCGAAGGCGCATTTACCGCCATTCGCTACGCGCGCGAAAACAGCGTGCCTTTCCTCGGAACCTGCGGTGGTTTTCAGCACGCGATAATCGAATATGCGCGTAACGTGATGGGCTGGCAGGATGCGGCACATGCTGAAACCGATACCGAAGGACGGATGGTGATAGCGCCGCTAAGCTGTTCGCTGGTTGAAAAGTCGGACACCATTGAGCTGCGCGCTCATACCCTGATAGCCCGTGCGTATGGCCGCGATCATATTGAAGAGGGCTACCACTGCAACTATGGTATCGCCGACAGCTTTGCCCGTGAACTTGAGCAGGGAGAGCTGCGGGTAACCGGATGGGATGAAGAGGGGGAGATTCGCGCGGTGGAGCTGGTCACGCATCCGTTTTTTGTGGCGACCTTGTTCCAGCATGAACGTCATGCCCTGGAAGGGCGTCCCGCACCGCTGGTGCAGGCGTTTTTACATGCCGCAAGCCAATAAACTCACCGCCGGTTAATCTTCCAGGATTCAGTTCGCATTGCCGGTGCCGCCCCGGACGCGCGGGTGAGCAGGAAAATATTGCCGCCATCGTAATGGCGGCTTATCAAAGCGCTATCCGTTTATCTCCCGGTCGCGACCGGCCAGCGCGCCGAACAGGGCCATAACGACTGAAATCAGCGCCACGGCGAGAAGCGGGATCTGCCAGTCGCCGTTGGCATCATGAATTTTCCCCATGAGCGGTGGTCCGCAGGCGGCCAGCAGATATCCGATGGTCTGCGCCATCCCCGACAAAGCCGCTGCCTGATGCGCAGAGTTTGCGCGCAGGCCGATAAACGTCAACCCCAGAATCATGGTTGCCCCCGAACCGAAACCAAAGATTAGCGTCCAGACTACCGCCTGTCCCGGCCAGAACCACAGTCCGCAGGCGCTGATGGCGCACATCAGCGCCACAATGATCGCGATGGCGCGCTGGTCTTTAAGGCGATGAAGAATCAGCGGAATTGCCAGCCCGGGGGCGGCGGTGGCCAGCTGGAGCAAACCATGCAGAGAGCCCGCCTGCGCTTCGCTGTAGCCAAGGCTCTGCAGAATGGCCGGCAGCCAGCCAATAATAACGTAATAGACCAGCGAGTTGATGCCGAGGAACAGGGTGACCTGCCAGGCGAGCGCGGAGCGCCAGATTCCGCGATTGTGCATGGCGCCGGAACCGGTGAGCGGCGCGGTCGCGGTCTTGCGCGTTTGCGGCAACCATACCAGCAGTGCCAGCAGCGGAAAGACCATTAACATCAAGAGTGCGCCGTGCCAGCCGAAACCCGCCAGCGCCAGCGGCACCACCATGGCTGAACCCAGCGCGGCCGCTCCGCCCATAGTGATCGAGTAGGCCCCGGTCATCCTGGCAACATGCTGTGAGAAGTCGCGTTTGATCAGACCCGGCAGCAGAACGTTACCGAGCGCAATTCCGCAGCCGATGATCGCCGTACCGCCGAACAGCAAGGCGGTGGAAGGAAGCGAACGCAGTCCGATACCCAGACAAATAAGGACTAGCGCCACCAGCAGGCTGCGCTCAATGCCCAGCCGGCGACCGACGCCTGCCGCCAGCGGTGATACCAGGCCAAAGGCCAGCAGCGGCAATGTGGTGAGCATCCCGGTTTGTGCGGTGGAGAGACCATAGTCAGCGCGAATGGCGTCGAGCAGCGGGGCTGCGCCGGTAAAAGTCACGCGTAGCGTGGAGGCAATGAATAAAATCCCGGCAATCAGCAGCAGATGACGGCGGCCGGTAGAAGGCAAAACAGAACTCATGGCAATCTCTGACGAGTAAACAGGGCGGCTACAATAGCGCGTTTGCCGATGGTTTAAATCAAGCTAAAATGACAGATTATCGCTAATATCGGACAAAATCATGATAGGACTCGGCCTGGATGGCTACGATCCGGACAGCGGCCATGAATCGGCCCTCGCGTTTCGTATTCAGGTGGTGGAAGACGAGCAGTTCATCCCGCGCCATCAGCACCGCAAAGGCCAGCTGATCCTCGCCTTGCATGGGGCGCTCACCTGCGAGGTGGAGAACGCGATGTGGATGGTGCCGCCGCAGTATGCGGTGTGGGTACCGGGTCAGATGCCCCACAGCAACCGCGCCACGCCGGGGGCGCAAATCAGTTTTCTGTTTATTGAACCGGATGCTGCGCCAATGCCGGCGCACTGTTGTACCTTAAAAATTTCGCCTCTGGTGCGCGAGCTTATCCTGACCCTTGCCGGACGTCACGGGGAGGCGTTTGCCCATCCGACAACGCAACGGCTGGTGCAGGTGCTGTTCGATGAGCTCCCGCGACAGCCGCAGGAACATCTGCAGCTGCCGGTTTCGCCACATCCGAAGATTCGCCAGATGGCGGATTTCATGGCGGTTGATCCGGCCCGCTGGCAGACGCTGGCGCAGTGGGCGGCAGAATTCGCGATGAGCGAACGGAATCTGGCGCGGCTGGTGGTGCGCGAGACCGGACTGAGCTTTCGCCGCTGGCGACACCAGCTGCAGCTGATCCTGGCCCTGCAGATGTTGATTCGCGGGCAAACGGTCCAGCAGACCGCGCAAACGCTGGGATATGACTCGACGACCGCGTTTATTACGATGTTTAAAAAGGGGCTGGGCCAGACGCCAGGGCGCTACCTGGCGAGTCTGGTTACGACTTCCCGATAAACAGCGAAATAATGCCGGCGGCGATCAGCGGGCCAACCGGTACGCCGCGGAACAGCGCTACGCCAAGGACCGTGCCGACCAGCAGTCCGGCGACCAGCTGCGGCTGCGAGCCCATCAGCGCCACGCCGCGTCCGCCCAGCCACGAGACGAATACGCCCACGGCAATCGCCAGCAGCGACTTCCAGTTGACGAACGAGTGCAGCAGCGTCGACGGCGGCAGCGTGCCGCTGGCAATGGGAGCCATTACGCCAATGGTCAGAATGATAATACCGATCGTCAGCCCCTGTTTTTCAATCCACGGGAAAAAGACGTTGAGCGGTGTGACGCGAACGATGATTAAAACGAGGATAGAAATAGCCACGGTGGTGTTATGGCTGATAAAACCCAGCGCGGCCAGCCCGAGCAGAATAAACAGGGTTGTATCGAACATGACGGGAGATCCTTGCCAAAATAATAAGCCTGTCTACTCTACGCGTAATAGCGTGAATAGACAGGCTTTTTTTGACCAGTGACCGCGTTTCCAGGCATCTGCACAATTTGGCGTGGCGGTGAGCCATCACCTCTCAGCTTTCGCGGCGAAAGGCGACCAGCTCCGGCCGGGCAATGCGCAGATAATCCTCGGTGTTCAGGATAATGGATTTATCCAGCTGGCCGGCGTTAAAGGCAATCTCAGGGTAGCGATCGAACAGCAGCGGATCGGCAATCAGCCGCAAATCCGGGTGAAAGCTGAACGGTGGGATGGCGCCAAAAACGCAGGCGGTGAGCGTATCGACTTCCGCCGGACTGGCCAGCGATGCCTTGCTGCCGCCGATATGCTGCGCCAGGCGTGACAGGTCCGCCTGTTGGTCGGCGGCGAGGATCGCCAGGACATGCTGGTTCACGCCGTTCCCTTTGACTTTACAGACCAGCGCTTTTGCCCCCTGGCCCAAAGCGGTACCGCGAATTTCCGACACGGCCTCACATTTCCCCACGGCCTCATGTTCCACGACGCGATAGTGGGCCTGGTGCTGTTCAAGCAGCGCGAGCAGCTGACGGTGGGTGTTGCGTTTTTCCGGCATGTTCATCTCACTCTTTCCATCATGACAAAGTCGTCAGCATAATCGTCTTCACACCAGATGAGAACCAACGGAACCTGAGGGGGCATTTTGCTGCTGATTTCTTGCGCGGTGAATGTTCGACCGAGGAGAGAGACAGACGACATGATGCGTAACGATGAATATCTCCGCGAGCGGTGAGGGTCAATTCGTATTTCTCATCGGATTATTCGCATTTAATTCATAATTTAGGCAATTTCTCTTCAATTTATCGCTGGCCAAAGCACCGATCCCAACAAAATGGAAAGAATTTATTAAGCAATAGAACTTTTCTCATTTTATTGAGTCCTTAACAAAATCGATAGTGGTGCGGTTAATTGTGGTTACGAGGATATGATGATGGACAACACAGCGGTGCGGGTATCCCCAAAGAAGTTTAAAAAAATAAGGGAACTTAACAGACGCCGTAATTATTTTACAAAAAGAGTGCGTAACGCCTTACGTGTTTATATTGCAAAAACGCTGTGGGATAGCCCTGCGCGGTCTGAGCTGGATTTATCATCGGCAAAAACGGTGCTGCTGATGCGCAATGAAGGCGCTATCGGGGATGTGGTTGTCGATTCCGCATTGGTTAAGTGCCTTCATCAGTCTGGGTTTATCGTGGATTTCCTGCTGACAAAATCGAATAGCCAGGTGATGCGGTATCATCCGGGCATTCGTCGGATCTATGAGGCTGAGAATGTAGCCTCCGGTGATTTCCTGCGTAAATTTACCCATAATGTTCCTGAGTCCGTTATTAATGAGCTTGCGAATAATAAGTATGACATTGTTATCGATCCCTCTTTATTCGATATGCCCATACACCGGATGCTGTTATTGCGACAAATAAAAGCAAAATCGGTTCTGGGGTTTAATAAATGGGCATCGATTAATCATTATTCAAAATCCTTTGATTTTGATTGTGAAAACTGGCATGTCAGCCAAACCTATACGTTTATCGCCGAGCATCTGAATCTGGATAAAAAACATCTGGAACGCTATGACCTCCATATTCCAGAGGATATTTATCAGCAAACCCGGCAGTATCTGGCGGGGCTTGTCGGGCGAAAAGTCATCATTAATATTTTTGCCGGGCATCCGGACCGCAGTCTGTCGCAGGCGCAGTTGTCATCCCTGATCGGCAAACTGCAGGAGGCTTATCCCGATGTACAGATTATTTTGCTCGATCACCGCAATGAGATCCGACTCCCGCTGCCAGAAAAGGTGAGCATTAACCCCTTCAAAACGCTGCATCACGCCATGGCGCTGATTGCCGAGGCCGATCTGATTATCTCACCGGATACCTCGGTGGTGCATATGGCGGCGGCGTGGAGAAAACCGCTGGTGGCTATCTATAAAGATGTGCGCATGAACAACCGATTGTGGGCGCCGGGATATGACAACGCGCGGCAGATCATTGTCAAATGCGGCAAGGTCCATCAAATGGAGAATCTGGCCAGTCTGATTATGCGTGAGATTGAAGGCGGCGTGCTGGCAAAAGAGCTCGCGCGGGATTGTCTGAACGATCGATAATCGTCGCTGCCGGTAAAGAGTCAGTCCGGCAGCAGGGCGTCATCCTGTGGCCAGCGATACAAGATCGCTGGCTTTTTTATGCGTCTTTATGCGTCAGATTTCCGCTCAGCCAGCGCGCTAGCAGGAGCGACAAGGGGGATTTGCGCCGCAGGGATTACCCGTCATACGCCATATCCTGTTGCGCTTTCATCAGACCTTCTGTTCCCTTGCGGAGCAGATTGGGGGTACTATCTAACCCATTATCTCTTTGTAACAGGTAACATCTCCAATGGCTCTGATCCCTAAAAACTATGCCCGGCTGGAAAGCGGCTATCGTGAAAAAGCATTAAAAATCTATCCGTGGATATGTGGGCGCTGCTCGCGGGAGTTTGTCTATTCCAACCTGCGTGAATTAACGGTTCACCATATCGATCACGATCATACCAATAATCCGGAAGATGGCAGTAACTGGGAGTTATTGTGTCTGTACTGCCACGATCATGAGCACTCCAAATACACCGAGGCTGACCAGTACGGGACGCGAGTGGTGGCGGGGGAGGATGCGCAAAAAGATGTGGCCGCCGCAACCTATAACCCCTTTGCGGATTTAAAATCGATGCTCAATAAGAAGTCATAAAATCAGCTATCTTCCCTGCGGGTTCAGGGCTGTCTGAGCAGCCCTGCCACGCGCCTCTTTGCGTGGATTCCGATCCGGCTATCTCCGCGACCGTGCTGCCCGGCGTATTCACTCAGACAGAATCCTGCGCCGGTTTGCCGACTGCGGGCAGCTTATGCCAGTCGCCCGCAGCGGACAGTCCATTATTACCAGAAGACGTTAGCCTGAATACCCACAGCCCAGGTGTCGTTGTCGAGACCATTGTTGAAGGACGATTCGCTGGCATCCGTCCAGTTATCCCGGTCGCTATCGTAATGGCTGACGAATACACGCAATTCTGGCTTATCGCGACCGTAGGACAGCGCCTGCGCAAGGGTGTATTTTGCCCCGCTGCGATCGTAGTCAGTCCCGTTAACCGTTTTCTTGTCGTCGAAATAACCCATTTCAAGGTAAGTCCGGGTGTAATCAGACCAGTGATAGGTCACTTTCGCGCTGACGGACGCCGTTGACGCATCGCCTTTATCACCATTCCACAGCTCAACATCGTTGGCGGCAGCATAGTTCAGCGCATGGCTGACATCCCAGTCCGCGGCAACCGGGATAGTGCCGTAGTTACGCAGTGCCCAACCTTCACCCTCTTTAACCGTGCCATTGAGCGTGTCCGCAGCACCAAAGGTCACGCCTTGCAGGGCGGAGCCTTTGCCATAATACTGAATAACCGTATTGTTAACGCCTTTGTCGAAGATCTGCTGCTTCAACACCACCATCGCGGTTTGGCCATCGACATAATCGTGGTTGGCTCGCTCTACTTGCTCATCGTTGGCATCTGCGTGCAGGTATTTATAACCCACCGCCAGCGTTGCGCCATCCCACAGAGGCTGGCTGTCATACATCAGTTCAAGTTGATTGGAATCGATCAGCTGCTGGGCGTCCACTTCGCCTTCGGCGAAGGCTGAAAGATCTTCATCAATATCGCGATGTAAGAAGGCGACAGAAAGTTTTCCCTGACCGAGACTCATTTTTTCAATACCGCCGCCGACGTTGGTATGGTTCCAGAAATCGTAGTCGTTAGCGTCAATGCTGTATTTATTATACTGGCGGATACCCGCCCAGGTTGTTTCATCCAGGCCCATAAAATTACGGAACTGGATATTCATGTTTTCCCAGCCAAACTTATTTTCGTGGCTGCTGTTGGTGTCGCCGTCGTACATATTGATCATCGTCTGGATATATACAGACTGGCTTCCTGAACGATATAATTCTTTACCAAAACCAACTTCCGCGTAGGTGTCAAATTCATTACCCAGACGACCGAGTTTATTTTTCTCGAAGCTGCCGCCGGTTGCGTCTTTCATCGAACCACCGCCGTCACTGGCCCCCATGCCTGAACGGAAATACCCATAAAAATCAATGCCAGCCAAGGTGTCGGTGGCGGTGACGGTTTTGGATGGGGCATCTGTTTTATCATCTGCTAATACGGCTGTGGACACCATTGAAAGTGACGACGCAATGGCAAGGGGTAATAAAGATTTTTTCATTAATTAATTCCTGGTGTTTTAAAATATAAGTTCCGTAACAAATTGCACGGGATTTAATTATTAAATCTCAGCCGCGGCTGGTGGCGGTTAAAATGTAAAATATTTTAATTGCTATAAAAGAATATTAATTTTTCAGGCAGCATTGCACGTTCAGGCATAGTGTATGGTGTAACCTCTGGCTCTAAAACAGCACATTTATTTAAAAGTAAATATTGCCCTTGCGGAATATTAAATTGTGGACTAGCGCACAAAAATAAGCGTTTTAAACGGCAATGCTGACCCTAAGGAACCGGTCGGGAGAAGGAGGGGCGGGGGGAAGGGCAACCTCCGTCGCGTCATGTTGGAACGACAGCCGGCTTTCTTGCTGCGCCAGTTGAAACGGATTCGGAGAGACTAATTCAGCAGACCTGCGCCGACGTTGACCGACAGACCCAGTATTGCGAGATTGAACACGAAGGAGATAACCGATTGTAGCAGCGTGATTTGCCGGATCCCGGTTGTCCCGGTGGCCACATCGGCGGTTTGTGCGGCCACCGCAATCGTAAACGCGTAGTACAGGAAATCCCAGTATCCAGGCTCCTCCGGCTTTTCAGGAAATATCATCGGGGTGACCTCCTGCGTCCGATGCAGATAGTGCTGATGGGCATAGTGCATAGCGAAAGAGCTGGGCACGAGGGCCCAGGAGACAATGAGGGTTGTCACCGTCAACAGGAGATGGACCACGCGCGGCGTGCCGGAGAGCTCTTTCAACGCATTGAGTTCGCTTAAAATGGCGACGATGCTGGCCGCACAGGCCACAATGACTATCGTTAGCACGAGCATCGCGCTTTGGTCCTGTAACCGGGCAATGCGCTGAATGCCCGATACATCAGTAATCAACATGCGGATCCAGATAAAAATCAGATAAGGCCATGCCAGCGTATTCCAGCCGATCAGCACTCTTTGCAAGGTCCCGAGCTGTGTCGGAAGCAAGAAAAAACAGACAACGCCCAGAACGATTGAAATCAGCAGGGGCAGACGAACGTAGAGGTGGGCGGTCAGACGCATAGTGGCAGTCGCTTCCAGTCAGGCACTGATTGAGGCTTATTCAGACGTCATTATTTGAATTGAAGCGCAAAAACTCAACGGCCAGCCTTCAAGGAAAACAGTCAGGATCTTAATGTAACTGACTGTTTTTATTGGCTAGTTTCTGGCCTCGGAACCCTGCTTGTGGAACAGTTCGCGGAACACCGGATAGATATCCTCCTGATCGCGAATGTGCTGCATCGCAAAGTTCTCAAAGGTTTCCTGCAGATGCTCATATTCGCGCCACAGCGTCTGGTGCGCGCGGCGGGTTATTTCTATATAGCTGTAGTAACGCACCACCGGCAGAATATTTTTAGCCAGCAGTTCATGGCACAACGGTGAATCATCCGCCCAGTTATCGCCGTCCGAGGCCTGCGCGGCATAGATATTCCACTGCGACGGATCGTACCGTGCCTTAACAACCTCATCCATGAGCTTGAGGGCGCTCGAGACGATAGTGCCGCCGGTTTCCTGAGAGTAGAAAAACTCGTGCTCGTCCACCTCTTTGGCCTGCGTATGGTGGCGAATATAGACGACCTCAACGTTCTTATAGGTCCGGCTGAGGAACAGATACAGCAGGATATAAAATCGTTTGGCCATATCCTTGGTAACCTGATCCATCGAACCCGAGACATCCATAAGACAGAACATAACCGCCTGACTGGACGGCTCCGGGCGTTTTTCGTAATTCTTATAGCGCAGGTCAAAGGTATCGATAAAAGGCACGCGTTCGATTTTTGCCCGCAGCTCGGCGATTTCCCGACGTAAACGCTCCTCTTCCAGCAGCTGCGCCGGTTCGCTTTTGGCTATGGTGTCCAGATCCTCCTCAAGCGCTCGTAGTTCGCGACGCTTGCCCGCCGTCATCGCCGTACGTCGCGCCAGCGAGTTTTGCAGGGATCGCACCACGCTGATATTGGCCGGCACGCCGTTGGCGGTAAAGCCAGCCCGGTGAGTTTTAAATTCGGTGAGCTGGCGCTGCTGGTTTTTCTTCAGGTTCGGCAGGGCGAGATCCTCAAACAGCAGATCCAGATACTCATCTTTCGATATTTGAAAGACAAAACCATCCTGGCCTTCGCCGTCGGCGCTGGCCTGCCCTTGACCGCTCCCGCCACCGCCGCCGCCGCCCTGAGGACGCTCGATGCGGTCATTCTGTACAAAGTGGTCGTTTCCCGGATGGACGCGGTTACGCAGCCCCCCGCGTCCCTGATGAAACATCGGTTCGTTGATATCATCCGTCGGGATAGAAACGGATTCTCCGCTGTCAATATCCGTCACTGAACGCTTATTGATCGCCTCGGAGATGGACTGTTTAATCTGCGCCTTATAACGGCGCAAAAAGCGCTGGCGATTCACCGCACTTTTATTCTTTCCGTTCAGGCGCCGGTCTATGAACCAGGTCATATGCCCTCCTGTGCTGCAATTGCCAACCTTACGCTGCGACGGAAATGCCGGATGGCGCTGAGCTTACCCGGCCTACAGGTCGCTGTTTTTGTAGGCCCGGCAGGCAACGCACCGCCGGGCAATTTCCGTTATCAGGATGATTTACGTACGCGCAGGTACCATTCGCACAGCAGACGGACCTGCTTACGGGTATAGCCTTTCTCCATCATACGATCGACAAAATCGTCGTGTTTTTTCTGCTCGTCGGTTGAGGTTTTGGCGTTAAACGAAATCACCGGCAGCAGCTCTTCGGTATTGGAGAACATTTTCTTCTCAATCACCGTGCGCAGTTTTTCGTAGCTGGTCCAGTTCGGGTTCCGTCCGTTGATATTAGCCCTGGCGCGCAGGACGAAGTTGACTATCTCATTACGGAAGTCTTTCGGGTTGCTGATCCCGGCCGGCTTCTCAATTTTCTCCAGCTCCGCATTCAACGACTCACGGTCAAACAGTTGGCCGGTGTCCGGATCGCGGTACTCCTGATCCTGAATCCAGAAGTCCGCATAGGTGACATAGCGGTCAAAGATGTTCTGCCCGTATTCGGAGTAGGACTCAAGATAGGCGGTCTGAATCTCTTTACCGATAAACTCGGCATATTTCGGGATCAGATAGCCTTTGAGGAACTCCAGATAACGTTCCGACTGCTCTTGCGGGAACTGCTCGCGCTCGATTTGCTGTTCCAGGACGTAGAACAGATGGACCGGGTTCGCGGCGACCTCGGCGTGGTCAAAGTTAAACACGCGCGACAATATTTTGAAGGCGAAGCGGGTGGACAGACCGTTCATCCCTTCGTCGACGCCGGCGTAATCGCGGTACTCCTGATAGGATTTCGCTTTCGGGTCGGTGTCTTTCAGGCTTTCACCGTCGTACACGCGCATTTTGGAGTAAATGCTCGAGTTTTCCGGCTCTTTCAGCCGCGACAGTATGGAGAAGCGCGACAGCGTCTCCAGGGTCCCCGGGGCGCACGGCGCGTGGGTCAGCTCACTGTTGTTAAGCAGTTTTTCGTAGATACGCATCTCTTCGGAGATACGCAGGCAATAAGGCACCTTGACGATATACACGCGGTCGAGGAAAGCCTCGTTGTTTTTGTTATTACGGAAGGTCACCCATTCGGATTCGTTGGAGTGGGCGAGAATAATACCGTTAAACGGCAGGGCCGAAATTCCCTCGGTTCCGTTATAGTTGCCTTCCTGCGTGGCGGTCAGCAGCGGATGCAGCACCTTGATAGGCGCTTTAAACATCTCGACGAACTCCATAATCCCCTGGTTGGCGCGGCACAGGGCGCCGGAGTAGCCGTAGGCGTCCGGATCGTTCTGGGCATAATGCTCCAGTTTACGAATATCCACTTTACCGACCAGCGCGGAGATATCCTGGTTATTCTCATCACCCGGTTCTGTCTTGGCGATGGCAATTTGCTCAAGGATAGAGGGCCACACTTTGATCACGCGGAATTTGGTGATGTCGCCACCGAACTCGTGCAGGCGTTTTGCCGCCCACGGCGACATGATGGTGCCGAGATAACGGGTAGGCACGCCATACTCTTTATCGAGAATCTGCGCGTCTTCCTGCGGGTTAAACAGGCACAGCGGATGATCGTTGACCGGGCTACGTTCACCGTTGGCGCTCAGTATATAGATAGGTACACGCTGCATTAAGGATTTCAGACGTTCAGCCAGCGACGATTTACCCCCGCCGACCGGGCCCAGCAGATACAGAATCTGTTTCTTCTCTTCCAGACCTTGTGCGGCGTGTTTCAGGTAAGAGACGATCTGCTCGATGGCATCTTCCATGCCGTAAAACTCTTCAAATGCCGGATAGCGTGCGACAACCCGGTTTGAAAAGAGACGGGACAGCCGGGGTTCCAGGGCCGTGTCGACCATGACTGGCTCACCAATGGCCATCAGCAGCCGTTCTGCCGCGTTGGCATAAGCACTGCGATCTTGCCGGCAGATGGTAAGAAACTCCTGCAGTGTGAACTCTTCGTCCTTGGCAGCTTCATAACGCTGGCGATAGTGATCGAATATATTCATGGCATGCCGTCCTTTCGTTTTTAGCACAAGTTGAGAGCCGTTCATATGAATAGTGGGAGCTCCCGGAAGAGGTAAACTGCGCGACGTTCATCGATTCTCCAGCAACCCTTATGCCAGGTTGACGAAGCGACACAGACAACGTGCGCCAAAATCACTTCTTCTAAATTAAAGCGTAGATGCATTTAGAAAACTTGCATGCCGGCAAAAATCAATTTCAATGACATATCAATAACTCATCCGGAAAAAAGGCGCTTTTTCGCACGTCTTGCCAGGCCGCGTCATGGGGCTGTCATCCGGCTGCAAGTTTATGGTCATCTGTTGATGAGAAATTGAATGGTTTATGTAATGACGGGTAAAGAATTTGAGGCATGAGGCCTACGACGGTAAACTGCCCCGGCGTATTAATTGACAAACGGGAATATGGATTGTGAATAAGATCAAACCTCTGGCACTCAGCGTGTGCCTTGCGGCCTCTGTTTCGGCTGCCCACGCGGAAGGGAAATTTACGTTAGGGGCCGGCGTGGGTATCGTCGAGAACCCTTATAAACAATACGATGCCGATGTTTTCCCCGTCCCGGCAATTAGCTATGAGAGCGACAGCTTTTGGTTTCACGGCCTCGGTGGCGGCTACTATTTGTGGAATGACAACACCGATAAGCTGTCCGTGACCGCCTACTGGTCGCCGATGTACTTCAAGCCGGGCGACAGCGATAGCGAGCAAATGCGCAAGTTGGATCGCCGTAAAACCACCATGATGGCCGGGCTCTCTTATGTCCACAACACGCAGTACGGCTTCTTGCGTACGACGCTTGCGGGCGACACGCTGGGTAACAGCAACGGTATCACCTGGGATACGGCCTGGCTTTATCGCTATACCAACGGCAACCTGACCTTGACGCCGGGGATTGGCCTCGAGTGGAACAGCGATAACCAGAACGAATACTACTACGGCGTTTCTCAGCATGAGTCTAATCGTAGCGGCATGCGTAGCTACGACCCGGATAGCAGCTGGAACCCGTACCTTGAGCTGTCGGCTAACTATCGTTTCCTCGGCGACTGGAGCGTGTATGGCGTGGCGCGTTACACCCACCTGTCTAATGAAATCACCGACAGTCCGATGGTCGACAAATCCTGGAGCGGTCTGATCTCCACGGGGATTACCTACACCTTCTGATCGCACACGATAGCGATCGTCGAGCAGACGATCGTGCACCATAACGAAGAAATTCGTGCATCAAAACAGGGCATAACGCCCTGTTTTGCATTACGGTGGTGCAACGGCATAACCGGAGGAGGCGATGATGGAAAAAACAGTATCTTTTGGCGATCGTGCGGCGGTTCCTGCTATAGGGCAGGGAACCTGGTATATGGGTGAAGACAGGACCCGACGTACGCAGGAGGTGGCTGCACTACGAGCGGGCGTGGAACGCGGGCTGACGGTCATCGACACCGCCGAAATGTATGCACATGGCGGGGCGGAAGAGGTGGTCGGAGAGGCGATTCGCGGCCTGCGGGATCGCGTCGTACTGGTCTCTAAAGTCTATCCGTGGCATGCGGGTGGACAGCAGATGATGGATGCCTGCGAGGCCAGCCTGCGCCGTCTGGGGACCGATTACCTCGATATGTACCTGCTGCACTGGGCCGGCGAGTTTTCCTTTGCGCAAACCGTTGAGGGCATGGAGAGGCTGGTGGCGCAGGGCAAAATTCGCCGTTGGGGCGTATCGAATCTCGATACTGCCGCGATGCAGGCGCTGTGGCAGGTTGCCGGGGGCCAACGGTGCGCGACCAATCAGGTACTGTACCACCTGGCGTCGCGGGGCATTGAACATGACCTGCTGGCGTGGTGTCAGCAACGGTCACTGCCGGTGATGGCCTACAGCCCGTTGGCTCAGGCCGGACGTCTGCGCGATGGACTTTTAAATCACAGCGTTGTGAAAAATATTGCTGAAGACCGAGGGGTGAGCGCGGCCCAAATTCTGCTGGCCTGGGTCATCAGTCATCCGGGCGTTATGGCTATCCCGAAAGCGGCAAGCGTAGAGCATGTTACGCAAAATGCCGCTGCGCTGTCGATAACGCTCACCGTGCAGGAGCTGGCGCGGCTGGATAGTGCTTTTCCCGCGCCGGGCAAAAAAGTCCCGCTCGATATGGTGTAAAGAACAGTTATTCGCCAAAACACTTTGGCGCTTAGTTGATGAACATCAAGGTCCAGTGGTGATTATCTCCTTAAAGATAAAAGAAAAAGGAGATTTACATGACTGAACTTAACAAGCCTCTGGATGTGAAGCTGGCTTTCCCGCTGTGGAAAGCCATTCTCACGATACTCTTCGGCGTTATTATCTGGTTTACTCCACCGCCTGATGGACTCGCCCTCCACGCATGGCAAATGTTTGCCATTTTTGCCGCCACTATCTTTGCCATCATTCTAAAGGTGCTCCCGATGGGGGCGGTGACGATGATTGCGCTGATCGTCTCTGCGTTTTTGGGCGTGACGCCTCTCTCGCCGGGTAAAAGCGACAAAGTTGCGGCGTTATCCGGGTTTGCTAACGGGACTATCTGGTTGATTGGTATCGCTATGTTCATCTCCCGGGCGGTGATCAAGACCGGGTTGGGCAAGCGGGTGGCGCTGTGGTTTATTTCTAAATGCGGTTCCAGCATGTTGGGCGTTGCCTATGGACTGGCGCTGTCAGATGTCGTCCTCGGACCGGGGATCCCTTCGGCATCCGCGAGGGGCGGCGGAATTATGTACCCGATTACGCAGTCCATTGCCACGGCTTACCAGTCAGAACCTGGGGCGACGGCGAGAAAAGCCGGCGCCTTTTTAATGATTTGCGTTTCACAGATCGATGCCATCGTCTGCACGATGTTTTTAACGGCGATGGCGGGTAACCCGCTGGTCGCCGAACTGGCGCGAAGCCAGGGAATAGAGATCACCTGGACGACCTGGTTTGTCGGGGCCATCGCTCCGGGGATTGCCTCACTGATCCTGCTGCCGCTGGTGATTTACGCGATCTATCCGCCGCAGTTGAAGAAAACGCCGGAGATACCCTCGATTGCCCGGGAAGAGCTGCGTAAAATGGGACCGATGTCGCTGGCAGAAAAAATTCTGGCGTTTGATTTTGTCCTGCTGATATTGCTATGGACCGTCGGTGATATTTTCTTTTCGATTCCCGCGACGCTTTCGGCGTTTATTGGACTGATGGTGCTGCTGATCAGCAACATCATGTCGTGGAAGAATATTATCGAAGAAAAAACGGCCTGGGACACCATGTTCTGGTTTGCCGTACTGGTGATGATGGCCAATGCGCTCAATAAGTACGGCATGATTAGCTGGATATCGGAGCGAATTGTCGGCTATGTCGGCCACTTCGAATGGATAACGGTTTTTTTACTGCTTGTCGTGGTTTATTTCTACACCCGCTATTTTTTCGCGTCGGCGATGGCGCATATTTCCGCGATGTATCTGGCATTTCTTGCCGTGGCCGTTTCCGTCGGCGTACCGCCGCTGTTTGCCGCGCTGGTGCTGGGGTATACCTCAAACTTGTCGATGGGGCTTACGCAATACTCCGGGGGCCCGGGGCCAGCGCTGTTTGGCTCGGGATATAACACGACCGGGCAGTGGTGGGGAGTCAGTTTTGTGGTATCGCTGGCCTCGATTGCTATCTGGTTAGTGTTGGGAGGCGCGTGGATGAAACTGGTGGGATTCTGGTAACGGAAAAACGTCACGAGTGTCCGTAAACAAAACAGGGCGTTATCGCCCTGTTTTTAATCCCTCATCTCCCGGCTATCGGGAGTGGAAGGGACTAGCCTCGTTTCACGACGCGGATAGTTTGCGCCAGGCGAGACGGTTTCTCTTCGCTGGTTTTCTGCGTTTCGGTGACGCAGCAGGTTTCGACGCAAACAAAGGTTTTGTACCCGTCATCCGGCATATCGCCCATGCTGACGGAGAGCGCCGGGCCTGGGTTCCAGCCCACGACGTTGCTGTGGTGATGGTGGACAACATCGATGTTGCGGTTCAGCGCAGCGTCGTGAATCACGCTACAGGCTTCGGCATTCAGATAGACGCGGTCGGTACGGTCAGGGAAGGTCTCGGTACCGTTGCTTAATACGCCTTCTTCGGCATTCTTCACTTTATCAATATAACGGTCACCCAGACCGCTGACTTTCACTGCCGCAATGTCGCCGACGTTGAAGTAGGTATGCAGTGCGGAGGTGGTTTCAAATTCACCGTGCGCTTCCAGCTCGATCTCGCAGGTTTTACCCAGTTTGAAACGCGCATAGAGCGTAAATTCGTGCGGCCAGTATTTGCGGGTTGCATCGCTACTTTTGAGTTCAAAGGTCAGCATCACGCCGCTTTCATCTTCATCGTGGCCTTTCAGCGCCCACGGCAGGTTACGGGCGAAGCCATGGGACGGTAAACCCTGCTGCGCCGCCGGACCGAACCACGGCCAGCAAACCGGCACGCCGCCGCGCAGGGCGACGCCGTTTTTGAACGGCGTATTGTTGCTGAGCCACAGCACTTCTTCTTCGCCAGCCGGTTTCCAGGAGAGCAGGTGCGCGCCCTGGAAAGCCACGGAGGCTTTAACCTGCGGATGGTCAACAACGATCAGCTCCAGCTCATCAAGCTGGCGGCGAGAGAGGACAGGGGTAAGTTGTTCAACTACCGGGAGAGCAAAAATTTTGTTAATCATGGTGCAATCCTAAAGGTTAGCCGTAAACATGAAGCCATAAAAAAAGGCGACCGAGGTGGACTCCTTTCCATTCAGTGAATTCAGTAACTTAATGATTTTAAAGTGAAATGGTTACACCATTCTACACCACAAAACCCCATCTTACATCAGTGTTTGGGGCAATTTGTGGACACTTTAAGAAAAAGCCCGGCAAGCGCCGGGAAAAATCATATAGCTTTCTCCATCGGATTAAATCGGACGGCGTCCTGTAGGTAGTCAGGGGCTAAATGGGCGTAAACCATCGTTTGTTGGATCTTGACGTGTCTGAGTATCTTCTGCAGTACGAGGATATTGTCCCCGTTCATCACAAAGTGAGAGGCAAACGTATGGAGCAGGGCGTGTACCGCCTAGCCTTTCGGCAGCTCTGGTGCAACCTTCTTAAGAAAGAGCACCGCGCACCAGGTCATAATCAATATGAGGAAAGAGCTGGCCGCGCTCCCGGGCTTTAAGTGCCGCCTCAAGCTTTTGGCTAATTGGTACGGTGCGATCCTTTCCGTTTTTTGTATCTATAAAGGTGACGCGACCATGAGCCACTCGTGTGCCGGCCAATCTCTTAACCTCCCACCAACGCGTGCCGGTTGACATCGAAAGCTCTGCAGCGAGGCTCTCATCTTTTGGAAGTTCGCGAGTAGGGCGGTTATTTCTGGTAACGAGAGAAAGCCCATTTCAGAAGTAGCAACTATTAATTTTTTGGTATCTGAGAATGGGTTTTATCGTGGAAATTGCCTGTCTCAATGAGCGTTGTAAAAACAGCGGATATGGCTGTAATGTCGCGATTGATAGTTTTTGGGCTTACCCCCGATTCGAATCTTCTGGCTCGGTAGTCAGCAATCATTTTTTTATTGATCTGATTTGCGCGCGGGTGCTCGAGGCACTTGTTGATAGCCTTTACTTTATTATGCGTACTAGTGGCAGATTTCATCATCTGCCCTTTCACCTGGTACCAGAGTTCAATGAGCTTTGAGAGCTTTCTGCGGTCTGTAGGACGCTCTTTCCATTCCTTATTGTGGTAATGGCTAATAGCCCAGCGCTTATACTGCTGAGCCTCTGACTTAGTCGGAAAGCGCTTCCGGATGCGCTTACCCTCGAGACCTTGTGGGCGTAAGTCTACGAGGTATCTCCCGTCCGGTAGCTTAGAAACAGTCATCAGGAGAAAACGTGAGGGCTAGAACTCTACTTTAGAAATGCTAGTTTATTGATGGCCACAGAAATGGCGGCCTAAGGATAAATCTTGCTCATGGGTATGGAAAAAATGTTGACATTTTGTGCTACCACCACTTAGTGATGGACATTCGTTAGCTAAGCTGGGATAGTGAGGATAGTTAAACAAAAAAAAGTCTAAGTGGGGCGAGTATGATTAAATGGTATCGCTTTAAAAACTTCTACTCATTCAAAGATGAGCAGCTTGTTGATCTAACCCTTAAGGAGAATTCTTCTGAATCTCCACTTGATGAACATTGGGGTAATAACCGAATCACTAAAGTTCTGGCTGTTATGGGTGCCAATGGCTCAGGCAAATCGAACATGATTAAGCCTCTTGCGTTTCTTAGTTGGTTCTGCAGCGAATCGTTTAAGTCTATGGATAACTCTGATTTATTACCTATTTACCCTCATATATGTAATAAACAGGAACCTTCAGAGATAGAAATTTGCTTCGTCGAAAGTAGAATTACTGAAGAGAATCAGGAGCATTCAGAATTCAAATATTACCTAAAATTCAATAAGAAAAGAGTGTTGCATGAGGAGCTTAAATACAAATCGAGCCGGCTGTTTTCTTCTGTTTTTTATAGGAAATATGACGAAAATTTAAAGGGCTATAAGGTTAAAAGTAATGCCAGTGATTTTCCTGCTAGTGAGCTAAAAACTGTTCCACAGAATGCTTCGGCCATCTCTTACTTCAAGAGAAAAGAAAATAATATGTTGGCTGGGGCAATGAGTTATATTTTTTACAGCATTGAGAATAACTTAAATGTTTTTGGTAAGTCTAGTTTTGATTATGGCAAGGTTTTAGATGCAACTGAATGTTATGATGCTGAGCCTGAAGTTTTTGAAAAGGCTAAAAAGTATCTAACCAGAATGGATTTTGGTCTAGAAGATATTAGAATCAAGAAAGAAGAAGTTATCGATAAAAAAACCGGAGAGTCTGAAACAAAAGTTTTACCCTATGGTATTCACAAGCATAATGGTGAAGAGTTTGAAGTGCCATTTATAATGGAGTCTACAGGTACTCAAGCCTGTTATTATTTTATTTATAAACTCGTTTCGGCACTACATTACGGTGGTGTTGCTGTCATTGATGAGCTTGATAGCGATCTTCACCCTTATATGATACGTGAATTATTGGATATGTTTGCTAACGACGGCACTAATAAAAGTTCGTCACAGTTAATTTTTAGTTGCCATACAGCAGAAATACTTAAATCGGTTAAAAAACATAATGTTTATTTAGTTGAAAAAACAGATAGCGTTAGTGAGGCATGGCGCTTAGATGATATTCAAGGTTTAAGGAGTCAGGATAATCTGTATGCAAAATATATAACTGGTGCTTTAGGTGGCGTACCAAATATTAACTTCTAATTAAGGAAAGGGATTTTCAAATGGCTAAGAAGAAAGTGGTGCGCCGCGCCATTAGTAAAACCTTGTTATTGGTAGGCGAAGGATATGCTGAGAAAGCATTTCTTTCGCACCTAAAATCTCTTTTTTCAAATGGAGTATTTAAAATCACTATCGTTACGGCTGGAGGCAAAGGTCCAGAACATGTAATATCACATGCAATATCTTGTAAGAAATGTGATGGATATGATTTTGTAATAGTTTTATTAGATACGGATATTCAATGGCCAAAAACGCACGTACAAAAAGCTATGTCCGCTGGCGTGAACCTTGTTGGGTCTGATCCCTGTCTTGAGGGGTTGTTGCTTGATGTGATTGGGACGGCAAAGTCAACAACTAATAATGGCTGTAAAAAATTACTTCATCCTGTCCTCTCTGGACCTTGTACTGAGCGTGATAGTTATGCAAATGTCTTTACGTCCGCTTTGCTCACAAGCACAACAAATCTAAAAATTCAATTTATTATTGATTCACTTAAAGGTAAAGAGCAGCGGGCTAACATTATATAGAAATAAATACAAATCGCTCTCGATATTAACACTACACGCAGAATAAAATTTTAAGCGCTCAGAACCCCGCATTGCGGGGTTCTTTGTTAACCAGTTAATAGAAATTCGTATTCAAATTGTAGTCGCCAATTGTTTAGATGACTAACAAGCATCAGTGACCGAAAGGCCGAGTCATTAGAACTCACTTGCAGGTTAACAGGTTTATGATGGCTCTGTCTCGCGTTATACCAGTTCACCAACCCCATATCGAGAAGACGTACAGTAAACTAGATTATAATCTCTCCTAGTTTTAGTACACACTGCGTCTCAAGCCTAGGCTTAACACTATCCTTTTCCCATATTGAATAATGATCAGCGTCTATGGCATCCAATAATGTATAATAGGAATTGTTTTTATTGTACCGAGCATATGATTTTGAACCGCACTTAATGGGCTCGCCAAAATTTTCGCTCAGTAAACTGGGAAATGATATTTTTTTCTATTGATTTCCTCAATGCTATATCAGTATCTTTATTTTTATAATATTGTCAATGCTTGTTAACGAAAATGTGTGTTATGAGGTCTGGGTTTTTATTATTTCCAAAGTAGTAAACAATACTTCATATTTCTTCCATGTTTGCTTTGATGGTTAAATATGATCTTCTGTCATTTGTGATCACGTTTAGTTTATTATGGCTTTTATGAGCATCACTAATTTTCATTTTGGGTAAAACTTCGGAATATCCAATTGGTAAGGGTTGATATTTTTTATAGAATGATGAGGGTGATAATGTTAATAGATTGTCTTTAAAACTTTACACTTCATCTCTCAATGTTTGATTTCCTTTGCTTAGAGATGCTATTCTCATTTTTCTGGCTGTGGATAATTGTTTTAACTCAGCTTCTGTTTTTGAAAGTTTCTCATTTTGGTGGTTTTTTCTAACTGCAGTTCTAATATGGTGTTTTTAACTGAGAGTTGATAAACAGGAATAACATAGTTGTAAACAACAAAAAGAGTAGTGGTAAGTACGATACTATCGGCTACTATAGCAGTAATCGCAGGATTATTTTTCCAATCAGACATTTCAATCCTTAAAATGATGGAGAGTTATTGAGTGTATTAGTAGTTTGCTAAAGATTACCAAAAATGTAAAGTGACCGGTCCCACAGTAAAACTAAGCTTCAAAATGAAATACATCCCCGCAGAAGCGGGAATTTTTTTAACTGGCCTGTAGTAAGTAGAGGGCAAATTGTCGCTGTTCAGCCCGCTTTCAAACAGGAGAGAACGCGATGAGTCACCCGTCAATGCCGTTTAGCGGTCGGGGAATTGAATACCAGAACGTGCCCGTTAAAAACGGCGCCCTCTTTTGGCCAGACCTGAATCTTGCAGAGTTTCAGAAGCAGCGAGAGCTGCCACCAAATATGGATCCCTGCGTGATGGTTATTGCGTTACTGACCAGCGTGAAGGAAATCAACGACGCCCTGAGCGACGTTGTGCGAATCCATAGCGCCAAAGGTCATGCAACCGCGAAGGATGTACCGGGTGCGAGTGCCGGCGATGAAAACGAGCTTACTGCTCAGTACAAAAAAGCGGTTTACGCCCGGACAAAGGTCTATCTGATGGGGAATTTCAGACCATCGGCCGGCGCGCGATACCCGGGCAGGAGGGAAGCGATACGCGCGAGAGCCTGCTCGCTGAGGCATCTCTCATGCTGCGCAATATGCAGGGTCACGGTCGCGTGGGGGGGACAAGATATGAGCGGCCAGTTGGAGGGCCTCACTGAGTATCTACTGCGGGCAACCACGGTGCGATATCGCCCGGCAAACGATAGAGCTGAGCTGGTACGCCTATCCATACTGGGAATATCTGCACCGGGCTAACAATCTTTCAGACGTTGACTATAAGCAGAAGGCGAGGGAGAACCTCGGCATATATTCCACTGAGGAGGTTGATAAGCGCTGCCCGCACCGGGTGGGTGATGTATTCCTTACCACCTCAGCTGTAAATCCGGCAGAGAGCTGGCCAGGTACAACTTGGACGGACATGAGCGGCAGCTATAATGCCCGAACCATCATGATTGGCGCAGTGCCCCTGCAGGCAGGGGGTAACGATAACGTCACGCTATCCGTCGACAATACCCCCTTGCACGGTCACGAGCTCACCGGCTTAAAAACCTAAAAGGCCGGTGGCCACACTCACCAGTACGACAAATACCAGAAAGGGGGCACGCAGGATTCCACAAGGGTATCCGTGGACAACACGCGCCTCGGTATTGAGCAGGCTGAAACACAAAGCGGCGGTGAGCACTACCACGAACTGGAGGACGAAATCGGAAAAACAGGTGGCGGCCAGCCTTTTTCCGTGGTGAGCAGCTATGTCACGCTGCGCGGCTGGCTGAGAACGGCATAGGGAGGCGGCGTATGTGGCAACGAAAAAAACTCACTCTGTCCGGCGACGCCGGGGCAAGTATCTGCAGCGTGCTGGCCGTTAATCCGTGGACGCCCGGCGCGCCATCAAATCTGGATGTGACTGCGATTTTATTTATTGCACCGGCGCTTTCGGCATTTGTGGGCGTTCTGGCCACTGCTGCAGACGTTTTCCCGCTTTCACAGCTTACACAGCTCTGGCGCCGTGCTAGCTCTGCTTTAAGCCTCCTCGAAACGAGGATGTAGATTCCCGCAATGGCTGGCGGTCTGCCTGCAGCTGCAGCGCTTTCAATGTCAACAATACGGCAGGCCGGCGCAGCTCAGGCATTAATCTCTGCGGCAGGCGGCGCACTCCCGGGCATAAGCGATGCTCTGGCTTCATTTAAGGCTCAACGGGCAAGCCTTCTGGCCGATGCGCAAAAGCAGCTGCAGCAATTAACCGAGGCGAGTCTTGACGTTCGCGCGGTTTCATCCATTCGCAATACGGCCGGTGCCATACGCGAGATGCGTGATGACATTCCCTCACCGGATTATGTTTTTACGTTATGCCTAGTGTTTGCTGGTGAGGATTTATGAGCGCTGCGGGGGATGCTGAAAGATGAGTGACAGAATTGATTTTACCCTGAGTGGCCAGGCCATTCGCCTGAAAAATCTTGAGGTGTCCGTATCGATGCGCATTCAGGAAAAGACCAGTCTGGCCAGGCATCGAGCATGGCCAGCTCCGCAGCAGGGCATTAAGGCCAAAGAGCTGAAAGTGACCGGCCTGATACCCTACGACGACGAGGAGCAGTTCACGCTGCTGTATTCGCTGGCTGAGGCGCAGGACAGCGCCGGCAATAACGCCCGGTATCGCGTCAACCATGACACGGCCAGAAAAATTAAATTTCGTGAGGCGACTTTCACCGGCGACGTAACGGCATCAAAAGCATCTGACCTTCTCGCCTGGCAGATATCATTCAGTCTGCGCGAATATTTCAGCACGGCAGAAAAAAGCAGGAATGCGCGCTGCAGGTAGTACCGACGCGAAAGTCCAGACGGCGAAGGGAACGACGGCCTCCACCGATACCCCCGAGCAGCTCAAGTGGTTTGAGAGGGTGCTCAAAAAGGTGGATACGGCCATTGGATCCTATGACGGGGGTGAGGGATGAAAACGACTGCAGCGCTGATGATTGGCGCTGATGCGGTGCACGTTTCTGATTATCACCTTCTGATCGAGCTCGGCGTGTGCGGTCGGGGTTATATCACGGCAGAGACAGATGCGAACTGCATCGGTTCGCTGGTACGCTTTGATCTCGGTGTGGGTGAGGATGTCGATCGCTGGTTTACAGGGTTTGTGGTGTGCTGCGGCGATGCTGAGCGAGGATTTAAACGTCTGTTTGTGCACGAGTTCGTCGGTGCGTTAAGTAAGGCGTGGCCGGTTTCGCTGCAGCATCCAACGCTGCGTGATGTTTGCGCTGCGCGCTCATCGCTCACTGACCTGCAGTTTGCGCTGCCTGATGACGTGATTTATGTCGGGAATTATAGCGACTTAAGATTTGCCGGCGCGTCAGTTGAAATTCCTACCGGAGAGGATCGGCTATTTATGCTGTTCAACCCTAACGGTGGCTTATGACTACTGATGGGCAAATGTGGTCAATATCAGGCGTTTTGTGGGCAATATGTAGTCACCAAGAAATAAAAAGATAATAAAAACAATATGTTAAACAATAAAAAAAGGCGACCGAAGTCGCCTTTTTGGATCAATGTCTCATCTCAACTTATTTGGAGATGTGAGCGATCAGGTCCAGAACTTTGTTGGAGTAACCCGTTTCGTTGTCGTACCAGGAAACCAGTTTCACGAAGTTGTCGTTCAGTGCGATACCTGCTTTAGCATCGAACACGGAAGTGCAAACTTCGCCGTTGAAATCGGTAGAAACAACGTCGTCTTCGGTGTAACCCAGAACGCCTTTCATTGCGCCTTCAGAAGCCGCTTTGATTGCTTTCTTGATTTCTTCGTAAGACGCTGCTTTTTCCAGACGAACGGTCAGGTCAACAACGGATACGTTCGGAGTTGGAACGCGGAACGCCATACCGGTCAGTTTGCCGTTCAGTTCTGGCAGTACTTTACCTACTGCTTTAGCAGCACCGGTAGAGGACGGGATGATGTTCTGTGCTGCGCCGCGGCCGCCGCGCCAGTCTTTGTGAGACGGGCCGTCAACGGTTTTCTGAGTCGCGGTGGTCGCGTGAACGGTGGTCATCAGGCCTTCGATGATGCCGAAGTTGTCGTTGATAACTTTAGCCAGCGGAGCCAGGCAGTTGGTGGTGCAGGATGCGTTAGAAACGATGTCCTGGCCTTCGTATTTGTCAAAGTTAGCGCCTTTAACAAACATCGGAGTGTTGTCTTTGGACGGGCCAGTCAGAACGACTTTTTTCGCGCCAGCAGTGATGTGTTTACGAGCGGTTTCGTCAGTCAGGAACAGACCGGTTGCTTCAGCAACAACGTCAACGCCTGCTTCGTTCCACTTCAGGTTAGCCGGATCACGTTCAGCGGTAACACGGATTTTTTTACCGTTAACGATCAGATGACCGTCTTTCACTTCAACGGTACCGTTAAAACGGCCGTGAGTGGAGTCATACTTCAGCATGTATGCCATGTAGTCAGCGTCTAACAGGTCGTTGATTGCAACGATCTCGATGTCAGAACGTTCCTGAGCAGCACGGAAAACAATGCGACCGATACGGCCAAAACCGTTGATACCTACTTTGATAGTCATATATTCCACCAGCTATTTGTTAGTGAATAAAAGGTTGCCTGTAAAATTACAAAAACCTTACGCAGCGTCAAGCGGAATCGTGTCAATCATTGCGACAAATCAATCCTGAGCATACCTTTGCTCGAATGTTTTGCCTCACTCTCCCTTTGAGCCCAATTCCATATTGGGGCCGCGCCCGGAATTTTAAAGGGCGTTAAAGATAAAAATGTGATGTTAGTCACAATTATCTGGGCTGCCTTTTGGCATCGAATAAGTTTAGAACAAAAGTCCACGCTTCATTGTTAATGTTTTGTTAGAATCGAGGCGTAAAGTTGTCCTTTCACAGTGAGAAGCAAGCACATGGCGAATAAACCCTCCTCGGACGAGCTCAAAAAAAATTTGAGCGAGATGCAGTTTTACGTGACGCAGAATCACGGTACTGAGCCGCCGTTCACCGGACGACTGCTCCACAACAAACGGGACGGCGTCTACCACTGCCTGGTGTGCGACGCGCCGCTGTTTCACTCGCAAACGAAGTATGATTCAGGCTGCGGCTGGCCGAGCTTTTACGAGCCGGTGAGCGAGGAGGCGATTCGCTATCTGAACGATTACTCTCACGGTATGCAGCGCACTGAAATTCGCTGCGGAAACTGCGATGCGCATCTGGGACATGTGTTTCCCGATGGACCGCAGCCGACGGGGGAGCGTTTTTGCGTCAATTCGGCCTCATTAAGCTTCAATGACGACGATAATGGCGAGCAGATTAAAGGTTAAAGAAACGATTCAGCAAATTATTCCAGTGCGGAGTTGAGCGGACCATGGAAATCGAGCAAATAATAGACAGTATGACGCCGGAAGTGTATCAGCGCCTGGCGACGGCGGTGGAGCTGGGAAAATGGCCGGATGGTGTGGCCTTAACGCCCGAGCAGAAAGAGAACAGCCTGCAGCTGGTGATGCTCTACCAGGCGCGGCATAACAGCGACGCGCAGCACATGACCATCGACACCAACGGCCAGATGGTGATGAAGAGCAAGCAGCAGCTGAAAGAAGATTTTGGTATCGCGCCCAAGCCGATTGCCACGCTGAAGATGCAGTGACGGGACGGACTGATGCCCGCAGGGGTTAACCCTTGCAGGGCCTGTAGTTGGATTAAGCAGGCCCGGTAATCCTTGCAGGGCCTGTAGTTGGATTAAGCAGGCCCGGTAATCCTTGCAGGGCCTGTAGTTGGATTAAGCAGGCCCGGTAATCCTTGCAAGGACCTGCGGCTGGATTTAACAGGCCCGGTAAGGCAACGCCGCTACCGGGCAAAGTTGTAGCCTTCGGGTGGGCGCCGCTTATCTCACCCGACGGCCGATCGCCGATTAATGTTTAATCCCAAGCGATGTCGCGAGCTGCTTCGCCAGCTGATTGTGGTCATCGGCGCCATACTCCCAGAACATAGCCCCCGCCAGACCTTTTTGCTTAATGTAATCAGCCTTTATCGCCACCGAACGCGGATTCTCGTATGACAACGCGAACAGCGCTTTGCCGTCCGCCGACTGGATCGACAGCCACGGTACCTTCGCCTCATCATCCCAATGTTCGGTAAAGCGTTTTTGCGGGTCGTTAAGCATTTTGTCGACGATGTCGTTATATTTCACGTACGTGTCTTTCGTCAGATCAAAACCCAGCGATGAAAACAGGGCGATTTGCTGTGGTCCGAACCACGGCTGAGTGACGGGATTTTTTTGCGCATCCGGCTTCGTCCAGTCGATACCCGGCTCAAGGGCGCGTTTTGGCACCCGGCCATAGAAGCCAATCCCCAGGTTCATCTGGCTCGGTTTTAAACCGGCGGCGAGATAGTTATTGACCACAAAATCGGCGCTGTACTTATCCGCAGCCGCGACCGTCGGCCAGCGGGTTGAATCATACAGGTTGGCGTTGAAGTACTGGGTTCCGTAGGCCATGTCGTAGGTCATCAGGTTGATATAGTCGAGCGACGGCGCAATCGCTTTGATATCCACCCAGCTTTTCGGGCTCTCGGCGTTAGCGCCCACGGCGATGGTCACCAGTTTCCTGCTCCCAAAAGCCGCGCGCAGCTCTTTCAGTAAGGCCGTGAAGTTATCGCGATCGGCCGGTTGGCTGGCGACCAGTCCCCAGGCGCCATTGACCGGATACTCCCAGTCGAGATCGATGCCATCCAGACCATACTTTTCAACAATCTCCTGCGCGGACTGAATAAACACCGCCCGGGTTTCCTTCGTCGCCGCTGCGCCGGAGAATCCGCGAGCCCCCCAGCCGCCGACGGAAAGCAGGACTTTCAGGTTCGGGTTCTGCTGGCGCAATGTCGGGATTTTCTGCAGGTCAGCCTGTACTTTCGGCGACAGCCAAATCTGATGCAGCTTGCTGGCATCTTTTAAAGCGTCATTGGTTTCGTCTTTTTCGTCGTTATAGACCAGACCAAACGAGTAGTTGAGATGGGTTATCTGCCGAACGTCCAGCTTATCGATATCGCCGCCGGGACCGGCAGTGACGTCACCGCCGCCGTTAAAGTAGCCGACGGACATCAGGGCGCTGGCGGAGACCACGGAAGCGCAGAGCAGGGGGAATGCTGCCAGTAAAGGCAAAAGCTTCATATCAGATCCTCTTTGACTTAAAAAGTGACATTGAAAAACAAACACGCCACGTAAATGGCGTGGCGAAAAAACAACGCGTTAACACTACCAGCGATAGGGCGTTGAATCTGCGAGTCAGCTCAATTTATAGTCAAAGAGAAACGCGGGGAAATGGCCCGAGGCGGCGGCTTCGGGCACAAGTTCGGGGACAAGGCTTAGGCCTGAGTTTCCAGCCAGTCGTCGAGGGTGTACAGCGTAGCACCCGCGGCGGCCATCTCCATAAAGGCGTGCGCGCTATCCTGCGGCTGGAGGTTGACCCCTCGGCAGCCGTCGGTAATCACGTTGACGGTATAGCCGAGATTCAGCGCATCCAGCACGGTGAATTTGACGCAGTAATCGGTTGCCAGCCCAAGAATGATCAGATCGGTGATCTCGCGTTGGCGTAGCCACTCGTCAAGCCGGGTTTTTTGCCGATGTCCATTGTCAAAAAAGGCGCTGTAGCTATCGATGGCCGGATTTTCCCCTTTATGAAACACCGCGGCAATCGCCTGCTGCTGCAGCAGCGGATGCAGCGCCGCACCTTCGCCGTTCTGCACGCAGTGATCGGGCCAGAACGTTTGCACCAGGCCATCGAGCTGTCCCTGGGTATAAGGTTCGACCTGGTGCTGGCTGGCGAAGCTGCCATGGTTTGCCGGGTGCCAGTCCTGGCTGGCGACGACGGTTTCGCCGCGGGCAAGACAATGGTCGATCAATCGGTTGGCGATATCGATTGTGCTATCACCTTCCGGTACGGCCAGCGCGCCGCCCGCGCAAAAATCATTTTGTAAATCGACCAGCAGTAGTGCGCGATTCGTCATCGGTTCTCCTTACTCATCGGGGGTCAGTTCGCCACGCAGGTTTTCCTGCATCAGGTTGCGGATCTCATCGACGCTCAGGTTCTGACTCAGCAGATAGTGTAGCTTGGTCAACGTGGCCTCAACGGTCATATCAAAACCGCTGATGACGCCCGCCTGGGCGAGGGCGTTACCGGTGGCATACCCGCCCATATTGACCTTGCCGGACATGCACTGGGTCAGGTTGATGACCACGATCCCGCGCTGACTGGCTTCCGCCAGAACCTGAATGAACTCGCCATTTTGCGGGGCGTTGCCGACGCCATAGGAGCGCAGAATCAACGCTTTCACCGGCTGACGCAGGAAATTACGTACCACATCGGCAGAAATGCCCGGATAGATCGTAACGACGCCAATGGGTTGTGGCGTGATGGGATGCACAATCAGCTCGCCGATACCCTGTGGGGCTGGCGGTGTACCGAGGCGACGAATGTGGATCCCGGCTTCCAGTAAAGGCGCCAGATTGGGGGAGGCGAAGGCATCGAAACCATCGGCATGGGCTTTGGTCGTGCGGTTGCCGCGATAGAGACGATTATTGAAGAACAGCGCCACTTCATTAATCGGGTAATTAGCGGCAACGTACAGGGCATTCAGCAAATTGATCTGCCCGTCGGAGCGCAGTTCGGCCAACGGGATTTGTGACCCTGTCACAATGACCGGTTTGCCCAGATGCTCCAGCATGAACGACAGCGCTGAGGCGGTAAAGGCCATGGTGTCAGTACCGTGGAGGATAACAAAGCCGTCGTACTCGTCGTAATGCGCGCGGATGTCGTCGGCGATGTGCTGCCAGTCCTCCGGCGTCATATCGGAAGAGTCCATCAGCGGTTCATATTCATGAATCGTAAAGTCCGGCATCTCCGGACGGTGGAACTCAGGCATCAGCGCCAGCTGACGCTGCAGGTGGCCGGAAACGGGGATATAACCGTGTTCTGAGCGCTGCATACCGATGGTCCCACCGGTGTAGGCAACGTAAATCGATTTCTTTTGCATATCATCGCTTAGGTTGTACGTAGACAGGCGCAGTATAAGGTGACCGCTAAAAAAATACAGCGCAATCCCCGTCATACTTCACGTTGCAGGTGCGTTGGCCGCGCGTGTTTACCCCGGTCACATAGCGGACTATGCTCCCGGGGATGCACCCGCTTGCCGCCTGCCTGGAACTCGAATTATTTAGGGGATACCCGTCATACATCAGGTTGCAGGTGCGTTGGCCGCGTAGTGTTCCCCCGACAACATTGAGTTGTCGGGGGAACTGGGCTGCATGAAGGAATTAGCGGATATTGGCGCAGGTTAAGCAGAATGCGTAGCGGTTCTGCGGATCGTTGAACGCGGCGAGCTTATCGCTCTCAGCCTTGACGGCATTGGCCGCGGCGGCAACCGGCGCCGGCAGCCAGGCCTGCAGTGCCGCTGGCAGCGACGCGCGGACCGAACCGGTCAGGTTATCGATCACCATCGAGAAGAACGTCGGCTCTTCCTGATAGTAGTTGATGTGCCACTGTTTCAGCTTCGCCAGCTCCGCGGCTTTTGCCACCGCGTCATCAAAGTCGCCCAGGCTATCGACCAGCCCGTTGGCTTTCGCATCTTCACCGGTCCAGACATGGCCCTGGGCAATCTGGTCGATTTTCTCCGGCGTACTGTTACGCGCGTTGGCCACCAGCGTGATAAAACGTTTGTAGCCGTTTTCGATGCTCAGCTGCATCAGCTGCTGAACTTCAGGCGGCAGCGATTTGGTGGTTGATACGTCCGCCAGCGCCGACGTCGCCACGCCATCGGTATGGACGCCGATCGAATCCAGCGTATTTTCGACGGTGTTAATGACGCCGAAGATGCCAATCGAACCGGTGAGGGTGCTTGGGTTGGCGACGATATAATTGGCCGGCGTGGAGATCCAGTAGCCGCCGGAAGCGGCCATGCCGCCCATGGAAACCACCACCGGTTTACCCGCGGCTTTTGCTGCCGCCAGCTCTTCACGAATCACTTCCGAGGCGCTGACGCTGCCGCCCGGGCTGTTGACCCGCAGAACAATCGCTTTCACCTTCGGATCGAGGCGGGCATCGCGAATCTGCGCGGCGGTGGTGTCTCCCCCGACGTTACCCGGCGTCTCTTCGCCGTCCATGATCGCGCCGTTAGCGAAGATCACCGCAATGGTGGCGCCCTGCTCGGACGGCGTTTTCACGCTGTAATCGTAATAGCTGATGGCGCGATAGTTATTATCCGCTTTGCTCCAGCCGAACTGTTTAGTCAGCGCCTTCTCCACGTCGGTGGCGGTGCCCAGCTCATCAACCAGCTTGTTGTTCAGCGCGTACTGCGCCGTATCGCCATCCACTTTACGCAGACCATCAATCAGCCCCTGAGCGCCAGGGAACAGCTGCTGAGCCGTGATTTGGCGGTTAGCGGCGATGGTATTGAGGTAGTTTTGCCACAGCTCGCCAATCCAACGGCTGTCGGCTTCCCGGGCGGCAGGCGACATATCGTCGCGAATAAACGGCTCGACCGCCGATTTATAGGTCCCGACGCGGAAAACGTGGGTGGAGACTTTCAGCTTGTCGAGCAGCGATTTGTAATACAGGCCGTTGGTGGCAAAACCGTGCAGATCGACATCACCCTGCGGCGAAAGCCAGATTTTATTGGCGAAGCTGGCCAGATAATACTGCCCCTGGCTGTAGCTGCTCCCCACGGCATACACCGGTTTGCCGCTATCGCGAAATTCGCGCAGCGCCTTACCGATATACTGCATCGAAGGCTGATCGCCGCCGGCAAAATTTTTCAGATCCAGCACGATACCGGTGATATTGCGGTCATCTTTCGCCTGGCGAATAGTCTGTACGATATCAAACAGCGAGTTTTCCTGGAGACGATCGGAACTGGCCCCAAAGAGCTGACGACCGATCACGCCGAGTTTGCTGCTGGCGGACGGTTTATCGACCACCACGCCGGTTATATCCATCAGCAGCGCGCCGCGAGCGGTATGTTCCGTGGTGGTGCTGCTGAACTGTGCCCAGATACCGACACAAACCAGAACCAGCAACAGGAAAACCAGGTTCAGTGCGAGCTGGCGAATAAAGTTGAGTACCCGCCATGTCCATTTAAAAAATCCGGCGAGCAGCCGCCAAAGAGTTCGCATGTATTCTCCCTAACATTGTTAAAAATGGGCTAACCGCATGAGTTGCCGCGTCTGGTTATCCTAAAGAGACGGCTGGCGGTTGTCAGCAGGAATCACCGGTCGTGCTGTAACAAAATTCCTGCGCATGTTAATTTTATGAAAAATGACATCACAGGAGTCACATAGATGGATGCTCTCGAACTATTGATAAACCGCCGCAGCGCTTCTCGTCTTGCCGAGCCGGCGCCGACCGGTGAACAACTGGAAAACATTCTCCGTGCCGGACTGCGCGCCCCGGATCACGGGACGCTGCAACCCTGGCGTTTCTTTATTATTTCTGATGAAGGCCGTGAACGCTTCAGTCAACTGCTGGAGAAAGGGGCGATTGAGGCCGGGCAGGATGACAAAGGCATTGAAAAGGCCCGCAGTGCACCGTTCCGCGCCCCGCTGATTATCACCGTCGTCGCTCGCTGCGAAGATCACCCGAAGGTGCCGAAATGGGAGCAGGAAATGTCGGCCGGCTGCGCGGTGATGGCCATGCAGATGGCGGCGCTGGCGCAAGGCTTTAACGGTATCTGGCGCAGCGGTGCATTGACCGAAAGCCCGATCGTCCGTGAAGGTTTTGCCTGCCGCGAGCAGGATAAAATCGTCGGTTTTCTCTATCTGGGAACGCCGCAGCTTAAAGCCTCAACCACCGTTTCTCTGCCGGACACCGCGCCGTTTGTGGTCCGTTTCTGAGCAACATCGCGTAAGCATAGCCCGGCAGGCGTGAACCGCCGGGCTGTCGCGTCGACTATTTCTGCTGTTTCGCAAACTCGTCTTTGGCTTTTTGCAGCTGCTGCTGGAAGGCCGGATTGGTATGCAGGGTGGCAACCACCGCTGAGCCGACAATCCGCGCGGCGTCAACATCGCTCTGCCAGTGGTAACCGCAGATCACCCGACTTTCACCGAGCTCATAGCCGCGTTTGAGAATCTCATTCTGGCGCTGCGGGTTGATTTCAGCCAGCACCAGGGCGGTAGCCCAGCCGATAGAGGTGTGTCCGGAAGGGTAGGAGCCGTTTTTCGACAGCTTATCCTGTTCGGTGGTATTGCAGGTGGACACGCCGTAGAAGGCAAATGGACGAATACGCATATACTTCTCTTTCGCGCCCCGGGTCGCCAGATCGCCCGCGTCTTCAATCATATTGGTGAGCAGCTTGTGGAGCGCCGGGGCGTCTTTTTCGGTGATCGGGGAGCCGAATGCCGCGGAGAAGGCGTTGGCCACGCCACCCGCGCTCAGGTTGGCATCCTCTGCTGCCAGCTTGCCGCGGGCGGTGGCGCGCAGCAGACGGCCTTTCTCATACATCGCCTGATCGTTTAAAAACGCAATGCTGCCCACTTCCGGCGGCGGCGGGAGCAGCGCCAGGCTGTCAATGGCCTGGGCATTTTTCAGATAGTAGAGATCGGGCTTAGTGGTGGCATCATTCCCGGCGGGAACCAGCGCAAAGGCGCTAACCGAAAAGAGACTGGCAAAGCAAAGGGCGAGTACACGCTTTTTCATCAGGATATCCTTATTGTGGTGGAGAGGAACAATGGCGCGAAACTGACGCAAAGTTAACGAACCATTGTTTTGCTGAAATCAAGAGCCTGTCTCAACAGGACGATTTTGCTGGTCATTTTGACCCGGGGCGTGCTCACAACGATGTATCTTTGAACGCCTTTCAGGGCCGCCCGAAGGGGGAGCGCAGCGAAGACTCACGAACGACCTGTACGCCGTGGTTTCACCGCGGTCCCTGTGCAAACTGCCTGTGCTATAACGCCTGCCGGGACAGGCTCTACACTCTCTCATTCGGCGCGTTTTTCTGTGCCGGATGAGAGACGACTCAGGTACCGATGATACCTGTTTACCGATAAACCGAACGCGCGATGCGGGTGTAGGTATGCCTGACCCCGCGAATAGCAATACTGTAGGCCAGAATATTCTCCGGTAATGCCATCCCCATATAACCCGTATCGCCAATATGGTGCAGGTCGGCGCCCGCCATTTTACTCATCAACGCTATCTGACGAAGGGTGCCGACATCAGCGCCTTCCTGGGAGGTCCCAATCGCCGTCATCGCCAGCACGCCATGCGCATGCGCAGTATCGATAAGCGATGCCACACGTTGCTGACTCATTCCCGGTATCGTGCCTGGGGCCGGGAGCAACACAATATCCGCCCCCTGGGCGGCGAACCAGATAACATCCTGCTCGCTGATAATGCTGCTGCCGCTTTCGCGCACCACTCCCGCACCGTGCATTTTCCCGGTGATAATCACCGCGCTGTCGCCCACCGCCTGGCGAATCTCTTCGGCCGCTATCCCCAGCGCCCGGTTGCTGACCCCGTTAGCCGGGTTGCCCGTTAACACCAGAATTTTCGCTCCCATCGCGACCAGCTTACGGGCATTGTCAGCCGTTGCCGAGCGCCCCGGTCTCATTTTCCAGATATCGTCATGGGCAACCGCAAATTCCGGGTCTACCGCCTCCAGATTGACACCAATAATACGCCCGGTCAGGCGCTGCAGTTCATGCAACGTTTTGTCCGGCGCGATATCGGCAGGCAACCCCTCAATATGCGGGTTTTCACTGTCAAACATATTAATCAGCAAGATATCCGCACCCTGCGATGCGGCAAGCTCGGCATTGGTGACATTGTTCAGCAATGGCTGAGTGATGGCGATAGATTCGCTGACCATTACCCGACCTTCGCTGGCGCGAATGGCATACAGCAGCTGCTCTTTATTCATCGATACAAAATCGGAGGCACAGCAGTCCAGCAAGCGTTTAGTTTTCATCGGGATATGCCTCGTTGCTGAATTCGTTCTCTGATTTTACCTGCGGCCTGGGCAGGCACTATCCGCGCCTCGACCCGTCGCTGGATGCTGGCGAAAAAAATTCCCTGCATAAATTCACCTCAGTCGTCATCGGCCATCTTTGGTTTAATTAAAACTAAACCACTTGTGTACCATTAGTGAACCATACTGAATAAAAAGAGATCCTGACTACGACAAAATGGCCATTTTGTGATCTGAGAGGCTTTTCTCTGCGTCTGATTTGGGGATGACAACGATCGATTATTGGTTAAGAATTGGTTCACAGGAGCTGGACCAGTCACCACTTGCGCAGAGAGACGATGAACACAACTTCGCATCCCGGGTTTTATCTCGATGAATCCAGCGCGTTGCCGCTGTATATGCAGCTGGTTAACGCCATTAAGTCAGCCGTTGCTGAAGGCCGGCTGCGTCCAGGCGATGTTCTGCCGTCAGAACGGGCGCTGGTAGAGATGCTGAAAATTGCGCGAGGCACAGCCCGAAAAGCATTACAGCAGTTGCTGGAGGAAGGGGTTCTGATTCGGAATCAGGGGTCCGGTACCTTCGTGGCTCCGCAGGTGCGCCAGTCCCTGCCGTCGCTGGAAAGTTTTAGTGAAATGGCGGCAGCGAGCGGAGGCACAGCGCAAAGCGAGCTGGTGGGATATCTGCGGCGGTTAGCGACCCAGGAGGAGCGCCGCGCTCTGCAACTGACAGACGGTCAAAGTGAAATTGTCGAGCTGACCCGGCTGAGGAAAATTAACGGTATCGCCGTTTCCCTGCAGACGGCGGTTTTGCCTGCGCATCTGCTGGATAAAATCAGCGAAATGGATGAATCGTTATATCTGCACCTGGAGACAAAAGGCTCACCGGTGCTGCGGGCAACTCAGCATTTCCGGGCCGTATCAACGGACAGTCAGCTGGCTTACTATCTGAACATCAAACAAGATGAGCCGCTTCTGCTGGTGACCCGGATCGGCTTCACCTCCGATGACAGGCCCGTGGAATACACCCGGACCTGGTGCCTGAATGATTACTATGATTTTACGCTTGAGCTACGTCGAAAAGCGCCATAGCGGCGCGCTGCCGCTTGCTGGCAGGCGGGCCCGTTGAGTGTGAGAGCGGGGCAGGATCCCGGACGAAGAATCTGACGGTGGCCGGCGCTGATTTTATCGACCCGCCGCTCCGCATTTTGTCTATCTTTAGCCATTCCGGACTTTCAGCAAAAGTGAAGATGGCGAGGTAATGCGGCTTGTCCATCGCAAAATCGTCTATTTGTCTGCTTAATGAGCAACCATTCGCGATTTCGGACTGTCATACTTACCACCTTGGCGTTTGAGCGCTACCATAGCGGGATTGCAATGACAGGAGATGTCCATGAGCGAGCAAACTATTCGTTTAACGCAATACAGCCACGGAGCCGGTTGTGGTTGTAAAATTTCCCCTAAAGTACTGGAAACCATTCTGAAGAGCGATCGGGCGAAGTTTATCGACCCGAACCTGCTGGTGGGGAATGAGACCAGTGATGATGCGGCGGTTTACGACCTTGGCAACGGGACGTCCATCATCAGCACCACCGACTTTTTTATGCCGATAGTCGACAGCCCGTTCGACTTTGGCCGTATCGCCGCCACCAACGCCATCAGCGACATTTTCGCGATGGGCGGAAAACCGATTATGGCGATTGCCATTCTTGGCTGGCCGATTAATACCCTGGCGCCGGAAATTGCCCGCGAAGTTGTGGAAGGCGGGCGTTTTGCCTGCCAGCAGGCGGGCATCTCCCTGGCCGGTGGCCACTCGATTGACGCGCCGGAGCCGATTTTCGGTCTGGCGGTCACCGGCGTGGTGCCGACCGAGCGGATCAAGAAAAACAGCACCGCCGAGGCGGGCTGCAAACTCTATCTCACCAAGCCGTTAGGCATTGGCGTGCTGACCACCGCAGAGAAAAAATCGCTGCTCAAACCGGAGCACCAGGGGCTGGCGACGGAAACCATGTGCCAGATGAACCTCGCCGGCGCGGCCTTTGCCACCATCGGCGGCGTAAAAGCGATGACCGACGTCACCGGCTTCGGCCTGCTGGGCCATCTGAGCGAAGTGTGTCGCGGGGCGGGTGTTCAGGCGCTACTCAATTACGCGGATATCCCGAAACTGCCGGGCGTTGAAGAGTACATTGCCGCGGGCGCCGTTCCCGGTGGCACCGGGCGCAACTTTGCCAGCTACGGCCATCTGATGGGCGACATGCCGGCGGCGTGGCGCGATCTGCTGTGTGACCCGCAAACCTCCGGCGGTCTGCTGCTGGCGGTGACGCCGGAAGCGGAAGCCGAAGTGCGCGCCGCAGCCGAAGAGTTCGGCATTAAGCTTGCCGCCATCGGCGAGCTGGTGACCGCACGCGGCGGACGTCCCATGATCGAGATCCGTTGATTACATGCGGTTGTTTATTGCGGAAAAACCCAGTCTCGGTCGCGCAATCGCCGACGTGCTCCCCAAACCGCATCGCAAAGGTGATGGCTACATTGAGTGCGGTAACGGGCAGGTGGTCACCTGGTGTATCGGCCATCTGCTCGAGCAGGCTCAGCCGGACGTCTATGACGGGCGCTATGCGCGCTGGAATCTGCTCGACCTGCCTATTGTGCCGGAGAAGTGGCAGCTGCAGCCCAAACCGTCGGTCACCAAACAGCTCAACGTCATCAAGCGTCTGCTGGGCGATGCGCAGGAGGTGATTCACGCCGGTGACCCGGACAGAGAGGGGCAGCTGCTGGTAGACGAAGTTCTCGACTATCTGCAGCTGGCGCCAGAAAAGCGCCAGCAGGTTCAGCGCTGCCTGATTAACGATCTCAACCCGCAGGCGGTGGAGCGGGCGATTGCTCGTCTGCGCGCCAACAGCGAGTTTATTCCGCTGTGCGTTTCGGCCCTGGCCCGCGCCCGCGCCGACTGGCTGTACGGGATTAACATGACCCGCGCCTATACGCTGCTCGGCCGCAATGCCGGCTACCAGGGGGTGCTGTCGGTCGGGCGGGTGCAGACGCCGGTGCTGGGGCTGGTCGTGCGGCGTGATGAAGAGATTGAGAATTTCGTCGCCAAAGATTTCTTTGACGTCAAGGCGCATATCGTGACGCCGAAGGATGAGCGTTTCGTTGCCACCTGGGTGCCGAGCGATGCCTGCGAACCGTATCAGGATGAAGAGGGGCGTCTGCTGCATCGTCCGCTGGCCGAACACGTGGTGGCGCGCATTGAGGGCCAGCCGGCGCGGGTGACCGCCTACAACGATAAGCGGGATTCTGAGCCGGCGCCGCTGCCGTTTTCGCTTTCGACGCTGCAGATTGAGGCGGCGAAGCGCTTTGGCTTTAGCGCGCAAAACGTGCTGGATATCTGCCAGAAACTGTATGAAACCCACAAACTGATTACCTATCCGCGTTCGGACAGCCGCTATCTGCCGGAGGAGCATTTTGCCGGTCGGCATGCGGTTCTTAATGCCATCGCGGTTCATGCGGCGGATCTGCTGCCGCAGCCGGCGGTTGATCCGGAAATCCGCAACCGCTGCTGGGACGATAAAAAAGTGGATGCGCACCATGCGATCATCCCGACCGCCCGCAGCAGCCAGGTGAAACTGTCCGATAACGAAGAGAAGGTGTATGGCCTGATTGCCCGCCAGTATCTGATGCAGTTCTGCCCGGATGCGGTCTTCCGCAAGTGTCAGATCGATCTTGATATTGCCAATGGCAAATTTGTCGCCAAAGCGCGTTTCCTCGCCGAAGCCGGCTGGCGCGCGCTGCTGGGTAACAAAGAGCGGGATGAAGAGAACGACGGTACCCCGCTGCCGGTGGTGGCCAAAGACGACGAGCTGTTGTGTGAAAAGGGCGAAGTGGTGGAGCGGCAAACTCAGCCGCCGCGCTATTTTACCGATGCAACGCTGCTGTCGGCGATGACCGGGATTGCTCGTTTTGTGCAGGATAAAGAACTGAAAAAAATTCTGCGTGCGACCGACGGCCTGGGTACGGAAGCGACCCGCGCCGGGATTATCGAACTGCTGTTTAAGCGGGGCTTTTTAGTTAAAAAGGGGCGCTATATTCACTCCACCGATGCCGGACGTGCGCTGATTCACTCCCTGCCGGAGATGGCTGCCCGGCCGGATATGACCGCTCACTGGGAGTCGGTACTGACGCAAATTAGCGAGAAGCAGTGCCGTTATCAGGACTTTATGCAGCCGCTGGTCGGCACGCTTTATCAGCTGATTGAGCAGGCCAGGAGTACGCCGGTGCGTCAGTTCCGCGGCATTGTCGCGCCGGGAGGCGCTAAAAAGAGTTTCAGCAAAGGTAAAACCAAAGCTAAAACGAAAGACAAGAAGCCCGCTGCGGACTCCGCCGCGGAAAATCCATAAAAAAACCGGTCTTCCGTAATGCCGATCGTTTAAGGGTCGGCAGACCGATCCGGCAGAGGTGTAAGAATCGGTCATCTCACGGAGATGACCGATTCTTATGCGGCGCTGTCAGGTGTTCAACATATCTGCAGGAGTTTCTGTCCCGTCGTTCGCTATTAAGCCAGGGATGTCGTTTTACGCTGGTTTGCGCGAAAGGGGGGAGCATACTCTGGAGCATATGTTCTGGGGAGTATTCCGTTCACTTTTGTGGCATGTTCCGTTCACGATAAATTCGACACTTTTCTCATACCCGCTGCGGGGTAACGGCATGGGGGGCGTTTCGCTCGCCTCCGATGCCCCCCGGCATTGCGCTGAAAACGGCCGTTGCGCGGTATGCTCCACTCCGGCTTCATCTGGCGGACCGGGCGGGACTCAACCTCCCTGTCTCGACCTGCCCTCTGGCCGCCTTATTCGTCCCAGCCATGGGACTCACCCGCCGGGGCCAACGCTTCCGGCGTTTTTGTCCTGCGGCCAGTCCTCGATGCGCCCCTGCGTTTTCGCCCGTGTTCCTGACGCGCCTTAACCCCCGCGCTGTCCTCCCAGGGCCGGGCGAAACCGGCCCTGGGTCGTTCACCTGCAGCGCAGGAAACAGAAATACGCGGAACTTATGGTGAACGGAATATCCCACAGAAACATGCGCCAGAGTGCGAAGCCCCTTTCACGCCAGCCACCGTTTACCGGCTCGCCCTGGTCGGCGATAAACCAAAAAAAGCGGGTCACCTTTCAGTGACCCGCATGACGGGCTTCCGGGGTTGCCGCTCATCCCCGGACGTCAGGGGACGACGGCAGGGAACCACGACGTCTTAAATGACGCCCTGCGCCAGCATGGCATCGGCCACTTTGACGAAACCGGCGATATTGGCGCCGCGGACGTAGTTGGTCTGCTGCGCTTCGCCGCCGTATTCAACACAGGCGTGGTGAATATCCAGCATGATGTGATGCAGGCGGGCGTCGACTTTCTCCGCCTTCCAGCTCATACGGGCTGCGTTCTGCGCCATTTCGAGGCCAGAAGTGGCGACGCCGCCGGCGTTCGCGGCCTTGCCAGGGGCGAACAGCACACCGGCATCGAGGAACAGATCGGTGGCGGCGATGGTGGTCGGCATGTTAGCGCCTTCGGCAACGGCCTTCACGCCGTTAGCGATCAACAGACGCGCCGCATCGGCGTCCAGTTCGTTTTGCGTGGCGCAAGGCAGCGCGATATCCACGGGAACGGACCACGGCTGTTTGCCTTCAAGGTAGGTCAGACCAAACTCGCGGGCGTAGTCGGCAACCCGGCCGTCGCGGCTGGCTTTGATTTCGCACAGACGGGCCAGTTTTTCCGGGGTAAAGCCAGCTTCATCGACAACGGTGCCGCTGGAGTCGGAGGCGGTGATCACGCGGGCGCCGAGGGCCATCGCTTTTTCGATAGCATACTGCGCCACGTTACCGGAACCGGAAACCGCGACTCGCATCCCTTCGAAGCCCAGGCCGTGACGCTTGAGCATCGCGTCGGTGAAGTACACCAGACCGTAGCCGGTCGCTTCCGGACGAATCAGACTGCCGCCGAAGGAGAGCCCTTTGCCGGTGAACACGCAGGCGCTGTTGTTGGAGAGTTTACGCATCATCCCGGCCATAAAGCCGACTTCACGACCGCCCACGCCAATATCGCCTGCCGGAACGTCGGTGTCCGGGCCCAAATGGCGATACAGTTCGGTCATCAGCGCCTGACAGAAGCGCATCACTTCACCGTCGCTCTTACCTTTCGGATCGAAGTCGCTGCCGCCTTTTCCGCCGCCCATTGGCAACGTAGTGAGGGCGTTTTTAAAGGTCTGTTCAAAGCCGAGGAACTTGAGAATCGACAGGTTAACCGACGGGTGGAAACGCATGCCGCCTTTGTACGGGCCAATTGCCGAGTTGAACTGCACGCGCCACGCGCGGTTAACCTGAACCTGATTGCGGTCGTCGACCCAGACGACGCGGAACTGAATAGCACGCTCTGGTTCAACCAGACGTTCCAGCAAAGAGAGCTGGCGATAGCGCGGGTTTTCCTCAAGGAAAGGCCACAGCGTGGTCATAACTTCGCGGACGGCCTGAGCAAACTCGGTTTGATGCGGGTCGCGCTGTTGAACGCGGGTGAGAAAACTTTCCAGAGTGCACATCTGATCCATAGATATAATTTCCCCTTATGGTTGTGGTTGCATGTATACGCGTCACGTTGCAGATTGCTTCGCTGCCCGCTTCGGGAGCGCTTCTGCGGCCGCCCGATGCAATCTGAATGATTTTGTATCTCTTTTTTTATTATTCGGCCCTTGAAAAGACCGATTTTCCGACTATAACACCGGGAATCGTTAGGCAAGCAAGGAAAAATTATCCAGACAGCAAAATTTATAATCTGGCGTCAGTCATAACTAAAAACGATGACGCCAGTGGCAGGGAATTAGCGGGGAAGATCGGCGACGCGTTGGGCAATAAACGCGTTCAGTAGCGGAATATCTGCCGGAGCAAGGTCGAAGGTGAGCGCCTCTTGCGGCGTGCACCAGCGCAGCTGACGGTGATAGTGGGCGGCAGGAAGGCCGCTAAAGCGCGCCACCCACCAGGCGTGCAGGTGAATCAGGCGGCCGGAGACCTCCCGTTGATGGCTGGCGATATAGCGCTCAACCTCCGCCGTGATGCCGAGCTCCTCCTGCAGCTCGCGGATAAGCGCCTGCGGCTGGCTCTCGCCGGGCTCCACTTTGCCGCCGGCAAATTCCCATAGGCCGGGCTGATCGGCATGGGGCGGGCGTTGCGCCAGCAGAATTTTGCCGTCCTGTTCAATAATGGCGGCTACAACATCAAGCGTTTTTTGCATCTGAATCATCGTTCCGGGCAGGATAATGGCCTATTATCACCGCCTTTATCTTTGCCAGACAACCTTTAGCCCATCGGAGATATGCTGTGCTCGATAGTCATCTGCATCCTCGCCTGAAACCCTTGCTCAATGTTTGCGCCGCGCGGCTGGAGCGCCTCGGCGTCTCTGCCGACGGCGTGACCCTGACGGGCTTCGCCATTGGTGTTCTGGCGCTGCCGTTTCTGGGGCTTCGTTGGTACGGGGCGGCGTTGGCGGCGATTGTCGTGAACCGGCTTCTCGATGGCGTAGATGGCGCGCTGGCGCGTCGCCGCGGGTTGACCGACGCGGGGGGATTTCTCGATATCTCCCTCGACTTTCTGTTTTATGCCCTGGTACCGTTTGGGTTTATTATCGCCGATCCGGCGCAAAACGCCGTGGCCGGGGGCTGGCTGCTTTTTTCTTTTATCGGAACCGGCAGCAGTTTTCTCGCCTTTGCCGCGCTGGCGGCAAAACATCAGATAGCCAACCCGGGCTATGCGCATAAATCGTTTTACTACCTGGGAGGATTGACGGAGGGGAGTGAAACCATCCTGCTGTTCGTGCTGTGCTGCCTGTTTCCCGCATATTTCGCCTGGCTGGCGTGGCTGTTCGGCGCGCTCTGCTGGCTGACCACCGCCACCCGTATTTACAGTGGCTACCTGGCGCTGAAGCAGCTTCAGCGCCAGGCATAACGCGGTTACTGGCTGTTATCCGGGCCGCGCACGCCGGTCTGCACCGGGTTTTTCGGGTCGCTGCTCCACTCGTACCAGCCGCCATCGTACACCGAGATATTTTTCCAGCCCATGGCGCGGGCGTACATAAAGGTCTCTGAGGCGCGCCAGCCGGTGCCGCAGTAGAAAGAGACCTGCTGGTCGGGACGAATATTCCACTGTCGCCACATGGCGGTGATATCCTCCGCGCTGCGCATGGTGCCGTCCGGGTTGTGGAAGTCTTCCATGTGGGTGGAGTCGCTCCCGGCGTGCCCCCAGCGGGCGCCGGCAATCTCGCCTTTTGGCTTGATATAGCTGTAGCCGCTGGTGGTGCCGATAAACTCCGGCCAGGAACGGATACTGACCAGCGACGCATCCTGACGATGCAGCAGCGCGCGCGCCTGCTCCATATTCAGCATCAGCTGCGGCTGGCCGGGAATCGGCGCGCCGAAGTCAGGCGCCGGTTTTTGTTCCGGCGGCATGCCGCGTTCCACCGGCAGACCGGCATCGGACCAGCTTTTCCAGCCGCCGTCGAGCAGACGCACGTCTTTCACCCCGGCGTACAGCAGAATCTGCGCCACGCGGGCGGCGGCGTAGACGTCGCGACCGTAGAGAATCACCGTGGTGTCATGACGAATGCCCTGTTTCGCCAGCAGTGCTTTCAGCTGGGCATCGGAGACCTTATTCCACAGCGGTTCGCTTTCGACCTCGTTGGTGTCGATATATCCGGCGCCGGGAATATGATTCAGCAGATAGAATTTGGGCGCGCCCCAGGCGGCTTCAATCACTTTCCACTGTCCGGCCGGAGCGGCGGTCACCGCTTTACCCTGCTGGAGATCGTGCAGCCACTGCGGGTAAACCAGCTGCTCAAAGTGCGGCAGCTTTTGCAGACGTTCGGGCTGACTCAGCGCATCGCTAAGGGTACTGAGATGGGTAAACCCGGCGGCCTGCAGGCGCGCGGCGACTTTCGCGTTGTCTGTATCGCTGCCGTACAGCGCAACGGGGGTATCGGCCCGCAGCTGATGCTGTTGGGCCCACGCGCTAAGCTGTTCATCGTTCATGGCGCTGAGCCAACTGGCGGAGAGATTCAGCGCCTGCGGTTCGTGACCCTGCGGGCCGTTAGCCTGTTGGGGCCAGCCGTTGTAGAACGCGCTGAGGCGTGTATCAATCGCGATACCGTGCTGCTGTTGGAGCGCGGAGAGCGTCAGCGTTGGCATGGTTTCAGCGGCGAAGGAGGTGGAAGCAGCAAGCCCGATCAGCAGGGCGAGTGCGGTCAATTGAGAAACACGTTTCATCGAAATGCCCGACAAGAGAAAATTGAGCGCACATTTTCCGCTGCCTCCGTGGGGAATTCTTTGCGATAACGCAGGTTAGCAGGGTTTTCATTGCCAGTCGCGGATATTCAGACAGCGGCCGCGGTCGGGAATATCGCCACTGTCGTGGGTCACCAGCACCGCCGGAATGGCGAGGCGCGCCAGCTCATCAAATACCCAACGGCGAAAACCGGCGCGTAGTTCGGCATCCAGGCGGTTAAACGGCTCATCCAGCAGCAGTGCCAGCGGGCGCGCCAGCAGGGCGCGGAGCAGGCTGACGCGGGCGCGCTGGCCGCCGGAGAGTGTCGCCGGATCGCGGGAATAGAACCCGGCCAGCCCGGCCCGTTCCAGCGCCTGCTGCACCTGAATTTTGCGCGCCGCGCCGCGGATGTCGGCCGGCAGCGCCAGCAGCAGGTTTTGCCCGACGCTGAAGTGGTCGAACAGCAGCGCATCCTGAAATAAAATCCCAATCCGCCGCCGCTCGGTGGGGCGTTCATCGCAGCGTTCGTTGTAGAGCCACAGTTCGCCGCTGGCGTGAAAAGGGGCCTCCAGCGCGCCAATCATCCAGGCGAACAGCGTAGATTTGCCGCTGCCGGATGGCCCCATCAGCGTCAGTACTTCTCCCGGAGAAACGGAAAATGCGATTTCCCGCAGCAGGGGACGGTGATGCAACGTCAGGGTCAGATTGTTTACGGTGAGCACTAGCGTAATCCTCGTCGATAGCGGCCAGCCAGCCATGCCAGCAGGGCGGTCAGGGAAAAGACCATCGCCGGTAGCAGCAGTTGCCATAATGCCTGCGCGGCGAGCGTTTGCGTATCGCCGCCGCTGCTGAGCGCTACGGCTTCGCTGGTTAATGTCGGCGTCCGGCCGGCCCCCAGCCACAGGGTGGGCAGATACTGGGCAATGCTTACCGAGAAGCCGACCGCCAGCGCCATCAGCAGCGGGCGCACCAGCATCGGAAGTTTTACCCGCCAGACGCGTTGCCAGCGTCCCCAGCCAAGGGTTCGCGCGACCAGTTCCAGACGCGGATCGCGGTGACGCCACGCCGGACGCAGAACAAACAGCATCCACGGAACCACCCACAGCAGATGGCCCCACAAGACGGTGGCAAATTGCCCATCCTGCCAGGTATACAGCGCCAGTTGATACTGACCGTCGGCCAGCGGCAGCGCGGGCAGAACCAGCGGTAGCCAGACCCAGCTATCGCCGCGGGAAGGACCGCACTCCAGCCACAGCAGGCAGACAAGCGCCCCTGCCAGAGAGGCGAGAAGCGCCAGCCCCAGGCTGTTCGCCAGGCTATCGCTTAGCGGAGAGGCGCTCTGCGCCAGCGCCGCCAGCAGCAGCGCGCAAAGCAGGCCGCTCAACGGCAGGCCGATTGCCAGCAGCCGTCCGGCGAGCGCGCGCGGCTGCGGACGACGAATGCCTCGCAGGTCAGGGATCTGTCGCTGCCAGAGACGCCATCCACCCCAGGCGCAAACAAGCACCCCTCCCAGGATGAGCAGCAACAGCAGGCTGGCGAGGGCACCTTTCGCCTGCTGCATATCATCACCCTGGTTTAACCATTGCCAGGCGAGCACCGCAAGCGTAGGCGGGTTGCCCGGGCCGATCACCAGCGCGACATCCACCGTCGACAGGCTCCATGCGGTGGTGGCCACCAGAACGATAGCAAGTGAAGGCAACAGCGTCGGCAGTATCAGCCAGTTGAGACACTGCCAGCGGCCGTATCCCTGGCTTTTCAGGACCGTAGCCTGCTCGGCCAGGCGCTTTTCGCTCAGAAGACCGTAGATCGCCCACAGCAAAAATCCGCTCTCTTTGATGGCCATCGTCAGCCCCAGACCAATGCCGTAGCGATCGGCCGGCGGGGAGCAAACGGAACAGACGCGATACAGCCAGCCGCCTTCGGCGAAAAGGAGCAGCGCGCCGGTGGCAAAGGCGACGTGAGGCACGGCTAACAGGAGCGGCAGGCGTCCCGCCAGCTGCCGCCAGCCGCGGGAGGGCCAGAGCGCGGCGACGAGAGTCAGACTTATCAGCAGCGCGCCGCCGACCGCGAGGAGCGTGGAGATCAGGGTCGCCGCCAGCGCCTGCCAAATCTGAGGATCGGCGAACAGCGCCTGCCAGCAGGCGAGGCGGAACGCCGGCGCGAGCATGAGCGCAATGGCCGGGAAGACGGGCAGGTAAATCAGCGCCATGATTCCCCAGGCCAGCAGAATCAGTGGGTACCGTAACGGCGCAGCCATTCCTGCTCCAGAGCATCAACCCAGGCCGCGTGGGGTTCCGCCAGTACCGGCGGCGGGTTCTGCGGAGCCCGCGCCTGCAGGGCCTGGCGCTGGTCGTCGGGTAAGCTCTGCGGGTTCAACACGCTGGGGTCGCCCCACACCGCCGGATCGGCTTTACGCAGCTGCGCCGCCGGGGAGAGCAGGAAGTTGGCCACCACTCTGGCGCCCGCCGGGGCGCGCGCATTGGCTGGAATGGTCACGAAGTGCACATTGCCGAGCATCCCGCGCTCAAAACCAAAGCCATAGCTGTCCTTCGGCAGCTCGCCGCTGACCGCTTTTTGCCGGGCATGCAGCGGGTTAAACGTCAGCGACAGCCGAAGCGTACCGGTTGCCAGCATGGCATCCATGCGGGCCGGCGAGGCCGGGAAGTCGCGCCCCTCCCGCCACAGCAGGGGATGAAGCCGGTCGAGATAGCGCCACAGCGGTGCGGTGACGGCGGCAAACGTCTGCGGCTCCGGGGGGCGACGCAGCGCTTCCGGGCGTTCCGTCAGAGTCATCAACAACTGTTCGAGGAAGGCGGTACCGGTAAAGTCCGGCGGACGCGGATAGGTGACCTCGCCGCGATGCGCGGCGGCAAAGGTCAGCAGCGCCTCCGGGCTGTCTGGCGGCGTCGGCGTCTGCGTACGTCGGGCGATAAAGGTGAGCTGCGCGCTGCCCCACGGGGACTCTGCGCCTTCGGTCGGCAGGGAGAAATCTTCACGCACCGGCTGGCGGGTATCAACATAGCGCCAGTTTGGCAGCGTCTCCGCCCATCCGGTTTGCAGCAGGTTGGCGGTTTTCAGGGTACGGAAGTTCTCGCCGTTGACCCACAGCAGATCGACGGAGCCATGATGCTTGCGCCCGGCGCGGGCTTCCGTTTGCAGGCGCTTTACCGTATCTGCGGCATCGGCGATATGCACAATGCGCAGGTCGATAGCATAGTCGCGTTTCACCTCCGCGCTGACCCAGTCGAGATAGCGATTTACCGCCGGGTCGCCGCCCCAGGCATTAAACCACACCGTCTGTCCGCGGGCCTGGCGGGCGATCTGTTGCCAGCTATCGTCGGCGTGAGCGGCAAGCGGGGCCCACAGCAGCGCCGCGAGCCAGAGTAAACAGTAGCGCATGATCCGCTCCTTATGATTTGGTGTCTTCTGAAGAGGTTGGCTGAGGGATCTGGCACAGGCCCTGAGCCGGGATCGCCATGGCGGAATTAAACCGTGCCGACAAATTTTGTAAGCCGATCAGCGCCGTGAGTTCGGTCAGGGCCTGGGCATCAAATCGCGCCATGAGTTTGCCGCGCAGCGCATCGTCGACGGTTGGCGGCGTAAGGCTGGCGGCTTCGGCATACTCCAGCGCCAGACGTTCGTCTTCGCTGAACAGCGGGCTCTGGCGCCAGCGGGCGACGGCGAAGAGCTTCTCGGCGCTGCCGGTGCGTTCAGCCAGCTTCATGCTGGTGATATCCACGCAAAATTCGCACAGACACATCTGAGCGATGCGGGCGCTGACCAGCGCGCGTAGCACCGGATCAAGGGGCGAACGCTTGCGTTCAAGATAGCCGACAAACATCGACACCAGATAAAAGACCAGCGGAATACGCCCCCACCAGCGAATAGGGCTAAGCACCTCGCCGTAGTGGCGACGATGCAGCCAGGCCTGCGGGCGCAGGATCAGGGGGATGGTACGCAGCGGCGGCAACCTCATCAGGATTTCCTCTTATGACGTTCGAGATAGCAGGCTTTAGCAATAAAGATAATCAGCGTCAGCGCAAACAGAACGGATAAGGCGGTCATAAACCAGAATGTCCCGCCGGTTAACTGGCTGCCCACCCACGAGTACACTATCGTGGCGGGCAACTGGCCGATGCCGGTGGCAAACATAAACTGGCGAAAGCGAATCGACGTCAGACCCGCCGCATAGCTGATGGGATCAAAGGGGACAAATGGCAGCAGCCGGCAGATCAACACCGTCTGGTGGCCGTAGCGGTCGAAGAAAGCGTCCATACTGCGCAGCACCGTTTTTCCGGTCAGCTTTTCAACCGCTTCACGGCCCAGCACCCTGGCGATAAAAAAACACAGCGCGGCGCCGGCCATGGCGCTGACCCAGGAAAGGGCACCGCCCCAGAAGGCGCCAAACAGCGACGCGTTTGCGAAGGTGATCAGAAAGGCGGGGAGCGGCGCCACGACAGCCTGCAGGATCATTAAGGCGAAAGAAACCAGGGCCGCCTGCGGACCGTAGGCGTGAATAAAGCGCTCAATGGCGTGCTGATCTAAGGCGGAAAAAGCCGCCAGACTGTGCTGAATAAACGCATTTACGGCGGGGATACGCCACCAGGCGACGAGCGCGGCCACGACAATGAGGATCAGCGCCGTGCGAGCGTACCAGATGAGACGGGCGTTATTTTTCTTCATGGCTAACCTGCAGTTTGTCGGGATCGATCTGCCGCCGCCGGGCAAAGATTTTGGCGCCCTGAATAATGCCAAATAAGGCGAGGCCGGCCAGACTCAGTTTCAGCATAAACCCCAACGTAATGCCCTCTCTGGCGAGTTCGCTCGCCATCAGGGTATAGATAAACAGCCCTGGCAGGGTTGTCAGGACCGAGATCAGCATAAATGAGCCGAACGGAATGGCCGTCAGACCATAGGCATAGTTTTGAATGTTGTACGGAAACAGCGGCACCAGGCGGGTAAAAATCAGGAAATCAGTACCGCTGCGGGCAATACCACGTTCAATCGCCTGAAAGGTCGCGGTATGTCCGGCATATTTCAGCAGCAGATCCCGACCCAGCCAGTGGGCCAGCAAAAACGAGAGCGCCGAGGCCACCGTGGCCGCACACAGCGATAACAGGGTGCCCCATACCGGGCCAAAGACCACGCCTCCGACCATCACCAGGATACTGCCCGGAATCAGGCACAGGGTCGCGACGATAAATAAGGCAACATAGAGCGTCCAGCCGAGCGGGCCGCTGTGTTGAATCAGCGACTGGAGATGGCGGAAGTGGGTCACCAGATCGGCAAAGCCGGAGAAGGAGATCATCGCCAGCGTGGCGCAGAGCAGGGCGAAAATCAGCAGCAGCCGGGATTCTGCTTTATGACGGCTTCTTTTCCATGGGGGATCTCCTGTTTTAACCGCGTTCCGTGAACCTCCACCCCGCTTGCCAGGGTGTGCGCGACAGTATAATAAATGGCGAGCTACAACAATGTCTTACCGCGGATTTATTGATTTTGCTCAGGATAAGCGGACTCTCCGCGACCGTCAGGCCGGGAGAGTCGACGGAGAAAACGCGTTACGGTTTGAAGGTGGCCCAGACCGGCGCATGGTCAGACGGTTTTTCCATACCGCGAATGTCGTAATCAATACCGGTTTCTACGCAGCGCTGCGCCAGCGGAGAGCTTGCCAGCAGCAGGTCGATACGCAGACCGCGGTTATCGTCAAAGCCTTTGGAGCGGTAGTCAAACCAGGAGAAGCGATCCTGGTTGTCCGGGTTGGCCTGACGCCAGGTGTCAACCAGACCCCAGTCCAGCAAACGCGCCATCCACTCGCGCTCTTCCGGCAGGAATGAGCACTTACCGGTGCGCAGCCAGCGCTTGCGGTTCTCTTCGCCAATGCCGATGTCAAGGTCGGTTGGGCTGATGTTCATATCGCCCATGATCAGCAGCGGATTATCTTTGTTCAGTTCGCTATCAAGATAGTTTTGCAGGTTCTGGTAGAACGCCGCTTTTGCCGGGAACTTGGTTTCGTGGTCGCGGCTTTCGCCCTGCGGGAAGTAGCCGTTGATCACCGTGACATTCCCGAATGCCGACGGAATTTCCGCCATGATGATGCGGCGCTGGGCCTCTTCGCCATCGTTGGGGAAACCGCGGCGTACGGCGACCGGCGTCTCTTTGGTCAGCAGCGCCACGCCATAGTGCCCTTTTTGACCGTGGTAGAACACGTTGTACCCGAGCTTTGCAACCTCTTCGAGCGGAAACATGTCGTCGTGTACTTTGGTTTCTTGTAAGCCAATGACGTCAGGCTGATGTTTGTCGACGATGGCGGCCAGCTGGTGGGGGCGGGCACGCAGGCCGTTGATATTAAAAGAGAGAAATTTCATAGTCGCTGCCACTGTGCAAGGTGAATAGTGCAGGGATGGTAGCAGAAATTCGCCGGGCTGGCTGCCGGAAGGCATTTTATTGTGCCTGTTGTTCCGATTGGCGTCGCTGACGTAACCCGCGCGCACCATTCTGGCGCAGGCTGCGCTAAAAAAGGGCGGATATCTACGATAAATTTCGTAGAGGATCACAAATACAGAATTATATCTTACCGATGCATAAACTATTTGATTTCTTCACTGTTATGGCCGGCGAATAAGATATTTATTCACTATTTATGCATTTATTGTGCATAAAGAGAAATCGTAACCTATTGATATTCCTTACTTGACTCTGATTTATGCATTTTCCCCTCTGGCTGGCACGAAGCGTGCAATCTACATTTACAGCGTAATAGCCCATAATTTTTAACATTATTCATACTTTTTATTTACCGGAAGAGGTCGATATGTCTCAGTCAATTACGCGTAACAATTTTGATGAATGGATGATGCCGGTCTACGCGCCAGCGGCTTTTATTCCGGTACGCGGTGAAGGTTCACGCCTGTGGGATCAGCAGGGAAAAGAGTATATCGATTTTGCCGGCGGCATTGCGGTGAATGCCCTGGGACATGCTCACCCTCAGCTCATTCGCGCGTTGACGGAACAAGCCGGAAAGTTCTGGCACACCGGCAACGGGTATACCAATGAGCCGGTCCTGCGCCTGGCGAAACAGCTGATTGACGCGACGTTTGCCGATCGCGTTTTCTTCTGTAACTCAGGCGCAGAGGCTAACGAAGCGGCGCTGAAGCTGGCGCGCAAATATGCTCATGACCGTTTCGGCAGCCATAAAAGCGGTATCGTCGCGTTCAAAAATGCCTTCCACGGTCGCACCTTGTTTACCGTCTCCGCCGGCGGCCAGCCGGCCTATTCTCAGGATTTTGCCCCGCTGCCGCCGCAGATCCAGCATGCTGTCTATAACGATCTCGAATCAGCCCGGGCGCTTATCGATGACAATACCTGCGCGGTCATTGTCGAGCCGATGCAGGGCGAAGGGGGCGTGGTGCCAGCCGATCCGGCTTTCCTGCGCGGCCTGCGCGAGCTGTGCGACGCCCATCATGCGCTGTTGATTTTTGATGAAGTCCAGACCGGTGTGGGTCGTACCGGTGAACTGTATGCCTACATGCACTATGGCGTCACGCCGGATGTCCTGTCGACGGCGAAAGCGCTGGGCGGCGGTTTCCCGATTGGCGCGCTGCTGGCAACGGAAGCCTGTGCCAGCGTCATGACCGTCGGGACGCACGGTACCACCTACGGTGGTAATCCGCTGGCCAGCGCGGTGGCCGGCGAAGTGCTGTCGATCGTCAATACGCCGGCGGTACTGAACGGCGTGAAGCAGCGCCACCAGTGGTTTACCGAGAGACTGAACGCCATTAACGCGCGTTATGGTCTGTTTAAGGAGATCCGGGGGCTGGGATTGCTGATCGGCTGCGTCCTCAATGATGCCTGGGCCGGAAAGGCGAAAGCCATCAGTACCCAGGCGGCGGAAGAGGGGCTGATGATTCTGATTGCCGGCGCGAACGTGGTGCGTTTCGCTCCGGCGCTCATTGTGAGTGAGGAAGAGGTCAAAACCGGGCTGGATCGCTTTGAGCTGGCCTGCCAACACTTCCTCGCGGGAGCGTCATCATGATGGTGATTCGTCCTGTAGTCGCCGAAGATCTGGCCGGTCTGATGACCCTGGCCGGTGAAACCGGCGGCGGCCTGACATCGCTGCCTGCCGATGAAAAGACGCTGGCGGCGCGGATTGAACGTTCACAGAAAACCTGGCGAGGGGAGCTGCCAAAAAGCGAACAGGGCTATGTTTTTGTGCTTGAAGAGACCAGCAGCGGCGCGGTGGTGGGGATTTGCGCTATCGAAGTTGCGGTGGGGTTGAACGATCCCTGGTACAACTACCGCGTGGGGACGCAGGTTCATGCCTCGAAAGAGCTGAATGTCTACAATGCGCTGCCGACGCTGTTTCTCAGCAACGATCACACCGGCAGCAGCGAGCTGTGCACGCTGTTTCTCGATCCGGCCTGGCGTAAAGAGGGCAACGGCTATCTGTTGTCGAAATCGCGCTTTATGTTTATGGCCGCGTTCCGCGAACACTTTAATGAAAAAGTGGTGGCGGAGATGCGCGGCGTGATTGATGAACAGGGCTATTCCCCGTTCTGGGAAAGCCTCGGCAAACGCTTTTTCGCCATGGAGTTCTCTCGTGCCGACTACCTGTGCGGGACCGGGCAAAAAGCCTTTATTGCCGCCCTGATGCCGAAGCATCCGCTGTATATCGACTTTCTATCCGATGAGGCGCGCGCGGTGATCGGCGAAGTGCACCCGCAAACGGCGCCGGCACGTGCGGTGCTGGAGAAAGAAGGGTTTCGCTACCGCAACTATATCGACATTTTCGACGGCGGGCCGACGCTGGAGTGCGACATTGACCGGGTACGGGCGATTCGTAAAAGCCGGCTGGTGACCGTTGCGGAAGGGCAGCCCGCGCCGGGGGAATGGCCGGTATGCCTGGTTGCCAACGAGCAGTATCTGCAGTTTCGCGCGCTGTTGGTGCACGCCGATCCGGATACCGATCGCCTGCTGTTAAGCGCGCGCGAACTGGATGCCCTGAAATGCCATGTCGGCGACCGGGTGAGACTGGTGCGTCTGATTCCGGAGGAGAAAAAATCATGAGTTTATGGATCAACGGTGACTGGCAGAGCGGACACGGTCCGGCGCGGACAAAAACCAACCCGGTCAGCCAGGCGCTGCTCTGGCAGGGTAACGACGCCGATGCCGGACAGGTGGCGCTGGCGGTCAGTGCCGCGAGACGAGCCTTCCCGACGTGGGCCAGACAGCCGTTCAGCGTCCGTCAGGCGATCGTGGAAAAGTTTGCCGCGCTGCTGGAAGCGAACAAAACAGAGTTAACCGCCATCATTGCCGCGGAAACCGGTAAGCCGCAGTGGGAAGCGGTAACGGAAATCAGCGCGATGATCAACAAAATCGCTATTTCCCTGAAAGCCTACCATAGCCGTACCGGTGAGTCGCAGACGGCTATGGGCGACGGCTCGGCGACGCTACGTCATCGCCCGCATGGCGTGCTGGCGGTGTTTGGCCCATACAATTTTCCCGGCCATTTGCCCAATGGGCATATTGTGCCGGCGCTGCTGGCGGGGAATACGCTGGTGTTTAAGCCCAGCGAACTGACGCCACACAGCGGCGAGGCGGTGGTGAAGCTATGGGCCGAGGCGGGACTGCCGCCGGGGGTTCTGAACTTGCTGCAGGGCGGACGAGAAACCGGCGAAGCGCTCAGCGCCCAGCCGGATATTGACGGGCTGCTGTTTACCGGCAGCTCGGCGACAGGGTTTCAGCTGCACCGCCAGCTCGCCGGCCAGCCGGAAAAGATTCTCGCGTTGGAAATGGGCGGCAACAATCCGCTGATTGTCGACGACCCGCAGGACATCGATGCGGCGGTACATTTGACCATCCAGTCAGCCTTTATTACCGCCGGACAGCGCTGTACCTGTGCTCGTCGCCTGTTGGTGAAGCGCGGCGAGAAAGGTGATGCGTTTCTTGCCCGTTTGGTGACGGTGTCACAAACTTTGGTGCCCGACGCCTGGGATGCGTCGCCGCAGCCGTTCCTTGGCGGGCTGATCTCGCCCCAGGCGGCGCAAAAGGTTCATCAGGCCTGGCTCGGGCACGTTGCTAACGGCGGAAAAACGCTGCTGGAGCCGCGGCTGCTACTGGCCGGAACCTCGTTGCTGACGCCGGGAATCATCGAGCTGACGACGGTGGCGGAAGTCGCCGACGAGGAAGTTTTTGGTCCGCTGCTCAGCGTCTGGCGCTATGACGATTTTGCTGAGGCGATTACTCTCGCGAATGCCACTCGATTTGGGCTTTCCTGCGGGTTGATTTCCGCAGAGCGCGAGAAATTCGACCGTCTGCTGCTGGAGGCGCGGGCCGGAATTGTCAACTGGAACAAACCGCTGACCGGCGCCGCCAGCACCGTACCGTTTGGCGGCGTGGGGGCCTCCGGTAACCACCGTCCGGGAGCGTGGTACGCGGCCGATTATTGCGCGTGGCCGATGGCAAGTCTCGAAACGCCGGAACTGACGCTGCCGGAGACCCTCAGTCCCGGTCTCGACTTCCTGCGAGGAGCCGGACGATGAAAGCCTTTGAGGTAAATTTTGACGGGCTTCCCGGTCTGACCCATCACTACGCCGGACTCTCTTTTGGCAATGAGGCGTCGACACGGCATCGCTATCGGGTATCGAACCCGCAGCTGGCGGCGAAGCAGGGGCTGAAAAAGATGAAGGCGCTGGCGGATGCCGGCTATCCCCAGGCCGTCATTGCGCCACAGGAACGGCCGAATGTTCCCCTGCTGCGCCAGCTTGGATTCAGCGGCAGCGATCCGCAGGTCATCGAGAAGGCGGCCCGCCAGGCGCCGGATCTGCTGTCGGCGGTGAGCTCGGCTTCGTCAATGTGGGTGGCCAACGCGGCGACGGTTTCACCTTCCGCCGATTCGCTGGATGGCCGGGTTCACCTGACCGTGGCCAATCTTAACGATAAATTCCACCGCGCCAGCGAAGCGCCAACGACCGAGGCGCTGCTGCGCGCGATCTTCCCCGATGAGCAGCGCTTTGCTATCCATCCTCCTCTACCGCAGGTGGCGCTGTTTGGCGATGAAGGGGCGGCGAACCATAACCGCCTCGGTGGCGAGTATGGCGCGCCGGGTCTGCAGCTTTTTATTTACGGTCGTCAGCAGGGCGGCGAGGGAGAAAGCCCGCAGCGCTACCCGGCACGGCAGACGCTGGAAGCCAGTCAGGCGGTTGCGCGCCTGAATCAGGTTAACCCGCGGCAGGTGATTTTTGCCCGGCAGAATCCGGCGGTGATTGATAAAGGGGTATTTCACAACGATGTGATTGCGGTGAGTAATCGCCAGGTGCTGTTTTGCCATGAGCAGGCGTTCGTCGATCAGCCGCAGCTGATGCGCCAGCTTGCCGGGCAGGTTGTCGGGTTTACGCCCGTTATCGTACCGACTCAGGCGGTGACGGTAGAAGAGGCGGTGGCGACCTATCTGTTTAACAGTCAGTTGCTGAGTAAGCCCGATGGAACGATGCGGCTGATTCTCCCTCAGGAGGCACAGGAACATCCTGGCGTCTGGCGCTACCTGAATACGCTTCTGGCCGCAGATAATCCGATTGATGAACTGCAGGTTTACGATCTGCGCGAAAGTATGGCGAACGGCGGGGGGCCGGCCTGTCTACGCCTGCGAGTGGTGTTGACGGAGGCGGAGCTGCGGGCGGTGAATCCGGCGGTGTTGATGAACGAGGCGCTGTTTGTGACCCTCAATGACTGGGTCGATCGCTACTATCGCGATCGTCTCACCCAGGCGGATCTGGCGGATCCACAGCTGCTGAACGAAGGTCGCGAGGCGCTCGATCGGCTGACGCAAATCCTGCAGCTGGGTTCCGTTTATCCGTTCCAGCAGTCGCTGTGACTCAGTTTTCGTTTCAAGGAGGCGTCGTGGACGACTTTCTGGCATTAACTCTGGCGGGGCGTTTGCCTCACCATTTTCATGGCGAAACGGCGCATTTTCGCTGGCACTGGCTGGACTGCGGGGTGTTGCAATTGACTCCGCATGCGCGCTGCGAGCGTTCGCTGGTTCTGTCCGCGGGTATCCACGGCAATGAAACCGCTCCGGTGGAGATGACCCATCTGCTGCTACAGCAGCTGTTTAGCGGTGAGCTGCCGCTGCACTGGCGGCTGCTGGTGATCTTTGGCAACCCGCTCGCGCTGCGGGAAAATAAGCGCTACCGCGACAGCGACATGAACCGGATGTTTGGCGGGCGCTGGCAGCGTTTTCCCGTCAGCGACGAGACGGCCAGAGCGCGTCAGCTGGAGCTGGTACTGACGCGGTTTTATGGCGCCGGCACGGGCAGCCGCTGGCACCTTGATTTACATACCGCGATACGCGGATCGCTGCATACGCGCTTTGGCGTGCTTCCGGCGCGGGAAACTCCGTGGGATGACGGGTTTTTAAGTTGGCTGGGAGGTGCCGGGCTGGAGGCGCTGGTCTTCCATCAGCAGCCGGCGGGGACATTCACCCACTTCAGCTGCGAACGCTTTGCTGCGCTCTCCTGTACCCTGGAACTTGGTAAGGCGTTACCGTTTGGCGCTAACGATCTGACGCAATTTAACGTCACCCAACGGGCGCTAATGCGTTTGCTGGTGGGCGATCTGACGGTCGTTGACGCCGATCCGGCGCCGCTGCGCTATCGGGTGGTGCAGCAAATTACCCGTCATAGCGATAATTTTCATCTCTGTATGTCGGATCAGACGCTCAATTTTACCGCCTTTCCTGGCGGAACCTTGCTCGCCGAAGATGGTGATACCCGCTATGTGGTAGAAAAGGCACAGGAGTTTGTTCTGTTTCCTAACCCGTCCGTGGCGCGGGGGCTGCGGGCCGGGTTGATGCTGGAGCGTTTATCGTAGCCGCTCGCCGAATATTCTGCCGCTCATTCGGGCGGCCGTTTAATTTTGTATAGTCACCTCTTGTGCATAATTTTATTTTTTCGTGCGCGGGGGGCTGATTGCAGATTATTCCTGGATAAATGCTTTGTTTTTAATCTCTGCTGCTTTATAATCCATCAAAACCAATAAAAAACAATGCGTTATATATTTTTTGTTGCAATTCCCTCCTTAATTTCCTTATTTTCTCCACAATTGGTGAGAAAATGTTTTTTACACTTTCATTGTTTTACTCTTGCTCTGACTAATTGACGATAAACGTCGTAAAGTTTATCTCGTCAACACGGCAACACGCCGTAAGAATAACTTAAAGTAAGGACTGGATATGAAGAAGATTACTGCTCTGTTTGTTGCCTCTACACTGGCTCTGGGTGCCGCTAACCTGGCTCACGCTGCTGATACCACCGCGGCTCAGCCTGAAAGCAAACCGATGATGCACCATAAAGGTATGCATGGCGGCCAGCACGAAATGATGTTCAAGGGGCTCAATCTGACCGATGCGCAAAAACAGCAGATCCGCGACATCATGAAGGGCCAGCGCGAAAACATGAAACGTCCGTCCCTGGACGAACGCCGCGCGATGCATGAGCTGATCGCCAGCGATACCTTCGATAAAGCGAAAGCGGAAGCGCAGATCGATAAAATGGAAGCGCAGCATAAAGCGATGGCGCTTTCCCGTATGGAAACCCAGAACAAGATTTACAACATTCTGACGCCGGAACAGAAAAAACAGTTCAATGCGAATTTTGAGAAGCATCTGACAGATCGCAAAGCGCCAGAAGGTAAAATGCCTGCACCAGCTGAATAACTCAGCGCTTTGAATGAAGACCGCCGGTCTTGCCCAACATCGCCGTCAGGCATTGGGCAGGACCGGCGGTTTTTTTTGTGCTAGCGAGGGGAGAGCGGATGCAGCGTAAAGCGACCGCTCAGCAGCGGTTTGCAGAGAATTTTGTAGCCGTCATGATCAAAACCGGCCGGCTGGCGCGTTAAGGTCTCGGCCTGCTCCAGCGTCTCGACCGATCCCAGCCACAGCCAGTTATGAATGACGTGATAGTGGGTGAGGTCCGGGCCTTTCTCCTCCAGCGCGACGGCCCCAGGCCACGGCCAGCACACCAGCTGCATCTGCGCCATCCGGGCGCGGAGTCTTTCATGATGTGCGGCAAGACTTTCCCGACCGCAGCAGGCGCCGGCGCAACGCCCCAGCGCGTGTCGGAAACAGGCGCGGCCCGGAGTAAGCGTCTCCAGTCCCAGCAGCCCGTAGCAAAGATGATGTTCGTCAGCGAGGGTTTTCAGCGCCTGCAGCGCTGCCCGCCGGTTTGCAAACAGGCCATACAGATGATTGTGGTGGGAAAAATCAACCTCGCGGGCGTACACCACCTGCGGGCGGATGTCTTCCAACAGCAACGAGCAGAGCTGCTTATTACGCCGCAGGCGTTTATTAAACAGCGGCTGACGTTCTTTAATCAGCTGCGCCTCCAGCAGCAGCGCGCCCAGCTCTCCCGCGGTACGTTGCCAGCTGATGCTTCGCGCCTGACGCAGCATGGCCGCCTCTTCGGCAGTACGCAGGTGCGACAGCACCCGACTGCGGAGATTCACGCTCTTACCGATATACAGCGGGAGCGTATCGCTCTCGCCGTGAAACAGATACACGCCCGGCAGATTAGGCAGTGCCTCGACCCACGGACGCAGATGTTCGGGATATTCATAGATAGCCGCGGCGTCGAATTCCAGACGCGGGGCAGATTGCCTTCTCACCACACGGGCTCCTGATGCTGGTTATATATCCAGTATAACAGGGCGTGCAGGCAGCGAAAAGTGCAAAAAATAACCCCGGCGATGGCCGGGGTCAGAGAAATGCGGGGGGAGCGCGTTATTTTTTCCAGAAGTCATCGAAAACGGTGATCGGCGTCCGGCGCTTATGCTCGGTTTTCAGATACCAGCCTTCAATAATTCGGGCGATGCTCGCATCCAGCGTTTTACCTTCCAGATAGTCATCAATATTGTCGTAGGTTACGCCCAGCGCAGCTTCGTCCGGCAGCGACGGGCGATCGTCTTCCAGATCGGCGGTCGGCAGCTTCTTATACAGATGCTCCGGGCAGCCCAGCAGCGCCAGCAGCTGCTTGCCCTGGCGCTTATTGAGACGGAAGATGGGGTTGATATCCGTGCCGCCGTCTCCGTACTTGGTAAAGAAGCCGGTAATCGCCTCCGCCGCATGGTCAGTGCCTACCACCACGCCGTGGGTCATCCCGGCAATACTGTATTGTGCTTTCATGCGCTCACGGGCTTTCTCATTGCCGCGAACAAAGTCGCTGAGCTCAATCCCGGCTTCCCGCAATGCCTGCTCGCTGGCCAGCACCGCACCTTTAATATTCACCGTCAGCACCCGATCCGGCTGGATGAAGGCGATCGCATCCTGGCAATCTTGTTCATCCGCCTGGACACCGTAAGGCAGGCGTACGGCAATAAACTGCAGCTTTTCATCGCCGGTTTCGGCACGCAGTTCATTAATGGCCTGCTGACAAAGTTTGCCTGTCAGGGTTGAATCCTGGCCGCCGCTGATTCCCAGAACCAGTGACTTAATAAAAGGGTAGGTCTGCAAGTACGACTTCAAAAAGTCCACGCTGCGGCGAATTTCACCCTCAGCATCGATCTGGGGCTTCGCGCCCAGCGCCTGAATAATTTCTTGTTGTAGCGTCATCGCGCCCTCCGGAAAGTGAATCTGTTTGGCTGCCAGTAGGGGTTAAAGCTACCTCTTTGCCGGGAAAACGACAAGGATCACAGAATTGAGTGGCGCAAAAGAGAGCAATCAATGACATAGGATTTTTTTATTAGAAAAAGCTTAAATTTGCTCCTTTTGTACCTTCGGCTTGAAAAATAACGGTATTTATTCCAGGCTTATTAACACGCAGAAGAAAAGAGGACGCAATATGAACAAGAATTTAGCAGGATTTCTGGGCGCAGCAGCAGTTTTGACCATGCTGGCAGGGTGTACGGCTTACGATCGTACCGCCGACCAGTTCACTCAACCGGTCGTCAAAGATGTCAAAAAAGGGATGACCCGGTCACAGGTTTTACAGATTGCGGGTAAACCGTCTTCTGAGGTCACCATGATCCACGCACGTGGAACCTGCCAGACTTATATCCTGGGTCAACGAGATGGTAAACTTGAAACCTACTTTGTTGCCCTCGACGATACCGGTCGCGTCATGAACTCCGGCTACCAGACCTGTGCGGAGTACGATACCGACCCGCGCAACAGCAAGTAATGCAACATGCTGAGATCTACGAAAGCCCGACCACTGGTCGGGTTTTTTTATGACCGCTAATGCTTATTTAATTGCGCGAATTATTTGGGGGAAATGTGAAGGTAGTCAAAACACGAGGTCAATGAGAGACAATTTTGATTAACCAGGAATTATCCAGGCCCCGCACGATGCCGTATACTCAATGCATAAACAATACTAATTGAATGATTACCTGTCTTAACCGGCTGTCAGACATCAGATGATACTGAAGCCGCCAGGTCTTACAAATTGAGGAAGCGCTCATGGAAAAGAAACACATCTATTTGTTTTGCTCGGCTGGAATGTCTACTTCACTGCTGGTCTCTAAAATGCGTGCACAGGCCGAAAAATATGAAGTGCCGGTCATCATTGAGGCCTATCCTGAGACACTTGCTGGAGAAAAAGGCCCTGAAGCCGATGTCGTATTATTAGGTCCACAAATTGCGTATATGCTTCCAGAAATTCAGCGGCTGTTACCGAATAAGCCGGTGGAAGTTATCGACTCTGTGCTTTATGGCAAAGTCGATGGGTTAGGTGTACTGAAAGCGGCCGTTGCGGCCATTAAGAAAGCTGCTGCACAATAATTTAATTTTAAAACTCAATATCTTTTTGTTTTTCGCTGAATCAACAGTGCGTTAAAGCATTATCTGATTTTCCTGAATAGCGAAAGGTGAGAGTTTATTTTCCCGTCAAAGAGTAATTTCATACATCTATGCCGTAATGATTCGATTACGGCTTTTAAGGGTATTTGCTATGAGCAAAGTGATTGACTCGCTTGAAAAGGTACTCCTTCCTTTTGCAGTTAAAATAGGAAAGCAACCGCACATTAATGCGATTAAAAACGGCTTTATTAAATTAATGCCGCTGACCCTCGCGGGGGCCATGTTCGTATTAATCAACAACGTTTTTCTGAGCTTTGGTGAAGGTTCTTTCTTCTATTCAATGGGTATTCGCCTGGATGGCTCGACCATTGAAACATTAAATGGCTTTAAGGCTATCGGCGGCAACGTTTATAACGGGACGTTAGGGATAATGTCGCTGATGGCGCCGTTCTTTATCGGCATGGCGCTGGCTGAAGAGCGCAAAGTCGATCCGCTGGCCGCGGGGCTGTTATCGGTCGCTGCCTTTATGACCGTTACACCTTACAGCGTAGGCGAGGCCTATGCGGTCGGCGCAAACTGGCTGGGTGGGGCAAACATCATCTCGGGCATGATTATTGGCCTGCTGGTGGCGGAAATGTTCACCTTTGTTATCCGTCGCAACTGGGTTATTACCCTGCCGGACAGCGTACCGGCCTCGGTATCGCGCTCATTCTCTGCGCTGATTCCGGGCTTCCTGATCCTCTCCGTATTCGGCATTATCTCCTGGCTGTTGGCCAACCATGGCAGCAACTTCCACCAGATCATCATGGACTCCATCTCCAGACCGCTGGCGTCGATGGGCAGCGTGGTGGGCTGGGCCTACGTTATCTTTAACTCCCTGCTGTGGTTCTTCGGCGTACACGGGTCTCTGGCGCTGACCGCGCTGGACAACGGCATCATGACTCCGTGGGCGCTGGAAAACATCGCGCTGTACAACCAGTACGGTTCCGTTGAAGCCGCTATCGCTGCGGGCAAAGAGTTCCACTTCTGGGCCAAACCGATGCTGGACTCCTACATCCTGCTGGGTGGTTCCGGGGCCACGCTCGGTCTGATTATCGCCATCTTCATCGGCTCACGCCGCGCAGATCATCGTCAGGTGGCTAAACTGGCGCTGCCGTCAGGCATCTTCCAGATTAACGAGCCGATTCTGTTTGGTCTGCCGATTATTATGAACCCGGTGATGTTTATCCCGTTCGTCCTGATTCAGCCGATTCTGGCCGCGATTACGCTGGCTGCTTACTCGATGGGAATTATCCCGCCGGTGACCAACCTGGCGCCGTGGACCATGCCTACCGGCCTCGGGGCATTCTTCAACAGTAACGGGAGTATCGCTGCACTTTGCGTGGCGCTGTTCAACCTGTGTGTGTCGGTGCTGGTTTACCTGCCGTTCGTCGCGGTCTCCAACAAGGCACAGGCGGTTATTGAAGAGCAGGAAAGCGAAGAAGATATCGCTAACGCGCTGAAATTCTGATGTCGAGCGGTACGGGAGCTTTCCCGTACCGCCTGAGAAATGAGGAAATACTATGTTTGATCTGGATAATATCGAAGCGGTTGACGCACCTGAAAATGACCTCGAAGAGGTGGTGATGGGGCTGATTATCAACTCCGGACAGGCCCGTAGCCTGGCATATGCTGCACTTAAGCAGGCCAAGCAGGGCGATTTTGCCGCTGCTAAAAACATGATGGAGCAGTCGCGAATGGCGCTGAGCGAAGCGCATCGCGTGCAGACGCAGCTCATTGAAAGCGATGAAGGCGAAGGCAAAATGAAGGTCAGTCTGGTACTGGTTCATGCGCAGGATCATCTGATGACCTCAATGCTGGCGCGCGAGCTGGTTGCCGAATTGATTGAGCTGCACGAGAAGGTACAATAGGCCATCAACACGATGAGGCAGCCAAAGATGATAACCACCGAGATCAGTACCGCACGGGAACAACAGCTTTTCAACGGGAAAAATTTTCATGTGGTTATCTATAACAAAACGGAAAGCGTAAGCGGGCTTCACCAGCATGATTATTACGAGTACACCATCGTTTTAACCGGGCGCTATTATCAGGAAATCAATGGCAAACGGGTATTGCTGGAGCGCGGGGATTTTGTCTTTATCCCGATGGGGTCGCACCACCAGAGTTTTTATGCTTTTGGCGCGACTCGCATTCTTAACGTTGGCATCAGCAAAAGTTTCTTTGAGAAACACTATCTGCCGCTGCTGCCGTTTGGTCTGGTTGCTTCGCAGGTCTACGCGGTAAAAAGCACCTTTCTCAGCTACATCGAGTCGGTTATCGCTTCGCTGAACTTTCGCGAAACTGAGTTTGACGAATTTATTGAGCTGGTCTCGTTTTATACCATTAACCGTTTACGGCATTATCGCGAGGAGCCGGTGCAGGATGTCATTCCGCAATGGCTGAAAAATACCGTCGAGGATATGCACGATAAACTGAAGTTTGGTGAAGGCGCCCTGGAGAATATGGTCGCGCTCTCCGGGAAAACCCAGGAATATTTAACCCGGGCAACCCAACGCTATTATGGTAAAACGCCGATGCAGATTATCAATGATATTCGCATCAATTTCGCCAAGAAGCAGCTGGAAATCACCAACTACTCGGTCACTGATATTGCTTACGAATCGGGGTACAGCAGCCCAAGTTTGTTTATTAAAACATTCAAGAAGCTGACCTCATTTACGCCAAGCAATTACCGAAAACAACTGACCAGCATTAATTAACCGGAGCGGATTGTTCCGCGCCAGGACATATTCAATTTAACTTTCCGCCTCCAGGCGGAGGGTGGGCTACGTACAATTCGTAGTGCCCCAAGGGAGAATATAATGAGCCAGAAATTAAAAATTGTCACTATCGGCGGCGGCAGCAGCTATACCCCGGAATTACTGGAAGGGTTTATCAAACGTTATCACGAACTGCCGGTAACGGAATTGTGGCTGGTTGATGTAGAAGAAGGGCAGGAGAAACTCGATATTATCCATGCGCTGTGCCAGCGTATGGTGGAAAAAGCGGGCGTTCCGATGAAGGTCTACAAAACGCTGGATCGCCGCGCCGCGCTGGAAGGGGCTCATTTCGTCACCACACAGCTGCGGGTTGGCCAGCTGAAGGCGCGTGAAAAAGATGAACGCATTCCGCTCAGCCACGGCTACCTCGGTCAGGAGACTAACGGCGCCGGCGGTCTGTTTAAAGGTCTGCGTACCATTCCGGTGATTTTTGATATCGTGAAGGATGTACAGGAGATCTGCCCGGATGCCTGGATCATCAACTTTACCAACCCGGCGGGGATGGTGACCGAGGCGGTCTATCGCCACACCAACTTTAAGCGCTTTATCGGCGTGTGTAATATTCCGATCGGCATGAAAATGTTTATCACCGATGTGCTGCAGCTGACGCCGGAAGATGAACTGAATATCGACCTGTTTGGTCTTAATCACCTGGTGTTCGTTCGCGATGTGCTGGTGAATGGCAAATCGCGCTTCGACGAGCTGCTCGATGGCGTAGCCTCCGGTACCCTGAGCGCCAACTCGGTGAAAAACATCTTCGATTTACCGTTCAGCGAAGGGCTGATCCGCTCGCTGCGCCTGATTCCGTGCTCCTATCTGCTCTACTACTTTAAACCAAAAGAGATGCTGGCCATCGAAATGGGCGAGTATTACAAAGGCGGCGCCCGCGCCCAGGTGGTGCAGAAGGTCGAAAAACAGCTGTTTGAGCTGTATAAAAACCCGGATCTGAAGGTGAAACCAAAAGAGCTGGAGCAGCGCGGCGGCGCCTATTACTCCGATGCGGCCTGTGAAGTGATCAATGCTATCTACAATGACAAGCAGACCGAGCACTACGTGAATATCCCGCATCATGGCCATATTGATAATATTCCGGCGGACTGGGCGGTGGAAATGACCTGCACCCTCGGCAGTGCAGGGGCGACGCCGACGCCGCGCATCAGCCATTTCGATGATAAAGTGCTGGGGCTGATTTATACCATCAAAGGTTTTGAAGTGGCGGCCAGCCAGGCCGCGATCAGCGGCGAACTGAACGACGTACTGCTGGCGCTCAATTTGAGTCCGCTGATTCACTCTGACCGCGATGCCGAGCAGCTGGCGCGCGAAATGATCCTCGCGCACGAAAGGTGGCTGCCAAACTTTGCCGCGACAATCGAGAAACTGAAAGCGTAACGGGAGAGCTGATGGAACGCGTGTTAATCGTTAATGCCGACGATTTTGGCCTGAGTAAAGGTCAGAACTACGGCATTATTGAAGCCTGTAAAAATGGCCTGGTCACCTCGACAACGGCGCTGGTTAACGGGGCGGCGATTAGCCATGCGGCTCAGCTGAGCCGCTGCGTGCCGGAACTGGGGGTCGGGATGCATTTTGTCCTGACTCTGGGCGAGCCTTTATCGGCGATGCCGGGTCTGACCCGCGAGGGGCGTCTGGGGAAGTGGATCTGGCAAATGGCGGAAGAGGATAGCCTGCCGCTGGATGAAATTGCGCATGAGCTGGAGTGCCAGTATCGCCGGTTTATCGCGCTGTTTGGCTGCGAGCCGACGCATATCGACAGCCATCACCACGTGCATATGATCGCCCGGATTTATCCCATTGTCGCGGCATTTGCCCGCGAGAAGGGGGTGGCGCTGCGTATTGACCGTCAGGTCGCTGAGCGTGATGACCTGGCGCAGGATGCCGCGCGCAGCAGCGACGGTTTTACCAGCGAGTTTTACGGCGAGGCCATCTCGGAGGCGCTGTTTTTACAAACCCTGGATGCCTCTATCCAGCGGGGCGAATCGTCTCTGGAAGTGATGTGCCATCCGGCGTTTGTGGATAACACCATTATGGGTAGCGCCTATTGTTACCCGCGGCTGGCAGAGCTGGAGGTGCTGACCTCGGCATCACTCAAGTACGCGGTTGCCGAGCGCGGGTACCGTTTAGGGACTTACCGCGACGTTTAACGCGGGCGGAGGGGAAGCACACGGCTTCCCCTGATTGCACCCGTGCGTCGGAGATCCGGCGAGGGGGATCCCGCGCCGTCCTTTTCTGTCAGGCCGGAATCGCCGCCGTTTTGCCGGCGCGCGACCACACCCGATGCGCGGCCATCAGCGTGAACAGCGTATCCATCGCCGGAGCGTCAATGGCGTCCGCCTCGACAAGTCCTTCCTCCCCCTGAGTGGCGACCTGCAGCAGAGCCTTAAACTGGCGCCCGTCGCCCGCCAGCACGATCGGTTTTAAATGCTTATAGGCCTCCAGCAGGTAGTAATGTAGCTCCCCGCTGTTGCTGAGAAGGGACATGTCGCCACCCGGGACGATGACCGCATCGACCGTCAGCGATGGCGAGCCGCTAAAGGTCCCGGAGATGGGCAGCCGCGTGCCGTCATCGGCAATCACTTCTCCCATCCGTGAATAAAGCAATCGGGGATGAACCCCTTTCGCCTTCAGGGATTGCAGCAGGGTCAGCACATCCTGCGCTGCCGGGCGCTCGTTGAGCAGCACGGCGACGACGCGGCCCTTGATCTCCCCGCCGGGGATGGCATACAGGCTCAGGCTGGGATCCTTTTTCACCCCGTTCACGTCCGGCGGCGGGGTAATCTTGCACTGTTCGTCGCTCAGCGCGATGCCTGAATTTTTGCCGACGGCCTGCGCCAGCGGGATATCGATGTGCGCCAGCTGATCGACCACCCGTTCGCGGATCCATACCCGGACAACTTTGCTTAACTCGAAGCTAAAGGCATCAATAATATGCTGCTGCTCAACCGGGGTCTGGCTGCGCCAGAACAGCAGCGGGTGGGCGTAATACTCGGCGAACGAGGGGCTACGCTGGCGAATTTTCTCACCGTCGACGCGTTCAGCGTACGACTCAAAACCGCCGCGCTTAGGGGCCGGTGGCGTTTCGCGCGGCCAGTTATCGTTGATCGAGTTTGGCTCGTAGTTGGCGGGGTTGGTATCAATATCCATCCGGTGCATGCCATCGCGCTGGAAGTTGTGATACGGGCAGGTGGGTTTATTAATCGGGATTTCATGGAAATTAGGCCCACCCAGCCGGCTGATCTGGGTATCGGTATACGAAAATAGCCGCCCCTGCAGTAACGGGTCGTTGCTGAAATTTATCCCCGGTACGATATGGCCTGGATGGAACGCCGCCTGTTCGTTTTCGGCAAAGAAGTTATCCGGGTTGCGGTTAAGCACCATTTTCCCGACCCTCTGTACCGGGACCAGCGCTTCGGGGATCAGCTTAGTGGGATCCAGCAGATCGAAGTCAAACGCCTGTTCATCCTCTTCCGGGATCAGCTGCAGACCCAGCTCATACTCCGGATAATCGCCGGCTTCTATCGCTTCCCACAGATCGCGGCGATGGAAATCCGGATCCCGACCGGTCAGCTTTTGCGACTCATCCCAGAGCAAAGAGGCTTTACCGGCCACCGGTTTCCAGTGAAAACGAACAAAGGTAGCCTTACCTTCGGCATTGATCAGGCGGAAGGTGTGAATACCAAATCCTTCCATGGTGCGATAGCTGCGCGGTATGCCGCGATCGGACATTGCCCACATCACGTTATGTAACGTTTCCGGCTGTAGAGAGACGTAATCCCAAAAGGTGTCGTGAGCGCTTTGTCCCTGCGGGATAGCCCAGTGTGGTTCCGGCTTCACCGCATGAACGAAATCGGGGAATTTCAGCGCATCCTGGATGAAGACGATCGGCGTGTTGTTCCCGACGAGGTCAAAAATGCCTTCATCGGTATAAAATTTAGTGGCGAAGCCGCGAATATCGCGCACCGTATCGGCCGAGCCGGCGCCGCCCTGGACGGTAGAGAAACGGACGAATACCGGGGTTTTCCTCGCGGGATCGCAGAGAAAATCCGCTTTCGTCACGTCGCGCAGGCTGCGATAGGGCTGAAAATAGCCGTGCGCCGCCGACCCGCGCGCATGGACGATTCGCTCCGGGATCCGCTCATGGTCAAAGTGGGTTATTTTTTCACGCAGAATAAAGTCTTCCAGCAGCGTGGGGCCCCGGTTCCCCGCGCGGAGCGAATTCTGATCGTCGGCAATCCGTACCCCTTGATTGGTGGTCAGGGGGACGTTTTCGCTGCCTTTGCGCTGGTGAGCCAGCGCGTCAAGTTTGCTGCTGTGGATATCGGGCGCTTTGAGGCTTCCCGGCGCGCTGGGTTCTTCTCCGGGAGCCGTGGGATGCGGCGTCGGGCGCCATGATTGATCGTCCGGAGCCAGAGCGTCCAGTCCGGGTTGTGATTCGCTGCCGTCATGAGGCGCTTTGTGGTTTTGTGGTTTATGGTTCTGATCAGACATTGCTCGTCTCCTGTTTTCATTACTGAAAAATGGTCGTTGCGGTACCAAAACCCTTCTAACTATAGAGCATCTCACCAGATGAGCCGGCAGGAGGCGTGAAAACTATTGCCCGGCGGGCAGAACACACGTAAGGGGCGACGAAAGGCAGGGCAATCGGCTATGATAGCTGTTTCTGTTTCCCGCTTTGTTTAGTGAATCTATTGGTTATGAAAACACTTCGCCAACAAAACCGCCCTGTCATTAGCTACGTGCCTCGGGTGGAGCCCGCCCCTCCGGAACACGCCGTCAAAATGGACGGTTTTCGCGATGTGTGGCTGTTGCGCGGCAAGTATGTCGCCTTTGTGCTGATGGGCGAACATTTCCGCCGCTCGCCAGCGTTTAGCGTTCCGGAAGCGGCGCAGCGCTGGGCCATGCAGATGCGCCAGGAAGGCGAAATCACCTCATGAGAGGGTAGCGAGAAATAAAAAAAACCGCAGATGGCTATCTGCGGTTTTTTTGTGCCTGTTGGCTTAGCGATGCGCCAGTTCGGCGTCTTCTTCGCTGTCGAGAATCGTTTTGTCGGTCTGGCGCAGCCATTGGCTGGTCAGGGTACCGGCCGTCATTGAGCCGTTCACGTTCAATGCCGTACGGCCCATGTCGATCAGCGGTTCGACGGAAATAAGCAGCGCCACCAGAGTCACCGGCAGGCCCATGGCCGGCAGGACGATCAGCGCCGCGAACGTTGCGCCGCCGCCGACTCCTGCAACCCCTGCGGAGCTCACGGTGACGATGCCGACCAGCGTGGCGATCCACAGCGGATCAAACGGGTTGATACCGACAGTCGGGGCCACCATGACGGCCAGCATCGCCGGGTAGAGACCCGCACAACCGTTCTGACCGATGGTTGCGCCAAAGGAGGCTGAGAAGCTGGCAATGGATTCCGGTACGCCCAGGCGACGGGTTTGCGCTTCGACATTCAGCGGAATCGACGCGGCGCTGGAGCGGCTGGTGAAGGCGAACGTCAGGACCGGCCACACCTTGCGGAAATATTTCAGCGGGCTCACGCCGTTAATCGCCAGCAGCAGACCGTGAACCACAAACATAATGCCGAGGCCAATATAGGAGGCAATCACGAAGCTACCGAGCTTGATGATGTCCTGCAGATTGGAACCGGCCACCACTTTGGTCATCAGCGCCAGCACGCCGTACGGCGTTAACTGCATCACCAGACGTACCAGCTTCATCACCCAGCTCTGCAGGGTGTCGATCGCGGTCAGGACGCGCTGGCCCTTTTCAACGTCATCTTTCAGCAGCTTCAGCGCGGCGACGCCGAGGAAGGCGGAGAAGATAACGATGCTAATGATCGAGGTCGGGTTCGCACCGGTCAGATCGGCAAACGGGTTCTTCGGTACAAAAGAGAGGATCAGCTGCGGTACGCTCAGGTCAGCGACTTTACCGACATAGTTGCTCTGAATCGCATTCAGACGCGCGGTTTCCGCGCTGCCCTGCACCAGACCTTCGGCGCTCAGGCCGAACAGGTTGGTCACCAGCACGCCGACCAGCGCCGCAATCAGCGTGGTGAACAGCAGGGTACCGATACTCAGGAAGCTGATTTTCCCCAGCTGCGAGGCATTATGCAGGCGAGCAACGGCGCTGAGAATAGAAGCGAAAACCAGCGGCATGACGATCATCTGCAGCAGCTGGACATAGCCATTGCCGACGATATTGAACCATTGAATGGAGTCTTTCAGCACCTGGCTGTCGGAACCATAAATCAACTGCAGCGCCAGGCCGAACACCACGCCAATGACGAGGCCGAGCAGTACTTTTTTGGCGAGGCTCCACTGTTTGTGGCGGGTTTGCCCCAGCGCAAACAGCAAAACCGCGAACACGATAACGTTCGCTATTAATGGAAAATTCATCCCCGTTCTCCTGATAGGTTTTTATCTGGCTGGTCTGTTACCAGCTCTAATGGCGCAAGGTTAGCAGAAGAGGAATTCATTACTTATATTCAAATGGAATGGGTTATAACTATTTTGACTGTTTTGCCTGTTTATCGTCCGGTCTGGTGGCTAATAAAACGATTAAAGGTGATTTGCAGTGAATTAATCATCCCCGAAGACCAGCGCACGGCGCTGTTCTCAGCGAAAGTTTGCGGCATCCATACGGCATAAACGAACAGCGCCATGCACAGCGCCCGCTCCAGCTGGTTGCCTTTTCGCGGCGCGAGGATCGGCAGGCGGAAGCGCCAGCGGCAGGGCCACAGCAGCGGTACGCCCGCCGGGGTGAGCATATCGGCAAGAATATGGCTGAGATAGCCAAGCACCAGTCCCTGTACGGCATCGGCGGGCACGAACCAGCTTTCCGGCACTTTCAGATAAAACAGCGTGATTGCGCCAAAAACCGCCAGCAGGCTATGGGTGAACCCGCGGTGGCCAAAGGCGCGGGCGACGGGCTTCGATATCCAGCTTAGCCGCTGCCCGAGAAATGACTTCGGATGATCGATATCCGGCAGCAGGCAGGTCAGTACCGCTGAGGGAACAATATGCCACCAGTCACCCTGTGCCAGAACGGGGGTTAATTCCGCATTTTTCGCAAATACCGCACAGGCGATAGAAAAGAAGAGATGGCCTTCCGCCGTCATGATAAAAACCCTAAACTGTCAATTCATACAGTATAGGGTTTTTATACAGTGTGTGAAAGAGGTGACGGTGTAACTCTTTGTCACAAAATTATTAACGCGCCAGCCAGCCGCCATCAACCGCCAGCGTATATCCATTGATGTAATCCGCTGCCTGCGACGCCAGGAACACGACCGGGCCCTGTAAATCATCCGGGACGCCCCAGCGCCCGGCCGGGATACGGTCGAGGATCTCTTTACTGCGATCGGCATCATCGCGTAACTGCCGGGTATTATCGGTGGCCATGTACCCGGGGGCGATGGCATTGACGTTGATATTCTGTCCGGCCCATTCGTTGGCCATCAGGCGGGTTAAACCGAGCACGCCGCTTTTTGAGGCAGTATACGAGGGGACGCGAATCCCGCCCTGGAACGAGAGCATGGACGCGATGTTAATGATCTTTCCGCCGCTGCCCTGGCGAATAAACTGCCTGGCGACCGCCTGCGATAAAAAGAATACCGACTTGAGGTTGAGATTGAGGACGTCGTCCCACTCTTTTTCGCTAAAGGTGAGCGCATCGGCGCGGCGTATCGTACCGGCGTTATTAACCAGAATGTCCACCCGGCCCATGGCGGAGACGGCTTTCGCGACGATGTCGGCGATGGCATCCTGGCGGCTGAGGTCAGCCTGAATGGCGGTAAATCGACGCCCCAGCGCCAGCACCTGTTCGGCCGTTTGCTGTGGGATCTTACGATTGACGCCGACGATATCGCAGCCGGCCTGGGCAAGGGCCAGCGTCATTCCCTGGCCCAGCCCGGTGTCACATCCCGTCACGATAGCGACCTTACCCGTCAGGTCGAAGGCGTTAAGTACCATATGCACCTCTGTATGCTGATTTATGCGTTTAACCACGCCGTTTTTTCAAGCATAGAGGGTGCTGAGCGGAAAAACAATTAAAAATGAAGCATCGTTTTATTTTTGTGATTGTTCAACCGCTGGGCGCCTACCGCTGGCCGGAAAGCAGGCCGCAGAGATCGGTGGCGGTGAGTGACTCCAGCGTCGTGAGCTTAACGTCTGCCAGCACAAAACGCGGATCGTGACGATTTTCCTCGGCAGGAACGACGATAGAGCGCATGCGGGCTGCCTTACTGGCGATCATTCCGTTGACCGAATCTTCCAGCGCGACGCAGGCCATTGGGTCCACGCCCAGGCTGGCGGCACAGTTGAGATAGACCTGAGGATGGGGCTTGCTGTACGGCAGCGATTCGGCAGAGGAGAGGGCGTCAAACTGCTCGCGCAGCTCGAACATGGTGAGGACCTTTTCCAGCATCCGCAGCGGCGAGGCCGATGCGAGGCCAACCTTTAACCCTTGTGCCTTACATAAGGCGACGGCTTCTCGTACGCCGGGTAACAGAGGGCGGGAGGCCTCAACCAGCTCAATCGCGCGGCTGATAATCCGCGCGGTGACTTCAGCACGGTCCGCGCCTTTCCATGGCTGCTGGGCAAACCACAGATCCACCACTAAATCGATGCGCAACCCCAGCATATCGGGCAGCTCATCGCGGCGGCTGATATCGACGCCGAGGCTTTCAATAACCTCCAGCTCCGCCTGATCCCATAGCGGTTCGGAATCAATCAGTAATCCATCCATATCGAAAATAGCGGCATGAATTTGTCGCCTGGCTGACATAAGTCCTTCTCCTGTAGCGCAAGTAGATAACGAATTTGTCCTCATGGTATATCATACCGCGCATTATTGGGCGAAATTCGCCGGTGAGGGTAGACTTAGACGGTGATAAAGGCGTCTTAAACAAGGGGAATCCATGACGTATCAACAAGCTGGACGCATTGCAGTGCTTAAACGTATTTTAGGGTGGGTTATTTTTATACCCGCGGTGATTTCAACGCTGATTTCGGTACTGAAGTTTATGTATGAACACAGCGAAAAAAAACCGGGCATTGATGCGGTGCTGATGGATTTTGCGCACGTCATGATTGAAATGATGCGTTTTAATACCCCGTTCCTTAACTTTTTCTGGTACAACTCGCCGCTGCCGGATTTTAAACACAGCCTGAATATTGGCTTCTGGATTATCTATATTCTGGTGTTTGTTGGCATGGCGCTGCAGGCGTCAGGCGCGCGCATGAGCCGCCAGGCGAAGTTCCTGCGTGAAGGGGTGGAAGATCAGCTGATTCTTGAACAGGCTAAGGGGCCGGAAGGGCTCACGCGTGAGCAAATTGCGGAGCGTATTGTGGTACCCCGGCATACGATTCTGGTGCAGTACTTCCCGCTGTATATCCTGCCGGTGATCATGATTGTTCTCGGCTATGTGTTCTTCTCGCTGCTCGGATTCTTGTAAAAAATGGCCCGGCACGCCGGGCACTTTTTTTATTCGCCAGGTATCGCGCGTGGCTTGCCCTGATTGTCGACCGCCACATAGATAAACAGGGCTTCCGTGGCTTTATAACGTTGGCCAATCGGCTCAGACGACACTTTCTTCACCCAGACTTCGATGTTGATGGTGATCGAGGTGTTGCCGCGTTTCACGCAGCGTGCGTAGCAGCACACCACGTCACCCACGGCCACCGGCCGTAAAAAGGTCATTCCGTCAACGCGCACGGTCACTACGCGACCCTGCGCAATCTCTTTGGCCATGATCGCGCCGCCGATATCCATCTGCGACATCAACCAGCCGCCAAAAATATCGCCATTGGCGTTCGTGTCTGCTGGCATTGCCAGGGTGCGTAAAACCATTTCGCCCTTCGGGGTGAGATCTGTTGTTGTCATTCTGTACTCTGTGCTGGTCAAAGAAGATCAGCGCGATGCTACTATGAAAATGGCAGGGAGAAAACAGGGGAATACGCCCGCGGCTGCGGGCGTGGGCATTCAGAAGGAGAGGGTGACGCCAGCGTAATAGGCGCGTCCGGGTTCGTTATAGGTCGAAGCGCCCGCGTTTTCGCGATAAATTTGCTTATCGAACAGGTTGCTGATGCCGGCATTCAGGCGAAGATCTTTCAGCAGCTGGTAGTTCGCACCGATACCGACAACGGAATAGGCACCGATTTCATTCGTGGCGAGCGTGCCGGTCTCGTTGCGGATCTCCGCATACTGACGCGGTTTCTGCCGGCCGTACATCGTCCAGTTGACGTTCGCCGAAAGCTTGCTGTTGACCTGCCAGTCCAGCATGGTGTTAATCGTATATTTCGGGATCACCGACAGCGGATTACCGGTATCTTTGTTCTCCGATTTGATCATATAGGTCGCATTGGTTCGCCAGTCCAGCGTATCGGCCACAATCGGGATGAGCAGGGTACCTTCCAGCCCTTCGACGATCGCTTTGCCGCCGTTTTGCCATTGCAGGATATTGTTGCCGCTCGAGGTATAGCCCAGCACATCGGTACCGGAGACGATTTTGTTTTTATAATCGTTACGGAACCACGTTACGCCTGCGTTATAGCCGTTGAGGTTAAATTCAAGGCCGAGCTCTTTATTGATGCTGATTTCCGGATCGAGGTCCGGGTTACCGAGCAGGTAGCAGCTGCCGTTGCTGATGGTGTTCGGGCAGCCGTTGCCGCGGGTCGACAGCAGATAGCCTTCGCTGGACTGGTACAGGTTTGGCGCCTTGAAGACACGCGCAATGCCGGCTTTGACTTTGAACATCTCACCAAGCTCCTGCGCCAGGTTCAGGCTTGGGCTCCAGTTACTGCCAAATTCATTGTGGTAGTCGAAACGCAGTCCGGGGATGATATTGGTGCCCGGCGTTGCCTCAATATTATCTTCCAGGTAGAGACCCGTGAGGGTAGCGCTGTTGGTGGTGCTGCGCTGGGAGGCCTCGCCTGAGGTGCCAGGGATGGTCTCGCCAGTAACGTTGGTTGCCTGCATGGAGGCCGGGTCGTTGAGTTCATCGCGGTTCCACTCCATCCCGAGGGTCAGGGTCTGGTCGGCCAGCCAGTGGAAGGGGAGATTCAGCTCGCCGGTTGAACGCCAGGATTCGAGGCGGCTGGTGGCGTACTCATTGCTGTTGATCATCCCCTCCACGCGGCCGGTAGAACCTTCCTGCAGACGCGTGTTATTGGTTTTCTCGTAATAGACTCCGGCTTTGGACTGGCCCCAGTCCCAGATTCCGTTATAGGTCAGCCCCCAGGACTGGCGATACAGACGGTTGGTTTCGTGGCCATACAGCTCGCTGACCAGGCCATCGGGGCTGAGGTTACCGTTGCTGTATTGGGTATCGCCGGCGTAAATATTGCCCTGGCGGCTATAGGCGTAGTTAAAATCGACAATCTGCTGTGGCGTCAGTTTCCATGACAGCAGGGCGTTGATGTCCTTGTTGCGCACCCCTTCGCGACCGGCGGCGTACGAACCATTTTGGGCATGGTTAATGTCCCAGGCGTCAGCATCGGTTTTATTGATGTTACCGTACAGACGCATGGTCAGCGCATCGCCGGCCAACGGTCCGTTGAGGCTAAAGTTGGCGCGATTCGTCGCCCCCTCTTTGTTGTTTTCCGGCTGGTTGGTATAAAACGATAGCGAGCCATGCCAGTCGTTAGTGGGGCGTTTAGTAATGATATTGACCACGCCGCCGGCGGCACCGGATCCGTAGCGGGCTGCTGCCGGGCCGCGCAGAACTTCAATGCGTTCGACCATCTCCGGTGGCACCCAGTTGCTATCCCCGCGGGTATCACGTTCGCCGCGCCAGCTGTAGCGTACCGAGTTACGGGATGTCACCGGAACGCCATCGATCAGGATAAGGGTGTTCTCCGGCCCCATTCCGCGAATATCGATCTGCCGGTTGTTACCCCGGCTGCCGCTGGCGCTGTTGCCGGTTAAATTGACGCCGGGCATTTTACGAATGATTTCCGACAGATCGTTAACCGGTGGATCGCGGGCAATATCTTCAGCGGTGATGACAGATACCCCCGGCTGCTGCTTGAGTGCTTCTTCAGCCGTGCTGTGTACCACCATTGTTTCGGTATCGCGTTCCGCTTCCTCAGCAAAGGCGTCGGGCGTCAGAAAGCCAGCAAATACCAGCGCGAGTGGCGTAATGGCATAATAGTTTTGCGGTCTCATTGTAAATATCCATATCAAAGCGTTAAAAATTGAGACTGCGAATATCAATGATAATTATTATCATTTCAATGCATGCAAATGAATCTTCATTAAATCCTCACAATTGGCGCAACTTTGCCGGGTTATAGCAGAAAGGTGAATAAACAGGCGGGGTTGACGGCAGCAGCAGGGGATGGGGGTCCGCGCCGCGGGAATGCGGCGCAGAGCGGGCGGCTTACGGGGAAGGATGTTTGTCTTCTTTCGTCTCAGACGCGGCGGGCGTTTGCCGCTGATGCCAGGCCGGAAGCTCCGCCAGACGGATACCGGTCGGTACGACACGGTGTTTTGGGCCGGCAATCCGCTGCGCCCGGTAGATCCCCGTATAGCCAGAGACCAGGTAGGCCACCACGCAGGCCAGCGCGGCATACACGCCGATCTCTGCGCCAAACAGTTCAATGGCCATCAGCGTAGAAGCGACGGGCGTATTGGCCGCGCCGGCAAACAGGGCCACGAAGCCGAGACCCGCGAGGAACCCGACAGGCAGGTGCATCAGCGGTGCTAACGTATTGCCGAGCGTCGCGCCGATGTAGAACAGCGGCGTCACTTCCCCGCCTTTAAAACCGCTTCCCAGCGAGATAACGGTAAAGATCAGCTTGCCACAAAAATCCCACGCTGCCAGCGGATGCAAAAACGCATCGCTGATCTCCGGGATCCCCAGCCCGATATAGCGTTCGCCATGCAGGAGAGAGACGGCCGTCGCAATCACCAGTCCGCCAATAAACGGTCTGAGAGGCGCGTAGGGTAGCTGTTTTTTCATCAGGCTACTCAGCAGATGCGTTGTATCGGCGAAGAGGCGGGCGGCCAGGCCAAAGCAGCATCCGGCAAGGATCACGGCAAGCAGTGTCCAGGCTGAAAGCGCAGGAATGGAGGTGACCAGATAGTGGGTATGTTGTACGCCCCACATCAATCCTACCTGGTCTGCGACGATCGCGGCAAACAGGCAGGGCAGGATCGCCCGGTAGTCCATCCGACCGATCGCCAGCACCTCCAGCGCGAATAATGCCGCGGCGAGCGGTGTACCGAACACCGAGGAGAAGCCCGCGCTGATCCCGGTCATCAACACGATACGCCGGCCGTTATTGTTAAGGCGCAGAAGCGCGGTGAATTGATCGGCTATCGAGGCCCCCATTTGTACTGCGGTACCTTCCCGACCAACCGATGCGCCAAAGAGATGAGAGATGACCGTGCTGATAAAGACCAGCGGCGCCATCCGCAGAGGAATGACCTGAGCGGGGTGATGGATCTCTTCCAGAATGAGATTATTACCGGCCTCGACGCGGCTACCATAGCGGAGATAAACCCATCCGACGCTGAAGCCGGCAACGGGTAACAGCCAAATCATCCAGCGATGGCTTTCGCGGCTGGCCGTTGCCCACTCAAGGGAAAAGAGGAAGGCGGCGGATGCGCTCCCCGCAAGAACGGCAACGATAAAGGCGATAAAAAGCCACTGTCCGAGGAACAAGAGCGTGGTGAGAGGTGAAGTATGAAGCGATCGCATGAACGAATCCTTAGAGGGTTGACCATCCCGGACGCGTTGCCTGCATGATAGATATGCCTGCTCATTCCCGGTCCGGGAATAAAAAGCAGGCATCATTAGCCACATGGCGGTTCAAGGGGGAATGCCATCCCCTGTGAGGCTCATTTTACAAGGTGAAACGCGTCAGCTGAAGCGTTTTCTGCACAAAAGTCGGGACAGGGAAACGGCAAGTCAGGCGATGCTTAAGAGAGATGGTTGCCCATGCTGAAAACGAGAACAAGACGATGAGAGGGGAACACGTCACGCAAAGAAGGGCGGGGGCAGAAGCGCTACCCCCGCTTCTTAATTAGTGGTTATCGTCCTGCGGCATATGGCGATAGATGTATACGCCGCTCAACAGCGTGAAGACCAGCGTCAGCGCCGTCAGGCCGAAGACCTTGAAGTTGACCCAGATATTCTGCGGCAACCAGAAGGCGATGTAGATATTGGCCAGACCGCAGAGAATAAAAAACAGCGCCCAGGCGAGATTCAGACGCGACCAGACCTGCTGTGGCAGGGTCAGCTCTTTCCCGAGCATGCGTTGAATCAATGGTTTTTTCATCACCCATTGGCTGAACAGCAAAGCGCCGGCAAACAGAGCGTAGATGACCGTGACCTTCCATTTTATAAACTCATCGTTATGGAAGAAAATGGTCAGGCCGCCAAATACGGCAACCAGCACAAAGGTAATCAGCGCCATCTTTTCGACTTTACGATAGCGTACCCAGGTATAGATCAGCACGATAGCGGTGGCGATAATCAGCGCGGTGGTTGCGGCGTAGATATCGTAAAGCTTGTAGAAGGCGAAGAAGACTACCAGCGGTAAAAAATCCAGAAACTGCTTCATACATCGGACCCGTCGTTCAGATAGGGCCGGAAGAGTCCCGGCCCAGGTTAATTTAGTTGCGGATAAGCATATACAGGCGGAACAAATAGATCAGCAACAGCGCAGATATCAGATTGCTGATCGTATTGATTACCACCGCGCCGACGTTCGGCGTCAGTACCGCAAAGCTGGATGCAAACAGCAGCAGGAGTGTTTTCGCCAGCAGCCAGCCAATCACCGCCGGGGCGACCAGACGCATATTGGCCCACACCAGACGCATACTGCTGCGCATGGCGTTAAAAATTCCCAGCTTATCCTGCACCAGCATGACAGGGGCAAAAGCCAGTACGATAGCGAGCAGCACGCCCGGTACCAGCACCAGCATCATCCCCATCTGCACCACAAAGGTGGTGAACAGAATCAGCAGCAGCAGCTTTGGCAGTACCGGCGCAGAAGCGCCGATAGCGCGCAGCGCGCTGACCCGCTGTCCGGCGGAGACCAGCTGAATCATCAGCAGCACGCCGCCGGCAAGAATGGCATTACCCACCAGACCGGAGAAGGTCGATGCGGCCGAGGCGCGCAGCAGGATCTGCTGTTGCTCTGGGGTCATGTTTTGTACCAGCTCAAACAGCCCGGCGCTCCCCGCCAGATTATCCCCTTCGCTCAGAATCGAGAGCTGCTCTTCACTGGGTGAAAAAGCATGGCCAAGGACTACCGTAATTAACGCGCATAACAACGCAATCAGCAAAATGGTGACAAACTGATTACGAAAAAAATTTCCCGTGTCACGGTAGACGGTCTTCGCCGTGATAGACATGCACTCTCCTTGAGTATTGCAGGTGTTAACTAGCCGGCGATTGTACCGCAAATCCCTCGCAGGTAGCAGCCTCTGCCGCTGTCAGGCTAAGTATATCTTTGTAAAGAGGGATGAGCGGCGGCAGACCGTAGCGGGCGCGGGCCCGGTTGCAGGCTTCGTTTACCTCGCCGCCTTCACCGGACTGGCTGAATTCGCGGCAGGGAGAGGGGCGATGCCGATAAATTGAGCAGTGCACCGATTCACCGATTTCACCTTTGAGGGCGGCGCAGCGGATTTGTCGTTGGTTGGTGCCGCTCATGCAGCGCAGAAAAGGGGTGAGCGGCTCGGTAAGCCTGGTCGGCACAACGCCGCCGGCATCATCGGCTTCCGCCCAGTAGAAAGAGACTCGAAAATACGCACAACAGGCACCGCACGTCATGCACGGGTTGATTTCACTCATGATTACACCTGATAAAAACGCATCAACACAGATTGTCGGCAGATAAATTATCCAGACGCATCGAGGGCGGCAAGAGGCGGGAAAAAATTTTTGCGACTCGAACAGTGAAAATTGATGCGAATGTGAGTTTTTTGGTATCGCCATGAAAGTAAAAATTAATCTGGATCAATAAATGTTAAATCTTACAACTTTATGTGATCCAGAACGGATCAAAGGTAACTCGTTATGGGTATATTGGCCCGCGCTGAATAACCATAATGAGGAAGTGGATATGAAAAAGTTAGCAGCGGTTGGCATTATTTTGAGTACCCTTTCCGGCAGCGTCTGGGCGCATGAAGCCGGGGAGTTCTTTATTCGCGCGGGTTCTGCCACCGTTCGACCGACGGAAGGTTCTGATAACGTATTAGGCAGTCTGGGTGGGTTTAACGTCAGTAATAACACGCAGCTGGGCTTGACCTTCACCTATATGGCGACGGACAACATCGGCGTTGAACTGCTGGCGGCTACGCCATTTCGTCACAAGGTTGGCACCGGCCCGACCGGGACCATCGCCACTGTGCATCAGTTGCCGCCAACGCTGATGGCGCAATGGTACTTTGGCGATGCCCAGAGCAAAGTGCGCCCGTATATCGGGGCAGGTATTAACTACACCACCTTCTTTAATGCAGACTTTAATGACACCGGTAAAAATGCCGGATTGAGCGATCTGAGTCTTAAAGACTCCTGGGGTGCGGCAGGTCAGGTGGGGCTGGATTACCTGATTAACCGCGACTGGTTGCTGAACATGTCGGTGTGGTACATGGATATCGACACCGATGTGAAATTTAAAGCCGGCGGCGTGGACCAGAAAGTCAGTACCCGTATCGACCCGTGGGTGTTTATGTTCTCTGCCGGCTACCGGTTCTGAGTTCCTCTACAAAACTCCTGCAAAACCCTTCTGCAAAGCTGGTCGTTATACGGCCAGTTTTTCCACTCTTTCCCCCGAGAATCACTGTACCTGTCTGGTATGCCCGGGCAGCATTATGCTGTTAGCCTGAATATTGACATCGAGGCGTTCAGAGCGTGATGTATAAACGCCTCGAAGACGCGCTGCAGCGTGACTTGTTGTTATCCAGCGAACGCCGTGACACCTGCATTTCTGAGTCGCAGGGATGACTAAAGCTCACAGTTAACGCTGAGGGCTTTCTACAGGACAAGTTTTCAATAGTGACGACAGAAGAAAAAAACTAGAACTTTTCATTTTTTAATTTTAATAAATAATCATAAACTATTTTTCTATTTGCTTTTCCGGAATCATAAAATTCTTTTAAGGGACAAATGAAAGAGACTTTACCCATCTCTTCTTCCTGAAAGGGTGCTATTGAGTCGGTGCGATAATTTTCACCACTTAAGGCTTTCATGTTGAACTGTTTATTCGAATGTGGTTTGTCTTTGAATTTGTTTATGCCTATAAGAGTGAAGCCATTGATTGTTGAATATGCTATGTACCATGCTTTATTGGAGTAAAAAATTGATTTTTTTAGCTTGAATATATCATGGATGTCGAGTTTTTTTTGGGAGTGTATTTTTTTTAAAGCTCGCGCTATGCATGTCTTGATCAGTATAAAATCAATTAAGGTGCTTAATATGACTACTGTAAAGAACAGGATTACTGATATAGATGATAAGTAAAGAAAGGCTTCAACGGCATTATCTGAAAAAGAAATGTATGCTATAGAAAAGGCTAGTATTATCCACATTAAAATACCAAATATAGTTTCTTTTTTATTGTGTGATTTCATTATGCTTCTTATCACATAAACCAGGAAGCTTAATAGAATGGCACCAAAAAATATTAAAGAAAAATCTGGCATGTTGTTTTCCCTACGGTTAAGGTTATTCGATGAGTAACATCATACAGTTGAATGAGCATTATTGTAATACTTATGCTTATAGATAATCGAAGCTGGATGTTATGCGGTTGACGGCATAATGTTCTGGTCTGTAAGACGTGGACTTGCCAGAACAAAAAACGTTATCGGCCATGCATATGTCATGTGGGCGAAGTCGTTTTTACGAAGGACACCGGTATATAAAGGTGATTTCCGATCGAGAAGGGCGAGCGCTGGACTTAACGGATGATCGCTGGCTATATAAGAGCAGCGTGTATCCACGTGCCCGGAGCATAAGGAAAAGTGGCGAGAACCGAGCGGATAAAGGCGGCGAATAAAGCCGCCGGCTATTAATCCGCGGGGTTATGGTCAGTCAGCCTGTTCATCTTCTTGATACTCAGCGGGAAGAAGAGGAACAAGAGGAATAAGATGAACAGGATTAGCGCAGCAGGACGATCCCGCTGTGGATAGCCAGATAGATCCCCATGACGGCAATCAGCAGGCTTGAAAAATAGGGCGCTCTGCGGGCAAGGGTATGAAAGCCGTCCCAGCGTCTGGCGACCTGACGGACGCCGATTGCGGCACCCACCCCCACCGTCACCAGCGTCAGGGCAAGTCCAATACTAAAACTCACCACCAGCGTTGCGCCCAGCGCCAGGGCTTTGATCTGGATACAAATCAACATCACCGTAATGGCTGCGGGACAGGGGATTAATCCGCCGGTCAGGCCAAAAAGTAAAATCTGCCCGTTGGTGACCTCTTTATCGGTGAACCGTTTTTCAATGTCGTGCGCGTGGGCCAGTTCGTGAGCATCCCGGTACTCTGCGGAATTGATATCCAGTCCTTCAAGTTCCGTATGATCGTGCGTATGTTCATGCTCGCAAAATTCCAAATCGTAATCATGGACATGGCCGCGATGTCCCAGCGACAGTCGAACGACAAAATCATGTGGTTCCGGAATGGGGGATGTTGACTGCAGATAGCTGCCGCAATCGACAAAATCAAATGATTGCGTACCAGCGGGCGTTTCTCGCTGCGTCACTAACGAAACAGTACCGGCATCCCACTCTTTACCGCTGAGCGTGCGTATGCGCCAGTGCGGCGGCTGACCTTGTTCAAAAATGGACAGTTCCACTGTGCCATGACCGGTATCAATCAGTTTTGATTCATCATGATGATGCCGTTCGCTCTCCTGTCGGGCGGCCAGCCAGTCTTTTTCTCCCCTCCAGGTTCGGCAGAACATCCAGACGGCGGTGCCGAGAATGATGATGGCAGAAACCAGCTGCAGCCACGGCTCAGCTGATTCTGCGGTAAAGCGGTTACTGATGTACATTCCGCCAAAAGCAATCAACCAGACGATGGCGGTGTGTGAAAGAGTGGCTGCGAGCCCGAGCATGGCAGCCTGTCTGGCCGTCCCTTTGATGGCGATGATGAAGGCCGCCATCATCGTTTTTGAATGTCCTGGTTCCAGTCCATGAAGCGCGCCAAGGAGCACCGCGCCAGGAATGAAGAACCAGGCGTTTCCCTGCTGGAGCAGCGTTGTAAAGTCGGTCATGAGTCGAATTCTGGGTCGTGGAGGGTGTCTGGATTCTACTCCCCCCCAGTACCAAATACTACCCCCCAGTAGAATCGTAATGGTATAATCAGCATGATTTTTCCATGGGAGATTGCAGCATGTCGCATACCATCCGCGATCAAAAAAAGCTTAAAGCCCGCACCAACAAGATACAGGGGCAGGTCATTGCGCTGAAAAAAATGCTCGATGAACCGCATGAATGTGCCGCTGTACTCCAACAGATCGCCGCAATACGCGGGGCGGTCAATGGATTAATGCGTGAGGTCATTAAGGGCCATTTGGTCGAGCACATTGTTCATGAAGGGGATGAGGCGAAGCGAGAAACCGATCTGGACGTTGTCCTCAAGGTCCTCGACTCCTATATCAAGTAAGCAGCCGGTCGTGAATCATCAAACCGGCTACATGCCCTGAAACAAGAGTCAGGGACGCCGGGATGGTTGTGCGTCGTCCATTAAACCGATCACCACGGCACGGTTCTTCCTTGATAATCCAGGTACTCCAGACCAGGCCTCTGCTGTTTCGCCAGCAGCACGGTAACCAGATGAGGAATCGTCTCTTCGATACTCAGCGGCGCGTCATCGCCACCCAGCGCGGTTCGAATCCATCCCGGTGCCATCACCACCAGCGGACGTGATGCCGAGCGGGCGGCAAAACTGCGCATAAACATATTCAGCGCTGCTTTGCTGCCGCGATAGAGCTCGCGCTGGCCGCGGAGATTATTGGTCAGGCTACCCTGGCCTGAGGACATCGCGCCCAGCAGCCCCTGCGGCGTCACGTGGTGCTGTAGGCGTTCAAGTACCCGCATTGGCGCAAGGGCATTGGTCAGCATCACCTCAACAAATTCCGCGGTGGAGACTTCGCCAATGGTCTGCGTCGGATCGCGATTGGTGGTTCCCGCATTAACAAACAGCATCGCCAGGCGGTCAGCGGAGAGCTTTGTATCCAGCGCGGCCAGCTGGTCATCATCACACACATCCAGCGTTTCCAGGCGTACCCGATCGGGGTTTTCCTGCGCGAGTTGATGAAGCGGAGTGGTGGATTGAATATCGCGAACGGTGCCGATTACATTCCAGCCATGGCGCAGAAATTCAGCAGCCATCGCGTGGCCGAGGCCGCGTGAAGCGCCGACAATCAGTACGGTAGGGCGAACGGTCGTGGTCATAATAAAACTCCTGAGCAAAGCGTGAGTCCATGACTATAGTCATAGGACATATCAGGCGGAAGGCGCAGCATTTGCAGTAATATGCTGCAGCAGACGCCATGACTGAACCCAGGAACTTAAATGACCGATCCCGATTTCAATTTACTCGTGGCGCTGGATATTTTACTGGCGGAAGAGAGCGTGGCGGGGGCGGCGCGCCGCTCCGGTCTCAGCGCCTCGGCGATGAGCCGCACCCTGACCCGTCTGCGTGAGGTCACCGGTGACCCGTTACTGGTGAGAGCCGGGCGCAAAATGGTCTTAACGCCGCATGCGCAAAACTTAAAAGCGCGAACGCAAAACGTGGTGTCTGAGATGCGTTCGGTGCTCAACAACGCCGCTGCGCCGCTTCATCTTCCGACGCTGGAGCAAACCTTTACTCTGCGTACCAACGAGGGATTTGTTGACGCTTTTGCCCCGGCACTAATTTGCGCCTGCGCGGCGCAGGCGCCGGGAGTGAAGCTTAACTTCGTCGCCAAAAGTGAAAAAGGGCCGCAGTTTCTGCGCGACGGGAGCGTGGATCTGGAGATTGGGGTGCTGAAAAATATGGGACCGGAAATTCGGCTGCAGGCGTTGTTTCGCGATCGTTTTGTTGGCGTAGTGGCTAAAACACATCCGCTGGCGCAGGGAGGACAAATCACTCGCGAGCGTTATGCCGCCTGCGAACATGTGATTGTTTCCCGCCACGGGATGGTGCACGGACCCGTTGATCAGGCGCTGGCGGAATTGGGGCTGAGCCGCAAAATTGCGGCGGTGGTGCCGGGTTTTACCGCTGCGCTGGCGGTTGCCCGAGGCTCGCAGCTGGTGGCGCTGGTCCCGGCCTCTTGCCTGCGTCATGGCCTGCAGGAGGGCATCGTCGCCTTTGAACTGCCGGTCAGCACACCGGAGATTACCGTCTCGCAGATGTGGCATCCGCGTCAGGAGCTTGCCCCCGGTCATGCCTGGCTACGCCAGCAGGTGTTGAGCGTGTGTCGGCCGGTGGCATGATGGCAAAAAAAAGCCCGCACAAGTGCGGGCGAAAAATACTGGAAGCAATGTGAGCAATGTCGTACCGAATACCTGAGTGTTTTGCTCAACTATTCGGTAATGAGAAAGATAATGGTTCTCATCTAAGATATCAACCCCATCTTTTGTGCGGAAGCGTTTTTTTTTAGCTGAGCAGAAATACGGTCCGTTTCTGGCTGTTATCACGCGGCCATGCGCTCGCTACTTCGCTGAGCGCAAGCGGGGTGGTGGCGATGGTAAAACCACCTGCAACGGCAGCCTGCAGCATTTCACCGGTTGCCGCCAGCAGCTCCGGCATCGACAGGCTACCGATACCACTGCCCATCAGCTGCAGCGGGGCCGCTCTCAGTACCGCGCCGTTGAGCGCAATTTCAGCGCCGGAAAGCGAACCCACCTGGACGTAGCGCACCGGCGCGTTGCCTGGTCTGTGTTTCGCCAGCGCCGGCAGCATCAGTTCGGCGCTGCGGCCCCAGAGATAATCCACCACCACATCAACCTGCTGCGCCGCCTGTTCGCTGAATTGTGCCTGTAGCGTCAGATCGTCTGCCGTTAAGTCGATGCAGACGTCGGCGCCGAGGGCGGCCAGCATCTGGGGATTCCGGCCGGTGACGATGATCTTCCTTGCGCCGAGGAAGCGGGCAATCTGTACCGCAAGCTGACCGGCGCTGCCGGTTGCGCCGTTGATCAGTACGCTCTCTCCGGCAGCCAGTCCGGCACGCTTTACGAGCGCCGCCCAGGCGGACATGCCGGGATTTGCCATCGCCGCGGCGGTAATATCATCCAGGTTATCTGGTAAAGGCAGGCAGTTCTCGACGGCGACCGGCGCCCACTGCGCCATGCTGCCCCAGGGCGCAGTGGGGAAGGCAAAATAGACCCGCTGCCCATCGGCCAGCGTTCCAACGCCATCAATGCCGACCACAAACGGTAGCCGGCCGTCGAAACTGTAATGCTTACCGGAGGCGCGACCTTTCACCACATGGCTGATGGCGGCGGCATTCACTTTTACCAGGGAGTGACGGGCATCGGCCTGAGGATCGGTAAAATCGGCCCAGACAGGACCCTGTTGCAGATCGAAAACTACGGCTGCTTTCATAATGTTATCTCCTGAAGGCAATTATGTGTAAAATGCACATAATAGATAACGGCACTATACCCGGTTAAAAAATATATGCAAGATGCACATAATAATTACGATATTACCGATTTCCACGGCGCGCTGCTCGATATCATTAGCGTGATGAACCAGCCCGTTCGCGATGAACAGCTGCTTCAGGCCGCGGATGTGCAAATCGATCAAATCCTGTTTCCACTGCTGGTGGCCATCGGACGCTACGGGCCGGTGGGCGTTGTGGAGCTGGCGGATAGTCTGGGGCGCGATTACACCACCGTCAGTCGGCAGGTAAAAAAACTGGAGGCGCAGGGACTGGCGCTCAAACAGCCTAATATCCACGATCGGCGGATCAGCGAAGTCACCTTGAGCGAGCAGGGAAAAACCGTGATTGAACGCATCGCGGTGGCGAGGACACGGCTGATGAATCAGGTACTGGCAGAGTGGAGTGAGGAAGAGGTTGAGGCGCTGTTTCGTCTGACGCGCAAATACGCCGACAGCTTGCAGCGGAAATAACCGCCCGGCACTGGCGCCAGGCGGCGGAGGCAAGTTATGCCGCTTTAGTCGCTGCCTTCAGGCTCTGCACGAATGCTTTGAGCTCGGCCAGCATGGTCTGCGGATCGTTAACATTGCGCTCGATAATTTTCACGATCGCTGAACCGGAAATCGCTCCGGCAGCTCCGGCTTCAAGCGCAGCGGTCACCTGCTCCGGCGCGGAGATGCCAAAGCCCTGCAGCGGCGGTGCGGCGTTATATTCGGCCAGCTTTTCCACCAGGTGGTGCAGCGGCAGCGCGGCACGGTTTTCCGCTCCGGTCACGCCGGCGCGTGACAGCAGGTAGGTATAGCCGCGGCCCCAGGAGGCAATCTGGCGCAGCAGGTCATCATCGGCGTTAGGCGGGCAGATGAAGATCGGCGCGATATTATGGCGCAGCGCCGCCTGGCGGAACGGGGCGGACTCTTCAATCGGGACATCGGCGACCAGCACCGAATCGACGCCCACTCGCTCGCATTGGGCATAAAATTCGTCAATACCCGGGCTGAATACCAGGTTGGCATACATCAGCAGGCCAATCGGAATAGTCGGGTGTTTGTGGCGAATCGCCGCCAGCATTTCAAAACATTGCGCTGGATTGACACCCGCGGCAAAGGCGCGCAGGGTTGCGCCCTGAATCGTCGGGCCATCCGCCAGCGGATCGGAGAAGGGGATCCCCAGTTCCAGGGCGTCGGCACCGGCTTCAATCAGCGTATCGATGATCTTTAGCGACTGCTCAGGGTTCGGATCGCCGAGGGTGACGAAGGGAACAAACGCGCCTTCCCGGCGGGTTTTCAGTTGTGCAAACAGCGTCTCATAACGTTCCATCAGATTTCCCCTCGCGCTTTCAGAATATCGTGTACGGTGAAGATGTCTTTGTCGCCGCGACCGGACAGGTTAACCACCAGCAGCTGCTCTTTTTCCGGGTTTTCACGCATCATTTTCAGCGCATGTGCCAGAGCGTGAGAGGACTCCAGCGCCGGAATAATCCCTTCATGGCGGGAGAGCGCTTTGAAGGCCTCCAGCGCTTCGTTATCGGTGATCGACACGTAATCGGCGCGGCCGGTACTGTTGAGGAAAGCGTGCTGTGGGCCAACGGACGGGAAATCCAGACCGGCGGAAATGGAGTAGGACTCTTCAATCTGGCCGTCTGCGGTTTGCATCATCGGTGACTTCATACCGAAGTAGATGCCGACGCGACCATGCTTCAGCGGCGCGCCGTGTTCACCGGTTTCAATCCCGTGACCCGCAGGCTCGACGCCGATCAGACCGACGTTGGTTTCATCGATAAAGTCAGCAAACATACCGATAGCGTTGGATCCGCCGCCGACGCAGGCGATGACCGCATCCGGAAGACGTCCTTCTTTTTCAAGAATTTGCGCTTTGGTCTCTTCGCCAATCATGCGCTGGAATTCACGTACGATGGTCGGGAACGGGTGCGGGCCCGCCGCGGTACCGAGCATATAGTGCGCGGTCTCATAGCTGCCAGACCAGTCGCGCAGCGCTTCGTTACAGGCATCTTTCAGCGTGGCGGAACCGCTGTGCACCGGAATCACTTCGGCACCCATTAATCGCATGCGGAACACGTTCGGCGACTGGCGTTCGACGTCTTTTGCGCCCATATAGATGCGGCACTTCAGGCCGAGCAGAGCGCTGGCGAGTGCGGACGCCACGCCGTGCTGACCGGCGCCGGTTTCGGCGATAATTTCGGTTTTACCCATCCGTTTAGCCAGCAGCGCCTGACCCAGCACCTGGTTGGTTTTGTGCGCGCCGCCGTGCAGCAGATCTTCGCGCTTCAGATACAGCGTGGTGCGGGTCCCTTCGGTCAGGTTACGGCATTTAGTCAGCGCCGTTGGACGACCGGCGTAGTTTTTCAGCAGGTCGGTAAATTCCGCCTGAAAGGCAGGATCTTTCTGCGCGCTGACGAACGCTTCTTCCAGCTGGCGCAGGGCAGGCATCAGAATCTGCGGGACGTACATACCGCCAAATTCGCCAAAATAGGGATTAAGTAAAGTGCTCATTATTGCTCCTTAATATGCGCGCAGTGTTTGAAACACCGAAGCCAGTTTGCTGGGATCTTTAATACCCGGCTGCGACTCTACGCCTGAATTGAAATCGAGTCCGGCACAGCCGCTTTTCGCCGCTTCTACACAGTTATCGGCGCCCAGGCCGCCTGCCAGAATGACATTACGCAGGTCCTGGCCCTGCAGCAGCGTCCAGTCGAAACGCTGGCCGCTACCGCCCTGGCCATTATCGAAAACATACTTATCGACATGGGTGAAGTGACGTGAGGGCAGCGTGTCGCTGACGCTGAGGGCTTTCCAGATCTGCACCGACTGCGGAAGGGCCGCACGCAGGGCGTCAATATAGGTCTGATCTTCGCTGCCGTGCAGTTGAATTGCCGCCAGCTGAAGCTGTTCTGCCCGGGCGGCGACCGCCTCGACGGGCGCGTCGCGGAAGACGCCAACGTAGCGCAGCGGAGCGGACTGAATAATCTCTTTCGCCTGGGCATCGTTGACGGCGCGCGGCGAGGAGGGAACAAAAATCAGTCCGCCATAAATTGCTCCGGATTCACAGGCGATCTGTGCATCCTGAGGCCGGGTCAGGCCGCAAACTTTATTCTCGCCGAGCAGCACGCGCTTCACCGCAGCATCGAGATCCGCCTGTTCCATCAAGGCGGAACCGATCAGGAAACCGTTGGCAAAATGGCTGAGTTCGCGCACTTCGGCGTAAGTATGGATACCGGATTCGCTGATCACCGTCACATCATGATCCAGGCGCGGCGCCAGCTGGCGGGTGCGGTTCAGATCAATCGACATATCGCGCAGGTCGCGGTTGTTAATCCCGACCACTTTAGCCTTCAGCGCAATGGCGCGCTCCAGCTCCTCTTCGTTGCTGACTTCAGTCAGCACGCCCATGTTCAGGCTATGGGCCACGGCGGCCAGCTGACGGTAGCTATCGTCATCCAGCACCGACAGCATCAGCAGGCAGGCGTCGGCCTGGTAGTAGCGCGCCAGGTAGATCTGGTAAGGATCGATGGTGAAGTCCTTGCACAGAATCGGCTGCGGCGCGATGGCGCTGACGATCGGCAGAAAGTCGAAGCTGCCCTGGAAATATTTCTCGTCGCACAGGACCGAGATGGCCGAGGCATAATTTTTATAGACGCCGGCGATGGTCGCCGGGTCAAAATCCTGGCGAATCAGTCCTTTCGACGGAGACGCTTTTTTGCATTCCAGAATAAACGCGGTGCGCGTACCGGCGAGCGCATCGTAAAAATTACGCTGAGTCGGGACGACGTCGTTCTGAAAACTGGCTAGCGGTTGCTGTTGTTTGCGGGCTTCTACCCAAATCGCTTTGTCGGCAACGATTTTTGCTAAAACGGTCTGCATTATTTACCCTCTTGCCGCTAATGCGGTCACTCTGTCATAGGCCGCTCCGCTGCGCAGCACGTCGATCACCCGCTGAGCGTTGGCCTTCAGGTCTTCATGCCCGTACAGGCGCATCAGCATGGCGACGTTGGCGGCGACGGCGGCTTCGTGAGCGGCTTCGCCTTTACCTTGTAGCAAGCGCGTCAGAATGTCACGGTTTTCTTCCGGCGTGCCGCCGGCCAGCTGCTCCTGATGGTAAGGGGTGAGACCAAAGTCATTGGCCGTCAGCTGATAGCTTTTGATTTCCCCGTTATTCAACTCGGCGACCACCGTCGGCGCATGCAGCGACACTTCATCCATCCCGCCGCTGTGAACCACCGCAGCACGCTGGTAGCCCAGCACGCGCAGGGTTTCGGCAATCGGCAGCACCAGTTCCGGGCTGTAGACGCCAATCAGCGCCAGCGGCGGATGCGCCGGGTTAATCAGCGGCCCGAGCACGTTGAACAGCGTGCGGGTTTTCAGCTGCTGGCGAACCGGCATCGCATGGCGAAAACCGGTGTGATACTTCGGCGCAAACAGGAAGCAGACGCCCAGTTCATCCAGCGCGGTGCGGGACTTGTCGGCATTCATATCCAGGTTGATACCGAACGCCGCCAGCAGATCGGAAGAGCCCGACTTGCTCGATACGCTGCGGTTGCCGTGTTTGGCGACTTTCAGGCCGCAGGCCGCGGCCACAAAGGCGCTGGCGGTAGAAATGTTGATGCTGTTGCTGCCGTCGCCGCCGGTACCGACGATATCGGCGAACAGGTAATCCGGGCGCGGGAACGGCGCGGCGTTTTCCAGCAGGGCGGTTGCGGCGCCGGCAATCTCTTGCGGCTGTTCACCGCGCACTTTCATGCTCACCAGCGCGGCAGCCAGCTGCTCGGGTTTCACCTCGCCACGCACCACCGCAGAGAACAGCAGGTGGCTCTCCTGCTGGCTCAGGGTTTCCGCCTGATACAGCTTCTCGAGGATCGGCTGAATCACGTTGGTCTGCTCGAGTTTCTGCAGCGCCCATGCCAGGGTCTGCTCCAGCAGACGTGCGCCCTGGGTGGTGAGAATCGACTCAGGATGGAACTGGAAGCCGCAAACGCGATCGGCATCATGACGTACCGCCATGACCATCCCGTTAAAGTTGGCGTTGATGGTCAGCCCGGCCGGAATATTGCTGCCCACCAGCGAGTGATAACGCGCCACCGGCAGCGGGTTGGTCAGTCCGGCAAACATCGCCTGGCCATCATGTTCGATGCTGGAGGCTTTGCCGTGGAGGATTTCGCCGGCCTGGCCGACGTAGCCGCCGTAAGCTTCAACAATGGCCTGATGACCGAGGCAGATACCGATGATGGGCAGTTTGCCACGCATCCGGGTCAGCAGCTCCGGCATGCAGCCCGCTTCGCTGGGAGTCCCCGGCCCCGGAGAGAGCATCAGTACCGGATTATCCATCGTACCAATACGCTCAATTAAGGTCTGTGCCGGAACCGAGTTACGGTAAATCACCACGTTATGGCCGTTCGCGCGCAGCTGGTCTGCCAGGTTATAGGTAAAAGAGTCGATATTATCGAGCAGCAGAATGTCGGCCATCAGAAAGTCTCCTTAGCGTGGTGGGCCTGAGCAATTGCGCGCAGCACCGCGCGAGCTTTATTACGGGTTTCATCCGCTTCGGACTGAGGCACCGAATCCAGAACAATACCGGCGCCGGCCTGGACGGTGGCGATGCCGTCCTGCACATAGGCAGAACGAATCACGATGCAGGTATCGAGGTCGCCGTGGGCGGTAAAGTAACCCACCGCGCCGCCGTAGCTGCCGCGGCGTTTGCCTTCGGCGGCGGCGATAAGCTGCATGGCGCGTACTTTCGGCGCGCCGCTCAGGGTGCCCATGTTCATACAGGCGCGATAAGCATGCAGGACGTCGAGGTCGCTACGCAGTTCGCCCACCACGCGGGACACCAGGTGCATTACAAAGGAGTAGCGGTCAACTTTGGTCAGGTCGGCGACGTAGCGACTGCCCGGCGTACAGATTCGCGCGAGGTCGTTACGCGCCAGGTCAACCAGCATCAGATGCTCGGAAAGCTCTTTATGGTCAGTGCGCATTTCCAGTTCGATACGGCTGTCGAGGTCGCGATCCAGCGACCCGTCGGCGCGACGACCGCGTGGGCGGGTACCGGCAATCGGGTAGATCTCAATCTGGCGGCTGACGGCGTCATATTTCAGCGAGCTCTCTGGCGATGCGCCAAACAGAGAGAAGTCGTTATCCTGCATAAAGAACATGTACGGGCTGGGGTTGCTCTTTTTCAGGACGTCGTAGGCCGCCAGCGCCGACGGGCAGGGCAGAGAGAAGCGACGGGATGGCACCACCTGGAAGATTTCACCTGCGCGAATGGCGCGCTGCATTTTGCGTACCACCGCGCCGTACTCTTCATCGCTCTGATCGCAGTCGCAGGTCATCGATTCGACTTTAGTCACCGGCAGCGGCGCCGGCGGCTCGTTAAGCTGCTGGCGAAGCTGGGCAATCCGCTGTATCAGACGCTGTTTTTCATTTTCCAGCGGGGTGAACAGGCTCGACTGAATGCGGGTGTTTTTGGTCTGATGATCGATAACCAGCAGGGTTTCGGCCAGATAGAAGCAGTAGTCCGGACAGGCGGTGTCACTTTCCAGCGGCGGCAGATTTTCAAAACCGGCCACCAGGTCATAGGCAAACAGGCCGCCGAAGAACATCGCTTCACGCTCGTCCGGCGGAACGGTGACCAGCTCCTGCAGCAGACGGAAGGCGTCAAAGACGGATAAAGAGCACAGGCGGGCATCTTCATCCAGCAGCGCGCTGACGGGCGGGAAGGTCAGGATCCGGCTATTGGGCTGGCGCTGATTGCCGATGCCCGAAGGCAGAGTATTATCCAGTAAATCCAGCAGGGCCGCGCCGTTAGCAGAAAGCGCCTGCAGGGTGACAGTGTCACCTAATGCGGTAATGCGCAGCGCGCTGTCTACCAGCAGCAGGCTTTTTAAATCGTCTTTGCTGTCGATGTCCGCCGATTCCAGCAGCAGCGTGGCCGGGCGGGCGCCGCACAGCTGGTGAAACAGCGCCGTGGGGTTTTCGCGATAGATGGCGTCGCTGGTGAGAAGCTCGAGTGCCGGTTTTGATGTTTGCATTATTGTTCTCGCCTTTCGGTATAATAATTTGTCCAATAAAAAGCCCGCTCATTGGCGGGCCGGGTATCTGTATGCTGAGTGCAAAACGCGATCACGCCGCCCGATATCAGGAGGTGCGCCACCAGCCGTGCAGAGTGATAAATTGCGTTTTCATCGTGATACCCCTTCATGTGAACTTGCGTACTAGTTAACTAGTCCAGAGGAATAAAGTCAACCCCTGTTTGCAGATTTTCTCCGCGAGTCGTTATGATAATGCGCTAATTTAAGTCCATGTCCAGCAGGAGTCTCTTTGAGCGACACCCATTACGCAGTGATTTACGATCTGCACAGCCACACCACCGCCTCTGACGGGCGGCTGACTCCGGAAGAACTGGTTCATCGCGCTCACCAGATGCGCGTCGGGACGCTGGCGATTACCGACCACGATACCGTGGCGGCGATTCCCGCCGCTCGTGCCGAAATCGCCCGCGCCGGCTTACCGCTCACGCTGGTGACCGGGGTGGAAATTTCAACATTGTGGGAAAACCACGAAATTCATATTGTCGGGTTGAATATTGATATTGCGCACCCGGCGCTGACCACGCTTCTGGAAGAGCAGAAGGCGCGTCGCCAGCTGCGCGCGCAGATGATCGCCGAACGGCTGGAGAAAGCGCGGATTCCAGGCGCCTGGGAGGGGGCCATGAAGCTTGCCGACGGCGGCGCGGTAACCCGCGGACATTTCGCGCGTTTCCTGGTGGAAGCCGGCTATGCCAGCAATATTGCCGACGTTTTTAAAAAATATCTCGCCCGCGGGAAAACCGGATACGTTCCGCCGCAGTGGTGTACAATAAAACAAGCGATTGATGTCATTCATCATTCTGGCGGCAAAGCGGTTATCGCCCATCCCGGGCGTTACGACCTCTCCGCCAAGTGGCTGAAACGGCTGTTGGCCCACTTCAGCGAGCAGGGTGGCGATGCGATGGAACTGGCGCAATGTCAGCAGGCGCCCCATGAACGTACGCAGCTTGCCGCGTACGCCGTGCAGTTTGGTCTTCTGGGTTCGCAAGGCTCTGATTTTCATCAGCCTTGTCCGTGGATCGAGCTGGGCCGCAAACTTTGGCTACCCGCTGGTGTGGAAGGGATCTGGCACAGCTGGGAAACGGCCGCAGAATAAAATTGAGAGGGAAGTATGAGCCAGTTTTTTTATATCCATCCGGACAACCCGCAGGCACGGTTGATTAACCAGGCGGTGGAGATTGTGCGTAAGGGTGGGGTGATCGTTTATCCCACGGATTCCGGTTACGCGCTGGGCTGTAAGATTGAAGATAAAGGTGCGATGGAGCGTATTTGCCGCATTCGTCAGCTGCCTGATGGCCACAACTTCACGCTGATGTGCCGCGACCTGTCTGAGCTGTCGACCTACGCGTTTGTCGATAACGTCGCGTTTCGCCTGATAAAAAATAACACCCCGGGCAACTACACGTTTATCCTCAAGGGGACCAAAGAGGTACCGCGTCGCCTGCTGCAGGAGAAGCGTAAGACCATCGGGATGCGCGTGCCGTCGAACCCGATAGCCCAGGCGTTGCTGGAGACGCTCGGCGAGCCGATGCTGTCGACCTCGTTGATGCTGCCCGGTAGCGAATTCACCGAATCCGACCCGGAAGAGATCAAAGACCGGCTGGAGAAACTGGTGGATTTGATTATCCACGGTGGCTATCTTGGCCAGCAGCCGACCACCGTCATCGATCTGACCGAAGATGCGCCGGTGGTGCTGCGTGAAGGCGTCGGCGATGTGAAGCCATTCCTGTAAACCTCTTCTCTCCGGGCGGGACTTTCGCGACCGCCCGGCCCAGCCTCCCAGCCCAATGTTTATGTGAAGATAACATTCATGTTGCGGTGGATTCTTAGCATCAACGCTATGATATTGCCAGCCTCGCTACGGTATAGCGATCCGTCTCGCGCTCACAGTCGGGTGTTTGAAGGCCGGCGTAAAAAGCCGGAAGAAGATTCACGTGCCGCTGATTGCCGAGGGGATTGAAGACGAAGCGGTGAAGCTGCAGCTGCAGCAGCTGGGCTGCCAGAAAGCTCAGGGAGACTATTTTCACCGGCCGGCGGAGTTCGCCAGTTTCCGCTGTGAAACGGGGGTATTTTATTATCAGAATGACGAGGGGAATGACGGAGCGAAAGAGGAAAAATCTGCCTGAAACGGCGGCGGTCAGCAGGATAAAAGAGACAATCTGGCGCATAATGGAGGCGAGGTGCCGACGATATGCAGAGATGTCGCCAGGCGATTGAAACGCGAAGAAGCATTCATTTTCAAGTTAGTGTAGAATGGCCGCCCACGTATACGGGCGCGTCCGGCTTCTGCGGAAGATAGCGACGGCCTTTGATGCAAAAAGTAGCTACAGAACAATAGGTTATAAATATTAACCTGTTGTTTTATAAAGTATACCAGACGCCTGGGAAGGCGACACCTTAAGGAAGCTCAATGAGCGAGAAATTACAGAAAGTGCTGGCCCGCGCTGGCCACGGCTCCCGCCGTGAAATTGAATCTAAAATCGAAGCTGGCCGGGTCAGCGTCGATGGTAAAGTCGCCACCCTCGGCGATCGTGTAGAAGTGGTTCCTGGTTTAAAAATTCGTATCGATGGTCATCTGATTTCGGTGAAAGAGTCCGCTGAGCAGATTTGCCGCGTCCTGGCCTATTACAAGCCGGAAGGCGAACTCTGTACGCGTAACGATCCTGAAGGTCGCCCGACGGTGTTTGACCGTTTGCCGAAACTGCGCGGCGCGCGCTGGATTGCGGTGGGGCGTCTGGACGTCAACACCTGCGGTCTGCTGCTGTTCACGACCGATGGCGAACTGGCAAACCGTCTGATGCACCCGAGCCGCGAAGTGGAACGTGAGTACGCCGTGCGTGTGTTCGGTCAGGTTGATGACGACAAACTGCGTCAGCTGTCGCGCGGCGTGCAGCTGGAAGATGGCCCGGCGGCGTTTAAAACGATTAAGTTTGCCGGTGGCGAAGGGATTAACCAGTGGTACAACGTCACGCTGACCGAAGGGCGCAACCGTGAAGTGCGCCGCCTGTGGGAAGCGGTTGGCGTGCAGGTCAGTCGCCTGATTCGCGTTCGCTACGGCGATATTCCGCTGCCGAAAGGCCTGCCGCGCGGTGGTTATACCGAGCTGGATCTGGCGCAAACCAACTACCTGCGTGAGCTGGTTGAACTGCCTGCAGAAACCACCTCGAAAGTCGCGGTAGAGAAAGATCGCCGCCGTATGAAGGCGAATCAGATTCGTCGCGCGGTGAAACGCCATTCCCAGGTGGGGAACAGCAACAACCGCCGTTCGGGCGGAAGTCGTAGCAACGGCTAATCTGATTAAATCCGGCGGGCACCCGTCGGATTTCTCTGCGCTACCCTCCTTGCATGTGATTCCTTTCACACTTCTGCATAAAGACAAAAAACAGGAAACGCCCGGACAAATAACGCAAAGTACGGTTTCTGCTATCGCCATATACTGTCGACACTGATTACAAAAACAGGTAGCCAAAAATGGATACAGCAGGAAAGTTATCGGCAAGCTATGTCGTTATCGGCGTGAAAGAGAAAATAGGTTACGGCTTTGGTGACTTTGCTTCCAATTTATCTTTCGGTTTTGTCTCTCTGTTCTTACTGTTTTTTTATACTAATATTTACGGCATCAGTGCGGTGCAGGCCAGTCTGATATTTGTTATAGCCCGGGTTATTGATGCCATTTTTAATATTCTGATCGGTTTTGCTATTGATAAAACGCACAGTCGGTATGGCAAACTACGTCCCTGGTTATTATATGGAGCAATACCTTTAGGGTTTTTAACGGTGTTGTGTTTTGTCCCCTTTGGCGGTGAGGCGAAATTTTACTTTGCGCTGATCTCTTATACGCTCTATTGCCTGGCGTATACCTCGGTCAATACCCCCTATTCGGCGCTAACTAATCGTCTGACGCAACATGAAGCCTCTCGTTCATCGCTGTCGGTATACCGGTTTGTGCTGGCGATTGTCGGTTATCTCATTGTTTCAACCACCGCTGATATGCTGATCTCGCCCTTTACGGATAAGCAATCAGGGTATGTCTTCGCGGTCTCTTGCTTTGCGCTGCTGGCAACCTTTTTGTTCCTCGCCTGTTTCGGCATGACCCGTGAACGGGTGGGCGAAGAGGAGGAGACTCCGGCGCCATCGCTGCGGGAAATGCTGCGGGCGGTGATGGGCAATGCGCCGCTGCTTAATTTATCGCTGTTCACCGTGTTCTTCTATATTGCCTATACCGTGTGGATGGCGATTGCGATCTATTTTATTAAGTACATTATCGGTAGTGAAGGCTATACCGCCACCTTTTTCCTGATTCAGTCAGGGGCCTATATTGTCGGTACCGTTATTTCAGAAAAAGCGATAGCGCTGATGGGCAAAAAGAGAATGACGCTGGTGGCACTGCTGATCGGTACGTTGGGGGTGCTGATGCAATATTTTGTTGCCGGGCATAACCTGTGGCTGATTATGACCGGGGTGTGTCTCTACAGTATTACGCTGGGGATGGGATTTGTCGCTATGTGGTCAATGATTGCAGATACCGTGGAATATGCCGAGTGGCATCATGGTGTGCGTACAGAAGGCGCAATTTATGGTTTTTTCAACTTTATTACCAAAATTGCGATGGCGATCGGCGGCGGCTGTGCGGGCTGGATGCTGGACTACTATCAATATGATGCCGGCAATATTAGCGCCAGCGCAATTAACGGGATTAATATTCTGATGACGTTATTCCCAGGCGCAATGTTTGCCATCAGCGCGATATTTGTCGGATGTTACTCGCTGGATGAAAAAACGTATCGCGAGATTGTTCAGAAAATTAGCCTGCGTAAACAGAATGCGCTTTAACCTCAGGGAGCCAGAGATGAATACCGAATTGAATACCCTTATCGCGGCGATGACCGCAGAAGAGAAAGTTGCGCTGTTGACCGGGAGCGGGCTGTGGCGGACGGCATCCCTGCCACAGCACGGCATCGCTGATATCGTGATGACCGACGGTACCTACGGCGTGCGCTACAGCAGCGCGCAGATCGACGGCGACGAAAAATGGAGTATGGACGACTTTATCTCGGTGATCACGCAGACCGCCGACCGGGTCAACGGGGAAGAACCCGCGGCAAAGGGCGGCAGCGAAGCGCTGTTCAGTTCGTCGTTGCCGGCGACCTGTTTTCCCAACGGATCCAGCCTGGCCTGCTGCTGGGACGTCGATCTGGTGTATCAGATGGGGCAGGCGCTGGGGCGTGAATGCCAGCAAATGGGCGTAGGGATTCTGCTGGGGCCGGGAATCAATATTCGCCGTACGCCGCTGGCCGGACGAGGCTACGAATACTATGCTGAGGACCCGGTAGTCAGCGGGGATATTGCCGCAGCGCTAATCAACGGTCTGCAGCAGGAAGGGGTTGGCGCCAGTCTGAAACACTTTGCGGCGAATAATTCCGAATACCGGCGCACCGAAATGGATTCGATCATCGACGAACGGGCGCTACGCGAAATCTATCTGGCCGGTTTTCAGCGGGCCATCGCCAAATCCCGTCCGTGGACGGTGATGTCCTCTTATAACCGGCTTAATGGCGTGCAGACATCGCAGGATCCTTTTTTACTCACTCAGGTATTACGCGATGAGTGGGGCTACGATGGAGTGGTGATGTCCGACTGGTATGGCATTAAGGACCGGCCGGCATCCCTGCTGGCGGGGAACGATCTGGCCATGCCGGAAACCCGCCGCGATAAGCAGACGCTGCTGGCGGCGATTCACGCCGGTGAAGTGCCGATGGCGGTAGTCGATCGCGCCTGTCTGCGGATGTTGACGCTGCTGGATAAGGTTCAGCGCCATCGTCGTCCGCAGACGCAGGCCGATTTCCCGGCGCATCACGCGCTGGCGCAGCAGCTGGCGGCGGAATCTATCGTTCTGCTGAAGAATGACGATAACCTGCTGCCGCTGCGGGCGGAATGTACCCGCCGGATTGCCGTTCTCGGCAAACCGGCGCAGGAGCCGGTGATTCAGGGATCGGGCTGCGCGACCACGGTACCCTGGCTGCTGGATCGCCCGCTCGATGAAATTTTTGACCTCGCCGGGGATGAGTTCAGCGTCTCCTGGGCCATTGGCGCCCCGGACGACCTGCGCAGCGATCCGCAGGCGCTGGCAGAAGCGCGAGCGGTGGCTCAGGCGGCGGACGTGGCGATTATCTTTGTCAGTACCGCCGTCGGCGAAGACGGTGAAAACGGCGATCGTCAGGATCTGAATATTCTGGCGGTACATGAGCAGCTGATTCGGGAAGTGGCAACGGTTCAACCCAATATCGTGGTGGTGCTGGCGAACAGCGATGCGGTGGTGATGCCCTGGCTTTCCGAATGTAAAGCGCTGCTGGAAACCTTCTTCGCCGGGCAGGGGATGGGCCGCGCCGTGGCCGAGATTCTGTTCGGTAAACGTAATCCCTGCGGCAAGCTCACGGTCACCGTACCTGAGACCCTTGAAGAGACGCCCGCCTGGCTGCATTATCCCGGGGAAAACCTGCGTCATCATTACGGAGAGGGACTGTTTGTCGGCTATCGCTATTATGATAAACGCCGCATGACGCCGCGGTTTCCGTTTGGGTTCGGCCTGAGCTACACCCGCTTTGCCTGGCGCGATATCCAGCTTTCGGCGTCGCGCGTCGGGCCCGATGAGACCCTCACCGTCTCTTTCGAACTGACCAACTGCGGCGAGTGCGAAGGCAAAGAGATTGTGCAGCTGTACGTCAGCGCGCCGGTCGGGGAGTTGATTCGTGAAGAGCAGGCGCTGAAAGGGTTCTGTAAAGTGTCGCTCGCTGCCGGAGAAACTCGCCGCGTCACGCTCCAGCTGCCTGTCGCTGAGCTTGCCTGCTATCATCCCGGGCTGGCGGATTGGGTGGTAACGCCCGGGCGCTGGCAGATTCGCCTGGGGAGCTCCTCTCGCGATCTGGCGCTGAGTGCCCAGGTCGAGGTGGACTGTCCGCCGCGCTATGTTCCGCTACGTGATGATAACTCGTTGCAGCAGTTAATCCAGCAGCCGGAGGCGTTCGCGCGGGTGGTGGCGCTGATTGCCCGTAAGAGCCAGCGGCCGCCGGCGCAAATCCGCGAACGGCTGATCCAACTGGCGCCGGACCTGTTCTGCGGGCTGCTGATCGCGCTGACCGAGTTTTTAGCGCTTGATATTGACCGCGATGAGCTGAATGCCGCACTTAAAGGGACGGAATAATCGTCCCGCGACAGGAGATGATGCGTGTTTCCATTTTCCGTGACACATCCACGTTCGGCGACAGAGACCGGGCGGCATACGGCGAACAGCGGCTATGAGCTGATTGCCTTTGATGCTGAAAAGCTCAATGTTTTTGCGGCCGAGGTACGCTACTGCGAACCTCACTGGCACCCGGCGCCAGAGCTTATCACCGTTCTGAGCGGGCGGTTTTCTATTGTCGTCGGCCAGCAAAGCGTGGAGATGGTTGAGGGAGACATGCTCTACATCAACGCCGAGGCGGTGCACTCGCTGCGTGCGGAAGTGGCGGGGAGTTCGCTGGTGACCGTCCAGTTTTCCCCCGGTTTGTTCGATGAGCTGCACCCGGCACCGGTTCTGACCTGGTGTACCCGGGGGCGCAGCCAGAGCGCGGCAGACCGACAGGTCCTGCAGTGCCTTTGCGACCTGCTCGCTCAGCTGATTGATAACCGCGCGCCGTTCCAGCGTATCGCGATGACCTATTTGCTGCTCGATGCGCTGGTACAGGCCGGAGAACCGGCCACCCAGGTGGAGAGTTCACTGCGCGAAGAGGCGATGATCAAGAAAGGGATCGATTTTATTAATCAGCACTTCGACCAGCCGCTGACCCTGAGCGAGGTAGCGAATCATAGCGGTATGAGCTATTCGTGGTTTTCGCGCCTGTTCAAAAAGGTCAGCCGGCATAATTTCAAAGAGTATCTCACCCTGGTCCGGCTGAATAAGGCGAGAACGCTACTGCGCGATACCCGCACGCCAATTACCGAAATCAGCCACAGCTGCGGCTTCCAGGAACATAAGTACCTGATTGCCGCCTTCAATAAATACTGTGGTCTGACGCCGACGGAATATCGTAAGCGCTTTGTTTCGCGGCAGAACATGATTGAAAGCGCGCTGGCGTTGGGGGAGGACTGCCTGTGTCTGCCGCTGAATCATGCGCTGCTGGCGCGGCTGACGCTTAGTAATCAATCCCCATCTGGGCTTTGATACCGGCATCGAATGCGTGCTTAACCGGCCGCAGTTCGCTGACGGTATCGGCCAGCTCGATGATCTCCCGGTGGCAGCCGCGCCCGGTGATAATCACCGTCTGCTGTAGCGGGCGATTGCGCAGTGCGGTGAGAACCGTCTCGAGCGGCAAATAGTCGTACGCCACCATATAAGTCAGCTCATCCAGCAGCACCATATCCAGGGATTCGTCGGCCAGCATCCGCTGCGCGTGCTGCCAGACGGCAAGGCAGGCCGCCGTATCGCTTTCACGATCCTGGGTATTCCAGGTAAATCCGGTGGCCATCACCTGAAACTCGACGCCGTGCGGCTCCAGCAGGTTACGCTCGCCGTTGGGCCAGGTGCCTTTGATAAACTGGATGACGCCCGCTTTTTTCCCATGTCCGATAGCGCGGGTGACGGTACCAAAACCGGCCGTCGTTTTTCCTTTTCCGTTACCGGTGAACACGATAACAATACCGCGTTCTTCCTGCGCTGCCGCCACGCGGGCATCAACTTTGTCTTTTACCCGCTGCTGGCGTTCACGGTAGCGTTCATCACTCATTGTGCAATTCCTGGTTTACGCCCTGGCTGGGCATCGAAGGTCATTCCCGTCTTGCGACGGCTGTCATCGCCCATCAGCCATAAATAAACCGGCATAATATCGGCGGGGGTTTTGAGCTTTTGCGGATCTTCCGTCGGGAAAGCGTTAGCGCGCATTTTGGTGCGCGTTCCGCCAGGATTGATACAGTTAACCCGCAGATGACGGCTCTGGTACTCTTCGGCCAGCACCTGCATCATCCCTTCCGTGGCAAACTTGGAGGCCGCATAGGCGCCCCAGTTGGCGCGTCCCTGGCGGCCGACGCTGGAAGAGGTGAAGACCAGCGACCCCGACTCCGACTTGAGTAATAAAGGAAGCAGTGCCTGGGTCAGCATAAAGGTGCCGTTGACGTTGACCTGCATCACCTGCTGCCAGACTTCCGGCTTTTGCCGATCCATCGGACAGACATCGCCGAGCAAACCGGCATTGTGCAGTACGCCATCGAGGCGCGGGTAGTGGACGCCGATCTGCTGCGCCACCTGTTGGCACTCCTGCGGCGTGCAGGTTAACAGATCCAGCGTGAACCAACGTGCCGGAAGCCCGCCGGCCTGGTCTATTTCTTGCGCCACGCTGCGCAGTTTCTCTTCGTTACGTCCGACCAGCACCACGCTTGCGCTGTAGCGGGAATAGGTCAATGCGGCTTCGCGGCCAATACCGTCGCTGGCGCCGGTCACCAGGATAATGCGATCTTTTAATAAATGATGCTGCGGTTGATAGTGCACGGCGACTCCTTAGGCAATCTGCTGACGATCGCGCGTTGTATTCGGTCTCATACTTTTGCGTTTTATGCCTGAAACAGCCGGGCATTGCAATCAGCGAAAGGGAAACTCTTTGCGGAATGAACATCTTGCAACGATTTCATCGTCGCTGAAAAAAACGGGAAGGGGCCTCGCGCACCACACAAAGCGCAGAGACTTCGTCACGCAGGCTGATGTACACTGTGCTTCAACGTCAGTGGTTTGCACAAGGTGAATACGTGGAATTACTTGCTCAATATGGCCTGTTTTTGGCCAAAATCGCGACCGTTGTCGTCGCCATTGCGGTTATTACCGCCCTCATCGTTAACCTGACCCAGCGGAAGAAACAGCGCGGGGAACTGCGGGTAACCAATCTCAGCGAGCAATACAAAGAGATGCGGGAAGAGCTGGCGGTTGCGCTGCTTGATGGTCCGCAGCAAAAGGTGTGGCACAAAGCGCAAAAGAAAAAGCACAAGCAGGAGGCGAAAGCGGCCAGGGCGCGGGCTAAGCTCGGGTCTACGGAGCCAAACAGCAAGCCGCGTGCCTGGGTACTGGATTTCAAAGGCAGTATGGACGCCCACGAAGTCGCCAGCCTGCGCGAAGAGATCACCGCGGTTCTGGCGGCGGTAAAACCGCGCGATCAGGTGATCCTCCGTCTGGAAAGCCCCGGCGGTGTGGTTCACGGCTACGGCCTCGCGGCATCACAGCTGCAGCGGCTGCGTGATAAGCAAATTCCCTTAACCGTAGCGGTGGATAAAGTCGCGGCCAGCGGCGGTTACATGATGGCCTGCGTGGCGAACAAAATAGTGGCTGCGCCGTTCGCCATCCTGGGCTCTATCGGCGTGGTTGCGCAGATCCCTAACCTGCATCGCTTCCTGAAGAACAAAGATATCGATATCGAACTGCATACCGCCGGGCAGTACAAACGCACCTTAACGATGCTGGGTGAGAATACTGACGAAGGCCGGCGTAAGTTCCGTGAAGACCTGAATGAGACTCACCAGTTGTTCAAAGATTTTGTCCACGAGATGCGGCCGTCGCTGGATATTGAGGCCGTTGCAACTGGTGAACACTGGTACGGAGTTCAGGCGCTGGAGAAAGGGCTGGTGGACCTGGTGGAAACCAGTGACGAACTGCTTCTGGGGCTGATCGACAATCACGATGTGATCGGCGTTCGTTACCAGCAGCGTAAAAAAATGCTCGACCGTTTTACCGGCAGCGCCGCCGAAAGCGCCGACCGTCTGCTGCTACGCTGGTGGCAGCGAGGGGAAAAGCCGCTGATGTAATCAGCGTACTTGAACAAAACAACGCGAGGCAACTGCCTCGCGTTGGCGTTTTATGCCCGATAAAAATTGATGCCCGCTAAATAATAAGAGGGCTTAATCGGTCAGATGGTATTTCTCTGACAGCGCGTGCGCGAGGTATTTGAACATATTGAATACCGCCGTACTCTTCGCCGTTGGCAGGCCTTGCTCATCAAGATAAAACTCGCCGCTGAATACCAGCACGCCGTTACGCTGAGCGACGTCGGTAGCTTCGATCCCGGCTAGCGTATCTTCATGTTCACGAATGAGTTTGTTGGCTATTTCAAGCAGCGACTGGCGATCGATAGGTTGGGTTGTACCTTGCATAAGTGACTCCTGTGATTCTTCGTCCGCTAGTTTACGCCGCGCGGCGAGATGGGGCAAATTTTCCATTCAGAGTACAGGGTTAATGGCAAAGCTCTAAGAAACATGACTTTACTGGCGGGATTTGCTTTTGCATGCTAATAAAGTTGCGTAACGAATTTTATCAGGTACAGTGTGACGCTTTCGGCGATCTGGCAACAGATTTGCTTGACATTCGGCCAAAAATTCTTCGTGCTATGTCACCTGACGAGCAAAAGTCAGTAAACTCAGCTATCTGGTTTTATGGATGTGAAACTGGACGTGCAAAGGGTTGATATCCATCGACGGCGTCGCAACATTTGACGTACGTCGTCAGCGGATGGTGAATCAAAATGTGCGATGTATTCCTGGATGAATCAAATTAGGTAAAGGTGAATATGGGTAAAGCTCTCGTTATCGTTGAGTCCCCGGCAAAAGCCAAAACGATCAATAAGTATCTGGGTAATGACTACGTGGTGAAATCCAGCGTGGGTCATATCCGCGATTTGCCGACCAGTGGCTCAGCTTCCAAAAAGAGCGCCGACTCTACCTCCACCAAAGGGGCTAAAAAGCCTAAAAAGGATGAACGTAGCGCTCTGGTCAATCGTATGGGTGTAGACCCATGGCATGACTGGGATGCTCAGTATGAAGTACTTCCGGGTAAAGAAAAGGTAGTTTCAGAACTCAAGCAGTTGGCGGAAAAAGCCGACCACATCTATCTCGCAACCGACCTTGACCGCGAAGGGGAAGCCATTGCATGGCACCTGCGGGAAGTGATCGGTGGAGATGAAAAACGCTATAGCCGCGTGGTGTTCAACGAAATCACCAAAAATGCGATCCGTCAGGCTTTTGACAAGCCGGGCGAGCTGAATATCGATCGTGTTAACGCCCAGCAGGCGCGTCGCTTTATGGACCGCGTCGTGGGCTACATGGTTTCCCCGCTGCTGTGGAAAAAAATTGCCCGCGGTCTGTCCGCAGGCCGCGTTCAGTCGGTTGCTGTACGCCTGGTCGTGGAACGTGAACGCGAAATTAAAGCGTTCGTGCCGGAAGAGTTCTGGGAAATCGACGCCAGCACTACCACGCCGGGCGGCGATGCTCTGCCGCTGCAGGTGACGCATAAGCACGACAAGCCGTTCCGTCCGGTTAACCGCGATGAAACTATGGCTGCCGTTGCGCTGCTGGAGAAAGCCAGCTACAGCGTGCTGGAGCGTGAAGACAAACCGACCAGCAGCAAGCCTGGCGCGCCGTTTATTACCTCGACCTTGCAGCAGGCAGCCAGCACTCGCCTGGGCTTTGGGGTGAAGAAAACCATGATGATGGCGCAGCGCCTCTATGAGGCCGGCTACATCACCTATATGCGTACCGATTCAACGAACCTGAGCCAGGATGCGCTGAGCATGGTTCGCGGCTATATCGGCGATAACTTTGGCAAAAAATATCTGCCAGAGAACGCCAACCAGTACGCCAGCAAAGAAAACTCACAGGAAGCGCACGAAGCGATTCGTCCTTCTGACGTGAACGTGATGGCCGAAGATCTTAAAGGGATGGAAGCCGACGCGCTGAAACTGTATCAGCTGATCTGGCGCCAGTTCGTCGCCTGTCAGATGACGCCGGCGCAGTACGATTCCACCACGCTGACCGTCAAAGCCGGCGACTTTAAACTCAAAGCGCGCGGCCGTACCCTGCGGTTTGACGGCTGGACCAAAGTGATGCCGGCGCTGCGTAAAGGCGATGAAGATCGGACGTTACCGGTCGTCAACCAGGGCGAGAGCCTGAGCCTGGTCGAACTGACTCCGGCACAGCACTTTACCAAACCGCCTGCGCGCTTTAGCGAAGCCTCGCTGGTCAAAGAGCTGGAAAAACGGGGTATCGGCCGGCCGTCTACCTATGCGTCGATCATTTCGACCATTCAGGATCGCGGCTACGTGCGGGTGGAAAACCGCCGCTTCTACGCCGAGAAAATGGGTGAGATTGTCACCGATCGCCTGGAAGAGAACTTCCGCGATCTGATGAACTACGATTTTACCGCGCAAATGGAAGATCGCCTCGATCAGGTGGCGAATCATCAGGCCGAGTGGCGTCAGGTACTGGACCACTTCTTCGGTGACTTCACGACTCAGCTGGAAACGGCGGAGAAGGATCCGGAAGAGGGCGGCATGCAGCCGAACCCGATGGTGCTGACCAGCATCGACTGTCCGACCTGCGGTCGCCAGATGGGGATTCGCACGGCCAGCACCGGGGTATTCCTGGGCTGTTCAGGCTATGCGCTGCCGCCGAAAGAACGCTGCAAGACCACCATTAACCTGGTGCCGGAAAACGAAGTGCTCAACGTGCTGGAAGGCGACGATGCCGAAACCAACGCGCTGCGTGCCAAGCGTCGTTGCCAGAAGTGCGGCACGGCGATGGACAGCTACCTTATCGATCCTAAGCGCAAGCTGCACGTATGTGGTAACAACCCGACCTGCGACGGCTATGAGATCGAAGAGGGCGAGTTCCGCATCAAGGGTTACGACGGCCCGGTGGTTGAGTGTGAAAAATGTGGTTCTGAAATGCACCTGAAAATGGGGCGTTTTGGTAAGTACATGGCCTGCACCAACGACGAATGTAAGAATACGCGCAAAATTCTGCGTAACGGCGAAGTCGCTCCGCCGAAGGAAGATCCGGTTCCGTTACCGGAGCTGCCGTGTGAGAAGTCGGACGCCTTTTTCGTCCTGCGTGATGGCGCGGCAGGTGTTTTCCTTGCGGCAAACACCTTCCCGAAATCGCGTGAAACTCGTGCGCCGCTGGTGGAAGAGCTGTACCGCTTCCGCGATCGCCTGCCGGAGAAACTGCGTTATCTGGCCGACGCGCCGCAGCAGGATCCCGAGGGTAACAAAACGCTGGTGCGTTTTAGCCGTAAAACGAAGCAGCAGTACGTCGCGTCAGAGAAAGATGGCAAAGCGACCGGTTGGTCCGCCTTCTATATCGACGGTAAATGGACTGAAGCGAAGAAGTAAGCGTAGTACTCTCTGTGAAGGGCCGCGATGCGGCCCTTTTTCTCACTGATTTCCCTGCCTTATTCGCCATTCTTTGACGCCGGACGGCGGCCTTATAACCAGCTTATTATTTTTCGTTAGTATCTATACACTGTAGATATAAATGATATAGTGGTTATAGCTAATCTCTTTTTTATTATTAAATCGTCTTATACATCATCGTGTTCAGGATGCTTTGTGGCGCCATAACGGCGAGTCGCAGGGACGGCAAACGCGCAGCTTGCCGACAGGCGGCCTGAACGTAAAATGTATGAACGAATTCATTTTACGCGTTAACGGATATCAGCCATGAAACTACAGCAGCTCCGCTACATCGTTGAGGTTGTTAATCATAATCTGAATGTCTCCTCGACTGCCGAAGGCCTGTATACCTCACAGCCCGGTATCAGCAAGCAGGTACGCATGCTGGAAGATGAGCTCGGTATTCAGATTTTCGCCCGCAGCGGCAAACATTTAACTCAGGTGACGCCGGCGGGCCAGGAGATTATCCGCATCGCCCGCGAAGTCCTGTCGAAGGTCGATGCGATTAAGTCGGTCGCAGGGGAACATACCTGGCCCGACAAAGGCTCGCTGTATGTGGCCACCACCCATACTCAGGCCCGCTATGCGCTGCCCGGGGTGATAAAAGGTTTTATTGAGCGCTACCCGCGCGTCTCTTTGCATATGCATCAGGGATCGCCGACGCAAATTGCGGAAGCGGTGTCAAAGGGGAATGCTGATTTCGCCATCGCCACCGAAGCGCTGCATCTCTATGATGATCTGGTCATGCTGCCGTGCTATCACTGGAACCGCTCGATTGTCGTGACGCCTGAACATCCGCTGGCCTCCCGTGGTTCGGTGACGATTGAAGAGCTGGCGCAGTACCCGCTGGTCACCTATACCTTTGGCTTTACCGGCCGCTCCGAGCTGGATACCGCCTTTAACCGCGCCGGGCTGACGCCGCGTATCGTCTTCACCGCCACCGATGCTGACGTTATCAAAACCTACGTCCGTCTTGGGCTTGGCGTTGGGGTTATTGCCAGCATGGCGGTGGATCCGGTCTCCGATCCTGACCTGGTGAAACTTGATGCTAACGGTATTTTCAGCCACAGCACCACGAAGATAGGTTTCCGCCGTAGCACCTTCCTTCGCAGCTATATGTATGATTTTATTCAGCGTTTTGCGCCGCATTTGACGCGAGATGTGGTGGATACCGCGGTGGCTTTGCGTTCGAATGAAGATATTGAGGCAATGTTCAAAGATATTAAACTACCGGAAAAGTGATTCAACCAACAATCTGGCATCCCTGTCGGGGATGCCAATACTTATAATGGCCCCGAATTAAATTTGTAAACCTCGCCTGAATCACAAAAATCGTTATTTCTATTAACACGATTGCAAATATACCCGCTCCGATCAAAATAATAGTTAAAGATAATATCCAGAGGGAAGAATTCACTGGATTAATTCATTAGCTATAATTAAGCTTTAACTGTACCTGATAATTTTAGCGATTGGTGGTGATAAAATGATTAGTGATATCGATTATATGAAGTTGGCGATGTCACAGGAAAGTGACAAAACGGAGATTGATCCTGTGTTGAGGAGCCGCGCCTGGAGTGCCGTGCTCGTTGGGCTGGCGATGTTCTGGAGTATCATCGCGCTCGTAGTCTGTAACGTTTGGATCATCAGCTGAGCGTACATTTTCTGGATGGCTGTATGTGTCATTTTTATGACGGCGAAATCGTGAGAAATTATTTAAGCTAATAACCCGCGGTGACAAGGAGGATATATTTCGCGACACTTTGTGTATAAACAAACATCCCTTCCTGTGAACTAATCGTCAATTAACTGGCGATTAGTTCTTTCTGTACTCATGTACTCGTACAGTTATCCTGCTGCCAGTTCCCCTCTATCAAATTCATTCGATATTTTCTCGTATAATCATTCAGATTTTTTGCTTTAAAACATTTAACCGATTTTAGCAATTTGGGTTGTTATCAAAGTGTTATGCCTGGTATGTGTTATCTTTAATATTAACCCTGAGGAGGATCAGGGCATGCCATCCCTGTGATAAAGGAGGAGCTATGTCGTCAACCCTACGAGCAGCCAGTAAGGATACGCTACAGGTCAAAGATAAAACCTACCGCTACTACAGCTTACCGCTGGCCGCTAAAGAACTGGGCGATCTGACCCGTTTGCCCAAATCGCTTAAAGTCCTGCTGGAGAATCTGCTGCGCTGGCAGGACGGTGACTCGGTCACCGCCGAAGATATTCATGCGCTGGCAGGCTGGCTTGAACATGCTCATGCTGACCGGGAAATTGCCTATCGTCCGGCGCGCGTGCTGATGCAGGATTTTACCGGCGTGCCCGCGGTGGTGGATCTTGCGGCAATGCGTGAGGCGGTCAAACGGCTGGGAGGCGATACGGCGAAGGTTAACCCGCTGTCGCCGGTGGACCTGGTTATCGACCATTCGGTCACCGTCGATCGCTTCGGCAATGACGATGCGTTTGAGGAAAACGTGCGTCTTGAGATGGAACGTAACCACGAGCGCTACGTTTTCCTGCGCTGGGGACAGCAGGCGTTCAGCCGCTTCAGCGTCGTGCCGCCGGGTACCGGTATTTGCCACCAGGTTAACCTCGAATACCTTGGCAAAGCGGTCTGGAGTGAAGAGCAAAACGGCGAATGGGTTGCCTGGCCCGACACGCTGGTCGGTACCGATTCGCATACCACGATGATCAACGGCCTGGGCGTACTGGGCTGGGGCGTCGGCGGCATTGAGGCGGAAGCCGCGATGCTGGGCCAGCCGGTCTCGATGCTGATCCCGGATGTGGTGGGCTTTAAACTGAGCGGTAAACTCCGCGAAGGCATTACCGCCACCGATCTCGTGCTCACCGTCACCCAGATGCTGCGGCAGCACGGCGTCGTGGGTAAGTTTGTTGAGTTTTACGGCGATGGCCTGGATTCGCTCCCGCTGGCCGACCGCGCGACCATCGCCAATATGTCGCCTGAGTACGGTGCTACCTGCGGCTTCTTCCCGATTGATGCGGTAACCCTCAGCTATATGCGTCTGAGCGGCCGCAGCGATGAACAGGTGGCGCTGGTGGAGGCCTATGCCAAAGCGCAGGGAATGTGGCGTCAGACGGGCGATGAGCCGGTCTTTACCAGTACGCTGGCGTTAGATATGGGAACTGTCGAAGCGAGTCTCGCCGGGCCAAAACGGCCGCAGGATCGCGTTGCGCTGGGGGATGTCCCGAAAGCCTTTGCCGCCAGCAGCGAGCTGGAGGTCAACCTGACGCAAAAACAGCGCCAGCCGGTCGACTATACGCTGAACGGGCATCGCTATTCGCTACCCGACGGCGCGGTGGCGATTGCCGCCATCACCTCCTGCACCAACACCTCTAACCCCAGCGTGCTCATGGCCGCCGGTCTGCTGGCCAAAAAAGCGGTTGAGCTGGGCCTGAAGCCGCAACCGTGGGTCAAAGCCTCTCTGGCGCCAGGATCTAAAGTGGTGTCCGATTATCTGGCCCACGCCGGGCTGACGCCGTATCTCGATGCGCTGGGGTTCAACCTGGTCGGGTACGGGTGTACCACCTGTATCGGTAACTCCGGCCCGCTGCCGGAACCGATCGAAGAGGCGATCAAGAAAGGGGATTTAACCGTCGGCGCGGTGCTGTCCGGTAACCGTAACTTCGAAGGGCGTATTCATCCGCTGGTGAAAACCAACTGGCTGGCATCACCGCCGCTGGTGGTGGCCTACGCCCTGGCCGGGAACATGAACGTCAATCTGACCCGCGATCCGCTTGGCACCGGCAAAAATGGTCAGCCGGTCTATCTGAAGGATATCTGGCCGAGCGGTCTTGAGATCGCCCAGGCGGTTGAGCAGGTCACGACCGAGATGTTCCACAAAGAGTACGCGGAGGTATTTGAAGGAACGCCTGAATGGAAAGCCATTCACGTCGATCGCTCCGATACTTACGACTGGCAGGAGGATTCGACCTATATCCGTCTGTCGCCATTCTTTGACCAGATGGAGGTTCAGCCTGAGCCGGTGGAAGATATTCACGGCGCGCGTATTCTGGCGATGCTCGGCGATTCGGTCACCACGGACCACATCTCTCCGGCCGGGAGTATCAAGCAGGACAGCCCGGCCGGACGCTATTTGCAGGAACACGGCGTCGCGCGCGCTGATTTTAACTCCTACGGTTCCCGCCGCGGCAACCATGAAGTGATGATGCGCGGGACCTTTGCCAACATCCGTATTCGCAACGAAATGGTGCCGGGCGTGGAAGGTGGGATGACCCGGCATCTGCCGGGCAGCGAGCCGATAGCGATTTATGACGCGGCAATGCGCTATAAAAATGAGGGGATCCCGCTGGCGGTGGTGGCCGGGAAAGAGTACGGATCAGGCTCCAGCCGCGACTGGGCGGCGAAAGGCCCGCGGTTGCTGGGCGTGCGGGTGGTGATCGCCGAATCATTCGAGCGTATCCACCGTTCCAACCTGATCGGGATGGGGATCCTGCCGCTGGAGTTTCCGCAGGGCGTCACGCGTAAAACGCTGGGGCTGAACGGGGAAGAGCGGATAGATATCAGCAACCTGCAGGCCTTGCAGCCTGGCGCAACGGTTGCGGTGACCCTGACGCGGGCGGACGGTAAACAAGAGGTGATCCTCTGCCGTTGTCGCATCGATACCGCCACCGAACTGACCTACTATCAGAATGACGGTATTCTGCATTATGTGATCCGCAACATGCTGTAAAAAAAAGGGCCAGCAAGCGCTGGCCCTTCATTTTTCTGCCGATTTATTTATTCAACAGATGCCCCATTTTGGCGGCCTTGGTGTCCAGATAGTGGGCGTTTTTCGGGTTGCGCCCGACAATCAGCGGCACGCGCTCAACGATATTAATCCCGGCTTCGCTGAGAATTTCCACTTTTTTCGGGTTGTTGGTCAGCAGACGCACCTGGTCGACGTGGAGCAGTTTGAACATATCTGCGCACAGCGTAAAGTCGCGCTCGTCTGCCGCAAAGCCCAGCTGATGGTTGGCTTCCACGGTGTCATAGCCCTGGTCCTGCAAGGCATAGGCGCGAATTTTATTCAGCAGGCCAATGTTGCGGCCTTCCTGACGATGGTACAACAGGATACCGCGCCCCTCTTCGGCAATATGCGACAGCGCCGCTTCGAGCTGAAAACCGCAATCACAACGCAGACTAAAAAGGGCGTCGCCCGTTAAGCACTCAGAATGTACGCGTGCAAGGACGGGGGACTGGCCCGAAATGTCGCCGAAGACCAGCGCGACATGATCCTGCCCGGTTGCCAGTTCTTCAAATCCCACCATCAGGAAATCGCCCCAGGGGGTTGGCAGTTTGGCTTCTGCCACACGTTTAAGCTGCATGTGATTCTCCAGATTCTGTCAGCACCTGAATGTGCTTTCTGTTTGGCGCTATTTTGCCACAGTGGCGCGACGTTCTCCTAATTACGCACGGCTGCCTGCGCGTAAAGCGCACAAACGTACCACTTTCCGTTATGATAGTCGGAAGAAGAGATAAGGAGATAAGATGCTGTCGATCGCCAGACGAACCGCCATCGGTGCGGCATTGCTTATGATTATGCCCGGGGTGGTGTGGGTCTCCGGCTGGAAGTGGCAGCCAGACCTTCCGCAAGCATGGTTAAAACTGCTCTACTGGGTGACTGAAAGCGTGACCCAGCCGTGGGGCATCATCACCCATACGGTTTTATGCGGCTGGTTTCTGTGGTGTCTGCGTTTTCGTCTGCGCGCCGCCGTGATGCTGTTTGTGATTCTGGGGGCGGCGATTCTGCTGGGGCAGGGCATAAAGTCCTGGATCAAAGAGCAGGTTCAGGAGCCGCGTCCTTTCGTGGTTTGGCTGGAAAAGAGCCGGCAGGTGCCTGTCGATCAATTCTACGCGTTAAAACGCAAAGAACGCGCTAAACTGGTGCATGAGCAGCTGGCGCAAGAGCAGGATATTCCTCGCTTCCTGCGCAAGCACTGGCAGAAAGAGACCGGTTTTGCTTTTCCGTCCGGGCACACGATGTTTGCAGCCAGCTGGGCATTGCTGGGTGTCGGACTGCTGTGGCCGCGGCGACGCTGGGTCACCATCGCCGCGCTGCTGACGTGGGCGACGGCCGTGATGGGCAGCCGGCTGGCGCTTGGCATGCACTGGCCGCAAGATTTGCTGGTCGCCACGCTTATCTCCTGGCTGCTGGTGACGCTGGCCACCTGGCTCACCCAGCGGCTGTGCGGCCCGCTGACGCCGCCGGGAGAAGAGGCGCAGGAGATTAAGACACGGACGATAAATCAGGGATAACGTTGATTTTCGCGCCTGACGGACGCATATCCTGACAGGGTGTCATGCTTTTCCATTTCACCGCTGCAGCGAAAATGATACTTTATAGGGCTGAACGCGGGATTTTTTCGCTCAACCCACAAAACGGGAAGTAGTGTGAAATATTTACTGATTTTCTTACTGGTATTAGCCATCTTCGTCATCTCCGTGACGTTAGGTGCACAGAATGATCAACTGGTCACGTTCAACTATTTGCTCGCGCAGGGTGAATTCCGTATTTCGACGTTGCTGGCAGTGCTCTTTGCCGCAGGGTTTGCTATTGGCTGGCTGATTTGCGGCCTTTTCTGGCTGCGGGTTCGCGTTTCTCTGGTTCGCGCTGAACGTAAAATCAAGCGTCTTGAACATCAGATTGCGCCAACCAACGCCGCGCCGGCCGACGCAGGTGTTCCTGCGGTGAAGGAATAATCATTTATGCTGGAGTTGTTGTTTCTGCTTTTGCCCGTTGCCGCTGCTTACGGATGGTATATGGGGCGCAGAAGTGCACAACAGTCCAAACAGGACGACGCTAACCGCCTGTCGCGTGACTACGTGACCGGGGTGAACTTCCTGCTGAGCAACCAGCAGGATAAAGCGGTGGATCTGTTCCTCGACATGCTGAAAGAGGATACCGGTACCGTTGAGGCCCACCTGACGCTGGGAAACCTGTTCCGCTCCCGTGGTGAGGTTGACCGGGCTATCCGTATTCACCAGAGCCTGATGGAAAGCGCCTCGCTGACCTACGATCAGCGGCTGCTGGCCGTGCAGCAGCTGGGGCGCGACTACATGGCCGCCGGTCTCTACGATCGCGCGGAAGATATGTTCAAGCAGCTGGTGGATGAAACCGATTTTCGCCTCAGCGCGCTGCAGCAGCTGCTGCAAATTTATCAGGCCACCAGCGACTGGCAGTCCGCCATTGATGTTGCCGAGCGTTTAGTGAAGCTGGGCAAAGAAAAACACCGGGGCGATATTGCCAACTTCTGGTGCGAGCTCGCGCTGCAGCAGATGGCGAACAGCGATATGGATAAAGCGATGTCGCTGCTGAAAAAAGGGGCCTCGGCTGACCGCAACAGCGCCCGCGTGTCGATTATGATGGGTCGGGTATGGATGGAAAAGGGCGATTACGCGAAAGCGGTAGAGAGCCTGGAACGGGTCATCAATCAGGATAAAGAGCTGGTGGGTGAAACGCTCGAGATGCTGCAGACCTGCTATCAGCAGCTGGGTAAACCCGATGAATGGGAGCTCTTCCTGCGCCGCTGCGTCGATGAAAACACCGGGGCAACCGCGGAGCTGATGCTGGCGCAAATTCTCGAACAGCGCGAAGGCGTGGAGGCTGCGCAGAGCTATGTTACCCGTCAGCTGGAGCGTCATCCGACGATGCGGGTCTTCCATAAGCTGATGGACTACCACCTTAATGAAGCCGAAGAGGGGCGCGCGAAGGAGAGCCTTGGCGTTCTGCGCAATATGGTGGGGGAGCAGGTCCGCAGTAAACCGCGCTACCGCTGTCAAAAGTGCGGCTTCACCGCCCACACTCTGTACTGGCACTGCCCGTCCTGCCGTTCGTGGTCAACGATTAAACCGATCCGCGGCCTCGACGGACAATAGTTTTTAAAACATCGCATTTTAGTTACAACATACTTATCAGTTTTTAGCGTTTGCCCGCTTTAACGTCAGCGCTGCCATCGTCCGCCAGGCGGTAAAAGCAGCCTGTCAATTTCCCTTCATCGCAGGTAGAATGCTGCCCGTTTACCTTTTTTGCGCCAAAACGGCGCCCATCAACAATTAAGGTCTGGTCATGACGTCTACTGCTTCATCTTCGCCTCGCGTTGTCACATCCTCTCCCGTTGTTGTTGCGCTCGATTATGATAACCGCGACAAAGCGCTGGCCTTTGTTGACCGCATTGATCCACGCGACTGCCGCCTGAAAGTGGGCAAGGAGATGTTTACGCTGCTCGGGCCACAGTTTGTTCGCGACTTGCATCAGCGTGGTTTTGAGGTCTTCCTTGACCTGAAATTTCATGATATCCCGAACACCACCGCGCGGGCGGTAGCCGCTGCGGCAGAGCTGGGTGTCTGGATGGTCAATGTTCATGCCTCTGGCGGTGCGCGAATGATGACCGCGGCACGTGAAGCGTTGCTCCCGTTTGGCCAGGATGCGCCGCTGTTGATTGCCGTGACCGTCCTGACCAGCATGGAAGCCAGCGATCTCCAGGATCTGGGTATTACGCTTTCTCCCGCCGATCATGCGGCAAAACTGGCGGCATTAACGCAGCGCTGCGGACTGGACGGCGTGGTCTGTTCTGCGCAGGAAGCGGCTCGCTTCAAGCAGGAGCTGGGGCAGGCCTTTAAGCTGGTGACGCCCGGCATCCGCCCGCAGGGCAGCGATGCCGGAGACCAGCGCCGCATCATGACGCCGGAACAGGCGCAGGCAGCTGGCGTAGACTACATGGTGATTGGTCGTCCGGTGACTCAGTCTGCGGATCCGGCGGCGACCTTACGCAGTATCAATGCGTCACTGAATAAGGGGGCATAATGACCGATTCTAATAGTCGTCTGGTGTACTCGACGGAAAGCGGCCGTATTGACGAACCCAGGGCGGTGGTTGAGCGGCCTAAAGGCGATGGCGTGGTGCGCATTCAGCGTCAGACCAGCGGCCGCAAGGGGAAGGGCGTATGTCTGATCGCCGGTATTGACCTGGATGATGATGCGCTGACAAAACTGGCCGCTGAGCTGAAAAAGAAGTGCGGCTGCGGCGGGTCGGTGAAAGATGGCGTGATTGAAATTCAGGGCGATAAGCGCGATTTGCTCAAATCACTGCTGGAAGCCAAAGGCATGAAAGTTAAGCTGGCCGGCGGTTAATAAACAACAAGGCCACGGTAAATGCCGTGGCCTTGATTCTTTGCCGGTGCGTAAGTCTGTAAGTCTACCGATGCGGATTATTTTTTATCGTTGATCCGGTTCAGGCCTTATTTACCAACCTGGTGACCGATAATCCCGCCAACCGCTGCGCCGCCCAGGGTCCCCAGCGCGCTGCCATCGGTTAATACTGCGCCGCCGAGTGCGCCCGCGCCTGCACCGATTGCGGTATTACGATCGCGTTTAGACCAGTTGGAACATGCGCTCAGAGACATTACTACGGTAACGGCCAGCACAGCTGCAGCCATTTTTTTGCTCATTGAAGTCATCATAATTTTCTCCTGAATAATCTATTCATGGATACAACTTCCTTAAAGCATAGCGTGATGCCGGGTTTTAAGGGCTATTCCATGAAACTTAAGTTGCGCAGGTGTTACTTTAATCACGCGGGTGATAGTCACTTCCTGTTATATCGCTAACATTAATTCTACTTTTTTTAAATTTTACCGGCAGGTAAAAACTCTTAATTGCGGGCTCGGAAAACTCTCAGACAGGGAGTCATGCGGTCTGCGCCCACATGAGTGGGCGGCGGGGGAAGAAAAACGCTGGGCGAAAAAGAGAGTCGGGATGAGTTCAGGAAAAACTGACAATATCGACGGTGAGCCCGCTTTCTGTCAGCTGCTGGCGCGCATCATCGTGCAGACTGCTGTCGGTAATGATGCGGCTAAAACGCGCTACCGGACCGAGCGGATAAGGGTGCACGACGCTGAACTTCGAACTGTCGCTCAGGACAATCGCCTCACAGCCCTTTTCAAGGACGGCATTGACTACATCCGCACGCATCATATCCTTGCCGGTAAACCCGGTTTCCGGCTGCCAGCCATCGATGCCAATAAACGCTTTGCTGAAGTGGACCTGCTGGATAAACTGCCGCGTGAGCGGACCGACCATACTTTCGCTGCGCTTCTGGTAGATTCCACCGAGCAGAATGACCTCCCCGGGCGTCTCTTTAAGCAGATGCGCAATATAGCTGCTGACGGTGATGATGGTAATATCGCCGCGCTCGGCAAGCGTACGGGCGAGGAGGGCGTTGCAGCTGCCGTTTTCGATAAATACCGTCTCACCGGCGTTGACCAGCTCCGCGGCGCGCGTAGCCAGTTCACGTTTGATCGAGAAATGGGTCATCATACGGGTTTCGACATCTTCGCTATCCAGCGGTACGGCGAAACCATGAGTCCGGCGCAGATAGCTCTGCTTTTCCAGTAAATTCAAATCCTGACGAATCGTGACTTCAGAGACACCGGTCATTTTCGCGAGATCGGCCACGCTCATGCGGCCTTTATCGATGACCGTTTGCAAAATACTTTGTTGTCGGGCGTTCATAGCAACATCACAGTTAGGGGACTATTTTGGCTGACAATCGACATCATTGATCGATTGTGGCGATGTGGGCGATCAGATTTCCCAGGGCGCTTTAGGTTGGCCGGGTTTCGCTTCAGGCTCATCGGCAGAAAGCGCCTGAAGCTCCGCTTTGAGGATCTCCAGATTATGAATCGCAGAGTGATAATCTCCGGCAACCAGAATATCCAGCACGGTATCGATACGTTGGGCGAGCAGGCGGGCATTCAGATCAGACATAGCATTATCCTGGTTACAAAAACGAATGAAATCAATGATGCTAAAAACAGATGAAAAAGAGAAGAGAAAAAAACGCACAACGTAAATCATCTGCGATAGATAGTCAGGAAAACGAGGAAAAACGGGACAATATCAGACAACGCGGGGAAAAAATAAGCGGCCCCCGATAACGGGAGCCGCTGACGACGGCTATCAGGCGAACGGACGCGCGATGACGCTGCGGGTTTCCATACGGACTTCGGCAATCTTGACGTCGATAACGTCAGTCACTTTGTAGACGGTTTCGCCTTTGATCTGCACGGTACCGTTTTCCTGGCTACAGACCAGCTCATCACGAACGGCGTGCAGGAACGGTGCCGGGATAAAGGCGACGGCGCCGTTATCCACCAGGCGAACGCGCATCCCGCCGCGGCTGATATCGATAATTTCCGCGGCATAGCGCGTATCGGTACCGGCCTGCGGGCTCAGATAACGGGCGTACAGCCAGTCACCAACATCGCGTTCGGCCATGCGGTTCAGGCGACGGCGCTCGGCCATCTGTACGGCAATCTCATCTTGCGGACGCGTTGCCGTTTCACCTTTGATGATCGCTTTCAGCAGGCGATGGTTAATCATGTCGCCATATTTACGAATCGGTGAGGTCCAGGTGGCATAGGCTTCAAGGCCAAGGCCAAAGTGCGGACCCGGTTCGGTGCTGATTTCCGCGTAGGACTGGAAGCGACGAATGCGGCTGTCGAGGAAACCCGACGGCTGGGCATCAAGCTCGCGACGCAGTTTGCAGAAACCCTCGAGGGTCAGCACTTCAACCGGATCAACGTGGACGTCGTGAGTCTTCAGCAACGTTGCCAGCTGTTCGGTGTTGGCCGGATCAAAGCCGGTATGCACGTTATAAACACCAAAGCCCAGCTTGTCGCGCAGAACGCGGGCCGCGCAGATGTTTGCCGCAATCATTGACTCTTCGACAATGCGGTTAGCGATGCGGCGCGGTTCGGCAACGATATCCAGCACCTCGCCTTTCTCACCCAGCACGAAACGGTAGTCAGGACGGTCCTTGAATACCAGCGCATGGGTTTTACGCCATTCGCTGCGGCGCAGGCAGACATCCTGCAGCAGTTTGATCTGCTGAGCGATAGACTCGCTCTCAGGCTGCCAGCTGCCGGTATTTTCCAGCCAGTCGGAGACGTTGTCGTAGGCCAGCTTGGCTTTTGACTCAATAGTCGCGGCGAAGAATTCGATATCGTCTTCAATCGTGCCGTCAGCCGTCAGGATCATGCGGCAGGCGAGGACCGGACGCACTTCGTTGGCGCGCAGAGAGCACAGGTCGTCAGACAGCTCGCGCGGCAACATCGGGATATTAAAGCCCGGCAGATAGTTGGTGAAGGCGCGAATTTTTGCCGCTTTGTCCAGTTTGCTGCCTTCGGCAATCCAGGCGGTCGGATCGGCGATAGCGACGGTCAAATGCAGCTTGCCGTCGGCGGCGGCTTCGACATACAGCGCATCGTCCATATCTTCGGTGCTGGCGCTGTCGATGGTGACGAAGTCCAGCGCCGTTAAGTCACGACGTTCCAGACCTTCATCCAGCAATTCGGTCGCCACGCCGTCCGGGGCTTCTTTTTCCAGATTGTGGCGAGCCAGCGTGACCCACCACGGAACGAAATGATCGTCGCTGAAGGTAATAAACTGGGTTAATTCGGCATAAAAACCGCGGTCGCCTTTCAGCGGATGACGGCGCATTTCAGCAACGGCCCAGTCACCCTCTTTAAAATCATGGCTCACGCTACGGTCGGCGCGGCAGGGAATAGCGTCTTTCAGCAGCGGATGATCGGGAACGATGGACAGTCGGTCATCTTTCTTATGCACTTTACCGACGAAACGGGTCAGGAAAGGTTCAATCAACTCTTCCGGCTCGGCGCTTTCACGTTCTTTTTCAGTGTGGATCACAGCGCTGATACGGTCGCCATGCATCACTTTTTTCATTTGCGGCGGCGGAATAAAGTAGCTTTTCTGCGCATCAACTTCGAGGAAGCCAAAACCTTTTTCCGTCCCCTTCACGACCCCTTCAACACGAGGAGTCTGGGAATGCAGTTGCTGTTTAAGCTGCGCTAGCAGCGGGTTGTCCTGAAACATAATTAGGTATTTTCGTGGCTAAAAGAGCGGCTGACATTTTTACGCGATAATGCCTGTTGCAGCAAGCGATGTTTGGCATTTTACGTCTGTTGACGAACGATGCCGAGGGCGATTTTCAGACGATTCATCCAACCACACGCTCCGCTCCACGCCAGAATATCGATAATCTGCGCATGGGAAAGCCCCTGTTCAGCGAGGGGCGTTAATTGCGCCGCGCTGAAACGGTCGGGCGCCCGGGTCAAAAGCTGTACCGCCTGCAAGATGACGCGCTCGGTGGGATGGCTTGGTTCCCAGGCTTCTGGCGTACGCTCATCGTGGCGTAATGCATCAGCAAGCTGCGGGGAAACGGATCCGCTTTCGGCCCAGGCGTTAAAACAGCTGGCGCTACCGTTGATGCGCGCGGTCATCAGCGCCACCAGCGAAGCAAAAGGCTGATTCACGCTTAATTGGGTGAGTAATTGATGTTGGGCTTTGAGTATTGTTTCGTGGGCTGCAAGCAGCGGCGCCAGCCCGGACAGGCCAGGATGCGGTAGCCAGTCGGCCAGCAGCACCTGGCGTTCGTCATTGGCATAGCGGAGATCGGTATCGTTGATGTCGGGTGTCCAGGTCAGCTGACCGATCGTAAAATCGTCTGCCGGCGCATCTTCCTGCTGCGGCATTCCCGGCATCCAGCGCACCGGAAAGCCGAGGCCGGCGTGAAACGCGGCAATTGCGCGCGCCTGGAAACCGACAAAACCGACAATCTGATTAATGAGGATCATATCGCGGCTGGTTAACCCGACCTCATCCAGCTGGCTGCGGGAAAGGGTGTTAATGACCGAAGGCGAACCGGCCAGCTGGCGGGCATATTGGGTCATTTGCGCCAGTCGGCGATTGCTCTCACGTGAAGAGTCCGGTCCCGGCAGCGGCGCCAGCCGGGCGGCATAGTGATTACACAGTCGCTGCACGCCATACACCTGAGCGACGGTCAGCGCGGTGCTCAGTCGGTCATAAGCGCTAACGGTTTGTAAGCGATTGACGACGACGGAGGCAGGGAAGAGCGCGTCGGCCAGACATCGCGCTGGCGTCAGCCAGCCCGCATGGGCGTGAAGCCACTCTTCCGGTAACGTCAGATCGAGTAAAAAGCGATCTTCGACATGGGCGGCTTCAGGGACGAGCGGCAGCACATCCACCGGGCAGATTGTTGACTGGGTTTCATGATACCAGTGGTTTTTGCCATACACGCGGCGTTGCTCCATGGGCGTTCCTTGATCGGTATGTGGCGAGCCGCACTTCCGTCGGCCATATATGCATAACTATCCTGGCGTAACCCTGGAGCGGGAGAAAATATTGATACGTGCTAACAAATAGCTGTTTGGAATAACAGGGGTGAATGTAGGTTTCTGGAATGCAGGAAATGCAGGAAATGCAGAGAAGAGCGGGATGCCGCGAAGGCAATCCCTCCTCACGGGGTGAGGAGGGAACGGAACTTATTTCAGTTCCAGCTCGTTCATTGCCGCGATGCTGAAACCGCCATCGACGTGAACGACTTCACCGGAGATACCGGCAGACAGGTCGGAGCACAGGAAGGCTGCGCTGTTACCCACGTCTTCGATAGTCACGGTACGGCGAATCGGGGTAACCGCTTCGCAATGCGCCAGCATTTTACGGAAATCTTTAATGCCGGACGCTGCCAGCGTACGGATTGGACCCGCAGAGATGGCGTTAACGCGCACGCCTTCCGGACCCATCGCGTTTGCCATGTAGCGCACGTTCGCTTCCAGAGACGCTTTTGCCAGACCCATAACGTTGTAGTTAGGAATCGCACGCTCTGCGCCCAGATAGGAGAGCGTCAGCAGCGCGGAACCCGGGTTCAGCATACCGCGGCAGGCTTTCGCCATCGCCACGAAGCTGTAGGCGCTGATATCGTGAGCGATTTTGAAACCTTCGCGGGTGACCGCGTTGACGTAGTCGCCGTCCAGCTGGTCTGCCGGTGCGAAACCGATTGAGTGAACGAAGCCGTCAAATTTCGGCCAGACTTTAGTCAGTTCAGCGAACAGAGAGTCGATGCTCTCATCTTCAGCCACGTCGCACGGCAGTACGATGTCAGAACCCAGTGCCGCGGCAAATTCTTCCACACGACCTTTCAGTTTTTCGTTCTGATAGGTGAACGCCAGTTCAGCCCCTTCACGGTGCATTGCTTGCGCAATACCGTAGGCGATGGACAGTTTGCTGGCAACGCCAGTGACCAGAATGCGCTTACCGGAAAGAAAACCCATAGCTTTAATCCTTATCGTTATTGCTTATTTTTACTTTAACAATCATGGGGTTAAGGTTGTTATTTCAAAATAACTCAAATTTAGCCGAGAATTATATCCCACTGACGACCCCTTGTGTCACGATATTTTCGTGCCTTAATACGTAATGACGACCAGACACACTCCAGTATATCACCGGATATCAGGCTCGTTTTACGCCTCTTGCCCGGCGTTGTGCGGGCTAACGACGGGTTATACCGGTCAGCAAAAGCCGGGCATCAGGCGAGAGTGGAATCAGGGCCCCGGGCGACTGGCTCTGCCACCAGAGCCCTGAGCGCGCGTCATAGCGTTCGCCGGCAAGCTGCCAGCATCCCTGAAGTACCCATGCGATGCCTTCGTTACCGGGATGCTGTTCACCGGAGACCACGCTGACCTGCGCAGCCGCGCGGGTGCGTTGCGTCATAATGTTAAAATCCAGCCCCGGTGCGGAAATGCCTTCGCTACCCAGCGCCCATTCGCCGGAAAATGCCCACGGCTCCCAGCGTCTCAGATGATGATGAATCCCCTCGCCGCGAAGCCAGAGCGGCTGGCCCTCAATTAAGGTAATGATCCGGTCAATGCCGCTGAACCGGGAAAACGGTCCGTCGTGCTCCAGCGTGGCAATGCTGGCTCGCCACAGAAACGGGGCATCGGCGTCAGGCGAGGGCACGCTGACAATTTCGCGGGTTTCGCCGCCGCCGTTTTTCCACGGAGTCCTCGGCAGGGAAGAGAAGTTAAAGGGAGTTATCATCGCAGTTTCACCATCGCTTTGTCGCTTTGTGTAAAGTTTTAGCTACACGCAATTTTCAATTCGATTACAAATTATTTACAGTGCAGCTCACAAATCCATCATCAGGAGGGTGTGCTGATTTGTCAATGCTTGTATATACATGCTCTGTCATCTGAATTTTACGTCCGGCTGGCACCGCCAGAGCGGCATGACTTAAATGAAATCAGGAGAATTATCATGAAGCAGAGCATCACTTTTCGCCAGGTCTGTCTGACAACCCTGTTTTCAGGACTTTTGCTCTGCGGCAGTACGGTCAATGCCAAAGAGTGGAAGTCCATCACCATCGCAACGGAAGGGGGTTATGAACCCTGGAACCTGACGCTGCCGGGCGGCAAGCTCAGCGGCTTCGAACCAGAACTGATGGCTAATCTCTGCCAGCGCATGGGCATTGAGTGCAAGCTGGTGGTGCAAAACTGGGACGGGATGATCGCCGGACTCAACGCCGGGAAATACGATGTGATTATGGACGCCATCGTCATCACCCCGGAAAGAAAACAGGTGGTCTCCTTCACGGTCCCCTATGCCGCAACACCGGCGTCATTTATCGCGGTAAAAGGCACGTTGCTGCCGCCGGCGACCGGAGCCAACCACACCATCAAGCTTAACGATGATGAAAAAGAGATTCAGGCGGCGATTGCGCCATTAAAAGCGGCCCTGAAAGGAAAAACGATCGGTATCGCTTCCGGCACCGTTTATACCCCGTTCATCGACAAATACTTCAAAGATGTGGCCGATATTCGTGAATACAGCAATTCAGCGGACGCTATTTTGGATCTCCAGGCCGAACGTATTGATGCCGTCTTCGACGATATTACCTTCGCCAACACCACCCTTGCGCGTCCGGAAAACAGCAACCTCAACTTCAGCGGCCCGCAGCTGAGCGGCCCCATCTGGGGCGAGGGCGAAGCGATGGGCGTTCGTCACGCTGATGTCGATTTAAAAGCGAAGCTGGATACCGCGATTCAGGCCGCGCTGGCGGACGGAACGGTGAAAAAGCTGAGCGAAAAATGGTTTAAAAGCGATGTCACGCCATAAGTGAGGTTGAAGATGCTTAGTCTGCTGAGTTTTGGTGAGAACGGTTGGGGAACGCTCATCCTGAGCGCGACGCTGACCACGCTGCTGCTGTCTCTCGCCGCGTTAGCGGTCGGCGCCGTGGTCGGCGGCATGATTGCCGCAGCAAAGCTGTCGCCACACGCCCCCGTGCGCTGGTTCGGCTCCGCCTATTCGGTGGTATTCCGCGGCATTCCTGAGCTGCTGGTCATTTACCTGTTCTATTTTGGCGGGTCTGGACTGGTCTCGGCGATTGGTCAGCTGTTTGGCGCCGACGGCTTTATCGAGGTCCCGCCGTTTCTGATTGGCTCGCTGGCTATCGGCTTAATTTCCGCCTCTTATCAGGCTGAAGTTTACCGCGCGGCGCGCCTGGCGCTGATGCCCGGTGAAGTCGAGGCGGCATCGGCAATCGGCATGCCGCGCTGGCGGATTTTTCAGCGCATCATGCTGCCGCAGATTGCCCGCTATTCGCTGCCTGGGTTGTCAAACGTCTGGCAGATGAGCCTTAAAGATTCGGCGCTGGTCTCGGTGACGGGGATTGCGGAGCTAATGCGCGCCAGCCAGATCGCCGCTGGCTCCACCCGCGAATACTTCCTGTTCTATGTGATTGGCGGCGGCTGCTACCTGATACTCACCCTGGTGTCCAACCGGGCGTTTATTCGGGCGGAACTTCGCCTGAATCGCGCCTGGCTGCGCCGTACCGCGGCTCAGGCTTAAGGAGAATTTATGTTTATCGACGTTGCCTTTCTCAGCGATACCTTCCTCAAGCTCTGTGCCGCGCTGCCGGTCACGCTGGGGCTGTTTATCTGCTCCTTTCTCTGCGGCGGCGTACTGGCGGTGGGGGTTCTGGCGCTGCGCATGAGCCGCTGGCCGCTGCTCAGCAGTGTTGCCAAAGGTTACATTCTGGTGTTTCGCGGTTCGCCGCTGCTGATCCAGCTGTTTCTTATCTATTACGGGCTGGGGCAGTTTGGCGTGATTCGCCACAGTTTTCTGTGGCCGCTGCTGCGCGAGCCGTTTATCTGCGCGGTGCTGGCGCTGGCGCTGTGTACCGCCGCCTACACCGCGGAAATCCTGCGCGGCGCGCTGCTGGCGGTGCCCTCTGGCCAGATTGAAGCCGGACAGGCATGCGGGATGTCCCGTTTTCTACTGCTGCGCCGCATCATCGCCCCGGTGATGCTGCGCTATGCGCTGCCGGCCTACTCAACCGAGGCGATTTTGCTGGTGAAATCCACCGCGCTGGCCAGTCTGGTGACGGTGTGGGATGTGACCGGCGTGGCGCAGCAAATTATCCAGAGAACCTACCGGACGATGGAGGTCTTTCTCTGCGCCGCGGTTATCTATTTGCTGCTCAACTTTATCATCGTACAGCTTTATGCGCTGCTTGAGCGTCGTCTGACGCCGCATACCCGGCAAACCCCGGCCACCGTCGCACTCAAACCGGCCGCCAAAGGAGAATAGTATGCACGATCCCCGTCCCGTGACGCTGTCCGTCAGCGATATCCATAAATCCTTTGGTTCACTTGATGTGCTGAAGGGAATTTCTATCCAGGCGCAAAAAGGCGATGTGATCTCGATTCTGGGCGCCAGCGGTTCAGGTAAGAGTACGCTGTTGCGCTGCATCAACCTGCTGGAAACACCCGATGCGGGCGTGGTCAGCGTGGGGGGTGAAACCATTGAGATGAAACACCATGCGCGCGGCCACCGTTTAGCGGCCAACCCTAAGCAGATCGAACGTCTGCGTTCGCGGCTGGGGATGGTGTTCCAAAGCTTTAACCTGTGGTCGCATATGACCGTGCTGCAAAACGTGATTGAAGGGCCGCATTACGTCCTCAAACGCAGTAAGCAGGAGTGCATTGAACAGGCGGAGCAGCTGCTCGATCGCGTCGGCATGTTGAACCGCAAGGATTTTTACCCGGCCCAGCTCTCGGGAGGTCAGCAACAGCGCGTGGCAATAGCCCGGGCGCTGGCGATGGATCCGGAGGTGATGCTCTTTGATGAGCCGACTTCGGCGTTAGATCCGGAACTGGTGGGCGAAGTATTAAAAGTGATGCGCAGCCTGGCGGAAGAGGGGCGCACGATGCTGGTGGTCACGCATGAGCTAGGCTTTGCCCGCCATGTCTCCAACCGCGTGGTGTTTATGCATCAAGGCACGATTGATTGCGACGGCGCGCCGGAGGCGCTATTCGGCGCGCATGGGTCGCCGCGTTTTCAACAGTTTATTTCCAGCCATCACCAACCAGGACAATCCGTATGAACCAACAGGTGCTGTGGGGCGACGCCCCGTTATGCTGGCAGGAGGTTGTGCAGGTCGCCAGAGGCCAGGCGCAGCTGGCGCTCAGCGCCGGCGCCTGGGAGCGCATCGCACAGGGGCGAGCGATTGTTCAGCATATTATCGACGCGGGGCAGATAGCCTACGGGATTAATACCGGCCTCGGAGCCTTGTGCAATATCACTCTGCCTGAAGAGCAGCTGAGCCAGCTATCGCGCAATACGCTGTTGAGCCACGCCTGCGGCGTCGGCCCTCTGCTGGACGACGCCCAGACGCGGGCCATTATGTGCGCCGCCGTCGCCAACTACAGTCATGGTAAGTCCGGGATTTCCTGCGCCATCGTGCAACAGCTGCTCGCCTTCCTGAATCAGCAAATCACGCCGCAGGTGCCTTCGCAAGGTTCGGTGGGCTATCTGACGCATATGGCGCATATCGGTCTGGCGCTGATGGGGATCGGCGAGGTGAGCTGGCAGGGGCGGGTGGTTCCTGCTGCCGAAGCGCTGGCGCAGGCGGGACTATCCGCCATTTCGCCGGGGGCAAAAGAGGGATTAAGCCTGGTCAACGGGACGCCGTGTATGACCGGAATGGCCTGTCTGGCCCTCGACGACGCCAGCCAACTGCTGGACTGGGCCGACGTCACCGGTGCGATGAGTTTTGAAGCGCTGCGCGGACAGATCGTGGCGTTTGACGCCGAGATCCTGGCATTGAAGGCCAGTCCTGGCATGCAGCACAGCGGCGCCCGATTACGCCAGCTGCTGGCCGACAGTCCACTGTTGAGCGCCAGCCAGGGGATACGTACCCAGGATGCGCTCAGTCTGCGATCTATGCCGCAGGTACACGGCGCCTGCCGCGATCAGTTCGATCATGCCGAGCGGCAAATTAACACCGAGCTGAACGCCTGTACGGATAATCCCTTGATTCTCGGCACCCTCGAGAACTGGCGAGTGGTATCGCAGGCGCATCCGCATGGGGAATCGGTCGCCATGGCCTGTGATGTGCTGGCGATTGCGATGGCCGAACTGGGCGCGATTGCCGAGCGGCGTCTGGATCGCCTGGTCAACCCGTTAATCAGCGGCCTGCCGGCGTTCCTGGTGGCCAAACCCGGGGTGAACTCCGGGATGATGATCGCCCAGTACGTCGCGGCCTCGCTTTGTGCGGAGAACAAGCAGCTGGCGCAGCCGGCGGTGCTTGATAATTTTGTGACCTCGGCGCTGCAGGAAGATCACCTGAGCCTCGGGACCGGCGCGTCGCTCAAGCTACAGCGCCTGCTGGCCAACCTGTATCAAATTATGGCGATCGAGTATCTGCTGGCCGCTCAGGGGCTGGAGTTTCATGCTCAGGACATGCTGGCAGCCGGCACGCGTCACGCGCTGGCGCTGCTGCGACAGCGCGTGGCGACATGGGAAGACGATCGCTGGCTGGCGCCAGAAATCGCCAAAGCGGTGGCGACCATCAAAAGCCATCGGGCTGACTGGATGGCATCGCGCCTGAACGGTCAATAGCAACAGAATAAGAAAATAAAACACAACAATAACAATAATCTATAGCGAGGAAATAATGTCTTCTTTTTCACCAGCCGACCGGCAGTCAACCCAGCGCGAACAGGGGTTAACGGAAACGCGGTCGATCGATTATATTCCTGACCGCGAACGCCACGGGCATCCCTTTAGCCAGTTTACGCTGTGGTTCGGCGGTAATCTGCAGATTACCGCCATCGTCACCGGTGCGCTGGCGGTGGTGCTGGGGGGCGATGTTGTCTGGTCGCTGATTGGGCTGTTGGTGGGGCAGGTGCTTGGCGCGGCGGTGATGTCCCTGCATGCGCTACAGGGGCCGCGCCTGGGGTTGCCGCAGATGATCATCAGCCGGGCGCAGTTTGGCGTGTTTGGTGCCGTGGTGCCGCTGGTGCTGGTGTGCGTGATGTATGTCGGCTTTTCGGCCAGCGGTACCGTACTGGCCGGTCAGGCAATGGCAAGGCTGCTGTCGATCTCTGACGTGGCCGGCATGTTGTTGTTCAGCGCGATTATTATTGTGATTGCCGTGCTGGGCTATAGGGTCATCCATAAGCTGGGCAAAGTGGCGAGCGTGGTCGGGGTGCTGGCGTTTGTCTATCTGTTCGTGACGCTGCTGCTGTCCGCCAATCTGCCGGCGATCGCGCAGAATAACCATTTTTCTCTGCCGATGTTTTTACTGGCCGTGTCGTTATCATCGTCGTGGCAGATTGCGTTCTGCCCCTACGTTTCCGATTACTCTCGCTATCTGCCGCGCAATGTCTCGGGCGCGAAAACGTTTTTGTGCGTCTTCAGCGGTACGGTGCTGGGGACTCAGGCATCGATGACGCTAGGCGTTCTGACGGCGGCTATCGCCGGCAGCGCGTTTTCCGGCCATGAAGTGAGCTTTATCGTCGGGTTAGGCAAAAGCCAGCTGATGGCGATGGTGATTTACTTTGCGATCTGCTTTGGCAAAATCACCTTTACCACCCTGAACGCCTACGGCAGCTTTATGTCGCTGAGCACCATCGTTTCCGGATTTCGCCGTCAGGCTTCGCTGTCGAAGCGGGCGCGTATTCTCTTCGTGGTGCTGATGGTGGCTATCTCATGCGTGATTGCGTTGTTGAGCGAGCCGGCGTTCTTAAAGAACTTCACCCATTTTCTGCTCTTCCTGCTGGCGTTTTTCGTTCCGTGGAGCGCCATCAGTCTGACCGACTACTATCTGATTTCCGCAGGCGCCGTGGATATTCCCGCGCTCTCCGATCCGCAACAGCGTTACGGATACTGGAACATCTACGCGATTATCGTTTATGTGGCCGGCGTGCTTATCCAGCTGCCGTTTATTGAGAACCCGCTGTATCACGGCTCGCTGACGTGGCTGTTTGCCGGCAACGATGTCTCCTGGATTATCGGCTGGTTCGGGACCGGGGCTCTTTACTACGCGCTGCGTCGTTTTGATCGTCGCGTGCTGCCGACGCAGAGCGTGTTCCCGGACTAGGGCCGATGGAGCTGCTGCCGGCGCGGACGGTTATTTACCGTCTTTGCGCCAGGCATCGGCGGTCAGCGCCTCGCCAAAGTGGCCGGCAATCAGACGTCGGGTGAGGTCGTGCAGCGGTGACGCCAGCACATCGGCAGTACTGCCGCGCTCGACGACCTCGCCCTGATGCATCACCAGAACCTGGTCGCTGATATGCTTCATCATCCCCAGATGCTGGGTCACGTAGATATACGAAATCCCCTGTTTCTCCTGTAACTCCAGCATCAGGTTGATCAGCTGCGAACGCATTGACATATCCAGCGACGCCAGGGCTTCATCACAGATGATCACTTTCGGACGCAGAATCAGCGCGCGCGCGAGGCCCAGACGCTGCTTCTGGCCGGGAGCCAGCATATGTGGATAGTAGCTCACGTGGTCCGGCAGCAGGCCGACCATTCGCAGCGTCTCAATAATCTGCTTCTCCCGCGCCTCTGGTTCGAGGTCGGTATTCAGGCGCAGCGGGAAGTCGAGGATCTGCGAAATACGCTGCCGCGGGTTCAGCGAGGTCGACGGGTCCTGAAAGATCATGCGGATACGCTGACTGCGGAAAGAGTAGTCGCCAAACGTCAGCGGATGATCGTCAATCAACAGCTCGCCGGATGTCGGTTCGATCATGCCCGCCAGCATTTTCGCCAGGGTCGATTTTCCTGAACCGTTCTCGCCGATAATCGCCAGCGTCTGGCGTTCGCGCAGCGTAAAACTGAGCGGTTTCACCGCTTCCACCATCTGACGACGAAACCAGCCGGTACGGTAGCGAAAGGTCTTACTCAGATTACGGACTTCGAGCAATGTTTCGACCATTTCACTCTTTCTCCATGTTTAGCGGGAAATGACAGGCGTACAGATGCGTTCTGGCTCCGGTCAGGCGCGGCGTTTCAATGCATTCACGCTGCGCGTAGGGGCACCGCGGTCCAAGACGGCAGCCGATCGGCAGCTGCTCGAGCAGAGGGATGGCTCCCGGCAGCGTATTCAGGCGGCTTTTATGCGGGAGCGCGCTGCCAAAATCCGGGATCGCGCGGATTAATGCCTGGGTATACGGATGATGAGGCGTTGTCACCAGCTCTTCGCTGGGCGCCGTTTCTACCGTTTGTCCGCAGTACATGACATTGATTTTATCCGCCCATTTGCTGAGCATCTGCATATCGTGGCTGATCAGCAAAATGGTGGTGTTATTGTTCTGATTCAGACGCGTAAGCAGGCGGATGATTTGCGCCTGGGTTGTCGGTTCCATGGCGTTGGTCGGCTCATCGGCGATCAGCAGACGCGGCTGGTTGGCGAGGGCGATGGCAATCATCACCTTCTGACACTCCCCGTCGGTTAATTCGTAGGGAAAACTGCGCATGGCGTCTTTGTGATCTTTAATCCCGACACGATGCAGCAGTTCGATGGCCCGGCGTTTTCGCCAGCCGATACGCTGCCACCAGCGGCCTTTAAAGGTCCAGCCGGGGATATTCTGCATTAACTGCAGGCCGATACGCTCCGACGGATCGAGACAGGACTGTGGCTCCTGAAAAATCATCGACACGTTGTGGCCAATCAGCTTGCGGCGTTCGCGGCTGGAAAGGCGTAAGAGATCGATATCATCGAAACGCATACGGTCGGCGGTGACCCGCCAGTTGTCTTTGGTGACGCCACAGATCGCTTTGGCAATTAAACTTTTACCGGAGCCGGATTCGCCCACCAGGCCGCGAATCTCACCTTCCGCAAGGGTCAGGCTGACGCGGTCGACGGCTTTGACCCAGCCCTCGTTGGTTTTGAACTCAATGGTCAGGTTGCGAATATCAAGTAACGGCATTATTCCACCCCGGCGATAATGGCGCGGCGGATCCCGTCGCCCAGCAGGTTGACCAACAGGACGCTAATCATAATCGCCGCACCGGGCAGCATTACCGTCCATGGCGCGACGTAAATCAGCTCCAGCGCGTCGCCCAGCATCGCCCCCCATTCCGGGGAGGGAAGCTGGGCGCCGAGGTCGAGAAAGCCCAGGGCAGCGATATCGAGAATCGCCATGGATAATGCGCGGGTGATCTCCGTGACCAGCCCGGAGGCGATATTCGGCAGCACCGCAAACCAGAGAATATTTAATGTCGACGCGCCGTCGAGACGGGCGGCGATGACGTACTCTTTTTCCAGCTCATCATGCACCATGCTGTAGACCGAACGCACGATACGCGGCAGCAGCGCCAGCCAGACGGCGAACATCGCGTGGCTCAGATGCGGCCCGGCGAAAGCCACGACAATAATGGCCAGCAGCAGCGACGGAATCGACAGCAGGGTATCGAGGATATGGTTCAACATCGCCGACAGCAGGCCATGGGTTGAGCCGGCGACGACGCCGAGCACCAGGCCAAACAGCGTCGCCGCGAAGGTGACGACAAAAGCGCCGCCGACGGTCGGCGCCGCGCCGCTCAGCAGACGGCTCAATACATCGCGACCGAGATCGTCGGTCCCGAGGAAGAACGACACTTCGCCATAGCGCGACCATGACGGCGGCAACAGCTGGTAGCCAAGAAACTGCTGATCGATACCATAAGGGGCAAACCAGCCGCCGAAGACGCACAGCAGCACCAGACCCGCGCAGCCGTACAGGCCGATCATCGCAGTCGTGTCGCCGTAGAATTTTCGCCAGACGGTACGCAGCGCCCCGGGCGGACGCTTTTCCAGATACACACTATCGTAGGGCATACCATTCCTTATGTTTCAGCGGGTTAGCCATCGCACCCAGAATATCTGATATCACGTTGACGGTAATCACCAGTGCGCCAATGACCATCACGCCGGCCGAAATGGCGGCGTAATCCTGCTGGCGAATCGCGTTTATCAACCAGCGACCGAGCCCCGGCCAGCTGAACACCATTTCAGTGATCATCGCCAGGGTCAGCATGGTTGAAAACTGCAGCCCAAGACGTGGGATCACCGGCGGCAGAGCGTTGTGCAGCACGTGGCGGTGTAAAATCGTACGTCGCGACACGCCGCGGGTAGCCGCCGCCTTCACGTAGTTGGTGTCATACACTTCGCTGGTGCTGATGCGCATCAGGCGGATCACTTCGGTGGTGGGGGCGACCGCCAGCGTCAGTACCGGCAGCACCATATGGCGAACGGCGCTGACGATCATCTCATGGCGCCACGGCGAATCGGACAGCCAGGCGTCAATCAGCGCAAAACCGGTAACCGTTTTCACTTCGTACAGCAGGTCGAAGCGCCCGGAGACCGGGAACCAGCCGAGGGTCAGAGAGAAAAAGAGCGTCAGCAGCAGCGCCAGCCAGAACACGGGAATCGAGAAGCCAAGCAGCGCGAGGGCGCTGATCAGCGTATCGGGCCACTTGTTGCGCATAATCCCCGCCAGCATACCGACGGGGATACCCACCAGCAGCGCGAAGCCAAACGCGAGGATACACAGCTCCATGGTGGCAGGGAAAACCTCTTTCAGCTGTTCGGAAATCAGCTGACCGTTAATGCTGGAGACCCCGAAGTCCCAGTGCAACAGCCCGCTGAACCAAAACTGCCAGGCGTTCCACAGCGACGCGCCCTGCAGCGGGGCGTGGGGGGTAAAATAGCTCAGGCTGAAGCCGACGAAGGTCAGGAAAAAGAGGGTGACCAGCAGCAGCAGCAGGCGGCGCAGGGTAAAAATAATCATGGTTTTTTCACCTCGTCTTTTTTCTCCCGCGAGACGCCCGCAAAGGAAGCGTTGCCAAACGGACTCAGTATCAGACCTTTCATATCATAGCGGTAGGCCTGCAGACGCAGCGATGACGCCAGCGGCAGCACCGGCAGGTCGCGGGCCAGGATATGCTGCGCCTCTTTATAGGCTTCAATGCGCGACGCCAGCTGCTGCGAGCGCAGGGCCTTTTGCAATACCTCGTCAAATTCGCGATTGCACCAGTGGGCGAAGTTGGTCTGTGAGGCAATGGCCGCACAGCTCAGCAGCGGGCGGAAAAAACTATCCGGGTCGTTGCTGTCCGTGGCCCAACCGGAGAGCGTCAGATCGTGGTTCATGTCCATCAGCCTGGCCTCCTGGAAACGGCCTTCGACCGGCACAATAATCACCTTCACGCCAATTTGCGCCATGTCCGCCTGAATCAGCTCGGCGGTTTTCAGCGGGCTGGGGTTCCAGGCCTGTGAGCTGGTGGGCACCCAGAGCTTGAGCGTCAGCTTTTCCAGCCCCAGCGCTTTGAGCCGCTCGCGCGCTTCTTTTGGATTGTATTCGGTAATTTTAGCGTCGTTATCGTAGGCCCACGAGGCGCGCGGCAACATCGACGCGGCGGTTTCCGCCGTACCGTAATAAATAGACTGCATCAGGCGTTGGTTGTTGATAGCCAGCGCCAGCGCATGGCGAACTTCCGGTTTATCCAGCGGCGGCCGGGCGGTATTGAACGCCAGCCAGGCGATATTCATTCCCGGGCGTAGCGTCAGACGCAGACGGGGATCGTCGCGTAAAATGGTCAACTGGCTGGCGGCAGGCCAGGCCAGAACGTCGCACTCACCGGTGAGCAGTTTCGACAAGCGGCCGGTACCGCCGGAACCGAGGTCGACCACCACCTGCGGCATCAGCGGTTTACCGCGCCAGTAATCCGGATGGCGCTGCAGGCGCACGTATTGCCCGGCGCGGTACTCTTCCAGCTGGAACGGACCGGTACCGACCGGTTGACGGTCAAGCTGTTCCGGACGATCGGCTTTGGTCAACTGCGCGCCGTATTCCGCAGACATGACCGACGCATAGTGGGTGGCCAGGTGCCAGAGGAACGAGGCATCCGGGCGCTTCAGGCGAAATTCGACGGTTTGGTTGTCCAGCTTACGCACGCTTTCGACGCTGTCGGCGAACTGTAAGCTGTCGAAATAGGGGAAGCTGCTGCCGTTGACGCTGTGCCACGGATCGTCGCGGTTAAAAATACGACTGAAGGTGAAAATCACATCGTCAGCGTTAAAGGCGCGGGTGGGTTTAAACCAGGATGTCGACTGGAAAGGGACGTGGCTACGCAGATGGAAGCGGTAAGTCGCGCCGTTATCCAGGACTTCCCAGCTTTCGGCCAGCTCAGGGACCAGACGGTAGGTATAGGGATCGACATCCAGCAGGCGATCGTACAGCTGGGCGGCTAACGTGTCGACAATCAGACCGCTGCTGACTTTCTGCGGGTTAAAGGTATTAACCTGACCGCTGACGCAGTAAACAAAGCCGCTATCGCGAATATCGGCATTCGCAGGCAGCGTGGGCGCGGCAACAGCCTGCCCGCACAGCAGCGATGCTACCGCCAGGAGAGAAGATATTTTCAGGCGCATAATGTTTTTATGATGATAGAGCGGTGCTCTATCTTATTAATATTGAATGACATATTCCATCACCTTCAACGCTCACAGGGACAATATCACGACGGCTGCGCCGCTGTGCTGTTCCGCAGGTTCGAATGCATACCACACCGCTACTTCGAGTATACCTCGTAAAACCACCAGGCGTTTTTATCCTCCATCTCCCTGAATAAACGGACAAAGCGTACGAGAGCACGGGTTGCGCCGATCGTGATGCTGTAAAGGGAGCTGTGGATTGATATTCATCAAAAACCTGAGGGTATGGTGCTCTTTTAGGCGCTTCTCAGCATATTCATGCGGTGTATGGCGGATAATGAAACATGGTATCTTTTTATTGCCACTTTCTCCAGTTAGCTGTTAATTCACCGACGCTTACAGCGGAAGTAAGCGGTTATATCGACCGATATAATCCTTTGGCGTGATTTCGATCGCCGTCCCACCCCGATGGGTGGCAACAAAGCTGCGCAGAACCAGTCCGCTGCACTTCTCGCTAATTTCCCAGCCCTGTTCGCTGTAGGAGTCCAGGGTTGAACGGATACATAAATCGGAGAAGATCATCATTACGGAGAGGGCGGGCGAACGATGGTTTTTCATCGTGTGGGTCAGGCTGACATGGGCCGCATAGCGACTAAGAGTATGAATATTAACCGGAATCATGTGCGTTTTCAGTCCATTGAACGATGATGCGCAGACTATAATTCACATTGGCACATCTTACCAGTTACAAATAATTAACTCGGAGGGCGGGAGCGCCGGGGGTCATTCAATACCGACGATGCGGGATAATGCGGGCCGGCCGTCTGCGACTTACCCGCATTGCTTCATACTCTGTCAAGTGAGCGATTGCGACAGATTGGCCAGCGCAAATTTAAGCACGCTGTCGCCGTTGAATGCTGCGTAGGGCAGGCTCTCAATAACCGCAATCTCCTGTTGGTCTTGCAGCACATTAGCGATCTCATCCCTTTTATATTGAATATGCGGCGCCACTAATACAGCGTTGTAGGCCGGGGCAACGCTAAACACATTCTCCAGGCCTACGGCGCTAATTAACAGATTCAAACCCTGCGCATCCGCTATTTTTTGCATTTTCTTCGCTAAGATGTTCGCTGTCTCGCCGGACAGGCAACATATCAGTAATTTTTTCACGGTTTTATCCTCGATGGAGTACCGCAACTACCTTATTCCGCTCCCGGCGGAGAAAATGCGTGGCCCATCAATTTTGTCTGACAAATTTATCCGGGCGGCGAGATAAAAAAAGGGCCGCCGGCTCAGCGCGCGCTAAGCATACGGCCGCCTTTTTGGTGACATTGTCACTTATCGTGATTCAGGCGACGCAGATCGTCCAGCAGGCCCGGGCCGGTGGGCCGCCAGTTCAGCTGCTGACGGGTCCAGACCGAGGTTGCGCGTAAATCCATGCCGGCGAAGGCGGCAAACCAGCCAAAGTGGGCCGCCGCGCGATCGGCGCTCAGAGACTGCAGCGGCAGGTGCAGTTTCTCCGCCACCGCCTCGGCGATGCGCAGAGAGGGGATCGCCTCTTCATCAACGGCATGATAGCGCCTGCCGGCCAGACCTTGTTCCAGTACCCGCAGATACAGCGCGGCAACATCGCTGATGTGGGCGGCCGACCAGCAGTTATTCCCCTCGCCGACCACGGCCACGACCCCTTTTTCTGCCGCCTGCGCGATGTAATAGGTCAATAAGCCCTGGCGGGTGGTGTCATGCACCTGAGGCAGTCGCACCACCCGGACATCAACCCCGGCATCCAGCAGCCGGTTTCCCGCACGCTCTGAGGCGACGCGCGGGTTCGGGTGCCCGGGGTTGAAGTGCATTTCACTGGCGGGTAGTCCGTTACCGATGTCACCCATGGCGGTACCGGAGGTGATGATGAGCGGCCGCCGGCTGCCTTTCAACGCCGCGCCGATGGCGAGAATAACGCGGTGGTCTTTTTCGCAGTTTTCCACAAAGCGGCTGAAATCATGATCGAAAGCGGTGTGGATCACCGCATCGCAGCGGGCGACCGCCGCCAGCAGCGAGTCCGGATCTTCCAGGGTTCCGTACTGCACTTCTGCGCCTGCCGTCTGCAGCGCGAGGGCGCTGGCCTCTGAACGCGCCAGGCCGGTGACCTGGTGCCCGGCGGCCAGCAGTTCGCTGAGAATACGTGAGCCGATAAATCCGCTCGCGCCGGTGAGAAAAATTCGCATAACCTGCCTCCAGAATGAGTATCCAGGCTATGGTAGTCTTAACGCGATACGATAAAAGTAGAGACATTATCAGGGTATAAAGACTAACAGGCTGAGTATGAGCGACTCTTCAACGTATGCATTGGGTGAATTTCTGCGGGCGCGGCGTTTACGGCTCGATCCGGCAACATTTGGCTTCACGCCAGGCCGTCGGCGCACGCCCGGGCTCCGGCGCGAAGAGGTTGCTCAGCTGGCAAATATCAGCCCCACCTGGTACACCTGGCTGGAACAGGGGCGCGGCGGAGCGCCATCCCGGGAAGTGCTGGGCCGTATTGCCGGTGGATTAAGGCTGACAAAGCCGGAGCGTGAACACCTGTTTATTCTGGCATTTGGCCATCCGCCGGAAACCCGGCTGATTGTCTCCGACGACATTACCCCGCGTTTACAGCGGGTGCTGGATGCCTTCCCCGTTCCGGCGATCGTCAAAACCGTCGCCTGGGATGTGATTGCGTGGAATGATGCCGCCGCCCGTGTACTGACCGACTACGGCCGGCTGGCGCCCGCCGAACGTAATATTCTCCGTCGCCTGTTTACCCACCGCTCTGCGCGCAGCGCGCTGGAAGACTGGTCGTCCGTTGCCCGCCTTATCGTCAGCGCCTTTCGTGCCGATGTTGCCCGGGTAGGCGCATCGCCGGAAAACGAACGGCTCATCGCCGAACTCTGCCGTCAGAGCCCGGAATTTAACACCTTCTGGCGCAGCAATGATGTGGCCGGGCAGGGCGAAGGCTTTAAGCGCATGCATCATCCGCAGCTTGGTATGATTGAGCTGGAGTTTTCCACCTTTACCGTTGATGGCCGCCCGGACCTCACCATGATGGTATTTAACCCGGCAACCGAGGAGAGCCGGGTGAAAATCCATGATTGGGTAAAACAGGGAACGCCGTTATCTGATGGTGGAGAGGTTAGTCACTTACCGGGGTAAATTCGTAGAGAACCAGGGCGTTGCTTTCCAGCGAGTCGACGACATGCCAGCCGTTTTCCTGCCGCTCTTCTGAGACGCTCAGCGCCGGGCGGGCTTTGTGCATTATCCAGTGATAATCCTCTTCGTCCGGCCCGCTCTGGCTGCGGAAGGCATCAAAAAGCGGGAATAACGCCCCGTGATGGCGATCGAAGAGATGCTGTTTAACCCGCCAGCGGCCCTCCAGCCCCAATAGCTGTACGCTATAGGGCTGGCTGAAGCGTTGGATAAAAGCCTCTTCGCTGGAGAGCCAGGGATTGAACACCACCGTATTACGTAACAGCAGCTGGTAATGTTCCCCGTGGCGTAACAGCAGCAGATTTTTGTCATTCACCAGCACCTCCCCACGCAGGCGGCGCCACAGCCACAGCACCCAGTAAACCGGACGCGGGAGGCCGTGCAGATAGTGCAGCGCCAGGCTCGAGGTATCCAGCTTGCCGTTCGCCCGCGCTTCGCCCTGCAGGCCTGAGTTGAGCCAGAACCCGGCCAGCCACACCTGATCCGCCAGCCCCAGCAGGTTATCCATCAACAGCGCGCCGCGAAAGAAACGGCCGTTGGTGTCGCGGGTGTTGCCGGTCAACGTATTCCAGGAGAGCAGCCAGACGGGAAGCGACAGCTGGCGCTGGCGCAGGGCGCTATGGATCTGGCGCAGTTTATGTACCGGATAGTTTTCGCTGGCGGCCAGCCTGCTGCTATCGAGCTGGGCCAGATCCAGCAGTTCGTTCGCATCGGCCTGACAGGCGAGAAAACTGGCTTCGGTCAACAGCGGCGAACGGAGCAGAGTGTCTTCAGCAATGGCGCTCTCCGGGAAGCGATGCCAGATCCCCAGCTGCGACTGCGGCACTATCGCCCGCAGCGTGTCGCGCTGCTGTTGCCAGGCGTGCTGGCGCGCCTCTTCGCTGGCCTGCGGTGACCAGTGCCAGACAAATCGCCAGCTGGCAAGCGTCGCCGGAGGGAAGTGATTCGCGGCGAGGCGTAAAAAACGCTGTAGCAGATCGCAGCGGGTGGTCAGCCCGGTATGCAAAATCAGCCCCCAGCCCATGTTGGCCAGCCAGCTGAAAATTTGCTGCAGCTGGTACCAGCAGGCATAGCCTGCCATCTGCGGGTCATCCCAGCCGGTGGCGAACAGTCTGCTGCTGAGAAACGGGTCGTGAATATCAATCGCATAGACCGGCAGGGTATCGTGCAGCCGCTCCAGCTCGCGGCGGACATCTTCGCGTAATAAATCGTCCAGTTCGCGCACGGTGACCACGATTCGGGTATGGCGTAATGGCGTGGCCCGGCCCGGTAGCTGACGCAGATCAATCTGGCGGGTCTGCTGCGGATTCAGCCGCGGCGGAGGATTATCCCAGCCGTTTTTCTCCGGCTCATTCAGCCGGGCATAGAGGCGCTCCACGGCTACCGGCTGCCAGATATCGGCCTGGCCTATCCGTGAACGGACGGATTCCTGGTGGCTCTGCGGATGCTGCTGGCGAAACTGACGCGGCGTCAGTTCATGCAGCCGTTTAAACAGGTCGCTCATGATGCGGGTGCTGGCGAACCCCTGCTCCTGGGCGATCTGCTGCACCGACTTGCGGGTGGTGAGGAGCTGTTCCGCCGCCTTGTTGAGACGCAGAGCGGTAATGTACTGCACAAAGCTTACGCCGACCTCCTTGCGAAACAGCCTGGATAGCCAGGCTTCGGAGACAAATTCGGCCGCGGCGACATCGTGTAGCGAAAGCCGCTGCTGATAGTTGGCCTCGATCCGCGCCACCACCCGGGCAATGCGGCGGCTCCACTTCTCCGCTCCGCGCTGTGTCCTGGCGATGACAGGCCGGGTGTAGCGAGTAGCCAGCAGCAGGGCAATTTCACTGAGCCAGCGATTGGCTTCCAGGCGGTAGCGGGACTGGTGATTCACCAGTTCAATGACCAACAGCTGGCGCATCAGATGGCGCAGGTTATCATCGGCATCGCGGGTGGCGTCGGTGACCTGGTAGTCAACGGCGAAAAAATCACCGTCAAGACGCGTCAGCCAGCCATAAGGCAGGGTCAACAGCATCACCGCATTGGCGGCGGCGGCGGTCAGGCTCCAGCGCTGATGACGGTTCACTATCGCCAGGTCGTCAGTATCCAGCTGCTGACGGAGATCGCCGTCATGCAGCCCGACGCGGCCTTCCAGCACCCACAGCAACGTTAAGGCATCGCTATCCTGTTGACTGTACTGACGAACATCGCGAACCACGACGCTAAAATCGCCTGAATGGTGTTCCACCGTAACGTCCCCTCAAAGACAAAAAATAACAGGTTATTTTTTGTCATAACCGATTTGTATGAAAAGCACTCATGAATAATCCGTCAATATAAAACAAAAAACAGCGCATCGTAGACTTTTTAACCGCATAAACTCGGAAGTGTCGCGCAAACCCAATGAAGGAATAACAAAAATGACACATCCACTTATTGAGGCCTTACAGGTTAATGAAGCGCAGTTTATCGCCCTGCGTCGCCGTTTTCATCAGCAGCCGGAGATCGGCTTCGAAGAACATCAAACCAGCGATGAAGTGGCACGCCTGCTGACCGAGTGGGGCTATGAGGTGCATCGTGGTCTGGCGGGAACCGGCGTGGTCGGGAGCCTGACCGTCGGCAGCGGTCAGCGTCGCCTCGGCCTGCGCGCCGACATGGACGCGCTGCCGATGCAGGAGGCGAGCGGTAAAGCCTGGGCCAGTCAGGTCGATGGTCGTTTTCACGGCTGCGGTCATGACGGACACACCACCACGCTCCTGTACGCCGCCGAGTATCTGGCGCGTACCCGGCAGTTTAATGGCACGCTACAGCTGATTTTTCAGCCCGCTGAAGAGCTGCTGTACGGCGGGCGGGTTATGGTGGAAGACGGCCTGTTCGATAAATTCCCCTGCGACCTGATCTTTGGTCTGCACAATATGCCGGGGCAGGCGGTGGGTAACATTGGCCTGCGCGACGGCGCCATGATGGCCTCCTCCGATACCCTGCATATTGAGGTCAAGGGAGTGGGCGGGCACGGGGCGGTACCGGAGCATACCGTTGACGCCACGCTGGTTGCCTGTCACATCACGCTGGCGCTGCAATCCATCGTGTCGCGCAATATCACGCCATTTGAACCGGCGGTGGTGACCGTCGGCAGTATTCAGGCGGGACATGCGCCAAACATTATCAACGATAAGGTGCTGATGAAGCTGACGGTCCGCACGCTGAATGAGCAGGTGCGGGAAACGGTCCTGCAGCGCATTCACGATATTGCCGTTGCCCAGGCGGAAAGCTTTAACGCCACGGCCACCTTAACCCACGTCAACGGCAGTCCGGTGCTGAAAAACGATCCCGCCGCGAATCAGATGGTGCGCGAGGTGGCGACGTCGCTGTTTGGCGAAGCGCAGGTCGGGGAGGTGAAACCGTTTATGGGCAGCGAAGATTTTGCCTTTATGCTCGAACATAATCCGAACGGGTGTTATTTCACTATCGGCGCCGGAGATGAAGCCGATCGCTGTATGGTGCATAACCCCGGCTATGATTTTAACGACGAGATCCTGCTCAAGGGCGCGGCGCTGTGGTGCGGCCTGACGGAACATTATCTGCGCTAACGACCCGCGACCGGGAGGACCCTATTTTGACACTCCCCACCCTGAAGGAAGGGGATTCTTGTTTCGCGGAGTCGAACCTGAGCCGCACTAAGCGTTTTAGGATTTACAGACTCTCCACAAGCTAACACTGCCAGTCCGGCAGCTTTTATATTCCGGGCCGCGTTAATGTCACGGTCATGGTCTGCGCCGCATTCAGGGCAGTGCCATTTCCGAACATCAAGAGGCATTTTTTGCATGGTGAAACCGCAACAGCTACAGCGTTTTGAGGACGGAAAATACGGGTCAATTGCGACCACGCTACGCCCTGCCCATTCGCCTTTATACCGGAGCTGGCGCACGAATTCGCTCCAGCTCGCGTCTGCTATCGCTTTGGATAGTGACGGGTTGCGGAGCATGTTGTTCACCTTAAGGGATTCGACGCAAACAACCTGGTTATCGTTAATCAGTTTGCGGGTTGCCTTGTGCAAGGCATCCAGTTGGCAATCGGCAATTTTTGCGTAAAGTCGGGCAACTTTTAAGCGAGCCCTGGCGCGGTTTTTCGACCCTCTGGCCTTTTTGCTTAACCGGCGCTGGAGTAGAGCCAGGCGTGCTGCGTATTTAGCAGTATGGCGGGGATTGCTTTGTTTAAATCCGGTATCGGTGACGAACAAATCTTTTAAACCGACATCAATGCCGACGGTGGAAGCGGCGATCGGCAGTGATACAGGTTCAGACTCGCAAAGGCAGGAGACGAAATATCGTCCGGCGGCATCTTTTGAAATAGTGACGGTAGAGGGTGCAGACGGTAATTCACGGCTCCAGCGCACGTCTAAAGGCGCTTTGCATTTTGCCAGTACAACCTGCCGTCACGGTATTTAAACGCGCTGGCGGTCAGCTCTGCCGTCTGTTTATGGCGTTTGCTCTTAAAGGCAGGATATGCGGTGCGTCCGGCGAAGAAGTTCGAAAACGCCGTTTGTTGGTGGCGCAAGGCTTGCTGTAGTGGCACGCAGGAAACGTCATTCAGCCAGACAAATTCTGGCTCTTTTTTCAGTGCTGTCAGACGGGCACTGGCTTGTGTATAGCCGATTTTCTCCTGGCGTTCGTAGTAGGCATCGGTGCGCCAGCGCAGGATCGAGTTATAGACAAAACGCACGCATCCGAACGTTTGAGCCAGAAGCTCAGCTTGCCCGGGTGTTGGATAAAACCTGTATTTATAGGCGCGTCTCATAGCCTCAGAAAATACGCATAAAAATGTGAAGGATATTGACGATGGTCAAATCAAAAGCAGTCAGGGGGAAACCCAGCTCCTTTCCTCGCCGTCCTAAAAGGACGAAGTATCCCGGAGGCACTCGATGAGCTCCGTATCTCTGACCGACACACCGTTTGTCGGCACCGATCGTCTGCTGGCGGGCATCGTGCTGAGCGTGCTGACCTTCTGGCTGTTTGCCCAGTCGGTTATCAACGTCGTGCCGGCAATGAAAAACAGTCTGGATATTTCCCTGGAGACGCTGACGCTTGCCGTCAGCCTCAGCGCACTTTTCAGCGGCTGCTTTGTTGTCGCCAGCGGCGGGCTGGCGGATAAATTTGGCCGGATGCGCATGACCCATATCGGCTTAGGATTGAGTATTGCCGGTAGTGCGCTGCTGATCCTGGCCCAGGGACCCTGGCTGTTTCTCGCCGGGCGCGTCTTACAGGGGCTGTCGGCGGCCTGCATCATGCCCGCGACCCTGGCATTGATCAAAACCTGGTATGAAGGCAAGGCCCGCCAGCGCGCAGTGAGCTTCTGGGTTATCGGTTCGTGGGGCGGTAGCGGGCTGTGTTCATTCGTCGGCGGCGCCATCGCGACCGGTCTCGGCTGGCGCTGGATCTTTGTCTTTTCCATTGCCGTTGCGCTGGTGGCGCTGCTGCTGCTTCGCGGCACGCCGGAAAGCCGTAGCGCCGGCGCGCAGCAGCAAAAGCTGGATATCAGCGGCCTGTTGAGCCTGATCGCGTCGCTGGTGCTGTTGAATCTGTTTATCAGTAAGGGGCACGGGTGGGGCTGGAGCAGCGGCCTGTCGCTGACGATGTTTGCCGGCTCGCTGCTGGCGGCAGGGTTTTTCATCCGCAGCGGCCTGCGCAAAGGGGACGCCGCGCTGATTGATTTTGCGCTGTTTCGCAACCGGGCCTACAGCGCCGCCGTGCTGTCAAACTTTCTGCTTAACGGCGCGATTGGCACGATGATGATCACCAGTATCTGGCTGCAAAAAGGGCACAATATGAGCCCGCTGGAGACCGGCGGCATGACGCTGGGCTATCTGGTGACCGTTCTGGCGATGATCCGCGTGGGGGAAAAGCTGCTGCAGCGCTACGGGGCCAGGCTGCCGATGATGACCGGGCCGCTCCTGACCGCCGTGGCGATTGTGCTTATCTCCTGCACCTTTCTCGATAAGTCGCTCTATATCGTCACCGTTTTTCTCAGCAACGTGCTGTTTGGCCTCGGGCTGGGGTGCTATGCGACACCCTCTACCGACACGGCGGTAGTCAACGCGCCGGAAAACAAAGTGGGCGTCGCCTCGGGGATTTACAAAATGGGCAGCTCGCTGGGTGGGGCGATGGGAATTGCGGTGACAGCGTCACTTTTTGCGCTGTTTTTACCGCTCGGTATGGCCAGCGCCGCCCAGTATGCGCTGTGGTTTAACGCGGCGATGTGCCTGGGGGCAACGGTGGTCAGCGCCCTGATGCTGCCGCGTCGGTCTCACAGCTGATGTTTTTTGAGCAGCGCCCGCAGCTGGTGGTAGGTTAACCCAAGCAGCGCCGCCGCCTGTTTCTGATTGTACTTCGCCTGCTGCAGACTCGTCTGCAGCAGGTTTTTTTCTTGTTCCTGCTGGAAGGCCCGCAGATCCAGAGGTAGCGTTGGCCCGGCGGGATTCGCGGCAACGTCTGCGGGGGGCGACTGAAGCGGCAGAGGTTGATGGAACGGATTAATGATGATGTTATCCAGTTCGCTGTCGCTGGTGCCGTGGCGATAGACCGAACGCTCCACCACGTTTTTCAGCTCACGAATATTCCCCGGCCAGCGGTAGCCGAGCAGCGTTTCGCGGGCGCGATCGCTGAAGCCGGGAAACAGCGGCAGACCCAGTTCACGACACATCTGGATAGCGAACTGGTTTGCCAGCAGCATAATGTCGCTCTGTCTGTCGCGTAGCGGCGGCAGCTGCACCACATCGAAGGCGAGGCGGTCGAGGAGGTCGGCGCGGAAATGGCCGGCCTCAACCATCTGCGGCAGATCGGCATTGGTCGCACACACCAGACGCACGTTGACCTGCAGCGGCTGACTGCCGCCCACGCGCTCCAGTTCGCCATATTCAATTACCCGCAGCAGCTTTTCCTGTACCAGCATCGGCGCTGTCGCCAGCTCATCCAGGAACAGGGTTCCACCGTCGGCGCGCTCAAAGCGTCCCGGATGACGCTTGCTGGCTCCGGTAAAGGCGCCGGCTTCATGGCCAAACAGTTCGCTATCCAGCAGATTTTCATTCAGCGCCGCGCAGTTGAGGGAGATGAACGGTCCCTGCCAGCGCGAAGAGAGAAAGTGCAGGCGGTTGGCGATAAGCTCTTTACCGGTGCCGCGTTCACCAATGACCAGCACCGGTTTGTCCAGCGGCGCCAGCCGCGACACTTGTTCCAGCACCTCGAGAAAGCTGTTCGCTTCTCCGAGCAGGTTATCCTTGTATTCCGCCATGATGAAATTCGCCATTTAATCGTGTGATTCACCAGGTTACTGTAGCAACCTGCTGTGCAGATAACAACCACTCCTTTTAAAATCAACAAGATAAAAAGTTGGCACAGGATTTGTATTAATCAGCGTAAGTATCATCACAGGCCCCGGCCTGAAATCAGAACTATGAGGATCAACGTTATGGGTATTTTTTCTCGTTTTGCCGACATCGTGAACGCCAACATCAACTCCCTGCTGGAGAAAGCGGAAGATCCGCAGAAGCTGGTTCGTCTGATGATCCAGGAGATGGAGGATACGCTGGTCGAAGTGCGTTCGACTTCGGCACGCGCGCTGGCGGAAAAGAAACAGCTGAGCCGCCGAATTGAACAAGCGCTTGCCCAGCAGGCCGAGTGGCAGGAAAAAGCGGAACTGGCGCTGCGTAAAGACAAAGAAGATTTGGCGCGTGCCGCGCTTATCGAAAAGCAAAAGCTGACCGACCTTATCGGCAGTCTGGAAAATGAAGCGCAGATGGTTGATGAAACGCTGACGCGCATGAAAAAAGAGATTGGTGAGCTGGAGAATAAACTGAGCGAAACCCGCGCTCGCCAGCAGGCGCTGACTCTGCGTCATCAGGCGGCCAGCTCTTCCCGCGATGTGCGTCGTCAGCTGGATAGCGGTAAAATTGATGAAGCTATGGCGCGTTTTGAATCCTTTGAACGCCGCATCGATCATATGGAAGCCGAAGCGGAAAGCCACGGTTTTGGTAAACAGAAAACGCTGGATCAGCAGTTTGCCGACCTGAAAGCGGATGATGAAATCAGCGCACAGCTGGCGGCGTTGAAAAGCAAAATGAATCAAAACAACTAATGGCATAGGCCAGCGCCTTCGGGACAGGCAGGCCGGATCTGGCGGCCTCAGCTAAAGCTGGTCGTGGGTCGATGCCCCGACGTTCTGAAGGATAACGCGTTGCGGCGCTGCTATGCGCCGCCGTTCACTCACTGTAAGGAGTACACATGAGTACGCTTTTTATTGCCATACCCCTGACGCTGTTTGTGCTGTTCGTTTTACCGGTCTGGCTTTGGCTGCACTACAACAACCGCACCGCGAGCGGCAGCTTATCGCAGAATGAACAGCAGCGTTTGCTGCAGCTGACCGACGATGCAAAGCGCATGCGCGAACGTATTCAGACGCTGGAAGACATTCTTGATGCCGAACATCCGAACTGGAGAGACAAATAATGGGCGGACTGGATCTGAATAAAAAACTGTGGCGCGTGCCGCAGCACGGCATGGTAAAAGGCGTCTGCGCCGGTATCGCGCAGTATCTGGATGTGCCGGTCAAGCTGGTACGACTGATTACCGTACTGGCGATGATCTTTGGCCTGTTTTTCTTTGTGGTGGTGGCGTACATCATCCTGACATTCGCTCTTGACCCGATGCCGGAAAGTGAATTGTACGGCGAGAAAATGCCGACCAGCGGTGAGCTGCTGGCCGCGGCGGATCAAGAACTGGCGGCCAGCGAACGCCGCCTGCGCGAAATGGAACGCTATGTCACGTCGGATACCTTTACGTTACGCAGCCGTTTTCGCCAGCTCTAACTGAAATCTGAGGTCACGCATGAATATAAAATGGCAGCAGGCGGGGCAAAAAGTGAAACCCGGCCTGAAAATCGCGGGTAAGCTGGTTCTGCTGACCGCGTTACGTTATGGCCCGGCGGGCGTTGCCGGCTGGGCGGTGAAATCGGTGGCGCGTCGGCCATTAAAAATGCTGCTGGCGGTGGCGCTGGAACCGTTGCTCAGCCGTCTGGCCAATCGTTTTGCCCGCGGGATGAAATGATCGAACGAGGCGATGCGTCAGGCGCATCGTACCGACGTCGACGGGGTGGACGGGGTGAACTCGCGCAGGCGCGCCTGCGCGCAGCCACTGAGGTGAATGCCATCAGCGCTCAGCCTCCGGCATCACGGGCGGGAATCTTGCTACTTATCCTCACCTAATAGCTTATAATCAAAGCACTTTCCTTCAGAGCATAACAGGATGGCAATGAAGCGATTCAAAACTGAATTTAATGCGCTGGTGAACCGCGGCGTTGACCGCCATTTGCGTCTGGCGGTTACGGGGCTGAGCCGCAGCGGTAAAACCGCCTTTATCACCGCGCTGGTTAATCAACTGCTGAATATTCACTCCGGGGCGCGCCTGCCGCTGCTTAGCGCGGTGAGAGAAGAGCGCCTGCTTGGCGTCAAACGGGTTCCGCAACGTGATTTCGGCATTCCGCGTTTTACCTATGATGAAGGGCTGGCGCAGCTGTACGGTTCGCCGCCGGTCTGGCCGACGCCGACCCGCGGAGTGAGCGAAATTCGTCTGGCTCTGCGTTACCGCTCCAGCGAATCGCTGTTCCGCCATTTTAAAGAGACCTCCACGCTGTACCTGGAGATTGTCGATTATCCGGGCGAGTGGCTGCTTGATTTACCGATGCTGGCGCAGGACTACCTCAGTTGGTCGCGGCAGATGACCGGCCTGCTGCAAGGGCAGCGTGAGGCGTGGTCAGCCCGCTGGCGTCAGCTCTGTGACGGGCTGGATCCGCTGGCACCGGCGGATGAAAACCGTCTGGCGGAGATTGCCGCCGCGTGGACGGAGTATCTGCATGCCTGTAAACGAGAAGGTCTGCACTTTATTCAGCCGGGACGCTTTGTACTGCCGGGAGATATGGCCGGGGCGCCGGCCCTGCAGTTTTTCCCCTGGCCGGATGTGGACGCAATTGGTGAAGCGAAGCTGGCCCAGGCGGATAAACACTGCAACGCCGGAATGCTGCGCGAACGCTTTAAATATTACTGCGAAAAAGTGGTTAAGGGCTTTTACAAAGACCACTTCCTGCGTTTTGACCGCCAGATCGTGCTGGTGGACTGCCTGCAGCCGCTGAACAGCGGCCCGCAGGCCTTCAACGATATGCGCCTGGCGCTGACTCAGCTGATGCAGAGCTTCCATTACGGTCAGCGAACCCTGTTCCGCCGTCTGTTTTCCCCGGTGATCGACAAGCTGCTGTTTGCCGCGACCAAAGCCGATCATGTCACCGTCGATCAACACGGCAATATGGTTTCTCTGCTGCAGCAGCTGATTCAGGACGCCTGGCAGAATGCCGCGTTCGAAGGCATCAGTATGGATTGTCTGGGACTGGCATCGATTCAGGCGACGCAGAGCGGGTTGATTGAGGTTAACGGCGAGAAGATCCCCGCGCTGCGCGGCAACCGCCTGAGCGACGGTCAGCCGCTGACCGTCTACCCCGGAGAGGTTCCGGCCCGGTTGCCGGGTCAGGCGTTCTGGCAGCAGCAGGGGTTTCAGTTTGAGAATTTCCGTCCGCAGGTGATGGACGTCGATAAGCCGCTGCCGCATATCCGCCTGGATGCCGCGCTTGAATTTTTGATCGGAGATAAATTGCGATGAGCGAACCCTTAAAACCGCGTATCGACTTCGACGGTCCGCTGGAAGCGGAGAAAATGGAGGCGCTGAAATCGGCACGTGCCTTTGACGGCGCGGAAGCGGCGAAATTTGCCCCGGCGCGAGTGGATGCGCTGGAGGAAGACGAAGGGGCGGCAGAAGCGGTGGTCGAATCGGTTCTGCGGCCAAAACGTAGTTTATGGCGCCGCATGGTCAGCGCCGGTCTGGCTATTTTTGGCGTCAGCGTCGTGGCGCAGGGCGTACAGTGGACCCTGACCGCCTGGCAAACCCAGGACTGGATTGCGCTCGGCGGCTGTGCGGCGGGAGCGCTGATTGTCGGCGCCGGTGTTGGGTCGGTCGCGACCGAATGGCGGCGACTGTGGCGTCTGCGCCAGCGGGCCCATGAGCGCGACGAGGCGCGGGATTTGATGCACAGTCACGCGGTCGGAAAAGGACGCGCGTTTTGCGAGAAACTGGCGCAGCAGGCCGGGCTTGATCAGGCGCATCCTGCGCTGCAGCGTTGGTATGCGGCGATTCATGAAACGCAAAACGATCGGGAAGTGGTCAGCCTGTATGCGCAGCTGGTGCAGCCGGTGCTGGATGCCCAGGCGCGGCGGGAAATCAGCCGTTCGGCGGCGGAGTCCACGCTGATGATCGCCGTCAGCCCGCTGGCGCTGGTGGATATGGCCTTTATCGCCTGGCGTAATTTACGCCTGATCAACCGCATTGCCACGCTGTATGGCATTGAGCTGGGTTATTACAGCCGCCTGCGTCTGTTCCGCCTGGTGCTGCTGAATATCGCCTTTGCCGGCGCCAGCGAACTGGTGCGGGAAGTGGGCATGGACTGGATGTCGCAGGACCTGGCGGCCAGACTTTCAGCGCGTGCGGCGCAGGGGATTGGCGCCGGACTGCTTACGGCACGTCTGGGGATTAAGGCCATGGAGCTGTGTCGCCCGCTACCGTGGATCGCTGACGACAAACCGCGGCTGGGCGATTTCCGTCGTGAACTGATTGGTCAGCTGAAAGAGACGCTACAAAAAAGTAAAAGCGGTCCGCAGCCCTGATCGCCTTCTGATAACCGCCGGGCGACCGGCGGTTTTAGGACATCTCCCCCGGCGCCCGGGGCTTTGAACGGATATCTTTACGCCATAACGGCCGTTTTTCCGCCATGCTGTCAATAATTGTTGACAGCTATCTTCACGCCAGCAAATAACTGTCCTATTATTCATCCGTCATTGGCCTTTTTAGGGTGAATACTCCCATGCGTCTTGAAGTCTTTTGTGAAGACCGTCTTGGTCTGACTCGTGAATTGCTTGATTTGCTGGTGCTCCGCGGTATCGATCTGCGCGGCATCGACATTGATCCCATTGGCCGAATTTATCTTAATTTTGCCGAGCTGGAGTTTGCCAGCTTCAGCAGCCTGATGGCGGAAATCCGCCGGATTGCCGGCGTCACCGACGTGCGTACCGTGCCGTGGATGCCGTCGGAACGTGAACACCTGGCGCTCAGCGCGCTGCTGGTGGCGATGCCGGAGCCGGTGCTGTCGCTGGACACCAAAGGCAAGGTTGAACTGGCGAACCCCGCCAGCTGCCAGCTGTTTGCGCAGAGCCCGGAGCGGCTGCGCAATCATCCGGTCGCTCAGTTAATTACCGATTTTAACGTCCAGCGCTGGCTGGAGAGCAGCCCGCAGGAGTCGCATAGCGAGCATGTGGTGGTTAACGGCCAGAACTTCGTGCTGGAAATCACCCCGGTCTACCTTGAAGGCGAACACGGCGAACGGGTCCTGACCGGTGCGGTGGCGATGTTGCGTTCCACCGTTCGTATGGGGCGTCAGCTGCAAACCATGACGACGCAGGACACCAGTGCCTTCAGTCAAATCCTCGCCGTCGGCCCGAAAATGCGCCATGTCGTCGAACAGGCTCGTAAGCTGGCGATGCTCAGCGCGCCGCTGCTGATCGTCGGCGATACCGGAACCGGCAAAGATTTACTCGCCCACGCCTGCCATCTGGCCAGCCCGCGGGCAAACAAACCCTATCTGGCGCTGAACTGTGGCTCCATCCCGGAAGATGCGGTGGAAAGCGAGTTGTTTGGCGACGCTATTCAAGGCAAAAAAGGCTTCTTTGAGCAGGCGAACGGCGGTTCGGTCCTGCTGGATGAAATCGGCGAAATGTCGCCGCGTATGCAGACCAAGCTACTGCGTTTTCTTAATGACGGCACCTTCCGGCGCGTCGGGGAAGATCACGAAGTTCACGTCGACGTGCGGGTCATCTGCGCGACGCAGAAAAATCTGGTGGAGCTGGTGCAGAAGGGATTATTCCGCGAGGATCTCTACTACCGCCTCAACGTGCTCACCCTCTACCTGCCGCCGCTGCGCGACTGTCCGCAGGATATCATTCCGCTGACGGAGCTGTTTGTTTCCCGGTTTGCCGACGAACAGGGGATCCCGCGACCGAAGCTTTCCGCCGACCTCAGCACGGTGTTGACCCGCTATAGCTGGCCTGGCAACGTTCGCCAGCTGAAGAACGCGGTTTACCGCGCGCTGACCCAGCTCGAAGGCTATGAGATGCGTCCGCAGGATATTCTGTTGCCGGATCACGATGTGGCCTCGCTACCGGTTGGCGAAGAGGCGATGGAAGGGTCGCTGGATGACATTACCCGTCGCTTTGAACGCTCGGTGCTGACCCAGCTTTATCGCAGCTTCCCGAGCACCCGTAAGCTGGCGAAGCGCCTCGGCGTATCGCATACCGCGATCGCCAATAAGCTGCGTGAATACGGTCTGAGCCAGAAGAAAGGCGAAGAGTAGGCGCTGTCACCGGCGGCTCAGGCGGCCGGTGACAATCTGGCGCCATAGAGGCTTCAACCTTTCGCCCGCTTCTGTATATACTCAGTTTTCTTCATCTTTTTCCAGGAATACGGATGTCAACTTCGCCGGGTCATCTGCTTCAGTGGATGAAACTGCTGGGACTCTCTGCCGGACTCTCCGGGGTTCTGTTCGGGCTGCACCTGCCTGCGGCATTGCTGCTGGGGCCGATGATCGCCGGGATAACGTTGAGTCTGCGCGGGGCGAGCATTCGCGTTCCGCGGCCGTTTTTTATTGCCGCTCAGGCCATTATCGGCTGCATGATTGCCCGCACCTTAACCCCCTCTGTTTTTAGCGTCCTCATCGGGCACTGGCCGCTGGTGCTGCTTATCCTCTTCTCCACGCTTGCCGTCAGCGCGCTGACGGGGTGGCTGCTGGTGCGCTATAGCGCGCTCCCCGGCGCGACCGGTGCGTGGGGCAGTTCGCCTGGCGGAGCGTCGGCTATGGTGGTGATGGCGCAGGAGTATGGCGCCGATGTGCGGCTGGTGGCCCTGATGCAGTATCTGCGGGTGCTGTTTGTCGCGGGCGCGGCGGCGCTGGTGGTGCGTTTTGCCCTGGGCGGCGATGCGCAGGCGATGACCCAGCAGATCGTCTGGTTTCCACCATTGACGTGGCAGCTGCCGTGGACGCTGCTGCTGACGATGGTCGCGGGATGGCTGGGGCTGAGAATGCGTTTCCCGTCCGGTGCGATGCTATTCCCGATGCTGGCGGGCGCGGTGGTGCAGGGAGAGGGCTGGTGGATGCTTGAGCTGCCTGAATGGCTGCTGGCGCTGGCATATGCCGCCATTGGCTGGAGCGTTGGACTAAAGTTTAATAAAGAGATCTTCCTGCTGGCCCTGAAAACGCTGCCGCAGATTATCGCCTCCATTATCGGCCTGATTGTGGTTTGTGCGCTGCTGGCGCTGGGGGTGACCCAGGTGCTGCCGCTCGATTTTATGACCGCTTATCTGGCGACAAGCCCCGGCGGGCTGGATACGGTGGCGATTATTGCCGCAGGTACGCGGGCGGATATGTCGTTTATTATGGCGATGCAGACGCTGCGTCTGTTTACCATTTTGCTGACCGGCCCGATGATTGCGCGTTTGATTTCGCGCTATGCGCCGCAGAAATAAACAAGCCTCCGCAGAACGGAGGCTTAACGTAGCCGGAAGGCCGGCGGTGACGCCATTTTCCGGGATAGCTTGTGGTCTTAGCCTTTCAGCGAAGCCAGGGCCGCATCGTAGTCCGGCTCTTCGGTGATTTCGTTCACCAGCTGGCTGTAAACAACCTGGTCATTTTCATCAATAACGACCACCGCACGCGCGGCCAGACCGGCCAGCGGACCGGCTGCAATGGCGACACCGTAATCGGCCAGGAACTGCGGAGCGCGCAGCGTGGACAGGGTGACGACATTGTTCAGGCCTTCCGCGCCGCAGAAGCGAGACTGGGCGAACGGCAGGTCGGCAGAGATGCACAGCACAACGGTGTTATCCAGCTCGGAGGCCAGTTGGTTAAATTTACGAACCGATGCCGCGCAAACGCCGGTATCGATGCTCGGGAAAATATTCAGTACTTTACGTTTGCCGGCGAACTGGCTCAGCGCGACGTCAGAGAGATCTTTGGCGACCAGCGTAAACGGCTGCGCGGTAGCGCCAGCCTGCGGAATGGTGCCCTGAACAGAAACGGGGTTGCCCTGGAAATGCACGGTTTGTGACATGTTTATCTTCCTGTTTACATATAGTTAACGTCACGGGTAGTGTATGACATCCGTTATCGGCACGGCAAATCCTATTTAATGTTTCCCCTGGAGGAACCTGGGAATGCGAAACCTGCGAGTGTACGAAGAAGCCTGGCCGTTACATACGCCCTTTGTGATTGCCCGCGGCAGTCGCAGCGAGGCGAAGGTGGTGGTGGTGGAAATTGAAGAGGACGGCGTAAAAGGCGTTGGAGAGTGCACGCCGTACCCGCGCTATGGTGAGAGCCTCGCGTCGGTCATGGCGCAGATCCTCACCATTGGCGAGCAGCTGGAAAGCGGCATGACCCGCGAACAGCTCCAGCATCTGCTGCCGGCAGGGGCCGCGCGCAACGCCGTAGATTGTGCGCTGTGGGATCTGCAGGCCCGTCGCGTCGGGAAAACGATTCCTCAACTGCTGGGTATCGGACTCCCCAATCGGGTGGTGACGGCGCAGACGGTCGTGATCGGAACCCCTGAACAGATGGCGGCCAGCGCCGCCGCGCTGTGGGAGAAGGGGGCCCGGCTACTGAAGGTGAAACTGGATAATCATCTGATCAGCGAACGGCTGATTGCCATTCGCAACGTGGTGCCAGAGGCGACGCTGATAGTGGATGCCAATGAATCCTGGTCCAGCGATGGCCTGGCGGCGCGCTGTCAGCTGCTGGCGGACATCGGTGTGGCCATGCTCGAACAGCCGCTTCCGGCGGACGCCGACGACGCGCTGGAAAATTTTATTCACCCGCTGCCCATCTGTGCCGACGAGAGCTGCCACACCCGCGATAGCCTGCCGCAGCTGCGCGGGCGTTATGAGATGGTGAATATTAAGCTGGATAAAACCGGTGGCTTGACCGAAGCGCTGTTTCTGGCGCAGGAGGCCGGGGAGCTGGGGTTTGAACGTATGCTGGGCTGCATGCTCTGCACGTCGCGGGCCATTTCAGCGGCGCTCCCGCTGGTGCCGCTGGCGCGTTTCGCCGATCTGGATGGCCCGACCTGGCTGGCGGTAGATGTTGAGCCGGCGCTGCATTTCAGCACCGGGGTGCTTCATCTCTGAGTGTGCCAGCGCAGTAGATCCATCATTGCCGACAGATGCTTTTCCGTCGCTTCGTCGGCTGAGATGGGCGGAAACTCGGCGGTGATGCAGGGCAGGCCGATATCGGCACACCAGCTGCCAAAAGAGCCGGGGGTTTCGTAACCGACGCTGCCGACCAGCGGCAGGGCAAACGCGTCGGCCAGCCACTGTCCCAGCTCGCTGTGGCCGGGATCTTCAATGCAGGCCAGCGGATCGTGGAAGGAGACGACCCACGCCGGGTGGATCTGATGGATCAGCTGGCACAGTGCCTGGGTTTCCGGTTCTGAACCGGGTTTTTCGCCGGTCAGCAGTACCACATCGCGCTGTTCTGCCGCGCTATTCCAGCGATACACCGTTTCCCCTTCTTTCCAGTTTGCCGCGGGGAAGTTGCGGTTCAGATCGACGCCGCGGGCGTTGGCCCGTAGTCCCAGCTGACAGCCATCGGGATTCACCGCCAGCACGACGTGATGGCGGCGTAATTCCGGTTTCAGGGTACGCAGCGCACAGGAGAGCGTCACGATCGATGAGTTTTCATCGCCGTGGGTACCGGCAAGAATCAGGCCGCTGCGGCTGTCCGCCAGCGGGGCGGGGAACCAGAGCAGCGGCGCGCCAAGATGTGACTGACCATAGCGCTGCGTACCGGGCGGAAAGGCGCCGCGCAGGGGGCGAGGACGGGAAACGGGCATAGGGCATCCTGTTAGCAGGTTATTTTCTGCAGTGTTGTGTAAAAGCCTCCCGGAATCAAATAGTTTCCTGGGGCGGCTAAATCAGTGGACATGTCAATTTTCTATCACAAGCCGTTTGCAATTTCAGGTGATGAAACAAATAATTATCGCTCTGCCAGCTCTGGTTCTTTTATTTTAAAGGGGATCTCATGAAGTATCCTGTCACATTGACATGCGGCGCGCTGTGGTTAGCCAGCGTTTCTTCTCTTGCCTGGGCAGCGGATGTCCCCCAGGGAACCGTATTAGCCGAAAAGCAGCTGCTGGTACGGCATATTAAAGATGAACCCGCATCATTAGATCCCGCCAAAGCCGTTGGTCTGCCGGAAATTCAGGTGATTCGCGATCTTTTTGAAGGTTTAGTCAACCAGGACGCGAAAGGCAATATTATCCCAGGCGTGGCGACCCGCTGGCAGAGTAATGATAACCGCGTCTGGACGTTTACGCTGCGCGATAACGCGCGCTGGTCCGATGGCTCACCGGTGACCGCAGAGGACTTTGTCTATAGCTGGCAGCGTCTGGTTGACCCGAAAACCACCTCGCCTTTCGCCTGGTTCGCCGCGCTGGCGGGGATCAGCAACGCGCAAAATATTATCGATGGTAAAGCGGCGCCGCAGACGCTGGGCGTCACCGCCGTTGATGCGCGTACCCTGCGCGTGCAGCTGGATAAACCGCTGCCGTGGTTCAGTAACCTGACGGCCAGCTTCGCCTTTTATCCGGTACAGAAAGCTAACGTAGAGAGCGGTGCTAACTGGACGCGTCCGGGCAATCTTATCGGCAACGGCGCTTACGTTTTAAAAGATCGCGTCGTTAACGAGAAACTGGTGGTCGTGCCGAACAGCCACTATTGGGATAATGCGAAAACGGTTATTCAGCAGGTGACGTTTGTTCCGATCAATCAGGAGTCCTCGGCAACGAAACGCTATCTGGCCGGCGATATTGATATCACCGAGTCTTTCCCGAAGAATCTGTATCAGAAATTGCTGAAGGATATTCCGGGCCAGGTGTATACGCCGCCGCAGCTGGGAACCTATTACTACGCCTTTAATACTCAGAAAGGTCCGACCGCCGATGAGCGCGTGCGTCTGGCGCTGAGCATGACTATCGACCGTCGTCTGATGGCGGAGAAGGTACTGGGAACCGGCGAAAAACCGGCCTGGCATTTTACGCCGGACGTGACCGCCGGGTTTGTACCGCAGCCGTCGCAGATGGAAAGCATGAGTCAGGCCGAGCTGAACGCTCAGGCCAAAGCGCTATTGCAGGCGGCAGGCTACGGTCCCGGTCGTCCGCTGCAGCTGACGCTGCTGTATAACACTTCAGAAAACCACCAGAAAATCGCGATTGCGGTTGCTTCGATGTGGAAGAAAAATCTCGGCGTGGATGTGAAGCTGCAGAATCAGGAGTGGAAAACCTATATCGATAGCCGCAACACCGGTAACTTTGATGTGATTCGCGCTTCGTGGGTAGGGGATTATAACGAACCTTCCACTTTCCTGTCGCTGCTGACCTCGACCCACAGCGGGAATATTTCCCGTTTCAACGACCCGGCCTATGACAAGATTCTGAGCCAGGCGGCACAGGAAACCTCGGATAAAGCGCGTAATGATGATTACAATGCGGCGGAAAAAATCATCATGAGCAAAGCGCCTGTTGCCCCGATCTATCAGTATACCAACGGGCGTCTGATTAAGCCGTGGCTAAAAGGGTATCCGATTAATAACCCGGAAGATGTTGCCTATAGCCGTACGATGTATATCGAGAAGCACCCATAACGCTTACCTCAGCACCATTTCATCAGGGCGCGGTTATCCGCGCCCTGATTTTTGGCAATATTATTGGCTACGATAGTCCGTTCTGACGTTATGTCAGAGGGGGATAACTTCCTTTTTGCGCAGGCCCGTCTTTATCCTTGTCGCGGCCGCAGTATAAATGCCAGCGCACGGAGGGCTCATTTAGCGTAGCGCAGGGAATATGGTGATCGCGCCCCAAAAACTATGACTTTATTTAGCCGGCATTAAGGAATACGCTGCAGGTGCGGTGGCCGAAAAGGTAAACCGATCGACGATCGTGACTTAAGATTTTTCTTGCGTTTTTAATCCGTGGACTGAAAATCATGCTGCGTTCTTGAATATTCGATGGTTGCATAATAAAGTCAACGCAGTCTAATTGTTGCCCGTTACGGAATACTTTGTATGGTCGCTGTTATTTTAATCTTTATCGTCTGTTTTCTTTTGATTATCACCCTGTGGTCCGTATATTCTTATTAACATAATGTAAAAGGCCGATGCATTTCTGAGTCAACCTTTCTTAATGCAGAGGCAGGTAATGGTTTGATTTACTTCTTTTTTTGGCCAAACAGATTAGCAAATTTTTGCAGTTCCTGTTTGTTGGCAAGATTAAATTTAGTCATTACATTCCGTTTGTGTGAAAACACCGTTTTATAGTTCATGCTTAATTTATTGGCAATATCGGAAGTATTTAATCCAATGCTGGTGGCATAGAGAATCTTTAACTGTATCGCGGTGACCGAATTGCACTGGCAGTCAAGACATCTCCTGAGGCCGCATGATGCTGATTCATTCGTAGTTTTTATGCTGCTGACATCCAGTGCTTTTGCCATGGTCTTTTTGATATTGCCAGGTAAATCTTTTTCGTAGATAAATACAGATCCTTTAATGCAGTTGGGGAGTGGATTTTTTACCACAGGGCCCTTTTGGGAATGAATGATGAAAATTCTGGCGGAGTCGCTTCTGTTATTCAGCGTGTCATGACATAAAGAAAATTCGCCCACCACCATCTCTGTAAAGATGATATCGGCAGTGCTGATGTTTTTTATATTATAGTTGAAATCATAAGTAATGTTTTCATGCTCAATGATGAGATCTTCAATTAATTTCATTATGGCAAAGCGGAAGTAAATATTTTTTATATTAAGTAAGATTCTAGTCATTTAGTGTTCACAGTTAATCGTCAGGGCAAAATATGATAATGTTATATTTTTTATAAATTTTCTTTTATTCATGCATTGCAGCTAAGATATTTCACTACCATTATCTTTGCAAGCGCTGTGGCAAAAATGAGATACAGTCTTACTTTGCTAAGAAAAATCCTATTTAACAATGAATTAGCGCATTGTAATAGTTTGTTTTGTTTTATTTTAAACGAAAATCGCTGCCGCTAGTCGGCGCAGAGGCGTTGAAGAGAGAGATAGCGCTGTTTTAATAAATAAAGGCACAGCGGAAATTATCTGTATTTCATGATCTTTATGCGTCGATAGTATTATTTAGTCAATATGGGTAAAGACAGTGCGGAAGGTTATTACTGCGGGTAACAATGATGTCAGAGTGTGAAATAGCATCGGTGATAAATATGTCGGAGCCCACTCCGCTCGATGCAGCAGGGGAGAATTGATCGCGCCGGGCCCTGGAAAAAAGGGATGCTCTATGACGTCGCGGGTGACGTCGCGGATGGTGTCGCGAGTACCATGCTCTTTCTCATGATAAAGGAGAGAGAATCGACAGATTAATCGCATCATTTCAGGCTGACCACGCTGCGGTAAGGTCAGAGCGACCTGAGTGGATTTGGCCGCGCTGTTTTGCTATCCCGCCGCCGGAGGGCATCTCCCTTCCCTTAATCCGACAGAGCCTCTCCCGTCGGGCGGGAAGCTCAAAGACGCTCCTGGTTCTGTGGCGTATGCGGCGATGATTTCGCGGACTGAAGCGGAAAATGGCCGCTCACTGTACCCCTGCAGGCGTACTGACAGGGGCTGCAAATATATTCGGTTATCGCATTTTTGTGGGCGTGCAGGAGTTCACTCAACGTCTACAGCGCATTCTCCGGGCAGGTGATATCGTCGACATACAAAAGAATGTTATCGACCGACCAGTAGCGGCGTTTTTTATCATTCAGATCGGTGACCCATTTGAACACGCCAGAGCCAGCCAGAGCGATGCAAAACTCATCGTAGCCGGACTCTCCGGCGAAATGCTTTTTTGCCGCTAATTTTATTTTGGCAAGATTGATTTTGGTACTCACGATCAACAGATCCCGGTTGCTTTTCATAGATACAACCGCATCTGTATTTGTTACGAATTTAATATTTCCAGTAGGAAGGTAGTAGATGTAATACGCGACATTGTTTTGTTGTAATGCTGATAAAAATAAAGAAAAATCCAAATCGCGTCGTACACGGTCAAAGATCTGGCTTAGCAGGTCTGGCAGTTCCATCCTTCCCGTCATCCTTAATGGTTAAAAACAATAAAAAACAATAAAATTTAACGATTGTAATATTTATGTAATATAACAAATCAAATTATTTGGCAGAGTGATATTACTCGAGCGAAATTATTCAGGGTAGGGGCTTAATTGTTACTTTTTATTGCGGGATAGCGATGAGAATCAACGGATTTCGATGGCTGGCGAGAGGAACCATTGCCCTGATGGCACCGAGTATGAGATGACCTGACGTTCGCAGACGATTTGTGGGAGAAGGATGCTGAGGGATGACACCGGCGGATGAACTCGGGTGGCCAGCAGCAGACCACCGAGAGGGCAAACAGCATTTTAATTTCGCGGCACGACCTGTCAGTATCAATCGTCCTTCGATGTTGATAAGGCCGTCGAATCACCATCTTGAGTAACCCACGAGAAATTAAAATCTTATTAATGCAATATTATTAATTGGATTTGCTTATGCGTAATATGGCTAAAACTCATGACCTGTGCGTTTAAAGCGACGTCAACCTTTTGACGCGATCTCGCGTTAAACGGGCCATGTCAGACTATCGAACATTAAGATAAATTCATTTTAGAAAGTTCACCGATGCGTGCCTCTCCAGTGGTGGTTTGTTATTAACGCCTTTTTTTGAACGTAAACTGCTGCTTTTTTCTGTCCTTGATATAGGAAACGAGAGAAAAAACAGCAACCAGAAGCAGTACTATAGCTAATACTAAAAAGAATAAGTTTGCCATGTGGTTTAGTCCCCGAGAAGTTCATGGATATTCTTGCTTTTATGAAAGCGAATCTACTCCAGGATTAAGAAAAATCCTAACTAAATATTTTAATGGAATGTGAAAAAAGTTTTTTTAATTCTGTTTATGCCGTTAGTGCGAGATTTTGTGCCAATCATGCCGCGATGGCGTAGCATTATATGGTTATTGATAATGGATTTTTCGCTCAAAAACATCGGATACGCTGCGGTTGGCCTGTGAGGCAGATAAGCAGGAAAAAGAGGCCGGTAGCAGGCGATATCTGATTAATAACTCACTGGAAATAGCAAGCGGGCGGCGTGGCGGGAGCTTTAGTGAAACATGAGGCAGCAGGTCTCGCGAGAGACCTGCTGAAGAGGCCTGTTTAGCACAATACGCGCGCGGATCGCGTGTGACAGCCCTCCGTGAGCGGGTAACGACGGGCTGTTCATCCATAAACGCTCACCGGACTGCTGTGCCCGAATGAGAAATAAAAACCTGTGCGGATTCCGACCGGCGTCAATCCACGTTATTGAAGTAGTCCCGCGCAACGGCTTCGACGCGCTTTGAATCAATACCCGTTTTTTCGGTAATCAACTCAATGAACTGCTTGAACTTATCGCTCATGACATTACCGCCGTCCCAATGGGCGACGTAGAATCGGCACTGATAGCGATAAAAGTGGAGGGTGGTATCTCCTAACGTGTAATACATAAGAATCTCCAGTTCAGTATGTCGGATACATCGCCGGTATGGTGGGGATAGCGATGGCCCATAACGGTCGGTTGCACAGAGACTATCCTCCTCCCAATCGGCGCAAATTTCCAGAGATGCGACTTACTCTTTGCCAATTTTCTGGTCACTTCTTCTGCCAGCGATCGTGTTTATGGTGGGCATCTGGCGAGTGATATCTCTTATCGTGCCGGCCGGTGACCGTAGCTTTTGCTTTATCGTCCGCCTTTTCTCGCTGCCTTGCCCTGCAGACCAGAGCCTTGCCTTATAAGCACAAAGAGTCGTCATGAAATCAGAGGGATACGCCGCCAGTACTCCGTTAGCACGCAGGCAGCCCTTGATTTCTTTCATCGATCGATAATACTGTATGTGTATACAGTATTATTGATGGTGATTATCATGCGGTTTTTCACACCTGCCGACCTACGCCAGATCGTGGCGTTGCCTTTGTTCAGCGATCTTGTGCCATGCGGCTTTCCGAGTCCGGCACAGGATTATGTCGAGCGGCGTATTGATCTGAATGAACTGATGATTCAGCACCCGAGCGCGACCTATTTTGTGAAATCCACCGGCGATTCAATGATCGACGCCGGAATTGGCGAAGGGGATTTGCTGGTGGTGGATAGCTCCCGTAAGGCTGAGCATGGCCATATCGTTATTGCCGCGGTCGATGGCGAATTTACCGTTAAGCGCCTGCAACTGCATCCCGTTGCGATGCTTAAGCCTGAAAACAGCGCCTATTCCCCGATTGTGATTGGCCGCGAAGATCGCCTGGATATTTTCGGGGTGGTGACCTACATCGTGAAGTCTGTGAGCTGATCATGTTTGCGCTGTGCGATGTGAATTCGTTTTATGCCTCGTGTGAAACCGTTTTTCGCCCGGACCTGAAGGGGCGGCCCGTGGTGGTGTTATCCAATAACGACGGATGCGTTATTGCGCGTTCTGCCGAAGCGCAATCGCTGGTGAAAACCGGTGAACCGTACTTCAAACTGAAGGATCTCTTCAGGCGTCACCGGGTGGTTTGCTTCAGTAGCAACTATGAACTCTATGCGGATATGTCCAATCGGGTGATGACCACGATCGAGGAGATGTCTCCCCGCTGCGAAATATACTCTATTGATGAGATTTTTTGTGACCTTACCGGCGTGCGCAACTGTCGCGATCTGACGGAGTTTGGGCGCGAAATCAGAGCCACGGTTTTGCAACGTACGCATCTGACGGTTGGGGTGGGGATCGCTCAGACCAAAACCCTGGCCAAACTGGCGAACTATGCGGCCAAAAAATGGCAACGGCAGACCGGAGGGGTGGTCGATCTGTCAAATATTGCGCGTCAGCGGAGGCTCATGGCGGCATTAAATGTCGGCGACGTCTGGGGCGTAGGTCGGCGGATTGCGAAAAAACTGGAAGGGCTGGGCATCAGGACCGTCCTGCAGCTGGCAGACACCGATATTCGGTTTATCAGAAAGCATTTCAACGTTGTGCTGGAGAGAACCGTGCGTGAACTCCGCGGCGAGCCATGTCTTGAACTGGAAGAATTTGCTCCGATCAAACAGGAGATTATCTGCTCCCGGTCCTTCAGCCACTACATCGTGGAATATGAGGAGATGCGGCAGGCTATTTGCAGCTATGCCACACGGGCTGCGGAGAAACTGCGTAGCGAGCATCAATATTGCCGCTTTATCTCCGCGTTTGTTAAAACCTCGCCATTTGCGCACAACGAGCCGTATTACAGCAACAGCGCATCGGTAAAGCTGCTGACCCCCACCCAGGACAGCCGGGATATTATCGGCGCGGCGATGCGCTGCCTGGATGCCATCTGGAAAGATGGTCAGCGGTATCAGAAAGGGGGGGTTATGCTGGGTGACTTTTATAGTCAGGGGGTGGCGCAGCTTAACCTGTTCGATGAAAATGCGCCGCGACACAACAGCCAGAAGCTGATGGAGGTGTTGGATCGTCTGAATGCGAAAGAGGGGCGCGAAACGCTTTATTTCGCCGGACAGGGTATCCAGCCGCAGTGGCGGATGAAACGGGAAATGCTTTCGCCGAGATATACCACGCGCTATGCCGACCTGCTCACGGTTAAGTGATACTCCTCCGGTCATTACCTGTCAGCTTGTGCCAGAAGCGAACGCTGAGAAGGAGAATTTTTGCAAGGTTACGACCATTCCGGGTGACCGATAAGGGGGCCCCGGAAATGGCGTTAAAGCGGTGAAATAGCTTCTACAACATGCTGAAAGACGTAGGGGTCGGAAAGGAGCTCAAATTCTTCGTCATCTGGATAAGTAACTGCGACCTGATAGTTTTCTCCAGCAAATGCTTTCACCGACGGTAAATCCTGCCAGTAAGTCGCCAGAAAGAAGTGCTCCCGGTCGCCCTGAGTCTCCCTGCGCACAAAGGCGCCTCTGTTCCCCTCGATACTCCTTGCGTGTTCCACGCCTGTCCGCTGAAGATGATTCGCAAAACCTTCTGCGTGTTTAAGCGGGACACAACCGTGCCAGGTCCTTACAATCATTTGCTTCCCTCATTTAACGACAGAATATCACCCTACCACCTAAAGAGATCGTGATGGGCAATTTGCGGCGTAATCCGCACAATATTTATCCTGATTAAGTCGTGAGTCTCTCCTGCAGGTCCGCTCCTTGCGCCAGTAAAACGGCATGTTTCCTGGCGCTGTCTGCTGTGGGCCAGGGGAGGAGGTGATTAACCTCACAACATCCCTGGCAGCGAATCTCTGAGATAACCCTCTAGCAGCGACGCACAAATTCGCGTTTCATTTGACATCATGCCTGCCGGTGGATGAAGTAACCAGGCACTAAAAGGCGGTAGCGGGTAGTGGCTTAAAAGGGGGATTAATCTCCCCTGTTCAATGGCGTTCTTGCAGACTGGATATTGCAAAACACCGATCCCATGCCCGGCTAATAAATAGGTGAAGACACTCCGCCAGTGCGTGGAACGAAATTTAACGTTAATGGGAGCATTAATGTGTTGATCTTCAGCGGTCATTAATGGAATGCGATTATTGGCGAAAATTCCCGATACCGCAGCAAAAGGATAACGGACCAGTTCTTCCGGAGATTGTGGCGAACCCATTTTCGCCAGGAGGGCAGGCGATGCCAGTAACATTCTGTGCACGATACCGAGTGGACGCGCGACAAAAAAACCTTCCGTGACCTCTCCAAGTCTCAATGACAAATCCACACCTTCAGTGACAGGATCGATGACGCGGTCGTTAAAAATCATATCGATCTGCAGATCGGGATGTTCCTTCTGAAGCTGCAATATTGCAGGCATCAGCACGCTGTCTCCAACGGAGTAAGGGGTGGCAATACGTATTTTGCCTTGCAAACCCTGATGTTCTTCGTTCACCGACAGCGCGTGATCAGCCGCCTGAAGCGCCGTTTTGCTCCGCTCATAAAACAGATTACCGCTATGCGTCAGAGACATATTACGCGTATTGCGTCTTAGCAAACGCGTACCAAGGTGCGTTTCCAGTTTTTCAATCCGTTCACTGACGGCAGGTTGCCCAATACCGAGATCGCGGGCAGCAGCCGACATGCTGCCCCGCTCAACCACCCTGACGAATATGCGCATTGCTGAGAGTATATCCATTCAACGATTATATTGGTTTTACTGATATATGTAAGTGGATACAGGATTCTACTGCTCTCCTTCGAAATAATGGAAACTTAACGCCAGAGTCAGCCCTGGACCGTGGAGTCATATAATTCATTAATTTTTATGGAGATTTATCATGTCAGATATCAAGCTTTTTATGTTCCAGTCAGGAATACAGCAATGTAAATATCAGCATATCCGTATGAATCAAGGCGCAGGAGAGCGCTATGAGATACCTGTCCCCTGGTTCTTACTGACACATCCGGATGGCTTTGCTCTGATCGACGGTGGCCTGGCTGTCGAAGGATTGAAAGACCCCCATGCTTACTGGGGCAGTGCGGTAGAGCTGTTTAAGCCGGTGATGTCAGCAGAACAGGGTTGCGTAGAACAGCTCAAAAAAATTGGCATTGCCCCTGAGGAAATCCGCTACGTGCTAGTGTCCCACTTGCACTCGGATCATACTGGCGCGATTGGGCGCTTCCCCAACGCCACTCATATAGTGCAAAAACGTGAGTATGAATATGCTTATGCCCCTGACTGGTTTACCTCTGGCGCCTATTGTAGAAAGGATTTTGACCATCCTGAACTTGACTGGTTGTTTCTAAACGGTCTGTCAGATGATCGCCATGACCTATACGGTGATGGCACGTTACAATGTATTTTCACGCCCGGGCATTCGCCAGGACATCAATCTTTTCTTATCAGGTTACCGAGCGGTACAACCTTTATGCTCGCCATTGATGCGTGTTATACCCTCGATCATTATCATGATCGAGCGCTTCCAGGTCTGATGACGTCAGCCAGTGACGTTGCTCAGTCTGTACGAAAATTGCGCCAACTTACCCGGCAACATAATGCGCTACTTATTCCTGGGCACGATCCTGAAGAATGGCGCAAATACAGGCTTGCGCCAGCCTGTTACGGTTGATTTGTTCCTGATGTATGCCAGTCAGTGGCATGAGCGGATCGGTAAAATACCGTCACGCGCACCGGCAAGAGCCTGTGCAGGTTAATGGCAAAAAAATAATGCGCTGAATGTCAGCGGCCATGGGGCGTACGCTGGGGGGGAATGAAGTAAACAAGCCTGAGCGGGCGTACAGCCACGCCGCTGACTTCATTTCTTTCGTCCCCGTTGCCAACTGCATATTCAGCCGCTTCCCTTTAGTGTCAGATACGGACGTGATTACCTCATCGACTTTTTGATAACTATTGTTCTGCTCAGGGGGCTGAATCTTACATTTCAGCATTAATAGCCGCATCGGGGAGGGATTTATTCTTTTTTTCAACTTCTTTTGCCATATTTGTTATATGTCGACCGGTCACTTATATGGCATATAAGTATTAAATGAACATCAAAGGGAGTGACCTTATGCCGCTTTATGATCTCAGAACCGAAGCACATGCTATACCGGAGGCATGGCACTCTCATATTTTAGGTCGCGTTGGCGCTGCGAATCTCAAAGTCTTACGTATGGATAAGCGCTCAGCAACTGAAGAAGTACATGAGTATGACGAGGGGTTACTGGTCATTGACGGATGCCTCGAACTGAGCGTGGAGGGTAAAAAAATCTCTGTAACGTCTGGCCAGCTTTATGTAGCCAAAGCGGGCATTCCTCATACTGTGGAAACCGGTAGTTTTGGCACCCTGATTATTATAGATTTAGCAGAAATCACAGTTTCCTGCGGACTCATTGGGGAAGAGTCTGAATGACGGGTAATATCTCTTTTCCACCGATAGCCAATATTTTATCCGCGTGATGCGACGAGCCTCGCCGACTATTGCAACGATATTATGTCCACTTTGTACCATGAGCCGATAAGGTGAACATAACGGTACGTCAGATACCTAAAAGCTCATGTTTCGCGTGGATAGATGATGTGGCGACGTGGCTCAGATAGCGATCGGCTGCGGGTCTGTTTTCCTGCCGATGTACAATGGCTAAAGGCGCAGACACCGGGCGTGACAACCGTATACCATAGGTTATGAGCCTCGTTCAGAACAAGACGCTGCTGGAGTAAAAAGGCCTGCAGCTGCTGGTGCTGGAATAAATTTCTGTTTGCGTGATATTAAAAAATTTGCGTGGTTCAAGCCGTTGTTATTATTTTATTCTTTTAGCGTGTCGATACCTTAATGGTGGCAGTTTATAATTTTTAGAAAAAATGCGTGTAAAGGTCTGCTGTGAGTCAAATCCATATTTATAGGCTATGCTGATCACGGGTTCATCTGTCTCAATAAGATCTTTTGCCGCCAGACTGAGTTTCTTATCTCTGATATATTTCCCCAGGCTCACTGCTTTTACCTGTACAAAAACCCGCTGAAGATGCCACCTGGAATATCCTGCCCGTGCAGCAACATCCTCAATCCTCAGCGGTTTGTGTAAATTTGAGTCAATCCATTGGGTTATCTCATCGATGATGTCTTCTGTTCTGAACATAAATCGATGCTCATAATAAAAGGTTTATGAAACATCCTTTACAGGATGCTAATGATTCATTTATAGATTTCAGCCACTCCGTGTAGCCTGTTATTTCCGGTCGCGGACAGGATTTTGAATGACGTGGCACCTTGCTCATCGGCCTTACGAGAAAGCGCAGTCGATAACTCATCAAGCGTAAGGGCATTGCTGGCTGAGACCACACCTATTTTTTCTTTGCCATCTGCATGATTAAGTTCCTGAGCTGCAGATGCGGCATTCACAGCAATAAATCCCATGAACAATAGCGTAATAAGTCGTGCTTTCATATTCTATACCTCTTTTAAATAATAGGGTTGAAACTGGACTTCTGTCAGGAGGAAGACCCTCCGTCTTGATAGTTAAATATACCGATCTAAGCTGTCATCAGGCTGACCGCGATATGACAAAATTGTCAGGTTTTTAGCTTAGCTGGAATACAGTTCAGCTCGTGAATAATGCACTCAGGCTCTTCACTGAGGGGCATATTGTCCATATCCAGAATCCCATCATTTTTTTGGCGATGATCCGTCCGCAGAGCTGCAAACAGAGGGGTGAGATCCTGCTGCGCTTCCCCTCGTTCTGCCACCAGCTCGAACGTTTTATTTTTTGCCGCATCGTTGCTCAGGGCGCTGACCAGAACCCGGGCGATTTGCTCTCGGGATATCACGCCATCTTCCGGCGTTCCCGTATGGCGTCGATCGCCCTGCAGCATAACGATTCTGTGCTCATCATCCTTGTTGTAATCAAACCAACCGGGCCTGACGATGGTGTAGGGATGGCCGCTCGCCCTGACCAGACGTTCGGCTCGTCTTTTCCAGTCATGAACCTCAGTACGTTGATTCCAGGTGCTGAGCCGTTCAGTCACGCCAATCGTGGTCATTAAGCTGATGCAAACAGGGGTATCCTTGAAGATGTGCAAAATGTTACGCACACCGCCGTAATCTATCGCTCTGGCACCAATACGACCCTGGCCATCGGAACCGAGCGTGAAGATGACCGCAGCAATATCTTTCGGTAAATCGGTGAGGGTTTCGGGCATGGAAACATCGCCGTAAAAAACATCCGTTCCACGAGGAAGCCATTTTACTTTGTGCTTATTTCTGACCAGCGCCACGGGGTGATGGCCCATTTCAATAGCGGTATTCACGACATGAAGACCAATACTTCCTGTCGCTCCGGCAACGAGTATTTTCATGATAAACCTTCTGATAATTCAGATTTATTTTCGATATGGCCAGAATATCAATTATCATTATTGTCAGTAATGGGGCACAAATGATTGTGTCTATGAACACCCTTCATGAGTGCGCTGCGAAGGGAATGCCTCTATAAGGAAATCGCCAATGCTGAAAGAAAACTTCAACGAACTGCAAATCTTTCTTGTGGTCGCAAGAGAGCGGAGTTTTACCAAAGCAGCGGGCAAACTGGGTGTTTCTCAGTCCGCACTCAGTCATGCGATGAAAGCGCTGGAGGAAAGGCTAAATATCCGCCTTCTGACCCGTACGACCCGAAGCGTTGCCCCTACGGAAGCCGGTGAGCGAATTATTGCCTGTCTTGAACCCCGTATTGCCGATCTTGAGCAGGAGCTGGAAGCGCTTGTGCAACTGAACGGCACCGCCTCCGGTAATATCCGTTTATCCGCCGGGGAGCATGCCGCGCGAAGTCTGGTATGGCCGAAGTTAAAACCTTTCCTCAGGGAATATCCGGAAATTAATCTTGAGCTGGTGGTCGATAACGGCTTTGTCGATATTGTTGAGGGGCGTTTTGATGCCGGGATCCGCCTGGGCGAAAGCGTGGATAAAGACATGATCGCCGTAAAGATTGGGCCGGATATGCGCATGGCTGTGGTGGGTGCACCGTCCTATTTTGCCGCTAACCCCGTGCCTGACACGCCTCACGAGCTACAAAATCATCGCTGCATCAATATGCGCCTGCCGACGGTCGGCGGGCTTTACCACTGGGAGTTTGAGAGGGAAGGGAAACCGTTACGGGTCAGAGTGGAAGGGCAGGTAACGTTTAATCTGCAGGCGGAAAGGATTGATGCGGCGTTATCCGGTTTTGGCCTCGCCTGTATACCTGAAGACAGAGTGCAGGAATATATAAAGTCAGGAGAGCTGATTCAGGTTCTGCAGGAGTGGTGTCCGTCTTTTCCCGGATATTATCTTTACTACCCCAGTCGTAAGCAGCATCCGCCCGCTTTTGCGCTGATGATCGATGCCCTTCGCTACGCGGAATAACGGGTCCGCCATTCGCCGGGGGACCCGTCCGGGTATTGATTAACGGCCTACGCGAGCCTGGTGCTCAGGAGAGTAACGCTCGCCGACGATTTTAATCGTTTCCAGCGCCTGGGTTATCTGCCGCAAGTCATCCGGTGAAAGAACGATGTTGGCAGCGCCGAGGTTTTCCTCCAGCCGGTGTAGTTTGGTGGTGCCCGGGATGGGAACAATCCACGGTTTTTGTGCCAGCAGCCATGCCAGTGCGATTTGCGCAGATGTGACGCCTTTGCCGGCCGCCAGTTCACCCAACAACGAAACCAGCTTTTCATTGGCTTCAATGGCTTGTTCGGCGAAGCGCGGCACGGTACTGCGGTAATCATCCTTACCGAAAGTGGTTCCTGGCTTAATCGATCCCGTCAGGAAGCCTTTGCCTAATGGGCTAAAGGGCACAAAACCAATACCCAGTTCCTCCAGCAACGGCAGGATCTCCTGCTCAGGTTCGCGCCACCACATGGAGTACTCACTTTGCAGGGCCGTGACCGGTTGTACCGCATGCGCACGACGGATAGTTTGCGCGCCCGCTTCGGACAAACCGAAATGTTTGACTTTGCCTTCCGCTATCAGGTCTTTCACCGTTCCCGCAACATCTTCAATGGGGACATCCGGGTCGACACGGTGTTGATACAGCAGATCAATGACATCCGTCTTAAGACGGCGTAATGATCCTTCAACCGCTTCACGGATATGCGCCGGGCGGCTGTTTAAAATCTGCTGCTTGTTGTCCGCACCGAAGGTAAAACCAAATTTGGTGGCGATGACCACACGATCACGAAACGGTTTTAAGGCTTCACCGACAACCTCTTCATTAAGATATGGGCCATACACTTCGGCGGTATCAAAGAACGTGACGCCACGTTCAACCGCTGCGCGAATGAGCTCGATAGCCTGACGGGTATCGGTCGCCGGGCCGTAGCCGTGGCTTAAGCCCATGCAACCGAGTCCAGGGGCGGAGACTTCGAGTCCGGATTGACCCAGATAACGTTTTTGCATTGAATGAATACCTCTGCTTATTGCGCCTTAAACATCAAGTTTGCGACCGGTCAGCCATTCCACCATCGCCGGATCGCGGTGAGAGAAGAAGGCGCTGGTGGCGGTGTCGAGGGCGGCAATCTGCAGCATATCTTCACCACTGAGTTCAAAATCGAGAATGTTGATGTTCTCTTCCATGCGCTCTTTTCGCACCGATTTGGCCAGTGAAACGATGCCTCGCTGGAAGATCCACCGCAGTACAACCTGGCCCACGCTTTTGCCGTACTTCTGACCAATCGCCGTTAACACCGGATGCTGGAACAGGCCATTTTTACCTTCTGCAAACGGTGCCCAGGCTTCCGGCTGAATGCCACGGCTTTGATTCCATGGAACGGCCTGCAGCTGCTGGTTGAAGGGGTTAACTTCAATCTGGTTTACCGCCGGGACAACGTGGTTGAAGGCGATAAGGTCGGCCAGTCGGTCAGGATGGAAGTTGCTGACGCCAATGGCGCGAATTTTGCCGGCCTGTTGCAATTCCTCCATGGCCCGCCAGGCCCCATGGACATCACCGTAAGGCTGATGAATCAGGTACAGGTCAACGTAGTCAAGTTGCAGCCGATTCAGGGAACGTTCGAACTGTGCTTTAGCGCCTTCGTAGTGGGTATCCTGCAGCCACAGTTTGGTTGTGACAAAGAGTTCGTGACGTGCGATACCGGTCTGTTTCAGCGCATTCCCGACCTGGGTTTCATTCTGGTAAGACGCGGCGGTATCGATCAGGCGGTATCCCGTATCGATGGCATCAATAACGGCTCTTTCGCATTCAGCGGCATCAGACATCTGAAACACACCAAAGCCCAGCAGGGGCATTTCAATACCGTTGTTCAGTTTTACAGTTTGCATGACGTTATCCTTCAGCTGTTGTGTGGGAAAAGCATAACGCAAACGGATTTATTCGATTAGATGGGGTAATTCGCTAGGGTTTATTAGATTTGTTCATTAATTTTGAGAGGATTTGCCAATCGGTTTTCTACTGAAAGTGGCGCTCGTAATGTTCGTTCAGCTATTGCCGGCTACGTATTCTTATTGTTGCCCGTGTTTACGATAAATGTCTGGTCGATTGATCTGCCAGACAAAATCTTGCCGGTTCAACGGGTTATACCCCAACTTCTGGTATAGCCAGGGCGCACTGTCGGTTACCAGCATTATCCGTCGCAGACGTGACAGCACCGGATGGGCGTGACAGCATTCAATCAGCCACCGGCCAAGACCACTTTTCTGATAATCGTTCAGCACGTAGACGTCGCACAGATAACCAAAAGTGGCATAGTCTGTGACCAGACGGGCGAAGCCGATTTGTCTTGTTCCATCCAGAAGCGCAAAACAAAGGCTGTTCTGGACGGATAACCTGACCGTTTCGACATCAATACCCGGAGCCCAGGACGATTGCGAGAGGTAATCGTGAACGGCTTCCAGCTGAAAAAAAGCGGGATCGGTTGTGACAGTAAAATTATCTTTGGTAAAACTCAGATGCTGATTATTCACTGAACGTTTCCTTCTGGACTGACTGGTGATGAGACAAGCCTTACTGGTTAAACGGGAAACACTCAGGATGCTTTTTCATGTACTGTCATGATGAAAATCAATGGGCTCTCCCCCCGGTTTTCATAGAAATGAGGAACGTCCGTTCTGGCCGTTGCCGAACACCCGGTCTTCACCAGATACAGGTGGTCCTGTACGCCAAGTGTCAGCGAGCCCGTCTGAACATAAAACAATTCAAGCGTCCCTTCCGTGTGCCCGGGTGAAGCAAACTTCTCCCCCGGCTGCATTTCCCACATCCAGAGCTCTGTCATATCAGGGCCACCAGATCCTGCGAGCAACCTTGCTCTCCCGCCTTTTTCACCTTCCCACAATTCTGGGATCTCATCTTCAGCAATGAGATGAACCGTTGGTTTTGAACTGACATCCACAAAGTCAGCCACCGAAACTCCCATTGCGGCAGCCAGGCGGCATAGCAGGGCAATGCTGGGATTCGCCCGGCACCCCTCAATCTCAACCAGCGCCCCCTTGCTGACGCCCGCCCGACGGGACAGTTCATCGAGTGATATTTTCTTTTGCTTACGATACAGCTTGATCCGCTGAGATACGGCTTCATTCACGGTGCTGACTATAGAATTTGCGTCGGTCATTAAATTGACTTTTTTGGTCATCGGTCATTATTATGGAATAAATTGGTCGTTACAGGATTATCACGTGTTTACAGTATCTCCGTCAATTGCCCCTGAAATTTATCGTATTGCTCCCGGTTTTCGGGCACTCAGTATCTACGTAAAAGCTGCCCCGGTGCTGAACCCTGATACTGGAGAAACGGCGTTGCGAGAAGCAAGTGAAGCGGTTCTGGCCGGTGAGCCTGAATGGGCGGAATCTCATCTGGCCGCATGGGCTGAGGTTTTTCAACAGTTTGGCGCCAAACCCAAACGCACCCCTTGTTCAGCCGATGCATTACGTAAGCGCGTATTACGTGACGGTACGATGCCAGCACTCGATCCCATCGTTGATCTTTATAACGCCGTGAGTCTCCGCTACGCCATTCCGGTTGGTGGCGAAAACATTGCTGCCTATCAGGGGTCGCCACGTCTGGTTATGGCAGAAGGCACTGAGCCTTTTGATACGGTAAAAGAGGGGGAAACCGCCGTTGAATATCCTTCACAAAACGAAATTATCTGGCGCGATGACGCAGGCGTAACCTGTCGCCGCTGGAACTGGCGACAGGGGATCCGAACCCGCTTAAGCGCGGAAGCTCAACAAATGTGGTTTATTCTGGAAAGTCTGCCGCAGATGCCGCTGGAAAAGCTTCACGACGCCGGAAAAATGCTGACTGATGGTCTTGAAAAAATGATGCCAGGTCTGTGGTTTGATGTGGCTCTCATCGAAGAGCAACGCCAGTAATATCATTCAGGAGAAACACTATGTTTACCGGTTTGTCTGCGTTCCCAATAACACCAATCACCGCCAGCGGCGTGGACGAAAAGGGTTTCAGTCATATTCTTTCCCGCCTTACAGAAGCTCGGGTTGATTCTATGGGTATCCTCGGGTCAACCGGTAGCTACGCGTATCTGACCCGAGAGCAACGCCGGCGCATCGCGACTCTGGCAAAACAGCATGCCGGAGAGATCCCCGTCATGGTATGTGTGGGTGCTGTCAGCACGGATGCCATCCTGCATCTGTCAGACGATGCGCAAGCCGCAGGCGCAGATGCCTTGCTGCTACCGGCGGTTAGCTACCAGTCGCTCCGTGACGAAGAAGTCTTCGCACTCTTTGAGACCGTTACCCGGCACGTGTCTGTACCGGTGTGCATCTATGATAATCCAGGCACCACGCATTTTACCTTTACGGATGAACTGCATGGCCTTCTCTCCTCGCTGGAGGGTATCCATTCGGTTAAGATCCCTGGCGTCCCGGATAACCCGGCTGCAGCGGCTGAGCGGGTGGATGCGTTACGTCAACATCTGCGTCCTGGTGTAACAATCGGTATTAGTGGAGATGCTTATGCCGGGCTGGGATTAAACGCCGGCTGTGAAGTCTGGTACTCCGTGTGCGGCGGTTTGTTCCCGGTGACGGCGAAACAAATCACGGAAGCCGCGGCGGCGAACGATCGTGAGCGCGTCACGACCTTGACAACCCGCCTTGAGCCTCTGTGGGCTCTTTTCCGTAAACATAGAGGAAGTCTCCGGGTTATTGCTGCAGCCGCAGGCGTGCTTGGGCTGACGGATACGGATTGTTTGCCTCGACCACTTCAGCCGCTGTCGGTGGGTGATATTGCTGATATTGCCGGGGTGATAAGAGCGCTGGAACTGAAATAATCCCGCCATTGGACCGGCAGTCTGCTGGTCCTTTAGAAAACCAAACGTGCAAGACTTTTCATGACAACCCTCAGAAAGAGGTATTGCTTAACCCGATCGCGCGGCGAATTTTACGACAGAATGACAAAGGTCCGTTGTTCGTTCATAGCGGATGACCGCTGAGGGCGGGCATTAGAGAAGGGTACAATAGAAGAGCAATTGGTGTATCTTTTGCACCCATCTGGATCGTCAGAGGTATGTTTATCGGTAATCGCGCAGTGCCGCAGGAAATACCTCGGTTAGCCAGTCAATAAACACTCGTAACCGGTGCGTCATGTGCCTGTTCTGCGGATAGACGACATAAAAAGGATAACTCGCGGGACGCCATGCCTGTAGGATCTCAACAAGTGTGCCGTTGTTCAGTTCATCTTTCGCCGCATAACAAAAGGTCTGGATAATTCCCATTCCGGCCACGGCGGCAGCCAAATGCGCATTACTTTCGTTAACCCCGATGTGATGCTGCGTCTTCATCTCCCGCATTTCACCTTCTACGATAAAGCGAAAAGGAAAGGCTCTGCCCGTCAGCGGAGACAAATAGCTCACCAGCTTATGTCCATTTCTTAATTCATCCGGATACGCAGGTACGCCAGCGGCTTTCAGGTATCCCGGCGTAGCGCAGGTCACCATCGGGGCATCACCAATATGACGGGCGATCAACGATGAGTCATCGAGAGAGCCACCACGGATTACACAGTCCACATTTCCGCTAATAAGATCCACCGGCCTATCGGACACGCCTAAATCGATTTTGATTTCCGGATAGCGCTGCAAAAAATCCGGTAACGCCGGGATCAGGACTTCACGTGCGGTAGAGCCGCCGACATCAATACGCAGATACCCTTTAGGTCTGCTCTGCGAGGCGCTAAACGAAGTGTCTATCTCCTCAATATCAATTAGCACCCGAGAGGCTTTTTCATAATAGTCCTGACCCTCTGGCGTTGTGACGACGCGCCGGGTTGTGCGATGTAAAAGACGCACGCCGAGATGGGCCTCCAGTGATTTAACCAGTTTACTTAATGTGGCATTTGGCAGATTCAGTGAATCCGCTGCCCGCGTAAAATTGCCGGTTTCCACTACCCGTGTAAACGCACGCATAGCCATTAACTGATCCACGTTCTGTTTCTCCGTGTGACATCTGATTATGCACCTGTAGAAAGAGTGTTTTCTATTTTTACTAATTTATCAATAATTTCTCTGCGGCTAGAGTGTGTTCACAGGCTGAATGACGGCCAATTCGAAACAACGTCGAGGATATGAATAATGAGTAAACCACTTTCAGACAAAATTGCCCTGGTCACGGGCGGCAGCACAGGAATCGGTCTTGCCAGTGCGCAGGAACTGGCTGCGCAGGGGGCAAAAGTCTACATCACCGGACGTCGTCAGCAGGAACTGGATGCGGCCATCGCGTTGATCGGCACGTCTGCTAAGGGGATTCGGGCCGATGTCTCCCGTCTTGACGATCTGGATAAGGTTTACGCGCAGATTGCAGAAGAGTCGGGGCGTCTGGACATTTTGTTTGCTAACGCCGGTGGCGGAGATATGTTGGCGCTGGGTGCCATAACCGAAGAACATTTTGACCGGATTTTCGGGACTAATGTTCGCGGAGTATTATTCACCGTCCAGAAAGCACTGCCACTGCTTGGTGCCGGTTCATCCATTATCCTCACCGCTTCCACCGTTTCGGTAAAAGGGACGGCTAACTTTAGCGTGTATAGTGCCAGTAAAGCCGCAGTGAGAAACTTTGCTCGCTCATGGGCGCTGGACTTGCAGGGGCGTGGTATTCGGGTGAATGTCGTGAGTCCGGGTCCGGTCAAAACCCCTGGATTAGGGGGGCTGGTTGCCGAGGAAGAGCGTCAGGGCCTGTTTGATGCACTGGCAGCGCAGGTTCCGTTGGGCCGGATTGGTGAGCCAGCGGAAGTCGGCAAAGCCGTTGCGTTTCTGGCGTCTGATGCCGCCAGTTTTATCAATGCCATAGAGCTGTTTGTTGACGGCGGTATGGCGCAGATTTAAAGCTGATATCACACCGTCAAATCCCCCGAGGTGACGGGTTTTCAATGGACGGCTGGCGTCACGCGATTTTAACTTCACAGTGTGACAGCGCACAATACGGCTCCAGCCATCCCTGATGGGTTTTATCATCTCGCAAAACATAGCGACCGTTTGCCAGTCACTTCACCATCGTCAACAAAATTTGCGCATAACTCCCTTCTAATGACGAGTTTCGGTCAGAACGGCTGCTGTGTGCCAGCAGCGGACATTGCGTGCGTATGAAAAAGGGGTATTGCCTATGGCAATACCCTCCGTATCGGGAAAAATAAATCAGCTTTGACAGAACCGGAGCCGGTTTCCAAATGGGTCGTAGACTTCCAGAATATCTCCCCAGTCCTGCTTCACTATTTCCGGGCGACCATAGCCATATTGTTTTGCGTGTAGTTGGTCTCTAAACAACTCGATATTCTGCACAGGTATAAATATCGTTGCCCCCGGGCTGGCGTCACCGTGATGTTCAGAGAGGTGCAACTGCAAACCATCTCGAGCAATGCCCAGATACAAAGGTAAGTTGGGCTCGAACCGGTGTTCAAATTCAACGCTGAATGACAGAAACTCGAGATAGAACTCTCGCGCTTTTCGCTCATCGAACATTCGTAAGATAGGTATAGTCTTGATGAAATGAATTTGAGGCTGAGGAACAACTGGTGGGAGCAACGCAGCCGATGCTGTGTTCCAGTCCTTGTAGCCCAGCTGTTGTGAAACAGTTTCGAGTGCGGCGGAATAAGAAATTTTATGACCGCGCATTTCGAGAGAGCTTTTTAACTTCGCAGCCATTTGCTTGGCTTGCTCGATTGATAACATAATTTCTCCTGTCGTCAGGAAACAATGGTGCCCGCATTACCAATCCCGACCGTCAAGAGTGGTTAAATCATTGAGGTTGAGGACAAACATGCTTTCACCATTTCCATACAGGAAGCGAGCGGCAGGCAGCACGGGCCTAAAATGAGAATATACAGGCCCGGCAAATCGCACAAGTGTTCAGGTTTGAATAGGTACCCCCTCAGCGAACTCGATTTTGCAGCTACCAGGCGTCAAACACAATTAGCCCAGCGTCTGATTTTCGCTCAAAGCAGACCTTCACAGCTGTCATGCACGTTGTCACTCGTACACATTTAAGCGCTCTCGAAATCTCATCGGCACTGGGGGACGTTAAAACGGTCTGGCATGATCGACTAAATACAATCTATTTCTTTATAAACAACAAGTTAATTCAAATATTGTAAGGTGTGACCACAATGACACGCGAGGGCGCTATTTCATTCTCTGTTTCCGGCAAAAAACCATGGAATCGCAGGATGGCGCTAAATGCTGACCGTGCGTCTTCACACAGGTCATGATCAATCACCGCATCCATTTTTTCAGCGGCCAGCAGACTGCGGTTTTCCTCATCCAGATCGTGGCCAATAAAGACTTTTATCTCTCGTTGCATCGCTGCAAAAGCCCGTAGAATAGCGCTGTTTCCCCCGCCTACGCTGTAAACAGACTGGATTGAAGGATCCTGTTCCAGCGCTTTACGCATCTGTGTAAAAGTCAGCGTATCGATACCATATCCTTCACTGACGGCGATGGTCTTCAGATACGGTGCCCGATCGCTTAGCGCCTGGATAAAGCCTGCCATGCGCTGTTCTTCTCCACGAAAATCCTTACTGCTGAGCACGACTGCGACCGTTTGCGCTTCTTTCAAAAGCCATCGCGACAGGAGCCATGCTGCTGTTCGCCCTGCTCCGGCATTATCCATTCCCACGTAACGGATACGTCTGCTGTGCGGCAGGTCAGTGACCAGCGTGACCACCGGAACATTAAGCTCCGCCAGTTCCGCAATAGCGCTTTCAAGCAACGGATGATCGCTGGCTTTAAGCAACACGCCGTAGCTGTCATTGCCGCAGCGGCGCAGTTCACGTTGCAACTCCTCAGGCGTGACTTCTTCAAAAATGTGGCAGCGTAGCGTCAGGCGAAACGGTGAAAAGGTTTTAATTTGGCTGAGCAGCGCCGCGACCGTCAGTGAACTGAAGCGTTCCGGCGTGTGCATCACCAGGTCGATCGGCAACGTGCGGCCGCTTGCAAGGCTGGTGCGCTGTTGTAATTCCAGATCGCTGATTGCCTGCGCAATGCGTCGGGCTGTACGGGGACTCACACTGCCGCGCTGGTGCAACGCCCTGTCGACCGTAGCTTTACTCACGCCAGACTGGGCTGCGATTTGTTTGATGGAAAATGACCTTGCCATAAACTGAGGTCTTTCTGAGGTTATGTGTACATATTGTTAATCGAATGTAGCTGCTAAGGTCAGGGTAAGCAAGCGAACAAACCCGATCTCTCCTCAATAAGAAAGGACAACAAATGGACATGGTTAATGGCAGTGGTTTTAACAACAAAGTGTTCGTCGTTACTGGCGGAACCCAGGGGCTCGGCGCAGCGGTTACCCGTCTGCTGGTAGAGCGTGGGGCGCGAGGCATCGTCATTTGCGGACGTAACGTGAAAGCCGGACGTGAACAAGCAGAAACCCTTAGCCATGGCGGATGTGAAGTGATATTCGTCGAGGCGGATATCAGTTCGCCTGAAGCCTGCAAAAAAGTGGTGGGCGCCGCAGAATCGGCGTTTGGCACGCTGCATGGACTGGTGAACTGTGCAGGCATGTCGGACCGTGGCACCATCCTTGATACCTCTCCGGAATTATTTGACGCCATCATGGCGGTCAACACTCGCGCGCCTTTTTTTCTGATGCAGGCGGCGATCAAACTGATGATTGCCAGGGGCGTAGAAGGCAGCATTGTTAATATCATTACCATGACTTCCCACGGCGGCCAGAGCTTCCTGACCGCCTACGCCGCATCGAAAGGCGCCCTGGTCACGCTGACCAAAAACGTGGCCTTCAGCGTTATGCGCAACCGGATAAGAGTAAACGGCCTGAACATTGGCTGGATGGACACGCCGCATGAACACGACATCCAGCGGCAATATCATGATGCTGAAGAAAACTGGCTTGCCAGTGCTGAGCAGGCCCAGCCTTTTGGCCGATTGCTGAAGCCAGACGAGGTCGCGCGTGGCGTAGCATTTCTCCTTTCAGAGGAGTCGGGAATGATGACAGGCGCGGTGATCGATTTCGATCAAAGCGTGGTCGGTTGCGGTGACAACGGCGGTTTTCAGCCACCACATGCCCTGACGCTGTGAGGTAAAAATGAATACGCCCTATATAAATGACAGCCATATTTCTCTCGATAAGTTCGCCACGCTATGCGCGCAAACCTTGCGTAAGGGCGATTTCCCGCTGGCGCGTTCCGCCGATAAAAACGTACCGATCTATCATCATGATGATCTGCTTGCAGCAGCCAGAGCCGATCGTCAAACCATGCTGGGCGAACTGCATCACGCACTGTCTGGCGGACCAGGCGTGTTCGTGGTTCAGGGCTTGTACCGCGATCTCTCAGCCATAGACAGCAGCAATAAGGTGTTTGACAATATCCTCGTCAGTGAAGCGGCAAACGGCGGCGGTGGCGATCACTTTGCCAAAGCCGGTAGCAATGGACGTATCTGGAACGCGCTACAAAAAGTCGCTGAGCGTGATGCCGATGCCTTCGTCGACTACTACAGCAATCCTTTACTGGCCCTGATTTGCGAAGCCTGGGTTGGCCCCGGCTATGAAATCACGGCCCAGGTGAATCAGGTCCGCCCTGGCGGTAAAGCGCAACAGCCGCATCGGGATTACCATCTCGGATTCCAGCTTAATGAGGTGGTTGCCCGCTTCCCGCTGCCTCTGCAGATTCTGTCGCAATACCTGACGCTTCAGGGGGCGGTCGCGCACAGCGATATGCCGGTAGAGTCAGGACCGACGCAGCTTTTACCGTGGTCGCAACAATATGCTGAAGGATACCTGGCATGGCGCGATCCGCGTTTTATTGAATTTTTCCAGCAGCATGCCATTCAGTTGCCACTGAAAAAAGGCGACGGGTTGTTCTTCAATCCGGCGCTGTTCCATGCCGCGGGGAATAACGTGACGCAGGACCATGTGCGTACGGCTAATTTGCTGCAGGTCTCATCCGCATTTGGCAAAACAATGGAAAAAGTGAATCACGTCAAAGTCATGGAAGCAATCTATCCCGTTTTGCTGGATAAACCATTAAACGATGAGCAGTTACAGGCAGTTGTGGCAGCAAGCGCTGAAGGCTATTCCTTCCCGACCAATCTTGATACCGATCCGCCGCTGGGTGGCCTGGTGCCAAAAACACAGCAGCAGTTGTTGCTTGAAGCGTTACAACAAGGTTGTACGGCTGAAGAGTTTATTCGGCAACTGGCAAATCACGAGAGCAAGAGAAAAGCTTAGCAGCGCATATGTGGCAGGCATGGCGTAATTTGCTCACGTGTGGATTGCGCCATGCCAAGGTTTCCCTGGATTATCAAATGCTGTGGGCTGGTTTGCCGTGTAGCCAGTCAGACGAATACGTTCTTACTTTTGCTCCTCGTTCAAAAAAGTCCTGGGCAGCGGTCAGTTAAGTGCCAGCAGCGGCCGTTGATAACATTGTGATATGTTACTTAATTGGGAGCAGGTTATTGATTTTCATTCCATCCTGGATTCAACACCACGCGATTTTTTTGTCTTAATCCACAAAGGGGATATTGCTGCTCTCATGCTATGTTTTTCCACAGAACACATATCAATATCGTTAACATCGCTAAACTCAATGCGATATATGCAACCTGAATACGGAGCACTTGATGGTCACCACACATGTTTTTATCGCTGTCAGTCTTGATGGTTATATCGCCCGACAGGATGGCGATATCGACTGGCTGGTGCAGCGCGATGACCCTACAGAAGATCATGGCTATGCAGCATTCATTGCGGACAAAGATTGGATCGTTATGGGGCGAGGCAGCTATGAAAAGGCGCTGACCTTTGACGAATGGCCTTATGATCGACCCGTGCTGGTTCTCTCGCGACAGCTAACCGGTACCTCCGTGCCCGAGGCGTTGAAGGCCAAAGTACAGTTCTCATGCCGTACGCCAAGGGAGGTGCTTGCTGACCTGACGGAGCAGAACGCACATCGCGTCTATATAGATGGCGGGCAGGTAATACAGTCGTTCCTGCGCGAAGGTCTGGTCGCCGATATCGTTATCACGACCGTTCCTGTCCTGCTCGGTTCGGGAAAACCGTTGTTCGGATCCCTGAGTAGGGATATAGATTTGACTCTGTTATCAAGCCGCAGCTTCCCATCGGGTCTGGTACAGTCGCACTATCGGCTGACGTCATAAGCTACATCTAAACAGAGAGGCGACCTATGCTAAAACAAGAGTACCGCGCTGCTGCCAGCGGTACTCTTGCTTCAGTTCACTGAAAAAGTAGCGCATCAGAAAACTGATCCACACAACCCGGGCCTTCAAACAGTTCTCGTCCTGAGGATTGGATTTGTCTACTGTCGTGGGAACAGTTTAGGCAAAGGTGTCAGCTTCTGCTCTTCGCTCAAAGCAGTCCCTGGCCGTTGCCGTGACTGCGTTATCCCCGATGCGGACATTTAACACCTTACTTCGTATCCACTCTGTGCGTCATTCAGGCATCTGTCGTTCTTCGACCGGCAAAATAGTGCGCGGGAGTGCTACCCATCGTTTTTCGGAACATGGTAATAAACGCGTTTACCGACTCATACCCCAGATTAGCCGCGACGTTTTGCACCGATACTCCACTTGCCAGCTCCCGAAGGGCAATAATCAAATGCAGTTGCTGACGCCAGCGCCCGAAGGTCAGCCCGGTTTCGCGCAGCATCAGGCGTGCTAATGAACGCTCGCTGAGCGCCAGCCGTTTCGCCCAGGCTTTAAAGGTACTGCGATCCTCAGGGTGGCTGACCAGCGCATCCGCCATGGCGCGGATCTTCGGGTGTGCCGAAACCGGCAGACTCAGTTTCTGCTGCGGCATGGCGGCCAGTTCATCGAGCGTCACTCTGGTCAGCCTGCCGACATGGCTCTGCGCTACGTAATCAACGTCCTCATTCGTTAAGCGGTCAACTAACGCTTTTATCAGCGGAGAAATCGCCAGCGTGCAGCATTTCTCCGGCAGTGCGGCGGCGCCGGGTTCAATAAATAAATAGTTGAGATGCGCATTCCAGGTGGCTTTGGCGCTATGGGGGATCCCACCGGGGATCCACACCGCGCAATCTGGCGGCACTATCCAGATATCGTTTTCCGCGCGACAAATCACTGCCCCATACAGGGCAATAATCAGTTGCCCCTTGCGGTGGGTATGAACCGGCACTTCTGCCGCATAATCAACGAAATCAATATGCCGTGCGACGGCAGGGCTCGGCGTGCTATCGGGATCAAACAGGGTATGGGCAAGTCTGGACGGCATCTTATTGGCAATATTTAGGTATTTTTTGACAGAATAGAGTATTTAAGGGCAGGCGCAAAGCGGGAATAATTCCCGGCATGAGCAAATTAACTCTCCATCACCGCCGCGTTTTGCACGCGATAAGCCGTTGGTCAGGCCGTATAGCCTCTCCCGCACTGCTGAGCGACGCCCATGCGCTGCTCTATTCCGCCAGGAGTTTTGCCGCAGCGATGCTCGCGTATTACATTGCCCTGGCGATTGGCCTTGAACGACCCTCATGGGCCATCATCACCGTCTATATCGTTTCACAAACCTCGGTGGGCGCGTCCTTGAGCAGGAGCCTGTATCGCCTGGCAGGGACCGTGGCCGGCGCGGGGGCCACGGTGTTGATTGTGCCCACGTTTGTGAATATGCCGATTTTATGCAGCGTGATTCTGACAGGTTGGATCATCTTCTGCCTCTATTTATCCCTGCTTGAACGCACGCCCCGCGCCTATGCCTTTGTACTGGCCGGCTACACCGCAAGCCTGATTGGTTTTCCCGCCGTCTCTGACCCTGGCACGGTGTTTAACATTGCCATCATTCGGGTTCAGGAGATCACCATCGGCATCGTCTGCGCCGCGCTGATTCACCGCTACATTTTGCCTACCCGGATATCAGGGCTGTTCAACAGCAAATTAGCGCAGACGCTGCAGGCCGCGCGTCAGCGGCTTGCCGACACCCTTGCAGGGAAGTCCAACGCGCGGTCAGAACCTCTGCATCTGGCGCTGGCGCTACAGTTCCTGCAGGGCATCAGCCACCATATTCCGTATGATTTTGCCCTTTCGGTTCCGGTCCGTCAGGCCAGGAAAGCGCTCCATGACAGGCTGGCGCGGTTAGTCATTGTGAACGGCGAATTGTGCGATCGGTTACAGGCGATCGCGGAGATGCCCGCCGATATGCAGAGGCTGCTGGATGATGTTCAGGCCTGGCTGACCTGCGACGATACCGGGAAACGCAGAAACTCAGCCGATGCGCTACAACAACGCAGCGCGCAGTTAGCACAGCGGCACGCTGCGCAGGCACTGACGTTTGAGGATGCGCTGCGGGTAAATTTGTTACGCTATCTTGTTGAGTTGATTACCCTCCTGCAACAGTGTGAGCGTCTTTCGGATGCCATCCACCACGCCAGACCCGCCCCCATGCAGGCGGAAGATCATGCGGCGAAAGGGTATGTTTTCCATCGCGATCCCCTGAGTGCAGCCCGAACGGCGCTGGGCGCTTTTGTCATCATTCTGGGCGGCTGTCTGTTATGGATTTACTCCGCCTGGCCCGATGGCGGCACGGCGGTCTCGATTCTTGGGGTTTGCTGCACGCTGTTTGGCGGTTTCGATACGCCGGCCCCGCATATTGTTAAATACATTATCGGCTCCGTCTGGGGCGTATTGATAAGCCTTATCTATAGCTTCGCGCTGCTTCCTCCGCTCAGCGATTTCCCGGTGCTGGTGGCGGTGCTTGCCCCAGTCTATCTGTTTGCCGGGTCACTGCAGGCGCGGCCGCCCACGACCTTTATGGCGATGGGGATCACCCTGACGCTGCCTGTGCTGTGCGAGCTGGGCGCACACTACAGCGGCGACTTCGCCGACGCGGTCAACACCGCTATCGCCCTGTTTTTCGCGACCGGCTTTGCGGTTATCGGCATGAGTCTGCTGCAAACCGTGCAGGCGGACGCGGCGATAAACCGTCTGCTAAAACTTTGCCAACGCGATATTCGCCGCAGCGTGAACGGGGTGTTTAAAGGCGATGAAACGCACTGGACCAATCTGATGATCGACCGGGCAGCCCTGTTGCTGCCACGCTTGCCGCTCAGCGGGCAGTCATCCGCACGGGCGCTTGAACGCCTGGTACACTTTCTGCGCATTGGCCTCTGTGTGATGCGCCTGCGCCGTGGCGATACGCCCGCAGGCAGTGATATCAACGAGGTGCTTTATCATCTTACCCGCACAACGGAAACCGAAGCCTTACGCGAGCGCGTTGCCGCAATGGCCGCTCTCTGCTTGCCCGCGACAGATGAACAATCAAGCCAGTTTGTCGACAGGCTGGTTGATCTGCACTGCGCGTTACGGACGCAGAACAAGGAACTCACCCATGATAAATGACATCAATATCGGGGGTGTTTTTATCCCCGGACTACTGCTGACCGCGCTCATCGCTCTGGTCTGTACGCTGTTACTCGTGCCGCTTTTCTCTTTCAGCAGGCTTTACCGGCGTTTACCCTTGCGCCCGTTGCTTGATGTCTCAACCTATATTCTGACCTTTTTCCTGCTTTTGCAGGGCCTGACCACACCGGGGTTATTCGCATGAAACCTTTACTCTCTTTGCTGGGTCGTTACGCGCTGACGTTAATCGCAGTGGCGGTGGCGACTTTCGTGGCGTTTATTTTCTGGAAACAGTATGCGCAGACGCCCTGGACTCGCGATGGACGGGTTAGGGCAGATGTGGTGCAGATTGCGCCGGATGTTTCCGGGCCGGTGAGCAGCGTGGCTGTCCGCGATAATCAGTGGGTTAACCAGGGCGACGTGCTTTATGCTATCGACCCGCGCTGGCTGAAGCTGGCCGTGCTCAGCGCGCAGGCCGACGTTGAAGCAAAACGTCATGAGATGCTGATGCGCCAGGATGTGGCCAGGCGACGTGCGCTAATCAAAGGGGTCATCTCCGGCGAGGATATCCAGCAAACAGGCAGCGCAGCACGCGTTGCGGCGGCCAATTATCAGGGGGCGCTGGCGGCGCTGGAACTGGCGCAGCTTAATTTATCTCATGCTACCGTGCGCGCTCCGGTTGCCGGCTACGTCACGCATCTTCGGCTTCGCCCGGGCGACTACGCCACCGTGGGAGAGACAAAGGTCGCCGTTGTCGATGCCCACAGTTTCTGGGTGGTGGGCTATTTTGAAGAGACCAAACTGCGTCATATTCGTATCGGGAACGCCGCACAAATTTCGCTGATGGGGTTCGACCCGCACATCACGGGGCATGTGGAGAGTATTGGCCGGGGGATCGATGATAGCAATGACCAGACGGGCGGGCTTGGGCTGCCGGATGTCAATCCCACCTTCAGCTGGGTGCGACTGGCGCAGCGAGTACCTGTACGTATCCAGTTAGATAAGATACCGGAGGGAATTGAACTCGTGGCAGGATTATCCGCCAGCGTTTCCATTATGCCTTAACAGTTTGTCTCCATCCTGACGGCGGACATTCCGCAAGACCGGTTTGCGCGACTCAGGCAGCGATAAATATAGCGTGAGCGACTCACTCTGATACGGCAGATTGCCTGGATACCTGCTTTGTACCAGATGCGGACGTTCTCCATCCCTGGGACAATTTCAGGGAGTATCTGGAGTCATAGGTTAAAATAGTTCGGTTGTATGCCTCAGTCCGCTCGGTGGTAATAAGGATTTTAAAGGAATCGCTATGGATACAGATAAGTTGAGTTTTTGGTTAAATCGTTGGTCACTTATTCCGGATGGGGAGATATTTATCACTCATACATCAACGTTGCTCCCGGTAAAAACAGCAACGCATGGTATTAAAGCTATGTTGAAAGTGACCGATGATGCGGATGAGCAAACCGGAAACGCACTGATGGCATGGTGGGAAGGTAACAGCGCAGCCCAGGTTATGGCTTATGAAAAAGAGGCTATTCTGCTCGCTCGCGCTACAGGAATTGCATCATTGTCAACGATGTCCAAAAATGGTCAAGACAAGGAAGCCTGTCGCATTTTGTGTGCAACTGCGAACAGGCTTCACAGCAAGTCAGATAAACCCTGGCCACAACTTACACCGCTACATCGCTGGTTTTCTTCGCTAGAACCCGCAGCCCTTGAGCATGGAGGTATTCTGGCACATTGCGCCGAGATCGCTCAGCAACTGCTCTCCTCTGCGCAAGATGTCGTGGTATTACATGGTGACTTGCATCACGATAACGTGCTGGATTTCACATCATCTGGTTGGCTGGCCATCGATCCCAAAGGGCTACTCGGCGAACGAGGATTCGACTTTGCTAATATTTTCACCAATCCGGATCTTGGTCATCCTGAGCATTATGTTGCAAGAGTACCGAGTATTTTTAAACAGCGACTTGCGATCGTTACTGAGATAGCGGGAATAAACAGAGAGCGACTTCTGCAGTGGATAATTGCATGGTGCGGGCTCTCAGCGATATGGTCGCTCGAATGCAATGATCGTATATCAGTCCAGGTTGAAATTGCTGAGTTGGCTATTGCTGAACTGGGCGGATGAGATGCAGGCAGCGCCGGGCATCGGAGTCATCATCCCACGTCTCATTTGCTGTGCAATTACCATCTGCAAGTCAGCTCCTCGCTCAAAGCTGACCGCCACGTTCAACACCTTTCCGCCAAAAGTCGTCCATTTTTCATTCTGATGTTTGTATTGAGCCTTCATGAATAAAGGCCCAATACAACTTCTTTCTACTGCAGATCTTTTTCCTTCAGGAACTGACTCACCAAATCAGCAATCTGCACATTATTTAAATCAGAGAACGGGAAGTGGGTATTACCTTTGATACCTATCTCAGGCAGATGCGTTACCGTGACATCCCCGCCATGCTTGTTCACCGCGTCACGCCACTCGCGAGCCATCGCCAGACGAACGCGCCAGCTGTCCTGTGCCGGCATGGCGACGGGTTTCTCCGGGATGTTATCGCCGTAAATAATCAGAATCGGGATTTTAGTCAGCGCCATAAACTGTTTCAGCGGCACAGGCTCACCCTTCAGCGTGTCGAATGCGCTTGGCATCGGGGCAGGGAGTTCTTGCTCCGGGAAGACAAAGCTGCTGCCAGGCTCGAAGGCAACAATGGCTTTGACCTTGTCGTTTTTCATCGCCGTGTACCAGCCCGGTCCGCCACCCTGAGAGTGGGTGAAGAGGATCGCCGGGCCGGATTTATCCACGACAGCGGACATCGCATCGGAGATAACGTTGATATCAAACGGCCCGGTATTGGGGGTCATCTGACGGAAATACTGATTCAGGGCTTCTTTATCGTGTGAGAACTGGACGCCTTTAAAATACTCCGGCCACACGCCGACGCGGAACTGATTAAACCACATCTGCTCATCCGGTTTTGGCCTTACCGTACCTTCTACAGTCGTGCGCCCGGCGCTGCCCCGACGCGGTTGATCGACAAGCCAGGTTGAGAATCCGCGGCGCAGGAAGATGTTCTGGAACCCTTCACGACCATCCGGGGTGCTTTCCCAGGTACGGGAAAACTGACCTGCACCGTGCAGCATAACAATAGGGTATTTATGCGGATTCACCGGGATTTGGTAGAACACGGACGCATGATCGCCATGATAAGTTTGACCAGCAGAATCCAGCGGTTTTTTCGCGTCGAAGGTTCCCGGGGCAGTGATGAGGGTGCCACCGGCAGAAAAGCTTCCTTGTTCCTGAATGACCAATGGCTCGGCATATACCGACTGAGCCACCAGGCCACCCGCCATGACGCAGATGGCCAGCGTTTTTAAAATCGTCTTCAAGATTACATCCTCTGTTATGTTTACCGTTCAATCATATCTGAGTTGTCTGCGTTAATTATTTAGCAGCCTTGATTGCCCTTATTTGGCAGCTTCATGAATGCGGACGATTAGCCGCGGATGGTTTCTAACCAGCGGTTGACCGTTTCTGTGGTTCTGCGCTCCTGGTCGCATTCAATGACCAGCGGTTTTTCCCGGCGCGCGGTGGGCGCCAGACTGGCAAGGATGTCGTCGCTGTCTCCTTTACCGTAGCCGCCGTGAGTAATGAAGGGGATGAGTAATTTCCCCGCAAGGTTATGGCTGCTGAGAAACGTTTGCACGACGGGGGGGACGCTGGTCCCCCAGATGGGAAAGCCTAAGTACACAGTCTCATAGCGTGAGATATCTGCGACGCTATTTTTTAAGGCGGGTTTGACTCCCCGCTCACGCTCATGTTTTGCTTGTTCAACGGTCTGAAAATAGTCTTCCGGATATGGCGTAGCCGGTTCGATTGCCAACAGATCGGTGTTCAGGCTGCGATGAATGACGCCGGCAATCACCCGTGTGTTACCGCTGCGGGAAAAGTACGCCACCAGAATTCGACTTTTACCCTGTACATTTGCATTTCCGGTGGCTGCTGATGACCGCGAGACGTTCGCCAGCGTCAGCCCGGCAAGCGCGGTAAGCAACATTCTGCGGGTGGGATCATGCTCCATAATCAACTCCTAATGGTTGGCGAGAGCCTGTTGCCGCGCCTTTTCAGCTCGCATAGCCGCATCATTTTCGCCATATTCGCGCAGGACCTGCGCCAGCTGGCGCAGCTGCGCTGCCGTCAGGCCGACCCGCATGCTGGCTCGCGTATGCGATAACAGCTGGGCTTCGACGCCCGGAGTGGCCGCTAATGCGCCAACCGTTGCCAGCTCGCGGCTCTGCCAGTCGAGGTTATCGCGGGCGAAAATATCGCCGAACAGATGCGTTTGCAGAAATTGATTAATGACCGGCGCAAAATCAAACAGCGGCCCCTGGACGGGAGCGCCTGAGATTTTGGTCTGGTTTGCGGTACCGACCCGGCGAAGTTCATCCCCGACTGGGATGGTGGCGACCGATTCTTTGCCCTCAACGTCTTCAATACCACGTTGTTTGCGTGCGTCGACGACCTTCATCAGTTCACTGAGCGCATTCAGGCTACGGGGGAAGCCCGTATAGGCATAAAGCTGGACGAGAATCTCTTTGGCTTCGTTTACCGTGAGCCCAGCGTCAAGTCCCTGATTCAGGGCCGTATTCAGCTTCTCCATCTGACTGCTGGCCATCGATGCCGCGATCAACGGGATGGCCTGCTGGCGAGCTGACAGCGTATCTGAAACGGTTTGTTGCTGGTTCATTTCTGAGGCTCCTGTATTGACGGGGGCAGCATTTGCGGTGAGAGCAAAACCAAAGGTCAGCAGTAGCGCTGCCGTTAATGCCTTAATGGGCGTGGTATTGTTCATCTGTCACTTTCTCCATCCAGTTAACGCTTTTGCCATCCACAATCCCGGTTATCGCCAGATGCGTCATTGCACTGCCGGGGGCAGCTCCGTGCCAGTGTTTGACGCCCGCCGGACAAGAGACAACATCGCCAGTGCGGATGACCTGCACCGGCTGGCCTTCTTGCTGGGTGAGCCCGACGCCAGAGGTCACGATCAGCCGCTGACCTGCCGGATGCGTATGCCAGGCGGAGCGGGCACCAGGTTCAAAGGTGACATAAGCCGCGGAAACCCGGATGTCGTTATCCGCCTTGAACAGGGGATCGACCCGAACGCGACCGGTAAAGTTCTCCGCTGGCCCATACACCGCGATCTGGCTCCCGGCGGGGGCGATATGGACAGCGGAATGTTGTGCCGCTGCCGAGGATGAAAAAGTGAAGAGGGGCAGTAACAGCCCGAGGTAACGTAAATGTCCGATCATGCAAAGCGTCCTTATCTACGATGAGGGGGATGGTCTGCAATGATTGTAATAAGGGTGGCATGTCGTCAGGCTGACGCCCCCCTGACAATGATGTCAGTTAAGCTCTATTAGGGTGACACCGCTTTATACTTCCTGAAAATAAAGCACCAAAGCAAAAACCGTGTCATTAATGCAAATAAAACAATAATGGCCAGGTAGCGCAAATAAAACAGAAGGGTAGATTCGTCGTAGTCGAAAAAGGAGAAATCCACCTTCATCAGCAAATAGTCGAGATAGTTCTGATTCAGAAGCCAGTACAACCCCAGTAACGCAATAATCGAAAAAATCCCCGGCATAATGACATTGGCAAAGCGTGAGTCGTCGGAGATGTTCAGGATCCGGCAGAAAAACGTTGCCAGCATTTTCCAGTGCAGCCCAATATGCAGTGCCAGAATGAGCATTCCCCAGTGGACCGACGTCATGTGTATTTTTCTGACCCAGCTTGCCGGGTTGTGGAACGGCAGGTCCAGAAGGATATGTCGGGACAGCATCATGCCAGAGACAATCGCGGTCAGAATAACAACGAATGTCACCACATTAATGGCTCTGTTAACTATCCGCATCGATAACGGAATTTTCATCGACAATAACCACAAGCGCCGCCTGTTAAGATATAAATGCAAAATGATGAGCAGCGTAAAAATAATACCCGCCCATTCATGAATGATTTCACCCTGAAGGTGAAACCCCATCAGCACCAGCAGAAGTAACGTCATGAGCGTATCCTGCATGACCTGGAAAATATAAATTTTCTTCATGTCGATGGCTTAACGCGGTGGCTGGACTTGTTTGACCCATTGCTCAACTTGCGTGGGTACGTCAGGATCTGCAATATCGTTGCGTGAGATCGAGAGCGCGCGAGTGACTAATTTGGCCTGGGGCTGCATGCGGGCAATTTCTCGCAGGGAGTCGGCTAACCGGCTGCCTCCATGGGTGGTAAAGGGAATGACCGTTTTACCGGCAAAATCATTTTGCTCAAAAAGGCTATATATCACCATGGGCATGGTGTACCACCAGATGGGGTAGCCGACGTAAATGGTGTCGTACTCGCTGAGTGCGGGGAGCGGCGTTTTTAGCGCGGGCCTGGCTTTAGTTTGCTGCTCCTTTTCGGCAACGCGTAACAGCGCGTCATGCTGGCGAGGGTAGGCGGTGGTTGTTTCAATGCGAAACAAATCGCCGTGAGTCTGTTTCTGCACCAGCTGCGCAATAAACTGCGTGCTGCCGGTCTCTGGGGTATTTTTTTGTAATACGCTGGCCCCGGAAAAACCATCCACGGCATCAGGTTTCATCTCCTCGGGTTGTGAAAAGTAGATAATCAGCGTGCGGGACTGAGCAGATGAATTCTCTGATGCGGACGCGGGCTGTCCCAGAAGCCCCGTGAAAATTATCGCCAGAAACCCGCTAAATACCTTGTTTATTCTCACTGTTTCATTCCTTCCATCAGCAGTGGTTAGTCTTAGCGGTGATTCTGGCGCAGGCAACCTGACATCAGACTGACGGCCCTCTGACAATTTCGTCAGAGGGCTTAGCGTGCGGACGTCCCGATGTTGTCTCTGAAATCAGTCTCTCTGTTCGGATAGCGTCGGGTTGTTTAGCAAACGTCAGTCCAAATGTATTGATGCCACCTTCACTACGGGCAAAGACATCTCCCCGGTGCATAATGGCGACGGCACGCACGATCGACAGCCCCAGCCCATGATGGGTATCACTCCTGGCTCGGGAGGTGTCGACACGATAAAACCGTTCAAAAAGCCGATGTAAATGCTCCGGTGCTATCGGATCGCCTGGGTTTGAAACTTCAACACAGGCTTGATTATCCTTTTCGCTGAGTCGCACGGTGACCGCACTGTTCGATGGCGAATGCCGGGCGCTGTTTTCCAGTAAATTGGCCAGTGAGCGGTGGAACAGCCGCCGGTCGATGTGCGCGCTGACATCACCCTCAACATCCAGAGAAAGCTGTTTTTCAGCAAAGGAGGGCTCAACATACTCCGCGGTTTTCAGGGTTTCTTCTCGCAGGGAGACCCGGGTAAGCTGGGAAGCATGTTCACCTGCGTGAGCGTGGGACAGGAACAGCATGTCGTTCACAATTGACGTCATACGCTCCAGCTCCTCGAGATTTGAACCCAGCAACTCTTCCAGTTCATCAGGCGAGCGCCGGCGCGAGAGACCCAGCTGCGTCTGACCAATCAGGTTGGTCAGCGGTGTGCGGAGCTCATGGGCAACATCGGCGTTAAAGCTTTCAAGCTGTCGCCAGGCGACCTCCTGACGCGCTAATACGCCGTTAAACGATGAGGCTAACTGCTGTAGTTCTTCGGGCAATGCGCGGGTATCCAGGCGTTGGCCATGGTCCACCGGGGCGAGATGTTGTGCCTGTTTACTGAGCATTCCCACCGGACGCAGACCAATCCTTGAAACGACGTATCCCAGCAGGGCGACGATCGCTACGCCCAGCGCGGCAATAATCAGCAGCGTACGCGTGAAGGCATTCAGTGTGCCCATATACGGCGTGGAGTCGATGGCAACCACGTAGCGCAGCTCAGGCCTTTCACCGTTGGCGGGGATGGTTTTCACTAACAGGAACAGTGAACATGCCCCTTCCGCTGCGCCGGGCACTTGATTAAACCCCTCCCGTAAAGCAGACCACTGGACTCCCAGCGGCGGCGTTCCCCCTATACTAAAGCGCGGATCGTCGCTCACTATCCAGTAGCGAACGCGCTCACCTTCAGAATTGGTTAACAGGGTAAATTTACTGGTAAGCGTCGACCAGCCGTCAGCCGAGGTCCGCGCGGTGATCCATGGACTCATCAATGATTCCCGGAATAACAGCTCGTTGTGCATCTGCTTTTGCAGAGAGTCATGCAGAGAGCTTCTTAGCAGGATACCGATAACGGACACGATCAGCAGCGCGGATAGGGCGAACATCAGCGCCAGGTGGACTGAGATGGAGCGCTTAAGCATGCTTATCCCCTTCATTTATTCAGCGCGGACTTCAAGGACGTACCCCATACCACGAACGGTATGAAGTAGCTTGATGTCGAACGGGGCATCCACTTTGGCGCGCAGACGTTTAATGGCGACTTCAACCACGTTGGCATCGCTGTCAAAATTCATGTCCCATACCTGCTCAGCAATCATCATCTTGGACAGAATTTCTCCCTGATGGCGGGAGAGAAGGCTCAGCAGGGAAAACTCTTTTGCGGTCAGTTCCAGTCGCGTTCCGGCGCGAAATACCCGGCGAGCCAGTAAGTCGAGATGCAGATCGTGAATGTGCAGCTGGGTGATGTCTGCACCGTCCACAGAGCGGCGCCGCACCAGGGCCTGAATACGCGCCACCAGCTCAATAAGTGAAAAGGGCTTGGGGAGATAATCATCAGCGCCAAGGCGAAGTCCTTTGACCCGTTCGTCGACCGATCCCCGTGCAGAGAGCATCAGCACCGGCGTCTGTTTGACGGCTCGTACCCCCTCGAGTACCCGGTAGCCATCCATCCCCGGCAGCATCACATCCAGGATGATGGCGTCGTAGTCAAACTCCAGCGCGTAATGAAGGCCCTCAGCGCCATCGGCAGAGATATCGACCGTAAATCCGGACTCACCCAGCGCACGGCTGAGATAGGTTGACGTTTTTTCTTCATCTTCGACTAACAACAGGCGCATAACGGAACTTCCTCTAAGCTTTTCAACGGTGCTTCAATATCTGAATAGATCTGTCCGGCATCCGGCATCCGGCATCCGGCAGACGTTGACCCTGGATAGTCAGGGTTGCCAGTGAGCGGGTAAGCGCGGTCAGCGATACGCCGGCCGCCGCTCTATTTTGTCGCATAGGGTCTTTATTTGTTGCCGATACATGGGGAATCAGCAAGGTGGCGGCAATGCTCGCCCTGGCGACTAATCGCTTACGTCGCTCTGGTCGTGTTGAGGCGTTTTGGCGTTTCATCGATCGCTCCTTTGCTCGGAAAATTGAACATGAATCTCATCTAACCGAGACCATTCTGCGCCTTGATAGCCAACATAAAGCTGACGCTTACCTGACAGCGCTGTCAGGAACAGGTTCTCATCCCGGTCCGCTTCCTGACAAAAATGTTATTCCTCGGTCACGCTGCTGACAGCCCTTTCTCCCTAACCTGAGGCTGCAAATTGAATTCCGCGAGCCTGGATAACCAGGCTGATACTCATCGGGAGAGACCATGAAATTGATGCTTATAAGCGCCATGCTGCTGACGGCTGTCGCCGGAGTGACCTCAGTCAAGGCGGCTGATTACAAGAAAAATCCGTTCACCCTCGTTTATGACGGTGCCATTACTGAAAATATCAAAGGTAAGGTCAACATTCATCCGGTGAAATACGATCTGCACGGCATCCAGATTGCTGCGAATGTCTATACGCCAGCTCACTACGATCCCGCCCAAAAATACCCTGCGGTGGTGGTCGCACACCCTAATGGCGGCGTAAAAGAGCAGGTCGCGGGTTTGTATGCCCAACGTCTCGCTGAGCAGGGGTACATCACGATTACCGCCGACGCGGCTTATCAGGGCGCTAGCGGCGGGATGCCTCGTAGCGTGGATAAACCGGCAAATCGTATTGAGGATATCCACGGTATGGCGGATTACATCAGCCAATATCCTGGGGTCGATACCGCCCGCCTCGGTCTGCTGGGTATTTGCGGAGGTGGCGGGTATTCACTGGCTGCCGCCGAGACGGATAAACGATTCAAATCGATTGCAACCATCAGCATGTTTAATTCAGGGCTTGTACGCCGCAATGGTTTTCAGAATTCACAGCTGGATACTATCCAGCAGCGACTTCAGCAGGCTTCTGACGCCCGTGCTCAGGAAGCTGCCGGAGGCGAAGTGCTTTACTCCGGCGATGCAAATCTGACGGATGAACAGATCGCTAAATTACCTTTTGCCCTCTATCGACAGGGCTACGAGTACTACTGGAAAACCCATGCCCACCCGAACTCAACGTTTAAATACACCACCAGCAGCCTGTTGGATTTGATGAGCTTTGACGTGACGGACCATATCAATCTCATCAATAAACCGCTGCTGATGATTGCCGGTTCAAAAGCGGATACGCTCTATATGACTGAAGATGCGTTCGCGAAAGCGACCGGTACGCAGGATAAAGAACTGTTCCTGATCGATGGCGCTACTCATATCGAAACATATTGGGTTCCTAAATACGTTGACCAGGCCATGCAAAAGTTAGACGTCTTCTTCAATAAGCATATTTAGTTCGCCTCCGATGCCCCCGGCCGCACAGGCTGGGGTATATCCTCTGCTTGTGGCCAAATTCAGTGTGTTACTACAGGAGATCGAGTTTTGGCGCTGGCGTTTTGCCTTCTGCGGGATACTTACAACAGTATTACTTTACGTTATCTTCACACTTTCATCATAGTGTTTAGGGTTTTTTATTGTTAACTACATTTATTACCTTATTTATAGATGGATTTTTTCGTAACAATATACAAAGTGAAGGACTCACAGAATAAAACGATTTTCTAAGCCATCGTTGGTATTTTTCATGGTTACTTTTATTGATACCCATAGAGGTGAAAACGGGCGTCGCTAGCACAAACAAGGGATCGGGGCCAGGGGACTCGCGGTAGTATCAATCGCTACACTCGTGACCCGGCCGAAATTCAACTTATAAGGTTCATGTTGTGTATGTGTAGATTAACGCGTGTTCACTATGCCTGGTATGTTGCTTTTGCCTGTTTGGCTATATCGTCTATCCGTGCCGGAATCGGTTTCCAGACCATGGGTTTCATTATAAATCCGGCCCGGGAAGAGCTTGGATGGTCCAATACTCAAATTACAGGGGTCATCGCATTCAGAGAGCTGATCGCAGGCGCTATCGCCCCTCTTGTCGGCTGGTTGGTTGATCGACGGGGGCCCGGAATTATTATAGTGGTTGGCGCTATTCTTGTTGGCTTCTCCCTCAGTGTGGTCTCTTTCACACAAACTTTCTGGCAGTTCGCGCTTATTTTTGGCGTAATCGGCGGTATCGGAGTTGCGGGCCTGTCTAACGCATTAGTGTTTCCTCTGATTGCCAAATGGTTTACGACTCAGCGCGGGCGTGCGACCGGTCTGGTATCATCTGGCGCCAACCTCGGCGGCATATTGCTGTCACCCGTTATCATTTGGCTGTTGTCTATTTCCGACTGGCGCTCTACCTGGTTCTTGCTTGGTTTTCTGCCCATTCTCTTTCTGGTGCCACTGGCTATCTTTGTTCTACGTCGCGAGCCAGCGGATATGAACCTTCTGCCGCTCGGCGAAGAGCAGGGTAGCGCATTTGCTCAAGAAAAAAGCGGGGGGGAGCGTCCTGATCTTACATTGACAGAAGCCATTCGCTCGCCTGGTTTCTGGTGTCTTATCGTCGGCTGGAATCTCAGCGATTTTGTCTTGAAAGGCGTCTTGTTACATAAGGTTCCGGCGGCAGAATCGCTTGGCTTTACAACCGCCGAGGCAGGTAGTGTGATCTTGACCTATGGCGCTTTTGCGATCCTGGGTAAATTATTAACGGGTTTCATTGTAGAGCAAGTTTCAGCGAAATGGGTTGTTCTCAGCCTCTCTGTATTTCAGGCAATAGGTCTCATCCTCTTCATCACCGCGGGGAATATTTGGCAACTGCAGTTAGGCTATGGTGTCTTGAGCGGTTTATCTGCAGGAGGGCTGATCATGATGATGCCGTTTCTTCTCGCTTCGTTATTCGGGCGCAAGAATCAAGGCGTTATTATGGGGGTCGTTACGCCCTTAGTCATGATCTCAGGTATCGGTGGACCGTTATTGGCAGCGCTGCTGTTCGATATCACGGGTAGCTATATATTTGCCTTCGAGATTTACGCGGCGATTGCCGTTTTCGGTGGTCTGGCTCTTCTGGGTGCCTGTATTACCCCCACGAATAACACCAAATCCTTAAATCTATACAGGAGGTAATATCATGTCGACGATCGCTATTCTCTATCCGGGCCAAATGGGCAGGGCTTTTGCTGCATTGCTGCGGGCGGCTGGCCATGAAACGATCAGTCCGATGGGTTGCCGTAGCGAGAAAACCCAAAAATCGGCACGGGAGATCGGGATAGGCATGCGCGACAGCATGGCCGATGCTGTTGTTGAAAGTGACCTGATTTTGTCGCTGGTCCCCCCATCGGCTGTCGTCGAGGTGGCACATCAAGCAATTCGTGCCTGCCGAGAAAAGAATGCTATGCCCGTATTTATCGATCTGAATGCAAAGACCCCTGCGGATGCAGAGTACTTGAGCAGGGTTTTCGACCAGGCTTCATTGCCTTTTTGCAATGCTTGTATTATCGGGCGCGCCTCACATTTGGGCGAAGAAGGACGAATTTATGTCAGTGGTCCAGACACAATGCCGATAGAAAAATTATTTAAAGGTATATTGCCGGTGATTCGACTTGGCGATGAAATCGTCCAGGCATCAATTTTCAAAATGGTTTTTGCAGGTTTCAACAAGGCTGTTACTGCTGCCTTGTTTGAAACGGCTAATACTGCCAATGCTTTTGATGTTACCGATCCTCTGTTCGAGCTGCTTGAGTATCACCTGGGAAGCACATTGTCTGATTTACGAAAGCTGGTTCCAACCTATCCGCACCATATCACGCGTAGGGCAGAAGAGATGGAGGCGTTGGCGCAGATGTTGAGTGACAGCCGGTTACCGAACAAGATTGCATTGGCTGCCGGGGTAACATTCCGTAGTCTTGGCTCCAGCGATTGCTGGTCTGGGGCTGAAACCTCACCTCAATTCATGGAGTTGTTATTGAATACTAACTATCGGGTCACATCTGGCAAGATAGTGTAATTGCTAAGCCCACTTTTTGTGGTTTCGACTCGTTTGGGCGCGTGAGCCATATTTGTATCGTTTTATCCGTCACAGCATGACAGATCACACACCGTATTCTGATCACATCATTGGCGCTGTAAGCATCCCGGCTTTAGTTCCACGCATCTTTTGAGCTTGACCCCGGCGTCAGAAACGGAGGCGCGATAAGTTACGGAACAGCCCGTTTCACTCGATGAATAACATTTACCTTTAAAGTATGATTTTTCTGTTGCATCGACTTAATAGTTAATTCAGGATGGTTTTTGTCGTCGACGGCTACTGTGAATATAAAATGGTGGAAATATTGACGCTAAGGAATTGTATATGCAAGAAATTAATCTGCACGCAATAGGTATAATTACTTTAATGGATGATAAAGTAAATGTTATCCTGCATCCTCCTTACCGGGATGGATTAAAAGGAATAGAAGGGCATAGTCATGTCAATCTATTATGGTGGTGTGATGGTTGCGATGATAAATCGTCTCGCCAGACTATTATTACATCAACGCCTTATACTGAAGATGAAATGGGCGTATTTGCCACTCGCTCGCCGCAAAGACCGAATCCCATAGCGATTACAACAACAGAGGTATTGCATGTTGATTTAAACGCCGGATTGCTCATTGTATCCTGGATTGATGCGGAAAATGGTAGTCCAGTTATCGATATTAAACCTTACATTCCCAGTTTAGATCGTGTGGAAAATCCAATAACCCCTGAGTATTTATCTAACTGGCCCAGTTCTTTAGAAAAGTCTGCTGATTTTGACTGGTCTTCAGTTTTTAATTATTGATAAAGCCACAAAATTAGATTTTACTTGCAAGTCTCTTCCATGAGCGATCCTGAAAGTTTTACCCGGAATATTTTGTATCAGTAAACAGCCTATATTGGGTAAGTCAGGGTTAGCTGACAAGATGGCTCATGTAGGTATAGTGAATGAACGAGGGCTTATCCCTGCCTCTATGGGGTGGGGATCTGCTGCTGCAAAATACTGGCATAGAGGGGGCGATCAATATTGGCTCCGCTCAGTATTACGGCCACTTTTTTGTTTTTCTGTAATCGGCGTTCCTTTATTAATCCCGCGAGGCCAGCGGCTCCTGCTCCTTCAGCCATATTATGCGTATCTTCATGATAGATGCGAATGGCATGGCAAACTTCATCATCGGTGACCCTGATAATGCGCTCTGCACCGCGCTGAATCATGGCAAATGATTCAGCCAGAGGCATACGACAGGCAAGGCCATCGGCCATGGTATCGGCGCTTAGCGTCGTGATAATTTTCCCTTGTTCAAAGCTTTGTGCGAATGCGTCAGCCTGGTCAGAGACAATACCTACTATTTTTGTCTTTAGACCAAGCAAATCCCGGGTTTGTATTAAACCACAGATGCCTGAACCCATTCCGACAGGTACATAAACGGTATCCAACTCAGCCACGGCATTAAAGAGTTCCAGCGCGTAGGTTGCAACGCCAAGGATAAGGTCTTTATGAAATGCGGGAACAAAGTAAAGCCCCCTTTGTTGCGCTATCTCAGCGGCTTTAGCGCGCGCTTCATCAAAATCAACACCGTATTCGATGATTTGTCCGCCCAGCGCCTGCATGGCGGCATTTTTTTCACGGGAATTACCCTTTGGTACAACCAGGTAGCAGGGCAATCCCGCTTTTGTTGCCGCCAGAGCCAGGCTTTGTCCGTGGTTCCCTCGTGTTGCGGTAATGATACCGTTAATATTAGGTTCCCGTTTTAATAAACAGTTAATAAAAATGATCCCGCCTCTTATTTTAAAAGCGCCGGTTGGTGTATGATTTTCATGTTTAACCCATACTTCGCAATTTAAACGTTTACTCAATAAAGGCCATGTATATTGTGGCGTAGCTGGCATAACATGGTATACCGCGCTGGCTGAGGCGCGTAGTTCATCTATATTAAACATAGTTGACACTCTCTGGTTGTAAGTCTTGCTCCAGAGCGTAGCAACCGATATTGTATGGGTAAATAATTATATTGTATGGCAGGCAATAATGTGGGTCCCAACATTAAAAGAGACAAATCAACCTAAATATATTCTCCTGGTGGAAGCTATTGCCGAGGCGATTGAAAAAGGTGAACTCAAAGTGGGGGAGCGTTTACCGCCGCAGAGACAGTTGGCCTGGAAGTTAAACCTGAATCCGAGTACGACCATGCAGGCCTATAGGGAAGCCGCCCGGCGACATCTGGTTAGCGGTGAAGTGGGACGCGGGACTTATGTGCTTCCAGGGAGCAAGGAGGCATCACTTTTTTTGATAAAGAACCCACTACCGTTAAAAGAGCGTATCGATCTTTCAACAAACCTTCCTGCTATCGATCAAGATAATCGCGACCTGGCTTCAACGCTCATGGAGCTCACGATGTCAGCTGAGTGGGGTGGTGTGCAAAGCTATTTAACGCCGGATGCCATTCAATCAGGAAAAATTCGGGCTACTGAATGGCTTAAATTACGTAAGGTAAGTTATTTACCTGAAAACATAAAATTATGTGCCGGAGCGCAGCAAGGTCTGATGACGGTTTTGCTTTCTCTTTGTCAGAGGGGAGAGTCGATTCTGGTAGAAGAGCTCACTGCACCCGGGATCAAGGCTGCATCGCGGCAACTACATTTACCGTTGCACGGAATTATGTCAGATGAACAGGGCATAATTCCGGATGAGTTTGATCGAATGATTCGTACCACAGGTGCAAGAGTGGTTATTTTAACCCCTTCTCTGCAGAATCCTACGGGCACGGTTATGGGACATCGGCGGCGTGGTGAGGTTGCTGATATTATCAATAAATATCAACTCATAATGATTGAAGACGATGTCTATGGCGGATTGATTAAACAGCCACCGCTGAGTGTTTTATTACCGGAGCGAACCATTCTTATCAGCAGTTTTTCGAAAACGGTGGCTGCGGGCTTGCGACTGGGATATATCGCAGCGCCAGTCCCCCTGTTAAGCAAGATAGATCCGGATGCTCAGCTAACGCATTGGGCGGTATCTTCGCTAAATCTGATGATAGCGAATCGGTGGATTGAGGATGGCACGGCTGAAAAAAGATTAAACTGGCAACGCAGAGAAGTTGCACAACGCTGGCACCTGGCGCGTAAGCTTGTAGGACAATATATGCTGAATGCGACCTGCCCAAGCCCACATGTTTGGCTTACAGCCCCTTTCGAAACACCTGAACTGGTACAACTCTGTTCTCAGGCGGGAATTAATGTTGTATCGGCAGATGTTTTTGCGGTACGACAGGCCCCGTTGAATGCAATTCGAATCAGTTTAACAGCCGCTAAAAATCAGGTTCAATTAAAAAGCGCTTTGGAGACTATTGCCACTTTATTGGCGGTTTAACCGAATCAAAAAATGTAAGCTGTAGAGGTGCTGCAATGAAAAAGTCCTGAATTCAAACGTGAATCCGCTCAGTTGCCTGTCGATCAAAATTACACCGTCTCTGACCCAGCTAAGGCTATGGATGTTGGTCTTTCCACGATATCGTTGGGTATTACAGCGCGCTCAGGCTGCATGAATATAACGGTGGGCTATCATCTAACGAATCAGAAAACGATACTGGAAGAACGCTAAAGTGGTGGCCAGTTTTAGTTGACCACTACACATATTTTGCGTGAAGCGCCATGCGCGCCGTCCAACGGTAATACTCAACCCAGGTCGCTGCATATCCTCTCGGAGCATACCCGGCGATATTTTCCCGCGTGCCGATATTTACGGCTCAAGAGTAATAGGCAGTAATCAGGCAGGATCGGGCTCACCGGGTTGCCCATCTGGCCGCTACAGTTCAGCAAGGTTAATGCACAACTGGAGCAGCTATGAAAACGATGGGTTATGCCGCACTTAATGCCACCACTCCGCTGGTTCCCTTCAGCTTTGAACGGCGCGCTTTGCGTCGTAACGATGTGGCGATTGAGATCCTGTGGTCCGGGGTGTGCCACAGCGATCTGCATCAAACCCGGGATGACTGGAAAGAGTGGGGGGCGACCGTTTATCCCTGCGTTCCCGGGCACGAAATTATTGGCCGGGTAAGTGAGGTTGGCAGTGAAGTTAGCCGCTATCAGGTTGGGCAGATGGTGGCCGTCGGGACGATAGTCGACAGCTGCCAGGAGTGCGATCAGTGCCGCCGCCATGAAGAGCAGATGTGTCGCGAATTTCCGACGGTGACCTACAATGGCCGCGATCGCATTTCGGGCGAGATCACCTATGGCGGCTATGCGAAGCATATCGTGGTACGCGAAGAGTTTGTCTTAAATCTGCCGGAAGAGCTCGATCCTTCCCGCGCCGCGCCGCTCCTGTGTGCCGGTATTACCGTTTACTCCCCGCTGCGAACCTGGAATGTGGGACCGGGCTCACGCGTAGGGGTGATTGGCATCGGTGGCCTGGGGCATCTTGCCGTACGTCTGGCAGAGGCGCTGGGCGCTACGGTCACCGTGATTACCCGGAGCGCGGCAAAAGCTCAGGAGGCGCATGAGCTGGGGGCGAAACATGTTTTACTGTCGACCTCAGCAGAGGATATGCAGCGGGCAGGCTCCTCGTTCGACGTGATCATTGATACGATTCCCACCCGGCACGATCTCTCTGCGTACGTGCAGTTGCTGGATATTGAAGGGGCGCTGGTGATTGTCGGCAATCTGGGCGATATGGACGGTTTCAGCACCTTACCGCTCATCCTGGGCCGCCGCCGCATTACCGGCTCACCTTCCGGCGGCATTGCGCAAACCCAAGAAATGCTGAATTTCTGCGCGCAGAAAGGGGTTTACCCGGAGTGCGAGATCATCCCCATCCAGCAGATTAACCAGGCGTTTGAACGCATGGAACGGGGAGAGGTGAAGTACCGTTTCGTGATTGATATGGCCTCGCTATCGGCCTGATGAGGACGGCTGACATCGGTGAACCGCTGTCAGCCTTTGCTGAGCTTTAGTAGGGGCGCCCGGTCCCGGCCGCCAGCGACAGGGCTTTATCGCCGATCGGCGTGATACCAAACTGACGCTTGTACTCACGGTGGAACTGGCTGACGCTTTCATACCCCACGCTTATCGCCGCCGTCGAGGCATCCGCATCTTGCGACAATAACAACCGTCTGGCTTCAAGAAGCCGTAGCTGCTTCTGGTACTGCAGCGGACTCATGTTCGTCATGCGGCGAAAATGGTGGTGCAGCGTGGAGACGCCCATACCGGCAATTCGCGCCAGCGCTTCGACTTTTAACGGCTGCGCATAGTTATCGCGTAGCCAGTCCAGGGCCACGGATATCCGTTGCCCGCTGGAGCCGGTCAACACGGTTTCCCTCAGGGTCCTGCCCGCCGGGCTGGTGAGAATACGATACAGTATTTCGCGCTGAATGAGGTTACCCATGTAGCCTTTATCCTGCGGATGTTCGTTGGCGTTCAGATAGCGTAGCAGCGCATCAAGCAGCGGGCCGTCGGCCGGCCCCAGGGACATTCCCTCATCGCTGTATTCCGCCTCATTTCCGTACTGTTTCATGTCGATCATCACTTCCCGGGCGAGAGATAAGTCCAGCTGCAGCAGCAGCGAGATAAACGGTTGTTCAGCGCTGGCTTGCATCACTTCGGCGACGGTCGGCAAATTGACGGCGGTCAGAAGAAAGTGGGATTCATTATAAGCATAGGTTTTTTCGCCCAGACTGACGCGCTTCTCCCCCTGAATAATCAGCGACACGCTGGGCTGGTAGAGACAGGCACAGGGCGGCATCGGGCGGTGTAGTTCGACAACGCTCATGCCGGGAAAGGGGCAAAGAATATTTTCCCGCCGTCCGGTATAGGCTCTGATTTTCTCTCTGATCTCACCACGTCGCGACGCCATTTCCTGTTGCCAGCGTCTATGCTGTGAGTCCGGATGGTTATCAGGCATGGTCTGGCTCCTCAACTGAGTGATGTAGGCTTTACCTGGCCACAGGGCAGATAAACGATCGGCCGCGTCGGCACCTACGATATTATGTACCGACAGGCTGCGCAAACGGACGGTGTTCCCCGCGCTGCGATTCACACTAAAGGTTAAACCGCGCTGACCCATCATCAGCGCCATGCCGGCGAAGATCCCGGTTAGCCCGACAGCAAGCAGACGGATGAGATGATATCTGGCGCTTGTTACTCTGATGGTTGGGGGGATGGTGGCTGAACCTGAACGCGGGGAAAACTCATGCATCAACCAGCGGAAATAAACCGAGAGTATCCAGGCGCTGAAACTCCCCTCCGGCCTTTGCCAGAGGGGGAGCTGAACAATTATTCCCAGCGTTTCAGCAGCAGGCTGGCGTTGACGCCGCCAAAGCCAAACCCGTTCGACAGCGCATACCGCATCTTCTGCGGGCGGGCCACCAGCGCCACCAGGTTCAGGCCTTCCGCGTCTTCATCGGGGTGATGCAGGTTCAGCGTCGGTGGCACTATCTGGTCACGCAGCGCCTGAATGGTGAAGATGGCCTCAATCCCGCCGGCTGCGCCTAACAGATGGCCGGTTGCTGATTTCGTCGACGTAATGGCGACGGGATGGGTAGCAAACAGGCTTTTAATCGCCGCCAGTTCGCCTTTGTCTCCTACCTGAGTCGAGGTGGCGTGGGCGTTGATATGGCCAATCTCTTCTGCTGTCACCCCCGCCTGACGAATGGCCATTTCCATGGCCCGGCGCGCGCCGTTCCCGTCTTCCGGACCTGCGGTCAGGTGATAAGCATCTGCGCTGGTGCCATAGCCCACCAGCTCCGCCAGCGGGGTGGCGCCGCGCGCCAGGGCGTGTTCCAGCGACTCAATCACGATAAGCCCGGCGCCTTCTCCCATCACAAAACCATCGCGGTCGCGGTCGAAAGGGCGGGAGGCCGCTTCCGGCTGCTCATTGGACGCGCTGGAGAGCGCCCTGGCTGCGGCAAATCCGGCAAGGCTGACGCGATGAATTGCCGCTTCTGCGCCGCCGCAAAGGGCGATATCCGCCTCGCCGCTGCGGATCATCCGTGCAGCATCGCCAATGGCCTGCGCGCCTGCCGCGCAGGCGGTGACCGGCGCGCCGATGGGGCCACGGAAACCGTGGGCGATAGACACATGCCCGGCGGCCAGGTTGGCAAGAAAAGAGGGGATGGTGAACGGAGACAGGCGACGCGGCCCGCGATCATCCGTTGTATGTACCGCATTGGCGATCTCGCCAAAGCCGCCGATCCCGGTGGCAATGACCGTTGCGGTGCGATCTTGTTCTGCCGGTGATGCCGGCGACCACCCGGCCTGCGTCAGCGCCTCACGTGCGGCGACCAGCGCAAACTCGATAAAGCGATCCATCTTTTTACGTTCCCTGGCCGGGATGGTTGCCAGCGGATCGAAGCCGTGCAGCGGATCGCGTTCGATGGACGGAACCTGCCCGGCCACTTTGCAGGGAATGTCTTCGACCAGCTGCTCGCTAAGCTTTGTGATACCTGACCTGCCTGCCAGCAGCGACTGCCAGACGTGCTGTACGCCGCAGCCCAGAGGGCTGACAATCCCCATCCCGGTCACGACAATGCGTTTAGCTGAAACGCCCATAATCAACTCTCCTGTAATATCAGTGTGCCGGCGGCTTGTTCATCAATGGAACCAGCAGCGCAGCAATCAAAAAACCGATCATGATGAGGTAAAAAGCATCGGAAAATGCCTGTGTTCGCGCCTCCCGCAGCGTCAGAGCGGAAAGATTCTTTAGCGCAGCCGTATGAGCGGCATCCGGCGAGATCCCCTGAGCGACAAAGTTTGCCGCGCTGCGTTGAACAAAATCGCTCATTGCCAGGTTGGCGTTATTCAGATGATCCGCCAGGCGGCTGTAATGCAAATTGGTCCTGTCGTTAAGCACCGTGCCGCACAGGGCGATGCCGATGGCGCCGCCGAGGTTGCGCATTAAATTAAACAGCCCGGAGGCCAGCTTAAGGCGTGCGGGAGGCAGGCTGCCCAGCGTCAGGGTCACGGTAGGCGCGACGGCAAACTGCTGCGCCAGCCCGCGAAAAGCCTGCGGTAGCAGCAGCTGGTCGGCGCCCCAGTCGTGGGTTATCGGCACAAAGCTGTACATCGAGACCGCAAAGCCGACCAGCCCGGCCATCAGCAGCCAGCGCAGGTCGACGCGGTTGGCGAGCCACGAATAAAACGGGATCGACATCACCTGGAACAGGCCGGTGGAAAATACCGCCAGGCCAATCTCCAGGGCGCTGAAACCGCGCACGCTACCGAGGTACAGCGGGGTTAAATAGATGGTGGCGAAGATGCCGACGCCGGCCATAAACGAGAAATAGCAGCCGAGGCTAAAGGTTCGGTCCTGCAGGGCCCGGAGATCCATGACCGGCTGCGGATGGCGCAGGGTGCGGATAATAAACGCCACGCCGCACAGCAGGGCGATCCAGGCGGTCGTCGTCAGGGTGGCGTCGTCAAACCAGCCCCAGCGCGGGCCTTCTTCCAGGGTATATTCCAGGCAACCGAGAGACAACGCCAGCAGCAGAATACTGAGATAGTCCGCGCCGCGCAGCAGCGAGGGGTTAGCGGTATCCACTTTCACCAGCAGCGGTACGGCAACTGCGATGTAAATCCCCGGAACCACGTTAATAAAAAACAGCCAGTGCCAGCTGAAGTTTTCGGTGATCCAGCCGCCCACCGTCGGGCCAAGCGTGGGAGCCAGGGAGGCCAGGCCGCCGATCGTCGCGGCGGCAATGACCCGCTGTTTGCCCTGGAAAAAGGCGAAGGCGGTAGTGAAAACCAGCGGGATCATCGACCCGCCGGCCAGTCCCTGCAGGGCGCGAAAGGCGATCATGCTCTGGATGTTCCACGCCCAGCCGCACAGCAGACTCATCAGCGTGAAGCCCGCCGCGGAAGCGGCAAACAGCCAGCGCGTTGACATGACCCGTGCCAGCCAGCCGGAAAGCGGGATAATAATGATCTCGGCAATCAGGTAGCTGGTTTGTACCCACACGGTTTCATCGTCGCCCGCCGAGAGGCCACCGCCGATATCCCGCAGCGAGGCGGACACGATCTGGATATCGATGAGCGCGATAAACATCCCCACGCACATGCTGGCGAAAGCGAAGATCTTCTTCGTCATCGGCATCGACAGACCCTGCGGAGCGGGCAGCGCCTGAGCGGTGCTCATCGGCGGCTCTTTTCGTTCACGGTGACGATCACCGATAGCCCTGGGCGCAGGACGTCAAGTTTTGCTCCTTCTCCTTCCAGCGCAATGCGGACCGGCACGCGCTGAACGATTTTAGTGAAATTCCCCGTCGCGTTCTCCGCAGGAAGAATGCTGAAGCGTGAGCCGGTCGCCGGCGCCAGACTGGCAACATGGCCCTTAAAGGTATGGTCCGGCAACACATCGGCCACGATGGTCACCGGCTGGCCGGCCCGCATATGCGCCAACTGGTTTTCTTTGAAGTTGGCGTCAATCCACAGGCCGTGCGCGGGAACCAGGGACAGCAGCTGCGTGCCGCTGCTGACAAATGAACCGGACCACGCGCGGCGGTTGCCAATTACCCCATCGAACGGTGCGCGAATTTCGGTATAGCTGAGGTTCAGCGTGGCTATCTCGAGGTTAGCCTGGGCCTGTGCCAGGGCGGCCAGCGTTTGTTGCTGGCGGGCATCCAGCACCGCCAGCTGGCGTTCGGCCGCGGTTTTATCCGCTTGTGCTTTATCCTGCTCGGCGTGCGCCCGGCGGTAATCGGCGGAGGCGTTATCGCGAATTTGTGCGGAAATCGCGCTCGACGCGGCCAGGGCGTGATAGCGCCGGTTGTCGTTAGCCAATTTTTCGGCCGCCGCCGTGGCGGCCTGTAACGAGGCCGCAGAGCCGGCAATGGTCGCCTGCTGTAGCTGCCGGGTGGCAATGACATCGGCCAGCGCGGCCTGTTGCGCCGCCACTTCTCCGGCGGCTTTTGCCAGGGCGGCGCGGTAATCGCGGTCGTCAATGCGAATCAGCAGATCGCCTTTTTTCACCGCCATATTGTCCTGCACCGCCAGCTGCTGGATATAACCGGAGATTTTGCTGGAGATGGCGCTAATGTCGCCGCCAACATAGGCATCATCGGTTGTCTGCATAAAGCGCCCGCTATGCCACCAGTAAGCGCCGTAGCTCGCTGCTGCCAGCGCGGCGACGGCGAGTGTCGCCAGGACGAGGGCTCTTCTCTTACTGGCCGGATTCATGGCTGGCATCTCTGTAGGGTTCGGGTTGAAACTTTTGGCCGCTATCGCCCTCGCGTTTGCGCAGCAGATATTGGTGACGGTATTTCATCATCGGCGAGGCTGCGGGTCCCGGCACCATGGTGTATTTACCCGGAATAATCTCTTCGCCGGTCGCTTTATCGACCAGCATCGGCTCCACCGGTCGCTGGGTTTCACTTTCCACCAATTGCATCTGACGGCCTTCGGGTGAGAAGTGGCGGTTACCCCATTCCGCCAGCGCCAGCAGTACCATGCGAAAATCGCGGCCGCTTTGCGTGAGGTGGTATTCGTAACGCGGCGGTGTACTGCTGTAGCAAACCTTCTCCAGCAGGCCGTCGTCTACCAGCGCCTTCAGGCGGCGTGAAAGAATATTGGGCGCGACGTTGCTGCTTTTCTGAAACTCGTCAAAGCGGGTAAAGCCCGCGAAGGCGTCGCGCAGGATCATTATGCTCCAGCTGTCACCGATGCGACCAAGGCTACGGGCGATGGGGCAGGGAGCGTGGCAAAGCGGTTCATTTTTCATGGGCTGGCCTGGATAGAGAGGTGGCTTTCGGGAGCAAATTGACATAGTAACTATCAAAATGCAAGTTACTTAAAAAACGATCTCTCTCAGCAGATTCATGGCGCCGGCGTTAAGGTTGACGCGCGCGATACCACTACGGGGTGACACGGCTTAGCGCAAAGCGGTGGTGCAGCGGGCCGGAATGGGTAAGGGAGTGACGGAGCAGAATCTGACGGTCCGCTCCGCGGCAGGAGCGGACGTTATGCTAATCAATGATGAGGGGGTCAGACGGGATAGTACGTGTAGCCAGTTTCTTTTGAAGTATTATGACCAGGACGGGAAATACAGATGCGGCTAATGCACTAACAACCAACAGCGTGTTTAGATTTTGCGTGGTTATTTCCTGGTCAGGGAGTAATAAGGAAGACAGAAAGAACGCGAGAGTTGTTATCAGGTACATCATGGCTGTCTGTAGGGAAGTAAAACTGGCTCGTTGTTTATCCTCCGGAAACGGGACTACAACCGATGAAGCGCAAACCAGCCGACTGTATGAAGCCCCAAGAAATAAGGTTATAAATAGAAATACATTATGATAACCCATCGCGGGAATCAGCAAGCTTGCTACAAAGAGTAGCGTTGAAATTATCGCCAACAGCAGAGCAGATAAACGCGATGTCAGCATACCTGTTATTTTTGTCGTCAGATAACCGGCTATCCCGCCGCTTAAAAATAATAAAGGTAATAGGTTTTGTTGGGCGCCCATATACTGCGTCATTAATGGGGTCAGAATGGGAATGATCAGCATTGGACTAAATTGTACCAGAGCAGTACAAGAGGCGAAAAGTAAGGTTGGAGAATCAATAGATAGCTTCCTCTGCACGCCCGGCGAGAGCGTATCCTTGGGGATAATAAATACTATCAACGGTAAAGATAACAGACAAAGTGAACTGATTAACCATAGCGCAGTATGCCAACCATAGTGCGTGCACAAAAATAATATAGCTGGCATGCCGACGATACTGACCAGCGAAAATGATGCAATGACCGTTGCCAGCATTTTTCCACGTAAGTTTGCCGGGGCATAATTTATCAAAATACTCATACCCACGCCCATTGTCGTCCCCCCCACCAATCCTGCGCAAAATCGTAGTGCCAGAAGAGTGCCAAAATGAGTCGTGAGTGTGGACAAAAATGTTAGCGCTCCCAGCAGCACCATATTCTTGAACAAGAACTGTTTTTTATTAAACAGGTCAATCCAATAAAAGGCCATGATTCCAGAAAGTACCGCACCCAGCGTATACATACCGGAGACATAGCCAGAAAATGATACAGGAACCGAAAATCCGTCGGCCATAAAAGCAAAAACAGGCGTTAACGCCATATATTCCAACGCATTAGTGAACTGGACAAAAGCCATAACAATGGCTATCCGCATGAGGGTTTTATGATTAAACGTCTGTGTGACCAGTGGCATAATAAGCAACCTATGGATGAAAGATATCCGAGTTTAACCACTATCAATGATGTTCATTAGATGGTAAAAATGGCACTTATTATTATCAAATGTGGGATAGTTGATGCGTTCAGCTCTTGATTTTAATGCCCTGAAAGTATTCATCGCGGTAGTTGAAAGAGAAAGTTTCGTGGGGGCAGCGAAAGTTCTTGCAATGCCGACATCAAACGTGAGTCGTTGCATTTCTCAGTTAGAAGAAAAACTGAATCTTCAGCTCATTGAGCGCAGCACCCGACATATGAAACTCACTCAGGCGGGGCACCTACTCTATACCCGAGCGAAGCCATTACTGGAGGCGCTTGAGCAAACTGAGACAGAATTAACGTTGCGGCAAATGCAGCTCAAGGGGCCATTACGCATCTGTATTCCCAATGAGATCGGTCCTGCATTGCTGGGTTCTGTTATTGCCGATTTCGCCTGTCAGTATCCGGATCTGGAGATCAGCTGTGTGACTAATTTGTCAGGTCTCGAATCCCTGAGAGATGATCTGGATTTAGCTATCATTATTACCCGTGGTCAGATGGATGACAGTGACTATATAGCCCGGCATCTGGTGACTATTCCTTGCACCATTGTTGCCGCGCCCTCCGTCATTCAGCGCTACGGCACCCCTTCTCATATCCGGCAGTTTGAAGAATTACCCTGCATTACAACGGTAAGCGCCCTGAAAGGTGCCCCCTGGCAGTTTGTCACTATGAAGGGGGGATTTGAGACAATTAAGGTGAATGGGCATTATCGGGTAAACAGCGGAGAGATGGCAGGGCGCGCTGCGGTAGCCGGCGTTGGTTTTGCCATCCTGTCGAAACAAGCCTGCCAACCCTATATTAGCGATGGACGGTTAATCGAGATTGAGTTTGAACAATCGCCAGCCCCATTGCAGTTGTTCGCACTTTATTCCGATCGGCGTTACTTGCCGGCTAAAACAAGAGCGCTCATTGATTTTATGCATCAGAAGTTGAGCAATATATCTTTAGCAACATAAGGCGGTATGGAATCGCGACAGAGAGTCCCGGTGGGATAATGAATCTCTACTTAACCCAGAGCGTCTGTTTTTTCGCTCACCGTGAATTTTATGGCCTGGTTTCCTCTGCGCGTCGAGCCAGGTCACGTAACGGTGAGTGAAAAAACGGGGAACAGGTCATCGATTTCTATTCATTTTCCAGCCAGTCAATGAAGAACCGGGTGAAAGCGGTAACCGGTAGCGGCTGCAGCCGTCGCTGCGGATAGACAAATTGCAGCCCGACATTTTTTTTATCAAAGCGGCTAAACCCAATAAAACTTTCAGCAAACAGCAGTTGTAGCCTGCCTTGTTCCACATCTCGCTTGACATCCCACCATGATTTGCTGGCGATACCCGCATCAGCCAGCACCCACTGGCGGAGTAGCGCGCCATCGTCGCATACCATGGCTGGGGTAAAGCGTAATGTGCTCTGTTGACCGTCGTGCTCAAAACGCCATTCGTTCATGACCATTCCGCGCAGCTCCAGCGCCAGGCATCGGTGGTGGTGTAAATCCTCAATGGCGCCCGGAGTGCCTGCCGCCCGAAGATAGTTAGCCGAGGCGACCAGAACCCGATGATTCGGGCGGATATTTCTGACGACCAGGCTGCTGTCTGGCAGGTTTCCGAAACGAATGCTCATGTCCAGACGATTGGCGACCAGATCTTTGACACTTTCGCCCAGGTATACCGAGGTTTTCACTGCCGGATGCAGCCGGGAAAAATCGAGCAGCGCCGGGCTGAGATACTGTCGGCCAAAATCGGAGGGGGCCGAAATACGGATATTACCGCTGAGCACCCCTTCTTTTTGCGTAAGTAGCGACTCAGCATGGTTCATTTCATCCAGTACGCGCAGCGCAGCGTGGTAGAACTCCTCACCGGCACGCGTCATGGTAATGGCGCGAGTGGAGCGGTGGAACAGACGGGTCTGATAACGCTCTTCAATCGCCTTCAGCCTGGCGGTCATGGTGGCCGGCGAGAGTCCCATATGGCGACCGGCGGCTGAAAGCCCGCCGGCCTCCACCACGGCAACCAGCAGTGCCATATCTTCAAGCTTTCCCATTATTCAGTAATCCTGAAAAGACAATCATATTTTAATGCCATTATCAAAATATCGCTCACCCCGTAAAGTATTTTCAACAATTCATTACGGGGACAGAAAATGGAAAATCGTACGCTTTTTGATAGCTACTACCTGAAGGCGCTCAGCCTGAAAAACCGGATTGTGATGGCGCCAATGACCCGGGCACGGGCGTTACAGCCGGGAAACGTGCCCTCAGCACTTATGGCGGCGTACTACCAGCAGCGCGCCAGCGCGGGGTTGATCATTACAGAAGCCACGCAGATTTCACCTCAGGGGCAGGGATACTCCTGGACACCAGGTCTGCACTCCGCAGAACAGATTGAAGGATGGCGGCTGAGCACAGAAGCCGTTCACCGCGCGGGGGGAATTATCTTTTCCCAGCTCTGGCATGTTGGGCGCATGTCATATGCGGGTTTCCAGGAAGATGGCAAACCTGTCGCGCCGTCTGCGCTCGCGCCCGATGCCCAGGTCTGGGTTGTTGATGATCAGGGGGAAGGGCATATGGTCGATTGTCCGGAGCCGCGGGCACTTGAGCCTGCCGATATTCAGCAGATTATTGCTGATTACCGGCAGGCCGCACTAAATGCGATTAACGCCGGTTTTGATGGTATTGAGGTGCACGGTGGTAATGGTTATCTGATCGATCAGTTTCTTCGCCGGACATCGAACAAACGTACCGATGAGTATGGCGGTAGCCTGGCTAACCGGATCCGTTTTGCGCAGGAGGTGCTGGAGGCTATCAGCGACGCCATCGGCACTACGCGCACGGGCATACGCCTTTCCCCATTCATCACCCAGCGCGGAATGAACGACCCGCAGGTGATTGAAGCGATCCTCGCGCTGGCTGCATGGTGTGAAAAGAAAGGTATCGCTTATATCCATCTGGCAGAGGCTGACTGGGACGATGCCCCGCAGGTACCTGCTGAATTTCGTCAACGATTACGCGCCACCTTCAGCGGCACGCTTATTGTCGCCGGCAATTATACCCAGGACAAAGTGGACAAGCTCCTTAAGGCGGGGCTGGCCGACCTGTTTGCCTTTGGCCGCCCGTTCATTGCCAACCCTGACCTGCCGTACCGGCTCAGGAATAGCCTTCCATTAGCGACGGTAAGCAATCCCGCCACGCTTTTTGGCGGCAGCAGCGCAGGCTATACCGATTATCCGTTCTACAAAATCGACGAGGCGTAAAGTGATGGCGAAAAAAACATTAATCATCGGCGGGAGTTCCGGCATTGGCTTTGCTGTGGCTGGCGCTCTGGCTGAACAGGGAGAAAGCCTGATCCTTGCCGGACGGGACGGAGAAAAGCTGGCGCGGGCCAGACAGTTACTGAGTCAGGAAAGTGCATCTGTGGATACTGTCGTCCTTGATATCAGCAAAGAGGCGGAGGTGATCCAGCTTAGCCAGACGCTCGGAGAGGTCGATAACATTATTGTGACGGCGGGATCGCATGCGCCCGGCGGGGCGCTCACTTCACTGGATCTGAACGAGGCCCGGCTGGCTTTCGACAGCAAATTCTGGGGCAGTATCCATGTCGCCAGGCATCTGAGTAAAAATATTAGTGCCCGCGGCACTCTGACGCTGACCAGCGGCTTTGTTTCCCGCCGCACTGTCGCGGGCGCTATCGTCAAAACCACCATGAACGCGGCCCTGGAGTCCGCCGTTAAGGTGCTGGCGAAGGAGCTTTCTCCGCTGCGGGTAAACGCGGTGAGCCCGGGGCTGACAGATACCGAGGCTTACGCCGGTATGGATCCTGCTGCCCGCGAAAAATGGCTTGCGTCTGCCGCTGAAACTCTACCGGCAAAAGCTTTCGGGCGGGCAGAGGATATCGCAAAAGGCTATCTGTTCGTGATGGACAATCCCTTTGTCACCGGATCCCTGCTGGATATCGAAGGCGGCGCGCTGATTAACTAATCCTCACATTTTACCCGCAAGCGGCTGAAATACGCCCGGGTTACCTGTTTCTTTGAGGCAACACAAAGGACCTTTTATGCAAAAGTTGACGATTTATCCTACCCGGCTGGCGGCGCTTATGCTGCTACCCGTGGCCAGCGCTGCCTTTTCTGCACCGCCTGCGCTGGTGAAACCCCATCAATTGATTGCGGAAAATAGCCGGTTATCCGCCCGCGAGGCCGCGCTTGAAACCGTCGCGAGACGTTACGCAACATTCTGGAATACAGGTGATGAAGCCCTGGCCCGTGAGGCGCTGGCCGATAATTTTGTCGATAAGACGCCGCCTGAGGGCCGCAAACAGGGACCGGAAGGCGCACTTCTGGCCTCCCGTGCCTTCCGTACCGCCGTCCCGGATCTGAGTTGCGAGATTGAGCAGATGATCGTTGCAGGCGATCGAGTCGTATCGCACCTTCATTTCCGCGGACATTTCACCGGAACCTTCGGCAAACTGAAAGGTAAGGGCCAGCAGGTTGATTTTATCGCGACGGATATCTATCAGGTCAGGAATAATAAAATCATCGCGAACTGGCATCTTGAAGATAACCTGACCCTGATGAAACAACTGGGTGGGTCATAAAATGACGGCTTAGGGAAGAGGGCGTATTGCCAGGCAGTATGCCGAGAGACGGGCATCAACATCAGCATTTATCCTCAAGCCTGTCTGGAGCGGCAGGCGAAAACGAAAAGGTGTGAGGTCGCGCGTAATCTACGAAGAGAAATGCCACCGGGATTAGAGACAATCCGCGTTCAGCGCTCTTTCTTGTCCGCCTTTGGCATCTCTGTCCGCTGGTACCGCAGCGGGTGGCTATTAATCAGGAGGGAGGTAACCACACGCTGGTTTTTTTAAAAGGGTCTCAGCAGGCACGACTCGTTGTGCCATTTATGCAGAAAGAACGCGATTTCGTCAATTTGACGCCCGCTGCTATTGGCTTCTCAGGCTATCTCTTTTTGTGCATGTTCACTGGTTTCGTCGTGACTGACTAAGCGGGCAATCAGCAACCGGGAGTAGGCTGGCAGAGGTTCACGTTCTGCTTCCTCACTTAAACATCAGTCCAGGAAACAGGCCCAGATAATCTATCGAGTCTCGACTCTCCTCTGGTAAATAGCGTTCATGCCGCAGAGACGAATGATTCCTGAATAATGTGATTGCCCTGCTTCCGATGTCTTAGGTCACGAAGGTATAAGTTAGCCTCGTTCCTCGCTCACAGTGGACCTTCCGCTCAGTCAGTTCGTCCGCTTCGTGCCAGAAGCGGACATCACTGCTTTACGGCTGCTGCAGCAACGTCGACTTGATGTGCAAGCATGCCTTATTTATTTAAGAATGACTGAACCGCGCTGGAAAACCGTTCTGGCTGATCAAGCATGATAAAGTGAAAACTGTCATCGATTCGTGTGAAATGGATATCGGGCGTATTGGTATAGGCTCGACGGTACATTTCATCCACGCCGGATGCAGGCACCCCGAATAAGGCGTCATACGCATAAACGATCTCAATCGGTGCTCTAATGCGGCCAAGTTCGGGGCGCAAATCGGTAAGCATCAATTCATACACAGCATCTGCAATGGTTCTGCGATCGGAACTGAGCCCGGCAGCCACCAGAGCAGGCCTCACCGCCTCGGTCCTGGCTAAACGGGCTATGGATGTTTTCTGAAACGCTAGAAATTCTTCCGGCGATTGCGCCAGTATCCAGTCCCTTGTCGCAATAGCACGTTGGGACGCTGTTTCGCTGGTCGCCGCAGGATCAATCATTAACGTATAGAACGGCAAAGCATCGACAATCATTAAGCGACCAACCAGGTCAGGATGCCGCGCACCTAACATCAATGCAATCTCCCCGCCAAGTGAATGGCCAATGATCGCCGGAGCTTTGATGTGTTGGGTGCGGATGTATTCAGCGATGGCGTCAACTACTGGAGCGATAATTTTACCGTCCCGGTTGGAAATAGCAGGCGTACTCGCAAAGCCCGCTAGCTCTAAAATGTGAACGCGGTGGCTCAACTGTAAACCTGATACTAAATCGGTCCAGATTGCGCGAGACGACGCCAGCCCTGGAATCAATATGACATCCGTTCCTGAGCCTTGCGTTTGAACGGAAATAAGCTGCAAGTTCGGATGTTCTGATGATATGGGCAGAGATTGAGCTTTGGTCATCGGGATGAAGACAGACGCCAATAATAAAGCCCCTCCGAGCATCACACGAATAGAACCTGTAAAAGACGGCTTTCCATGATGCATTAAAATAATTTCCATAAAGATCTTCGTTTTTGGAGTTTTATAACGCAGACAGACTAACGCGATGAAGGTAGGGGGCACTACCACCATATTTAGGGTTGACCCCGGTCGATGAGGGAAGGTATCAGATAAAGATCGCTGCGCGCAGAAACAGATAAATTATGCAGCCGTACAGGTCTGATGTCCGCTCCTCGCTCAAAGCAGACCTTCCGCTCAGTCAGTTCGTCCGCTTCATGCCAGGAGCGGATGTTGCGGCCCCTTAGGTGCTATTGTCAATCAGGGTAGACACATACCGCAAAACATCGATTGGCGACACTTTCGCAGAAATGCAGCCGCTCGGAGTTTTATTCCTGTTGCTGAACTATCGGAACCTGGCATTATTGATTTCGTTTCACCTCGTATTGCAGACACACTACGCCCGACGGCAAAGCGTTACTCTTCACCAGCATGAGTGAGGTTCTGTCTTTTATATTTTGGAACAAGGGAATGCCTTGCCCCAGCAGAATCGGATTGACGAATAGCCAATACTCATCAATAAGGTTTTCCGCCATTAGCGAGTGAGTGCGTGATCTGGGCATTGAAGTAGATGATGCGTTAGAGATCTCTGAGCCGATTGAAGTCTAAGGTTGTCAGAGCTGCAACAGCAGCCCTGTGCCAGGATCGAACGTTGATTTCAGTGTTCTCAGACAGAGGCACACCTAAAATGGCTGCCTCTTGATAAATGGGCATTAATTTTGGATGTTATTTTTCATATCCGTATAAATTAATCCTACCCGATAAGTACTCACCTAAATATACTTCACTGATTTTATTAAAGCCTTTCTTCGTAACTTCATGTTCTAACCATTCATTGTCTTTATTAAGGATTTCTAGCAGATCATGGTTGGCTAAACCGTCCACTATAATAGGGTAGCGTATATTTTCATCGCCACTTTGTATGATGGTTAATTGCCCATTTTGTTCGAGAACCACGCGTTTTAGTTGTTCTATTTCATAAATGCCATTTGCTCTTAATTTGAACATTAAATCATTTGCAGAAACACCATTCCGTAAACACTCCTTGACATTAATGCTGCCATTGTGTACTAAAGTAATAGGTTTTCCATCAATAATTCTTTTAACTAACCGATTGTTTTCTTTAAAAAACTTAAGAGAAAAGACCAAAAAAGTCCATATGATTAGGACCAGGACAAACTGGAGTACTGTTATAGATTCGTTGTAAATTACGCCTCCTATAATCCCCCCCAGCACATAGTTTTGAACCTGGTCCATTGCGGATGAGGGGGCCAGATTCCCTTTTCCCATAAGATTTATTTGAACAATTAAACACAGTATCCCCAGCCCCAACTTTATAATGATAGGTAAATAAATTATCATTTCTACACCTCAGTTTTTTATGATTTCTATTTCTGGGTTTACTAACGAAACCTCTACTAAATTGTATGTTTTTTGATCCGGACTTAAGTTGACGCGATAAAAAAGATCGTTAACTTTAACGATAATGCCATCAGAGAGTTGTACTGAACTGGAAAATATAGCATTCACATCCACATCTTTTTTTTGTGATAAGGACCTGACAAAATTAACCATTTGTGATGATTGGGAATGTATATTTTTACTATCAGTATAATCAGCATATTGCACACCGGAAATGAAGAGCAAAAATAAGAAGGCTATGATTGTTAAGTCACGATATTTAGTTTGCAAACGATGGCGCATGTACAGACTAAAAACAACGATCAGGATAAATAAAGTACTAAACATAACGATGTATTTTAAATAATCATTGATGCTAGACTGCGTTTGTAGATAATCTATGCTATAAAATCTCATATATGTATAATCCCTAACCCCTCAAGACCCCATTTTTATTATAGTAACACATAGCCATTATCCGTTCTGGTGTTACTTAACAGCTAATAATTATCAGTTATCAGCTGAGATTTGTCATTATCCTTTTAGTCAACTGCAGTGATCTGCTTACGATGACCCAAGGCACCTCGATGTAAGTAAACATTCAGAACTTCTGTTTTTCGCTCACAGCGGCCACTGACCGTTGGCGAAGAGTGCTTTGCACCACAAGAGGGTATCTCGGACATTACGACACGTTAGGTTAGATATCTAAAAGTGCATGGTTCGCCTGGGTGGGATACTTACAATGAGGCTAAGTGAGGTTGAATTTTTAAAGACTAACTGAATGGCCAAAACTGAGCAAACGGAGTAAGCAGTGTTCGCTATGCTGATGAATATTGAGCCGTAACAAGACAATGATAAGATTGATTTCTGTCTGGTCCCATTAAGGAACCCATTATGAACAGGCTAATTCGCAAAAATTATCCTGAGTTAGGTGAGGTAAAGGCCCCCTACGTTCACTCCGTGAGACATGGCGATACGCTCTATATCTAGGGGCTTACCGCATTTGGCACACCCGCACAGCAATCAGGCATCGTTGAACAGGCTGAGGAGATATTCAGTCAGATTTGTAAAATCGTCACCGCAGAGGGTACTGATTTCTCGTCTCTCATTAAAGTGACTATTTTCATTACCTCTTTTGACGAGATCAACGCGCTGCGCGAGGTACTCTACCGCTATTACGGCGATCACTTGCCTGCCAGTTCGCTGGTGGAAGTCAGCCGTCTCTTTGCACCCGATCTCAAGATTGAAATTGAAACGCTATTTGCCCTCTGATTAAGCTTAATGCGATGAAATAAATACCGAGGCTTGCTGGGCTGGCGGAACGGCAAAATTACGCTGCATACGTTTTATCTCCTCCGCCGGTGGCAGGCCAAACAGGCGTTTGAACTCGCGATTAAACTGCGACGGGCTTTCATAGCCTACGGCGTAACTCGCGGCGCTGGCGGTGATCTGCTGGCGCACCATCAACATGCGCGCCTGGTGCAGGCGGACCGATTTCACATACTGCATCGGCGGCATCCGGGTTATCGCTTTGAAATGGCTATGAAACGTCGGCACACTCATTCCTGCTTCCAGCGCCAGCTGCGTCAGCGTGAACGGCTCAGCGTAGAGAGCATGGATGCGCTGTAGCACTTTACCGATTTTGCCGAATTGCCCTTGCAAGGCCAGCGCGGCGCGCATTGCGTTGCCTTGCTCGCCTGTCAGAACACGGAAATAGAGCTCACGCACCCGCGCAGGGCCAAGGATCGCCGCCTCAAGCGGATTGTTCAGAACTTCTAGCAAACGCAGCACTGCTGTTTTTACCGCGTCATCCATCGGACTCGACATCATGCTTTGCGGCACGGCGGGGGGATGCGGGGCACCATGCTGTTCAATCTGTAACATCAGTTCAGCGGCAAGCTGAAAATTCAGATGCATATAAATCGCCAGCAACGGATGTTCTGCCGAGGCGTCGGTTTCCATCACAAACGGCACTGGCACTGAAACCGCCAGGTAGTGCTGCTCATCATATAAATATGTCTGCTGGCCGAAATAGCCGCGTTTGCTGCCCTGGCAGACAATCACGATCCCCGGATCGTACAGCACAGGTGTTCTGGCAAGCGGCCGGTCGGCACGCAAGATTCGCACATCAGGCAGCGCGGTCAGGTTGTACCCCTCCTGCGCGGCCAGTGTTTTCATCATGCTAATCATCCCGGACATCACGGCACCTCATAAAATCAGGCAATAAAAAGAGAAGATTCGGCCTAAAAATAGGACAGTACAGAGAATACCATGCAACCTTCACTGTTCATGGGAGTTCTTTTTTATGACATCGGTAAAAACGATTTTAATCACTGGCGTCAGCAGCGGCTTTGGTCGTGCGCTGGCGCAGGAAGCACTCACCGCAGGTCATCGGGTTATCGGGACCGTGCGTAATCACCACGCAAAGCAGGCTTTCGAGGCCCTTGATGCACAGCGGGCTTTCGGCCGCTTGCTGGATGTTACGGACGCCGGGCGTATTGCTGAGGTGGTAGCGGAGGTTGAATCGACCGTCGGTCCGGTTGATGTGCTGGTGAACAATGCCGGTTACGGCCATGAAGGCATCATGGAAGAAGCCTCGCTCGAAGAGATGCGCCACCAGTTTGAGGTGAATGTGTTTGGCGCAGTGGCAATGATGAAAGCCGTGCTAGCGGGCATGCGCCAGCGCCGTCGTGGCCATATTATTAATATCACCTCAATGGGCAGTTTTATTACTCTGCCCGGCATCAGCTATTACTGTGGCAGCAAATTTGCGCTGGAAGGCATATCAGAAACGTTAAGCAAAGAGCTTATCCCGTTCAATATACACGTGACCGCCGTGGCGCCAGGGTCGTTTCGCACCGACTGGGCCGGGCGTTCAATGGTACGCAGCGCGCGTAGCATCCCGGACTATGATGCTCTTTTCGAACCCATTCGGCAGGCGCGTATGGAAAAAAGCGGCAAACAACCCGGCGATCCCGTGATGGCTGCCCGCGCCATACTGACAATCATTGAGAGCCAGAACCCACCCACGCATTTATTGTTGGGCAGCGATGCATTGAGTTTAGTGCGGCAAAAACTCGCTGCATTAGATAAGGAAATCGAGCAATGGGAAACACTAACACGTTCAACGGATAGCGACTTACCGGCTTAGACGGGAGTGCATTGGATAACCCATAATGGCCGGTCGCCCATACGGCCATTTTGTATCGGGCATCGTGCTGATGCCCTGCACATGAGTGATGTTGACTTTGCGGACGTGCGGTGAAGTCAACGTCTCCTCTAACTTAACGCCACCCTGGCGCCTCTGGCCAGAGTGCTAAGTGCCAGGAGCGGACGTTGTTAATGGCATGATGTATGAACCCATGGAGAGTCGATCATCTGTACTCCTGTTAATCCATACGGGAAATATTGTTATCAATAGCCCTACAGCGGAAGCGTTAACTGTATATTTGCACGCTCTCATTGAGCCTGCCACTTTGTTAAAGCAACTCTTACAGTTTAAAAGAACTTTCGCGGGATGTTACTCGGCTAAATAACCACCATCAATTGGATAAACGCCTCCGGTACAGAACGCTGATTTGTCTGAAAGCAAAAACAATATGAAGTCTGCTATTTCTTGCATTGTTGCCATTCTTTTCATAGGGTGGCTATTTGCGAAACTACGTACGATATTTTCAGGAAATTCAGTCATTCGTGGGGTTTGGACATAGCCCGGAGCGACTGCGTTGATTCGAATGTCCTGGCTTGCAAATTCTAACGCTGCGGTTTGGGTTAAACCGATTATACCGTGTTTAGCCACGGTGTAAGGTGCTAATCCAGGAATGCCAACCAGGCCATTTACTGCAGATAAATTAACGATAGAACCACCAAATTTCATCATCTCAGGTATTTCATATTTCAGACAGTAAAAAACGCCGCTCAAGGAGGTGGCAATAACCTTATCCCAGTTTTCAACCGTTTGCTCTGTTATGTTTTTACCATGTTCACCGGTTAAGCCTGCATTATTTACAGCGTAATCAAGTCTGCCGAACTGTTGGATAACCTGAGCGATCATTTTCTGTACTTGTTCCGGTTGTGAGACATCACAGCCGATCCCCAGCGCTTGTGGTCCCTGTGAAGTTAATCGTTTCGCTTTTTGTTTAGCCTGCGCTGAGGAACGGGATACAATAACGACCTTCGCGCCATATTTGTGTAATTGCTCTGCAACTGCCTCACCGATACCTGCAGTACTTCCTGTTATGACAGCAACTTTATTCTGGAAATTCATAATTCCCCCTATGAAGTAGAATGGAGTCTTTCATCGGGGTGAGTATACAAATTAGCTGTGACAGTTTTTGTCAGTACTCTTTCCCCTCGCAGATCCCTTCTTTGAATCTCCATTTTTTCAATAAAACCGTTCTGCTTTCACTATATGTAGAATCCAGTTGTACCAGCTCTTTAATTTTGTCAGTTCTAAAATGACGAAAATCATTTCTCATCTCACACCAGGCCACCAAAAGCCAGCATGACTCCATATATACCAATCCGATGGGCCATATGACTCGAGAAGAGTAAGTGTCTTTCTTGTCACAATACTTTATTTCGATTTTCTTTCGCTTTTTAATAGCATTGCGGATATCTTCAAAAAACAGTTCATTGTTTTCTGAAGGACCGATCAGATAGGATTGACTCTCAATAAGATTTTTTAATTCACCAGGAATGACGGCATGTATTTTGGCAAGGGCATTCCTTGCGGTATTCTTGAAATCATAATCCGTATTATGAGATACCCAATTTAACCCAAGCGTAATAGCATTGATTTCTTCATGAGAAAGGTTTAAGGGTGGCAAATGAAAGTCAGACTTAACGATATAACCAATTCCAGCACCGCCTTCAATGCACACGCCTTGATGTTGTAGCGTTTTTATATCTCTGTAAAGGGAGCGTACACTTACTCCTAATCTTATCGAGAGAGTGGATGCGGTGATCGGGTATCTTTGCGCCCTTAATATCTGTAGTAATTCGAGAAGCCTTTCTGTTCTGGTCATGCTGATCAATCCATCCTGATCCTGAGACGATATCTTAACGCATCTGTTGGATAAGCATCTTAGTACAAAGTAAGCGTACACGCTTAAGTTGAACTGTGCCCTTTGATTAATACAGCGCTATATTCGTCATTATTTTATTTAATAATATTAAGCGCTGCAGGCAAGGGCATAACTATCTGAAAAGGTACCGCTGGTTTCAGGGCGCGCCGTCAGCCGGAGCCAACCGATAAGAATGTAGCCGAAAACCATACCTGGCTGCGGGCGAGGATATCCGCCTGGTATCAACGTCGCTGAACGGTGGACAATCTGCGCGATCGGCTGAATGGGCTGGCACGGTGAGTACCGCGACCAGCCACGTGCGGCGGGGCATGACCTGTGGAAACCGCAGGTCATGGGAGCCCCCTGATTATTGCAATGCCGCCAGCTCATCCGCGGTCAGCGCAACGCTTTGCACCGTACCTGATTCCGCCGACTGTACCGCCGCTTCTAATACCGCCATTACCGCCAGCGCCTGCAGCGGCTGGACCGGGTTCTCGATCTTGCCGGTTAACGCATCGCGCACGTTAATATAGTACTGGCGCTGGTCGCCCTGCGGAGTAGGGATCTCGCGCGACTGCGAGCTGGCATCAAACACCACGAGGCTGTCGTCGTCATGCCCCCAGCTTTCGCTGCCGGGAACCACCCCGGCCAGCAGCTGGCTTTCCTGGCGATCGGCTTTCTGTTTCACCACGCTGCCTTTATCTCCGTGGACGGTAAAGCGCGATACGCCACCGGCCACCAGCATGCTGCAGTGCAAAATCACCTTATGCTGCGCGTAGTTTAAGACCACATGCGCCCAGTCATTAATCTCCGCGCCCTGGCGCAGGGTGGCGATATTGCCCTGCACCGACTGCGGCAGGCCGAACAGCTGTAGCGCCTGATCGATCAGGTGCGGCCCCAAATCGAACCATAATCCGCTGCCGGGGACATTTTGTTCTCTCCAGCGCACGCGAACTTCCGGGCGGAAACGGTCAAAATGCGACTCAAAGTGCTTAACATTGCCGATAAGTCCTTGTTCGATAACCTGTTTAATGCCGAGGAAATCGCTGTCCCAGCGGCGGTTATGGAAGACCGAAAGCAGCAGCTGCTTCTCTTCCGCCAGCGCAATCAGCTCGCGGGCTTCCTGCATATCCAGCGTAAAGGGCTTATCCACTACCACATGTTTCCCGGCATTCAGCGCCAGTTTGGCTAACGGGGCGTGCGTGGCGTTGGGGGAGGCGATCACCACCAGGTCAATATCCGGGTGTTGAATGGCCTGTTCTGGCGAGCCGATGACGGTGACATCCGGCAGATCGCGCTTCACCTTCTCTTCATCGCCGGACGCAACGACCGCCAGCGTGAGGCCTTCCACCGACTGAATCAGCGGGGCGTGAAACGTTTTGCCGACGAACCCATAGCCGATCAGCGCAATATTAATGTTTTTACCTTCACGAGCGATGACTTTATTCATTACCCTCTCCACGTTATTGAGCGTCAGCAATGTTGACCTGCAGCGCGCTAGTATCCCCGAGCTCTTCCCAGGGCTTGTCTAAAAATAACTGATGTATGTCTGTTAATTCGGCCACCAGATGCGGCTCGCAGTGGTTCAACTTCATATGATCGGCGACCAGCCAGTGCTCGGTGCTTGCCGCCAGCATGGCGCGTTTGATTTCAGCATCGGCCTCCTGGCTGGCGCTTAAACCGAGTTGCGCATGGATGGCGCAGGCGCCGAGGATAGCGATATCGGCACGATAGCGCGCCAGCAATGCCAGGGTGGCGCTGCCGGCAAACAGCCGCTGCTGCACATCCCATGTTCCCCCCAGCATGATCAGCTGGATATCCGGGCGGGTGCTGAAATGCGAGGCAATATCTAATGAGGTGGTGATAACCGTCATCGGGCCTTGAATCTGGGTCGCGACGGCCAGAACGGTACTGCCGGCATCTAAAAAGAGGGTCGAACCGGCGGGTATTTTGCTGGCGACCAGGCGGCCTAAACGCTGTTTAGTCTGCGGCAGCAGGGCATTTCGGCCCTGGCGATTCATTGCGGAAATGTCGAGCGCGATTGCGCCGCCGTGGTTCTTCTGCGCCAGCCCCTGCTTTTCAAGATCGGCCAGATCGCGGCGCAGGGTGTCTGCAGAAACCTGCAGCTTTTCAACCAGGTCACTGATACTGACTTGCCCGTTTTCACTAATAAGGTCGACCAGGTACTTTTGTCTGGCGGTTTTATGCATGGTGATGAAATCCTGCAAAATGCTGCAATAACTCGCATAATACAGCATTTCGCAGGAAAAGAAATCGTCCTTGCATCACCTTCTGGAGAGGAGCAGCGATGGGGCGAGGAAAGGGCGGCCGCCCGCTCTACGGAGGAGGTATCGGGCGGTATGGCGCAACGTTCTGCAGGCCCCCCAACCGCTCATCGTTACCGGTCAAAATATCCGCGACGGCGCTTCATCAGGGCGTCGGGGCGGGGCGAGACTTTTTTAAGGGGCGGGTTTGCAAAACGGCAACTCCGGTCTACTCTTACTCCTGCTCATAACAATGAAGGAGATAAAAACATGTGTACCAATTTGCACGATAACGCTCGTCAGTACGCAGAAGAGAAAAAATGAACGGCTCCTGCTAGCCTGCCGTCCCGCCGGTATTCATTCTGGCGGTGGTTCATTCAGCGGGCTGGACATATTCTTATGAAACGCACTCATAACCCGCCGTCGGCGGGTTCTTTTTTTATGCTTATCCTCGTCCGCTTTTCATCAGCGAATTCAGCACCCTGCTGACTTTACCCCTTGATTAACCGATGTGTCAGGCTAGACTAGCAAAAATAAGAACTGACTGACGGAGGTCTGGTGGACGCCATTAAGGGATCGGAATTGAACGTGCCGGATGCGGTTTTTGCCTGGCAATTCGACGGGCAGGGCGGCGTGAAGCCGCTGACTGACAGTGACGCTATCGATAAGGAGCATCCCTGTTGGTTGCATCTGAACTATACCCACGCCGATAGCGCCGAATGGCTGGCATCCACTCCGCTGTTGCCCAACAGCGTCCGCGATGCCTTAGCCGGGGAAAGTACCCGTCCCCGGGTCACCCGGGTGGGGGACGGAACGTTAATTACGCTGCGCTGCATCAACGGCAGTACCGATGAGCGGCCTGACCAGCTGGTGGCGATGCGCCTGTATATGGACGAGCGCTTAATCGTCTCTACCCGCCAGCGTCGGGTGCTGGCGCTGGATGATGTGCTCGGCGATCTGCGCGAGGGAACCGGGCCGGTGGACTGCGGCGGCTGGCTGGTGGATATTTGCGATGCGCTGACCGATCACGCCAGCGAATTTATCGAGCAGCTGCATGACCGGATTATCGACCTCGAAGATAACCTGCTGGATCAGCAGGTGCCGCCGCGTGGTTTTCTGGCGCTGCTGCGCAAACAGCTGATCGTGATGCGCCGCTATATGTCTCCGCAGCGCGATGTCTACTCCCGCCTTGCCAGCGAGCGTCTGCCGTGGATGAATGACGATCACCGCCGCAGAATGCAGGATATCGCCGACCGGCTGGGGCGGGGCCTCGATGAGATTGACAGCTGTATTTCCCGGACGGCGATTATGAGCGATGAGATTGCTCAGATTATGCAGGAGGCGCTGTCGCGTCGTACCTATACCATGTCGCTGATGGCGATGGTGTTTCTGCCCAGCACCTTTTTGACCGGTCTGTTTGGCGTCAACCTGGGCGGGATCCCCGGCAATGAGTGGCATTTAGGCTTTTCTATCTTCTGCATAATGTTAGTCGTTCTCATTGGCGGTGTTACATGGTGGTTACATCGTAGTAAATGGCTGTAAATAATCGCTTTTCATCGCCGTCCATCGCGTGAAAATCCGGTAATGTTTGAGCGAAATCAATAAACCGTCTACCCATTCGGGGCAATATCTCTCTCGCAGGTGAATGCAACGTCAAGCGATGGGCGTTGCGCTCCATATTGTCTTACTTCCTTTTTTGAATTACTGCATAGCACAATTGATTCGTACGACGCCGACTTGATTAAGTCGGCTTTTTTTTGCTCTCTGGTTAGCAGCTTCTACGCTTAATGGGTATACCCGCTCATTCCCGGGAGAATCACCATGCGCTATCAGCCCCTGACATCGATCCCTGTCTCGCCAGAACCTAACGATCCCATACCGGTGCCCGATCCCCGGCCGCGCCCGCATCCGCTGCCCGACCCGCCGCCGGACGATGAGCCGATTAAATTGTCGCATCGCAGGCGCAGATCTGCGAGGATACGCGCCTGCCCTTTGTGTGCCTGTTAATTCGAGAAAAAATTGTGACCGCTTTTTCAACACTGAACGTTTTACCCGCTGCCCAGCTCGCCAATCTCAATGAGCTGGGTTATCTCACGATGACCCCTGTGCAGGCCGCCGCCTTGCCCGCGATTCTGGCGGGTAAAGATGTGCGCGTGCAGGCCAAAACCGGTAGCGGTAAAACAGCGGCATTTGGTCTGGGGCTGCTTCAACATGTTGATGCTACCCTGTTCCAGACACAATCTCTGGTACTGTGCCCGACCCGCGAACTGGCCGATCAGGTCGCGGGTGAGCTGCGTCGTCTGGCGCGCTTTTTACCGAATATTAAAATTTTGACCCTTTGCGGCGGGCAGCCTTTCGGCGCGCAGCGCGATTCGCTGCAGCATGCGCCGCATATCATCGTCGCCACACCGGGCCGTTTGTTAGATCACCTGCAAAAGGGCACCGTGTCGCTGGATGCGCTGCAGACGCTGGTGATGGATGAAGCCGATCGGATGCTGGATATGGGCTTCAGCGAGGCCATCGATGAGGTGATCCGCTTTGCCCCGGCCGAACGTCAGACGCTGCTGTTCTCCGCCACCTGGCCGGAAGCGATCGCGGCGATCAGCGGGCGGGTACAAAACCATCCGTTGACCATTGAGACCGATTCCGTCGACGCGCTGCCGGCAATCGAGCAGCAGTTTTTCGAAACCTCCCAGCGCGGAAAAATCCCGCTGCTGCAAACGCTGCTCAGCCAGCATCAGCCGGCCTCTTGCGTGGTGTTTTGCAACACCAAAAAAGATTGTCAGGCGGTTTGCGATTCGCTGAATGCCGCGGGGCAGAGCGCGCTGTCGCTGCACGGCGATCTTGAACAACGCGATCGCGATCAGACGCTGGTGCGATTTGCCAACGGGAGTTCTCGTGTGCTGGTCGCCACCGACGTTGCCGCGCGCGGCCTCGATATTAAATCGCTGGAGCTGGTGGTTAACTATGAGCTGGCCTGGGATCCGGAAGTTCACGTGCACCGTATCGGGCGTACCGCCCGCGCGGGTGAGAGCGGTCTGGCTATCAGCCTCTGCGCGCCGGAAGAGGCGCAGCGCGCCAATATCCTGGCAGAGATGCTGCAGCTGAAGCTGAACTGGGTGAGCGCGCCGACCAACGGCAATATCAAACCGCTTCACGCAGAGATGGCGACGCTGTGTATCGATGGCGGGAAGAAAGCGAAAATGCGCGCTGGCGATGTGCTCGGCGCGTTGACCGGCGATATGGGCTTTGACGGCGCCGACATCGGCAAGATTAACGTCCATCCTGCGCATGTCTATGTGGCCATTCGCCAGAGCGTGGCGCAGAAGGCCTATAAGCAGCTGCAGAACGGTAAGATTAAAGGCAAAAACTGCCGCGTTCGCCTGCTGAAATAAGCGATGACAAGGCGTCTCAGAGGTGACTCTGAGACGCCGGTGGGTTACTTCACTTCGACCACGTTCAGGCGCAGTTCATCCAGCTGCGCGGCATCGTCTTCCGGCTGCCAGCCGGCAGGCTGCAGCGGAATCTCTTCCCGGTCAAACGCCAGATCGCCGCCATCAACCACTTCTGAATTGTGGTTAATCCCTTTAAAGTCAAACAGGTTAATGTCGCTCAGATGCGACGGCACCACGTTCTGCATGGCGCTGAACATGGTTTCTATACGGCCAGGATAGCGCTTATCCCAGTCGCGCAGCATATCGGCGATCACCTGGCGCTGCAGGTTAGGCTGCGAACCGCACAGGTTGCACGGAATGATCGGGAAACCTTTCGCCTGCGAAAAACGCTCAATGTCTTTTTCACGGCAGTATGCCAGCGGGCGAATCACGATGTGTTTACCGTCATCGCTCATCAGCTTCGGCGGCATGCCTTTCATTTTGCCGCCGTAGAACATGTTCAGGAACAGCGTCTGTAAAATATCGTCGCGGTGATGGCCGAGGGCAATCTTAGTCGCGCCCAGTTCACTGGCGGTACGGTACAGGATACCGCGACGCAGACGCGAACAGAGCGAGCAGGTGGTTTTGCCTTCAGGAATCTTCTCTTTGACGATCCCGTAGGTGTTTTCTTCGACAATTTTGTACTCGACGCCAAGCTGCTCGAGATATTCCGGCAGAATGTGGGCGGGAAAACCCGGCTGCTTCTGATCGAGGTTGACCGCGACCAGCGAGAATGAAATCGGCGCGCTTTTCTGCAGGCTGCGCAGGATTTCCAGCATGGTGTAGCTATCTTTACCGCCGGACAGGCAAACCATAATCCGGTCGCCGTCTTCGATCATGTTGAAATCGGCAATGGCTTCGCCGACGTTACGGCGCAGGCGCTTTTGCAATTTATCGAGGTTGTACTTTTCTTTTTTGCTAATTTCTTGATTTTGCAGCATTTAATAATAGCTCAATTCATAGTGTGGCACACGCACTCTGCCCACGGCACGGCGGGTGGTCGCAATTAATGACGTCAGTCTAAGTCTGTGGCGTGTATGGTACGGATTCGCGGTGGGGATGTCAGCACATTTCCGGTAGTTTAACCTGACAGATGTTGAGATAAAAAGCCCGCCGTGAGGGCGGGCTGAAGGGGTTAACGCACAACCAGTACGGAACAGTCGGCATGACGAACGACGGCCGCGGCGTTGGAGCCGAGCAGATAGGTCGTTATGTCCGGGCGGTGAGAGGCGATAATCACCAGATCGGCCGGCAGCGTTTTCGCCAGCTCCAGAATGTTATCCTTCGGCGAACCTTCCTTAACATGGAAATGCACCCGGTCTTCAGGAATGGCGAACTGAGCGACGAACTCTTTCAGACGCGTTTCCGATTCCGCTTTAAACTCATCCATCGGCGGTAGTTCGGTGGTATAGGCCATCCCCAGCGAGGCGTAGTAGGGAAGGGATGGAATCACGGTCAGAAAGTGTACTTCGGCATCGTCAATACGCGCTTCCGCCTCAACGTGACAGACAACGCGTTGAGTTAATTCTTTTTCAGATATATCAATAGGTACAAGAATTATTCTGGCCATAAAACCTCCTGTTTAAGTAACCGCTTAAAGTGTACGCCATTTGGCGGCATGATGTACCATGACGGGTCACATTTTAGCGTGAGCTACCCCGATGTTCGGTAAATTTCCCTTTGATGACGCCATCATAAAAACGTCCCTTGGAGACCACCTGCAAAAAAAGGCGATAGATGCGTTCGGGCACCTTCTCATAGCGGAGCGTGGTGGCGTCGTGAAACCGGATTTCGAGGATGCCAGAGGCTTCGTCATAGGCGATGGAGGCGATTCGGGATGATTTTACGGGTTGATGATCCATGGCTGGCGTCCTTTACGGCAGGCTTTACCGGCAATATATCATTTATCGGGTAACGGTTTTAATACACCAGGGATATTGTTTTGATTTGATTGATGTTCCCGGCACGACGCGATAAAACAGCGTTGCTGTGGGCGGGACTTTGCATCACAGCGGATACACTGGCACCGGTGCGACGATGCAGGCGCCAGAGGAGCGTTATGCGATAAGGCGTTGTCATCTGTGCCCTATATTCTGGCTATAGAATAAACACCGGCAAAGTATTTCGCTTGAAGTCGTACATCGTCGCAATACCCGCATATGGAACGAGACTTTTTATGGTCATTGCTCATGCCGGATATAATGTGTTTTAAATATCAGGCCAATATTATGTTGATTCCTTTATAAATCTGCAGGCGATGAATAACGTATTTGATAAGCGTTATACATAATGATGACTTCAATTGGATGTTTCTGAAGTGTTTTTATTTTAAATTTAGAGTGGCGCTGAGGGTGTTATAAATAACAAAGAGGTGTAAGGGTGAAAAATGATCTGAGCGGTAATAGAACCTGTAGGCTAAAAAGTACACCTGTTATGATAATGGTTTGGTGAATGTATAAACTGAATATATACAAAATAAAAATTATACATAACGGGATTATTCGCTTATTATCCGTGCGTTATTGCCTTCTATTGTCGCCAGCTTCTTTATTATGTTCGTCACATATTCACGCACGATATTATTTTGACGATAAAAATGACAAGCCCGAATGAATATTCGGGCTTTTTTATGCTGAGGCTTAAAAACAGAGCGGGTTAACTCTCGGTTGCCGGTTTCTCCGCTTTGCCGGCCATCTGGGCCAGGAAGTCATAGCGTTTTTGCAAATCCGCCGCCGCATCCTTCCACAGCTGCTCCGCCACTTCGGGCTGCTGAGAATTGAGGCGACGGAAACGTTGCTCGTTAAGCAGCGTTTCGGCCAGCGCGTCTGACGGTGGGCGAGAGTCCAGCGCCAGCGGCAGTTTGCCTTCATCCGCACGACGAGGGTCGAAGCGGTACAGCGGCCAGAAGCCGGTGGCGGTCAGCTGACGCATCTGATCGTGGCTGAGCGCCAGATCGTAACCGTGCTCTTCGCAGGGGCTGTAGGCGATAATCAGCGACGGGCCAGGGTAGGCCTCCGCTTCCTGAATCGCTTTCACCGTCTGATTCAGCTGCGCCCCCAGCGAAATTTGCGCGACGTAAACATGTCCGTACATCATCATGCTGACGCCGAGGTCCTTACGCGCCTTGCGCTTGCCATGCTCACCAAATTTGGTGACCGCGCCGAGCGGAGTCGCCTTCGATGCCTGGCCGCCGGTATTGGAATAACACTGGGTATCGAGAACCAGAATGTTGACGTTTTCGGTCAGGCTCAGGACGTGGTCGAGACCGCCGAAGCCAATGTCATAGGCCCAGCCATCGCCGCCGATAAGCCAGATGGATTTCTCAACCAGCGCATCGGCATCGGTTAAGAGCTCCTTCGCACCGGCTTCATTAGCCAGAACCTGGCGTAGCTCGGCCACCTGTTCGCGGCGCACCTCCGGGGTGGCGTCGGCCTGCAGCGCCTCATACAACGCTGGCGGCAGTTTATCGGCAAACGTTGCCAGCAGGCGCATGACGCGCTGACGGTGCTGGTCGACGGTTAAGCGGAAGCCGAGGCCAAATTCGGCGTTGTCTTCGAACAGCGAGTTTGCCCACGCCGGGCCACGGCCGTTGGCGTCGGTGGTATACGGTGTGGATGGCAGATTACCGCCGTAAATCGACGAGCAGCCGGTGGCGTTAGCGATCAGCATCCGATCCCCGTACAGCTGGGTCAGCAGTTTGATATACGGCGTTTCGCCGCAGCCGGAACAGGCCCCGGAATATTCAAACAGCGGGCTGATCAGTTGCGAGGTGCGGATATCAATCCGCTCCAGAGTGCTGCGGTCGATTTCCGGCAGGTTGAGGAAGAAGTCGTAGTTCACTTTCTCTTCTTCCACATGCTCAAGGCGCGACATCATGTTGATGGCCTTGATTTCAGGATTCTGCCGGTCTTTTGCCGGACACACTTCCACGCACAGGTTACAGCCGGTGCAATCTTCCGGCGCCACCTGCAGGACATATTTCTGCCCGCGCATATCGCGCGATTTGACATCCAGGGAGTGCAGACTGGCCGGGGCCGCCTCCATGGCCTGCGGAGGGACCACTTTGGCGCGAATCGCTGAATGCGGGCAGGCGGCGACGCAGTGGTTACACTGAGTGCACAGCTCCTCCTTCCAGATGGGGATCTCTTCGGCGATATTGCGTTTTTCCCAGCGCGTGGTGCCCATTGGCCAGGTGCCATCCGGCGGCAGCGCGGAGACCGGTAGCGCATCGCCGAGCCCGGCCAGCATCGCGGCGGTGACGGTTTTCACAAAATCCGGCGCGGCATCGGAGACCACCGGCGGACGGTTCGGGCTGGAGGCATCGACCGGGCGCAACGGCACTTCGGCCAACGATTCGCGCGCCAGCGCCAGCGCCTGCCAGTTGCGCTCAACCAGATCCTGGCCTTTGCTGCTGTAGCTTTTCGCAATTGCGCCCTGCAGTTCGGCCAGCGCGCTGTCGCCCGGCAGAATTTGCGTTAAGTGGAAGAATGCCATCTGCATGACGGTATTGATACGCGCGCCAAGGCTGCATTCTCGGGCAATTTTCGCAGCGTTGACGATATAAAAGCGCGCTTTTTTCTGATTCAGCGTTGCCTGCACTTCCTGCGGCAGGCGCGACCAGACGTCATCCACACCATAAGGTGTATTGAGCAAGAAAATCCCGCCGGGTTTTAACCGCTCAACCATTTGATATTTGTCGATAAACTGTAGCTGATGGCAGCCAACGAAATCGGCCTGCGAGATCAAATAGGAGGAGCGAATCGGTTTCTCACTGACGCGTAAATGCGAAACGGTCAACCCGCCGGCTTTTTTCGAGTCATAGACAAAATAGCCCTGCGAGAACCACGGCGTGGAGTTACCGATAATTTTGATATTGTTTTTAGTGGCCGATACGCTGCCATCGCTGCCGAGGCCGTAGAACAGCGCCTCCAGTTTGGCTTCTGACGGCAGGGTGTTCTCCCCGAGCGGCAGGGAGAGATTGGTCACATCATCATAAATGCCGACGGTGAATCGCGGTTTGGGCCGGGCTTCGCGCAATTCATTGAAGATAGCCAGCACGCACTCCGGGCCGAACTCTTTCGATGAAAGGCCGTAGCGGCCGCCGATGGTGCGGGGCAGAGTTTCACGTTCGCCGCGGTTAAAGGCTTCCGCCAGCGCGGTCATGATATCCAGGTACAGCGGCTCGGCATGGGCGCCCGGTTCTTTGGTGCGATCCAGAACGGCGATAGCGCGGGTGCTTTCCGGCAGTGCCTCCAGCAGATGGGCGGCTGAGAAGGGGCGATAGAGGCGAACTTTCAGGACACCGACTTTTTCGCCACGGCTCAGCAGTTCGTCAACGACCTCTTCACAGGTGCCGATCGCCGAGCCCATAATCACAATCACCCGTTCTGCCTGCGGATGGCCATAAAACTCGAACGGTTTGTACTGACGCCCGGTCGCGGCGGCGAAATCGTTCATCGCCGTTTCAACGTGGTCATAGACCGCGTCGTACCAGGGGTTCGTGGCTTCGCGGGACTGGAAATAAGTATCCGGGTTCGCCGAAGTGCCGCGGATCACCGGATGTTCCGGATTCAGCGCGCGCAGACGGTGCGCGTCAATCTCGTCCTGAGGCAGCAGGTTGCGAATGGTGTCATCCGCAAGCGGGGCGATTTTATTGATTTCATGCGAAGTGCGGAAGCCGTCGAAGAAATGGATAAACGGCACCCGGCTCTTAAGCGTGGCGATATGGGAAATCAGCGCAAAGTCCTGGGCTTCCTGGACGCTGCTGGCGCACAGCATGGCGCAGCCGGTCTGGCGTACGGCCATGACGTCGGAATGGTCGCCGAAGATCGAGAGTGCGTGGGTGGCGACGGTACGAGCGGCAACGTGCAGGACAAACGGCATCAGCTGACCGGCCAGTTTGTACAGCGTGGGGATCATCAGCAGTAAACCCTGCGATGAGGTAAAGGAGGTCGAGAGCGCCCCGGTTTGCAGCGCGCCGTGTACGGCACCGATGGCCCCGGCTTCCGACTGCATTTCGACGACGCGAGGTACGTCTCCCCACACGTTTTTAAGCCCGTTACCCGCCCAGGCATCCGCCTGTTCCGCCATCGTTGAACTGGGCGTAATCGGGTAGATGGCGATAACCTCACTTGTGCGAAACGCGACTGAAGCGGCCGCGCCATTACCGTCGATAGTAATCATAAGAAGACACCCTAACATTGCGCAAAAGAAGAGACCTGACAAACGGCTACAGGTCTTGTAATTATAGTGGCTAGTATAAGGGCATTATCTATACCCTTGAAGTTGTGAGGCTTTCGAGTGCACAAATTGATCCACGAATTCTTCCCCGGAAGGGCAAAAGATACCGACGGCTTCGCATCTATCTTTATGATTATTATGCATTTATGTTGACAGGCGGCGTAACGGGCAGGTTTCCCCGTGGTGAGAGCCGTGCTGTCGAAGATATCGCCGTTGACGTATCAATCTGCCTGTGGGTCTGAATCAGGGGGCATTATTTATCTGCGAATTCGCGATACCCGATTTTCTAATCCTGACGTTGTGGAATAGCCATTCACGATTAACATTGGCAATGATGGGACATATTGTAGGCGGATGTTAGCGGACTGCGAATGTGAGAACTCCGCTATTTGTGATTTTTACATTCTGCCTTTACAAAGATAAACAAAGGTTGAAATAAACTCTCTTTTGCGGGTGTTAATATCAGCTCAACATTGCTGGATTAACTACGGAATGGTTAGCAAAAGTCAACCTGGAGAGTTTTTATGCAAAAATCTACCCGAAAAACCCTTTGTACAAAGCGATGGTCACGGACGCCTGAATCACAGGACCTGCAAAAAGATCGGTTTGATCCACTTTGGTCAGAGCATAAAGACAGCGGTTGCCGTAAAAAAGAGTGGAAAAAAGCGGGCTTAACGTTGTGCAGTAAAAATTCCCCCCTGAGATCTGATTGATATTTTTATTAGATTTTGCCTCCTGTATAAAAATCAGGAGGCGGTCTGCCTGGGGATTTTAATTTTAAGGACCATTGGCTGGTTGAGATTATATTTTAGGGTATATCTAAAAATGCCGAACTTTAATGAAAAAAGGTGACCTGGTCGTTGGCTTGCAATTTGATAATAGCATTAACGCTATGATGTCGCCGGCTGGTGGATAAATAGCTGAGCGGGATAACCTTCCTGGCACGATCCGAGCTCCGTAGAGAAGGGCGTCATGACAACCCTGCCATCTGGCGGGGTTTAATCGTTATGGGCGGCATCATCCTGGTCGCGAGAGCAAACGCTCTTTTCTCATCACAAGTACAGCCATTTTGACGGCGATAGCCACAGCCCGTCTGGAGGACCGCGGCCAGCGGCGTGCATCGCGGGTATAGATGATCCACAGCATTCCTGTCATTTTCCCTGACAAGATCAACGATCGGCGGAAAATTTGCTAAGAAATGTTAATGGGGCGCATAAATACGTATTTCGCCTCTCGACGTCAGGCGCTGCGCTGCCTATTATTCTTGGGTTTGTTTATTTTGGGAAGTTTCTGAGGGGAGAGACGATGCGAGCAGCGTTTTTAGTAGGGTGTGCCGCGTTATTATTGTCGGCCTGTAGTAGCGAACCTGTTCAGCAGGCAACCGCGGCACACGTGTCGCCGGGAATGCGTGCCGCGATGAGCAGCTCAGGGCAGGCGAACTGCGCGATGATTGGCGGCTCATTGTCCGTGGCACGACAGCTTGATGGTTCGGCGATCGGCATGTGCGCGTTACCCAACGGCAAGCGCTGCAGCGAACAGGCGTTAGCGGGTGGAAGCTGCGGTAACTACTAGTTGACCAGGTCGGCGAGTTTATAGACCAGAGTCTGATCGGCAGTGGCCAGCGTCAGCTGATTTTCCGTCAGGTCAACCTGTGCGCCATCGCGCAGCATTTTGCTCAGCGTATTATCCAGCGTATTCAGCTGAGAATCGGTGCACAGCATACGGGTCATCGCCAGCGTTTTGACCTTCAGCTCGCCGCCGCTGATTTTGCCTTTACCGCTAAAGCGGTTGCACATGTTTCCTGAAACATACATATCTTCGCCAAAACTCAGCTCCAGCGGTTTGGCTCCCGCCGCCAGCGCCTGGCCATTCACGCTGGTCAGGACGAAACGATGGTGCTGAAGTTGCTCCGCGCCGGTGGAAACTTTGCTGTTGTAGACACAGCCAGATAACAGCATTCCTGCCGCCAGCAGTGCAGCAAACTTGTTCATTTTTCCTCCAAAACATTTATCACATCTATTAAATACGCACAGTTTAACTTTACTGCAGGCAATTTCTGTGGGGGTTATCTGAAAGTGCCCCCCGTGGAAGGAGGGCACAAAAGGGAAAGGACGATCAGACCAGCGCGTTCGGGCAGGTTTCGCCAGCATCGACCTGGCGCAGGTTATCGAGGGTCGTTTGTGAAATGCTGATCAGCGCCTCGGCGGTCAGGAAAGCCTGGTGCCCGGTGAACAACACGTTATGACAGGCAGAAAGGCGACGGAAGACGTCATCCTGAATCACGTCATTGGACTTATCTTCGAAGAACAGATCGCGTTCATTCTCATACACGTCCATGCCCAGCGCCCCGATTTTCTGGTGTTTCAGCGCATCGATCGCCGCCTGAGAATCAATCAGCGCCCCGCGGCTGGTATTGATCACCATCACGCCGTCTTTCATTTGCTCAAACGCCGCATGATTCAGCAGATGGTAGTTCTCTTCCGTCAGCGGACAGTGCAGGGAGATCACGTCGGACTGCGCATACAGCGTCGGCAAATCAACATACTCGACGCCAAGATCCAGCGCCGCGGCGCTTGGATAGGGATCGAACGCCAGCAGGCGCATGCCAAACCCTTTCAGAATACGCAGCGTGGCGACGCCGATTTTGCCCGTCCCGATCACCCCGGCGGTTTTACCGTGCATGGTAAAGCCGGTTAAACCTTCCAGCGAGAAGTTAGCATCGCGGGTACGCTGGTAGGCGCGGTGGATACGGCGGTTCAACGACATCATCATGCCGATGGCATGTTCAGCCACGGCCTCCGGCGAATAGGCGGGAACGCGGACAACGCGCAGACCCAGCTCTTTTGCCGCATCCAGATCGACGTTGTTAAACCCGGCGCAGCGCAGGGCGATGTACTTCACGCCGTGCGCTTTCAGCTCTTCCAGTACCGGACGGCTTCCGTCATCGTTGACAAAAATGCACACGGCTTCACAACCGTTGGCCGTTTTCGCGGTTTTTTCGGTTAACAGGAAGTCGAAAAATTCGAGTTCAAAGCCATATGTATCATTAACATGCTGAAGGTACTTTTTATCGTACTGCTTCGTACTATACACAGCGATTTTCATAAGACTTTTCTCCAGTGATTATACCGTCACGGTAGCATATTTAAAATAATCGTACAAATATTAAAAATTAGTTTGGCCTGGCGGGTATCTAATAATTCTAGAGCATATCACTGAGTTGAGGTATCTCTTTAAAACACAATGTATTTTACCAAAAACTGAAGCTGAAGGCACCGGGAGCCAGCAGAAGCAGCGGCCAGAGAAGTCCCGAGCTGACATTGGCCAGTTGAAAACGCCAGAACGGCGTGCCGCTGACGCCGCTGGCCAGGGGGAGGGTGGCGCGAAGCGGCGAGAGAAAACGCCCGAAAAACACCGCCCATTCGCCGTGGCGATGGAGAAAGGTCAGGCTACGGGCCAGCCGATCGCCGCGCAGCCAGCGAAGTCGTAGCAGACGATGCTGATAGTACCGTCCCAGCCACCAGGAGATCCAGAATCCACCGATTGCCCCCAGGCTGGCGCTGAGCCACATAAATAAGAAGTGATTCAGGCTGCCGGAGGCGAGCGGGCCGAGCAGCAGCAGCCCGGATGTGCCCGGCACCAGCAGGGAAATCAGCGCACAGGATTTGCTGAACGTCAGCAGGAAGACCAGCAGCAGCAGGAATGAATAGTGGCGCTGGGCATACTCAATAAGCGAAACAAAAAACTCCACGGGATCCGCCCACTTGTTAGATCGATTCCCGCGAGTGTGACAGGCGCTGGCTAAATGGCGGTTAAATAAGCGGATGGCAACAATTCACCATAACGATGATGTCGCAGCAACTATTCTTAGAATCTATCCCGGCTGGGCTATCGGCGCAGGCCGTTTGCACGCGGCCAGCGCGGAGAAAACGGAGCGTACAGGAAGTTGCTGGCGATTTGCATCGCTTCGCTTACCCTGCGGGCCGCGCTGAAGGGCGTGCAAGAATCGCGCGTTGTGAGCTCTGCCCGGGGCAAAATGACAAGCAAAATAGCCCGGATGAGATAGGCTCTTAAGCGGGATAGAAACTTTAACTCACTGGTCGAACGTGCCACAATACGCGCTACTTTCGGCTTTTACTTTTGTTTAATCAGGATATTAACTGCCCATGAAGGGTAAATATAAAGCCGCCATCGCGCTATTGTTAGCACTTATTCTGCTACCGCTGGCCTTGTTGTCGACGCTTACCCATTGGGTACCTACGCTGGCCGGGATCTGGCTGCCAGAGGGAACCCGCATTTCGCTGCACGACAGTCCGCGCCTGACGCGTTCTGCGCTGCGTATTCCCGATTTACGCTATCTGGTCGGCGATTGCGAACTGGCCCGCATAACCAATGCCCGACTCTCACATCCCAGCCGCTGGCGGCTGCAGGTTGACGAACTTGATATCAATAGCGCCTGCCTGAGCAAACTGCCGGAAAGTGAACCGGCATCCGGCGCCCCGCGTACCCTGGCGGAATGGCAGTCCATGCTTCCCTATAGCTGGTTGACGATTGAAAACCTGCGTCTCTCGCCGTGGGAAAAGTGGCAGGGTCGGCTGGTCATGTCATTGACGCCGCAGCAGCAGGATATCGGCTACAGCGGTAAAGAGATGACGCTGCAGGCGCGCCTGCGCGGGCAGGCGCTGACGGTGAGCGACTTTTCCGCGCAGCTGGTTGAAGGACAGGCGCCGGTGAAGCTGGTCGGCGAGTTTCATATGCCGCTGGTGCCGGACGGTTTGCCGGTAGACGGTCATCTGCTCGCCACGCTCGAATTCCCGCAGACGGCAGGACTGGTTGATGCGGAGCTGGAGTGGCAGAAAAACCGTGGGCAGCTGCTGGTTACGCCGCGCGGCGATGTGCAGCCGATGCTCGATTTACCCTGGGAAATCACCCCGGAACGTATTGCCATCAGCGATGGTCGCTGGAGCACCGAGTATGCCGGATATCCGCTGAGCGGCCGCGTGGCCTTGTCGGTTGGCAACTGGCAACAGGGCACCGAGCAGATGCGGGTCAGCGGTCGTCTCAACGTTCTCACCCACGGGGAAGCCGGGAAGGGGAACGCGGTACTGACGATTGGCCCTGGCAAACTGAGCATGGATAACAGCGACATGCCGTTGCGGTTAACCGGCGAGGCCAAGCTCGGCGACCTGATTGTCTATGCCGTGCTGCCGGCGAACCTGACTGGCCCGCTGACCGCGCCGTCGCTGGCGTTCCATCCCGGCGCGCTGCTGCGTTCCCGCGGGCGGGTCATTGATTCGCTCAACATTGACGAAGTTCGTCTGCCGCTGGCCGGGGTGAAGGTGACTCAGCAGGGCGTGGACGGCCGTCTGCAGGCTATTCTGCGCGCGCACGAACAGCAGATGGGCGACTTTTCGCTGCACCTTGACGGTCAGGCCGACAACTTTATGCCCGACAGCGGCCGCTGGCAGTGGCGTTACTGGGGCGAGGGCCGCTTCACGCCGATGCAGGCCAAGTGGGACGTCAAAGGGGCGGGGGCGTGGATAGACAATTCGATTGTGCTGAACAGCCTGTCGACGGGCTTCGATAAGCTGCAGTACGGCACGATGCTGGTCAGCACGCCGCGGTTAACCCTGGATGAACCGGTGCACTGGCTGCGCGGCGAACAGCACCCCAAACTGACCGGCGCGCTATCGCTGGACGCGGGTAAAACCAGCTTTAGCAGCGGCAGCGAACTTCCCCCCTCCACGTTAAAGTTCAAGATCGACGGGCGGGATCCCACCTGGTTTCAGTTTAGCGGGGCGCTCCACGCCAATAAGATAGGTCCCGTGCGGGTCACCGGGCGTTGGGATGGTGAACGTCTGCGGGGCCAGGCCTGGTGGCCAAAACAGTCGTTAACCGTGTTTCAGCCGCTGGTGCCGCCAGACTGGAAAATGAATCTGCGTGAAGGAATGCTGTATGCGCAGGTAGCCTTCTCCGCGGCGGCAGATCAGGGATTTGAAGCCGGCGGCCACGGCGTCTTAAAAGGCGGCAGCGCCTGGATGCCTGACAATCAGATTAATGGCGTAGATTTTGTTCTGCCTTTTCGCTTTAGTCAGGGGACCTGGCAACTGGGAACCCGCCGACCGGTGTCGCTGCGTATTGGCGAAGTCGTCAACCAGGTGACGGCGAAAAACCTCTCGGCGGATCTGCAGGGCTCCTGGCCGTGGAGCGAGCGCGAACCGCTGCAGTTGAGCAACGTCAGCGTGGATGTTCTCGGGGGTAAGGTGACCATGCAGCAGCTGCGTATGCCGCAGCACGACCCGGCGCTACTGCGTCTGCAGCAAATTTCCAGCAGCGAACTGGTGAGCGCGATAAATATCAAGCAATTTGCCATGTCCGGCGCATTTAACGGCGCGCTGCCGCTGTGGCTGAACAATGACAAATGGATCATTAAAGACGGCTGGCTGGGTAACCCGGGGCCGATGACCTTACGTCTTGATAAGGATATGGCGGATGCGATGGTCAATGACAATATTTCCGCCGGTGCGGCGATTAACTGGCTGCGCTATATGGAGATCTCCCGTTCATGGACGCGCATCGATCTCGATAATCTGGGCATGCTGACGCTGAAGGCGACCATCAGCGGAACCAGCCGCGTCGGGGAGCAGAGTAATACGGTGCATTTAAACTATTCTCATCAAGAGAATATTTTTGACCTGTGGCGCAGTTTACGTTTTGGCGACAATTTACAGGCATGGTTTGAGCAAAATGCGGTGCTCCCCGTGCGCAGCTGTACGGACAGTAAAAAGTGTAAGGAACAACAATGATGAAATTGCTAACGCCGGTGCTGATGACGATGCTGCTGGCGGGCTGTACGCCACGAATTGAAATCGCGGCGTCAAAAGAGCCGATCACCATCAATATGAATGTCAAAATTGAGCATGAGATTCATATCAAAGTGGATAAGGATGTTGAAGAGTTACTGAAGTCGCGTAGCGATCTATTCTGAGGTGGCGATGAGAAAACGACTGTTAACGGCGGCGTTGGCGCTTGGCCTTCTCAGCTCATCGGCGCTGGCGCTGACGCTGGGGGAGGCTCGGGAGCAAGGGCGGGTCGGCGAAACGCTGAATGGCTATCTGGCGCCGCTGCGTCAGGATAAGGAAACGCTGGCGCTGGTTAAACAGATCAACGCGGCCAGAAGTGAAAGCTATCAGCAGCTGGCGGATGATAATAACCTGCCGGTGGATGAGGTGGCGAAAATGGCCGGACAAAAACTGGTCTCGCGGGCACAGCCGGGGGAGTATGTTCAGGGACTGAATGGTCAATGGCTGCGGAAATAACGCGCCGGCGCTTTTGCCTGGCAGGAACGGCCGCTGATGAGACTCCCTTTCATCAGCGGCGGCGGGGCCTGACGGCGATTAAGCGTCAGGGTTAGCGGTGTTGTTGTAAAATCGTCAAAAAGTCCTGTTTACTGGAGATCAATGACAGCGCATTTGCAATGATTTCATCGCTGAAAATAGAAGCGATGTCCTTCAGAACATCAATATGCTCTTTCTCTTTGGCAATCACGCCAATGGCGATAAACATGACGTTGCTTCTGTCCCAGATGACGCCGTCCGGGAACTGAAATATTTCTATTCCGGTTTTCAGAATGATATTGGTCGCGGATTTCGGCAGGTGCGGAAGCGTAATGCCATTGCCTAAAAAAGTGGACACCTGACGTTCCCTTTCATCAAGAAAAGCGGTGCAGTTTTCGCTGACGTAGCCTTTCTTTTTAAATTCCTCACCGAGCAGGGTCAACACTTCGGCCTTATTTTTCGCCTTGTAGCCAAGGTGAAGGTTCTCTTGCGTAATATTAGCGATCATTGTGAGCGACCTCCGCGCCGTTATTCACCCGCGCATCATATTTATTAGACGATAACTCTTCTTCTAATTGTTCCAGCGATTTGTTCGAGGTTTCCGGAAGCGCCGTGACCACAAAGATAATCGCGATATAGTTGATGGCCGCGAAAATCAGGAATACCGGACCAAGGCCGAGTTTGGCCTGGAGCAGCGGAAACAGGTAGCTGACAACGGCATTCATGATCCACATGAAAAACACTGAAATCCCCATCGACAGGCCGCGGAATTTCAGCGGGAACAGTTCGGCCAACACCACCCAGGTAATAAAGCCCATTGTCCCCTGCATGACCCCGACAAACAACGCGCCGAGCAGCCAGATCGCCGTCGCTTTGATATCGCCAACCAGCGTGTAATCGACGCCGGCAATGATCAGGTGCAGCGTCGCCATAATGGCAAAGCCATAAATAATGATGGTTTTGCGTTTAAAGCGATCAACGAGGAAGAAGACCCCAACCAGCATTCCCCCCACCGAGAAGACCCCGTTGAGCACGTTGCATATTAAGGAGGTTCTTTCTGAGAAGCCGGCCGTACTCAGGATTTCGGTGCCATAGTACATAATGACATTGACCCCGGTGGTCTGCTGCAACGCAGCCCAAATGATGCCCACCAGCAGTAATTTAAAAATCCACGGCGTGCTGAGAATGGTCAAAAACGCGTTTTGCGTACTGAATTTGCGATCGGCTTCAACTTTGATGAGGGTCGAAATATCGGCAAATTCTTGCGCCGCGCGTTCCGGCGAGCGGATCTGCTTTAATACTTCCAGCGCTTCCTGATGACGGTTTTTGCTCACCAGCCAGCGCGGGCTTTCCGGAGAACGCAACATTCCGACAAATAAACAGATAGCCGGGATGGCCTGCACCATCAACATATATCGCCAGACGTCGGGAAGGTGGCCCCAGATAATACCAATTATGGCGTTGATGGCGAATGCGGCAAGCTGCCCGATAACAATGGCGACCTCATTCAGCCCCGTGAGTTTACCGCGCATTTCCGTGGGGGCAACTTCAGAAATGAACGTCGGTGCCGTGACGGAAGCGCCACCGACGGCATATCCCAGCAGAAAACGGGATAGCAGCAAGACGGTGATATCCGGGGCGAGGGCTGACATTAATGCCCCGACAAGGAAAATAAAGGACAGGCAGAGCAGATATTTGCGTCTGCCAAAATAATCGGCGAGGGTTCCACCAAAAACGCTGCCAATAGCGGCGCCCACCAGCAATACGCTCATGACCAGACCTTCCGTTGTCGGCGTCAGGCTCATATATTGCTTCAGTGAAGAAAATGCACCATTAATAACCCCGGTGTCATAGCCGAATAGCAGGCCGCCAAATGTTGCCACTAGCGTTATTTGGTGAAGCCGCTTTCTTTGCTGTACGTTCAGTTTCATGATAGCTGACATTTTCATACCTTTTATTTTCATTAACAGCACCGGTCATTTTGTTTCTCTTCGCTCGCGGCTACAGTTTTATCCTGTCGAACGATGGCGGAGGGAAACGAGATGGGCGGTGCGATTATTCGTCTTCATCGCCATATGCTGAGGAGCAACGGGCGATGAGGCGTGTTTTTGATTGACGGTGTGTTATCAGTGTCTCTGGATTGTGTGTGGCATCTGTGATGCTTGCTGTCGACATTCACACGATTACCCGACAGCGCTTGTGCACAGAACAGACTGTGCGAATCCGGTACCGCGTCTGGCCCTCGCTCTTGAAGCGATGAAAGCCAACCTGCGGTGCAAGGTGTCTTGCTGACGCCTCGTTGTGCTTTGTCACCGGCGTTCCTTTCAGTGGAAAAACCGTCGTGACCGATAGGTAATCGATGACATGACAACGCTCCCTGCCGTCCGACGTGTTCAATCTTCTTTCTGTGTCCTTCATGGTCTCCTCCGTGCTTGCGGGTTTGCGTACCGCCGAGAGTGGACAGATTGCGTTCTATCGAAGGGTAATATGACACCTGCTAATGAAATAAAATCACAAATAGATCACAATTTGAAAATTTCATTTCATTTCATTTTGTTTGAAGCGAAACAAATTTCTCTTTGTGAGAAAAGATAATGTTTTTATCTAATTGATTTTAAAAGATAATATTTGATGGGGTTTATGGGGCTGTCAAAAATAAGCTATTGAATTAAAAGTTAAATTTTTGATACGAGTCACGCTTTTAAATCCATGCAGTTATTAATGAAATTAAAATTCCATTTTATATTTTTTATACGCTTTTGTTTTTTTCACGGCCAGACCCGGATCGGGCGGGAACAGGGGCGAAATGCGCGGGACGAGGCCTGCGGGGGAACAAAGCGGACGTCAGGCGCGGCACCCGGTAACGGACAGAGGAATCAGCAAGCGGCGGTGGCAACAGGAGGCGCTGCGACTGGAAGCGGCAGCCGGACAGCGGCGGGGGGGAGACCGGAAGTCTGCGGCCCATTGCCGTATAAAAATCAGCGGCTGCGCTTGCGGTATTCCCCGGGCGATACGCCAAAACGCTGTTTGAAAGCGGTCGAGAAGTGGCTGTGGTCGCTGAATCCCCAGCTATAGCCAATTCCCGCCAGCTTTTCGTCATCACGGGCATTGTGCAATGCCTGCGCGCAGAGATCGAGACGCCGGTTCTTAATATATTGTGCGACCACCAGCCCCTTGTCGGCAAACAACCGGTACAGACTCCGAACCGACATACCGGTCTCGCTGGCCAGCCACTCCGGACGCAGATGTTCCGCCTGAATGGACTCATCAATTAAATCCATAATCTTCTGAAACTGCTTCTCCCTACGCGACGGTCGGGGGTCGTGATGATGCAGCATCGGACGCAGCAGGCAGACAATGGCCTCCAGCGTCGCGGCACTCTCACTTTCCGACAGCTCCGGGCTACACATGCTCTCCTGCAGCAGCCGCTGACTGAGCTGGACCATCGGCAGCGATTTTTCCAGCCGCGTGGCAATGCTTATTTCACTGCCGCGCAGCTGTTGCTCCAGCAGCTGTCGGGGCAGTAGCAGGGAGGCCTGGCGCGAAGTCTGCTGCCAGAAAATAGAGCAGGGGCGAGATGCGTCAATCAGGGTGATGTCACCGGCGTCGAGGACCACCTGGCGATCGTCCTGCTCGATGGCCGCCTGGCCGGAGAGCTGGAAGACGGTATAAAACCAGTCGTCATTGCTGCGCTTAATTTCGTTGCGGGTGCGGAACAGATTGACGCCGCTGGCGGTGACGGTGCTGACTTTCAGCGTGCCGGCATAGCTGGCGTCAATCTCCCCGTGAAAGCGACCTTCCAGCGGACGAGCGGCAAAATGGCCGCAGACCTGATTGATTTTCGCCAACCAGCGCTGGTAGTCCTGTCCGTGCTCCGCCGTCGCCATAGTCTGTCTCATGTAAACATAATGTTTTTGCATTGTTGCATTTACACAGTGGCATACAAGAGCGAGGCGCGGAGTATATGAAAGAACTATTACCTGAGGCACATTTCTGCGTCCGCAATATGTTGAATTGCGGCGGCTGTCACAGCGGCACAAACGAATGTCACAGAGAAAAAAGCGCGAACGTCAGCCGCGTCGTAGACTGAATTCACGATCCGTGAGCAATAAGGAAGCGATATGTCCACAGCACAGGTAGCGCTGCTTGCCAGCGTTCAACAGTTTTTAGACCGCCAGCATGGCTTATATATCGACGGTACCCAGCAGGCGTCGCAGAGCGAACAGCGTCTTACCGTCTGGAACCCGGCAACCGGGCAGGCCATCGCCAGTACCGCGGATGCTAACGCGGCCGATGTCGATCGCGCGGTAATGTCGGCGTGGCGCGCCTTCGTCGCCCGCAGCTGGGCTGGGCGCACGCCGGCCGACCGCGAACGTATCCTGCTGCGTTTTGCCGATCTGGTCGAACAGCACGGCGAAGAACTGGCGCAGCTGGAGACGCTGGAGCAGGGGAAATCCATCCAGATTTCTCGCGCATTTGAAGTGGGCTGTACGCTGAACTGGATGCGTTACACCGCCGGGCTGACCACCAAAATCAGCGGGCGCACGCTCGATGTGTCGATTCCGTTCCCGCAGGGCGCACGCTACCAGGCGTGGACGCGCAAAGAGCCGGTGGGCGTTGTCGCCGGTATCGTGCCGTGGAATTTTCCGCTGATGATCGGGATGTGGAAAGTGATGCCGGCGCTGGCGGCAGGATGCTCTATCGTCATCAAACCATCGGAGACCACGCCGCTGACGCTGCTGCGCGTTGCCGAGTTGGCCACCGAGGCTGGGATCCCGGACGGAGTATTTAACGTCGTGACCGGCAGCGGCGCCGGATGCGGCTCGGCGTTAACCTCTCATCCGCAGGTGGCGAAGGTCAGCTTTACCGGCTCCACCGCAACCGGTAAGCATATCGCCAGGGTGGCCGCCGACCGTCTGACCCGCGTGACGCTGGAGCTGGGGGGAAAAAACCCGGCGATCGTGCTGAAAGACGCCAATCCGGAGTGGGTAATCGAAGGGCTGATGACCGGCAGTTTCCTCAATCAGGGGCAGGTCTGCGCCGCCAGCTCACGCATCTATATTGAAGCCCCGCTGTTCGATAACCTGGTGAGCGGTTTTGAACAGGCGGTGAAATCGCTGCAGGTGGGACCGGGGATGCTGGAAACGACGCAGATTAACCCGGTGGTGTCAAAAGGGCACTGCGAGAAAGTGGCGGCTTATCTCGATGAGGCGCGTAAGCAAAATGCCGAGCTGATCTCCGGGCAGGTCGGGCCGGATTCGCAGGGCTATTACATTGCGCCAACGCTTGTGATCAACCCGGATGCCGGGCTGCGTCTGAGCCGGGAAGAGGTCTTTGGACCGGTGGTCAATCTGGTACGCGTCGCCGATGGTGAAGAGGCGCTGCGCCTTGCTAACGACAGTGATTTTGGTCTGACCGCCAGCGTCTGGACCGGCGATTTGACACAGGCCCTGAGCTACACCGAGCGTCTGCAGGCCGGGACGGTATGGGTCAACAGCCATACGCTTATCGATGCCAACCTGCCGTTTGGCGGGATGAAGCAGTCCGGAACCGGGCGCGACTTCGGCCCGGACTGGCTGGACGACTGGTGCGAAACGAAATCGGTCTGCGTGCGCTATTAACTCTCGCCTCAGCGCCTGACGCCCGGAGTTCGAACACCGGGCCGGGCGCTGAAACCTGTTTTTTTATCCTGCTGTTGCTTATTTATTAAAGAGTCTAATTGCTTGATGGTTTCCGTTAACTGGGTTGACCATGAGTGTGTCTCCTGTTGTTGCGCAAGGTGAATAGTATTAATAAACGCAGCGGCAATGACTGCCGCTTGACTATAATGTTTATTTTGTTGCGTAAGGTAGGTGGCATCATTTTTGATCCATTCGGTAATAAACTCAGCATAGCGTGTCTCGATGGCCATAATGGTATTAATATAATTTATCCATCCACCGGTGAGACGAAATGCTCGATCGGCTATAAATAGCAGCACGGCAAGCGTTAATAGCGCGAGGGATAATTGGGTTAACCGCAATTTTTCATCGGCATTAGCGGTAAACGGGAGTTTAAGGGTCTGAATACCACCGATGATTAGCATGATAATTAAGATTGCCGATAACAATAATAAAGAGAGGATGCGTTTTTTCTTGACCTCTTTTTTATACCAGCCGGTAATATTTTCTTGGTACATGGTACAAATTTTAAAAACTGTATCCAGTTTTTGTTCTACCGGCACTAAATGTAATTTAGCTAACTCGTTGACAGCGAGGAGGTAGTGAGTTTCTGTTCCCATGATTATCCCCGTAATAACATTAAGTTAATTATGCTGTTCGCCAAAAAAATCCCCACGAATACCTGCCGGCGACTGTCGATGCCGGATATCACGGGTATTTAATCGATTGCTCCCTTGCTTCGATTACAGTCTGCTATTTTTACTTTGTCAATCCTGACCGCTTTTCACGCAGCCTGCGATGAGGTTCCTATGAACTTACTGGTGTTTTGCGACGGTACCTGGAATACGCCCCAACAGCTTGATGATGGAAAACCCGCGCCGACCAATGTGGTCAAACTCAGGAATGCCGTAGCGGAAAATACGCAGCAGCGAGTCTATTACCACTCCGGCGTCGGTACCGAAGGCGGAGTGGTCGATCGCTATATTGGCGGTGGCATCGGCGAAGGTCTTGATAAGAATATTATCAGCGCCTATTACTGGCTGGCGACCCGCTATCAGCCCGGCGATAAAATATGGTTGTTTGGCTTTAGCCGCGGAGCTTATACCGTCAGGAGTCTTGGCGGGATGATTTCGCGCTGCGGATTATTGAATGCCAGCCAGGCAGGAACCGGCGACGATAAAGTCTGGGAGGATATCAACGATCTCTTCAGCTATTACCGCCAGCCTGCAGGCAGCGCGCCGGCTATCGTGGCCAGCGTGGGTAGACCTTTTTATTCGGTGGCGACGGGACATCCGACCAGGGAGAGCATCCCTGTCTATTTTATTGGCGTCTGGGAAACGGTGGGGGCGCTGGGTATTCCCGATGATATGGCGTTAGCCAATCTGCTCGATGACCCTAAAAAGTATGCCTTCCACGATACGTCACTCAGCCCGATTGTTGAACATGCCCGCCATGCGCTGGCGCTGGACGAGCAGCGACAAAGCTTCATTCCCACGCTATGGGACAATGTGGCGGATAACCCGAAGGTGAAACAGCGTTGGTTTGCCGGCGTGCATGCTGATGTCGGCGGCGGCTACGCACAGTGCGGATTATCGGACATTACTCTGCAATGGATGATGACAGAGGCAGCCGGACTGGGACTTACGCTGCTGCCGGGTATCGACGCCCAGCTGGCTCCCGATCCTCATGGACTGCTGCATGATTCGGTCACCGGCATTTTTAAACTGCTGCATACCTGCCCGCGCAGCGTACCGCGGATTGTCGCCGGAAGTCCCGATGTCGATGCCAGCGTGATACAGCGGCAAAGTCAGCCGATGCTTCTCCACGGTCGCTACCGACCGCTCACCGATGTGACGGCAGAACACCCGGCGACCTTTGACGTTTTTGCGCGTGAGCGCTGGAATGCCACGGGGATCTGGCTGGAGGCGGGAGTGGAGTATCGCTTTATGGCTACGGGAAAATGGGTGGATGGCTCGGTGCCCTGCGATGCGGGCGGGACCGATGACGGTAAGTTTTATCCCGGCGAGGCCGCGCAGATTATGGCCTCCGTTTCCGACAAACTGGAAGCGTTGTGGAAAGGGGGAACCAAAAACCAGGATGTGGACTTTTGGCTGAGCAGACGCGTCGGCACGGCGCCGTGGTTTGCGCTGATTGGCGTGGTTGCCAATCAGGCAGATCCTGCGACCGACGCCCCTGAGTCGCGGCATGAGATCGTTGTTATCGGCAGCGGATGTCGGTTCACACCGGCTAAAAGCGGCTATTTTTACGCCTACGCCAACGATGCGTGGCAAATGTATGATAACAATCGCGGCAGCGTCTCCCTGACGATTTCCCGCTAAGCGCCGCCGGGCGCCGTGCCCATCGTTAGCCGTGAACAGGACTTGCTGAATCACCATATTTATCGCTACTGTTAATGCCTTCCCGCCATCGTGGCGGAGCTTATCATCAGGAGGCGGATATGATGTCGGAGGAGCCTGCCGTTGCCCTTATTGGGCCAGGCGCGATTGGGACCACGATAGCCGCGGCGCTGCATGAAGTGGGGCGTACGCCGGTGGTATGCGGGCGTACGTCTCATGCACAGCTGTTGCTCAGATTCGATGGCGGAGAGATTACGCTTCCCGGACCGGTGCTGACCGACCCGGCGGCCATTGCGCGGCCATTTTCGCTGGTTTTCGTTGCGGTCAAGGCGACCCAGAACCCCGCTATTTCCGCGTGGTTGACCGCGTTGTGTGATGAAAAAACGGTGGTGTGCGTATTGCAGAACGGCGTCGAACAGCAGGCGCAGTTTGCCGACCGCGTTGCGGGGGCGACGGTGCTACCTGCGGTGGTGTGGTTTCCGGCGCAGCGCCAACCCGATGCCTCCGTCTGGCTGCGCGCGACGCCCCGGCTGACCTTGCCGGATCTACCGCAGGCCCGGCTGGTACAGCAAACGCTGCAAGGGACCCGCTGCGCCGTCGATCTTGCCGCTGATTTCACCACCGTAGCCTGGCGCAAGCTGCTGCAAAATGCGGTGGCTGGCCTGATGGTGCTGACGGGACGTCGGGCCGGTATGTTCGCCCGTGGCGATATCAGCGACATCGCGCTGGCCTATTTACGTGAAGGCCTGCTTGTCGCGCGCGCGGAAGGCGCAAGGCTGAGCGACAGCGTAGCGCAGGAAATTATCGACGGATTTCATCGCGCGCCACCCGATCTCAGTACCTCGATTCAGATTGACCGTGAAAACGGGCGGCCGCTGGAATGGGAGATTCGTAACGGCGTGATACAGCGCCGCGGACGTCGGCACGGCATTCCGACGCCGCTGAGCGATCTTATCGTTCCGCTGCTGGCGGCCGCCAGCGACGGACCGGGCTGACGGGATAAAGCGGCGGCGCTTGCAGCCGCCGGATAGCAGGCGGCATTCCGCGAGGTCTGGCCGCTGTGACTGGCAACGTGGTTGTCGTCTGTGTATGTTATCCCCTTGAGCGCTGGCAAGCGGAGATCTGCTTGCTCACTGTCCCACCGTCGCACCAAAATTGTGTTTGATCTCAGCCCGCTATGTGCAAGCTGCCAATATATTTGGCGAAGAGAAGCATAGAAACTTGATCTCTTGTTAGAGCTGTCTACCATAAAAAGTAGCGCTGCGTTTAAATGCAATTCTTGCGTAGCACCATTCTAATGCTGGTTATTCATTTCATTCTCTGACCTGGTTGTTGTCCGGGATATTTATGCCTGTAACTCATCGTGTCGTTGAGCGAGGTGTCACATGACAAGACCTGCCTCTTATTTTAAAGATAACCTGTTTATATTTATTAAAAATGACTCCGGGTAAGCATTGTAAATAACAGTCTGACTCAGCAGGTAATCGAGTGGCCAGATTTTATTTTTGGTGAGTATTAATGTTGCTGCTAATTATTGTATGCGTTGTACAAACCTGAGTTTATTAAATCACCTGAATGCTACGGGGGCTCTATGTTAAAAATCGGTGATGAAGGTAAGGCGGTAGCACAATTGGTTGACGATCTCCGCAAGCTATCATTCGGTCTTGCGCCAACGGATAAATTTGATCAGGTAGTAAAAAAGTCAGTAGAAGCTTTCCAGGTGGCCAACGTGGATGCCTCAGGCCAACCGTTAATTGTCGATGGTAAAGTAGGACCACACACCCGTTGGGCTCTCGATGCTGCTTTGGGTAAACACAGCGTTGTGCTTCAACACCCGACTCTCCCGACGTTCACCCCGTCAGGGGGAAGCCATGCGGGCCTGGCCGCGCTTAAAGTCGCTCAGGCGGAGATCGGCCATGGTGAAGAAGGTTCGGATAATCACGGTCCTGATATTAAAAAATATTTCGCCGGGTACGGAAACCAGGGGCAAAGCTGGTGCGCGGTCTTTGTCAGTTACTGTTTTAACCAGGGAGCAACTGCGGTATTCGGCTATCAAACATCAGCTCAGGTATTGCATAATAAAATGAAGTCATTAGGCTATTCTTACACTCCTTCATTGAGCAATCCACCACAGCCGGGTGATATTATTTGTTGGTTGAGAGTCGATCCTAAAAAGCAGCAAGAGACTGCCTGGATGGGGCATGTTGGTATTGTTCAAGGCTATGCCGATGGCATTTTGTGGACTATTGAAGGTAATCGTGGAGCCTACCCCTCAAAAGTGAATATCTTCCATTATTCATGGTCAGTTTTAGTTGCTTCAGCAACTAATGATAAGTTTAAGGGACTGTATGGGCTCTCGCGCCATCCCTGATAATATTTAAATTCTACAGGATAATAAAATGGCCAATAAGAAAATGCCTTTTTACCCTATTATTTATGTTCGTGGTTATGCGATGACTAATCACGATATTAATGAGACTACCGCCGATCCTTTTAATGGTTTTAATCTTGGCTCAACGATGCTGCGAGCCTCTGCGAGCCAGAAAGATCGCCCGAAGAAATTTTATTTTGAATCGCCTGTTATTCGTCTGGCCTCGGAGTTTGGTTATAGCGATGTTTTTGAGCAGGGACTGGATATCACGGACGCTGGTTGGGCGCTGGATCCGGAGGGTAAACCTACCGGAAACATCCTGGATGATAAATCGGTGATTGTGTATCGCTATTATGATGATGCGTCCACGCTACTGGGAAGGGGTAAAACGCCCGACATAGCAACGGCGGCAGTTGGACTGTCAAGCCTGCTGGCCACGATCAGGCAGCTTTTGCTGGCAAACCCCAACAGCGGCGTGCAGGAGCCCGACGACTTTCGCTGTTATCTGGTGGCCCACTCGATGGGAGGCCTTGTTTGCCGGGCTTTTCTACAAAATCAGGCGCTTGATCCGCAGCAGATGGCCAGAAGCGTCGATAAATTTTTCACCTACGCTACGCCACATAACGGGATTGAGTTTGCGGAGATTAATATCCCGAACCTTCCCTGGCAAAGTAGCGTCACTAACTTTAGTCGTGACCGTATGGCGCAGTATCTCGACCTCGAGAATGCGTACCAACGTTATAAACGGGTCGATTTGATCCCTGAGTCCCGACTTCCCTCATCGCGCATTTTCACTATGGTAGGGACCAATCGCCTTGATTATGACGTTGCCGCCGGACTCTCGAGAACCTTTGTCGGGAACGGCAGCGATGGTCTGGTAAAAATTGAGAATGCTACGCTGAATGGTCTTAATGATGATGGCTCAATCGGCGCGCCTTGTGCGAAAGCCTTCACCTATCGCGCCCATTCCGGCTATTTCGGTATCGTGAATAGCGAAGAAGCTTTCCAGAATCTGGCACGCTTTCTTTTTGGCGATGTCCGCGTGGATATATGGTTGGAACTTAAGGACATTCGTCTTCCGGATGCGGCGCTAAAAGCGGCCGGTGGAGAACCGAATAAGATTGACGCAATCTATCAGATAGAAGCTATTGCTTCTCCCAGGGGTAAACCCTGGTCGTTAACCCGACGTGTCGCCGAAGAGGATTCCGTTGCCTGTCTGACGCAAAAAGAGTGGAATACGCAGGGACATGCTTCGCAATATCTCTCGAGCGTCTTCTTGTCCAGGCGTGCGCGAGTGAATAAAGCCCGGCGCTCTCTGGCCTACAGCCTGGTACTGGGAGTGAAAATTCCCGATTATGAAATAGAAAAGCGATTTTGGTTTAACGAACACTATGAGGGAGGGTATTTGTTCCGCAACTCTCTGATCCTTGAAATTGTCCCTCCGGCCAATGACGACAGCCCCTGGCGGATAAAATATTCCTGGCAGGACTCAGGGGTTTCCAACGCCGATATTATTCTTGATCCGCAGCAAATCGCCGATAATGCATGTGAGGTCACGATACCCGTAGAAAGTGTCTCCATCGATACCAAAGGCAATAAACGGCCTTCGGTGCCGGGGATCTCTGGGGCGTTGCGCTTTAAAGTCCAGCTCTGGAATTGAGAAGCGCGCTGAAAGCGATAGCGCCACCGAGGTTACCCCCGGTGGCGCGCATATTTCTCTATTGGGTCCTGCGACAAACTACTTTTTCTTTTCGCCCAGCGTCGGGGTTTCGTCAAAGAAGTTCCACGGTTTCAACAGCGCATGCGCCCATTCGGTCGGCATAATCGGCCACTCCTCCGCGCGCGCCACGTGGGTGGTGCCGGTGGTTATCCAGACCACGTCATCGTGGTTGGTCAGTGACTCGTTATCCTTCGCATAGGCGCCAAGGCCGGTATCATGGATCGACCGGTTCGGGTATTTCCCTTCCGGATAACGCTCCTGCGGGTGATAGCGGGTAACCCACAGCTGTTTATCCATAAAGCTCAGACGGTGATAAATCCACTCATCCGGCGCGAATTTGGCACCGGTCGCCACCGGGTGGGTTCCGCCCGCGTACGGGATAATTTGATACGATACCGGATTACCCATCCGGTTCTCTTTGGTGGTATTGCTCAGCAGGCGAATAGTACCCGGATCGAACTTCTGCGCCGCTTTTTGTTCGCTGTCGATGGTGTACTGGTTAATCTGCATGGAGCTGGTGCGCGGGCCGCCGGCGGTATTGGGCTTCACTTCCGGGTCCATGGCCACCAGCGTGTTGTTCTCACCATCAACGTCAAGGTCAAGACGGAAGTTGTAGATATGCTGGTGCGTGGTGCCGACGATGTTATGGTCGATCAGCGTCCCGTAACGGGTATCCTCTTTAGCGCTCGGATCGTGCATGGTCTTCGCCATGACGCCTTTGACCGCTTCGATTCCGGTGGCGCCGGCATCAATGCCGATGGTGCCGTTCTCGTGGAACACCCAGTCAAAGATATAGTCGTAGTTGCCGACGGTGCTGATCCAGCGCACCACCAGCTCGCGGCGCTCGGTGCTGACGTTCGGTTGTCCCATCTCCTGATGTTTATATTCCGGGCCGGCATAGCGCTCGAAGATCGCAATCGCGTGCGGAATAGTGGTTGGCGCACCGGTATAATCAGCAATGGTTTCATCCAGCAGTACCGAGTTCGCCGGCGCATCTTTACCGCGGACGATTGGCGAGGTCAGGGTACCCATGCCGTAGTCGCCGGAGTCGAGATAGGCTTTGAAGTACCAGCCCACGTCCGGGTCACCATATGGCACGATCATTCCGCCCAGCGAGCCTTCATACATCACCTGACGTTTCTGTCCGTTGTCGTTGTAGGTCACGGTGGAGAGAATCGGCCCGACGCGAGAGTTCAGCCGCAGGTGGAAATCCCAGTTCTGCCAGTGAATCGTGTCGCCGGTAATGGTGTAGTTTTTGCCTTCCGGCTCGGTGATATCCAGCGGTTTAACGGCGGCAGCTACGCGGTCGCGGCCATCATAAGGGCGCGACTCCATCGGCACCGGGATCACCGGACCTTCTTCAATTTTGATGATTTTCTTCTGCTCAAGATCCACCACCGCGACCAGGTTTTCGATCGGGTGCGCCCAGTAGTTGCCGTCGCCGGTATCCAGATAGCTCACCACTTTCAGCAGGCGTGAATCCTGCTTCAGACCATCTTTGCCGTCAAAGTAACCGACGGTCAGCGGCGTGGTGATGACTTTTTTGGTGTCGGTGATGCCGTGTTTTTTGAGTACTGCGGCGAATTCGTCACTGGCGTTAATAATGTTCTGCACGCTGACGAAATCATCCAGCAGGACCATGCCGTGGGCGTCTTTAATTGGCTGCCAGGAGATGATTTTCTTATTCTGTAAATCCACCACGCTTTCGATGACGTGTTTGCCATCGAGCATCACCACGTCAGCGGTGCGCGGCGCATCAACCGCGGTTCCTTTAAGCGCGAAGGCCCACACCGCCGCTTTATCCGGCTCGTGCAGCGAGATTTCGGTAAAACGGGTGTTGGGGCGGAATTGCGGCGAGGCTTTGACAATCGTCACCGCTTCGCTGATTTCTGCCGCGGATAACGAGTTGAGCGGATGCGGGCGTTTCTCGACCTGGAAGGTCTGATCAAGACCGGACTGGAAGACATCGTTGATAAAGGTATCGGAGACCCACGCCTTACCGTCTTTCATCACCACCGGAACCTGTAAATCCAGCGACTTGCCGTTGACGATGGCCGTTTTGGCGCCGGGCTTCACTTTGACGTAGGCGCCATCCTTCATCAGGGTAAACATCTGGGCATAATCATCCCACTGCACGTCGGCGCCAAACGCCTGCAGCGTTTTATCCAGCGGGACCATATGCGCTTCGTCGCCGTGCGCGAACACCGGTGATTGCCAGGCACAAAACAGCGCAACGGCCAGAGCTAAGGCTGTTTTACGCGGGGAACGAATTGAGTTATTTGCCATTGTGACCTCATCTTATATTTATATTCCCGTCATGCTTTGGGTTGCATCTACGGTGACCACGCGTCCCTGCTGACTGTCTGCAACGCCAATGATTCCGGCGAGTTGTGTTGTCGCTTGCCGCTGCGAAATGCCGGCTTTACTCGCTTTAACCTACCAGCGGTTGGCCGGTTGGCGTTTGTTTGCTCTTGCCAGGTTGTTTGTCAGATTTGCCAGTTATGCCCGGAACAGGCCGGGCGGGGCACAAAAAATGCCTCCGCAGAGGCATCGGAAACCGACCCTGCACGTCCGGCGTTAGCCGGCGCGGCAGGGGACGGACAGGCATTGGTTAATCCGCAAAGTCGCCGTGCTGACGGGCCACCAGCGTCAGGATGGAATAGAGCGCCACCGGCTGCTGGTGCTGGTTGAATATCTCTACCGCCCACTCCACCACCCCGGTGGCTTTCTCCTCGGCGCTACGCTGGCGCTTCACCGTTTTACGTTTGCAGGTCAGGCGAACCTGAATGGTATCGCCCGGCTTCACCGGTTCGATAAAGCGCAGGTTTTCCATGCCATAGTTAGCGATGACCGGCCCGACGCCGGCATCGACAAACAGCCCGGCTGCCGCGGAGATCAGGAAGTAACCGTGGACCACGCGCTCGCCGAAAATGGAGTCCGCGGCGGCAATCTTGTCCATGTGGGCATAGAAGTGATCGCCGCTGAGGCAGGCAAAATTGACGATATCCGCTTCGGTCAGCGTGCGGCGCGGCGTCAGCAGGCTATCGCCAGGCTGGATCTCTTCAAAATATTTACGGAACGGATGAATGCGGTCCTCGATGACTTCGGCGCCGCGCACCCACTGCTGACCGATGGCGGCCAGCATCGTCGGGCTGCCCTGAATCGCGGTGCGCTGCATATAGTGTTTTACCGCGCGTAAACCGCCGAGTTCTTCGCCGCCGCCGGCCCGACCCGGCCCGCCATGCACCAGCTGCGGCAGCGGCGATCCGTGACCGGTGGACTCGACGGAAGAGGTCTGGTTGAGGATCTGAATACGGCCATGTGAACGAGCGGCGCCGAGGATAAATTCACGCGCCAGCTCGCCGCTGGCGGTTACCAGCGTGCCGACCAGACTCCCTTCACCGGCGCGCGCCAGCGACAGCGCGTGCTCGCGATGCTGATACGGCATCAGGGTGGCAACCGGACCGAAGGCTTCGATGGCATGCACCGCCGGTGTTTCATCCGGCTGCGGGCAGAACAGCAGCGTCGGCGGAAAGAAGGCGCCGGCGGCGTTAAGATCGGCCTGGCCGCCGAGCAGAACCTCGCATCCGGCCTGAATCAGCGCGTTGACGTTGTCCTGTACATCCTGGCGCTGATCCTCGCTGACCAGCGCGCCCATTTTTACCCCTTCTTGCGCCGGGTCGCCGACGGTCACTTTTTGCAGACGGGCAATCAGCGCTTCGCTGACCGCATGAACCTGGGCCTGCGGAACGATGATGCGGCGGATAGCGGTACATTTCTGCCCGGCTTTGGTCGTCATCTCGCGCACCACTTCGCGGATAAACAGGGCAAATTCCGGCTGTTCGGGAGTGATGTCCTCTCCGAGTACGCAGCAGTTCAGCGAATCGGCCTCCATGGTGAAGGGGATCGATTTCGCCACCAGGTTAGGGTGAACGCGTAGCTGCTGGCCGGTATGGGCGGAGCCGGTAAAGGTCACCACATCCTGGCTATCCAGATGATCGAGCAGATCGCCCGCGCCGCCGCAAATCAGGCTGATGGCCCCGTCCGGTACCAGCCCGCTCTCGACGATGGATTTGACCATCGCCTGAGTCAGCTGGGCGGTGGCGGTGGCCGGCTTGATAATGGCCGGCATGCCGGCAAGCCAGGTTGGCGCCAGCTTTTCCAGCATGCCCCAGCAGGGGAAGTTAAAGGCGTTGATATGCACCGCGACGCCGGATTTTGAAGTCAGAACGTGGCGGGCGGCAAAGCCTCCCTGTTTCGACAGCGGGATCAGTTCATCTTCCGGCCACAGCGTATCGTCCGGCAGCTCGCGACTGCCGAGGCTGGCGTAGGTGAACAGCGTGCCGATCCCACCTTCAATATCGACCCAGCTATCGGCGCGGGTCGCCCCGGTTTGCGCTGAAATTGCATAAAACGCATCTTTTTCTGCCAGCAGGTGTTTCGCTACCGCTTTCAGCATCGCGCTGCGTTCGATAAAGGTCATGGCCTGTAACGCCTTAGCGCCGCGGTCGATGGCAAAACGGCGCGCCTGTGCCATATCCAGCCCTTCGCTGGTGACTTCCCATAATGTCTCACCGCTGATGGCGTGGCGAATCGGGCGGGCGCGACCCCGTCCGCTCTGCCAGACGCCGGATAAATAGCTGGCTAACTGCTGCATGGTGAATCTCCAATATGTTACGTGAAATCTTTATAAATAGTTATTTTATGAATCATGAAATGCAAGCGACTATTTAATAATTTATTAACATTGTGATCGTGGGCGCGTCGTGTCTCGCCGCGGATGGCCTGTGTTGTCGCGGTCGACAGGCGATTTTTTGTAGTCATCATCACAAAAAACACAAACAAAATTTGTGGTTTTATTTAACCTGAGTGTAACTTTTATAAAACAAAGTGATTCACAAATACGCATTTGTTGAATTTATTGGAATCATAAAGGTGATGACGTGACAGAAGAACAACGCTTTGACCAGCGTATCGCGCAGGATACGGCCATCGAACCGCAGGACTGGATGCCGGATGCCTACCGCAAGACGCTGATCCGTCAGATTGGCCAGCACGCGCACTCGGAAATTGTCGGCATGCTGCCGGAAGGCAACTGGATTACCCGCGCGCCGACGCTGCGCCGGAAGGCAATTCTGCTGGCGAAGGTGCAGGATGAGGCCGGACACGGCCTGTATCTGTATAGCGCGGCGGAGACGCTCGGCTGCGCCCGGGAAGATCTGTATCAGAAGATGCTCGACGGGCAGATGAAATACTCCTCGATCTTTAACTATCCGACGCTGAGCTGGGCTGATATCGGCGTGATCGGCTGGCTGGTCGACGGCGCCGCTATCGTCAACCAGGTGGCGCTGTGCCGCACATCTTACGGCCCCTATGCCCGGGCGATGGTCAAAATCTGCAAAGAGGAGAGCTTTCACCAGCGTCAGGGGTTCGAAGCCTGCATGGCGCTGGCCGAAGGCAGCGAAGCCCAGCGTCAGATGTTGCAGGATGCGATTAACCGCTTCTGGTGGCCGGCCCTGATGATGTTTGGCCCGAGCGACGATAACTCGCCGAACAGCGCGCGCAGTATGGCGTGGAAAATCAAACTGCACTCCAATGACGAACTGCGTCAGCGCTTTGTCGATAACACCGTACCGCAGGTCGCGATCCTCGGCATGACCGTGCCGGACGCCGATTTGCAGCTGGATGAAACGACCGGGCACTACCGTTTTGGCGCAATCAACTGGCAGGAACTGAATGAAGTGATTAACGGGCGCGGCATTTGTAACCACGAACGCCTGGCCGCCAAGCGTAAAGCCTGGGAAGAGGGGGCATGGGTGCGGGAAGCCGCGCTGGCGCATGCGCAAAAACAACACGCCCGCGACGCGGCATAAGGAGAAGCATGATGAGCAACGTTTACTGGCCGTTATATGAAGTATTTGTTCGCAGCAAGCAGGGGTTATCCCATCGTCACGTCGGCAGTCTGCATGCCGCCGATGACCAGATGGCGTTAGAAAATGCCCGCGATGTCTACACCCGTCGCAGCGAAGGCTGTTCCCTGTGGGTGGTGAAAGCCAGCCAGATCGTCGCATCCCAGCCGGAAGAACGCGGCGAGTTTTTTGATCCGGCGGAGAGCAAAGTCTATCGCCATCCGACTTTCTACAGCGTGCCTGACGGCATGGAACATATGTGAGGCAACGATGAACAACCTGAATCCCGTTGCAACCTATGCGCTACGTCTCGGCGATAACGGCCTGGTGCTGGCCCAGCGCTTAGGCGCGTGGTGCGGCCATGCCCCGGAGCTGGAAATTGACCTCGCGCTGGCCAATATCGGCCTCGATCTGCTGGGTCAGGCGCGCAACTTCCTCAGCTATGCGGCTGAGCTGGCGGGGAGCGGCGATGAAGATACCCTGGCCTACGGTCGGGATGAACGTCAGTACGGCAATCTCCTGCTGGTGGAACAGCCGAACGGCAACTTTGCCGACACCATCGCCCGTCAGTTCTTTATCGATGCCTGGCACGTGGCGCTGTTTACCCGGCTGGTTAACAGTCGTGATGCGCAAATTGCCGCCATCGCCGCCAAGGGGCTTAAAGAAGTGCGCTACCACCTGCGCTTCAGCCGCGGCTGGCTGGAGCGTCTGGGCAACGGCACCGAGGTGTCGGCGCAGAAAATGCAGCAGGCGGTCGATGGTCTGTGGCGCTTTACCGGGGAGCTGTTCCTCGCCGACGCGCTGGAGCTTGCCCTTGTCGAGCAGGGTATCGCCGTTGACCCCCGCGACCTGCAGGCGGAGTGGCAGAGTACGGTTCACACCGCGCTGCTTGACGCCGGGCTGCAGATCCCGCAAGAGGCGGCGTTTCGCCACGGCGGTAAACAGGGACTGCACAGTGAACATCTCGGGCCGTTGCTGGCGGAAATGCAGTATCTGCAACGCGCTTATCCCGGTCAGCAGTGGTAACAGGAGGTGGCTATGCAACGTCTCGCCGATATCGCACCCGCAGAAGTCCATGCTATCTGGGCGCTGTTAAGTGAGATCCCCGATCCGGAAGTGCCGGTGCTGACCATTACCGATCTTGGCATGGTGCGCAGCGTGGCGCCGCACGGCGAAGGCTGGGTGATTGGCTTTACGCCGACCTACTCGGGCTGCCCGGCGACCGAGCATCTGCTGGGGGAGATTCGCGCGACGATGGCTCGCCACGGCTATACGCCGGTGCATGTTGTCCTGCAGCTTGACCCGCCGTGGACCACCGACTGGATGAACCAGGATGCCCGCGAGCGTCTGCGCCAGTACGGCATCAGCCCGCCGCAGGGGCACGCCTGCCATGCCGGTCTTCCGCAGGAGGTGGTATGCCCGCGCTGCGGCAGCGTTCACACCACGCCGATCAGTGAATTCGGTTCGACGGCCTGTAAAGCGCTTTATCGCTGCGACAGCTGCCGTGAACCCTTTGATTACTTTAAATGTATTTGAGGTTGCCATGACGACGTTTCATTCGCTTACCGTCGCGAAAGTGGAGCCGGAAACCCGCGATGCGGTAACCATTACCTTTGCGATTCCCGACGCGCTACAGGCGGAGTATGCCTTCCGCCCGGGCCAGCACCTGACCGTGAAAGCCCGCCTCGGCGGGGAAGAGCTTCGCCGCTGCTACTCCATCTGTCGCAGCCGCTCGCCGGCAGAAATCAGCGTGGCGGTCAAAGCCATCGACGGCGGGCGTTTCTCCCGCTATGCGCAGAGCGATATCTGCCAGGGGATGGTGCTGGACGTGATGGTGCCGCAGGGGCACTTCGGCTACCAGCCGCAGGCCGGGCGCGAGGCTGACTATCTGGCGATTGCCGCCGGATCCGGTATCACGCCGATGATGGCGATTATTGGCGCCACGCTGGCCACCGAAGCGAATAGTCGCTTCACCCTGATTTATGGCAACCGCAGCAGCAGCAGCATGATGTTCCGTCAGGCGCTGGCGGATTTAAAAGACCGCTACCCGCAGCGGCTGCAGGTGGTGCATCTGTTCAGCCAGGAGTCGATGGACAGCGATTTGCTGCAGGGGCGCATTGATGGCGAAAAACTGCACGCGCTCTCCGTCAGGCTGCTCGATTTCAGCCGCTTCGACGAGGCCTTTATTTGCGGTCCGGCGGTGATGATGGATGAAGCCGAAACGGCGCTGCGCGAGCTGGGGATGGCGGAAAATCGGATTCATCTCGAGCGCTTTAATACGCCCGGAAGCAGTGTTAAACGCGCCACCGGCGTGCAGGCTGAAGGCCGCACCGTCACGATTCGTCAGGACGGCCGCGATCGGCAGATTGCCCTCACCGCGGAAGATGACAGCATTCTGGATGCGGCGCTGCGCCAGGGGGCGGATTTGCCCTTCGCCTGTAAAGGCGGCGTCTGCGCCACCTGCAAATGTAAAGTGCTGCGCGGTGAAGTGGCGATGGCGGCCAACTACAGCCTGGAAGCGGACGAACTGGCTGCCGGATATGTCCTGAGCTGCCAGGCGCTGCCGACCAGCGGCGATGTGGTGGTGGACTTTGACGCAAGGGGAATGGCATGAGCGATCTGCTGATAACCCGTCACCAGCGGGTCCTGCTGCTGACCCTCAATCGCCCGCAGGCGCGAAATGCCTTGAATAACGCGCTGCTGACGCAGATTGCCGACGCCCTGGACGCAGCGGCGTCTGACCCGGATATCCGTGCCTGCGTGATCGGCGGCAACCGCCGTTTCTTTGCCGCCGGCGCCGACCTGAACGAAATGGCGGAAAAAGACCTGCCTGCCACGATGGATGATATTCGCCCACGTCTGTGGGCGCGGATTGATGCTTTTCCGAAGCCGCTGATCGCCGCTGTCAACGGCTACGCCCTTGGCGCGGGCTGCGAGCTGGCGCTGCTCTGCGACCTGGTGGTGGCGGGCGATAACGCGCGCTTCGGCCTGCCGGAAATCACTCTCGGTATTATGCCCGGCGCCGGAGGCACCCAGCGTCTGATCCGCTGCGTAGGGAAAGCGCTGGCCAGCCGGATGGTGCTGAGCGGTGAAAGTATTGATGCGCAGCGGGCGCAACAGGCCGGTCTGGTGAGCGAGATCGCCCCGGCGCTGTTGACCGACGAATATGCCCTGAAGCTGGCGGCGACCATCGCCGGCCATTCGCCGCTGGCGCTGCGTGCGGCGAAACAGTCGCTGCGCCAGGCGCAGGAAGTGAGCCTTCATGCCGGTCTTCAACAGGAACGCCAGCTGTTTACGCTGCTGAGCGCCACCGACGATCGCCGCGAAGGTATTGCCGCCTTCTTACAAAAACGAACCCCGGAATTTAAAGGACGCTAATCGTGGACGCTTTTATTCTCAGCGAAGTAGAACAGGGTGTGATGACGATTACCCTTAACCGCCCGGATCGTCTTAATAGCTTTAACGACCTTATGCATCAGCAGCTGGCGGCCTGTCTGACTCAGGCCGAGCGCGATGAGAACGTGCGCTGTCTGCTGATTACCGGTGCCGGCCGCGGTTTTTGCGCCGGCCAGGATTTAAATGATCGAAACGTCGACCCCAGCGGCCCGGCGCCGGATCTGGGCCTGTCCGTTGAGCGTTTCTATAACCCGCTGGTGCGCCGTCTGGCGGCGCTGCCGAAGCCGGTCATTGCCGCGGTGAACGGCGTGGCGGCAGGCGCGGGCGCCACCCTCGCGCTGGGCTGCGATATTGTCCTCGCCGCGCGGTCGGCGAATTTTGTGATGGCCTTCAGCAAGCTGGGGCTGGTCCCCGACTGCGGCGGTAGCTGGTTCCTGCCGCGGGTGGCCGGGCGCGCCCGGGCAATGGGGCTGGCGCTGCTGGGTGAGAAGCTCAGCGCCGAACAGGCCGCTCAGTGGGGGATGATCTGGCAACTGGTGGAGGACGCCGAACTGGCCGATACCAGTCGTCAGCTGGCCCGCCATCTGGCGACGCAGCCGACCTTTGGTCTGGGGCTTATCAAAAAAGCGCTCCAGGCCTCGGAGACCAACGGCCTCGATGCGCAGCTGGATCTTGAGCGCGATTATCAGCGTCTGGCCGGACGCAGCGATGACTATCGGGAAGGCGTCAGTGCCTTCCTGGCGAAGCGTCCTCCACAGTTCAGCGGGAAATAGACCATGAGCCAAACACTGCAAACCGTTGCCGTGATCGGCGCGGGCACCATGGGGGCCGGCATTGCGGAAGTGGCCGCTGCGGCCGGACATCCGGTTCTGCTCTACGATATCGCCGCCGAGGCGCTGACCCGCGCCGTGGAAGGTATTCGTCAGCGTCTGGCCGCCCGCGTGGCGCGCGGCAAGCTGACGGCGGATCAGGCGGATGCGCTTGTCGCCCGCCTTGTGCCGGTCACCGAGTTAGCCGCGCTGTCCGACGCCTGGCTGGTGATTGAAGCGGCGTCAGAGCGCCCGGATGTCAAAAAAGCGCTTTTCAACCAGCTGGCGGCGATCTGCTCCCCGTCAACGCTGCTGACCAGCAATACCTCATCGATCTCGATTACCGCCATTGCCGCCGATGTCAGGCACCCTGAGCGGGTGGCCGGGCTGCACTTCTTTAACCCCGCGCCGGTGATGAAACTGGTCGAGGTGGTGAGCGGCCTGGCAACATCGCCGGAAGTGGTTGAACAGCTGTGCCGGTGCGTGACGGCATGGGGAAAACAGCCGGTACGCTGCCGTTCGACGCCGGGGTTTATCGTTAACCGCGTGGCGCGGCCGTTCTATGCCGAAGCGTGGCGGGCGCTGGAGGAGCAGGTGGCTCCCCCGGCGGTGATTGATGCCGCGCTGCGCGACGGCGGCGGTTTCCCGATGGGGCCGCTGGCGTTGACCGACCTGATTGGTCAGGACGTCAACTTCGCCGTGACCTGTTCGGTCTTTAACGCGTTCTGGCAGGACCGCCGTTTTCTGCCGTCGCTGGTACAGCAGGAGCTGGCGCTGGCCGGGCGTTTAGGCAAGAAGAGTGGACAGGGCGTCTATCGCTGGCCTATTGAGAGCGCATCGGTGCCGGCGCTGGCCGCCGTGGCTGAGACTCGCGGGGCCAAAACCGTCTGCACGACAGGTGACAGTGTCACCGGAAGGGTAGCGATCGCGCTGGACGATGTGCGACTGCTGGAAACGGAAGGTGAAACCGCCCAGGCGCTGAGCGTGCGGTATGGCTGTCCGGTAGTGGTGTATGACTATTGCGCGGGTGACACCGTGGTTCTGGCAACGGCGGCGACGAACCCGGCGTCGGCGACCGACAAAGCGGTGCGCTATTTCCAGCAGCAGGGCAAGAAAGTGCTGCTGATTGCCGATTATCCTGGTCTGCTGGTCTGGCGTACCCTCGCCATGTTGATTAATGAAGCCCTCGACGCGGTGCAAAAAGGGGTCGCCAGCCCGGAAGATATCGATACCGCGATGCGCCTGGGCGTCAACTATCCGCATGGCCCGCTGGCGTGGGGCGAATCTCTGGGCTGGCAGCGCGTGCTGCGCCTGCTGGAGAACCTGCAACAGCACTATGGCGAAGAGCGTTATCGCCCCGGTTCCTTACTGCGCCAGAAGGCGCTTGTGGAGAAGCGTAATGAGCAATGAGGCCTGGCGCAACGCGCGCGCGATGTACGAAAAAGATACCTGCGCCAGAACCCTGGGCATCGAGATTATTGAAATGGATGACGGCTATGCGCAGATGAGCATGACCGTCTCGTCAGCCATGCTTAACGGCCATCAGACCTGTCACGGCGGGCAACTGTTTTCGCTGGCCGACACCGCATTTGCCTATGCCTGTAACAGCCAGGGGCTGGCGGCGGTGGCTTCTGCCGCCAGTATCGACTTCCTGCGTCCGGCCTTTGCCGGCGACCGGCTGGTCGCCACGGCACGGGTGAAGCAGCAGGGGAAACTGACCGGCGTCTACGACATTGAAATCGTTAATCAACAACAAAAGATTGTGGCCCTGTTTCGCGGCAAATCGCACCGCATCGGCGGCACAATTACGGGAGAAGTCTGATGCGTGACGCCTTTATCTGTGATGGGATTCGTACGCCGATTGGTCGTTACGGCGGGGCGCTGGCCAGCGTCCGCGCCGATGATTTAGCCGCCATTCCGCTGCGAGAGTTGCTGAGCCGTAATCCGGGTCTCGATCCATCGGCTATCGATGATGTGATTTTCGGCTGCGCGAACCAGGCCGGGGAAGATAACCGCAACGTGGCGCATATGGCGACGCTGTTGGCGGGCTACCCGCAGAGCGTCTCCGGCACCACCATCAACCGGCTGTGTGGTTCCGGCCTGGATGCGGTCGGCTTTGCCGCACGCGCCATCAAAGCCGGGGATGCGGATCTGATGATTGCCGGCGGCGTGGAATCGATGTCGCGGGCGCCGTTTGTGATGGGCAAAGCCAGCGCGCCGTTCCAGCGACAGGCCGAGCTGTTTGATACCACCATCGGCTGGCGTTTTGTGAACCCGCTCATGCAGCAGCAATTTGGCACTGACAGTATGCCGGAAACGGCAGAGAATGTAGCTGAGTTGTTAAATATCAGCCGGGCCGATCAGGATGCCTTCGCTTTTCGCAGCCAGCAGCTGACGGCGAAAGCGCAGCGGGCGGGGATTCTGGCGCAGGAAATCGTGCCGGTACAGATTATTGGCAAGAAAGGGGCGGTGAGCGCGGTTCGCGAGGATGAACACCCGCGTGCCGAGACCACCCTTGAACAGCTGGCGGGATTAAAAACGCCCTTTCGCAAAGGTGGCGTGGTCACCGCCGGAAACGCCTCCGGGGTGAACGATGGCGCCGCTGCGCTGATTATCGCCAGCGAACAGCAGGCGCGGGCGCAGGGGTTAACCCCACGCGCACGAATTGTGGCGATGGCGACCGCGGGCGTGGAGCCAAAGTTTATGGGGCTGGGGCCGGTGCCGGCGGTACGCAAAGTGCTGGAACGCGCCGGACTGAATATTAACGATATGGATGTTATCGAACTGAACGAAGCCTTTGCTGCACAGGCCCTGGGCGTCCTCAGGCAGCTGGGTCTGGCGGACGATGCTGAGCATGTTAACCCCAACGGCGGGGCTATCGCCTTAGGTCATCCATTGGGCATGAGCGGCGCGCGGCTGGCATTGAGCGCCAGCCTGGAGCTGCAGCGACGGAACGGGCGCTATGCGCTGTGTACGATGTGTATTGGCGTGGGTCAGGGCATTGCCATGATCCTTGAGCGAGTGTGAGCGACTTTACCTGCGAGTACCCTAAAATGATAACTAATACAAAATTAGATCCGATTGAAACTGCTTCTCGTGACGAATTACACGCTTTGCAAACCCAGCGCCTGAAATGGACGCTGAAACATGCCTATGACAATGTGCCGATGTACCGGCGTAAATTTGATGCGGCGGGCGTCCATCCTGACGATTTTCGCGAACTGAGCGACCTGAGCAAGTTCCCGTGTACCACCAAACAGGATCTGCGCGATAACTATCCGTTTGATACCTTTGCGGTACCGATGGAACAAATTGTGCGTATTCATGCCTCTTCCGGTACCACCGGCAAACCGACGGTGGTGGGCTATACGCAAAATGATATCGACACCTGGGCCAACATCGTTGCCCGTTCGCTGCGCGCCGCCGGCGGTACGGCAAAAGATAAAATTCATGTCGCCTACGGCTACGGGCTGTTCACCGGCGGTCTTGGCGCCCACTACGGCGCAGAGCGCCTGGGGGCCACGGTGATCCCGATGTCCGGCGGCCAGACGGAAAAACAGGCGCAGCTGATCCGCGATTTTCAGCCGGACATGATCATGGTGACACCGTCCTACTGCCTGAATCTGATTGAAGAGCTGGAACGCCAGATGGGCGGCGACGCCAGCGGCTGCTCGCTGCGGGTCGGCGTCTTCGGCGCCGAGCCGTGGACGCTGGCGATGCGGGGAGAGATTGAGCGTCGCCTGGGGATCTCCGCGCTGGATATTTACGGCTTGTCGGAAGTGATGGGGCCGGGGGTGGCGATGGAGTGTCTGGAAACCGCCGACGGCCCGACTATCTGGGAAGATCACTTCTTCCCGGAAGTGGTTAACCCCAACGACGGTACGCCGCTGGCGGATGGCGAACACGGCGAGCTGCTGTTTACCACGCTGACCAAAGAGGCGCTGCCGGTGATTCGTTACCGTACCCGCGATCTGACCCGTCTGCTGCCGGGCACCGCACGCACCATGCGCCGGATGGATCGCATCAGCGGGCGCAGCGACGATATGCTGATTATTCGCGGGGTAAACGTCTTCCCGTCGCAGCTGGAAGAGGAGATCCTTAAAGTCGAGCATCTGTCGCCGCACTATCAGCTGGAAGTCAATCGTCGCGGCCATCTTGATTCACTTTCTGTTCGCGTCGAGCTGAAAGAGAGCAGCTTGTCGTTGAGTCATGAACAGCGCTGCCAGATCTGCCATCAGCTGCGCCACCGTATTAAGTCGATGGTCGGGATTTCGACGGATATTAGCATCGTCAACTGCGGCAGTATCCCTCGTTCGGAAGGTAAGGCCTGCCGCGTCTCCGACCTGCGCAAAATCGTCGCCAACGGTTAAGCCGCGACGTCCCGGCGGCGGCTTGCGCCCGACCGGGGATCCAGACCCGATCCCCGGTTAGCCTGCGCTACCGGGGATTTTCCTGTGCTATGATTCAGAAAGGACAACAATAACAACAGAATGAATCAAATGAGTAAACTCGATACTTTTATTCAACAGGCGGTCGAAGCGATGCCTGTCAGCGGCACTTCGCTGATTGCCTCGCTGTACGGAGATTCATTGCTACAACGCGGTGGTGAAGTGTGGCTCGGCAGCGTGGCCGCGCTGCTGGAAGGGCTGGGTTTTGGCGAACGGTTCGTGCGCACGGCGCTGTTCCGGCTGAACAAAGAGGAGTGGCTGGATGTGGTGCGCATCGGCCGACGCAGTTTCTATCGTCTGAGCGACAAAGGGCTGCGCCTGACGCGCCGGGCGGAGCATAAAATCTACCGCGCCAGCGCGCCGGAATGGGACGGGACCTGGCTGCTGCTGCTGTCGGAAGGGCTGGAGAAAAATCAGCTGGCGGAAGTGAAAAAGCAGCTGCTGTGGCAAGGCTTTGGCGCTCTGGCACCGAGTCTGCTCGCCTCGCCGTCGCAAAAAATGGCGGATGTTCAGTCGCTGCTGCACGAAGCGGGCGTGGCGGAAAACGTGATCTGTTTTGAAGCCCATTCGCCATTGGCGCTCTCCCAGGCGGCGCTGCGCGCCCGGGTTGAAGAGTGCTGGCATTTGACCGAGCAGAACACGATGTACGACACCTTTATTGCTCTGTTTCGCCCGCTGCTACCGCTATTGCGCGATGCGGATGCCGACGAATTAACGCCGCAACGTTGCTTTCAGATCCAGCTGCTGCTGATCCATTTCTATCGTCGCGTGGTGCTCAAAGATCCGCTGTTACCGGAGGAGCTCCTGCCTGCGCACTGGGCCGGCCAAACCGCGCGCCAGCTGTGCATCAATATTTACCAGCGGGTGGCACCGGGCGCGCTGACCTTCGTCGGCGAAAAAGGGGAAAGCTCGGTGGGGGAACTGCCTGCACCGGGGCCGCTCTATTATCAGCGTTTTGGCGGTTTGCCAGGCGCCTAAGGAGGCTTGATGCCGATTTATCAGATTGACGGTATGACCCCCGTTGTACCGGATGAAAGCTATGTGCATCCCACGGCGGTGCTGATTGGCGACGTGATCCTCGGGAAAGGCGTCTACGTCGGCCCTAACGCCAGCCTGCGCGGTGATTTCGGGCGCATCGTGGTGAAAGATGGCGCCAACATTCAGGATAACTGCGTGATGCACGGCTTTCCCGGCCAGGATACGGTGGTCGAAGAGGACGGGCATATCGGTCACGGGGCGATCCTTCACGGCTGCGTTATCGGCCGCAACGCGCTGGTGGGGATGAGCGCGGTGATTATCGACGGCGCAACGATTGGCGAAAACAGCATCGTCGGCGCCTCGGCGTTCGTTAAGGCTAAAGCCGAGATGCCGGCCAACCATCTGATCGTCGGCAGCCCGGCGAAGGCCATTCGCACCCTGAGCGAACAGGAGATCGCGTGGAAAAAGCAGGGGACGCGGGAGTATCAGGCGCTGGTCGAGCGCTGCCAGCAAACGCTGCATCAGGTAGAGCCGCTGAAAGAGGTGGAGCCGCAGAGAAAGCGGCTGGAGTTTGATGAAAGCCTGCGGCCGAAATCATCATCCTGAACCAGAGCCCCTGGCTTCGAGGGCCTAATATTTAGCCAGCTCGCGAAAAAGTGCCGGGTTCGCCTGAATCGCCGCCAGCACTTTTGCCGCGAGTCCCGTTGGGTTACGTCGTCTGGACTCCCAGCTTTTAATGGTATCCACGCTGGTTCCCAGCGCTTGCGCCATTTCCGTCTGGGAAACGTTCAGCTGCGCGCGAATGGCTTTTACGTCAGCGATCTCATAGCGAGTCACGCGGGCCGGGGCTTTATCGCCATTTTTGATATCAACGGCTTCTTTGAGGGACGTTTGAAGCTCATCAAAAAAACGCATGTCACACCTCATTTTTCAGTAGGTTAGCTAGTTTTTTGAGCCGGGATTTTTCTGCATCGGTGAGATTATCTTTGGTGCTTTTCGGCTACGCCAAAACCAGATAGATAATCTCAGCGGTGGCGAGGAAATAAATCACCCTCGCGCTGCCGCTTTTCCCCTGAGCGCCGGTCGCCATCCTGATTTTCCGTCGTCCACCCGTATTCTGGATGATATCCCCGGCATCCGGATTGCCAATGCGTTCTTTCTGCAGCGCCCGAAGCTCATCGTCAGTCGCAAGCTGTTTTATCTGCCGGGTAAACAGCGGCGTTTCGATAAATTCAATCGCACAGCACATGAGTACGCTCCTTGCTAAGGTACCATGTACACCTGAGCGTGTACATGGTACCTATCGATGATTTTTCGACATGTTGTCAGGTCAGGCCCGGAGGTCGGAGACAGCGGGCCGCAGGCCGTGAGCGCTATCGTATACGTTGGAGGATTTACAGGCAGAATGGGCTGCTGATTTTACGAGGCGTCTCGTAAGGTGGGTGACGGGGAGAAGAAACTCCCACCGGGCGGTGGGAGTGGCAATCTAAATTACGCTGCAACCACGCTATCGATGGCCGCTTTGGCATCGGACTGCGCTTTGGCCGCGACTTCCGGACCGTAAGCAATGCCTTCTGCGAAGACAAAGTTCACATCGGTGATACCGATGAAGCCGAGGAAGGTAGACAGGTACGGCGTCACCAGGTCGGTCGGGGTATCTTTATGGATACCGCCACGGCTGGTCAGCACGACCGCACGTTTACCGGTAACCAGACCTTCTGGTCCTTTTTCGGTGTAGCGGAAGGTCACACCGGCGCGAGCCACCAGGTCGAAGTAGTTTTTCAGCTGAGTCGGGATGTTGAAGTTGTACATCGGCGCGGCGATAACAATCACGTCATTAGCCTGCAGTTCAGCGATCAGCTCGTCGGACAGCGCCAGCGCTTCCTGCTGACGCGGCGTCAGCGGCGCATCGCTCGGACGCAGAGCACCAACCAGTTCACCATCCAGTACCGGAATCGGATTGGCTGCCAGGTCACGCACGGTGATAACATCTTCAGCGTGCTGTTCACGCCATTGTTCAACAAAATAGTCGGACAGCTGACCGGATTGTGAGTACCCTGCCAGAATACTGGATTTCAGTACTAATACTTTGCTCATGGGTGTTTCCTTATATGAGGTTGACGGGTCGATGCCCTGGTGCTTGTTGACACTGTATTCACAATCATGCCACAGAGAAAGCGCAATAAATCGAACCCTGTATTCAATTTTTTTGAACAAGGCATGCGATTCGCAGATGTGGTAATATACAGCAATACATCAAAAGAGATTTTTCCCGGCAGTGCGCTGCCCGATAACGCTATGACAGAACAACAAAAGTTCACCTTCTCTCAGCTATTCCAACGGCTTGATGGCCTGATGCTGCGTGATAAGTCACGCTTTTCCCGTCGCCTGCATGGCGTGAAGAAGGTTAAAAATCCTGAAGCCCAGCAGGCCATTCTTCAGGAGATGGCGCAAGAGATCGAACAAGCTGCAGGGAGAGTCCTGCTGCGTGAAGCGTCGCGTCCGACGATTACCTACCCGGAAAATCTACCGGTCAGCCAGAAAAAAGATGAGATTTTGCAGGCGGTTCGCGACCATCAGGTGGTCATTGTGGCGGGGGAGACCGGCTCCGGTAAAACCACCCAGCTGCCGAAAATCTGCATGGAGCTGGGGCGCGGGGTGAAAGGGCTGATTGGCCATACGCAGCCGCGTCGTCTGGCGGCGCGCACCGTGGCCAACCGTATTGCCGAAGAGCTGCAAAGCGAGCCGGGCGGCTGCATCGGCTATAAGGTCCGTTTTAGCGACCACGTTAGCGACAACACCATGGTCAAGCTGATGACCGACGGTATTCTGCTGGCGGAAATCCAGCAGGATCGACTGTTGATGCAGTATGACACCATCATCATCGATGAAGCGCACGAACGTAGCCTCAACATCGACTTCCTGCTCGGCTATTTACGGGAACTGCTGCCGCGTCGCCCGGACCTGAAAATTATCATTACTTCGGCAACCATCGACCCGGAACGATTTTCGCGCCACTTTAACAACGCGCCGATTATCGAAGTATCCGGGCGAACTTACCCGGTGGAGGTGCGCTATCGGCCAATCGTTGAAGATGCCGACGACACCGAACGCGATCAGCTGCAGGCGATCTTCGATGCCGTTGATGAACTGGGACGTGAAAGTCCCGGCGATATCCTGATCTTTATGAGCGGCGAGCGCGAAATTCGCGATACCGCCGATGCGCTCAATAAGCTCAATCTGCGCCATACCGAAGTGCTACCGCTCTATGCGCGCTTATCGAACAGCGAGCAGAACCGCGTCTTCCAGTCGCACAGCGGGCGGCGGATTGTGCTGGCGACCAACGTCGCCGAAACCTCGCTGACGGTGCCGGGCATTAAGTATGTTATCGATCCGGGCACCGCGCGCATCAGCCGCTACAGCTACCGGACCAAGGTGCAGCGTCTGCCGATTGAGCCGGTCTCTCAGGCCTCTGCTAACCAGCGTAAAGGGCGCTGCGGCCGTGTTTCCGAAGGGATCTGTATTCGTCTCTATTCCGAAGACGATTTCCTCTCGCGCCCGGAATTTACCGACCCGGAAATTCTGCGTACTAACCTGGCGTCGGTGATTCTGCAAATGACCGCGCTGGGCCTCGGAGATATTGCCGCCTTCCCGTTCGTCGAAGCGCCGGATAAGCGCAATATCCAGGACGGCGTGCGTCTGCTTGAGGAGCTGGGGGCGATTACCACCGACGAGCAGCAGACCGCCTATAAGCTGACGCCGATGGGCCGTCAGCTCAGCCAGCTGCCGGTTGACCCGCGCCTGGCGCGGATGGTGCTGGAAGCGCAAAAACATGGCTGCGTGCGTGAAGCGATGATCATCACCTCGGCGCTGTCGATTCAGGACCCGCGCGAACGCCCGATGGATAAGCAGCAGGCCTCCGATGAGAAACATCGCCGCTTCCACGATAAAGAGTCCGACTTCCTGGCGTTTGTTAACCTGTGGAACTACCTTGGCGAGCAGCAAAAAGCGCTCTCCTCGAACCAGTTCCGTCGCCAGTGCCGTACCGATTTTCTCAACTATCTGCGGGTGCGCGAATGGCAGGATATCTACACCCAGCTGCGCCAGGTGGTGAAAGAGCTGGGGCTGCCGATTAACAGCGAGCCGGCGGAGTATCGCGAAATCCATACCGCGCTGCTGACCGGTCTGCTGTCGCACATCGGGATGAAAGATAACGATAAGCAGGAATTTACCGGCGCGCGTAATGCGCGTTTCTCTATCTTCCCGGGCTCCGGTCTGTTCAAGAAACCGCCGAAGTGGACGATGGTTGCCGAACTGGTGGAAACCAGCCGTCTGTGGGGACGGATTGCCGCGCGCATCGACCCGGAATGGATAGAGCCGGTGGCGCAGCACCTGCTGAAACGCTCATACAGCGAACCGCACTGGGAGCGGGCGCAGGGGGCGGTGATGGCGACGGAGAAAGTGACCGTTTACGGTCTGCCGATCGTCGCCGCCCGCAAAGTGAACTATAGCCAGATCGACCCGGCGTTGTGCCGCGAGCTGTTTATCCGCCACGCGCTGGTGGAGGGGGACTGGCAGACGCGTCACGCCTTCTTCCGCGACAACCTCAGGCTGCGTACGGAAATCGAAGAGCTGGAGCATAAATCGCGCCGCCGCGACATTCTGGTGGATGACGATACGCTGTTCGATTTCTACGACCAGCGTATCAGCCACGATGTGATCTCCGCGCGCCACTTCGATAAGTGGTGGAAAGCGGCCAGTCGCGAAACGCCGGATCTGCTCAACTTCGAAAAGAGTATGTTGATCAAAGAGGGGGCGGAACAGGTCAGTAAGCTTGACTATCCGAACTTCTGGCATCAGGGCAACCTCAAGCTGCGGTTGACCTATCAGTTTGAACCGGGCGCCGATGCCGACGGGGTGACGGTACATATTCCGCTGCCGTTGCTCAACCAGGTGGAAGAGGCCGGGTTCGAGTGGCAGATTCCCGGCCTGCGTCGCGAGCTGATTATCGCGCTGATTAAATCGCTGCCGAAACCGGTGCGCCGTAATTTCGTGCCGGCGCCGAACTACGCCGAGGCGTTTTTAGGCCGCGCGACGCCGCTGGAGCTGCCGCTGCTCGATTCGCTGGAGCGCGAGCTGCGGCGGATGAGCGGCGTGACCATCGACCGCGAGGCCTGGCAGTGGGAACAGGTGCCCGATCATCTGAAAATCACCTTCCGGGTGGTGGATGACAAGAACAAAAAGCTGGCGGAAGGGCGTTCGCTGCAGGATTTAAAAGAGGCCTTGAAGGGCAAAGTGCAGGAGACGCTTTCTGCCGTTGCCGACGATGGCATTGAGCAGAGCGGGCTGCATATCTGGAGTTTCGGTCAGCTGCCGGAGAGCTACGAGCAAAAACGCGGCAACTATAAGGTGAAAGCCTGGCCGGCGCTGGTGGATGAACGCGACAGCGTGGCGATTAAGCTGTTTGATAATCCGCTGGAGCAGCAGCAGGCGATGTGGCAGGGGCTGCGCCGTCTGCTGCTGCTGAATATCCCGTCGCCGATTAAGTATCTGCACGAGAAGCTGCCGAATAAAGCCAAGCTGGGGCTCTATTTTAACCCTTACGGCAAAGTGCTGGATCTGATTGATGACTGTATCTCCTGTGGCGTCGATAAACTTATCGATGAGGCGGGCGGCCCGGTGTGGCGCGAGGAGGATTTCGCCAGACTGCACGATAAGGTGCGCGCCGAACTGAATGAGACGGTGGTGGAGATAGCCAAACAGGTCGAACAGATTCTGACCGCGGTGTTTAACATCAATAAGCGGCTGAAAGGGCGCGTCGACATGAGCATGGCGCTGGGGCTGTCGGATATCAAGGCGCAGATGAGCGGGTTGGTCTATCGCGGCTTCGTGACCGGCAACGGTTTCCGCCGGCTGGGGGATACTCTGCGCTATCTGCAGGCGATTGAAAAACGGCTGGAGAAAATGGCCATCGATCCGCATCGCGACCGGGCGCAGATGCTTAAAGTGGAGAGTATCCAGCAGGCCTGGCAGCAGTGGCTGAATAAGCTGCCGCCGGGGCGTCGTGGGGATGCGGATGTGCAGGAGATTCGCTGGATGATTGAGGAGCTACGCGTCAGCTTCTTCGCCCAGCAGCTCGGAACGCCGTATCCCATCTCCGACAAGCGGGTGCTGCAGGCGATGGAGCAGATCGTCGCCTGATCGACCGGCTGATAGTCGTTTTTAGGGTGGTTTGGGCGAAGGCGTGTTTTCTTCGTTTGTTCTGTGAAATGTTCGGTGGAATGTTGCGTTCACTATCGGTTCCGTATACTTCTGTTTCCTGCGGCACAGGTGAACGGCCCAGGGCCGGTTTCGCCCGGCCCTGGGGACCCGGCATCCCGGCAAGAAAAATCGTCGCTGCGCGATACCTTCGTCTCCGCCGTCTGGCTGTTCGGGGACGGCAAGAGGTAAGTTCCCTGTAAGGCTTGCCTCCGCCAGGTTATTCGTCCCATCCCTGGGACTCACCCCTTCGGGCAGACGTCAACGTCGTTCAAAAACGCTCCGGGCGTTTTTGTCCATGCTGGCGGCTCCGGCCAGCCGCCTGCGCCTCAGCGATTTTTAGCCGGCCCAACCCCCTGCTGCATGTCCCGATGCCTCATGCCTGCATAGTTATTGCTGAAAATTCTTTCAGCAATAATATCGCAACCTAATCGAACCGCACAAAAGCTACCCGTTGACCCACGCCAGCGTAAACCCATCCCAGCCTTTGCTACCTACCGTTTGCAGCGCCGTGACCGTCAGGCGCGGATCGCGGGCCATCATCTCGATAAAGCGTCGTACACCCTGCACGCGGTCGTCCTCGCTGCGCGGGTTCACCACCTCGCCGTCGCGCACCACGTTATCGCCGATAATCAATGTTCCTGGTCGGGAATAGCGCAAGGCCCAGCGCAAATAGTCGGGATTGCTGGGTTTATCGGCATCAATAAAAATCAGATCAAACGGCGGGCGATCGCCGAGGGATTCCAGGGTCTGCAGCGCCGGCCCCTCCCGTAGCGTGACCTGCTTATCGACCCCCGCCAGACGCAGATTTTCGCGCGCCACCGCGGCATGGCGCGGATCGGCCTCCAGGGTCAGCAGCTCGCCATCTTCCGGCAGCTCACGAGCCATCCAGATGGTGCTGTATCCGCCGAGCGTGCCGATTTCCAGCACCCGCTGCGCCCGCACCATGCGCACCAGCAGCGCCAGAAACTGTCCCTGATTAGCGGCGACGTCAAAAGCCGGTAGCCCGGCGCGCTGATTGTTCGCCAGCACCTGGCTGAGCAGCGGATCCTGGGGAATTAAAGCATCAATCAGATAACTGTCTACGGCAGACCATTGTTGTTGCATAAGCGATTTCCCGCGTTACGTCCCTGATGAGTCTGACCAGCCGCCTCCCAGCGACCGGTATAAATCCACCTGCGCCAGTAGCAGATTGTTTTTCACCTGCACAACGCTAATCTGCGTAGCGAACAGCGTGCGCTGGGCGTCCAGTACGTCAAGATAGGAGGAGTAGCCGTTGCGGTAGCGATTCTGCGCAATGCGCAAGGTTTCCTGCGCCACCTCTTGCTGGCTGAGGAGTTCGTTTAACTGCTCGCCATAGCGGGCGATGGCATCAAGACTGTCATTCACTTCCTGAAACGCGCCGCGCACCGTCTTCTCATAACCGTACAGCGCCTGGTTGCGTTGCGCCATCGACACATCCACCTGCGCATTGAGCGCCTGACGGTTGAGCAGCGGGGCGAGAATACTGCCACCAAGGCTCCACAACCGCAGCGGGTTATCGAGCAGGTCCGGCAACGTCCGATCCTGCAGGCTACCGGTGGCGGTCAAATTGATCGACGGCAGGAGCTGCGCCTGCGAGGAGGCGAGGGTGGCATCGGCGGCAAGCAATTGCCGCTGGGCCTGAACAATATCCGGGCGGCGGTTCAGCAGCGTGGAGGGCAGCTGGGACGGCAGCGCGAGCGGCGTCAGTCGGCTGAAATCCTGGCGCTGAATGCTGCCAGGGTTGCTGCCCGTCAGGACGCTCAGGGCGTTCTCCTGCTGAGCTATTTGATGCTGAAGCGGCGGGATCTGCGAACGGGTTGAACGCAGTTCAGAATCGGCCTGCATCAGCTCCAGGCGCGATGTATAGCCGGTCTCAAACTGACGTTTAGCCAGGTTGTACGCGTCCTGGCGCGATTTCAGCGTCTGCCGGGTGACCCGCAGCTGCTCATCCAGCGAAAGCAGCGTCAGATACCCCGCGGCCACCGAGGTGGCGACGGTGAGGTCGGCGGCCGCGGCGGCGGCTTTTTGCGCCTCCAGACTCGCCTGGGCGGCGCTGGCCGCGCTGCGGTTAGCGCCCCAGATATCCACATCATAGCTGGCGGTTAATCCGCCTTTATAGACCGTGCTGTGCACGGGCAGGCCGGTTGCTGCGGACTGCGCCCGCGCGCGGGTGCCGGTCAATGAGGCATCCAGCGATGGAAACAGGCTGCTATCGACGGCGTAGGCCCGGGCCTGATACTCATTGACGCGCTCGCGGGCGATCAGCACATCGCTGTTGTAGCGTAGCGCCTGGTCGACATAGCGATTGAGCTGGCTGTCGTGAAAGTGGCGCCACCACACCCCTTCCACCGGGCTGGCCGGGCCGACATCGGCACGCCAGGCGGCCGGGATCTGTAATGACGACCCGGCACGCTGAACGTCCGCCGATTGACAGCCGATCAGTACGAGGGCCAGCGCGAGAGTCAGCGGGCGGATCATGGCTGTGCTCCCTCGCGGGTATCAATGGTGACCTGCACCGACATTCCCGGGCGCAGTCGCGAACTGTTCTTCTGCCCGTCCTTCACCGCAATGCGCACCGGAATGCGCTGCGCGATTTTGACAAAGTTGCCGGTGGCGTTATCCGGGGAGATAGCGCTGAACTCAACGCCGGTCGCCGGCGAGATGCTTTGTACGGTACCGCTGAATGTTTCGCCGTTCAGCGCATCGACGGTAAAGGTGGCGGGCTGGCCGATACGAATTTGCGCCAGCTGGGTCTCTTTCATGTTGGCGATCACCCAGTGCTGCGGCGGCACCAGCGAGGTTAAGTGGGTACCGGCGCTAACGTAGGCGCCGAGGCGCACGGATATCTGTCCGAGCTGACCGGCGGTGGGGGCGACAATGCGCGTGTTGTTCAGATCGATTTCCGCCAGCTCCAGCGCCGCGCTGGCGCTGGCGACGTCGGCTGCCAGCGCATCGCGGTTTACGATGGTTGATTGCAGATCCTGGCGCGACATTTCCAGCGTTGCTTTTGCCTGTTCAATATCGGCGGAACCCTGCGCCGCGCTGGCCCGGGCGGAATCGCGTTCGCGTATGGACAGTGAACCGTCGGCGGTCAAATCCTGCACGCGTTTTAAATCGGCCTGGTTTTTCTGGTTCTGCGCGCGGGCGTTTTGCAGCGCCGCTTCGTTGCGTTGAATGACCGCCTCGGCACTTTTACGCTGCTGCAGGTTATTTTTCAGCGCCGCCTCTTTCATCGCCAGCGTCGCCTGCGCCTGATGAACGCGCTGTTTGTAGATCCGGTCATCAATCTGGAACAGCACCTGGCCTGGCTTGACGTAGGCGAAATCCTGGACATTAACGGCAGTCACATAGCCGCTGACCTGCGGACTGATAAAGGTGGTCTGCCCGCGAACATAGGCGTTATCGGTAAATTGGCTGTGGCGGGTAAACGGCGGCAGCTGCCAGGCATACAAAATCACCAGCACGCCGATAAGACCGATGGCGGCGGCGGTAAAAATAGATACCACGCGGATATTATTGCGGGTGTTGGCCTGTTGCCTGGCCGCATCCTGCTGACTCATAACGACTCCAGAGAAAAATTATCAGTGTTATTTGCTGCCCGTCGCGCGTTGCAACGCGATACGGGCGGTAATACGCAGTCTTATCAATCGCCAGAACACCCAGATCAGCGTCCCGGCGGAAATCGCCGCGGTCAGAAGATAGGTGTCATTGTAGGCAAGAATATTGGCCTGCAGCGTCGAGGCGTTTTGCAGCAGCGTGCTGGCCTGGACGTTCAGCAGGGTACTGTCGCCGATCTGGCTTTGGTACAGCTGGCTGTATTGCTGCAGGCGCTCGGTAATTAACGGGTTCAGAGTGGTCAGCTGGTCGGCCAGCTGGCTGGAGTGGAACTTCTCCCGCCAGGTCTGGAAGGTCCCGAGAATAGCCGAACCCAGCAGGCCGCCGATATTCTGGCTCATCCCAAACAGCACCGAAAAACTCACCAGGTTGCGCGGGTCGGCAATGACCCCGCCGATCCCGGCGAGCATGGCCGGAGCGAGGAAAAAGGCGCTGCCGAAACCGAGTAAAAACTGGCTGAACATCAGCTGCTCCGGGCGAGTCAGGATGGTGGACTGACTGTCGAGCAGCGAGGCTAGCATGATGCAGGTCAACGCGGTGGCGATCGGCCAGTAGAGCCGCTGCGGATTGAGGGTCAGACAGCTGGCGATAATCCCGCTGAGGATACCGGCGAAAATTGACCAGGCCAGCGTGCCCATCTGTTCGTTTTGTAGCCCCGCGTACTGTAGCCAGCCGATAACCCCGGTGTTTTGCTCCGCCAGCACAATGCGAATAAGCAGCATAATCAGCCCCAGACGCAGGATACTGCCGCTGGAGAGCCACTGCGTATTGAGCAGTGGGTTGCTTCGGTTGTGCTCAAAAACAATGGCCGAGACAATTAACACCACCGCGCCCGCCAGCGACCAGCCAATCCACGGGGCTTCAAACCACCAGTCGAGACGGCCCAGCGACAGGACGGCGCAGACCAGCGCCATGCCGGGCGCCAGCAACATGAAGGTAATGAAATCCTTTTTCTCGAACACCTTTTTCCGATCGCTGGGCGGCAGCTTCAGCACGATAACGCAGGCCAGGGATATGAGTGCCAGCCCCAGTTCGAAGAAGTAGAGTCCGCGCCATTCGTCAAGCTGTAACAGTTCGGTGGAGAACAGGCGGGCAATGGGGATCGCCAGCGAGGAGCCGGTAATGCCAATCGTCAACGCTTTCAGGCGGTGGCGAGCGGGCCACGCCTGCACCTGATAATAGATACCCAAAGAACTGAGGGCGGCCGCCACCATGCCGTGGGCGGCGCGAACCATCATCGCCGAGCTGAGATCGTTGACGAAGAGGTGGAAAAAGGTCACCAGCACGTAGAGCACCAGGAAGCCTTCGGTAAAGGCGCGCAGGCCGAACTGCTGGCGGAATTTCACCAGCAGCAGGTTAATCGACACGTTGGTCATCACGTACACCGCGGGCAGCCAGGCGATCTCCGTGGACCACGCGGCAAATGTCCCCTGCAGGTTTTGCAGGTTGGCGGTCACCACCGCATTACCCAGCGCGCCGGTCAGGCACACCAGCAGCCCGACGATGCCATAGGCGATGCGTTTCGGAGGGCTGTGAATCGGCGTTGACGGCGAGCCGAGCAGCGCGGGTTTCTCGTGCGGCGCCCAGTCATGAGGGCGATAGGGATTACTCTCGCGGCGCGGCATTATTTTTTCTCCAGCTCGCGCAGCAGGGTTTCCAGTACCCGCTGAGTGCGCTCGCGCTCCTCGGCGGTGATGGAACTGAGGATCTCTTCGCGCAGGGCGTCCGCCACGGTTTTGACCTGGTGATAGACCTCAAGACCCTTTTCCGTGGCGACCAGCAGCCGTTTGCGTTTATCGCGCTCGGTGATAACGCGCTCGACCAGCCCCAGCCCGACAAGGCGATTGACCAGCGGAACGATGGTGGCGCTTTCCACGCCCAGCTCCTGGGCCAGCTCAATTTGCGACAGCGGGTCGGCGTTGCGGGCAATGGCCGCAACTGCGACCCAGCTGGCCTGACTCATACCGAGGTCTTTCAGGCGGCGATTGACCGCCAGCCGCCAGTGGTGGGCCGTGAGATACAACAGATGGGAAAAGGTAAGCTGCCGGTTATCCATAGTCTTCTTCGCATCAGTACATGATAAAATCATTAGAGCTCTAACGATTCTATTCCTGATGGAAAGCCAAATTCAAGGGCAGATGCTAAAAAGTTGTTAACGCTACGTGCGCTTAGCAGAGGGAATACCTGACACGCTGACGTGCAGGGGGGAAGAACGAACCGAGAAGGGCGCTACCGGTGGGATGGCCTGGCGTGGGCAAAAAAAAGCCCGGGCGATAGCCCGGGCGGGGGGCGCTGCATCTTAGCCTGGGTAGATACCGCGATCTTTACGCGCCATCAGAATGCGTTCACAGGCGACGATATAGGCTGCGGTACGCAGAGAGCACTCTTTGTCTGCGGCCTTCTCGCAAACGTGAATGATCGCGTCAGTCATGATGCGGTCCATCTTGGCGTTGATCTCTTCTTCGCTCCAGAAGAAGCTCGCCATATCCTGGACCCATTCAAAGTAGCTGACGGTCACGCCGCCGGCGTTACAGATAACGTCAGGAACCACGACGACACCGCGTTCGGCAAGGACATCATCCGCTTCCGGATAGGTCGGGCCGTTCGCCCCTTCCAGCACCAGCTTACAGGTCAGTTTTTCTGCGCGCTCGCGCGTGATCTGGCCTTCCAGCGCGGCGGGGATCAGAATGTCCATCTGGGTGGTCCAGAAGGCATCTTTGTCGATTTCACGGGCGCCCGGGAAACCGGCAATCTGCTTCTTCTCAGCCTGCCATGCGGTCAGGGCGGCCATATCAATGCCCCCTTCGTTATACAGGGTGGCGGTGTGGTCCTGAATCACCACGATCCGCGCGCCTACTTCGGCGAACAGACGAGCGGCTTCGCTACCGACGTTACCAAAACCTTGCAGCGCCACTTTCGCGCCTTCAATTTCAATTCCGGAACGGCCGGCGACTTCACGGCCGGTAATAAAGACGCCGCGACCGGTCGCTTTTTCACGTCCCAGCGAACCGCCGAGGTGAATCGGCTTGCCGGTCACCACGCCGGTAATCGTGGTGCCATGGTTCATGGAATAGGTATCCATCATCCACGCCATTACTTTACCGTTGGTGCCGACGTCCGGGGCCGGAATATCTTTCTGCGGCCCGATAATCAGACCGATTTCGCTGGTATAGCGGCGGGTCAGACGCTCCAGCTCGCCTTCTGACAGGCTGAACGGGTCAACGCGCACGCCGCCTTTGGCGCCGCCGTAAGGAATATTGACCGCGGCGCACTTAATGGTCATCCAGGCAGAAAGCGCCATCACTTCGTTCAGGTCAACGTCTGGATGGTAGCGAACACCACCTTTACCCGGTCCACGCGATAGATTGTGCTGTACGCGGTAACCTTCAAAGTGACGGATAGTGCCATCATCCATCTGCACCGGAATGTCGACAATCAGCGCGCGTTTCGGGTGACGCAGAGTTTCCACCCAGTAGGCGAGATCGCCCAGGTAAGGCGCGACGCGGTCGATCTGGCGCAGGTAGGTTGTCCATGGAGATGTACTACTTTCAGATGCGTAAGATAACTTTTCCATAAGAGTCCTGTTCTTAGTGTTATTTATGTCGTGTGAAACCGTGGAATATTTCTACCCGTCATACTTCAAGCCGCATGAGCGTTGGCTTTCCTCGTTCACCCCAGTCATTCACTTCAGTAAGCCCTGGGGATCCCCTGCGTCGCCGCCTTCCTGCAACCCGAATGATTCAGGGTACACAGCAGTAAACTCTGTGCAATGAATGTTATCACCAATTTTATAAACCGGTATTTGACGGGTATTCCGAATTTTAAATTTTTGTTAGAAATTTGGTTTTTCGATTGCATAACTACGCAGCCAAAAACGGGATCATGCTGTGCATTTATATGCATATTTTATGCACTATGGTGAATAGTAAAATAATTTTTTCATATTTATCATTATCTTGATGATCTTCAAAAAGTGAATAAAATGATGGTGCTGGTATTGACTTTGTCACGCGACAGGGCCCAGCATGAGAGCACGCAATGCACAAGGTATTAACTGAGAGTTAACAAATGCCCATAAATATAAAAAGGCTTTGTTTTATTGTGGTGAATATATCTTCATCGCAACGGGCTCGTTCGCCAGTAAAACAGGGAGCGGGGAATTGTTAATGTCGACTCACCATGATTGGCCCACTGAATAATGCCAATAATCGTTCCGGAGAATTGTTATGTCAGGCTCTATGACTCGTGAAGATTTTAATTCTTACATGGTTCCCTGTTTTGCCCCTGCGCCCTTTATTCCAGTGAAGGCGGCGGGCTCGAAAGTCTGGGATCAGCAGGGTAAAGAATATATCGATTTAGCGGGTGGCATTGCCGTTAACTCTCTCGGGCACACCCATCCGGCGCTGGTTGCGGCGCTGAAATCTCAGCTTGATAACCTCTGGCATATCGGCAACGGCTATACCAATGAGCCGGTGCTGCAGCTGGCGAAAACGCTGGTGGAATCGACCTTTGCCGATAAGGTGTTCTTCTGTAACTCCGGGGCGGAAGCCAATGAAGCGGCGCTGAAACTGGCGCGTAAATATGCCCACGATAAGTCTGGAGCGGACAAAAGCGAAATTATCGCCTTCCAGAATGCATTCCACGGGCGCACGCTGTTTACCGTGACGGTCGGCGGGCAGCCGAAATACTCATGCGATTATGCGCCGCTGCCGCAGGATATTACCCATCTGCCCTATAACGATATCGCGGCGGTCAAAGCGGCAATATCGGACCGCACCTGCGCGGTGATCGTCGAGCCGATTATCGGCGAAGGCGGCGTGATGCCTGCCGACCCGGCGTTCCTGCAGGCGCTGCGCGAACTGTGCGACCAGCACGATGCTGCGCTGATTTTTGATGAGGTCCAGACCGGTGCCGGACGTACCGGCACGCTGTATGCCTACCAGCACTACAACGTGGTTCCGGATATTCTCACCAGCGCGAAAGGACTCGGCGGCGGTTTCCCGATTGGGGCGATGCTGGCCAAAGAGGCCTGGGCTCAGGTTTTCCAGCCGGGCACCCACGGCACCACGTTCGGCGGCAATCCGCTGGCGGCGACGGTCGCCAACACCGTTCTGGCCCAGCTGGATGACCCACTGCTGGCCGGCGTCGCCCGGCGTCATGACCTCATCGTCGAGAAGCTGAACGCGCTGAACGCTCGCTACGATCTCTTCAGCGCGGTACGCGGTAAGGGGCTGTTGATCGGCGCAGAGCTGGCCAGCCATCTCCGCGGCCAGGCTAAAACCCTGACCAATCTGGCCGCGGAAGAGGGCGTCATTGCGCTGATTGCCGGTCCGGATGTCCTGCGCTTTGCTCCGGCGCTCAATATTCCGCTGGCGGACATTGAGGACGCTTTCGTGCGCCTTGAACGCGCCGTCGCCCGCCTGACGCGCTAATCGGGGGACGGTTTATGATGCTATTTCGTCCCGTTCGGGAAGATGACCTCGACGATATTATCCGCCTCGCGTCGCGGGCGGGAGTCGGTATGACCTCGTTACCCAACGACCCCGCGCGGCTGGCCGCGCGGATCCAGCGCAGCGTCGAGACCTTTGCCGGTAAGCTGCCGCGCGGCCAGCAGGGCTTTCTCTTTGTGCTGGAAGATACCCGCCTGGCGCGGGTCGTGGGGGTCAGCGCCATTGAAGTCGCCGTGGGCCTCGACGAGCCCTTTTATAATTTTCGCCTGCAGCGTACCGTCCGCGCCTCGAAAGAGCTGGGGGTCTATAAAAATCAGGAATTGCTGAATCTCAGCTACGACCACACCGGACACAGCGAGCTGTGCACGCTGTTCCTGGACCCGGAATATCAGAAAAACCGTAATGGTCTGTTTCTGTCGAAGGCGCGCTTCCTGTTTATCGCCGCCTTCAGAGAGCTGTTTTCACCGCATCTGTTTGCAGAATTACGCGGGCGCAGCGATGAGCAGGGCAATTCCCCCTTCTGGGACGCGCTGGGCCATCACTTTTTCGACATTCCGTTTGCCGATGCCGACCGGCTGACCGGTACGGGAATGAAAACCTTTATTGCCGAACTGATGCCGGCGTACCCGATTTACGTGTCGCTGCTGCCGGATGACGCCCGCGAAGCGATCGGCCAGGTGCATGCCAATACCTCGCCGGCGCGGGCGATTCTGGAGAAAGAGGGATTCAGCTGGCGCGGTTCGGTCGATATTTTTGATGCCGGCCCGGTACTGGAAGCTGAAACCGACGCCATCAGGGCAATCAGCGAGAGCCAGTTTATTCCGGCCATGCAGCTGATGACGGAGCGGTCGTCGCCGCTTATCGTCGCCAACAACCAGTTCGAACAGTTCCGCGCGGTATTGATATCGCCGGACGATCAATCGCAACTTAATCAGGCCGCGCTGGACGCACTGGCGGTGAATGAAACCGACCGGGTTCATGCGGTGACTTTACATCCGGAGGCAAGAATATCATGGCGATAAATGCACAGTTAATCGCAGGGCAGTGGCAGCAGGGGAGCGGCGCAACGCTGACCAAACTGGCTCCGGAAGATCAATCCGTCCTGTGGCAGGCGCCCAGCGCCGGTGCGGCGGAGGTACAGGCCGCCTGCGCGGCAGCGCGCGGCGCATTCTATGCCTGGTCCCACCGACCGCTGGCGGAGCGCATCGCCTGCGTTCAGCGGTTTGCCGCCCTGCTGGAAGCGCAAAAAGAGGCGCTGGCGACGCTTATCTCCCGGGAAACCAGCAAGCCGCTGTGGGAAACCCGCACCGAAGTGCAGGCGATGATGGGGAAAGCGGGCATCTCGATAGAAGCCTACAGCGAGCGTACCGGCCAGCGCGAAACCGCGATGCCGGACGGTAAAGCGCTGCTGCGCCATAAGCCGCACGGCGTGATGGCCGTTTTTGGCCCCTACAATTTTCCCGGTCACCTGCCGAACGGACACATTATTCCGGCGCTGATTGCCGGGAATACCGTGGTGTTTAAGCCGAGCGAACTGACGCCCGCCACCGCCGAACTGACGGTGAAGCTGTGGCTGCAGGCCGGGATCCCGGACGGCGTTATCAACCTGATTCAGGGGGGGAAAGAGACCGGCCAGGCGTTGCTGGAAAACCGGGATATCGACGGCGTGCTGTTTACCGGCAGCGCCTCTACCGGATTCCATTTCCATCGCTACCTCAGCGGTCAGCCGGAGAAAATGCTGGCGCTGGAGATGGGCGGCAATAACGCGCTGATCGTCGCCGATGTGACCGACAGCGATGCGGCGCTGAATGTGATTATTCAATCCGCCTTTATCTCCGCCGGACAGCGCTGCACCTGCGCGCGCCGGCTGCTGGTCAAACGCGGCGCCGAAGGCGATGCGCTGCTGCAGCGTCTGGTTGAGGCCAGCGCGAGGATCCGCAGCGGAAAATGGGACGCCGAACCACAGCCGTTTATGGGAGGGGTTATCTCTCTTCAGGCGGCGCAGGGGATGCTGGCGGCGCAGGACAAACTGGAAGAACTGGGCGGCAACGTCCTGCTACGCCTGCATCAGCCGGACCCGCGCTCCACGCTCTTAACGCCGGGTATTATTGATGTGACCGGCCTGGATGTTCCCGATGAAGAGTACTTTGGTCCGCTGTTGACCGTGATCCGCTATGACACCTTTGATGAGGCGATCCGCATTGCCAACCACACCCGTTATGGGCTGGCCGCGGGGCTCATTTCCGCCGACCCGGCGCTGTTTGAGCAGTTTGCCGACGAGGCACGCGCCGGAATCGTTAACTGGAACAAGCCGCTAACCGGCGCCTCCAGTAAAGCGCCTTTTGGCGGCGTGGGAGCGTCCGGCAACCATCGCGCTTCGGCGTGGTATGCCGCCGATTACTGCGCGTGGCCAATGGCCTCCCTGGTCAGCGAAACGCTGACGCTGCCGGCGACCCTCTCGCCTGGCCTGTCATTCTGATAACGGATTCTGTGAGGACACCATGTCTGGTTTTGAAGCTAATTTTGATGGCCTGGTTGGGCCGACGCACCATTACGCCGGTCTTTCGGTCGGCAACGAAGCCTCGCAAAACAACCGCGACGGCTTATCCAACCCGAAGAAAGCGGCGCTGCAGGGGCTGTTTAAAATGAAAACCCTGGCCGACAAAGGCTTCGTTCAGGGCATTTTACCGCCGCAGCCGCGGCCAAATATTTCCGCTCTGCGCGGACTGGGCTTTCAGGGGAGCGATGCGCAGGTGATTCAGCAGGCCGCCGTCGAGGCGCCGCATCTGCTGTCCGCATTTAGCTCCGCGTCGTCGATGTGGACCGCCAACGCCGCCACGGTATCGCCTTCTGCCGACAGCGCCGACGGAAAGCTGCATTTCACGGTCGCCAACCTGAACAACAAGCTGCATCGTTCTCAGGAGGCGCCGACGACCGCGTCGATTCTGCGCGCCACCTTTGCCGATGAGACCCGTTTTAGCCACCACGACGCACTGGCGCAGCATGGCGATTTAGGCGACGAAGGGGCGGCGAACCATAACCGCTTTTGCACCGACTATGACCGCCAGGGGGTACAGTTTTTTGTCTACGGTAAGCGCGCCAGCGGCGGCGTGGCGCCGGCGAAATATCCGGCCCGTCAGACCCTCGAAGCCAGCCAGGCGATTGCGCGTCTGCATCGGCTGAACCCGGAATATACCGTATTCGCCCAGCAGGATCCGGCGGCCATCGACCACGGGGTGTTCCATAACGATGTGATTTCGGTCAGCAACCGCCACGTGCTGTTCCATCATCAGCATGCTTTTTTAAATCAGCAGGCGGTGCTGGACACGCTGCGGGAAAAAACCGCGCGGCTGGATATCCCGTTTACCAGCGTCGAAGTGCCCCAGGCGCAGGTCAGTCTCGATGATACCGTGGCCTCCTATCTGTTCAACAGTCAGCTGCTCAGTAAAGCGGATGGCACGATGCTGATCGTGGTGCCGGAAGAGTGTCGCCAGCGCAGTAATGTCTGGCAGTACCTGAGTGAACTGGTCAGCAGCGGCGCTTCGCCGATCAACGAGGTGGCGGTCTTTGATCTGCGTGAAAGCATGCGTAACGGAGGCGGCCCGGCGTGCCTGCGCCTGCGCGTCGTGCTGAATCATGACGAACTGGCGGCGGTGAATCCGCGTAGCCTGATGAATGACGAACGCTATCAGCAGTTGACCGGCTGGGTTGAAAAACATTACCGCGACCGTCTGCATGCCCATGACCTCGGCGACCCGCAGCTGTTGAGCGAGGTTTACCAGGCCCTTGATGAACTGACGCAGATTTTAGGTCTGGGTTCGGTCTATGACTTCCAGCGCTAAGGGACCGGGAATGGAAAAAACAGTCAATGATTTACTCCAGTGCAAGCTGAGCCGCTGGCCTTTTCCGGCGGTGATGGAGGCAAGCTGGTTAGCCGATGGCGTGCTGCAACTGCTGCCGCAGACGCCATGGACCCAGGCTACGGTAGTGTCAGCGGGGATTCATGGCAACGAAACCGCGCCGATTGAGATCCTGCTGCAGATCATGCAGGCGCTGAGCGAGGGTAAACAGCCGCTCAGCCATGCGCTGCTGCTGGTGTTCGGCAATCTGCCGGCCATTCGCGCCGGTCGCCGCTATTTGCATAACGACCTCAACCGCCTGTTTGGCGGGCGGCATCTCGCCGTGGCACCGGGGAATGAGTCCCGGCGCGCGGCGGAGCTGGAGGTGGCGGTCGCGGCCTTCTTTGCGACCGCGGATCGCCAGGGCCACGCGCGTCGGCTACATCTGGATTTGCATACCGCGATACGCGGTTCGCGCTACCGCCAGTTTGCGCTGCTCCCGGCCCGCGAGGGAGAGTATGACGCCGGGTTTTACGCGCTGCTGCAGGCCAGCGCTATGGATGCCATCGTGCGTCATACCGAACCTGGCGGCACCTTTACGCACTACACCAGCGAAAAATTCGGCGCGCAAAGTGCCACCCTGGAGCTGGGCAAAGTGATGGCTTTTGGCGAAAACGACCTCCGTCTGTTTGCCGGGACCGACGCCGCGGTGCGCGCACTGATTGCCGACGCTGCGCTGCCTGCACGGGACAAAGCGCCGGCGGACTATTTTCTGGTGCAGGAGAGCATCATCAAGAGCGACAGCGATTTTACGCTCAACCTTGACCCGAAAATTGACAACTTCACCGCGCTGCCTGCCGGGTATGAAATTGCCCGCCAGCCGGATAAAACGTGGGTTGTTCAGGCTCACGCGCCGTACATCTTATTTCCGAATGCGGGAGTGGCAACCGGGCAACGCGCCGGTTTGTTGCTGAAGTCAGCCGCGCCATGCCTTTCTTTGCCTGCTTGAAGGAATCGACATGACTCAACATCAACGCGAGGGGCAGGTGAATCCTGCCATCGACGGGGAGTGCCCGTCGCAGCTCAAACGCGGCCTTGGCGCCCGGCACATTCAGATGATTGCGCTGGGCGGCGCTATCGGCACCGGCCTGTTCATGGGGGCGGGAAGAAATATTGCGGTGGCGGGGACCTCGATCCTCGTGATTTATGTCCTGGTGGGTTTTTTTACCTATATGGTGATGCGGGCTATGGGCGAGGTGCTGCTCACCCGGCTTGATTACCGCTCTTTCGCCGATTTCGTCGGCGATTATCTCGGTCCGCAGGCCAGCTTCTATTTAGGCTGGACCTACTGGCTGAGCTGGGTGGTGACCTGTATCGCCGATGTGGTGGTGTGCGGTAGCTATATGCAGTACTGGTTTCCGGAGATGTCAGCCTGGGTGCCGGCGCTCAGCACCCTCGGCATTCTGTTCCTGTTCAATTTGCTGTCGGTCAAAATGTTCGGCGAGGCCGAATTCTGGTTTGCGCTGATCAAGGTCATTACCATTATTGCGCTGATTCTCACCGGCGCGTGGATGGTGGCGACCGGCTGGACTTCGCCTGATGGCGTGAAAGCTTCGCTGCACCATATCACCGACCCGACGGTGTTTATGCCGCACGGCGTCACCGGCTTCTTTGCCGGTTTCCAGATAGCCATCTTCTCCTTTACCGGAGTTGAGCTGCTCGGCACGATGACCGCCGAAACCCGCGATCCGCAGAAGATTTTGCCGAAGGCGATTAACGCGCTGCCGCTGCGGATTATCATTTTTTATCTGCTCTCGATGGTGGTGATTATTGCCGTGGCTTCCTGGCCTGGCGTCTCGCCGGATGCCAGCCCCTTCGTCACGCTGTTTGCTAATGCCGGGCTGCCTGCGGCGGCGGCGGTGATTAACTTTGTCGCGCTGACCTCGGCGATGTCATCGGCCAACAGCGGCGTCTACTCCAGTACCCGCATGCTGTACGGCCTGTCGGTAGAGAAACATGCCCACGGCCAGTTCCGCATTCTGTCGCGCACCACGCGTATTCCGGTGCGTAGCCTGCTGTTCTCCTGCTTCTGCATGCTCAGCGGCACGCTGCTGCTGTTCCTGGTGCCGAACGTGATGACGCTGTTCACCATTGTGTCGACGCTGGCGGCGATTATGGTGGTATTCAGCTGGGGGATGATTCTGGTGGCTTATCTGGTGTATCGCCACAAGCGTCCGGATCTGCATGAACAATCGACCTTTAAGATGCCGGCGGGGGTTGTCATGAGCTGGATCAGCCTGCTGTTTTTCGCCTTCTCGATTTTTATCATGATCTTCGATCCGGATACGCTGAAAGCGCTGATGGCGACGCCGCTGTGGTTTGTAGCGCTGTGGCTGTTCTGGAAGATAAAACAGAAGCGGGAAGGGCAAACGCAGCTGGAGAAGCTGAACGCCTGACCGAATGCCGGCAGCAGCGGGTCTGCTGTCGGCGTCATTTTAGCAAATCATAACCTGGCGAGTTTCATCAGCCGCCGCAGAAGATGGCGGCGGCTGACAGGCCCGCCGTTCCTGCCCGATACGCCGCTACCCGGTCGTCCGCTGCCGTCCTCCGCGCCTTTTATCGATTTTCAGGTGGCCAACATGATGATGCGTGAGCCTCTGCGCGCGTTAATGGCATTATTGCGGTGATGATTCAGGCGCAAGCCATTCGTTTTTAGCTAGCATGGGGGCTTTTTAGTCACGCCTTCCCGTTTATTCGCCGATGCTGTGGGTGAGGGGTTATGATAGGGCCGGACGTCCTTGATGGATGAGATGGCATGAAAGGAGCGAGTATGAGTGAGCAGTTCCCATCCCTGCCGGATGCAACGCTGGCGGCGGCCAACCGCCTGGGCCAGTGGCTGGCGCTGGATGATTTTACCGCACAGGCGCCGACGCCGGCGGTGGATATTGTGGTGCTGGCGGGCAATGCGGTGATCCCGACCATTGATGCCGCCTGTCGGCTGGCGGCTGACGCCGGGGTCCCGCTGCTGATTAGCGGCGGGATTGGCCACTCCACGGTCTTTCTCTACGACGCGGTACGCAACGATCCGCGCTATCGGTCGCTGCCGGTCGACGGGCGCCCGGAGGCGCATATCCTCGCCGATATCGCCCACCGTTTCTGGCATATCCCCCGCGACAGGATCGTGGTTGAGGATCGTTCCACCAACTGCGGTGAGAACGCGCGCTTTACCCGCGAGATGCTGGCGGCGACGGGAATCGCTCCCCGCGCTGGCGTGGTGCTCCAGGATCCGACGATGCAGCGGCGAACTATGGCGACCTTTGCCCGGGTCTGGCAGGGCGAGGCGGTCGTGCCGCAGTGGTACAGCACGCCGGGCTGCGCGCCGCTGCTGGGCAATACGGCGAACGGGCTGGCGTTTCGCGGTGACGCTGCCGGGCTGTGGCCGGTCGGACGCTACCTGTCGCTGATTCTTGGCGAGCTGCCGCGGTTGCTGGATGCGCCCCAGGGATACGGCCCGCGCGGAAAAGATTTTATCGTCCATGTAGATATCCCCGCCCGGATCCTCGAAGCCGGACAACGCTTGAGTGAAGACAACCTGCTGGGTGAAGCGCTGAACGCCCGCGCGCCCGGCTGAGCGTTGCCCGTTTGCGGCGCGTTTTTCGCAAACGGGCAATTTTTGTTGCCAGTATGTAACTTCATCGGCGTGATGTTGGCGCGTTTTCATGAGCTGTTTCACAAAATTATGCTGACCGTCTGCTCTTAGCGCGGCGTGTGGGTAGATTTTTAACAAATAAGTTACTTGTTAAAAACACTAAATCTACAGGAGCAGGCCATGACAGCACCCGTTCAGCACCCGATGTATATTGATGGTCAGTTTGTGGTTGGGCGCGGCGACGCCTGGATCGATGTACTCAACCCGGCAACGGAAGCGCTGCTTTCCCGTATTCCCGATGGCACGGCTGAGGATGCCCGGCGGGCTATTGAGGCGGCAGAGCGCGCGCAGCCTGCCTGGGAGGCGCTGCCGGCGATTGAGCGCGCGGGCTGGCTGCGGAAAATTGCCGCCGGCATTCGCCAGCGCGCGCAGGAGATTGCCGCGCTGATCGTGGCGGAAGGGGGCAAAACCCAGCAGCTGGCGGCGGTGGAGGTCTCATTTACCGCCGATTATCTTGACTATATGGCCGAGTGGGCGCGTCGCTATGAAGGCGAAATCGTCCAGAGCGATCGGCCAGGAGAAAACATCCTCGTCTTCAAACGCGCGCTGGGCGTCACCACCGGAATCCTGCCGTGGAACTTCCCGTTCTTCCTGATCGCCCGCAAGCTGGCGCCAGCGTTAATTACCGGTAACACCATCGTCATTAAACCCAGCGAATTTACCCCCAACAATGCCGTCGCGTTTGCGCAGATTGTCGATGACATCGGTCTGCCGAAAGGGGTATTTAATCTGGTGCTGGGCCGCGGTGAAACCGTTGGTCACGAGCTGGCGGCCAATCCCAAAGTGGCGATGGTCAGCATGACCGGCAGCGTCGGCGCGGGCGAGAAGATTATGGCCGCCGCGGCGAAGAACATCACTAAAGTGTGCCTTGAGCTGGGCGGCAAGGCGCCAGCCATCGTGATGGATGATGCCGACCTTGAGCTGGCGGTAAAAGCGGTGGTGGATTCCCGGGTCATTAACAGCGGGCAGGTATGTAACTGCGTGGAGCGGGTCTACGTACAAAAAGGCATTTACGATCGATTTGTAAATCGCCTGGGCGAAGCTTTAAAGGCGGTACAGTTTGGCGACCCGGCTGCCCGGGACGATATCGCCATGGGGCCGTTGATCAACGCCGCCGCGCGGGAACGCGTCGAGCAGAAAGTCGCCAAAGCGTTAGCGCAGGGGGCGCGTCTGGCGCTGGGCGGCAATGCGGTAGCGGGCCGCGGCTATTTCTATCCGCCGACGCTGCTGCTGGACGTACGCCAGGAGATGGACATCATTCATGAAGAGACGTTTGGCCCGGTGCTGCCGGTGGTGGCGTTTGACACCCTGGATGAGGCGCTGGCGATGGCCAATGACAGCGACTATGGCCTGACCTCCTCGATCTATACCCGGGATCTGAATGTGGCGATGAAGGCGATAAAGGGGCTGAAGTTCGGTGAAACCTACATTAACCGCGAGAACTTTGAAGCGATGCAGGGCTTCCATGCCGGATGGCGAAAATCAGGTATCGGCGGTGCCGACGGTCGTCATGGGCTGAATGAGTATCTGCAGACCCAGGTCGTCTATTTACAGTCGTCAGCGCGGTAGTCGCCAGCGCCGGTTCCGGCCGGGCGACAAGCGGATAGCCGGGCTATCCGCTTTTTTTCGTCGCCGCGATGGCTAGCGGGCAAATTTATCCAGTACGCGGATGAGCTGGGTGACAAAACCGTACTCGTTATCGTACCAGGCGACGGTTTTGACCAGCTGAACATCGCCGGCTTCGGCGACTTCAAGCTGGGTGGCATCGTAAATAGAGCCGAAATGGCTGCCGATAATGTCGGAAGAGACGATCTCTTCTTCGGTGTAGCCGAAGGATTCGTTGTTCTCCGCCGCTTTTTTCATCGCCTGGTTGACCTCATCGGCGGTGACTTTTTTCTCCAGGATGGAGACCAGTTCGGTGACTGAGCCGGTTTTGGTCGGCACGCGCTGGGCGTGACCCTTCAGCTTGCCGCTGAGCGCAGGAATAACCAGCCCGATGGCTTTCGCCGCCCCGGTGGTGTGCGGGATGATATTTTCTGCCGCCGCGCGCGAGGCGCGTAAATCTTTCCCCCGCGGGCCGTCAACCAGCGACTGCGTGCCGGTGTAGGCATGAATAGTGGTCATGGTGCCGAGCTTAATGCCGAAGGCGTCGTTGAGCACTTTGGCCATCGGTGCCAGGCAGTTGGTGGTACAGGAGGCGACGGAAATGATGGTGTCATCGGCGGTCAGGGTATCGTCGTTGACATTATAGACGATGGTCTTCATGTCACCGGCAGGAGCGGAGATCAGGACTTTTTTCGCCCCGGCATCGAGGTGCGCCTGCGCCTTCTCGGTTGATGTGTAGAAGCCGGTACACTCGACAATCAGTTCTGCACCCACCGCTTTCCACGGAATATGCCGGGCCTCTTTCTCGGCATAGACGGTAATTTTTTTGCCGTTCACGATGAGCGCATCTTCGGTAAAATCAACGCTCCACGGGAACGGCCCGTAGTTAGAATCATGTTTTAACAAATAGGCCAGCACTTTCGGTGAGGTCAGATCGTTGATCGCCACCACTTCAAGCGGGCTGTTCACTTCCAGTAAACGGCGTAATACCAGACGTCCGATACGACCAAAGCCATTAATCCCTAGTTTGCTCATGTAAAGCCTCCGATAGGATGGTGAGTGAGGTTGAGGGTATAAGACACTCCAGGCATACTCTACTGATGGTGAATCAGCAACCCGGAAAGTCGCTCCATCCGCTAAGCGGTTGAAAAACACTACAGAAAAATTAATGCATTCTCTGCCGCGGATTATCCGCGTTTCCCGCATCTTGCTAAGCGTCGTGTTCCCTCGTATTTTGAACCTTTTCACCGCCCGTCGGGCATGAGTGACTTTGCGACGAGGAATCATGGAACGCTTATTTGTTTACGGCACGCTGCGTCCGGGCCAGGAAAATGCCCCCATTCTGGAAACTATCGGCGGCGAGTGGCTGCCGGGGTGGGTGCACGGCACGTTTTATGCGCGCGGCTGGGGAGCCGCTGCCGACTTCCCGGGTATCGTCCTTGATAAAAACGGTCCCCGGGTCGACGGCTATCTCTTTACATCGGATAAACTTGCCGCGCACTGGCCGATGCTGGATGAGTTCGAAGCGGGCTACGACCGCGTGGCGGTGGAGGTGACGACGGTAGAGGCGCAGCGCGTGACCGCGTGGATCTATCAGCTTCAGCCGCCACTCCGCCCATAACTCATCCCGGCGGTCTGCACCGGGCCATGTGCCCCGCCAGCCGGCGGCGGGCAGGGCGTGGAGAGGGCAAATTTATTTGTCGCGCCAGCCCATTGCCGGCGCCACATGCCGCAGGATGGACTCGATGACGTGCACGTTGTAATCGACGCCGAGCTGGTTCGGCACGGTCAGCATCAGCGTATCCGCCTCGGCAATCGCCTCATCCTGCTGCAGCTGGGCAATCAGCTTGTCCGGTTCGGCGGCGTAGCTGCGACCAAAAATTGCGCGGGTCTTCTCATCGAGGAAACCGACTTTATCGCTGTCGTCATGGCTGGAGCCAAAATAGCGCCGGTCCCGATCGTCCATCAGGGCAAAAATGCTGCGGCTAACCGAGACGCGCGGCGTCCGCGTATGCCCGGCCTGCGCCCAGGCGTCGCGATAGGCACGGATCTGTTTTGCCTGTTGAATATGGAACGGTTCGCCGGTTTCATCGTCTTTTAAGGTCGAGCTTTGCAGGTTCATCCCCAGTCTGGCGGCCCACTCCGCCGTCGCATTCGAACCGGCGCCCCACCAGATGCGGTCGCGCAGACCCGCGGAATGCGGTTCCGGGCGCAGCAGACCCGGCGGGTTCGGGAACATCGGCTGCGGATTGGGCTTCGCAAAGCCTTCGCCGCGCAGGACGTCCAGCAACACCTCAGTATGCCGGCGCGCCATATCGGATTCATTTTCCCCTTCGCCAGGGACGTAACCGAAATAGCGCCAGCCATCGATGACCTGCTCCGGGGAGCCCCGGCTGATACCCAGCTGCAGGCGTCCGCCGGAGATCAAATCCGCGGCGCCGGCATCTTCGGCCATGTACAGCGGGTTTTCATAGCGCATATCGATAACGCCGGTTCCTATCTCAATACGCCGGGTTCTGGCGCCGATCGCCGCCAGCAGGGGAAACGGCGAGCTGAGCTGACGGGCAAAGTGATGCACTCTGAACCAGGCGCCGTCAGCGCCCAGCTCTTCAGCGGCCACCGCCAGATCGATGGATTGCAACAACGCGTCAGCGGCAGAGCGGGTAGCGGACTGCGGCGATGGCGTCCAGTGACCGAATGACAAAAATCCAATCTTTTTCATGACGTCTTTATCCTGGTTTGCAGGGAAATGTTCAGTAGACGGGCGCCGGCCTCGATAAGCCTGCCGGTTCTCGTTGGGCATAATCACTACTTTACGTATTCCCTGAGGAGAATAAATCACGTTTGTTTAACATAATGCATCAAATAAATTGATTGAAACGGGGCGCCGGCGCCCCCGTCCGGGAGCGACTGACTGGTGCGATGCGCCGCCGATCCCCGATAATATGTGGCGCATTTTAGGCCAATTCGCCGCGCAGTTCCCTGTTAAGCTTATTGTCTCGCCAACGTTGTCAGAGTGTGATGATGTCAGAAAAAACGCCGCCGGCGACATCCGGCGATTGGATCGACTTTCGCCGGGATACCGCGACGGGGATTGAAAGCGTCAACGCGCACTTTAAAGGCCATGCTTACGACAGCCATGACCACGAGGAGCTGCTGGTAGGGGTGACGTTACAGGGTTCCCAGCGCTTTAGCTGCCACCGCACGGTGCATACCAGTACGCCGGGAAACGCGATCCTTATTGAGCCGGGCGCAGCGCATGATGGCCATGCCCCGCAGCCCAGTGGATTCACCTATGCCATGCTCTACATCCCGCAGCGCTGGATGTCCGACAGTCTGGATCAGCGCGGCTTGGGCGATATTTCTCTGGTGGAGGCCGCTTTTCGCCATACGCTGACCGCCGATCGCGAATTGATCGTGGCCATCTCGCAGGCGTTTGCGGCCATTCATTATGGGGAAGGTCGGCTGGCGTGTGATGAGAGCCTCGATCGTCTGGTGGCGCATCTGACGCCGCACGTTGCCGTAAAGCCAGCAACGGCGATGACCGATTCCCTGGTCAGGATGAACAGGGTCCGCGAGTATCTGCACGACCATCTTGCCTGGAATACCGGCCTCGATGAGCTGGCCGAGATCAGCGGTATCGACCGGTTCCGCCTGAGCCGGCAATTCAAGGCGGCCTTCGGACAGACGCCCCATGCGTATCTGGTCAGGCTGCGCCTGCGCACCGCGCGACGACTGCTGGCTGGAGGTCTGGCTGTGTCGCAGGTTGCGGCAGAGACCGGTTTTGCCGATCAAAGCCATTTAGGTCGCTGGTTCCGACGCGCTTACCGGATGTCTCCGGTTGCCTTTCAGAGCCGCTGCTCAAACGTTCTATCCTGATGCCCCGTGCCTGCGTGAAGATAGCCTTTTCGCGGTACAGACAGGAGTATTTTGATGACGTTTGACACTAAGATTGCCTATATCGTGCGCGATGACTTAGCGACATGGCAGCGACTGAACGTGGTGGCATTTCTGGCGACGGGGATTGCCTCTGCGGCGCCCGAGATCCTCGGCCAGCCCTATATCGATGCACTGGGCCGGCAATATGGCAATATGTCTGGCCAGCCCATGCTGATCTTTGAGGGCGGGCTGGAAAAACTGCAGGTCGTGCATCGCAAAGCGCTTGAGCGGGAGGTGACCATCATTCCCTACATCCACGCCATGTTTGCTACCGGGTATGATGAGGCCAATCGTGAGGTATTTATGGCCGCCGATGCGGAGAATCTGGATCTGGTCGGGCTGGGGATCCGTGGCCCGAAAAAAAGGGTGGATAAAGTGATCAAAGGGCTCTCGCTCCACGGTTAGTTTACCTGCTGTTGATACGAAGGCGGGTTGCCCCAGGCCACAGCTTTCCGGGCGTCAGGAACAGCGTCCGCCTCCGTATTGATCCTGCTTTGGCGGGAAATCGCCTGTTGACCTGCCTTCAGCCGCTGTTGTCCTTGCGGCGATCTGTGCTTTAATTCAGAGATGGCGCAATTAGCCAACGGCCTGATTGCCCGAGATGTTTTCATCGACGGTTCCGGAAGGTGCGCTGCATACCTCTCTTCCCGCACCCGATACTCTCTTTTATTCTCTGAGTGAAATATGACCCTGAATCAGTTTTATCCAATCGGTACCCCGGGGCAACCCTGGACAGCAGACGAAATACAGCAGTGGCGGCAGAACCAGACGCGATCCAGGAGCTATCAGCGCGATGTGTCAGATGTCCTCGATGGCCTGAAGCACCGCTTCGATGTCATTCAGTATGGCGAATTGCGTTACGCCGATGATGTTTATCCGTTGAGAGCGGTAAAATCAAAAAACTGGGACGATACTCTGCCGGTGGCGCTCGTGACGGGCGGCGTCCACGGTTATGAAACCAGCGGCGTGATGGGCGCCCTGACGTTTTTGACGGAATATCAGGATGAGTATGCGGGAAAAATCAATCTACTGGTTGCTCCCTGCGTCAGCCCCTGGGCCTATGAGCGTATTTCCCGTTGGAACTACGATGCCGTCGATCCTAACCGGCAATTTTTCCCGGAGGGCGCAGCGGAGGAGTCCCAGGCATTGATGAGGCTCATTTCGCCGTTGAAAGGTCGGTTCGCCGTTCACGTTGATTTGCATGAAACGACCGATACGGACGAAAGCGAGTTCAGCCCCGCGCGGGCTGCCAGAGACGGCGTGGCGTATAAACCGGAGAATATTCCTGATGGCTTCTATCTGGTTAGCGACGAGCGCAATTCAAGGCTGGATTTCCAGAGCGCGTTGATTTCCGCAGTTGCGCAGGTGACGCACATTGCTCCGTCGCTGCCCGGCGAGACCGTGCTCGGTTATCCGGTCATCGGCCAGGGGATTGTTGAGTATGACAATAATGCCTGGCACCTGTGCTCGACCATGACCGGCGCGCCGTTTACCACCACAACCGAAGTCTATCCCGATAGCGCGAAAACGTCTCCGCAGGAGTGTACCCGGGCGCAGGTAGTCACCGTCCGTCGGGCCATCGAATTTGCATTATCACACTGAGTGATCAGATCGGGCAGATATTGCCCGGTCTGCCTGCGGGTCTTCTGATTCGTATTTATCGAACGGTCGTTTCGCAAATTACAGGTTGTCATCACAAAAATAAATCTGTCATTATAATAATTATTGTTTGCTATTCTCTATGAATTTAAATGGTGGCTTTTGACTATGTTCGTAGGGTTGAGCTGCGGTTATTTAAGTCAACCATTAAAGATAATAAACAGATAATGAATTATGATTTCAGGTGTTCATATTTCTATATTTGTAATGGCTGTGGTTCAGTTTATATTTATTGTCCCAATTAATTTTTTTATTGCGTGGGACTGTTGGTGTCTGGGCGATTTGTTATACGCATTAATCGCGGGCGCGCTGTCTACAGTTGGCGCGGCCATTTCTATACAGACCCTGCGCTTGCTGATCGCCTCGCGACAAGAGGATTATCCTTATGCAAATGGCGAACGACAGCAATGTCCAGGCACCCCCATGCCGCGCCATGAAATCCCGGATGAGCAAAAGTCCTGAGCGGTAAGTTAACGGCGCTGACGGGATTTCTGTGCAGCGGATTCAGATACCCCAGGAGCCTGCGCCACACGCCTCGGAAAGGCGGTGCGAGGAGCAGACCTGAGCGAGCCTGCGTCTACACCCCGCGATGTCACGTTGCGACTGAACATGGATCAATATGAACCATGACATTCAGTACCCCGTGCTTGTGTAAAACCCGTTCCCGAGCCGCCACCGCAATGTCATGGCCATCCCGGACGGAGAGATGCTCCGGCACTTCCAGATGCACATCGACGAGGATAAGATCTCCCACTTTTCGCGTTTTCAGATCGTGAAGCCCGGCGACCCCCGGCGTTGACAGAAGAAGCGCTTTGATTGCATGTTCCTTGTCGGTATCCACCGCGCGGTCCATCAGATCGTGCATCGCGTCAGCGGCGAAAGAGTAGCCCATGCGCAGTATCAGCAATCCGACCACAAAAGCCGCCGCCGGATCAAACCAGGGGTAGCCGGCCAGCGTCCCGGTAATACCAATCGCGACAACAACCGATGAAGCGGCATCTGAACGGGCATGCCATGCATTGGCCATCAGCAGAGAGGACTGGAGACGGATGGCTACCCTGCGCATATAGCGGAACAGCGTTTCCTTAATAGCGAGCGCGGCAAGCGCGACCCACAGCGCGGTCACATGTACCTCAGAGAGTGATGCAGGGTGCAGCAATTTTCCCGCAGCCGACCACAGCATACCGACGCCCACGGCGACCAGCATCATTCCGAGAATCATTGACGCACCGTTCTCGTATCGCCAGTGGCCGTAATGGTGGTCGCTGTCCGAGGGTTTACGGCTCTTTTTATTTGCCAGCAGCACCACCACATCTGCCACTAAATCAGAAAGAGAATGAATACCATCAGCAATTAAACCCTGAGAGCCAGAAAATATACCGCTAAGAATTTGCATGAACGACAAAATAATATTTACCGCGGCGCTGATTAATGTGCTTTTTTGTGCGGTGGCTGAACGTTCATGATACCCATTATCATTTCGCATAAAACTGTCCGTTTAAATAATTCACCTCAGGCACTGGATTATACTGGCGTAATCTTAATGGAAGGTTAATGATAAAAGAATAAGTTATGAGTGAGGCGGTTTTTATATATCTGTCATGCCAGGATGACTCATTTCCCGATCGAAAGGAAAACCACTATGCATCTGGAACGACACAGTATCGGCAAAGTAGGGTGGCTGAGAGCGGCAGTGCTGGGGGCGAACGATGGCATCGTGTCGACCGCCAGTCTGGTGCTCGGGGTCGCCGCAGCGGGCACTTCGCCGTCGGGTATTTTACTCGCCGGCGTGGCTGGGCTGGTTGCGGGCGCCATGTCGATGGCAACCGGCGAATATGTTTCCGTCTCATCGCAGGCGGATAGCGAACACGCGGCGCTCAGTCAGGAGAAAAGAGAGCTGGCGGCAAATTATGAGGAAGAGGTGCAGGAACTGGCTTCGCTGTACAGGCAGCGCGGACTGGAGTCGGCTCTGGCATACCGGGTCGCGGAACAGCTTATGGCGAAGGATGCGCTGGACGCTCATGCCCGGGAAGAGCTGGGGCTGACGGAGACAAATTCGGCGCAGCCGCTGCAGGCCGCGATGTTTTCAGCGTTCAGCTTTTCCGCCGGCGCGCTGTTGCCGGTCATCATCGCATGGCTAGCGCCGGCAACGCTGGTTTTTCCGTTCGTTATTCTCTCCACGCTTTTTTCGCTGGTTATTCTTGGCTATATCTCATCGACTGCGGGCCATGCGTCACCGATGAAGGCAATAATCAGAATCACTTTCTGGAGCGCAATGGCCATGGCTTTATCCATGGGGGCCGGTTCTCTCGCCGGTCAGGCCATGGCCTGAATGACCATTAAGCGATAAAATTGAGAAAATATTCAGGTCGTCAGATAGCACTACACTGGCTGGTATTACTGCTCATCGTAATCACTTACGCGGCGCTGGAGTTTAAGGGGATTTACCCTGAATACTGCGAATGATGCCGGGAAAACATCGGGACTAAGCCGGTAATCTGCCCCTTCACCGGCTGGTGCCGGGAGAGCGTCGCGCGCAACCTCCCCCGGTGACCGTTCTCCGGCACAGGCCGGCGCGCTGCGGTTTTTATTTCAGCGCCACGCGCTTTCAGGGGATAATACGTGCCTCTCTCAGCTGCGTGAACAGACTGAAAAACATTTCGTCGGTTGCCTGCATCCGAGGGAAGCCCGCCCGGCGCAGCTTACTGCCATCGCCAAACATGTCGTCATTCCAGCTAAAGACGAAATCGGCAAAATTGCCGTCGCTTAACCGTAAAAGTTCCGGCTCCACCAGCCGCTGTCCGGCAAGGTCGCGCCATTGCGCGCCATAGTCCTTAAATAACTGCTGAAAGGAGAGCCTGACCGGCGGGGCGACCTCCAGTGCGAACCAGCGTGCGATCAGCGGCCATAGTTCGCTCCAGCGCCAGACGTCACCGTTATTGACGTTGAAAGCCTGATTCTGCGCCTCGGGGGAGGTGGCTGCCCACAGTGTCGCTTCTGCCAACAATCCGGCATCCGTGAAATCGACGATGCTGTGCCAGGTCTGTGGCGAGCCGGGAAAACGCAGCGGCAGATTCAGAGCCCGGCACAGCGAGGCGTACAGGGCGATACTCAGGACAAGATTCATGGTATTGCCCGGCACCGCGCTACCCACCACGCCAGGCCTGATGGCATTCCAGTGCCACGTTTTACCTCGTTGAAAATGGCTGAGCCACGCGAGCTGGGCGGCGTTAAATTCAGCTCCAGGGACGCCAGGATCGCTTTCACGCGCCGGAGTTTTAAACGGTCCAAGATGCGCGCCATAGACCTTGTATCCTTGCATCAGACTGACCGCTTGCAGCGGAGCCCTGTGCTCGATTTGACTGACCAGATTACGCAGCATGGTGACGTTCGGGGCAACCATCTCCGTCCAGTTTGCAGCATTCACCCAGGCACTATAAAAAATATGGGTGATATCGCTAAGGGGCCGCAGCGCCCGCGCGCTGCCCGCGGCATCGAGTAAATCAACCTCGACCATCGGAATGCCGTCAGGGTGGGAGAGGGCATGGCGGCTCAGTCCGATGACCTCCCACCCATTGCGCAGAAGCGTTTTGACGAGCTGGTTGCCGATAATGCCGTTGGCGCCGGCGACCAGCGCGACTTTCTGTTGTTGTGTCTTATTCATCGTGTTTCTCCAGGGAAGGTGACGGAAACAGTGTGATATATTATTTTTTTCCCACATATCCCCTGAAACTGATGGCACTTATAAGCAGAATCATTAAATGAATAATAAGCTCAATGCGATAGCCACTTTTTTACGCGTAGCCGAAGCGGGTTCCTTTTCTGCGGCCGCCCGCCAGAGCGGGATGAAGCAATCTGCTGTCAGTCAGCAGATTGCGGCCCTTGAAGAGTCGCTTGGCGTGGTATTGCTGCATCGTACTACGCGGGTGATGGCGCTGACCGGGCAGGGGGAAATCTACCGCCGTGATATGCAGCTTTTGCTCGAGGCCATGCGGGAAGCGGAAAGGCGGTTGAACCCTGGCGATCATCAGTTTCAGGGCCGGGTACATGTGCAGTTGCCGAGCGGTCTGGGACAGATTTTTATGCCACACCTGCTGGCGCTGCAGAAAGAGAATCCAGGCTTGCATCTGATGCTGTCACTGGATGACCGCATCGCCGATCTGGTTACTGAAGGGGTAGACGTCGCGCTGCGGCTGAGCCATGAGCCGCCGCAAGCGCATGCGGCGCGCGTGCTGGCGCGTATTGAAACGGCGCTCTTTGCCGCACCTGATTTTACACCGCTGCATTCCGTCAACGAGCTGGCGATGCATCCGCACGTGCGCTTCAGCGCTATCCCGCTGGAAGCACCGCTCCGTCTGGTCTCGGGTCAGGACGCTGTCGATGTGAAAGTGAATACCGTTTTCCGGGCCAACACCAGTGAGGCTCTGCGACAGGCGATTGAGTCAGGCCTCGGGATCGGCGGCATGCAGCTCCCGCTGGCAGCCAGGGCGGTACAATCCGGCAGGCTGGTGCCGGTATTACCCGCCTGGCGCTTACCTGACCGCTTCCTTTACGCCGTCTATCCCGACGCCCGCTTTATCCCTCAAAGGGTCAGAAGCATCATCAGCGCCATCGAATCCTTACTGCCTGACATTATGGGCAAAATCTGAAGGCGAGACATTCGCACTGGGGAAAACCGAACGGGAAGCGGTCGAAGAAGAGAACGGAGAGAACTGATAAACCGCCAGCGTCGCGAGAATACTCAATATCACGCTGATGATGAAGTAAGTTTTAAAGGGCTGTTTTTGCGTTTTATGGCGGAACACCTGTTGACCGACCATCGCGCCAGGCCATCCGCCCACAAAGCCGAATACCAGCAAGGTAGATTCTGGCACCCGACGCCAGGCCTTGCGTGCCGCCATTTTATCCATGCCGTAAATCACCAGCGTCAGTACGCTGACCAGCAGGAACCACGTGATATAAGGATGCGGAGTAAACAGACTCCCGGTCGCCGCGCAGACGAGGAGTAAATAACAGAAGCGATTGAGATTCATACCATTAGCCAGCAGCGATCGGTGAACGTAGAGGGCGAATTATACGCATCACGCGGCCAGAAGAAACATTTGCGGATGGCCTTCACCGCAGGTTGCCTCTCTGGACATCAGTCAGCGCCACAAACAGGATTCCTCCTTTCAACCAACGTGTTAAGGTGATTCAGACAATTTATGCACTCAGTCAGGCCGAGGGACGGCCGCGGCGCCGGGTGAACCCGGGCGGCAAAAACGGAGGACTCAGTGTCGGTTTAATGGCACCTGTTTACAGCGCAGATGTTATTTCTGGTAACGGCTTCATTAATATCAAAAATATTCAATAAATTGCCTGGCGGATTCTTTTTCATCAAGATATTCAAAGCCGAGCAAACGAATTTTCACACGGTTGTAAAACCATTCGTTCCCCTGCCGTTGAATCATTTCTCCTGGAAGGAAACATAGCCCTGTCGCTGCCCGAATAATGGCATATTTACCATTGTTAAACCTTACCCTATGGATGCAGAAAGGCTGGTTCACTTCGCCAGGATGACGGCTGGCAAGAATATCGCCTTCAATAAAAACATCTTTTCTGGTTTTCATAAGCCTTTCCTTTATTACGCTGATAAAACAGGTATGTTGCTGTTTTTAAAGAGTTGCGCTTTAAAGTGCTGGTGTGCTGCTCAGCCGCCAATACACCAACACTCTGAGGGGCGGAATAATAATCCGCATTGCGGGCATTGCAGAATCGCATCTTTGCGTAATTTACCGGCCTTCTGGTCTGCGATGCAGGAACAGGCCGGGCAAGTGACATGCACCGGTCTTTCTTTGAAATGTCTGATTCCACTGGTGTAAGACATAAATTAATTCTCTGAGGGAGGTGTTATTTATTATACGCCTTTGTTGACTATTATTCTTTTTATTATATTTCTCTGCTGCAGAGGGTAAAAGCGAGCCGTTAACGCATATTGGTACAGCAACACGCGGTGGGGAGAAATTTATAAGGAAATCATATTGTCTCACCGCCGTTAACCGGGTTAACCAAATAACAGCCGGATAATTTCTCGATTCAGCGCGCGATGAATAAGGGCAAAAATAATTCGCGCATTAACGACAGGCGTTAATGCGCGGGTTAACTGGCGTCAGTTCTGAATGATATCAAGGGTGTGGGACTGTCCGTCATCCAACAGCGGAATGGAATCGTCCGCGAGGAGGAGGCCATCCAGCGTGGCCTGATATGGCCCGACGCCACGTGAGACGGTAATACGATACTGACTCTCGCGGTATTGATAGGTCAAGGTAAAAGAGGGCCAGCTGTCAGGCAGCAGCGCGTGAACGGTGAAGGACGTCGCGCCGCGTTTTATCCCCAGCAGCTCCTCTGTCAGCAGACGATATGCCCAGCCCGCTGAACCGGTATACCAGCTCCACCCGGCCCGGCCGGTATGCGGGGCGACACTGTAGACATCCGCACTCATGACATAGGGCTCCGCCTTATATTTTTCCACGCCATCGGCATCCAGCGCGTGGTTTATCGGATTGATCATCGACCACAGCTGCCACGCGCGTTCTGCGTTCCCCATTCGGGCAAACGCCATCACCGCCCATATGGCGCCGTGAGTATACTGCCCTCCGTTTTCCCGCACGCCGGGCAGGTAGCCCTGAATGTAGCCCGGATTAGGGCCGTGGCCGTCGAACGGCGGGGTTAAGAGTTTGATTAATCCACCCTCGTTATCCACCAGGTACTTATCCAGCGCCTGCATCGCCAGGTCGCTGTGCGCCCGGCTGACCGCGCCAGAGAGTACCGACCAGCTCTGGGCAATGGCATCAATCCGGCAGTCCTGCGCAGCTTTTGACCCCAGGGGGGTCCCATCGTCAAAATATCCTCGTCGGTACCATTCACCGTCCCATGCGGAGGCGTCGAGACTGTTTTGCAAACGCAGCGCCTCGCGACGACACAGGGACGCGACAGCGTCATCCTGCCGCCGATCGGCAAGGGAAGCGAAGCGTTGTAAAATATCGTACAGGAAGAAGCCCAGCCAGACGCTTTCACCTTTACCCTCAATGCCAACCCGGTTCATCCCGTCATTCCAGTCCCCCGCGCTCATCAGCGGGAGACCGTGCTGTCCGGACTGTAATCCGTGCTCAATGGCTTTGACGCAGTGTAACCAGAGCGTCTCTTCGCTACTGCTCTGGACCGGGGTATCGTAGACCGACTCTTCGCCAGCGGGGAGCGGGCGCCCCTGTAGATAAGGGATATTCAGGTCCAGTATTTCCGGGTCGCCGATCGTTTCGACATAGTGACAGACGGCAAACGGGAGCCAGAGGTAGTCATCAGAACAACGTGTCCGTACGCCGTTACCGTGCGGGGGATGCCACCAGTGCTGCACATCTCCTTCAATAAACTGCCGGGAGGCGCAGAGTACAATTTGTTCACGCATTTTTTCCGGCGCGGCGTGGCTGAGAGCCAGCGTATCCTGCAGCTGATCGCGAAAACCAAATGCGCCGCCGGATTGATAGTAGCCGCTACGTGCCATAAGGCGACAGGCCATCGTCTGATACAGCAGCCAGCCGTTGACCAGTAAATTCACGGTGGTATCCGGCGTCGTCACCACGATTTTATCGAGCGCGTTATGCCAGTAGCGGTGAACATGGTTCAGTTCCTGACGGACGGTATCTTCATTCAGATAGCGGGCCAGGGTCTCCTGAGCCCGGCTATGGTTTTCTTCCGCGCCAAGGACGAAGATAAACGTCCGCTGATCGCCATCAATTAAGGTCGCTGCGGATTGTACTGCGGCGCAGGGATCCAGGCCGGCGCCTGTTTTACCCGAGAGCCTGCGCAGTGCCATCGCCTGCGGATTTTGCAATGAGCCATTGCGTCCAATAAACTCGCGGCGGTCGCCGGTCAGCGAGCAGTAAGAACCGCTGACGGCAAAGAATGCCGTGCGCTCGCCGCCGTTAGCGCCGTAAAAATTATTGGCCATCACCCCGCAACCAGCGGAATGGTTGACGGGATACGTCACGATATGGGAGGCGGTGCGGGTTCGTAAATCTCCGAGCGTCCATTCAGCATAGCCGGTGACCGACAGTTTACGTGTTCGCCCCGAGTTGTTGCTGAGCGTCAGGATCGCCAGTTTAACCGCAGCCTGTTCGGCGACCAGTACCGTCAGCTCACTGTCTATACCGCTCTCGCGATGGGAAAACACGCTGTAGCCAAACCCGTGGCGGGTGAGGTAATCACCGTGCCCGCGAACCGGCAATACCGTCGGCGACCAGCATGCGCCGCTCTCTTCATCGCGCAGATAAAAGGCTTCGCCGCTGCGGTCGCTTACCGGATCGTTCTCCCACGGCGTTAACCGGTACTCATGAGCATTCTCATACCAGCTGTAGGCTTGCCCCGCCTCCGAGATAACGCTGCCAAAACCGGGATTAGCCAGTACATTTGACCACGGCGCTGGCGTCGGCTGGTTTTCGCTGAGGACAATCTGATACTCCCGACCATCTTCTGAAAAACCTCCGAACCCGTTGAAGTGGCGTAACTTATCGCTATCCGGTGTCCAGTCGACGTGGTGGTTTTTCTGTGCCACCGCGTGGGCAATGAATAAGCGGGGCGGCGGGGTTAACGTATGAATGCGCTGGTTAAGCTGTTCACTGAGTCCGCCTGCGCGATCATCAAGATACAAACAGGCCACGCTCATCAGAAGCTGCTTATCTTCGGCGGAGAGATGTTCGCCATTACGGACAAAAATGCCGCCCGACTTATCCAGCAGGCTGGCTCCTGAGCGGGCATAAATTAAATCCATTATCTGGTTCTGCAGGATCTGCTGATAGCCGCCGGGACTCTCATTGAGGATCACCAAATCAACCTCCAGCCCTTTCTGACGCCAGTATCGGTGCGCCTGTACCAGGGTGGTGACCGAGGCGATACTCTCTTCGCTGGTGATGCTGAGCAGCACTATCGGCAGATCGCCTGAAATGGCCCAGCCCCACAGGCCGGACTGGCCTCGCCGGTTACGGCTGATAATCTGGCCGTCGGCCCGCAGTTCCTGACAGGGATACAGCACCGCGCTGGCGAGACGGTTAAACAGTGTGGCATCATCTTCACTGGCATTCATCTGGCGTAATACCACCAGGCTATGGGACCACGCCAGCTCAAAGATACGGTCAGCAATGGGGTGATCTCGATATTTTTCCAGTAACGCCAGACTTTGCTGGCGGCTTTCGCCGATGCCATACACGATATCAACCGTGACCGGTTGTCCCGGCAGCAGGGTAATCGCGTGGCGTATCGCCAGAATCGGATCCAGTACCGCGCCTGAGGTATTGCTGAGTGCGCCACTTTTCCCGGCTGTCTGCGCATCTGAAGGGGTTTTGCCGCGACCCAGAAACAGGGCTCTGTCAGTTTCAAACGAGATTCTCTTACTGCTGTTACCATGCACAACCACCATGTGCATCATGCAGGGGGTTTGTTCATCCGGCGAGCGCGGGCGGCGATGACACAGGATCGCGTCACGATCGGGGTTAATCTCCGTCTGAATAAACAAGTTGCTGAATGCCGGATGCGCCCGATCGCTGGCATCAGGGGCCAGCACCACTTCGCAATAGGTTGTCAGTTCAAGCTCTCGGGGCAAGCGTCCTCTGTGTACCAGGGTGAGCCGCCGCAGTTCAATATCATCTTCCGGAGAGACCACAATCTGGGTTCTGACGCTCAGCGATCCGAAAGTACGGCGGAACTCAGCGCCTGCATCGGTAAAGATCGCTTCGTCGCCGCCATCGGCATCTGTGCCGACAGGATGCCAGGTATTGCTCCAGACTTCGTCCGTTTGCGCATCGCGGATATAGCAGAATGCTCCCCAGTTATCCCGGGTCGTATCGCTGCGCCAGCGCGTGAGGGCAAGATTGTTCCAGCGGCTGTAACCGCCGCCGCCAGGGGTCAGCATCAGATGGTAATGGCCGTTGGACAACAGCTGCACTTCAGGGACCGGGGTATCTGCTCCGCTGAAAATACGCGGTTCATAGCGAACCGGTTTGACCCTCCCTTCATGGGATTCGAAATGACGGCGCGGGCTGTAAAGATCGACCGCATCCGGGACGCGTTCCTGCAACAACAGGCTCGCCGAGCGGAAGGCGGTACTGGACATGAATCGCTCTGTCATCGGGGCGTTGAGCAGCACGTGAGCCAGCGCCTGAAATGCCATCCCCTGATGATGCGCCATCCAGGACTGAACGACGGCATACAGTTGCCCGGTTGCGAGGCGGGAGGGAGTATAGTCCAGCGCTTCATAAAAACCGTATTCGCCGCGCGCGCCGTTTTTTTCCAGACTGAGCAAATTGTCGCAGGCTTTGTGTGGGGAGACCATGAGAGCCAGCAGCGTTGCGTACGGGGCGATCACCATATCATCGGCCAGACCTCGCCGCAGACCGAGGCCCGGTACGCCAAATGCCTGGTACTGATAATTGTGCTGAACATCAAAAGCATGATAGCCGGACTCCGAGACCCCCCAGGGCACGCCACGCTCTTTGCCCCAGTGTATCTGACGTTTCACCGCTGACTGGCTCATCTCATCAAGAAGAGAGCCGGGCCAGGTGGGCATCACCAGATTCGGCATCAGGTATTCAAACATCGAACCGCTCCATGACATCAGCGCGGTTTCATGATCAATGGTGGTGAACAACCGTCCCAGGGCATACCAGCTTTTTAACGGTAGCTGATTCGTCGCGATGGCGAGAAAACTGGTCAGGCGGATTTCAGAGGGCAGCAGATCGTAATGGCTTTTATCCGCGGTATTGGTATCACAGTTATAGCCGACGCTGAGCAGACAGGTTGCTTCGCTGTACAGAAACGCAAAATCCATTCTCGCATGATCGTTCAGACGCTGTTCAAGTTCAGTGATAATCTTCAGCCGCATGCGGGCCAGCGCCGTAACCGATGCCGGAGGCGTTCCTTCGCCGCGATAGCTCGCGCCGGCGAGCCAGCTCAGCGTCGGTAGCTGCGGTTGGTTATACGCCTGGGGTAACCAGCCCAGTAGATGCGACCATTCATGGCACAGCTGCACCAGCTGATGTTCAAGGTGCGCTGTCCAGCGCACCACCAGCGGGTTTTCCTGAGCACACTGTGTCGTCAGATGGTTACACTGAGCGCGCATTTTCTTCAGTTCGCCGAACAGCTGCCCCGCGGGCAACGATACCGCGTTAAGGCAGTGTTTGCGCAGCAGTCGCAGACCGGTTGGCGCGTTTTGGCCCCAGTATTTTTCCAGAATAATCAGCGTGTCGTTCAGCCCCGCCAGCAGCTGCTCGCTGTTCAACACCGGCTGATAACGCATCGCGGACAGGCCTTCGCGTAATGTCAGTAAATGACCCGCCATATTGCCGCTGTCAACGCTTGAGACATAGCGTGGGTTGAGGGGCGCGAGCGTGCGGGTGTCATACCAGTTAAAGAGGTGGCCGCGGAAGTGTTCCATTTTATCCAGCGAGTCGAGCGTCAGCGTCACGCGTTGCAAAACCTCACCCCCGGGCAGGTAGCCAAAATCCCAGGCGGTCAGGTTGGCCATCAGGGAGAGCCCGATATTGGTGGGGGAGGTGCGATGTGCGACGGTGGGCTGCGGTATTTCCTGATAATTATCCGGGGGAAGCCAGTTTTCTTTTGCCGTGGCAAAGGTCTCAAAGAAGGCCCAGATTTCGCGGCTCGTCTGACGCAGCAGCTGCTTCTGGTCCGCATTCAGTGATACCGTCCTACGCGCAGGCTGGCGGCTTAACCAGCGCATCATCAGCGGCGCCAGACACCACAGAATCGTGACGGGCAGGGCGATAGCCAGCAGCGGTGGGGTAAAATGATACGTCATCATCGTCAGGGCGACCCCGGTGACCACATTGAGCCACATCGCCCGATAAAAACGCAGCACCGAAAGGTTGGACTGCGGGCTGTCCGGCGCGTGGCTGGCCCACTGGATGAGATTGCGCTGACTGATAGCAAGACGCCAGAGCGTCACGGCAATGGCATAGCATGAATATCCGGCCTCGTGCGGCAGTATCACAAAATTGAGTGCGATACGGGAGAGCCGCTTCAGCGCTCCGGCGGCGACAAGCGGAAGATGTAGCCGCAACGGGCGACGAGAGGGTTTATGAAGAAGGTCGTGAAGAATACTCAGGGCTGCGGGCAATAACCACACCAGCGTCAGCGCGCCAAGCCAGTAGAGCGGATTGGGAACCCAGAGCAGGGAACAAAAAAGAAGTACCAGTAAAGAGGGGGCGACCAGGCTACGGCGTAAATTATCAAATAACTTCCACCAGGAGAGCGGGGATAACGGATTTTTATCCCGCGTTCCATCCGCTTTTCTGACGTACGGGCAGAGCCAGTTAAGCAGCTGCCAGTCGCCACGGATCCAGCGCGTACGACGCGCAACGTCTGACAGATAGTTGTTTGGGTATTGTTCGTAGAGTAAAACTTCACTGAGTAGCCCGGACCGGGCATAGCACCCTTCGAGTAAGTCATGGCTGAGAACCAGATTTTCCGGGCAGGCGTTGGCTGTGGCCTGGACAAAGATATCGACGTCATAAATCCCTTTGCCAACGAACGACCCTTCGCCGAAGAGATCCTGATAGATGTCCGAAGACATCATTGAATAGGGATTATTACCCGGTACGCTGCTGCGCAGGGCAGCATAGCGCCCCTGTCCGTTGCGCGGCATCTCCTCAGCCAGTCCGGGCTGCAAAATACCATACCCTTTGACGACTCTCTGTCGCAGCGGATCATACACGGGCTGGTTCAGCGGGTGCGCCATGGTGGCCACCAGTTTATGTGCGGTGTCGCGCGGCAAAACCGTATCGCTGTCCAGGGTTATGACATATTTAATCGGGCCCGGCAGCTGGTGCGCGGGCAGCCCGGCGACACTGGAAAACTGTGTTGCCGGGTGGCGCAACCAGTTGTTCAACAATGCCAGTTTTCCCCGCTTACGTTCATGCCCCATCCAGGTTTCCTGCGTCGGGACCCATTCAGGCTGTCGGTGCAGAAGATAAAAGCGTGGGCGGCTGGCTGGATAACGTCGGTTAAGCGCCTCTGTTTCCGAGATGGCCTGCCTGAGCAGCAGGGCGTTTTCTGGCGGATTTTCAACTGTTGAATCAGCAAAATCGGTGAGAAGAGCGAAGCGGAGGTGTTCATTCTGATTGCCCAGCCAGCATACTTCGAGACTAGTGAGGAGCTGACTGATGCCTGCGTGGCTGGTCAGCATACAGGGGATCACTACCATCGTCGCACAGTCAGCGGGAATCCCCGCTGAAAAATCCATTCGTGGCAAAGGGCGGGGAATGCGAAAACGGGTGGTCGCTTCGCTTAGTAGATCGCTAATTAACTGGCTGACCGCCACAATAAGCGGTAAAGCCAAAAGTATCAGTATCCAGCCCATTCCCTGTTGCGCTGTGGCGTGCAGGATTCCGGCCGTAACGGCTGTCGTCAACAGGCTGAGACTGCCGAGCCATGATAACAAGGGGATTTTGTTGAAACTGTGGCGCAGCCGGATAAGTCCAGGGGTGTCAGCGCAGAGTTGCACTTCCAGCTGCTCGCGGCCTTCACCTGCCAGATAATAACCCACATGATATCCCGGCGTGGCGGGCGCGTTTTCCAGAGAAAGCGCCAGCACCCGGCTGGCAACCTCTGGCTCGCTGAACCGACTGTCTCTGGCCAGAATCTCGATGACATGCCGGTAATGATCCCGGGTATCAAAGTGCATCCGGGAATAGGTAGCGGCCGGGTCAAGACGCAATGTCTGTTCCACAACGCTGATCGTCTCGGCAAAATCGGCCCAGTTTGTTTCGCTCAGCAAACGTAAACCTGCGATGCTGTTGCTGACAGAAAGCTGGCTGGCGGCAAGCTGTTGATTGAAGCGGTGAATGAGAACCTCGGTCGTCACGCCCTGTTCAGCAAGGCGCTGGTCCACCCAGGTCAACGGCAGCGCCAGCGCATTGCCATGACCCTGCAGGCGGCGGACCAGTTCTGCGACAAACGCACTGCTGAGCGGCGGGCGGGCGCGCGCCATGTCGGCCACCACCATGATTAAATCGGCGGGCGTATTCTCCGCACATTCGAAAATCCGCGTGAGCCATGTGTCCGCCAGGCTGCGCTCTTGCTGCGCTTTTACTACTTCGATACTGACACGCCGCAGGTTTTCGATCAGCGACAGACGCAGCATGCCCGGTAAAGCCCAGACCTCGCCTAACGTCAGCGGCGTCACCTGCTGATAGGCGGCGATATAGCTGGTGAGGCTGGCTACGTCCCAGCGTCCGTCTCCGTGGGCGATCGCTTCAGAGGCGATATCGTAAATGCGCGGGCACTGGTGGGGTGAAATCAGGGCGGGGAGACCTTTGCCAAAGCTTTTCGGCAAGTGCTGGCGGACAATACGAATTTGCTCCTCAATCAGGTAATAATTATCAAGAAGCCACTCGCCTGCGGGCATGATACTCGATTTTTTCCCGGCATTGAGCGCATAACAGTTATGGGTGATCACGGCCTCGTTGTCCCCAAGCCGCTTGAGAAGATAGTAAGGCAGTTTGTCCGGCGACAGCTTATGAGTATGCGCCAGTTTCTGGCCGTAACGTTCCATCTGGAGGGCCGAAAACAGTTCTGGCCGCAGACTATTTTCACCGGTCGGGTCGTTGGCCGGGAAGGGTTCCCGTCCAGGGATTTTCGTAAAGGGATGAGCGCGGCTAAACCATGCTCGGGGATTCATTTTCATAGCGTTGCTCTGATGCGACATTAACGCGCAGGAGCAGTTGCGAAATCAGTTCAGAAACGTTCTCTCAGGATGGGCGTGAGGCATCAGGGATTTAACAGCTGCCGGTCTTTATTCAGTATAGAACACGGGGTTTAAGTGGGTCGGTGTATGAAGCTGGCTAGCGTGTCGGGACAAAAATAGCCTTGCATCCAGGGCACAGCATGGCCTGTTTTAAGCGAATCTTAGAGGTGGACTGGGTTGATGATAAGCCACAGACGGGGCAGGTGATTGTGGAGGTCGAGGCACCCCCGATGAACTTCATTGCGTAATCGAGAAAAGACATGATGATTAACCTTTCAATGAATGTGTTTCAGTGTACCACGTATGGCTAAAATTTAATCTGTTTAATGTGCGGCCCTGCCCGGTATGGATGATTTCTGAAGCCGGCCTGGCTACCGCATTGTTTTTAATCTCCTGATTGCCGCCGGGCCGACAGCTCTCTCATCTGCCGTCATCACAAGCAAAAACCATGACATCAGCCGCCGGACGCTGGCGCGGTGTGTGACGTTGTCACGCAAGGCGAGACGGGCCTGGCTGCAATATCAAGACCTGAAACGGCTAAATCTGGCGACACATCAATACGTTGCGGAATCAATTAAAAAGAGATCGCGCTATTTATGGGTGAGATTAGGTGATAAAAGCGGGAGTGGGAGCAGGTTTTGGCGCGCTTAAATGGCGGCAAAGAGCCTGCAACAGGTCATGGGAAACAGGAGTAACCCATTGCTTTTACTGAGAATAGAGGCTTAACGGCAATTGTTTCTTATAAGTACGTAAAAGTTAATGAATTTTTCAGGAAAGGTCGTTATGTTGTCGGCATCACAGTTTTGTTAAGGGTTTAACATGCGCGATAAATACACTGGCCTGCAAATAGGTATCCACTGGCTGGTCTTTTTATTGGTGGTTGGCGCCTATGCCACCATGGAGCTTCGCGGTTTTTTCCCCCGCAGCGACCGTCCGCTCATTAATATGATTCACGTTTCCTGCGGGGTGGCCATTCTCGTGTTGATGGTTGCGCGCCTGCTGGTCCGACTGAAGTCCCCGGCGCCGCCGATTGTACCGAAACCGTCACCGATGATGACCGGTTTTGCCCATCTGGGGCATCTGATTATCTATCTGCTGTTTATCGCCCAGCCGATCGTTGGACTGGTGATGATGTATTACCGTGGCAATCCGTGGTTTGCCTTCGGCCTGACCATGCCGTTTGCGGCGCAAAGTCAGTTTGAGCTGGTGGATACGCTGAAGGGCGTACATAGCCTGCTGGCGAATACCGGTTACTTTATCATCGGCGCGCACGCGCTGGCCGCGCTGCTGCACCACTATCTGTGGAAAGATAATACGCTGCTGCGGATGATGCCACGTAAGCGCTAATCACTCCCGATCTCCTGACCCCGCCGCCGAGCGGGGTTTTTTTATTCCTTCCGCTGCCGGTTGTGGTAGATCTGATACGGACTGAGGAAAAAGGAGTCCAATATGAAAGTCAGACTTGCCGTGCCGGATGAGGCACCTGCGCTATGGAACATCCGCAATCAGGCCATTCGCAACGGCTGTCGTGAGAGCTACGCAGCCGCGGTCCTCGAGGCCTGGACGCCGGATACGATGCCGGAAGGGTATCGCCATGCGGTGCGCGACAATCCCTTTTTTGTCGTTGAGGAAGAGAGCGGGCGCCCGGTGGCGACCGGCTTTCTTGATCTCCGCGCGGCCAGTGTGGAAGCCATCTTTACGTTGCCCGAATGGGGCGGAAAAGGTTGCGCCGGAATGATTTTGACGACCATTATCGCCGAAGCGCGGCGGCGGAATCTCCCGCGCCTGACGCTGGAAGCGACGCCGAATGCGGCCGGGTTTTATCTGCGCCATGGTTTTGTCGCCGTGCGCGAAAAGCTGCTGCCGTCAAAGCTGGCGAAGGCGGATTTACGCTGCGTGGAAATGGCGCTCCGGCTCAGCTAACCGCCACGGCTCGCCGCCGTGCTACGGTATAAAGCGGCGTTTCAGTTTGCCACTTTGCTTAATAAAATATAGTATACCCCCCTATACAATATTGAGGGCGTCATCGTGCCACATTCACCTGAAGACAAAAAACGCGCGCTCAGCCGCGTACGTCGCATTCGCGGGCAGGTTGAAGCCCTGGAAAGGGCGCTGGAGTCCGGCGAGTCCTGCATGTCGATTTTGCAGCAGATTGCCTCCATCCGCGGGGCGACCAACGGCCTGATGGGTGAAATGGTAGAAATCCACCTTCAGGACGAGCTGGTCAGCGGCGAAACAACCCCGGATCAGCGAGCGGCCAGAATGGCGGAAGTCGGTCATCTGCTACGATCTTATTTAAAATAAATCATCACGAAGGAAGAGACGGTTATGAAATCACGTGCAGCTGTCGCGTTTGGCCCCGGCCAGCCGCTGAAGATTGTTGAAATTGATGTTGCTCCGCCGAAAAAAGGCGAAGTGCTGGTCAAAATTACCCACACCGGTGTCTGCCATACCGACGCGTTTACGCTCTCCGGTGACGATCCGGAAGGGGTGTTCCCGGCCGTGCTGGGTCATGAAGGCGGCGGTATCGTGGTCGAAGTTGGCGAAGGCGTCACCAGCCTGCAGCCTGGCGATCACGTTATCCCGCTGTATACCGCAGAGTGCCGCGAGTGCAAATTCTGTAAATCCGGTAAAACTAACCTCTGCCAGGCAGTACGTGCCACCCAGGGGAAAGGTCTGATGCCGGATGGCACCACCCGTTTCTCCTATAACGGCGAGCCGGTTTACCACTATATGGGCACCAGCACCTTCAGCGAATACACCGTGGTAGCCGAAATTTCACTGGCGAAGGTGAACCCGCAGGCGCCGCTGGATAAAGTCTGTCTGCTGGGCTGCGGCGTGACCACCGGTATCGGTGCCGTTCACAATACCGCGAAGGTCAAAGAGGGCGATACCGTGGCGGTCTTCGGCCTCGGCGGGATTGGTCTGGCGGTTATCCAGGGGGCGGTGCAGGCGAAAGCCGGACGCATTCTGGCGGTTGATACCAACCCGGAAAAATTCACCCTCGCCAAAGAGATGGGGGCGACCGATTTTATCAACCCGAATGATTATGATAAGCCGGTTCAGGATGTGATCGTTGAGCTCACCGATGGCGGCGTGGACTTCAGCTTCGAATGTATTGGCAACGTCAACGTGATGCGTGCGGCACTCGAGTGCTGCCATAAAGGCTGGGGCGAAAGCGTGATTATCGGCGTGGCCGGTGCGGGCCAGGAGATCAAAACCCGTCCGTTCCAGCTGGTGACCGGGCGCGTATGGCGCGGTTCGGCATTCGGTGGAGTGAAAGGGCGTACCCAGCTGCCGGGTATGGTTGAAGACGCGATGGCCGGTAAAATCGACCTCGATCCGTTTATCACCCACCGCCTGCCGCTGGAGCAGATTAACGAAGCTTTTGATTTGATGCATGAGGGGAAATCGATTCGGACCGTCATTCATTTCGGCGAGAATTGATTTTCAGACCAAAAATAACCCGGGCTTGCCCGGGTTATTGCTAAAGAGTGGTGACTCTCACCGCAGATTTTCCTACCCGTGTCGCCACCGCTGCCGTTCGCGATGCCTCCATCCAGGACCCTTAGGGTGGTGATAAAATGGTTTAGCGAATGCGCGGGTTTCGTCGGGTGGCGCCTGGCCCGACCGACAAAGCGCTGTTTCCGGCAGACCTGCGCAGGCGTTGCTCCCGGCAGGCCCACGCAAGCGTAGCGCCGCCGGGCACATTGCCCAGGCTCGCACATTGCCAGTAAACAGGGCCCCGTTTGGGGCCCTGACGCTTACTTCTGTTCCGGTAACGCGTAGGCGATGATGTAATCGCCGCGATCCGGAGACTGACGAGCGCCGCCGGCGTTGATGATAATGTACTGTTTGCCGGTTTTCGGCGAAACGTAGGTCATCGGGCCGGACTGACTGCCGACCGGCAGACGAGATTTCCAGATCTCCTTACCGTTGGCGGTATCAAACGCGCGCAGGTAGAAGTCCTGAGTCCCGGCGAAGAACAGCAGACCGGACTGGGTCGACAGCGATGCGCCCAGCGTCGGCATCCCGATGGGGATAGGCATATGCATGCGAATACCCAGCGGGCCAGTATCTTCAACGGTCCCTACCGGCACCTGCCACACCAGTTTACCGCTCTTCAGATCCACCGCGGACATGGTACCGAACGGCGGTTTCTGGCACGGAATACCCAGCGGCGACAGGAAGCGTTCACGCATTGCGCCGAACGGCGTCCCTTCCATCGGCACAATCCCCATCTCGATGCCGCTGGCATCTTTGGCGACTTTTTCACGCGGAACCATATAGTTTGCCAGGCCAAGGCGCATATCGTTGACGAACATCAGGCTGTTGTTCGGATCCACCGAGACGCTGCCCCAGTTCATGCCGCCCAGCGAACCCGGATACTGCAGCGAGCGGTCTTCGCCCGGCGGGGTGAAGATACCCTGATGGCGCATGGCTTTGAAGGCGATTCGGCACATCAGCAGGTCCACCGGCGTCGCCCCCCACATATCCGACTCTTTCAGCGTGTCATTGCCAATCATTGGCATGCCCACGGAGTAGGGCTGCGTCGGAGAGTAACGTTCGCCTTTAATCGTCCCGGCCGGAACCGGACGCTCTTCCACTTTCGCTACCGGTTCCCCGGTCGCGCGGTTGAGCATAAAGATCATCCCCTGCTTGCTGGTCTGCACCAGCACCGGCGTGGTGCCGCCTTTCCCGTCGGGAAGGTCGTACAGCAGCGGTTGTGACGGCAGGTCGAAGTCCCACAGATCGTGGTGGGTGGTCTGGTAGTGCCAGCGTACCTGGCCGGTCGTGGCATCAACGGCGACGATCGAGGAGCTGTATTTGTCATCCAGCGCGGTTCGTTCACCGCCGAAGAAGTCCGGGGTGGCGTTGCCGGTTGGCAGATAGATCAGGTTCAGCTTCGCGTCATAGGACATCGCCGACCAGACGTTTGGCGTGCCGCGGGTGTAGGTCTGGCCTTCCGGCGGCAGGCCGGTCAGGCCCGGATTACCCGGATCCCACGCCCAGGCCAGTTTACCGGTGTGGACATCGTAGGCGCGGACCACGCCGGGAGGCTCGCCGGTGGAGAAGTTATCCGCCACGCGGCCGCCGACAACGACGACGTTACCGGCAACCAGCGGGGTGGAGGTTTGCTGATAGTAGCCCGGTTTGATTTCACCCATTCCGACGCTCAGATCGACGATACCGCGATCGCCGAAAGTCTCACAGGTTTTGCCGGTATCGGCGTCAATCGCGATCAGACGGGCATCGGTGGTCGGCAGGAACAGACGGCGGGCGCAGGCGGCAGGCTGAACGTCACCTGCAGCGGCGGCCTGGGCCTGGCTGTCTTCGTAATAGCCGAGGCCGCGGCAGCGCTGCCAGTTTGGCGCGGTGGCTTTTGAATCATAGCGCCACTTTTCCTTTCCGCTATCGACATCCAGCGCCAGCACTTTGCTGTACGGCGTACAGACATACAGCGTATCGCCGATTTGCAGCGGGGTGTTCTGGTCTTCCGCGCCGGAACCGTTGCTTTGCGGGATATCGCCGGTATGGGCGACCCAGGCAACCTGCAGCTGGTTGACGTTCTGTTTGTTAATCTGGTCGAGGGCGGCGAAGCGGTCGCCGTGGGTGGTGTTACCCCAGTGCTCCCAGTTCTTCTGCTGTTCACCCGGGGCAACCGGTTTTACCGGTACGGCTTCCGTAGCGCTGACCAGCGGCTGTGATTTGAACATCCAGCCAAAGCTGGCGGCCAGCACCACGGCCAGCACCGCGGCCAGGCCAAACGCCGGGCCTTTCTTCGCCGGCGGGGCCGAAAGATAGGGCCAGACCAGCGCCGAGAGCAGCGCCAGCGCGCCGAACGCGAACAGGCGCGAGAACAGCGGCCAGTAGGTCCAGCCGGCATCGCCGATCGCCCAGACCACAGAGGCGATGAACGCGATGGCATACAGCACAATACCGGCGCGACGATTGCGGAAGATAAGCACGGCGGCGATAACCATCACCAGACCCATGATTGCGAAATAGAGGGTACCGCCCAGCGTGGCGAGCTTGACCCCAAGAATACCGATAGCCAGGCCGATGATGAGCATCAGCCCGGCGAGAAGCCACTGCAGGATCCGGGGGAATCCTCGCGGCACGTTGCCAGTTGCCATTTTGTCTCCTTAAACCATCCGTTCTCAGATGCGAACCAAATGAATCAAAAAATACAGGGGTGCTTTTGAGTGAAGTGGAATACGCCTTCATGTTGGCGGTATTTACAAGTTACGTTGATTTCGAATGAACCATTTGGTGAAATCGCGACAATGATAAATCTGTTAATGAAGTTTGCGCAATTGTTAATAAACAATTTCGCATTAATTGATTAGCACGCTGATTTTTCCGCCGGGCTACGGCGGCCAAAAGCCTGGCGGCGGGCGGGTGAGAAGGGGCTGGGAAGGGCCGGACAGGGCGTCAGATGCCGTATCCGGCGTTCATTACGCCGGCATGGATTTGCGAATGGCGCTGAGTAAAGTTTGTGCGCCGGAGGAGAATGTGGCATCGACGCGCGTCAAAATGCCGATCGGTTCGCCCGCACCCTGGGTGGGTACCGGCAGAGCGGTCAGCAGCCCGCGGCGCAGGTCGTCTTTGACCGCGCCGGAAGGGACGAACCAGATGTAGTCATAATCCACGGTCAGCTGACGCGAGAGCGACGCGGAGAGGGTTTCGATACAGCCGGCGGGAATTTTACACCCCTGGCTTTGCAGCAGCGTTTCCGCATTCTGCCGCGGAATGGTGCCTTTAGGGGAGACGACGACCGGCCACTCCATCACCCGACTGAGGGTCACGGTTTCCTGCAATAGCGGATGACCGGGACGTACCACCAGCTTCAGAGATTCGAGGAACAGCAGCTCGTAGTTGAGGCCACTCATCAGCTCCGGGTCAGACATGCGGCCGATCCCAATATCGATTTCTCCCGATTTTAAGCCCGCCAACAGCATGGTGTTGTTCATGGTCGCGACCTGCAGGGTGATATCTTTCTGCTGCTTGTGAAACTGGCCGATGACGGTGGGTAAAATGCCTAAGGCGGCGGTCGGGAGTGCGCCGATACGCACCACATCGTTATTCAGCCCCTCTTTACGGTTAAGCGCCTGGCCTGCCGTATTCAGCGCGTCGAGGACCTTAACCGCATGGGTGAGAAACTGTTCGCCGACCAGCGTCAGCTGAGCGCCCAGCCGCCCGCGTTCAAACAGTCGCGTACCGGTCAACTGCTCCAGCTCATTGAGCGTTTTTGATAAGGCAGGTTGGCTTAGATTAAGTGTTTCAGCCGCACGCCCCAGCGTTCCCTGTTGAGCGACGGCCACGAAAGTGTGTAGATGGCGCAAACGAATGCGCTGACTAAAAAGACCATTTTTTTCCATAGTTGATGTTAAAAACAGAGCGCAGTGGGTGACAAGCGAAGTTATTGAAATTTGATAACCTGATAGCAAAATATTATTAACATTTCACTCTCTTGTATTACAAATTTTTTATTTTGATGAAAAAACAGACGCCCCGAACCCGGTCGGGGCAAAATCAGACGGAAAGTTACTCAGATATCAAAGAAGACGGTTTCGTTCTCACCCTGCAGGTGAATATCAAAACGGTAGACAATTTCACTGCCGCGCACTTCGCGTTGGGCAATCAACGTCTGGCGACGCACCTCCCACTCAATCAGATTCAGCACCGGATCGGCCTGGTTCGCCTCCTGCTCGTCGGAAAAGTACATCCGCGTGTTGAGACCAATATTGATGCCTCGCGCCACCACCCATAAATTGACGTGCGGCGCCATCATCCGGCCATCGCGACCGACGACGGCTCCCGGTTTGATGGTCTCAAAGCGCCAGATGCCGGAGGTAAAGTCCGAACAACTGCGACCCCAGCCGCGAAAGCCCGGATCGAGCTTTTTATGTAGCTGACGATCGTCGGGGTGGTGATAGCGCCCGGCGGCATTGGCCTGCCAGAGTTCCAGCAGCACGTCACGCACCGGCGTTCCGGAACCATCGATCACCCGACCTTCGATAGTAATGCGTTCACCTTCGGTGTCCGGCGTAGTGAGCTGCGGGCCGAAGTTCTTTTCAAAGATATGAAAGCCGGCGGCGTCGGGTGCGAGGCCGATATGCACATAGGGGCCGGCGGTCTGCGAGGCGGTTTCGGCTAAATAGTCTTTCATCGGGCGGCCCCCTGGGTGCGATTTTCAAACAGCGTGGCGCGATGGCCGCGCAGCACAAGATCAAAGCGATAGGCGAGGCAATCCAGCGGTACGGCGGCATGGGTGTCGAGTTCGGCAATCAGCGTGCGAACCGCCTCGTCGTTATTAATGGTTTTGACGATCGGACACTGTTTAATTAGCGGGTCGCCCTCGAAATACATTTGCGTAATCAGGCGCTGCGCCCACGCATCCCCGGAGAGGGAAAAGTGAATATGCGCCGGGCGCCAGTCGCTGACCTGATTACGCCACGGATAGGGGCCTGGCTTAATGGTGCGGAAGCAGTAATAGCCGTTTTCATCCGTCAGTATCCGGCCGCAGCCGCCGAAATTGGGGTCGATGGGCGCCAGATACTGATCCTTTTTATGTCGATAGCGGCCGCCGGCGTTGGCCTGCCACACCTCGACCAGCGTGTTTTTCATCGGGCGGCCGAAGCCGTCGCGCACGTAGCCGTGGACAATAATACGCTCGCCAATAGGCAGACCTTCTTTGGCGTAATTAAGGATCAGGTCATTATCCAGCGGGCCGAGATCGTCGTGGCCGAATACCGGGCCGGTAATTTCGGACAGGGAATTCTGTAATGAGATCAGCGCATTGCGCGGTGAGCGCAGGACGCTGGTTTTGTAGCCCGGGGCATAGGCGGGCGGGTGACTGCTGTAGTCGCGATGCACAACCTCGCGCGGTGACCATTTATCATTCATAGGGTAGTGGCTCCGTTTTTATCGGTAGAGGGCTTTTTATTGTCATATCGCCAGAAACAGTGTGTGTAAATGCTTTGTTAATTTAAAGTGAAATTAACGGTCGTTTTGCATAACCCACGGTTATGCTCAGAATGGCATGGAGGACAGAGGCAGGTTATCCGCATCACAATTTGTAAATTCTTCCCGCCGTTGCCACGGGCCTTTTCTACACTCCAGGAAGTATTCACTGGAGGTAAGGCATCATGGCGAACACCATCACGGCTGATGAGATTCGGGAAAACTTTTCGCAGGCAATGTCGGTGATGTACCAGCAGGAAGTTCCACAGTACGGGACGTTACTGGAGCTGGTGGCTGACGTTAATCTGGCGGTGCTGGAGCATCATCCTAAACTACATGAGCAACTGGCGAATGCCGATGAGCTATCGCGACTCAATGTCGAGCGCCACGGCGCGATCCGCGTTGGCACGGCGGAGGAACTGGCGACGCTGCGGCGTATGTTTGCCATTATGGGGATGTTCCCCGTCAGCTATTACGACCTGTCGCAGGCCGGCGTGCCGGTGCACTCCACCGCGTTTCGTCCGATTGATGACGCGGCGCTGGCGCGCAATCCGTTTCGTATTTTTACCTCGCTGCTGCGTCTGGAACTGATTGCCAACGTTGAGCTGCGCCAGCGTGCGGCGGCGATCCTCGCCCGGCGCGATATTTTTACTCCCCGCTGTCGCGAGCTCATCGCTGTGCACGAAGAACAGGGGCATTTTTCATCGACGCAGGCCCGGGAATTTGTTCGCGAAGCGCTGGAGACGTTTCGTTGGCACAGTCACGCAACGGTGGACGCCGACACCTATCATGCGCTGCATAATGAGCACCGGCTGATTGCCGATGTGGTCTGCTTCCCCGGCTGCCATATCAACCACCTGACGCCGCGCACGCTGGATATCGACCGGGTTCAGGCGCTGATGCCGGAGTGCGGGATTGTGCCGAAGGCTTTGATTGAAGGGCCGCCGCGCCGCGAGGTGCCGATTCTGCTGCGCCAGACCAGTTTTAAGGCCCTCGAAGAACCGGTGGTCTTTGCCGGGGAGCACCAGGGGACCCACAGCGCGCGTTTTGGCGAGATAGAGCAGCGCGGGATTGCGCTGACGCCGAAAGGCCGGGCGCTGTACGATCGCTTGTTGAACGAAGCGGGCGTGGGTAAAGACAACCTCAACCATCAGCGTCATCTCCAGGAGGTGTTCAGCCAGTTCCCGGACAGCGAATTCCTGCTGCGCCAGCAGGGGCTGGCATGGTTCCGCTATCGTCTGACCCCCGCCGGGGAAGCCCATCGTCATGCCTTTGGCCCCGGCGACGATCCGCAGCCGTTGATCGAACGCGGCTGGGTGGTGGCGCAACCGATTATTTATGAAGATTTTTTACCGGTGAGCGCGGCAGGGATTTTCCAGTCAAATCTCGGCAATGAAATTCAGGCCCGCAGCCATGGCAATGCCAGCCGTGACGCCTTTGAAACGGCGCTGGGTTGCCCGGTGCTGGACGAGTTTACTCTCTATCAACAGGCGGAGGAGCGCAGTAAACGTCGTTGCGGTCTGCTCTGAAACCGGTACTCTGCTGACATGAATCATTGAGGACAGTCAGTAAAAGGAAGCAGGTCATGCAGAACCCGTCTACCCCACTGGTCAAAACCCGGCAGGGGACGTTATCCGGCATCACTGAACAGGGTATTCATCTCTGGCGCGGCATTCCCTTTGCCGCGCCGCCGGTCGGCGAGCTCCGCTGGCGCGCGCCGCAACCGCCCGCGCGCTGGCAGGGCGTCCGCCAGGCCGACACCTTCTCCGCCGCCAGCTGGCAAGATATTGAGTACTGCCGCGAACTGGGCGGCGGCGATCCCGGGCGCTTCTCAGAAGATTGTCTCTACCTTAACGTCTGGGCACCCGCCGGACGTACTCAGCCGCTGCCGGTTATGGTCTGGCTGCACGGCGGCGGGTTTACCATTGGCGCCGGCAGCCTGCCGCCTTACGATGGCAAAGCGCTGGCGGCCCGCGACGTGGTGGTGGTGACCGTCAACTATCGGCTGGGGCATCTGGGGTTCTTCGCCCATCCGGCGCTGGAAGGGGAAGACGGCGAACGGGTCTATAATTTCGCCCTCCTTGACCAAATCGCCGCGCTGCAATGGGTGCAGGATAATATTCACGCCTTTGGCGGCGACGCCACCAACGTTACCCTGTTTGGCGAATCGGCCGGGGCGCGCAGCGTGCTCTCGCTGATGGTATCGCCAAAATCCCGCGGACTGTTCCATAAGGCCATCATCCAGAGCGGCTATACGCTGCCGGATCTGCCGCGAGAAAAAGCGCTGGAGAAAGGGCGTTTGCTGGCGGAACACTTCTCGCTGCCGGAGGCCAGCGCCGCACAGCTGCGGGCGATTCCGGCGGAGGCGTTCTGGTCGCTGACCGCGCCGCTGAATACCGGACCGGCGCCGATCGTCGGCGATGCGGTGTTACCGCAGCCGATGCTGGAGGCTTTTTTCGCCGGCCGTCAGCACCCGATGCCGGTCATGGTTGGCTCTAACAGCGACGAGGCCAGCGTGATGGCGGTCTTCGGCGTCGATATCGCCGGGCAGATCCAAAAACTGCGCCGCGAGCGGCGATTTGGCCTCGGACTGATCAAACTCCTCTATCCTGGCGTGAAAGGGGATGAGAATCTGGGACGCGAAGTGTGCCGCGATATGGCCTTCACCACGCTGGGCTATGTGGTGATGCAGGCCCAGCAGCGGGTAGGACAGCCGTGCTGGCGCTACTGGTTTGACTACGTTCCCCGGGCCGCCGATGAAACCTGCCCGCACGGGGCGTGGCACGGCGATGAAGTGCCTTATGTGTTTGACACGCTCACCCTGGCCGAGCCGGTGCGTACCTACGCCGGCGAGGAGGACCGTGCGTTTGCCGCCCAGGTCGCCGATTACTGGGTGAACTTCGCCCGCCTTGCCGGGCATCGCTGTAGCGAACTGCCGGGAGCAGTACGCTGGCCCGCCAGCCTGCGCGGGCGCGATCGCCTGCTGCGCATCGGGCTCCATAAACGGGTCGGGTTTAAGCTGGAAAACCGCTTTATGCGCGCCCGGCTGGCGCTGTTTCGCCGGGTCATGCGCCACCACGTTACGCTGGATTAACCAGCTCCTCCCGAAACCGCGCCAGACCGTCGGCTTTACTCTGCGAACTGCGGACCACCAGCCGATAGCTGGCGCCGGTTTTCACGCTGAGGGTGAAAGGGCGCACCAGGCGGCCGGCGCGGACATCTTCAGCCACCAGGGTGGCGTCAGCCATGGCGACGCCCAGCCCCTGCATGGCGGCGGTGATCGCCAGATCCATGGTGTCGAAGTGCTGATTTTTGCGCATCAGTAGCGGGGCATCGGGTGAGAATGCCGCCAGCCATAGCGACCAGTCGGTCTTATCCCGGGTCGGGTGCAAAAACGTGACGTCATTGAGCATGTTGTCCCGCGCAAGGGCACCGTTACAGACCGGCGTCAGCGCCTCTTCAAACAGCAGATCGCCGACGCTGTGGTGAGTTCCGAAGACGATGGCGGCGTCATAGGGTTCGGTCCTGAAATTGACGCCATGTTCCGTGGTGGTGGTCAGGGCGATTTGCAGTTCCGGGTGACGTTGCTCAATAGCCACCAGCCGGGGAACCAGCCAGCGAATGGCGCAGGTCGGCGCCTTCAGACGCACCACGGTCTGCTGCTGACGAGCCTGCTCGGCCACCGCGATCAGACGGCCAAATGCCGACTGGAGCTCCGGGTAGAGGGCGCTGCCCTGCGGTGAAAGATGCAGTCCGCGCGCGTGGCGGGCAAAAAGCGGGAAACCAAACCACGCCTCCAGCGCCGCAATCTGGCGGCTGACGGCGCCCTGAGTCAGGCAGAGTTCGCGCGCGGCATGGGTTAAGTTAAGGTGTCTGGCGGTGACCAGAAAGGTTTCCACGGCATGAAAAGGCAGGGCGCTTCGCGACATCTCATCTCCAGCTATGCATTTTGATCATGGACAGTATGCCCACTTTGTTCAGCGAATGGGACACTGCGTTCCACTTTTGCCGGCTAATCCTCAGGCCACGAGTAAACTATGATCTGCCTGTAGAGTAAACATCTGCCGGTGCGGGAAGGCTGGCGGGGATAACCTGATGTTTAAATGAGGAGTCAAGCATGGCAAAACCCTACGTACGTCTGGATAAGAGCGAGGCGGCGGTGCTGCTGGTGGATCATCAGGCAGGACTGTTATCTCTGGTTCGCGACATCGACCCGGATAAATTCAAGAACAACGTGCTGGCGCTGGGGGATATGGCGAAATATTTCGGCCTGCCGACCATCCTGACCACCAGCTTTGAGAACGGCCCCAACGGCCCGCTGGTGCCGGAACTAAAAGCGCAGTTCCCGGACGCGCCCTATATTGCGCGTCCGGGAAATATCAATGCCTGGGATAACGAAGATTTCGTCAATGCGGTGAAGGCCACGGGGAAAAAGCAGCTGATTATCGCCGGGGTGGTGACCGAGGTCTGCGTGGCGTTTCCGGCGCTGTCGGCGATTGAAGAGGGATATGAGGTCTTCGTGATCACCGATGCATCCGGCACCTTTAACCCGATTACCCGCGATGCTGCCTGGGATCGCATGTCACAGGCCGGCGTGCAGCTGATGTCGTGGTTTGGCGCCGCGTGTGAGCTACATCGCGACTGGCGCAATGATGTTGAGGGACTGGCAACGCTGTTTTCCAACCATATTCCCGATTACCGCAATCTGATGACCAGCTTTAACACCTTAACCCGCAAGTAGTTTTCCGCTCCGGCCAGCCTGGGCTGGCCGTCTCTTTTCTCGAGGCATGATCAGAATGCATGGCTACTATGATAACAATTCGGTTGTCGCCGGGTAGCGCATTGGATTGAATGGTTATGCAAATAAAATGAGAAAGGATTAACTATGAGTCTCAGTTCCCCGGTGACGACGCGCTCCAAACTGCCGGATGTCGGCACGACAATTTTTACCGTGATCGGTCAACTTTCCGCTCAGCATAATGCCATCAACCTTTCTCAGGGCGCGCCGAATTTTGCCTGCGATGCCCGGCTGGTTGCCGGGGTCACGCGGGCGATGGCGGAGGGGCATAACCAGTATGCGCCGATGACCGGCCTGCCCGCGCTGAAGGAGCGAATTGCCGGGAAAGTTGCGGCCCTGTACGGTACGCGTTATGACGTAGACCACGAAGTCCTGATTACCGCCAGCGCCAGCCAGGGGATCTACTCGGCTATCGGTGGGCTGGTGCATCCGGGCGATGAAGTTATCTACTTCGAACCCTCTTTTGACAGCTATGCGCCGATTGTCCGCTTGCAGGGGGCGACGCCGGTGGCCATTAAGCTGACGGTGCCTGATTTTAACGTTAACTGGGATGAAGTTCGCGCCGCCATCACCCCGCGGACGCGGATGATTATTGTTAATACGCCGCATAACCCCAGCGGCCAGGTATTTTCCCGTGCAGATTTAGACCAGCTGGCGGCGTTGACGCGCCATACCGATATCGTGATTTTGTCGGACGAGGTGTATGAGCACGTGGTTTTTGACGGTGAACACCACCATGGGATGGCGACCCATCCCCAGCTGGCTGAGCGCAGCGTCATCATCTCATCGTTCGGCAAGACCTACCACGTGACCGGCTGGCGCGTGGGCTACTGCGTTGCGCCGGCGGCGCTGATGGACGAGATCTGCAAGGTTCACCAGTTCCTGATGTTCTCTGCCGACACGCCGATGCAATATGCCTTTGCTGAGCATATGACCGATCCCCAGTCCTGGCTTTCGCTGGCACCATTCTACCAGCAGAAGCGGGATTTACTCCGCCAGCTGCTGGCTGACTCACCGTTCCGCCTGTTGCCGAGCGCCGGCTCTTTCTTCATGCTGGCGGACTACAGCCATTTCAGCGACGAAAGCGACAGCGAAATGGTGAAGCGGCTGATAACCGACTACGGCGTAGCGACGATCCCGCTGTCGGCGTTTTATACGGATGGTACTGATAACAAACTGATTCGCCTCTCTTTTGCTAAAGATGAAGCCACATTGCGGGCCGGTGCGCAGGCACTGTGTCACGTTAAGCCGCGTTAAGGAGCCCCACGATGAAGATGAAAATAACAGCCCTTACCCTTGCTTTAGGGATGATGTGCACCTTCTCTGCGTTTGCCGCCGGCGAACTGCGCTACGGCGTAGAAGCGGAATACCCGCCGTTTGAAAGTCGCAATACGGCAGGGGAGCTGGAGGGTTTTGATATCGACCTCGGCAACGCCATCTGCAAGGCGGCCCAGCTGAAATGCAGCTGGGTGGAAACCTCGTTTGATGCGCTGATCCCGGGGCTGGTGGCGAAGAAGTTCGACGCCATTAACTCGGCGATGAATATCACCGAACAGCGGCGCAAAAGCATTGATTTCACCCAGCCGATTTATCGCATTCCCTCGCAGCTGGTCGGTAAAGCCGATAGCGGCATGGAGACCACCCCGGAAGGCCTGAAAGGCAAAACCATCGGCGTGCTGCAAGGTTCGATTCAGGAAACCTTTGCCAAAGAGCACTGGGAGAAGCATGGCGTGACGGTGGTCTCCTATAAAGATCAAAATATGGCGTGGGCAGATCTGCTGAATGGCCGTATCGATGCTTCGCTGGTGATGTCTGCCGCCGGGCAGGCCGGTTTCCTCAGCAAGCCGCAGGGCAAAGGCTTTGGCTTTATCGGCAAACCGGTGGCTGACGATACTATTCTCGGCAGCGGGATCGGCTACGGCCTGCGCAAAGGCGACGAGGCGAGCAAAAAACAGCTCGATGCGGCAATCGACAAGGTTCGCGCTGACGGCACCATCACCCGTCTGGCGGCCAAATACTTCCCGGGTATCGACGTCAGCGTCAAATAACCCGTCTGCCTCCGCAGGGCAAACCTGCGGAGGGATTCAGTCTGCTCCGATGGCGAGAATTTTTTCACGCTTTTTCTGTCGCCAACAATTGGATTATCAATCGTTTTTGTCTAGAGTGGGCGAAATTCACGACGCATCTGTTTGTCGCGTTGTCGACCAATTGGCATAACAGAAGGACGCTTTCTCAGGCATGAATCGCAGACGTTTTCTCAAATCTTCCATGGCTGTTGCCGCCGTATGCGGAACATCAGGAGTCGCTTCACTTTTTTCTAACGCCGCGCTTGCCGAGGAATCGGGCATTGCTGATGGGATGACGCGCCGTTTTGACTTTACCGTTTTGCAATCGATGGCCCACGATCTGTCGCGTCAGCCGTGGGGCGGCGCCCCGCGCGACCTGCCGCCCACGCTGGCCAATCTGACTCCGCAGGCCTACAACAGCATTCAGTACGATGCGGGACATTCGCTGTGGAATAACATCGACGACCGCAAGCTGGACATCCAGTTTTTCCACGTCGGCATGGGTTTTCGCCGCCGCGTGCGCATGTTCTCGCTGGATTCGCAAACTCAGCAGGCGCGGGAGATTCACTTCCGTCCGGAACTGTTTAACTACAATAACGCCGGCGTAGACACCAAACAGCTGGTAGGGCAAACCGACCTCGGTTTTGCCGGTTTCCGCGCGTTTAAAGCGCCGGAGCTGGCGCGTCGCGATATCGTGGCGTTCCTCGGCGCGAGCTACTTCCGCGCGGTGGACAGCACCTACCAGTACGGGCTCTCCGCCCGCGGTCTGGCGGTGGATACCTTTACCGACACCCCGGAAGAGTTCCCGGACTTTACCTCGTTCTGGTTTGAAACCGTCAAGCCGGGCGCCACCGTCTTTACCGTTTACGCGCTGCTCGACAGCCCGAGCGTCACCGGCGCCTATAAATTTGTGATCAACTGCCAGGAGACGCAGGTGATTATGGATGTGGAAAACCACATCTACGCCCGCAAAGATATCAAACAGCTGGGTATCGCGCCGATGACCAGTATGTTCAGCTGCGGCAACAACGAGCGCCGGATGTGCGACACCATCCACCCGCAAATTCACGACTCCGACCGCCTCGCCATGTGGCTCGGTAACGGCGAGTGGGTCTGTCGCCCGCTGAACAACCCGCAAAAACTGCAGTTCAACGCCTTCCAGGACAAGAACCCGCGCGGCTTTGGTCTGCTGCAGCTTGACCGCGATTTCAGCCATTACCAGGACATCATGGGCTGGTACAATAAGCGTCCGAGTCTGTGGGTCGAGCCGCGTAACCAGTGGGGCAAAGGGGCCGTCAGCCTGATGGAGATCCCCACCACCGGTGAGACGCTGGATAACATCGTCTGCTTCTGGCAGCCGGAAAAAGCGATCAAGGCCGGTGATGAGCTGGACTTTAGCTATCGCCTGTACTGGAGCGCACAGCCGCCGGTGCGTTCTCCGCTGGCTCGCGTGATGGCCACCCGCACCGGAATGGGCGGTTTCCCGGAAGGCTGGGCGCCGGGCGAACACTATCCGGACAAATGGGCGCGCCGCTTTGCCATTGATTTCGTCGGTGGCGACCTGAAGGCCGCTGCGCCAAAAGGCATCGAACCGGTGATTACCCTGTCTAACGGTGAAGCGAAGCAGATCGAGATTCTGTACGTTGAGCCGTTCGATGGCTATCGCATCCAGTTTGACTGGTACCCGACCAACGATTCCACCGACCCGGTGGAAATGCGCATGTTCCTGCGCTGCCAGGGCGAGGCCATCAGTGAGACCTGGCTGTATCAGTATTTCCCGCCGGCTCCGGATAAACGCAACTACGTTGATGACCGGGTCATGAAGTAACCGTCGCGGTTGCCCGTCTGCGTGCCGTGGACGGGTTTTCCCGCAGTGAGAGATAGTCATGTCCGCAGAAAAGATCCCCGTTCCTGAAATAATCCCGGTGTCCGGGCAACTGACGCTGCGCGCGGTGGATGAGCGCTACGTTACCGACTTACACCAGCTGGTGGAGAAGAATAAACACTGGCTACAGCATTCGCTCAGCTGGCCCGCCGCGGTTGACAGTGAAGATGAAACCCGTCGCCACGTACAGGGGAACGTCATGCTGCACCAGCGCGGTTACGCTAAAATGTTTTTACTGTTTTTGCGCGACGAGATGGTGGGTGTGCTGTCGTTCAACCAGATTGAACCGCTGAATAAAACGGGTTATATCGGCTACTGGATTGATGAACATCACCAGGGACAAGGGCTGCTTTCCCAGGCGCTGCAGGCGTTTATGCACTACTACGCTCGCCGCGGCGAAGTCCGGCGCTTCGTGATTAAATGTCGGGTGGCTAACCACAAGAGTAACCAGGTGGCGCTGCGCAATGGCTTTACCCTCGAAGGCTGTCTGAAACAGGCCGAGTACCTGAACGGCGCTTATGACGATCAGAATATCTACGGGCGGATTATCGATAGCCCCGCGTCCTGATAATGATAATAAGGTATCCCGGCGTGCGGCGTCATGCCTGGGCCGGAATACCGCGCTACAGCGATCCCAGCAGCGGCGTGCGGGTAATCTGCTGCGCGCCGTTGATCACTTTGCGGCCGCGCAGATGAATCGCATCGCCGTTCAGCGCCTCAATCCGCGCGTTGTCGGTAATTTCAACCCGATGTTCGATCACCACATCGCCACTGATGTGGGCGTGGCCTTGCACCAGCACGTCGTCATCCAGCAGGATCGGGCCGCCGCATAGCCGGGCGTGGCCGCCCACCATCACCCGATGTTTAAGCACGCAGTTGCCCTCAACCACGGCATTTTCTGCCACCTGCGAACTGTAGCGTAGCGTCGGTATCGCATCCTCAGCGCGTCCGGCAATCAGCCGCGCATGGTCGTAGACTCTGGCGTTATCGCAGACCCAGACATCGTTTTCTTCGTTGCCTTCCAGCCGGGCATAGTCAAATATCTCCGCCCGATGCTCAACAAAGGCGTGCTCCACGAAGGCATCACCGTAAATCTGCGCCTGATGAACGATGCGTGAGGCGCTGACCGTCGCCCGCTGGTAGATTTGCAAAAATTTGTCGCGGTCGGCGGTCAATCCCTGGGCGGCGATAATCAGGCAGTGGGGGAGAATGCGCGCCCGGTCGGCGAGGCGGCAGAAGCCGCGAACGCGGGAATCCTGAAGCGTGACATTGTCACAGATGAGGGCGTGATGGCTGATGGTACCGCTGTCGATCCATGCATCATCGCGGATGATCGCGAAGTGGCTGACGATGCAGGTCCCCGTCAGCCGCGCATTGCCTTCGATCCGCGCACCGGCAAACACCGCGCTGTTGGGGTCGTAGATCCAGCAGGTGCCCGCCTGACTCAGCGCCGACTCATCGTCCAGCCAGCCGCCTTCGCTGCCGGCCGGCACATCGGCGAAATCACGCAGGGCCACAATTTGCCGCAGATTTACGCTATGTTTAATCCCGTCCTCTTCATAGTGAAACAGGCGAACCTTGCCGCTCAGACGATATTTGTTCATCAGGACTTCTCTTATCAAGGCTTTATTTTACTTTTGGTTAACATAAACATAGCAAAAATCTCCGTAGCGTGTTTTATAAGGTTCTTTTAAAATGCAACTTAAAGATAAATTGAAAAAATAAATAAAATGAATAAAAACCCGCTTGAACGGCAGGTTATGAATTTACCTGCGGGCTATTTTGGTATGGTGCTGGGCACGATCGGCATGGGGTTCGCGTGGCGCTATGCCAGCACCCTCTGGCCGGTGAGTCGGGCTATCGGCGATGGTCTGGTGGCGCTGGCGGCGATGATTTGGGCGCTGCTGACGATAGCGTTTATCTCCCGGGCCATTCGCTTTCCGTGGAGCGTGCTGCAGGAGATGCGCCATCCGGTTGCCAGCAGTTTTGTCAGCCTGTTTCCCGCCACCACGATGCTGGTGGCTATCGGCTTCGTGCCGTGGTTTCGTCCGCTCTCGCTGCTGCTGTTCGGCATTGGCGTGGTACTCCAGCTGAGCTATTCCGCCTGGCAGAGCGCCGGATTGTGGCGCGGAAAACATCCGAGCGACGCCACCACGCCGGGACTCTATTTACCAACCGTGGCGAACAATTTCATCAGCGCGATGGCCTGCGGGGCGCTCGGCTTTAACGACGCCGGGCTGGTGTTTCTCGGCGCCGGGATCTTCTCATGGCTGAGCCTGGAGCCGGTGATTCTGCAACGATTACGCAGCCACGGCGAACTGCCCGCGGCTATGCGGACCTCGCTGGGTATCCAGCTGGCGCCAGCGCTGGTAGCGTGCAGCGCCTGGCTCAGCGTCAACGGCGCAGAGGCGGATACCTTTGCCAAACTGCTGTTTGGCTACGGCCTTTTACAACTGCTGTTTATGTTACGTCTGATGCCGTGGTACCTGCGGCAGCCGTTCAATGCGTCCTTCTGGAGCTTTTCGTTTGGGATTTCCGCATTGGCCAGCACCGGATTGCATCTCGGACACAGCCAGCCGAACGGCTTCTTCCATTACTTATCGATCCCGTTGTTTATCTTTACCAATCTGATTATTGGACTGTTGTTGCTGCGCACGTTTCTGCTGTTGCTGCGGGGGAAATTGCTGATTCGCGTCGACCGGGCCACATTATTAAACAATAAGGACTTATCATGACTATCCGTGACGAAAACTACTTTACTGATAAATACGGGCTGACCCGTACCCACTCGGAAGTGGTCTATGCCGCGACCCAGGTGCCGCCGGGAAAAGCGCTGGATCTGGGGTGTGGCAACGGACGCAATAGCCTCTATCTGGCGGCGAACGGCTTTGATGTGACGGCGTGGGACAAAAACCCGATGAGCATCAATAATCTGGAGAGTATTCGTGCGCAGGAAGAACTGACCAATCTCCAGGCGGCGGTCAAGGATCTGAATAGCTTAAGCTTCGACGGTGAATATGACTTTATTCTCTCCACCGTAGTACTGATGTTCCTTGAAGCGAAAACTATTCCGGGGCTTATCGCCAACATGCAGCGTTGCACCAGACCGGGCGGCTACAACCTGATCGTTGCGGCAATGGACACCGACGATTATCCCTGCACCGTTGGCTTCCCGTTTGCCTTTAAACCTGAGGAACTGCGACGCTACTACGCCGGCTGGTCGTTCCTCAGGTACAACGAAGAGGTGGGCGAGCTGCACCGCACCGATGCCAACGGCAATCGTATCAAACTGCGTTTTGCCACCATGCTGGCGCAAAAACCGGCTTAACGGGCCGCCAGCAGGCAGAGCTGGAACGCGGTGTGGTACGACGCTTCAAAGGCGCGCAGCGGCAAAAACTCAAATTTCGAGTGGAAGTTGTGCGCGCCGGTGAAGAAGTTGGGCGTTAACAGGCCTTTTGCCGAGAGCGCCGCACCATCGGTACCGCCGCGCATCGGCGTAGGCTTCGGCGTCACGCCAATGCTCTCCATGGCTTCGAACATCAGGTCAATAGCCCGGCGATCGTCGCCAATGGCATTGCTGATGTTGCTGTAGGTGTCGCCGATCGAAAATTCGACGCTGGCCGTCGGGTATTGTGCGGCAATTTTTTCAGCGACGTCGCCAATCTGCTGTTTACGGCGTAAAAAGCTCTCGCTGTCGAAATCGCGAATGCTGGCCTGCAGCAGGGTGCTGTTTTGATCGCCCTGAATGCCATTAAACCAGACATAACCTTCGCGTCCGGCGGTGTGTTCCGGGGTCTGCAGCCGGTCGAAATGGCTGATGTAATCGGCGGCCATCAACAGCGGGTTGACCAGCACGCCTTTGGCGGACATCGGATGGGCGGTCACGCCGGTGAAGCGAATCTCCGCCGCCGCGGCATTAAAGTTCTCATACACGATCTCGCCCAGCTCGCAGCAGTCGATAGTCCAGGCAAAATCGACGGCAAAACGGCTGAGGTCCAGCGCTTTTGCCCCCCGCAGGCCCACCTCTTCATCGGGGACAAAGGCCACCACGATATCGCCGTGGCGATGTTCCGGCGTCAGGTTTTCCAGCACCGTCATCACCACCGTGACCGCCGATTTGTTGTCGGCGCCGAGCACGCTGGTGCCATCGCTGAAAATAATCTCTTCGTCCGGGTAGGCGAGAATCTCCGGGTGCTCGGCAACCCGCAGCCAGATCTGCTTTTCACTATTCAGGCACAGATCATCGCCGGTAAAACGCAAAATTTGTGGATGAATGTCCGGGGACAGGCCGACGTCCACGGTGTCGATATGGGTGATAAAGCCAATCCGCGGCGCGCCCGGGACATTCCCTCTTTTTACCGCGGTGACGGTGGCATGGTCATCAATCACGATATCGTCCAGCCCAAGGCGGCTTAACTCGTCGGCAAGTTCGCGGGCCATCTCATGTTGTCCCGGCGTGGTTGGCAGCGTGGTGGCCCGCGGATCGCTTTGGCTGCTGATGGCAAGGTAGCGGAAGAAACGCTGGGTCAATTGACTGGCGAGTGGAGATGACATAGTGATTCCTTCTTTATTTATTTTTTCAGGTGTTTGCAATCTGGCTTTAGTGTTATGTATGGGCAGGAAAACAACAAGCTATTCATTAGCTGACAAATTAAAAAAGGAAAACGTTATGCAACGCAAACTCACCACGCTTGCTCTGACAATAACGGCACTCACGTTCGGTTCCGCCGTGAGCGCAAAAACGCTGGTTTACTGCTCCGAAGGATCGCCGGAGAATTTCAATCCTCAGCTCTACACCTCAGGCACCAGCGTGGACGCCAGCGCGGTACCTGTTTATAACCGGCTGGTTGATTTTAAGGTGGGCACCACCGAATTGCAGCCGAGTCTCGCGGAAAGCTGGGAGGTGAGCGATGACGGAAAAGTGTATACCTTCCATTTACGCAAAGGGGTGAAGTTTCAAAGTAATAAATATTTCACCCCCACCCGCGACTTTAATGCCGATGATGTGATTTTCTCCTTCATGCGGCAAAAAGATCCGCAGCATCCTTATCACAACGTCTCCGGCGGCAGCTACTCTAACTTTGAAAGCCTGGAGTTTGGCCAGTTAATTACCGCTATTGATAAGCCTGATGAGTATACGGTGCGCTTTACTTTGGCCCGCGCCGAAGCGCCGTTTGTGGCAGATCTCGCGTGGTATTTCGCCTCTGTTTTATCGGCGGAATATGCGGATGCGATGCTGAAGGCCGGTACCCCGCAGCGCGTCGATTCCGATCCGCTTGGCACCGGTCCCTTTAAGCTGGCGCAGTATCAGAAAGATTCGCGTATTCTTTATACCGCCTTCCCGGACTACTGGCAGGGGAAAGCAAAAATCGACCGTCTGGTTTTTAGCATTACCCCGGATGCTTCGGTGCGCTATGCCAAACTGGAAAAGAATGAATGCCAGGTGATGCCATTCCCTAATCCGGCCGATTTACCGAGGATGAAGGAAAATAAAAACATTCAATTACTGAATAAGGCCGGATTGAACACCGGGTTCCTTGCTTTTAATACGCAAAAACCCCCGCTGGACAATGTCAAAGTACGTCAGGCCCTGGCGATGGCGATTAATAAACCGGCGATTATTGAAGCGGTGTTCCACGGTACCGGTACGCAGGCGAAAAACCTGCTGCCGCCGGGCGTCTGGAGCGCGGACGCGGAGCTGAAAGATTATGACTTTGACCCGCAAAAAGCCAAAGCGCTGCTGCAGGAGGCGGGCATTAGCGGTCCGCTAACGATCGATCTGTGGGCGATGCCGGTGCAGCGTCCTTATAACCCTAACGCCAAACGGATGGCCGAGATGATTCAGGCCGACTGGGCCAAAATCGGCGTGCAGACTAAAATCACCACCTATGAATGGGGGGAATATCTGAAGCGGGTAAAAGATGGCGAACATCAGGCGGCGCTGATGGGCTGGACCACGGCGACCGGCGATCCCGACAACTTCTTCGGGCCGCTATTTACCTGTCAGTCGGCCAACGGCGGTTCGAACTCGGCGAAATGGTGCTATCAGCCGTTTGATAAAATTATTGCCGAGGCTAAATCGATTACCGATCGTCCAAAACGCGAAGCGCTGTATAAACAGGCGCAGCAGATGATGCATGACCAAATGCCGGCGGTGATGATTGCCCACTCGACTATTTTTGAACCGGTGCGTAAAGACGTTTCTGACTATGAAATTGATCCTTTTGGCAAGCATATTTTCTATCAGGTCGATATAAAATAAACAGCAAATGTAAATCCGCCCGTCGTGGCGGATTTATTTTCTCAAAGGTTTGACGTTCCCTTTTTTTGTCACAAAACTTATCCTGGTATTTTGCTATAAATCGCGCCGACAACTGCATTTACAGGGATTCACTCATGCGTACTCATTTCATTTTTAAAGTGGCAGCACTTGCTGGTCTGTTGGCTCTTACGGGCTGCGCCTCAAAAATTGCCGCGCCGGAAAAATATTCTGGTTTCTTAAAAGACTATTCAAACTTAAAAGAAACGACGTCAGCGTCTGGTAAAGCAGAACTGCGCTGGATCTCTGCGGATTACAATCCGCAAAACTACGACAGTATTGTCTATAACCCGATCACCTATTATCCGGTGCCTAAACCGTCTACTCAGGTCGGGGAAAAGGCGCTGCGCGATATTCTTAATTACACCAACCAGCAGATGAAACAGGCGATTGCCGAGCGTAAACCGCTGGTGGCGAAACCCGGACCGCGCAGTCTGATTTTCCGCGGCGCCATCACCGGCGTGGATTCCAGCAAAGAAGGCCTGCAGTTCTATGAAGTGGTTCCGGTCGCCATGGTGGTGGCAGGTACAGAGATGGCAACCGGGCATCGTACAATGGATACCAACCTCTACTTCGAAGGTGAACTGATTGACCCGGCGACCAACAAACCGGTGGTCAAAGTCGTGCGCAAAGGCGAGGGGAAATCACTGGCTAACGAAAGTACGCCGATGACCATTGATACTCTGAAGCAGGTGATTGATGACATGGCGATCGATGCCGTGAAATTTGACCCGACGCAGAAATAAGCCCGCAACAACGAAAGGCGCCCTTCGGGAGGGCACCTTTTTTATGCCGACAGGCAGAGATTAAGCCAGTCTGCGGCGCAGGAACCACTGCTCGGGACGGGCAAACATCACCAGGTTCCCCACCAGAATCAGCGCCAGCCCGATAACCGCGTTACTGTGCCAGACGTAGCCTTCGTAAAAGGTCGAAATCGTCAGGGCCACCAGCGGGAACAGCAGGGTACTGTAGGCGGCTTTGCCGGCGCCAATCCGGCCAACCAGCGTAAAGTAAGCGCCGAACGCAATCACCGATCCGAACAGCGCCAGGTACAGCAGCGCCCCCATATAGCTCAGCGTCCACTGAGGGGTGAAATCATCGCCGCGCACCAGAGCGATAGCCCCCATCACCAGAGTGCCGTAGAGCATCGCCCAGCTGTTGGTGGTCAGGGTTTCCAGCCCACGGCGCTGGTGGCGCATACTGAGCATGTTGCCGAGAGAAAAACCGTAGGTTCCCAGCGCGCTGAGACCAATTCCCCACAGCAAGGATGCGTTGAGCCCGTTACTGAGCAGATCGTCCCAGAACAGCGTGATAATCCCCACAAGGCCGAGCGCGGCGGCTAGCCAGAAACGCGCGGGCGGCTGCTGGCGGAAGAAAATAAACCCGTTGATGGCGTTAAACAGGACCGCCATGGAAAAAATAACCGATTCAAGACCGGTGTTGATGTGCGCGGCGGCGGTATAAAAGCACCAGAAGTTGAAACAGAAGACGCAGCAGCCCTGTAGTACACAGAACAGATGATCGCGCAGCGCCAGCGGGCGCAGACGACGGGTTGCCAGCAGAATCGCCAGCATCGTGACGCTGGCTACCGCAAACCGCCAGAAAATGGAGACCGGCGCGGAGACCGGCCCCTGTTGTAAAAAGATGGCAATCCATGTCGTTCCCCAGATAACGACCACCAGCCCGTACAGTATTGCGTTCAAAATATTTCTCCCATAAACACTCCAGGGAGGCAGTGTGGCGGTTTTTGCGCGCCGCCGCTGTCATCCTTGCGGGTTGGACTTGCAAATTCTTGCGCTTATTTTTATCGAATGGCTGGAGAGATCTGGTATCCGCTGCCGACTCTTCATAGACTAGAGGTTTACGAAATCAGATGTGTGAAGGCCATGGCTTACGGGACGTTCGAAACATTACGCCGACAAAAAGCCGTCCTGCGGGAGACGGTGGAGCTTAACTCCGGTATTCAACTGGCGGCGTGGTATAACAATCGCGATACGGTTACGGTGCGCAGCGACCATCATACGCTGAGCCTCTACGTTGCCGATGGTTACGAAAGTTATCAGAAAACGCCGCAGGGCTGGAAAAACGGCGGCGGCCCGGATCGTTTTTGCCTGATGCCAAAAGGAGCCGAGAGCACCTGGGATATTCGCGGCGACCTCTCGTTCGTGCATCTGTACTGTACCGATGACCATTTGCGTCGGGTTGGCGAGCAGATCTGGGACCGCAGCCCGGCGTCGTTCAGTCTGCAGGAACAGACCTTTTCCCGGGATGATAAAATTACCGCCGTCTATCGCCAGTTTCTTCTCGATTACGACTGGCAGCAGCAGGCCAACCAGCTGACCTTAAGCTCCGCCAGCACGCTGCTGCTGACCCATCTTATTCAGCACTATTCGAACGTTCAGTGGCGGTTGCCCACGGTCTCCGGCGGCCTGGCGCCGCACGTCCTGCGTAATCTGCTGGCGTGGGTTGAGGAGAATCTGGATCAGCCGCTGACGCTGGCCGATCTGGCGCAGGAGGCGGCGCTCAGCGAATATCACTTCGCGCGGATGTTCCGGCAGTCAATGAACATGGCGCCGCACCAGTATGTGATGCAGCGGCGGATGGTTAAGGCGCAGGAGCTCATCTGCCGCAGCGCCCGGCCGTTGACCGATATCGCGATGGCCTGCGGTTTCAGCTCCGCCAGCCATTTCAGTAATCGGGTGAAAAGCGCCACCGGTCTGACGCCGTCGCAGTTACGTGCGGCGCAGCGCTGACAGCAGGGCGAAACTCGCGCCGCCGAGCGCCAGCCCCCAGAAGGCCGAGCCGATCCCCGCCAAAGTCACGCCGCTGGCGGTGACCAGAAACGTCACCCCCGCCGCATCGCGTTCATTCTCCTGATTCAGCGCCTGAAACAGACTCCCGCCAAGCGTCCCGAGCAGCGCCAGCCCGGCCAGCATCTGAATCCACGCCGTCGGCAGGGCGGACATCAACGAGGTAATCGAACCGCCGAACAGGCCGGCCAACAGATAAAAACCGCCCGCGGCGGCGGCGGCCAGCCAGCGTCGCTGCGGATCGGGATGGGCCTCCGGACTTTGGCAGATGGCGGCGGTAATGGCGGCAATACAGATGGAGTAGACGCCAAAAGGCGACAGGATCAGCGCCAGGCCGGCGGTGGCGACAATCAGCGGCGACACGGGTACCCGATAGCCGGAAGCCTGCATCGTGGCGAAACCGGGGGCGTTTTGCGAAGCCATGGTGACCAGGAAGAACGGCACCCCGACGCTGAGGAGCAGCGAAGGGGTAAACTGCGGCGCGGTATATTCCGGGGCGACAAAAGCGAGGCTGATGTGGCTCCCGGTGACGTCGCCGGAGAACACGGCGATAACGCCGCCGACCAGCAGCGCCGCGACCACCGCAAAGCGCGGGTACAGCGCTTTACACAGCAGCCAGGCTGCCAGCATGCCGCCACACAGCAGAAGATGGTCTTCAAGGGTGGCGAAGGCCTGCAGACCGAAGCGCAGTAAAATCCCTGCCAGCATGGCGGCGGCGAGCGAGTGGGGGATAATTTTCATCAGCCGGGCAAAAAGGCCGGTCAGCCCGCATAGCACCATCAGGCCATTCGCAAAGATAAACACGCCGACCGCCTGGTTCAACGTCACCCCCTGTAATCCGCTGACCAGTAGCGCCGCGCCGGGGGTTGACCAGGCGGTGAGGATCGGCACTTTGCGCCATAGCGTGAGGGCCAGCGTACTGACCCCCATCCCGAGGCCGAGGGCCGTCATCCAGCCAGCGATCTGACTCGCGCTGGCCCCTGCGCTGGCGGCGGCCTGCCAGATAATGGCGGCCGAGCTGGCGTAGCCCACCAGGACGGCGATAAACCCGGCGAGTAGCGTCGGCAGCGGGAGTGAGAACGAGCGCATAGTGACCTCTTGTGCGTTATAACATCCGGCAAAATGTAGCATTGTGCGCTATAACGCACAATGATCTTTTCCCTCTTTTCATGCCGTCGTCATCGCCGTCGCGGACGCGCCAGGCGCGTTTCCCGACGAAACTTCCTGTAGAATCATACCAATGCGCGTATAATTTCTGCTGAGCATATCAGGAGGTGGAATGAATATTGCGCAACATCTGGCGACGACCCTGAAAACGCTGCGTCAACAGCGGGGCTGGAGTCTGTCGCGACTGGCGGAAGAGACCGGGGTGTCAAAAGCGATGCTCGGGCAGGTTGAGCGAAATGAATCCAGCCCGACGGTAGCGACCTTGTGGAAAATCGCCACCGGTCTGAACGTGCCGTTCTCGGCGTTTATCGTGGCCGATGAATCGACGGCGCCGACCGCCTTTGACCCGCAGCAGCAGGCGATGGTGGTGACACCCCTTTTCCCGTGGGACCCGGAGCTGCGTTTTGACCACTTCTCGATTACGCTCGCCCCCGGGGCGCTCAGCGAATCCACGCCGCACGAGAAAGGGGTAATTGAACATGTGGTGGTGATCGGCGGCGTGCTGGATTTGTGTCTGCAGGGGGAGTGGCAGACGCTAACGAGCGGAGAAGGGCGGCGGTTTGCCGGCGATCTGGCGCATGCTTATCGTAACAGCGGCGCGCAAACGGCCCATTTTCACTCGCTGATTCATTATCCCAAAGAAAAAGCCGCGGGTATTTAACCTGCGGCCAATCAAATGATTAATGTAACCACTCACAACGTGACGAGGAAAATCCGGAATACGTGATGACTGTAACCGTAGACGTTTTGCGAAGGAAATACCTTTTCCTTCAATGCTTTGCTGGAAACTGAAAATTCACCTTTTCCGCGTGATGGAAAATGATTTCGTCTCTGCCCACTTCTGACTACAATAGCCGCCATTTCGACCCCCTATAACGGATAACGACGAGCGTATGCGCCTGCACAACCATCATCTTGAACTTCTTAGCCCCGCCCGCGATGTCGGGATCGCCCGTGAAGCGATTTTACACGGCGCAGACGCGGTTTATATCGGCGGACCGGGTTTCGGCGCACGCCACAACGCCAGCAACAGCCTCAGCGATATTGCCGGGCTGGTGCCTTTCGCCCATCGCTACGGCGCGAAAATCTTTGTGACGCTGAATACGATCCTGCACGATGATGAGCTGGAACCGGCGCAGCGACTGATTACCGACCTGTATGAAACCGGCGTTGATGCGCTGATCGTGCAGGATATGGGGGTGATGGAGCTGGATATTCCGCCTATTGAACTCCACGCCAGCACCCAGTGTGACATCCGCAGCGTCGAGAAGGCAAAATTCCTCTCCGACGTCGGTTTCAGCCAAATCGTGCTGGCGCGCGAGCTGAACCTGCAGCAGATTAAAGCGATTTACGACAACACCGACGCGACAATCGAGTTCTTTATTCACGGCGCTCTGTGCGTGGCCTATTCCGGGCAGTGCAATATCTCCCATGCTCAGACCGGGCGCAGCGCCAACCGCGGCGACTGCTCCCAGGCGTGCCGTTTACCGTATACCCTGAAAGATGATCAGGGTCGCGTGGTAGCCTATGAGAAACACCTCCTGTCGATGAAAGACAACGATCAGACCGCCAACCTGGCCCAGTTGATCGATGCCGGCGTGCGCTCCTTCAAAATTGAAGGGCGCTACAAAGATATGAGCTACGTGAAGAACATTACCGCGCACTATCGTCAGATGCTCGACGCGATTATTGAAGATCGCGGCGATCTGATGCGTTCGTCCGCCGGACGCACCGAACACTTTTTCGTTCCCTCCACCGACAAAACCTTCCATCGCGGCAGCACCGACTACTTTGTTAATGCGCGCAAAGGTGACATCGGCGCATTTGATTCGCCGAAATTTATCGGCCTGCCGGTGGGTGAAGTGCTGAAAGTGGCGAAAGACCACCTCGATGTTGAAGTGAGCGAAGCGCTGACCAACGGCGATGGCCTCAACGTGATGATTAAGCGCGAAATCGTCGGTTTCCGCGCCAACACGGTGGAAAAAACCGGCGAAAATCGCTATCGCGTCTGGCCGAACGAGATGCCGGCAGACCTGCATAAGGTCCGGCCGCGCCAGGTGCTGAACCGTAACCTCGACCATAACTGGCAGCAGGCTTTGCAAAAAACCTCCAGCGAGCGGCGAATTGCGGTGGATATCGACCTCAGCGGCTGGCAGGAGCAGCTGGTGCTGACGATGACCTGCGAAGATGGCGTCAGCGTCACCCACACCCTGGACGGCGAGTTTGCCGAAGCGACCCAGGCGGAGAAAGCGCTGGCGAACCTGCGGGACGGCGTGGCGAAGCTGGGACAGACGATCTATTTTGCCCGCGATGTGCAGATCAATCTCCCCGGCGCGCTGTTTGTGCCGAATAGCCTGCTGAACCAGCTGCGTCGGGAAACGGTAGAACGACTGGACGATGCGCGGGTGAAAGCCGCGCCGCGCGGCCAGCGCAAAGCGGTTTCCGTCCCGCCGCCGGTTTACCCGGACACCCATCTGTCGTTCCTTGCCAACGTCTATAACCATAAGGCGCGTGCGTTTTACCAGCGCTATGGCGTGAAGCTGATCGATGCGGCCTATGAAGCGCATCAAGAGAAGGGCGACGTGCCGGTGATGATCACGAAACACTGTCTGCGTTTTGCCTTCAATTTATGCCCGAAGCAGGCCAAGGGATCGATTAAGAGCTGGAAAGCGACGCCAATGCAGCTCATTCACGGGGATGAAGTGCTGACGCTAAAATTCGACTGCCGTCCGTGCGAAATGCACGTTATCGGCAAAATGAAAAATCATATTTTGAAAATGCCGCTTCCGGGGAGCGTGGTTGCTTCGGTCAGCCCGGATGAGCTGTTGAAAACCCTGCCGAAGCGTAAAGGCGTCTGATCGACGGCAGACGCTACTGGCGGAAGTGCATTTTCGGTTTGCGCGCATTCTGCCAGTGGTGACGTTCGCGCAGATCGGCGGCGGCCTCGTCCCGCTGGCTGCGCAGTTCATCACTGTCGGCCTCGTGCAGCAGCTGCTGTTCGAGGCTTTGTACCGGGAAGTATTCATGTCCTTGTTTGCGGGCCAGCAGATGGCCGGAAAATAACGCACACATCAGCACGAATGCCGAAACGCATCTCCTGAGCATATCGATTTCCAGTGACAGACGAGTGGGGCTACTATGCTCTGAATTTCTTGAGCTTTATTATTGGGTTATCAAAGAAGAGCAAAGTCTGCGTCAGCCTTTCCTGACGAAAGGCGAAAAAAAGCCCGGCGCGATACACGCGTCGGGCCGAAGAGTGATCATTTTTTCGGCGGCAATGGATTGCCGTTGTGCTGGCCGTCTTTCGACGGCTGTTTGTTGCCCTGCGCGGACGGCTTGCCTTTCGGCGGCTGTTTGCCGTTATGCGATGCGCCCTGTGCTGGCCGTTTACCGCTGTGCTGCTGCCGGTTCTTATCGTGGCCGTTATGCTGCTGGCCTGCGACCGCTTTCCCCGGAGGCGGCGGGGGATTATCGGCGGCAAACGCCAGGGAAGAGAGCGCAAACGACATCGCCGCGGATAACAAGACACTCTTTTTCATTACTACATCCTATATTTTTTTATGTGCCTTGAGATTTCAGCAAATAAAAATGGAGAGACAATGGAGTTCTTGCTAATCAGCGTAATCCGCAGCGCCGGGGATTAAACTTTCAGCCCGGCCGCGGTCATTAAAAAACGAAAGAGCATACTGACTGCCCCCAGCGCCAGCACGCTGGTGCCCCACAGCGCGACCATCCATAATAGTTGCTTCAGTCGTGACTGATTCATCAATGATACCCCTCGCCATGTTGGACTTTGCCGCGAAACACGTAATAGCTCCAGAAGGTATAGCCGAGGATCACCGGAATAATCAGCAGGGCGCCTACCAGCATGAAACCCTGGCTCTGCGGCGGCGCGGCGGCCTGCCACAGCGTAATGCCCGGCGGGATAATATGCGGCCAGATACTGATCCCCAGACCGCTGAAGCCGAGAAACACCAGCCCCAGCGTCAGAATAAAGGGCAGCGCATGGCGATCAGGGTTGCGCAGATCCCGCCACAGCCAGGCGCCGAGCGCCACAACCAGCAGGGGAACCGGCAGCAGGAAAAAGAGGTTCGGCAGCGTGAACCAACGGGCGGCAATGGCCGGCTGCGCCAGCGGTGTCCACAGGCTAATGACGGCGATGGCGATCAGCAGCGCCAGTAGCAGCGTTCGCGAGGTATGGCGCATTTTGTCCTGCAGCGGATTTTCGCTTTTCATGACCAGCCAGGTGGCGCCCAGCAGCGCATAGGCAATGGTCAATCCCAGACCGCAGAACAGGGTGAACGGCGTCAGCCAGTCGAGCATCCCGCCGCTGAACGCGCGACCGCTTACCGAAAAGCCATTGATGACCGCCCCGACAACCACGCCCTGAGAAAAGGTGGCCAGCAGCGAGCCGCCGAGAAATGCGCGATCCCAGAACGGGCGGTGTGACGGCGTTGCCTGGAAGCGAAACTCAAACGCCACGCCGCGAAAAATCAGGCCGATTAGCATTAACGTCAGCGGGATCGCCAGCGCATCGATAATCACCGCGTAGGCGAGGGGAAACGCGCCGAACAGCCCGGCGCCGCCAAGCACCAGCCAGGTTTCGTTGCCGTCCCAGACCGGCGCTACGCTGTTCACCATGACGTCGCGGTCTTCAGCATCGCGGGTGGCCGAGAACAAAATGCCGATCCCTAAATCGAAGCCATCCATCACGATGTACATCAGGGTGGCGAAGACGATAATGACGAACCAGATAACTGAAAGATCGATCCCCATTAGCGGGACTCCTTATGCTGAAAACCTTCCGTTGCCGCGGAGAGCGGGCGGGCCGGGGTACCGGAGAGCGGTGGATTGAAGGTCTGCGGGCCTTTGCGGATCAGGCGCAGCATATAGCTGTAGCCGACGCCAAATACCGAGCTATAGACGACGAAAAAGGTCAGCAGACTGAGAGTCATATGCAGGTCGCCATGGGCGGAGACGGCATCAGCAGTGCGCTGTACGCCATACACCACCCAGGGCTGACGGCCCACTTCGGTGGTGACCCAGCCTGCGAGAATGGCAATCAGCCCGGAAGGGCCCATCCACAGGGCAAAGCGCAGGAAGGGCTTCGACTGATACAGACGCTGGCGGTAGCGCAGCCACAGCGCCAGCGCCCCAAGCAGGATCATCAGCATGCCGAGTCCGGCCATCAGGCGAAATGACCAGAAGACAATGGTCGAGTTGGGGCGGTCTTGCGGCGCGAACTCTTTCAGGGCAGGCACCTGTTTGTCCAGACTATGCGTCAGGATCAGGCTACCGAGTGCCGGGATCGCAAGTCCGTAGCGGGTGCGCTCCTGCGCCATATCCGGCCAGCCGAACAGCAGCAGGGGCGTCGGTTCCCCCGGCCGGTTTTCCCAGTGTCCCTCGATGGCGGCAATTTTTGCCGGCTGATGTTTCAGAGTGTTCAGGCCGTGCATATCGCCAATCATCGCCTGGATGGGGGCAACGATAAGCGTCATCCACAGCGCCATTGAAAACATGGCGCGAATCGCCGGCGTGTTGTGACCGCGCAGCAGATGCCACGCTGCCGAGGCCCCGACGAACAGCGCGCTGCTGAGAAAAGCCGCCACCGTCATATGAAGCAGACGATACGGGAACGACGGGTTGAAGATAACCGCGAACCAGTCGACGGGAACCACCTGGCCGTTAACGATTTCGAACCCCTGCGGCGTCTGCATCCAGCTGTTGGAGGCGAGGATCCAGAAGGTCGAGATGATGGTCCCCAGCGCGACCATACAGGTGGCGAAAAAGTGCATGCCGGGACCGACGCGGTTCCAGCCAAAGAGCATGACCCCAAGGAACCCCGCCTCAAGGAAGAAGGCGGTCAGGACTTCATAAGTCAGCAGCGGGCCGGTAATACTGCCGGCAAACTCGGAAAAACCGCTCCAGTTGGTGCCGAACTGGTAGGCCATCACCAGACCGGAGACGACGCCCATGCCGAAGTTAACGGCGAAAATCTTTGACCAGAAGTGGTAAAGCGAGCGCCAGACAGGATTTTTTGTCTTCAGCCACAACCCTTCCAGTACCGCCAGATAGCTGGCCAGGCCGATGGTAATGGCAGGAAAGATAATGTGAAATGAGACGGTAAAGGCGAATTGAATTCGCGCCAGGTGGAATGCATCAAGACCGAACATGCAGAACTCCGCAAGAAAATTGATTCAGCGCAATTCTAGGCGGCGAGAGTTTCGGGTTGCAGAGGCAGAAAGGCTATTTTTTGTGATAACAGTTGCCTGACTGTTATGGCTTTTATCGCGGGAGCCAGCCTGTCGACGCGCTGATGATGATCCCCGAGCGGCTTGTTGCTGCGGCCGGTCGGCCCGCAGGCAGGAGATAAAAGCGCGCCGCGTTGCGCATGGGCAAATCCGCGGCGCGAAAAGCCTTAAAAGGCCTGTTGATAAAGCCGCAGCGCATCCTCCTCGTTGACCGTCACCGGGTTATTCACCAACAGCCGGGTTTGCTGCATGGCGTCCCGGGCGAGCAGCGGCAGTTGAGCTTGATCTACCCCGACATCTCGCAAGCGCTGCGGTGCGCCGCTGGCAACGATAAGACGGGTCATTTCGGCGATGAATGCTGCGCTATCCCGTTGCACATCGCCGCAGGTCTGCAGCCCGATAGCCGCCGCAAGTTCTGCATACAGCGCCCCCGCCACGGGGGCATTGAAATGCAAAACGGGGATCAGCATCAGGGCGTTTGAGAGACCGTGGGGCACGTGATAGCGCCCGCCGAGTGGGTAAGCGAGCGCATGAACGGCCGCCACCGGCGCGTTGGCAAAGGCCTGACCGGCCAGCATCGCCCCGAGCAGCACTCCCTCGCGCGCCTCGCGATCTTGCCCGTGGCGACAGGCGTTGAGCAAATGACGAGTCATCAACCGCAGCGCTTCGCGGGCCAGCGCATCCGATAGCGGATTTTTTTGATGGGCGCTGGTGTAGGCTTCGATAGCATGGACCATGGCGTCAATTGCGGCAGCCGCGGTATGCACCGGAGGCAAACCGAGCGTCAGGTGGGCATCCAGCAGCACCACATCGCAATACAGCTGCGGGGCCACCACGCCCATTTTGCTGTTTTCACCGGTGGTGAGAATCGCGATGTTGGTTACTTCGGAGCCGGTTCCGGCGGTCGTCGGGATTTGCATCAGCGGCAGACGCGTCCCTTCGACCTTATCCATGCCGTACATCGCGTCGAGCGGCTGCTGCGACGGCGCGAGCACGGCGGCCATTTTCGCCACATCCAGCGAGGAGCCGCCGCCGATCCCAATGACCATATCGCAGCGTGCCTCACGGGCCTGTTCCGCCGCGCGCACGGCCAAATCGGCGGGCGGGTCGGCGACGACCCGGTCGAATCGGGTTATCGTATAGCCGCTGCGGCACAAGGCGTCTTCCACCGGTGCCAGCACGCCGGCGCTCACCAGCCCGGGATCGGTGACCAGTAAGATTCGCCGGGCCTGAAAATAGCGCCGGACGATATCGCCCAGCCGCGCCGCGCCTTGCCATTCGACGAGTACGGTCCCGACGGTGGTGAAGGTGAAGGCCTTTCCTGATGGGGGCATACTGACTCCTTATCTGTCGTTGTCCGTCTGCGGAATTAAAAAGCTCTGCACCTCTTTTTTATCCAGCAACGGGGCAATCACTTCGAGGCCCAGGTGCTGAAAATGCGGGGTTGCCCGGTGCGCATCGAGCCCGCCTGCGTGACGATAGCGCTCGAGGATCACAAAGTGGCGACGATCTTCCAGGGACTGAAAGAAGGCATAGGAGAGATTGTCCGTCTCCTGACGGGTGGCTGCGGCGAGGGCGTGCAATGCGGTTGCCACGTTCTCAACCTCATCCGGACGCGTGTAGTAGTGGGCGATGACCTGTAGCTGCTGATTTCCCATAGAGAGCTCCGCGTTATTGCGATGAAAGGGGCAGATTCCACAGCGCACTGTCGCTGCTGGAGACCGCCGTCGCGCCGCTGGCAAGCGCCGCACGGATTTGCGCTTCGTTACTGACAAATCCGGATGCGACAATTGGCGGCAGGCGCTGGCGATCGGCCTGCGGCAGCATGGCCAGCATCGGGGCCGGCATCAGCTGCACATAATCGGGCTCGCTCTGCTCCAGCGCATGCAGACTGCGCAGCCAGGTCGAACGGTCGGTGACAAAGATCTTTTGCATCGTCACCAGCCCGCTTTTTTTGGCCCGCTGCACGGTCTGCAGGCGCGTGGAGAGCAGCCCCATGGCGCCGGTTTCGGCAATATAGTCGATCCCGCCTTTATCCTGCGACAGGCCGTTGCAGCTGTCGATATTGACGATCACATACTTGTCTGCCTTTGCCAGCAGGGTAATCACCGGCTGAAGTTTAATCAGATCGATATTGGCAATAATGCAGACCTGCGCCCGGCTGGTGAGCGCCACTTTTAACTGGTCGATGCCGTAGATCGCCATAATCATCGGGTGGCACGCCAGCTGCGTGCCGAGGTTTTTGATCATTGTTGACCTGCCGGGCGCGAAACGTATTCATCGCTCAACCCCAGTTTCCCCGGATTGAGAATACGGTGTGGATCGAGTGCGGCTTTGATCTCCGCCATCACCTTCAGGGTTTCACCTAAGGCGGCCTGCATATAAGGCGAACGTAATAAACCTACTCCATGATGATGGCTGAGAGACGCGTTGTGGCGAATCAGCACCGCGTTTGCCGCATCCCAGGCAGCGCGATACCAGGCCGCTCGCTCCTTAACGGCGACATCTCCGCGCAGCGAAAAGTAGAGACAGGCGCCATCGACGTAGGCGTGAGACTGATGGGCGGAGCCGGCGAGGGTACCCGGGACGGCGTTAATGGCGGCGACGACCTCCTCATAGATAGCGGCCAGATCGCGCCAGCGGCCAACCATCTCCAGGGTATCGGCCACCAGGCCCGGACTGCGGGCAAAGCCTTCGGCGCTCTTCCCGGTGAGATAGCGGGTATCCAGCCAACGCTCAAATATCGGATCGCTCTCCAGCGGCTGTCCCTGGCATTGCTCACAGACGCGCGCCGAGATGGCCAACACCGCGTCCACCAGCTCCTTTTCACCCTCATCGGCAATCAACAGAACGTTGGTCTCCGGTAAGGAGAACTGCACGCCGCTTTCGAGATTATCGTACAGCCGCAGGGCGGCGGGGGTTGCGCCATGCTGGAGGATCTGTCGGCAGGCTTCGAGGCCGTCGGCAAAGCTGGCGAAACCCCAGGCGATGGCGCGGCCATACTCCGGCAGGCGATGCAGTTTCAGGCGTACGCGCACAATGACGCCCAGCGTACCTTCAGAGCCGATAAACAGCTGCTGAATGTCCGGTCCGGTGGCGCTGCGCGGCGCACCGCCGACGGTAATTAAGCGCCCGTCAGCCAGCACCACATCCATGCCGTATACCATATCCTCAATTTTCCCGTAGCGGGTCGACAGTTGACCGGCGCCGCGACAGGCGACCCAGCCGCCCACCGTGCTGATGCCAAACGAAGAGGGCCAGTGGCCCATCGTCATGCCGTACTCCTGCTGAATGGTTTGCTCGAAGATATCGCCAAACATCCCGGCTTCTACCTCTACAATCTGGCTGTCCGGGTCAAAGCTCAGCAGCTGGTTGAGATCACAAACGTCGAGCACAATGCCGCCGCGTACCGGCAACGCGGCGCCGGTGACGTTGCTGCGTCCGGCGGAAACCGTTAGCGGCAGATGGTAGCGTTGGGCGATGCTGACCACCTCCTGAACCTGTTCGACGCGGGAGACGCGGACGATAACCGCAATGGGGGTTGCCGGGTTGCCATCGGTCTCGGCGATCATCGAGCCGGCCCACCAGTCGCGGGTCCAGCTCACGACATCATGACGGGCGGTGAGCACCTCATTGGCTACGCTGCGCAGCTGGTTTACTACGCTGTCACTCACAGTGACAGGGTCACGTTGCATGCCGTCCCCGCAGCCCTCGGCCTGGCTTTGTGCGGCCCAACCCGGTGGCGTGTGGACGCCGACAAGATAATTACCGCGGTTATAACCACGTTTAATCGCTTCTTTACTGATCATTCTGCGCTCCCCATAAGGATGGATTTTTCATGTTTAACGGCGGCCCGGTAGGCGGCAATTTGCTGCGCAACGACTGCCGGGGCCAGGTTGAGTTCCTGCTGTAAGAGTTCGCCGACGCGGTCGGCGGCGGTCGCCGAGGCATCCCGCGCCATCAGCCGGGCGCGTAAACGACGTGACAAAATATCGTCGACGCTGCCGGCCAGCTCATGACGAATGGCGTAAATCACTTCGGCTTCGGTGTAGGGCAGACCGGCAATAATCGGCGTCTCTAACGCCGGGTTGGCGTGGATGAGGTCGCTGACAAAATGGGCTTCGGCGCCATAACGCTCGCCGAGGTGGGCGGAGAGCCCGCCGGAAGCGAGAATTGCCTGCGGATCGTAGCCGGCGGCGCCAAGTAAAAAGGCGCTTTTGGTGGAACAGGCGCGTTTGCGCCCCAGCAGTTTCGCGGCCACATCGACGGTCTGTTCCGCCATATGCCGGGATGTGGTCAGTTTGCCGCCGACAATCGTAATCAGGCCATCCGGCGCGACATCAATTTCGTGATTGCGTTTCAGCTCCACGGTTTTTCCGCCGGGGCTGCCTATCAGCGGGCGGCAGCCGGCAATACTGCCGACCACATCCTGCGCGGTGAGCTGGGTTTTGAGCGCGGAATTGGCTCCATCCAGCAGAAAATCCAGCTCTTCCCGGGTGCAGCACACATCGTCCAGATCACCGTGATAATCTTCATCGGTGGTGCCCAGATAGGAGACATTGCCCCAGCGGGTAATCGTCGCGCGGCGTTTGCGCCCGGCGACGGGGATGGTAACCGTGCAGTCATTGCGAATTTTGAGCCACGGAATTGCGACATGGACGCCTTTTGCCGGGCGGATTTGTAGCGCCGACGGGGCGCCTTTTTTCTGCCCATTCCAGTCGCGCAGCCACACGCCGGTGGCCATGATCACCACCCGGGCTTTGACCGCGATCTCGCGATCGTCGGCCCGGACCCGCGCGCCGTTCACTTTGCCATGACCATCGCGAGTCGTGTCGATCGCCTGGGCATGGTTCACCACCGCCGCCCCGTGAAATGCGGCGGTACGTACCAGGGCCAGCGTCAGCCGGGCGTCATCGACTCTGGCGTCAAAGTACATAAAGCCGCCGGAAAGCTGCTCTTCATTCAGCGTCGGACAGTGGGAGAGCACCTCCGCCGGCGTGAGTTTCTGGTGCAGAATGCCTTCTCGCCAGCCGCCGGCCAGATCGTAAGTCCACAGCAGGCTCTCAAAGGCGGAGGCCATGCGTTTGTCGAAAATGCCGTTTTTATCCAGCACCGGAAACATAAACGGCAGGCGCTGTACCAGATGGCGGGCATTGCGGCGCAGACGCTGACGCTCAAGCAGCGAGTGGCGCACCAGCCCTAAATTCCCCTGTTCGATATAGCGCAGGCCGCCGTGGACCATTTTTGATGATTTGGACGAGGTGCCGGAGGCAAAGTCGTTCTTTTCCACCAGCGCTACGCGGTAGCCGCGCAGGCTGGCGTCCAGCGCGGTGTAGGCACCGGTGACGCCGCCGCCGACAATCAAAATATCAAAGGTATCGCTGGCCAGCCGGTCCAGCTGTTCTTCGCGCTGCAGGCGCAGCGGGGCAGTGTCGAACATTTCGCTGCGCGCTTTGTTGGCTTTACGGGACGGAAAAAACTTCATCAACGCCTTTACTCCTGATTGTGGGATGAGGTGGCGGCCGTGGCCAGCTCCTGGGTGATGCGGCTCTCCCAGAGGGTTCGCTGCTGCCGACGGCATTCACTATCGATGGATGGCATAAATCGACGGGCGACCTGCACGGTCTGACAGGCCTCGTGTAATGAGTCCCACAGCAGACCGCCGGATCCGGCGAGAAACGCGGCTCCTCGCAGGCTGGCGCGCGCCGTTTCGGCCATTCTGAGAACCGGAATGCCGCTCAGGTCGGCCTGGATTTGCATCAGGATGTCGCTGTTGGACATTCCGCCGCCCACCACCAGCTCACTGACGCTGAGGCCGGTGGCCTGTTCGTTGGCGCGAATGCAGGCGGCTACCGAATGGGCGATGCCTTCGAGAATCGCCCGGGCTATCTGCGCGCGGGTGGTGGAGATGGAAATCCCGTTTAGCGAGGCGCGGGCCTGCGGTTGCAGCACCGGAACGCGAAGCCCGGTTAGCGCCGGAATAAAGCTTACGCCGCCAGCGCTGGCGGTTTGCGCTGCCAGGTCGCTGATCTGCTCCGGCGTGTCGAACCAGCCCAGATTTTCACACACCCAGTTAAGGGCGGATCCGCTGGTGGGGACGAAGGTTTCGACGGAATAGTGGGCTTTACCGTGCTGGCGCCTGGCGGTCATCACCAGCGTGCTTTCACCGGCCTCGTGCAGTGTCGGGAGCCGGTCGCCAACCAGCAGATCGACAAAACTGCCGGTGCCGTGCATACACAAGGATTGACCGCGGGCGATGCAGCCCAGCCCGACGGCGCCGGCAAACTGATCGCCCATGCAGGCCAGTACCGGCACGGCGATGCCGAGCACCGATTTTCGCGAGGTGCCGAGCATCTCACCATCATCGACCAGGGTCGGTAACAGTCCGCTCGGGAAAGCCAGTTCCGCCAGCCACGGGGCGTAGTAACGGTGATCCCGCAGCTGATAGGCACCGGCCGAGGTGGCATTGGTCGGCGTGGACAGGCAGCGCCGCTCCTCGGTGAGATGCCAGAGCAGCCAGCTATCGATGGTCCCAAACATCAGGCGTCCGGCCCGGTGCGCCGCTGCGATCGCCGGGGTATCGGCAATATGGCGGGCGGCCCACAGGTAAGGGGAGCGAATCCCCACCGGACGACCGGTGTGATTCAGCAGCGGTCGGTCCCATTCGCCGGCTTTGTCCGCCAGTGTCCGGGCGTAGCGAGCATCCTGCCAGACCATCGCCGGCACCAGCGCATGGCCGCTCTGGCGATCCCAGAGTACGGCGGTGGATCGCTGGGTGGCGATAGCCAGTGCCTGAATGTGCATGTTGCGGCTTTGCGCTTCGGCGATGGTCTTGCGACATACCGCCAGCGTCATAGTCAGAATCTCGTTGGCATCTTGTTCCACCACGCCGTGACGGGGGCTGACGACCCGAAGCGGGTGATATTCCAGACAGTGAACCTGTCCGTCCTGGCCGACGACCGCCGCGCGGGTGCCGGAGGTACCTTCATCAATGGACAGAATAACGTTTTGTGGTGAATTCATTTTGTGCCTCGGCCGGTTTCCTGCGCGACAGGCTGCAGGGGGGAACGGGAGAGTGGGGTAAATTGCGGCGCGCCAGGTTCGTTATCCGGCTGGATCGCAGTGCGCGTCGGATCCCAGGAGATAACGAAGCAGACGATGCTGGCGAAAAGCGGGACGGCCGACATGATCAAAAAGGTCGACTGTAATCCGTACATTTCACGAAAGATGGGGAAGACAAACAAACCGATGGCGGCGCCAATCGCCCCCAACGCACCGACGATGCCGTTGGCGCCGGCGCGTAATTCGCTGCGAAAGGAGAGAGAAGAGAGACTCTTACCGTTGGCGCCTGGACCGCCGGAATGAAACAGGATAAACAGAGCCGGTACCATCAGCGACGCCCACAGCGGCATGCGGTCGCTGAACAAACCGAGAGTGAGCAGCACCAGAAAAGCGATGGCGAAGCCGATAGCGGAGGAGCGGCGCAGACCGAGACGACGACCGATCGACGGTGACAGAAAACCGCCGACAATGCCGAATATGTTAAAAAATAGTGAACCAAGCGTTGCGTATACAAAGCTTTTACCGAACAGACTGGCGCTGATGACCGGGAGATACCAGCCCACGCCGAAATATTGAATCGACTGACAGATCTGCACTGTTGATGCCAGAATTGTCCGCGGTAAATAGACGCCGCGAAAAATAAGCACAACGTTTTTAATCCCTTTTTGCGCCTGGCCAATTATCGGTTTTTGTTCGCTGGCGGGGGCGAGAATAAAACGATCGCCATATATTTTTTGCATCGCTTTGACCGCGTCAGCCAGGCGCGATTTACGCGCTAACCACACCGGACTTTCAACCAGATAACGTATTTGCAGCAGTAAAATAATTATTCCACAGAGCGCCGTTGCGGCCACCGAATAGCGCCAGATAGTATCGCCGACCTGCCATGAATAAAATAACAACGCCAGCACCAGATTTAAGCAGACGGCGACATACCAGACCCCTTGCCAGGTGTTGAGCCGGCTTTTAAAACGCGCCGGGGTAAACTCCGCGAGCAGCGCCATCGCCACCGCAAAATCCATGCCGTAGGCGATGCCCACAAAGAATCGGCCGGTAAGTATCAAATTGAAATCAGGAGAGAAAGTGACGAGAAGGGCGCCGAGAACGGCGCATATTTTTGCCGCAATCAGCGGCATGACCCGCCCCCAGCGGTCGGCGATCCAGCCGCCGACTGGATTAAAAATAATGGCAATCCATGAAGAAAAAGAGGTCAGCATCGCCACGTCCGTAGCGCTTAGCTGTAAATCCCGGGTCATCGGATTGAGCCCGGCGCTTAATGCTGAATTAGAGAAGGCGTCTAAAAATAATCCACCGAGTGCCAGCCACCAGATAATGCCGGCTTTACCCGCAATATTCGGCTGCGCATCGATAAACTGAATAATATCGTCAATGCCGCGAATATTTTTTTTGCTTGTATTTTTATGAACAGACATAGCGGTCCCCTTTGCAATACTCGAAAGAAGGCCGCTACATACAGGAAAGGCAATGAGAGACCATCTTAATGAATGACAGATAGTCTCTAATCTAAAATCTGTAGGCTGAACTCTAGAGCGCTGAACGGCGGGTGTCAAAGTGCCGGGAAAGCTTTACGCGCAATTTGTGACATGTAACTCATTTGTTAATCATTAGATCTAAAAAAATCGTCCGCGCCGATAGCGTCGGCAGCGGAAGTCGGCGCGGGCTGAGCTATAACAGTTTTTATAAACGGCTATTTTTTCATGGCTGATATACTATAGGCGCAAACCTGAACCGCGAGACTCCTCATGAAAAAGTATCAGCAGCTTGCGCAGCAGTTGACCGAACAGATTGCGCTCGGCGTCTGGCAACCCGGCGATCGGTTGCCTTCGTTACGCGAACAGGTGGTCAGCAGCGGGATGAGTTTTATGACCGTCAGCCACGCCTACCAGCTGCTGGAAAGCCAGGGCCGGATTATTGCCCGCCCGCAGTCCGGCTACTACGTGGCGCCAAAACCGGTCAGACTACGCCAGCCGCCACCGCCTGCGCAGGTGACCCGTGATGAATCGGTCGATATCAACACCTACATTTTTGAGGTGCTGCAGGCCAGCCGCCGGGCTTCGATGCTGCCCTTTGCCTCGGCATTTCCCGACCCGCGGCTGTTTCCGCTCCAGCAGCTTAATCGCTCGTTGGCGCAGGTGAGCAAAACTGCGACCGCCATGAGCGTCATTGAGAATCTGCCGCCGGGCAATGATGAGCTGCGTCACGCGATTGCCCGGCGCTACGCGCTGCAGGGGATGAACATTTCGCCGGATGAAATCGTGATTACCGCCGGTGCCCTGGAGGCGCTGAATCTCAGCCTGCAGGCGGTGACGGAGCCTGGCGACTGGGTGGTGGTGGAAAACCCCTGTTTTTACGGCGCGCTGCAGGCGCTGGAAAGGCTGCGGCTGAAAGCGCTGTCGGTGGCGACGGATGTCAAAGAGGGGATTGATTTAGCCGCGCTGGAGCAGGCGTTGCAGAGTTACCCGGTCAAGGCCTGCTGGCTGATGACCAACGGGCAAAACCCGCTCGGCTTTACCCTGAGTGCGGCGAAAAAGGCGCAGCTGGTGGATCTGCTGGCCCGCTATAACGTGGTGCTGATTGAAGACGATGTCTACAGTGAACTCTATTTTGGCCGCGAAAAACCGCTCCCCGCCAAATTCTGGGACCGGCAGGAGATGACGCTGCACTGCAGTTCGTTCTCAAAATGCCTGGTGCCCGGTTTTCGGATCGGCTGGGTGGCGGCCGGTAAACATGCCCGACGTATTCAGCAGCTGCAATTAATGAGCACGCTCTCCACCAGTTCGCCGATGCAGATGGCGCTGGTCGATTACCTCTCTACCCGGCGCTATGACGCCCATCTCCGCCGCCTGCGCCGCCAGCTTGCCGAGCGCAAACAGCAGGCCTGGCAGGCGCTGCTGCGCCATCTGCCCGCCGAGGTGAAAATCCATCACAGCGACAGCGGCTACTTTTTGTGGCTTGAACTGCCGGAAGGGGCCGATGCCGGTGAGCTGAGCGCCAGGGCATTGCGCGATAATATCAGTATTGCCCCCGGGAAAATGTTCTCTACCACCGCCAGCTGGACCTCTTTTTTCCGCTTTAATACCGCGTGGGGCTGGGGAGAAAGAGAAGAGCAAGGAGTTAAACGACTCGGCGAACTTATTCGCGAGCAGCTGAGCTAAAGAACTGATTTTTTATATACCGCTAAACAGCCGCTGCTGAAATAACTAAATATTATTATCAAACCCGGCCGGCTAATATTTTACCGGCCGTGGTCATAGGAAATACGCATAGCCGTATCCTGCCCCTAACTCCTTGTCTATAATCCATATTGTTGCCAGGTCTTCATCGATTTTTGTGGAATGCGCCCCTTGTCACAACCTGAATAAATTTCTCCAGGGGGCGTAAGTGCGCCGTCTATGGTTAAAAAGGGAGATATTTTTACGGCACGGCTGCCGCTAATTTTATTGTGACAGGAGTAACACCCGATGAGCAAAAAAATTGCCCGTGGCAGCCTCTATGCGCTGGGGATGGCGATCCTGACTGCGCAGGCCGCTGAGCCGCCCGCTTCGCTGGATAAAGGAGAAGGCCGACTCGATATTATCGCCTGGCCGGGCTATATCGAGCGTGGCCAGACGGATAAAAATTATGACTGGGTCACCCAGTTTGAAAAAGAGAGCGGATGTCAGGTGAATGTGAAAACGGCCGCCACGTCCGATGAGATGGTCAGCCTGATGGCGAAAGGAGGGTACGATCTGGTCACCGCTTCGGGTGACGCCTCTCTGCGCTTAATTATGGGCAAGCGGGTGCAGCCCATTAATACGGCCCTGATTACCAACTGGTCTAGCCTCGACCCGCGCGTTGAAAAAGGCGCCTGGTTTAACGTCGGCGGTAAAGTTTACGGCACCCCGTACCAGTGGGGGCCAAACCTGCTGATGTACAACACGAAAATATTCCCGACGCCGCCAGACAGCTGGAACGTGGTCTTTGTGGAGCAAAAACTCTCCGATGGTAAAAGTAATCAAGGGCGCGTTCAGGCCTACGACGGACCTATCTATATTGCCGATGCGGCGTTGTTCGTGAAAGCAACCCAGCCGCAGCTGGGCATTACCGATCCCTACCAGCTGACCGAAGCACAGTACCAGGCGGTGCTGAAGGTGTTGCGCGCTCAGCATGGGTTAATCCACCGCTACTGGCATGACACCACCGTTCAGATGAGCGACTTCAAAAATGAAGGCGTGGTGGCCTCGAGCGCCTGGCCATACCAGGCCAATGGCTTAAAAGCCGACGGCCAGCCGGTGGCCACCGTCTTCCCGAAAGAGGGGGTGACCGGCTGGGCGGATACCACGATGTTACATAGCGACGCCAGACACCCGGTGTGCGCCTATAAATGGATGAACTGGTCGCTGACGCCGAAGGTACAGGGCGACGTGGCGGCGTGGTTTGGCTCGTTGCCGGTGGTTCCGCAAGGCTGTAAGGCGAGTGCGCTATTGGGTGACAAAGGTTGCGAAACCAATGGCTACAACGAGTTCTCTAAAATTGCATTCTGGAAAACGCCGGTGGCCGAAGGGGGTAAATACGTGCCTTACAGCCGCTGGACACAGGACTATATCGCGATTATGGGCGGCCGGTAATCGGCCGGAGGCGGAACATGACGTACGCGGTAGAGTTTCACAACGTTTCACGTTTCTATGGTGACGTTCGCGCGGTGGACGGCGTCAACATGGGGATCCGTGATGGCGAGTTTTTCTCCATGCTGGGGCCGTCCGGCTCCGGCAAAACCACCTGCCTGCGGCTGATCGCCGGATTTGAGCAGCTCTCCGGCGGGGCGATTTCCATTTACGGTCACAAGGCCAGTGAGCTGCCGCCGTGGCAGCGTGACGTGAATACCGTCTTTCAGGACTATGCTCTGTTTCCGCATATGTCGATCCTCGATAACGTTGCCTACGGGCTGATGGTCAAAGGTATCGGCAAAAAGGAGCGCCACTTTCGCGCGCAGGAGGCGCTGGAAAAGGTGGCCCTCGGGTTTGTGTACACGCGTAAACCGTCACAGCTCTCCGGCGGACAGCGGCAGCGGGTGGCTATTGCCCGTGCGCTGGTGAATGAACCGCGGGTGCTGCTGCTTGATGAGCCGCTCGGCGCGCTGGACTTAAAGCTGCGGGAGCAGATGCAGGTCGAACTGAAAAAACTCCAGCAGACGCTGGGGATCACCTTTATCTTCGTCACCCACGATCAGGGCGAAGCGCTGTCGATGTCCGATCGGGTGGCGGTCTTTAATAACGGGCGTATCGAGCAGGTTGATGCCCCGCACGACCTCTATCTGCGTCCTAAAACCGCGTTTGTCGCTGGTTTCGTCGGTACCGCGAACGTATTTGATAGCGATCTTGCCGCCCGCCTGTGCGGGATGCGCGGGGTCTGGTCACTGCGGCCGGAACATATTCGCCTGAACAGCGGCGGAGAAGTTCAGGTGCAGGGCGTGGTGCAGGCGGTTCAGTACCAGGGAGCGGCAACGCGTATCGAACTGAAGCTGGCGAATGGCGACAAGCTGCTGGTCAGCCTGGCGAACAGCGATGGCGGTATGGCATCCAGCGCACCGCAGACCGGACAAACGGTGCTGGCTTCGTGGTCACGTTCGGCGATGGTGCCTTTGGAACAAGGGGGCTGAGATGACGATGGTCATTCCGCGCGCACCGTCCGGGCGTCTGTCCGCACTCTTCTGGCGCAGGCCATCGCTCGGCCTGTTCTTGCTCCTGCTGGGGCCGTTAATGTGGTTCGGCATTGTCTATCTGGGGTCGCTGCTGACTTTACTGTGGCAAAGCGTCTACACCTTTGATGATTTCACCATGTCGGTCACCACGGATCTGACGCTCGCCAACCTCAAAGCGCTGTTTAATCCGGCGAACTACGACATCATTGTCCGCACGCTGGTGATGGCGCTGTCGGTGACGATAGCCAGCGCGGTGCTGGCTTTGCCGATGTCGTGGTATATGGCTCGCTATACCCGCGGCAAAATGAAAGCATTCTTCTATATTGCCGTCATGCTGCCGATGTGGGCGAGCTATATCGTGAAGGCCTACGCCTGGACGTTACTGCTGGCGAAAGATGGCGTGGCGCAATGGTTTCTCGGGCATCTTGGGCTGGAGGGGGTGTTAAACCTGGTGCTGACGATTCCGGCGGTCGGCGGAAATACGCTGTCGACCTCAGGCCTCGGCCGTTTTCTGGTGTTCGTCTATATCTGGCTGCCGTTTATGATCCTGCCGGTACAGGCGGCGCTGGAACGCTTGCCGCCTTCGCTGCTACAGGCTTCCGCCGATCTTGGCGCCCGCCCGCGGCAGACCTTCCGCCACGTGGTGCTGCCGCTGGCGATCCCCGGCATTGCCGCCGGGTCGATTTTTACTTTCTCCCTGACGCTGGGGGACTTTATCGTTCCGCAGCTGGTGGGGCCGCCCGGCTTCTTTATTGGCAATATGGTCTATTCCCAGCAGGGGGCGATCGGCAACATGCCGATGGCGGCCGCATTTACCCTGGTACCGATTGTGCTGATTGCCCTTTATCTGGCGTTCGTGAAGCGCCTGGGAGCGTTCGATGCACTCTGAACGGGCACCGCTGTTCCTCAAAGTCGCCACCTGGGGCGGGGTGGTTTTCCTCCATTTTCCGCTGCTGATTATCGCGCTGTATGCTTTCAATACCGAAGATGCTGCCTTTAGCTTTCCGCCTCAGGGGCTGACGCTGCGCTGGTTCAGCGAGGCGGCAGGGCGCAGCGATATTATCGAGGCCGTGACGTTGTCACTTAAAATCGCCGCAATGTCGACGGCGATTGCGCTGGTACTTGGCACGTTGGCTGCAGGCGCATTATGGCGCAGTACGTTTTTTGGCAAAAACGCGGTGTCGTTACTGCTGCTGTTGCCGATCGCGCTGCCGGGGATTATCACCGGACTTGCGCTGCTGACGGCCTTTAAGGAGGTCAATCTGGAACCTGGCCTGCTCACTATCGTCGTGGGGCATGCCACGTTTTGCGTGGTGGTGGTGTTCAACAATGTCATCGCCCGTTTTCGCCGGACATCGTGGAGTCTGGTGGAGGCATCAATGGATTTAGGCGCCACGGGCTGGCAGACCTTTCGCTATGTGGTGCTGCCGAATCTGGGATCGGCGCTGCTGGCGGGGGGAATGCTGGCGTTCGCCTTATCGTTTGATGAAATTATCGTCACCACGTTTACCGCCGGGCATGAGCGTACCTTACCGCTGTGGTTGTTGAATCAGCTGGGGCGCCCGCGCGATGTACCGGTAACTAACGTGGTCGCGCTGCTGGTGATGCTGGTGACGACGATACCCATTTTGGGGGCCTGGTGGCTTACCCGTGATAGCGACATGAGTGCTGAAAACAGTAAATAATTCATTTCTACAGGATAATGCTATGCAACATAACCTTTTGATTAACGGTGAGTTAGTGGCGGGTGAAGGCGAAATGGTGCCAGTATTCAATCCTGCTAATGGTGAGGTCATTCTGGAGATTGCAGAAGCCACGGAGGCCCAGGTCAACGCGGCGGTTGAGGCAGCGGATCGGGCCTTTGTCAGCTGGAGCCAGACGACGCCGAAAACTCGCGCGGACTCTCTGTTAAAGCTGGCGGAGGCGATTACCGATCACGCGGAGGCGCTGGCGAAGCTGGAATCCTTAAACTGCGGCAAACCGCTGCACTGCGTGATGAACGACGAGCTGCCCGCCGTCGCCGATGTGTTCCGCTTCTTTGCCGGCGCGGCGCGCTGTCTGCCGGGTATGGCGGCGGGGGAATATCTGGAGGGGCATACCTCGATGATTCGCCGGGATCCGGTTGGCGTGGTGGCCTCTATCGCACCGTGGAACTATCCGTTAATGATGGCGGCGTGGAAGCTGGCGCCGGCGCTGGCAGCCGGCAACTGCGTGGTCATCAAACCGTCAGAGATTACGCCGCTGACGGCGCTGAAGCTGGCTGAGCTGGCCAGAGAGATTCTCCCTGCCGGCGTGCTGAACGTGCTGTTTGGTCGTGGTAAAACCGTGGGCGATCCGCTGACCGGCCATTCGAAGGTGCGCATGGTGTCGCTCACCGGCTCGATTGCCACCGGCGCCCATATTATCGGCCATACGGCCTCGTCGATAAAACGCACGCACATGGAACTGGGCGGCAAAGCGCCGGTGATCGTGTTTGACGATGCGGATATCGATGCCGTCGTGGAGGGAGTGAGGACCTTCGGTTTTTATAATGCTGGCCAGGATTGTACCGCAGCCTGCCGTATTTATGCCCAGCAGGGTATCTACGATCGGCTGGTGGAGAAACTGGGCGCGGCCGTGGCTACGCTGAAAATTGGCCAGCCGGACGACCCTGCTACTGAACTGGGGCCGCTGAGCTCGCAGGCGCATCTGGAGCGGGTCAGCGCAGCCGTTGAAGCTGCCCGCGCATTACCGCATATCCAGGTGGTGACCGGAGGAAGCCCGGCGACTGGCAAGGGATATTTCTATCAACCGACGCTGCTGGCGGGCGCCAGGCAAGATGATGATATTGTTCAACGTGAGGTGTTTGGTCCGGTGGTCAGCGTGACCTCGTTCAGCGATGAAGATCAGGTGCTGGCATGGGCCAATGATTCCCAATACGGCCTGGCTTCGTCGGTATGGACCCGCGATGTGGGCAGGGCTCATCGTCTGAGCGCGCGTCTGCAGTACGGCTGTACCTGGGTTAATACCCACTTTATGCTGGTCAGCGAGATGCCGCACGGCGGACAGAAACTCTCCGGCTATGGGAAGGATATGTCGATGTATGGTCTGGAAGACTACACCGTCGTGCGTCATGTGATGATAAAACACTAAGTGCCGACAGAAGCCGGGCGCCTGTTGCCGGCATAGAGATAAAAAGCCGCCTGCGGGCGGTTTTTTTACTGCCGCCGCGCGATGGGGAGATAAACCGCTGAACCGTGAACTGCGAAGGTGCCATTCGGAGATTGTCGTCGCGCTATGGCTAACTGAACTGTCTATATAGCGCAGCAAGAGAAGAGATTAATGGTCACATCTGGCTTTAACATCGCCGATAAAAGATGCGACGGCATCCTGTAAAACGTTATTTTTGTTGGTTCTGTTAAGCGTCATTAGCGCTTTTGTCTCATCGGTGGAAATTTGCCATGTCTGGATAGTCAGCCCCAGATCCGTGGCATAGGTTCCCGTCATGGCCGTTGGACTTACCACGGTGTAATTCATGATGCTGTCGGTGACGGAAGGGGATTTTTTATCAATGTTCACCACAAACACTTTTCCCGCGAAACCATCGTTTTTAATGGCATATTGATCGTACTCATGGGCGCCAGAACCCCGCAAGTTTTCAACAACCCAGCATCCCGCATCGGCGGATGAAGCGGCCAGAAGCAGGAGGCAACCGAGAAAATAGGTCCGCGCCATTATTCATTGTTCCTTGTCGTGACAATCTGAAGGGGCTGATGAAATACTGGCCGCCAATCTAACGCTAAATATTGCCTGTTTTCACATGCAAATACATTAGCAAAGCCGGGAAATGGCTATCAGTTTCCCTGTTTATCGCAAAACATTGTCGTTCTGTAGGGCGCTGGCAGAGTGTAATAGCATCAGAGTGGTTATTTATTCTGCTTTTGTGCTATATTTTCAGTTTATAATTTAATTTATACAGATTATGTCAGATAAATATATTGCGTACCGCTTTTTACTCGCGTCCATAGTGATGGCTATGCCAATCCTTTCATCAGGCGCAGGCGCAGGCGCGGACAATGCTGAATACACGGAAAAAAGGCGACTCAACTGCATGTTGGTGGATCAAAACATCATCCTGGCTGATAGTCCGGCCATCGGCAGCTTTTCAGCGGGGTGGCTGCGGCGAATTGACACGACATGGCAGCAATTTGCATCGATCGAGATAGATGGCTGGTATGTAAGAGCTTATGGCGCCGACAATTTTAGCGATGCGGAAGGAACCATCTATGCCAAAGACCTGGACCAATCCGAAGTTCTCTTCAACCGCAAAAATGGCGTCGCCACCATCTCCTTTCCTCTGCAGGATGGGCGTACTATGCTTAAAAAATGGCGTTGTGATACAGGGCCTGATATCACTAAATAACCGATAGCAAAAAACAGCTTCAAGGAAGATAACCTATTGTTTATAATGGATTAGGGTTGGCTTTCGGCTAACGCGGGACAACCCTTACGCTATACGACATCGTGAAATTCAAGGAGAGTTGACCAATGAAAAGCGAAGAGCTGACTCGTAAAGCTGAAGAAGAGATCTCGGCGCTGATTAGCAAAAAGATTGCAGAACTGCGCAAGAAAACGGGGCAAGAAGTCTCTGAAATTGAGTTTGTTGCTCATGAAACCATGTCGGGTCTTGACGGATACGACGTCAGAATCAAGCTGATGTGAAAGATAAAGGTCGCCGGGGCGGCCTTTTTTATGCCCGCTGCTGCGGATGGCACAACCTTCAGAGGCCGGCCGTGAGTATGAGGCGGTGGCCGGGTGACGCTGATGGCGCGATCGCGAGCTTGTAACGGACGGGATAGTCACTCATCGAGTGCATTAGCTTGCTAATAGTCACAATGGCAGTAATTGCTAAAACAGAGACAGCGAAATATGAGAATATTCTTACGCCCCTTCAAGAGCTAAGCCAATGAGTGCCGGAGATAAGCGCCGGGTGGGGCGCGTAACCTGCCTGTCAGCGTGGAGAGACAGAGAGCGAATCCAGATGATATATCCGCTGCTGCGGCAATCCACAATAAAACCCCTGTACTGAATACAGGGGTTTTTTGTTGCTGTGTACCACGTCGGCACAATAGGTGAGAGAAGGGCGCAGAGAGGGCGGAACGATCTATTTCCCGCATAAACTATAGTGTTATTTATCGCGCATGAAGTTGCAGTGAGCAAAACGTTTGTGGCCTATTCGCACGATGTTGTCATGCGCGCGTCGTGCTATCGCTTTGATTTTTTGGTCGGTAAACCAGACTGACGACGGTCGCGAATGTAAGAGACCAGATTATACGCTGCAATTACCAGCAATAGCAGTGCCACAATAAGCACAATAATTCCAGACATGTACCACCCCAAAATAAATGAGTAAAAACAAAAAAGGTCAAAATATGCAGTTAAAATGTAATTTCTAAAGGGTGATAACGCAAATGATATTTACTGATAAGTGCATTGTCAGTCACTGTTGAAAAGACAGGGTTGATTTAATTATTTGTTATTAATCAATGTATTGGTGTGTTTTTTCTTGCTGGTTTTTTGGGCTGGCGTTTAAGTTGTTCCGCATTTTTAGTCAACTTCCTATAGGTTTTTTTATTATCCATCATTAATTTACCGTATAATTTATGATGTTTTTTAGGTTTGTTCTTATACACTATTTTTATTATTCATCGAACTCTTCGGAACCTCATGTAAGGTATCAGACAGTTATTTTCTTTTTAATTTCACCTGACCAGATTGTTTTCATAGAGGAAATGACGACAAATTGTTCATATTGTCCAGTAAACTGCAGAGATGAAAGGGGGAGAATGAAGGGATATCCGCGGAGGCATCTTTTTGTTCCGCGACATTTTGTTCCACTACATGGTGTAGAAAAATGCTAAGAAACGCTGTCTGGCCGCGGCGGCCTGGGGGTAAAAGGATGCTTGAGGTTTGACTTTACAGGCTGGCTCATGCGAACATTTGTCATAATTTGTTACTTCGACGTTGATCTTGTTTTGAAAAAAATAGCTTTTTTTCTGTCAGTGGCCTGCGCCACGGCAATTCTGTATGGCAATTTACCTGCCCGGCGTATTAGCCTGTGTGAACAGCAGGGGGTCAGCGAATCCGTCTGTACGGCGGCTGAGTGGGATAATGAAAAAGTTAATCTGCTGCCTGGCTATGACCCTGAATATATGAAGGCTAATGCCGAGCTTCAGGCTCAGACCCGCGCGGATAAAACCGTCGCGATTAAAGCGTAAAAAAGCAGCCCGCAGAGGCTGCTTTTTTAGGTTTCTTTGCTGAATAAAATCACTAAAACCAACCAAAACGAACAGATAACAGGCTGATAAGCGCGAAAGCTACGCCGACATTAATCAGAATTACGGTTTTGCTGGAAACATCCATAACGCCACCTTTATGAGTAAGCCTCTACAGGTATAGTACGAGGCGAAAGGAAGTGCTATCAGACAAGGATGAATTGGTTGTTTTCCGCTGATTAAGCGTGCGATTCATTGTGTGATTTTGCGGACTGTGTCGCACTTCTGCTGCCACGCATCTCCGTATCATAATGGGGCTTATCAGGGAAGGAAGAAGAATGACCTTATACCAGAAAATGCTGGTTTTTTATGCAGTTATGGGATGTATTTGTGCAATCATTAGCTGGTTTCTGACAAAAGAGAGCCGTTTGATTCGCCTGCTGGCCGCTCTGTTGATCGGCGCCACCTGGCCGTTTAGCTTTCCGATGGCGCTGCTGGTCTCTTTATTCTGACAGCATAAAGCGATGGCAATCGCCACAATATTACTGTATAAAAACACAGTAACTGTTGGCGGGGCAACCTTATGAAGCGCTATTTTTCCTCATTCGCTGGCGCGAACGTGCGCTGGTTTGATTTCCCAGGGCACGGCGACCCGGTGGTCTTTATTCACGGGCTGGGTTGTGCATCCTCTTATGATTATCCCGGCGTGGCGACCGATCCGGCTTTTTCCGGCCGGCGGGCCCTGCTGATCGATCTGCCGGGCTTTGGCTATAGCGACAAGCCCGGCTCTTTTGGTTACGGTATCGCTGAACAGGCGCGGGTTGTTGTGGAGTGGCTTGACAGTCTGCAGCTGACCCGCTGCTCACTGTTCGGGCATAGCATGGGCGGCAGTATTGCCATTGAAGCGGCGGAGCTTCTGGGCCGTCGCGTCCAGGCTCTGCTGGTCTCCGAACCTAATCTTTATGCCGGCGGCGGCATGTACAGTCGGGCTATCGTCGCCCAGCCGGAAGCCGAGTTTGTCGCCCGCGGCTTTGCCGATCTGCTGGCAGCGGAAACGTCTCCCTGGAGCGGGTGTCTGCAAAACAGCGCCCCCTGGGCAGTATGGCGAGGAGCCAGCAGCCTGGTCGACGGGGCGTCGCCGTCCTGGTTCGCCCGCTTTCAGCAATTATCCTGCCGCAAGGCGCTGATTTACGGTGAGCTGTCGCTCCCGGCTCAGGAAGCTGACGACGTTGTCGCCGTCGGTATTCCGCTGCTGGTGGTGCCGGATGCGGGCCACTCTATGGCCTGGGAGAATCCCGTTGCCCTGGCCGATTGCATGGCGCAATTCTTCGGGGGTACGCAGGCGGACGGCTAAATATCGCCGTGATCACTTGTTTGCCCGACCGCGCGGAGGACGGAACCGCCAGCCGTGGCTTGCGAAGACGCTGGCGTGTAGCGGGACTAACTTTCTCGGCCCGGTTGGCAGGAGATGCGCTGGTTAAAGATCAGCATCTTTCGTTGTGGCGCGCTGTCGTCACGGCGTTGCGACCGTTCCGCGGTTAGCCTTCCCCGGAACGGCAGCGCAATGGGGCTGTTTTAAACTGGTGATGAGAATCGGCAACCGGCAGATCCGCTGATTAAAACGGCAGTTCGCGCGGGCTGGTCTGCAGCGTTATCCAGCGCAGTTCGGTAAATTCAGCAACACCTGCGCGGCCACCAAAGCGTCCGTAGCCGGAAGCTTTGCAGCCGCCAAACGGCATCTGCGCTTCATCGTGCACGGTGGGGCCATTAATGTGGCAAATGCCGGTTTGCAATCTCTGGGCAACATTCCACGCCCGGGCGGTGTCGCGACTGTATACCGCCGAGGAGAGTCCGTATTCACTTTCGTTGGCTACCGTCAGCGCCTCCTGCTCATCCTGCACCCGGATAATGGCTTTTACCGGGCCAAAGGACTCCTCCTGCCATATCCGCATGCTGCGGGTCACCCCATCAAGCAACGTGGCGCGCATCTGGGTTGTGTCGGCTTTACCACCGGTTAAAAGCCGGGCCCCTTTTGCCAGCGCGTCGTCAATCAGCGCATTGCAGCGTGTAACGGTCTTCATATCGACAACCGGCCCCATCAGCCCTGCGGGCAACGTTGCCGCGCGGCGGCTGAGCAGGGCGATAAAGGCATCGGCTATCGATTCGTCGACGATAATGCGCTCGGTCGACATACAGATCTGTCCGGCGTTAGCGAATGAGCCAAAGAGGGCACCGGCCGCCGCTTGTTCGAGATCGGCATCATCGAGGACCAGCAGCGGCGCTTTGCCGCCCAGTTCAAGCACTGCCGGTTTCAGGTACTGTCCGCAGGTGCGGGCGATAATGCGTCCGACCGGCGTAGAGCCGGTAAAGTTAACGCGGCGTACTGCCGGATGGGCGATAAGCGACTCCACCAGCGCGGGCGCATCTTCCGGCGCGCAGGTGAGATAGTTCACGACACCGTCCGGTAATCCCGCCGCAGCCAGGGCATCAATAATCAGCGCCTGACTGGCGGGCGACATCTCGGCTCCTTTGAGGATCACCGTATTACCGCAGGCTAACGGAGTTGCAATCGCGCGCGTGGCGAGGATCAGCGGCGCATTCCACGGCGCCATCCCTAATACCACTCCAGCCCCCTGACGGACGGCCATAGCCAGATTGCCCGGTACATTCGACGGAATAATCTGCCCTTCAATCTGGGTGGTGAGGGCGGCGGCTTCCCGCAAAATGTCGGCGGCGAGATGAACGTTAAAACCCGCCCAGTGCGCCGTCGCGCCCGTCTCAGCCGACATTGCGGCGATGAATTTTGCCTCACGTTGCTGCATTTGCTCCGCCGCCTCCAGCAGCAGGCGGCGACGTTCGGCGGGGGCCGTGTCACGCCATTGCGGGAAGGCGGCAGCGGCGGCCTCGACGCAGCGCCGGGCGTCGGCCAGGCTCGCAGCCGATGCGGTGGAAGCCGGCTGTTCGCTGAGCGGATTGGTGCGGGTAAAAGTGGCCTGGCCTTCAGCATCATGCCACTGGCCATCGGTATATAAGTTGCAGGTAATTGTCATGGGAAAACCTCGTTGGGTTGTGTTCTGCGGTTTTCCGAGTGTATCGGGCGATGGGAGCGCATGGGACAGGCAGGGCGGTTATCGCACGTTTTTTTTCTGGTTTTATAGGCAGTTCACAACTTCAGCAGGTTGGCCCGGACTGGAGAATAAATCGGCGAAAACAGCGCTTTCAGCATAACCTGATACCGATTGATTATTTGCCGGTTGCATGCCGCTGTGCTGTTATTAGAGCACTTATAACAAATTGATAAGGTTTATAACCATGTCTACAGGGAAAACGTTAATTGCGCTGGCGTTAAGCGCCTGGTTGCCGGCTGGCGCCGCGTGGGCGGCCGGTAACGATACGCTGATCTATTGCTCCGAAGCATCGCCGGAATCATTTAACCCGCAGATTGCCAGCTCCGGCCCCTCGTTTGTGGCCAGCTCGCAGGTGCTGTATAACCGCCTGATCACCTTTGATCCGCTTAAAAACACACCGCTCCCTTCGCTGGCCACCGCGTGGACGGTATCGCCAGATGGCAAGACCTGGACCTTTACCCTGCGTAAAGGAGTGAAGTTCAACAGCAATAAGTACTTCACCCCGACCCGCGATTTTAACGCCGATGACGTTCTGTTCTCCGTCCTGCGTCAACAGGATGCGAAACATCCGTACCATAACGTTTCGCAGGGCAACTATGAATATTTTCATGATGTCGGGCTGGATAAGCTGATTAAAGAGGTGAAAAAGGTCGATGATTATCATGTCCAGTTCGTACTGAGCGAGCCGAATGCTGCCTTCCTTGCCGACTGGGGAATGGATTTTGCCTCAATACTCTCCGCGGAATACGCCGATGCCATGATGAAGAAAGGCACGCCGGAGTATGTTGATACCTGGCCTGTCGGGACCGGCCCGTATGCGCTTCAGCAGTATAAAGTCGATTCGCTTATCCGCTACATTGCTAACCCGCATTATTGGGAAGGCGAGGTGCCGACAAAACATCTGATCTTCTCCATCACCCCGAATGTCGAGACTCGCCTGGCGAAGCTGCAAACCAACGAATGTCAGATTATCCCGGCGCCGTCGCCGGTGCAGTTCGCCGCGATCAAGGGCAATAAAGATCTGGCGCTGCAGGCTGTTGAAGCGTTGAACGTCGGCTATCTGGCGTTTAATACCGAGAAAAAACCGTTTGATAACGTGCTGGTACGTCAGGCGCTGAACTACGCCACCGACAAACAGGCAATCGTCAAAGCGGTATTTATGGATTCGGGCGCGGTAGCCAAATCTCCGCTGCCGGCGAATATGCTCGGTTATAAGAAAGATCTGCCGGATTACGACTACGATCCGCAAAAGGCGAAAGCGCTGCTGAAGCAGGCCGGGCTGGAAAAAGGGGCGGAGGTGACCTTGTGGTCGATGCCGGTACAGCGCCCCTACAACCCCAATTCGCGCCGCATTGCCGAAATGATTCAGAACGACTGGAGCAAAGTGGGCATCAAAGCCAAAATCGTCACGTATGAGTGGGGGGAATATCTCTCCGGCATGCGCAAAGGCGAACACGACAGCGCCCTGTTTGGCTGGATGTCGGACAATGGCGACCCGGACAACTTTGCCGGGACATTGCTGAGCTGTGATAATATCAAGACCGGTTCCAACGTTGCCCGCTGGTGCGATAAGTCGTATGACGCGCTGGTCAAAAAAGCGATCCTGGTCAGCGATCCGCAGCAACGCGCCGCGCTGTATGGTCAGGCGCAAGAGATCTTTTATCAGCAGGCGCCATGGATCACCCTGGCGACCGGGAAAACCTACTACGCCACGCGCAGCAACGTTAGCGGGTATAGCGTGAGCCTGATGGGGAGCGATTTTTCGAAGGTCAAATTGAACTAAGCCGAAAGGAGCACATATGGCACATCTGGATGACGTTATCGCCCGCGTCGATGCGGCGATCGCCGAAGGGGTGATTACTCACATGAATGAACTGCTGGTGGCGCTGAGCGATGATGCTGAGCTGAGCCGCGACGAACGCTATACCCAGCAGCAGCGTTTACGCACCACGATTGCCCACCACGGCCGTCAGCAGCATGAAGAGCAGGAAACGCGCCGCGAGCAGTTGAATAAAGGCGGCGCCATTCTCTGATATTGCGCGCTAAAACTGGCGTCTGGCTACCAGCCAGGCGCCTGCCACCAGCATAACCGCGCCGCACAGCGGCCCCAGCAACGCCCGCCACGGCACGCCGTGCGCGCGAATGATATCCATCACGAGTCCCCCCACCAGCTGGCTGGCAATCAGCACCGCAATCGTCGTGGCGGCACCAACGTTCTGATAGCCACTGATGCTGGCGAAGACAAAAAACGATCCCAGCAATCCTGGAATGAGCGTCCACCATTTTATGCTGAGCGCCAGCTCCTGAAAGCCCGCTGCACCGTGGCGCAGGAGCAGGATGGTAACGAAAATCACAATCCCCACCAGCGAGTTCAGCAGCATCGCAATGAGTATTGTGGAGGCGGACTGCGTAATACGCACCATCAGCGTATTTTGCACGACCAGTCCGACGCCGGCGGCAATCAGACAGGCGAGGGTCAGCGAAGCGTTCATGCGCTGGCGTCCGGATCGTGACGATCGTCGAGCTGGAGCTGCATAAAGGTCAGATCCAGCCAGCGGCCAAATTTTGTGCCGACCTGCGGCATCTGTCCGGTGGTCACAAACCCGAGCGTTTCGTGCAGATGCAAAGAGGCCTGGTTTTGCGCTTCGATACCGGCCACCATGACATGTTTGTTCAGGCGACGGGCCTCCTTAATCAGCGCCACCAGCAGGCTGCGGCCTAATCCTTTACTCTGATGATCGGGGTGGACGTAGACCGAATGTTCGACGGTATGGCGAAAGCCGTCAAATGCGCGCCAGTCGCCAAACGAAGAATAGCCGCTCACGACGCCGTTTTCTTCGCTCACCAGGACCGGATAGCCTGCCAGCTGACGCGCTTCAAACCAGGCGATGCGATTATCGGTATCGACGGTTTTGTCATTCCAGATGGCGGCAGTGTGCAGCACCGCGTGGTTGTAAATTTCGGCAATCGCCGCGCAATCTTCTTTGCAGGCATAACGAATGGTCATAGCAAACCTCAACTCAATATCCGTACACTATAGTAGTACGATATTATTACAATAATGTACGCGACGCTGTCATCTGTTTTAGCAAGAAATTTATCATGGCCTGTCGTCTGCGCGCAGGTATATCGGGGGGGAGATGGCCAGACGAGACGACGCGGGTTTTGCCTGAGGTCGCCTTGTTTGAGATTAATTCATACACTATAGTACTACGCTATGAATACTATTGAAGACAATATGAATCAGCGCATTAGCGCACGTATCCGCATCGAGCGCGAATCTCGCGGCTGGTCGCTCAGCGAACTGGCCGAGCGCGCCGGCGCCTCACGCGCCATGATCCACAAGATCGAACGCGGCGAGAGTAGTCCGACGGCATCGATGCTGGGGCGGCTGTCCGGCGCTTTTGGCATTAGTATGTCGACGCTGATTGCCCGAGCGGAGATGCAGGAAGGTAAACTGCTGCGCTTTGCCCAGCAGCCGGTATGGCGCGATCCGCAAAGCCACTATTTACGGCGTCACGTTTCGCCGCGCAGCGATCTGCCTATCGATCTGGTGCAGGTGGAGCTGCCGGCGGGTAGCGATGTACCGATGCCCGCAGCCTCCTACGCGCTGGCGCGTCAGCTGATCTGGCTGCAACAGGGGGAGCTGGTTTTTGTCGAGGGCGCGACCCGGCATGAGATGCGAGCCGGCGATTGTCTCGAACTGGGGCCGCCTAACGACTGCCGTTTTATCAATGAATCCAGCACATCCTGCACCTATCTGGTCGTGCGATTAAATCAATCTGCCTCATAATGCCAATGTGCGCGGCGGCAATTGCGACTAGCCTCAGTACAGGTCCTAAACAAGAGGAGTTTGCTATGGCTTTTCATCCGCAACGTCACCGCCGCTGGGTGCTGGCTTCTCGCCCGCACGGCGAGCCGACAGGGGATAATTTCCGTCTGGAAGAGAGCGAGGCCCCGACGCCGGGTCCCGGGCAGGTGCTTCTGCGCACGGTTTATCTCTCGTTAGATCCCTACATGCGCGGGCGCATGAGCGATGCGCCGTCCTACTCGCCTCCGGTTGCCATCGGCGCCGTGATGGTCGGTGGAACGGTGAGTCGCGTTGAAGCGTCTGACCACGCTGACTTTACACCGGGAGAGTGGGTGCTGAGCTCCGGCGGCTGGCAGGATTTTGAACTCTCCGATGGCAACGGGCTGGTGAAGCTGGGTGAACATCCGCAACACCCCTCGTGGGCGCTCGGCATCCTTGGGATGCCTGGTTTTACGGCCTATATGGGGCTGCTGGATATCGGTCAGCCGAAGGCGGGAGAAACGTTGGTGGTGGCCGCGGCCACCGGGCCGGTTGGCGGTACGGTCGGCCAGATCGCGAAGCTAAAAGGCTGCCGTACGGTAGGGATTGCCGGGGGCAGTGAGAAATGCCGCTACGCGGTCGAGACGCTGGGCTTTGACGTCTGCCTCGATCATCGCGCGCCGGATTTTGCCGAACAGCTGGCGCAGGCCTGCCCGCAGGGCATTGACGTTTACTATGAAAACGTCGGCGGCAAGGTGTTTGATGCCGTGCTGCCGCTACTCAATACCTCGGCGCGGGTACCGGTGTGCGGCCTGGTCAGCGGGTATAATGCGACCGGACTGCCGGAGGGGCCGGATCGTCTGCCGCTATTGATGGCGACGCTGCTGAAAAAACGGATCCGGATGCAGGGCTTTATTATCGGTCAGGACTACGGGCATCGTATTGCCGAGTTCCAGGAGGAGATGGGGCGCTGGGTACGGGAAGGCAAAATCAAGTACCGCGAGCAGCTTGTTGATGGCCTGGAGCGTGCGCCCAATGCGCTGATTGGTCTGCTGAAGGGCGAAAACTTCGGCAAAGTCGTGGTCCGGGTTTCACCCGACGAATAGGTCTTATGCCCCGGCGGCAGAGCGCCGGGGCGAGGATCGGCCAGGCACCAGAAATGGCGCGCCCCATCCGGGTTTTTCCTTAACTCACCTCTTTGTTAAATATCCTGCCTTACCTTTCTTCCGCGACCGTGATAAGGGGGATAAGGAAGCAGCTAAACGCGTTCAGGCCCGCCGGGAAGCGGCGATTATCGTGGCTGCTGCCAGCGGCGGAGGTATGGCACTGACTGCAGGTGGCATGACTCTGGTTGGTGCTGCATCCGAGCTGGTTCTGGCGGCAAGGCTGGTCATCGCTGGTTGCAAAACCAACCCCGCGCTTTGTCTGAATCAGGCTGGTATTTATGCGGCAGATATTGTGGCACCAGAAGCCATCATTGGTACTGGCGCTGTAACGACCGGCAGCACATTAATCCTAGGTAAAACCGAGGACAGCGTGAAGAAGCTGAGCCGACAGCTGGTGAACGTTTTCGATGAGTTCTACAAAACAAAAACGTTCAATACCCAGCCTGTTGCTGGTTTTATCAAAGGAGAAACAGCAGCCGGGGCTAATCTGTCGACGAAAACGGCTGATTATGTCAAAAGCCTGCAAAAAGATAACACTGCCAAATTAGTAAGTATTTTTAACAAACAAAACCCTAACGCTGAATTAAATGTTTTTGGGAAACCTTTACAACAAGTTTTGGGACCTGGAGGGAGTGATACCAGAGGTAAAATTAAAGTTTTTGCTTCAGAAAAATTAACTGAGGATGAAATTATTAGCTTTGCTACATCTCTAACTGGTGGGATACCATTTAAAGAGCAGATTCTTCCAGACGGTAGGCTGATGTATGTAAAAATAAATGACAATCAAACAATCAATCTTCGATATTTTTCAGCTTCTGCAGAGAAAACCGGAGCAAGGTGGACAATTGAAATCATTGGGAATTCAGATATTAAAACTGTCTCCAAAACATCATTAAATAGATTTGAAGTGAAATTTAGATAAAAGAGGAGGTAAGGTGAGGTATTTAACCGAGAAACAATACCAGGAAAGGAAAGAGTTTCTTCAAGGGGCTTCTACCACCATGTTATGGAAAAATATCGACCCAGAAAGTGTTGATGGCACCTATAAGCTAACTTATAAAGAAGAAAAAGCGCTTTATATCTGGTTTATCGGGAGTTTGCTGGAGGATGGTGAAATCAAACTTGCTCGTCATGGAAAGTTCCTCCCAGGAAGCATCGACAAGCAGCTCGAAGCTTTTGAAATGGCATTTCCCAAAACTGAGGATGATATGAATTGTGATGCATTTGAAGGATTTTGGTTTTTAAGTGAAAACTGCCCAGCTGGCATTGTCTGGATCCACGAGAACGGCTATGAAGACTGGACCTGATACACCGCTAGTCATAACGGCTTTTCGGAGCCGTTATCCTTGAATACCTTTCCAGGGTAAACGTTGTTTGTCGGTCACGATACTGGAATTAACGAAGCTGCCTGCCTCTGATAGATCCAACCCGGACAGACCAAAGGCAGGTTTATTGACGAACGAGCGGACAGGCTCTGCGTCTGACAAACTCATCGCCTGATACTCTGCAAACTGCCGACGCTCGTCTTTATCCAGAAGGCAGTATCGCAGCCTTTAACGTCTCTCAGAATCCTTATTCAGCCATAAAACGCCAGCCGCTCGACTAACAGGTCCACAAACCGCTCCCGGTCGATATCCAGCAACACCGTGGTATTTGGCTGCTTGCCGGTGAGAAAGTAATAATCAACCACCGTCATCCCCTGGGTGTATTTCCCCTGAGTTTCCACGCCCACCCAGCGCTCAACGCTGGTAAACAACTCCGGCTTCAGCAGCCAGGCAATGGTGCAGGGATCGTGCAGCGGAGCACCGGTGAAACCCCATTTGGCATCCTTGTGATACTCCATAAAGAAGTCGAGCAGCTCGGCAACAATGGTCGCCACCGGGTTGCCCACCTGGCGGAAACGTTCGATATCCAGGCCATGAATCTGCGCCCGATGCGTGACGTCCAGCCCGGCCATCACCACCGGAATACCCGACTGGAAGACGATCTCCGCCGCTTCCGGGTCGACGTAGATATTAAACTCGGCGGCGGGCTGCCAGTTGCCCAACACCATCGCGCCGCCCATCATCACAATGCGGGCAATCTTGTCATGCAGTTCCGGGTGGCTGTTGAGCAGCAGGGCGACGTTGGTTTGCGGGCCGGTGGCGACAATCGTCACCGGTTGCGGGCTTTCGCGTAGCGTTTTGGCCATCAGCTCGACGGCGGTGCAGGCCTGCGGCGTAAAATCTGGTTCCGGCAGCGCCGGGCCATCAAGCCCGCTTTCGCCGTGAACGTTTTCGGCGATGATCAGCTCCCGCATCAGCGGCTTACGCGCGCCGCCGGCGACAGGAATGTCCTGCCTTCCCAGCAGCGTCAGCATGCGCAGCACGTTGCGCAGGGTTTTGTCCGGCGTCTGGTTGCCAGCGGAGGCAGTGATCGCCTTGACGTCAAGTTCGGGTGAGGCGAGGGCGAGAACCATCGCGATGGCGTCATCATGACCGGGGTCGCAATCGAGAATGATCGGCAGTGCCATAGCAGCTCCTTGTTGGGCGTTATTTGTGACAAGGGTAACGCTCGAGGGCACAACAGACGAGAAAGGATAAAACAAAGCGTGATGTAAGCCGCAATAAGACGCACGTGGGGACGATCCGCCGGTGGCGCCATGCTTTCCGGGGCTAAGGGTTTGTGCGGTCTGCTTCCCCGGTGGCGCTATGCTTGCCGGGGCTACGGGTTTGTGCGGTCTGCTTCCCCGGTGGCGCTGCGCTTACCGGGGCTACGGGTTTGTGCGGTCTGCTTCTCCGGTGGCGCTGCGCTTACCGGGGCTACGGGTTTGTGCGGTCTGCTTCCCCGGTGGCGCTGCGCTTACCGGGGCTACTGGTTTGTGCGGTCTGCTTCTCCGGTGGCGCTGCGCTTACCGGGGCTACGGGTTTGTGCGGTCTGCTTCCCCGGTGGCGCTGCGCTTACCGGGGCTACGGGTTTGTGCGGTCTGTTTCCCCGGTGGCGCTGCGCTTACCGGGGCTACGGGTTTGTGCGGTCTGTTTCCCCGGTGGCGCTACGCTTCCCGGGGAGTCAGGTTTGTACGATCTAAGGCTGGGGTTACTCAAAACGCCAGGCGAGATTCAGGCCGACGCCATAGTTACGTCCCGGCGCGGGTTCGTAGTAACGACCGTTGGACTCGTTGACAATCACCGAGCCGACGTAGCTGCGATCGAAGAGGTTATCGACGCGGCCAAACAGATCCATGTCCATCTTGCCATAGCTCCACTTATAACCGGTGGTGAGACCGACCACCGTCCAGGACGGGACTTTTGCGGTGTTCTCGTCGTTAGCCATGATATCGCTCATATAGCGAATATCGCTGCCGGCGTACCAGCCGCGATCCGGCTGATAGCCGAACGAGGCGTAGCCCATATTGCGCGCGATGCCCGGAATACGGTTGCCGTTGCAGCTGGCGTCATCGCAGACATTGGTCCGGTAGGTCGCATCCAGCCAGGTCCATGCGGCTTTCAGACGCCAGCTTTCGCCAAACTGCTGATCCAGCCCCAGCTCCATCCCCTGACGACGGGTTTTGCCGGCGTTTTTGTAGCTGGTACGGCCGCCGCTGCTGGCATCCACCACGATCTCGTTATCGGTGTTGGTCTGGAACAACGCGGCGGTAAACAGGCCATTGCCGATCCGCGTCTTACTGCCGATCTCGACCGTGTCGTTAGTCGCAGGCTGCAGGCCGAAGTTCAGACCGCTCTGGTTATCGGAACGGTAGGAGAGTTCGTTAATGGTGGGGGTCTCAAAGCCGCGCCCGGCGGAGAGATAGACGTTCCACGCCTCGGTGACAGCATACTTTAACGAGCCGGCCGGCAGCCATTTATGGTAGCTGGCGTCGCCGCTGTCATCGCCGTTACCCGGGGTAACGTAATAATCGTTGGAGTCAAACCATACCGAACTGTAGCGCACGCCGGCATCGAGGGAGAGTTTGTCCGTCAGCTGCCACTGGGTCTGCAGATACGGGTCGATGTTCCACATCAGATTACGTTCATTACGGCGCAGGTTCCCCTCTTCGCCGTACTGCGGCGCGCCGTTGACCATCACGAAGTTTTCAAACCCTTTGCGCCGCTCGCTCATGTTTTCATAGTCGAGACCGGTGGTGAAGGTGACCGGCACCAGCAGTTCGCCGCGGTGAGTCCAGCGGGTATCGATCCCCTGATAGTGGCGCGTCAGGTCGATAACGCCGCCCGCGTGAGAGGGGTTGAGCTGAGGCGCGCGTGGGATTGACTGATATTGCGTGGTTTCACGTTCACCGGCGTACATCATCACGCTCAGGTCATCCTGCTCGCTGAGCTGACGCTCGTAGCGCAATCCTGCCTGGGTCTGCTTCGTCGACTTACGGGTATTGTACTGATCGCCGCGTGGCGACTGACGCGGGTTATTCCGCCATTCATCGTAGGTCAGGCCGCCGGCGTCATTGGCTTTGATATCCACGCTGTTAAACAGCAGGGTCAGCTTACTGACGTCATTGATGCGCACGCCCAGTTTGGCGTTCGCCAGGTTTTTGCGGGCGCCGCTGTGATCGCGGTAGCCGTGAGTGGTAAAGCGGTTGGTCGATACGGTGTAATCGACGTCCCCGGCATGCGTTCCGTCGCCGACGGCGCCGGTCGCCTTCAGGCCATAGTGCCAGGTGCCGAAGCTGCCGTAATAGCTGCTGGCTTCGATGGTTGGCGGCTGGCTGCCGGTTTGGGTCGTCACATTGATCACCCCGCCGGAGGAGTTGCCGTACAGCGCAGAGAACGGACCGCGCAGGACATCGAGGCTATCGACGCTGCCGATATCAATATTCGAGGTTTGGCCCTGGCCATCGGGCATGGTGGCCGGAATACCGTCGACGTAAATGCGCAGCCCGCGCACGCCGTAGGTGGAACGGGAACCAAAGCCGCGAATCGATAGCTGCAGATCCTGAGCATAGTTCTGTCGGTTCTGAACCTGCAGTCCCGGTACGGCGCCCAGCGATTCAGAGAGATTGACTCGCGGCGCCGCCTGACGCATCTCATCGCCGTTAACGACGCTGACCGCGGCGGGGGTATCGAGCTCGGAGACCGCGGTCGGCGCGGCGGTCACAACCATAGTTTGTTCATCGCTGGTGCCGGGCTGGGCCACAGCGATCAGCGGAAAGAGGAGGGCAGGTAGCGCAGCCGTGCGCACGGAAAGGATTTTCATAGAGCTACTCGTGAAACGAACCAAACGGAACATATGTCCACATGTTAACCCTTTTGTAATTTTTTGAAAATTATTAACGTTATTTTCGTTAAATAATGGCACCGAATGGTTATTTTCGCCGTCAGTTTTCATAAATAACGCTCCACTTCATGTCAAATAATGATTACTATTCGCATTTGAAAATGAACGCAAAGCCAGGACTTTGTGTCAGGGAAGCAATGTCGAGCAGGCACATAGGTGTTTTATTCAAGGGAGTCGTCATGTCATTACGTCATCTGTCCGCGCCGCGTCTGCGTCGTTCACTGTTATTAACCTCTTTACTGCTGGCGGGGAGCTTCAGCGCTCATGCGGCAGAAGAAATGTTGCGCAAGGCGGTCGGTAAGGGCGCATACGAAATGGCTTACAGCCAGCAGGAAAATGCGCTGTGGGTCGCAACTTCTCAAAGCCGTTCACTGGATAAAGGCGGGATTGTTTATCGTCTCGACCCGACCACGCTGGAAGTGACGCAGGTTATTCATAACGATCTGAAACCGTTCGGCGCGACGATCAACAATGCTACGCAAACGCTGTGGTTTGGTAACACCACTGACAGCACCGTTACCGCCATTGACGCGAAAACCGGCGCGGTGAAAGGCCGTCTGGTGCTCGACAATCGTCAACGCAGTGAAACCGTGCGTCCGCTGGCGCCGCGTGAGCTGGCGGTCAATGAAAAAACCAACACGGTCTATATCACCGGGTTGGGTAAAGAGAGTGTGATCTGGGTTGTGGATGGTGAAAAGCTGACGCTGAAAGACACTATCACCAATACTGGCGCCATGGCGACCGGGCTGGCGGTGGATGCTGATGCCAAGCGTATTTACACCACCAATGCCGATGGCGAGCTGCTGACCATCGACAGCGAGAGCAACAAAATTCTCAGCCGCAAGAAGCTGCAGGATGACGGTAAAGAACACTTCTATCTGAACCTGAGCCTGGATACCGCCGGCCACCGCGCCTTCATCACCGACAGTAAACAGCCGGAAGTGCTGGTTGTTGATCTGCGCGACGGCAAAGTGCTGCAGAAAATCGCTGCGCCGGAATCCCTGGCGGTGCTGTTCAACCCGACGCGCAATGAAGCCTACGTGACCCATCGCAAAGCCGGCGAAGTCAGCGTAATTGATGCTAAAACCTATAAAGTGGTCAAAACCTTCAAAACGCCGACCTACCCGAACAGCCTGACGCTCTCCGCCGACGGTAAAACGCTGTATGTCAGCGTGAAGCAGGAGTCGACCCGTCAGAAAGAAGCGACCCAGCCGGATGACGTTATCCGTATCGCGCTGTAAGTCGTGATTGAGGAGGGGGAAACCCCTCCCGCCCGCCAGAATCACCCTCTGTTACAAACACTTATTGGCCCGATTGCGGTTATGGTTTTACAATCATCGTTTTGCCGCCTGCTGCCTGGCGGAATTAATCATTCTGGAGGATGTATGAATAAGCCATTTATGGTTCTGTGCGCTGGCGCGATGCTGGCACTGCTTGCGGGCTGTACTTCAAACTATGTAATGACGACGAAAAGCGGGCAGACCATTGTGACTCAGGGTAAGCCGCGTCTGGATAAAGACACCGGTATGACCAGCTATGTGGATGAATCCGGCAATCACCGCCAGATTAACAGCAGCGATGTGTCGCAGCTGGTGGAAGATAACTAAGCAGGAAGCGGCGGTTTGCCCGGTGACGGACAAACCGCGATAGGGTTATTTTTGCGCTGACTGTACGCCCGGCGCCGTACTATGAATAGCATGAACGCGCTTACGCACGCCGAACCAACCGGCCACCAGCAGTACCGCAATCAGCGGAATGGAACCGATGGTATAGGTACCGTTCGGGTAATCGAAGGCCATCAGCACCAGCACGCTGAGCAGGAACAACAGGGTCAGCCAGGAGGTGAACGGCGCACCCGGCATCTTGAAGCTGACATCCGCCTCTTTCCCTTCCTTGATAGCTTTACGCAGGCGCATCTGGCACACCACGATAAAGCCCCACGACGCGATAATCCCCAACGAAGCCACGTTTAAGACGATTTCGAAGACCTGCGACGGCACCAGATAGTTCAGGAACACCCCGACGACATACACCGCCAGCGTGGCCAGAATCCCGGCATACGGCACCTGATGACGGCTCATCTTCGACATAAACTTCGGCGCGGAACCGCCCATCGACATCGAACGCAGAATACGCCCGGTGCAGTACAGGCCAGAGTTGAGGCTGGAGAGCGCGGCGGTGAGCACCACGATATTCATTACGCTACCGATGTACGGTACGCCCAGCTTCGAGAAGAAGGTCACAAACGGACTTTGCCCGGCCTGATAGGCATTCCACGGCAGCAGCAGCACCAGCAGCAGCACCGAGCCGACGTAGAACAGGCCGATACGCCAGATCACGCTGTTAATGGCGCGCGGCACCATCGTCTGCGGCTCTTTACACTCGCCGGCGGCGGTCCCGACCAGTTCGATGGAGGCAAAGGCAAACACCACCCCCTGAACCAGTACCAGCGCAGGCATCAGCCCGTGCGGGAACAGACCGCCGTTATCGGTAATCAGGTGGAAGCCGGTGGCATTCCCGTCCAGCGGTTTGCCGCTGCCGAGGAAAATGGTCCCGACCACCAGGAAGGCGACAATCGCCAGCACTTTGATCAGGGCGAACCAGAACTCCATTTCGGCGAACCACTTCACGCCGATCATGTTCATGGTACCGACGATCGCCAGCGCCCCGAGCGCAAAGACCCACTGCGGGACATCGCCGAAGGCGCCCCAGTAGTGCATATACAGCGCCACGGCGGTGATATCGACAATCCCGGTCATCGCCCAGTTAACGAAGTACATCCAGCCGGCGACGTAGGCCGCTTTTTCACCCAAAAACTCGCGGGCGTAGGAGACGAAACTGCCGCTGGAAGGACGATGCAGCACCAGTTCGCCGAGGGCGCGTAAGATAAAGAATGAGAACAGGCCGCAGACCAGATAAACCAGCGCCAGCGCGGGGCCAGCCATCTGTAAACGCGCGCCTGCGCCGAGGAACAGGCCGGTACCGATGGCGCCGCCGATGGCAATCATCTGTACCTGACGGTTGCCCATCGCTTTGTGATAGCCCGATTCCTGGGAGTTGAGCCAGTGACGTCTGGCGGCATGGTGTTCCGCCGTCGAGTGTTGCTTTGTATTCATTGATGTACCCATTTTCCTGTCAATGTCCATGAGTGGTTCATCGCACCGCTGAGTAGCAGTACGTTATGCTGGCTTTCCCATCATTCTGACGTAGGAGATAAGCAGAGCATGGCGCAGCATCCTACACGTATCGAGATAGTCACGCACGTAAAACATTTCTCGACCGCACTTGCTTAAATATCAATGAGTTCAAAGACGGAGGGCGTCCACCAGCAGGCTGAAAGCCGTCGTATGCTGGCGGCGGCTGGGGTAGTAGAGGTGATAGCCGGGGAAGGCGGGAGTCCAGGCCTCGAGGACCCGGATGAGTCGTCCTTCCGCCAGCGCCTGCTGCACGCTATCTTCCGGGACATAGGCCAGACCCAGCCCCGATTCCGCGGCATCAATTCGCTGCGGCAGGCTGTTTAAGGTAATTTGTCCTTCAACCCGCACGCGGACTTCGTGATCGTCCTGCGCAAACTCCCAGGCATAGATACCGCCGAGAGTCGGCAGGCGCAGATTAATACAGCGATGTTGTGCGAGATCGTAGGGCGTTTGCGGGATACCGTAGCGCTGAAAATAGGCCGCTGAACCGATTACCGCCATGCGCATATCGGGCCCGATGCGCACGGCAATCATATCTCTGGCAACCTGTTCACCCAGACGAACGCCGGCGTCATAGCGGCCGTCGACAATATCGGTCAGGCCGTTGTCCACGGTGATTTCGATATTGATCTCCGGGTATTGCAACATGAAGTTTTTCAGCGCCGGCCAGAGCACGGCGCTGGTGGCATGCTCGCTGGCGGTCAGGCGGAGGTTACCCGCCGGACGGTCGCGGGTATCGCGCAGAGCGTGAAGCTCCTGTTCTATCTCTTGCAGGTGCGGACTCAGGCGCTGGAACAACTTTTCGCCCGCTTCGGTAGGCGCCACGCTGCGGGTGGTGCGGGTCAGCAGCCGCACGTCGAGCCGGGCCTCGAGGTTGCGCATCGCGTGGCTGAGGGCGGACTGGGAGACGCCAAGCTGAGCGGCCGCACGGGTGAAGCTACGCTCGCGGGCGACCACCATAAACGACAGCAGGTCGTTAACGTTATCTTTTAACATCACTTTTCCGGATTAATGAATTTCGTTCATGGTTCCTTTCTGATTTTGCAGTCTAATCCTCGTTGCCAGATTGCGCTACTTTGAACAGACACGTCATGTTGAGAGGAACAGAAATGAACATTATTCGTAGCGGCTCACAGCCTTCGAGAAAGGGGCCGGATAGCTGGTTTACCGGCGATGTTCGTATTGATGCGCCGTTCCAGGCCAGCGAGCCGGCAAAAGTGGGCGGTGCGACGGTCACTTTTGAACCCGGCGCGCGTACCGCCTGGCACACCCATCCGCTTGGTCAGACGCTGATCGTCACCCAGGGGCGCGGCTGGCTGCAGGAGTGGGGCAAAGAGCCGCAGGCGCTGAATCAGGGCGATATTGCCTGGATTCCTCCGGGCGTAAAACACTGGCACGGCGCCAGCAGCGAGACCGCCCTGGTGCATATTGCGATTGCCGAAGCCGAAAACGGCAGCCCGGTAAGCTGGCTGGAAAAAGTGACCGACGACCAGTATCCGGCAGGCTAATCCCGGTTCCGTGGGGCAGCCGGTAGCGCCGTTGGGCTTTTTCGGGCTATGATTCTCAGCGGCGCAACGGCTGGGAGACAGCGATGAATATCAACGTAGTGGGGACCAGTGGCGTCGGCAAATCGACGCTGGCGCGAAGGCTCGCGCAGATCTTGTCCGTTCCCTACATTGAGATGGACAGGCTTTACTGGCGCGCGGAGTGGCAGGGCGTGCCGGATGAGGTGTTCTTCGCCAGGGTGGTTGCAGCCACCGAGACTCCCGGCTGGGTGCTGGACGGCAACTACAACCGCAGCCGCCCGGTTAAGTGGCGCAATGTCGATCTGGTGGTGTGGGTGGATTATGGTTTCGCCCGAACTCTGCGCCAGGCCATCTGTCGGGCCATCTCCCGGGCAAGCAGCGGTCAGGAGCTGTGGCCGGGAACCGGCAACCGTGAAAGCTTCCGTCGCGCCTTCCTCAGCCGCGACTCGATTATCTGGTGGACCCTCAAAACCTGGAAGAACAATCGCCAGCGTTATCAGTCTGATATGACCGACCCGGCGTATCGGCACATCCGCTTTGTACGCCTGCGTCACCCGCGGCAGACCGAGGATTTCATCCGTCAGCTGCAGCGGCAGGTGGCGCCGCGTTAAGTGCGTATATCTATTTTCCGGCAGAGTACATGTAAATAAATTGTTTCTCAGTGGCCGCGGCAGATTCTAATAATGCAGGCATGTTAATTAATGCGAGCCTGCGAAATGTCTTATCGAATCAGTATCCTGGATAAAAGTCCGCTGGCGGCGGGAGAAACGGCCGCTCAGGCGCTGACGCGTACATTAACGTTGGCGCAACAGGCGGAAGCCTGGGGCTATCACCGCTTCTGGATTGCCGAGCACCACAACACCGATCAATTAGCCAGCCCGTCGCCGGAAGTGGTGATTGCCTGGATCCTCGGCCAGACCCGGCAGATTCGCGTCGGATCCGGCGGCGTCATGCTGCAACACTACAGCCCGTACAAAGTGGCGGAAAACTTCAACCTGTTGGCCTCGATAGCGCCTGGCCGCGTCGATCTTGGCGTCGGAAAAGCGCCGGGCGGCCTGCCGCTGGCAACGCGGGCGCTGCAGCAGGGGATTGATCCGGCGGAGAAGGGGACTTTTGCCGATAGCCTCGCCCAGCTGGATAACTGGCTGTCGCTCACCGATGCCGCAGGGGAAGAGAACCTGCGCGCCACGCCAATCCCGCCGCGTCGCGCCGACGGCTTCCTGCTCGGCGCCAGCCTGGAGAGCGTTCAGCTCGCCGCCCGGCTGGACTGGAATTTCGTTTTCGCCGCCCACCTTAACGGCGACAAAACGCTGCTGCGCGAGGTGTTAACCCGCTGGCGGGCGCTGAGTCGCCGCGACGCCATCATCGCTATCCAGGTCATTGTCGCTGAAGAGAGCGCCACGGCGATTGAACTGGCGAAGCAGATTGAAATCTGGGGCGTCGAACTGGAAAACGGCCAGCGGGTGACGGTAGGTAGCGAAGCGCAGGCGGCCGCCTTTGCCCGTCAGGCCGGAAGTCCGCCGGTGCGCATCGCCCGCCGCGAGGCCTCGCTGCTGGCGGGAACCGCAGACGAAGTAAAAGCGCAGCTCGACGCCCTGCATGCCGCCTGGCATATTGACGAATTTATCATCGACACGCCGATCGCCGAGGGGCAGGCGCGCCTCGACTCACTCCGCCTGCTGGCTCAGGCCCATCTTGGCGCGGAGGTGTTGCCATGAGCTTTGAACAACAGCTGATTAGCTGGCGGCGCGAGCTGCATCAGTATCCGGAACTTTCGTTGCAGGAGGTGGCGACGACGGCGCGCATCCGCGACTGGCTTGAGAGCGGCGGCCTGCGGGTGCTGCCCTACGCGCTGAAAACCGGCCTGGTCGTCGAAGTGGGCCGCGGCGAGAAGATTATCGCCCTGCGTGCAGATATCGATGCGCTGCCGATCGCTGAGACCACCGGCCTGCCGTATCGCTCGCAAAACGAAGGGGTGATGCACGCCTGCGGCCATGATATTCACACCAGCGTGATGCTGGGGGCGGCGCTGCTGCTGAAAGAACGCGAAGCGACGCTCCCGGGACGAGTACGGATTCTGTTCCAGCCGGCGGAAGAGAATTTTGGCGGGGCGAAAACCCTGATTCGCGCCGGGGCGCTGGAAGGCGTCTCGGCGATCTTCGGTATGCATAATGAACCCGGCCTGCCGCTGGGCGAGTTCGCCACCCGCGGCGGGGCGTTCTACGCCAACGTCGATCGTTTCGTCTTTAAGGTCACCGGCAAAGGGGCGCATGCCGCCCGACCGCACGAAGGCAAAGATGCGATTTTGCTGGCCAGCCAGCTGGTCACCGTCCTGCAGAGCGTGGCCAGCCGCGAGGTGAACACCCTCGATTCGGTGGTCCTGAGCGTAACGCGGATCCAGGGGGGCAATACCTGGAACGTGCTGCCGGAAAGCGTGGAGCTGGAAGGTACCCTGCGTACCCACAGCAGCGAGGTGCAGCAGCGGGTCAAGGCGCGGGTCAGCGATATTGCCGCCGGTTTCGCCAGTGCTTTTGGCGCCCAGATAGATGTGTTCTGGTACGCCGGTCCCACGGCGTTGGTCAATGACCCGCGCTGGGCGGAATTTGCCAGCGACGTTGCCGCTCGCTCCGGCTACCGCACCCGCCATGCGGATCTGCATATGGGCGGCGAGGATTTCGCCGTCTATCTACAGCATATTCCCGGCGCGTTTGTCAGTATCGGCAGCGCCAGCGAATTTGGTCTTCACCACCCGGCCTACAATCCGGATGACAACTTAATTGCCCCGGCGGCCCGCTATTTTGCGGCGCTGGCGGAGCAGGCTTTAGGCCAGATCTGACGCCTGAGCGTTCGGGCTTCTGTTTTTATTTTCGGCAAGGAAAGGGGTTGCTATGTCTGAAAAACGACAATTGCGTCTGGGCACAATATTACACGGCGCATCGGGAAATATGTCCGCCTGGCGTCATCCGGCCGCGCAGGCGGATGCCAGTATTAATTTTGAGTTCGTTAAGCAGACGGCCTTAAAAGCCGAAGAGGGCAAGCTGGACTTTTTATTTGTTGCCGATGGTTTATATATTAATGAGAAATCTATCCCGCATTTTTTAAACCGTTTTGAACCGCTGACCGTGCTCTCGACGCTGGCGGCGGTCACCCGCAATCTCGGGCTGGTGGGCACCTTATCGACCTCCTACAGCGAGCCTTTTACCACCGCGAGGCAGTTTGCCAGCCTTGACCATCTGAGCCAGGGACGCGCGGGCTGGAACGTGGTGACCTCGCCGCTGGAAGGATCGGCAAAAAACTTTTCGCGCGCGCAGCATCCTGACCACGCGCTGCGCTACCGTATTGCCGATGAATATTTGCGGGTGGTGAAAGGATTATGGGATTCCTGGGAACAAGATGCCTTCGTCCGTAATAAAGCTACCGGACAGTTCTTCGATAAAAATAAGCTGCATACCCTCGACCATCGCGGTGATTTTTTCCAGGTTGCCGGCCCGCTCAATATTTCCCGTACGCCGCAGGGGCGGCCGATTATTTTTCAGGCCGGGGCCTCCGATGACGGTAAAAAGCTGGCGGCCCGCCATGCCGATGCCATTTTTACCCATCAGGCGTCACTGGCGGAAGCGCAGGCGTTTTATCGAGATGTGAAGCATCAGCTGGCGGCCTGCGGTCGTCAGGATAACCAACTACATATCTTCCAGGGCGTCAGCGTGATTGTTGGTGACGATGCCGACGACGTCGAACAGCAATACCAGACGACCGCCGCGCTGGTATCGATTGAGGATGCCCTCAACTACCTCGGACGCTATTTCGAACACCATGACTTTGCGCAGTATCCGCTGGATGAACCGTTCCCCGATATTGGCGACCTCGGGAAAAACAGCTTCCGCAGCACCACCGATGAAATTAAGCGCAATGCGCGCGAACGTGGACTGACCCTGCGCCAGGTCGCGCTGGAAGCCGCCAGCCCGCGCCCGCTTTTCGCCGGTACGCCGCAGGAGGTCGCCGACGGTTTGCAGCTCTGGTTTGAACAGCGAGGGGCCGACGGTTTTATCATTCAGGGCGGCACGCCGGATACCTTCCCGCGCTTTGTCGATCGGGTGGTGCCGATTTTGCAAGCGCGCGGGCTGTTCCGTCGGGAGTATCCGGGAACGACGTTGCGCGAAAGCCTGGGGCTGACGCAGCCGGTTAATCAATTCCAACAACAATAACAACAGAGAACGCTCGCTATGCAGAAAAAGTCACTTTTACTGGCCCTTGCGCTGGGTTTCAGCGCGCCATTATGGGCGCAGGATGTCAATATCAACGGTACCGGCGTAAGCGTGGAGGCCAATAAAGCGCCGGTGCACACGGCCAAAAATCCGCAGGCGATCGCCCGGCTGCCGGCGAATTATCACCTCGCGGTGCCGGGTAAATTTACCGTGGCGGTCGCGGCGCTGAACTCGCCGCCTCTGACCGTCTTCTCGGACGACAACAAGACCCTGCTCGGCAGCGAAGTCGATATCGCCCGCCTGGTCGCCGACAGCCTGGGACTGGAGCTGAACGTCGTGCCGACCTCCTGGGAGGACTGGCCGCTGGGCGTCTCCTCCGGCAAATATGATGCCGCGATCAGCAATATTACCGTCACCAAAGAGCGCAAAGAGAAGTTCGACTTTGCCACCTATCGTAAGGACTCGCTGGGTTTCTACGTCAAGAGTACCAGCCCGCTGAGTAAAATTGACCAGGCGGAAGACATTGCCGGGCTGCGGATTATCGTCGGCTCCGGCACTAACCAGGAAGCCATTCTGCTGGCGTGGAATGCGGAAAACCTGAAAAAGGGGCTGAAGCCCTTTACGCCGGTCTACACCAAGGATGATGCCGCCCAGACGCTGGCCATTCAGTCCGGTCGCGCCGACGCCTTTTTTGGCCCGAACGTGATCGGCGCCTGGAAGGCCGCGCTGACCGGGAAGACCAAACTGGTGGGCAGCGTGGACGGCGGTTGGCCGAAAGCGGCGCACATTGCAGTTACGCTGAAAAAAGGCAGCGGGTTGGTTGAGGCCGTGCAGACGGCGTTAAACGGCGCCATTCAGAACGGTGACTATGGCAAAGTGCTTACCCGCTGGGGGGAAAGCGTGGAGAGCATCCCGCAATCCGAAATTAACCCGGCCGGGCTGGGCGATTAACAGGAGGCAATATGAGTGCAGCATTTCGCGATATCTCACCTGAAGCGCCGGAACTCCAGCCGATTATTCACGGCCTGTTCGCCGAATACGCGTCGCGCTATGGCGACTATTTTTCTCGCGATGCGGAGGTTGAGCTGACCGAGTGGTATCTGCCGCCGCAGGGGCTGTTTATCGTCCTTGAACGTGAAGGCGAAATTATCGCCACCGGCGCCTATAAGCCGAAGGACAGTCATACGGCGGAAATCAAACGCATCTGGACCCATTCGGCCCTGCGCCAGCAGGGGCTGGCGGCGAAAGTGGTACAGGAGCTGGAGCGGCGGGCGGTTTTGGCAGGTTACAGCCATATCTACCTGACGACCGGCTTTCGCCAGCCGGAAGCGGTCAGGCTCTATCTGAGTCAGGGGTACGACGCGCAGTTTGACCTGGCACGCAACCCGGAAGAGTACAGCCAGCCGCCATTTGACGGACGGTTACGGTTCACCAAAGCGCTGGCAGTAAGCGTTTTAAGCCGCAGCGCCTGAGGAGAGAACATGAACAGATCGGAAACGATTAAAGTGATCCCGGCGCGCTATCCGCTGCGCGCCGTTGGCGCGGTGGTGGCGCTGCTGGTGCTGGCGGTCGTCGTGCAGTCGGTAGCCTTTAACCCGCGCTGGGAGTGGGCGGTTTTCGCCCGCTGGTTCTTTGACCCGGTCATTCTTGAAGGGCTGGGACAAACGCTGCTGCTGACGCTGCTGGGTACCGTCCTGAGCGTGATTTTTGGCGGACTGCTGGCGCTGGCCAGGCTCTCTTCCTCGTGGCTGCTGAGCAGCCTGGCCTGGGGCTATATCTGGCTGTTTCGATCGCTGCCGCTGATTGTGGTGCTGATCATCCTCTACAACTTCTCTTATCTGTATGACACGCTATCGCTCGGTATTCCGTTTACCGGGATCAGCTGGGGGAGTTATCAGACCATCAATGTGCTGGGGCAGTTCTCCACCGCGGTCGTGGGGCTGACGCTGGTGCAGAGCGCCTATACCGCGGAGATCATTCGCGGCGGTTTCCTCGGCGTTGACCACGGTCAGTATGAGGCGGCTGCGGCGCTGGGGCTGCCGGCGTGGCGGCGTACGCTGCGTATTATTCTGCCTCAGGCGCTGCGCACGATTTTACCCTCTGGTTTCAATGAGATTATCAGCCTCGCCAAAGGGACCGCGATGGTTTATGTGCTGGCGATGCCCGAGCTGTTTTACACCATCCAGATGATTTACAACCGAACCCAGGAGGTGATCCCGCTGTTGATGGTGGGGGCCGTCTGGTATCTGGCTATCACCAGCGTCCTGTCGCTGATTCAATATCTGGTGGAACGCGCCCTGGCGCGCAGCGAACGCCGTTCGGCGGTCAACTCGCCGCGCCGGGCGCGCGCCGATGAATCCTCTCGCCAGCCGCAGAAACCGCAGGAGGCCATTCATGCCCAACTCTCATAACGGCCATATTTCGATTACCGGCGTCAGTAAGTATTTTGGCCGCCATAAAGCGCTGGATGATGTCTCGCTGGAAATTGCGCCCGGCACGGTGACGGTGATCCTCGGGCCATCCGGTTCGGGGAAATCAACCCTGCTGCGTGCCATAAACCATCTTGAGCGAGTGGATGAAGGGTTTATTCAGATTGATGGCGACTACATTGGCTATCGGCGCCAGGGCGATAAGCTCTATGAGCTGAAGGAGAGAGAGATTCTGCGCCAGCGCGTTAACGTCGGCTACGTCTTTCAGAACTTCAACCTGTTCCCGCATCTGACGGTGCTGGAAAACCTGATTGAAGCGCCGATTGCCCACCGGCAGGCGAGCCGCAAAGAGGCCATCGCGCGCGCTTATGAGTTGCTGGACGTGGTGGGGCTGCGCCACAAGGCCGAGGCCTGGTCGCGCCATCTCTCCGGCGGCCAGCAGCAGCGTATTGCCATCGCCAGGGCGCTGGCCCTCAAGCCGCGAGTGCTGCTGTTCGATGAACCGACATCGGCGCTGGATCCGGAGCTGGTGGGCGAAGTGCTCGATGTGATTAAAAAGCTGGCCCGCTCCGGTACCACGCTGGTGGTGGTGACGCATGAGATTGGTTTTGCCCGCGAAGTGGCCGATCAGGTGGTGTTTATGGTCGAGGGGAAAATTATTGAGCAGGGCAGCAGCGATGCGGTGCTCAATCATCCGCAGCATCAGCGTACGCGGCAATTTTTATCAAAGGTGCTGGCATGAAAAAAAGGATAGTCGCCCTGGCGCTGGGCGCGCTCTCTGCGGGAGCGCAGGCGGAAATCGATCTCCAGGCGAATGAACGGCCGCTGCCGGTAACGGTGGACAACGCCGCGATCGCCAGGATCCCGGCCAGCTATCGCTTTGTTGAACCCGGTACGCTGACGGTGGCGATTTCAGCGCTTAATTCCCCGCCGCTGGCGCTGCTGGCCAGCGACAACCGGACGCGGATCGGTAGCGACCCGGATATTGCCCGCCTGCTGGCCGGCAGTTTAGGCCTCAAGCTGAAGCTGGTGCCGACGGCATGGGAAGACTGGCCGCTGGGGATCACCTCCGGGCGCTATGACGTGGCGCTGGTCAATATCGCCGTCACCGAACCGCGCAAAGAGAAGTTCGATTTCGCCACCTATCGCGTCGATTCGCTGGCATTTTCGGTTAAATCCACCAGCGCCATCGACAAAATCAGCGGTGCGGCGGATCTCTCCGGGCGGAAGGTGATCGTCGGATCCGGCACGAATCAGGAGCGCATTTTGCTGGGCTGGAACGGGGAAAATGAAGCGGCGGGACGTCAACCGGCTTTGCCGATCTATTTGACCGATGACGCCTCCGGCAACCTCTATATTCAGTCAGGGCGCGCCGACGTCTTTTTTGGCCCGCAGTCCACGGCAGCCTATAAAGCGGCGCTGACCGGAGCAACCAAAGTGGTTGGGCTGGGGCCGAAAAAGGCCTGGGTCGCCACCACCACCAAAAAGGGCAATGGCCTGGTGTATGCGTTGCAGGCGGCGCTCGATGGCGCCATTGCGCGCGGAGAGTACCAGCAGGTGCTGGCGCGCTGGGGCGAACAGGGAGAGGCGGTGACACAATCGCAGGTGAATCCGCCGGGCATTACCTACTAAAAAAACCGCTGTTTCGCCGGAGTACGGGGCGAAACAGCGTGGGATTATTATTGATAGCGACTTTCATCGCGGTGTTCAGCAATCGGCAAAGATGATGTCAATGTCACTTTATGCGTTGTGTGGCGGATTTAACTTTCGGCAACGTATTTAATATGATAACTGCACCATCATTTTCAGCTCGCCGGTTTTTAATTCCAAAGATAAATATGATGATGACGATTTTGATTTTTATCAAAATCCATATATTTTTCGTGTGGTTAATATTTTCACTCCGCGGTTCTGCTGGGACCATCTCTTTACATCAATAATCATCAAGGGATTGAAGTGAATATATTATCAGAAGTTATTATACCCTTATCGGGCGTGGTGTTTCCTGCTGTTGTCGCATTCATTCGCGCTGTTTATAATCGCTGGGGAGAAGGCAGGAAGCTTCATCGTGACAGTCAGTTTGATAAAGTGAATGTGGAAAAGCGCCTGGCAACGTTTCGCCGTATTAATCAATTGAAAAATAAAAACGATCTTACCCCGTTTGATTTACTGGCTATCAAGGCGTTATATGAAGGTATCGGCATAAGATATCCGGTGACCATCAGTCATAAAATTCTCGAGTATATTGCCAGCAACAATATCGATTTCAATGAGCCAACCCTGAATAGCTTTCTTCGGATGTCGAGGCTGCTGAATGTTACGAATTCAGGCGTGACGCAACCGTCCAGTAAAAGGAAAAAGGCGCGCCGGGAGATAGTTATTTTCGGCGGGCTGATGATTGCCGCTATCATATACGGATTCTTTATGTCGGTGCCCGACGTGGTAGCCGAAATGTCAGGCGCGGCCGCGGTAGCCTGTTTTGTCGTTTTATTTCTTGTTTACCTGGCGATGTTTATTCTGATTGTTAGTGCCGTGGTTAACAGCTTATATGACATTCAGTGTGCCAAAAAATTCTGGAAGACATTTTCACCCTTTCTCAATCGTCAGCCATGAATATTGCTTGCAACGCCGCGAGTATTCTGCGGATAAGCGGTAAGGTATGAGGTATTGAAAAGCAGGGCGTCGCTACGCTAAACGTAGCGCTACCGGTCAAAGATCATCGCGGATAACGCCTGTTCTGTAGCATCTTGCGCCGTACAGCTGGCCGGATCTCCAGCATGTCAGCCCGATTTTGTGTCTAAACTTAAGCTTTATCGTGGAGGCAGATGATGATTACTGTCTATGGCGTTCCCGGCTGGGGATCGGCGATCGGTGAGCTGATGCTGACCCTCGCCAACATTCCTTACCATTTCGTTAACGTAGCAGGCTTCGACCAGCCGGGGCCGCAGCGCGATAGCCTGATGCAGATAAACCCGCTGTGTCAGGTTCCCACTTTGCGACTGGCGGACGGCAGCGTGATGACCGAAACCGCCGCGATGGCTCTGATGATCCTCGATAGCCGTCCGGATCTGGCGCCGGGCACAGCGCAGCGCCATCAGTTTCAGCGTCTGTTGATCTGGCTGGTGGCCAATGTTTATCCCACCTTTACCTACGCCGATTATCCGCAGCGCTGGGCCGCCGATGCGGCGGAGCAACTGCGGCAAAACTGCATCCGCTATCGTCAATCGCTGTACCTGTGGCTGGAGCAGCAGCTGGCGGCGGCGCCTTATGCGCTGGGGGCGGAGATAACCCTGCTGGATTGTTATATTGCGACGATGTGCCGCTGGGGTCCGCGGCGGGAGTGGTTTTCCGCCCATACGCCGAAGTTTGTCGCCGTGGCTGACAAAGTCTGTCAGCACCCGGATCTGCAGCAGGTACTGCGTGACAACGAGTTGATTTAAAGCACAAAAGGCCAACCGACTGACTACCGCTATGCTAGTTTATCGCTCTCACAATAAGGAGCCTGCTATGCCGCATGTTGATATTAAATGTTTTCCCCGCGAACTGACCGATGATCAAAAAAGCGCCCTGGCCGCCGACATTACCGAGGTGCTGATCCGCCATCTGAACAGTAAAGACGGGGCGGTGAGCGTCGCCCTCAATCTGGTTGAGCAAAGCGACTGGCAAAAAGTCTGGGACAGCGAAATCGCCCCGCAGATGGAGCAGCTGATTAAGAAGCCGGGTTACAGCATGTAATGGCGAACCTTTCCCGGACAGTGATTGCCGCACCTGTCCGGGCTACCTGTCAGCTGGCCGCTGCCAGGCCCGTCGCCGTGGCGGTCTGTTGTCACGGAGTACGGTTTTAAAAGGGTGCGGATGTTGTCGCCCGGGCGATGCTGTGCAGGGTCCGGGCGACCTGTTTTCTGCAGATCATCATCCGCAGCAGCGGCCACGGTTTTGCCGATTAGAACCAAATCTCCGACTGGATGCCGAAGTTCCAGTTCCCCCCGGCGGTAAAGCCTTTGCTGCCAAAATCATCGTTGATAGCGTAGTGATCCAGCGCTTTGTCCCAGTTCATCCACGTTACGAAGAACCGAATTTCCGGGCGAGCCTTGATATCAAACACATCGCCGACCTTAAACGTCGGCGCAAAGGTCAGCTTATAGAAATCGCCGCTCACCGCCTGATACTGGTACAGATTGTCGTTATAGCGGTAGCTACGCCCGTCAGGATTCAGGTCCATATACTGCCATGACGCTTCGTACAGCAGAGCGAAGTTACGGGTCAGCGCCTGCGAGACACGCAGATTGAAGGTCGCCCAGTCGTAGCGGTCGCCGTCGCGGTAGCGGTTTTCACTATGCTGGGCAATCACCGATGGCGCCAGCTGCCAGTTTTTCCCCAGCGGTAAAATGCCGTACGAGGCAAAACGTAACGATTTGGCGTTCTCGGTGAGGTCGCCATCGCTACCGGGCTGCCGCGCCTCGGCGCCCAGTCCGCTGCCGTACTGCAGAGCACTTTCCGATACTCCCGGAGCCAGACCGTAGAACCGCTCTTTGTCGTGATACGCGAGCATCGCGTAATAGCCATTTTTCGCCGTATTGTCGCTGCGCAGAGCGTAGCTGCCGGTGGTGGAGGTATTATCTTTCAGCGAATCATTGCCCTGAGCGGTCATCGCGGTGGTCATCAGCTGCCATTTTTGCCAGAAGTGGTTTGCCGTGAACATCAGGTTCTGAATGTCGTTATCTGCGTAGTTATCGCTTCCCAGGTCGCCAAAATTACGCGCATAGAGCGAATAATCGCCGCTCAGGCTGTCGCCCCAGTTGACGTCGTAGATCCCGCCGCCGGTGCCGCCAAGGAACATGATATCGCTGTCGGTAAAGTGGATATCAAAGTTATCGCGGTCAAAGCGTTTACCCGCCCAGATCGACGCGTGCTTAAACGGTCCGGAGAAGTCGGCGAAGTTTCCCATCTCGACGTACAGCTGGCGCACGTTCAGATGATGGCTGTCGTTATCCTGTACCCACGGGTCCGGGTTGGTCGCACCATCGGCCAGCATCGTTTTGAAGCGTGCCCACGACCCGTCGCTGAAGGTCATCTTCTTGCCAAAGCTTAGCTCGACGTAGTTATCCTTTTCATTGCCAAGACGGCCAACGTGGGCATCACCGTTGAGCGAACTGGCCGGAGAGATCCCCGGGCCGCCGCGTGCGCCTTTGCCGTGGCTGTCAACCAGCATCCCGGCGCGGGCATAGGCATTGAACTCAAACCCGTCGCTTAGGCTGCTCTTCGCCAGCTGCTTATCGGTCGCCTGCTGTTTTTGTTCGGCCACTGCGGTTCTTTGGCTCAGGGTCTGTATCTGTTTTTCCGCTGCCGCCGCACGTTGCTCGGCGGCGGTGGTCCGTTGTTCCGCCTGTTGCACCCGGCGGTTTGCTTCTCCCGCCTCACGTTCGGCATGGTTCAGGCGAGCTTCCAGCTGCGCCAGCCTTTGTTCGACAGAAAGCGGCGTGGCATCGGCGGCGAAGGCCGAAAAAAGGGCGCAGCAAACCGCTGCGCTTATCACAGAGATGCGCATATCAATCCTTATTTATTCCAGAGGTAGAACGGTGCAGGGGCGCCTTAGATGGCGTGTTTTTCTCCTGAAGCCACCGACGGGTCGCGCGGCGCGCGGCGGCCTGCATCGAGGTCGGCGCGAATCTGTTCGTAATGATCGTCAAGGCGATAGAAGCGCCCGATCCACAGCATTGAGGCAACGATCAGCAGCGCCGGGATGTAGAGATAACAGGCTTTAATCGCCAACATTGCGCTGTCGCTCTGTACCTGGTTAGCGATATAGCCGCCGGAAGAGAGCAGCACGCCGGTGATCGCACCCGCGCCGGCCATCGCCACTTTCCCCAAAAAACCGTTGATGGAGGTTAAAATCCCCGCCGTATTGATGCCGGTTTTCCACACGCCGTAATCCACGGGATCCGCCTGCATGGAGAAGTAAATGGCCGTTCGCTGACCGGCGCCGAGGGACAGTACCACCGCCCCGGCAATCAGCCCCCAGCTGTTAGCGCCGGCCGCCATCATCATGCCCATACCCATGAGGTTAATCGCGCTCGCCCACAGATAAACGTGGCGCTTTTTCATCCGGCTGGCGAGCAGCGGAACGGTGAGAGTGCCCAGCAGCGGGACAAACGTGGAGATTCCGGCAACGATCGCCGTCAGATCGTTATTGCCAACGTAGTAGTGGAAGAAATAGACCAGCGCCCCGGTCTGGAAGAAGAACGCCCCCCACATCAGGAAAATGTTCACCGCGAAGACCAACCAGGGACGATTGGCGCGCAGGCTGACCCACGCACGTTTTAAGGTCATCCGTTCTTCGGTGATGCGGATGTTTTCTTTGACGTTACGGAAGCTCACCAGCAGGAAGAAGGTGGCCATCACGCCGAAAACCACCGCGGTATAGAAGAAACCATCGGCCTGGCTACCGTTGCCCAGCGCCCCGACCAGCGGTAGGGTAGCGACCGCGACAATCGTTGCCCCAAGTGAGCCCAGCAGAATACGCACCGCCGATAGCGTGGTGCGCTCCCGCGAGTCGTTGGTCAGAAACGGTAGCATCGCGCAAAATGGAATATTGACCAGGGTGTAGAGAAACGACAGACACAGGTAGGTCACAAAGGCGTAGAGCAGCTTACCGGTGGTGCCAAAATCGGGCACGTAGAAGGCCAGAATACAGAGCACACCGAAGGGTACTGCGCCAATCAGCAGGTACGGACGGCAGCGCCCCCAGCGGGTGGCGGTATTATCGATCACCAGCCCCATCAGTACGTCAGCGACGCCATCAACCAGACGGGTGACGAGGAACATCAGGCCGACATAGTAGGCGGGAAGGCCCATCACATCGGTATAAAAGAACATCAGATATAAAGAGATCATCTGCCACACGAGGTTGCAGGAGAGGTCGGCGATGCCATAGCCAATGCGCTGCCGCCATCGGGTAAAGAATGTTTCTGCCATAAAATGCACTCGCTTATTGTTGTTGTTAAAGTCCGTACTGGCGAATAAACCAGGCCGGGGTACAGCTCCACGCATGGCAATAGCTGTTGATCAGTTTGCTGCCATAAGGGGAAAACTCAGGATCCGCCGGGTCAAAAATTTCCCAGAAGGTATCGGCGCCGTAGTTGATCATCGCGCCCCAGTAGGCCTTGATTTCGGCAATGGCTTCTTCACGGAGCCCGCACTGCAGCAGGGCGGCGATATAGTGATGGCGCAAATAGGGGGTATTCATGGCGATGGCCGGCGGATGGCGTCGCAGGTTATGCATGATCTCCCGACGCTGCCCGGCGCTACCGACTTCCGCCAACACCAGCCAGATCTGCGAGGCCCAGGAGACCTGGCGCTGTGCGCCGCTGACGTAAAATCCCTGCTTCTCATCCCACAGTCTCTCCTGTACCGCTGCGCAGAGCTGCTGCAAACGGGCGCGGTAGTCCGGCACCCGCTCAGGCTCAAAGCGCTCGGCCAGCCGGATGGCGCGGCGCAGGCAATAGATCAGCACGCCCTGAGCCGCGGCTTGTTTATTCAATGATGCCTGCCAGTCGATAAAGACCCACCAGTCATCGCTATCGCGCACCAGGCCAGACGCTTCGCAGCGGGCCAGGGCGAGGTCGATTTGTCGACGCGCCGTCGGCCAGAGTTCGCGAGCGGTTTTGTCATCTTCGGTACTGTGCAGATAGTTATAGAGAATGTCGGCAAAAAAAAGAGAGTAATCAAAGAGAAAGGTATCATCAGCCAGCACGTCCGGCTGGACGAAAACGTTGGCTGACACCATCCCGTCTTCCCGGGTATGACCGGCAAACAGGTACAGACAGCGGCGGACCAGATCGTGGTGCGCGAAGGTAACATCATTGACCAACGCCTGCAGGCGTAAATCCCCGAGCCACAGGCGGCGGTCACGTTTCGGACCATCTTCAAACACCTCCTGCATACAGTTCTTCAGAGTCAGGACGGCAACCCGGTCAATAGCCTGAAGCTGCGGATCGGTGGTCACCGCCGGCGGGCAGGTTTGCGTTGCTGACGTCACGGCATTGACCTGGATCTGGTTGAGACGCAGGCGGAATTTCTCCGACACCGCCTTAACCTCCACTTTCAGGTAGCGAAAGCAGTAGCGGCGTGGCAGGTCGACGGCGGCGGGCAACACGTCAAGCCACAGGTCCTGCTGCTGCAACCAGCTGCTGCTGAGCCAGCCCTGATAATCGCTGAAGGGTTCGCACACTTCGCACAGGGTTTCGCCGAAGGTCAATTGCAAATGGGCCGGGGCGTCGGGGGGGCTGCCGGCGCTCAGACAGGTGAAGTGCAGATAGCCGACGATGTGGCTGCCGAAATCGATGATCGCACTGTCACCGCTGGTCAGTTCACGCCGGGAAAAGTCCGCTAAGGTGCCTACTTCATCCCCGCGCCAGCCGAACAGGGCCTCGGGGTCGGCATGGGCTTGTATCACCGCCATCGGCTGGCGCGACTGGCTGCGCAGTACGGGTCTGAGCGCTTCGGCGGTACGTAAAAAATGCGGGTGGCGGGTCATCGCGACCTGCGCGTTGCGTTGAATGGCCTGTGACATACTGCGTCCTCTGAGTTGATTTTCACGCAGCATAAGATGTCGACGCCCGCCACAACCACTCTGGCAATGCCAATCCTGTTATGAAAATGGCACTGATAGTGGGGTAGGACGGTTGGCGATCACAATTCTATAAATCTTGTACGTGGCAGCCAGTAAAATGCATTATCGTGCCACTGCCCGAATGCCGTTTTGGATATTGTTAACGATGATATTAACCGTTGAGTATTATTTCGCCGATCCGCAGGATAAACTGGGGATGTACGCCAGCGATCCGGAAGATAACAGTCATGAACACAGCCACGAGTTTGCTGAACTGGTGATAGTGGACGAGGGGCACGGCTTACATATTATTAACGGCCGGCCATTATATATTCAGCAGGGCGACGTTTTTTATGTTCAGCCTGGGGATGTACATTATTATGATGAGCTTGGAACACTGAAATTAATTAATGTATTGATTAACCCCGAGGTTGAATTTCATTATTTACAGCATCTCGATTCGCTATTGCAGACCTTCTCTTCCCGGCAGGCCTCCTGCTACGGCTGGCTGGCGCCAGATGCCCGCCATATCTGCAAGGAACTGGTGGGGAAAATATTTTCAGCGGATGGCCAGCGGGGGGAAAACAGGGCGCTGCGGGAAGCCGCATTTTTCCAGCTGGTGACGACCATAATGTATGCGGAAACCGAAGCGGAATATAGCAATACCAAATATAAACTGCATAAGCTGCTGACCTGGTTACAGGAGCACTGTTTTGAAGACCATAACTGGCAACAGCTGGCCGAAAAATTTCATCTGACGTCACGTACTGCTTTTCGCCATATAAAAGAAGCCACCGGGATGACGCCGGATAATTATTTAAAACGCCTGCGTTTAGTCTCAGCGCGAGTAAAGCTCCGGGAAACGGATATGACGATTACCGATGTGGCTTATTTGTGTGGATTTGCCAACAGTAACCACTTCACGACCCTGTACAAAAAGGTTTTTGGGGTGACCCCCAGCGAAGACAGGCGTCGTTTGCTGCGCTGAGGGAGCCACTATTTCAAGGCGACATTTTGTGCCTTCGCCCACTTGCGCAGGCGGGCGCAGGCGTTGGCATAAGGCGACGAGGTGTTGAGTGAAATCATTCGCCCCAGAGTCCATTTCCCATACCACGGCCGACCGTAAAGCGAATCATTGTCCTGGGCTTCGATGCAGGCGATAAGCCGCCGTTTAGCCTGATGCAGAGAATCGAGCAGAGCCGGGTAGTCCTGCGCGGGGTAATCGAGGTAGAACTTTTGCGCCAGCAGCCCAAGCTGGTTCCATTGAAAACCGGTTTCCGGGAAGTCGATGGGCTGCTGCGCTTCATCGTGAGCCAGCCATTTGAGAACCAGTTCATTCCATCCCAGCAGATAACAGACCAGATCGCGAACGCTCATTTCGGTGTTCTGTGCATGACCGGGAAGGGTCTTTTGCTCCGTCATCTCCGGGGGAATATGCGTCAAATAGCCGGCTAGTTTAGCGTAGTTTTTATTGATGGCTTGCAGGAGTTGCGCCTGGGTTTGCGGTACGCTCATAGCGAGTTCCTTTCGGTGGGATGAGTTGGTTATACGGTATGTTTGCGCAGAACGACGCAGGGGGCGACCGTGCTCAACAATCGGCGCCGTTTGTCGCCCGGGCAGGGCGCCTGCGTCGCTCATCAGATTAAATTTCGCCTCGCGCGCTGGCAAATGCGCAAGGTGGCGGGAGACGGGTTGTCTGCCAGCCATTGCGCGCAGAGCGACTGTACCCACTCCGCTCTCTCTTTACCCGCGTCATTCAGCCAGTTGGCCACAGAATCCTGGACATATCTCGACGGATCAGCACGCAGTGGGGAAAGTATTGCCAGCGCCCGCTGGGGCTGTTGTTTCAGCTCAGCGATATGCGCGCACCAGACGCCGCGCGGGCGCAGGGACTCGCAGGCAAAACGGCGAATGTACTGCGATGCGCAACAGGTCCAGGGGGTGAGCAGGGCGATAGTAAGATCCAGATCGTGCGCCAGATGCGGACGCAGCGCCAGCCACGCCCATTCGCGAACACCAAAATGACTATCGTCGGCCAGGGGATAGATAGCGTGTAAGCGCGCATCGAGCGTTAAATCCGGCGCGGCGCCGAGCATAAAACAGGCCCAGCCGCGCACGGTATCCGACGAATGAGCCGCACAGCGGTCGAATCCACTCTCCCCAAGTTCGCTCAGCAACAGACGAGCAATACCCGCCATTCGTTTAACAATACCCTGCGCAGCCAATCCCTCTGCGGCCTGGTGGGAAACCGGCGACAGCTCTGGAAAGACCGAGCGCAGCAGAACGGCCTGATCGATGGCCAGGATTTCCGTCAGGTTGGCACCTGGCAGCTCTCCCCGCGAAAGCCGGTGCAAAATGTCGTCAGGGATATCCGCGACGCGGGTTGCGCCTTTACGTTGTTGTTCAACCGGCATGGGCATCTCCTTTTCCTGCCTGGGTACCGGCGGCAACTTTCGCCAGCAGTTCAGACAGCTGGGTGCGTTCTTGCGCCGAGAGAGGGCTGAACAAACCGGCGATCCAGCGGCTGTGTCGGGCAAAAACGCGGGCGATAAGCTGCTTCCCCTCAGAGGTTAATGCGATACGCATGGCCCGGCCATCAAGGGGATCGGCGTGGCGTTCAATCAGCCGGTCGCGTTCGAGACCGTTCAGCAATCCGGTAATGGTTGCCCGGGTGACGCCGGCTTTTTCCGCCAGTACGTTGGGGGCCAGACCGTCAGGCGCGCCATCGAGTATAAACAACAGAACAAAGCGCCCCTCGGACAATCCCCATGGCGCCAGCAGCAGCGCACAATCGCGATCAATCGCAGCGGCCAGCGAGAGGGTCTGAAAACAGAGACGGATCGTATCGACATCGGCAAGCTGAAGACGCCGGGCCTCCTGCAATAACGAAAGATATTTCTGTTCAAGCTCCATCGCGGCCTCTGCAATATAGTATGGCGCCTAACTATATGGGTGAGTTTATCGATAATCAAATGTCAACGCGCGTTTTGTGAACATCAGCATAAAAGATGATAAATCGGGCCTGGACAGCGTGCCGGTATTTTGCCGGGTGGCGGCTGACGCCTTACCCGGCCTACAGGGGGACACGGGTGATAGCGGAATAGCCTGACCGGCGAGCGAGTGGATGTCATGCGCCGATCGTGTAGGCCGTGCCAGCGAAGCGCCGGCGGGCAATTTCCCGAAGCGCGTATGCGGTCAGCACGCCAGGCAGGCCAACCAGTAAACACGGGGGTTGCGGATGTGGTAGCGGAATAGCCTGACCGGCGAGGGCGTGGATGTCATGCGCCGATCGTGTAGGCCCGTGCCAGCGAAGCGCCGCCGGGCAATTCCCCGAAGCGCATATGCGGCCAGCAAGCCAGGCAGGCGAGCCAGTAAATACGGGGTTGCGGATGTGATAACAGAATAGCCTGACCGGCGAGGGAGGAGATGTCATGCGCCGATCGTGTAGGCCCGTGCCAGCGAAGCGCCGCCGGGCAATTTCCACGAAGCGCATATGCGGCCAGCAAGCCAGGCAGGCCGGTAAACCCTGCCTGCGCCGGCGAATGGGGTTACTCTTCCGGAGTATTGGCGCGCACGTGGCGGCCGCTGGCGACAAAGTTTCCGGTGCCGAGATGATGCAGCGTATTGATCTTATCGTCGTCGAACTGCCAGCGTCCGGTGACGAAAGCGCGCTCATCGGCGGCGGCGGAAACCACCTCGCCAAACAGCGTGTCGTACTGCTCCTGAGCTGCCGTTGGCGGCAACAGTCGGCACTCCATCCACGCCAGGCACTTCTCTTCAATCAGCGGTAATCCCAGCTCCGGCCCCTGCACCACGGGGATGCCGTAAGCGTTAAATTTATCCTCATCACGTCCACTGATGCTGCCGACCGCGTAGGTCCAGCTGGCAGCTTCTACGCCGGGGACCACGATGCCGAAGGTACCGTTGCGCTCAATGATCTCCCTTGTCCAGGCACTTTTATCCACCACGATGGCGAGTCGCGGCGGGGCAAATTCCACCGGCATCGACCACGCGGCGGCCATGACGTTACGGCGTTGAGAAGCGGCATCGTAACTGGTTATCAGAATGGTCGGGCCATGATTGAGCAGGCGACTGGCGTACTGGAGTTCCACGTGGCGAAAACGGCTCATAAGCGTTCCTTGGTAAATGGGTCTGATGCCAGACAACACGTTAATCCGCAATGAAAATGTAATCAATATGTCATGCGGGCTCCCTATAGTCGGCACCACTAAATCCCAAAGAGGATAACAATATGTTAGCTCTCCTGTCTTTATCACAGGTGAGTGCGGCCCGCCGGCTGTTGACGGCGGGCGGAGCAACGCTTTCCCGGCAGGGAGGGCGATAATGCGCGCGCTTACCGGCATCAAACTCGACGGCGTTTCGTTCGCCTTCGGCACTCATACTGTCCTGAATCAAATAGACCTGCATATCGATGCGGGTAGCATCGTGGCGCTGCTGGGGCCGTCTGGCTGCGGCAAAAGTACCCTGTTGCGCCTGTTGGCGGGGCTCAGCGTTCCGGCAGCAGGCGAGATACGCTTTGGCGATCGTCTGGTGGCGAAACCCGGCTGGGGTATGGCGCCGGAGCAGCGTGACATCGGCATGGTTTTTCAGGACTACGCCCTGTGGCCGCATATGACGGCGGCGCAGAATGTCGCCTTTCCACTGCGGATGCGCGGCGTAGCGCGCGCAGCGCGACAACAACGGGTTAATGATGCGCTGGCGATGGTTGGCCTCAACGGCTTTGCCGATCGTAAACCCTCCGGTCTTTCCGGCGGTCAGCAGCAGCGCGTCGCGCTGGCTCGCGCCATCGTTGCCGAACCTCGCGTGCTGTTGTTTGACGAACCGCTCTCCAACCTCGATAGCGAACTGCGCGAATCGCTGTGTGTCGAGATGAGCCGTCTGCTGCGTCAGCTGGGGATCACCGCGGTATATGTCACTCACGACCGCCGCGAAGCCGAACTGCTGGCCGACCGAATTGTTCATTTATCTGCCGGCACTATTGCCGCCGTTCGCACCATCACTTCATCCTCCGGGGAACTCGCATGAAAACCGTTATGACCGTTAAGAAAGGAGCTGTGCTCGCGATGTTGTTGTCTGCCACCATGATGTCCAGCGCCCACGCGCTGACCGTATATACCGCCGGGCCGGGTTCGCTGGCGAAAAGTCTCGCCAGCGGCTATGAAAAGAAAACCGGGGTGAAGGTCAATATTTTCCAGGCCACGACCGGTAAGGTGATGGCGCGTCTCGACGCGGAGCAGGCCAATCCGCAGGCGGATGTGCTGATCTCCGCCTCCTGGGATACCGCGGAAGATTTGCATCAACGCGGCTGGCTGCTGCCGTATCAAAGCGCCAATGCCGATAAGGTCCCGGCGAACCTGAAATCTGCGGATTACGTTGCGCAGGGGATATCGGCACTGGGGATCGTCTGGAACAGCAAAAGCGGCACCCCGGAGCCGAAAGAGTGGCGCGACCTGACCGAAGCGGCGTTTAAAGATAAGGTCACGACGCCAGATCCGGCGCTCTCCGGCGCATCGCTGGATTTGCTGATCGGGTTGCAGAATGGCATGGGCGACAAGGCCTGGGCATTGTTCGACGAACTGAAAAAGAACGGCATGGTGGTCAGCGGGCCGAACGCTCAGGCGGTGACGCCGGTCATGCAGGGGGCGAAAGCGGCGGTGTTCGGCGCGGTGGACTATGTCTCTTACGGTAATATCGACCAGGGGGAATCCCTGAAAGTGATTTTCCCCGCCAGCGGCACGGTGATTGCCCCGCGGCCGATGATGATCCTTAAAACCACGGCGCATGCTGACGATGCCAAAGCCTTCGTTGACTATGTCCTGTCGCCGGAAGGCCAGGCGCTGGTCGCCGGCGCGTGGCTGATGCCCGCACGTAGCGATATCCCGGCTAAACGTCCGCTGCTTAATGAACTGAAAATTCTGCCGACCACCAGCGATGGCAGCAGCGAACGCAGTACGGTACTTTCCCGCTTCAATACCCTTTTCGCGCAGTAATTTGCCTTTCTCCCGGGGGGCGGTTGACGCCTGACCCGGGAGACGGGGCCGTATTCCCAGGACTCTACCGTGAAACAGAAACTGATTTCCGGCGTCACTCTGACGGTGCTGCTGGTGCTGGTGGCGTTACCGCTTTTATTCATCGTCTTACAGGCGATTTTCCCCCATTTCAGCGCCGGTTCCCTGAGCGGAGCGTTGACGGGCGTACCGATGCTGTTCGCCGATCCTCAGCTCCTGCCGATGCTCGGCGGCACCCTGTGGGTGGCCAGCGGCGTCGCGCTGATGAGCGTGGTTATCGGCCTGCCGCTGGGGGTGCTGCGCGGCCTGTTTAATGTTCCGCTGCCGCGCCTGTGGGATCTGCTGTTCCTGATCCCGTTCCTCACGCCGCCATATATCGCGGCGTTGTCGTGGATGCTGGTGCTGCAAAGCAACGGCTATCTGCAACAGCTCACCGGCTGGGATCTGAACGATCTGCTGTTCAGCCGCGGCGGGATCGTGCTGGTGATGACCTTTAATATCTTCCCGGTGGTCTATTTTGCCGTTTCCCGCAGCCTGCTGGCGAGCGGTCAGCGGCTGGCGATCGTCGCGCGCGTTCACGGCGCCAGCGCCTGGCGAGCCTTCTGGCATATTACGCTGCCGATGCTTTCCCCGGCGCTGGCGGCGGGGATGCTGCTGGCGTTTACCCTGGCAATTGAGGAGTTTGGCGTCCCGGCGGCGTTAGGATCGCGGGCCGGTCTGGTGATGCTCACCGTCGGTATTGAGAAAAAACTGGCTGACTGGCCCATCGATCTGCCGGGCGCGTCGCTACTGTCGCTGCTGCTGATTGGCGTCGCGCTGCTGGCCTGGTGGCTGCAAAAACGGTTGGTGGGGGATACCGAGGTCACCAGCGTGACCGGCAAGCCGGGGGAAAACAGCGGGGCGGAACTGGGGTGGCTGGCGCTGCCCGCTGTTCTGCTGATGCTGGGTATCGCAGGCGTCGCCGTGGTGCTGCCGGGCGCGGCGATGGTCCTGACCGGCCTGATGGGGACCTTATCAGGCGGCATTCATGCCGATAATTTTACTTTCCGCCATTTTGCCGCGCTGTTTGCCAGGCAGGGGGATGCGTTGTCGGCGCTGGGAACCAGTCTGTCGCTGGCGCTGGCGTCGGCGCTGATCGTCGGCCTGGTGGGGCTGATTGTCGCATGGCTGGTGCTGGTGCAGAAAATCAAAGGCCGTGGCATCGTCGATGCGCTGTCGCTGATGCCGGCGGCGCTGCCGGGGGTGGTCGTGGGCGTCGGGCTGATTCTGCTGTGGAACCAGCCGTTCTGGCCGGTTTCGCCCTATAACAGCGGATGGATGCTGCTATTGTCATACTGTTGCCTGCTGCTGCCGTGGCCGGTGCGCTATGTTGGCAGCGCTCTGCGCCAGCTGGGGAATAATCTCGAACCGGCGGCGCGGGTCCACGGCGCATCGCCGCTGCAGGCGCTGCGGCTGATTGTGCTGCCGCTGGTCTTTCCGGCGCTGCTGGCGGCGATGCTGATGGTGTTTGCCGTCGCTTCGCGTGAACTGGTGACATCGCTGCTGTTGGCTCCGGCGGGGACGCAAACCGTGTCCGTGTTTATCTGGCGTCAGTTTGAGCAAGGGTCGATCGGCCAGGGCATGGCCATGGCTTCGCTGACGCTGTTGACCGGCCTGGCGTTGATGCTCGGCGCGCTGGCCTTGATGCAACGCGGCACGCGCGGTTAAGGGTGACCGCACAAAATATGCAGTCGGCCGGGGAAAATAGGCTATAAATGTCGAACACCGATTGCTGGAGGCATTGATGAGTCGATTTTTAAGCGCTTATTTTTCTCGTCTGGGCTGGACGGGAAACCCTGATGTATCGCTTAACACCTTGCGCGAACTGCATATTCACCACAATGGCGCGATCCCGTTTGAAAATCTGGATGTTCTGCTGCCCAGAGAGATCCATCTTGACGATCGGACGCTGGAAGAGAAGCTGATTAACGGCCGTCGCGGCGGTTACTGCTTCGAGCAAAATGGGCTGCTGGAGCGGGTACTTCGCGAGCTGGGTTTTAACGTCCGTAGTCTGCTGGGGCGCGTGGTGCTGGCCAATCCGTCGCAGATGCCGCCGCGAACCCATCGCCTGCTGCTGGTTGAGGTCGATGGTGAGCGCTGGATCGCCGATGTCGGCTTCGGCGGCCAGACCCTGACCGCGCCTGTCCGGCTGCTGGCGGATGCGGAACAGTCAACCCCGCACGGTGTCTACCGACTGATTTGCGAAGGGGATGAGTGGACGTTACAGTACAGCCATCACGGCCACTGGCAGTCGATGTACGTTTTCGACCTCGGGCGCCAGTATGCCGCTGACTATGTCATGGGGAATTTCTGGTCGGCGCACTGGCCGCAATCGCATTTCCGCCACCATCTGCTGATGTGTCGTCATTTGCCGGACGGCGGGAAAATGACGTTAACTAACTTCCACTTTACCCATTGGGATAATGCCCATGTGGTGGAGAAGATCGATTTACCGGATGTTCCTGCGCTGTATGAGGCGCTGCAAACCCGCTTCGGTCTTGGCGTCGATGATGCCAAATATGGCTTTACTGAAGGTGAGCTCGCAGCGGTCATGGCGGCGTTTGATACCCATCCTGAGGCGGGGAAGTAGGGGCGACGCTGTCCAGACAGAAGGGGCGGTCGGCCGTGCAGGCGGACCGCATCTATCGCATCGCCAGACCCGCAAGGTGAAAGGTCGCATCTGAAATCCTCCCCGGTTTTTTTCAGGGCGTCGTCCTGGCGAAAACAGAGTATAGCGACCGCCTTTTCTCGGCCATAAACCGGGGAACTGCGGCATTTGTCCTGTCACTTTCGGCGATGTTAACCCGCAAGAGACGTGCTTCCAGCGTCACCCGTTGTTCACCAGCATCCCCCCGGGGCCGCGGTCTGCTAATGCCGGCCGCGAGCGGTATCGGGCACCTGCTCTTTACCCGAGAGTCATGCTTCGCGATGACCCAACGTGGTGGCGCTGCGTCTCCTGTAGCGTCAGCCGCCGGGAAGCATCCTCAGCAGCCGGGTCGGCTTCCGGCTCCTGACTGGTCACAGCCTCTGTTATTGCAGCGTTGCTTAGCGCGGCGGAGGAATATCCGTCAGGCTGAACATTTTCCCGCTGCCGAATGACCAGTCTTCCGGCTCGGTAAAGCCGATCACTACCATCACCTCATGCGGGCTGATGCCCAGCGACTGCTCAAGTCGCGTCACTAAATCCTGATAAAAACGCTGCTTTTGCAGATGGCTGCGTGGCTTACCGGCGGTTATCTGAAACAGCAGGAAATCATCGCTGCGTCCGGCTTCAGCCCTACAGAGATAGTGCGGGTTAACTATCCGCTGTCCTGGGCTGTAGCAGTCAAAAAGCTGAAAGCAGTCGCCGGCCGGGACCGAAAAATGATCTTCAAGCGCCTGCTGCAAATCGATAGAGATTTGAGCGTGCCATTGCGCGAAACGCTGCGCAGAAATGGCGATGCGGGTTATGGGCATGCGCGTCTCCTCATTCGGTATCAAGCTGGCTAAACACATTGAGTGCTGAAACCGCCGCTGGCCATCCGGCGTAAAACGACAGGTGGGTAAAAAGCTCGGTGATTTCGCTCTCCGTTACGCCGTTTTCCCGGGCGAATGTCAGGTGCCAGGCAAGCTGTTCAGGACGATACATTGCGACCAGCGCGCTGAGAGTGATGAGGCTTCTGTCACGCGGTGACAGCGCGGGGCGTTGCCAGATATCGCCAAACAGGATCTCTTCACTCAGTGATGCCAGCTTTGGCGCCAGCGCTGCCAGGGTTTCCCGGGTCAGATTAACTTTGTCCATTTGCAACCTCATAGGTGGGATGTCACGGAGACGATATCCGGTTATGATGGTTTCGATAATCATATAATTTGTGAGTAATAATCCTGAAAAACGGGATGATTAATGATGACCAGACGACCACTGACCTTTGATGCCGACGCGCTACGCGCTTTCGTGACCGGAATGGAACTCGGCAGTTTTGCCCTTGCCGCCGAACGCCTGGGGCGTTCAACGTCGGCGATCAGCGCTCAGCTTAAAAAGCTTGAGCAGCAGAGCGGCACGGCGCTGGTACAAAAGGCCGGGCGTCATCTGGCGTTGACGGCGGAAGGGGAAATTATGCTGAGCTACGCGCGGCGAATGCTTAGCCTGAATGACGAGGCCTGGGCCGCGCTGCAGGCCAGAGGGGTAAGCGGCGAGGTTCGTCTCGGACTGCAGGAGGACTTTGGCGAGGTGTTACTGCCGGCGGTCCTCGGGCAATTTTCCCGGGCTTGTCCCGAGGTGGAGATTGCGGTTACCGTCACGCGGAATGCGCCGCTGCGCGAGGCGATGATGCGCCAGGAGCTCGATCTGGCCCTGAGCTGGGAAGGGCGCGACGCACCGGTTTTTGATCATCTGCTGGGGAGACTGCCGCTGCAGTGGATCGCGGCGGCGGCGTTCGATGTTGCCCGTTATCTCGACAGCAACCAGCCGCTGCCGCTGCTGGCCTTTGAAGCGCCGTGCGTCATGCGCACCGCCGCCACCGCGGCGTTAGATAAAGCCGGAATCCCCTGGCGTATTGCCTTTACCAGTCGCAGTCTGAACGGAATCTGGGCTGCCGCATCTGCAGGACTGGGGGTGGCGCTACGCACAACGATAGGCATGCCTGCTACGCTGCAGATCGTTGATTGCGCAAAATTGCCCGCGGCGGGTGACATTGGGGTGGGATTATATGGCGATGAAAATCGGCTTACCGGGCCGGCGAAACTGCTGCTGCACACTATTACCGCCTGTTTTGCGCTGCATATGCCGCCGACGGATAATTGCGCTTTGCGCTGAAATCCGCTTGTTAATCTGTTTGTTGCGCCTGGAGGCGTAAATTTGCTATCTGTTTGAAAATAGAAAAACGATGAAAGCAACAATCGCGCACAGGCACACAAATATGACGCTCGCGGTGTACTCCTTTACCTCCGTCAGATAATCGTCATTAAATCTGTTTAACGCTTTAACGGCATCGTTTTCGTTTTCAGCTTCTACCTCAACGTGATGTTTTCTGAATCCCTGTCGTTTCATCTCTTTAAGCAAAGAGGATGTCACTGCGTCTTTTGCTACGGCTCTCCCGCCGCGACTGCTGATAAAAATGACGTATTTACCCATGGTTCCCTCACCTACGTATCATCCGGTTGAGTCAGCGCGTTTCAAGAGAAGAGATTACGTGCGGGAACAGTATAAGTCATTGCGGGAAGCGACTACAGGTTTACCTTTTCCCCCTGTTTTAACAGCGTCAGCCTCCTGGCGCGGAGGCTGACGGGTTAGCTCATAAGGGTTGACAGAGAGGGAGTCAAACCTTCAGCGTCGGGATCTCACCAGCTGGTAGCGGCGGGTCAAATACTCTATTGGCGCGCTCCAGACGTGCACCAGGCGAGTGAACGGGAAGATCAGGAAGATGGTCATCCCCAGCACCAGGTGAACGCGGTAGATAAATGCCACGCCATCAAGATGCGCCGAGGCGCCGCCGTGGAAGGTCACCACCGCCTGCGCCCAGTCCACCAGCTTCAGCATTTCACTGCCGTCAGGATGTTGAGCGGAGAAGGGGATGGTCGTCAGACCCAGCGCACACTGAATCAGCAGAATGCTCAGAATCACAATATCCGCCGTCGATGAGGTGGCGCGAATGCGCGGGTTGGTCAGACGACGAATCAGCAGCCCGGCGCCGCCCACCAGCGTCAGTACGCCGCAGATCCCGCCGAGAATCATCGCCATCAGCTGCTTTTGCGACATTGGCAGGAACCAGGAGTAAACCCAGTGCGGGGTCAGCATCCCGAAGAGGTGGCCGAAGAAGATGCCCAGGATGCCGATATGGAACAGATTCGACCACAGCACCATGCCGCGTTTGTCGAGCATCTGGCTGGAAGAGGCGCGCCACGTATACTGCCCGTAGTCGTAGCGTAGCCAGCTGCCGATGAGAAACACCGTCCCGCACAGATAGGGGTAGATATCGTAAAAAAAGACGTTCAGGTACTGTATCATTTCGGGCCTCCGGCACCGACGTCGACGTACTGTGGCGCGACGTCCTGGCTAAAGCGTCGTTGATAATGTTGCATCGGGGAGCTGTCGCAGGCGGTGGCGTTATCTTCGATAAACTTCACCTGCTCCTCCTCCCACACCGCATCCAGCGCCTGGCGGGTATCATCGCGCTTTTCACCCGCCACCTGCCTGGTGACACTGTCACTGCTGAGCGCGCTGCCAGCCAGCGCCAGCAGGACGTCAAACAGCTGATAATATTGACACTGGCGCTGTTTGACGCGCCCGCCAAGCAGCGCCAGAATCGGGGCCACGTTTTGCAAGCCTTCTCTGGCGTCGTCTGGCGGCAGGCTACTGAGGTACTCCAGATAGAGCGGTAAATGGTCAGGCAGCTCCCGGCAGTCGATGTGCAGCCCGGCCTGCTCATACTGATTCATCAGCTCGACCATCGCCTGGCCGCGGTCGCGGGACTCCGCGTGCACGTGCTCAAACAGCAGCAGCGAGGTGGCCCGTCCGCGGTCAAACACTTCACACCATTCGGCCTGGCGGTCGAGCAGCGGGGCGGCCAGCAGCGATTCAACAAACGGCAGTAGCGCCGGCGCATCGGCACGGACCAATTCCAGCGCCTCTTCACGGTTGTCCCACAGCAGGCTATCCGGATACTCCAGCAGCAGACCGATAATTTTGAGGATCCGCATTACTCTTTCTCCCCGATGTTGATCGCATCGATGCGCTGGCTGTTGAACAGGTTGAATTTGGTATCCGACCCGTGGCAACCGTCGCCGAAGGTAAATCCGCAGCCGTTGCGTTCCGGGAAGGCATCTTCCGCCATTTCCCGGTGGCTGGTGGGGATCACGAAGCGATCTTCGTAGTTAGCGATGGCCAGGTAGCGGTACATCTCCTCGACCTGTTCCACGCTTAAGCCCACCTCTTCGATAGCCCGGGTGTCGGTCACTCCTTCGACGGTCTGTGAGCGTTTGTAGTGGCGCATCGCCATCATGCGTTTCAGGGCGCGCAGCACCGGGCCGGTATCGCCGGCGCTCAGCAGATTGGCGAGATACTGCACCGGAATGCGCAGGCTTTCGACGGCAGGCAGAATGCTGCCATTATTTGGCAGGCCGCCGGCGTCGGCGACCGACTGAATCGGTGACAGCGGCGGGACGTACCAGACCATCGGCAGGGTGCGATACTCCGGGTGCAGCGGTAGCGCCAGCTTCCAGTCCATCGCCAGTTTATACACCGGCGATTTCTGCGCCGCGTCGATGACGTTATGCGGGATCCCTTGTTTCAGCGCCTCTTCAATCACCGCCGGGTCGTGCGGGTCGAGGAATACCTCGCACTGGCGTTCATAGAGGTCGGTTTCATGTTCGGTGCTGGCCGCTTCCTCAATCCGGTCGGCGTCATACAGCAGCACGCCGAGGTAGCGAATGCGCCCGACGCAGGTTTCCGAACAGACCGTCGGCTGGCCGGATTCAATCCGCGGATAGCAGAAGATGCACTTCTCCGATTTGCCGCTCTTCCAGTTAAAGTAGATTTTTTTGTACGGGCAGCCGCTGATGCACATGCGCCAGCCGCGGCATTTATCCTGATCGATCAGTACGATGCCATCCTCTTCGCGCTTATAGATAGCCCCGCTCGGGCAGGTCGCGACGCAGCTCGGGTTAAGGCAGTGTTCGCACAGGCGCGGCAGATACATCATGAAGGTGTTTTCAAACTGGCCGTACATCTCTTTCTGCATGGCTTCGAAGTTACGGTCACGGGCGCGCTTTTCAAACTCGCCGCCAAGCAGCTCTTCCCAGTTGGGGCCCCAGCTGATTTTATCCATTCGCTTACCGCTAATCAGCGAACGGGGGCGGGCGGTAGGCAGATGCTGGCTCTCCGGCGCGGTATGCAGATGCTGGTAATCGTAGGTGAAGGGTTCGTAATAGTCGTCGATGCCCGGCAGCTGCGGGTTGGCGAAGATTTTTGCCAACACGCCAACGCGGTTGCCGAGGCGCGGCGTCAGCTTACCGGTGATCCCGCGGATCCAGCCGCCTTGCCACTCTTCCTGGTCTTCCCAGTTTTTCGGGTAGCCGATACCGGGTTTGGTTTCGACGTTGTTAAACCAGGCGTATTCCATCCCTTCGCGCCCGGTCCAGACGTTCTTGCAGGTGACCGAGCAGGTGTGGCAGCCGATGCATTTGTCGAGATTGAGCACCATTCCAACTTGTGAGCGGATTTTCATTTTTTCGCCTCCTGTACCTGATCGCGACCTTCGTCATCCAGCCAGTTAATGTTTTTCATTTTACGAATCATGATGAACTCATCGCGGTTGGAGCCGACGGTACCGTAATAGTTAAAGCCGTAGGCCAGCTGCGCATAGCCGCCAATCATGTGGGTGGGTTTCGGGCAAATGCGGGTCACCGAGTTATGAATGCCGCCGCGACGGCCGGTGACTTCAGATCCGGGAATGTTCATGATGCGCTCCTGCGCGTGGTACATCATGGTCATGCCGGGCGGTACGCGCTGGCTGACCACCGCCCGGGCGGTGAGCGCACCGTTGGCGTTGAAGGCCTCAATCCAGTCGTTGTCCTCAATGCCAAGCTCTCTGGCGTCGGTTTCACTGATCCAGACGATCGGCCCGCCGCGCGACAGGGTCAGCATCAGCAGGTTTTCGCTGTAGGTGGAGTGAATCCCCCATTTCTGGTGCGGGGTGAGGAAATTGAGCGCCTTTTCCGGGAAGCCGTTCGGCGGAATCTGATGCATATGGCTGACGCTCCGGGTATCAATCGGCGGCCGGTAGACCACCAGACTTTCACCGAAGGCGCGCATCCACGGATGATCCTGATACAGCTGCTGGCGGCCGGAGAGCGTGCGCCAGGGGATCAGTTCATGGACATTGGTGTAGCCGGCGTTGTAGGAGACGTGCTCGCTTTCCAGCCCGGACCAGGTCGGACTGGAGATGATTTTGCGCGGCTGGGCCTGAATATCGCGAAAGCGAATCTTCTCATCTTCTTTGTTGATAGCCAGATGGGTGTGATCGCGTCCGGTAAACTCTCCCAGCGCCTGCCAGGCTTTGACCGCCACCTGGCCGTTGGTTTCTGGCGCCAGGCTGAGGATCACTTCCGTGGCGTCGATGGCGCTGTCGATGCGCGGGCGGCCTTTTGCCGGGCCGTCGAGCTTGACGTAATTGAGTTTGCCGAGGAAATCGACCTCATCCTGGGTTTTCCAGCTGATGCCTTTACTGCCGTTGCCCAGCTTATCCAGCAGCGGGCCCAGGGAAGTGAAGCGCTCGTAGGTGGCAGGGTAATCGCGCTCGACTACCGCAATGGTCGGGGCCGTTTTCCCCGGAATCAGATCGCACTCGCCCTTATGCCAGTCAACCACATCGAAAGGCTGGGACAGTTCGCCCGCAGAGTCATGCTGCAGAGGCAGAAGCACCACATCGGTCTCCGCGTCGAGATGGCCGACGCAGACCGTCGAAAAGACGTTGGCGATCTCTTTATAGATTTCCCAGTCGCTTTTGGCTTCCCAGGCCGGGTCGACGGCGGCGGAAAGCGGGTGGATAAACGGATGCATATCCGAGGTGTTCATATCGTCTTTTTCATACCAGGTGGCGGTCGGCAGAACGATATCTGAGAACAGGCAGGTGCTCGACATGCGGAAATCGAGGGTCACCAGCAGATCGAGCTTGCCTTCAATCGCCGGGGTCTGCCACTCGACCTCTTCCGGTTTAACCTCGTCCGTCGCCCCCAGTTCATCGCCCTGGATGCCGCTGTCGGTGCCCAGCAGATATTTGAGCATGTACTCATGCCCCTTGCCGGAGGAACCCAGCAGGTTGGAGCGCCAGATAAACATATTCCGCGGATGGTTTTTACCGTTGTCCGGCTGCTCGCAGGCAAAGCGGATGGCGCCGGATTTTAACGCCTGCACGGTGTAGTCGGCGGGTGAGAGGCCGGCGGCATCGGCCTGCTGCTTAATGGTCAGCGGATTGACGCTGAGCTGCGGGGCGGAAGGCAGCCAGCCCATGCGCTCGGCGCGCACGTTAAAATCAATCAGGTGTCCGGTATATCGACTGGCGTCCGCCAGTGGTGAAAGCAGCTCCTGGGCGGTCAGCTTTTCATAGCGCCACTGGCTGGAGTGGTTGTAGAAATAAGAGGTGCTGTTCATCTGGCGCGGCGGGCGGTTCCAGTCGGTGGCAAACGCCAGCGGCAGCCAGCCGGTCTGCGGACGCAGTTTTTCCTGGCCGACATAGTGCGACCAGCCGCCGCCGCTCTGTCCGACGCAGCCGCAGAACACCAGCATATTGATCATCCCCCGGTAGTTCATATCCATGTGGTACCAGTGGTTGACGCCGGCACCGAGGATAATCATCGAGCGACCGTGGGTTTTATGCGCGGTATCGGCGAACTCCCAGGCGATTTGCTCTATGTGGTGGCGGGGAACGCCGGTAATCTGCTCCGCCCAGGCCGGAGTGTAGGCTTTCACCTCGCTGAAATCGCCGGCCGCGTTCTCATCGTCGAGCCCCCGGTCGAGGCCGTAGTTAGCCAGGACCAGGTCATAGACGCTCACCACCAGTTTGCTTTCGCCGCTGGCCAGGGTCAGACGTTTGGCCGGAAGCCGATGAATCAGCACCGGCTGCTGCTCAACGCTGCGAAAATGCGGGTTCTCGTTGCCACCAAAGTAGGGGAAGCCCACGGCGGCGACGGTATCTTTGATATTCAGCAGGGACAGCGCCAGTTCGGTCTCCTTCCCGGCAGCCCGCGGTTCGAGGTTCCATTTCCCTTTTTCGCCCCAGCGAAAACCGATAGAGCCATTGGGGGCGACCAGTTCACCGGCGGAACTGAAGGCCACGGTTTTCCACTCCGGATTGTTGCTCTCACCCAGCCCGTCCAGCAGGTCAGAAGCGCGCACCATTCGCCCGGGGACGGTGGTACCATCGTCGCGATCGTCGAGCAGCACCAGCATCGGCATGTCGGTGTAGTGGCGGCAGTAGTTAAGGAAGTAATCGCTCGGATTGTCGAGATGGAAGCGTTTTAAGATGACATGGCCCATCGCCATGGCCAGCGCGCTGTCGGTACCCTGTTTCGGCGCCAGCCACTGATCGCACAGTTTCGCCACTTCCGAATAGTCCGGCGTAATAGCAATAGTTTTGGTGCCTTTGTAGCGCACCTCGGTAAAAAAGTGGGCGTCAGGCGTTCGGGTCTGCGGCACGTTAGAGCCCCAGGCGATGATGTAGCTGGAGTTATACCAGTCGGCGGATTCCGGTACGTCGGTCTGTTCGCCCCAGGTCATCGGCGAGGCGGGGGGCAGGTCGCAATACCAGTCGTAGAAGCTCAGGCAGGTACCGCCAATTAGCGACAGGTAGCGGGTACCAGCGGCATAAGAGACCATCGACATCGCCGGGATCGGCGAGAAGCCGACAATGCGGTCCGGGCCATAGTGCTTGATGGTCCAGACGTTGGCGGCGGCAATCAGCTGGTTCAGCTCTTTCCAGGTCGAGCGAATAAACCCGCCTTTGCCGCGCATCTGCTTGTAGCTGAGACACTGCTGCGGATCTTCCATAATGCTGTTCCAGGCATCGACCGGGTCGGGATGGCGGGCCAGCGCCGCGCGCCACAGCTCAATCAGCCGTTTACGTGCCAGCGGGTATTTGAGTCGGTTGGCGCTGTAGAGATACCAGGAGTAGCTGGCGCCGCGCGGGCAGCCGCGCGGTTCGTGGTTGGGCAGGTCCGGGCGGGTACGCGGATAGTCGGTCTGCTGGGTTTCCCAGGTGACCAGCCCGTTTTTGACGTAAATTTTCCAGCTGCATGAGCCCGTACAGTTTACTCCGTGCGTGGAACGGACGATCTTGTCGAACTGCCAGCGCTGACGGTAACTATCTTCCCAGTCACGGTTGGTATCCAGGACCTGACCGTGGCCGTTGGCAAAGGTCTCGCGTTTCTGCTTAAAGTAGCGAAAGCGATCCAGTAGTTTACTCATGACGTTTCTCCTGCTCCGATAATGTCCGGCATCAAGCCCTTGCCGGATGCGACGCGTTAGCGCCTTATCCGGCCAGCAAGACCGCACGATCCCGTAGGCCGGATAAAGGCGTCAGCCGCCATCCGGCAACGATGCCGTTATTTTTTTGCCGGTTTACGACGACCGTAGACCAGCCAGGTCACCAGTACGCAAACGACATAAAAGACAAAGAAAACCTTCATGGCGCCAACCGGGGAACCGGTCATGGCTAACGAGGTGCCAAAGGCTTTCGGGATGAAGAAGCCCCCGACCGCGCCAATAGCGGAGATAAACCCGAGCGCGGCGGCGGTATCGGTGACCGCTTCGTGCTGGGCCTGCTCATCGCTGCCGCCGCGTTTCTTGACGCTATCGATGGTTATCTGGCGAAAGATCACGGCGATCATCTGGAACGTAGAGCCGCTGCCGAGACCCGCGGTGAGAAACAGCCCCATAAACACCACGTAAAACGCCAGAAAACTCCCGGAACCGGAGCCGGGCAGGGTGAGGAACAGCAGGCCGGTAAACAGCGCCATCAGAATGAAGTTCACCAGGGTGACGTTGACGCCGCCAAGACGGTCGGAAATGATGCCACCGAAGGAGCGCGCCAGGGCGCCGATAAACGGGCCAAAGAAGGCCAGTTTCAGGATATTCACATCCGGAAACTGCGTTTTGGCCAGCATCGCGAAGCCGGCGGAAAACCCGATGAACGAGCCGAAGGTGGCGAGATAAAGCAGGCTCAGCAGCCACATATGCGGGCGTTTCAACACCGGGAGCTGATCGCGAATGGAGGTTTTGGCACCGGCGATATCGTTCATCCCGAACCACGCCGCCACGGTAGCGGCGAGCAGCAGCGGCACCCAGATGAGCGGCGAGTTGCCGAGCCACAGGGTTGCGCCGTCCGGTTGATCGACGCCGCGAACGCCGACAAAAGTGAAGATCGGCACGAAGATCACTACCGGCGAGAGCAGCTGCATCACGCTGACGCCGAGGTTACCCAGGCCGCCGTTCACGCCGAGGGCGCTGCCTTGCTTCGCTTTCGGGTAGAAAAAACTGATGTTGCCCATGCTGGAGGCAAAGTTAGCTCCGGCAAAACCGCAGAGCAGAGCGATGAGAATAAATATCCAGAATGGGGTTGCCGGGTTTTGCACCGCGATCCCAAGCCACAGGCAGGGCACCACTAAAATAACGGTGCTGATCACCGTCCAGTAGCGTCCGCCAAATATAGGAACCATAAAAGAATAGGGCACGCGTAATATTGCCCCGGACAGCGAAGGAAGCGCGGTTAATAAAAAAAGCTGATCGGTAGTGAAATTAAAGCCGACTTTATTAAGATTCACCGCAACCGCGCTGAATAACATCCAGACGCAGAAGGCAAGAAGTAAACAACTTACTGAAATAAAAAGATTTCTTCGCGCAATGGCTTTGCCTTTATTTTCCCAGAATGCTGGATTTTCCGGGCGCCACCCTTTTAAAAGGTAATGATTATCTTTCTCACTTTCTCTTGACATATTGCCCTCGAATGCACAGTAACCAAAGAAAATTTAAAGATGACAACACCGCAAATTAAGCAGAAGAGGCGATTAAGGCTGGTCGAATGAATTATTGTAGTGTTTGAAGAATAGATAAAAAAAAACGCTTCAGGAAAGCGCGTGCGCAATAGGGGTTTATTATTTGTTACTAAATGTAAATGAAATGTGACTTAAACTGCGCTCCTGTCAGCAGCGGCGACAGGTCTACCGGGCCGACAGACCGTGCCTTCCCGGCGCATTCAGAAGCTCAGTTGGCTAAATGGTTGGCGGGCGCAGTAGTTCTAACGTTATATAGTAGTTTATATAGCGTGTAAATGCGCTGTCGTCGATCGCTTCCATTCCCAGCGCATAAATCCCATCCAGCCCGCAGACCAGGGCAATTAAACGCCAGGCGATATTCTCCGCGCTGTCATCGGGATGAAATTCACCGCTTTCGCTGCCGAGACGAATAATATTGACCGTCTCTTCGTGCCACATCGACATGGTGAGCAGGTAGGCCTCTTTGATGTCGCTATCGCTCCCGGAGAGCAGTTGGCCTTCGCGCCACAAACGGATATAGGGATCCAGGCGGCCATCTTCGCTGCCGAGCATTGAAAACAGGCGCTCGCGCGAGCTGGCGTCTTCCGCTACCAGCTGGATATCCAGCATCTCACGAATTAAACGAACGAAGGCCTGCGCCTTAAGCTCGCCGATGGAGGTGAAATGGTGATGCAACTGCCCGGTGGAGACTCCGGCTTCGGCGGCGATTTGTCGGACGGTCATGGCGCCTAAGCCCCCCTGCAGCGCGACACGCATCGCCGCCAGCATGATCACCTCCCGACGCGCTTCCCGATTTAAGTAGTGCATATTTCCCCGCTGAGCCGTGGTTTTCTTCGATAGTAACAAAAAGTTGGACAGTTGTTCAACAATCCGGCAGGATCGCAATCCTGGACGCGTGTCCAATTTGCAAAATTGAGGAAAAAGTATGTCTCGGCAATGGTTAACCCTGGTGGCGATTTTGTTGGTGTATTTACCGGTGGCGATTGATGCCACGGTACTGCATGTCGCCGCGCCAACGCTTAGTATGTCGTTGGGGACCAGCAGCAATGAGCTGCTGTGGATCATTGATATTTATTCATTAGTCATGGCCGGTATGGTGCTGCCGATGGGGGCGCTCGGCGATAAAATTGGTTTTAAACGGCTGTTGCTGCTCGGCAGCGCTATTTTCGGCGTTTCGTCGCTGGCGGCGGCGTTTTCACCCACTGCGCTGGCGCTGATCGCCTCCCGCGCGCTGCTGGCCATTGGTGCGGCGATGATCGTCCCGGCGACGCTCGCCGGTATCCGTAACACTTTTTCGCAGGCGCGCCACCGCAACATGGCGCTCGGCCTGTGGGCGGCGATTGGCTCTGGCGGCGCCGCCTTCGGCCCGCTGGTGGGCGGGATCCTGCTGGAACATTTTTACTGGGGATCGGTATTCCTGATCAACGTGCCCATCGTGCTGGCGGTTATCGCCTTCAGTGCGCGGATGGTGCCGCGCCAGCCGGCACGGCGCGAACAGCCGCTTAATCTGACCCAGGCATTGATGCTGATTGTGGCGATCCTGATGCTGGTGTTCAGCGCAAAATCGGCGCTGAAAGGGCAGATGGCATTATGGCTGACCGGATCGATCGCGCTGGTGGGCCTGGCGCTGTTGGTGCGCTTTGTTCGCCAGCAGCTTTCCGCCGCGACGCCGATGGTCGATATGCGCCTGTTTACGCATCGCATTATCTTAAGCGGCGTGATGATGGCGATGACCGCCCTGATTACCCTGGTTGGCTTCGAGCTACTGATGGCGCAGGAGCTACAGTTCGTCCACGGCAAAACACCGTTTGAAGCCGGGCTGTTTATGCTGCCGCTGATGCTGGCGAGCGGGTTTAGCGGACCTGTTGCCGGGGTGATGGTTTCTCGCCTGGGCCTGCGGCTGGTGGCAACCGGCGGTATGCTGCTGAGCGCGCTCAGTTTCCTCGGTCTGTCGATGACCGATTTCAGCTCCCAGCAGTGGCTGGCATGGGGATTGATGATTCTCTTAGGCTTCAGCGTCGCCAGCGCATTGTTGGCTTCCGGCTCCGCCATTATGGCGGCGGCGCCGAAAGAGAAAGCGGCGGCGGCCGGCGCCATTGAAACGATGGCCTACGAGCTGGGGGCCGGTCTGGGGATCGCGCTGTTTGGCCTGATTCTGACCCGCAGCTACAGTTCATCGATTGTGCTGCCCGCCGGGGTGGACGGTCAGGCCGCAGCGCAGGCCTCGTCGTCCATCAGCGAAGCGATCGCCCTGGCGCAATCGCTGCCCGCAGTTCCGGCGCATTCGCTGATTGCAGCGGCGAAAACCGCGTTTATCAGCGCCCACAGCATCGTGCTGGCCACCGCCGGGGTGCTGCTGCTGCTGCTGGCCGCCGGGATCTGGCGCAGTCTGGCGCAGGCGCCGAAAATGAACTAGCCCTACAGCTGGAGAGAAAGCTCCATGGCCGCCCGCCGCAGCGGGGCCAGCGCTTTCTCTCTCAGCGCGGCGGCGCTCATGGCACTGGCGGGCACGCCGACGTTGAGCGCCGCCACCACCTGGCCGCTGCGTGACAGCAGCGGTACCGCCAGCGAACATAATCCCACCTCAATTTGCCGATCGGCGATCGCATATCCCTGCATACGTACTCTGGTTATTTCCTCCCGCAATCCCGCTAAATCACACAGCGTATGCGGGGTGTAGCGAATTAAATTCGCGCGTGACAATGTCACGTCCAGCTGCTCTTCTGCCAGGGCGCTAAGCAGTACGCGGCCCATTGAGGTCGCCCATGCGGGGAGACGGCTGCCGCGACCGATATCAACGCTCAGCAGATTATTGACTGCGGCCCTGGCAATATAGAGCACGTTATCGCCATCGAGGGTGGCGGCGGAGCAAGATTCGCCGAGGCTCTTACCGAGGTTATCCAGCGCGGTCTGGGCCACTTTCGCCAGCGGCGTTCCGGCCAGATAGGCGTGGCCGACGGCCAACACCCGCGGCAACAGTTCATAGCTGCGTCCGTCAGGACTGTGCACCATGCCGAGTGCGGCCAGGGTATACAGGCAGCGGCGGACGGCGGCGCGGGAAATCTGCGTTTTCTGGCTGAGCTGCGAGATAGTCAGCCGCTGGCGCTGGGGAGTAAAGGCGCTGAGAACTTCCAACCCGCGCGCCAGCGACAGCATGAAATTCGGGTCGTGTTCGGCCTGCCTGGTGCTGAGGGGGGTTGGCGGTGTCGCGCTCATTGAATTCCTCTCCATTCGAAAACAAAAGCTCACGGGCACCACTATACCGTGGGGAAAAAGGGCGGCGACGGAATGTGCCTGTTTTACCACCCGGATCACATTATTAACCTCATTTTAACAAGCGCGTCGATAATCGCACAACATTTCGATTATCGCCGTTGACCATTTCACCGGCTCCCCCCTATTGTCAAAGTCACCGTCACCCTTCGTTATGGTTGGCGTCACAAAAAGTTATGAATTTAACGATCAGGAAGAAAACATGACCGCGACCGTAGAACGCATTGAAAGCTGGCTGGTTGATGTCCCGACCATTCGTCCGCACAAACTCTCAATGACAACCATGGGCTGCCAGACGCTGGTGATTGTCCGCATTACGCGCTCTGACGGTATTTGCGGTATCGGCGAGGCGACCACCATCGGCGGGCTGAGCTATGGCGTCGAGAGTCCGGAAGCCATCTCCAGCGCCATTAACCATTATCTGACGCCGCTGCTCAAAGGGCAGCCCGCCGATAACCTGAATGCGCTGACGCAGCGTATCAACAGCGCCATCAAAGGTAACACCTTCGCCAAATCCGCCATTGAAACCGCGCTGTTGGATGCGCAGGGCAAGGCGCTGGGGCTGCCGGTTTCAGCGCTGCTTGGCGGCGCGCTGCAGACCTCGCTGCCGGTGCTGTGGACCCTGGCGAGCGGGGATACCAACAAGGATATCGCCGAAGGGGAAACGCTGCTGGCCGAAGGTCGCCATCAGGCATTTAAGTTGAAAATTGGCGCCCGCGAACTGGCGACCGATTTACGTCATACCCGGGCGATTGTCGAAGCCCTCGGCGATCGGGCGAGCATTCGTGTCGATGTCAACCAGGCCTGGGACGCCACTGTGGCGGCAAAAGGCTGTCGTGAACTGGCGGCGATGGGCATCGACTTAATTGAACAACCGGTCAGCGCGCAGGACAACGCGGCGCTGGTTCGCCTCAGCCATCACATTGAAACCGCGATTCTGGCGGATGAAGCGGTGGCGACGCACTACGATGGCTATCGCCTGGCGCAGCAAGGCTTCAGCGGCGCCTTTGCCTTGAAAATTGCCAAAGCGGGCGGCCCGGCCAGCGTTTTAGCCCTGGCGCACGTCGCGCAGGCGGCGGGTATCGGATTGTATGGCGGCACCATGCTGGAAGGAACCGTGGGCACCGTCGCATCGTTGCACGCCTGGTCGACGCTGCCGCTGCAATGGGGCACTGAAATGTTTGGTCCGCTGTTGCTCAAAGATGACATCGTCAGCGTGCCGCTAACGTTCACCGACGGCAGCGTCGTCCTGCCTCAGACGCCGGGTTTAGGTGTCGAACTCGATGAAGATAAATTGCAGTTCTATGCCCGCAAAGCGTAGGACATGACAGGAGAAAAATATGCTGTTTAAAGTGGATATGACCGTCAAGATCCCGCTGGGATATCCCGCCGCCGAGCTTGAGGAGATTAAACAACGAGAAAAAGCCTATTCGCAGCAATTACAGCGTGAAGGCACCTGGCGACATATCTGGCGCGTCGCCGGACTGTACGCCAATGTCAGTATTTTTGATGTGCGTGATGCCGACCAGTTACACCAGATATTAATGGCTCTGCCGTTATACCCGTTTATGGAAATACGCGTCGAGGCACTGTGTCGTCATCCCTCCTCGATTCGTGAAGACGATAGCTAAAAATAATAAAAAACCTCGCGCCGGATATTCCGGTGTAAACCCTACAAGCCAACTGCAAGCAATAAGTGAGAATCACAATGAAAAATTCTTTCGTACAACAAGAAGCCGTGCAGAAATTATTACGTGAAAGTGCCGGGTTAAATGTTCCCGGCGGTAATGAACGCTTTAAAGCCATTGTGCATCGTTTACTGGAAGATATGTGCACCCTGATCGACGATTATAATATTACCCAGGAAGAGTTCTGGCATGCGGTGAACTATTTGCATGAACTGGGCGGGCGTCAGGAAGCGGCGCTGCTGGCGGCAGGTCTCGGGCTGGAACACTTCCTCGACCTGCGTCAGGATGCGATTGACGCCGCAGCGCATCGGGAAACCGGTACGCCGCGCACCATTGAGGGGCCGCTGTACGTGGCCAATGCGCCGCTCGCAGAAGGGCACGCGCGGATGGATGACGGCCGCGATGCGGGTGAAGTCATGTGGCTGCACGGTCAGGTGTGCGACACCCAGGGGCGTCCGGTTGCCAACGCCATTGTGGATATCTGGCACGCCAACACCCTGGGGAACTATTCGTTCTTCGACCAGAGCCAGAGTGAATACAACCTGCGTCGCCGCATCCGCACCGGCGCAGATGGCCGCTACAGCGTGCGTAGCATCATGCCTTCTGGCTACGGCTGTCCGCCGGATGGCCCGACCCAAAAGCTGCTTAACCAGTTGGGTCGTCACGGCAACCGTCCGGCACATATTCACTTCTTTGTTTCCGCGCCGGGTCACAAGCATTTAACCAGCCAGATTAACCTTAACGGTGATAAGTATCTGTGGGATGACTTTGCCTTCGCCACCCGCGATGGCCTGATTGCCGACCCGGTTAAAATCACCGATCGTGAGCTGATTCAGCAGCGTGAGCTTGACGGCGAACACACCGAAATTCGCTTCGACTTTACTTTGTGCCCGGCCCTCAACGCCGACGAAGAACAGCGTATTTCCCGCCTGCGCGCACAAGAGTAATGACCGGCGCACCTCCCGGGCCGGTGCGCCCGGGGCGGTGAGCCATGCTGTTGCCCGGCCTGCCACGCGCGGCCGGGGATATTCCCGAATTGATTATTCTCTCTGACTTTATTAATTCCTGAATTCTGCAGGAGGGCTAAGCTCATGCAAAAAACACTCTCGCTATTAAAAGATAAAATCAGCAATGCATTAATTGTTGACCGGCAAAAACATATTTATCGCTGCCATCGTTCGATTTTTACCGATCCGCAGCTATTTGAATTTGAGATCAAACATATATTTGAAGGGAACTGGGTGTTCCTCGCCCATGAAAGTCAAATTCCTGAGCCCGGTGATTATTTTACCCTGACTCTCGGACGACAGCCGGTTATTATCACCCGCGATAAACAGCATGCCTTGCACGCGTTAATTAATAGCTGCGCCCATCGCGGCGCCATGCTCTGCCGTCGTAAAACCGGCAATAAAAACTCGTTTACCTGTCCGTTCCACGGCTGGACCTTTGGCAACAACGGTAAATTGCTGAAAGCCAAAGATGAAAGCACCGGCGGTTATCCGGAGACCTTTAAACATGAAGGGTCGCATGACCTGAAAAAACTGCCGCGCTTTGCCTCATATCGCGGCTTCTTATTCGGCAGCCTCAGCGAGGACGTGCAGCCGCTGGAAACCTATCTTGGCGAAACCTGCAAAATTATCGATCTGATGGTCGATCAGGCGTCGGAAGGGCTGGAAGTGCTGAAAGGCTCCTCCAGCTATGTCTACGAGGGCAACTGGAAGCTGGGGGCGGAAAACGGCGCCGACGGCTACCACGTTAGCGTGGTGCACTGGAACTACGCCTCCACAATGTCGCGCCGCAACTACGAAGCCGAAGGGACGCATTCCGTCGATGCCAACGGCTGGTCGAAAAGTCTCGGCGGAGGTTACGGTTTCGAAAACGGCCATATGCTGCTGTGGACCCAGGCGCTCAACCCGGAAGTGCGCCCGGTTTTCGCCCATCAGGCCCGCTTACAGGCCGAGTTTGGCGAGCTGCGCGCCGACCAGATGGTCAATGAAACGCGCAATCTTTGTCTCTATCCCAACGTCTATTTGATGGACCAGTTTTCCACGCAGATCCGCGTCATTCGCCCGCTCGCAGTAGACAAAACCGAAGTCACTATCTGGTGCTTCGCGCCGAAAGGCGAGCCGGACCAGGCCCGCGCGCTGCGCATCCGCCAGTACGAGGATTTCTTTAACGTCAGCGGCATGGGAACGCCGGACGATCTGGAAGAGTTCAGCGCCTGCCAGCGCGGCTATCTCGGCGAGAACCTGGCGTGGAGCGATCTCAGTCGCGGCGCGCTGCACTGGGTCGATGGCCCGGATGAACACGCCCGGCATGCCGGATTCACTCCGCTGCTTAGCGGGGTGAAATCGGAGGATGAGGCGCTGTACATCGCCCATCACCATCACTGGCAAAACGTGATGCTGGCGGCGCTGGAAAAAGAGCAGCAGCGCTATGAACAGTCCATAACCCAACGCGTGGAGGTGGTGTGATGCTGACGCTTGAACAGGTTCGCCAGTTTCTCTATTACGAAGCCCGCCTGCTGGACGACCGCCAGTGGGATCAGTGGCTGACGTGCTACAGCCCGAAAGTGGTGTTCTGGATGCCGGCATGGGGCGATGACGACAAGCTGACCCGCGACCCGCAGCGCGAAATATCGCTGATCTATTACCCGAACCGCGAGGGACTTGAGGACCGTGTCTACCGCATCAAAACGGAACGTTCTGGCGCCAGTACGCCGGAGCCGCGTACCACCCACCTGATCAGCAACGTTGAGCTGCTCGGCGAAAATGAGCAGGGGGTGGAGGTGCGCTACAACTGGGTGACTTACAACCACCGGTACCAGCACACCGATGCGTGGTTTGGCTCGACCTGCGTCACCTTGACGACCTGCGACGGCAAACCGCAGATCCTGCGTAAGACGGTGCGGCTGAACAACGATTATATCCGTCAGGTGATTGACGTTTACCATATTTAAGAGGTGGATATGTTTACTATCGCACTCAATTTTGAGGATGGTATTACCCGCTTTATCCAGTGCAATGCGGGAGAAAAAGTGCTGGACGCCGCCTACCGCCAGAAGGTCAACCTGCCGATGGATTGCTCGGACGGCGTCTGCGGGACCTGCAAATGCCATTGCGCCAGCGGCGACTATGGCATGGGGGAAGAGTATCTCGAGGAGGCATTGAGCGAAGAAGAGGCCGATGCTCGTCAGGTGCTGACCTGTCAGATGATCCCGACCAGCGATTGCGTGATTGACGTTCCGGTGGCTGCGGCGCAGTGCAAAACCGCGCTCGCCAGCAGCGGTGCGGCGGTGATGCAGGTGAATCACCTGTCGGAGACCGCCATTGAGCTGGTGCTCCAGCTGGATGAACCGCTGGCTTTTCTGCCCGGACAATACATCAACATTCAGGTACCGGGCACACCGCAGGTGCGCGCTTACTCTTTCAGTTCGCTTCCGGGCGAGCGCGAAGGTCGGTTCCTGATCCGCAATGTGCCCGGCGGGGTAATGAGCCAGTGGCTGACGCGCCAGGCGGCAGCGGGCGATCGTCTCACCCTCAGCGGCCCGATGGGCAGCTTCTACCTGCGCAACGGGGAACGTCCGCTGCTGATGCTGGCGGGCGGGACCGGGCTGGCGCCGCTGCTGTCGATGCTGCACACCCTGGCCCTGCAGGGCAGTACCCGGCCGATTACGCTGCTCTATGGCGTCACCCGCGATAGCGATCTGGTGAAGACCGAGGCGCTGGATGCGTTTGTCGGTCAGCTTTCCGGTTACCGCTGGCTGCCGGTCGTTGCCGATGAACAGAGCGCCTGCCCGCAGCGCGGGTTTGTTACCGGGCATCTTGATGACGCGATGCTTAACGATGGCGATGTCGACATCTATCTGTGCGGCCCGCCGCCGATGGTCAACGCGGTTTCCGGCGCGCTTCGCGAGCGGGGAATTAATCCGGCAGGTTTCTGGTACGAAAAATTTCTCGCCAGCCAGAGTGCGGCGGCATAAGGAGGAGCGATGCGTTTTCAACATCAAGTGGTGGCCATTACCGGCGCCGCCCAGGGCATTGGCCGTCAGACGGCAGAGCAGGCCGCCCGTGAAGGGGCCCGTTTGCTGCTGATCGACCGTTCGCGCTATGTCCACGAGCTGGCGGCGACGCTGGTCGAGGGGGGCAGCGACGTGCTGGCGCTGGAGGCAGACCTCGAACAGTGGGAGAGCACCGAGCAGGCTTTTGCCGCCGGGGTCGCCCATTTTGGCCGACTGGACGTGGTGATTAATAACATCGGGGGGACGATCTGGGCGCGGCCGTTTGCCGAATATCAGCCGGATCAGATTGAAAAAGAGATTCGTCGCTCGCTGTTTCCGACGCTGTGGGGCTGCCGCGCGGCGCTACCGTGGATGCTCAAACAGGGCAAGGGCAGCATCGTTAACGTCTCGTCCGTTGCCACCGCGGGCGTTAACCGGGTGCCTTACTCGGCGGCGAAAGGCGGGGTCAACGCGCTGACCCGTTCGATTGCTATGGAGTACAGCGGCAGCGGGATTCGCATCAACGCCGTGGCGCCCGGCGGAACCGAGGCGCCGGCGCGCTTAACCCCGCGGAATCATGAAACGCCCACGGCGCAGGAGCAGGAGTGGTATCAGCAGGTGGTCGATCAAACCGTGGAGAGCAGCCTGATGCATCGCTACGGCACGCTGACGGAACAGGCGAACGCGATCCTGTTTCTCGCCAGCGATGAGGCAAGCTATATCACCGGCGTTACGCTGCCGGTGGCCGGAGGCGACCTCGGCTAACGTCGGGTGGCATACCAGCAGAGCAGGGAGCCGGCGCATACCATGCCGGCGCCCTGCCAGAATGGCCAGGAGAGGACCGCGCTGAGCAGCACCGCCGCCAGCGCCGAAGAGAGCACCGGGGTAAAGTAAGAGACGGCCGCCAGCAGGCTGACGTTGCCGTGGAGAATACCTACGTTCCAGGCCGCATAGCCAAACCCCAGCGCCACCGCGCACATCACCAGCTTAATGACCACCGGCCAGCTGAAAATCATCGGTGGTTGATCGCTGAACATAAACTTGAGCCACAGGGTCAGGGCGGTTAATAAAACAAACAGGGTGATGCCGTTTTTGCCGCGCGCATATTTTGCGGTGACCGTGCAATAGGTCGCCCAGATAAATGCGCCGACAAAGGCCAGAATATAGCTCAGGGGGCTGGAGACGACGTTCCGGGTAATTTCATCGATATTCAGGCCATGCTCACCGCCTAATACCCAGGTGACGCCAAGCAGCGCGAGAAATAAGCCGGGAACGACCAGCCAGCTGGTTTTCTGACCATTAAAGAGAATGGCAAAGAGAATCGTCAGGCTGGGCCACAGATAATTGACCATCCCGACTTCAATCGCCTGCTGGCGGCTGCCGGCAAAGCCCAGCGACAGCGCCAGACAAATTTCATAGCTGACGAACAGCAGACTGCCGGCCAGCAGATAGGCGCGCGGCATTTGCCGCAGCCGGGGAAACCCGACGGTGGTCAGCAATAATAAGCCGCTCAGCGTATAGATCATTGCCGCGCCGCCGACCGGACCTAACCCTTCACTGACGCCACGAATTAGTCCGACCATCGTGCTCCACAGCACAATGGCAGCCAGACCGGTCAACGTTGCTTTTTTCTTTTCCATGTCAAACCTGACACCGATATTCATCAAGAGTCGATTTATAACACTTTTTCATTCCTTCTGGCCCCTGTTTTCCTTCGCGCTTAATACAAAGGGAGTAATGAAATCCGCTGACCTTGACTATTAAGGGGGCGATGGTTTTCGACATTGATTTGACGCAAAAAAATCAGGGGCATTGCTGTTAGTTTCCCCCGCGATGAACACGCATCCTGCATGGAGAAAATCAATGGACGTCAGCCGCAGAAAGTTTTTTAAAATCTGCGCAGGCGGTATGGCCGGAACAACAGCTGCTGCCCTGGGTTTCGCACCCAAAATGGCGCTGGCTCAGGCGCGTAATTACAAATTATTGCGCGCCAAAGAGATCCGCAACACCTGCACATACTGTTCCGTGGGCTGCGGGCTATTAATGTATAGCCTGGGCGACGGCGCGAAGAACGCGAAAGAAGCCATTTATCATATTGAAGGGGATCCCGATCACCCGGTCAGTCGGGGCGCTTTATGCCCGAAAGGGGCGGGGCTGCTGGATTATGTTCACAGCGATAACCGTCTGCGCTATCCGGAATACCGCGCGCCAGGCTCTGACAAATGGCAGCGCATCTCCTGGGACGATGCCTTTACCCGTATCGCCAGACTGATGAAAGCCGACCGTGATGCCAACTTTATTGAGAAAAACGAGCAGGGCACCGTGGTTAACCGCTGGCTTTCAACCGGGATGCTGTGCGCCTCGGCGGCGAGTAACGAAACCGGGATGTTGACGCAGAAGTTTGTGCGTTCGCTCGGCATGCTGGCAGTGGATAACCAGGCGCGCGTCTGACACGGACCAACGGTAGCAAGTCTTGCTCCAACATTTGGTCGCGGTGCGATGACCAACCACTGGGTTGATATCAAAAACGCTAACGTCGTGGTGGTGATGGGCGGCAACGCCGCTGAGGCGCATCCGGTGGGATTCCGCTGGGCGATGGAGGCGAAAAACAACAACGATGCGACGCTGATCGTCGTCGACCCGCGCTTTACGCGTACGGCTTCGGTCGCCGATATCTATGCGCCGATTCGATCCGGGACCGACATTACCTTCCTGTCGGGAGTGCTGCTGTACCTGATTGAAAACAACAAAATCAATGCGGAGTACGTTAAGCACTACACCAACGCCAACCTGCTGGTGCGCGATGATTTTGCCTTCGAAGATGGCCTGTTCAGCGGCTACGACGCTGAAAAACGGCAGTACGACAAAACGTCGTGGAACTATCAGTTCGACGAAAATGGCTACGCCCTGCGCGATGAGACCCTGCAACATCCGCGCTGCGTATGGAACCTGCTGAAGCAGCATGTCTCCCGCTATACGCCGGAAGTGGTGGAGAATATCTGCGGAACGCCGAAAGCCGACTTCCTGAAAGTGTGCGAAGTGCTGGCTTCCACCAGCGCCGCGGACCGGACCACCACTTTCCTGTACGCATTGGGCTGGACGCAGCATACCGTCGGCGCGCAGAACATCCGCACGATGGCGATGATCCAGCTGCTGCTCGGCAACATGGGGATGGCCGGCGGCGGCGTTAACGCATTGCGCGGCCACTCCAATATTCAGGGCTTAACCGACCTCGGCCTGCTGTCGACCAGCTTGCCTGGCTATCTGACGCTGCCGTCTGAAAAACAGACCGATCTGCACACCTGGCTGACGGCGAACACGCCAAAAGCAACGCGACCGGATCAGGTGAACTACTGGAGCAACTATCCGAAGTTTGCGGTCAGTCTGATGAAAGCGTTTTACGGCGATGCGGCGCAGAAAGAGAACGACTGGGGCTTTAACTGGCTGCCGAAATGGGATCAGGCTTACGACGTCATCAAGTATTTCAACATGATGGATAAAGGTCAGGTCACGGGCTATATCTGCCAGGGCTTCAACCCGGTGGCCTCGTTCCCGGACAAAAACAAGGTGGTCCGCAGCCTGAGCAAGCTGAAGTACATGGTGGTTATCGACCCGCTGGTGACCGAAACCTCGACCTTCTGGCAAAACCACGGCGAGTCGAACGATGTTGACCCGGCGGCGATTCAGACCGAAGTGTTCCGTCTGCCCTCCACCTGCTTTGCTGAAGAGGACGGGTCGATTGCCAACTCCGGGCGCTGGCTGCAGTGGCACTGGAAAGGCCAGGATGCGCCGGGCGAAGCGCGTAACGACGGCGAAATTCTGGCCGGGATTTACCATCGCCTGCGCGAAATGTATCGCCGTGAAGGCGGCAAAGGCGCGGAACCACTGCTGAAGATGAGCTGGAGCTACAAGCAGCCGGATCATCCGGAGTCGGAAGAGGTGGCGAAAGAGAATAACGGCTACGCGCTGGAGGATCTCTACGACAGCAACGGCGTTCTGCTGGCGAAAAAAGGCCAGCTGTTGAGCAGCTTCGCGCTGTTGCGCGATGACGGCACTACGGCATCGTCCTGCTGGATCTACGCCGGTAGCTGGACGGAGCAGGGTAACCAGATGGCTAACCGCGATAACGCCGATCCGTCAGGGCTGGGCAATACGCTGGGCTGGGCCTGGGCGTGGCCGCTGAACCGACGCGTGCTGTACAACCGGGCGTCGGCGGATATTAACGGCAAGCCGTGGGATTCGAAGCGGATGCTGATCCAGTGGAACGGCAGCAAGTGGACGGGGAACGATATTCCTGACTTCAATACCGCCGCGCCGGGCAGCAATACCGGGCCGTTTATCATGCAGCCGGAAGGGTTGGGGCGTCTGTTTGCGCTCGATAAGCTGGCCGAAGGGCCGTTCCCGGAACATTACGAGCCGATGGAAACGCCGCTGGGGACCAACCCGCTGCATCCGCAGGTGATCTCCAGTCCGGTGGTGCGTCTGTATGAAGAGGACGCCCTGCGCTTAGGGAAAAAAGATAAGTTCCCTTACGTCGGCACGACCTATCGTCTGACCGAGCATTTCCATACCTGGACCAAGCATGCGCGGCTCAACGCCATCGCCCAGCCGGAACAGTTTGTGGAAATCAGCGAAGGTCTGGCGCAGGCGAAAGGCATTGCCAACGGCGATCGGGTGACGGTGAGCAGCCAGCGCGGCTTTATTCGCGCGGTGGCGGTGGTGACTCGCCGTCTGCGGACCCTCAACGTTCACGGCCAGCAGGTGGAGACCGTCGGGATCCCGCTGCACTGGGGCTTTGAAGGGGTGGCGCAGAAAGGCTATATCGCCAATACCCTGACGCCAAACGTCGGCGATTCCAACTCGCAAACGCCGGAGTATAAAGCGTTTCTGGTCAACATCGAGAAAGCGTAAGGAGCGATTCAATGGCGATGGAAACACAAGACATTATTAAGCGCTCCGCTACCAACCCGATAACCCCCGCGCCGCGTGCGCGGGACTACAAGGCGGAAGTGGCTAAGCTAATTGATGTCTCCTCCTGCGTGGGCTGCAAAGCCTGCCAGGTGGCCTGTTCCGAGTGGAACGACATCCGCGACGAGGTGGGGCATTGCGTCGGGGTGTACGATAACCCGGCGGACCTGAGCGCAAAATCCTGGACGGTGATGCGCTTTAGCGAAACCGAGCAGAACGGCAAGCTGGAGTGGCTGATCCGTAAAGATGGCTGCATGCACTGCGAGGAGCCAGGCTGTCTGAAAGCCTGTCCTTCCGCCGGCGCGATTATTCAGTACGCCAACGGCATCGTCGATTTTCAGCAGGAGAACTGCATCGGCTGCGGCTACTGCATTGCCGGCTGTCCGTTTAATGTCCCGCGTCTCAATAAAGAGGATAACCGGGTCTATAAATGTACCCTCTGCGTGGATCGCGTTAGCGTCGGTCAGGAACCGGCGTGCGTGAAAACCTGCCCGACCGGCGCCATCCATTTTGGCAGCAAGAAGGAGATGCTGGAGGTCGCGCAGGAGCGGGTCAACAAGCTGAAAGCGCGCGGCTATTCACAGGCCGGGGTATACAACCCGCAGGGGGTGGGCGGTACCCACGTGATGTACGTTCTGCACCATGCTGACCAGCCTGAGCTGTACCACAATTTGCCGAAAGAGCCGCAGATTGATACCAGTATTAATCTGTGGAAAGGGGCGCTGAAACCGCTGTCAGCGGCCGGTTTTATCGCTACCTTTGCCGGGTTGATTTATCACTACATCGGCATCGGGCCGAACAAGGAAGTGGATGACGACGAGGAGGAGCATGATGAATAAATCGAAAATGATTGTGCGCACAAAGTTTATCGATCGCGCCTGTCACTGGACGGTGGTTATCTGCTTCTTTCTGGTGGCGCTCTCCGGGATCTCGTTCTTTTTCCCGACGCTGCAGTGGCTGACGGAAACCTTCGGTACGCCGCAGATGGGGCGCATTTTGCATCCCTTCTTCGGCGTGGCTATCTTCATTGCGCTGATGTTTATGTTTGTACGCTTTGTCCACCATAACATTCCGGACAAGCAGGACATCCCGTGGCTGAAGGGCATTGTTGAAGTGCTGAAGGGCAATGAGCATAAAGTGGCCCGCGTCGGCAAATATAATGCCGGGCAGAAGATGATGTTCTGGACCATCATGAGCATGATTTTCGTGCTGCTGGTGACCGGGGTGATCATCTGGCGTCCCTGGTTTGCCCCTTTCTTCCCGATCCAGGTCATTCGCTACAGCCTGCTGATTCACGCCACCTCGGCGATTATTTTGATTCACGCCATCCTGATCCATATGTATATGGCATTCTGGGTGAAAGGGTCGATTAAGGGGATGGTCGAAGGGAAAGTCAGCCGTCGCTGGGCGAAGAAACACCACCCGCGCTGGTATCGCGAGGTTGAGCGCCTGGAAGCGAAAAAAGAGAGTTCCGAAGGCATCTCGTCCCGCCGTTCTTGACCGTTTCATGGCGCGACCTGGTCGCGCCATGTGCTTTCAGCTCTCGCTACGCAGGACTTCCAGCCCAACGCGCTGGCCGTAAGAGAGTTCCAGCGTATTGCCATCCGGGTCGCGGAAAAAAACGTAATAGCCCACCGGTTCCCCAAGTTGCTCCGGCTCCTTTCTCAGCACGCCCTCCCGCCGCGCCATCGCGGTTTTCCCGTCGATCTCCGCTTTGGTCGCGCAGGCGACACCTAAATGACCAAACGGCCCCAGCGGGGTATCGGTCGGCTCGTCCGCCTGCACCAGCACCAGGGCGAATAAGCGGGTACGATCGCTTAACCACGCCACGTGGCGTGCGGAGGGAAGATTCGGCGAGCGCCGGTGAATCACCTGCATGGCGGTATAACGGGTATAAAAATCGATGCTCCTGTCGAGATCCCGCACCATAAAGGCGACGTGGGTAAAACCGCTGTCAATCTCATGCATATCATGTCCTTATTGTGGTCTGACGAGGATGCGTTAAGGGTAATACCTGAAGTTAACTTGAGGTAAACGGCGGATTTGTCGATTTGAGCTCCCCAGAAAAGGGGGGCCTTGCCCGCCCCGGCACCGAAGGGCCGAGGCGGGCAAGGCGGAGTCCGGGCTCAGAAACGCTCGGCAATAAAACGGAAAGGGTAATCGGCCGTTTTCACTTTGCCAATTTTACGTTTGGGTAATTTGACCGGTTCGGTATGGACGCTCTTATAGGGGATCTGCGACAGCAGATGCGTAATGATATTCAGGCGCACGCGCTTCTTCTCTTCCGAACGGGCGACAAACCACGGCGCCCAGGAGGTGTCGGTGGCGGCAAACATCGCATCCCTGGCCTGCGTGTACTCATCCCAGCGGTTAAATGACTTGATATCCATCGGTGATAATTTCCAGATTTTTCGCCCGTCATCAATGCGGTCGCGCAGCCGACGTTCCTGCTCTTCCGGCGTCACCTCGAGCCAGTATTTGAGCAGGATGATGCCGGACTCCACCATCGACCGCTCTACCAGCGGCGCGCCTGCAAGGAATTTTTCCACTTCGTCGGCGCTGCAAAATCCCATCACCCGTTCAACGCCGGCCCGGTTATACCAGCTGCGGTCGAAAATGACGATTTCTCCGGCGGCCGGCAGATGCGGGATATAGCGTTGAAAATAGAGCTGGGTCTTCTCCTTGTCGGTCGGGGCCGGCAGGGCGATCACCCGGAACACACGCGGGCTGACCCGCTCGGTGATCGCTTTGATGGTGCCACCTTTACCGGCGCCATCGCGGCCTTCAAAGACAATGCAGACCTTCAGTCCCTGACTGACCACCCACTGCTGCAATTTAACCAGCTCAACGTGGAGCTTGCGCAGCGCTTTTTCATACTCTTTGTCGCCAAGCGGCTTCATTTTGGTCGAACCCGCTACACCCTTGGCCTTCTTGTTGTTTCCCATGGCTATCGCTCCGTTCTGAGAGGGGAAATGGGACCCGTGTACCGTAAAGTGTAATCACCCCGGGCCAGAGTGGCGGATATTATGACAATTCCTCGGGTTAACGGCTGAAGGCGGCGAGGCGTCACGCGGCAGAAGGCATGAAACTTGTCCAGATTTGGACAAGTTTTCTCTTTTCATTCCGCCAGCGAGCGCATACCGTTTGCCGACTCTTTGCCATCAGACCGCGAGGTCTGGCTCCTGAGGATTGCCCGTAGGGCTGGCGTTAACGCCTTCGGGAGCGAACTAAAAAGGAATTGACCGATGAAAACAGCGAACGGTATAGCCATTTTTTTGGGATGCGCACTGACCTTTTCCGTCAGCGCGATGGATAAAACGGCCGGTGGCGCCGTGGCGGGGGCCGCCGTGGGGGCGCTAAGCGGAAAAAGCGTGCGCTCTACGGTACAAGGCGCGGTCGTCGGTGGCGGTATCGGCGCCATGACTGAACACGGCGACAAAGGCAAAGCCGCACGTACCGGCGGGGCCATCGGCGCCGCAGTCGGAGCGGGCGCCGCAGCCGTTTCCGGCAACAGCGTGCTGCAGGGCGCGGCGCTGGGCGCCGGGGCCGGCGGCATGATCGGGAAAGCGACCCACTAACGCTCTCCAGCCGTATTGCGCTGCGATACGGCTGACTGCCTCTGCGTCACGCCGACGCGCCGGCCATCCTCTCCAATTCATCTCTCCCGCCCCCAGACTCACATGCAGGGATCGCGCTATTTTATGGACAAACGGGTCAGCGGACGTTTTTGTCTGGTTTGCCGATCCTGAATGGTCAATAATGCCGGCCAAAAATCCAAACTACGTGATTAACTGAATGAAAAAGACGATTTTTTCGCTCGCGCTGGGTACGTTTGGCCTGGGCATGGCGGAATTTGGCATTATGGGTGTGTTGCCGGAAATTGCTCACGATGTCGGGGTCTCCATTCCTGTCGCCGGCAACATGATCGCCTGGTATGCCTTCGGGGTGGTGATTGGCGCACCGGTGATGGCGCTGTTTTCCAGCCGCTTTTCATTAAAGTCGGTGATGCTGTTTCTCGCGGCGCTCTGTATTGTCGGGAATACCTTGTTTACCTTTTCTTCCAGCTATTTCATGCTGGCGACAGGGCGGCTGGTGTCCGGCTTCCCGCATGGCGCCTTTTTCGGCGTCGGGGCGATTATTCTGTCGAAGGTGGCGCCGCCGGGTAAAGTGACCGCTGCGGTGGCGGGAATGATTGCCGGGATGACGGTGGCTAACCTGGTCGGCGTCCCCGCCGGGACATGGCTTGGGCATCAGTTCAGCTGGCGCTATACCTTTCTGGGCATTGCCGTCTTCAACGTGGCGGTGCTGATGTCGATTCTCTGGTGGGTACCGACCGTCTTTGATCGATCCACATCGCGGCTGCGGGAGCAGTTTCACTTCTTATCGTCGCCTGCGCCGTGGCTTATTTTTGCCGCGACCCTGTTTGGCAACGCCGGGGTGTTTACGTGGTTCAGCTACATCAAACCCTTTATGATCCATGTCTCCGGATTTTCCGAAAGCGCGATGATCGCCATCATGATGCTGGTAGGGCTGGGGATGGTTATCGGTAATCTGCTGAGCGGGAAAATCTCCGCTCGCTACAGCCCGCTGCGCATTGCGGCCGCCACCGACGGCGCCATTGTGGTGGTGATGCTGCTGATCTTTCTCTTTGGCGACCATAAAACGGCATCGCTGCTGCTGGCATTTTTGTGCTGCGCCGGACTCTTTGCGCTGGCGGCGCCGCTGCAAATCTTATTGCTACAGAATGCGCGGGGCGGAGAGATGCTGGGGGCGGCCGGCGGGCAGATAGCCTTCAACCTCGGCAGCGCGATCGGCGCATTTTGCGGCGGGATGATGATTACCTCGGGCTTTGGCTGGAATGCGATTGCGCTCCCGGCGGCGTTACTCTCCTTCCTGGCCATGACATCCCTGTTGATTTACGCCCGCGGCCAGCGAAACCGCATCGCGGCGGGCGCGGTGAATTAATCGGTTTCCCACGGTTCGCCAAGGGTCAACATCAGGCGGTTAGCCCATGCGAAAAAGGCCGCCGATTGCAGTAAATCGAGCTGGGCCAGCGTGTCCAGCCCCTGTTCTTCAAGGCCATGAAGATGCGCTGCGGTCAGGGCTGGCGGCGTGACGGAAAGGGCGGCGGCAAAGTCTATTTCCGCCCGCCAGCGCGGCGACTGGCCGTCGCTCAATGTTTCCCCCGGCGTCACCGCCAGCAGCGTTTCTATCGCACTCTCATCTTTTGCCAGCTGCGCCGCCTTGCGGGCATGGACCGATGCGCAATAAATACAGCCGTTAACTTTACTGGCGACCGTGGCGGCCAACTCCCGTTCCGCACGCGGCAGACCGCCTGGGGTGTAGAAGATGCCTTTGTCGGTCAGCGTACGCTGCTCCAGCACCGGCTGATTGCGCGCCAGCAGCCGGAAGTAGGGGGAATCCGTATGGCCAAATTTCGCCAGAATCGCCCGTTCGTCGTCGTTGAAGGCTTCCAGCGGTTTGGCCTCAAGCCAGGGCTCCCAGTTGAGCTCATCTCGGGTGAAATGTCCCGGGGCGGGCCTACCGCTGACCGTTTGCCGGGTGGTATGCCAGAAACCGGCCGCCACCGGCGTATCGGCGCTGGCAAAGGGTTTGCCGTTCAATAACCGCAGACCATTGAGCAACCGGCTCTGGAAGCTGACGAAGGCGATCAGCTGGGCGAGGGTGACTATCCCCCGCGGGGTCCAGCCGGCGCGGGTAAGCGCCTGCAGCGCCGAGGGCGTGGCTTCCACCGGGCTGAAGGTTAACAGGCGGGCAAACGCCAGCGCCGGTGTCAGCCGCGCGGAGGTCGGGTCGGCGAGGCCAAAACCGGCATAGTGGGCGGCCAGCGCATCGGCCTGATGCAGTTTCGCCACTTTGGCGGCGACGGCAAAACGCTCATCGGGTGGAAAATCCTCATCCTGCTGGCTGAACAGCACCTCATAGCTGCCCTGCGCATGGCGGGTCGCTGCGTCGCGCACGGCCCGGGCCTCGGCTAACGGGGAACCCGGAGAAATCTCTGCCAGCTCTGCCAAAATATCCTGACTCAGTGTCATGGTGACTCCTACCTTAGTTGCGGGGCGATATGCTGAGCGATCAGCTCAAGGGAACGCAGCGTGTCACGGTGCGCGGGCTCAACGGAGTGGACCTGGAACGAAATATCGGTGACGCGGGCCAGCACGCTGTCCCGCGCCAGAGACGCCTGTACATGTTCGACATCCCCGACGTGGGCATCCAGTTGCGATAGATGGTCGGTGACAGTGTCACCGATTATTTCATGCCCGGCGGCGCGATGCGCCGCCGCCTGCTGGCGTAATCCGGGTGCTGCAACCTGCAGAGCGTACTCCTGGCTGTCGGCAATAAAGGCGGTGCGCGAGGCGAGGATCCTTGGCGCTTTGCCGGCGGGCAGCGCCGCGAGGTAGGCATCGATCAGCGGATTCTGGATGGCATCAAGCGCTAAATATGGCTGCCCGGGCGGGCGCGGCTGCGTGCGGGAGAGCATCAGGCCGTGACCGGCCTGACCGGCGCGAATGGCACCGTCAATTGAAAACGTCGCTATCCAGATCCGTTCAGCCAGCTGCGGCGCCGGCGGGTAGAGATGGTTTTCTGGATGGGCCAGTGAATCACCGCGCCAGGCGCTGTGGATCAGATGCAGATTATCGGCAAAGGCGGCGCCCCGCTGTTCGCTGGTTAAGCCAAACGGCAGAAATGAAGTGGGCGTACCGCCGGAGCCAAAGCCGACTTCAAGACGCCCGTTGGCCAGAAGATCCAGCACCGCCGCGTCTTCGGCGACCCGCAGTGCGTTCTCCATCGGCAGCGTAATAATGGCGGTACCGAGGCGAATATGTTCGGTCTGTGCCGCCACGTGGGCGAGAAAGACCAGCGGCGAAGGCAGGCCGCCTTCATGCTCGTGGAAGTGATGCTGGGCAATCCACGCGCTGTCAAAACCGAGACGTTCGGCGTGGCGAATCTGTTCGGTTGCCAGCCGGTAGCGCTCTTGCGCAGGGGCAGAGTCCAGCAGGCGGGTGAAAAAACCCAGGCGTTTACGCGTCATGCGATCTCCTTGCTCAGAGTGGACAGGTGGGGAATAGCGGCGATGAGTTCACGGGTATAGTCGTGCTGCGGCTGGCTAAACAGGCGGTTGACCTCGCCGTATTCCACAACCTGACCGGCGCGCAGTACCGTGACGCTCTGCGCGATGCGACGCACCGTCGCCAGGTCGTGGGTGATAAACAGATAGGTCAGCCCCAGCTGTTGCTGGAGCTGCTGAAGCAGGGCCAGAATCTGCGCCTGCACCGTGACATCCAGCGCGGAAGTCGCTTCGTCGAGGACCAGAATCGTCGGCTCCAGCACCAGCGCCCGGGCAATGGCGACCCGCTGGCGCTGGCCGCCGGAAAGCTCGCGGGCGGTCCGCGTCAACAGCTCCGGCGCCAGTGCGACCCGGGCGGCAACCGCCTCGACCCGGGCACGACGGATGGCCGGGCTCAGCGGTTCGAAATTTTTCAGCGGCTCTTCGATAATCTCAAACAGGGTCTGACGCGGGTCGAGCGAGGCGAACGGGTTCTGGTAGACGAACTGAATTTTACGCCGCAGCTGACGCTGCGCCTCGCGACTTAAATGACCGGCATCGAGACCATCGATGGCGATGTGGCCGCGATCGGCCTGTTCAAATCCGAGCAGAATCCGCGCCAGCGTGGTTTTGCCCGAACCTGATTCACCCACTAACGCATGGGTTGTGCCGCGTTTCACCTCAAAGCTGACGGCGTCAAGCGCCTGCAGCCCGGCGTCGCCCAGCGAAAAACGTTTACTGATATCCGCGACCCGGATAGCGGCCGTCGCCGGATGGCGGCGCTGTGCTGCCCCTATTGTCGGCTGGATTCCCTGCAGATCGCTCAACAGCTGGCGAGTGTAGGCGTGTTGCGGTGCGCGGATAACATCCGCCGTAATGCCCTGTTCCTGAATTTCTCCGTGGCGAAAAACCAGCAGCCGGTCGGCACGCTGCGCCGCCAGCGCCAGATCGTGGGTGACGAGCAGTACCGCCGTCCCGGACTCCCGGCGCAGGGTATCGAGGAGGTCGAGAATACGTTTTTGTACGGTGACATCGAGGGCGCTGGTTGGCTCGTCGGCAATGATCAAGTCCGGCTTCAGGGCAATGGCGATCGCAATTAACACCCGCTGCTTCATGCCGCCGGAGAGCTGATGCGGATACTGATGAAAGCGCTGTTCGGGGTGGCTGAGGCCAACTTTGCTCAGCAGGGCCAGCACCTGCTGCTTACGTACGGCGGCGGGCTCTTTCTGGTGCAGACGCAGAATTTCGCCAACCTGCGCGCCGATCGTTTGTACCGGGTTCAGGGAGTTGCCCGGGTCCTGCGGGACCAGACTGATGCGCGTGCCGCGCAGACTATCAAGTCGTTTCCCCGACCAGCCGCTGATATCCTCGCCATTGATCTCCACTCGTCCACTGTCGCGTCGGGCATTGTTCGCCAGCAGGCCGATAATGGCCTGGGCGGTGGTGGTTTTGCCGGAACCCGACTCCCCGACAAATGCCAGCATTTCACCGCGTTGCAGGCTGAAACTGACGTTATGCACCACTTCCTGCCAGCGGTGCTGCGAGCGGTAGCTGATGCGCAGGTTTTCCACGCGTAATACGTTCATGAGCGCTCTCCGCTAAATTGACGGCTGATGCGGTTGGCCGCCAGCACCACCGCGACGACCGCCACGCCGGGAAAGGTGGTCAGCCACCAGGCGGTTGAGAGATAGTTACGGCCTTCGGCAATCAGCAGCCCCCATTCCGGCACCGGCGGCGGGGTCCCGTAGCCGAGAAAGCTCAGGGTGGAGAGGGCGAGAATCGCCTGGCCAAACTGCAGCGTGGCGAAGGCCAGTACGGCGGTGAGGGAATTAGGTAAAATATGCCGCCAGAAGACGGCGAAGAAAGTGCCGCCGCTGCCAAAGGCCGCTTCGACGTAGTCGCTGTGCCGCACGCGGACTACTTCCGCTCGCGCCAGGCGGGCAAAACTGGCAATGGCGGCAACGCCCACGGCAACCGCGGCGTTCAGCGTGCCGAAGCCAAGCAGGATAATCACCGTTAATGACAGCAGCAGCGACGGGATGGCCAGCAGGACGTCAACCAGCCGCATCACCAGCGACTCGACGCGTCCGGCAACGGCTCCGGCCAGCGTACCGAGCGCGGTGCCGACCAGCAGCCCGATAGCGACGGCCGCCAGCGCGGCGGAAAGAGAGTGGACCGCGCCATAGACGATCCGCGTCCACAGATCGCGTCCCAGCTGGTCGGTTCCCAGCCAGTGGCCGACCTGCGGCGCCAGACGCTGCGCGCCGGAGGTCCCTTCAAGCGGGTTATAGCCGCTGAACAGCTGCGGGGCAAGCGCCATCAACAGCGCGGCGATCATGATGCTCCAGGCGAGCCATAGCCCCGGCTGGAAACGCAGCGGTCGACGGCCGGGCGCCCGCCGGCGGGCGGCGGTAGCGTAATCAACGAGGCTCATACCACTCCTCCGGTCACTGTTTTCAGGCGGGGATCGAACAGCGGCATCAGCAGATCCACCAGCAGGTTAATCAACACAAACGCGAGGGCGGAGATCATCACCACCGCCTGTAAGACGGCAATATCCTGATTGTTGACCGCCTGCTGGGTCAGTTGACCCAGACCGCCGCGGCCGAAGACGGTTTCGGTAATCAATGCGCCGGCGATCAACTCCCCCAGCAGCAGCCCGGCGATATTCAGCGCCGGTAGCAGGGCGTTGCCGGTAACGTGTCGCCACAGGACGCCGGTTTCACTCATCCCTTTGGCGCGGGCGACGGCGACAAACGGCAGGGCGGCCACCTGGTCCATGCTGCGCATCAGGATCTGCGCCAGCGGGGCGGAAATGGGCACCGCGACGGCAATGATCGGCAGTATCAGACCCTGTAGCGGGCCGGGGTTGATCACCGGGATCCAGCGCAGCTGGAAGGAGAAGAGTTGAATCAGCGCAATGCCCAGCCAGAAGGTCGGCAGCGAGATAAACAGCACCGGCAAAGATTGTAAGGTATTGCTCAGCCAGCGCAGCCCCGGCAGGCGTGAGGCGAAGGCCAGGCTAAAGGCCAGCACGATAGCCAGTATAAACGCCGGGATCGCGAGGCTGAGCGTATCCGGCAGGTTGCTGGCCAGCAGCGTACTGACCGCAATACCCGCCTGTAACGAGTAGCCAAAATCCCCCTGCAGCATCGCCGCTAAGGTGTGGAAATACTGCGTCCAGATTGGGCTGTCGGCGCCGTAGGCGATGCGCATATCGGCGATTTGCGCCGGACTGAGACCCAGATCCGGATTCTGGAACTTGATCAGTACCGCGTCTCCCGGCAGCACCTGCAGCAGCACGAAGGAGAGGGTGAAGGCCGCCCACAGCACCAGTAAACTCTGGCCCAGACGTCGCAGAAGGTTATGGCTCATCCCATGCTCCTCAGTGCTTTTCCAGCCAGCTGCCGTAGAACGACGGACGACCAACGGCTTCAAAACTCACGCCCTTCACCCACGGCGCGCCGGCAAAGACCTGCGGCTCTTCAAATATCGGGATCACGTAGGCGTTATCCAGCAGATAGCGCTGGGCATCCCCGGTCAGCTGCAGGCGTTTTTGCGCATCGACTTCGGCGGAAATCGCGGTCAGCAGATCGTTAAGCTTATCGTCGCGGAAGTGCTGCACTTTGTCGCTGGAACCGCCTTGTTGCAGCAGGGCATCGCGGTTGGTCGGGAAGAACATGCTTTTCACCACGTCCGGGTCGGCGCGACCCACTTCTGAAACGGTCAGCGGGGTCTTCAGCGGATCGAGGTTATCAATTACCCGGCTACCGGCATCGCCCGCTTTTACGCTCAGCGCCGCCCCCACCTGGCGCCACTGCTGGGCGATCAGCTGGAGCACCTCTTTGTTTTGCGGCTGCGGCAGCGATTCATAGACCGTCAGCGCCAGGCGCTGGCCATCTTTCTCTCTGATCCCGTCGGCGGCCGGTTTCCATCCGGCTTCATCGAGCAACTGTCTGGCTTTGGCCTGATCGAAGGTCAGCTTGTCGCTCAGATTGACATACCCTGCCGCCGTGCTGGCGATAGCCGAGGTCGCCTGCGGGTAGTTGGCGGAGAACAGCGTATCAACCACCTGTTTTGCATTGGTGGCATGCAGCAGCGCCTGGCGGACGCGCAGGTCGGACACCAGCGGGTTATCCGGGCGGAAACTCAGGCTGTCATTGACGCCGCGGGTGGGGGCGGCATAAATCCTGAATCCCTGGTCGGTCGCCTGCTTTTCATCGTAGGCCTGGACCTGGCGGATAAAGTCGGCCTGACCCGCCAGTAACGCCCCGATACGCACGCTGTCTTCCGGGGTGACGATAAAGGTAATGCCGTCGAGGTTGGCCGGCCCCTGTTGAGCCAGGTTTTTCGGCCCCCACTGGTAATCCTTACGGGCGACCAGCGTCAGCTCGCGACCCGGCTTTTCATCTTTAACGATAAAGGGTCCGGAGCCGATAATATTGCGCGCGTCGCCGAGCTCGTCGAAATTACGCTGCAAGGTGCTGAGAGAGACCAGCCCGGAGCCAATGGTGGCGGTACCCTGCAGGAATCCTGGCGACGGTTTTTTGAAGTAAAACTTCACCGTTAGCGGATTGATGACTTCGCTATGGTCGTAGTTGTTGATCACTTCAGAGACCGGCAGCCGGTGGGCTTTATTGCCGAGACCGTAGGTATCAAAATTTTTGGCCACCGCGTTGGCATCCAGCGGGGTACCGTCGGAGAAGGTGATGCCCGGACGCAGCGTAAAGGTGTATTCGGTTTTGTCGGCGTTCGTGACCCAGCTCTCAGCAATCCACGGTTCAACCGCCAGCGTCTTCGGGTTTTGCCAGGTGAGCTTATCGGTTATCTGATTGAGAATGCCGCCGTTGGGATAGAAGCCTCCGGCCGGTGGATAGAGATTGGTGTGCGGCTGCTGCTCCAGATAGATTAATGTCCCGCCTTTGACCGGCGTATCGGCGGCCCAGGCGGAAAAAGCGCCGGATAAAAAGAGGGCTGCCAACGCGGGCAGACGAAAACGGCTTTGCATGGTGAATTCCTTTGTTATCTATTGTGTTGCCATCATCGGGCGCGGATATAAACAAAGGAACCAACGAATTGCGCTAAGCATTTGCGGAAAAGGCATTTACCGCGTCGGGGAAATATTCTATGTGGGTAACAGCCGGAGGAATGCGTTCATGCCGGATGGCCAGCGTCATGAAACGGCCTCTCCCTGAGCGGGAGAGGCGCGAGGCTTAGCGGCGGAAATCGATAACCATACGGCCGCGAATTTGCCCCTGTTCCATCTCTTTAAAGATGGCGTTGATGTCGCCCAGCGGACGCAGCGTCACTTTAGGAACGACTTTCCCTTCGGCCGCGAACTGGAAGGCTTCGGTCAGATCCTGACGGGTGCCGACCAGCGAGCCCACCACTTCGATACCATCCAGTACCAGACGGGGAATATCGAGGCTCATGGCTTCCGGAGGCAGGCCAACGGCCACCACGCGGCCTCCGGCGCGAACGGCGTCAACGGCGGAGTTAAACGCCGCTTTGGCGACAGCGGTGACGACGGCCGCGTGAGCGCCGCCGGTTTTTTCCTGAATCACCTTCGCCGCATCTTCATTGCGGGAGTTAATGGTCAGATCTGCGCCCATCTCGGCCGCCAGCGCCAGCTGCGCATCGTTAACGTCGATGGCGATGACTTTGGCATTGAACACGTTTTTCGCATATTGCAGCGCCAGGTTGCCGAGGCCACCAAGACCGTAGATGGCAATCCATTGGCCCGGTTTAATATGGGAAACTTTCACCGCTTTATAGGTGGTAACACCCGCGCAGGTGATGCTGCTGGCGGCAGCAGAGTCGAGGCCGTCCGGCACTTTGACCGCATAGTTAGCGGTGACGATGCACTCTTCAGCCATGCCGCCGTCTACGCTGTAACCGGCATTTTTTACCGAACGGCAGAGCGTTTCGTTGCCGCTGTTACAGTAATCGCAGTGCCCACAGCCTTCGAAGAACCACGCCACGCTGGCGCGGTCGCCCGGTTTCAGGGAGGTGACGCCCGGACCAACCTGCTGTACAACGCCCACGCCTTCATGGCCCAGAATCACGCCGGTTTTATCGCCAAAATCGCCGTTTTTCACGTGCAGGTCGGTATGGCATACGCCACAGCACTCCATTTTCAACAACGCCTCTCCATGTTGCAGGGGACGCAGTGTTTTTTCCGTCACATCAACCTGATGATCGTGGGTAACAACGGCTGCCTTCATGTTTACTCCTTGAATTTTGAAGAAAAAATGGGTGTTTACTCTTAAATAATACTCATTAAGGATTAACCCTTATAGTCAGGAATGCAAGGGAGCTAGTGAAATATGTGGTCTAGAGCAGCACTAATAGCGCAAAATTCGAGCATATGTGTGAATTTTGGCTGTTAATAATTATGCAATGAGGTCGTCATATTCTGTTCATGGCTAAGTGGCAGGCTGTTACAGGCAAATTTCTTATAACAACAGAGTGATACTACAATGCATCTGGTAAAAACTATCCTCGCCGCATCGCTGTTCCTGTCTGCCGCCGCTCAGGCCCACAACGTACTGGACTTTCCGCAGCCGGAGAACAACCCGGAAGAGTTTTACGCGGTCACGGAAATTCCGACGGGCGGTATCATCAAATATGAGACCGACGCGAAGACGGGATTTATTATAGCCGATCGTTTCCAGTCGATGCCGGTCGCCTATCCGGCTAACTACGGTTCACTGACCCAGTCGCTGGCGGGAGACGGCGATCCGCTGGACGTGGTGTTCTACACGCGTGCACCGATGGCGCCGGGGACGCTGATTAAGCTGCGGGCAATCGGCGTCCTGAAGATGATCGATGGTGGGGAAAAGGACGATAAGATTATTGCCGTGCCGGCGAGCAAAATCGATCCGACCTATGATGACATCAAGAATATCAGCGACCTGCCTGCCATTGAGCAGGAGCGGCTGCAGGCCTTTTTCCGCGTCTATAAGCAGCTGCCTGACGGGCGTAAAAAGGTGGAGCTGAACGGCTTTAACGATGCCGCTGCGGCAAAACAAGAGATTAAGCAGGCATGGGATGCGTGGAAAGCCAAAAATCCACAATAAGATAAAAACAGGCACCGCACGGTGCCTGTACTTTTTTAGCCGGGAAATGACCCGTTGCGACCGTGTTTAATCCTGACAAAGAGCCGATGAGCCGGAAGGAAATACCGTTCGTGTGCGCGGGCCGAATGGCGGCGTGGATTGACAGGGAGAACGCAATAATGGTTGTATTGTGCAACTATTAACTCACCTGCACTCATCGCCATGACGCATCCATCGCTTATTAACCAATCGCTCATCACTGAAATTCGCCGCTCTTCCCGCCTGATGGTTCGTGAACTCGGCTTCATGAATTCAACGCTGGCAGCCACCGACTATTCACCCTCCGCCGTGCATACGCTGCTGGAAATTTCCGCACACGGGGCGATGACCGCCGCGCAGCTGGTTCAGATCCTCGGCCTGGAGAAATCAAGCGTCAGTCGGATGTTGTCCCGTCTGCTGGCCGCCGGCGAGCTGCAGGAAAAACCCGACGGCGAAGATGCCCGCTTCAAGCAACTCGAACTGACGGAACAGGGACGAGGGACGGTCGGACGGATTAACGATTACGGGGCGATGCGGGTCATTGATGCGCTTATGCATCTCGATGCCGGACAACAGCAAAACGTGGCGCTGGGGCTGACCGCGTACGCGCAGGCGCTGGCGAAATGCCGCGACGTACCAAGGCCCGCTGCGGCAAACAACGTGACGATTGTGCGCGGATACCGGCCGGGTATGATTGGCCGCATTGCGCAGATGCACGGCGAATATTATGCCCGGCACCACGGGTTCGGCCACTTTTTCGAAGGTAAGGTCGCCAGCGGGCTGGCAGAGTTTTCTGCCCGACTTGACGCAGAGTGCAATCAGATCTGGCTGGCCGTGCTGGAGGGCAAAATCGTCGGCTCCGTGGCCATCGATGGTGAAGATCTGGGCAATAACGAAGCGCATCTACGTTGGTTTATTCTCGACGACAGCTGTCGGGGCAGCGGCGTTGGCCGACGTCTGTTGGCCGAGGCGATGGCTTTTTGCGACCGTCGCGCGTTTTCAGCCGTTCAGCTGTGGACCTTCAGCGGGCTTGACGCCGCGCGCGCGCTGTATGAATCATTCGGCTTTACGCTACATAAAGAGTGGCAGGGCGATCAGTGGGGGATGATGATGACCGAACAGCAGTTCAGCCGATACCCGGCGGATGCAGCGTCGGCGTAGCCACCGTCCTTGACCGCGTACACCCGGCTAAGCTGTCTCCACCTTAGCCGGGGATTCAGTCTCCTTTAACTCAGTCTGGCGGTAATGGCCGCGATCTCCTCGCGCCACTGCGCCTGCAGGTGGGGTTTCTGGTGCTTAGGTTTACGCGATACATCATCCGCCAGCCGTTGTTCCAGATCGATCAGCCGTTCCAGCAGGGCGTCATGGTCTTCGGAGACGGTGGTCGTCGCATCCGCGTCGGCGGGCCTCCCGGGCAGGGGCGCCCCGCCGCGCAGGCGGGTGTAAACGTCGTCGGCGCTATGCCACTCGCTCAGCCCGTTATCATCAATCAGCCAGAAGCGGTTACAACTCTGGCTTATCAACTGACGGTCATGACTGACCAGCAGCAGACCGCCGGAATACTCGCGCAGCGAGGCAGCCAGCGCCTCTTTGCCTTCCATATCAAGATGGTTGGTGGGCTCATCCAGCAGAAGCAGGCTATAGCTCGCCAGCGACAGCCCGACAAACATCAAGCGGGAACGTTCGCCCCCGCTGAGGGTACTGACCTTTTGCCCGTGGCGGCTCCAGCTGAAACCGGCGGAAATCAGCGCCCGCTTACGGCGTTCACCGGCGGGTTCGAAGCGCTCCAGCGCCTCCAGCAGCGTGGCATTATCCGCCAGCTGATGCAGCGACTGGTCGTAGTAGCCCGGATGTAATCGTGGATGCAGACGCAGGCCGACATCCGGCGCCGCCTGCTGCATCTGCCGCCACAGCAGGCGCAGCAACGACGATTTCCCGCCGCCGTTGCGCCCCATAATCGCCACCCGGTCGCCGCTGCGCAGACGCGCCAGCCCGGCGGTGAACAGGGCTGGTAATCCCGGAGCCGGGGGCACCGGCAGCTGTTCAATTTCGAGTAAACGATCGGCCCGTAGGGCGTCACCGTTCAGCGCCAGCCGCCACGGCGTGCCGGCGGTCAGCTCGGTTTGACTCTCCTTCAGGCGCGCGACCTGTTTCTCCATCTGTTTGGCTTTGCGCGAGAGATCTTCGTTGTCGTACACCTGTCCCCAGGTTGCCAGCCGTTTGGCGCTGGTGGTGACGCGGTCGATTTCTCGCTGCTCGGCTTTATGACGCAGGGCATCGCTTTCGTCCCGTTCCGCCAGCGCCTGACGCGCCGCGCTACAGGGAAGAGAGAAGGCGTGCAGGGTTCTGTCGCGCAGGATCCAACTGGCATTAGTTACAGCATCCAGTAAGAGGGGGTCATGGGACACCAGCACGAAGCTCCCCTGCCAGGTTTGCAAGAAGCTTTCCAGCCACAGCAGGGTCGGCAGATCGAGATGGTTGCCGGGTTCGTCCAGCAGCAGGAGATCCGGCTGCTGAATTAACGCTCTGGCCAACAGCAGTCGGGTATGTTGCCCGCCGCTTAGCGTTGCCGCTCGCTGGGTGAACGCCACCGTCGTAAAGCCCATTTCTGCCAGCAGACGTTCTGCCTGCCAGCGCTGTTGTTCACGCCCGCTGGCGGGAAGCCGCGCCAGAACCACCTCAATGAGCGATTGTTGCAGCAGGGCATCCGGCAGGTGCTGTTCAACCCGCGCCATCAGGCAATGGTGCGCCAGCGCCACGCTGCCGGCAGCGGGCGTCAGCGTGCCGTCCAGCACCTGCAGCAGGGTACTTTTGCCGCAGCCGTTATGGCCGATCAGACCGATGCGGTCGCCTTTTTTCAGGGTAAAGGAGAGGTCGGTGAAAAGCGGCCCGAATGCCGTTTCAACATGCAGAGATTGCGCGCTAAATAATGTACTCATAGTGAACTTACTCAAGAGTTACAGGCGTAAAAACGCCTCGTCAAACATCGCTGACGATAACCCGGTAAGCCCGAGGGAAGGGAATTAGTCTGGGGTGTCTTCGCTCAAGCTGAAGTTATCGCAGCACGATACCGATAACGCTTGAGCAGTGACGATTACCAAATGTCAGTGAAAACATAGATATTTCACATAACAGCATGGGGTCCTCCTTTTTCATTCAGTGAGTTGACAGGTGAAGGGAGTGTAGATGAAGAAAGACGTTTTGGCTAGTTAAATGAAATTTAAGGTACTGTTTTATTTAATTGCACATGACATGTAGATTTGACATTCATAAATAATGAGCGGTAATTGTAATAATATCAGGGAATATAAATAATTTAATATGTTACATTGTTAATTTTTATGAAAATTTTATTTAAACTCAAGTGTTCTATCATTGACGTGACATCTTCTTTACTCTGGGTAAGTTAATGGTAATTTAGCATCCTGAACAGCCGAACGTATGCGCTTTCGTTCTGTCAACCGCTCAATACAATTCGAGTTGAAACTCTTCTGTAATATGATAGCGTTAACCTGGTATGTTCATTGAGTTTATTATTTTGCAATTAGAAATAAAACTCGAATGCGATTTGGTTTTTTTTATTAAATTTTAAATCTCAATGTTTTATGTGGAGATTAGATTAAATTTTCATTTCGCCATTTTATTAATGTCGACTCGGCCACCTCAAAATGCATTGCATCTTCATTTGGAAAACTTACTCCCCAATACCATCCTCCGGCATTAAAATATTTTGAGAGGATTAGAAGGCCACGGAAACACTTATCATCACTTTGTTTATCAAGTACACCTGATAATTTGATATCTATTGCTAAACCCCAGGAATGATTAGAAGGATTGTCACCAAGGTGAAGAGTGCCATCTTTCCGCTTAATTTTAACTTTACGGGCACATAACATTCCAGCCGTACCTAGTATTGCATAAAGATCGGGTATTTCATTTTTTACCGAATCTAAAATATCGGTCAATGACTTTAGTGCCACATCCATGCCCGTACACTTAAATGGACCTACTGACTGCGTAATAATTCTATTTTTAAAGGGGCCAGTAACAGACTGGCAATCACCTGTGTAATTATCTCTCGGTTCTCCAAAAAGACTTATCAAAGTTGATAGTTTCGGTGAGCTAAGGCCAACATTTACACTATTAGCTCGGGGTTTATCTATCAGTTCAAGATACTTATTCATTATTCCTCCGATCGGTGCCTGCTAACGTTTCGAAGATGACACTGATAGAATAGATTAAAGATGTTATTTTTTACAATATCCCGACAAACAAAATCATTTATACTTTTATAAAACTAAAACATAACTATTGATATGAATAAATAACTATACTTTTATGAATATATAAAATACTAATTTACCCTGAGGCGAGCAGCATAGCATGATATGCTGCTCTGATACTAAGCCGGGCCTGAGATTCAGGCCCATTGAATACCGGTTAAATCGAGGTCCGGCGGTAGTTGCGATACTCCGGCAACCAGAAGTTATCGCTGATCGCCTGCAACAGCGCCTCGGCGGAGGTTTTCACCGCCACGCCCTGTTCCTGAGCGACTTTACCGACCGCGAAAGCGATCGCGCGCGAGACGGTCTGGATATCTTTCAGTTCCGGCAGCACCGGGCCTTCGCCGTTGTTGACCAGCGGCGAGTGCTTCGCCAGCGTCTCACTGGCCGCCATCAGCATCTCATCGGTGACTCGCGATGCCCCTGAGGCGATGACGCCAAGACCGATACCGGGGAAGATATAGGAGTTGTTGCACTGGGCAATAACGTACTGCTTACCTTTCAGCGTGACCGGCGCGAACGGGCTGCCGGTGGCAACCAGCGCTTCGCCGTCGGTCCAGCTGAGGATGTTCTGCGGCGTGGCTTCCACCCGAGAGGTCGGGTTCGACAGCGGCATTACGATTGGACGCGGGCAGTGCTTATGCATCTCGCGAATAATCTCTTCGGTGAACAGACCCGGCTGGCCGGAGACACCGATCAGGATATTCGGTTTCACATTGCGCACAACGTCAAGCAGGGAGAGCACTTCGTTGGTGGTATCCCACTGCTGCAGATTTTCACGCTTCTGCACCAGTTTGTTCTGGAACGGCAGCAGGTTCGGCATGGCGTCAGTCAGCAGGCCGAAACGGTCAACCATGAACACGCGCTGACGCGCTTCTTCTTCGCTTAATCCTTCGCGTTGGATCTGGGCGATAATCTGTTCGGCAATCCCGCAACCGGCAGAGCCGGCGCCGAGGAAGACGATTTTCTGTTCGCTCAGCTGGCTGCCCGCACCGCGGCTGGCTGCAATCAGCGTGCCGACGGTCACCGAGGCGGTGCCCTGGATATCATCATTGAATGAGCAAATCTCATTGCGATAGCGGTTGAGCAGCGGCATAGCGTTTTTCTGCGCGAAGTCTTCAAACTGCAGCAGAACGTCCGGCCAGCGGTGCTTAATGGCCTGGATAACGTCATCGACAAACTGATAATACTCATCGTCGGTAATACGCGGATGGCGCCAGCCCATATACAGCGGATCGTCGAGCAGCTGCTGATTGTTCGTCCCCACGTCCAGCACAATCGGCAGCGTGTAGGCCGGGCTGATACCGCCGCAGGTGGTGTACAGCGAGAGTTTGCCGATCGGGATCCCCATACCGCCGATGCCCTGGTCGCCGAGACCCAGAATGCGTTCCCCGTCGGTGACGACGATCACTTTGACGTTGTGGTTCGGGACGTTTTGCAGGATATCGTCGAGGTTGTGCCGGTTCTGATAGGAGATAAAAACACCGCGCGAACGACGGTAGATCTCAGAGAAGCGCTCGCAGGCGGCGCCGACGGTCGGCGTATAGATGACCGGCATCATCTCATCGAGATGGTTGCCAATCAGGCGATAAAAGAGGGTTTCGTTGGTGTCCTGAATGTTGCGCAGGTAAATATGCTTGTCGATCTCAGTTTTAAATCCCTGGTACTGGATCCATGCGCGTTCAGCTTGTTCCTCAATTGTTTCAACAACTTCTGGCAGCAGGCCGAGCAGGTTAAAGCTGCTGCGCTCTTCCATGCTGAAGGCGCTACCTTTGTTGAGAAGGGGAAATTCGAGCAGAACGGGGCCAGCGTAGGGGATATACAGGGAACGGTTTTTCTTATGGGTGAATTGCATCGCACTAACTCCTTGATGTTCACTTCAGACCGTGCGCGGCGATAAGCGTGCGGGCTGGCAGGGAATGCAGCGGGAGCAGTATAGAGCAGATGTTATCAAAGAGGGGAAATTGTATTAAAAAAACACCATCCTGACGAAAGGACGGTGTTTTTATCATCATTCAGCTGAGAAATTAACCCGCGCGGCGCTTACGGCCGGTGGCATGAGCGTGGTTAATTGTCGTTTCCACATCGCCGTCCAGCACCACTTTTTTCTGCTGGGACAGTTTATAGTTCAGACCGAGAAGATGACGTGCCTGGTGGTTCGATTTCATTCTTACTCCTTAATCCAGTTCTGTTTCAAGGACAAGCCCGGCGTGGCCGGACGAAATGTAACCCTAAGAACGGCGCGCTAGCGCGACCGTCTATCTATCGTGGTCTATTTTTCCGCCCCTGGCAACTTTATCACCCGGAATCAGGAATAGTCTGCGTTTACCACTTCATCTCGCCGGTGTTCACCTTCGCACTCAGCTCCAGCGAACTGACTTCCGCCAGCTCCGGCCAGCGCTGTTTCATCTCGGCGATCACCCCGGCGGAATCTTTGTGCGTTTTCAGCGCCTGCTCAAACTGCTGCAGATAGTCGCGGGTAAAGGCGATCGCGCGATCCCCGGCCGGCGGTGTGCCAAGATAGTGGCCCGGAATGACCTGCTGCGGATGGAGTGCAGCCATATCGTCGAGCGTTTTGCGCCACTGCAAGCGGCTTTCGGCGCTCTGGGTATCGGCCGTCCATACGTGCATACCCCAGGCGACACCGGTACCGCCGAGGATGGCTTTGTTCGCCGGGATCCAGACGAACGCCGCGTAGTGTTGCGGCTGACGAATTTCAACTTTTTCGCCGTCAATGGTAAAGGTGTTGGCCGCAATCACCTGCGGCGTATAAAGCTGCTTCGGTGCGCCATCTTTCATCTGCGGGCCCCAGAATGCCAGCTTCGCGGCCTGGGTTGCTTCGATGTGCTTGACCACCTCGGCCGTGGCGACAACTTTTGCGTCCGGGAAAGCCTTCACCAGCGGCTCGAGGCCGAAATAGAAATCCGGATCGCCGGAGGTAATGACAATGCGGCTCAGTTTCTTACCGCTTTTGCGGATCATATCGACCAGCTTTTCGCCATCTTTCACGCTAAATTGCGCATCAAACAGCACCGCTTCATGTGGGCCGGAAGCCAGCGTCGAGTTCACGGCGAAGATACCTTTATCCTGCGGGTTATAGGTCTGCAATGTTAAAGGTGCGGCAAACGCAGCGGAGCTGAACAGCGCGGTGGCAACGGCAAGGGCGGATAATTTCATGTTGGTTTTCTCTGTGTCTGTTGAATAACGCTATTTTACGGATTTCCTGATTTGCGAAAATTCCTGAAAAAAGAGATGCTGAGTTTCATAAAACGTGCAGATGGAAGTGAAAGATGGACAGAATTATTGCCGCGCAGGTCTACATGCGGATCTGCGAACTGGGGAGCCTGAGCGCCGCGGCCCGTGCGCTGGGGATGTCGCGTCCGATGGTCAGTCGCTATCTGGAGCAGATGGAACACTGGGCGGGTACCCGCCTGATCCACCGTTCGACGCGCAAATTAACCTTAACCGCGGCCGGGGAGAAGGTGCTGCAAAAAACCCGCAGCCTGACGCAACTGTCGGATGAAATTGCCGGGCAGACCGAGCGGGCGGTGCCCAGCGGCACGCTTCGCGTCGCCTGCGCTCACTTTACGGCTATGCAGCTGATTTCACCGCTGTTACCCGATTTTCTCGCCCGTTATCCCCAGCTGCGTCTCGAACTGGATATCAATAATCATCCGGTGAGTCTGATCGGCGAGCGCATCGACGTGGCGATTCGCATCACCGATAACCCGGAACCAGGAGCGATTGCCCGTCGGCTGGGGGTCTGTCGTTCGGTCCTGTGCGCATCGCCGCGCTGGCTGCAGTTACATGGCCAGCCGCAGACGCCGGCGGAGCTTAGCGAACATAACTGTCTGCACTACAGCCATTTTGTCGCGCCGAGCTGGCAGCTTACCGACTCGCAGGGCGAGGAGGTCTCGGTGACGGTTTCCGGAAACCTCAGCGCCGGGATCTCCTCATTACTACTCGAAGCGGCGGTAGCCGGATGCGGTATCGCGATGCTGCCGGAACTGGAAGCGCAGCGCGCGCTCAACAGCGGGGCGCTGAAGCCGGTGTTGCCGGGCTGGACGCCGAAAGCACTCAGCGTCTACGGCATCTATTTATCGCGCGACTATCAACCCAGCGCGCTACCGCTGTTCCTCGATGAGATCCAACAGCAGCTGGCGCAGCTTAGCTAGCGCGCTTTCGTACCGCCGATCCTGCGTCGCGCCTTGCGGGCGCGCGTGCTCCTGCCATCACTCACCTCGCTACCTGCTACCGGGTGGCGTCCGCACGTCTGTCTCTTGTTCGCGCCGACAGCGTCCTCTTTCGTGAGCCATCTCCGACTTTCATCTAATCCTCCTGTGGATATCTAGACATATCGCAATTTGAGATATATCAATATATGTACATTATTTTACCAATAATTAACATTCAGGAGCGGAGAATGGATCTGGGGATTGGCGGAAAACAGGCTTTCGTCTGCGCATCATCGCAAGGACTCGGTCTGGCCTGTGCGGCGGCGCTGGCGGCAGAAGGCGTGAACGTCACGCTAAACGGGCGTTATGAACAGAAGCTGGCGCAGGCGGCATCGGCGCTGCGCCAGCGCTTTCCTCAGGTTGCCGTCACCACCGTCACTGCCGACCTGACGCAGTCGGCGGGGCGCGCGGCGATCCTGGCGGCCTGGCCAAAAATCGACATTCTGGTGACCAATAACGCCGGGCCTCAGCCCGGCGCACTTGCCGACTGGCATGAAGAGGCGCTGCTGGGGGCGATGGCGGCCAATTTTATTCCTGCGGTACAGCTGATTCGCGCGTGGCTGCCGGCAATGCAGCAGCAGCGCTTCGGGCGGATCGTCAATATCACTTCGGCCATGGTCAAAGCGCCGCACTACATGATGGGGCTATCCACCTCGGCGCGGACGGCGCTGACTGCTATCTGCAAAGCGATCGGTCGTGAAGTGGTGGCCGACAATGTGACCATCAATAACCTGCTTCCGGAGCGGATCGATACGCCGCGCCAGACATTTATGCTGCAGCGGCTGATGGATGAAGAGGGCATCAGTCTGCAAGAGGCGCGCCGACGCAATGAGGCGACAATCGCCGCCGGTCGCTTTGGCCGCCCGGAGGAGTTCGCTGCGGCCTGTGCCTTTCTCTGTAGCCAGCAGGCTTCCTATATTTCCGGACAAAATCTGCAGCTCGACGGCGGTTCCTATGAGGGGCTGCTATGAATACGGATCTCCTGGCGCTAATGACGCTTGAGACGCAGCGTCAGCAGGCACTGGTGGCCGGTGATAGCGTGCGTCTGGCGGGGCTCCTGGCCGACGATCTTGTTCATATTCACAGTACCGGAATGGTGCAGGGTAAGGCCGAGTTTCTCGAACACGTGGTGAAAATGGGCGGTTTTGTGGCTATCGAGCGGCCAACGCCGGACATACGCCTGCTGGGCGATATTGCCATTATCAGCGGCGAAACGCGCAACGTGGTCCGTGCACTGCACGATGGCGCCGAAAGGGTTCGCCACGGTTTTTCCACGCTGGTTCTGCGACGTTCCCCGCAGGGCTGGCAGATTGTGTTGTCACAAATGACGCCCTTTGCGGCGTAAGAAGGAGTGTTATGAAGCTCGTGCGCTACACCCACCACGGACGTACCCGGCTTGGCAAAGTGGTTGATTCTACGGTCATTGATTTATCCGAAATCACCGGCATCGATCACTCAATGCGCCAGTTGCTCAACGACCTGCCGGCGCTTCGCGAACGGCTTGAGCGGGCCACCGGGCCGGCCATTGCGCTGGAGGAGGTTCGCCTGGAGGCCCCGATTCACGACCCGCAGAAGTTTCTCGGCATTGGTATGAACTATCGCCAGCATGCCGAGGAGGCACGCCGGGCGGGGATCGCCATCCCGCCATCGCAAATGTGGTTTAACAAGCAGGTTTCCTGCATCAGCGGGCCCTTTGATCCGGTCGTTAAGCCGCGCGTTAGCGAGCAGATGGATTATGAAATCGAGCTCGGTGTGGTTATCGGTCGCCGCTGTCGCCATGTCTGTGCCCGCGATGCACACGCGGTGATTGCCGGCTATCTGATCGTCAACGATCTCTCCGCGCGGGACTGGCTGAAAAAATCGCCGACCTTTACGCTCGGCAAATCATTCGATACGCACGGGCCGCTGGGCCCGTGGCTGACGACCGGCGATGAAATTGCCGACCCGTTGGCGCTACAGATGACGCTAACGGTGAACGGTGAACAACGTCAGCACGCCTCAACCGGCGATATGATTTACAACATATATCAACAAATTGAGTATCTCTCATCGGTGATGACGCTGGAGCCGGGCGACGTACTTGCTACCGGAACACCGTCCGGGATTGGCGCGCCGACCGGGCGTTTCCTGCAGCCGGGCGATCTGCTGCATCTGACCATCGACGGCCTGGGGGCGATAGAACATCGCGTGGTGGCAGAAGATGACGTCATAGCGTGGGAGGCGTGATGAGCAGCAACTCTTTTCGTGATTATCTTCTGCCTGCTGACGCGCCACGTATTCTGGCCGCGCGTAACGTGGATGTCGCCACCTATGGCGCCAGGATGCTGGCGACGGAAAAAGCGCGTGACCTACAGGCGCAGTGGCAGGCCAGCCTGGATGAAACGTTTCGCGGGATCACGACTGACGGCAGGGTACGCGAGGGGCTTTTCGCGTTAGCCGATGAAGGGTTTGCCGTCGACGAGGCGGTTGCCGCCGCCAGAGAGCTGCTGCGGACGCTGGAGCCGTCGCAGCGCCAGCGCGTCTGCCAGCCGATTGATGCGCCGCAGTGGCGTGCCTGGTATAACCCGGAAATTCCGTTCAATGACTATGGCGTGCGCCTGGAAGCGACGTCTCCGGCGACGCGCGAGGCATTTCTCGGGTTATTGAGGACCTGCACCAGCGAGCAGGGTTTTCGCAAAGTCTCTCGCCTGATGGATGCCAACCATTTCCTTGGCGAGCTGTATGACCTGAATAACATCATGAACCGCTGGAGCTTCCATTTCATGTTGTTCGGCGAGCCTTCGGCGGATCGGCCCTGGGGGTGGAATATCTACGGCCATCATGTCGCGTTTTGCTGTTTTATCGTCGGACGTCAGCTGACCATCGCCCCCACGTTTATGGGCGTGGAGCCAAACGTTATCGATCGCGGTGATGACAGCGATGCGACGCTGTTTACCGACGAAGAGCGCTGCGGCCTGGCGTTGATGCAGGCGTTGACTCCGCGGCAGCAGAAACGAGCAACGATTTTCCAGCAGATGGAAGATCCGGCGATGCCGCCAGAGCGCTTTAACTTCGCCGATCAGCGCCATCTCGGCGGGGCTTTTCAGGATAACCGAATAATTCCTTATGAGGGAATTTGTGTGGCGGAGTTCAGTCCGGCGCAGCGCAAGATGTTAATGGCGACGATTGCCTGCTTCCTTGATTTTTTGCCCGATGCTCCGCGACAGCGGCGGCTGGCGTGCATTGAACAGCATCTTGAGGAAACCTGGTGGTGCTGGATTGGCGGCTGCGGCGATGACGATGTCTTTTATTACCGTATTCAAAGTCCGGTGGTGATGCTGGAGTTCGATCACCATAGCGGGATGTGGCTGACCAATGAGCAGCCGGCGCGTTTTCATATTCACACGATTACGCGGATTCCCAATGGCAATGATTACGGCAAAGCCTTATTGGCACAAACGCGCAAATAAACCTGTCGGGTTTAATTTCTGTTGATATCACCCATCGCGAACGCAGAGCGTAGCGCGGGTGGGCGCATTGACGCGCCATTCTCTATGAGCCTGCGCGAACAGGCTCCGGGCGGTAAATAAAAATATCTCTGTCTCCTACAATGAGGTTATCTGGTAATGGAATTAAACTGTTCATTCAGAGTCTCAACGATGGCGTTATTTCCGCTGGCGTTGATGTGCGGCAGTTGTTACGCGAATACGGTATCTGCTGGTGGCGACTCTGATTCATTCAACGACTGGCTTTCGCAAGGAAATATTTACGGCGAAGTCAAAACTATGCATTTTTTTAAAGAATTTAACGGTACCGTTGCGGATAAACAAACGCACGCCTTTGGGGGGGATATTCAATATGTCAGCCCGGAACTTTATGGCTTTAGTTTTGGTGTTGCAGATTATGCGTCGTGGAATTTAGGTCTCAATCCCGATAACAGTGAAAAAACGGAAGTTTATCTGCCGGCGGATAATATCAATGTTCTGGGTAAGGCCTATCTGCGCTATCGGGGATATGGATTTAATCTACAGGGGGGACGAATTGCACTCGACACGCCTTTCGCCAACGGCGGCGAAGGTCGTACCATGATTCCGGCCTTATATGAGGGGGTTGGCGGCGATTACGCTTTGCTGGATAAGCAGCCGTTAAAGCTGTACGGCTATAGAATCTACCGCTTCAAACCTTTCAGCTCTGATACCTTTGGTAAGGGAGATACCGGGGCGCCAGAGGTTGATGATACGACGATCCCTTCGGTCGACAGCGATGGTTTCTCCACCTTCGGTCTGCGCTATGGCCACCTGTACGATGCCCAGGCCGAGGCCTGGTATTATCACTTTGATAAACGTGCGCAGATGGCTTTTGTCGGCGGCGAGCTGCCGGTACATGGGCTAAGCGTGGGACAATGGACGCCATTTTTCGGCGCACAGTATTTGCATGAATGGGATACATCGGATCAGTCCTGGCCGTATAAAAATATCGACACCGATCTTTATTCTGCCCGACTGGGGATGCGCTCGCGCAATCACAGTCTCTCGGTGATTGCCACTCATGTCCCCAGCAAAGACGGGGCGTTTTTAAATGGCGCCTATTTCGCACCATATAATTTCGGTATTTATGACACCACGCCGATTGAGGCCGGACAACCGCTGGCATCGATGATCACCAGTAATCAGCCCGGCGATGCGCTGGCGCTGCGCTATGTTTATCATAATCAAAACGCGCTGGCGGTATTAGGCTATACGCGTCTGAATTTAAAAGATTCCAGTGGGATTTATTATCCGATTGCCGCTAAGGATATTAATGCCGGGTTTATGATATTAGGCTATAACCTGACCCCGCGATTACATGCTGAATTTGAATTTGATTATATTGACTCGCCGTCGCCGATAACCGGTGATTATCATGCTGAACGCCTGCGCCTGGTTTATAAATTCGGCGCTATGATGCCGGACAGCGAATATTAATCGTGATGACATTGTCCTTTTATTAGTAGCAGGGTCTGCCGGCGGCAGATCCTGACTGGAGATAAATATGAGTAACAGAAAAAGTATTTATAGCGAGGCCTTCGTTCACGCCAATCCCGTTCCTGCCGCCTGTCGGATTGGCAATATGGTTTTTTCCGGTGTGATTTATGGCCGCGATCCGCTGACCCGGCAGGTACCGGATGATCTTGATGCCCAGTGCGCGCTGATGTTTGCCCATATCAAAACGCTAATTGAGGATGCCGGAGGGACGCTGGACAACATTGCCCGATTGACGCTGTTGATGGCGGACAGAAACGAGCGCGAAACGGTGAACCGCCACTGGGTCCGCTATTTCCCTGATCCGGCATCGCGTCCGGCCAGGTACGCCATCGATGCTAAACTGAACGGCAATATTCGCGTACAGTGTGATTTTATCGCCGTTCTTTAACTAACTTTTACTGACCGCTTCTCCGCTTTCCCGCGCGTATTCCGTTGGCGAACAAAATTCAGGCCTGCGTCATCTCTTTAAGATATATTTAAAGTTTAGTTATGTTGCAGTGGATGATAAAGGAGTCGACGATGGAACAAACACAACGCTCCGGAAAAAAGTCCGCCGGTAACGACACTCCGGCTGTCCCGCAGAATGCGGGGCAGACCGGGCGTCGTGGGCGGGTATTCGATTACGGTGAGCTACGCGTGCTGCTCCTGGCGATGCTGTCTGAACAGCCGAGCCATGGATACGAACTAATTCATGACATTAAAGAACGCTTTGGCGGGTTGTATAAGCCCAGCCCGGGGGTCATCTATCCGACCCTGACCTGGCTGTATGACCGCAACTATGCGGTTATCGACCTGGAAAAGGGCGGCCGCAAGCGCTACAGCATTACCGAAGAGGGCCGGGCATGGCTGACGGCTAATCAATCGGTTATGGAAATGCTTAAGTCGCGGGTGGCGCCGCAGGCGAACCGAGCATCGCCGGTGGAGCTGGTAGAGGCAATGGACCACCTGAAACGGGCGCTCAGCCTGCGGATGAAATATGAGCCGCTGCCTGCCGGTATGGTCGTGAGCCTGGCGCAGGCAATTCATCTGGCCGCCGAACGTATTGAACATCTGCTGACTACCCCGGTTGCGTCGGAGGGCGTGCACACCAGTATCGCCTGCATCGCGACGCCCAATGCCTCGCGATTTATGCGCCGCTTGTGCAGCCATTTCCAACATCGCACGCCGGTCGTCAGCGATGAGCACAGCGGGCAGTTTCGACTGAGCATCGGCGAGGTCCGGCTGGATGTGCAGGATAACCTGTTGCAGATTACGTTGAGCGCCACGGAAACCGACGATCTGGCCGAGATGGAAACCATCGTGGAACGCCATCTGGCGGAAGCGGCAGTGCGCGAAACGCTGGATATCCGCTGGCAGCGGACGTAAAAAAACCGGCAGCCCTCTGCCGGTTTCTCGCTTTTGGCCCCGATAATCTGATGTTTCGCGGGGCCGATTTCGTTAGTCGAGATGGAACATCCGTGCGGCATTCCCGCCGAGAATATTGGCCTTATCTTCCGCTGAAATATCCAGACTCTGAATGGTGTCCACCCCCTGGAAGAACCAGTCCTTGCGAATCGGGTAGGAGCTACCGTAGAGAATATTTTTCCCGCCGATCACCTTCACCGCGGCCTCCAGCTGAGCTTTACCCCATTGCGGCGCGCCGGAAGTATCGAAGAAGATGTTGTTGCTTAACTGCGCGCGCAGATTGCCGGTGCCGGTCTGGAAACGATCGACCGCATCGTTGAACTGATGCTGCGGCGGTACCAGCATATCGGCGAAGGCGTAAAACGCGCCGCCCAGCATGGAGTGGATAAAGCGCAGGTTCGGCAGCTCGTCAAACATGCCGCTGAACAGCTCGCGTCCGACGGCGGTGGCCTGGTCGATGCAGCGCCCGAACTGGCGGCGCTGGTTGGTGTACGGCAGTACGGAGTTAAAATCCACCGGCAGCGGCGTATGGTGAACCACAACCGGAATTTCCAGCGAGTTCAGGTAGTTGAGGTAAGGGCGGAAGGCCGGATCGTCGAGATAGATCTGCCCGTAGTGGGCGACAATCTGCGCGCCGCGGAAGCCGAGCTGATTCAGACAGCGGTCGACTTCGCGCAGACACTCTTCGGTCCCCCACGGCGGAACGACCGCCAGCGCCGACATTTTTCCGCCGCTGCGTTTCACGTATTCGGCCATTCGATCGTTGACCTTTTTACAGGTCTCCAGATCCAGCCACTCCTGCCATACCGGAAGACGGAAAATGGCGTGGTCGACGCCGGCTTTTTCCATGTCTGCCAGCTGACTCTCCAGCGTGTACTGACCTTCGGCGTAGTTGAGATTCACATAGCCTTTCGGCTGTTCGATGATCAGCTGACGCAGCGGTTTGCCTTCGATCTGCTCTACCCGGGTGTGGACCCCGTATTGTTTCGGCACGCAATCCAGAAATGCATTCAGCAGTTTTTCGTCGGAGAACAGGTCGCCTGGCAGCCAGTGCATGTTGGCATCGATAATTTTACTCATGTGTTCTTTCCTTTTGTTTTTGGTGTCATGTTGGTTGGTGGGGGGTTATTTCTGCTCGCTGGCAAAAACGGACTTATATTTACCGGGCGCTACGCTCTCTTTACTTCCAGGAATCCGCATCCCGGCTTTGGCGTGGTATTCGCTGAAGATAGCCAGCGCCTCTTCGTGGGGGAAAATGGCCTCAATATCGTCGAACGGTTTCCCGCCGCTGCGCTCTTCAACAATCCGACGAACCACCTCGGGGCCTTCGCCGCGTGAAGCCAGCACCAGCCAGTTCACCTTCTCGCGTCGTTCTTCCTCGTAGGCCCGCAGCGCCGCAACCGGATCGGCCACTGTGCTGAGTTTCTCAGCCAGCACGCGGGCGTCGACAAATGCCTGACAAACGCTGTTGCCGCCGCGCGGATACATGGCGTGCGCGGCGTCGCCCAGCAGGGTGATACGGCCAAAAGACCACTGGGAGAGGGGATCGTGATCGATCAGCGGGAAGAGGTAGCATTCGCGGGCGCGGCGGATCATTTCGCTGACATCCAGGAAACCGAGCTGGCAGTCATCGAAAACATGTTCAATCTCTTTGACGCCGGTTTCCTGATTCCAGTCTTCTTCGCTTTGCGGTTTTTCGGCCTGCTCAATCACCCAGTTGACCAGCTGATTTCCCTGACCATCGACGTTGTCCTGAATGGGGTAGACGATCAGGGTGCCCTGACGAATCGGATCGCCGATGTGCAAAATCGAGCCGCCGGTTTTGATCGGCGGCATTACGGTGACGCCGCGATACAGCGTCAGGCCGGAAAAGTGACTACGCTGAGAGGCCGGGAGCAGCTGGCTGCGCACCACCGAGCGAATGCCATCCACGCCAACCATCACATCGGCCCGTACCTGTTGCGGAGCCGCCGGGTTCAGGCTGTTATCAAACGTGACGGTCACCCCATGCTCGTCCTGGGTGAAGCTCAGGCAGCGACAGCCGAGGGTAATCGCCTCGGGCCCCAATCGTTCCTGTACCGCACGATAGAGCATCATCTGGAGATGGCCGCGATGTACGAAGCGCTGATCGTGTTCATATCCCATATGTCGACCGCACTGTTCGGCGAAAATCTGCTGGCCGTAACCGGTGTAAAAAATCGACTCCTGAGCGTCGACAGAAATGTCGCAAAAAGCCTCGTACAGACCCAGTTCCGTCAGCTCTTTTACCGCGTAGGGTTTGATATCCACCCCGACGCCCAGCGGCTTAATTTCCTGAACGGCTTCGAATAAACGCGGTTTAAATCCCTGCTGGTGCAGACGCAGGGCCGCAGCCAGCCCTGCCGGACCGGCACCAATAATGACGATATCCAACATAATAACTTCCTCAGATTGTGTTATCGGCAGGCCAGCTGGCCTGTCATAGTCAGTTCACGGACGATTTGTTGATGCCAGCGCCGTCCGGGGCGCGGTGTTCAGCGGCAGGTTTATGGTTCGGATCGCGCAGCCAGACGGGAATGCCGACCAGACATACCGCCAGTCCCGCCAGAACCAGCAGCGATAGCGAATGGCCGGTATGATTCTGTAGAGCATGAAAAAACAGCGGCGGTCCCAGGAACACGCCAATCAGCGTCAACTGGGTGATAAGCCCGCTGGTGGCGCCAATGCTGTCGCGTGAAGGGGCCACCACCGGCGCCAGTGCCCACATTCCCACCAGCAGCCCGCTGCCAAAGGTAAAGACCCACGACGCCACCAGCGATGGCCACAGCCCCAGTTGCAAGCTGAAGATGACCAGCGCGGGAATACCGGTCAGTACGATGCCCAGCGCGCCGATAAGCATCGCCCGGACGCCACGGTTGAGCAGGGCGCCGACCATCAGACAGCCGATGCCGTTACAGACCATCGCCACCACGTTCCAGCGCGAAACCGCCAGCGGATCCACGCCATAGCTTTTCGCCAGCCACGGTGCGAGGGTGGTGATGACGCCGGTTTGCAGAAACGCATCGGCGCCGAAAGAGATCCCCAGCAGCCACGGCAGCGGGCTCTTCAGCACGTCGCGCAGGCCCCGGGTACGGGAGAAGATGATTTTTTCTTCCGCACTGCGTCGCGGCAGGCAGCATTGCGCCACAGCGGCCAGCAGCAGGGTCAAGACCGAGTGGGCCAGGAACGCCACCCGCCAGTCGCCAAAGTGTTCGGCCAGACCGGCCGAGAGAAACGGCAGCAGAAAACTGGCGGGGACAAACGTTGACCACAGCGCCATCGCCATCGTCCTCTGCTTGCCGGTTGTGATGCGAATAAGCAGGGTGACGGCGGCGACGGCGGTCAGGACATAGCCCACGCCGGTAATCGCCCGACAGATCAGCAGCAGCGTAAAAGTGGGGGCAGCAATCACCAGCAGGTCGCCGGCAACAATAATCACCGCGCCAATCAGCAGCACCACGCGATCGCCGAAGCGGTCAACGGTATAGCCTGCCAGCAGCGCGCCGAGAGCGACCATTAAGGAAGGGAGCGACATGATCAGTCCCACCTGGCCGTGCCCGTCGATATGAAACGCGTGTGCAATGGCGCCCAGTTCGGTGACCGCTTCACTGACGGTCATCGCCGCCATCACGCCGAGGGCGTAGGTCACCAGAATTCTGAGATAAGCATTTTGAAAAAATGTAGCCACAATCGTACTCCTGGATGCTGTTAAGTTTGCTCACAGGCCGCGCGCGGCGCCGGAGCGTTGAGGTACAGCGTGTGACGATGTGCAATGTCAGGCGTCGTTGGCCATCGCCAGAAAACGTTCCAGGTCCGGCGGTTCAACCCGCAGCCGCGGAGGCTGCGGCGTCACGCCCACGAACGTTGTGGCCTCGGTAAACCATTTGTTTTGTGCCGGCAGTCCCCACTGATCGGCGCGTTTGGGATCCGCCAGATCCCAGCCGACGGCAGGTTCCGGGTCGATGTGCTGATAGTGGGTGTTGAACAGTTCAATGCGGTGGCCATCAGGGTCGCGAAAATAGATAAACAGCGCGCCGCTGATGCCGTGACGTCCAGGGCCGCGCTCCAGCTGCGGCGCGTAGCCCAACGCTCCGGCCACGTCACAGGCGCGAATCATGTCGTTGCTATCCGGGATGGTATAAGCGAAATGGTGCAGGCGAGGGCCGACGCCGTTAGTAAAGACAATATCGTGCGGGTTGCCTTTTCGCTGCATCCACACCCCCCAGAGCTGCTCATTGCCGTCCAGCGTCGACCAGGTGTATTCACTGGTGCGAAATCCCAGGCGCTGGTAGAAATCAAACGCGGTGCGCACGTCGCTGGCCTGCAGCTGATAATGATCGAGACGCTGGGCACAGGCGCCGCGGTAGCGATCGTACTGTTTAAACATCCGTTCGCGCGGCTCCATGGTCGCGCAGAACTCCAGCGGCACGCCGATGCTGTCGCTGACGTGCAGCGTCAGACCCTGCCAGGGGACATCAACCAGTTCGGCATTCGCTCCTTGTGCGGCGAAATAATCCCGCGCCCGTTTGACATCGTCCTCACTGTGGACCCGCATGCCGATGCGCGCGCAGCCAGGCTGTGCGCTTTTACGTAGCACCAGACTGTGGTGACCGCGCTCTTCCAGGCCACGCAGCCAGACGGTGGAGGCATCTTCATCGCTGACGATCAGGCCCACCAGCTCGCGATAAAAATGTTTACTTGCTTCAAGGTCCCGTACGTTCAGGACGACATGGCTGGCCCGGGTCACATTAAAAGGAGGCTGGCCGACTAGCTCATTGATCTGCTGCATTGTAGGGTTCTCTCTTTCAGTCATCGCTACAGGTATCGGATACGTAGCAGCTCTGTGGCCGCCTGTTCTGCTCAAGACAAAGCCCAATTGAGATATATCTTTTATCTCGATATATCTAGTTGTGAACTGATAGTAGATGAGCGGAAAAAATTCGCTATGGCGCGATGATGAAAATGTGATCTGTTGCGCGAACGTTAATCATTGTCATTTTCGTGTTAAAAAAACGACAGAAGGCGCCACCTGATAATTTTTTGTTTTATAGGGGATTTTCCTAATCCCCCCCCGAAAGACGCCTCACCATCTATACTTTGGGTTCGACATATCAACAGGAGCGATTACATGGCAATCCATAAGAAAGGTCAGGCGCACTGGGAAGGGGATTTAAAAAGTGGCAAGGGGACCGTTTCGACAGAAAGCGGGGCGTTGAGCCAGCAGCCGTACGGTTTCAATACCCGTTTTGAGGGAGTAAAAGGGACCAATCCGGAAGAGTTGATAGGCGCTGCGCATGCGGCCTGCTTCTCGATGGCGCTGTCGCTGATGCTCAGTGAAGCCGGCTATACGGCCACGGCGATTGATACGGTGGCGGTGGTGACGCTGGATAAATCCGGCGGCGGTTTTGCGATTACCCAGGTGGCGCTGCAGAGTCAGATTGTTCTGCCGGGCATTGAAGCCGATGTCTTTGACGGCATTATCCAGAAAGCGAAAGCCGGCTGCCCGGTATCGCAGGTGTTGAACGCTGAGATTAGTCTCGACTACCAGCTGAATCCTTGAGTCTTTAGTGCCCGTTGCTGGCGGGCACTCTGCATCCTCGCTGCGGATAAAGTCACGGTCTGCACATGAGTCCCGCGCCGAATAGTGGTATGTTTTGCTGTCACGGAGAGAATCAGGCAAAACAATGACCAGCATACGCGGAATGATAGAAGCTCAGGTTCTGGGCTTAACCGGCATGGCGCTGAAAGAGATTGATTTCGAGCACCCGCAAGGGGAGCCGGGGCTGTTCGGCCCCCGATCGGCCATCTGGCAGGTACACGGCGACTTTACGTCGATGCTATGCGGAGGCGTGAGCGCACTGTTGCTCCAGATGTTGCACCCGCTGGCGCTGTCCGGCGTCTGGGATCACTCCAATTTCCGCGACGATATCTTCGGCCGCCTGCGGCGCACCAGCCAGTTTATCTCCGCGACCACCTTTGGCACCACCATCGATGCGGAAAGGCTGATTGCCAAAGTGCAGGGCATTCACCTGCGGGTCAGCGGGCAGGATAAAGACGGCACGCCGTATAAGGCCAGCGATCCGGCGCTGCTGACCTGGGTACACGTGGCCGAATGCAGCAGCTTTATGGCATCGCATCTGCGCTATAAGCGTACGGTGGTCAGCGAGGAGCGACAGACGCAATATTTCCACGAGGCGGCTGAGATTGCCCGCCGTCTGGGCGCGCGCGATATCCCGGTGACGCCGCAGCAGGTGACGGAATATCTGCAGGATATGCGCCCGCGTCTGCGCTGCGATGAGCGTACGCGGGAGGTGGCGAACGTGCTGCTGACCACCCGTTTACCCGGCCGTCTGACTCAGCCGGCAGGCCAGTTGATGATGCGTGCCGGGATTGATCTGCTGCCGCTCTGGGCGCAGGAGATGCTCTCTCTGACGCTGACTCCCTGGCAGCGGCATACCGCCCGGCTCGCGGTACAGGGTATCGCCAGGGTGCTTCGCGCATCGGTACGCAACGGCGCCTATCATTGTGCGATGCGTAGAATGGCCGTGAATTAACGTTTTTGTCGCGGATAGCACCTGTCGGCTATTATTTCAGAATAAAAAAGTCGGCGCGATTTATATTTTTATGCGCGTTTTCGGCCCTCTGTGAATTAAATTATCGGCTCGCTGGAATCGATTGCGTGTGGGCCCCGCGACAGGTGCGTTAACTGTCCAGAGGAGGCTGACGCCGGCAGGTTGATAATGTAGCCACATTAATCTCAGGGTTGATTCATTGGCGCTCTACCTCGCATCCCCGCAGTGGTTTTCATATTGCCCGATAAATAAAAAAGGACCATAATTATTGCGCCATTATTCCATCGCATATTAATGGTTAATAACAAACGCATTGTCGTGTTTATGTTCAATAAAATAATCCAATCGGTTAATAGATATTATCTATAGCCAGACTGGGCATTCAGGAAGTCATACAATGATCATCCGACCAGAACAACACTGGTTCCTTCGTCTGTTTGACTGGCACGGCTCCGTGCTGTCAAAAATCATTTTTCGCCTGCTGCTTAACGTCCTGATGTCGATTATCGCCATCATCAGCTATCAATGGTACGAACAGCTGGGTATCCATCTGACCGTGGCGCCCTTTAGTTTGCTGGGGATAGCCATCGCGATATTCCTCGGTTTTCGCAACAGCGCCAGCTACAACCGTTTTGTCGAAGCGCGTAATCTCTGGGGGACGGTACTGATTGCCGAACGCACCCTGATGCGTCAGCTGAAAAATATTCTTCCGACGGAGCACCAAACGCATCAAAAAATCGCCAGCTACCTGATTGCCTTTAGCTGGAGTCTGAAACACCAGTTACGTAAAACCCATCCCGGGGCTGACCTTAACCGGCTGCTGCCCCCCGATACCGTCGCGGAGATCCTCGGCAGCTCGATGCCGACTAACCGCATCCTGTTGCTGGTCGGTCATGAGCTGGGCCAGCTGCGCGAAGCGGGGAAGGTGAGCGATATCACCTATGGTCTGATGGACAATAAGCTCGACGAGCTGGCCCACGTGTTGGGCGGATGCGAACGCCTGGCCAGCACGCCGGTCCCTTTCGCATATACCTTGATTCTGCAGCGTACGGTCTATCTGTTCTGCACCTTGCTGCCTTTCGCGCTGGTCGGCGATCTGCACTACATGACGCCGTTCGTGTCGGTCTTTATCTCTTACACCTTCTTGTCCTGGGATTCGCTGGCGGAAGAGCTGGAAGATCCGTTTGGCACCGCGGCGAACGATTTACCCCTCAACGCCATGTGCAACACCATCGAACGCAACCTGTTGGATATGACCGGTCAGCACCCGCTGCCGGAAACGCTGCAGCCCGACCGCTACTACAATCTGACCTGATGGTTCTCTCTGCGTAACTGTTAAATAAGTTAAATCTAACGCGTGATAGATAACATTGATTATACAGTTGCGATCCCGATTGTTATGCTTTCGTTAACAAAAACGTCCGCCGCGGTGTTCTCCGGCGGACGAACTTTTTCACGTTGCGGATCGCCCTGATTAAGGTGATTCGGCACGTCGTTCTCGCTTATCGACGGCGCATTCTGGAGTAGATATGAATATGAAAAGACGCTCAGTACCTGGCGTGCATCCTTATGATGGCCCGGCCGGCGGCTGGGGCGCATTGAAAGCAACGGCCATCGCCGTGCGGACACAAATGGATGCTCTGGAGGCGCCCGTCACCCTGCTGCGCACCAATCAGCCTGACGGCTTTGACTGCCCCGGCTGTGCCTGGCCGGATAAAGAACACAAATCTACTTTCCAGTTTTGCGAAAATGGCGCCAAAGCGGTGACCTGGGAAGCGACCAGCAAACGCGTTACGCCGAAATTTCTGGCGGCGAACACCGTCACTTCGCTGTTGGCCAAAAGCGACTTTGAGCTCGAAGGCTACGGTCGTTTAACCCATCCGCTGGTCTACGATCGCGCCAGCGACACGCTGCGCCCGACCAGCTGGGAAAGCGCCTTCGCGCGTATCGGCGAAGTGGTCAGCGGCATGCAGCCGGACGAGGTCGAGTTCTATACTTCCGGACGCGCCTCCAACGAAGCGGCCTGGCTGTTCCAGCTGTTTGCCCGTGAACTGGGCACCAACAATTTTCCCGACTGTTCGAATATGTGCCATGAATCGACCAGCGTCGGGCTGCCGCAGTCGATCGGCATCGGCAAGGGAACGGTGTCGCTGGATGATTTTGATAAAACCGAGCTGGTGATTTCCATCGGCCATAATCCGGGAACCAACCACCCGCGTATGATGGGGACGCTGCATGAGCTGGCTCGTCGCGGCGTACCGATTATCGTGTTTAACCCTTTGAAAGAGCGTGCGCTGGAGCGTTTTGCCGACCCGCAGAATGTTATCGAGATGGCAACCCTGCGCTCGACAAATATTGCCTCTACCTATTTTCAGGTGAAGGCCGGTGGCGATGCGGCGGCGCTGAAAGGCATTGCCAAAGCGCTGCTGCAGATGGAAGAAGAGCAGGGTAGCGTCCTCGATCGCGCCTTTATTACTGAACATACGCAGAACTTCCCGGCGTTTGTCGATGATTTGCAGAAGACCTCCTGGCAAGATATCGAACGCGAATCCGGTCTCACCCGCGCTGACCTGCAGCGGGTTGCCGACGCTTACGCTAAATCGAACGCCACGATTGTGACCTATGGCATGGGGATCACTCAGCATAACAAAGGCACATCAAACGTGCGGCTGATCGCCGACCTGCTGCTGATGCGCGGGAATATCGGCAAACCCGGTGCCGGGATCTGTCCGTTGCGCGGTCACTCCAACGTCCAGGGCAACCGCACCGTCGGGATTACCGAGAAGCCGGGCGCCGCCTTCCTGGCGAAGCTGCAGGAGGTGTTTGGGTTCGTGCCGCCGCACAAGCATGGCCATGACGCGGTGAAAGCGCTGCAGGCGATGATCGAGGGCAAATCGAAGGCTCTGCTGTGTCTTGGCGGTAACTTTGCGGTGGCAATGCCCGACCATGAGCGCGCGTTCCCGGCAATGCGCGGGCTGGATCTCAGCGTGCACGTCGGGACAAAACTGAACCGTTCGCATCTGCTGGTAGCGAAAGAGACGTTTATTCTGCCGTGTCTGGGCCGCACCGAGCTGGATATGCAGGAGACCGGGCGGCAGTCGATCACCGTGGAAGATTCCATGTCGATGGTGCACGCCTCGTCAGGAAAACTGAAACCGGCCTCGCCGCTGCTGCGTTCAGAACCGGCGATTGTTGCAGGTATGGCGATGGCGACCCTGGCAAACACTAAAGTCGACTGGCGCTCGCTGGTGGCAGATTACGACCGTATCCGCGATCTGATCGAACGCACCATTCCCGGTTTTGATAACTACAACGAGCGTATTCGTCACCCGGGCGGTTTTCGCATGCCGCTGCCGCCGACGGAGCGCATCTGGCCAACGCCAACCGGGAAAGCCATGTTCTCGGTGTTCCACGGCGTACATGAGAACGTCCATGTTGCGGGCGAGGAGGTGCTGCGGCTGGTCACACTGCGCAGCCACGATCAGTACAACACCACCATCTACGCCATGGATGACCGCTACCGCGGTATTTTTGGCCGTCGCGACGTGCTGTTTATGAACGAGCAGGATATGGCCAGTCAGGGATTCGAGCACGGCGACCGGGTGGATATCACCACCGCGCTGCCGGACAGCGATTTGCGTCTGGAGGATATTACGCTGGTGGCCTACAACATCGCGCCAGGCACCGTTGGCGCCTACTATCCGGAAGCCAACGTCCTGGTTCCGCTGGACTACATTGATGAAGAGAGCGGCACGCCTTCTTATAAATCCGTGCCGATTCGTCTGACCCTGCGCTCGAAAGAGATTCGGCCGGTCTCCGGCCTGCGCTAATCTGCCCGCGACCGCTGCCGACCTCAACGTCGGCAGCAAACTCTCGCTATTCTGGCGCCAGTACCAGCTTGATGCCAAGGCCGACAAAACCGGCGGCAAAAGCGACCCGCAGCCCCAGTAACACCCTGGGACGGGTCAGGACATAGCCGCGCATTGCGGCCGCGCAGGCGCCGTATAACATAAAGACCAGTAGCGTCATCAGCATAAAAATCCCGCTCAGCGTCAGCATCGCTTCCCCCGGGGAGGCGGCATCGCTGCGGATAAATTGCGGCAGAAAGGCGAAAAAGAAGAGCGGCAGTTTCGGGTTGAGAAGGTTAATCATCACGGCATGCGTGATGATTTTCAGCGGTGAATCGGCCTCGTCGCGGCTCTCTGGCGTGAGCGCACCCCGTTGAGCGAGCGTATTCCATGCCATGTACAGCAGCCAGGCGACACCGAGATATTTGATCGCACCGAAGAGTTCCGGAGTGCGGTGGAGCAGCGCCGCCAGACCGGTGACGGCGGCAAGCAGATGCGGAATGATACCCAGGGTGCAGCCGAAAGCGGCCGCGAAACTCCTGCGTCTTCCGGCAGCGAGTCCGGTGGCGATGGTGTAGAGCGTCCCGGTGCCGGGGGCGAGTACAACCAGCAATGAGGTGAGTAGAAATTCAGGGCTGATGAACGACATGGCGGTGTTCCTGTGAGAGAAATCAGTCGCTCTGAGTATTTCGCCACACCGCGGGCGCGTCTTGAATAAAATTGCAGGCGAAGTTACCGGACGGAGTGATAGCTGCCCGGGGTGGTGCCGAACTGTTTTTGAAAGGCGCGAGTCAGATGGCTTTGATCGGCGAAGCCGGCCATCTGCGCCGCATCGGCGGGGGAATGTCCGGCGCTTAACAGCCGACGCGCCAGCCGTACCCGGGACTGCACCAGATAGGCATGCGGGGTAATGCCCGTTTCGCGGGCGAAGCCGCGGATCAGCTGGAAACGACTCATGCCGCACAGCGCGGCGAGCATGTCGAGGGAGGTTTTTTCCTCCGGCGCATCATCAAGATACTCTTTTGCCAGCGCGATGGTCGGGGAGTAACGGGCCGGTGCCGTCCGGACGAGACGATGGCAGCCGGTTGCCCGCAGCAGACAGAGCAGCAGCCCCTCTTCAAGCGCCGTCTCATCGCCCGTGCGGGCGGTGATTTCAGCGAACAGTCGCTGCATGAGCAGGCGCAGCGGCGGGTCGTCGACCACCGGGCGCAGCAGGATATCCTCACTTTTGACCGCGCCCTGAAATTCATCGACGACGAGCTGCGGATCGAGGTAGAGCATTTGCCAGCTGCGGGGACCGTTCAGCGGAACGCCATCGTGCATTTCTCCCGGGTTGACCATAATGATCTGCCCGGCCGAGGCGTCAACCTGGCCAAGATGACTCCACGAGCGCTGGGCACCGCGAATGAAAATACCGAGGCCAAACTGCTCGTGAGCATGGCGCGAAAAGTGCTGTTCGGTCAGCAGTGACATGGCCTCGAGACCGGGGAGAGGCAAGTGATGCTGCTGGACGTGATGGATGCGGGGCGCCATGTGCTCCTCCCGAAGCGGTTCTGTGCGAGTGTAGTCCGCCGATCGTCACTTCCGCAAGCGCCGGACCGGCTTGTATTTGTCCGATGCTGAACGTAACATTTAACTAACATACTTTTGACCGGGCGAGGGGAGTCTGCATCGCGCCGGCGTTCGCATATAGCGAACGGCAACACACTGGATTAACCATGGATATTAAACAGCTCAAATACCTGATCGCACTCGATCAAACGCGTCATTTTGGCCAGGCCGCGGCGCTGTGCCATATCACTCAGCCGACGCTTTCGATGCGCATCCGCAATCTGGAAGAGGAGCTCAATCTGGTTCTGATTCAACGCGGGCAGCGGTTTGAGGGGTTTACCGCGGAAGGCGAACGTATTCTGGCCTGGGCGCGGGCGCTGCTGGCGGCTCATGACGGGCTGGAGGCGGAAGCGGCGATTTGTCGCGGCCAGATGGTGGGGCAACTGCGGGTAGGGATGGTGCCGCTGGCCAGCCTTAACCCGATGCAGCTGATTAAACCGCTGGCCGGGAAGTACCCGGAGCTGCAGTTCAGCCTGCTTTCTCTCACCTCGGAGCAGATTATCGATGGCGTCAGCCGTAATCAGCTCGATCTGGGCATTTGCTACCTTCACCACGTCGATAGCCAGCTTTTCAACATTAAGCGGCTGCCGGCAACGCGAATGGGGTTGCTGCATGATAAACGCCATTTTCAGTTTGCCGAAGGGACGCCAGACTGGGAAACGCTGGCCGCATTACCGCTTGGTTTTCTCACTAAAGGAATGCATTACCGTGAATCCATTGAGATGAGTTTTAAGAGTAAAGGGTTCACGCCGAAATATGTTTTTGAGAGCGATTCTACCTTCCAGATTATCCAGGCGGTGCAGGCGGGAATTTGCTGCGCCATTATGCCGCTCAACAATGGTCTGGAGGCGTTAAGCGATAATCTGGAGATTATTCCCATCGCCGAAACCGAAGTAGAGTCAATGCTGGCGCTGATCATGCGCAACCAGCAGCCGGTCTCGTCACTGGCGGAGAAATGTTTTGCCGATGCGCAGGTCATTTTTAATTAATATGGCCGGGGGATGGGAGGCCGTCCCTGGGGCTCAATGGCATATTCATTTGGCAGACTACGGCTTAGTGCGCTGACGATTGCCCGCCATGAGCCGACTGCGCCGCCGATAATCACCCGGCGGCGCAGCGGACAGTCAGATATTTTCCAGCTCGATACCGCGGGTTTTCGGGCCGTAAATACCCACCGAGAGCATCACCATCAGCATGCTGGCCACGATGAAGCTAATCACCCCCGGGGTGCCGGCGTATTGTAAAATCAGGCCGATCAGAAGGCTGGTGAGCGCCGTTGACAGGCGGCTGAACGAGTAGCAAAAGCCCACGGCTCTGGCGCGAATCCGCGTCGGGAAGATTTCCGCCTGGTAGGCATGATAGCTGATGGTCAGCCAGGCGTTGGACCAGGTAATCATAAACCCGCAGACAACCAGCATCACCGGATTATTCTGCAGCGCAAACAGGGTACCGAACACCACCGTCATCAGCGCGGAAAGAACGATCTGCCACTTATTCTCAAACCGGTGGACAAAGCGGGTGCAGAACAAGCAGCCCAGCGGGTAGGCGAGAGTGATAAAAAAGGCGTACAGCAGGCTGTGGGTAATGCTCGCCCCCTGGCCGGAAAGCAGCGCCGGCAGCCAGTTGCCGAAGCCAAAAAAGCCGATCGCCTGAAAGAAATTCATCACCATCAGCATGAGGGTTCGTCTGCGGTATTCCGGCGCCCAGATCTCTTTAAAGGTTCCACTTTTGCGCTGCGCTTCCCGGGTGTCCGGGATATGCTGCGGCGAAGGCGTGACGCCACAGCGCCGCTCCATCTGACACATCACCGCGTGCGCATCCGCATGGCGACCTTTCACCTCCAGCCAGCGGGCCGACTCCGGCAATTTTTTGCGGATGACCCAAATGATCAGCGAACACAGTGCGCCAAAGATAATCACCCAGCGCCAGCCGCTCAGGCCGAACAGCGTCGTCGGGACCAGCATCCATGACATCAGCGCGACGGCGGGAACCGAGAGAAACTGGATAAAAAAGGCAAAGGCGAACGCTTTGTTGCGCAGATGGGTCGGGACCCATTCGCTCAGGTAGGTGTCGATGGTCACCAGTTCAATTCCCAGCCCAATACCAACCAGGAAGCGGCACAAGATGACCCCTTCGGCGCTGTTCTGGAAAGCCATCAGCAGTGAAAACGCGCCGTACCAGGCCAGCGCAAACATAAAGGTCAATCGGCGGCCCAGCTTGTCCGCCAGCGGCGCCAGCAGACTGGCGCCGATAAATAATCCGAAGAAGGTGGCCGAGGCAAATGAGGCCTGATCGGAGATGCCAAAAATGCCCTGTTGGTCGGTATGAAAAATATGTTCTGCCAGCAGTCCGGTACTGATATACCCGGTCTGAAAAAGATCGTAGAGCTCAAAGAAGCCGCCCAGCGCCAGCAGAGTAATAAACGACCACAGGCCGACAGAGGCAGGCAGGGCATCAATGCGGCGGGTTAAGCTGGAGTGGGGGTGTTCTGCGGGTGCAAAAGGCGCATCCCCCAGAACCTGGGTGGTAGACATATTATTATTTTCCTCAGATAAAATGTTTGCCTGCTAATGTTATTAGATTGTTAATGGTTTTAAATTTTTAATTCCTCTTTCCATGGGACTTCCACAGCAAAAAATCTCGCCGATATGCAAAATGTCTACTGGATACGCTGGTTTCTTCGTAGGGTGGCCGACGGATTTGAAGTAAATGACCATGACACCGGCGGCCAGCATGATGCGCTGAGCCGCTGCTTAGCGACCCACTTTTACCTGCGGCGGCAGCGCCTGTAATATCCGCTCTGCTTCCGATCCGGTCAGCGAATAATCGAAAAAGCGCTGATAAAAATCGCGGGTGATGGCGATCATATCCAGATCGTTAAAACGCTGTGGTTGCAACCGTTTCGCCGCCCATTGGATCTGCAGCGCACTTTCCGTGCCGTAGCGATCCCACGGGAACACGCCTGCCGGATTCTGCCAGACCTTGCCGTTTTTTACCGCCCGTAGCGGCGCGAACAGCTTGCCATAAGCCGAGTGCTGTAAATCGCCGCACCCGGCGCCGAGGATGATGATATCTGGCTGCCAGGCGAGCACTTTCTCCGGGGAAATTTCCTGCATATTGCCGGAGATTTCCGCCGCGGCGTTTCGCCCACCGGCCAGGTGAATCCAGGTATCGATTAGCGTATGGCTGCCGTCAACCTTAAGAGGCTTCAGCGACTGGATATGCAGCACCCGCGGCCGCTCGCCGTCCGTCAGATCCCGGTTGCGCTGAGCGGTAACGGCGATAACCTGTTGCAGATACCGGTTGTACGCCTGGGCCCTGGCCCGAACCTGGGGCGTATCGAAGACCGCTGCGGTGGTCTCTACGGCGTGGGCCAGCGACGGGTAGTCGGTAAAATGCATTTCCATCACGGCTAATCCCGCCTGGCGATAGGCGTCCGCATCGCCATTGCCCTGCGCCACAAAGACCACCTGAGCATCGCGCGTCAGCAGCGCTTCGCTGGTGAAGTGGGGGCCGCGACTTATCAGCACCTGATTGAGCCGGGGAGCGATATGAAACATCCACGGGCGGCTATCCGGACGGTTAACCGTGGCGACGATACGGTCGCCGACGCCGAGCGTCATCAGCAGCGAGTGGTGCGCGAACCACCCCTCTGCCACCTGAGTCACCCGATCGGGCAATATCACCGGGTGCCCGGCATCGTCCGTCACCTGACGGTCGGCCAGCACCGGGAAAGCGAGTAGCAGCGAAAGCAGACCAGCGGCTATCTTTTTCATGTTGTTCCTCAGAAATCAAACTGTACTGACGCCGTCGCTTCGCGCGGTGCGCCGGGCTGAGCGCTGGCGTAACCTGCGCCGGTATAGCCTGTCAGCGCGCCGGGCACGATGTTGGTCCAGTAGTGGCGATTAGTAATGTTAGTAATTGCTAACCTGAAGGTGGTGTCGGTGCCAAACAGTCGGGTGCGGTAGTTGCTGCCGATATCCACGGTGGTATAGCTGGCGACCCAGCTGTCATTGGCATTATCCGTCGCCCGGCGCCCGACGTAGTGAATATTGCCGTTGACGTCGAGTCCAGGAACCGGGTCGATGCTGTAAATGGCCAGCAGGTTGGCGGTGAAGCGCGGCAGGCCGACAACCTGCTTATCATCGGCATCCGCGCTCGAGGTATTATGCAGACGCGGGTCGAGCCAGGTAGCGCCGCCGAACAGTCGCAGGTTAGAGGTGACGTGTCCGTCGGCCATCAGCTCCAGCCCGCGGTTTTTTTGCGTACCGTCTTCGGCAAAATCGCCGCTATCGTTGGTGTAGGCGAACGGACGTTCGGCCTGGAATAGCGCCGCGGTTAAGAGCAGGTCGCGGTGCGGGGCATATTTCGCGCCGACTTCCAACTGATGGCTACGATAAGGGTCGAGAACCTCTCCGGCATTGCTGGCTCCGGCCGGCGCCGTGTCGCCTTGTTGCATGCTGTTTGCCCAGGTCGTGTAGAGCGTCACATTCTCCACCGGTTTATACATCAGACTGGCTGAGCCGCTGGTACCCCGGTCATCATGATTGCTGCTGCGATTTCCGCTTTTGTTGTAATTGTCGACGGTGAACAGGTTTTCGCTACCCGAGAGCAGCAGGCTCCACTGCGGGGTGAAAGTCAGCGTATCGCTCAGTAAAAAAACGTGCTGCGTGGTGGTGGCCGAATGATAGCGGTCGGTGAAGTCCGGGTAAGCAGGGCGGGCGTAATCAGGATTTTCCGCCAGCGAGGCGTGTCCCAGCGTTTGCGTCCCGCCGTTGCGTGGATTGTCGTTTTTCCACACGAAACCGCGCATGCCGACCGCCAGATCATGCTGCAGCCAGCCCGTCTCAACGCTGCCGGTAAGATTGGCAAGATAGCTGTTGATGGTAAAACGGCTGGCGGCAGAGTTGGCGGTTGTGGTGGTGTAATGGCCGCGATTGTCGGTGAGCGTATTGGTCACGGCGGTGGATTCGCGGTCGGCAATCTGGCGCAGTACGCCAATGTCCAGCAGCCAGTTACCGTCAAAATCATGCTTAATATGCAGGCTTCCGGTTGTGGTGGTGTCGTCGTTGCCGGCGTAGTACTGGCCATATTGGCTTTTGGTCGGATCCAGCGGTGACGGGAAACGGGTGCCTTTTGCGAGGGCAAAAGTACCGGGAAGACCTTTTTGATAGAAGTGGTAGTAGCTGAAATTGCTCTCCAGCACCGTCTGGTCGGTCAGCTGGAAGTCGAGCGCCAGACCCGCATACTGGTTGCGCTGACGGCTACCGTGGGTATAGCTGCTGCCGTCCTGATCCCGCAGATTGAGGCGATATTTTACTCTGTCGGCCGCGTCAACCGGCCCGCTCAGGTCCAACGCGGCATTCGCGCCGGAGGCGGTCCCACCGCCAACGGTTACCCTGCGCAGCGGCACATCGGTAGGCCGTTTCGAGACCAGGTTAAACATGCCTGCCGGGTTCGCCGGGCCATATAACGCGCCGGCCATACCGTTCAGTACCTCAATGCGTTGAAACTGTTCAGCGGGGTACTCGGTGGTCGACACCACGTTCAGGCCATCAATCATGCTGTTCTGGACCACGCTGCCCTGCATACCGCGGGTTTGCGGACGTACGCCGTCGCCCTGGACGGAGGGCAGATAACGGTAGATATCTTTGACGCTGCTGGCCTGCACCTGGCGGGTCAGAGAGTCGGAGAGCGTCTGCACGGACCACGGAACGTTAATCAACTTCTGCTTGCCGAGGTTGCCTACCGTAGCCTGCTGTTCAGCGGCAGGCGTAACATCATCAAGGGATTGCGTAAGCGGTTCTGCGGTGACAACCAGGGTTTCTGCCGCATATACGGGCATCGCCGGCATAATGAGAGAACAGGGAATCATCCCGGTAAATAAAACGAGTTTATATGAGCGCATTAATTTTGAGTTCAGACGAATGAAAGCGGAATGAGGCGGGTAAAATCTCGTCTCTGTCTGAAGGGTACGGTTTTTATTTGTATGACAAAAAGATAAAAAACATCGCTGTATATGTCAATATATAACGTTGGTTTTTGTAGGTTGGCACAGTCAACCTGCTACTGAATAAACAATGCTATTTATCTGTTTTTGCAGGTTTTAGTCTGCTGATGTGCCCCTGAAGAGAGCGATGGATTTTTTTCAGGTCCGCGAGAGGTATACAACCGTTGTGCTGCAGATAAGCTTGTTATTGTCGTGCAGGGAAGGTGTAATTGATGAGGATTCCTCATCTTTTTCCGGGGCAGATGCGCCGGTAACACCACGAAGAGCGAAAATGACGCAAGGAATGACTGAATTCAGGTTTACTTCGTTTATGGCGCAGCGGGCTCAGGAGCTGGCGTTGGCCCTTGATGCAGATCAGCAGGCGCTGGTTAATCAACTGGACACGCTGGGGAGCGGACTGACCTCAGGCAAGGCCGCCGGCGCCAAAGGGCTGTACGTCTGGGGGCGTACCGGGCGCGGTAAAAGTTTTATTATCGATCATTTCTTTACCAGCCTGCCGCTGGCGGAAAAGCGCCGGGTGCATTTCCACTATTTCTTTCGCGAACTGCATCAGCGGCTGAACGCGCAGCCCGCGCTAACCCTGCCTGAGGTGCTGGCACAGATGACCGACGGCTGTCGACTCCTGTGTTTTGATGAGTTCCATCTGCACGATCCGGGCGACGCCATGTTGGTGAAAGCGCTGCTTACGCTGCTGTTCCAACGCGGCATCATTCTGCTGGCTACCTCCAACTACCCTCCGGATCAATTACTGGCTAACCCGCTGTATCACGAACGTTTTGTGCCGTCGATTGCGCTGATCAAACAGCACATGACGATAGCCACGCTCAATGGTGAAGAGGATTACCGGGCGCGCCATGCGCCGGCGGAAAATCCATTCTGCCGCGGGAGGTTTCTGGTGCAGCCCTCTGCACAAACCCGCCAGCGACTTGAACTACCGGATCCCTGCGTCAGCGCGCAGCCGCTGCAGGTGGGCTATCGTACGCTGCAGGCCGCCTCTGCGCCGGCGCATTTTCTGCATTTCACCTTCAACCAACTGTGCATGGCGGCGACATCGGTGATGGATTATCTGGTGCTCTGTGAACGGCATGAGCGCTGGCTGCTGGATGCGGTTCCGCCTTTGCGTCAGGCAGGCCCGGCGGCGCAGCAGCGTTTTATTAATCTGGTGGATGTGCTCTATGAAAAGCAGTGTCAGCTGATCGTGGTGGCTGCCTGCGGACTGAGCGAACTGGTAGCGGATGTCGAACAGGAAGATATTCAGCGTACCTACAGCCGGTTATTGCAGCTGGGGAAAACATAAGAGGGGAAGGGGAAAAGCCCCGGCGGGCGTGGCGCCAGCCGGGGAGGGAGATTACAGATCGTAACGGTCGAGGTTCATCACTTTGGTCCAGGCCGCAACAAAGTCCTTAACCAGTTTCTCCTGAGCATCCTGGCAGGCGTAAACTTCCGCCAGCGCCCGCAGGACTGAGTTCGAACCGAAGACCAGGTCGGCGCGGGTCGCGGTGTACTTGCTCTCACCGCTCTGACGATCGCGGCCTTCGAACAGTTCGCCCTGCTCGTCGGTAGCGTTCCAGACGGTGGCCATGCTGAGTAAGTTGACGAAGAAGTCATTGCTCAGGACGCCGACGCGATCGGTGAAGACCCCGTGCTGGCTGCCATCATAGTTGGCGCCCAGCACCCGCAGGCCGCCCACCAGCACCGTCATTTCCGGCGCGGTCAGCGTCAGCTGCTGGGCTTTATCCAGCAGCAGCGTTTCTGTCGAGACGCCACCTTCGATACGGCGATAGTTACGGAAACCATCCGCCAGCGGTTCCAGCAGATCGAAAGACTCGATATCCGTCTGATCCTGACGAGCATCCACCCGGCCCGGCGCGAACGGTACGCTGACCTGCACACCGGCAGCCGCAGCGGCCTGTTCGACACCCACGACGCCTGCCAGCACGATGATATCGGCCAGCGACGCTTTACCCGAGGCTTTCTGAATGGCCTGCAGCGTCGGCAGCACTTTTGCAGCAACGGCGTTCACCGGCCACGATTTCTGCGGATCCAGCGCCAGACGCGCACCGTTAGCCCCGCCGCGTTTGTCTCCGCCGCGGAAGGTGGAGGCAGAGGCCCAGGCCACCGACACCAGCTCGCTGACCGACAGTCCGGCATCGGCGATGGCGGTCTTCAGCGTCGCAATATCCGCCGGCGTTGGGTTGTGGATGGCGGCCGGTAACGGATCCTGCCAGATCAGGTCTTCTTTCGGCACTTCCGGTCCGAGGTAGCGCGATTTTGGCCCCATATCGCGGTGGATCAGTTTGAACCAGGCGCGGGCGAAGGCTTCATTAAAGGCCTGCGGATCGTTGAGGAAGCGACGGGAAATCTTGCCGAATTCCGGGTCAAAGCGCAGCGTCAGGTCGGTAACCAGCATGGTCGGCTTGCGTTTTTTCTCCGGATCGAACGGATCGGGGATCAGGTCCGGGGCGTCTTTAGCTTCGAACTGAATAGCGCCAGCCGGGCTGCGGGTCTGGACCCACTCGTATTTGAACAGGTTCTCGAAGAAGTAGTTGCTCCACTGGGTCGGGGTCTGTGTCCAGACCACTTCCAGACCCGAGGTGATCGCATCGGGACCGGCTCCGCTGCCGTAGCTGTTTGCCCAGCCGAGGCCCTGCGCTTCAATCGGTGCGGCTTCAGGTTCTGGGCCTACGTGAGTGGTTACCGCTGCGCCGTGGGTTTTACCGAGAGTATGACCGCCGGCAATCAGCGCGACGATCTCTTCATCGTCCATTGCCATGTTGCCGAAGGTGGCACGAATGGCGGCGGCGGCGGAGAGCGGGTCGCCGCTGGCGTTCGGGCCTTCCGGGTTAACGTAGATCAGGCCCATTTCGGTGGCCCCCAGCGGCTGTTGCGCCAGGCTTTCCGGGTGACGATGTTCGAGCCAGGCCTTTTCATGGCCCCAGTCCACGTCCAGATCCGGTTCCCAGACATCTTCACGACCGGCGCCGAAACCGAAGGTGCGGAAACCGGCGTTTTCCAGCGCGACGTTACCGGCCAGCATATAGAGGTCGGCCCAGGAGATTTTCTGGCCGTATTTTTGTTTTACCGGCCACAGCAGGCGACGGGCTTTATCGAGGCTGACGTTATCCGGCCAGGAGTTCAGCGGCGCAAAGCGCTGCTGTCCACGGCCTGCGCCACCGCGACCGTCAACGGTACGATAGGTGCCTGCACCGTGCCAGGCCATACGAATAAACAGCCCGATGTAGCTGCCCCAGTCTGCCGGCCACCACTCCTGCGAATCGGTCAGCAGCGCTCTCAGGTCTGCCTTCAGCGCGGCATAGTCGAGTTTTTTGAACTCTTCACGGTAGTTAAAGTCTTCGCCGAGGGGATTTGAGCGGTTGGAATGCTGGTTCAGCAGGTCCACGCGGAGTTGATTAGGCCACCAGTCGCGGTTGGCGGTGCCGCCACCGGCACTTTGTGTGGGCTTCCCTGCGTGAAAAGGGCACTTCCCGGCGGATGCGTTGTTAGATGAATCGTTAGACGTGCTCATATCAGGCTCCGTTTGCTTTTGTGAATGCCATTACGATATACACTGCAACCAATAAGTGATACTTGAAAGAATCTACGGAATTAATAGTTATATCCTTTTAACAACAGGTGACAAAGAAATCCATAAAAAATTTGTGGGTTAAAGCCAAAATACGTAAAGCAGCTTACGTATTTTCTTATTAGCTAATCAGTATAGGACACTGTAGCGAAGCCTCTGGTGATAAAAGCAGCGGTTGCAAAAAAAGCTAAGCAGGTGAATTCTGGTCATTTACTGGTTTCCGTCGCGACGACAAGAAATAAGATTACCGCGGTCGAGTTCCTCCGTTTATATAACCCGGTAGTGCTTGCAAAATGTGCCCGGGCCTGTTTTTGCTTGATTGCCTGCGGCGGGTCGTTGGTCGCACAGATGACCTGCACCAAAGTTACGCATTGCCCCAAAACCACTCCCCATTGTGGTGTGATGCCACGCTACTTTCAGTTATCTCACTGAATTAAAAAGAACAATTTTCTGGCATGCCCTTTGCAATCAATACATCAGAAGGCAGCGCAACAGACAATCAAGATGATCCAATAGCTGGCTAGGGTTCCGGTTCACGCAGGTGAATGTCTGGTCCGAGAGCTGGCGACCTCTGCGAGGTTACACGGCGGGACAAAAGCCCGGGAGACAGCAGCACCGTCAGGTGTCGCGCTGCTCCTGTTTTTGTGCCAACCAGAGGTTCATAATGAAGACATCCCGTGTAATCCGCTCGTTCATGCTGTCGCTGGCGCTGCTGGCCAGTTTCCCTTCCTTTGCCGCCGTAAAAAAAGAGTTCAACGTCTGCTGGACGATCTATGCCGGCTGGATGCCCTGGGGCGCCATCAGCAACGAAAAAATTATTGATAAATGGGCCGCGAAATACGGCATCAAAATCAATATCGTCCAACTCAACGACTATATCGAGTCGATTAATCAGTACACCGCCGGTCAGTTTGATGGCTGCACCATGACCAACATGGATGCGCTGACGATCCCCGCAGCGGGCGGCGTCGATACCACCGCGCTTATTACCGGCAGCTATTCCGACGGCAATGACGGCGTGGTGCTCAAAGGCAGCGCTAAAACGTTAGCCGATCTGAAAGGGATGCAGGTCTATCTCCCTGAGCTGTCGGTTTCGCACTATCTGCTGGTTCGCGGTCTGGAGAAGGCCGGTCTGCAGGAGAAAGATGTCAAAGTGGTGAATACCTCCGATGCCGATATTGTCTCCGCTTTTGGCACCAGCAGCGTCCGCGCCGCCGTGGCGTGGAACCCGCAGCTGTCGGCGATTAAAAAGACCCCGCAGACCAGCGAAGTCTTTAGCTCAGCGCAGGTTCCCGGCGAGCTTATCGACATGATGGTGGTCAACACGCAAACCCTGAAAGATAACCCCGCGCTGGGTAAAGCCCTGACCGGCGCATGGTTTGAGATGATGGCCAAAATGCATGCCGGAGATGCCCAGGCGCTAAACGCGATGGCGGCAGATTCCGGCACCGATCTTGCTGGCTACCAGGCGCAGCTGAAAACGACTCACTTGTTCTGGACCGCCGCCGAAACCCTGACATTCATCTCCAGCCCGGAGCTGGCAAAAACCATGCAGCGCGTGGCGCAGTTTTCATTTGATAAAGGGCTATTGGGTGAAGGGGCGCAAAGCGCCGACTTCATTGGCATGCGCTTCCCCGGCGACGTCACCGTCGGCGATAGCGCCAATACCCGACTGCGCTTCGACGATAGCTATCTGAAAATGGCCGCCGCCGGCCAGCTGTAATCATTGATGACGGGAGTGAACGCCATGCGCCAAATTAACCGCCATCCACAGCAGGGCATGCGGCTGATGCTATTGCTGCTGCCCTTTGTGTTGCTGATCGCCGCCTGGTTTATCGGCTCCGCTATTCGCCTTGAGGCTAACCCGCAGGACAAGCTGTTGCCCGGTTTGTCGCAGATGGCGGCGGCCGTCGAGCGGATGGCGTTTACGCCGGACAAACGCAGCGGCGAATACCTGCTGTGGGGCGATACGCTGATCAGCCTGACCCGCCTGCTCATTGGGCTGGCGGTGTCCGCGCTGATTGGCCTGAGCATCGGGATCGTTGCCGGCGTGTTTCCGCTCTATCGCGCGGCGCTGTCGCCGTTGATGACCGTGGTCTCGATGGTACCGCCGCTGGCGATCCTGCCGGTACTGTTTATCGTCTTCGGTCTCGATGAACTCTCTAAGGTGATGCTGATCGTGATTGGCATCACGCCGATGCTGGCGCGCGATCTTGAACAGCGGGCGCGGGAAATCCCGGCGGAACTGTTTATCAAAGCCCAAACCCTCGGCGCCAACAGCTGGACGGTGGTCCTGCGGGTGGTCCTGCCGCAGCTGCTGTCCCGTCTGATCACCTCGCTGCGTTTGCTGCTGGGATCGGCCTGGCTGTTTCTGATATCGGCGGAGGCGATTTCCGCTACCGCCGGGCTGGGCTACCGCATTTTCCTCGTGCGGCGTTACATGGCGATGGATGTGATCATCCCCTATGTCATCTGGATAACCCTGCTGGCCTGGCTAATGGATCTGGGGCTGCGCCAGCTGCATAAAGTCTGCTTCCCGTGGGCCGAAGGAGGCCGGACATGAGTTTTATCCGCATCAACAATATCTGGCAGGAGTACGGCGACCATGTGGTGCTGGAGCGCATCAATTTAGAGGTCAAAGAGGGGGAGTTTTGTTCAATGGTCGGCGCTTCCGGCTGCGGGAAATCCACCTTTTTGCGCCTGCTGCTGGGGCAGGAGCAACCGACCCGGGGGGCGATTACGCTCGACGGTCAGCCGCTGGCTCCCGAGCCGGATCGCAGCCGCGGCGTGGTGTTTCAACGTTATTCGGTCTTCCCGCACCTGAGCGTGCTGGATAACGTGACCGTCGGTCTGGAGCTGCCATCTTCGCCGTGTTTTGGCCGTCTGTTCGGTGCCCGCAAGCGCGCTGCCCGCGAACAGGCGGCACAGATGCTGGACAAAGTGGGGCTCGCCCACGCCCTGGACCGCTATCCGGCACAGCTGTCCGGCGGGATGCAGCAGCGGCTGGCGATCGCCCAGGCCTTTGTGATGCAGCCGCGGGTTCTGCTGCTCGACGAACCTTTCGGCGCACTCGACCCCGGTATCCGTAAAGATATGCACGCACTGCTGCTCCAGCTGTGGAGCGAAACGCGAATGACGGTCTTTATGGTCACCCACGATCTGGCCGAAGGATTCAACCTCGGCACTCGTCTGCTGGTCTTCGATAAGGTACGCCACGACCCGCAGGCTCCCAACGCCTATGGCGCGCGCATTACCTACGATATTCCGCTTAATGAGACCCGGATGTCGCAGATGCTCAGCACCGGTACCGATAACAATGTCTATGCCTTAAGGAGATAGCCCGATGACAGCGCTTTTTCATACCTCACCAAATCTGCGCGAAGAATTTTTGCCGGGCGGGGGCCATACCTCGTTCATTTTACGCCGTGGACAGATCCTGCGTTTGACCGACATCGAGGGCGGTGCGAACGTCAGCATGATGATGCTCAACCCGCACGAGAAAAGCGAGCGCCTGAACCTGCCGGACACCCTCAAGGGACAGCACACCGCGCGACTGACGGCCGGACACTGTTTCTACTCCGATATGGGGCGGGTACTGGCGGGCATTATCGCCGATAGCTGCGGCTGGCACGATCCGTTCGGCGGGGTGCTCAATGCGCAAGAGACGGAAGAAAAATATGGTGCCGGTCGCTACCAGGAACTGCGCAACACCTTCCATCGCAACGGCACCGATAATCTGCTGGTCGAAATGGGCAAATGGGATCTCGGCCTCGAGGATCTGCTGATGGTGGTCAACTTGTTCAGCAAAGTCACCGTCGACAGCGAAGGGCGCTTTCAGTTTTGTGCGGGCCATTCCACCCCGGGTAGCTACGTTGAACTGTTCGCGCCGATGGATGTACTGATGGTCCTCACCGCGCTGCCGCATCCGATGAACCCGTCTGACGAATATGCTCCTCGTCCGGTCCAGCTGGACTGGTATCAGGCCGACGATGAGCAGGCGGCGGTCGAATCGCTGTTTACCCGCGATGAAAACCAGCGCGCCTTCACCAACACCCACCTGTTCGCCCTTTGAGGAGCCTGCGATGAGCCTTGTGACCAGTACCCGTAACCCCGCCGATGCCGTCTATCGCCACGTGATTCCCGCAGGCGAACCCTGGCTGTTCGAAATCAAAAAGGGGCAGACCCTGCGCCTGCTCGATCTGGAAGGCAACCAGGCTGTCGATACCCTGTTTTATTGCGCCGACAGCCCACGCGAGCGTTACGATCCGCAGCGCACGCTGCGCCGCCAGGGCAATGCCTACCTGACGACCGGCAGCGTGCTGTACTCCAACCTCGGGAATCCGCTGTTGACCATCGTGGCCGATACCTGCGGGCGCCACGACACCCTCGGGGGGGCCTGCGCGCAGGAGAGCAACACCGTGCGCTATGCGCTGGATAAACGCTACATGCATAGCTGTCGGGATAATTTTCTCTGCGCCTGTCTGCATGACGGCCGGCTGCATAAGCGTGATATTGGCGCCAATATCAACTTTTTTATGAACGTTCCGGTGACGGAAGCCGGCGGCCTGACTTTTGAAGACGGGATCTCTGGCGCCGGGAAGTACGTCGAGCTGCGCGCAGAGCGCAACGTGATCGTCCTGATCTCCAACTGCCCGCAGCTGAATAACCCCTGTAACGGCTGGAATCCGACGCCGGCGGAGGTGCTGGTATGGAACTGACCCGTTGGCAGCGCTGGCGCCTGCTGGCCTGGCGTCTGTTTGCCGTTCGCGCCGACCGCCTGTTAAGCACACCATCGCGCAAGCCCTGAATGCTTGTGCGCCTCGGGGACGGCCCCGGGGACGTCGAATTTTTTGGCGGGACGACCCGCCACGACGCGAGTCCCTTGTATGTTCAAAACCTTACTGATTGCTAACCGCGGCGCCATTGCCTGTCGAATTTTACGCACCCTGCGCGCGATGCAGGTGAAGGGGGTGGCGGTCTATTCCGACGCGGATCTCAGCAGCCTGCATATCCGTGAAGCCGATGAGGCGATCGGCCTTGGCGACGGCCCGGCGGCGCAAACCTACCTGATGACGGAAAAAATCATCGCCGCCGCTGTAAAAAGCGGGGCCGAAGCGATTCATCCCGGCTACGGTTTCCTGTCGGAAAACGCCGCCTTCGCCGAGGCATGTGAAGCTGCCGGGCTGGCGTTTGTTGGCCCGACGCCCGCTCAGCTCCGCACGTTTGGCCTGAAACACACCGCCCGGGCGCTGGCCAAAGCGCAGGGCGTGCCGCTGCTGGAGGGGACCGGTCTGCTGGCCGATAGCGTTGAAGCGTGCCGGGCGGCGGACGCCATCGGTTATCCGGTGATGTTAAAAAGCACCGCCGGGGGCGGCGGTATCGGGATGCGCGTCTGTCGCGACGCCCGCGAGCTGACGGACGCTTTTGAGACCGTACAGCGGCTGGGGCAGAACAACTTTAGCGATGCGGGCGTGTTTCTCGAAAAATACATTGAACGCGCGCGCCATCTGGAAGTGCAGATATTCGGCGACGGGCAGGGCGAGGTCATCGCCCTCGGGGTGCGCGACTGCTCGATACAGCGGCGCAATCAAAAAGTGATCGAAGAGACTCCGGCGCCCAATTTACCCACCGCAACGGCGGAGGCCCTCTGTGCGGCGGCGGTCGCGCTGGGCAAAGCGGTCAGCTATCGCAGCGCCGGGACGGTCGAGTTTGTCTATGACAGCGCGGCGCAACGCTTCTATTTTCTCGAGGTGAATACCCGGCTCCAGGTGGAACATGGCGTCACCGAGCAGGTGTGGGGCGTCGACCTGGTGCGCTGGATGGTGGCGCTGGCAGCCGGAGATTTACCGCCGCTCACTGCGCTGCTGGCCGATCTGACTCCACGGGGGCACGCTATCCAGGCGCGTATTTATGCGGAGGATCCGGGCCGGCAGTTTCAGCCATCGCCGGGTCTGCTGACCGAGGTGCTCTTTCCACCGGCGGACGGCGAAACGCTTCGCATCGATCGTTGGGTAGAAGCCGGCTGCGACGTGCCGCCATTTTTTGATCCGATGCTGGCCAAAACGATCGCCTGGCGGCCAACCCGCGCAGAGGCTATCGCTGAACTGGCCCGGGCGCTGGCGAACACCCGCCTGTATGGCGTGGAAACTAACCGCATCTATCTCCAGCAGATTCTGGGCTTTGAACCCTTTACCCAGGGTGAACCCTGGACCCGTTGCCTGGAACAGCTGAACTATCGGGCCGCCACCGTCGAGGTGCTCAGCGCCGGGACGCAGACCAGCGTCCAGGATTTTCCCGGACGGCTGGGCTACTGGGCGGTGGGCGTCCCGCCGTCGGGGCCGATGGACGATCGGGCGCTGCGCCTCGGCAACCGGCTGCTGGATAACCCGCCGGGAGCAGCGGCGCTGGAAATCACCCTGAACGGGCCAACGCTGAAGTTTCATTGCGCAGCCCTGGCGGTGGTGAGCGGCGCCGGCGTCCCGGTCACCCTTGACGGTATCGCGCAAGAGATGAACCGCGTATTGCCGATCCCGGCCGGGGCGACGCTGAAAATCGGCGCCGTCGAAGGGGCGGGGGTCAGAAGCTACCTCTGCCTGCGCGGCGGCATCCAGGTGCCGGATTATCTGGGCAGCAAAAGTACCTTTACTCTTGGACAGTTTGGCGGCCATGGCGGGCGGGCGCTGCGCAGCGGGGATGTTCTGCATCTGGCGCCAGACGGCAAGGGAGAAACTGGCGCCGCGCTGCCTGTTGCGCTGGTGCCGCCGCTGGCAACGGTGCGTACCCTGCGGGTGATTTACGGTCCGCACGGTGCGCCGGAATTTTTTGCCGCAGATTACATCGACACCTTTTTTGCCACCGACTGGGAGGTGCATTTTAACTCCAGCCGTACCGGCGTGCGGCTGATTGGCCCTAAACCGCTGTGGGCCCGCGACAGCGGCGGCGACGCGGGGCTGCATCCGTCGAATATTCACGATAACCCTTATGCCGTCGGCGCGGTTGATTTTACCGGCGATATGCCGGTTATTCTTGGCCCCGACGGCCCGAGCCTCGGCGGTTTCGTCTGCCCGGTGACGGTGATTGAAGCCGATCTCTGGCAGCTGGGGCAGTTGAAAGCCGGCGACAAGGTGCGTTTTGTCGCCGTGGATCTGTCCACGGCCCGTCGACTGGCGGCTGGCTACCGGGAGGAGCTGGCGACGCTGGAGGCAATGCCCGTGGCGTGGCAACCCGCGCGGTTAACTTCCCCCGTGGTGATGAGCTGCGGAGAGGCGGATAAGCGTCTGGTGGCCCGTCTTTCCGGCGATACCCATCTGCTGCTGGAAGCGGGAGAGGCGGAGCTCGATCTGGTGCTGCGCTTTCGCATTCATGCTCTGATGCAGGCGCTGGAAAGCGGCTCCCGCGCGGGGGTGATTGACCTGACGCCAGGTATTCGCTCTCTGCAAATTCATTTCCAGCCGGAAACCCTGACGCTTGACGCGCTGTTGAGCTGGGTGAGCGTGGCGTGGGCGGCGGTGTGCGTCAGCGACGATCTGCAGGTGCCGACCCGGGTGGTCCATCTGCCGCTGTCGTGGGACGACCCGGCCTGTCGCACCGCTATCGATAAATATATGACGACCGTACGGCGCGACGCGCCATGGTGCCCGAGTAACCTCGAATTTATCCGCCGGATTAACGACTTACCGGACGAACAGGCGGTATGGCAGACGGTGTTCGACGCCAGCTATCTGGTGATGGGGCTGGGCGATGTCTATCTTGGCGCGCCGGTGGCGACGCCGCTCGATCCGCGTCATCGTCTGGTGACCACCAAGTACAACCCGGCGCGTACCTGGACGGCGGAAAACTCGGTGGGGATCGGCGGGGCCTATCTGTGCGTCTACGGTATGGAAGGACCCGGGGGCTACCAGTTTGTTGGCCGAACGCTGCAGATGTGGAATCGCTATCACGAGGTCGCCGACTTCGCCGGTAAACCCTGGCTGTTGCGCGTCTTCGACCAGCTGCGTTTCTACCCGGTTTCTGCCGAGGAACTGCAACAGATCCGCCGCGATTTTCCGCTTGGCCGCTATCCGCTGCGCATTGAGCACAGCACTCTGCGGCTGGCGGAGTACCAGCAGTTTCTGCAGCAGGAAGCGGTAAGTATCGACGCTTTTCGTCAGCATCAACAGCGCGCCTTCAATGATGAACGCGAACGCTGGATAGCCAGCGGCCAGGCGCATTTCGATAGCCAGGAAGTCCCGGCTGACGCGGGTGTCGAGGCGCCGCTGCAGCGCGGACAGCAGGGCGTGGAGAGCCCGATCTCCGGCAATCTGTGGCAGGTGCAGGCCGCCGCGGGGAGTCATGTGCGCGCCGGCGACGTTCTGGTGGTGCTGGAGTCAATGAAAATGGAGATCCCGCTGTTGGCGCCGTGCGACGGCGTGGTGCAACAGATGAATGTTCAGCCTGGGGCGTCGGTACGCGCCGGGCAACGTGTGGCGGTGATCCTGGAGGAGAACGTATGAGTCAGCCAACCTTTGATTTACGTCTTGCGACCCTGGCAGAGGCGTATCGCCGCGGCGAATTGACGCCGCGCGCGCTGCTGGCCGATCTCCGCCAGAAGGCGCAGACGCTGAATCCGGAGTATCAGTTGTTCATTCATATACTGACGGCGGATGAGCAGGAGCCCTGGCTGGCGGCGCTGGATACGGTTGCGCCGGAGACGCTACCGCTGTACGGCGTGCCGTTTGCCATCAAAGATAATATCGATCTTGCGGGAATTGCCACCACCGCCGCCTGTCCGGCCTTCGCCCGCACCGCGACTGAGGATGCCACTATCGTGGCCCAGCTGATTGCCCTCGGCGCTATCCCGGTCGGCAAAACCAATCTCGATCAGTTTGCCACCGGCCTGAACGGAACGCGTTCGCCCTACGGCCGCTGCCGAAACGCGTATCATGCGGACTATCCCTCCGGTGGATCCAGCGCCGGTTCCGCGCTGGCTGTCGCGCTCGGAGTGGCCAGCTTCGCCCTCGGAACCGACACCGCCGGCAGCGGGCGGGTCCCGGCTTCGCTCAATAACCTGGTGGGACTGAAGGCCAGCAAGGGACTTATCTCTACCGCCGGGGTGGTGCCGGCCTGCCGGACCCTCGACTGTACGACATTCTTTACCGCCACCGCCGACGAGGCCAGCCGGCTGCTGGCCCTGACCGCACGGCTGGATCCACGAGATGCCTACAGTCGCCGCAACCCGCAGTGGAACAGCCGTCAGGCGTTTGGCGCCCCGACGCCGGGATTTCGCTTCGGCGTGCCGCAGACGCTGAATTTCCTTGGCTGTGCGCAGAGCGAGTCACAGTTTATGCAGGCGAAAGCACGGCTGATAGCCCTTGGTGGCGTGCCGGTCAACCTCGATATGACGCCGTTTCTTGCCGCCGCGCGCCTGCTGTACGACGGCCCGTGGGTCGCAGAACGTTATGCGGTGGTGGAACCGTTGATTACGCAGCAGCCTGAGGCGGTGCTGCCGGTGATTCGCGAGGTGCTGGCGAAAGCGCCGGATACCGATGCCGTGGCCACATTCCGCGCAATGTACCAGCTGCAAGCGTTCAAGGCGCAGTGTGACGCGTTGCTGGAGACGCTGGACTGCGTGCTGACGCCGACCTGTCCGCGCCCGGTGACGCTGGCCGAACTGGAGGCCGAGCCGGTGCAGCGAAATGCCGATCTTGGCTACTACACCAACTTTATGAACCTGCTGGATTATGCGGCGGTGAATGTGCCGGTCGGTTTTCTGGCAAACGGATTGCCCTCCGGCGTCACCCTGTTTGGCCGGGTTTTCACCGACCAGTACCTTCTCGGTGTGGCCGACGCGTTCCAGCGCGTACAGCCACTGCCGCTGGTCGGCGGGAATCTGCTGGCCGCATCGTTGCCTGCCGCCACCGGTAGCCACGATCGTATGCCGCTGGTGGTCTGTGGCGCCCATCTTGATGGCCTGGCGCTGAACGGGCAGCTGCGGGAGCGGGGCGGGCGTCTGCTGACGGCCATGCAGAGCGCTCCGCGCTATCGGCTGTATGCCCTGGCCGACGGACGTCGTCCGGGGATGGTGCGTGATGAAAACGACGGCGCGGCCATCGCCGTGGAGGTCTGGGAGCTGCCCTCGTCGGAGCTGGGCTCGCTGCTGGCGGCCATTCCCGCACCGCTGGGGTTGGGCAAGGTCGAACTGTCCGACGGACGCTGGCTGAGCGGTTTTATCTGCGAAGGGTACGGTCTGCAGGGGGCTACCGACATTACCGGCTACGGAGGCTGGCGGGCCTGGCTGACCCGCGGCTGACCCCGGGGCCTCTGCCTTAACCGGGCAGAGGCCTTTTTGTGACAATGTCACACTCATTTCATCCCCCGGGTTTGTGCTGGCGCCTGCCGGGTATCTAACATGCTGAAACATTTCTGCTAAATCATTAGCAACCTTTCTGTAGGGCTGACGCGTCGATAACGCTATTCTGCTGCGCTTTTTCTTTTTTTCGCCTTTTATGCAAACTCAAGTGAATTGCCGCTAATGACCCTATTGAGAGATGAAATTCGCGATCACTCAGCGGAAGAGATGCTGTTTATTCGTCGTGCCGCGATCGCGTTTCTACTGGTGGTGGTCTGCTTTGGCGTGCTGATTTTTAACCTCTACCGTTTACAGGTTAAGCAGCACGATTTCTATCAGACCCGATCGAATCAGAATGACATAAAAATGCTGCCTATCGCGCCAAGCCGTGGGCTTATTTTCGATCGCAACGGTATCCCGCTGGTACAGAACATCACCCTCTACCGCCTGCAGGTGATCCCGAGCAAAATTCCCGATATGACCGCATTGCTGAACGCATTGACACCGATCGTGGATTTGAGCCCCGATGATATCGCCAGTTTCCGCGACGATATGCACCACAACAGTCGCTACAAGCAGGTGACCCTGAAGTCGGCCCTGAGCGATGTTGAAGTGGCGCGATTTGCGGTCAACGAGTTCCGTTTTCCGGGCGTCACGGTGGAGAGCTACCAGCAGCGTGACTACCCCTACGGCGCCCAGCTGGCGCACGTGGTCGGCTATGTATCGAAAATCAACGACAGCGACCTGCAACGCCTGGACAAAAACGGCGAGGCGGAAAACTATGCTGCGGACCATAATATCGGCAAGCAGGGCATCGAAGGCTATTACGAAAAAGAGCTCCACGGCATGACCGGTTATCAGGAGGTGGAAGTCGATAACCATGGTCGCGTGGTGCGCCTGCTCAAAGAGGTGCCGCCGGTAGCCGGGAAGAATATCTACCTGACGCTGGATCTGCATTTACAGCAGTATATTGAAGGGGTACTGAAGGGGCAGCGCGCGGCGGTGGTGGTGGTTGATCCACGCGACGGCGGCGTGCTGGCGATGGTTTCCAGTCCCAGCTATGACCCAAATCCCTTCGTGAAGGGGATTGGCTATAAGGCGTACCGTTCTCTGCTCGATAACCCGGACCGCCCGCTGATTAACCGCGTGACCCAGGGGCTCTATCCGCCGGCATCGACGGTAAAACCCTATATGGCGCTGTCGGCACTTTCCGCTGGCGTGATTACGCCCACCACCACCTTTTTCGGCGCGCCGACCTGGACACTGCCCGGCACCCAGCGCCGCTACCGCGACTGGCTGAAAACCGGTCACGGGATGTTGAATGTCACCAAGGCGATTGAGGAGTCGGCGGATACCTTCTTCTATCAGGTGGCCTTCGAAATGGGCATTGACCGCATTCACAGCTGGCTGAGCAAGTTTGGCTACGGGCAGTTAACGGGGATTGATTTGAATGAAGAGTATGCCGGGGTGTTGCCGAGCCGCGAGTGGAAGCAGAAGGTGCATAAAAAACCGTGGTATCAGGGGGACACCATTTCGGTCGGCATCGGCCAGGGCTACTGGATCGCCACGCCAGTCCAGATGGTGAAGGCGCTGACGACGCTGCTCAATAACGGCAAGGTAAAAAATCCCCATCTGCTCTATTCCATGAAGCGCGGCAATAAGGTTGAACGCTATCAGCCGCCGGATAATACGCCGCAGGTGGGCGACCCGAAATCGCCGTACTGGGGCATCGTGCGCAACGGGATGTACGGCATGGCTAACTTGCCTAATGGCACCGGTTATAAACTGTTTCATACCGCGCCGTACCAGATTGCCGCGAAATCCGGTACCTCGCAGGTCTTCAGCCTGAAAGAGAATCAGACCTACAATGCGAAGATGATCCCGGTCAGACTCCGCGATCATATTTTCTATACCTTGTTTGCTCCGTATCAGCATCCAAAGGTGGCGATGGCGCTGATTCTGGAAAACGGCGGCGGCGAGGGTGTTGTCGCCGGGCCAACGGCGCGCGCTATCCTTGACCACATCTTTGATCCGGCCAACGCGCCTGATGTCGCACAGGGGGCTGAGGCCAGCGTTCCGCAGATAGACAGCGCCGACGCGCAGTAGAACAGGAGAGTATCGCCCGGTGTTGTGCTGGCCGGGCGAGGTTGGCTTTTTTCTCTGCAGCGCTTATTCCCGCATGGTGTCACTCATAGAGATTGGTTATTTGTCGAAACAGCCGCCTTTCTCCATAGTGAAAGGACTGTAGAAAGCATCGAAGGGTAACGGGCTATGGCGTTGAGAAACAAACTTCTTATTGTGCAGACCGGCGCGCCGCCGGCGGAAATTGAGGCCGAACATGGCGATCTTCCGCAGTGGTTTGGCCGGCTGCTTGCCCCCTGGCGTCAGCAGATCGCCACCGTGCGTGTCTATGCGGGAGAAACATTGCCCGATCCGGATAGCCAGACCGTGGCGGTAATGACGGGGTCATGGGCGATGGTCACCGATCGGCTGGCGTGGAGCGAGAAAACCGCCGCGTGGATCCGTTCGGCGATGGCGGTAGAGATGCCGTTATTTGGTATCTGCTACGGTCATCAGCTGATGGCCGACGCGCTCGGCGGCGAGGTGGCGTATCATCCGGCAGGACGTGAAACGGGATGCAAGGCGATTACGCTTTCCGCTGCCGGACGAACGGACCCGTTGCTCAGCGACCGGCCGGCCCATTTCCCCGCACACCTCAGCCATCTGCAAACGGTCGTCAGGCTGCCGCCGGATGCGACGGTGCTGGCCGCTTCAGCGCACGATCCCCACCAGATAGTGCGCTATACCCGCCATGCGCTGTCCACACAGTTCCATCCGGAATTTACCCCTGAAATTGCGCGTTCATTGATCCACTATCGTGATGACGTGCTGCGAACGGAGGGGATCGATCCCCGGCAACTGCTGGATAAGGTGGAGGCGTGTCCGGTCGCGGCGGGAATATTAACCCGCTTCGTGGCCAACTATCTGGAGCCGGACGTTGCACATGCTTAACAGGCCGCTGAGGGCTTAACGTAGCGTTGGCCCGCACAGCGCGCCTTCCGTCTGTATCACAATGTATCTGCCGGGGGAGCAATACATCGCGATACAAAACCCCGCCATTCTGCGCATATGCCGTATACAAAACGCGGGTTAACTGTCTGGGTACGCTCTTCTCTTTCAGTTAACAGGTGGCTTTATGAACAGTTTATCTCGGGTCCGTAACGGTAGTGCGCTGATGCTGGCGCTGTCGGCTCTGTGGTCAGCCAGCGTTTGTGCGGCGGACGATGCCGGTGTATTCGATCATGTTCAACAGATTCAGGCCGGCGATCTGAATATCGGCTATGTCGATATCGGTCCGCGCGACGGTCAGCCGGTTATCCTGCTGCACGGCTGGCCGTATGATATTCATAGCTATGAGAAAGTGGCACCCGCGTTAGCGCAAAAAGGGTTCCGCGTTATCGTGCCGTATCTGCGTGGATATGGTACCACCCGTTTTCTCTCTGCGAAGACGCCGCGCAACGGACAGCCGTCGGCGATGGCGGCAGATATTATTCACCTGATGGACGCCTTGCAGATAAAACAGGCCGATGTGGCCGGTTTTGACTGGGGGGCGCGTACCGCCGATATCATGGCGGCGCTGTGGCCGGAGCGGGTTAAATCGCTGGTTTCGGTGAGCGGGTATCTGATTGGCAGCCAGCAAATCGGCGCCAGGCCGCTGCCGCCGCAGGCGGAACTCTCCTGGTGGTATCAGTTTTATTTCGCCACCGCGCGCGGCGAGGCGGGCTATCGGCAGAATACGCGCGATTTTGCGCAGCTGATCTGGCATCAGGCCTCGCCGGGCTGGGCCTTCAGCGAAGCCGAATTTGCGCAAAGCGCCAAAGCGCTGATAAACCAGGACCATGTTGCCGTGACCATCAGTAACTATCGCTGGCGGCTGGGCATCGATAAAGGCGAACAGAAATATGCCGCCTATGAACAGAAACTGGCGCTGCTGCCGACGATTGCCGTCCCGACCATTACGCTTGAGGGCGACAACAACGGTGCGCCGCACCCGACGCCGGAGAGCTATCGGGCGAAATTTAGCGGCAAATATGAGCACCGGACCTTAACCGGCAACATCGGTCACAATCCACCGCAGGAAGATCCCGCCGACTTTGTTAAAGCGGTGGTCGATGCCGACCGTCTGTAGCGCGTGCGCCGGAGGCGGTGAGTTGCGCTTCCGGCAACAGCGCATATTCTTGTTGAGTTGCATTCATTCACGACGGAGCCTGCGGTGGAACATATTGACCATATTCTGGTTGTCGATGACGACCGCGATATTCGTGAACTGGTGACCGATTATCTGAATAAATCGGGATACCGCGCCACGGGTGCTGCAAATGGTAAAGCGATGTGGTCAGTGCTGCAGGGTCATCATGTGGATCTGATTGTCCTCGATATTATGCTTCCCGGCGAGGATGGCCTGATCCTCTGTCGCCAGCTGCGTAGCCACGGTCAGCAAAATATCCCGGTTCTGATGTTAACCGCCCGCACCGACGACAGCGACCGTATTCTGGGTCTGGAAATGGGCGCCGATGACTACCTGGTCAAACCCTTCGTCGCCCGGGAGCTGCTGGCGCGGATTAAAGCGATCCTGCGGCGCACGCGCGCGCTGCCACCCAATCTGCAAATTACCGAAGCCGGCAGACTGATTGCGTTTGGCGACTGGCAACTGGATACCTCCGCGCGTCATCTGCTGGATAATGACGGCACTATCGTCGCGCTGAGCGGGGCAGAATACCGACTGCTGCGGGTTTTTCTCGACCATCCCCAGCGGGTGCTCAACCGCGACCAGCTGCTGAACCTGACCCAGGGACGCGATGCCGAGCTGTTTGAGCGCTCCATCGATCTGCTGGTGAGCCGCTTACGCCAGCGGCTGCGGGAAGATGCCCGAGAACCGGCCTACATCAAAACCGTGCGTAGCGAAGGGTATGTCCTCTCGGTCCCGGTTGCCATTCGCGAGGTCCGCGAATGAGGCTGTGGCCCGCTTCTTTGCGGTCACGGCTGATGCTGATGATTTTCTTCACCTTACTGTTGGCTAATGCCCTGACGCTTTCGCTGCTGCTGTATGAGCGGATGAGCAGCGCCCGCAGCGTGATGCTGGGAAACCTGGAGTACGACGTGGCAACCAGCGTGGCGATCCTTGACCGGCTTCCCGCCGCCGAGCGTCCGCAGTGGCTGGCGCGGCTGGCGCGTGGCAACTATCGCTACCGGTTGTCCGCCGGCGTCAGCGGACACTATCCTGACAGCTGGCGTTCCCGCGATGCGGTGCGTTCTCTGCAGGAAGCGCTGAGCGGCAGCTATCCGGTCAGCATTATTGCGGTGCCCGGTCCGCGTGAACATATTCAGGCACATATCACCCTGCATGACGGAGCGCCGCTGAGCATTGATTTATGGCCGCGGCTGCCGGCGATTGCCCGCTGGCTCCCGGCGGTGCTGATCGTCCAGTTCCTGCTGCTGCTGGCGTGCGCCTGGTATGCCGTGCGCCAGGTTGTGCGTCCGATGACGCGCTTTACCCGCGCGATTGACGCCCTGCAACCGGCGAACAGCGCGCCAGGCATGATGGCGGAACAGGGGCCGGTGGAAGTACAGCACGCCGCCCGGGCGTTCAACGCGATGCAGACGCGCATTCGCGACCATCTACAGGAACGCGCGCGGATCCTCGCGGCAATTTCCCACGATCTCCAGACGCCGATTACGCGCATGAAGCTGCGACTGGAAATGACCGACGCGCCGGAACTGCGTGATAAACTCCTGCAGGACCTCGACAATATGAGTCGTCTGGTCAGGGAAGGGATTGCTTTTGCCCGCTCGGCGCAGCCGCTGGAAGAGAAGCGCCAACGCCTCGATCTGAACGCGTTTCTGGACAGCATCGCCCTGGATTATGCCGATGTCGGCAGACCGGTTGCCTTTATCCCCGCCGAAGAGGGGCGCGTCGTGCTGACACAGCCTCAGGCGCTGCGCCGAATCATGACCAATCTGATCGACAATGGCTTAAAGTTCGCTGAGCGGGTCGATATTCGGTTGAGCTATGCAATGAATGGCGACCCCATCATTCAGGTGATGGATAACGGTCCGGGGATCCCGGAAGCGAGCCTGGAGGAGGTGCTGCAACCATTCTTTCGCCTGGAAAATTCGCGCAACCGCGAAACCGGCGGCACCGGGCTCGGCCTGGCGATCGCCGCGCAGCTGACCAGCCAGATGCCGGGAACGCTTCGCCTGGGGAACCGCCCGGAAGGGGGATTAGAGGCGATTATTCGTCTCGACTCCGCCGTTTTGTATCCGTCTGTATCTCGCGCTGAGACAGACAACTTAACAGACAAAAACCCGTAAATTCAGACACTTTATAACGACATTCGCCTGATGTAATACGCCTGCGGCCATGACCGGCCGCATGTTGATAACGAGGTGAATATGATGTCTCTTCCGATCGCTTTTTTCGGCGGTATGTTGACGCTGCTGAGTCCGTGTACTTTACCGGTGATCCCACTCATCTTTGCTAACCTTCGCGGTAAACGCAGCCATCTGCTGCTCCTGCTTGGCGGGATGGTGCTGATGTTTACCGGGATGTCGCTACTGGTGACGCTGGCCAGCAGCGGCATCGTCAGTCTGACCCTGGCCGGGCGCTGGCTGGCGCTGATTTTTCTGGCGCTGGTGGGGCTGAGCCTGCTCTCGCAACGTGTCGCCCAACGGCTTGCTTCACCGCTGGTGGCGCTGGGCAACCGTATCAACGATCGCAGCTATCGCCATGCCGGCGGATTCTCGGCGCTGCTGGCGGGGCTGGCCATCGGGCTGCTGTGGGCGCCCTGCGCCGGGCCGGTACTGGGGGCAATCCTTAGCTTTGCGTTTCTTAACGGCCAGTCGGTGACCACAGGCCTGCTGCTGGCCGCCTACGGCAGCGGTTGCGCCCTGATGCTGGCGCTGCTGTGGTGGTTGGGCTCAAAGCTGGTGGCGCGTCTGCATCGCGGGCTGGCCTTTAGCCAGCGGCTGCGTCAGCTGGCGGGAGGGGCGATCCTCGCCTCGGTGACATTGATTGCCAGCGGAGCGGACCGCTACCTGCAAGGCGCAAATGGTCTGACGCAGTCGCTGGAGCAACGTCTGAGCGCCAGCTTACCGCAGCGGGCGCAGACAACGGTACTACAACCGGTTGTCGCGCCACAACCAACCAGCGATATACCCGCGCTGCTCGGCGGTAGCGCATGGATCAACAGCCAGCCGCTGCGCCCGGCCGACCTGCAGGGGAAGGTGGTTCTGATCGATTTCTGGACCCGGGGTTGTATTAACTGCCAGCACACCTTGCCGTATGTACGCGCGTGGGCGAACAAATATCGCGCCGCCGGGCTGCTGGTCGTGGGAGTGCATACGCCGGAATACCCGTGGGAACGCTCGTTGCCGGCGCTGCGTGACGCGGTGGCAAAATGGCAGCTGCCGTATCCGATCGTCGCGGACAACGGTTACGCTATCTGGAACGCCTTTGGCAACCAGTATTGGCCGGCACATTATCTGTTTGATGCCAGGGGGAAGCTGCGCTACACCGCTTTTGGCGAAGGGGACTACGTGCAGCAGGAGAAAATGATCCAGCAGCTGTTACAAGAGGCGAAAGCCTGAGTGGGGTAATAGTCCCGCTGGCGTTGCGCTGAAGCGGCCAGTGGCAGACGTTGACAGGTTATCAGTGGCCCGCTCAGCACTCAAATCGTGACGGTGTCACTTATTCCTGCTCCGCAGACAGAAATAAAAAAGCCGATAAGCTAAGTTATCGGCTTTTACCAACAAGTCTCATGGCGAGGATTGTTGAGCGGGGCGGCAGTCAACCACCGTCCCGCTCAAGGATATTACTTCGCCAGCAATTCCTGCGCGGTGCGTTCCACCAGATTCAGCAGCACCTTCACGTCTTCAAGCGTCACGATCGGGTTCAGCAGCGTCAGCTTCAGGCAGGTCATGCCGTTGTGCTCGGTCACGCCGACGTTTGCACGACCGGAGTCGAGCAGCGCATCCCCAACGCGTTGGTTGAGCAGGGCGATAGCGGCATCATCGCTGCCGGCCATTTGCGCCGGGCGAGAGCGGAACAGCACGCTCGCCAGCTGCGGCTGCATGACCAGTTCCAGCGTCGGCTGAGATTTAACGTATTCCGCCACCTTTTTCGCCATGGTCACGCCGTGATCGATGATCGCCGCGTACTGTTTCTGGCCCAGCGCTTCCAGCCCCATCCACAGCTTCAGCGCATCGAAGCGACGGGTGGTCTGCAGCGATTTGGAGACCAGATTCGGCACGCCGTGTTCTTCATCGAACTCAGAGTTCAGATAGGCCGCCTGGTAGCGCATCAGCTCGTAGTGGCGCGCGTCTTTTAACAGGAACGCGCCGCAGCTGATGGTCTGGAAGAACTGCTTGTGGAAGTCCAGGGTAATGGAGTCCACGCACTCAATGCCGTCCAGATAGTCGCGGTACTGCTCGGAGAGCAGCAGTGCACCGCCCCATGCCGCATCCACGTGCAGCCAGATCTGATGTTCTGCCGCCACGCCGGCGATAGCACGCAGCGGGTCGATAGCGCCCGCGTCGGTTGTGCCGGCGGTGGCGACGATCGCCATGATCTGCTCGCCGTTAGCCTGCGCTTCGGCGATTTTCGCTTTCAGGTCAGCGACGTCCATCCGCGCGAATTCATCGGTTTTCACCAGCGTCACGGCGCGGTAGCCGAGGCCCATCAGCGCCATGTTCTTCTGCACCGAGAAGTGGGCATTTTCAGAGCACAGCACTTTATACTGACGCACGTCACCCGGCAGACCGTCCTGCTGGATAGAGTGCCCCTGACGAGCGAAGAAGGCATCGCGCGCCAGCATCAGCCCCATCAGGTTGCTTTGGGTGCCGCCGCTGGTGAAGACGCCGGCGTCGCCGGCCGGGTAACCGACCTGAGCACGCAGCCATTCGATCAGCTTCATCTCAATGATGGTCGCCGACGGGCTTTGGTCCCAGGAGTCCATGCTCTGGTTGGTCGCGTTAATCAGCACTTCCGCCGCCTGGCTAACGACCAGGCTCGGGCAGTGCAGATGCGCCACGCACTGCGGGTGATGTACCGACAGGCTGTCTTTCAGGAAGTACTCGATCGCACGTTCAATCGCCGCCTGGTTACCCAGACCCTGCTCGGTGAACTCAAGAGTAATGCGCTCACGCAGTTCGGCGACGCTTTTACCTTGATACATTTCAGGCTGCTGCAACCATTGCGCGACGGCCTGGCTGGTCTGGGCGATCGCCTGCTGATAAGCCTCAATACTTTGCGGCGAACCAGCAAGAATCGGATTCAATTTGGACATTGCGGTCACTCGCTCCACTCAGACCGGTTTGACACCGGCGGCCAGCATGGCCTGTTCAAATTTGTCGAGGAAAATTTCCAGCTCGGCGTTGCTGATCAGCAGCGACGGCAGCAGACGCAGTACGCAGCCGCCACGGCCACCGCGCTCGAGGATCAGGCCCGCTTCGAAACATTTCTTCTGCAACAGGGCGGACAGCGCGCCGTCAGCCGGGTAGCAGCCCATATGATCCTGCTCGCCATTCGGGTTCACGATCTCAATACCGATCATCAGACCCAGACCGCGAATGTGACCCATGACCGGGAAACGCTTCTGCATATCGGCCAGTTTGCCTTTCAGCCATTCGCCCTGCGCGGCCACTTTGCCGGCAATGTCGTTGTCTTTCAGGTGACGCAGGGTGGTCAGCCCGGTGGCCATCGCCAGCTGGTTGCCACGGAAGGTGCCGGTATGGTGGCCCGGTTCCCAGGCGTCAAACTGCTTCTTGATACCCAGAACGGCCAGCGGCAGACCGCCGCCGACGGCTTTCGACATCACGATGATGTCCGGCTCAATGCCGGCGTGTTCGAAGGCAAACAGCTTACCGGTACGGGCAAAGCCAGCCTGAACTTCGTCGATGATCAGCAGAATGCCGTGTTCCTGAGTCACTTTGCGGATGCGCTGCAGCCACTCAACCGGAGCCGGGTTCACGCCGCCTTCGCCCTGAACGGCTTCGAGAATGACCGCCGCCGGTTTACGCACGCCGCTTTCCACGTCGTTGATCAGGTTTTCGAAGTAGTAGGTCAGCGCTTTCACGCCCGCTTCGCCACCGATACCCAGCGGGCAGCGGTACTGATGCGGATACGGCATAAACTGCACTTCTGGCATCATGCCGTTGACGGCTTCTTTCGGTGACAGGTTGCCGGTTACCGACAGCGCGCCGTGGGTCATACCGTGGTAGCCGCCGGAGAAGCTAATCACCGAAGAACGACCGGTGTATTTTTTCGCCAGCTTCAGGGCCGCTTCTACGGCGTCAGCGCCGGACGGGCCGGTGAACTGCAGGCAGTATTCTTTACCTTCTCCCGGCAGTAATGAGAGCAGGTATTCGGAGAAGCGATCTTTTAACGGGGTAGTCAGATCGAGCGTATGTAACGGCAAGCCGCTGGTAATGACACTTTGGATGCTTTGCAGCACATCAGGGTGGTTGTGACCAAGAGCGAGGGTACCAGCACCGGCAAGGCAATCCAGGTACTGTTTGTTATCCGCATCGGTTAACCACACGCCTTCCGCTTTTGCGATAGCCAGCGGCAGCTTGCGCGGGTAACTCCTGACGTTCGATTCGAATTCAGCCTGACGGGCCAAAAAGGTTTCGTTGTTAGCGTCCAATAAATCTGCACTTAAAGTATCAATACGGACTTTATCCGTCATCATATCACTCCCACAACCAGCGTTACGGTTGAACACTGGTTGAATAATTGGTTTTAGAAAATGAATCGCCATTCATAAAGCGCGCACAATATATGGCTTTTTAAATCGTCATTCAATGTTTTATTTATTGAGGTATTTTTACGTTATTTTTACACAACGAAAACCAATGGTAATGCTTTGATTTATATTATTTATTTAAAGTGTTATAAAACCATTAAAAGTGTAATTCTTAGTGAGGGAAAGCGCCGGGTTTTATTACCGCTTCGCTAAAGTAGCTGACGGAAATTCTTCCGTCAGCCGTATGGTTACTCAATCCAGTTCGACCGCATAATGAGTTAAAGGTGTGATTTTTTTAACCAACTTGTTGTTATATAAAAACTGTTCATAAGCTTCGTAGCGGGCCTTATCCAGCGCCGCGGGATGGTCGGCAAACAGGGGGGCCGTCTGCTGCCAGGCCTGCTGGTTCAGCTCGGTATTCAGCTCCGGATGAGCGGCGGCAAAAGCCTGCCAGGTTTCCTGCGGATGCGCGCGCAGATAGGCCACTCCCTCCTGCAGCGCGACGAGGAACTTTTTGATTTTGGCCGCATGAATTTCATCGCGGTTGGCGACAATCACCAGCTCGTCGTAGGCCGGAACGCCGAAATCTTCGACATTCATCACCTGCGGATCTTTACCCTGCAGCTTGAGCTCCAGCGCTTCAATATTACGATAGCCGCCAATCACCGCATCAACCTGGCCGGCCAGCAGGGCGCTGGTCAACTGGAAATTGACGTTAATCAGCTTGATGCTTTGCGGATCGATATGGTCATGTTGCGCCATAGTCGCCAGCGTAGCCTGCTCGATACCGCTAACCGAATAGCCGACTTTTTTCCCTTTCAGATCCGCGGGGGTTTTGATGCGCTTATCCAGAGCGATGATCGTGTTCAACGGCGAGTTAATCAACGTACCGACCCGCACCAGCGGCAGCCCCTCATCGGCGAAAAAGTGCACCTGCGGCTGATAGGTGATAGCCAGATCCGCCTGGCCGGCGGCCACCAGACGCGGCGGCAGGGCCGGGTCAGACGGCGGGACAATCTTCACGTCCAGGCCCTGCGCTTTAAAGGCGCCAATCTGTTCCGCCACCATAATCGGCGCATGGTCCGGGTTAATATACCAGTCCAGCACCAGGGTCAGCTTCTCGTTGGCCATCGCCTGTCCGCTGATAAGCGCGGTTAATGTGATGGCGGTGAAAACGGGTTTATGCATGATTATTCCTTATTCCGGTGTCCAGTTGATCAGCCGGTGTAATAGAGCATCCACTGCCAGCCATAGCAGAATGGTCAGCAGCACTAAAATAAACAGCGCCGCAAAGCAGACATCGGTTTGCATGCGCGCATTAGCATTGAGCATCACATAGCCCAGTCCTTCGGCAGAACCGACCCATTCGCCGATGATCGCGCCGATTGGCGCTACGGCCGCGGCCATGCGCAGGCCGGAACCCAGCGCCGGCAGGGCGGCCATCAGGCGAACATGTCGCAGCTGCGCCCCTGACGAGGCGCCCATCGTACGCGCCAGATCGAGGTAGTCGTGATTGACCCGCCGCAGGCCGTCAAAAAATGCCGACGTCACGGGGAAGAAAATCACCAGAACCGCCATCATCACTTTGGCGCTCATCCCGAAGCCAAACCACAGCACCAGCAGCGGGGCGAGGGCGAAAACCGGAATCGCCTGACTGGTCAGCACCAGCGGCATCAGCCAGCGCTGTAGGCGCGGCGAGATCATCATACACAGGGCCAACACCACGCCGAGCAGTACCCCGAGAGTCAGGCCGCTGAGGATCTCGCTCAAAGTAACCAGCGTGTGCCAGCTCAGCCAGCTGCGGTTGTTCCACAGGGCGGCGGCCACCGCCGATGGCGACGGCAGCAGGAACGCCGGAATGCCGCTGTTACTGAGCAGCCACCAAAACACCAGCAGGCCGCAGAACACCACGCCGCCGCGGAAAAGTTTCCCTCTCATCCGTTGGCCCTCATCAACTGTTGCAGTAGCGCGGCTTGTCCCCTCAGCAGCGCCGGATCGTCCGGCGCCCGCGGCGGTTTCCCCGTCAGATGATGGGAGTCATCAATGCCGCCGGGCGGCGGCGAGAGCACCAGCAGGCGATGGCTGAGCCGGCAGGCTTCCATCGGATCGTGGGTAATCAACACCACCGTACGCTGAGTCAGCAGTTCCGCTGCCAGCGTCTGGATACGCGTGCGGGTAAGGGTGTCCAGCGCCGAAAAAGGCTCATCCATTAACACGATCGGCCGATCTTCATACAGCGTGCGCGCCAGCGCCGCCCGCTGACGCATGCCGCCGGAGAGCGACGCCGGACGATCGTCGGCGCAGTGGCTGAGTCCCACCTGCTCTAATAACCTCGCAACCCGCTGCCGATCGACGCGCTCTCCGCGCAGGCGGGCGCCAAGCGCTACATTGTCGCGCACGCTTAGCCACGGATAGAGCAGGTCCTTTTGCCCCATCCAGGCCAGACGAGGGGCCAGCGGGCGACCGTCGCTGGCCTGAACCTGACCGTGAGTGGGGGCGGCCAGTCCGGCGATAATTCGCAGCAGGCTGGTTTTGCCGGCACCGCTGGCGCCCAGCAGCGAAATCCACTGTCCAGCGGGAATATCAAACGACAACTTGTCAAAAATGACCCGTGAGCCGAAGCGCAGACTTAATTCCCGCACCGCGATAGTCGGAGCCGTCACTGAGCGACCGCCGCGGCATCCAGTCCCATCTGCCAGAAGTTGGCTTCCAGACGGGTGGCGGTGGTGAAGATGGCACCCAGCTCTGCGATGCGCGATTCGGCGCCGCGCTGCTGCCAGACACGCTCCAGCAGGCCGATAGCCGCCGTGACACCGTCGAGATAGCCCGCATCGCCGTAGTTACGGATCCAGGAGGCATAGGGGTTGTCGGTGAGCCGGGTGGCCGGATTGTGGAGCAGTCCGAGGCCGATTTCCGCATAGCCAGCCACGCAGGGCATCAGCGCCACCAGCAGATCGAGCGCATCGCCGGAATGACCGATATCCAGCACGTAGCGGGTGTAGTTTACCGTCTCCGGCGCTTCGCTTTCGGCGGCCATTGTCGCTTCGTCCAGCCCCCAGCCCGCGCAATAGCCGACGTGCAGCGGCAGTTCGCCAAGAATCGCGTTCATTGAGGCGGCCGCGGCGCGCATCTCCGGGAGCGTGCGCAGTTTGCTGACCAGCAGGGCATAGCTACGGGCAAAGTGGATCAGGAACAGGTAGTCCTGAGTCAGATAGCGTCGGAAGGCGCGTTCGGGCAAGGTACCGTCGGCAAGCTGGCGGAGAAAAGGATGGGCAACGTACTGTTCCCAGTCGCCTCCCGCCTGCTGGCGCAGACGACCATAAATACCCTGGGTAAAGATCGGCAGAATCACAGGACCTCCTGATTACGGGGGAGATCCGGGTGTGCGGAAGTATGAACAGGCAATGGCGGTAAACTGGCAAAATTGCCGACCCGTCCCTTCGCTGGCATGACCCAGATCAGGTTCAAAGGGTTCGGCTTACGCCATCTCAGCCCTCACGGGACACCCCTCGGTTGCGCCATGTTATACGGCATTCACTTTTTGATTACAATCCCGGCCGCGGGCGAATTGCCATCTGAATATGTGACACCGTCACTTACCATGATGGCTAAAAACTCAGCGCCGGCATATTTTCGCCGTAGACCATTGGCTTTCTATGCGTTTTTAACTGGCTAATTTGTCCAGAATTAAAAAAAACCGCCGGCCGAAAATTGGTAGTTCATGGCACCATAGGATATATTTTCATTACCATGAAACCCATTATTCTTCAGCCACATGGGCATTCAGAACCCATCACGGCGCCGGAGAGTGCATGAAGTTTTCGCTACCGACCTTATTGCTGGCGCTCATCGTGCCACTTTCCCTTCCCGCCGTTGGCGCCGATCTGTTCGATCCCGAAGATGGCATGCTGGATATGAGCCGCTATCTCCAGGATAACCAGTACGGGTTTCTTCCGGTGCCTGTGGTGATAACCGAGCCGGCGGTGGGCTACGGCGGGGGGCTGTTTGGTCTCTTTTTGCACGGTAAAGGGACGCGGGATGGCGATCATTTTATTCCGCCGCCGATCACCGCTTTTGGCGGCGGTGGAACGCAGAACGGGACCTGGTTTATCGGCGGCGGCCACCGGCATACCTGGAATAATGACCGTATCCGCTATCTGCTGCTGCTGGGCTACGCCAATATTAAACTGGATATCTATTCCGACGGATTGACCAGTTTTAACAAAAATACCGCTATTCATTCGCAGACCCGCGGCTATGGCGGTCTGCAAAAACTGCTGTTTCGCGTAGGCGACACGCCGGTATTTGTCGGGGCCTCTCAGGTGTATGCGAAAACCGACGTTTCCGCCGATAACCCGGTCGTTAATCGGGTATGGCAGCAGGTGCTGGGTCAGGAGAGTGCATCATCGGCGCTGGGCGTGGTGGCGGAATATGACACTACGGATAATTTTTTCTATCCTGAGAAGGGGTTATCGGTACAAAGCGAATATCGATTTTTCCGTTCATTGTTAGGTGGCGACTATCATTACGATCAGTTCTCTGTCGATGGGAAATACTATATCCCGCTCAGTCGCACGCTGACGCTCGCCGTGGCTGGCAACTATCAGTCGTTGACCCACCATGATAAGCGCCTGACGCCAATGGCTCGCCCTTATATCGAATTACGCGGGATTTCTCGTTACCGCTATCAGGGGGATTATGTCAGTACGGCGCAGACCCAGCTTGCCTGGGAATTTCAGCCGCGCTGGATCCTGCAAGGGTTCGTCGGTATCGGCAGCGCCGCTGACGAGGCCCATTCATTGTGGGAGCAAACCGAAGTGGCGTGGGGGACAGGGTTTCGCTACCTGATAGCGCGCCAGTATGGATTACATACGGGGATTGATATTGCCTTCAGCGAACATGAACAGGCGCTTTATTTTAATGTAGGTTCCGGACTTTAAGGTCAGATGAGAAAAAAATGAGATGGACTAAAACCGTACTTACGTTGTTGTTAACGTCGGGCACCGCCTGGGGGGCCAGCACGACCGACAGTTCCGGCAGCAGTAACGACAGCTATTTTCCGATTTGGGGTGATGAGGCAAGGGCGCGTGGATACTCCATTCCGCTGCCTTTCGGGGTCAATTTAAGCTATATGAACATTCGCCAGGATATCCTGGTCGACAGTATCTCTTTTTCCGGACTGAAGCTCGGGAACCACCCGATACCGAGCGATATGTTCGCTATCGATGCCGGACACACGCGACAAAAGAGCAAGACCGAGAACCTGCGTCTGGATATGTGGGTGTTTCCTTTCTTAAATATCTACGGCATCGCCGGGCATACCAGCGGATCGTCGTTATCAAAAGTCTCCGTTGACGCCGATCCCTCAAAATATACCGGGATCGACCGGATTATTGCCGGATCCGTGCATCGGCTCCATGAAAACGGACAGCTGCAGGATATTGATTTTGCGCTCGATTTTAAAGGCACCACCTGGGGAACCGGGTTTACCCTCGCCGGCGGCTATGGCAACTGGTTCGGCCTGATCGATACCAACTATACCCGTACCGACTTCGATATTCTTGACGGTAAAATCTCGGCCACCACCGTGTCGCCGCGCATTGGCTATCGCTTTAATTTGCAAGGTATCGCCGGCCCGTCAAACTTAAGTATCTGGGTGGGCAGTATGTACCAGAACGTACAGCAGGAGTTCAAAGGCAATCTCTCCGATCTGCATATGCCGCCGGAACTCCAGCCGCTTATTGCTGCGGTTAATAAAGACGATCAGGGCAAGTTTGACGTGAAGCAGCGGCTCTCTTCTCCGTGGAACATGCTGGTGGGCGCGCAATATGAAATTACGCAGAACTTTAACGTCTTAACCGAGTTTGGTTTTAACGAACGTAATAGCTTCTTTGTTGCCGGAGAATACCGTTTTTAACCTCGCAAAATGCCGCCTGCGAGCGTCCGTTTTATGTCCTGGAGACGATGTTAATGCGTAATGGCTTGTTATTTTTGCTGGCGGCCGCGTTCTCGGTGTGCGCGAAGGATCCGGTATTACCGGTCGTTCCCACTCCCCGGGTCAAACCGGTGGTCAGCCAGCTGGCGCCGCCGGAATCGCTTCGTCCGTGCTGTGCTTTTGGCTATGATCTGCATGTCAGAGCGATTGGGGTGCCGATCCCGGTCTATCAAATTGGTAATGTCCTGACGCTCGATACGTTGGGTAAGCATCGTTACAACGACAGCGCGCTGGGGGCGGTAAAAAATCTTGTCGGGCTGAGTGAAGAGGAAAACGGGCTGATCTATACCCGTCGCGGCGGGTTTATCGATATCGCCCACGTGCGCGATACGGCGGATAACACTTTTTATCTCTTCTCCCGCATTTACCCGAATCTTGGACAGGCGGGGCGCATTTTCTACAGCGAGGAGCTGGGCGTCAGACGGATCCAGCTCAATGCTTTTATGCCGCCGGCTTCCCTGTCCCGACGCTATGAGATTGCCGCCTGGCTCGCAGGCCGTCTGGCCTATGAACTTGCGCAATGGCATGAAATTGCGCAGTGGAATGGTTTCCAGTCAGTTCCCGGTTTTTCGGAGGAAATCTCCGCCTTTTCCCCGGAAGATCTCTATTCGAATCTGCTGGGGGCACGGCTGGCCATCAGCGTCATTTTGCACGGCCATGCCGGTTCGGTTGACGACTATAACCGGGCGATGGACGTCGCGCTGAAAAAGGTGTTGGTGAAGCTGATGGTGGCTCCGCGCAGTGAAACGGAAAGTATGTTTCGCAAGCTGGATGGCGACTGGTGGAACAGCCAGCGTCGGGTTCCGGATAAATTTCTGGTGCTCAAACGCAATTACGATATGAGCGACGATCGGCTTCCGACGCCGGTCCCGTTCGAGAGGACGACGCCCTGGCGGTTAACTCTGCCGCAGACGGTGGACGGCTTTTCGCTCGCAGAACTTGGTCAGTTGCAAATTCATCCGGGGCAGGACATGCAGATGCTGCCAGTGCCGGAGACCTTCTATACCCCCGGGCAGTTCCAGGGACTGGCCGATCGCGCCGAACGGGCGGATCAAACCCAGCTTGAGCGTATCGAGAAATAACTCAGGAACGGCGAGCGCCGGGGAGAATGCCCGGCTTCTGTCAGCGGCAGCGCCGTTTTGCTTTCCCGGTACACTTTCCATAATCAAAAAGGAACTATACTTCCGGCGTCTCCATCTCGTGTCTGAACTTTCGACGTCATTTCATTAGCTTATTAGCCTACGCCGTTGGGCCATATTGGCGATGAGCGCGTTGTTCAGAAGCGTGGTGCCTGTTCGCTGGAGGGCTGCATGTTATTAAAAGAGTTAATGATTTTTGATTTATTAAGCACCCCTGTTTGGGTGGTTCATCCTTTTAAAGAAGCAGTCGTCTATTGTAATCAGGCTTCCAGAACCCTCAGCGGAGCGATGTCGCTGGATGAAATGCGCAAAGGTACGCTCTCCAGCTGCCCGGAACGCAGCCTGCAGAATTATCTGTACTACTTCAAAAATATTGCTGAAGTATTCGAAGTGTGGACGATTCAAACCCCGGAAGGTCTGAGTCCGGTTTATTGTAAAACCACCCTGATTAAATCCGCAGAATATGACACATTAATTCTTTTTGAAGCGGCAAAGATCCTGCAGCAAAATGACTCGTTTAAGGCGCTCCCCGCGCACCCTTACAAACGGCGCAGCAATAGTTTCTTTTCGCGATTCTTTATGACCAGTTCTGCCCCGATGCTGTTGATTGACCCTGAACAGGACGGGCGAATTATTGATGCTAATATCGCCGCGCTGCGGTTTTATAACTATACGGCCGATGAGATGCGCACTCGCCATACCTGGCAAATCAATACTCTGGGAAGGGACGTGCTACCCGTGATGCGCAGCGTGGCAAGCTTACCCGGCGGCCACAAGCCGCTTAATTTTACCCATATTCTGTCCGATGGTTCTCTCCGCTACGTTCAGACCTATGCCGGACCGGTGGTGCTGAACCATATACGGTTGATGCTGTGTATTGTTCATGACATTACTGAAGAAGTGCATCTGAAGGAAGAACTTGAATTTGCCGCCACTCACGATCCTTTAACCGGATTACTTAACCGACGCGAGTTTTATCGTATTGTTGATTCTTCATTATTTCATTCAGGCGGTTTTTGCCTGCTGCTGGTGGATGTCGATAATTTTAAAGCGATTAATGATAGCTACGGACACCAAAAAGGCGATGAGGTGCTGCTGGCGATTTCCCGAATTCTTGAATCCGCTGCCAAAATTCAGGACAAGATCTATCGCTGGGGAGGGGAAGAATTTTTATTATTTCTCCCCGGCGCGTCAATCGCACCGGCGCTGGCGATGGCAGAAGCGATTCGCCACGCGGTCAGCTGTTATCATCTCCCCGAGCATGCCGGTACGGTGACGGTCAGTATCGGCGTCGCGGAACATCAAGAGGGTGAAGAGATCGATCAGCTGTTTAATCGCGTCGATAAAGCGCTGTATGCCGCGAAGAAAGAAGGGCGAAACCAGGTAAAACTTCATCTGGTCGAAAAATATTAAACACCTGGAGTACGAACGTATGCAATCCCCGGAACCTTCTCCCCCGGATAATCCGTGCGCTGAGGAGATCATCGATCTGTATGAGCGCCATGCCCGACGCTGGGCGGAACTGCGTTCAACCCACTTGTTTGAACAACCCTGGCTGGATACGTTTCTTGCGCGGGTGAGACCCGACGGTCATATTCTCGATATTGGCTGCGGTAACGGCACGCCTGTCGCCGCCTACTTTATCCGCCGGGGATATCGGGTGACCGGCATCGACGCCTCCCCGACGATGATTGCCCGCTGCCGCCGGGACTTTGCGCAACAACAGTGGATGGTGGCAGATATGCGCACCCTGGCGCTGGGGCAGCAGTTTGACGCGCTGCTGGCGTGGGACAGCTTCTTCCATCTGACCCGTGACGCCCAGCGCGCGATGTTTGCCCGCTTTGCGGCCCATGCCCGTCCGCACGCGCCGCTGATGTTCACCAGCGGGACCCACGATGGGGAAGCTATCGGGCGGTTTGAGGGGGACGAGCTCTATCATGCCAGCCTGGCGCCGGAAGCGTATCGCCTGCTGCTGGAAACCCACGGTTTTGAATTACTGAAGCATGTTGTCAACGACCCGTGCTGCGGCGGGCGCACGGTCTGGCTGGCGGTAAAAAACGCCTGAATCTGTGCCTTGCAACGATCGGCTGAGCGCGCGGACGACCAGGGGCCGGCAGAAAATACGTCAATCCGCGCGTTGGCTCGCCAGGAGGGATGCAAAACTATCGCTATACTGAATTATCATACCGATCCGCTGTTTTTCGTCAGGTCAGTATTTCATTGTCAGCCCAGGCTTTCGGGTAACCCTTTGATCTCCGGGTGAGGTTTCAAATAAGAAATGATGGTTTCTTTGCCACGTGCCTGCACTCTGTCTGCTGCCCTGTTGCTGGTCAGTCCGGCCTGTCTGGCTCTTGACGGTAGCCATTTAAAACAGCGCGCCGATGCCGTGCTGATGCTGATGAGCTACACCGTCGTCCCCGACGTCACCGCCAGCGACCTCAATATCGGCTCCGGCACCAATGAGAAAAATCAGCTGTCGATTACCCAGTTCGGCGGCGGGGCGACCCTGAGTAAACGTTATCCGATCTATTTAGAGGGAACGCTGGGCTACAGCCGCTACGATCCGCAGTTTGTCCTGAGCAACGGCGATGACAGCCGCACTATTCCGGCGAAGTGGAACAGCCTGACCGGGACCGGCGGCATCGGCTGGGACTTTAATCTGTATACCGATAAGTGGGGCGGTACGCTGGTCCTGCGGCCCATTTTTAACTTTATGCTGGGGACCATGGCCAGCGACGTGCGGATCGGCAGCCGGTTGATTGAGCATAAGCGGGATGCGGACTTTAAATTTCTTGACGGTGGACGGCTTAATGCATACGGGCTCGGTGGTTCGCTGATGCTGGATTACGAACTGTTCTCCAAAGAGCAGGATATCGATGTTGAACTGCGCTATTCCGGCATGAGCCTGCAAACCTTTGGCAGCACGCCGGAAGCCGTCAGCGGACAGTCCAGCGCCGAAAACCTGGGGCTGTATCTGCGTCGTCGGGCGCCCATTTCCGACTGGACGCTGTTGAAAAGCCCGGTGCGCTACGTGCTGGAAGGCGCGCATACCGAGTATCTGGGCGATCAGCGCGGGCAGCTTGGGTTTAACGGTCTTAGTTCGCTGGGAGTTGGGCTGGAGCTCGACAGCAGCCAGTATCCCGTGTTCATCAGCCGCACGCGTCTCGTCGCCCGCTATATGTTCGGGGATAATACCCGGGGCTACGGCGTCGGTTTAGCAATGAGTTTTTAGTCGCGTTTGTTCTGACTGCGCATCGAACTGTGCAACTTGCCGCTTTTTTTTTATTTTTTTAGCAATATTCCCGCCGCTCATTCGTCTACCTCAGCACAAGGTTACTTTTCACTACGTTAATGAGGTCACACTGATGAGAGATTTTGGAATGCACGGCTATGCGCGCGATCGCCGGTTTGGTCATCATCGAATGGCTAAACCGCTGATTATCGGCGTGGTGCTGATCGCGATTCTTGGGCTGCTGGTGATGTCGCTGTGGAATGCGCTGCTGCCGGCCATTCTTGGCGTCAAGAGTATCGGTTTCTGGCAGGCGTTAGGTATTCTGGCACTGTCGCGCATTCTGTTTGGCGGTCTGGGCTTTCGCCCCGGCATGTTCGGGATGCGTCGCCGGATGCACGAACGCTGGATGAAGATGAGTCCGGAACAGCGCGAAGAGTTTATTCAGCGCTTCCACCATCGCGCTTCTCGCGACCCGCGCGGGCATTGCGGCTGGCACGAACGCCGGGAGGAGAAAACCCCGCCGCAGAACGACGCGGTCAAAACGACGCCAGACGAGTGAGTCAGATGAAAACAGGGCCAGGCGGGGAGTCGCTGTTGCTATCGGCAATCAACGCCTGCCGCTCACGGCTGAGCGCGTTTATCCGCGGTCGGACGCCGGTGCGCGATGATGCGGATGATATCCTGCAGGAAGTCACCTGTCAGCTGATGACCGTGGAACAGCCGGTGGAGAACGTGGCGGCCTGGCTGTTTCGTGCGGCACGTAACGAGATGACCGACCGGGCGCGTAAAAAGCGTGAGCTGCCCTTGGCGGGCTATGTGAGCCCGGACGACAGTCTACCGGAGGATGAGCTCTCAGAGACGCTGTTTGGCGTACCGCAAACGCCGGAAGAGGAGTATCTGAAAGCGCTGCTCTGGGAGGCGCTGAATCAGGCGCTGTCCGAACTGCCGACCGCCCAGCGCGAAGTCTTTGAGAAGACCGAACTGCAAGGCTACAGCTACAAGGAGCTGGCTGAAGAGTGCGGGGCCAGCGAGCAGGCGCTGCTCTCGCGCAAACATAAAGCCGTTCTCTATCTTCGTTCGCGTCTGCGGACCTTCTACGATGAGCTGGTCGACGGCTAAGCCCGCCGTCCGGTTCCGAGCTTTCCTCTCATGCAGCTCGTCTGACTAAGCCTAAAACACCCAAAATATCCCCATAAGGGGATATTTTTATGTTTATCCTTTAGTGGGGATAAATGGCGGAGAGCGGCGAGCAATCCGGTTGACATTATCCCTGGCAGGGTATAAACAGTGTTTTATCCGCAGAAGAGGATAAGGAGACCCGATGAGCCCTTCACCAACGATATACAGCCCGGTTCAGCTGGCAAACTATCTCAAGCTGGTGCGCCAGAAAAACCAGTGGACGCAGAGCGAGCTGGCTCAGCGTATGGGGATTAAACAGGCCACCGTCTCTAACTTTGAAAATCATCCCGAGAAAACGACGTTAACCACGGTGTTTAAAATTTTACAGTCACTGGAACTGTCGATGGCGATTTGCGAAAAAAATGCGCCGGATACCGACGATAACCGTGATAACCCGCGGGATCTGGAGTGGTAATGGCGACTCTCGTGACATGGATGAACAATGAGCGGGTCGGCGAGCTAATCAAGCAGGCGAACGGCGCACATCTCTTTCGCTATGAAGAGGCGTGGATGCGCAATCCTCGCGCCAGACCGCTCTCACTGTCGCTTCCGCTGCAGTACGGTAACATCACCGACGAGGCGGTATTTAACTACTTTGACAATCTGCTGCCGGACAGTCCGCGGGTACGGGACCGCATTGTTAAGCGCTATCAGGCGCGTTCAAAGCAGCCGTTTGATCTGCTGGCCGAGATCGGACGGGACAGCGTCGGGGCGGTAACGTTACTCCCGCCAGGAGAAAATGCGCCCCGCGGGGCGTTGAGCTGGGAGCCGCTGGATAACCACGCTCTGGATGCGTTACTGACGGCCTACCAGTCGGATATACCGCTCGGAATGGTCAACGAACACGATGATTTCAGGATCTCGGTGGCCGGGGCCCAGGAGAAAACCGCGCTGCTGAAAATCGGCGATCAGTGGTGTATCCCGACGGGTACCACGCCGACTACCCACATCATTAAACTGCCCATCGGCGAGATCAAACAGCCGGATGCGGTGCTGGATCTCAGCGAAAGCGTCGATAACGAATATTTGTGTCTGGCGCTGGCCCGGGCGCTGGGTTTTGCCGTTCCGCCCGCCAGCATTATCCAGACAGCCAGTATCAGGGCGCTGGCGGTGGAGCGTTTCGACCGTCGCTGGGCGCAGGAGAAAACGGTGCTGCTGCGTTTGCCGCAGGAAGATCTGTGTCAGGCCTTCGGCATTCCGTCATCGATTAAGTATGAGTCCGACGGCGGGCCGGGCATTCGGGCAATTATGGCTTTTCTGGTTGGCTCCAGCGAGGCACTCGAGGATCGCTATAACTTTATGAAGTTTATGGTGTTCCAGTGGCTGATTGGCGCAACCGATGGCCACGCCAAAAACTTCTCGATATTCCTCCAGCCGGGCGGCAGCTACCGCTTAACCCCGTTCTACGACATTATCTCCGCGTTTCCGCTGCTTGGCGGAAAGGGACTGCACCTGAGCGATCTCAAGCTGTCGATGAGTCTGAAGGCCAGTAAAGGACGTAAAACGGAGATCCAGACGCTCTATCCGCGTCACTTTCTCGCTACGGCTAAAGAGGTAGGGTTTGCCCAGCAGCAGATGCTGGAGATTCTGCGCTATTTTGTCGATAACGTTCCCCGCGCGGTTGAGGCGGTAAAGGGGACTTTACCGCCTGACTTTTCACAACCGGTATATGAGGCGATCACCGATCGCTTACTGTGGGTCCATTCACGCTTGCAGAACGCAATGGCGGCGTCTCCGTCGGGCTGAGCGAGGGCCCGACGCGACTTCCCCAGCGGCTTTTCAGGTAGTTCACCGCCTGCCGGGTCTGCGGCTGGTTGAGATAGTTCTCGCGAAACAGGATCGTCCCCTGGATTTGCGGCATCGATTCGTTCAAATCCAGCTGTTTCTTCAGCTCCGGAACGCCGCCGTTGACCATCCAGTCGGGCTCATTTTTCGACGGCTCGCCAATTTTATACAGCGCCACGCCGATATACAGCCGGGTACCGGTCGGTTTCACCACGTCGGCCCACCATTTAGCAAGCACATCATAGCGGGCCGCATCACGGGCAAAGGGCCAGTACAGCTGAGGGGCGATGTAGTCAAGGAGCCCCTGCTGAACCCAGCTGCGGGTATCGGCGTAAGACTCATCATAGGCGGCCGCGCCGCGGGTGTCGGATCCTGCCGGATCGTGTGACCGGTTACGCCAGACGCCCGCAGGACTGACGCCGAACTCAACATCGGGATTAAGCTGCTTGATGGTGCGTGACACCTGGGCAATCAGCTGCTGGGTATTGTGTCGCCGCCAGTCCGCCTTTGAGGCATATCCTTGCCCATATTTCCGGTAGGTCTGGGTGTCGTTCAGCGCGGAACCCGGCGATTCGGTGTAGAAGTAATCGTCAAACTGCACGCCGTCAACCGGGTAGTGTTCCACCACTTCGGCAACGATGCTGGTTATCCAGTCGCGGACTTCCGGAATCCCCGGGTCGAGGACAAAGCGGTCGCCGGCGGTACGGATCCAGTCGCGATGCAGCACGAAGACGCTGGAGGGGATCTGCGACAGGGTTCCGTTGAGTTCGCTGACGGTTTTTGGCCGGGTGTTCACAGAGACGCGATAGGGGTTAAACCAGGCATGGACCCGCATACCGCGTTTGTGGGCTTCATCGAGCATAAACTGGAGCGGATCGTAGCCCGGATCCTGGCCGATGTGGCCGGTCAGCATATCGGACCACGGCAAAATTTTTGACGGCCACAGCGCGGTGCCATCCGGCTTGACCTGGAAGAAGACGGTATTGATGCCGAGGCTTTGCAGTTTATCCAGTTTATCGGTCAACGCTTTCTGCTGCTGACGGATCCGAACCGCAGGGTCGCCAGTCGTCACCGAGTCGACAGGCGGCCAGTCAAGGCGAGATACCGTTGTCAGCCAGACGCCGCGTACCGGTTCATGGGTTTTGGGTAAATGGGGCTGTTTCAGCGCCGGAGGAAGCGGAGTCACCAGAGAGGCGGGCGGTTTACCGGAACAGCTCACCAACAACAGCGCGGCGGCCACGGCCGCGGCGGACAGGGTGACTTTAGCGAAAACAGGGACGCTACGAGAGCAGAAAATCATATTCGTCATCGTTATAGGCCGTTGCGTGAAGATGCATTCTCCTACGATTCGGATTCAAGTCAATCAGTGTGTGTATTCTCCCCGCGTCTGACCTGTTGTTATGTGGGCTGGGCGGGCGCGGCGGCGAACGACGCCGCAACAGCGTCGGGTCGTTATCGCCGCCTTTTGCCGTCAGATGAGGTCAGCCGGCACGATGGAAATCATAAGAGTGGGCTATGCGTCCATAGCGCGGAATCCCTGTTAACGCGCCGCTTCTCGCGCGTCTTGTTATATTGTTCACAATACCGCAACAAAATTATTCACTCTCATGATCATTTTCGCACTTTTGCACCAGGGCAGTGCGCAACGAGTGAAAAGAGCAACTATGTTTAGCTCGCTGGTCGATATGGACGCCGCAGTTCCCGACTCGCCACGTGATGGCAACAGACCTCCTGACTCGTACTGAAATGCACGTCAGCCGGAGGCGGTAACGTTGTTATCACGCGTTATTGCCATCCATCACTAAGCGATCTGACGCGCCATTTCTCCCTGGCGGGATTTTTGCTTCTTCCACCCCGGCCGTGACGGCACATTGTCAGCCTTCGGCAAACCAAACAGTAATTGATATTTTCCGCGCCGTAACAGGGCGCAAGGCTATAAATCGCTGAGGAATATCGAATGTCTCTGAAACTTAAAAAGTTGACTCTTCATTTTGCGATTGCGGGTTGTATGAGCGTGGCATTTTACGCACAGGCGGATGTGAAGATTGGTGTTGCCGGACCGTTTACCGGGCCGAATGCGACTTATGGCGCCCAGTACTGGAAAGGGGCCTCGCAGGCGGCGGCGGATATTAATGCGGCGGGAGGAATCAAAGGCGAAAAAATTGTGCTGGTTCAGGGGGACGATGCCTGCGAACCCAAACAGGCTGTCGCGGTGGCGAACCGTCTGGTCGATGAGTCCGGTGTCTCTGCCGTGGTGGGGCATTTCTGTTCGTCATCCACCATGCCGGCCTCCGAAGTCTATGATGAGGCCGGTATTCTGACGATCACCCCGGGCTCGACGAACCCGCAAATCACCGAACGCGGTATGAAAGATATGTTCCGCATGTGCGGTCGTGACGACCAGCAGGGGGCTATTGCGGCGAACTATATGCTGGATGTGCTGAAGGCGAAAAAAATCGCCGTGATCCACGATAAAGATACCTATGGCCAGGGGCTGGCGGATGCCACCCGCGCCGCGCTGGCGAAACGCGGGACGAAAGAGGTGCTGTACGAGGGGCTGTCCCGGGGCGAGAAGGACTTCAACGCGCTGGTGACCAAAATTGGTGCGCTGAAGCCTGATGTGGTCTATTTCGGCGGCTGCCATCCGGAAGCCGGCCCGCTGGTTCGTCAGATGAGAGAACAGGGGGTACAGGCGAAATTCTTCTCCGGCGATTGTATTGTGACGGAAGAGCTGGTGACCGCTGCCGGCGGCCCGCAGTTCACTGACGGCGTGCTGATGACCTTCGGTCAGGATCCGCGCACCATTGCGGAAGGGAAAGCCGTGATTGAAAAATTCCGCGCCAGCGGTTTCGAACCGGAAGGCTATACCCTGTATGCCTACGCGTCGATCCAGGCGATCGCCGCAGCCTATAATGCCGTTGGAGCCGATAACACCAAAGCCAGCGAATGGCTGAAAAACCACAGCGTCGATACCGTGATGGGCAAAAAAGCCTGGGATGGCAAGGGCGATCTGAAGGTATCCGATTACGTGGTTTATAAGTGGGATGATAAAGGCAAATATCACCAGCTTTAACCGCCAGAACTTTCCGCCCCTTCGCAAGGGGCTATTCGCGAAAAGGCAGCGGCGGTGCGCCAGGCTGTTCGCTGCCCGTTTACCGGCAGGATGGTGTCTATGGAAGCGTTCTTTCTACAACAATTGATCAATGGGCTGACGCTGGGCGCCGTATATGGATTAATCGCCATCGGCTATACCATGGTGTACGGCATCATCGGCATGATTAACTTCGCGCACGGCGAGGTGTATATGATTTCGGCCTATCTGTGCGCTATCGGGCTGGCGCTGCTCTCCGGTTTTGGGATTCACTCTTTTCCTTTGCTGATCTTCGGCACGCTGGTCTTCACCATTGTGGTGACCGGCGTCTACGGCTGGACTATCGAACGTATCGCCTACCGGCCGTTGCGCAACTCCACCCGCCTGGCGCCGCTGATTTCGGCTATCGGTATGTCGCTTATCCTGCAGAACTACGTACAAATCAGCCAGGGCCCCAATCAACAGGGGATCCCGACGCTGCTCTCCGGCGTCCTGCGTTTTGAGGTTGGCGACGGCATCGTGCAAATCACCTGGACCAAAATATTTATCCTTGTCGCCGCGCTGGTGGGCATGATCGTCCTGACCTGGATCATTCAGCATACCCGGCTCGGGCGCATCTGCCGGGCGACGCAGCAGGATCGGCGAATGGCCGCAATCCTTGGAATTAATACCGATCGGGTGATCTCGCTGGTTTTCGTCATTGGCGCGGCGATGGCCGGTCTGGCTGGCGTGCTGGTGACCATGAACTACGGCACCTTTGATTTCTATATCGGTTTTATCATCGGCATCAAAGCTTTTACTGCCGCCGTGCTGGGGGGGATCGGCTCGCTACCCGGCGCGATGCTCGGCGGTTTACTGCTGGGGGTGGCCGAAGCGCAGTTCGCCGGGCTGGTGAACTCGGATTACAAAGATGTTTTTTCCTTCGCGCTGCTGGTGGCGATCCTTATTTTCCGCCCGCAAGGGCTGTTGGGTCGCCCGATGGTTGCTAAGGTTTAAGGGGTCAAACATGGCTGAAGTGTCCCGTAAGCCAGGGCTGGATATCAGGCGCTGCCTGATCGACAGCATCCTGGCCGGATTGTGCGCGCTGATTGTATTTGGCCCGATCGTGGGCATTGTGCTTAAAGGTTACAGTTACAATCTGTCAACCCAGCGGGTGTTGATACTGGTTGGCATCGTGATGATTGGGCGACTGCTGCTCAGTCTGCTGCTGCAAAGTCGCAGCGGTCGCCAGTTTCTCGCCCGTTTTGAAGGAACGAATGATGGCGTATACGTGAGACCCGCCGGTTATCGTTCGCGGCTGCGCTGGGTGATTCCGCTGCTGGCGCTCCTCGCAATCCTGTTCCCGATCGTCGCCACGAAATATCTGCTGACGGTCGCCATTCTCGGGCTGATTTATGTCCTGCTGGGACTGGGGCTGAATATTGTAGTCGGTCTGGCGGGCCTGCTCGATCTGGGCTATGTGGCCTTTTATGCTATTGGTGCCTACGGGCTGGCGTTGGGTTATCAGTATCTGGGGCTGGGATTCTGGGCAATGCTGCCGGCAGGTGCCATTATGGCGGCGTTGGCCGGTGCGCTGCTGGGATTTCCGGTGCTGCGAATGCATGGCGATTATCTGGCGATTGTCACCCTCGGGTTTGGCGAAATTATCCGCCTGGTGCTGAATAACTGGGTCAGTTTTACCGGCGGACCGAATGGGGTTTCCGTCCCGGCGCCGACGCTGTTCGGCCTCGAGTTTGGCCGGCGGGCCAAAGACGGCGGGGTGCCCATCCACGAGTTTCTGCACATCAGCTATAACCCCAACCTCAAATTTATCTTTATCTACGCCGTGCTTTGTCTGGTGGTCCTGCTGGTGCTGTTTATTAAGCACCGGCTGACGCGAATGCCTATCGGGCGCGCGTGGGAGGCGCTGCGTGAAGATGAGATAGCCTGCAGGGCTATGGGGCTCAACCATGTGCTGGTGAAGCTCTCGGCGTTTATGCTGGGAGCCTCCACGGCAGGAATTGCCGGGGTCTTTTTTGCCACCTATCAAGGGTTTGTTAACCCGACCTCGTTTACCTTTTTTGAGTCGGCGTTGATTCTGGCCATCGTGGTGTTGGGCGGAATGGGCTCGACGCTGGGCGTGGTGCTGGCCGCGTTTGTCCTGACGGTGGCCCCGGAACTGCTCAGGGGGTTCGACGAATATCGGGTGCTGCTGTTTGGCGTATTAATGGTGCTGATGATGATCTGGCGGCCGCGTGGGCTGGTGCGTACCAGTCGTACGGGGGTAGCGGTACGGAAGGGAGTGGCGCCATGAATGACACTATTTTGCAGGTTGAGCATCTGATGATGCATTTTGGCGGCATTAAAGCGCTCAATGATGTCAATCTTGAGGTCAAAAGAGGGTCAATTACCGCGCTGATTGGCCCTAATGGCGCGGGGAAAACCACGGTATTTAACTGTCTGACCGGGTTTTATCGTGCAACCGGCGGGGCGATCAGGCTAGATGCCCGTTCGCGGATCACCGACGTGATTCAGGTTCTGGGACAGAAGCTTCATCCGACGGATTTTCTTCATCCAGCCGCGCTGGGATCGCGGCTGTATTACAAAATGTTCGGTGGGACGCATCTGGTTAACCGGGCGGGGCTGGCACGAACCTTTCAGAATATCCGGCTGTTTCGTGAGATGTCGGTAATTGAAAATCTGCTGGTGGCCCAGCACATGCAGGTAAACCGTAATTTACTCGCCGGGATCTTAAATACCCGCGGGTATCGAAATGCCGAAAACCGGGCGCTGGATCGGGCCTTTTACTGGCTGGAGGTGGTCGGGATGGCGGATTGCGCTAACCTGCTGGCGGGAACGCTCTCCTACGGGCAGCAGCGGCGGCTGGAGATTGCCCGCGCGATGTGTACCGGGCCAGAGATGATCTGTCTGGATGAGCCGGCGGCGGGGCTGAATCCCGTGGAGACTCAGGCGCTGAGCAAGATTATCCGCTTCCTGCGCCAGTATCACGGCGTGACGGTACTCTTGATTGAACACGATATGGGAATGGTGATGGAGATTTCCGATCACGTGATCGTGCTCGATCATGGCGACGTGATCGCCCGCGGCGAACCGAAGGAGATTCAGTCGAATACCAGCGTGATCGCGGCCTATCTCGGAACGGATGAAGAGGAGCTTGCCGAATGAGCCAACCGTTGCTTGAATTTCGTCAGGTTGATGTGTTCTATGGTCAAATCCAGGCGTTGAAACAGGTCTCCTTAACGGTTAATGAAGGGGAGACGGTGGCGCTAATCGGCGCCAACGGCGCCGGGAAGTCCACGCTGTTAATGTCCATTTTTGGCCAGCCACGCATCGCTGCAGGAGAAATTCGCTATCGCGGCGAGGATATCAGCCGACGATCTACCCATTTTATTGCCAGTAACGGTATTGCCCAGGCGCCGGAAGGGCGGCGAATTTTTGCCGATATGACGGTGGAGGAAAACCTGCTGATGGGGACAATTCCCGTAGGCAGCCGCTATCAGAATGAGGACAAAGCGCGAATGTATCAGCTTTTTCCGCGTCTTGAAGAGCGACGGGCGCAACGCGCCATGACGTTATCGGGGGGCGAACAGCAGATGCTGGCCATTGCCCGGGCATTGATGAGCCGGCCAAAACTGTTACTGCTGGATGAGCCCAGCCTTGGACTGGCGCCGCTGGTGGTCAAACAGATATTCCAGATCCTGCGGGAGCTGACGCAGCAGGGCATGACGCTGTTTCTGGTGGAGCAAAATGCGCATCATGCGCTGAAGTTGTCCGATCGCGCCTACGTCATGGTGAATGGTCAGATTCAATTAACCGGAACGGGCAGGGAATTGTTGAATAACCCGGAGGTGAGAAATGCCTATCTCGGCGTCACCTGATAAGTGACAGCGTCACCATTTAAACATAAAAAAGCAGCGATATCCTGTCCGCCGGCGATTTCCCGTCGGCGTTTGTTTTTCTCGCCAGGGCAAGCCACTGATTTCTGCAGGATAAAGACGATAAACGTGCTGGCCTTTGTTCCGCGGATACGGGCATACTGAATGAACTTTACCCGGTTAGCACGCTACCGACGTCACCTGAACGGACGGATCGCTGCCCGGGACGCTATGCAGGTGCGAAATTAACGCAGGAGAAATGGAATGAACTTACCGGTTGTTGCCGTTATTGGGCTCGGTGCCATGGGGCATGCTTTTGCCAGCAATTTGTTAAAAAAAGGCTTTACCGTTCATGGCTGGAACCGTTCCCCTGAGCGGGGTGAAGATTTGATGGCCAGCGGATTAATCCGTCACGCGACCCCGCAACAGGCCGCGGCGTCGGCGGAGGTGATTCTGTCGGTACTGACCGATGGTGAGGCGACTCTGAATGCGATCCGCGAAATGGCTCCGGTTTGCCAGCCAGATGCCGTTTTCTGCCAGATGGGGACGATTGGCGTGGAAGAAACACAGGAGGCCGTTGGCCTGCTGGCGTCGCTTCGTCCATCGATGGTCTATCTTGATGCTCCGGTGTCGGGAACCAAAAAACCGGCGGAAAATGCGCAAATTCTGGTGCTTGCCAGCGGGGATCGTCAGCGAGGCGCAAAGGCCGAGAGCGTCTTTGCCGCGATTGCGCGCGGCACACAATGGTTTGGTGATGCCGGCAACAGCCAGAAAATGAAGCTGGTACTGAACGCCTGGCTGATCACCATGATGGAAGGCGTGGCAGAAAGTACGCTACTGGCGGCGAAATTAGGTTTTACGCCAGAAGCGTTCTGGGGCGCGCTTGACGGTGGCCCGCTGGCGGCACCGTATGTGAAAGCCAAGCTGGAGATGATCGCGGCGAATGATTTTACTCCGCAGATGCAGCTCAGCCATGCGCTGAAAGATGCCCGGCTGGCGCTCGAAGCGGCGGAAGATACGCAGCTGCCGATTCTGGCCACCATCGCCGACTGTTGGGATGACGCCGCCGATGAGGGATATGCCGATCGAGACCTGGCATCGGTGTATGCCTGGCTGGCGGGACGGCCGACAATCGAGTAATAATGCCAAAAGAGCAGGGAGCCTACGTGAATTCTTGTGCATAATCGTACTGCGAAACATACAGAATTCACGTAGCGCACGCATTTTCCATTAAATCTTTATAAATCATAAGGTAATGCGCGAAATATTCCAGTTTTTGGGGATCGCTACGCCGACATCAGCGATATTTTCGCTGTAGTTGTGCCTGGGCGTGGAATATTACGTTTGTGTTCTGAGCACCATTGCTGCGCTGTACCTGCAGGGTTTTGTGTTATTAAGCCAGACGAGGCTGATTGTTTGACAATGCTTAACACCTTACTTTTTAAAGCGATCGTGATTTTAATTCTCGTTATGTTGTGTTGGGACTTTTTAAGAAAAAGAGTGAATACAAAAGTCGCAGAACCTGAAGACAAAATTGCCGCAGCCAACGCCAGAGAGCGCCATCAATGGCGCTATGCCAGGTGGGGATGGAATTTAATACAGCTCGCGTGCTGCCTGTATTTCATTTTTTCCGCTATTCGTTTCATTTTGAGTTAGCGACAAGCTGCCGGACCAGTGATTTGACTGGGTCACTGGCGTTCGGGACACCGGGAATTGCCTGCACTGACGGAGAAAACTGGAATGCGCCGGAGCCGGATTAACGCAGTGTCCGACAACGTGATGACTCAGTCAGGCCGTATTCAGCCAGACAGGACTGAGATAGTGCCCAATTCATCAGCTGGCAACTGAGGGTGAGCCGAATGGGTATTTATCCACATCCACAGACATTTGTGATTATGGTAGCAATCTGCGGTGGTGATGCTGAGTTGATGAAGCAGCAACAAGCAGCACGCGGTATGAAGATAATGTATCCCGAGCTGATGTATGAAAAAGGGCAGGAACTCAAGGCGGGCATCTAAAGTTTACTTATTGATATCTGGCATAGCATCAGGGCCGTATAACGTCAGGGTTCCTTAAATGCAATTTAACATAATATACATTATGCGCACCAATGATGTAGAGGCTCTATGATAATGTCTATTCCTAGCTCATTAGGAATGTCCAGGCTATAGTTCTCAGACCTGTATGTCTAGTCAACGACTCACTTTTCCTGATGAGGAGTTTTCTATGGCTATACATGACGTCGGGATGTTCACCGTGAAAGAAATCAACCGCCTAAAAATCCTTCAGGATGTCATAGAACGTAATCTGCGTCCTGGCCAGGCTGCCGAGATGCTCGGTATCACGCCACGTCATTGCAGCCGTCTGCTGAAACGTTATCGTCAGTCCGGGCCGCTTGGTATGAACAACCAGAGTCGCGGTCGCACTGGCAACCGCCTGTTGCCTGCGTCACTGACTGACCAGGCACTGAGTATCATCCGGGAACGCTACCACGATTTTGGCCCCACGCTGGCACGGGAAAAACTGGAGGAAGTTCACGGTCTGGTCCTTGGCAAGGAAACCATCCGACGTCTTATGATAAAAGCCGGACTCTGGATCCCCCGCAGACAACGCGCACCGAAAATTCATCAGCCCCGTTACCGGCGGCCCTGTACTGGCGAGCTGATACAGATTGACGGTTGTGACCATCACTGGTTTGAAAACCGGGGTCGGCCCTGTACTGCACTGGTCTATGTCGACGATGCCACCAGTCGTCTGATGCACCTGCTGTTTGTGAAATCTGAGTCCACCTTTACCTATTTTGAAGCGACCCGTGGCTATATCGAGAAATACGGTAAACCCATGATCCTTTACAGCGATAAAGCCAGTGTCTTCCGGGTCAATAATAAACATGCCACCACCGGCCCCGGTGAAACGCAGTTTGCCCGAGCGATGCGCTGCCTTAACATCACCCCTCTGTGCGCGGAAACCAGCCAGGCAAAGGGGCGCGTGGAACGTGCTCATCTGACACTTCAGGACCGGTTGGTTAAGGAGCTCAGGCTGAAGGGGATCTGTACGATAGAAGCAGCCAATGCATTTGCAGAAGAATACATGGCGGATTATAACCGGCGCTTTGCCAAAGAACCCCTGCATGATTTTAACGCACACCGGCCACTGGCATTAGACGATGACCTTGATGCGGAATTTACCTGGCGAGAGCCCCGTCGTGTATCAAAAAGTCTGACCGTACAATACGATAAAATCCTCTATCTGATTGAGGACAGCGAATACAGTCGAAGAGCCATCGGCAAATATATTGATGTCTGGCATTACCCTGATGGACATAAGGAGTTGCGACTAAATGGCGTGCTGCTGCCCTACTCCACCTATGACCGGCTTTCTGAGGTTGATCCCGTCGCAATTGTGGATAACAAGAGACTTGGCCATGTGTTGGATGTTGCCCGTCAGGTCCAGAGAAAACGGGACAATAATCGCTCACAATCGTTACCTTGTTCTGGTGATGAGCCTTCCCGCAGACGGCACGCCCCTAGTATCAACAAATCCCAGCGCTCACTGAACGAAGATGACCTGCTTGAAGCCATGATAAAACTTCAGGGGAGCTCTGAGGCCATCTTTGGAAAAAGGTGAACTTGGTGAAACCTCATACTCACTGACCAGCAGCGATGTGTGCGCTGTTTGCAGCTAATGCAATCAAATCCTGAGAAATGCAAATAACTTCAATGATATTATATACAAAGGAAAACGTCGGAAAACCGGGGTAAAGTTCGTGTGTCACAGAACCCCGAACCGCTTCGCGGTGCAAATTCAACCCACAGCGCATTTGTTACAAGGTTTGTTGATGAGGCAATAAGTGCTTTGATGCAATCAGGTCTAGATAATAGGTAAGATACTGCGATTGGTATTTTTATAACATTTTGTAGCTGCTATAACTATTGCTGCAATATGGCTTAGAGCAAAATTTTCATGATAGACAGCATTTTCTGACAAATATCGTAAATTATAGTATTCTACCCACGCATCAAATAAAACTCCATCTTTTCTATAGCCCTTTGTTTCATAAAACCCTATAACATAAAAATCTCCAGTATCTTCATGGAAGATAATATTTTGATAAAAATGAGGTATAGTTAATAATTTTAAGTGTATCGCTCCTTTATCAGATACAAATGAATGATTAATAATCATTTGCACTATTTTTGATGGAACATAGTACTCAAGTAATAAAACAGTACGATTATTATTGGCAAGTTTCTGCCCAGCTAATGCACTACTCCCTGCGGCATTAAACCCACCGCCAAGCATTTGATAGTATGTTCCATCACTAACTTCAACTATTGTGTTGAAATTACTATCTCTATATTTTTTTCTATCAATGCTATTTGGTTCTGGGGATATAGAAATGACCGAATTGATTCTATTTTTATCTAAAGCATGAGGCCACTCAGAATGTATTATTTCAATGAGATCAGTATTAATCCATAAGTCATTCCCATGGTCAAAAACACCTAAGCAATAAATATCATCATCTCTGACTAATGCAACAAGTAGAGCGCCAGTTCTATCAATAAAATCATTTTTCGACGTGGTCTTTTGTTTCTTTTTTAATTCTATTTTTTCACCTAAATGAAAATGATGAAGGCCAAAATCTAATAACACGCCATCATTTTTATTTGTATTAAAAATTAATTTACTAAGATGTGGGTTTATATCCTCTCCATTTTCCATTTTTTGGATTAGCTTACGGAAACCTCTCTCATCACTTATTGGGAAACTTATTTTTGTGGATATATGAACATGTCTTTTTTTGGGTTTTATCAGTCTTTCGTGTATATTTATGAGGTTAAAATAAGGACATTCACCTTTTTTGCTCACAATTCCGAACTTGATTTTTAACGTTTTTTTGCTGATTTGATTTCTATCATTCCAAGGGGCAAACTTGACGTTAAAAATAGCAAAGGGAAAGTTATCACTCATAAGTGCTCCTGCGATAATTTAAAGAAAAAGGCTAAGCATGATATCACCCTCATAGTTATAAAGTAACCTTGACCAATAATTAGATGGTCATTTCTAATGAGCCAGCGCCTAGACATTTCTATTGAGCCTTGACAAATGATGTGGTAGCAAAGCTGTAATGTCCTAAGCCGTAGATTCTTCACCATCGAGGGATTCCGATGCATTGTTCATGCAGCGGAGTTTTTCACTTTGGATGAAGTTAACCGACTCAAAATCATTCACGATGTTGTCGCCGGCGACTGACCACACAGATAGCCGCGCAGCGCCTTGGGTATCTTCGAGCGTCAGTGTCGCGACGTCTTCTTTCGCGTTACGCGAACACAGCTAACCGTCTCGGGGAAAAACCAGCAATAACCAGCTCCCGGCCGGTCTTGCCCGGTATGCACTCAACATAATCCGCGAACGCTATATCGACTTTGGGCCGACGCAGGCACCAAAGATGTGGTGAGCTGATTCTGAATGATGGTTGTGACCATCACTGGTTTGAGAACCTGTATGCGCTGGTCTACGTTGACGATGTGACAAGCCGGTTGATGCAACTTCGCTTTATAAAACCGGAATCGACATTCAGCCACGCGAGGCTGACTGTAAAAGCATGGTAAATCACTTACTTTTACAGCGTTCAACTGACGCTTCAGGATCGCTTTGTGAAAGAGCTTCGGCTAACGGGACTGCTCTTCCCTACTCCGCTTCTCAAAAATCGACCAATCCCGCTCTTATGGCCGCGTTTATCTCATTCTACGCCTGATATCAATTGCGCGGAGGTGGTTCTCTCCAGGCTGGACTATATGCACGAGAACTCCGTTCAGTCTGATTGTTGCGTGTTAGTCCAGTTGAGCCCAACCCGAAAAGACACGATCGCTAACCACTGGTAACTGATTTAGAAGAGAGAGCCTTGAAGTTATGCGCCTGTTAAGGCTAAACTGAAAGAATAACATGGGGTAAAGATAAGGAAATATTATGCTCAATGACATTATAAAAATAGCAATAGGGTTTGTATTTACTGGAATATTAGGCGCGACAATTTCATCAAAAATACAGAGGAAAAACTTTGTAAATCAAACAAAAATAAGCAAAACTGAAAAAGAGGTTGAAAAAATAAAAGAATTAGCAAAAAAAATAGAGATTTTGTCAGGCGCAAGAAATTATTCTGTCAGAGTATTATCATCAGCGATAAATCTCAGAGGTAAAGATAGCGAGAAACTCGATGAAATCAGAAAGGAATATAGAGAGACTGTAAAAGAATGGAATGTAAATATAACAACTATATACACTGAACTCTATAGCTATAATCTTTATAGTTACGCAATTGATTTAGAAAGAAATGTACATAACACATTTAGAAAAACTCATAAGCTAATCAACGATAGTATAAAAAATAACACTCCCGCGAGAGAGCTGGAAATTAGTGAATTAGCTGATAGAGTATTCAAGAACACAAGAAGCATATCATCAAACCTCATTAACGAAGGAGCATCAAGATGGACTAACACCATAAATGGCAATACTGAAAAACTTTGTTTGTATAATCTTGAACGTGCTAACTTATACACTTTAATAATCGCTCTTTTTCACCGCACCCCTAAATCTCTTCGCATAAAGCGCCCTGACCTTGATTGATTCAAACCATTTTTCACTTGGCTTCAATGGTTTAGGTCTTAGTAACATAGCTGCCAGACAGGCACTTTCATCATAATTTAATTCACCAACGTTTTTATTAAAAAAAGACGCTGCCTTTTCAGCCCCAATTAATCTTGAACCAAAGAATGCATTTCTCAAATAACACATTATTATTTGTTTTTTTGAGAATTTAAAATTCAAAAGAATAGCCAGAATTACCTCGTAAAACTTTCGATAAAGAGTTAAATCTTTGAATCCGGTAATCGTTCTAACTAACTGCATATCAATAGTGCTGGCGCCACCATGTTTCTTCTTACAAGCGGCTTTAAATACCTCTCTAACAAAAGAAAAAAAGTCAAACCCACAATGCCTAAAAAAACGACGATCTTCAAGGGCCATAACAAAATAGCAAAGATCATTTAACTCATAATAGTCATCATATTCATTCATATATTCAGATATCGTTAAAAGATCTCGATTCAAATCAATCAGAATATTTCTGAAACGCCTGTAATGCCTTTGATTATATGGATACCCGGACATAAAAACCCCAGTAAAAAGCAAGATTAAGATAATCTACCTCATATAATTACCATAAAAAGCAAATAAAATCATCAACACTTAACTCAATAATCTAGTCACATGACTACTAAAGTTCAGGATCTCTATCTGGCCAAAGAGACCGTACGTAAGCTTATGACCCGGACGATTTATGGATCTCCAGTAACTGCACCTACTGCATGTGCATCATCCACGCCCTCGGTGCTGCATGTATCAGAGATCTCATTGGATATTAAATCTCCGATGTAGCATCTCGCACCTATGTTTCCGTGTCTCATCACTGTTATCGAATTTATCTAAAACTCCACTGTGCCGTAATGACAAATACTGACGGTATGATAATGCCAACATCCATCCCAAAATAAGATGTAAAATTATACTGGAACCCATGATAGATATAGGGAGAAAAACCGATTCCTGTCGCTTTCTTAAAATCATGGTATGAGCCATGATCGCCGCAATCACTGAAAGCATCAAAGAAAAACTCACCGACATAGCCATATATTCCCTTGAAAACCCAGCCATTATCCCACCCTACCCAATCCCTTCTTACGCCGGCAGCCAGGCATCTGTCATCAAAGCTGTTTTTCATTGTGCCGAGCACAAAACTATATTTTGAATCATCAGAGAATTTTCGCTCCACGGATATGAAGTTATTTTCAAAATTCTCAGTATACTGCCCGTGGTTATGGGTTAAATGATAAACATATGAGCCCGTATTGATTGAGTACAGGTTTATTTCATCCGCCGAACAATACCATGTAACCAAATACAAAATTCCGCACCACAACCATGTGGTATATCGTTTACGGCCATCCGGTTTATATCGCGCATTATCCATACATCCTCACCTTGACTAACGTACTGAAAATTATGACTGATTTTCTAATGAACCGCTGATTAAACAATTCTACTAAGCTTTGACAATATGCTAATTTAGCGCCAACGCTGACTCCGAAGCCGATAAGACCGCCGCCGGATGAACGCCATTTCTCTACCACCGCGCTAAATTGCTACCCGCCGACCAATTTCCACCACCTGATCGCCCGGCAAACGATAGTAATTGGTAATGTGGGTGCTGTTTCTCACCATAAACGCAAAACAGTTACGCTGCCACGCGACCATGCCATGCCCCTCGAGCGCGATGATCGTCTCGTGTCCCAGATACCAGGTGATCTCTTCTGGAACAAACGGAACCGCCAGTCCAGGGACGCTATGAAGAAGCTGCGGAATATGCGGTTGCTCCATAAAGCCATAATGCGCAACGCCCTGCAGATAACCCGGTGCCCGCTCGGTAAGCACCAGTCGCTTCCCCGCGTCCACATAAGGGATGTTCTGTACTTCAATGGTCAATGAGATGACCTGCTGTTGCAGAGCGCGGTTACGCGCGACGTGCCAGCGCATAACCGGCGGCACGCCATTCTGACTACGGGTTAAAAACACCGCAGTACCCGGTACGCGAGGAATCTTCAGCCGGTTGATTTTCTTGAAGAACTCGTCAACATCCATCACTTTCTCATTAATCGCGCGTGACGTGGCCTTCACGCCGCGGTTCCAGATAATCATAACGCCGCAAACCACGGCTGCCAGCATAAGCGGGATATAGCCGCCCTCCATGACTTTGACCAGATTGGCAATCAGAAAACTGCTGTCGATCAGCAGAAAACTGATGGCAACCAGCGTACTGGCAAGCAGATTCCAGCCCCAGATTTGCCGCATAGCCATGAACAGCAGCCCGGAGGTCATCAGCATCGTCAACGACACTGCGATCCCATAGGCTGCGGCGAGGTTCTCTGATGATTTGAATGCAATCGCGAGACCGACGGTAACGATCATCAGCAGCCAGTTAATCGTGCCGATATAGATTTGCCCGTAGCTCTCCGCGGTGGTTTGTTTGATATGCAAGCGCGGAAACCAGCCAAGCTGAATCGCCTGTCGGGTCATTGAAAACGCCCCGGTAATAATGGCCTGACTGGCAATGATAGTGGCCAGGGTGGCCAGAATAACCAGTGGAATTTGCAGGAACGGTGGGCAAAGACGGAAGAAGATATTCTGTGAAATGTCCGCACCTGAAAGAATTATCGCTGACTGGCCCGCATAGTTGAGTAATAACGCCGGAAACGCCAGGCCAAACCAGGCCATCCAGATTGGTTTTCTACCGAAATGGCCCATATCCGCATAAAGTGCTTCGGCTCCGGTGACACACAGAAACACACCGCCTAATACCAGGAAGCTGCTGAACCCATTTGAGAGTAAAAAGGAGACACCGTAGGCCGGATTCATCGCCAGCAGCACTGCCGGGTGCTGGACGATACCCGATATCCCCAGCGCAGCAATCGCCAGAAACCACAACGTCATCACCGGACCAAAGATTTTACCTATTTTGGCGGTGCCGAATGGTTGAATAGCGAATAAAGTAACCAGGATCACTATCGTGGCAGGTAATATAAAAGAGTGTGCGTCAGGAAAGATAATATTCAGCCCTTCAAGGGCTGAAAGCACGGAAATAGCGGGCGTAATTGCGCCATCTCCGTATATCAGCGCCGCACCAGTCAACGCAGAAAATGTCACCCACTTACTATCTTTACCTTTATGTACCAGCAATGACATCAGGGCCATGATTCCGCCCTCGCCATTATTATCCATACGCATGGCGAAGATGGCATATTTAACGGAAGTAACCAGAATAAGTGTCCAAATGATAAGTGATAATAAACCCAGAATGACATCGGGAGTGGGACTATCGCCGGATAACAGCAGTATCGTTTTTAGCGTATACAGTGGGCTGGTGCCAATATCACCAAAAACCACTCCCAGCGCTCCCCCTGCCAGCATGAGCTTTCCTGATGTCCTGTGGCTTGCTGAGTTATTATTAGCCATAATTCCCCGTCCATCTGGCCGTTTTATTGAATATTCAGGTTCTGATGTTGGGCGAGCTGCAGCGTTAATTTCTCAATGCGCTCAGCCATTTGCCGCGTCAGGTCCGTTAATTCGGTATTTTGCTGCAATAAAATCATCAACTGTTCTGATTGCCGCTGTGCGAGCCCCTGCCTTTGGCTTATATCTTCCGCCAGCTCTTCACGGTGCTGTGCATCGGCTAACGCGTGCGCCCCGTCACGCTCAGCCTGTCGGGTTTGTGCCAGCAGGATCAGCGGCGCCGCGTAGGCCGCCTGTAAACTGAAGGCCAGATTAAGCAAAATAAAGGGATAAGGGTCAAACCGGGTCCATCCGATAATATTGATAAGGATCCAGACAACGACAATGACCGTTTGTGCCACCAAAAACGTTGGTGTACCAAAAAAACGTGCGAATGCTTCAGCTTTCAGGGCAAACCATTCATCACCAAACGTATGCGAGTAGCGGGATAAGGGTCGATGAAAGCGGAAAATATCCTTCTTATTCATAGGACACCTATAAGAGAAGCTGCGTTCCTGAAAGAGAAAAGCGTTTGTTCTGTATTAAGAATATAGCTAAAGGTACCGGGATCGGCCTGGCCATCCTTATGAAAGGACGTCGGTATTTTCAGGAAAACAGCGCGCCGTCAGGCGATCGGGATGGAACACGCTCTGGGCAAGCGGCGCCTCATTGGCCCTAAGACCAGATCGGATGGAAGTACGTGGCGGCGACAACAACGGTTCGGGACCCGCTTTGCAGATGATACAGCGGGTTCAGAACAGGGAGCACAGGGCTGCAGCGAGTACATCCCGTGAATTCCCTGCCCTTCACCAAGGGTGAGCGGGAAGTCTTACTTCCCGAACAGCAGCCGGGTATATTTTGTCGAAATCGCACCGCTGTGTTTACCATCCGCGCCATAATATCGGTCTTCACGGCACAGCTTTTCCTTAATATCGCAGAACGTGCCGCCGGCAAAGGTAAACGAAGTCGGGTCAAACTGCCCCTGTGAACTCAGTCGTTTCGACGCTTCTTTGCCCAGATATTTCGCAGTCATGGCCTGAGAAACACCGTCTGTCGCCGTGGCGCAGATATACTTATCGCACAGGACGTGTGCTTCCGGCGAGTGAAGGGAAACAGGTTGTTTCGCCCAGACGGGAATGGCTGCCGTCGCCAGCAGCAATGACAATAGGCATGGTTTCATGTTGATATGCACTGAATAATCCCGTTAAATATTTTATGTGTGTTTCGGATAATGCGCATTGCTCACGCTAAGCAATGTCAGACTATTTGAATATATTGTCGCTGTCTACATCAGATAATTCTGCAAGTCGGCAAACGGGCGGCTTATCTGATATAACCCTGCTCACGCATTCTTATTACAGCTTCATCACTCAGGCAGACCATACCCGTCGTCAGTAATTCAAATCCGTGACGCTGATAAAATCCGGTTTTATCCGGCACCGAATAAATAAAAATTTTCCCGTAGGGTAACAGCACATCACATATTGTCTGCATTAACTGACGGCCATAGCCCAGCCCTTGATAACGTGGATCTACGGCCACATCGGCCAGATAGCTACACCAGGTGAGATCGCTTATCGCTCTGGCTACCGCAACCAGCTGGCCGTTGTGGAAACCAAACCAGCAGAACGTACTGTGGCGAAAGGCCTGTTCAAGCAACGATATATCGCGTTGCCCCAGCCCGGAAGCCGCGATAAGTTCTGCTATTGCCCGCCAGTCAACCGAGTTAAGCCCCTCTTTACCTTGCAGCATCATCATTGTGGCATCCTTTAAAACCGCAGATATTAGCGATCGTTTATAGCAGGGAACGGCTGAAATTTATATGTGCGCTCAATCTTCATGCGCCCGGTCAGGACAGGATGAACGCTTGTGGCGCCTATTCTGGATACAGAGTAATAAGACTCAGCTCTAAGCCGCGGAAAATCTACGTAGCATGGCGATTTAAATAAGCAGGTTCACCATATTTATCACACATCCCCCTTCTCCTGCCGCGGATACCCTATCCGGATCTCCCTTCCCTGCGCTTTTCCATGCTAACGATATTGTTCCGATTCGATAGCCTCGCGGACCTGAAGCAGCGCCGCTCGTAAATGGGTGATATTCACCGAACCAAGCGCCATCCGGATAGCCTGAGGCACCGTTTGTGAGGTACAGAATGGTTCAGCCGCTGAAACGGCAATATTTTTATCCAGCAGATCTTTGACCACCCGGTCGGCCCTGGTCTCATCCGGCAGAGGAAGCCAGGCAAAATAGGAGCCCGGATGGGCGATATAAGCAATATCCCCGAGCGCTTCTCTCAACACGGATTGCCGCTGGCGCGCGTCCCGTCGCTTCAGCATTTCAAAACGGGCGACGCTCCCATCCTGTATCCAGTTGCATACCAGGGTCGTCATAATTGATGGCGTGTTCCAGCTCGTTGCGCGGACCGCTCTCTGCAGGGCTCCTCGGTAAGCGTCAGGACAGATAACCACGCCGACTCTCAGTCCGGTGGCCACATTTTTGGAAAATCCGTTGATGTAGAGAGTACGTTCCGGGGCAAAAACAGCGACCGGCGGAGGAGGACGATGAGCCAGATAGGCATACGCGGCATCTTCAATGATCACAAGGTCATGAGTGCGGGCAATGTCGGCCAATATTTTACGTTGTCGTTGGCTCAGCACCCAGCCCAGCGGGTTATGTAACGTGGGCATGGTATACACGGCGCGCACATCTCGTTTCTGGCAAAGTTGCTTCAAGGCGGCAAAGTCCGGACCATCGGACAGCGAAGGTATGGCGATAAGTTCGAGATGGTAGAGCGCGGCCAGGGCTTTAAAGCCGGGATAGGTCAGCGCGTCAACGGCCACCACATCGCCTGGTCTGAGCAGGCCCATCACCGCGACAGCCAGTCCATGCTGGGCGCCGTTGACGATAATCACATTCTCCGCTGATGGCTGAAAGCGGTGCCCGGCAAGATGTCCGGCGATGATCTCGCGTTCGCTAAGCCGGCCGGCATGAGGCTGATAGCGTAAATGTGATTCAATATCACCGGCGGCGGCCACCCGTCGCAGAGCATCACGTAGCGCATCGCCCTGCCCAGGTAATGTCGGATAGTTAAAGTTCAAATCAAGGACATCGCTGGCCACCGCGTGCTGATCGACGCCGTGACCAGGCGGCAGCGCAATCTCTCTGACGAACGTTCCCCGCCCGGTCTCACCGCTGACCAGCCCCATCGCTTCCAGCTCTGCATAGACCCGCGTCGCCGTTGCCAGAGAAATATGCTCCTTTGCCGAAAGATCCCGATGAGTCGGCAAACGCGTCCCCGACGCGATGTCACCGCGGCGAATCGACGCCGCAAACCGATCGACGATGGCTTTATAGCGGGCTTTCATCCAATGTATCCATGACAATAATTTGATTGTATCAGATGCGTGAGATTACCATCGGCTCACCAGATGCTCAAGATAATGAGTGTTCCCGCAACGTGAGGTCATAGTGGTAAATTCTACAGCATATAAAACGGCACCGGGTTCAGCTTCCGGCTGGCTAAATGGTTTGCTCGGCGTTGTGATATTCAGCGGGTCTTTACCCGCCACGCGGGTCGCCGTGGTCGATATAGACCCGTTTTTCCTGACCTTCCTGCGGGCAACGATTGCCGGGGCGTTGGCGATGATACTCATTTTTGGCTACCGGGAAAAACGCCCGCGTGCGGACCAACTTTTACCGCTGCTTGTGGTATCGCTCGGCGTGGTCGTCGGTTTTCCTTTACTGACCGCAATGGCGCTGCAGCACGTGACGTCGGCGCATTCCATCGTCTTTTTAGGGCTGCTGCCGCTGGCCACGGCGATTTTCGGTGTGATTCGAGGCGGCGAACGACCAACACCCATTTTCTGGCTCTTCTCTGGGATGGGGAGTCTGCTGGTCATGGGATTTGCGTTATCCCAGAACGCCGCCGTTTCGCTGACCGGGGATCTGCTGATGCTGGCCGCGGTGATGGTCTGCGGTCTGGGGTACGCTGAAGGGGCAAAACTGACTCGCGTGCTGGGCGGCTGGCAGGTTATCAGCTGGGCGCTGATTATTTCCCTGCCCTTTATGCTGATAGCATCCATTCTGACCCTGCCGGCCTCTTTTAGCCAGATCTCTGCTTCCGCCTGGCTGGCGCTGGGTTATGTTTCACTCTTCAGCATGCTGATCGGCTTTATATTCTGGTACAAAGGGCTGGCGGCCGGTGGGATTGCCGCCGTCGGCCAGCTACAGCTGTTACAGCCATTCCTTGGGCTGACGCTATCGGCTACGCTCCTGCATGAAGTTGTCAGCCCGCGGATGATCCTGATCACCCTGGGCGTGATCTTATGCGTGATCGGCTCACGAAAATTTGCCAGGTAACCTGCGGCCGGGATGATAAATAATCGCCGGTGGCCAGTCGGAAACCAATCGGCAAAGAGAAATCACCAGGCTTCTGGTTCCCGCAGCATATGGACAATATTGCAGGGGTTCATGATCCATCCCCCCTTAAACCCTTCCGGCAAGGGCTCAACCGCATCGCAGCGCACGACGCCGTGCTGTTCGATATGCTTTTCCGCGGCGTGAAAATCGGGGGTGAACAGCTCCAGCCAGACTTCCGCCTGACTGAGGCCCGGCGCTTCATCGATCCACAGTCGGTTTGAGCCAAGGATGAAGCCGGTGGCAGGCGCTTTGTCCGTAATCTCCGGAAGCCTGAGCGTTTGTCGGTAGAAATCCAGCGTCTGTTGATACTGGTGCGGGGGAACCTTCATCGCAATATCAATTCCCCCCTTAATTTCAGTATTCATAAAGCTGACCTCGTTTCGCGGGATGAACATCGCCCGATTCTGCGCGCTTGTTGCCAGCGCCGGGAAAGTGGAATGAGTATAGCTTACCGACGGCGCCGGACTTTCCGCGCTACTCGCCTTTCACCACTCGCCGACGATGGCAATCCTGCGGCGCCAGCGTTTTACCTTCAGCAGAACGCACCTCCAGCGGCATAACCACCTGGTTCGATGCCTTATCCAGCAGTACCGAATGCACCTCTCCGCGTTCAAACATATAGCGCTCACCCCACTGCCGCATGGCCACCACGATAGGAAATGCGGCGCGACCGCGCTCGGTCAGCACGTACTCTTTATAAGCGCTCCCGTCTGAGGCCGGGCAGATCTCGAACACGCCCAGATTAACCAACTGTTTCAGGCGTGAGGCGAGAATGTTTTTTGCCAGGCCGAGATTCTTTTGGAATTCACTGAAGCGTCGGACATCGTCAAAGGCCTCACGAATAATCATCATGCACCAGCGTTCGCCGATTGCCTCCAGAGTCCTGGCGACAGGACATTCACCGTCGGTGAGTGATTGCTGCTTCGCCATACGGGCTCTCCTTCTTTCACTGGGCGAATTGTTCAGTCGCCAGAATAAACGCAAACAAAACTAGTTGCAAAAAAAAACTTCTACGTCTAATTATGAGTAATCTGGTTTTAAAAAGAAACCGCAATTGATACGGAAAAACACCATGAAGACGAAGCCAGGCCTGAAAGAAGAGACGGCGTTAACGTACTGCGTAGCAGAGTCGAACCGGGAAGAACAGCGGTTAACACCCTGGCTCACCTGCCTGTTTTCACTGACGGCGGCGCTGGCCGTCGCCAATGTCTATTTTGCCCAGCCTTTGCTTGAATCAATGGCAACAAGCCTCAGCGTACAGTCCGCGACGGTCGGGTTGGTGGTGACCCTGACGCAGATCGGCTATGCGGTCGGTCTGCTGTTTATTGTGCCGCTCGGCGATCTTGTGAATCGCAAATATCTGGTTATTACCCAGCTGTTGCTACTGGCGACCGCGCTGGCGGTCGCCGGGCTGTCACAACGCTGGTTTATGTTCCTCGGCGCCATGGCGCTTGTCGGGATGATGGCGGTCGTTGTGCAGATCGTGGTGGCCTGTACCGCCGCGCTGGCCGCCCCTGCCGGGCGCGGTAAAGCGGTAGGGATGGTCACCAGCGGCGTGGTGCTGGGGATTCTCCTCGCCCGCTTAACTTCAGGGGTGATTGCCGATTTTGCCGGATGGCGCGCGGTATATCTCAGCGCAGCCAGCCTGATGCTGTTGCTGGCCGCGGTGCTTGCTCAGGCGATGCCGGCCGTCAGAAAAACGCCCATGGCTGGAAGCTATCTGGCGCTGATGACATCGGTTTTCCACCTGCTGATGACGGAACCGACGCTACGGGTCAGAGGCGTCTTTGCTCTGTTGATTTTCGCCGCCTTCAGCGTTTTGTGGACCGCCCTGGTCTTACCGCTCAGCGCTCAGGGACTTTCCCATACGCAGATCGGCTTATTTGGCCTGGCGGGCATCGCTGGCGCCCTGGCGGCGTCAAAGGCCGGGCACTGGGCCGATCGCGGGGCAGCGCAGCGCGTCACCGGCGTCTCTTTGGCATTACTGCTCTTTGCCTGGGCCCCGATCGCCAGGGCCGAAACCTCCCTGCCGCTGCTGGTCATCGGGGTCATCATTCTCGATTTCGCCGTACAGGCGGTTCATGTCACTAACCAGAGTCTGATATTTGCCGCACGGCCCGACGCACAAAGTCGCCTGGTCGGGGCATATATGTGCTTTTACTCTGTCGGCAGCGCCCTGGGGGCCGTGGTGGCGACACAATGTTATGCGCACTGGGGCTGGAATGCGGTCTGTCTGGCCGGTGCGGGCATCAGCGCGGCGGCGCTGTTTTTCTGGCTGGGGTTACAGAAAAGATCGCCTGTCCGCTAGGTGTGCGACAGGGTGGCCAGGGCGAGATAGGCGGCGACGGTGCGACCCGGTTCGGTTGCACGGCCGATAATCACCAGATTCGCCGCCACTTCCGGTGCGTTAAGGTTACGATAGACCAGGCCCGGGATGTTAACCTGCTGCAGCGGCGCCGGAATTAGCGCCAGCCCGAGGCCCGCCGCGGCAATCGCCAGCACGCTCAGAGTACTGCCAGAACGATGGGCAACATGGAACTGGCTGCCCAGCATTTGCCCCAGCACAAGGTAAAGCTGTTCATGATTATCGTGAGTATCATGCAGAACCAGAGGTTCTCCGGCGAGCATCTCCACCGTCAAACAGGCGTGAGCGGCCAGCGGATGATCGTCCGCCAGCGCGACCATCATCTTCCAGCGCCCCGCCTGATATACCGTGATGCCGGGTGAATGGGTGGTACTATTATCGGGTGTGTAGCCAACATCTATCTGCCCGGCAAGAATCGCCGCCACCTGCTGCTGCGGGCCGATCTCCTCAATCGTCACCTCCGCATCCGGGTAGCGTTTTCTGAACTGACGCAGATCGCTCATCATTTTACCGCTGAAGATTGCATTGCCGGCAAATCCGACCCTTACACGCCCCGTTTCGCCGCGAAGAGAGCGCGCCACGGCCAGACGGGTATGCTCGACCTGGTCTAACGTCCGCTGGGCCTCTGCTTGCAGCAGTTTCCCGGCATCGGTGAGCTCAACGCGGCGGCTGGTGCGAATAAACAGCGCCCCGCCCAATTCCGCTTCCAGCGCTTTGATCTGCATGCTGAGTGCGGGTTGAACAATATTCAGCCGTTCGGCCGCGCGTCCGAAGTGCCCTTCCTCCGCCACGGCCAGAAAATAGCGCAAATGACGTAACTCCATACCCCCCCATTCATCATTTAAAATGATTATTCAGTCAGATCTATCTATTTGAGTTTAACCCTGCCGTTCCGCAAACTGAAGGCCGTCAACTAACAGGAGCTGAAGCTATGAACAATCGCCAACAAGACCGCCAACAACTCAACGATCTGGTGAATGGCTGGATGCATCGCGACCTCGGTGAATGGGCCGCGCTACGTCAGCTGTTTCATCCTGATGGCACGATCGAAATCACGTGGTTTGAAGGGCTGGCGAGCGATTTTGTCGACGGTTCCATGCGGATGGGCGCATCTGACCTACGCACCAAACACCTCATCGGCACACCCGTGATCACCTTCAATGCCAGCGGGAACAAGGCTATTCTTGAGACCAACGCCATGATCATCGCTGAAAACGTCAAACTCAATCTGGGCTGTGAATGCCATAACCGGTTCTACGATCTGGCAGAAAAAAGAGACGGCGTGTGGAAATTGTTTCACCGGCAGAGCATTTACGATATGGGTACCTTTACCTTCCCGCTCGGTCCGGTTGAAATTGACCCGTCGGTAGCGCTGGCTTACCCCCGCGAATACGCGGCTTTGGCCTATCTTCTGCAACAGAGTGGTTTTCCGCTGGGACGGATTTTTGCTACCCGCGGCAGCGAACTGGAAGCGAAGATGAAAGCCGATGCGAAAAGCTGGCTGTTGGCCTAAGCACACAATCAACAATCCAGGTTCGATTTTTAGCACAAATCCGTGATATGTATAAAAAAGTATTTTTATAACCTCATTGATTTCTCGGCTTATCACCCTTGCTGCAGCCCGCCATTCGCCTCAGGCTTAAGCGGAGGCGGGATGGCACGCAAACCAGATGACGTAAGCCCCCTACTTCAACAATGCAAAGGATCTCAAGATGATGACGCAAAGGGAACGCCTCGCCAGTGGCTACCTGTACACCGATATGGATGAGGGGATGCCGGAAGAGCGGCTTCGGGGTAAGATGCTGGCGTATGAATTTAATCATACGTCCCCCGCAGAACCCGAGAAACGCGTGGCGTTGATCCGCCAGATGATGGGCCGCGTCGGGAATAACGTCTGGATTGAACCGCCGCTGCACGTGGCCTACGGCAGTCAAATTAGTATCGGCGATAACTTCTACGCAAATTTTAATCTGGTGGTTGTCGATGATGGCAAAGTGATTATCGGTAATAATGTCATGATTGCCCCTAACGTCACCATCTCGACGACCGGACACCCGATTGACCCCGCGGTTCGCATTACCGGTCAGCAGTTTTCACAGACCGTCACCCTGGAAGACAATGTCTGGATCGGCAGCGGCGCCATCATTAACCCTGGCGTGACCATTGGCCGTAACAGCGTGATAGGCGCCGGAAGCGTGGTAACAAAAGATATTCCCGCCAACGTGGTGGCCGCCGGCGTTCCCTGCCGGGTGCTCAGACCGATCGGCGAACAGGATCGCCGGAACGCGCTGGCAGGTTTGCCGGTGATGGATGCGGAGTAAACCACTGGCAATCGTCGAGGATTGATAACAGGAGCGAAAATGTCGCTTAATACGATGAGTGATGCCCGGGAAATTCTGCAATTCTGGTTTCATCAAATTCCGCCTGAACGCTGGTTTCGATCGGACGCGGGTTTTGATGAGCAGATTCGTCACCGCTTTTCTGATGTTCATCAGGCAGCCTTGCGCGGTGAGCTGGCCGAGTGGCGGGAGAGCAGCTCCGGTCGGCTGGCGGAAATCATCGTGCTCGATCAGTTTTCGCGCAATCTGTTTCGCAACAGCCCGCTTTCATTCGCTGCCGACGGTATGGCGCTGGCCCTGGCACAGGAATTGGTCAAACAACCTGACTTTGACCAACTTCCTGTTGAAAGACGCGATTTTGCCCTGCTGCCATTTATGCATTCGGAATCGCCGATAATTCATGCTGCTGCGCTCAGGCTCTATCAACGCTACGCGAGCACACGCTCACTCAGAGCAGAAACAGAGCACAAGCGGGTGATTGACCAGTTTGGCCGCTACCCGTATCGCAATCAGGCGCTCGGCAGGAGATCCACGCCGGAAGAGCGCCGCTGGCTTAATCAACAACGATAACCCGCCCGGACGACACGCATTCACGGCGCTGGCGTTGTATGAACACTTACCCCACCGTATCCCTATCACGGCCATTCTGCGGCCTGAGTTTAACAAGCCAGATTATCGTTTTTACAGGCAACCCATCTCGCTGGCTAAAGTCCCTTTCGTTGCTTTGATATGAGCCGAGACCTTCGCAGGCAGCGAGGACCAAATAGAGAGTTTTGGGTTTGTTTTACTCTCAATCAAGTCTACGGTGACCTGGTAATCGCAAAAATTAGCTGTTTTAGGCGTTGACTGATCCATCAGAAACGCTGCGTATTGTCCTTTATCAGGACTGACGCCAATAAAAATGATCTTCCAGTAGGCACTTGGAATTTCAACCGAAGGGTCCGCCGGTAAAGTGGCGATATGTCGTTCGAAAAGTGGTCCGGTGACTGAATAAACAGCCGTAACATCACTTCTGTTGGCCAGTTCTCGTTCTTTATCTTCTAACCTAACCCAGGCTCCCTGATTGAGGTCCGCCTTTTGTGGAGTAATATTCGACAGATAATTGAGTGATGGCCAGTCTGACGCGCCTCCTAACCCAGCCAACGGTGCCTGGTGTCCGCGGTCTACCTCAAGGAGCGTATTAGCATTTTGATAAGCATCCGGGGATAATGTATCAGCAGGTGGTAATGCGGGATCCCGCTTCCAGTCTCTCGGACGGCCGCTCGCCTGACTGGATTTTGTCATTTTATATGCCACCCAATTAGCAAACTTAGTATTGCTATTATTATTCAGGGTATAACTATCGCGAACTAATGTTTGATCACTGCCACCGCTCGGGCATCCAACTTCACAATTATCTGTTGTTACAGGAAATTGAGTCGAGGGTTGATAACTGGTAGTACAAGAAAATAATAAGAACACAAACCACAAGCATAAATATCTATAGTAAATACGCATCTTAACACCTCATAGCATTACGCTTGACCACGCCAATATTAAACGAAAGCGCTGCAATTTATTGCAGCGCTTTATTTAAAAAAACGTCATTCCAGACACAGGGCTTTTACTGTGCTGCCACTTTTAGCCGGCGTTTTCATATCATTCAACCACTGTTCCATGGTGGTTTTTTCTTGTTCCGCAAACAGATCTTTAACCCGTTCCCAGCTCGCACGGGAGAGACTATATAACGCCTGTTGCAATGAGTATTCAGACTTAAAGGAGATCACGCCTTTGCTTTGGGTCGACGAAATCTCAAATGTGCTGGCATATAGCGTGAAAATCACCTGGTCGTCGCCAGTTTGCAAAATGTTTTGCGTAAAGTTTGATGATTTCTGATCCTGGTTTGCATAGCTTAGCGCTGCTTTTGCTAACGAGGTTACGGAGGATTTAATCTTAGACTGGTCGCTTTGTGTAAGACCATCAAAAGCATCGACAAATGAGTTGATGAGCTCATCTGCGTTATGACTTTGTTGTTTAATATTTTTTGTCTCTGCGCTTAGTAAACTCAGACACGGAACGTTGGCCACGTTCTGAGTAAACCTGGTGAAATAGACTTTATTCCCGGTACCATCAGGATCCAGCGCGTTATAACCTGATTGCACGCGACAGAGGTTTACAATGGTTTGCAGGCCATCAAACATTGTTTGCGGGGCTGACGATGTTGCATTAACAAGTTTACTTGCGTGAATATTACCATCAATATAATCCTGCGTCGCAGCGGCTATCGCAGGGTTCATAACAAGTATATCTTGTGAGTTAAACAAGAATATATGATCATGATTTACCGGGCTGGTAATGTAGTTAAACCAGGTCTGTGTTCTGTCTTTAATATCTTCCGAACTCATAGTTTATCTCCGAACAATATTAAACAGATGCAATCACTGTACCATAGCGAAGAGCAAAGCAAGTGATTACCTTGTGGTTGATTACCTATTAAAAGCCGATGATTTAACATCAAACTGGCAGTGTAAAAGAGAAACGAAAACGTGCATTGCTGGTTGCAATGATGATTGCGCCAGAATATCTGGCGGGCTGCAAATTTGATGTTTTACTAGCTTATATTCTGTCCGAATTTTATCCATCAAATATTCCATGCAATCTTCAAAATTATATGTCGAGGTTGCTTTAATGAGCGAAAAACAACGCGATGATTATTATGAAAATAATGTATGGAGTGGACAATAGACATTTGCACAGATGCGGATGGATATCTTAAAATATGTGTTTATTCGATCATTAAAACTGTGTAATTTTATTTTTAAGGATAATATTCTTTATTTAAACGAAACGACAGAAAACCAAATTTTCAGATGAAAAAAATGACACGTGCCGGCCACCGTCAGCTTGAGTGCGGGGAACAAAAAAATGCGCCCGCAGGCGCACCGCTAACGCTTTGCAGATCGATTCTTCCCTGACCGTTGGTGTCACCCGGACACCGGCAAAGACCCTAATCATGGCGCTCGAGCAGCAGTAACCCGCTAGCGGTAAAGCGCCATTGAGCTCAAACACCGCCCCGCCGGCTTAGCGATAGTGGTGCTTGTCTAAGCCAAATTTCTTCATTCGCAGGTAGAGCTTTTTACGCGGGATCTGCAAATACTCTGAGACATCGTTGATCCGGCCCTGATGGATGTTCAGGGCCTCAATAATGATCTGCCGTTCATAATCCTCAACCCGCTGGTCTAGTTGCATCGGTTCAACCTGATGCAGCAGCGGATTGGGGATCTCGGCCAGCGGCATCACCCCGACGGCAAACAGCCTGGCGGCATTTGCCAGTTCGCGCACATTGTTCGGCCAGTGGCGATTGACCAGCTTTTTAGCCAGCGCCGTCGGCAGTTCAGGTACCGGATGATTCAGCCGTAAGCAGGCCTGCTGTAGGTAGTGCAGAAACAGGGGCTCGATATCGTCGAGACGCTGTGCCAGCGGCGGGCAAAACTGCTGGGTCATGGCAAAACAGTAATAGAGATCGGGAACAACCAGGTTGTTGCCCACCAGGGTAATCAGCGGCTGAAGCCCCGTGGCAACCAGTCGACACGGCGGTTCATCCTGCGCTTGCTGATGGGCCAGTACCAGCTGCTGCGCCTGGCTCAGAAATTCGATATTACGCAGAACCAATGTGCCGCCCTGCGCCTGCTCACACCACGCCTGCAGCGGTGTCTCCTGGCCTTGCAGGATATCGCCGAAAATTATCGGCCGATCGCCGCGCGTGCTGAGGCGATGCAGGTAGCATGCCGCCAGCGTTCGCCCCGTTCCCCGTTCGCCATGAAAATAGACCGCGACATCCGTTTCGGCCAGCTGCTGAAGCGTTTGTCGCATCTGAATCACCCACTCGCTGCGACCAATCAGGTTGTCTTCCAGCTGCTCTTTTTGCCACTGTCGCCGCATCACCTGCGACTGACGCTGGGCCAACGCTTTATCGACCAGCTCTAGCAGCTGTCCGGGATTAACCGGTTTTTGCAGAAAATCCCAGGCGCCTTTCTTTACCGCCTCAACCGCCATCGGGACATCGCCGTGGCCGGTAATTAATATCACCGGCAAATGCGGATCGTGTTTAAGCAGTATCTTCAGTAAATCGATACCGGAACAGTGCGGCATACACACATCGCTGAGCACAATGCCGGGCCACGCCTCGCTGACCAGATCCTGTACGCTTCGCGGATCGCCGCAGGCGTAAACCCGATGCCCGGCCTGGGTGAGCAGCTGGGTATAGGCATCGAGGACATCGCTATCATCGTCAATCAGCAATATGTTGTGGTGATCGGTCAGCATGACTTATTTCCGTAGCTAAAAATTGCAAAACAACACAGGCATGACGATCCAGCGTCGACGCCAGCCGTAGATGCCCTTCCATCTGTATCATTAACGATTCGCTGATCGACAGGCCGATACCCAGCCCCAGCTGCTTGCTGGTGACAAATGGCTTGAGGAGCGACCCCGCCAACGCCAGTGGCCAGCCGCCGCCATTATCCGCGATCATCACCGTCCAGCCTTCAGCCGTGCGCTCCCACGCCACGCTAATGCAGGGCGCCGTCTGGGCGGCATCCAGCGCATTGGTGAGCACATTTACCAGCACCTGCTGGATGCGCACCTCGTCACCGAGTACCCGTGGTTCATCAGGCGGCAGGTTCAGTACGCCGCACAGCGGTTTATGGCGCAACGCCAGCAGCTCCCAGGCGGCAACGAATGCCTGGCGCAGACTGACGGCGCGGGCGGGCGTATCCGCCTCCGCACGACGAGAGAACTGCCGCAGGTTGCGGATAATGGAGTCAATTCGGCCAATCAACCGTTCCGCCCTGACCAGGGTCTGGCTGGCGCTGGCCATCTGTTCATGCTTAATGGCGGTACGGGCGCTGTAGAGATACATCGACAGGGCGTTGAGCGGCTGATTGATTTCATGCGCCAGCGTTGTCATCGTCTGCCCGACAACCGCCAGCTTGGCCGCCTGAACCAGCTCATCCTGGGTCGTACGCAGATGGATATCGATCCTCTTGCGCTCAGCGATCTCCTGTTCCAGCAGCTGGCGTTGTTGATTAAGCTGTCCCAGGGTATGGCGCAGCAGTTTCCCGATGCGCCCCAGTTCATCTTCGCCATACACCGGAATAGCGGCGTTAACATCGCCCAGTCCGATACGCACCACCGCCTGATTCAGCTGGCTAAAGCGTTTAACCAGCCGCGAGCGGATAAAATAGTGGTTGAGCAAATATGCCAGCGCCAGCGCCAGCAGCGTGGCAATCAGAATCAGACTGCCGCTGAACCACATGGTATGTTCCAGGCGCTGATTGAACGCGCGCATTTTTCCGTGGCTGTCGCTGAGCTGGGACTCCAGCTGGGCGCGAAAACGCGCCAGCGTGCTCTCTTTGGCTTGCGTCACCTGCGCCAGCGCCTTTTGCGCTTCAATGTATTCCCGAATCGCGGCCGGCATTTTGTTTTCCGCGATGCCGGTGTCGAGCAGCTCATCGATGGTTTGCCGCAGGGTGATCGTGCTGGGATAGCCTTCCAGCAGATGCATATTGTCATCGGCGGTGTTTTTAAGGTAGGTCAGGTAGCGAATATGCCCTTCCACGTTACCGTCGCCCTCCGTGCTGGACTGCACCTCGCTGAGTCTGTCGCGCAGGTCGCTAATAATCTGGTTCTCAATGCGCGCCAGGGTGTAGACCTGCTGCTGTTCTCCCTGTACCGCCCGCAGATTGGCCTGCAGACGGTGAACGGCATGGCCCTGCTTCTCCTCCATCTGATCCAACAAGGCGCCCTGCTGCCAGCTGAAGTCCTGCACCAGGGAGTTCATCTCCGAGGTGAAGTCATCATGCAGCCAGTTAATACGCGCGGTGATTTCATTGACCTTTTCCCGTGCGATAAACATGTTGTAGAGCGAGCGATCGAGCCTGGCGAGCAGCTGCCGGCTGTCGCGAAGCGTCAGCTCAATTTGCTGGCGTTCCGGCCTATCAAGGCGCTGGCTTAACCTGTCGATGTCATCCAGATGTTGCAGGATCTGGTTACGTAATTGCAGGCGCGACGTGGTATTGGCCGCCAGTAAAAACTCATTAAGCTGATCGACCAGCGTATTCAGGCTATTTTCAATCAGGAACGAGGTCTGAATCCGCGGGAAATAGTCGTTGAGCGCATAGCGAATTTGCGAGCTCTGTTCGTGCCAGGAATAGAGGCTGACACCGCTGACGACGAGGGTCAGCAGCGCGCCGGTCAGGAACGCGCCGCGCAGACTGGCGCTGATAGTCAGGTTCCTGATAAAGCCGGGCAACCTCATTTCAGGTTCTCCAGCTTGACGATCGCCTGCCGCTGTTGTTCCTGGAAAAAGAGCTGCCACTCCATCATGAGCTGTTCGGCCCGATCTTTATTATCCAGCTGTCGGAGATAATCCTCATCGCGACTCTGCTGCTCGCTGACCGGCATGGCGGTCAGCAACGCACGGACCTCCGGTAGCGGCGTCTTAAGCCGGGCTTCAGCATTGTGCAACGCCCGCCAGGCATCCTTCAGCTGCGACAGACGAAAGCTGATCGCGGTATCAAACAACTTTTGCACCAGACGCTGACGTTGCAGGATCAACTGATAATTGAGCGAGGGTTCGCTCAATAGCTGGCGCTGCCGCCGCGCGCGCGGCGTATTTCCCGGGTCGGGGATAATCGAGTATTTTCCGGTGTTGGTATCCGAGAGCGCCTGCTGGCCTTCCGGACTCAGCAAAAACTGAATAAAGCGCCGGGCATCCGCCGGGTACGGGTTATGACGAATCATCGCAACGTAGGTAGGTGATGCCGCCGAGTGCGGAAAATAGTGAAACGTCAGGTTGGGATCGTCGAGCAACAGATTGGCGTAGTTATCAATCACCGGGCCGACCGAACCTAAGCCGCTTTTGATTTTATCCGCCACGCCAAAACTGCGGCTGGAGATGGTGATCAGGTTTCCCGCCATGCTCAAAATAATTTCCCAACCGTGGTTCCAGCCCTCCTGTTGCAGCAGCGATTCCACCATCAGATGGTTAGTATCCGAACGCGAGGGGCTACTCATTAATAAGGTGCCCTGGTAGCGCGCCTGCATCAGATCGTCCCAGCTGCCGGGCAGCGGCAGATGGCGCTCGCTGAGATTACGCTGGTTAATGAGCAAACCAAAACCGGAGATGGCGACCGCGACCGCGGTACCGCGGATCGAAGCCGGAACCCGCTGCTGCGACTGGGCCGGCGCGTCCGGGTAGGCAGCCAGCCGCTGATGTTCCTGCAGGTGCTGCAGCAGCATGGGTGAGGAAGTCAGCACCAGATCGATATTCTCGCCTCCGGCGCCGTCCAGCAGTTGTTCCAGTGAGGCGCTGGTGCGATTCAGGGTACGGATGATCACCGATTGCGGCTGAGTCTGCCAGCGGCTGATGATATAGGCGGTCGCATCAGGTGAGAACGTGGTGGCAATCACCAGTTCATTCTTTTTGGCCTCAGCGCTAAAGACCATCAGCAAACTGAGAAAGAGCGCAATACCCCATCCGCGCTGTCGTTTATTTGACCACTTCGTCATGAAATACCCTTCCCGCTGAAATGGTTTTGTGATCGTTTTCATAAAACAAGAACCTGAATAAATAATATCTCGCTGAGGTTTGTGACAAAAAAGTTCATTGCCCGGCGCTTTGCTTAAAGCCGGGAAAATATCCACACTCAGCTTAATCTCGCAGAATAATAAACAGCCTAGCACCGCTATTAAAATCATACTGTTAACAAGGTCAAACTAACAAGAATGCAGGCCCTTTGCGCCGTTGCACCATATGCCTCCGGCCCGCATGAGTATTTCACAAAATGAGTGATGCCAGAAAAATATATTTGGGTCAAAAAAAGAACGCTTGGATTTATATTTGAGTCACTTTTGACTCAAATAGCCTGGATTGTATTGTCGCTTTGTTTTCACCACAATCGATAGCGTACTGACAACCGCTTAATTGAATTATCCCGATATTCACCACCGCCAATAAAATACAGGTACGGTTATGCTTTCATTATTAAAACCCAAGGTCGCCTCGGCCACGATTCCTGCACAACAGATTGCCCCCACCTATAAACGCTATCGTATGCAGGCGCTACTGAGCGTCTTTCTCGGCTATCTCGCCTACTACATCGTGCGTAACAACTTCACGTTGTCGACCCCCTACCTCAAAGAGCAGCTTGACCTGAGCGCCACTCAAATTGGCATGCTCAGCAGCTGCATGTTGATCGCCTACGGTATCAGCAAAGGCGTGATGAGCAGCCTGGCGGATAAGGCCAGCCCGAAAGTCTTTATGGCCTGCGGACTGGTGATGTGCGCGGCGGTGAACGTCGGGCTGGGCTTCAGCAGCGCGTTCTGGATTTTCGTGGCGCTGGTAGTGATCAACGGGCTGTTTCAGGGCATGGGCGTTGGCCCCTCGTTTATCACCATCGCCAACTGGTTTCCACGCCGCGAACGCGGCCGGGTCGGCGCATTCTGGAACATTTCGCATAACGTTGGCGGCGGTATTGTCGCCCCCATCGTCGGAACCGCTTTTGCGCTACTCGGTACCGAACACTGGCAGACCGCCAGCTATATCGTTCCCGCCGCGGTTGCGGTGCTGTTTGCCGTTGTGGTGTTGATTCTGGGGAAAGGCTCCCCGCGCAGCGAAGGGCTACCGGCGCTCGACGAAATGCTCCCGGAAGAGAAAGTGTTGCTCAATACCGGCAAAGTGGAAAAAGCGCCGGAAAACATGAGCGCATGGCAGATCTTTTGTACCTACGTGCTGAAAAACAAGAACGCCTGGTACGTGTCGATGGTCGACGTGTTCGTCTATATGGTGCGCTTCGGGATGATCAGCTGGCTGCCTATCTATCTTCTGTCGGTGAAGCACTTCTCGAAAGAAGAGATGAGCGTCGCCTTTCTGTTTTTCGAATGGGCGGCTATTCCGTCGACGCTGCTGGCCGGCTGGCTGTCGGATAAGTTGTTTAAAGGTCGCCGCATGCCGCTGGCGATGATCTGCATGACGCTGATCTTCTTCTGCCTGATTGGCTACTGGAAAAGTGATTCGCTGTTTATGGTCACGGTGTTTGCCGCCATCGTCGGTTGCCTGATTTACGTCCCGCAATTTCTGGCCTCGGTACAGACCATGGAGATTGTGCCGAGCTTTGCGGTCGGTTCTGCCGTCGGTCTGCGCGGTTTTATGAGCTACATCTTCGGCGCGTCGCTGGGGACCAGTCTGTTCGGCGTGATGGTAGATAAGCTGGGCTGGCACGGCGGTTTCTATCTGCTGATGGGCGGCGTGGTGTGCTGCATCCTGTTTTGCTACCTGTCACACCGCGGCGCGCTGGAGCTGGAACGTAAGCGTCAGGAGGCGGCCAGCGCGCACGAGCTGTCGCTGGCACAGGCGTAAATTCGTCAGTATGAGATAAAGAATAGCCCCGGCGGCCACAGGCTGGCGCCGGGGTGGAGACCTGAGAACCTTTAGCGAAGCGCGGCAGCGTCACTGTGTTGACGGATAAACCGTGCGCGCCAGGGTTTTAGCAGCGCAATCGCCAGCGCGGCAGTAATAAAATCAAGCCCTATCGCACAGCTGAATACCACTCCCCACCCTTGAGTATGCTGGTACAGCAGCGCCGCCAGCGGGCCGCCAAAAATCGATCCGATCCCTTGCGATATATACAACCAGCCGTAGTTAGAGCTCGCATATTCGCTGCCGAACGTGTCGGTCAACGTGGAGGGGAACAGTGAAAAGATCTCTCCCCAGCCGAAAAACACCACCCCGGACAACAGCACAAACAGCATCGGATCGTCCCGGCAGGCCAGCCACAGGGTCATCGCCACCCCTTCCAGCGCAAAGGCGATAAACATGGTGTTTTCGCGGCCATAGCGATCGGAGATAAATCCGAACAGCGGTCGCGTCAGGCCATTGGTAAAACGGTCGATAGTCAGCGCCAGCGGCAGCGCGGCCATGCCGAAAACCACCGCCTTACTGATACCGAAATCCTCAGCAAAGACGGCCATTTGCGACGTCACCATCAGTCCGGAGGTCGACATCATCGCCATCATGGCAAACATCAGCCAGAAAAGCGGTTGGCGCAGCATTTCACGCGAAGTGAATTGCCGGGTACTTTGCGCAACGCTCCGACTGGCGGGCAACGCTCCGCTATCGGGCGGCAGCTTCAGCCCCTGACTGGCCAGCAATCCCACGGCGGCAAAGAGGATGCCAAAGACCGTCATGGTCTGTTCCAGTCCGTACTGGCCCAACGAAACGGAGACAGGAAAGGTGGTCATAATCGCCCCCATGCCATACCCTGCCGCGACGGCGCCAGCGGCAAATCCACGATGGCGGGGAAACCATCGCACCATTAAACCGACGACGCCGATATAGACAATACCGGTCCCCAGCCCGCCGAGGCCGCCATAGACGAGGTACAGCGCGGCCAGGCCGCTGACCTGAGCCGAGAGAACCCAGCTCAGCCCGGCCATGACCGTGCCGATAGAGATAAGCAGCCGCGGGCCAAAGCGCTCAACCAGCCGTCCCTGAAACGGCGAGAAAAACGTCTGCAGGATAATCAGCAGCGAAAAGGTAACCTGTAGTTCCGCTAACCCGACGCCCAGCTTTTCGGTCAACGGTCTGGTCAGCAACGTCCAGACATATTGCGGACTGGATATTGCAGCCATACAGATCAGGCCAAGTGAGAGTTGCGTCCATTTGCCATATCTGGCGACAACCAAAGGTTCTCTGAGAACGGTCATAATCAGCTCCAGTAATCCGTTAGCCACAAATCAACAATGACGGCCATGACGGTTATGGGTTCTTGAAACCCCGCCCCGTCCCCTGCGCATCCCAATACTTACAGTGCTAAGCATTAACCATGCCACGTTATTTATTTGTTATTTATCAATGTCTTCTTGAAGTCATCGGCCGCCGTATGTTCAGCCTGGCGTTGCGCTGCACCGCTGAAGGGCGGTTTTTGTTCGCCTGATGTGCAGCTAAAAAGGGAGATTCGCTATAATTGTGTCGCCGCCGGGGATGTTCCGGGTTCAGGCAGGGAAAAGAGAAAGGAGTGAGATTGACTATTTCAGTTCGTCAGGCAACCCGTCATGACTGGCCAGCATTACAGCGGCTGTTTCTTTTATCGCGGTGTCATACGTTTACGTGGCTGAACGTCACCGATTTTCGCTTAACCGATCTGGAAAAGCAGACTGAAGGGGAAACGATCTGGCTGGCGCATGATCCTCAGGGAGAGCTGGCCGGTTTCATTGCCGTCTGGATGCCAGACCACTTTATTCACCATTTGCATGTCGCTCCCGCCCGTCAGGGATGCGGAGTGGGCAAAATGCTGCTGCAGGCATTACCCGGCTGGCAAGAACACGGCTATCGGCTGAAGTGCCTGACGCGCAATCACAAGGCGCTGGCGTTTTATGCCGCCAGCGGCTTTGTCACGCTTGGCGAAGGGAAAAGCGACGAGGGAACGTATCACCTGCTGGAACGCAAAGCGGCCTGGCCGCAACAGCAGGCGAAAAAAATGCGCCCGCAGGCGCATCGTTGACGCGGCGCGGATCTACTCTTCGCTGGCCGGGGATTTCACCCGTACGCCGGCAAAAACAATAATCATGGCGGTCAGCAGGAGTAAACCGCTGCCGGTAAAGACGCCGCTGGCGCCATTGAGGTCAAACACCGCCCCGCCGCCGGCCGCGCCGGCGCCAATCGCCAGCTGAATAGAGGCAACCAGCAGCCCGCCCGCGCTTTCCGCTTCATCCGGTACCGTCGTCGCCAGCCAGGTTGACCAGCCTACCGGCACCAGACCGAAAGCAAAGCCCCACATGGCGACCAGCAGTCCGTCGAGAAGCGCGATGTGGCCGAAGGTCACCATCATCAGCGCCAGCACGCTCATGGCCAGAGGAACCAGCGCCAGCGTCAAACGCAGGCTACGGCTCAGCAGATGCCCGGCAATAGAGGTCCCGATAAAGTTCGCCACCCCAAATCCCAGCAGAATCAGTGAGACCCCTTCGACGCTGGCCTGGGCGACGGTCTCCAGGAACGGCCGCAGATAGGTGAAAAAGGCAAAATGTCCGCTGAAGATTAAAATGGTGGCCAGCATCCCGCCAACCATGCCGGGACGACGCAGAACCTTAAACAGCGTAGCAAAGCTGCCGACGCTTTCCGGGCGCATTGAGGGCAGTACCCACAGTTGCCACAGCAGCGCCAGAACGCTCGGGACGGTACAGAGAATAAAGACGCTGCGCCAGCCGATCAGGCCGCCCAGATAGCTGCCCAGCGGCGCCGCTACCACGGTCGCTATCGACACGGCGGAGAAGATCACCGCCAGCGCTTTCGGCACGAACGCGGCAGGCACCAGACGCATCGCCGTGGCGGTCGACATCGACCAGAATCCGCCGATCGCTATCCCCAGCAGCAGACGTCCCAGCAGCAGAAACTCCAGCGAAGTGGCGAAAGCCACCATCAGGCTGGAGACGATCTGCAGGACAGAAAAGAACATCAGTACCCAGCGGCGGTCGATATTTTTAGTGGCGGGGGTGATCAGCAATCCGGTCGCCAGCGCCACCAGAGCCGTCGCGGTCACCGCCTGCCCCGCCATCCCTTCGCTGACCCCAAGGCTGGCTGCCATCGGTGTTAACAGGCTGGCGGGAAGAAACTCTGCAACAATCAGGCCGAAAACGCCCAATGCCAGTGCATACACGGCGCGCCATGCGGGCCTGGCGGTGGCCAGCCTCTCTTCAGTTGCAATGCAGGAACTCATAAACATCTCTCCAGAACAATTAACATTTCGTTAAGGTTAGGAGGTTCCGTCAGGACGATCTATGATAAATACTCTGTGATTATTGATAATTCGTCCGGGAATGATGTTATGACTCAGCAAGCCCTCGATCTCACCAGCGAACTACTGCGCGGCATGCGCCTTTCCGGCGTCAACTATCGGCGCATCGAAACCTCCCGTCCTTTCGGCGTCGAGTTCGGCTTTGTACCCGGTAAAGCGCAGTTTCACTTTATCAGCCGGGGACCGGTACTGCTGCGCATGGTCAGCGGTCAGCGCTTAATGTTGCAAAGCGGCGATGCGCTGTTTATTCCCAACGGCGATGGCCACGTGCTGCTCTCTGATGACCAGGCATCGGTAGTCAACGTCTCCAGACTTCCCAGCGAACCGGTTTGTGACTCGGTAAGCTGTGTCAAAAACGCGTGCGACGACGCGGAAAGCGGCAGCGCCATTATCTTCAGCGCTTGTATGGACTTTGAGCTGGGCGGCATGCAGCCTCTGGTTAAAGCGATGCCCGAAGTGATGCTGGTCAGCAGCCTTCTGACCAGCCGCCCGGAAATCCAGCCGATGCTGGCGGCCATGGAACGCGAAAGCCTCACTCGACAGGCGGGCTATGCCGGTATTCTGGCGCGACTTGCCGATGTGGTGGCGGCGCTGATTGTTCGCGGCTGGGTGGCGTGCGGTTGCGGTAACGCAAACGGCTGGGTACAGGTCCTGCGCGATCCCAAACTTGCCAGAGCTATCTACGCGATGCATCAGCAGCCTGGCGTCAACTGGAAAGTCGAAGAGCTTGCGCGCGAAGCCGGGACCTCACGTTCCGTTTTTGCGGAACGTTTCCTCGCCGCCACCGGTACCACACCCGCGCGTTACCTCACGGAACTGCGGATGCGTCTGGCCGTGCAGTATATTTCGGATGAAGGTCAGACGCTGGAAAAGGTCGCCTTCCGCCTGGGATACAGTTCGTTAGCCGCCTTCAGCCGGGCCTTTAAGCGCATCACCGGCAAAGCGCCAGGGGCGCTCCGTGGCGAGACGGTGCTGTAACGCTTCGCGCCTACGCCCTACTCTTTTTTATTCTGCCAGTTCGCCCACGGGCTTTCCGCCGACAGCGGCGTCGCGGTGGAGATTGAATCGCCGAGAGAGTCGATATAAAGGTCTTCAACCTCTTTACGCGCCCACGGCGTTCGACGTAAAAATTTGAGGCTCGATTTGATGCTCGGGTCGCTCTTAAAACAGTTGATATTGATCCGTTTTGCCAGCTCGGCCCAGCCATACTTCGCCACCAGGGCGTTCAGTAAAGCCTCAAGGGTGATGCCATGAAGAGGATCTTTAGAAGGCTGCATTGCGATGTTGAATCCTGAATACCTGATAAATGTCGCACACCATACTGGCTACACCGCCCCTGCGCAAGGCAGAAAGCAGGTTCGCGACGCCTTTATCTATTATTCGCAAAAGCACAGAACCCCGCCCGGTCATAAATTAGAAAAGAAGGTTATTGGTTGATTATTTTCCGTTGAGGCAAGCTGTGTTCACCCCACAGAATGAGGAAATCACCATGCGCTGTTGTTGTCCCCGAACCCTGAATATGAATAAACGCAACTCCCTGAATGCCGTCTTCGGAGCACACAATGAACGCAACGACTTTGCCGATTCTCGATCTTGCTCGCTACGCCGATCCTGCTGAAAAAACGGCTTTTCTGGCCGACCTTCGCCATGCGGCCCGCGAGATCGGCTTCTTTTATCTGATCAATCATGGCGTCGACGATGCCCTGCAAAAAGCTGTCCAGCAGCAATCCCGCCGCTTTTTTGCCCTGCCTGATGAGCAGAAACAGCCGGTTGCGATGATTCATTCCCCACACTTTCGCGGCTATAACCGCGCCGCATCCGAGCTGACCCGCGGACAGCCAGACTGGCGAGAACAGTTTGATATTGGCGCCGAGCGTCCGGCGCTGCGTCTGGATGACGATGCGCCGCGCTGGCAGCGTCTGCAGGGGCCTAACCTGTGGCCGGAAGCGCTACCGACGTTGAAACCCACGCTGCTCAGCTGGCAGCGCGCCATGACCGAGGTCGGCACAACCCTGTTGCGCGCCTTTGCTGAAGCGCTGGCGCTACCTGATGACGCCTTTGAGACCTTGTATGGCAATAAACCCAACGAGCATATCAAACTGATCCGCTATCCCGGTCAGCATGAGACGCAAAGCCACCAGGGCGTCGGCGCGCATAAAGACTCCGGGTTCCTCAGCTTCCTGCTTCAGGATGAGCAAAAGGGTCTGCAGGTAGAAGTTGCCCCCGGGCAATGGATCGATGCGACTCCGCTGGCCGGCAGTTTTGTCGTCAATATTGGCGAACTGCTGGAGCTGGCCACCAATGGCTACCTGCGTGCCACCGTCCATCGGGTGGTGTCTCCGCCGGTACACCAGGAGCGTCTCTCTATCGCATTTTTCCTCGGTGCGCAGCTGGATGCCACCGTTCCGGTCTTCACCCTGCCGCCGGAACTGGCGCAGGAAGCGCTCGGACCGGACAGCGATCCGCAAAACCCGCTGCTGCGCGAAGTGGGCTGGAATTACCTGAAGGGCCGCCTGCGCTCACACCCGGATGTGGCTGAACGCTACTACCAGGATGTGTATCGCGAACCGGCCGGGCAACCAATCGTTTAAAGATAACAATAAAGGAAAACACCATGAAAATTGCCGCTTTTAAACTGGCAGGGGTTGCTCTGTCTCTCTCTTTCGCCTGGACATCAGCGCAGGCCGCCGCCTTACGCGTAGCGGCTGACCCGGTTCCGCATGCGGAGATCCTTAACTACATCAAGAAAATCGATCCGAGCCTGGATTTGAAGGTGGTCGAACTGACCAGCGGCGTAAATGCCAATGAACTGCTGGCAAACGGCGACGTGGATGCAAACTATTTCCAGCACGTCCCCTATTTGAAGGATCAGGAAAAGGCGCTGGGCAAGACCTTCGCCGTCGCCGCCACGGTTCATATTGAGCCTTTGGGTATCTATTCGCGCAAGCACAAAGACTTTGCTTCACTGCCGGAAAATGCCACCGTCGCCGTGCCCAATAACACCACCAACCTGAGCCGTGCCCTGTTCCTGTTGCAAAGCCAGGGACTGATCAAACTGGCCTCCTCCTTCACCGACCCGGCCACGACGCTGGCGACGCCTAAAGATATTGTGGAAAACCCGAAGCATCTGAAGATTCTCGAAATTGAATCGCCGCAGATCCCGCGCTCTCTGGACGATGTCGATCTGGCCGTGATCAACGGTAACTATGCGCTGGAAGCCGGGCTGACGCCGGCAAAAGACGCGCTTGGCCTTGAGAGCGCCAGCCATAACCCTTACGCCAACATTCTGGTCACCAATCCCTCCCTGGCAAGCGATCCGCGCATCAAACAGCTGGCGAAAGACCTGACTTCGCCGCAGGTGGCTGAATTTATCCGTCAACGCTATAACGGCTCGGTTATCCCGGTTACCCCGAAATCATGATTGAAGCGATCGGGCTGAGTAAAACCTACGCCGGAACAGGCCGACCGGCGCTGAACAATGTGTCGCTGCAGGTCCCGAAGGGCGCGATTTACGGCATCCTCGGACGCAGCGGCGCGGGAAAAAGTACGCTGATCCGCTGTCTGAATCTGCTGGAGCGGCCCACATCGGGCCGCATTATTGTGAACGGACAGGATATTACGCAGATGGATAAAGCCGCGCTGCGCGCTTATCGCCTGCGTACCGGGATGATCTTTCAACATTTTAACCTGCTGCACGCACGTAACGTCGCCGACAATATCGCTGTGCCGTTGGAAATTGCCGGCATGACCAAAACGGCGCGTCAGACGCGAGTCGCGGAGCTGCTTGAGCTGGTCGGGCTTAGCGATAAAGCCCACGCGTTCCCTTCCCAGCTATCGGGCGGGCAAAAACAGCGCGTGGGTATTGCAAGAGCGCTGGCGTCAAGGCCGGACGTCCTGCTGTGCGACGAGGCGACCAGCGCCCTGGATCCCGAGACCACCGCCTCAGTGCTGGCATTGCTCGCAGATATTAATCAGCGTCTGAATCTGACGATTGTGCTGATCACCCATGAACTGGAGGTGGTCAAAACCCTGTGCGACCACGCCGCGCTGCTGGAAAATGGCGAAATCGTCGAAAGCGGCAGTATCGCCGAACTGCTGGTGGCGCCGTGGTCGAAGCTGCGTCAATCATTGCTGCACGATCCGCAGTCGGAACGCGATTTTCTTGCTCGTCATGGTTATCAGCGGAGGCCATTATGCACAGTCGCATGAGCTGGGATGACCTTTGGCCGCTGCTGTGGGACGGGACGCTTGAGACGGTGTATATGGTGGGGCTGGCGGCGGTATTTACCGTTCTGCTCGGCCTTCCTGTTGGCGTGGTGCTGTTTATTTCGCGTAAAAACGGGTTGCTGCCGATGCCGAAACTCAACGCGCTGCTGGGGGCAGTGATTAACTTCGGTCGCTCGCTGCCGTTTATCGTGCTGCTGATCGCCCTGATCCCGTTTACCCGGCTGATTATCGGTACGACGCTCGGGAGCACGGCGGCGGTGGTGCCGGTAACGATTGGCGCCTTCCCTTTTTTCGCCCGGCTGACGGAAAACGCGCTCGATGAAGTGGATTACGGACGTATTGAAGCCATTTTGTCGATGGGCGGCACGGTCTGGCATGTAATTTTTAAATCGCTACTGCCGGAAGCATTGCCAACCCTGCTGGCTGGCGTCACGCTGACTATCGTGATGTTGATTGGCTTCTCGTCAATGGCCGGCGTGATCGGCGGCGGCGGGCTGGGCGATTTGGCGATTCGCTATGGCTATCAGCGCTTTAATAATGAAGTGATGGTCGGCACGGTGCTGATTCTGGTGGCCCTGGTGCAGGGCGTGCAGATGGCGGGCGACAGCCTGGTCCGCCGACTGGCCCACCGTCGTTAAACATCAGCCGTCGCGGCAGGTCGCCATCACCGCCGCGACGGCTGGGTGGAAAATCCGCCCTCCCGGATCAGCGTTTGCATCAGCTCCGCTGCCGGCAACGCCCGGATCATCCCGACCCCCTGTCCTGCCCAATGTGCCCCAAATCCCCATTCGCCCTGCGCTTTCGCCGCTGCCGCCAGCGCTTTTCCCGCGTCGTAGGCTAGCGGGTAGTCCGGGGGCATAACGTCGGGATTGCGTCGGCCGGTTTCACAAAATGCATTGTCAATGCAGCGCGCCGGGCGACCGGAAATCGCCGCAGTCATCACGGTTTCTGGCGTTGGTTCACCGCTCAGCGCCTGGCGATATCCGACGTCGGTAGCCGATTCCGGGCAGAGCAGGAACGCGGTCCCCAGCTGAACCCCTTCTGCGCCCAGATGCATCATGCTGCGGATCCCGGCACCGTCCATGATCCCCCCGGCGGCAATAACCGGTATCGACACCGTCCGCTTTAGCGCCTGGACCAGCGTCAAGGTACTCATTTGCCGATCGTCGCCGCGAGGATCGAAGATCCCGCGATGACCTCCGGCCTCATACCCCTGCGCAATCACCACATCGACGCCCTGGGCGACGACCCGCTGTGCCTCGTCTACGCTGGTGGCGCTGGCCATGATCAGCACACCTTTTTCCTTCAGCCGGCGAATGAGTGTCTTATCCGCCACGCCAAAGTGGAAACTGACCACCTCTGGCGCCAGGTCAAGTAGCAGCTCGGCCATGGGCTGATTCACAAGGAAACTTTGATAGATTTCCGTCAGCGTCTCGGGCGGTTGCGCGCCGAAACGAGCGAATAGCGGACGCAACAGCGCGGTCCACCTTGCTTCCGTGTGCGGATCCCGGCGCGCCGGCGCATGGCAAAACAGATTGACATTGACGGGCTGCGTGGTCAGATGACGAGTACGCGCAATCAGCGCTTCGGCCTGGGAAACGGTCGCGGCTCCCAGCCCCAGCGAGCCGAGCCCGCCGCTGTTACTCACCGCGGCAGCCAGCTCTGGGGTTGAGATCCCGGCCATCGGCGCCTGAATGATGGGATAGGCAATATCCAGTCTCTGCGTAAAGCGGTTGCTCATGGTCACCCTGTTTGAATGTGTGATGCTGAATGCTTAACATCTCTTTTTGAGATGTTAAGATCAATATCATTTCCATATTTAGAAGAAAAATATGAACCACGCCACGTTACTGATCTTTAAAATTGTCGCGGAAGAGCAAAGCATTACCCGGGCAGCCAAAAAGCTGGGCCGTGTGCAATCAAACATCACCACGCGCATCCAGCAGCTGGAAGAAGAGCTTGATGTCGAGCTGTTCGTGCGGGGCAATAAAAAAATGGTGCTCTCCTCTGCCGGCAAGCAGTTCCTCGATTACGCGCTAAGAATACTCAGCCTTGGCGAAGAGGCGAAACAGGCGCTGCACCCGACAAACCCCGCCGGGCGCCTGCGCCTGGGGGCGATGGAAGCGACAGCCGCGAGCCGGCTTATTTACCTCCTTCCACGGTTCCGCGCCATCTGTCCGCAGGTCGAACTGACGTTGCACACCCAGCCTACGCAGCAGTTGACCGATCTGGTACAGCGTGCCGCCCTCGACTGCGCGCTGGTGAGTCTGCCGGTTACCGCCGAAGGTGAGCTTGTCCGCCCGACGGACATCGACGCGATCCCCGTTTTTGACGAGCAGCTGATGCTGGTGAGTCCAGAGGGGCCGGCTCATATCAGACTTGCCGCTTTTCCCAGGGGCTGCAGCTATCGGGCGATCGCGGAAGCGTTTTTCGCCTCCGATGCGCATATCGAGATTCAGGATGTGGGGTCATACCACGCCATGATCGCCTGCATTGCGTCCGGTGGTTATCGCGGTATCCTGCCGCAAAGCGTAATAGATATCCTGCCCCTGCCAGACAACTGCCAGATTCAGCCGCTTAAGCAGGTACAGACTCAGCTCATCTGGCGCCGGGAATCTATGTCCCCTGCGCTCAGTGAAATGCGGCAACTGCTGACGGCGGGCATCCAATTTTAAGGATGCGCGCGCGCTGACCTGACCGCAACCAGCCCTGCCGCCAGACATAGAGACGCTGCCGCCGCAAGCAATGAGGGATTAAACGATCCCGTCAGGTTATGCAGCGTCCCGGCGACAAATGGCCCGATAATCTGTCCGATACCATAAGTGGCCGTCATCGCCGCGATCATATTGAATTTTACCCGCTGATTCAGCCTTCTGGCTTCCGGGAGCGCAATGGTAACGGTGCCCATAAAGGTAAAACCGACCAGCAGCGCGCTGAGCAGGCAAGCGAGGAGCGTCTGGCTGAGAGCCGGCAGTACCACGCCCGCCGCCTGTATCAGCAGATTGGCGGTCAGCGCCCGGCGGAAGCCCAGTTTGATCACCAGTTTGTGCCAGATAAAGCATGAAGGGACCGCCGCGAGACCAAACAGCGCCCAGAGTTGCACGGGATCGATCTGCGCCAGCGAAGAGGATAAAAACAGCGGCAGGTAGGTCGCGGTAATGATGTAACCAAAGCCAGAAAAACCATATATCGCCAGCAATCGCCAGGCATCGGCGGTTTGTCCATCCGTCGCTGTTAAAGCCGGCGACTGCGGCGGCCAGGTCTGCACCTCATGGGCCGGCGTCAGCAGCAGACGCACGACCAGTAAAAAGAGGATCGTCGCGCTCGCGGCGCAGATAAGCCAGATTTGTGGGCTGGAGAGCGCCGCATGTTTCGCCAGCGAAATACCTTCGGCGGATAAAAAGATCCCCATTCCAACGCCGGAAAAGAGTACCGGCGCACCGTGATGGTGTTGCATATGCTGGAGCAGCCATAGCGAGGCGGCGATCATCGTCACCGCACTCAGCACCCCCGCCAGTCCGCGGATAAGTATGATCCCCGAGGGCGAACTCACCCACGCCAGTAGCGCCAGGCACACTAACGTGCATGCCACCGAAGCGAGAGTCAGGCGGGTGCTGTCAGCCGGTCGGGCTTTCGACAGCAGCAGCGCCCCGATCAGATAACCCGCGTAGTTGACCGACGCTGCCAGATTCCCCTGCCGCAGCGATAGAATCTGCTCATTCAGCATTACCGGGAGAATTCCGGTATAGGCAAAACGCCCGTATCCCATGCCGATAATCAGCACCACTGCACCGGCCAGCGCCAGCCACAAAGCCTGACGTTCCGGCCGCTGTTTCGTCCTGTTCACTCGCTACCTCGCCGCTGAAAATCTCAATAAGAGAATGACGTTTCTACTGTTCTCTTGGTGTCGTGGTAATAAACAGGCCGACCAGCAGAAAACGCGGAGCGCAGGCCGACCACTGCTGCCAGTGTAGAGGAGCCCGATGAAGATGCTTCGCTGAACAACGAAGTGTGGTGGTCAATGCGACGGATAAATAATGCGGGGGGCTTGCAGCCCCCGTAACGGTTAGCGGTAACTGAGCGCCAGTCTGGCCGCAAAGAGCATAAATACCCCCATTTTCGGATTTAATACGTTCCCGAGCACGCCTTTTAAAAACCAGTTGCTGGTAGAAGGCGCGGTAGACTGGCGCGTATCGAAGGCCTGACGTGGACGAAGCAGAAGCTGAAAGCCTGGCCAGCATAAGTAGGCTGCCCCACACCATTTCAGGATGTTGGTCACGAGCCGCATCGTGCTTCAGCGCACCAGGCGGTTCCACTCCTCCCGGGTGATTTCCCACAATTCTGCATCCAACATGCCCGCGGTAAACTGCTGTTTCTCTACGCGAATCAGCCGCATGCCGCTGTTCATCGATATTTTCCTCGATCCATCGTTGTCGCGGGCTTTAGGCGCGCGCAGCACCTCCCGATGGAGAGTGTTAAACCAGAAATCGGTCACACAGCGGCAGGCTTCGGTCATTAACCCCTGACGCTGCCAGGCCGGATCCAGCCAGAAGCCGCGATTGTTATCCGCCTGGTCGGAGAGCGTAATCAGGCCGATAAGCTGCTCCGGGTCGGCCTGGCGGCGAATCGTCCAGAACCAGCCGCTCCCCTTTTCGGCAGCCGGTAAGGCAATCGTGTTCACATAGCGAGACGCGCCGTCGTCCGGGAACGGCCACGGAAAACTGGCCGCCAGATGGCGCACGATTTCCCATTGCGGAAACACCGCCTGAATCTGCGGCGCGTCGTCTTTGACCAGCGGGACCAGCCGCAGCCTGTCGGTGGTTAAGAGTGGCGCTTTCACGGAGCCTCCTCGCGGAGCCATGGCGTAATCGTGACGCCCGTCAGCAGCCCTTCCGGGCTGAGCAGTCGGGTGACGGTCTGACCCCATGGTTCTTCCCGGTTGGCGATCAGCAGTCGGTATCCTTTGGCCATCAGCACGTCGGAGGCGGCCTGAATATCGCGCACTTCAAATTCAATCCACGCCTGGGGAACGGGCAGATCTGCCGGCCACTCTTCACTGCCAAAGCAGGAGAACGCCGCCTGGGCCAGCGGCCAGAGGGCAAAATGTTTCACTCCCGCCAGCGCATCCTGCTCGGTCAGCAGATAGTCATCGTTACCCGCCATCCGTTTCAACGGTAAACCTAACGTCTCGCCATAAAAGGCATGGCTCAGCGCGGTGTTTTGCGTGATGGGACCAAATCCCGCGACAAACAGCACGGCGATATCGGTGAAATCTTTTGTCATCTTCCCTCCTGACGGTGAACACAGAATAGAGCCAGTAGAAAATTTATACATTGAATACGCAGACTTGCACAGATTCGTCTTGTCCCAACGCTAATTTTGGTGGGTTTGGCTAAAACAGCGGAAAAACGCATCCTGTGCTCGTCCGAATGACCGGGTCTGCGCTATGCTGCTCACACCTTCGTTTGAAATACCATGATGTTATGACCTCTTCAGTCAGTAATACTCAGCTTAATCTGCGCATTATCTCGATCGTCGTTTTCACCTGTATCTGCTATCTCTCCATCGGCCTGCCGCTTGCCGTGTTGCCGGGATATATCCATTACCAGCTGGGATACAGTACGCTCATTGCCGGTGTTGTTATCAGCCTGCAGTACATTTCGACGCTGTTCAGTCGGCCGCACGCCGGACGCTATACGGATATCTGGGGGCCGAAAAAGGTCGTCAGTCTTGGGATCGTCTGCTGCCTGTTGAGCGGTCTGTTCACACTGGTTGCTGTGGCGCTGCAATCGGTGCCGGTGCTGGCGATTAGCGCTTTGTTGATTGGGCGTATTTTCCTCGGCGTCGGTGAAAGCTTTACCGCGACGGGAGCAACGCTGTGGGGAATTAAAACCGTGGGGGCGATCCATACTTCGCGAGTGATTTCGTGGAATGGCGTGGCCACCTATGTGGCGATGGCGGTAGGCGCGCCGCTCGGCGTGATGCTCAACAGCGTCTTTGGTATCAGCGGTTTTGCCGCGGTGGTCGTTCTGGTGGCGGTGATTGGCCTGCTCTTTGCCCGTACGCGCCAGGATGTCAGCGTCACCACCGGTATCCGGGCGCCGTTCCACGTGGTGGTGCGCAAGATCTGGCCTTATGGCCTGGGCCTGGCCCTGGGAACCGTCGGATTCGGGGTCATCGCGACCTTCATCACGCTCTACTTTTCCGCGCATCGCTGGCAAGGCGCGGCATTTACCCTCTCCCTGTTCAGCGCCGGGTTTATCTGTGTTCGCCTGGTCGCAGGCAATGTAATTACCCGCTATGGCGGCGTCCGCGTCTCTCTGGTCTGCTTCGTGGTCGAGTGTCTCGGGCTGATGATTATCTGGCTCGCGCCTTCCGCATGGATAGCCGGCCTCGGCGCACTGCTGACCGGCAGCGGTTTCTCTTTGGTTTTCCCGGCGCTGGGCGTGGAAGCGGTCAGACAGGTTGAAGAACAAAACCAGGGGACGGCGCTGGGGACCTATTCGGCCTTTCTCGATTTAGCGCTGGGTTTGACCGGTCCGCTGGCTGGCTGGGTCGCCGGCTATTATGCACTGGATACAATTTATCTGCTGGCCGCGGTAGTCGTCGTGCTGGCATTCCTGCTGGTTTTTCGTGTCCACCTGCAGCAACGCGCCGCTATGCGCCACGTATGAGCGACGGTCTCCGGTAGCCGCAGGTTACCGGAGCCGGTAAAAAACTAATCAATAATTGACTGTGATTCCGCATCCGTGCCAACATCCTTGTCACGTCTGGTTACAGGCGCACTGACGTGGCGGGTGGCATAACAGAGATCGCGTAATTAAAGATCCGGCCCGTGACGTAACCCAATCCGAATCACTGACCACGACGGTGAGTTCTTGAGCCTGGCGGGAAATACGCAAATGCATCAAAGCTTTAATCAGCGCGTTCATTTCTATTACTGCATCTTAGTCGCGCTGAAAATTCATGGAAAATCAAAAAAATCGGGTGGAATCAGAGGAAAGAACAATTTCCTGCTGAAATGGCTGCGTAAAGCTCAGGACAACAATATCTTCCATCCGGATATCACCAGCGAAATCGAATGGCTGCGCGGTAAAATTATTCAGGCCGGGTATGACACCGATCTGGAGCCGATGCTGGACTTCGTCTATGCCACGGCGAAACGCGCCGAAGCGCTCAAGGAGAGCGATTAACCGCCCGCACATTGCACATTACATATGCCGGGCTCCCCGGCATAGCCCACGTGTAAACGCTGAGGCACGTGCGGCGTACCGCTCGTGCGTGACATTGTCACAAAAAGGGTGACAATTCCTTCATCGCGAGCAAAAGACGTTTTATCTGACGGCATTGCCCTCTATGCTGGTGAACGCGTATATCTTACCCGGAGTCACCCATGGCCGACTGGAATCCTTCCCTGTATCTGAAATTTGGCGCTGAACGTACGCGCCCCGCCGCTGAATTAGTCGCCCGTATTGCACAGCATCCCGTCACATTCGCTGTCGATCTGGGCTGCGGTCCTGGTAACAGCACCGCTTTGCTGCATCATGCCTGGCCGGAAGCGACCCTTGTCGGCGTCGACAGCTCACCGGCGATGCTCGATGACGCCGCCCGGGCGCTGCCGACCTGCCGGTTCGTCGCCGCCGATATTCGCCAGTATCAACCCGAACGCCCCGCGGATCTTCTCTATGCGAACGCATCGCTCCAGTGGCTGACGGATCATGAAACCCTGTTTCCGCACCTCGTTAATCAGCTGGCGGATAACGGCTTGCTGGCGGTACAAATGCCGGATAACTGGCAGGAACCCTCCCACACGCTTATGCGTCAGGTGGCGCAGGAGATGGGATTCCCGGAGAGCGGACGTCATCCGCTGCCGGGTGCGCAGGCGTATTACGATATTCTCACCGCCTGCGGTTGCGAGGTGGATATCTGGCGAACAACATATTACCACCCGCTGGAGTCGCACCAGGCGATTATCGACTGGCTGCAATCCACGGGGCTTCGCCCCTACCTGCAACCGCTCGATGCCGGGCAGCAGGAGGGATTCCTCGAACGCTATCTGGCGCTGTTGCAGCAACACTATCCGCTACAGCGTAACGGAAAGGTCCTGCTGCTGTTCCCACGACTGTTTATCGTCGCGCAGCGCAAACCTCGCCTCTGATGACAGAGACGTCCGGCGAGATAGCCACGCAATGCGCTATCGCCGGGCGTCAGCGTCGTTTTTGTCGTTGTAATGACCGCTTTCTGGCATTACGCGTTTTTTTCTTTTCTCATTGATCGTCAACTCAAGCATAAGGTCTTCCATCCGCTGTTTATCGTCCTCGTGGCGAAAGATAAATTGACATGAAATACGATATTCAACGCGGCTGTCGCGGCCAAAACAGGGGGGGCTATAAATATTTTTTATCGCCAGATCAACGATTATTTCGCCATAGGCACCAAGATTTAATATGGCTTGCTTCAGATACAGGTTAGCGACTTTTAATTCACTGAATGCCTGATGCGCTATTAATCCGCAGCCGCCGCAGGATAGATTATCGATCGCAAAATGATAGTTTTTGCCATTACGAAAACGGCCATGGCAGAAGAAAGGATAGTCCGACGCCGTCGTCAGGCGCGGATGCGCTCTTCTCTGGGTTATTGTAATGCTATCCGGGAGATTAAATAGTGTCCCGATACTGTCCGCTACACCCTTCTTTCTCCGTGAAAAAAAATTAGCCTTTCCATTCTCGCTAAAAATAGTAAAGGATAATTTTTTACCATCAGAAATATCAAGATCGGTGGTAAAACCGGCGGCACTCACCTCTTTCAACTGAGTGGTCATCAGGTTATCTTGCGTGTGTATTTGCAGGAGACTTTTATTTTTTAACTCCTCTCTCAATAAACCCATTAAATCATATTTATTCGTACGATGTATTCTTGACATATACTTCACCTCAGCGCAAATCTTAAGTGAAGATAAAAATAAACTTAAGTCAATAAACACGATAATAAATATCAATTAATACGATTGTTATTTTGCAGTCAAATTATTTATGGTTTGCACAGATTGAACGGTTTATAGCATGCCGCTATTTACTCGCCAGAAAAGACTATAATTAGGCCAATACTGAATACGGAAAATGCTATGGATATGATTCTGGCCATGCGCGTATATGCCCGGGTTGTCGAACGAGGGAGCATCTCGCAGGCAGCCAAAGATCTGCATATGGGGCAATCTTCGGTAAGTGAAACCCTCACCCGACTGGAAAAATATCTGGCAGTACGTTTATTGATGCGCAATCCGCGCGCTATCACCTGCACGGATTATGGCATGACGTTCTACAACCACAGCAAAATTGTCCTTGCGGCGGCGGCAGAAGCCATTCGCGCCGTGACACCGACGGAAGATCGACTTGCCGGGACGTTACGTCTGTCTTCGCCCTGCTGCTTCGGCGAAACGGTGGTGCCAGAACTATTGGCACTGCTCTATGCCGCCTATCCTTTGCTAAAAATCGATCTCACCCTCAATGATGCAATTGTGGATCCGGTCACTGAGGGGGTCGACATCTCTCTGCGTCTTGGAAAATTAGCAAACGGGATTTTTATTGCCCACCCGCTTGGCCAGGTCGAAAGAAAACTTGTTGCCTCAGCTGAATACCTCCGCAACAGCGAGGCCATTACCGTTCCGGAACAGCTCCGCCATCATCCTTTTATTCGCGTAAAGGGGATTTTTGATGGTGGAGACCTGATACTGTATGACGAGGATGGCGTGGTGGTTCACACCCGTATCAATACGGTGGTGGCGACCACCCACTGGAGTTCTATTTATGGGCTGGTCAAACGCGGCATCGGCATTGGCGTTCTTCAGGCGCCGGCATGCATGAAAGAAATAAGCAATGGTGAAATGGTTGAGCTATTGCCGGGTTATCACATCCCCGCTTTTGATTTACATGCCTTGACCCCACCGCAAAAACCGATTTCACCCACAATCAATCAGGTGATATCTTTCCTGAAAACCACGGTGCCCTCTCTTCTGGCACAATATCATGCTTCAGCAATAAACATCCGGCGCGGTTGAGCGGCGCCAAAGCAGGCGCCGCAGCAGAGTTACCAGGAAAGATGGTGCACCAGCGAGAGATCCCACGCGGTGGCCAGCAGCGAAAGAAACATAATCAGGTTAATGGCGGTCTCGATGCGTTTTTCCATTTTTGATTCTCCTGAGTTGTTTTCAGCCGCCAGGCGACGCTGAACAACGGCTTTCTTTTGACCTGTTTTAACAGGTGATGCGATAACGCACGTAATCATCAGCGGGAGTAAATTCGTCATACAGTCGACGGGCCGGATTGTCGGTGCGCGTATGCCAGTAAAGGCGCGACCATCCTTGCTCTTTGGCTTCCGCCCGTAGCGCCTGCATCAATTGCCGGGCAATGCCGCGGCCGCGGAGCTGCGGATCGACGAACAGGTCTTCCAGATAGCAAATCGGGGTTTTCACCCAGGTCCCTTCATGGAGGACGCAGATTGCAAACCCCGCTACGCGATCGTCGACCACGGCCACACGCCCCAGAACCGGTGAGCCGTGGTCCAGTAACCGCTGCCAGGTGTATTCCGTGACATCGGCCGGCTGCGGGCTGCCATAAAAAGAGGTATAGCCTTGCCAAAGCTGCAGCCATTGCGACTTGTCTTGCGCACAGACCTCGCGAATATCAACAACCATCGATTATCTCTCCTGATGTCCGAACTGGACCGGTTACGCGGGCGATCGATTAACGTTTTGCAGTTACGATGTCCCATTATTTTCCTGGCCTGACATTTCTTCAAGCGGCGGGGGCACAATTTGCCCTTATTCGTCTTTATCTGTACGCGCATTTACCGCTGTCTGGCGATTGCCGTTTTCAGCGCTACAGATCTGCGCGGTTTGTTTCTGATTTGCAGCCATTGTATGTTGTAACTAAATAAAGCAAGTTAATAACCCGGCCGTGGCCGGGTCAACGTTGATCGACGATGTTTAAATCAGCACAACGGCTTCACCGCTTCTCGCATGCCGCGCAGCAGAATGGCATCAAGATCCTGCGTTACCTGTTCAACCAGGCCATTAATCTGCGTCAGATCCTGCTCCCAATGAGAGGTCACCGATAGCACCGCTTTCACCAGTTCACGGGTGCCGATCTGCGCGTCGCGATGCTGCGCCCACAGGGTCTGGAAACGCGTCATCCATTCGGCGTCATCCTGCACCGGATAAGTTGCGCCATCGCGCTCCGCGCGATAGAAGGCAATCAACGCCGCCAGCGCAAAAGTCAGACGCGCCGGTAGTTTACCTGATTTCGCCTGCCCTGCCAGCAGCTGCGGCAGAATGCGGGTGCGGAATTTGGTCATGCCGTTTAGCGCAATGGAGAGCAGCTGATGTTTGATATACGGATTGCGAAAACGCCCTGTCACCGCGCTGGCAAAAGAGTCCAGTTCAGCGCGCGGCAGATCGAGCACCGGAATAATCTCTGTATATATCGCCTTCTCGACGAATGCACAAATCTCCGGGTCATTCATCGCTTCGCCGACGGTATCCAGCCCTGCCTGGTAGGCCACCGGTACCAGGGCGGTATGTGCGCCGTTAAGAATCGCCACTTTCCGCTCTTTGTACGGCTTAATATCATCAACAATCAGGACATTAAGTGGCAATTTATCCAGCCGCATTTCAGCGGCCAGCGATTTTGGCCCCTGGATAACAAACAGATAGAAGTGTTCGGCGGTGGCGAGGAAACCGTCTTTGTACCCCAGCTGCGCTTCGATCGCCGCGGCTTCATCACGCGGGTAGCCCGTTACGATACGGTCCACCAGCGTAGAGCAGAAAGCGTTTGCCTCCTGCAGCCAGGTCGTAAATGCCGCCGGCAGCGCCCATTCATGAGCATAGCGCAGCACCAGCTCGCGCAGCGCTTCGCCGTTATAATCGATCAGTTCGCAAGGGATAATGATCCAGCCTTTATCCGCCGCGCCGGCGAAGTGGCTGTAACGCTCGTACAGCAGTCGGGTCAGTTTTGCCGGGTAGCTCACCGCCGGCGCATCTTCAAACCGATCGCCGGCGTGATAGCTGATGCCGGCTTCGGTGGTATTGGAAAACACAAAGCGCATATCCGGGTTATGAGCCAGCTGAAGGAAGGCGTCATAATCCGCGTAAACGCTGATTTCCCGGTTTACCGAACGGATCAGACGCGCATCGCTCACCGCCTCACCCCGTTCGTTCAAACCGCGGATAATGGTGGTGTACAGCCCATCCTGCGTGCTCAACGACGGGGGGAACGCGCTCTCTATGGGGCGAACAATCACCACGCCGGCGTTCAGGTCGGTATGCTCATTCAGCAGATCAAGCTGCCAGTCGACAAATGCCCGAAGAAAGTTACCTTCACCGAACTGGATGATACGTTCAGGGTACTGCGCGCCGGGAAAATCACGACGGTTTAATGTTTTCACAATAGGTTCCCTCGTAGAGTGGTCATACAACCTGAGTAATTGGTGTAATAACTTAACAGCTTTTCTAAGAGTAAAACCGTGTTTTGATCAAACCTGTCTCGGTTATTGCAGGATCTTATAGAACAGTGAGGTCGCCGTCATCGTTCCGTCCGGCATTAAGGCATAACGCGGAATTTCCCCGGCTTTTTCCCAGCCACACTGGACATAAAAGCGTTCTGCGCCGCTGCCGGTGGCCGTATCAAGGACCAGAACCGACTTGCCCTGCTCGCGGGCAAGTTGCTCCAGATAATTCATCAGCGCATTAGCCAGCCCCTGCCGCCGCGCATTTTGGTGAACCAAAAGTTTTGCCACGTCGGCGCGATGAGGCTGATTTTCCGGTTGATCGATGACCAGCTGTACCGTGCCGACAATCTGCCCGGCATGTTCGGCCACCAGCACGAGACGCTCCCCGGCCGCCGCGCTTTCGGCGATGCGCAGCCAGAACGTTCGCGCCGTTTGCAACGAAAAAGGCAGCATAAAACTGACGGAGGCACCGCCGTTAACGCAATCGGCCAGAATATCGCTCAGCGGGGAAAGGTTTTCGAGAATATCAGCACGCGAAAGCGTACGAAGGGAAAAGGATGTGGTCATTGGTCGCTCCATGAAATTGACCACATCACTATCTTTTTAACTTATATTTAACACAAGCGGAATTGTCATTGCGTTTTCTTATGGCTGATGTTCCGCCAGCGTCGGCGTACAAATCCGATTGCGCCCGGCTTCCTTCGCATTAATAAGATAATCATCGGCAGCCATCAGCAGTTGATTAAACAGCTCGGTGATCCGCCCGCCGCCGACCGGACGACACTCCAGCCCCATGCTCAGGGTCAGTTTAATCTTGTGCGGCCCCCAGACGAAGGTTTGCGCCGCCACGCCCTGGCGAATTTTCTCCGCCAGCAGCTGACCCTCCTGCGACGTCGCGCTCAACATGGCAACGGCAAACTCCTCCCCGCCAATACGCGCCACCAGCCCCTGCTCGCCCACCAGATCCCGCACCCGCTGGGCGAACTGAGTCAGCACGCAATCTCCGCACTCGTGACCCCAGCTATCGTTGACCCGCTTAAAGTCATCGATATCCAGCAACATCACGGTAAGCTGCTGCGTTTCTGATTGCGGTTGACGCTTCAGCGCCTCGCTCAGACCGGAACGCGAGTAAACCCGCGTCTGGAAATCAAAATCAGCCCGCAGCGCCAGCTGTTTCACCAGGTTATTAATCGCGTCAACACTTGAGGCCACAATCACCGGGCTGATTAACATCGCCGCAATGCCAAGGCGGGTCGAGAACAGCTGCCATGGCTGCAGATGCGCATCGGGAGAGAGATGAACTAATGCATTCGCCACCAGCAGGATCTCCCCGATTCCGGTGAGGAAAGTCAGCAGGCAGGTCAGCGGCAGCGGATAACGAATCGCACACCAGATCAGCGCAGGCAGCGGGAAAGTGATACTTTCGGCTCCCCCTACGGCGACGCCAAGGATAATGGACAGCACCAGCACCATGACCGGTAGCAGCTGACTCCAGCGGAAGCCGCTGAACGTCGAAGGGATCGTCACCGTCAGGATAAACGGCAGGATCAGCACCGCCGTCGAGAACTGTTCGCTAAACCAATCGGCCAGCAGAGAGATAAATGTCTCCCGCTCGACATCCATCGATCCAAGCGTCCCCACGGCGGCGCTCAGGAAAGCGGCCAGCAGACAGTAACAGAACAAATTCAGCACATTGATCGGGCCCGGCATGGAATCAGTCCGTCGCTTATCCCACAGCAACAGTTGCGCCAGGCTGACGATAAAGACAATATTCGAGAAATTAATCAGCAGCGAGGCAAAGCCCATTCCCCAGCGCGAGGTCAGGCCATCGTACACCATCATCGCCACAAAACAGGTGGCATAAAAATAGCTACGATTGAGCCAGACATAGCGGGCGAAGATCCCGACCATCACGGCATTCAGCGGCCAGAAAAAGGACAGTTCCTGGACCAGACGCAGCATGGCACCGAAAAAATGGAGCAACAACGTTAAAGTGAATAACACCAGCGCGTCACGCACGGGGTGTTCCTCACGAAACAGCGTGAATAACCGAATCGACAGTGAAGACATTCAGTGATTATCCGTCTAATTGTTTCAGGCAATTATTATGTTAATAATTAGTTAGCGGATTATCATAACATGAGAATATTTATCCAGCATACCCATGGCGGATAAATGCGCATTATTGACCTCCAGATGAATTCATCTGGATAACCAGCCAGCGATGGATCACCTGCACCACATAGCGCTGCTCCCGGTCTGTCAGTTCACGGCCGGCGGGAATATCATGCCACTTCGCGAGACAGCCACGACAGCAGGTGGCGGTGGCATGTTGGGCGATAAATACCGGGTGCCCGCGCATCGGCGTCTGTTTACCGTCATTCGGAATATGCGCTGGCGCCAGCCGGCGGGCAATAAAATCCGCCGCGTGCTGGTCAATGATCTCCGGCCCTTTATCGACACAGTACTGCCGCTCTTTGCGACCAAGATGGAAGCGGGAACGAAAGGTCGACCGCTGGAGACGGGCAAATAAGGAATCTATGTTGGCCATCAGAATACCGACCTTCCCAGGCGTTGGGTCAGTTTTTCCAGTACCGCGGTTCCCGCCAGCGAGTTACCGGCCGCATCCAGCTCCGGACTCCACACCGCGATAGCCATCTCCTGCGGGACAATGGCGACAATACCACCGCCTACCCCAGATTTTGCCGGCAGTCCGACGCGCCAGGCAAATTCGCCGGCGTTCTGATACATCCCGCTGGTCATCATTAAGGCATTCACCTGCCGCGACTGGATCGGGGCAATTACCGGGGTATCCAGATGCGGAGCCACCCCGCGATCGGCGAGAAACAGAAACGTCCGCGCCAGTTCGACACAGCTCATTTCCAGCGAGCAGTAGTGAAAATAGTTTTGCAGGACCGTCGCGACATCATTATGGAAGTTGCCGAACGATTTCATCAGCCATGCGATCGCGGCATTACGCGCCGAATGTTCGAACTCCGAACGCGCCACCACCGGATCATACCCGATATCCGTCACTCCGCTCAGACGACGCACGATTTCCAGCATCCTCTGTCGCGGCGCGCTCAGTCGGCTTTGCAACATATCGCAGACCACCAGCGCACCGGCATTAATAAACGGGTTGCGCGGTTTGCCCTGCTCGATTTCCAGCTGTAATAATGAATTGAACGGCTGTCCGGAAGGATCTTTCCCCACCCGCTGCCAGATCTCCTCCTCCTGATAGTGGTTCATCGCCACCACCAGGCTCAGCACTTTAGAGATGGACTGAATGGAAAAACGCTCGTGGGCATCGCCGGCAGAATAGTGTTGCCCCTCCACCGTACAAATCGCCACACCCAGCTTATTACCGCTTACGCTTGCCAGCGCCGGAATATAATCCGCCACTTTGCCACGCCCAATTAGCGGCCTGATTTCTGCCAGAATCGTCTCCAGCATTGCATTATTGATGACCGTCGCCACACCCGGCTCCTTGCCCGCCGTCAAAATTCGGGCTGCGAGTATAGCAGAGCACGACGACGATCGTCAGGTGCGACTTCCGTTAGCGACGGTCTTTCCATACGGTCTGGACGTTGCAGAACTCATGCAGGCCAAAGTGGGACAGCTCGCGACCAAAGCCGCTCTTCTTCACCCCGCCAAACGCCACGCGCGCATCGCTGGCGCTGTAACCGTTGATAAAGACGCCACCGCACTCCAGCTCGCGAGAAAAACGCCCGGCTTCATCGACGCTGGCGGTAAACACGGTCGCCGACAGGCCGAATTCGCTGTCATTTGCCAGCGTCAGCGCATGGGCGGCGTCTCGCGCCACGGTAATGGTCGCCACCGGACCAAACAGCTCCTGGCGGAATCCGGTCATCTCCGGGGTCACGTTGCCCAGTACCGTTGGCGCATAGTAGTTACCCTGCCCGGCGATTTTCTCCGCCCCAAGCAGCAGGGTCGCCCCTTCAGCCAGGGTGGCCGTTACCTGTTGATGCAGCTCATCACGCAGATCGAATCGCGCCATTGGCCCGAGGTAATTGGCCTCATCACGCGGATCGCCCATCTTCAGCGCTTCAACCGCGGCAACAAACTTTTTGCTGAAGGCTTCGGCAATCCCGGCCTCAACGATAAAGCGCTTCGCGGCGGCACAAACCTGCCCGGTATTTTGATAGCGGCCAATCACCGCGGCTTTTACCGCTTCATCGAGATCGGCATCATTCAGGACGATAAACGGATCGGAACCGCCCAGTTCAAGAACGCATTTCTTTAATGCCGCGCCGGCCTGGGCGCCAATCGCTTTCCCGGCGCGTACGCTGCCGGTTACCGTCACCGCGGCAATACGCGAATCGTTGATCATCCGGGAGACACCGTCATTGGTCGCGTTAACCCAGCCAAATACGCCGGCCGGCAGCCCTGCCTGATTAACGATCTCGCCAATCAGCGCCGCGCTCCCCATCACGTTCGGCGCATGTTTCAACAGATAGCTATTCCCCGCCAGCAGAATCGGTACCGCACCGCGCAGAACCTGCCACAGCGGGAAGTTCCACGGCATAATGGCGAGAATCGCGCCCAGCGGACGATACTCAATCACCGCATTGTTATTTTCCACCTGAGTGGCTTCGGTCGCCAGCATGGCCGGGCCGTGTTCCGCATACCAGTCGCAGAGATTGGCGGATTTAGTCACCTCACCACGAGCCTGGGCAATCGGTTTACCCATCTCCAGGCTGATCATTTGCGCCATCTCTTCGGCGCGGGCGCGCAGCGCGTTACCGACTTTACGCAGGGCGTCAGCGCGCTGTTCGAGACTGACGTGACGCCACTGACGATAACCTTGCTCAGCAAGCGCAATCGCCGAATCCACCTCTTGTTCGCTCGCCCAGGGCAGAGACGACACCCTTTCTCCCGTGGCCGGGTTGACGGAAACCGCGTGAGTTGCAGATAAATTCATCGTTATGCTCTCTCTGTTGATGACGAATGTTGATTGCGAATTGACCTCATTCTGGCTTACCCTGCTTTTCATTGAAAATGAATAATATTAAGCAACCTATTCACAAAAGAAGAACACTATGGACCTGACCCAGCTTGAGATGTTTAACGCCGTCGCCAGCACCGGCAGCATTACCCAGGCCGCGCAGAAGGTGCACCGCGTCCCGTCAAATCTGACGACCCGAATTCGCCAGCTGGAGGCCGACCTCGGCGTCGAGCTGTTTATTCGTGAGAATCAGCGCCTGCGCCTTTCGCCGGCGGGACACAGCTTTTTGCGCTACAGCCAGCAGATCCTCGCGCTGGTCGATGAAGCCCGAATGGTGGTCGCCGGAGATGAGCCGCAGGGGCTGTTTTCGCTGGGTTCCCTGGAGAGTACCGCCGCGGTTCGCATTCCCTCGACGCTGGCGCTTTATAACCAGCGCTACCCGAAAATCCATCTCGCGCTTTCTACCGGCCCTTCCGGAACGATGATTGATGGCGTACTGGAGGGCACCTTAAGCGCCGCATTTGTCGACGGGCCGCTGGTCCATCCCGGCCTTGAGGGGTTACCGGTCTTTCCGGAAGAGATGATGATTGTGGCGCCCTTCGGCCATCCGCCGATTACCCGCGCCAGCGAGGTGAACGGCAGCAGCGTCTACGCGTTTCGCGCTAACTGTTCCTATCGCCGCCATTTTGAGAGCTGGTTCCACGCCGACCGGGCAACGCCGGGGCGGATCCATGAAATGGAGTCCTATCACGGGATGCTGGCCTGCGTCATTGCCGGCGCCGGGCTGGCGCTGATCCCGCGTAGTATGCTGGAGAGTATGCCCGGCCATCATCAGGTGTCGGCCTGGCCGCTGGCCGAAGAGTGGCGCTGGCTGACAACCTGGCTGGTCTGGCGGCGCGGAGCGAAAACCCGTCAGCTGGAGGCGTTTATAGCGCAGCTGAACGAAGATCGGCAACGAGCAGTTTCTCCATAAACAGGCTCAGCGGGTCCGGTTGATAGGGGGCGAAGGCGCTGCGGGTCTGATAACCCCAGCGGGTATACAACCTGACCGCCGCCTGCTGATGAACTCCCGTCTCCAGCCGCACGGTATGGCAGTCCCGGCGCAGCGCTTCCGTTTCCAGCGCCTCCAGCAGCCGTTCGCCAAGCTTTTGCCCACGATGATCCGGGTCGATAAACACCCGCTTCATCTCCCCAATCCCATCGCGGCCGAGCACAATCGCCCCGCAGCCGACCGCCTGTTGGTGGGCATCGCGGATCAGCAGCACAATCACCGACTCCACCGCCAGCTGGCTCAAATCCACGAGGTGGTTGCTCTCGGCCGGATAGAGGGATTCCTGATAGGCATCGAGGCGAGCAATCAGCGCCGCCAGATGCGGATCGGTTATGGCTGTCGGGGCGATGGTATACATAGGCGAGCTCCTTTTTTCGCCTACTGTAGCGCAGCGTATACCCCCTTTCTCATAGTTTTAACTTATACAACCCGCCGCCACTTGCGCTAAGCAATTGAACCGCAGTAATTTTATGCCATGACGCTTGATATCGGGAATGGGCCATGAATACCAAAGCACGCAAGGTGATGATTATCGGTGCCGGCAATGTCGGCACCTCAGCGGCTTACGCATTGTTAAACCAGACTATCTGCGAGGAGCTGATCCTTGTGGACCTCGATAGGGCCAGAGCACAGGCACATGCTCAGGATCTTAGCGATGCAGCCGCCTATATGCCGGGGATGATGACCATTTCAACCCGGGAGGTCAGCGACTGTGCCGATGTCGATATCGCGGTGATTACCGTTTCCGGCGGATCGCTGAAACAAGGCCAGACCCGCCTTGACGAGCTGAACGCCACCGCCAAAATCGTTAACAGCATCGTTCCACAGATGATGGACAACGGCTTCAACGGCCTCTTTCTGGTGGCCACCAACCCCTGCGATATTATTACCTGGCAGGTATGGAAGCTGTCCGGACTCCCGCGTAGCCAGGTGATAGGCACCGGCGTCTGGCTGGATACCACCCGCTTGCGGCGGGTGCTCGCCCAGGCACTCGATATTGGCGCCCAGAGCATCGATGCTTTTATTCTCGGCGAACATGGCGATACGCAGTTTCCGGTCTGGTCGCATTCGTCGGTTTACGGTTCCCCGATTGCCGATGTTTACCTGAAACATACCGGCCAGCAGCTGGATCGCCAGCAGATCGCGGAGAAGGTTCGCACCCTTGGCTTTGAAATTTACGCCGGGAAAGGCTGCACCGAGTACGGCGTCGCCGGCACCATCGCCGAGATCTGTCGCAATATTTTCACCGGCAGCCACCGTGCACTGGCTATTTCGTGCATTCTTGACGGCGAATACGGTATGTATGATGTCGCGGTTGGCGTACCGGCGGTACTGACGCAGAGCGGCGTCCAGCAGATTATTGAACTGCAACTGGCCGACGATGAAGCGGCGCAATTCCGCCGCTCTGTTGAGGTGATTAAAGCCAATATCGCCCGTCTCGGCTAGACTCGCTTCTCTACCGTTGATGCCCGCTTTACGCGGGCATCCAGTTCTCACGGGTTTAGATTCAGCGCAGCAAAATTCTCCCCTGCAGCCAGGTCACCGCCTGGCCGGCCATCAGCACGCGATCGCCCTTCAGCTCACAGCGAATATCGCCGCCGCGCGCCGATATCTGACGGGCCAGCATTTTACTTTTCCCCAGTTTCGCGCTCCAGAACGGGATCAGCATGGTATGCGCCGAACCGGTGACCGGATCCTCCCATACCGCTTCTCCCGGGGAGAAAAAGCGGCTGACAAAGTCATACTCGCCATCGCCGGGGGCGGTAATCGTCACCTTATGTTCTCCGGGCGTCATTGCCGCGATATTCGGGCGCACGGCGGCAACCTCTTCGCGGCTGGCCAGCTCGATAAGCCATGCCCGGCCACGGTGGGCGCTTACGTACCGCTCAAGGCCTAATCCGGCGAGCAGGGCTGCAGGCGGGGTGCTCTCTTGCGTGGCACTCGCCGGGAAATCCAGGGTCAGCCAGCCCCCTTCCCGGCTCACGGTCAGACGACCGGAGGCGGTCGCAAAATGAATCGCCGCGTGCGGAAAGTCGAGGTGATGAAAAATAACGTGTGCGCTGGCGAGAGTGGCGTGCCCACACAGATTCACTTCATTGCGGGTCGTGAACCAACGCAGAGAAAACGCCTCTCCCTCGCGCACCACGAAGGCGGTTTCAGACTGATTATGCTCCTGCGCCATTTTGAGCAAAATATCATCCGCCAGCCACGCGTCCAGCAGGCACACCGCCGCCGGGTTACCGGCAAAAGGCCGTTCACTGAACGCTGAAACCAGATACATGGGGATCTCTTTCACGGTATCTCCTTAGCGTAGCGTAATGGTGCCGGTCATGTACGTTGTCGCCTGCCCGCCAATCAGCACCCGATCGCCCAGCCACTGACAGCGCAGATCGCCCCCGCGGGCGGAGACCTGCCGCGCCTGCAGCGTCGTTTTGGCCAGTTTTTCCCCCCAGTAGGGAATCAGCATACTGTGCGCCGAGCCGGTCACCGGGTCTTCAACAACGCCCTCGCCCGGGCAGAAAAAGCGGCTGACGAAATCATATTCATCATCGGCGGCGCTGACGCAGATCATTTTGCCCGTCCGCTCAAGCAATGACATATTCGGCCGCACGGCTTCCACCTGCTGGCGGTTTTCGAGGATCACCAGATAATCCCGCCCTTCGCGAATCTCTACGGCCTTATCCAGCCCAAGTCCGGCCAGCAGCTCCGGCGGCGGGGCGATAACCGGGGTGGTTTGCCACGCCGGGAAGTCTAACGTCAGCCAGTCGCCGTTACGCGTCACCCTCAGTTCCCCCACAAAACGGGTACTGAACACCACCGTGGTGGAAGGATGGTCGAGATATTCAAAGATAATGTGCGCCGAGGCCAGCGTGGCGTGACCGCAGAGGTTAATCTCATGCAGCGTGGTGAACCAGCGCAGCTCATAACCCTCATCGGTACGCACAAAAAAGGCGGTCTCGGACTGGTTGTGCTGCTGCGCCATACTCAGCAGCGTGTCGTCGGGTAACCATTCGGTGAGTGGGCACACCGCGGCGGCATTACCGCCAAAATTGCGATCGCTGAAGGCATCTACCAGGTAAAAATCAATTTCCTGCATCATACAACGCTTCCTGTTTTTACTTTTCTTCAACATGACATAAAAGCGGGTCATGTACACGATCTATATAAAAATGAATCCGTTAGCTTATAAATGCCGTCTGATGCCATAGTGAGATCCAGATCACAAAACGATTGTATTTTCACCAGCAATCGTTTTAAGATCGAGACCTCTTCTTCCTCTTTAGTAACCAGCTCAGAACCTATGATTACAAACACGGTTTCACGCAGGGTCGCGTGGCTTCGGGTAGTCACGCTTGCGATCGCCGCTTTCATTTTTAACACCACCGAGTTCGCTCCGGTCGGTCTGCTGTCCGACATTGCCGACAGCTTCGGCATGGAGACCGCTCAGGTGGGTATGATGCTGACCATCTATGCGTGGGTGGTCGCGTTAATGTCGCTGCCGTTTATGCTGCTGACCAGCCAGATGGAGCGCCGCCGCCTGCTGATCGGCCTGTTCATTCTGTTTATTGCCAGCCATGTGCTGTCGTTCTTTGCCTGGAGCTTCAACGTTCTGGTGATCAGCCGCATCGGGATCGCCTTTGCCCACGCGGTCTTCTGGTCGATAACCTCTGCATTAGCAATACGTCTGGCGCCGCCGGGCAAACGTGCGCAGGCGCTGAGTCTGATTGCAACCGGCACCGCGCTGGCGATGGTATTCGGCATTCCTATCGGCCGCATCATCGGGCAGTATTTTGGCTGGCGGACCACCTTCCTGGCGATCGGTCTGGGGGCGCTGGTGACGCTGGTGTGCCTGTTTAAGCTGCTGCCTAAACTGCCCAGCGAGCATTCCGGTTCGTTGAAAAGCCTGCCGGTGCTGTTCCGTCGCCCGGCGCTGCTGAGCATCTATCTGCTGACCGTCATCGTGGTGACCGCACATTACACCGCCTACAGCTATATTGAACCATTTGTACAAACGGTAGCCGGTATGAGCGGTAATTTTGCCACCGTGCTGCTGCTGATCCTCGGCGGCGCAGGGATCATCGGCAGCGTGCTGTTTGGTAAACTGGGCAACCAGCATGCTTCCGGGCTGATTAGCATCGCCATTGGCCTGCTGCTGGTCAGCCTGCTGCTGCTGCTGCCGGCATCGCAAAACGCTCACCACCTGATGGTGTTAAGCATCTTCTGGGGCATCGCGATCATGATTATTGGTCTGGGGATGCAGGTGAAGGTTCTGGCGCTGGCGCCGGATGCCACCGATGTGGCGATGTCGCTGTTTTCAGGGATCTTTAATATTGGTATCGGCGCGGGCGCGCTGGTCGGCAGCCAGGTCAGTACGCATCTTTCGATGGACGCGATCGGCTACGTCGGGGCGATTCCGGCGCTGGTGGCGCTGGTGTGGTCAATCATGATATTCCGCCGCTGGCCGGTGTCGCTGGACGATCATCAGCCTCACCACTCCTGAACGGGTTGACGAAAAAAAAGCCTGCCGGTTGTTCTATCGGCAGGCTTTTTTATTCGCGGGTCGTCAGTGAAGCGACGGCGACGTTATCAGGCGTGGTAGGTGGTAATAATTTCCAGCACGCCGTTGATAATAAACTGTACGCCCATGCACACCAGCAGGAAGCCCATCAGGCGCGAAATCGCTTCGATTCCCCCTTTCCCCACCAGACGCATGATTGCCCCAGAGCTGCGCAGGCAGCCCCAGAGAATAATCCCGACCAGGGCAAAGATAATCGGCGGCGCCACCAGCACCACCCAGTTCGGAAAATCGACGCCATGCTTCACCGTCGATGCCGTACTGATCAGCATGGCGATGGTCCCCGGCCCGGCGGTGCTTGGCATGGCCAGCGGCACAAACGCGATATTGGCCGTCGGTTCATCCACCAGCTCTTCGGATTTGATCTTCGCTTCCATCGAGTCATGCGATTTCTGCTGCGGGAAAAGCATCCGAAAACCGATGAAGGCCACAATCAACCCGCCGGCAATGCGCAGGCCGGGAATAGAGATGCCGAAGGTGCTCATCACCACCTGACCGGCATACCAGGCAACCATCAGGATAATGAATACGTACACCGAGGCCATCAGCGATTGTTTGTTGCGCTCCTCGTTGTTCATATTGCCAGCCAGCCCGAGGAACAACGCAACGGTCGTCAGCGGGTTCGCCAGCGGTAAAATCACCACCAGCCCCAGACCTATCGCCTGAAAGAGTTCAATCATAATGAATTAAGGCCCCGTTAATTTTTCACTATTAAAAAGTTTTTCCGCGCCAGTATAACTTTGCTCGTCAATATCATTCCAGCGCTTATCACCCGGCCAGTGCAGCGCCCCACCGCCGCTTCAGCCAGGGCCAGAAGTCTGCTTTAGCAAATCGTGTCATCGTCTAATCCCTCAGGTTGACATATTATTGCCTGGGCAATAATATCAGCAGCAATTAATTACTTGCCTGGGCAACCATTGTGAAAAACACCAGCGATCTGTTTAACGAAATGATCCCCCTCGGTCGCTTGATCCAAATGGTTAACCAGAAAAAAGATCGCCTGCTCAACGAATATCTCTCGCCGATGGATATTACTTCCACCCAGTTTCGGGTGCTTTGTTCCATTCGTTGCGAAGTATGTATTACCCCCGTTGAGCTGAAAACCGTGCTGTCGGTCGACCCAGGCGCAATGACGCGCATGCTCGACCGTCTGGTCTGTAAAGGCTGGATTGAACGGTTACCCAACCCCAATGACAAACGCGGCGTACTGGTGCAGCTAACACCAGACGGTGCAGCCCTTTGTGAGCAGTGTCATCAGGTTGTGGGTCAGAAATTGCACCAGGAATTAACAAAAAATCTGTCGGCGGATGAAGTAGTCAATCTTGAGCATTTACTCAAAAAAGTCCTGCCGTAATAAGAAGAGGTAAGATGATGTCCAGACGCAATAATGACGCCATCACTATCCATAGTATTTTGTCGTGGATTGAAGATAACCTGGAATCGCCCCTGTCGCTGGAAAAAGTGTCCGAGCGTTCTGGTTACTCCAAATGGCACCTGCAAAGAATGTTTAAAAAAGAGACCGGTCACTCCTTAGGCCAGTACATCCGCAGTCGCAAGCTGACGGAAATCGCGCAAAAACTCAAGCAGAGCAATGAGCCGATTTTGTACCTGGCAGAACGTTACGGTTTCGAATCGCAACAAACGCTGACGAGAACCTTTAAAAACTACTTCGACGTTCCGCCGCACAAATATCGCATGACCAATATGCCGGGTGAATCCCGCTATCTGATGCCACTAAACAACTGCTGTTAATCGCCTGCAACAAGACGTATTGAGGAAATCATGAAACTATTCGCTACCGCGGCCATGGTCCTGGTCGGCCTGGTCTCCAGCCAGAGCTATGCGGAGCAAACGACTACGCCGGTTCGCCACAATCACCGCGACGCGATGATTATGCCTTCCGAACATAACGACTCTCCATTTGATTTCAATCATATGGCTGCCGGTAGCGACAAATCGGATGAGCTGGGCGTACCGTATTACAATTAACTGCACTACCCGAGCATTTCGCCCCGTTTACGGGGCTTTTTTTTTGCGCCTCTGACAACAACGGATCGCGCCCCCTGACTGTCCCCAGGTGGCCGTTTACTGCGCTCCCTCAACTCAATTTGTCCCCCAATATCATATAATTCCTTATCCCTGTTCATCGTAGTTACGCTCGCAAAACGATAAGACCGCCGATGTACATTTCAACCCGGTTTAAAATTGTTCTTCACCTGTGTGGGTTTCTGGTTTTGCTCTACAGCCTGACCATGATCCCGCCGATGCTGATTGCGCTGTTCGCCAAAGAGCGCAGCGTTTTTGCCTTTTTTTCGACCTTTGTTCTCGCCTTCTCTGGCGGTTTGCTCTGCTGGCGGGCGACGCATCAGTCGAAGGTTAATCTCGAAACCCGCGATGGTTTTCTGATTATCGTGCTGTTCTGGCTGCTGTTTTCCGCCATCAGCGCCTTGCCGCTGTGGTTAAATGACGAACTACGCCTGTCGATAGCCGACGCCCTGTTTGAGGGCGTCTCGGGGATTACCACTACCGGGGCGTCAGTATTTCATGACGTCTCTTCGCTACCCGTGTCGATCCTCTATTACCGCGCCCAGCTCAATTTTGTGGGCGGCTTAGGGGTTATCGTGCTCGCTGTGGCGGTGTTGCCGCTGCTGGGCATCGGGGGAATGAAGCTTTATCAGTCCGAGATGCCCGGTCCGTTTAAAGAGGAGCGTCTGACGCCGAGGCTGGCGGATACTGCCAGAAGTCTGTGGCTCACCTATATGCTGTTGGGGGGCGCCTGTACTCTTGCTTTTTTCCTTGCCGGGATGTCGTTTTTTGATGCCCTTTGTCACGGGCTATCGACGGTGTCGCTGGGAGGGTTCTCCACGCATACGGAAAGCATCGGTTACTACCAGAGCGATGCCATAGAACTGGTGGCCGGGGCCTTTTCTCTGCTCTCGGCCCTTAACTTCACCCTCTATTTTGTGGCTATCGCGCGTCGTAGTCTGAAACCGTTTCGCCGCAGCACCGAGATGCATTTCTTTTTCCTGGTGGTGGCGCTGGTGGTGGCGGTGGTCACTTTCGAAGTGTGGCGTGCGGGGATGTACAGCCTGCCCAAATCGTTGGTCCACGCCTTTTTTCTCACCAGTTCTATGATCACCGATAACGGTCTGGCAACGGCGGATTATGCCTCCTGGCCGCCGGAAATTATCGTGCTGTTGCTGTCAGCGAGCTTTTTCGGCGGCTGTGTCGGGTCGACCTGCGGGGGAATTAAGGCGCTGCGTTTTCTGATCCTCTTCAAGCAGAGCCGCCACGAGGTACATCAATTAGCCCATCCCCGGGCAATCATGAGTATCCGCGTCGGAAACGCAATCATCACCGATCGCGTGCTGCGTTCGGTGTGGAGTTTCTTCTTTCTGTATATCCTCACGACCTGCCTATTTGTCTGGCTGCTGAATCTACAGGGCTACGATCTGCTGACATCGTTTGCATCGGTTGCCGCCTGCATTAATAACATGGGCCTCGGTTTTGGGGCGACCGCCGATGGTTTCGCTGGCCTGAATGATGTCTCGAAATACCTGATGTGTATGGCGATGCTGCTGGGGCGACTGGAGATCTATCCGCTACTGATTCTGCTTTCGCGTACATTCTGGCGTAGTTAGCGGAGACGGCTTCCGGCTATTCACCAGACAGTTGATCGCGCTCCGGCGCTGAGAAGAATACATAACGCCTGCAGTGCAGGCGTTAATGGTTAGTTCACCGTGGCCGGATGCGCCAGACGACCCTCGTCCTCACCCTGCTGCTCTTTCTCGTGCCTGCGCTCCGCCAGTAGTCGGCAGATCTCCGCATGCTTCTCCTCGGTAAAGGTAAAGCGCGACATAAACACCAGCCGGATCAGCGAGCCTATGGCCGGGAGCAGGCAGATACCAAAGAACAGCCCCGACAGCACACCGTCACTCTGGGTGGGCGCCTGCGGCACATAGCCGATCATCGTCAGAAACACGCCGATTAACCCGCCGCCGACCGCAACCGACATCTTGCCGGTAAAGGTTTGTCCGGAGAAGGTGATCGCCGCGCAACGCTTGTGGGTGTGGTACTCCGCATATTCGATGGTGTCGGCAATCATCGACGAGGTGAGGATATTGGTCATCATCACGAACAGCGTACTCAGGCCAAGCAGGGTAAACAGCATGGCCGCGTGCTGATATCCGACAAACCACATCACCACGCGTACCGCGACATCCAGCCCGCAGAGGATCATAAACAGCTTCCGCTTCTGCATCCTGCGCGTCAGCATCGGGGCGACAAGGCACACCACCGCCGCCATAATCCCCATCACGCCGATCGCCATCTGCAGGCTGCCGTCCCCCATATTGTTGATAAAGAAGTAGATATAGAGGCCGCCGGCCACGTTGTGAAACACGCAGAAAAAGAACGACAGCAGAACGATAAACAGCGGCTTGTTCTGGCGCAGGTTATGGAAGGTGTCACGTATCGTCACCTTTTCCGGACTCGGCGGCACGCGCTCCTTAATCTGCATAAAGCCGTTGAGCATCAGCGGCAGGCCTACCAGCATCATGACCAGCGCCGCCATAAAGTAGCCTTTGTCGTTGCTGTAGTGCGCGAAAAACGCCGCCAGTTTCGGGAAGAAGATATTGGCGCAGGCGATCCCGGCGTTGACCCCCAGCATGGCCGCCGTCACCGCGCGGGTGCGCTGCCCGGAGTCATTGGTCATCACCGACGACATCGACCAGAACGGAATATCAGAGATGGCGTACAGCGTCCCCCACAAAATGTACGTCACCCCGGCGTAGAGAATTTTAGTGGTCATGTCCGCTTCGATTTTATAGAACGACAGCAGCGTGACGCCGGTAATCAGTACCGGGGCAATCAGCAAAAAGTGGCGAAACTTGCCGAACCGGGTGTTAATAGTATCCATTATGCTGGCAAATAGCGGATCGTGAACCGCGTCCCACGCGCGGGCAATCAGGAAGATGGTACTCGCCGCCAGTGCCGAGATCCCCAGCACGTCGGTGTAGAAATAGTTAATAAACGAACCCACTAAACCAAAGCTAAAACACTGACCTAAACCATAACCAAAATAAGACCACAACTCGCGAGACGGTATTTTCATTGTCATTGCCATAGTGCGTACCTGGTTGCCCGGCGGCAGGCCGCCGGGTGGATATTATTAGCCCTGAGCCTGCGGGGCAATCTGACGGAGCTTCTTCATTAAGGCCATTTCACTGCGCGAAAACGGGATACCGTTCTCCTCAAACACATCGTGGAACCAGAGACGGCAGTAGTCCGTGGACTCTTTCATCACTACCGGCCACGGCAGCCACGTCTGCGTTTTGCCGCGCACTAGTCCCCACTGATACGGAGCGATCTTCGCCGCGTACATCAGCGGGAGTTGCTCTTCGATGGTGCTGCCCACGTGGCGGGCCAGCCATTCGGTGCAGAAGATTGGTCGCCCAAGCGCCTGCAGCTGCTGGATAATCGCGGTCATACGCCCGGTGTTGGTGTAGGCGTGGAAACTCACCACGTCTGATAACGCCAGCGCGGTCTGATCCAGCGGATGCTGATAAAACGTCTCGCCCTCCTCCTCCGCCGGCAGACGCCAGGCGCAGACGGTAAGCGGCTGAGTCGGATCCTCTTCACGCGCCCAGCGGAACGCCAGTTTCATCAGCTCATGCGCGCAGGTCTCCAGCTTCGCGTCATACTGCACCTCTTGCGTACCGGTTGCGAAAATGCCGCGGTTGCCCGGCTCGTTATACAGATCCCACAGCAGCACGCGGCTGTCGTCGCGGAACTGGCGGACAACGTCGCGAATATAGCGCTCAATATGCGGCCAGCAGTCGGGATCGCAGACCTTGTCGCGTCCCGGGCTCGCGGCCGCCTGGCTGTTGTGCTTACCCGGCACCGGCGGTTTTTGCGGCCCCAGATAGGGCTCATCACCGGAGAAACCGCAGTCGTCCATCAGAGTCAGCATGGTGCTGAATCCGCGACTGTCGGCGAGGGTCAGAAACTTGTCGATACGCGCTATCAGGCCGTCGCGATCGTCTTCCCAGACAATAAACGGCAGGTTGATACGCAGGGTGTTGTAGCCCGCCTCCGCCGCCCAGCCTAGTTCGCGATCGATGGTCTCGGCATCGAAAGTCTCTTGCTGCCAGATATCGGTCCAGTTCACTGCCGTTGACGGCAGGTAGTTGAACCCGCACAGCCACCCCTTCTGCTGATACCACGCCTGCGCCTGCGCTTTACTCCACTGCTCTTTCATTACGCGTCCTCTTGCTGATAATATTTAGCTAATAAATATTAGTTGCAGGATAAATGCGCAAATCACCACGCGAAGAAAAGCGACAGCCTTCACAAAGTTCACGCTTCGGTGAATGAGAAACGTGATCGACAGCGCGTAAGCGAGCAGTTAGGGTATGATGCGGTGACGCGAGAGGGAGAGGACGAATGAAGCGAAAGACTAAAGTCACGATGAATGATATTGCGCGAACGGCGGGCGTGTCTCAGGCGACGGTATCGCTGGTGCTCAACCAGTCGCGCAACATCAAGCTCAGCGACGACACCCGCCAGCGGGTCATCAGCGTGGCGACCGAACTCGGCTACGACCGCCTGCCCGCCATTCATGCGCCGCGCAACCAGGAAGAAATCGCCCTGCTGGTGAGCTCCCTGCAAAGCTTTGATCCGTTTATCGACGCCATCAGCCAGGCACGGGAAGCCGCGTGGCGCAACGAAGCGCTGCTGACCGTTTACGACTATGGCGATGACGTGGAGCTGGCGCTGAACATTATCCGCCAGCTGGAGAAGCGCAACTGCGTGGGGATTATTCTCGCCTCCCCCGTGACCACCCTTGTCGACATGACTGCTTTTCAGGACTGCAGCCGCATTCCGCTGGTGCTGCTCAACCAGCGCGACCCCGGCTCGCCGCTGCTGCCGTCGTTTATTCCGGACGACTACGCCAACGCCTTCCAGGTAACAAAACACCTTATCGCCTGCGGCGCAAAGCGTATCGCCCACATCACCGGGGAGAGCTGGATGGAAGCCTCCCGCCAGCGTCTGGCCGGCTACCAGGCCGCGCTGCAGCAGGCCGGTTTAGCGTGTGACGACAGCCTGGTGCGCCAGACCAACTGGCAGTTCAGCGAGTCTTTTACCGCCACCACCTCTCTGCTGGCGCTGGATGAACGCCCGGACGCCATCTTCTGCGCCAGCGACTGGCTGGCGATCGGTTGCTATCAGGCGCTGGCGGTAAACGGCATTGGCATCCCCCAGGATATGCTGCTGGCGGGCTATGATGACCAGAAAATCTCCGAGCAGCTCACCCCGCCGCTGACCAGTATCCAGCTGCCATACAGCGAGCTGGGACGCCTGGCGGTGGAGTACCTGTGCAACCAGGAAGATGCCGCCACGCACGTGATGCTGGCGGGCAGGCTCAAGGTGCGGACATCGAGCCTCGTCTGAGGTGAGGACCCTTCTGGCACAAGGCTCGCCGCCGGCGTGGCGCGTAACTTACGGCTATTGACTATCCGAGCGCGCAGAACCGCATCGATCGGCAACGATGTCCTGAAGATCTGTGCGCGAGGCGGCTACGCTTTTCACGCGACCATGATAGACCGCCGAATTAACGTGTCCGGTATCGCCAGCGCCATTAACGCCGGCGAGATGTCTCGCCCAGGCTGGAAGGCGAACGGTCGCTTGCATCGTCCCCCAGGGAGTGGGGAAATGGTTGCGATGATCTGTCTGTTCGACCGAAAGCGTATTTCGTAACCTTATCTGCCCTGCATTGCTAAACACCCGCGGCTACCACTCATCAGCAGGTTTTAAACTTATTCATGGCTAATAATCAAGCGGTCCCACAAAAATCCGTAACGTGCGTAACGATAAGACCGATAATTGCACTTCCCTGTTTTTTTTTAAATATCAGATGCTCAGAAAATATCGGGTGTTTTTTAATTCCTCATGTAATTATATTCGCTGCAAGGAGATGCAATGCGCTATACCCATTTTTTAATGGTTCCTGAAATCGGCGCGAGCCGCCTCAACCAGACGCTGAAAAAAGACGCACAGACCATGCCTTTTTATGTCGCTTTCGATAACAGAGGAAACCGACAGCATTATGGCTATATCTCTTGTCAACAGGCAAAAGTCAGGGGAATATTTAGTCAGTAAGTTTGATTAAAAACCATTCCTCCTCATGCTATCTTGATTAAGAAGAGGAATATTAATTTATTAAAAAATCAGTACCCTGCAGCTTTATTGGCGGCTTTTATACGCTTATTCATGGCGTCTTTTTCTTGTTTGTCATGGGCCTGCATTATCCCGCCCGCAGCATCCACCCAATCATTTGCGGTACATCCTGATAATCCCACGCTCAGCATAAACGCAAAAACATACTTCATATTCGCCCCATCCCCTGATTATTGTAGAAATAACGTCCATGTAATACACAAAGTATTCGACGCTGACGTCGTTACTTTAACAAGAAAAAGGCATTATGAACAAGACGAGAATTTCCAATCCGCTACGCTATAACGGCCAGAAATGAATTCTGACGTTATTCATTTAATATACAGAAGAGAAAATAGAACTTAACACACTTCATTTTAAAGGGTGAACTTGTCTGTTGTTTAGCGTGGCGTCGCCTGGATGCGGGATGTTGCCAGAAGGCCGCGTCGGGGCATTGGACATCCCCCCGTTCCCCCTGCGATGGTTGACAGAAGAAAGCAAGAAGCCCTTTGCTTTCTCTCTCTTCTCAGACGGATTTAATCAGTTGGTCGGCAGCAGCTAAAAAATGAATGGCCCGAATGACAAGAGCACTTAGATTTCAAGTGCAGCACGGATTATGGTTTCCATTTTCTCCGGCGTGACGAACGGTGCAAAACGCCTGAGCGGTTTACCGTCGCGTCCAATCAGAAATTTAGTGAAGTTCCACTTGATCCGCCCGCCCAGTACGCCGGGCAGTTCATCTTTCAGGAAACGAAACACCGGGTGCGCTGCGGCCCCGTTCACCTCTACTTTCTCGAACATCGGGAAGCTCACACCGTAGTTGATGTGACAAGTCCGGGCGATTTCGTCGGCACCGCCGGGCTCCTGCTTACCGAACTGATTGCAGGGGAAACCAAGCACCACCAGCCCCTGGGCGGCGTACTTTTTGTACAGCGCTTCAAGACCGGCGTATTGCGGCGTGAAGCCACAGTGGCTGGCAGTATTCACCACCAGAACCAATTTGCCGGCGTAGTCGGCCATAGAGATGCGCTGGCCACGCAGACTGTTGGCCGTCAGTTCATAAAAGGCGGTCATGTCGGAATCCTCAGAGCAGAACCCGTTCGACACCGACATGACTACGCAGCGCGTTGCTGCACGGGAATATCGCGTGGAGAGCGGCAAGTTGTTCCTGCTGATGATAACCCGGTAGGTCCTGAATCGCGACGTCAAGTTTTAGTAAGAATGATGCCGGCGGTGGTGGCCTGAATCCGAACGCGGATCCCGGCATCGTTCCTTGGCTGCCTGTTCACACAATTAAATCGTGCGAACAGGACCAGAAGGACACCCAACAGGCGACCGGTGCCCCGTTCCCCATTGATGAACTCTGCATGATGTTAATCGTGTCCGTTTTTGCTACGAAACCCACCATAGAGCTACCATCGGACGACGATGAGCGAAAAGCTGACCTTGAGTCATCCTTTCCCAGGCCGGCGTTTTATGTTTTCCTTGGCTTAAGCAACGGAACAAGGAAAACACCGTGAAAATCTACTGGACCCTAAAAAGTATTACCGAACTAAAAGACTTATCTTTTCGGGAGCGCGGAAGACGGTGGCGGAATGCCTATAAATCGGCCTTCCGGCACTGGCAGACCTGGGGCGGCCTCGTCCTCTGCGGGGCCTTCAGCGGCGCGGGAGCGCACTTTGGCGGCCTGGCCGGCACCGTAATATTTGCTGGGCTGGGTGGCTTTATTTACGGCCAGATCGTGACACACGTTGTCCTGAAACATTATCGGCACCGACTGCAGGACGAAGCCAACTGATCTTTCAGGCCTGAAAAGCGTCCAGGCTCATCAGGCTGTAAGTGACTAGATCTTTTTTTCGCAGCTAACCTTAAGATTCAATCATTTCTAATGATTGAATCTTAAGGTGCTCCCTCCTGCTCACCCTGGCCAAAACCCGCACTACGTTTCCCCGCGATACAGTAAAGGCCCTGCATTTAAGATACCACCCAAAACAGTAATGATAACTATTTGCATCAGTGTGCTATGTTGTATGCGCTTAAAACAAGAGCGGGTTCTCATGGCGGAAGATAAGACTCATCGCGTGGGAAAATCCTGTGGCTGCGCTGAGATGCAGCATCAATACAATTTATGGAGAGAAGATGAGAAGAATTTCAGTCTGGTCAGTGCTGTTGGCTTCAGCTTTTGCGATGTCAACCGCCATAGCGGCATACGCCGATAGCCAATGGACAGCCGCCACCACGACCTTTCCTGGTAGCATCCGTGCCGGGTCACGGGAAGTTCCCGTCAAGCCCGGAGATAAAACGGTTATAGCCATTAAGAGCCTGCAGGCGGGCACGACCGTCACCATTCTCAATGGTGCTGAAGTCCTGACACCGAAACCACTGACCGCCGACGAGAAGGGAAACCTCACTATTCCGTTGACCGTTCCGGCCGATGCCGCAACAGGCCTTCATCCACTCACTGTTATTACGCAAAACCCGGCGAGCGTTTCGCAGGTCATGTTGAAATTGTCCCAGATTGTCCCGCCAAAAAACACGGAGGCTTTCAGGCTGCAAACAACGTCCGTCGGTGAGCGGGCTTACCAGGCGGCAGTGTCGGCTGACGGAAAGCTGTTCGTGACCTCTGCACGCGGCCCGAAGGATGGTAGCCGCCTACTGAGACTGAATGCCAGAACCCTGGCTGTCGAAGCGGAGGCAACACTGCCTGAAGACAAAAAGGGTGAGCAGATTGGTGTCTTCGGCGTCGGTGTTGATAATGCCCATAATCAGGTCTGGACGACGAACACCCTTGCCGAGACGGTGACCGTCTATGACGCAAAAACGCTTGCCGTCGCCAAAGTCTTTCCGGAGGGTTCGGTCGCACATCCACGCGATGTGGTTATTGACGAAGCCAACAATCGGGCCTATGTCAGCGCGGCGCTGACCGGTTTTGTCGAAGTGTATGACACCAAAACGCTGGAGCACATCGGTCAGCTGGAGTTTGTGGTGGAGCGTGGCAAAAACCTGTTTAACAGTACCGATCTTACCCTCGATAGCGCTGGCGGCAAGCTCTACGGCGTCAGCCGCGATACGCCATGGGTAGGCTGGATTGATCTCAAAACCGGCAAGAGTACGACGGTGAAAGTACCTCAGGCGCAGGGCGCAACCGACATCGCTCGCGATCCGCAGACCGGCCGTCTGTATGTCGCGTCCCAGGAGACGAACAATGTCGTGGTTCTTGATGCGGACGGTAAGGTACTTGCGGATACCTATATTGGTGCCGGGGGAGTATCTGTCGTCTGGGATCCGGTGACCTCGCAGGTTTTCGCCGCCGCGCGTGCAGGCGGAACCGTAGCAGTGCTGAACAAGGACGGTAAACTGGTCGCTAATATCCCGGTGGATGATACGCCAAACAACCTGACCGCCGGGCCTGATGGCGCAGTTTATCTGGTGTCTATGTATGGCTCGACCGGAGATAAAGTTCAGACCGGTTCAGTGACGAAAATCACCGCCAAAAAATGACGCCATGAGTCCGCCGGGTTAGTCGCAGGCAGGTCAGCCTGGCATTATTATTAACCCCCAGTCACCTGTGGGCCGGGGGTATGTTTTAGCGTATCCGATCGGTATTCACATCTTTTTACTCGAGGCTGATTGACGTCCATCACGATCAAGCAACACAAATCTCGTTCTGGTGTTCACTGTCTCACCTGGACGAAGCGGTATGTCTGCCCAGAGGCCCACAAAAACGGCTTCCGCGGCATCGGCACCTCACCTTCCGGCTGCAAGCAGATCAGAATAAAACGCTATACGTCAGGAGCTCGAGGGAAAATTTCAAGGTAACTACTATTCGTATAAAAAGGAACAATCAGAAACAGCATACCGGCACCTCCTTGCTGATACTGTACGGCTAAATCTCCATTATGAGTGATGAAGAGTCGGTGCTCCCACCACTGGCATCCGGCGCTCATATCTGGGGTACAGTTTTTGACCTTTCTAATTAATTCACCATCCTTTGTCAGATATAGAGATTTCGCGTTTGAGTCTGATGGTTTTTCTTCTGAGCCATCGAGAAGGACAAATGTTCTTTCATCCAGAGTTCTGTTTTGCGAATCAATCGATTTGATATGCATTGTTTTGGAATCATAATCGAGTTTTAACTCTACAGTTGAAGTCTTGTCACCTTTAACGTAAAAAAACTCAGTCAAATCGCCTGCGCCCCAGTATTTCTCCTCACTTGATTTAACGGGTTTAGCCATGAACCGATAAAGGCTATGTGAATGAATATCCTGTCGGTTAGAATACTCCGCTTTATATTGTGCCATCTGCGGCGAATGGACAACACACCCGCTCAGTGCCAGCACAATGAATAAAACAGACGGTCCGCGCATTGACAATTCCCTATGTTAAATAACCCAAGCCAGCATTAATTTATACTATATCTCTAAGCGGCTGACTAACAGGGATTATCGACCGCTGTTCAGCGGTCAGCTATATAGCCTGATCCGGTCACGGAAACCCTCTCAACGAAGAAAAGTGAAAAAGCCAGACCTCACTCCAGCCTGTTTTTGCCAGTGACCTCTCTTTCTACCTGTTTTCGCGTTGCAGCGGGCGTTCCGCTGTTTCGGTCCATGCATGCAGAATGGCTGCCGATACACCTTCATGAGTTTACAGTAGTTAACCGGCAGCTTTGAGCGAAGAGCGGACCGTCATCTATCACGGTGAATACGCGAAACTCAATCATCCACCGTCAGATTAAGGCGCTAACGGATGAAACCCGATCATTGTGTTGTTGGTTGCGTTTTTTCCAGAATCAGCAACAGCAGGCAGATGGCTCCCGCCGCTGCGAGGTTGTAAAGCATTCCAGCCACAAAGGCAGAAGCATACTGTCCGGCTGGTGACAAAGAGGTCGTCTCTGCAAGAGCGCCATTAAACAGAATGCCCACGACGGCAACGCCCAGAGCAGCGCCGACTTGCTGTACTGTTGATACCACTCCGGAAGCAATGCCGGAGTCTGCTTCGTCAACGAAACCCAGCACCAGGTTCAGCAGTGGCGTCATAATGTAACCCTGTCCGGCACCGATCATAACAAGCGCCGGGAGCAAGTACACCGGCTTCAGTTCAGCGCCTGACAGCCAAACCTGAGCAACTAATACCGTGATGAATAGCGCATAGATCAGGGCGCCCCAAAAAAGGGTCCGGGTTCCCCATCTGGAAAGCACTCGTGGCGCCGCCAGTGACGCAAGCACAAACCCTACGCTACAGGGCGCAAACAGGCTTCCCGCCATGAAGGGATCCAACCCCATCCCCGTCTGTACCAGTAAAGCAAAGCAGAGGAAAAATGAACTTGATGTCGAATAAACCAGTAATACCAGCAACGTGCCCAGCGCAAAATGGCGCTTCGCCATCAGGCGCATATCCACCAGCGGCCATTTACCACTCATTCGGCGGCGTACCTGTTGTCGACAAAAGAGCGCGAGTACAATCAGCGCGATACCCGGTGACCATAGACTCCACGCGGGCCAGCCTTGCACCGGCCCTTCTATCAATGGAACCAGCAACAGCGTCAACCCGGAGCTGATCAGTACCACGCCGATCCAGTCCAGCTGTGGTCTTTGCGGAGCGGCGGATTCGGGAATCGATCGTGCGGTGAGAATAGCGAGAACGCCAACCGGCACATTGATAAGAAACAGAGTGCGCCAGCTCAGGCCGAACAGGTCTACATGTACCAGCCAACCGCCCAGCACCTGACCGGCAATCGCGGCCAACCCCAGAGTCATCCCCAACAGGCCAAAAGCTTTGCGCCTGTCATTACCCGCAAAGTTGACCCGGATAGAGGCATACACCTGCGGGAACAACAATGCCGCCGCCAGCCCCTGTAACACCCGGGCGCTGATAAGATAACCGGTATCAGGCGCCAGGCCACAAAATGCCGACGCCAGCGTAAAGCCAGCCATACCGATGATGAAGAGGCGACGGCGGCCAAACCGATCCCCCAGCCGCCCGCCGGTAATCAACAAAACGCCAAACGCGAGTTCATATCCGGCGACAATAAGACCAATCTCGGCGAAATTTGCCCCCAGCCCGGCCTGAATACTGGGAATGGCCACATTAACGACAAACAGATCAAAGATGGTGACGAATCCCGCGAGGAGCAACACGGACAAACCAGCCCACGGAGGCGTTTCACGTTCGCGCGGCATCGAAAAACAGAGGGGTGAACTCATCATGTATATCCAGGGTAAGGAGAATATGCGACGATTCTCTCTTGCTCTTTAAACCATTACAATTTAACACTTTATACTATTACTTTAAGTAACGAGATAAGCGATGCGCACACTGAATCGAACGCGTTCCGATCTGGCAGCCTTCCTGCGGGCACAGCGGGAACGTCTGTCACCTGCCGACGTCGGGTTGCCCAGCGGAACCCGGCGCCGGACGCCAGGCCTCCGGCGTGAAGAAGTCGCGGCGCTTGCCGGAGTCGGCCTCACCTGGTACACGTGGCTTGAACAGGGCCGGGATATTGGGGTGTCGTCCACCTTTCTGGATAATCTGTCGCGGGTACTGAAACTGGATGCCGCTGAACGTCGACACCTCTTTATGCTCGCACATCAGCGTCCTCCTGCCGACCCCGGAAAAACCTGGTGCGTACTCCCTCCCCTTGTGCGGCGGCTGATGCACGATCTGCCGCATCCTGCTTTTGTGCTCAATCTGCGCTGGGATGTCCTGGGCTTTAATATGTTAGCCGATAAGCTGTTTAATTTTGCCCGTCATGTACCGGAGCGGCGTAACCTGCTCTGGCTACTGTTCACCGATTCCGCGCTACGGGCGCATGTGGTTGACTGGGATGAACAGGCTCCGCTGATGTTGTCTGACTTTCGCCGTGACTTCACTCGCGCCAGCCAGAGCAGCGATATTCCTGAACTGGTCAATGAGCTGGAACAGGTTTCACCCGAGTTCAAAACCTGGTGGCGACAACATCAGGTTCATGCGCCTTGCAATGGCATCCGCCGTTTGCTGATAGAGGAACAGCCCGTGCCTTTCGAATTCACGTCGCTGACCGTGGATGAAGACAGGCATCTGAGGCTGGTGGTGTATGCGCGCCAAAAAGAGGAACCAGCGCTTGCTGATTAGCATTCAGCGTGGGCCAGTGGCTTTCGCCCGCTGGCTTAAACACGGCTGAATCTACCGCAGCTGCTTACGTAACTACGTTCCGATCCCATCTGGCGATCTTCAGATACCTTCGGGACCAGGGGCTTTCCACGGGAAGCAACTTGTTTTTCTCACTACTTCGTTCTTTTATTCATCTTGATCCAATACAACTTGAGCGTGCCCGGGAACACCTTCGTCACCCTCTCCGGTGCGATGAGCGGTGGATGGACAAATCAAAGTAACGATACCTCTGTTTTTTCCGGATGCGTAAGCACGCAAGATAGCGTTGGAGAAAATGGGGGCGATAGAAAGCGGGAAGCAAACCCTGGCGCGCCTCGCAGGCTATGTAATCAAAACCTAATCAAAGAGAAAATCATGAGAAAAATAGTTTCGTTTGTCCATGTGTCGCTAGATGGTTTTGTCGCTTCTACCGCAGAGGGCCCGGCGGGTCTGGCCTGGATAAGCATAAGCCCCGACCTGTTTGAATACGTAGAGCAGCGAATTCAGCAAACCGACACCGCCTTATATGGGCGCACCACCTACCAGATGATGGAATCGTACTGGCCAACGGCTGCCGACAAGCCTGACGCCAGCCCACATGACCATGCGCATTCGCGTTGGTATAAATCTGCCCACAAAGTGGTGTTGTCGAAAACCCTTCTGGAGAAAAATCACCCTAATACGCAAATTATCAGTCGCAATTTAAGCGGCGAAATCAGCAAGCTCAAGCAGAGCGCGGGTAGCGAAATCTTAATGTTTGGTAGTCCCTCAGCTACTCACTCGCTAATGGCGGAAAACCTTATTGATGAGTATTGGCTATTCGTCAATCCGATTCTGCTGGGGCAAGGCATTCCCTTGTTCCAAAATATAAAACACAGAACCTCACTCATGCTGGTGAAGAGTCACGTTTTCCCGTCGGGCGTAGTGTGTCTGCAATACGAGGTGAAACGAAATTAATAATGCCAGGTTCCGATAGTTCAGCAACAGGAATAAAACTCCGAGCGGCTGCATTTCTGCAAAAGTGTAGCCAATCGATGTTTTGCGCTATGTGTCTACCCTGATTGACAATAGCGCCTAAGGGGTCGCAACATCCGCTCCTGGCACGCAGCGGACTTTACTTGCATAGATATTAGGGAGGCGCAATGTTGTCATTGCGCTGTGGCCTGATGAAAATCGTGCGCTCTCGATGATGGCCTGCCGATGTAAACAAGTCTTTCATTTTCATCATCTCCAACGATAATCCACTCTAACCCCAGGCCAACACTATGCGGGCAGGATTAGCTGCAAATCCGGATAGCGTTCCAGCCACCGTTTTGCCACGACACGCTGCCAGAAAACATCCCGCTTATCGCTCTCAAAGAATGGCGTTGCCCGAAGACGTCGTTCAAACAGATCGTCGAGCCCATAAGGCGCAATGATCTCAATAAGGGTGGAACGGCCTATTCTGACCGCGACGGCCGTCGCCGTCTCAGGCCAGTAGCGAAGAGCATTCGCTGTCGAGCAATAGGGTTCATTATCATTACGTTGATGCATCCTGGCTTGATTCTTCACCGACCAGTTAAAGACCGGTGATTGCCGGCTGAGCGTCTCTTCCAGAGCGCTATCAACAACTGAACTGCAGTTTTTCGGGTCGAACCAGACAACATCCACATCACCCGAGACTGGCCTTTGCCCGTATCCGTGCAGATGATCCCAGACCGCATCTCTGACCAAGCCGGCACCAATCCAGCCATCGCTGAGTTCCAGCGCCTGAACGGCATACAGCGCCTTCATTCTTATCGGGTCGTTTAACAACAGGTCCTGCAATACGTCCTGATATTTCATCATTTCCCTGAAAACAGTGATTAAGGTTGCTATCTGCCTGATAATAGCATCAATGTCCAGGGGGGCGCCGCTGCTGGCGCCCCCCTGCTATTACCTCGCGGCTAATCCTCGTACGAGGCGTGATGGAAATCAATTTCCCACTGCAGCACATCCCCGTACAGCGCCGACAGCGCCTGCTTTTCGTTTTCACTCAGCGCCATGGCGCAGCGATCGAGTTCGTTCTTCAGCCAGAGAGCCTGCTGATAAAAGTCGTCTTCGGCGTGCATTACCACCCAGAGCCTGACGTCAGCATCGCTCTGACGATGCTCGCTCGCCCCCCGGCACCAGGAGTAGTACATCCATTCCGCCCCGAACATCATGGTAATGATCTGTTCATAGTTGCCCGACCGGGCTGTCCGCAGCATGCCGTCGCGAAAGCGCTGCACGGCTGGCAAATCGTGCGGATAATCCGCGGGATTAATCCGCCGGTCAGACAAGACCTGTTCAAACCACGCAATCTGCGTGTCTACCAGCGCGTTCAGTACACCGATAAGCCAGCGCTGCTGCTGAATATCCGGCGCCTTGCTGACCCCGAGGGCGAAAATCGCGATTGCCGTGGCGACAAAGTTGCCCTCAAACACCAGATAGCGGTTAAATACGGTTGTCGGCAGACGATCCTGTTCAATATCAACCACAAAACGGTGCCTCTGCATCGTCTGCCAGACCTGCTGATGTTCGCGCAGCAGGCGATCGCTAAATGCTTCCATTATGCCTCCTCCAGCGCGGCCTGGGCGACGGACATAAAATGCTTAACCCGGGCCAGCTCTACGTCGTTCCACCAGACGCCATCAACTTTCATGGTGCTGGCCACAATGACTCCCTGAGTCCGTCCGAGGATCTGGCTGACATTGGCTGGCGTCACCCCCGAGCCCACTAATAACGGTAGCTCTGTCGCCGCGCGAATCTCATCAATTTCCGCCATCGTGGCGCTATCGCCGGTGCGCTGACCCGTGGCAATCACCGCGTCGGCCTCGAAAAAGTCCACATCGCGAGTCAGCTCCTGAATCGAACGATCGGCAACGATAGCATGGCTGCCGTGCTTAACGTGGCTATCGGCAAAAACGCGGATATGTTCAGCGCGCAGCATGCTGCGATAGCGCAACGCCCTGGCCGCCGCCCCTTCAATAAACCCTTCGTTGGCGATATAAGCATTGGCCCACTGATTGACGCGAATGAAATCGGCGCCCCCCGCCAGAGCGATAGCCATCGCCGGAATCGCAGCGTTTGCCAGGACATTAATTCCCAGCGGTACGCCAAAACGCTCGCGTACTTTCTCGGTAATGACCGCCATCAGCGCCGAGGTTTCATGACCGATATCTTCAGGTTTAGAAAAAGGGATATCGCCATGATTTTCAACAATCAGGCCATGAACGCCTCCAGAAATATAATTTTCAGCATCCCGAAGCGCACGCTCGACAATATCACCCACTGATTTCCCTCGATATTTAGGTGTACCGGGAAAAGGATCGCAATGAATAACACCTATAACAACTTTGCTACGTGAAAAAATAGCTTGTATTGCATTCGTTTTTTCTGCTGAGATAGCAACCATCTTATCCATCCTGTTAAGGGAACACTATGCGTGTTTACGTTATCGGCAATATTACCGTAGATGAAACCTGGTCTGTTTCGGATATACCAAAAAAAGGCACTTCAATTCATGGCGTTAAAGTTTCGCAGGATATCGGCGGTAAAGGCGCGAATCAGGCGATTATATTATCCCGCAGTGGAATAGAAACGCGCTTAATTGCTGCCACAGGAAATGACAGCAATGGAATCTGGATTCGTCAGCGGATACAAAATGAAGCATTGACGTTGCTACCCGACTGCCATTTTAACCAACATAGCGATACCTCGATTATTTTAAATAGCGCTGATGGCGATAATGCGATCATTACCACTACCGCCGCCGCCGATACATTCCATCTTGATGATATAATTCCACACATGGCCGATGCCGCCGCGGGCGATATTTTGCTACAACAGGGCAATTTCTCCCTGGAGAAAACGCAGGCGCTATTCCAGTATGCCAGAACCCGCGGTATGACAACGGTATTCAACCCCTCACCGGTCAATCCTGACTTTTGTCATCTGTGGCCGCTTATCGACATCGCAGTGGTCAACGAATCAGAGGCTGAATTGCTCCAGCCATACGGCGTAAAAACCTTAGTGATTACCCAGGGGGCAGCAGGTGCCTGGCTGATCCGTGATGGCCAGCGTCAGTTTTGCCCCGCCGCCCCCGCCGAGGCGCTTGATACCACCGGCGCGGGCGATACGTTCCTCGCTGTGATGCTGGCATCCGCGCTACTGCGCAAAGTCGAACCAGATCGCCTGGCGCTTGCCCATGCCAGCCGTGCTGCCGCGATTACCGTTAGCCGCCGGGGCACGCTCAGCGCGTTTCCCGATGCTCAGGAACTCGCCGCCCTGTTAGCCACGGGCGGCGCGCACTGACCTACTTAAACAGCGAGCGGTAGCTATCAACGTTCGCTTTGGTCACCACCGTTGCCGGAACCAGAATGGTTTTCGGCACGGTTTTTCCCGACGTAATGCTGTTCAGCGCCTTGAGGGCTTCGGCCCCCATCTTTTCCGGATCCTGTTGCAGTACGGCGGTGACGTATCCGCCGTCAATACCCGAAATCGCCTTCGCCGTCAGATCCCAGCCAAAGACTTTAATATCTTTCTGACGCCCCTGGTTCTCCACCGCGGCAATGGCGCCCAGCAGCGCAGGTTCGCCGGTAGCATAGATAGCCGTCAAATCGGGGTTGCCGGTAATCAGGTTTTCCGCCGCGGTCATCGCTTTATCCTGCACGTTCTGCCCGTCGACGACGTTGGCGATGGTAATTTTCGGGTTGCTTTTCAACGTCTCTTCGAAGCCCTTCTGCCGCTGGTTCTGAATCGCCGAGTTCAGGGCGCCGACGATCCCCAGCCGCGCCTGGCCGCCCATCTCTTTCTGCACGTAGTCAACGAAGTATTGGCCAATAATTCTGCCGCCTTCGATATTATCCACGCCCACCTGAGCCGCCTGAGGCCCGGCCGGTAATACGGCATCAATAGCAATCACAGGAATGTTAGCAGCGGCGGCTTCTTTTACCGCGGGCATAATTCCGTTAACGTCGATAGCGGCAACCAAAATGCCCTTAACACCTTGCTGAATATAGTTTTCAATCGCGTCATTTTGCGCGACGGGATTGTCGTTAGAGTTAAAAATAACTAAATCCTTACCGCTGGCTTTTGCTGCATCCTGAGCGCCTTTATTCATCAAATTAAAAAACAGAGCCTGCTGATTGATCTGTACCAGTGCATAAGTGGGAGCGGCGGCACTGGCGGTAGAAATAAAGCTCACTGATGCCAGCATCGTCGTTGCTATAGCAATAAAACGCAGTTTTCCGGTGTTAAATAACATCATCAGTATCCTCGTCGGGAATAGTTGATAGCCAGCAGAGTTCCGCGTCGCATGCGAACGCAGAAGGATTATTTTTTGGCGGGCAAATATCGTCTATATGGCCAGAACGATCGTCGAACGTTCGGCTGGACCTGCTTAATTTCATTCCGGCAACCGGTCCGTGTCGGTGCGCGACTGGAATGAGTTAAACGGGTTTGGGAATGACTTCCCGGATGATGCGGTAAACTGCCTATACAATTCTCCGCCATTTAAAATTTGTCAAGCATTTATTTAAGGATATTGTTAACAGAGATATTGCTGTATCCACCGCGCTTAACTATGTTACAGATAGCCGATTCTGGCAGAAATGGCGCAGGAAATGAGTATAAAACGCGTATTATTATCCGACGTGGCAAAGCTGGCGGGCCTGTCGAAGGCTACCCTGTCGCGCTATATGAACAACAGTATTGTGCTGCCGCAGGAAACCATCGACCGCATCGAAACGGCAATACGCGAACTGGACTATCGCGGTAATAGCCTCGCACGCCGTCTGAGTAAAGGCGGAAGCGAAACCCTTGGCCTGGTGCTGCCCGACATCACCAACCCCTTCTTTGCCGAACTGGCCGATGCCGCCGAAGAGGCCGCCTCTGCCAACGGCTACAGCCTGGTACTGTGCATCACTCGTAATAACCCGGAAAAAGAGTGTCAGTTTATACGCTGGCTGGATACCTGCCAGGTCGATGGTCTGCTGTTCACCACCAACCGCCCCGATAACGGCCTGCTGCGCAAAGAGGTTCAGCGCCACGAACGCATTGTGCTGCTGGATGAGGACATTCCCGGCAGTAAGGTTCCTAAAGTCTTTGCCGATAACGTCCAGGGCGGGCGGATTGCGACCGAAAAACTGATCGCCGCCGGGCATCGCCATATCGCTTTCGTCGGCGGTCCGGACAAGCTGATGAGCGTCCGCGAACGCTATCAGGGCTTTTGCACCGCCATGAAGCAGGCCGGTCTGAGCTGGCCCCCCGAATGGGTTATGTACGGCGACTACCAGCGCGAGTTCGGCCAACAGGCGCTGCAGTATTTGTTTAGTCAGCCGGTTCGCCCTACTGCCGTCTTCGCCGCCAGCGACTATCTGGTACTTGGCCTGCTCGACGGGCTGCGCGCCGGCGGACTGCAGGCGCCGGAGGCGCTGTCGTTAGTCGGCTTCGATGACGCCAGCTATGCCGATTTCACCCAGCCGCGTATTTCAACTATCCGCCAGCCCGCCCGGGAGCTGGGCCGCACAGCGGTGAACATCATGATGCGCTTGCTCAACGACGACAAAGATATCCCGGCGGAAACCCGCCTGCCGGTGGAATGGATTGGCCGCGACTCGATCAAGATTTGTTAAGCACGTCCCAAAATGGCGCAAAAGCGCCCAGTTTTGGCGCAAAAAATGTTCAACCTGCCATCTCTTCACTATAATCAGTAAACCGGTTTACCGGAATGTAATCAAGAAACACTATCTATTACATAAGGTTAAGTCACAGGGCTGCGGTGTTGTTCCTGCCCTGGCACGGATGCTGCAATGTTCTTACTGGCGAACAAATATCTTACATAGCGTTTGACCAGACTGTGTTGGCGAGTGCTCCACTTCGCAGGTAAACCGGTTTACTAGAATGTAAACCGTGTCGGATGGGGTATCTCCCGCAGGCTGGCGAACATTTTCCCGGCAATAGCGATGGGAGTTATCAGATGCAGCAGCCACAAACTACCCCGCCAAGGGTGGAGATGATCAATATCACCAAGACCTACGGGTCGATACGTTCGTTGCGCGGAGTCAACCTGGAGCTGGCTCCGGGCGAGGTGCTGGGATTAGTGGGCGATAACGGCGCGGGGAAATCAACCCTGACCAAAGTACTATCTGGCGCGGTGATCCCCTCCAGCGGCACTATTCGTATCGACGGTGAACAGCACCAGTTTGCTAATCCGGCCGATTCGCGTCGCTGCCATATCGAGATGGTGTATCAGGATCTGTCGCTATGCGACACGGTCGACGTCGCGGGCAATCTGTTTATGGGTCGCGAGCCGATGAAATCGCTCCTCGGCATCCCCTTTCTCGACGAAGCCAGAATGCACGCCGATGCCCGGGAGATGCTAAAAGGGCTGGGAATTTCCATTCCTGATACTCGCCTGTTGGTGCGAAATCTTTCCGGCGGCCAGCGCCAGGCCATTGCCATCGCCCGCGCGGCGGCTTTTGATCCGAAGGTGCTGATCATGGACGAGCCAACCGCCGCGCTGGCCGTCGCGGAAGTTGAAGCGGTTCTGGAGCTTATTCGTCGCGTTTCCGCTCGCGGCGTGAGCGTTATTCTGATTACCCACCGCCTGCAGGACCTGTTCCTGGTCTGTGACCGGATCATGGTGATGTATGAAGGTACCAACGTCGCCGACCGGCGGGTGGCCGACACCAGCCTGAGCGATATCGTTAACCTGATTGTGGGCGAGAAATTCACCGCCCGCTCTGCGGCTGCACATTGAGGTAACAGGATGAGTATCATGAACTTAAGCAGCTCCCGCATGATCCAGCATTCGCTGCCGCGCCGCCTGCTGCATAACCACTCGGGCGTGGTGAGCATCGCGCTATTTTTTGTCTTCTGCTGCGTGGTGTTTTCGCTGATTACCGGCAATTTCCTCACCGGCACCAACTGGCTGAATATCATCCGTCAGAGCGCCCCGCTGCTGATCGTCGCAACCGCAATGACCCTGGTGATTACCACCGGCGGCATCGACCTGTCGGTGGGATCCACCCTCGCGCTGGTCGGCGCGCTTTCCGCTATCGCCCTGAACAACTGGGGACTGCCGTGGCCGGTGGTTTTGCTCGGCGGTCTGCTGCTCGGCGGATTAGTCGGCGCCATCAACGGCTTTTTTATTGCCTATGAAGGCATTCCGGCGTTTATCGTCACCCTCGCCACCCTGGCCGTTGTGCGCGGTATCGCGCTGCTGGTGACCCAGGGCTATTCGATTCCGCTTCCCGCCGACAGCCTGTTTACCTTTATAGGGCGCGCATGGGTCGTGGGTATCCCCATGCCAGCGCTGATTGGCATTATGGTTCTGATTATCGGGCATATCGTTCTCAACCATATGCGTTTTGGCCGCTATGTGACGGCTATCGGCGCGAATGCCGAAGGCGCACGACGCAGCGGGATTAACACCAAAGCGGTGACCATGAAGGTCTATATCATCAGCGGAATGGCCGCCGCGCTGGCCGGAATGATTATTACCGCACGTCTCGGCAGCGGCTCCTCCAACCAGGGCGAAGGTTTTGAACTGCAGGTCATCGCCGCCGTTGTGCTCGGCAGTACCAGCCTGTTTGGCGGCTTCGGGACGATTATCGGCACGCTGCTCGGCGCGCTGTCGATTGCGGTGATTCAGAACGGGCTGATCCTGTCGCATATTTCACCGTTCTACACCCAGATAGCCACCGGCACTATCATCCTGCTGGCTATCTGGCTGAACACCCGCATTCTCAACCCCACGCGCTCGGCGGCAAAAGGATAGATAGCTGATGAAAGGATCAATTTTTCGCCATCCCTCCCCGCTGCCGGTCGGCGTCAGCAGCGGTTACGTCATGACGGTGCTGGGCCCGCTGCCGATTAGCGCGATGGGCGTCACGCTGATGCATGAGCATATTCTGCTGGACGCGTCCGGCAAATGGGTGCCGCCCTGCTGCTGTAGCGATCGCCATCTAGCCGAAATGCCGGTGAAGATGGAAAACCTCGGCGAACTGTCGCTGAACCCGCTGATGAGCCGCGATAACTGCCAGCTGTTTGATGTCGACGTCGCGATTGAAGAACTGACCAAATATCGCGCGCTTGGCGGGGAAACGGTGGTCGACCCGACCAATATCGGCATTGGCCGCGACCCCAAAGCGCTGGCGCGCATCGCGCGTCTGACCGGTCTGAACATTGTTATGGGTACCGGCCTCTATCTGGAGCCGTCACACCCCGAGTGGGTAAAAACCAGCAGCGTCGAACAGCTGGCCGAACGGCTGATTTACGATCTTGGCGGCGCGGAGGAGAAACCGGAAGTGCTCGCCGGGCTTATCGGCGAAATCGGAATCTCAAGCCGCTTTACGCCGGATGAAGAGAAGTCTCTGCGCGCGGCCGGCCGGGCCAGCGCCGCGACCGGCGTGCCGATCGAGGTCCATCTGCCGGGCTGGGAGAGACTGGGTCATCGGGTGCTGGATATTCTCGAACAGGAAGGCGCCGATCTCCGTCATACGGTGCTGTGTCATATGAATCCCAGCTTTGCCGATAAGCGCTACCAGCGCGAACTGGCGCAGCGCGGAGCGTTTCTCGAATACGACATGATCGGCATGAGCTACTACTATGCCGACGAGTCGGCGCAGTCGCCCTCCGACGAGGAGAACGCCCGTGCGATTCGCGAGCTGATTGACGATGGCTATCTCCAGCAGATTTTGCTGTCGCAGGATGTGTTCCTGAAAACCATGCTCACCCGCTACGGCGGCCACGGTTACGGCTACATACTCAAGCACTTTGTTCCGCGTCTGCGGCGCCACGGCGTTAGCGGCGAACAGCTTGAAACCTTGATGATTGGCAATCCCCAACGGGTCTTTGGCGGATAAAAGGAAACTCATAATGCAGAAAAAAATCTTACTGGTCGGGGAATCCTGGACCAGCACTTCAACGCACATTAAAGGCTTCGATCAGTTTGCCACCGCTACCTGGCACACCGGCGCAACGGATTTTCTCGCCGCGCTTGCGGACAGTCATTACGCGATTACCTACATGCCTGCCCACGCGGCGGCGACCGACTTCCCGCTGACTCAGGAAGCGCTGCGGCAGTGGGATGCAATTATCCTGTCGGATATTGGCGCCAATACGCTGCTGCTGCATCCGGATACCTGGCTGAAAAGCCGGCGCACCGCCAACCGGCTGACGCTGATCCATGACTACGTTGCCGCCGGCGGTGCGCTGATGATGATTGGGGGCTATTACAGCTTCCAGGGAATTAACGGCGGCGCACGCTATCGCCATACCGCGGTGGAGAAAGTTCTGCCGGTGCGCTGTCTGGCATGGGACGATCGTATTGAAACCCCGGAAGGTTGCTATGCCGAAGTGACAGAATCTCACGCCCTGTTTAACGATATTCCTGGCGAATGGCCGTGGCTGCTGGGCTATAACGAAGTGGAAATGCATCCGCAGGGCAAACTGCTGGCTACCGTCGCCGGAACCGGTCATCCGCTGCTGGCTATTCGCGAATATCAACAGGGTCGCTCGCTGGTGTGGACCAGCGATATGTCCGCACACTGGCTGCCGGAAGAGTTTGCCAAATGGCCCGGCTATCGCCAGCTGTGGATTAACTGCCTCGACTGGCTAACGGAACGCGACTGATGACCACCACCCTTCAACTGGCCCGGCAGCTGCTGGGCTTTAACACCATCAACCCGCCGGGTAGCGAAGCTGACTGCATGCGCTTCTTTGCCGACTGGCTTCAAGAGAGCGGCTTTGAGGTTTCGCTGTCGTCGTTCGGCGAGGGACGCAGCAATCTGATCGCCAGTCTGCCCGGGATGACAGCCGGTAAACCGCTGGCTTTTACCGGACATCTGGATACCGTGCCGCTTGGGAACGCGCAGTGGCGATACGATCCTTTCGGTTCACAGACGGAGGACGGTCGTCTTTATGGACGCGGCGCCAGCGATATGAAAGCAGCGGTGGCGGCATTTGCCGTCGCCTGCGTTCATCAGCGGGAAACTATTCTCGCCGGCAGCGGTGCGGTATTGCTGATTACCGGAGGGGAAGAAACCGGCTGTGACGGCGCCCGGGCGCTGATCGCCTCCGCTCCGTTGCCGGAGATCGGGGCGCTGATCGTCGGCGAACCCACCGCCAATTACCCGGTTATCGGGCATAAAGGCGCCCTCTGGCTACGTTGTGAAACGCGAGGGAAAACCGCGCACGGCGCGATGCCGGAATTGGGGATTAACGCTATCTATCTGGCGGCGGATGCGGTAGGTAAGATTCAACATTTCTCGCCAGGCGCGCCGCATCCGCTGATGAAACAGCCCACTCTTAACGTCGGACGAATCGAAGGCGGGCTCAATATCAACTCCGTGCCGGACCGCACGCGTTTTGATGTCGATATCCGTAGCGCGCCCAATTTACAGCACGCCACTATCCGGCAGCGATTGACCACGCTGCTTGGTGAGAGCGTCACGGTGTCGACATTGGTTGACTTGCCCGCGGTACTGAGCGAAGCGGACCACGTTTGGATAAAGCAGGTTTATCAACGCTGCCAGCCGCTGCACGATCGGCCGCTTGAGCCGCGCGTGGTTCCCTACTTTACCGATGCCTCCCTGCTGCTGCCTGCGCTGGGCAACCCGCCCTGTATTATTCTCGGCCCCGGCGAGCCGTCTCTGGCTCATCAAACCGATGAGTACTGCCTGCTCAGCCGACTGGAGGAAGCGGAACAGCTGTACGGAGAAATTATCCGCGACTGGATGCGGTAATCTGCCTGCCGGAGTCGCATAAAAGTGACAGCGTCACACGGAAAGAATGCCTGCGTTCGAACCTCCGCAGGCACACTCGTTGATAAACATTTGAATACCCTCGCTGAATAGCAGAGGATGACCGCATATCACGCCGAATTTATCCTACCAGGCAAGGAGGCATTACCATGACCGTGAGACGCAGTCCGCTACTCTTTTGTTTCCTCTCTTTACTCCTGACGGCCTGCTCAGGCACCGCTTCCCCACCTGAGAGTGCTGAAAAGGCTAAATTATCGGCAGAAGTGGATAAGCTGTTTGCAGATTATGAGATGGGGTCAGACAATTCGCCACGGGCGACTAATTTGCGCTATCTGCATCAGGTCAGAACGGCTATCTTCGCTAAAATAGACCAGCCGCAGGCGTATCAGGGGCAAAAATGCTCCGTGCGCTTAACGTTCCAGCGTGACGGGAAGGTGCAGAATCCAACGCAAGCGCATGGCGATCCGGCTTTATGCGCGGAAATTATAGCCGCGCTACAAGAGGCGCAGATTCCGCCAGCCCCGGATGAACAAACCTATCAGACATTCAACAATGCCATTATGGATTTCAGACCGTGAGCGGGATTTCCGCAATATTGTCTCAGGGGCCCTTGGCCCCTGCATCATTCTCAGAACTCCACGCGGCCGCCGAAATTATAGCGCCGCCCTTCCAGCATCGCGGTCTGCCTGTAGGTGGTGGTGTAAACCGGATTCACATCAAACAGATTGTAGATCCCGCTCATCAACGTGACGTGTTTATTCAGATGGTAACGCGCGCCTAAATCAACCAGCGCATAGGCATCCGTTGAGCTGGACTTGCCGATATCCGGCGAGTTGCTGCGCCAGCTCGCCTTGGTCCACAGCTCCAGATCGGACGTTGTATTCCACGACAGCGAAACGTTGGCCATACTGCTCGGAAAATCATTTAGCGCATAGCCCTTATACTCACCGCTTTTCTGTTCACTGTGGGTATAGGTATAGTTGGCGTTGGCCTTCAGCGCCGCGGTCACCTGCCAGTCGCCGTTCAGCTCCAGGCCGTAGATCTCCGCATCCCCGACGTTAATATATTGCGACACGCTATCAGCGGTATAGCCATTGTATTGACACTGTTGGGTGGCCGATGAGGTACAGATGGTGTGGTCGCTGATTTTATCTTTAAATTTGGTATGGAAAAGCATCGCATCCAGCGCCAGCGCGTTTTGCTGCCAGTACACGCCCAGTTCGGTGTTGATGCTCTGTTCCGGCTTCAGATCGTCGTTGCCGATACCAATCTCAGAATAGGGATAAGCACCATAGACGCTGGTAAAACCGGCGTTGTTCTGCCGTAAATCCGGTTTTTTATAACCGGCGGAGACACCCCCTTTCAGCGCCCAGGTCTCGTCGATAGTCCAGTTACCATACAGCTTAGGCGTGACGTGATAGCCAAAGTAGCTATCATGATCCAGGCGCGCAGAGGTGGTCAGCGTAAAGTCCGGCACCATCATCCATGCATCTTCCGCAAAAACCGCCCAGCCATGACGCGTAATTTTACTCACCGGAGTGACGCCGGGCGCCTGCTTATCCGCAATACCGAAGGTGTCATTCAGCTCATTGCGCGTGAAGTTTACGCCTAACGTCAGCTTGTGATCGGCCAGAGTAAAGGTATTCGCGCTATTGGCCTCAAAATTATTCTGCTTAATAAATTGCGAATCCATCCCGGGCACGCGGTACTCCGTGCGGGCCTTCTCGTAGCTGATAAAGTTCTTCACCTCCACCAGATCATCGCCGTACCAGGCATGCTGTGACAGTGAGGCCGCATCGCGGTCAAAGCCCCAGTACCACGCTTTATCGTTATGGGTTTTCTCCTGATTGCCTTTAGAGGCGTTCAGATCCCAGAGCTGAGTATCGGTAGGCGACAGAGAAATGGTGGCGTCCAGATTCCCGGCCTGATGCTTCACGAAGCGCTCTTTGGTTGGGCTATCATCATCGCGACGATCGAGGTAGTCTGCGCCCACGCTGATCCCGAGTTTGCCCGGGATGACAGGCCCCATCAAGAAAGCGTTGGTCTGATTAGTGTTGCCGTATTCACTTTTTTCCTGCAGGAAGTAATTATCCTCCAGCACCCCGGTCCATTTTTCGAGGTTCCAGGACTTTTTGGTGATGACGTTGACCACGCCACCAATCGAGTCAGAGCCATACAGCGAGGACATGGGGCCGCGAATGACCTCCACCCGTTCAATGGCAGCCAGCGGCGGCATAAAAGCCACTTCGCTACCAATGTGATGCCCGTAGGGACGGGATTCGCGGGTAGACTGCTTGATACCGTTGACCATAAACGAGGTATAGGTCGAATCCATACCGCGCATCTGTACATCGCCGGTCGCCAGACTGCCGTGACCGTTGCCCACCAGCACGCCCGGCATCTCGCGCAGCGCTTCCGCGACATTCTGATTGGAACGGGTATTCAGCGCCTTCTCATCAAGCACCGAGATCGTCGCCGGCGCCTCGCGCCTCTCCTGGCTGAAACCCGTGGCGGTGACTACCATCTGCTCTTCGTTTACGGCAACGCTATCTGCAGCGTAGGCAGCCGCGGGCAGATTGACGAAGGCGAGCGCAATCGCCACCTCCATGTGTGTCTTAATCGTCACAAAAAAGTCCTTAGAATTTAGTTAGATCAATCTTGAGAACGTAGTCAGCCTGGTCGCTTTTTTCGTCCTGTTTGACGCTGGCATAAAGCGTTCCGGCATCCGCAGAAAGCGCCAGACTGTTGGGCATGGCCGCCGTTTTGATGGCGTGTTTGAGATGATGGGTTTTTGCGTCGATGACGCTAATCGAACGATCGTTGCGATGGGTAACGTAGATTTCATCGCGCGCGGCGTTATAGAGCACGGCGACCGAATTGGGCGAGGCAATACGATCCACCAGCTTGCCGGAGTCCAGCCGCACCACCAGCACATCGCGGGTGTTGGTATCAGCGATATACCCGACTCCTGCGGCGCTGTTCAGGGCGATATTGAGGAAATAATGGTCCGGTTCAGCCGGGTCGACCTTCACGCGGGCAAGGAGCTTCGACGTTTTGCCATCGAGGGTCACCAACTCCCCGTTGCCGGTAACTACATACACTTTGTTACCCGCGTCATCAACGGCAAACCCCACCGGTTCGAGATGATTCAGCGTTTCGCTAAGCTGCTGCTTTCGCGTATCGACAACCCACAGCAGCCCTTTGTCTTTGCGCCCGATCCCGGACACATACAGACGTTGATTTTGCTTATCCAGCACCACTTCGCGCACGTGAGCCTGTTTCTCAGGATCCGCATCATCGCTTAGCTGAATAGTTTTAATCACCTTATTGGTCAACGTATCCACGAGCGTTAGCGAACCATCCAGCGCATTGCCCAAATACAGGATCTGGTTTTCTTCATCCAGAGAAAGTGCAAAGGTACGCCGTTCGGTGGCTATCTTCTGATTAATCTGCAGAGAATCGGCCGCCAGCCGAAATACAACGCCCGTCGTTTTATCTTTCTCAAACGAGGGCGCTGAGGCGGCATAGAGCGTCTTCTGACTGTTATCATAAGCCAGCTCATAAACGCCGTGGCCAAGAGGCTGTGAGCGGAAGGCCTGCTCGGTAAAATCCTTAGCCGAGGCAGAGAAAACAGGCAGAGAAGATGAAATGGCCAGCGCGCAAAGCGTTACTTTCGTCAGGGATACGGTAGACATGTAATTTTTCTTTACAGTAGTTTACGGAATGCAAACATTAATGAAAACAAATATCATTTGCAATTGCATTTATCTTCATATTCCCTACCATTTTTTGTGCTAGCGTTGAAGCCGCCGCGCTATAAGCTGGTGAAATGACCGGACGAAAATGCTTTATCTTCAGGCGCTCATCATCAGGGCTGAGATATACAGCCCTCCCCCATACGCCAGATGCGTGAGCAGACTGAGCAGACGAGCCAGCCAGGGACGCGGGGTTCGTGAAGCAGCGAAACCAAAACCCAATGCCGGCTGCAGAATGATGAACGGAGCAAATAGCGTCGATAAACCGACCAGAAGACCGACTTTAAGAGAGGGCTCGCTGAACCAGGCGGTTGCGTTCAGCATAAGCGGTACAAAAGCAAAAACGACCCCGATCAGGTAGTGGAACATCCAGCCGGTGAACATCTCCCCTTGTATTCGCGGCGTTGTCGCAATCGTATAATGCCAGTACTTTCCTCTGGGCAACCATAAAATCCAGCGCCCAACCAGCGCATAGTTTAGCGGCGGCGCTTTGAGCAGGTATTTCTGCAAAAGTGACCAGATATCCATGATCAGCGTAGCGCCGATGCCTGTTATGACCGTTTTACCGAGAATAATCATATCCAATGTCTGCTCCTTATTGATGGAATGCTAAGCTGACAGCCAGTGTGCAACTTAAAGTGAGGTTTAAGTCAACAATGAAAGAACGGGATATCAGAGAGATCGCTGACCTTGCCGGGGTTAAACCCTCCGCATTGCGATATTACGAAACGAAAGGATTAATTCGGCCTGTCGGGCGAAATGGTCTTCGCAGGCAGTACCATGAGAATGTGCTTTATAAACTGCAACTCATTGCGCTGGGACAGGCCGCAGGGTTTTCTCTGGATGAAATCGCCGTGATGATCGGTATGGAAGCTCATCCAGATATTAATCGCGAACTGCTCCACAAACGCTCACGGGAAATTGACGTGACCATTCGCAGACTGCAATTATTAAGCCGCGGACTAAAACATGTTGCGCGCTGTACTCAGCCCGAGCATACCCATTGTGAGGAGTTCAAGAGAATCGTTTCACGAGGACTTCGACTGGTCAGGTAACATTTCCCAGCGAGCATATGCTGATTATGCCACCGCCTCTCAGAATGCGCATCGGGTTAGCCCCGTCTGCTACGTGTACAGGGCCGCCTGTCGCCCTGCCAACTTAAAAAAACAATAAATTCATATCATTACAACAATAAACAAACCTCAGCGCCCCGGTAATGAGCCGGGCTTTATGGCCACTGTGCGGTGAAAACATCAAATACACCTTTAGAGAAAAGCCACTTACTCTAATGCCCATTTATAGGTAGCCTGTCGGGATATCAGCAACGCTATTGGATAATACTCCCATGCTGATTAAACATTTAACATTCGCGGAGAAATAATGATTTTAATTGTTACGATGTTTATATTTTCCCTCACCATGTCATTTTCACCAGGCCCGGTAAATATGATCATTATATCGTCAGCGGCGGCGCATGGATTTAGAAAAACCTTCCCGTTTGTCTCTGGTGCGACAACAGGATTTACTGCCTTGCTTATATTCGTTTGTTTCGGATTCTACGCTGCGATTGAACAGCACCCGTTATTTTTCAAATATCTCAACGTTGCTGGCGCAGTATTTATCATGTACCTGGGTTATAAAATAGCGTCGTCTCACCCTGATTTGTCATTACAAAAAGCAGAGACCCCAGGTTTCATTCAGGGTTTTTTAATGCAATGGTTCAACCCGAAAGCCTGGACTGCCTGCGCATCAGGAGCGGCGTTGTTTTCCGACCCGGCAACCAGGACAACGGTATCCGTCTTTATCATGATTTATTTTTTAGTCTGTTATCTCTCACTGGCTTCATGGGCAGTCCTTGGTGACAAAGTGTCAATGCTGCTCAGGAGCAGACAACGTATCCGTACGTTTAACTTATTGATGGGCAGTTCGCTGATCGTTACGGCTGGCTACATGCTCTGCCTGCCATTCCTGAATCATTCATAATTTATGTGACTCAAAGGAATTATAAATATTATTAATCAATTTGTAGGCAATACTGCTGGTCGATATATTCGCCGGCCATATGGCGTATACCTTTAGAGGTTCTAATGACCAGTCCGGGAGTATTTCCTGCATTTCTGCGCGCTTAACATCATTCTCACTCAGATAGCGAGGGGGAGCGGCCAGTCCAATGTGTTGCTTTGCAAGAGCATAGGCCGCTTCAACATTATCAACGACAACCGTTGGCGTATACTTGACTAACGCCACCTCGCCATTTTTATGCCTGAACGCCCGCTGGTTCTGCCTCATGGTCAGTCCAATCCAGGGCAGTGGTTCAAGATCATCAGGGTGGTTGATGGGCTTATATTGGCTTAACAACGCCTTTGATGCGACGAGCTGCCGGGGCAGCACAAAAAGATGCCGGGCTTTGAGTGAGCTGTCCGGGAGCTCCCCAATCCGAAAAGCAACATCAATACTCTCTCCGATAATATCTTTCCGCGTGTCGCTATAAGAAATATTGAGGAAAACATCCGGATATTCCTTTATAAAAACCGCAAGATGACGAGTAAATGCGCTATTGATAAAAACGGCAGGAACAGAAATATGCAGCTTGTTAGCCGTTGATATAGACCGCTGCTTAAATTCAATAACCCCCTTCTCATACAGCTCCAGCATAGATTTGGCCGTCTCCAGCAAACTGAGGCCATCGTGAGTCAGAGAGAGTTTCCGGGTATTTCTATATAGCAGAGCACTACCCAGATTTTTTTCCAGTTTTGCCAGATGCGTGCTCGCCGTTGCGGTCGTCAGCCCTAGAGCTTCTGCGCCACCTGAGATGGATCCCGCCTCTACAATTTTTGCAAAAACGATCAGGTAGCGGATGTCATCAATCATTTATATTCCTTTGGTCACTCATTCGCTTTGCCCCTGAGCCTAACCACATCATGGTCAAAGACCAGCGACAAGCAACCCTGGCGCCGTCATGCAAAAAACATCCCTGTCCAGATATATGGCCTTTACTTATCTTGGGACCACGCCCGTCCGCCAGGTCCGCAGGCCGAAAACGTTGATATACAGCCCGGCCATAATCAAAACGGCCCCCAGCAGCTGCAAGCCGTTCAGCGTTTCGCCGAGCAACAGCGCGGCGCTGGCCATCCCCACTACCGGCACCAGCAACGACAGCGGCGCCACGCGCCAGGTTTCATAGCGCCCAAGCAGCGAGCCCCAGATGCCGTAGCCCACAATCGTGGCAATAAACGCCAGATAAAGCAGCGAGAGCACGGTCAGCATATCAATATGAATCAGGCTCGCCACCATCGTCTGCGGGCCATCGATCGCCCATGACGCCAGCATAAACGGCAGCACCGGAATCAGCGCGCTCCACACCACCAGGGACATAATCTGCGGTTTCTCGGCGCGGGACATGATTTTCTTATTAAAGATATTACCGCACGCCCAGCTCAACGCCGCCGCCAGAGTCAGCATAAATCCGACGACCGGAACATGCTGGCCGCCGAGGCTGGCTTCCACCAGCACCAGGATGCCAAAAATAGCCAGCGCAATCCCGGCCAGCTGTTTTCCCTGCAGGCGTTCACCGAAGGCAAAAGCGCCAAGAATAATGGTGAAGAACGCCTGCGCCTGCAGCACCAAAGAGGCCAGGCCAGCGGGCATCCCAAGATTAATTGCGCAGAATAAAAAGGCGAACTGACCAAAGCTGATGGTCAGGCCATAGCCGAGCAGCAGGCGCAGCGGGATTTTGGGACGGGCAACAAACAACAGCGCCGGAAAGGCCACCAGTAAGAAACGCAGTCCCGCCAGCATCAGCGGCGGCATATTGTGGAGTCCGACCTTAATCACCACAAAATTCAGCCCCCACACCACTACCACCAGCAGCGCCAGCAGCCCGTCTTTACGTGTCATACCCTGCCTCTGTTGTTATATGAATTTTTGTGAACAAAATCAAAGTACCCAAAAAAGCGCCCGCCGGATAGATCATTATTTTTAGCAGGGTACCAAAGCACATGATGACACCGGGTTGCGCTATACAAGGTCCTGAGAGCATGGTATTTCTGAGCAGTACCACATAAAAAAAACATTTCATCAGGCAAACAACATGATACCGACCATCAGGCGCTCCACCATCGCGCTGCTGGCATCCTCGCTGCTGCTGACTATCGGCCGTGGTGCAACGCTGCCCTTTATGACCATTTTCCTCACCCGCCAGTACCAGCTTGAGGTGGATAAAATTGGCTATGCGCTCTCCATCGCCCTCACCGTCGGCGTCGTCTTTAGCATGGGGTTTGGCATTCTGGCCGATAAGTTTGATAAAAAGCGCTATATGCTTATCGCCGTGCTGGCCTTTATCTGCGGCTTTATCGCGATTCCGCTGGTCAATAGCGTAAGCCTGGTGGTGTTTTTCTTTGCTCTGATCAACTGCGCCTATTCCGTCTTCTCTACCGTGCTGAAGGCGTGGTTTGCCGATGTTCTGTCGCCGGAAAAGAAAGCGCGGATCTTCTCCCTCAACTATACCTTTCTCAACATCGGCTGGACCGTCGGCCCGCCCATCGGCACGCTGCTGGTGATGCACAGTATCAACCTGCCATTTTGGCTGGCGGCGGCCTGCGCCGCATTGCCGCTGGTTGGTATTCAGCTCTTCGTTCAGCGCTCCTCGGCGACCATTGCCCAGGATAATGCCACCCAATGGTCGCCTTCCGTGTTGCTGCGCGACCGCGCGCTGATGTGGTTTACGCTTTCCGGCCTGCTGGCCTCGTTCGTCGGCGGTTCATTCGCCTCCTGTATTTCGCAGTATGTGCTGGTGGTCGCCGATAGCGATTTTGCCGAAAAGGTGGTGGCGGTGGTACTCCCGGTCAACGCCGCCGTGGTGGTTGCGCTGCAGTACGCCGTCGGCCGTCGCCTGAGCGCCAGGAATATTCGTCCGCTCATGACCTTTGGTACGTTCTGTTTCGTCCTCGGTCTGGGGGGATTTATTGTTTCCGACAGCAGCCTGCTGCTATGGGGGCTCTCTGCCGCCGTGTTTACGCTTGGCGAGGTCATTTACGCGCCCGGTGAGTATATGCTGATTGATAACATCGCCCCCGCCGGCATGAAGGCAAGCTACTTTTCCGCCCAGTCGCTGGGCTGGCTGGGCGCCGCCTTCAACCCGATGATTACCGGATCTATCCTGACACATATGCCGCACTGGTCGCTGTTTGTGGTGCTGATGCTCGCTATTATCGTTGCCTGGCTGATGATCTTCCGCGGAATGAAAATTCGCCCGTGGCAGAATGGCTGTTCGGCCGTCAGCGCGTAACCCCAGGCGTCATGCGGCTGTCGGGTTAATGTCGTGCAACTGTCGGCTGCGGATCGTGGTGCCCGACAGAGCCCGGCGCCACACTCCATCTCAGGTTTTCACCCGGAGATAGACATGATGAACAGCACTAATCAGGTTAAACAATTACGTCTGCAGCGCGCCTGGTCCCAGGAGCAGCTGGCAGAACTTGCCGGCCTCAGCGTGCGGACAATTCAGCGCATTGAAAACGGCGACCGCCCAGGGCTGGAAACGCTGAGCGCCCTTGCCGCCGTCTTTGAAGTTAACGTTGCCGATATCACCGGTGACTCCCCGGCGGGGCACGAAGAGTCTCTCGATTTACGCATCGAAGAGGCAAAAGCGCGCGTGCATCAGGAAAGCCGCTTTTTCCGCTCACTGTCGACCGCCGTGGTGGTATGCGTGTTGCTGGCTTTACTTAACCGGTTTACCAACCCGGAGAACAACTGGTCTGCCTGGGTCGCCGGGATCTGGGGGGCGTTGCTGCTGGTGAGAGGCATGCGATTGTTTGTTTTCGGCGGATGGATCCGCAGCTGGCGTCAGACGCGGCTGCAGCGACTGCTGCGCAAATAGCTATTTTACCTTGCAACCATTCCCCGCTTGCCTGGACGCTGAGCGGGTCTACAGATTGCAGGCGGGCCCCGGCTAGTCACCTCGCAGAGATTTCACGCCTCTGGGTGATGACGCGCCAGCGATCTGGGATAGCTTCGCTCCGGGTGGCGTTTGCCGGTTTTCTTTTGCGACGGAGGCTTTTGCCGATGGGCGAGATTTACCATCCGGAATTACCGCAATGGGAGCAATATTGCCGACTGTCAGCGTCGGTTTTAGTGCCATGATCCGATCTACGTAGCTGGTCTGCGCCTGACCTTCAGGGAGAAACCCACGGCGGAAGTTGCCGCTGTAGTAGCAGGAAAAAGCCGCCAGCTCCGCCTGTTGCGGTGAAAACTTGACCGAAGCGCGCCGCAAGCATTCATTAAAAATACCTGCAGCAGCGCGGGCGTTATGACAAGGATCGAAGACGGTCTCATAATCCAGTCCGTATTTGTCGAGGTTGTGCCGGTTCACCTGGCCTAGCCCCAGCGAAAAATTCCAGCCCGCCTGTTCCAGATATTGCGCGGTGGCGATAGCCTCTTCCTTGTGGCGTGGCTGACGCGCCAGCCGTCCGCCTACCACGCCAATGGCGTATGGATTAAACGACGACTCCACTTTCATTAAACGTTCCAGCACCTGGGGAGCGACCTCTGGCGCGCACTGATTAGCCAAAACAGCCAAATCCAACACTCTGACCTCCTGTCGCGCGGGTGGTTATTCCGGCTCATTTTTATTGATAAATTTCACCGAGGATTTTTTAGCAATCCCCGTCAGGACGTTAATAATGTCCTGGTAGTTGGTGGCAAGGAACACGTTGTCTCCTGCGCAGTAATTGCGCCAGAGGTCGAGAGCGTTGGTCGTTTCTGAACTATTGACCGTAAAAATAAAGAAAATATCCGCCAGTTGCGTAGGCGTTCCCTCAGGATAGCGCAGTAACCCCTCTCTGATGCGGCTACACAAACTATACTGATCAAATAATTTTTTGCTCAAAGCGCCGCCATCAATATCAATACCATCTGATATGATAATTATTGCTTTTCTTGGGTTATTTCCTTTGGCGATAACGGGAAGCGCGCGCAGTAATCCTGAAGTGACATAGGTTGTGCCATCAGTGACATTCATCTCTCTGAATTTATCGATTATTTGACGGTCATGAGTTAACTCAATAAGATAAGAGGCTGGTTTAGCCGTCTTACTCCTCAGCATATTGCTTGCAGTGGTAGCGTTAATAGCACCAAAGGTCGAATAGCAGTCATATAAAAATGGTCTATCATTAATATTATTAACCATGTATTTGAAAGTGGTAATGGAGGCATCGGTAAACATATAATCACCCGTAACTAAGCCGGGGAAATCCATCGTTACTGTATTAAATATCGTGCGCTGAGAGTAAGCGTAGTACATAAGTTCATGTGCTGCCACACGGCCTTCCTGAAACTCCGGGTAATTCTTAAACAGGCTAGCCCGAGGATCGGCATCGCAGCTATATTGTGCTTTACCAACCGCAGAACCAAATTGCGCATTTTTCACACACCAGCCTTTATTAATCATATCATTGATGCTGTATCCTGTTGCTGGACGTACAACATTATTATACCAGTTATATAATAACTGATCGTACTGATAGGACTGAGTTATTTCTGTCGGAGTTGCTAAAGAGGTATTAAAGCGTATTTTATTATACCAAAAGTCCAGATCTACCTTCGCATATTTTTTCTGGAACTTACCAACATATGAACAACCAAAATTATTTCCTCCAGCAACATTTTCTCCGGGAAGAATAACTGATACACCTGCAGTAAATGGAATAATTCCTACGGTATTAGTCACAGAATCATCATTTAAAACCTCGCCAATAAACTCCGTGACGACTTTACGTAACAACTCGATCCTGGTCAGGCCTGGCTCTGATGACGATTTTAGCATCGAACCTGAAAAATCCAGCACAAGAGCATAGTCCGTCGGGTATTTTATCTCTTCGATTGTACGTCTGACCACTCCCGCGCCGCTGTCGGCGCGAATATCTACTGCAGAGTCAAAACCGACCTCTTGCTGCGCGCCAATGAGCGGCCGCATGCTGGCCTTTCCGCTGGCGGTATAGTCCACGGAGTCAAGTTTACCTGTTTTCGTTGTGCTGTAGTTCACATCGACCGAAACGGCCAGATCGCTTTTCGCGATCCTCGCATCCGGCACATAGTAGGAAAGGTAGTGATGTAACAGCGTAATATTCTCCGCCTCATCCGCGGCAGTGGTATTGCGGTTATCGATCATCGCCACCGCCAGCACGCCCTGATTGAGGCCATCTGCCAGCCTGGCGCGACTGCTTTGTAGATTAGCGCCATCATATGCCACCGAATAGAACATCATTAACAGCGGAAACATAATGGCAAACATGACGGTTATCGCGCCATATTCCTGACGCAAAAGACGAACGATAAACCGCAAAAATCGGTTTCGCATAATTTTCACCTCGCCCATAAGGAACGGTATTAACGCGGGATCACCGCATTGCTGATGGCAATATCGCCGATCTCTATTCCGACGCTATTCAGGGTGCGTTTAAACAAGCTCTCGCCACCCGGCAAGCACATCGTCACCTGATAAACCGGTAGCCAGCGCCCTTTCGTATCCCACGGCGACAGATCCGCAATTTGCGAACTGGTTATGCCAGGTCGGCTATGGCAGTCCCCGGAACCCCGGGCGATGGACTGGGTATTAAGCAGGTGTCTTTGCGCTTTGCTGCCGCTGGACTGAAAAAAGGCGGCCTCCACCACCAGCTGATAGCGGCTGCCTGCCAGCCGACTCTCCTCCAGTAAAACACCGGCCAGTTCGTAGAGATCGCTGACGTCCTGCTGGCTTAGCTCCTCTTTTTCGCCATAGAAGACGGATCTTTCTCGCACCACGCTGGCCAACGAATAAGTTACTCGCGCGAGGTAGCTTTTATTCAGAAAAACGGCGCTGAAATCCACCAGCAGCGCGCACAGCACAAAAAAGACAACGAAGTACAGGCCGGCCTCAATCGTGACTGACCCTCGTTCATCGCATAGAGAGCGTTTTATCTCGCCCATCGGGTTATTCATCATTTTCTGCCTCACGCTGAAATTCCTGTACCAGTAAAATCCTGCGACTCAGTTCACGGATGACGCTTTGCGATGGAAAGAAAAAAAATAGTGGCTGATAATCAGTGGTCACTTTATAAAATGCCAACGGTTTATTACGCGCATCCATAGTGGTGCAAGTGTGGTTAATCACCGCGGAAATACTGTCACACCAGCTAACCGAAAGTTCGACATGTATTTCACGGGAGATGAGCGGCCAGTCGGCCATGCGTTTATTGATTTCGGCGTTGAAATATTGCTGATAATTGTCTGGCGCTCTGGTGATCGCCGCTATATGCCCCGACTCGGCGATAATCAGATCGAGCGCCGAGGAAATAAAGACCACCCGGCACATCTCGGCAATAAAAAGTATCGAAATAATAAAAGGAATAAACACCATGGAAAATTCCATAGCAGCAACGCCATGTTCAGCGCATAAATAATGACGCAGACCGTTTTTTACCTTTTTAAACATACATTCACCAATGGTTATACCCACAGCTGTAGCCAGTACCCGCAGCTGATGGCCAGCGCATATGGCACCGTCGCGCGTTCCTCGCGGGCGAAGAAATAAAAATAGAGCAGGCTGACAATGGCGACGGGAATACCCGCGATGGCCGTCAGCAGCAAAAAATTGCCGGTCTCCGGTACTGACAACGCCACCGCCAGCGCACACACCAGCTTAATATCCCCGGCGCCCATCAACTTCGCCATCGCGGCGATAAATCCCAGCGCCAGCAGTATGCCGGGGAGAATGAACGCCGGATAAGGCATATGCGTAAATCCTGCGAGACAGGAGAGCAGCAGTATCAGCAGCGTGGCGCGGTTAGGTATCCGCCGCCAGCGTATATCCACATAGCAAATATAGATAAGAACTCCACTAATACCGGCAGTCAATAGCCATGCGATACTCACAATAATCCCTTATTCTCCATGCATCATAAAAATTCGATATTAAAAAGAACCGTTTTTATTCAGGTGAGAGATTCTCTGGTTGCGTCAGTTCATTATTTTCAGGGGCTGGCATCGTATATGCCTGGAGCCAGGAATAATAGCTGGTCACACTCTCGATGATTCTGCTGTCGCGATCGTAAAGCACCGGCGCCAGCGCAATGGCATCGCTAAGCATATCGGCGGCCGTTAATTCAACGGCCTGCAGCAGCAGAAGCGAGAAAATATCTTCCGGGATCGGTATCTCTTTCTGCAAATGACTACACAGCGAATGTAGCCATTGGTGATACCACTTCAGACGCTGCTGAATTAACTCCGATCTGTTATCCAGGACCGGCGATACGGAAATAAAACCACAGCTCATGTCTGCCGAGCATAATCTGACGGCAAAGGACATCGTTAACGGATCATTCATAATAATATTCCTGTAGCGGCGGCAGATCCGGCTGCGCATGGCAGATCTCAGCAATGGCCGCCGCCAACTGGCGCAGCAGCCAGAACAGTTGCCCGAGGGGCTCCTGTGCGGAAGCCACGACGGTCAGACATAACGAAAAACGCTGCGTAGCGACCTGCCAGAGCAGGATATTGTCCCTCTCGCCCTCGACGGTGATGGCTTTCTGCTCTCCGGCCGCGATTTCATTTAGCATCGCAGCGCCAATCCCCAGCAGAGAGCTGGTCATCGCCGCGATTTTATGTAAACGCCCAGGGTCCTCTTCTTTGAGAACGGCCGCAACCTCATAACCATCGGCGGTCGCCACCAGCAGCTCCCCCATCACAGGATAATTCTGGGCAAACTCCAGCAGCAGTTGCTGAATCTGCTGGCTGAGTTCAGTAGACAGGGTACCGGCATCTTCAATCGCAAACGGAAGTATGCTTGTCATCAGGAATAAACCTCTTCATTTCTGGCACGCTCAAGCTGGCAAAACAGCACCTTCAGCAGAAATAAGACCCTTTCCGGGCTGCGTGCATCCAGCGTCGCGACGGGAAGAGTTAGCCCCTCCTCCCGCAGCAAGCGCTGGTATTGTTCAAGATCAGGTAAGGGGGACAAATCACACTTAACGATACCCAGCAGCACGATTGCATTTCCCGCCAACGGGCCGGTTTTCAGCGCCCGCAACCAGCTACGAGTCTCTGCCAACGGGTCTGGACGGTGATTATCAGCCAGCAGTAGAATACCGACGCTGCCGCGTTCCAGAATATCGCGCATAAACGTGAAGCGCTCCTGCCCCGGAGTGCCGTAAAGCCGCATCCGGTTTTGCCCGCCAGGAATAGTCAACTCGCCATAGTCAAAACCGACGGTGGTGGTTTCTTTCTCTGCGTCGACGCGGTCCGATGCCAGCACGTCCGTTGACACGACGTTGATTTCACTGACGCTACGGATAGCCGTGGTCTTACCCGAGCCGCTGCGTCCTACCAGGATCACCTTATAGTCTTTCATCATCCCGAACCTTATGTCCTCCGCCCGCGTTACGCGGGCGAGGTTACTTATAAAATGACGATGGCCTCTTCGACGTCCGTCACTTTGCGTCTGGCCAGCGCCAGATTTCCATTACGGCGATCGAGAATGGTATACACGAATACCCCATCCACAGCCCTCACCGGTCGGAGTATGTGGTACTGTTTGCCCTGCGTAATCAGGACGTCTTCTACTTCATCCCCGGTCGCCATTAATTTCAGCATCTTGATATTGGCGCGCAGCACGTCAGTAATGGCCGCGGCGGCAATTTCGATATCCAGACCGGCGGAGCCCACACCGTGTAACAGCATGCCATTACGCGCATCGACCAACGCCGCCCCCAGGGCGCCATCAAGGTTTACCAGTCCATCCAGTAATTTTTCCATTTCAGCCATTATTTTCTCCTGTGATTTCATTTTGTTATAATTAATCAGTGACCTTTAAGTCATGAAGAACTTCTTTTACATTTGCCAGTAAGATATTGTCGATAGAAAGCCCTTCGACCTTCAGTTTTAATATCTGGCACCATGGCTTCATGCCCGGTGTATAGCAGCTGACAACTGCATGAACCTCTGAGGTCAAACAGAGTTCTTCATTAATAGTCGCATGTAGCGTGTATTTATCGCCGACGCGGAAACGTTCGGTTCCTGGCAACGCAAACTCGTGAATAACAATCGGCGAATATTCCCGCAGCGTGGCAATCTCAGTATGTGATTTTTCCCAGTTCAGCACAGCAGGAATAATACTTTCCGTCGTTTCCCAGGGGCGGGACAATGACATATCCGGCCTGCTGCGATAGCCGCGTAATACGCCATCCGCGCCGATCATCAGATGCGTAACTCCCGCCGGCACCTGCACCAGCAGATCGTTGTATTCATAAATTTTCATAATGTTTATTTCCGTATAAAAATAGACCCGGCGGTTCAGCCATAATAAATATCAAACACCAGCCTCTCTCCTGGCGCCTTATCCGAAGCAAGGCGAAACACTTTCGCTTTTGCCAGTGAACGGGTAAATTCAAACTCAATTAAAACAGCATCCGCCTGATGCTGATAAAACGTCAATTTATTGATATCAGGGTGTTCCCTGGTAATATCCTCAGCCGCTCGCAGCAATGCATACCCTAGTCTGACATTCTGTAATTCAAAAATACGCTTATTTTTATCCGTACCAGGTAGTTCACGGAAATTAATCGCATGCCGCGATTCCAGTATCATGCGGAAATAACCGGGATGGCGCCCGGAGCGAACCGCAGAGATATCTTTCAGACTACTGGTTAATGACAGAGAAGCTTTTTCCGGTAGCCCTGCCGGCTTCGCCGTCTGCTGATTATCCAGGAACCGGGCGAGCTCATCCTGAGTGGCAACCGGGGTACGTCCAGCGGCCGCCGTTCTGACCAGCAGGGGCCCGCCGCCAGCCTGCTCCCCCGATTTCACCGCGGGCGCTGCGCTTTCCGCTATCGATACCGGAGCCGCAGCCGATAATGTTGCAGACGGCGCGCGCGGGCGCGGATTCACTTTCGCCAGCGCTTCCATCAACCCGTCGCTACGGTCGGCCATCTTTTCCTGCTGCAGGATGCTTTCCGCAGCGTTAAAGTCCTGGAGCTTCACCAGCACGTAGACGAGGTTATGCAGCACTTTCTGGCTCGCATGCCCCCGGCCATAGAGAGAAAAAAGATAGTCTCTGGCGGTGGCGTAATCGTTTTGCATAATGGCCAGCATCGCCAGGTTATTAATTACGATATCGTCATCGACAAAGCGCTGCCTCGCGCTATTAAACGCGCGTGTCGCCCCGGGAAAATCGCCATCTTGCGCCAGCAGGATCCCCTGTATATTCCAGGCCTCACCACTTTTGGGGTTCTGTCTGAGCACACCGGAAATCGCCGCCTGCGCTTCTCTATAATCCCCGAACTCCATCAAGTTTTTACTTGCCAGTAATAATGCCCGTTCATCGGGATTGTTGGCGATGAGCGGCTGTAGATACTGGCGGGAAGAGTCAAAATCCTCCGCCAGATAATAGTATTCCGCCAGCTGGTAGCGGGTATCCTTATCCTCTTTACGGCTGAGCTTTTCACGGTAGAGCTTGATCAAGCCGTTATAGTTATTGACCTTACTGAGAATATATTCACGCTGACTATCATCGAGTTCACTGCCGCTGCCAGTTTGGCTCTGGCACCCACACAAAACGAAGAGCGCCAGAAGCGACGTAAGAGAGATTATTTTTCCCACACCGACACCATCCCTATAAAACCCGGCCCTGCAACGATAACCAACAGCGGAAACATAATGAAGGCGATCATCGGCAACGTCATTTTTGCTGAAAGACTGGCCACCTTCTCTTCGGTATTCAGCAGCTGCAGTTCGCGCATCTCTTTAGAAAGATCGATCAACACCTGATATATCGATGAGCCATATTTAATACTCTGCTGTAAGGTCGAACATAGCATCCTGACTTCCGTGCCTGGAACTTCTTCATAGAGTTGTTCCAGCGCAGCATTAATACCGTTGACCTCTGTTTTGAGCATCGCCCTGTCGAACAGCGTGGCGATATTGGGATTAATGGCATAGGTATTGTCGGCGATATAACGCAAAGCTTTTTCAATGGTCATCCCGGATTGCACACAAACTGCCAGCATATCGATAACGAATGGCAGGTCGTCAGAAATCCTTTTCATATGTTTTTTAATGACCATTTCTTTTACCAGATTTGGTAGCAGAATCACCACCACCACGCAGGCTATTACGCAAAGAAATAACGTTTCATGAGAAAATGTATAAATCCCGGCAGCATTCACTAATACCAGCAGTAGCGTCGCGATGAATACGACTAACGTTTTAGCGACAATATTTTTATCCAACATCGCGGTCCACGAGACCAGGCGACTGGTTTTCCTCATTATCCGCTCAAACGGCGTCGTATTGTCCTGTGGGATAAAAGCGTACTGGTTGCTACTCTGCTCCAGCAGATGATAAATACGCTGCCGACGCTGCCTCAATAACCAGATCCGGGCTAGCCCCCCAGTGCCTAATACCAGCAGAGCTAGCGCAATAATATAAAACATAAGCCACCTATACTTTATTCATCATCATCCAGACAATCAGCAGCCCCAGCAGAATGCTGCAAATAGCGTAATAGAGCATCATCTGGCCCGTTGGATGGTGCAGTAAAATGTCGAAATTAGCCGGCGACTGAAACTTCAGAAAGAAGAAGAAAAAAATGGGGATAGCTGTCAAAATCTTAATCGACATGCGGACTTCCGAAGTCATGGCGTATTTTTTCTTCTCCAGCACCCGGGCGTTGGAGATCAGCGTCCCCAGACGCGACATCACCTCTTTGACCTGACCCCCACCTTTCATATTGAGCTGTACGGTAATAATGAAAAAGTAGTATTCGCTAAACGGCAGACGTCGCCACGAGGCCATAAATACGCTTTCCGCATCTTCACCAATTTCCAGGCGCTGCGATATCTGTCTGAATTCCTCGCCCAGCACACCATCAATCTTTTGCCCGCACTGCTCAATCCCCTGAATAACAGAGTTACCGGCGCGGATGGAGCTATTAATGATATTCAACGCTTCCGCGAACTGAGCATCAAATTCCAGACGCATCTTTTTCTTGCTGCTGAGATAGAGGCCGTACAGAGTCAGCACAAATAATACGGGATGGATAATGATCGGGCTCAGGTTCAGGTAATTGCGGTTAACGTAGAGGCTTACGGCCTGTACCAGCAGCAGGATCAGCCCGTGGCGTAAGGCGGTACTGCGCTGCTTGCCCAGTAAATGTAGACGCATATCATCCATCAAGCGTGATAACCACCCGCCCAACGGATTACGCAGCAGTCGCCTCGTCAGTTCCACCCGGTTACGGGCGGCTTCCGCCTGCTGTAAACGCTGCATGCGCTTCTGCTGGCGATACCACAGCCCCAGCTGAATACAGCCTGCCAGCAGCAGAAAGCTAAAAATGATCATCATCATGGCATCCGGTTCCCAAACAGTTGTTTTAAAGGTTCAAGCAGGCCGTGCACCAGCGCCTGACGGTACACAGCCGAACGCTGAAGCAGCCCAAAACAGGTAAACGTCCCCTGAATTTTCCCGTACTCATTGCGATCCGCTTCTGCGCCGAAGCTGAAGATGTCCTGTAGGATAATGTTGTCTCCTTCCATACCCATCACCTCGGCAATGTTGATCACCTTGCGCGAGCCGTCCGGCAGGCGCGACACCTGAACAATAATGTTTACCGCCGAGGCGATATTTCGGCGTATGGCCGCCAACGGCAACGAAGCGCTGGACATCATGATCATGCTCTCCAGCCGCGCCAGCGCGTCGCGCGGTGAGTTGGCATGCAGAGTCGACATAGAACCATCATGGCCGGTGTTCATGGCCTGCAGCATCTCAAAAGCCTCCTCACCACGACACTCGCCGACGATGATCCTGTCTGGACGCATACGCAGCGCGTTGACCACCAGATGGCGCATATTCACCACCCCCTGGTTTTCCGATCCGGCCATTCGCGTTTCCAGGCGAACCACGTGCGGTTGCTGTAGCCGCAGTTCGGCAGCATCTTCCAGGGTAAGTACCCGCTCATCTTCATTGATGTATTGCGACATCGCATTAAGCAGCGTAGTTTTCCCGGACCCCGTCCCCCCGGAAACAATAATATTGATCCGACAGCGGCTGGCGATGACCAGAAAATTGGCCATCATTTCATTCATGCTGCCGTACTCCACCAGGTCGGCCAGCGATTTCTTGCCCTTACCAAACTTACGAATGGAGATCGACGCACCATCCAGAGCCACCGGTGAAATCACCACGTTCAGACGGCTGCCGTCCGGCATCCTCGCGTCTACCAGCGGCTGGGAATCATCGACCCGGCGCCCTACTCGCGAAACCAGCCGTCTGGCGATATCGGTGAGCTGAATGTCGTTGAGGAAGCGTTTATCGACCTGTTCAAGTTTGCCGAACCGCTCGACAAAAATGCGATCCGGTCCGTTCACCAAAATATCGCTGATAGTGTCGTCTTCCATTAATTCTCGTAACGGGCCGTAGCCAGTTATCTCATCGGTAACCAGCTCGCAGAGATCGTGACCGGCGCGGGAGGATAAATATCTACCGCTACTATTCACCTGCCGCGTGATCACCTCACTGATTTCACGAAACAGCGCATCGCGGTCGTGACGCAATGCATCAACCCGTTCTAAATCAACGCTCTTAAGCACAAGCTCGCGAAAATAGAGCAGGGATTCAAAGCTCTCCGTATCCATTGCTTTCATCATCCTTAAAAGTTATGTTCCCACCGCGTGACGAAGTCCGCTTATCCGCTACGACTTACGGTCGGGACGTAATGAGAAAAACGATGGAAATAGTCTCCTCTTTGCTGCCTCTTGTTCAGATTTACCCAACAGGCTCTGTGCGGTAAAACGCCACAGCGGAGTCACCGACAACGGTTGGTTTTTCTTAACGTTCCACGGATTAATCACCGCCAGCGGGTAACCGAGATACTCCTCAATATCATCATTGCGCAGCTCATCGCCGTGCGCAGGGTGATTCTCATTGAGGCAGATGAAGACCCGCAGTTCTTTACCACCGCGCGACAGGTCAACGCGCTGCTTCTCATCCAGTAAATACTTAGCCACCCTCAGAGCGCTCAGATCGCGGTTAATCACAAGAATCAAGGTGCTGGATTGCGTAAAGACTGTCTCAAGATGCTCGTAGGGTTGGGCATAGACGCCGTGATCGAACATCACCAGATTGAACGCATTGAAGTGGCTATCGTCATAGGTCCAGGCCGCATCCAGGGGTTCTATGCGCGCGGACTGCTGAGGCCCCAGAGACGTAATCGCCCCGTCTCTGGGTAGACCACAGAAGGTCAATAAATCAAGATCCCGGCTACCGCTGGCGCCCTGCACCAGCAGCGAGGGGATAGAGGTCTGCATACCGATAGCCTGAAACAGCTGCCAGGCCACGGTCGTGGTACCCGCACCACCTTTGCAGCCCAGAAGGCTGATTTTCATCATACTGCGCGTCGCCTGGGCGCTGTCCGGCTGCTGGAGCTGCCCGGCCAGCTGTGCCAGCTGGGACTGAATATGCAGATAGCAAACGCCGGCGCTCATCAGTGCCTGGGCGAAAGCGATCGAGTCATTGCGGCCGAGAAAGACCTGACGCGCGCTGGCAGGAATCAGCAGTGTGGCCGTTTCACAGATCAACGTAACATCATTGCAGCTGCCGATATCAATAATCACCGTCGCAGCGCCGCGCAAGATGCTGTCATCCAGCAAGGCAAAAAAATCAAGAGGATGACCAATAACGTTATTAAAGTTATTAATTAATAACAAACTGCTAATATCAGAAAGCATCTCTTTATCAGGGGAGATAATGATTATCGACTGCGGCCCTCCCTTTTTCGCCTTGTGCGCGACTTCCGGCTCGCTTTTCTTTTTAGAATCCGAAAACAACTTCATCTTTCACTCCAGAAATATGTCAATGATGCGATGTCGTTAGCGGGCAAAGCCGCCCTGTTCAAGAAAGCGTCCGGCATCACTATTTAAACGCTCTTCGCGCATTTTCTGGTCAACGCCGACGTTGAAGAACAGCTTCTCAACCGAGCTGCGGCGAAAGGATGGAAGCGACATATTGCGGGCCGCCGCTTCTGACTGCGGTTTCACCAGATTCACCGTGGCAAACACCACCAGTTCGCTTTTGCTTCTTTCGGTCATCGAGCTACGGGCTAATGCCCCCAGCACCGGAATATCGCCAATAAACGGTACTTTGGTGAGCGACTCCTTGTCCGCTTCGCTTAATAAGCCGCCGATAACAAAGCTGTCGCCATCCGCCAGCTCGATGGTTGAGCTGGAACGGCGGGTACGCATGGTTGGGATCTGGTAGTCGTTATAGGCATACGAACCGGTGACGCTGCTTAATTCGTTGGAGACAAACAAACGTATCTTCTGGCGTTTTTCCACCTTAGCGGTGATATTCAGGCGAATGCCGTACTCTTTATACTGCACGGTGACCGAGTCCTGATCCTTCACCATAATCGGAATTTCTCCGCCCACCAGAAAGCTGGCTGACTCTCCGGAAAGTACGGTGAGATTAGGCTGAGCCAGCACCCGGGCAATCGAGTCATTTTTTACCGCGTTGATCAGGGTGCTGATATTTCCGACATCAAACCCGCGGCGAAACCCCAGCAGATTAAAGACCCCAGGACTGTTGGTGGTCATGCCGCCATTTCCGCCGCCGTTGATAATGCTATCCAGCGTCAGGCTGCTCCACTCGATACCCAGGTTATCGGTAAACTCTTTGCTTACCTCCACCACGGTCAGTTTAACGTTGACCTGGTTTGAGGACGGGAGTTGTAAGCGGTTAATGACATTGTTGTAGACTTTGGCAATCGCAAAACGGGTGTTTTCACTGCTGGCGTTGCTGCCGTTGCTTTTTCCGCCGCCATCGCCGGAACCCACCAGGCTGCCAACCAGCTGATAAACCCCATCGCGGGTCTCTTCATCAGGCACCGTGCCACTCAAGATCCACGTGGCTTTGTCGGCATTCTGGAAGCGTTTCACCTCCACCGTACTGCCGGGGTATTCACGCGCCACGCGCTGGCGAATGTCGCTCAGAAAAGGGTCGACATCCACGCTGAGATTCATCAGGATCTTCGCCTGCGGACCATAGACCACCAGCTCAGTACTGCCCAGCTTGCGGGCATACAGCACGATATTTTTATCGTTGACGATTTTGTAATCGGCAACGGCCGGGTCTGACACAAACACCGTATTAACGGCGCTAGCGAAGCGCAGCGTTTTCGATTGCCCGGGTTTGAGATTGACGACCTCCGCCCTGGCCCCCAGAGAAAACACGCAAAAAATCAGCAGCACAAACAGCCTTTTAATGCAGAACAAACGTTGAGTCATTTTTTAAAATATCCCTGTATCCGGGGTTCCATGGTGTTATAAGCCACCCGACGTCAGGCGGCGATTTAGCCTCGAAGCTCGTTAATTTCTGAGGTGAGCTTTGCTGGAACGGGAGGTAGATTAAAAATCACGTCGTCGCTGACCGGCCATGCCGCCTCTGGCGAGGGCAGCGCAATGGTCGATTTCCCCTCCGGAGTGGTGGTGGCCGGAAACAGAAGAATATTCGCCAGCTCGCCGCCCAGCCCCTTCAGCATCTTGACCTCGTGGTCCTGCAGCTCCACCACTAGCTGGCTGCCCTTTTCCACCACGTTGACGCCGTTATTGACAACCGTTTTTGCCGGGCGAATCGCCAGCACCCGCTTATTGCCCATCAGCGGTTTCAGGCGGTTATAAAGCTGATTTTTCTCGCGGGACTGTTCGGCCCCGACTTCCAGCGTATCTTCATGTTTGGGATATATCCGACGATAGGAGAGATAAATATCCACGCCCTGCCCGGCTTTGATGTTATTTAATAAATAGTTGTCTGACTTGTTTAGCTCAAAGGTATAGAGAATATTTCCCGGTCGTAAAAACAGGGTCAGGTATTCATCGCTGCCCGGCGCCACCATTAAACCCGGCAAAATCCATGAATTCGCCGGCACCGCGCTTTTTAACGCCCAGTTATCCAGGTTTTTACCGACGAGATTAAACTGCGTATCGGTACTGCCGACATCAACCGTAACGGTTTTAATCTGAAAGTCCCCGGCCCGTAGTATCGTTCTGGCGTCTAAATCACGGGTGGCTACCACCACGCTTATCGTCTGCTGCGGTTTTTTTTCTGGCTGACTGGCCTGCAAAGGAGCAGCCGTGCGGGATTGATTAAAATAGAAAAACAGCCCCAGAATACCGACAACGATCATCACCACATAAACAAGCAGACCGCCTCTTTTCATATTCATTGTTTTCCACTTTGCGTTGACAGTATCCATGTATCTGAAATTCATCAATACGGGCATTGCGTCCTGCTATGCCCGTATTAAAACCACTAATGAACTTACAAAGGCTTATGGCGTCATAGAGGCATCGACCTTATCTTTGACACTAGTAAAGATATCGGACAACATCGTCTGCACGGTTCCGCCCGAACCAAAGATAACGGCGACAACAGCGGCCACGCCAGCGATGACAATCGCATACTCAACGGCGGTGACGCCTTTTTCATTGTTTTTAAAATCATAAATGCATCCAGCAACACAGGTATAGGCAGCCAGATATTTATCATAAACACGGTTTAGCATTACCAGTTTCCTTATTAACCATCATTCAATATTTAAATTTATATGTCACCCAAAATATATTCATAAAAAGAATCTATCTTTTCAGTATTGATATTTTCCGGGCAGTAGAAGAATAGCCTGATAATTCTGCAGCCAGCTAATATTTATAATCGATCGATTTCAATCCAATTAATAGTCAAAAGCTATCATTTAACATATAACGATCGTTTTTACCGATCATTTGTAGAAAAAACAGCCTCAGAAAAATGGACTAATTGCTTATAAATCAGGAATTATGCGACGGTATTTCTTACCGTGATGGGGCAGCAGGCAGAGTTTATTTTTAGCAGATGATTTCATAATAAATAAACAACTCAACAACCATTACATTCGATAAAAATCAACATTTAGTATTAAGCTCTGGTTTCGTCATTAAATTCGCAGGTTAAACAGTTCCTGAGCAAATTAAGAAGGGTTTTATCTCTTACAATATATGGCGAATATCGATATCGGAAACACATATAAATAACAAATAATTAAAACAAGAAAAGCGTCTGAATTTATACAAAACAATTAGCGTCCAGAACCAGGCAATTAACCACATACGCTGAGCAATAGCAGCGCCGTCATCAACGGAGCCATCATATAGATAGCGAATAGATAAACAGACTTAACGGCTGGGAATGAAATATGCTGGATTTTATTCTTATTGCAGAATAAAAGGCGAACAGGCGTCTGTTCGTATGGGACGGGACCTGTTAACGGTAAACAGGCCTTGCCTCAAGGCGGCAAAGCCCTTAAAAAAGTCCGCGTATTAAATCGTCACCATGCCGCGCACCCCTTCCGCTTCCATCGCCGCGCCGTTCCCCTGTTGAATAATCGTTCCCCGCGACATCACCAGATAGCGATCGGCCAGCGCCGCGGCAAAGTCATAAAACTGCTCGACCAGCAGAATGGCCATATCGCCACGGTTCGCCAGCTGGCGGATCACTTCGCCAATCTCTTTGATGACCGACGGCTGAATACCTTCCGTCGGCTCATCCAGAATCAGCAATTGCGGCCGGCTGGCCAGCGCGCGACCGATAGCCAGCTGCTGCTGCTGACCGCCGGAGAGATCGCCGCCGCGCCGCTGTTTCATGGTTTTCAGCACCGGAAACAGCTGATAAATCTCCTCCGGTACCTGCCCGGCCTCGCTGGCCGGAAACCGCGACAGCCCCATCAGCAGATTCTCTTCAACCGTCAGGCGAGGAAATATTTCACGGCCCTGCGGCACATAGGCAATACCGGCCTGCACCCGCTGGTGCGGTTTACGCTGGGTGATGATTTTCTCCTGCCAGATGACTTCACCGCTGCGCGCCGGGATCAGCCCCATCAGGCACTTCAGTAAGGTGGTTTTACCCACGCCATTGCGCCCCAACAGACAGGTGACCTCGCCTTGCCGGGCCTCAAAATCGACCCCGCGCAGAATGTGGCTGCCGCCATAGTATTGATGTAACTGATTAACCTGTAACATTCGCTCTCCTTAACGACCGAGATACACCTCAATCACCTGCTCATTCGCCTGTACCTCGCGGAGCGAGCCCTCTGCCAGTACCTGGCCCTGATGCAGCACCGTGACCCGATCAGCGATGGTTTCGACGAACCCCATATCGTGCTCCACCACCATCAGGGAATGTTGCCCGGCCAGGGTGCGGAACAACTCGGCGGTATACTCGGTTTCAGCATCGGTCATCCCGGCAGCGGGCTCATCCAGCAGCAACAGATGCGGCTCCTGAACCAGCAGCATGCCGATCTCGAGAAACTGTTTTTGCCCGTGAGAAAGCAGCCCCGCCGGGCGCGCGCGTTCGCCATCAAGACGCAGCAGGTGCAGAATGTCGCTGATGCGGTCCTCCTGCTCGCCGTTCAGCCGCGCCCGCAGGCTGGCCCAGACCGACTTATCGCCTTTCAACGCCAGCTCAAGATTTTCGGCGACGGTCAGCGCCTCAAACACCGTCGGTTTCTGAAACTTGCGGCCGATCCCCTGGCGGGCGATAGCGATAGGATCAAGCCCGAGCAGATCGATCGACTGGTCATACCGCGCCCTGCCGCTCTGCGGCCGGGTTTTGCCGGTAATGACATCCATCAGCGTCGTTTTCCCGGCGCCGTTCGGCCCGATAATACAGCGCAGCTCGCCCACGCCAATCTGCAATGAGAGATCCGTCAGCGCCTGGAAACCATCAAAAGTGACGTTGATGTTCTCCAGCTCGAGCACCGGGTCGGTCTGCTCGCGAAAGCGGTCCGTGGGCTGCTGGCGGGTAAACAGGCCTTCATCCGGTTGCATTAGCGGTCTCCTTTGCGCAGCAGGCCAATAACCCCGCGAGGTAGAAACAGGGTCACGATGATAAAAATCAGACCAAGGAACAGCTGCCAGTATTCCGGCATAGTGACGGTGAACAGGCTCTTCGCTCCGTTCACCAGCCCGGCGCCAAGCACCGGGCCAATTAAGGTGCCGCGACCGCCAAGCGCCACCCAAATAGCCGCTTCAATGGAGTTGGTTGGCGACATTTCGCTGGGGTTAATAATGCCCACCTGAGGCACGTACAGCGCCCCCGCGAGGCCACACAGCACCGCCGACAGCGTCCACACCAGCAGCTTAAAGCCGCGCGGATCGTATCCGCAGAACATCAGCCGGTTTTCCGCATCACGCACCGCCGTCAGGACACGGCCGAATTTACTCTGCGCCAGCAGATAGCCGATCCCTAACGTCAGCAGCAGCAGTAAAACCGTGACCATAAATAGCGCGGCCCGCGTGGTGGTCGCGGTAACGGAATAGCCAAGCAGCGTGGTGAATCCGGTAAAACCGTTGTTGCCGCCAAAACCGGTTTCGTTACGGAAAAAGAGCAGCATGCCGGCGTAGGTCAACGCCTGGGTCATGATCGAGAAGTAGACCCCTTTGATTTTAGAGCGGAAAGCAAACCAGCCGAAGACCAGGGCCAGTACGCCCGGAACCAGCACCACCAGCAGCATCGCCCAGGCAAAATGCTGGGTTCCCCACCAGAACCACGGCAGCTCGCTCCATGACAGAAAAGACATGAATGCCGGCAGACCATCGCCCGCCGCCTGGCGCATCAGATACATCCCCATCGCATAGCCGCCGAGGGCGAAAAAGATGCCGTGGCCCAGCGACAGCATACCGGCGTAACCCCAGACCAGATCCAGCGCTACGGCGACAATCGCGTAACAGAGAATTTTACCGCTGAGGGTCAGCAGCCAGGTGGAGACCGCCAGCGGATGTGACTGCGGCAGCAGCGCCAGAAACGGCATGCTCAGCAACCCCAGCACCAGGAGTACACCAAGCCATTGCAGCGATCGCGGCGCCTTACGCGCTAATGTTAAGCTAATTGGTTGGCTCATCAGTCAATAACCCTCCCTTTTAAGGCAAACAGACCCTGCGGACGCTTCTGAATAAACAGGATGATCAGCACCAGGATCAGGATCTTGCCCAACACTGCCCCGAGCTGAGGTTCGAGGATTTTGTTGAAGATGCCGAGGCCAAAGGCAGCCACTACGCTCCCCGCCAGCTGGCCGACGCCGCCGAGCACCACCACCAGGAAGGAGTCGATGATATAGCCCTGGCCCAGTTCCGGGCCGACATTTCCCAGCTGCGACAGCGCCACACCACCCAGACCGGCGATACCCGAACCGAGACCAAATGCCAGCATATCCACTCGCCCGGTTGGCACGCCGCAACAGGCGGCCATCGCCCGGTTTTGGGTCACCGCCCGCACGTTCATGCCTAAGCGGGTTTTATTGAGAATTAACCAGGTGAAGAACAGCACCAGCAGCACAAAGCCGAGCACCGCCAGGCGGTTCCACGGCAGGATCAGGTTCGGCAGAACCTGCAAGCCGCCGGAGAGCCAGGCCGGGTTTGCCACTTCCAGGTTCTGGGCGCCGAACAGCATGCGCACCAGCTGGATCAGCATCAGGCTAATCCCCCAGGTGGCCAGCAGCGTCTCCAGCGGCCGGCCGTAGAGATGACGAATGATAGTGCGTTCCAGCGCCATACCGATGCCGCCGGTTATCAGGAAAGCGACCGGCAGCGCGACCAGCGGATAGAACGCCAGCCACTGCGGCGCCAGCTGTGCCAGCGCTTGCTGCACCAGCCAGCAGCTGTAGGCGCCGATCATCAGCATCTCGCCATGCGCCATATTGATGACGCCCAGCAACCCGTAGGTGATGGCCAGCCCCAGCGCTGCCAGCAGCAGCACCGACCCCAGCGATAGCCCCATGAATGCCTGGCCGAGAATATCGCCGAGCAGCAGACGCTGTTTAATCTGGCTCAGGCTGTTTGCCGCCGCATCGCGCACGCGGGCGTCAGGCTCATGTTGAAGATCGGTATAGGGAATCAGCAGCGCCTGAGTCTCCGGATCCACGGCGTGACCGAGCTGTTCAACGGCGGCCAGCCGTCTGGCGCTGTCCGGGCTGGCAAGCTGCAGGCGGGCCAGCGCAATGTCCAGCTGCGTTTTAACCCCCTCATCGGTTTCAACCGCCAGCCGTTGTTGCAGCAGCCCCGCCATTTCCGGCGTCGCCTCCCGCTGTAGCGTTTTGACGGCTGCCGCCCTCTCCGTGACACTGTCACTGAAAAGCAAATGGGTGGCCAACGCCCCGGCGACCAGGTTACGCAGGCGGTTGGTGAGGCGAACCGGTTTTGTCGCCCCTTGCAGAGTGCGCGCGGCCCCCAGCGCCTGTTGCTGGCTGAAGGCGTGGCCACTGTCATCAGCCACCAGGGTTTCCGCTTTCAGCGCCCGCAGCAGCGGCAGCCGCCGGGCATCGGGCGCGGCGGCCCACTGTTCCAGCAGGCGCGCCTGCTGGGTACGGTTGGCCGTCACAAAATCATCCGCATCCGCTGCCTGCGCCCGCCACGGCACGATCATCACCAGTAGCGCGAGGTAATACCCCACTATGCGCCATGTGCTCATGAGTATCTCCTTGTGTCATTTCCCCGTTAACGCTAACGAGGGTCGCGCGGGATTCCGGGATATCCCCGGCAGCGCTGGCGCTTGCCGGGGCTACTTATGTCGCCCGGGCAAGGCGTTCGCGCCCGGGAAAGAGGCGCTTAATTAGCGGCAGTTTTTATCGGATGATCGGGTTTCTTATCGTTGCCGGCAATCCACGGGCTCCACGGCTGGGCGCGTACCGGCTTATCGGTCTGCCAGACGACGTTGAACTGCCCGTTGCTTTCGATTTCGCCAATCATCACCGGTTTGTGCAGATGGTGATTGGTCGCGTCCATAGTCAGAGTAAAGCCTGATGGCGCGTTGAAGGTCTGGCCGGCCATCGCTGCCCGCACCTTATCGACATCGGTGGTTCCCGCTTTGGTTACCGCCTGGGCCCACATGCGCAGCCCAACCCAGGTGGCTTCCATCGGGTCGTTAGTCACCACGGTATCGGCGTTTGGCAGCTTGTGGGCTTTGGCATAGGCACGGTAATCCGCCACAAACTGTTTGTTGGTCGGGTTATCGACGGACTCAAAGTAATTCCACGCCGCCAGGTTCCCCACCAGCGGTTTGGTATCAATACCGCGCAGCTCCTCTTCACCGACCGAGAAGGCCACCACCGGCACATCGGTCGCTTTCAGCCCCTGGTTTGCCAGCTCTTTATAAAACGGGACGTTGGAATCGCCGTTGATGGTAGAAACCACCGCCGTTTTGCCGCCGGCGGAGAATTTCTTAATGTTGGCAACGATGGTCTGGTAATCGCTGTAACCGAACGGGGTATAGACCTCTTCGATGTCCTTATCCTGGATCCCTTTCGCATGCAGGAATGCGCGCAGAATTTTGTTGGTGGTACGCGGATAGACGTAATCGGTGCCCAGCAGGAAGAAGCGTTTCGCCCCGCCGCCATCTTCACTCAGCAGGTATTCCACCGCCGGAATCGCCTGCTGATTCGGCGCCGCGCCGGTATAGAAGACGTTTGGCGACATCTCTTCGCCTTCGTACTGTACCGGATAGAACAGCAGGCCGTTCAGCTCTTCAAAAACCGGCAGCACCGATTTTCGCGAGACCGATGTCCAGCAGCCAAAGACCGCCGCCACTTTGTCCTGGGTTAGCAGCTGACGGGCTTTCTCCGCAAACAGCGGCCAGTTTGAGGCGGGATCGACAACCACCGGCTCGAGCTTTTTCCCCAGCACGCCGCCTTTGGCATTGATGTCGTCAATTGCCATCAGCGCCACGTCTTTCAACGGTGTTTCGGAAATCGCCATGGTCCCGGAGAGTGAATGCATAATCCCGACTTTAATGGTGTCGGCGGCATAAACCTGGAAAGAGTAGCCCATGAGAACGGTAGAGGCGGAGAGGGCAAAAGCTTTTAATAATGTTCGACGCTGCATGATTCACTCCTGAAAATCGCAAAAACGAAAAATGAATGAACGACTATCCGGAAGTGATAAGGCAAAAACGATGCCAGGTTGGCTGACGGCGGGAAAGCGCGCGACGGCGCGGCAGGAGAGAAACAGACAGGCAGCGTTGCCTCAAAACGGTGCAACGCTGCGCTATGAAGAGCGGTTACCAGACCTGAGCGGCGATCCCGGTGACCAGGCGGACTTTATCCCACTGTTGGGATTCCGTCAGCGCATTCCCCTCTTCGGTCGAGGCGAAGCCACACTGCGGGCTGAGGCAAATCTGCTGCAGCGCAACATACTGCGCGGCCTCCTGCAGACGGGCCTTCACTCCCTCCGGGTTTTCCAGCTCGCCGTTTTTGGTGGTGATTAATCCCAGCACGACCTGCTGCTTGCCCGGACGGATAAAGCGCAGCGGGGCGAAATCGCCGGAGCGGTCATTATCATACTCAAGGAAGAACGCATCGACGTTGACGCCGCCAAACAGCACCTCGGCAACCGGCTCATAACCGCCTTCCGAGATCCAGGTGGAACGGAAGTTCCCGCGACAAACGTGCAGGCCGATGGTCAAATCGTCCGGTTTGCCTTCCAGAGCCTTATTCAGCACCCGGGCATACGTTTTTGCCAGCTCGTCGGGATCGTCGCCGCGATCGCGCACCTGCTGGCGCTGCTCATCGGAACACAGATAGGCCCAGACGGTATCATCGAGCTGCAGATAGCGGCAGCCGGCATCATAGAAGGCGCGGATGGCATCGCGCCAGGTCGTCGCCAGATCGTCAAAATAGTCGGCGAGATCCGGATAAACCGTGGCATCGATATCTTTACGCCCGCCGCGGAAATGGAGCACGCTCGGGCTTGGAATGGTCATCTTCGGCTGTGCTTCGCCGCTGACGCTTTTCAGATAGCGAAAATCTTCCAGCATCGGATGATCGCCAAACGCCAGTTTGCCAATGACGCGAACGCCGTGTGCCCGGGTCTGCACGCCGTTAAACTGGATCCCCTTGTCGGAATCGTAGCGTTCAACGCCTTCTAAGCCATCGAAGAAATCGAAGTGCCACCACGCGCGGCGAAATTCCCCGTCGGTCACCACGTGCAGCCCGCAGTCACACTGCTGCCTGACCAGCTGGCGGATAGCATCATTTTCAATCTGGCGCAGCTGTTGTGCATCTATGGCGCCTTCGGCAAGCTGCTGACGCGCGACTTTTATTGCCTCTGGACGTAAAAAACTGCCGACGATATCCGCGCGGAACGGGGCCTGTTGACGTTGCATGGTGTCTCCTTAGCGGTAAGCACAATTAGTTGCCTGCCGTGATAGTTCATTATTTGAATTTTAGACTTCTGGATGGCTATATGTCCAGATACTGTCATGCACTGCCGTCAGCGGCAAACGAGAAAATTTCATCGGTCATGAAATAAATTCATTGTGCGGCCTGCTCCCCGCAGGAAACCGGCCGCGGTGAGTTAGTCGGCGAAAGGCAGCCCCTCGTCCTGCCAGCCGGTGAGGCCGCCGAGCATCATTTTGACCGGACGCCCCAGTTCAGCCAGCCTGAGAGCGGCAATATCCGCACCGTTGCAGTGTGGGCCGGCGCAATAGACGACGAACAGCGTCTCAGCTGGCCATTCGCTCATTCGGGCGGCATCGATCAGGCGATGCGGTAAATGCAGCGCCCCGGGCAGATGCCGTCGGGCAAAGGCCTCCGGACTGCCGACAACGTGCAGCAGCACAAAATCGCAGGCCCCGTCGCGCATCGCGCTGTAGACATCCGCGCAGTCGGTTTCAAAACTCAGTTTATGCCGGAACCAGGCGGCAGCCTCGCTGGAGGTGGCTGGGGTAAAAGCAGTTACAACACTCATGGCGTATTCTCCTTGTCTGTGGTACCACTAATTTAATGAATCCGCCCACTTATCCTCTGCCGGCAACCATGACAGAAAACGTTGAAATCCTGACAAACCATCCCGTGACGTTGTCACGCCATCGGGTCGTTGTGCTGGCCTATGATGGCCTGTGCACCTTTGAGTTTGGTATCGCGGTGGAGATCTTTGGTCTTCCCCGCCCGGAGATGGGCGAACGCTGGTACCAGTTCGCGGTCGCCGCCGTCGATGACGGTGAGCTACGTGCTACCGGCGGTATCCGGTTGATGACCGACGGCGGCATGAATTTGCTTCAGGATGCGCAGACTATCGTGGTGCCCGGCTGGCGCGGGATCGATGCGCCGATCCCGGCGGCGCTGGGTGATGCCTTAGCCGCCGCCCATGCGCGAGGCTGCCGGATTATCTCAATCTGCTCCGGCGTATTTGTTCTCGCGGCCGCCGGGTTACTCAATGGCCGCAAAGCGACAACGCACTGGCGATACACGGAAAATCTGCGCCAGCGCTACCCGCTGATTGATGTCGTCGCCGATGTGTTGTACGTGGGTTCTGACGGCATTATGACCTCCGCGGGCAGCGCCGCCGGCATCGACCTGTGCCTGCACCTTGTGCGTGAGGATTTTGGGATTGAAGCCGCCAATACCGTGGCCAGGCGACTGGTTGTCTCTCCGCATCGCGACGGCGCGCAGGCGCAGCAGGTCGTCCGGCCCGTGGCCCAGGCGCGGGAAAGTCAGCGCCTGGGGCTGGTGTTTGATTATCTGTATCAGCATCTTGCCGCCAGCCATACCGTGGCGTCGCTGGCGCAACAGGCGGGGATGAGTCCTCGCACGTTTTTGCGCCGTTTTCAGGCGGCGACCGGTAAGACCCCTGCCCGCTGGCTGCTGGATGAGCGGTTGCAGCGCGCGCAGCAGCATCTGACCCATAGCCGCATCAGCATCGATAAAATCGCCGAACTCAGCGGTTTCGCCGATGCCGGCACCCTGCGCCACCATTTTCGCCAGCAGTTCGCCATCAGCCCATCTGCCTACCGGAAGAAGTTTTCTGCCGCCGCGGTTGTAAAATCGTAACAGGCGGTCACAATGGCTTTCAGTTTGCTGTCATTACGCAAGGAGCCTGTCAGATGAAAAAAGAGTGTCGAGTCGTTCTGTACAAAGAGGGGATTCTGGGGAGCATGTTTTTTGGTGAAGCGAAAGCTGACCCGGAGAAAATGAGCCGTTTTCTCAATGAGTTCACCCTGCAGGGCTGGGAAGTCAAAACGATGTCCGTGGAGCGCCGCAGAACCGGACTGTTCTGGTCGCGCGAGGCCTATCTGTTCGTCCTTGAACGACCGCTCTAATCACTCACCGCACTATTTATTTCACGGCGAAAAAGTTTTCCTGGTTAATTATTTGTTTAGGTTGACCAGGTTATTCTTTATGCAACAACCGTACACCACGTTCAATAAGGACTACTTAGCGCACACTAATCAATGATGGAGGTTAATCATGCTGGGAAATATGCATGTATTTATGGCAGTACTGGGAACAATTCTGTTCTTTGGTTTTCTTGCCGCGTATCTAAGCCACAAATGGGATGACTGATGAACGACGATAATCCCCACCCGTAACCGCCCCCTGTTGCTGACTGCACCAGGGGGCGTTCCGTTTTTAGCTTTCCGAACATAGTATTAGCTTCATTGTGAGAAATTCATTCCTTCCGCCGTACCCGGCCCCCTGATGGCAACGAGGATCGTCACTTTACCTTCATACTGAGGGTGTAGATTATTCAGCATTATTCGCGATATCGGATTCCTTGCCAGTGAAAACCCATATAGCTATTCCGTTGCTAGCTTTTTTGCTCACATTGCTAGCCGGCGTATTTTTAAACAGATCCTCCTCACGGATTATTCAAGATAAATGCATGTCGTTCGATGGCGTAATGGCATCGTGCATGACCACGCACTACCGCTCCCGCCACCGAATTTCGAAAGCTTTCCTGCATTGACAATGCTCTCTCTCTGCTGGCGGTAAGATCCCACATTTTTTCGTCATAACGACTCGGTTCGGACGCGGTGATTGGCGCTATGCCGTACTTCGGTACGATGTGGGGAGGATTATCGCCGCCCTTCGCGGAAGCTCTGCCGTCCTACCGACTTCAGGCACAGCGTGAGAGCTAGTCTTCCTGGTCTCATGCCCCGCGATAGTGCTAATTGTCGATTCTCAACAGAAAAATAGCGGTGTTGGACACCCCTTCGGTGAGTCAGCAGAAATATCACTCAGGTCAACACATCGCTTTGATGACCTCGCGGCCAGGCTTCCTCATGGAATATTCCTAATTAAGGTGTGTCGCGAAGGGGAATTATTGATTCTCCATAAAATAATCACATTTTTGGTTTGGAATTGAGGCTCGCCAGTTCAGGAGTTTATTATGAAAAAAATTATCCTTGTCATTTTTGTGCTCTGCGGAGTCATGTCTCTTTCCGGATGCATCCTTCCGCCGGGAGGCCACGGAGGCGGACCCGGCGGTGGTCCTGGTGGTGGACACTTTCACGGGCCAGATCTTCGCTAAGGTGGTAAGGCCATTTTGTTACAGCTGTTAATCAAGCCACCCGCAGATTAATGCCGATCGTTTAAGGTCGGCTGCCCCCGGCATTGCGCTGCCCTCCCGTGGCCGTCACGCTGCGATATCCTTGCTGAAGGTTTTTCAGCGGCGGAATGGTCAGCATGGAATAACGGGACATGCCGCAGGGGGCTGGCGCGGCTGAAAATCGCTGAGCCGGGGCCGCCAGCATGGACAAAAACGCCCGGAGCGTTTTTGAACGACGTTGACGTCGGCCCCGAAGGGGTGAGTCCCAGGGATGGGACGAATAACCTGCAGAAGGTCCATGGGTTTATCCGGGAAATTACCCAGGGCGGTATCGATTATTAGTTCAACAGAATATTCGCGTTTATCGCTATCAACAGATAAAAAGCGACACGCTGATATTATGTTTTTTTATAAAAAAGTAAGTGTTATGCGTTCTTTAACTATTAAAATACCGCTCACCCGGAGAAGAGTCGCCTCTTAACGGCTAAAAAGTGTGACATTGATCAAACTCAAAACATGGCAGGCGCAAAGGCGTATTTATATTACGTCCGTTGCCAGGGCCCGGCCTTGTACGCAATACGGTTTTTTTTGATGCACAGAGAAAAAAGGAGAAATACCCATGGTCACTTACGATCGTAACCGCAATCCTATTACCAACGGAAGCCAGGTGATGATTAATGGGACAGGTAAAACGGGTAAAATTGTTGCTATCCACGCCAGTGGACTCACCCCCGCCCAATTACGTCGCAGCAAAACCGTTGAAGTTGAAGGGAATGAAGGTAAGTTCGAACCCGTTGAACTGATCCGTCTTGGCCTACACTAAAGACGGCAATGCCGCTGCGGCACCGGCGACTAAATATCTGGCAAGCTACTGCATAGCCGATATTCAGCAAACCGTACCGGAACGGCATTCTTATTCCCTGCCTTACGCGCCGAATATCACCTTCTGTCTGGCACAGATTCAGCAACCCGGCCTCATCATGGCTCACATTTCCAGATGGTATTTTGTACCCCGCTGCCCTTCGGCAAATTCGGGTTCATATTTGCGCTATGGACATATACTGCTTTTGATTTGCCATACTGCTGACAGGCTTTAACGGCCGTAGAATGCAAACTATCGAGACCGTACCACGCATCAGCCTGAATGCTGACCTTTTCACCATCGTTATATTGGACTGCTGCGCACCCTGATAACGTTCCTGCGAGCACAATACTCAATACTGCTGTCATACTTTTCATTCAGTTCCCCCACAATAAATGCCGGGGATTATAGTTTAAGCAACCACCCGCGTCTGGCATATTTCAGGCAAACATCGTTTACCAGAGATATCTAAATAGATCGGAGAGACAGACCGAAAGAGCATCGCTCTACAGTCGCCCAGGCATCCCCCTGCAGCATGCAATCTGTTGGCGACCGACGGCTTCAGGTATTACGAGGAAACAGAATTACCGGTTCTTGTCTACGGGCTGGCGCCGACGGTAAACACGCAGCGCATCGATCACCCGCGAAAATGCGGGAGAAACTTGCTTCCGGCTGGGGTAATACAGATAGTAGCCAGGGAAAGGCTGGCACCAGGTTTCCAGCACCCGAATCAGCCGACCTTCTTCAATATGTGCGCCAAACTCTTGCTCAGGTAAAAAAGCGATGCCTAATCCAGCCAGTGCGGCGGTGACAATATGCTCTGAAGTGTTGAACGTCACCTGCCCGTTCACCCGAACGTTCAAATCACCACCTTCCTGATCAAAATCCCAGACGTACAGCCCCCCGGATTTGACCATTCTCTGGTTTATACAGCAGTGTTGCGTCAGTTCATGCGGAGTTTGCGGAATCGGGTAGCGTGAAAAATACTCCGGCGAAGCCACGGCCGCCATGCGTAATTCCGGGCCAATCGGTATCGCAATCATATCTTTATCAATGGTGTCGCCCAGACGCACTCCAGCATCAAAGCGGTCGGCAACAATATCGCGGAAACCGTGATTAGCATCGAACTCAATATGAATATCCGGGTATTCACGCAGAAGCGGCGTCAGTTTGGGTAATAAGGTGGTACGTAACACATCCGGCCCGCAGGTAATTCGTACCGTACCGGCAGGTTTGTCACGCAGTTCCGTGAGCATATCCAGTTCAGCTTCAATTTCATCAAAACGATTGCCGATGGCCTGCAGCAGCCGCTCTCCGGCTGCGGTGGGCGACACGCTGCGGGTGGTTCGGGTAAGGAGACGAATTTGCATGCGCTCTTCCAGGGCTGAAATCGCCTGACTGAGAGCGGGTTGCGTCACACCAAGATGCGCCGCCGCTCGGGTAAAACTCCCTTCACGGGCAACAGTGACAAAATAAAGAAGGTCATTCAGGTTGCGTTTCATTCGGCTGACACTCCCGATTAATAACTCAGGCTTATAAGCCTATTAAGTATTCATTAGCTAGTCAGGCTACACCAGTCATGTAAAACTTTCAGCAATTGATAAGCGTCAACAGCATGTTTATGCGTGCGTTTTTTTGTCGTTATTCCCGTGAATAGCGTCCGGCCCCGGCTTGCCTGAATTCAGCCGGGTCGATATTCAGAGGTAGCCGTTTATGTCCACACTCAGTCATGAAAATTCACATCACCAGGAGCGCGCATACTGGAGCGGTGTGCTGGCGATGACGCTCTGCGTCTTTGTGCTTATCGCCTCAGAATTTATGCCTGTTAGCCTGCTGACGCCCATCGCGGCCGACCTCAGGGTGAGTGAAGGGCTGGCTGGACAGGGGATCGCCATTTCCGGGGCGCTGGCGGTGTTGACCAGCCTGTCTCTTTCGACTCTTGCCGGGAATCTGAATCGTAAATATCTGCTGCTGGGCATGACGGCATTAATGGCTTTATCGGCAACTATGGTCGCCCTGTCCCCCAGCTACCTGATTTATATGACGGGTCGCGCCCTGATTGGCATTGCGATCGGTGGCTTCTGGTCGATGTCTGCCGCCACTGCGCTGCGTCTGGTGCCACGGCGCCGGGTCCCTCACGCATTAGCTATTTTCAATGGCGGTAATGCCCTGGCAACCGTTATCGCGGCACCGCTCGGCAGTTATCTCGGCGCCGTAATGGGCTGGCGCGGAGCGTTCCTCTGCCTTGTTCCGGTAGCGATCGCCGCCTTCATCTGGCAGTGCTTCAGCCTCCCCGCGATGGCACCCGACAACAACAGGCAGCCCGGGCGTTCTGCTTTTCATCTGCTCTCCCGTCCCGTTGTTGCCGTTGGCCTGCTAGCCTGCGGGCTGTTCTTTATGGGGCAGTTCTCGTTATTCACCTACGTACGGCCGTTTCTTGAAACCGTCACCCGGGTGGATATCAGCGCCTTATTGCTCATTTTGCTGACCATCGGGATAGCGGGTTTTATTGGCACGCTGGTGATCAGTCATTTTTTAAAGCGGGGCCTTTATTCAACGCTTGCAGCCATCTCTTCACTCATGGCTGTCGTCGCCGTGACGCTCATACTCACGGGCCAACACCTCTGGTTTGTCGTGCCGCTACTGGGGTTCTGGGGACTGATGGCGACAGCTGCACCAACCGGATGGTGGGCCTGGGTCGCGCGTACGCTGCCTGATGATGCCGAAGCCGGCGGCGGCCTGATGGTCGCGGCGATCCAGCTTTCTATCGCCCTGGGTTCCACGCTTGGCGGCCTGGCGTTTGATCACACCGGCTGGCAGAGCACTTTTGCGCTGAGTAGCGGGCTGCTGATTGTCGCTGCGGGGTTAACCATTCTGACATCACGTAAAACACACCACTCACAATAGAGGATAAAACTCCATGAAAAATATGACGCTGGCGCTGGGGCTGTTAATCAGCTCGTTTGCCGCCTCTGCGGCGGATATGTCAAAAGGCGCCGACAACTTTTATAAAAGCGATAAGGTTATCCAGCAAAAGGTGACGTTTAAAAACCAGTACCAGATGAGCGTTGTAGGCAATTTATTTATTCCGAAAACGCTGGATCAGAATGTCAAAAATCCGGCAATTATTGTCGGACATCCGATGGGGGCGGTAAAAGAGCAAAGCTCGAATCTGTATGCGCAAAAACTGGCGGATCGGGGCTTTGTGACGCTGGCAATCGATCTCTCCTTTTGGGGTGAAAGTGAAGGTAAACCGGGTCATCTGATTTCGCCGGAAATATATTCTGATGACTTCAGCGCGGCAGTTGATTACCTCAGTAGCCAGCCGTACGTTGATCCTGAGAATATCGGCGTGTTGGGGATTTGTGGCAGCGGCAGCTTTGTTATCAGCGCGGCCAAAATTGACCCCAGGATGAAAGCGATTGCCACTGTCAGCATGTATGACATGGGCTCGGCTTTCCGCAATGGCCTGAATCATTCCCAGACGCCAGAGCAACGTCAGTCCTTCATCCAGTCGGCCATCGAACAGCGACAGGCCGAATTTAACGGTGCAGAGAAGGCATATATTCCGGGGACCGTAAACAAGCTGGATGACGCCACACCGGCCATACAGCGTGAGTTTTTTGATTTCTATCGTACAGCGCGAGGCGGCTATACCCCGCAGGGCGAGAAAGAGGCGCTGACCACCAAACCGCTGTTAAGCAGCATTGGCAAATTTATGAATTTCTATCCGTTCAACGATATTGAAACCATTGCCCCGCGCCCAATGCTGTTTATTACCGGCGCCAATGCGCATTCAAAAGAGTTTAGCGAGGATGCCTATGCGCGCGCAGCTCAACCGAAAGAGCTCTATATCGTTGCTGGTGCAGGCCATGTCGATCTGTACGACCGAACGGATCTGATCCCTTTTGCGAAGCTGACGTCATTCTTTAAAACCAATCTGAAATAGTGCTACCCGCCGCTCCCATAAAGGGAGCGGAAAATTTACAGGAGAGCCATGTTGAATAAACCGTTAGCGCTGTTATTTGTCCTGGTTAATCATTGTGTGTTTCCCGTTTATGCCGGGGGTGCTGTTCCGTCAGGTAAGGAGAAGCCGATGATTGTGAAATTGACCCTCCATCAACAGAGTTACGACGTTGAGCTTGCTGATAATCCGACAGCGAAGGCGTTTATCAAACAGCTGCCGTTAACGCTGACGATGCAGGAGCTTAACGGCAATGAGAAATTCGCTGACTTACCCCATCCTTTACCCCCCAATCCCATCCGCCCTGAAACCCTCTATCAGGGGGATCTCATGTTATACGGTGGTCATACTGTTGTTCTTTTTTACGAGACCTTTCGCACATCCTACAGCTATACGCCGATCGGCAAGGTCGTTGCGGCGAATAAGCTGCAAGATGCCGTTGGGCGCGGTAACATTAAAGTCAGCTTCTCGATGATGAAATAGCTTAAACCTGAACGGTCTGCACAAGCGCGAAACGATTTTCCAGCGCATGCGCAATTTCGTCTTCTGTCAGCCACTGCTTTTCTACCCTGTCTGCAGTAATGGTCTTAAGCATATTGCCCAGCAGAATATAGCGCCCCTCGGGTCGATGCTGGATGACAAGCAGCTTTTGTACAAAGACCGCATCGGGGTGCGTGGAGTTAAGGTAATTGGCCGGAACAAAATCAATCCATTCCTGAGGCGACAGGTCAAAACCGTATTGATCGCACCAGTCTCCGTCAACCCTGGCCTGAAGCAGATAGTCTCCACTCGCATCGCGACTCAGCCGGAACGTATCAAAATCCTGAATGATGTCCGTATCCAGTTCATCTAAGGCCAGCGGCGCGCGGATACCGTAGCTACCAAACCCAAGGTCGCACAGCCATTGACGGCCATCAACTTCGGCAATGACCGCCATATGGGTTTTAGGCCGGCGCGCGGGATAGAACATTGGCCGCGCCGCGACAAAACGGTAGGTTATACCCAGCGTCTCCAGCGCCATCGTAAACAGCCCGTTGAGTTCATAGCAGTAGCCGCCCCGGCTCTGTTGTAATAATTTGTTGGCAATATCATCAGGCTCCATCGAAACGATTTTACCTGCCTGTACGTCCAGATTCTCAAAGGGGAGCGCAAAGAGCTGGTGGCGCATGAGCGCCTGTAGCGTGGCGGTATCGGCAGCCGCAGGCCCGCTATAGCCTATGCGCCGGAAGTAGAGGGAAAGATCAAAATTGTCGCTGTGCATGGGACTTCCTTGGCTGGTTTGTGTTGCCCACACTATAGATGGCGCCTCGTATCGCCTGTATAGTCAGATTTATCAAAAATCAGACTATACAGATTACGATGTCCGACCCGTCCCCGCCGACTCCCCACTATCGCCGAATAGCCGAATTGCTGCGGCTGACGCTGACTTCAGGCGCTTTGCGCACAGGAGATCGGATTATTTCCGCGCGTAAACTGGCCGAGCGCGAGCAGGTCAGCCTTCCCACGGCGCTGGAGGCCCTACGTTATCTTGAGGCGGAGGGGCTGATTATCGCGCGACCACGCTCAGGTTACTTTGTCCACCAGATCATCTCCGCCGGGGAGAGGCCGGGCACCGCCTCTTTACCCGTCCCCGTGCCGGTAACCATGTCCGCAATAGCCCGCTCATTGTTCGGGAGCGCCGAGGCGCGCCTGGTCCCGCTTGGCGCCGCGCTACCGGATCCCGCCTGGCTTCCCGTAGATACTCTGCAAAGGGCATTGCAGACTGCAGGTCGTCGGCTTGATGCGCGCGGGCAGAGCTACAGCCTGCCCCCGGGGAGAGCAGACCTGCGCAGAAAGATTGCCGCGCGCGCGGCACAGTGGGGAGCACTTTTTGGCGCGGATGACCTTATCATTACCGCAGGGGCAACCCAGGCGCTACGCCTGGCTCTCCGCGCCGTGTGCCAACCGGGTGATGCCGTGGCAATTGAGCAGCCTGCCTACTTCGGCACGCTCCTGCTGTTGGAGGATCTGGGCCTGAAGGCATTACAGATCCCCACTGACCCTGTTGAAGGTTTACTGTTGGCGCCGCTTGAAGAAGCCCTTCAGCGCCACCGTCCTGCGGCCGTTCTTGCCTCACCCACGGTGCAGAATCCGTTAGGTGCCAGCATGCCCGTCGCGCGCAAGCGGGATCTGGTGGCCCTGCTTGCCGGCATGGGCATCCCTTTAATTGAGGACGATGTGTATGGCGATCTGGCCGGGGATGCGCAGCGTCCGCCTGCGTGTAAAGCCTTCGACAGGTGCGGAAATGTTATTTATTGCAGCTCACTGTCTAAGACCCTGGCGCCGGGCTGGAGAATCGGCTGGATTGCAGCCGGACGCTATCACTCAACGGTATTGCAGGCCCGAATGGCCGGAGAGTGGGCCGGCGCGCCGCTGATTGAAGCCGCGGCGAGCGAGCTCCTGGCAAGTGGTGATTATGACAGGCATCTGCGGCAGCTGAAGCTCCGCATTGCGCAAGGGATGCAGGCTATCATCGCACAGGTTGAAACAAGCTTCCCACCGGGCACGCGGGTAGCCGCTCCAGAAGCCGGTTTTCTGATTTGGGTAAAGCTTCCGTCAAAGATAGATGCGCTGGAGGTACATCGTCGCGCACTCGCCCTTGGCATTGGCGTCAGTCCGGGACCGTTGTTTTCCCCGGGGGCGGCAGAACTGCAAAACTTCCTGCGCTTGAACGGTGCCAATGAACCCACCCGCCATCTTTTGAAGGCTGTGGAACAACTCGGTCGCTTGTGCCACGACCTGGCCTCGGGACATTGACAGCGGATATTTCTGGGGTCAGCCCATCCACCTTATGATCGGGTCTGCGGGTAAATAATGGCCCGGGTCACGATACCCGCCTTGTGCCAGAGGCAGACGTTACCGGGATATTCCCGTTAAGCCAATGAGGACAAAATCAGCCGCTCGTAAGACGCTTCGCCCTGGCTGCCCTTTGCTGTTTCGCGGATAAAAAAGCCCCGCATTTGCGGGGCCTCAGAGCAAACGGTTTACCGTTAGTCAAAAACACCATTAATGATTGATGTAACGATGGCCGTACTTAATGCGACCAGCACCAAATCATGGCCCACCGCACGCCATTCATATCCTGGATAATAGGGTAAATCGTTAATCATGGATGCCGGGAGCGTTTTCTTGGCAATCCCCGGAGGCAATGGCTTGCCCCGGACTAAATTCCTGGCGATACCCGGAGGGAGCGCCTTATAACCCACCAGACCATAATTTACTGCCAGGGAGCGCGCCCGCGAGAAGCTGATATCGGAGTCAACATGGTCTGGTTTCCCATAGTTCTTGCGGTTGCCATGATCCTCAGCCGACTTCCCCTGACCCTGGTTGTTATGGTCTCCGCTGTTGCCATGATTGCCGCTGTTCCCGTGGTTCCCCCCGCCATTGCCATGCCCACCGCCGTTTCCGTTTCCTGGGTTGGCATAAACCGGCGCAGCAAGAACAACAAGAGATATAACCGCCGCAAGTGCAGTTTTGAGAGTGCGACGCTTAAACATGATAACTGTTCCTTAAGATTACGTTGACACTTAAAACATATGACAAAGCTATACCCTTAACAATTTCATGTTTTCTTATTTTTGGATGATTCTGCAGCCATCATCAATTCCCATCGATATTTCAGCAGATAAACCGGGCATCATTAACCGGAGAGATGTTCAGCATTTTCGAAAGGCATTGAGGCAATCCCTGGATGAATGTTAGTTTAGGCGCAAACTTATCCCGGCGACTTATCCCATCATGATCGTAGCGACGACTTCACGACTTTTTATTCGTTCTTTTAAAGACAAAGATGCCCTGCCGCTGCTGGAATACCTGTCTTCACCTCGCGTGCCCTGTTTTCAGGATGAAAAGCTCAATTCCATTGCGCAAGCCAAGGAAGACGTCATCAAAAGGGCCAGTGACGCAAGCCAGTTTGCAGTTTGCCTCAAGGAAAGCGATCGGCTCATCGGGCACCTGTTTGCCGACAACGACGAAGAGCCGGACCACAATACCTGGTCCGTGGGCTGGCATTTTAATCAACGTTATGAGGGTCAGGGCTTTGCGACGGAAGCCGTTTCCGCGCTTTTTCACTATCTGTTTACGGCGAAAGAAGCCCGCCGTTTGTATGCCTATGTTGAAGACTACAATCAGGCCTCTCAGAAACTTTGTGAACGTCTTCAGATGCGCCAGGAAGGCTGTTTTAAAGAGTTTGTTTCGTTTGTGACCGCCAGCGGCGAACGACGATATGACAATACCTGTATTTATGCTCTTCTGAAGAAAGAATGGAATTTACAATATAAGCCGTAAATATTGATGCGCAATTCACGTCTCGCACATGGCCGCCAGGTAAAATCCTGACGGCGTTTTTTGTCGGGCACAATAATGAAGCCCCTTTCTCGCGGTAACATGATTATTCAGTCACGGGATTATTCCTTTGGCTGCGGACTTTCAGGAAAATATGCAGTAATCCCATTGCGCCGTGGGCCCAGAAATATGTCTCAATAAATACGGTCAGGAATTTATGCAAGCCCAGGACATCATGTGCCAACGCAGAGGATGGACCAAGCGCTGTATTCAGCACAAACCAGAGCCCGCCACACAGAGCCACGCCCAGCAGTGCCAGAACCCCCAGCCCCTGAATAAATGCCGCCACTCCCCCGGCATGCGCGTCAGGAAGACGTAATGAAATCAGCGTCTTGAAATCGACAACCATGCCGCGAAAATCGAGCTTCAGCCAGGCAAAATAGTAATGAAAACCACGCTGTGTCAGCATCCAGATAAGCATCACAATCCCCAGAGCAATCAATGTAAATCCGGAGATAACGTGAAACCAGGTCACGAACCCAGCCAGGTTAACCTCGCCGAGGGCCTCACTTTCAGTGAAGTCAGAGTTAATAATCTGCAATAAAACCAATATCGCGACGCTGATATGTAGCGCGCGAAAAAAAGGGGTATCGCGGTGAGGAAGCGCCTGACATAACCGGTCTTTCATGATTTAACCACTTTGTTTACGGGAAAGTTAATTTCATCAGTATCGTTGCGGTTAATTAACGAAACCTTAAAGCCGCAGTGAAATTATCAATTTATTCCATTTCAGGATCCGCGCAAGCGCCTGCGGTTGTTCGCGGAGACCGATAACCGACGGGCGCCCGGAATCGACAGTAACGCGGTGGCGGGAAGCGGAATTTAACGTCATCGCGAACGTTGAAATAACGCCGTTCGGCGGCATGAGCGGAACCTGATGTCATCTGCGCAATCGCGGCGACCGCGCAGGGCAACGCGGGCGTCGGTCATTTAACATTTACCCGGTAATAATTCATAGTATATTGGGACTTTTCTCTCTTATCAGGTCTCCTTCATGTCTTACTCCATCGGTGAATTTGCCCGGCTTTGCGGGATCAACCCCACTACGCTTCGCGCCTGGCAGCGCCGATATGGCCTGCTCAAACCGCGGCGTACAGAGGGTGGACACCGTCTGTACAGTGATGATGATGTTCAGCTGGCGCTCAAAATTCTCGACTGGATTCAAAAAGGGGTTCCCGTCAGCCAGGTGAAACCTCTGCTGGATAGCCCCGTCGCGAGGCGGACTGACAACTGGTCAAGCCTGCAGGAAACCATGCTGCAGCGGCTTAAAGAGGGGAAAATCGACGCCCTGCGCCAGCTAATCTACGATGCAGGCCGCGAGTCCCCGCGCCCGGAGCTGGTTACGAAAGTACTGCGTCCGCTGCGCGGTAAACTGTCTGCCCGCATCCCGACAATGATGACGCTGCGCGAAATTCTCGACGGGATCATTATCGCCTATACCTCGTTTTGCCTCGAAGGCGATAAAAAAGCGCCGGGAGATAACTGGCTGATAGCCGGCTGGCATCTCTCCGACCCCTGCGAAATCTGGCTGGAGGCCCTCGCCCGTACCGGCCAGGGCCAGCGTATCGATCTCCTTCCCGTCCCGCCGGCGGCTCTGGCGCCCGAGGTTTTCCCGCAGCGAAACTGGCTGCTGGTCACCTCCGGAACACTGACCGCTGCCCGCAAAAAACAGATCGCATGCTGGCGGCAGCAGGTCAGCGCCCTCGACGTTATCTCCCTTTCCTCCGGCGATATCTCGCCGGACGCGACCGCCGATACCAGTCAAAGAGATTGAGTCCTCCGGACTTTAGTACATCGCCTGACGGAAAAGGACCGATGAAAACCGTTAAATATAACCACTTGAATTAAATATATAATAATAAATATCCTTGCTAATACTTGGACAAATATTAGTTATTGTGTAAGTTTTAAGTATGTGGAGACGTCGCGCGGGCCGGCAACCGGCGGTCCCCCTGTTCTTCCTACAACCAATGCACTAAGAGGATGGCACCATGAACACGCAACCCGCAGTCGGCATCAGCGCATGTTTAACCGGCTCAGCCGTACGCTTTGACGGCGGGCATAAACGTATGGGCTTTGTCATGGACGAACTGGCGGATTGGGTCGCCTTCAAACCCGTCTGTCCGGAGATGGCCATCGGCCTGCCCGCTCCTCGCCCGGCCCTTCGTCTGGTGCAAACCAACGAAGGAGCCATTGAGATGCGTTTTAGCCAAACGCCCCACGATGATGTGACGGAGAAAATGGCCGAATTTAGCGCCTCATTTCTCCCCCGCGTGGATGCCCTCTCTGGCTTTGTTGTCTGTGCTAAATCGCCCAGCTGCGGTATGGAGCGCGTGCGGCTGTATGACGAAAATGGTCACCGTGGGCGTAAAGAGGGAGTGGGTCTTTTCACGCAGCAATTGCTGATGCACTACCCGTGGCTGCCCGTAGAAGAGGATGGCCGCCTGCACGATCCGGTGCTGCGGGAGAACTTTGTTGAGCGCGTTTTCGCTCTGCACCAGTTAACTACCCTGCGAGCGCAGGGACTTAGCCGCCGTGCGCTCCTGGATTTCCATAGCCAGTACAAACTTCAGCTGCTGGCGCACGACCAGGCGGGCTATCGCGAAATTGGGCCTTTCGTTGCCTCCCTTCACCAGTGGGAAGATCTGGATGCCTTCTTTGTCGCTTATCGCGCGAAGCTGATGGCGATTCTTAAACAACCCGCTTCGCGGAAAAACCATACCAACGTGCTGATGCATATCCAGGGCTACTTTCGCGATCGGCTCAATAGTCGTCAGCGCGGCGAACTTCGCGAGGTGATCCTCAACTATCGCGCTGGTTTGCTGCCAATACTCGCGCCGATGACATTGCTCAAACATTATCTGGGCGAATTTCCAGACCGCTATTTGCTGACGCAAAACTACTTTAATCCCTATCCCCAGGATTTAGGTCTGCGCCTGAGACTCCTCTGATGACGTAAAACGGGCCCGCCGTCGCGAGCCCGTCATTGCCATCGCTTTTCCGGCAATTATCTGAACGGTGAATTCAGCGGAACTTCAGCATCAGGTTCATGAGTGATACGGTTTCGCAGATCGCGGCGGATCATCTCTATCGCCCAGAACCAGAAAATATGCCCGACCAGTTCCGAAATATATTCATCGGCGGGGATATTAAGCAGAGAAGGCGTCAGACCTAATAAAGGGAAAGAGATCCAGTGAACGGCGATAGTAGCAACAATACCCGCCCATACCCCCTGCCATAATTTTACTTTGGGGAAAACTTCTGCCACCACGCAATAGCCAATGGCAAATACCAGCGAGAAAATAATATGCGTCACCATCACCGGATTGATGATGTGCTCTGAGAAGGTATAAACGGTGTGAGTAGGATCAATCCCCAGGTAATCACGTAAAAAAAGATAGGGTGGATTAAATTCATCCCTGCCGCCGGAGAAAGTACGGGGCGGTAACGGAACTTCAGCCCCCCACTTCACAAATGCCGACATAATACCCGCAATGATCCCAACGCCTGTTGCCACGCCATAACGCCGGCGCCCGGGTTCCGTTTGTGCAAAGAAGTCCTTGATAGCCATCGATTACCACCTGATTATTTTTAGAATGAATACATTAGCTATGTTTAATGTTACTCACGACCGGCCATATTGATCGCGATCACACTTTTGTCTATGAGAACAATTTTTATTCGTATCTCTTTGCTCGTCAGGTCAATGCGTTACCTTCTCTCGGCATACGTTTCTCGCCGGCAAAAATCGTCATTAACCCTGTTCTTAGCGCAAAATAGCGGCAAACTAACGCACGTTACCATGAAGAGGCGTCGGGGAGTCCAGCCGTTCAGGCACGGTCATGCCCCCTGCTTTGCCATCGCTGTCCCGGCACGCAGATGTTTTACTGAATGACGAAGGACGGCCAACAGCAAAGAGATACTGAACGATTGCCGGGTGAATCCGGAGCAGAGAGATCGGCTGCCGAATTAGCGTTATCCGGCATTGTTTAATTTAAAGCGGATGATTTTGGTCATCCCCTTATAGGGCTTATTGCTCTCAAAGCGCCATTTTGCCGCGGCGGAAATGACGGCATCATCGAATAGATGCTGTGGTTCAGAGGTGAGTATCCACATTTTCTCCACTTTACCGTTCGCCCCGACATCAAAACGGATCGTCACTTCCCCGTCGAGATGGTTGGCCAGAGCGTAATAGGGATAATCGGGTAGCGTGGAGACAAGCTGTTGAGGCGCAACGCCTTTCATCTGGCTGGTACAGGCTGATATCAGGCAGCAGCCGGCAAACAGAAATGCCCGGGATAGTTTCATCATCAGCTTCCATATTGATAATAATTCTCAATACTATCACAGACGGCTGATGTTGCGCGGTTTTTTTCCTCTGTTTGTGAGCAGTGAAGGCGCAACCGACAGGCGGCAAAGAGAGAGGCCGCCTGCGTTTATCCGCCGGCGGCCTGTGCGTTAAACGGATTTATCGACGTTGGTATTTGTACCGGAGGTCAGGATACGAACTTTGTCGCCTTTATTGAAGGTCAGTTGACCATCATACGGCTGCAGCACCTGGATTAGCTGGCCAGATTGCGTTTTGATCGTCAGTTCGATCTGCCGGGCGGCCTGGCGCTGCGTTTGCCGGTGATGCGACGCGCTGGCTCCGGCAACCGCCCCCACCACCGTCATCGCCGTTTGCCCGCTCCCGTTACCAAACTGGTGGCCGATGGCCCCGCCAACCGCGCCGGCGGCAAGCGTTCGCAGCGGTTGGTTACGGGCCTGGCTGGTGATGATTTGACTTTGTTGCACAACGCCGTAATCCACCACGGTTTTACTCCCCGCAAAGCCGGGCTGGCTGGTAAAGGCGAGAAAGCTGAGAGCGATGAACAGGAATCTCTTCATAATGGCTCATTTTTCGTTCTGTCGCGGGTGATGCGATCCTGCAAAAAGAGAATCCCGCCATTGCTGGCGGGTTTGCAATTAATTCAGCGCTTGCTGGAGATCTTTTTTAACCTGGGTACGCTGTTCCGGCGTCAGCACCTGGTTGACGCCAAAATAGTATTTCACGCGGTAGTAACGTACCTGCTGATCTAACTGTCCAAAAGCGGCCAGCTGTTGCTTCACTTTCGCTTCATCCCACTTGCCGGACTGGATCACATCGATCAGCGCGCCATCTTTGAAACCTTCGATTTTGATATTGTTGACGTTAGTTTCAAACTCCTGATGCAGGCCCTTAATTTTTGTCACCTGATCGTTACTCAGCTTAAGGTGCTGCACCACCGGGTCCTGAGAAACCGGCGGGACTTCGTCAGCGGTGGCTGCCTGTGCGGCCATGGAGAAACCCGCGGTCATCGCCACGGCAAGCAGGGTGTTACGGAAAAGTTTATTCACAATCAATTATCCTTAATGTGCAAAAGAAGAGATTTGATTATTGCTCTCAAAATGAAAGCCTTCTGTAACAAAGAGTTAAATTTAAATTTGGACAATAATCCGCTGGTAATTGCGCCATTTCTATCGGCACAGAGAGCTGGATGGCCGCCCCTCTTCAGCAGCATTTTATGCTGGGTAAGAAACGACAACCCGCGAGAGCCGCCGCACCACTACCCTGAAAAACAGCGTATTTATTCTGTTGGCTGCGCGCTTAATGCGCAACTGGCGGAATAAAGCAAAATTCCGCTAGCTGATGCGGGAATAGCGGCAAAAAAAAACCGCCAGATAGCTGGCGGTGAATAAATGCTTGCATGGATAGATTGTGTTTTGCATTTTACGTAGAGGCATTTTCCCTCTCCTTCTACGCCTGGCCATACGCTAGCATAGTTATCTTCAATGAAAGTTAAACCGACATCTGCTTACAGTTTATCCACCAGCGCTTTGAGCTGCGCAATCAGCGGATCGCGCGGATACTCCCCCTCACGAGGCCAGGTTGACTGACGGACAATCAACCGGGTGGGAAGCAGTTCGCGGATCGGCACCTGCGGCGCCGCCATCTGCTGGATCAGCAGCTCCACCGCCCGTTTCCCCAGCAAATCGAAGTTTTGCGCCACGGTCGTCAGCGGCGGCTGAAAGTAAAGACTGTCCGCCGTATCGTCGTAGCCGGTGACCGAAACGGCGCTGTTACCGGTACGATTAAGCTGCGCCAGCGCGCTGAGTACCCCTAATGCCATCTGGTCATTGGCCACGACGATGGCGCTGAGCCGCGGCTGCAGGTGGAGCAGTTCAAAGGTTTTCTGCCAGCCGCTGGCGGCGCTCCAGTCGCCGAAAACCGTCACGGCCTGGCTTACGCCCAGGCGATGCAATGTCTCCCGCCAGCTACCGAGGCGCATCCGGGCAGAGACCGAGCTTTCCGGACCGGCCAGCAGGCCAAATTCGCGATGGCCGAGTTCCCAGAGATGCCGAACGCAGGCGCCGCAGCCGTCACGATGATCAAAGCGCACGCAGGAGACTTCGGTCTCCGGCGACACATCAAGAAACAGACAGGCGATATCCGGATTTTCCTTCACCAGCCGTTCCGCGATGCTGCTCTCCAGCGGCAGGCTGATAATCGCGCCGCGTATATGCTGAGCACGAAACTCATCCAACCGGGTCTGCAGAGAAGCGTAATCGCTGCGTTCAGGCATGGCGATGGACACTTCCAGCTGATGAGCCCCGGCATGGCTTTTTACCGCCGAGGCGATTTGCGACGGCGCGTGTAGCGTCAGTGACGCCGTAATCAGCCCGATTGAAGGTGCGGCTTTCCCCGCCAGCAGCTGCGCCGATCGGTTGGGCACATAATGCAGCGCCTGCATCGCGCGGATCACTTTCTCGCGAGTCCGCGCGGAGACGACATCGGGACGATTCAGCACCCGGGAGACCGTTTGCTGTGAAACGCCGGCCTCGTGTGCCACATCGTCTAAGGTTGCTGAACGCCGCTGCATAATCCCCCCTGTCTGCGCAAAACTCGTCTGATTACGTTAAATGTCGTCCGCTAACATTTTATGTCTAACTGACGACAAAAATCAGCTCTGATTCTGCAGTTTCGTGATCGTGAGTCGGTTTCATTTTTGCCATTATTGCGGCCTGATAGAAAATATCTGATAACAACATCATCCTTGTCTAGCGAATGACATTTTTTCCACTTATCCGTCAGGTATGCCTATGCAACAACATGACTCAAACGCGGTTCGCTCGTTGACGTTTCAGGACGTGCTGGCCCGTGAAGACTGGCAAAATCAGACCATTACTCACCTTAATCGCTTAGCGGCTCACCCCACGTTTGCCAGTTGGCGATCGCTCGACGACGCCCGGGACAACCGCCCTTCCGACCGCCTCCGCCTGCTCGACGGGCAGTGGCAATTTTGCTGGGCACCCAGCCCGTTTGCCGTCGATGGCCGCTGGATCGAGCGCGATCTCGACACCAGCCGCAGCACGCCGGTGCCCTCTAACTGGCAGATGGAAGGCTACGATGCGCCGATCTATACCAACGTCCGTTATCCCATTGATACGACGCCGCCGCGGGTCCCGGAAGAGAACCCGACCGGCCTGTACTCGCTCAACGTCACCCTGGAGCAACACTGGCTGGCCGATGGCCTGACGCAGATTGTTTTCGACGGCGTTAACTCGGCGTTTCACCTGTGGTGTAACGGCGTGTGGGTCGGTTACTCCCAGGATAGCCGGCTGCCGGCTGCTTTCGACCTGACCCCCTATCTGCGGGCGGGAGAAAACCGCCTGTGTGTGATGGTCATGCGCTGGAGCGCGGGCAGCTGGCTGGAAGATCAGGATATGTGGCGCATGAGCGGGATTTTCCGCTCGGTGTGGCTGCTGAACAAACCAAAGCAGCACCTCAGCGACGTGCAGATTTCCCCGCAGCTGGATGCGCTGTATCGCGACGGCGAACTACAGGTCAATCTGGCCATCTCCGCCGCTGATGAGCAGCTGGCCGGGCTGGAGGCTGAAGTCAGTCTGTGGGACGGCGAGCAGCTGATTGCCCGCCGGCGCCAGCGGCCAGGTTCTGCGCCAGTTGATGAACGGGGCCATTATGCCGAACGGGCAACGCTGGCCCTGGCGGTGGAAAAACCGCGGCAATGGAGCGCGGAAACGCCCCACTGCTATCGCACCGTGGTTGCCCTGTGGCGCGGCGAAGATCTGGTTGAAGCTGAAGCCTGGGACATCGGCTTTCGCCGGGTGGAGATCGGCAACGGCCTGCTGCTGCTCAACGGCAAACCGCTGCTGATCCGCGGAGTGAACCGCCATGAGCACCACCACCAGCGCGGCCAGGTGGTGACCGAAGAGGATATGCTGCAGGACATTCTGCTGATGAAGCAGAATAACTTTAACGCCGTGCGCTGTTCGCACTATCCCAACGCCGCACGCTGGTATGAACTGTGTAACCGCTACGGCCTGTACGTGGTCGATGAGGCGAACATCGAAACCCATGGCATGGTGCCAATGAACCGCCTGTCCGACGATCCTGCCTGGCTGCCGGCCTACAGCGCTCGCGTCACCCGGATGCTGCAAAGCCACCGTAACCATCCGTCGATTATTATCTGGTCACTGGGGAACGAGTCCGGCTGCGGTGCGAACCATGAAGCCATGTATCACTGGCTGAAACGCGAAGATCCTACGCGGCCGGTCCAGTACGAAGGCGGCGGCGCCGACAGCACGGCGACCGATATTATCTGCCCGATGTACGCTCGCGTGGAACGCGATCAGCTGATTCCAGCCGTGCCCAAATGGGGCATTAAAAAGTGGATCGGCCTGCCCGGTGAACAGCGACCGCTGATTCTCTGCGAATACGCGCACGCGATGGGCAACAGCCTCGGTAATTTTGCCGATTACTGGCAGGCCTTCCGGGAATATCCGCGCCTGCAGGGCGGCTTTATCTGGGACTGGGCGGATCAGGCAATTGAAAAGACCTTCGAGGACGGCAGCGTAGGCTGGGCCTACGGCGGGGATTTTGGCGACACGCCAAACGATCGGCAGTTCTGCATGAACGGGCTGGTGTTCCCGGATCGCCGCCCTCATCCTTCGCTGATTGAAGCGAAACATGCCCAGCAATATTTCCAGTTTTCCCTGCTGGCGCACTCCCCGCTGCGGGTCAGCGTTGTCAGCGAATACCTGTTCCGTGCCAGCGATAATGAAGTGCTGAACTGGCAGGTGCAGTCCGCCGGTGAAACCGTCGCCAGCGGCAGCCTGACGCTGAACCTCGCGCCGCAGGGCGAGGAAGATTTTACCTTGTGCGACCAGCTGACCCTGCCGGCAGGCGCCAGGGAGGTCTGGCTGACGCTGGAAGTTGTCCAGCCGCAGGCGACGGCGTGGTCTGACGCCGGGCACCGCGTGGCCTGGGCGCAGTTCGCCCTCGCCGCCCCGCTGGCCTTACCCGCGCCCGCCGCCGTCGGCCCGGCTCCGGAGCTGACCGTCGATGATGAGACCTTCAGCGTCCGCCAGGGATCTCAGCAATGGATTATCGATCGTCAGAGCGGTCTGTTAACTCACTGGCTGGCGGAAGGCATAGAGCAGCTGCTGTCTCCGCTGCGCGACCAGTTCGTTCGCGCTCCGCTGGACAACGATATCGGCGTGAGTGAAACGGATCGTATCGACCCCAACGCCTGGGTTGAACGCTGGAAAAGCGCCGGACTCTATGCGCTCGACGCGCGCTGCGTTGACTGTACCGCGCAGCGCCTGGCACATGAGATCATCATCGACAGCCGCTGGCACTATCTGCGCGGCGATGAAGTGGTCATCGTCAGTCAGTGGCGGATGACCTTTGATAGCGATGGCCATCTGCATCTGGCGGTGAGCGGAGAGCGGGCCGGCACGCTGCCGCCGCTGCCGCGCGTGGGCCTTCACTTCCAGGTCCCGGACCAGCGGTCGCCGGTCTCCTGGCTCGGCTACGGGCCGCATGAAAATTACCCTGACCGGAAGAGCAGCGCCTGTTTCGCCCGCTGGCAGCTTCCGTTGGAAGCGATGAGCACGCCCTATATTTTCCCGACGGAAAACGGCCTGCGCTGCGACAACAAAGCGCTGGATTGGGGGCGCTGGCACGTGACCGGTGACTTCCACTTCTCGGTTCAGCCCTACAGCACCGCGCAGCTCATGGAAACCGATCACTGGCACCGGATGACCCCGGAAAAAGGCGTCTGGATCACTCTCGACGGCGCGCATATGGGCGTCGGCGGCGACGATTCGTGGACACCAAGCGTGCTGCCGCAGTGGCTGCTGCTCGGGACCCGCTGGCAGTACCAGCTCTCGCTGTCTTTACGCTAAACCCTCAACGGGGGCTCTCGCCCCCCTTTAAAACGGCTATACCCGCATATTCGGGATGCAGCGTGGCGGAAATGGACAGAATCCGCGCCGAAGGCCAGGGATGGCGAGTATCACGAAGGGAACGGCGTGCCGCCAATAACAGGCAGCTGGAATGATGACGAGTATAATAACCCTGGAACATCTCTATGAAATTCTCTGAACTGGCGCCACGCGAACGGCATAATTTTGTTTATTTCCTGCTGTTCTTTTTCTTTTACTACTTCATTATGTCGGCCTATTTCCCGTTTTTTCCGGTGTGGCTGGCGGATGTAAACCATTTAACTAAAACGGAAACCGGGATTGTCTTCTCTGCTATTTCGCTGTTTGCCATTATTTGCCAACCGATATTTGGCCTGATATCCGATAAGCTGGGACTGCGTAAACACCTGCTGTGGACCATCACCATCTTATTAATTCTGTTTGCCCCGTTCTTTATCTTTGTCTTCTCGCCGCTGCTGCAGGTCAATATTATCGCCGGGGCGCTGGTGGGGGGACTCTATCTGGGAATTGTCTTCTCCAGCGGTTCCGGCGCGGTCGAAGCCTATATTGAGCGGGTCAGTCGCGCCAACCGTTTCGAATACGGCAAGGTTCGCGTTGCTGGCTGTGTCGGCTGGGCGCTCTGCGCGTCAATCACCGGCATCTTGTTTGGTATTGATCCCAATATCACCTTCTGGATCGCCTCCGGCTTTGCGCTGGTGCTTGGGGTGCTGCTGTGGTTCTCCCGTCCGGAAAGCAGCAACAGCGCCCAGGTGATGGACGCCTTAGGGGCAAACCGTCAGGCGTTTTCTCTGCGCGTCGCCGCTGAGCTGCTGAGAATGCCGCGATTCTGGGGATTTATTATCTATGTGGTCGGCGTCGCCAGCGTCTATGACGTATTCGACCAGCAGTTTGCTAACTTTTTTAAAGGCTTTTTTGCCGACCCGCAGCGCGGAACTGAAGTCTTTGGTTTCGTCACCACCGGCGGCGAATTGCTGAATGCGCTGATCATGTTCTGCGCCCCGGCTATTGTGAACCGTATCGGGGCGAAAAATGCGCTGCTGACCGCCGGAATAATTATGTCCGTGCGTATTCTCGGCTCCTCATTCGCCACGACGGCGGTCGAGGTCGTGATCTTAAAAATGTTGCATATGTTTGAAGTTCCGTTCCTGCTGGTCGGCACCTTTAAATATATTTCCTCGGCCTTTAACCCGAAACTGTCCGCCACCCTGTTTCTGATCGGTTTTAACTTATCGAAACAGCTCTCTGGCGTGGTGCTGTCGGCATGGGTGGGCCGCATGTACGACACCGTCGGCTTCCACCAGGCTTACTTGATTCTGGGTTCGATTACCCTGGGCTTTACCGTGATCTCACTGTTCACCTTGAAAGGCAGTAAAACGCTGCTGCCGACCGCCGGCTATAACAACGCCGCGTAAACCGCAAATTAGCAGCCCGTTACGCACGACGGGCCGCTACCATTATCCGGCGGCTGCAGCTTTGATTCGCGTCTCGCCGTCGCTGTTTTCCAGCTCATATAGACGGCTCTCGGCCTGCGAGGAGATAAGTGCCGCCAGCTCGGCAGAGTGGCTGGTCAACCAGATTTGGCTATAGCGGGAGGCCTCGACAATCAGTCTGGCCAGCGCCGGGAACATCTGCCGATGCAGGCTGTTTTCCGGTTCGTTAATTGCCAGGAATGCCGGCGGGCGCGGGCTCAACAATGCTACCGCCAGACATAAAAAACGCAGCGTGCCGTCCGACATTTCCGCCGCCAGCAGCGGGCGAAACACCCCGTTGCGCCGCATCTTAATAGAGAAACGCGAGTTTTCGTTTTCGCAGAAGAACGTGCACTCCGGAAAAGCGGCGGCCAGAATCTCGTGCAGGAGCGCTTCGGCGCCAATTTCGACAATCGTCTGAAAAGCGGCGGCAAGATTATGCCCGTCGCTGTCGAGGACCGGTGAACGATAACCTACCGTCGGATGTCGGAGCGCCGAATGTCGGCCGATATTAAATTCATGGTAGAAACGCCACTGGCGCATCGTTTCCCGGACGCGAGAAACTTCCGGGAAGCGGTGCGGCTCGCCCAGTTGACCAAAGATCGACTCGTTTTCATAAATCGTGTCGGTGAAGGTATTTTTCTCGCCGTTGACATCGAGCAGGAACGCGGCCTGGTTTTTCCGCTGCAGCACCCTGGCAGAAGGTCGCCGGGAGAATCCCGCCAGCCAGATGGACTCCTCTTTGACAATCGGATCGAGCATAAACTGAGTGGGATAAGGCAGCTTTTCCGGAAAACCCACCTGGAGCTCATAGTCAAACTCCGCGGTCAGACAGGAAATTTGCAGCCGACGCGGGTGGCGCGCCGTCGGTGCCGTTCGCCCTGACCACATCACATTTTCCAGGCCGCCCTCCTCGCTGATATAGCTTGAGAACTTGCCGTCCGCGGAGGCGGTTAACAGGTGAATCGCTTTGTAGATGTTGGACTTGCCGCAGCCATTCGGCCCAAACACGATATTGAGCGCGCCCAGTTCCAGTTCGATATCCCTGACCGACCTGAAATTTTGTATGCGGATATGGTGAATCATGGTGCTCCCGATGAAAAAACTCCGTGCTGCGGCAGTGGCAAACAAGGGGAATGATAACACGGTCAGGCCGGACGAAGGTCAATCGTCCGGCAAGGACGCACTCAGCGGAGAGACTTTTTCATGCCTCGGGTCAGGGCCACGCGTTTGAGCTTGTCAGCATCGTCATGGGTTTCGCTAAACACACCGAAAAAGTAGCGCTCATCATCGATCGTTTGCGAAACAATCCGATAGCTCAGCGGATTGCCAGATTTCGCGCCATACTGCGCGGCGGTGACGGACAGTTCCGTCGCGGTACCGGCGACGCTGACCAACAGGCCATCCGCCTTTCCCCCCACCAGCATGACCTTAATTAGCGGGTCCACCATGTTCCTCCCGGATGGATCAATGGTTAATATGTGATTGCCGACGGCGTAGAGCATTTATACAACCTTCAGTACATTCTTATAGTTCATACCAGCCTGAATGAAAAAAACTCTTTCATATAGTGAGCTAAGCATTGATTATTACTGGTAAAAGCTGGCAGATGATGAAGGAAAAAAGAGAAATTGTGAATCTTCATAACTCTTATTTGTCTTTATTTTTTGTTTATTTTCCGTGACGTCCGCAAAACCCGCCAGATCGACTTGTGGACAACAACCTGCAGGGAAACATTCCGCTATGCGTCAATATCGATTCGCCCTTCTGCCATTGTTAGCCGCCCTGGCGCTCCCCGGTTGGGCGCATGAAGCCACGGTGACGACGGTTAAACAAGCCGAAAGCCAGCTGCAGGGCCGGGTCGGCTACGCCGAACTGGATTTAGCTTCCGGCCAACTGCTGTCCGGCTATCGCGCTGGCGAACGCTTCCCGATGATGAGCACCTTTAAAGTGCTGCTCTGCGGCGCAGTCTTGTCGCGCGTCGATACCGGTGAAGAACAGCTCGATCGCCGTATCCATTACCGGCAGCAGGATCTGGTGGAATACTCGCCGGTGACGGAGAAGCATCTTGCCGATGGGCTCACCGTGGGCGAACTGTGCGCGGCCGCCATTACCCTGAGCGATAATACGGCGGCAAACCTGCTGTTGACCACTCTCGGCGGCCCGCAGGGGCTGACCACGTTCCTGCGCCACAGCGGCGACCAGACTTCGCGACTCGACCGGTGGGAAACGGAACTCAATGAAGCGCGGCCGGGCGATGTGCGTGATACGACGACTCCGGAAGCGATGGCCAGGACACTGCGAAATCTGTTGACCGGCCGCGTGCTTTCCCCCGCCTCGCAGCAGCAGTTGCAACGCTGGATGGTAGAGGACAAAGTTGCGGGGCCGCTGTTGCGCTCTGCGCTGCCGGCGGGCTGGTTTATTGCCGATAAGACCGGAGCCGGCAATCGCGGCTCGCGCGGAATCATCGCCGCTCTCGGTCCGGACGGTAAAGCCGCGCGCATCGTGGTGATTTATTTAACCGCAACCCCGGCCTCAATGGATGAGCGCAATAAACAGATTGCGGCCATCGGTGAAACGCTGGTCAGGCACTGGTCCAAAGACGATAAAAGACCCTAGCCGGTCAGCGATCGCTCGCCATCCGGAACATCCCCGGACAAAACCTCAGACGTAAAAAAGCCTCGCAAACGCGAGGCCTGACGCGGAGAGATCGCAGCGATGGCCGGGATTAGTTTTCCTCGTAACCTTCGAGCGCATCCTGAATGGCATCGGCTAAGGAAGCGACTTCCTGAGCCACATTGCGTAAATCCATCTGGCTACGAATCCCGGAATTCGCGGTTGATGAAGAGACGGCGGCTTTCGAAATTTCTAATGCCGCCTGAACAGCGAGCAGACGCTTATGTTTCTCGATAGCCGCGTCGCCACTATCGCCATCAAATTGAAAGTATTTTTCTAACATAGCGGATCCTTTTCAGCCATTTCATTATCGGGGAGGATATTCTCGTCTAAGCGGGGACAAATAAACAGCAAAAAAAATATTAATTACAAAGAGTTAATATTTAGTTGTTTAACAACGTCGTTCAGAGCGCAGGGCGTCACTAAGGACAGCGCCGCAAGAGGTCTGCAGGATGAAGAAGAGATAACACCGGGCGATTCTGTTTGCCGACGTCTGGATACGTTTAATCAGCGGCTCTTTTCGTGACGAACCGTGTGACGGTTTCGCCAGCGACACACAACAAACCATCGCTGCATCGCGCTATTGGCCTTCCCGTCGTCCACGCAACTTGATACTGTATGCAAATACAGTAAAAATAGCGCCAACAATTAACGCTGAGAGATGAAATATGTTTGTGGAACTGATTTATGACAAGCGGAACTTTGAGGGCCTTCCCGGGGCGAAAGAGACGATTGCAGCTGAACTATCGAAGCGAATTCACCGTATCTTTCCCGATGCTGATGTACGTGTAAAGCCGATGATGACGCTACCGGCAATTAACACCGATGCCAGCAAGCACGAAAAAGAACAAATCAGCCGTGCTGTGCAGGAAATGTTTGAAGAGGCTGATATGTGGATGGTCGAGGACTGACGGAGAGAGAAAATGTCATTGTCCCCAGGGGGTGAATCTATCGGCCTGCGGACAAGATTTTCCCCATACCGCCGACATGCATGAGCGATGTTGAGGTACAAAAAGTGGACAAAAAACCGGGCCTCAGGCCCGGTTCTGTTTCCGACACACGGTTAGCCTATGCACTCAGTCCGCGGTTTTCCAGCATCGGCTCAATCTTCGGATCGTGCCCGCGCCACTGGCGATAAAGTTCTGCTAAATCAGTACTGTTACCGCGGGACAAAATCGCCTCGCGGAAGCGCTGGCCGTTTTCGCGGGTTAACCCGCCCTGCTCAACGAACCACTGATAGCCGTCATCGGCCAGCATCTGCGTCCACAGGTAGGCGTAATAACCTGCGGCATAGCCGCCGCCGAAGATATGCGAGAAGTAGCTGCTACGGTAGCGCGGCGGTACCGCGGCGAGGTCCATCTGCTCCTGACGCAACGCCAGCGCTTCAAAGCTATCGACATCGCGCGGAATATCTGCCGACGAGAGGCTATGCCAGTGCATATCCAACAGCGCCGCCGCCAGCAGCTCGCTCATGTCATAGCCCTTATTAAACTTCGCCGCGCGCAGCATCCGCTCACGCAGCGTATCCGGCATCGCTTCCCCGGTCTGATAATGGCGCGCATAGTGGGCGAACACCTGAGACTGACTGGCCCAGTGCTCAAAGATCTGCGACGGAAACTCAACAAAATCGCGCGGCGTATTGGTCCCCGACAGACTGGCGTAACGCTGACTGGCAAACAGCCCGTGCAGCGCGTGACCAAATTCATGGAATAAGGTGATGACCTCATCCCAGGAGAGCAGCGCGCTGTGGCCGGCCTTCGGTTTCTGGTAGTTGCAAACGTTGTAAATCACCGGATGCCGGGCGAGCAGCGTGGATTGTTCAACGAAGACATCCATCCACGCCCCGCCGCTTTTTGAATCCCGCGAGAAGTAGTCGCCGTAAAACAGCGCCAGACCTTCCCCGTTGGCGTCAAAAATTTCCCATACCCGGACGTCCGGATGATAAACCGGAATATCAAACCGTTCGACAAAGCGCAGATCAAACAACTGCGACGCCGTCCAGAACACGCCATCCTCTAAAACGCGGTCGAGGGAGAAGTAGGGTTTTAACTGGGCTTCATCGATGGCGAATGTCGCCCGACGCACCTGTTCGCCGTAGTACAACCAGTCCCAGGCTTCAGCCTTAAAACCGCCGTCCTCACCATCAATCACCCGTTGGATATCCGCCAGCTCCCGTTCCGCTCTTGCCCGGGCGGCCGGGGCTATCCGACGCATGAACGCAAATGCCGCCTCGGGCGTTGCCGCCATTTGGTCGGCCATCGACCAGCTGGCGTAATCCGCCACACCCAGCAGTTCCGCTTTCCGGGCGCGAATCTCCGCCAGGCGAAGCACCAGCTCGCGGGTATCATTCGCATCGCCCTTCTGATTGCGTTTCCAGCCGGCAGCAAACAGATTTTCACGCGTCTGGCGGCAGCGTAAGGCGAGTAACGCCGGTTGCTGGGTGGTGTTCAGCAAAGGCAGCAGCCAGCGATCGCTCAGCCCTTTTTCCCGCGCGGCATCTGCGGCTTCAGCAATCTCTTCATCGCTGAGTCCGGCTAACTGCTCCGGGTCGTCAACCACCAGACCGCCGGATTTAACCGCCGCCAGCAGCCGCTGCTGAAACTGACTCTGCAAAGCCGCAGCCTGGGTATTCAAAGCCCGCAGCTCCGTTTTTTGCGCATCGGCCAGGGTCGCACCGGCCAGCGTAAAACGCTGCCAGGTGATCTCCAGCAGCCTGCGGGACTCGCTATCTGGCGGCAAGGTGTCACGCTGCTGCCATACCTGCTTCACGCGCTCGAATAGCGCCGCGTTAAGCCAGATATCATTTCCCAGATCCGCCAGCTCAGCAGAAAATTGCTCATCAAGCGCCTGGATCGTCGGGTTGGTATGCGCCCCGGCCATGGCAAAAAATACCCGGGTAACGCGCGCCAGCAGCTGCCCGCTCTGCTCGAGCGCGACCAGCGTGTTGGCAAAGTCCGCCGGCGCCGGATTATTCACTATCGCGGCAATCTCTTCCCGCTGACGGCGAACGCCTTCATCAAAGGCCGGTCGGTAATGGGTATCGTCAATCAGATCAAACTGGGGTGCCTGATAAGGCAACAGACTGACGCGCAAAAAGGGGTTATTGTCGGCCATCATCGTCTCCTGGACTCGGTAATCCAGTAAGATTAGGCAACTCATTGATTGACCGCAATGATTTCCGCCTGCTGGCGAGTGGCGCTACCCGAATGCGGTCATAACAAAAAAAAGAAAACGCCGGCCACCAGCAGCGCGCCCGTTACGCCAAGAATATCGATTGCCGTGCTGATTATGGTGGCGTGCGTCGGAATGCTCTCTTCTTCTTCCCATTCGTTCATCGGAACCCTCCTCAGGCAAAAAAGCGCCGCCGCAACGGGCCGGCGCGACAAGGATTTAGGTGTCAATCCTGTGCTCTTCTGTCGTGTGGCGGCAGAATAACAATCCCCATAATGTCGTCGATGATCAATTCATGCCATGAATGCTTTCTTGTTTATTTTTCCACAAGGTTCGCATAACTGACCAGCCGGCCACCTCTTTTTCCGTTAGCCAACAGCGCCGGTTCACCCACTCTTGCCACAGCGATGTTTATCCCGGCGGAAAGGCGCTCATCCCCGCTCGTCGTCGCAATTACCTGTTTTGGAAACGTATTGCTTGTTCCACGGATGTAGACTCTCTTTTCTTTTGTAGCTACAGTGCTGGTAACGAGCGGTTATCGTCATTGTTTAATCTTTTTCTCCGGATTGGGTCCTTTGGCGCGCAGCAATACGCCGGCGAACCGTTTTTACGCAAAATATTAAGCAAGACGGTATGGAAAGCCCCGACATAAGACGGCTGGGGCATGATGAGAACATTGACAGGAGCGATAATGATTATTCTGATTACCGGGGCAACAGCAGGTTTTGGTGAAAGCATGACTCGCCGTTTTATCGCTAATGGTCACAAGGTGATCGCCACCGGGCGTCGCGAAGAGCGCCTGAAAACGTTGCAGGATGAGCTGGGCGCGAATCTCTACACCGCACAGCTGGATGTCCGCAACCGTGCCGCGATTGAAGAGATGATTGCCGGACTACCGGCCGAGTGGCAGGCCATCGATGTGCTGGTCAATAACGCCGGTCTGGCGCTGGGCCTTGAGCCGGCGCACAAAGCCAGCGTCGAAGACTGGGAAGACATGATCGACACCAACAACAAAGGGCTGGTCTATATGACCCGTGCCGTGCTGCCGGGTATGGTTGAGCGTAACCGCGGTCATATTATTAATATCGGTTCCACCGCCGGCAGCTGGCCTTATTCCGGCGGCAACGTCTACGGCGCGACCAAAGCCTTTGTGCGTCAGTTCAGCCTGAACCTGCGTACCGATCTGCACGGTACAGCCATTCGAGTGACCGATGTAGAGCCCGGCCTGGTCGGCGGTACTGAGTTCTCTAACGTCCGTTTTAAAGGCGACGATGCTAAAGCGAGTAAAGCCTACGAGAATACCCAGGCATTAACAGCGGAAGATGTGACCGAAGCGGTATGGTGGGTCGCCACCCTGCCCGCGCATGTCAATATCAACACGCTGGAAATGATGCCGGTCAGCCAAAGCTTTGCCGGCCTGAGCGTCCATCGCGCGGGCTAAAACCGGCAGCCCGGCCGCTTTGCGGCCGGGTATGGGCGAATGGACAAATAACGCGTAAAATAGCGCATATCCCCCAATAAAAGTAACCATCAATGGCCGCAGAATTGCAACTTAATCCGACACAGCCTGTAAACCAGCAAATTTATCGTATCCTTCGCCATGATATCGTTCATTGTTTGATCCCGCCGGGTACCCCGCTGTCTGAGAAAGAAGTGTCTGTGCGTTTTAGCGTTTCCCGCCAACCGGTGCGTGAGGCTTTTATCAAACTGGCTGAGAATGGTCTTATTCAAATTCGCCCGCAGCGCGGCAGCTATGTCAATAAGATCTCACTATCTCAGGTGCGCAACGGATGTTTCGTTCGCCAGGCTATCGAATGCGCCGTGGTGCGCCGTGCCGCCGGAATGATCACCGCCGAACAAATCTATCAGCTTGAGCAAAATCTTAACCAGCAGCGTATTGCGGTTGAGCGTCAGCAGTTAAATGATTTTTTTCAGCTGGATGATGAATTTCACCAAAAACTGTCGCTGATTGCCGACTGTCAGCTGGCGTGGGATACCGTCGAGAATATTAAAGCGACAATTGACCGGGTCCGCTACATGAGCCTCGATCACATTACCTCGCCGGAGATGCTGTTGCGCCAACACCATCAAATTTTTCAGGCTCTGGAAAATCGTGATGCGGAAGCGGTCGGCACCGCGATGAATATTCACCTGCATGAAATCAGTGAATCGGTATTATTAATTCGTCAGGAAAACCGCGACTGGTTTAGTGAAGAGTAAATGATTTCGGCGGCAGCCAAATAAACAGCAACGCTGCCGCCCTGATGGCTAAATACGCTAGCGGACAACCAGCACCGGTATTTTTGCGTAGCGCAGAATTGATTCAGCGTTCGAGCCGAGAAGATGCGTGGATAGGCCCGGTGTGCGTGAACCAACAACAATCACGTCAAACTCGTCGGCATTGCCGATAGCCAGTATTTCATCGCGGACATTGCCAAATACTACCCGGGTATGAATCCGCTCAGCCGGAATCGAGAACAGACGGGACAGCGTCTGCATTTTCTTTTCTGACTCTGCTTTCATAAAGGTTTCGAATTTCTGAATATCCGCAGCGAAGCCGCGTAAAACGGAACGACTGCTGTTTGGCAATACGTTTAATAACGTAATTTCGCCCTCTTCAGCCGACGCCAGGAACTCAGCATGACGAACCGCTTTATCACTCAAATCCATTTCAAATACATCGACCGGCAAGAGAATTTTCTTGTACATATGCGGCTCCTTTTTCCGAAGTACTTAATTTCACTGCGCACATCATGACATATTTATTTTCAGTCCCACACAACTAATAACCCTGTAATCTGGCATATTCATTAAAATAAACATCAATTATATATAGTTAGCTCTGGATAGCTAAAGTTATGTATATTCAATGTTCTCGATCAATATTTGTATAAAAGCCACAATAAATATTTTTACCGCCGAAGAAAACGCCCTGCCAGGATGTTAACGAACGTGATTGCAAAAATTAAGACACCCGGATGGGTGTCTTAATATTGTTCCACAAGGTCGAGCGGGACGGGTGCCGCTAGTGAGTCTGGGCCCAGGCCGCAACGGTCGCCTTCGCGCCCCGCGCTTTCAACGACAGCCAGGCGCTCGTTACGGCATCGACAAAACGACCGTTCTGCGGCAAATCGCGGCCAAAGATGGCTTCGATACCCAGCAACGCTTTCACTCGTTCCGGCCCCTCAGCGCTGTTCTGGACCGCCTGCTGAATCACCGGCAGCAGCGGATCGCAGATCTCAATCGCCTGTCCCTGCTCATCAACGCCGCCGACATAGCACATCCAGCCCGCGATCCCCATCGCCAGCAGGCTGAAGTCGGTACGCTGCGCGAGATGCCAGCGCACGGAATCCAGCATCCGCTGCGGCAGTTTCTGGCTGCCGTCCATCGCAATCTGCCAGGTGCGGTGTTTCAGTGCCGGGTTGCTGTAACGGTCGATGAGAAGCCCGGCATAACGTTCCAGATCAACGCCCTGGACTTTCAACGTCGGCGCCTGTTCGCTGAGCATTAAGCTGCGCGCCGCGCGGCGGTAATTCTGATCCTGCATACAGTCATTGATATGCTGATAGCCGGCCAGATATCCCAGATAGGCGAGGAAAGAGTGGCTGCCGTTGAGCATACGCAGTTTCATCTCTTCAAAAGGTACGACGTCAGCGACCAGTTCGGCCCCCGCGAGTTCCCACGCCGGGCGACCCGCCACAAAGTTGTCTTCAATGACCCACTGACGGAACGGCTCACAGGCAACGCCCGCCGGATCGCGCACGCCGGTCAACTGCTCAATTTTATCCAGCGTGTCGGCCGTCACCGCCGGCACAATGCGATCAACCATCGTCGACGGGAAAGTCACCTGTTGCGCAATCCAGTCGGCGAGATCGCCGTCAATTGCGCGCGCCAGGGCACAAACCACATTGCGCGTGACATGACCGTTCTCCGGCATATTATCGCAGGACATCACGCTGAATGCCGGCAAGCCTGCAGCTTTGCGCCGCGCCAGGGCTTCAACGATAACGCCCGGCGCAGATTTCGGCTGGTGCGGATTCAGAATATCCGCCGCGATCAGCGGATGCTCCAGCTGTATCTCGCCGGTGGACGGCGAGTGGCAATAGCCTTTTTCGGTAATCGTCAGGGATACAATGGCCACCTGAGGCTCACACATCTTCGCCAGCACACTCTCAAGGCCATCGACCTCTGCATGCATGGCTTGTTTAACCACGCCGACCACGCGGGCCGTCCAGGCATCCGCCGACATTTCGGCAACGGTATACAGGAGATCCTGTTTCTGCAGATCGGCAATCTGCTGCTCGCCGCCAATCAGGTTAACTTCGGTGTAGCCCCAATCGCTGCCCTGTTCTGCCGCCAGAATATCGGCATAGACCGCCTGGTGCGCGCGATGGAATGCGCCAAAACCGAGATGGACAATGCGCGAAACCAGTTTGCTGCGATCGTAGGAAGGAAGCGTTGCCTTGGCTGTTAAAAGCGTGTTTTCCATGGTGACTCTCATTTTTATGATTACTAATCAACCATTCTCGAGGAGAATGCCTCTGTGAGGTAAACCATCTCATGCAATTGGTATGACATCTTTGATTTCCATCAACTACCATACAAGAAGATTTTGCCATTCACAGTCTGTTTCACTACGGGTGAATAGAGGAAATAAAAAGCCGGGTTCCGCACCCGGCCAGTTTGCACGTCGGTCTGTCAACGGTTCAGGTTAACTGACCGCTTCTCACCTCGCGATGTTGAGGAACGGCGTCTGCCGCATCGTCCAGCAAGCTGAGATCGCGGTCCCGCACTTCTGGCATAAGGAGAGCGGAGAGCAAGCCAATAGACGAGTAGCAGGTAAGCATGGCAACGATCGGCCACCATGACTCCGTCATATTACAGAAAATACCGGCCAGTACCGGACCAAAGCCTACGGCAACTAAACCACCGGTTTCTTTTGAAATCGCCATTCGCGTAAAGCGGTTACGCGAACCGAAAATTTCCGCCATGGTGATATTTTCAAGCGCAAACAGACCCAGCACAGCAATATTATGGATGACAATCAACGACGCCATAATTGCGCCGACGCTGTAGCTCTTATCAACAATGATCGAGACCATCGGATAGGCCAGTATAATGGCGGTGATATTCACGATAATATAAGGGACACGGCGACCGATTTTATCGGATAACCACCCGAGGAGAGGGATGGTGATAAAACCGATGCCGGAACTAATCATTAAAGCATCGGTTGGAATAGCTTTATCAAATAATAAGGTCTGTACCAAATAGCCGGCCAGGAACGTCTGCAATAAACCTGAGTTACCCGCCTGACCGAAACGTAACCCGGTTGCCAGCCAGAAGGATTTACTTTTCAGCATCGCGCCAAAAGTAGTCTCCCGCTCCGCCGCGCCGGTTTGCAGCTCGCCTCCCTCGTTGACCTGTTCAAATACCGGACTTTCTTTAAGGTTCAGCCGCAGCCAGATAGCGAATATCATCACCACGGCGCTGGCAAGGAACGGGATTCGCCATCCCCATGCCACCAGCTCCTCCCGGTCAAGCAGGAAAAACATTATCGCCCAGATAGCCGTTGCGCTCAGCGTGCCGCAGTTGGTCCCCATTGCGACCAGCGACGAAATGATGCCGCGTTTCCCCTTCGGCGCATATTCGGCCAGCATGGTACCTGCTCCGGAGATTTCAGCCCCGGCGCCCAGCCCCTGGACAATACGTAAAGTCACCAGTAACACTGGCGCAAAAATGCCAACCTGCGCATAGGTAGGCAACACCCCAATCAGGGTGGTACAAATGCCCATCATCGTAATAGTGATAAAGAGAACGCGTTTACGTCCGATTTTGTCACCCATCCGGCCAAAGATAAAAGCACCGACTATTCGCGCAATATATCCCGCGCCATAGGTCCCCATCGCCAGAATAAGCGCCATTGCGGCTGATTGCTCAGGAAAAAAGATTTCATGAAAAACCAGCGCAGCCCCTAAAGAATAGAGTTGAAAGTCCATAAACTCCAGAGCGGTCCCTAACCACCCAGACACAGCCGCACGGATGAGATCGGCCGTTGTTCTCTCATTATTTACTGTAGTCATCATTATTTTCTCTAATTGTTAGAAGTCGAGCCTGCATTTATTATTAGAGTCAAAAGGTCAGTAAAACCTTACAACAGCTCTTTCTGTCTTTTTCAAAAGTTTCGATAGCGTCGATAATATTCTGATAGTCAAAAACATGAGTAATGAGAGCTTCAGGATCAATTAATCCTTGCTCTAACCACGCCAATACAATGGGGAATTTATGCGCATTCAGCCGCGATGAAAATATAGACAGTTCTTTACCGGTAATACCCTGCTGGGCAACCTGCGAGGGTTCCGTTGAGAATCCCATGAGCACAATTCTGGCCGCCGGAGAGGCCAGCGTCACGGCCTCCTGAAAAATTGACGGATGACAGGCCGCATCAATAATCAGCGTCGGTTTAATGCCTTTATCCTGCAGGCATTCCGCTAATGACGTTTGACCGTTGTTGATCGTCCAGTCGGCACCATTGCGCTTCGCCATTTGCAGGCGTTCGTCGATCTGGTCAGTCACAATCACTTGCTTAACCCGATAGACCCGCTTCAGCACCTGAATCGTAGTTAAGCCCATCGGCCCGGCGCCGAATACCAGCGCGATGTCCTGTGCCGTCGGTTTAACCTGTCCGGTGACGTTGGCAGCAATGGTGAAAGGCTCAACCATCACCGCGTGCCGATCGGGTACCGTATCCGGCACTAACCAGCAATTTTGAGCAGGCACAACCACATATTCGCTAAAACCGCCATCCCGGTGGACCCCCAGAACCACCAGAGAAGTGCAGACGTTGGGTTTGCCCACTGAGCACGGATAGCAATGACCACAGCTAATCACCGGGTCAACGCTCACCCGCTGGCCGATCTTCCTGTCCAGCACCCCATCGCCAACGGCATCGATGATGCCGTAGAATTCATGGCCAATAACGCGAGGGTATTGAGCAAAAGGATTATGCCCGCGGTAGATATGGCTATCGGAACCGCAAATCCCCGCCAGCTTAACTTTTACCCGCACTTCTCCAGGCGCAGGTTCCGGCCTGTCTCTCTCTTCCACCTTCAGCTCATTGGGTTGTCGTATCACGATGCTTTTCATTTTTATCTCCTTACCAGTTCCATAAGGTGCCGTCGTCCAGTCTGGCTACCGGCAGACAGGCGGGCTCATACGGGTATTTTGCTGCCCGTTTTTCATCAAACTCGATACCCAACCCCGGCTTTTCTCCTGGATGCATATAGCCGTTGTCAAAGGTCCAGCTGTGTGGGAAAACCTCCAGCATCTGCCCGGAATAACCCATATATTCCTGGACGCCGAAGTTCGGCACCCACAGGTCAAAATGAAGCGCCGCAGCCATGCAGATCGGCGACAGGTCGGATGGCCCGTGCGAACCGGTACGGACCTGATAAAGCGAAGCAAAATCGGCAATGCGGCGCATGCCGGTAATCCCGCCAGCATGGGTGATAGTGGTGCGGATGTAGTCGATCAGCTGTTCTTCAATCAGCTGCTTGCAATCCCAGATGCTGTTGAAGACTTCACCGACGGCAATGGGCGTCACGGTGTGCTGGCGAATCAGGCGGAAGCACGCCTGGTTCTCTGCCGGGGTAGGATCTTCCATCCAGAACAGGCGATACTCTTCGATGCTTTTACCAAAGCGAGCCGCTTCAATGGGCGTCAGCCGATGATGCATGTCGTGCAGCAGATGCTCGTTAAAGCCAAACTTTTCACGCACGGCGGCAAACAGCTGCGGCGTAAAATCAAGATATTTCTCCGTTGACCACAGCTGCTCTTCCGGCCACTGGCCCTTGGTCGCCGGCTCGTACGCCTGGCCTTTCCCCTTCGCCATTCCATAGGTCGTTTTCATACCCGGAACGCCGCACTGCACGCGAATGGCCTTAAAGCCCATCTCCTGGTGGCGGGCATAGTCCTCCAGTACTTCATCGATGGAATGCCCGGTGGTGTGGCAGTAAACCATCACGCCTTCTCGCGATGCACCGCCCAACAGCTGATACAAAGGCATCCCCGCCGCTTTCGCTTTTATATCCCACAGCGCCATATCGACGGCAGAAATAGCCGACATGGTGACCGGCCCACGGCGCCAGTACGCTCCTTTGTAGAAAAACTGCCAGATGTCTTCAATGCGGTGCGCATCGCGGCCAATAAGCTGCGGACAGAGATGATCCTGCAGATACGATGCCACGGAGAGCTCACGTCCGTTCAGCGTCGCATCCCCCAGCCCGACAACCCCGTCATCGGTGGTGATTTTAAGGGTGACAAAGTTACGTCCGGGGCAAGTGACGAAAACTTCAGCGGCAACGATCTTCATCTCTGTTTCCTTCCATTCTGACGATAAGCGATCAAAATTAAAGCATCAGACCTACTACCATACAAGTATGAAATTAGAAAAAGACGCGTTCGGTCACATTCTTCAGACGAGGTGAAGCGGCGCTGAGCGCCGCTTCTGTAGGCTAATGAATAGGGTCTTTTACAATGAAGAAGTAGCAAAGTGCGCCGGTAAAAGTCACACAGGCGGCAATGACCAGCGCAAGATTGAATGAGTGGGTGGTGTCGACGACCCAACCGGTAACGACCGGGGCAAAAGAGGCAAAAACGAAACTGCCGAAATTCTGAATCGCCGCCACCGAGGCAACTTTCTGCTCGCTGACCAGCACCTGTACCAGCCCCCACGCCGAGGTTCCGGCAAAATGAACGCAGAACAGCGCCATCGAGATAAAAGCCACGGCCTGAGCCGGCGATGAGGACTGCACCACCAGCAGCGTGCCCAGCGCGGAAAGCAGCAGACCAACAACAATCGCGGTTTTGCGTGTCTTCGCCAGATCATATCCCCGGCGCGCCAGGGCATCGACGACAATACCATTAACCCACATGCCAACGGCAGCGGCCAGGAAAGGAATGGCCGCCACCCACCCCGTTTTTGCAAGACTGAGTCCCTGCTGCGCCTGAAGGTATCCCGGCAGCCAGGCAATATACAGCCAGCCGGTATAGTTCACGCCCGAAAAACCCAGAATCATGCCCCAGGTCGTCCGGCGTTTAAACAGCCCCAGCCACTCGCTAAAATTCAGCGTCGGACGCGCCTGCACCGGCGCCGCAAGGTAGAGCCGCTCATCCTGCTGCAGATCAAACTGCGCCCGGTTGCGATACCAGGCATACCAGCACAGACCCACCACAATACCCGCCAGACCAATAACCACGAACATCGTCCGCCAGCCCCAGGCAATCTGCATCAGCACCAGCGCTGGCGGCGCAATCGCCTGCCCTAATACCGTCGATGAGTTAAAGATCCCCACGGCCGTTCCGCGCTCTTTCTGAACATACCAGTCGTTGATCGATTTAACGCCCGCGGGCATAAACGGGGCTTCGCCAATGCCAAGACCAATACGCAGGAGAATAAAATGGCTGAATGAGTTCACCATCCCGGTCAGTGCCTGCATTAATGACCAAAAGATGAGTCCGGCCCCGAGCACAATGCGCGGGCCAAAGCGGTCCAACAGCATGCCTGAAGGTAGTTGAGCGAAACCATAGGATAGTGAAAACGCCGACAGCAGCACACCGAATTCGGTCGCACTCAGCCCCAAATCACCGCGAATAGCCTCTCCCGCGACGCTTAACGACGAACGATCGAGGAAGTTGACGATGCCAGCGATAAACAGAAGCACCAGCGTCACATTCTGTACCCGGCGAATGCGAGCCGGTTTGGCGCCAGTCTGGCTGGCGAGAGTCTGGATAGCCATAGTTGTTCCTTACTGTAATTGACGATATGCATTTAACAGTAAGACAACAAGCCGACTACCATACAAGAATAAAGGTTAAAATTAGCGTGAACGATCACAGAAGAACGCGCGTTAAGCGCGTCCCCAGCCAGCGACAATAATCAACATGCCGCACAGCGCAATCAGCGCCCCTGCCCAGTCATAATGGCTAAGCTTAACGCCATCGACAAAACGCAGCCACAGCAGCGCGGTGCAGACATACACGCCGCCGTAAGCGGCATAAACCCGCCCGCTTGCAGCCGGATGCAGCGTCAGCAACCAGACAAACATCATCAGCGCCAGACCTGCCGGAATTAACAGCAGCGGCGTTGCGCCGCGTTTTAACCATAGCCAGGGTAAATAACATCCGAGAATTTCACAGAGCGCGGTGGCGAAGAAAAGCAGCGTTGTTTTGAACATTAAAGACACGTAAAGAGAGCAGGTTGTTGGCCCATTTTACGCAATAATCTGCCTCTTCCACACTCTTTTGTCGGGTATGCCGGCGAAAAGAGATGTAGTAAACTGCCTGCAGATTGCAGGGGCTTCCCCTTTTTATCACTCAAAGGAAATCGTGATGAAAATGACACAGAACACACGTTACTGCCTGACGGCTATGCTGGCGCTGAGCGCCGTACTCTTTACCGCATCGTCTTTCGCGCAAACCAGCAAGCTGGTGATTGAATCCGGCGATAGCGCACAAAGCCGCCAGCAGGCCGCCATGGAAAAAGAGCAGTGGAACGACACCCGCTCTTTGCGTCACAAGGTCAACACCCGCACCGAAAAAGAGTGGGACAAGGCTGACGTCGCTTTTGATGCGCAGGACAACTGCCAGAAAAGCACGAACGTCAACGCGTACTGGGAACCGAACACCCTGCGCTGCCTCGACCGCCGCACCGGTCGCGCTATTGCACCTTAATCCGTCACGCATCCATGGCGCCCGCGGGCGCGATATTTAGCTTTTATCGACAGGAACAGCCATGACCGACGCATACTCAATCAAACTTCGTCCGCTCGAGCGTGAAGACTTACGTTTTGTCCACCAGCTCGATAACAATGCCAGCGTGATGCGCTACTGGTTCGAAGAGCCCTACGAAGCTTTTGTTGAGCTCTCCGACCTTTACGATAAACACATTCACGATCAGAGCGAACGCCGGTTTGTTATCGAATGTAATGGTGAAAAAGCCGGGCTGGTGGAACTGGTTGAGATCAACCACGTCCATCGCCGCGCCGAATTTCAAATCATCATTTCACCGGATTATCAGGGAAAAGGTCTGGCGACACGCGCCGCGAAGCTGGCGATGGACTACGGTTTTACCGTTCTCAATCTGTATAAACTGTATCTCATCGTCGACAGCGAAAATGAAAAAGCCATCCACATCTACCGCAAGCTTGGGTTTATGGTAGAGGGGGAGCTGATTCATGAATTTTTCATCAACGGCGAATACCGCAACACCATTCGTATGTGCCTGTTCCAGCACCAGTATATTAGCGAACATCGCACTCAGGGACAGTCGCTGCTGAAGCCCACGGCTCAGTAATATTCGATACTGTTTTTGATGGTATAACGACGGGTCAGCGGCGGCTGGACGCTTTCATCGACCACCTGCAGCTGGCAATCAACCGGATTATCGTGGCTATCGTAGTCACAGGTTTGACGCACGTTCCCCAACTGACGATCGTTGAAGGTGCTGGTCGCCGTGTAGTCCAGCTTTTTACGTGGATCCTTCGCCGGCGTGGAGATCACCGTAAAACGCTCATTTTTCGCCACGGTGGTTTTACCGGTCGGATAACCTTCGCTGTCATACTGATAGGTGGCAGTCGTCTCTTTGCCACGCGCGGCCACCACAAAGCCGTTATCATCCGTCTCCCAGATAATGCCGGCCGACGGCAGTTCCGCGAGCTGGCATTTTCCCTGCAGGCGCAGGCGTTTCTCACGGGTGCGGGCGTCAAGATAGAAGTTGGCATCCAGCATCAGCGTCGCGCCGGTATTATTTTCCCTGTCCTCCAGGTCCAGCAGATCAAAACAGCCCTCCCTCGAGAGGCTCGCGCTCACCCGTTTTACCACCTCATCGTGTTCGTCGAGCAGCGTCTGGCTAAAATCTTTCACCGGACCACGCAGCGGATCGAACTCGAACTCATTGGAAAAACTCGCCATTTCCGGCGTAAATGCTTCTGGCTTCTTCTGCGCATCGCAGGCGCTGAGCACCATCACCGCCGATATCAGCAATAACCGTTTTTTCACGCCGAATCCCTTTTGTATACATTGCAATCATATTAGCAAATACAATTGTTTACACCAGTTCTGCTATGCTTAAATCTGGATAACATTAATAAGGAGTCTATGATGAAACGCTCTTTCTGGCTATGCGCCGCACTGCTGCTGGGTTCAACCTCAGCGCTGGCCGCGCCCGATTCCTGCGAACGCGTGAAGAACGATATTCAACAAAAGATCGTCAATAACGGCGTGCCGGCCTCAGGCTTTACTTTAGCGATCGTGCCCAACGATCAACCCGATCAGCCCGGTGCCCAGGTTGTCGGCCACTGTGCTAACGACACCTTCAAAATTACCTATACCCGCAGCGCCGATTCAGACAGCGACGCCCGTTAACCTCTTATTTTCATTCGAAGGATATTATCCCTGAGTTGACCAGGGATAATATCCTTCTACCCCACTCTGGGTATGATTGCTCCCCCATACACCGGAAAATGATACCGGCGATCTTTCAGCGGCAACACAACGATGGGGTGAGCCATGTCCAGTCAGGAACATTCTGGCGGCGTCAGCCGACGCACGTTAATCAAATCGTCTGCGATAGGCTCACTGGCGCTTGCCGCCGGTGGACTCTCGCTTCCTTTTAGTCTGCGCTCCGCTGCGGCGGCCGTTCAGCAGGCGACACAGAGTGAAGAACGTATCGTCTGGGGCGCCTGTTCGGTAAACTGCGGCAGTCGCTGCGCGCTGCGTCTGCACGTGCGCGATAATGAAGTCACCTGGGTAGAAACGGATAATACCGGGATGGACAATTATGGCGACCATCAGGTACGCGCCTGTCTACGCGGCCGCTCCATTCGCCGGCGAATCAACCACCCGGATCGCCTGAATTACCCGATGAAACGCATCGGCAAACGCGGCGAAGGCAAGTTTGCGCGCATCAGCTGGGAAGAGGCGCTGGAGACTATTGCCGGCAATCTGCAAAGAGTCGTCAAAGACTACGGCAACGAGGCGGTTTACATTAACTATTCGTCGGGAATTGTCGGCGGCAATATGACCCGTTCCTCGCCTTCGGCCTCGCCGGTCACCCGTCTGATGAACTGCTATGGCGGGTCGCTGAATCAGTACGGCACCTACAGTACCGCCCAGATTGCCTGCGCCATGCCCTACACCTACGGCAGCAACGAGGGTAACAGCACCTCGGATATCGAAAACAGCAAACTGGTGGTGATGTTCGGCAACAACCCGGCGGAAACCCGCATGAGCGGCGGCGGTATCACCTGGTATCTGGAGCAGGCCAGAGAACGCTCCAACGCGCGGATGATTGTCATTGACCCCCGCTATACCGATACTGCCGCCGGGCGGGAAGATGAATGGATCCCCATCCGTCCGGGCACCGATGCCGCGCTGGTGGCCGGTATCGCCTGGGTACTGATTAGTGAGAATCTGGTCGATCGGCCGTTCCTCGATAAATACTGCGTCGGCTATGACGAAAAAACCCTTCCCGCCGGCGCCCCGCCAGACAGCCACTACAAAGCCTACATTCTCGGTCACGGTGAGGACGGGACCGCCAAAACGCCGCAGTGGGCGTCGCGTATCACCGGGATCCCCGTCGACCGAATCATTAAGCTGGCCCGGGAAATTGGAACCACCCGACCCGCCTGTATTTGCCAGGGCTGGGGACCGCAGCGCCAGGCTAACGGGGAACTGGCTTCCCGGGCGATCGCCATGCTGCCGATTCTGACCGGCAATGTCGGCATTAACGGCGGCAACAGCGGCGCGCGCGAATCGACCTATACCCTGACCATTGAGCGCCTGCCGGTGCTGGTCAATCCGGTCAAAACCGCCATCTCCTGCTTTAGCTGGACCGACGCCATCGCGCGCGGCCCGGAGATGACCGCGCTGCGTGACGGCGTCAGAGGCAAAGATAAGCTGGATGTCCCGATTAAGTTTATCTGGAACTATGCCGGGAATACCCTCGTCAACCAGCATTCTGATATCAACAAAACCCACGAAATTCTCAAGGACGAGAAAAAATGCGAAATGATCGTGGTGATCGAGAACTTTATGACCTCTTCGGCGAAGTATGCCGACATTCTGCTGCCGGACCTGATGACCGTCGAACAGGAAGACATCATCCCTAACGACTACGCCGGGAACATGGGCTACCTGATTTTTATTCAGCCCGCAACCGCGCCGAAATTCGAACGCAAACCGATCTACTGGATCCTCAGCGAAGTGGCAAAACGCCTCGGCGACGATATTCATCAACGATTTACCGAAGGTCGCACCCAGGAGCAGTGGCTCCAGTATCTGTACGCCAAAATGCTGGCCAGAGATCCCGCGCTACCCACCTATGAAGCTCTCAAAGCAATGGGGATTTATAAGCGTAAAGATCCGGACGGCCATTTTGTCGCCTATCGCGATTTTCGCGCAGACCCGATCGCGCACCCCTTAAAAACGCCCTCCGGCAAAATTGAGATTTACTCCAGTCAACTGGCGGATATTGCTGCCCGTTGGCAGTTGCAGAAGGATGAAACAATCAGCCCGCTGCCGATCTACGCCTCCACTTTCGAAGGCTGGGATGACCCGCTGCGCGACCAGTTCCCGCTGCAGCTTTTCGGTTTTCACTACAAAGCCCGAACCCACTCCAGCTACGGTAACGTCGATGTGCTACAGGCCGCCTGCCGCCAGGAGGTGTGGATCAATCCGCTTGATGCCGGGAAGCGTGGAATTAAAAACGGCGATTTGGTGCGCGTCTTCAACCCGCGCGGCGAACTGCGTATTGCGGCGAAAGTCACGCCGCGTATCATGCCCGGCGTTGCGGCCATGGGCCAGGGAGCATGGCATGACGCCAACATGGACGGTGATCGCATCGATCGCGGCGCCTGCATTAATACCCTGACCACCCAGCGGCCCTCTCCGCTGGCAAAAGGAAATCCACAGCATACGAACCTCGTTGACATCGCCAGGGTCGAGGACACGGCGTCATGATCTCCTGGCTGCCAGGGGGCGCAGACGAGCCAACAGCCAGCAAGGAGAGCGCCCATGGGTAGTGGATGGCATGAATGGCCGCTGGTGCTGTTTACGGTACTCGGTCAATGCGTGGCGGGAGCGACTATCGTCAGCGGTCTGGGATGGATGTCGCTGACAGATAACTCCGAGGCCCGGCAGCGTCTGGTCAAACGCATGGTCTTTCTCTGGCTCATGATGGGGGTCGGTTTTCTGGCATCGGTTCTGCATCTGGGATCGCCGCTCCGGGCATTCAACTCTCTTCATCGCATTGGCACCTCGGCGCTGAGTAATGAAATCGCCAGCGGCGCCCTGTTCTTCGCCGTCGGCGGCGTCTGGTGGTGGCTGGCGAGGCTCGGCAAACTGCCTGCGGCCCTCGGCCGCCCCTGGCTGCTGCTGAGCATGCTGCTGGGCCTCATTTTTGTGCTGGCGATGACCCGGGTTTACCAGATTGAAACCGTCCCGACATGGTATAGTGGCGGCACGACAACATCCTTCTTTCTGACAATGGCGCTGACCGGGCCGCTGTTCGCCGCGCTGTTATTGCGGGCTGCGAATGTTGAGTTCAACGGGCGTTTTTTCGCCTCCTTGAGCGTGCTGGCGCTGTTTGCCAGCATTGCTCTGGTGATTATGCAGGGCGTTGAACTCAGCGACATTCAGAGCTCAGTGCAGCGCGCCGGCGCGCTGGTGCCGAATTATGCCGCGTTACAGATCTGGCGCATCGCGCTGCTGGCGCTTGGCCTCGGCTGCTGGATCTGCCCGCTTTGCCGGAACAAAACCCCGCGCCCGACCAGTTTGTTCCTCGGACTGCTGCTGGTTCTGGCCGCAGAACTTATTGGCCGCGGTCTGTTTTATGCTCTGCATATGACCGTCGGCGTGGCGATTGCTGGTTAATATTCAGGCGTGGCACCGTCCCGCCGCAGTAAGGAAGAGTACATGATACAAGCTCACTACCGCGACGCCGTCGCGTTGAGCGCCCGCACCCTGGGCGCCCTGTTTTCATTTTCTCCGGAAAGCGTGCAGGCCGCGCCGCTGGTAGCGGCTCTGCAAGACGGCAGCTGGCAGGCTCAATGGCCTTATCCGCTAGCCGATTCGCTGGTGACCGGGTTCGCCGCCGCCAGCGATGAACCGCTCCCCCAGGCCTGGCAACGCCTGTTTATTGGTCCCTGGGCGCTGCCCGCCCCGCCGTGGGGTTCGGTCTGGCTGGATAAAGAGAATGTGCTGTTCGGCGACTCTACTCTGGCATTGCGGGAGTGGATGCGCGCGAACGGAATTGGTCACGCAACGCAAGGCCAGGAGCCGGAAGATCATTTTGGTACGCTCCTGCTGCTGGCCGCCTGGCTGTGCGAATCCGCGCAGGAGGAGGCGTTTTCGCAGCTTCTCGCCTGGCATCTGCTGCCCTGGTCCGGCCGGTTCCTCGAGGTGTTTATCGCCGGAGCCGAACACCCCTTTTATCATTCCCTCGGACAACTGGCGCAGGCGACGCTCGCCGAATGGCAACGCCAGCTCCCCATTGCCGTCGCCGACAAACCGCTTTATCGCTAAACGCACCGCCATGCCGGGAGGACTGGCATGGCGGCTTTTCAGTGACAACGTCACGCAGACAGATTTTTTAAGCCCCTTCATCCGCCCGCTGTTTCAGCGCAAGCGGCATTTATAGCTTTTGCGTCTAAGCTTATTTCCTATCACAATAAGTCTATGTTTCCCGCTCACCGTAACCTCTGATGCACCGTCTGCACAATTATCCTGATGTTCAGGTCATGTTTCGTCGCCTGCTGATTGCGACGCTGGTCGGTATACTGGCGGCGCTGGCCGTTGCGTTATTTCATTCGGCGATGGCGATCCTGGAAGGGCTTTTTCTCAACGATCATAGCGGGAGTCTGGTCAATGCCGCCGAAGGACTACCCGGCTGGCGACGTCTGCTCACGCCGGCGGCTGGCGGACTGGCTGCCGGCGCACTGCTCTGGTTCTGGCAATGTCGGACCCGCCAGCGCCCGCATGCGCCCACCGACTATATGGAGGCGCTCGATAGCGGAGACGGTCAGTTTGATACCCCCGCCAGCCTGGTTAAATCCCTGGCTTCCTTGTTGGTGGTGACTACCGGCAGCGCGATTGGTCGCGAAGGCGCGATGATTCTGCTGGCCGCACTGGCCGCGTCGCTGTTCGCCCGCCGCTTCACGCCAAAAGCAGAATGGAAGCTGTGGGTCGCCTGTGGGGCCGCCGCCGGGATGGCCAGCGCCTATCACGCGCCGCTGGCCGGAAGTCTGTTTATTGCCGAAATTTTATTTGGCACGCTGATGCTTGCGTCACTGGGTCCGGTGGTCATTTCCGCGGTTATCGCCCTGCTGCTCACGCAGTTGATCAACGGCGGCGCATCGCCGCTGTATCAGGTGGAGTTTCATGAGACGCTGACCGCTCTCCACTATGCGCTGATGCTGGCTACCGGACTGTTAGCCGGGCTTTGCGGACCGCTGTTTATCGCGATGATGAGCTACAGCCACCGCTGTTTTTTACGCATCAGGCTCTCGCCGCCGTGGCAGCTGGCGCTCGGCGGAATGATTGTCGGCCTGCTGTCGCTGATCACGCCTGCGGTGTGGGGCAATGGTTACAGCACGGTACAGCATTATCTGCAGTCGCCGCCGCTGTTTAGCGCCATCGCGGTGGTCTTTGTGTGCAAACTGATAGCGGTGCTGGCCAGCAGCGGATCCGGCGCGCCGGGCGGCGTGTTTACCCCTACGCTGTTCGTCGGGCTGGCGATGGGCATGCTGTTTGCCAGCTTCAGCGGGCTGTGGCTGCACCACGATCAAGGACTGGCAATTATGATTGGTCTGACCGGAATGGCGGCCTTTCTGGCGGCCACAACGCATGCGCCGATTATGTCGACATTGATGATCTGTGAAATGACCGGGCAATACCTGCTACTGCCCGGTTTATTGATTGCCTGCGTACTGGCATCGGTGCTCTCCCGGACGTTACGCCAGGACTCTATCTACCGCCATCATGTCGCCGAGCATGGTTAAGTCAATATACTGGCTCAGCTCACGCTGTTCGGCGCGCGGCAGGTAAGGAAGTTCGCCGATCAGCGGCCCAGGCAGCTTTTTACTCAGCACCTCGATGATTTCAGCGTAATGCGCTAAGCCCGGGTTAATGCGGTTTGCCACCCAGCCAATCATCGGCAGACCGTCGTTAGCAATGGCCTGGGCGGTCAGCAGAGCGTGGTTGATGCAGCCTTCCTGGATGCCAACGACCATCACCACCGGAAGCTGCTCCTGGACCACCCATTCTGAAAGCGGACGCAGGTCGTTCATCAGACTCCGCCAGCCGCCGGTCCCCTCAACCACAACGTGATCGACCTGCCCGCTGAGGCGCTGAAGACCATCCGACAGCAGCCCGTAGTTAATCGGGCAGCTGTGCGCCACGCTGCTCTCATCTTCGCTTAATGCTATGGGATTGACAGCATCATACGGTAACGCCAGCGACGACACGCTTTGTAAAATCAGCGCATCTTTGTTACGCAATCCGTCCGGCGTCTCTTTGCTGCCCTTCGCCACAGGCTTGTATCCCGCGACGCTTTTGCCGCTGGCAGCAAGTGCCTGCAACAGCGCACGAGAAACCACTGTCTTCCCGACAGAGGTGTCAGTACCTGTTATAAAGAAACGCTTAAACATCATTAACCCCACAGTTATGTTGATGATTTATACAGAAGAGAAGGAATAAACTGTGGGAAAAGTCTACGCGAAGCCGCCGGATACCAGCTTGAGATAGCGCAATTTTTGGTGTGACTATGAAAAAATGTTAACCCTGTAACAGTCGAATCAGCAGAGATCCGTTATAGAGGGCATCCTTCACCAGCGCTGCGCCGGCCATCGTTCCACGGTTAGAAAACTGCGTGCTTTCAACGCTAATATGCCGGCTGTAGGCGGGCAGAGATTGTTGCCGAATACAATCTGAAATGGCGGGAAATAAGATATCGGCCGCCAGACTAAACGGGGAGCCGATGAGGATTTTTTGCGGGTTGAACAGATTGACCATGATCGCCAGAATCCGCCCGACGTGCTGGCCCACGCCGCTAATAATATCCCGCGCCAGCAAATCGCCCTGCAGCGCCGCCTGGCACAGCCACTCCACGCTCAGCGGCTGCTGATGCAGCATCGAACTCATTGATTTAGTCATTCGTACCTGGGCCAGTTCCAGCACGCTTTCGACGCTGGCGATAGTCTCCAGACAACCGTGGTTACCGCAGTAGCATCGCTTGCCGTAGGGATCGACCTGAGTATGACCGATCTCGACCAGACTGCTGCTGCCCGCATGCAGCAGGCGACCATCGGTAATCACCCCGGCGCCGACGTTATGATCAATCACCACCTGAATGACATCCCGCGCCCCGCGGGACGCGCCAAACAGCGATTCCGCCATCGTCCATGCGCTGATATCGTGCTGAATATAGACCGAGACGCCGGTGTGGTTCGCCAGAACCTCGCCAAGAGGCAGATCTTTGACCTCTTCATAAAATGGCATCCGATGAATCACGCCGTTTTCGGTATCAATGATGCCCGGCATGGTGACGGCGATGGCGGTCAGACGTTCCAGTTTCTTTTGATGGCGGATAAAGAACTGGTCGATATGCTCAACAACGCGCGTCAGGAACGGCTGTTCGTGCTGGAGCGCCAGCTCGAGCTGCTCCTCAACCACCAGTTTGCTGCTGAGATCGCGCAGCGCAAGGTGAATTTCACCGCGGCTGATTCGCACGGAGAGATAGTGCCAGGCCTCGGTCTCGACCATCAGCCCGACGGCGGGACGCCCGCGGCTCCCCGGCTCCTGGATTTCCGTCTCCTGAACCAGATGCGCTTCGAGCATTTCACGCACGATTTTAGTAATGCTGGCCGGCGCCAGTTGCGCAAAACGCGAGAGGTCGATGCGCGACACCGGGCCAAGCTGATCAATCAGGCGATATACTGCTCCTGCATTGGTCTGCTTTATTTGATCGATATGGCCTGGCTGACTGTCCGCTACCACCATTGACTCCCTTTATTTTCGCGCTTCGAAATAAACTTTTAGCTATGGTGAAGCACTTCGGTAGCACTCGTCAAATTTTTACTTAGCCTTGTGATTTACCGCACGTTTTTGACTGTTTTTAGTCTTAATTATTCACCGCAGCGGCGGCAAGAAGGTATTCACGAAAGCGTTGCGCCGCCTGACTCTGTTCATGATGCTTCGACCACACCAGCCACATTTCCGAAACCGCATCCTGTTCTTTAATGGGTAGCCAGCGCATCTCGTTGAGCTGCACCCGCTTAAACGACGCCGGTAATATCGATACCCCCAGCCCGGAAGCCACCAGGCCGATAATCGTCATCGCCTCGCCCACCTCCTGAGCGATCATCGGCGTCTGACCATAGCGTCGCATCAGCCCCAGAATGTCGTCATACAGTCCGGTTCCGACGTGCGGGTCAAAAAAGACGAACGGTTCGCGGGCCAGTTCGATCAGGCTTACCGCCTCCTGACGCGCGAGGGGATGGTCGCTCGGCACCATCGCCAGCAGCGGTTCGCGCAGTACCCGTTCCCAGACCAGGGTCTCAGGCAGCTGCGTATTGCGCATCAGCCCCAGATCGAGGGCGCCTTCATTCAGCGGCACAATCTGCTCGCGGGTATTGGTTTCCCGGGTCTGGATATGCACGTCCGGGTAGCGCCGGCGAAAGGTGGACAGCGTATCGGAAACCGCCTTGATGAACGGTGCGGAGGAGGTAAAGCCGATGTGTAGCTCCCCGGTTTCACCGTGATGCAGACGGCTTGCGCGCGCCGCCGCATCGTCGACCAGACTGAGAATGTGCCGACTGTCGGCAAGAAACTGGCGACCCGCCGCCGTCAGACTCACGCTGCGGTTGGTTCTGGCGAAGAGGCGTGCGCCAATCTGTTGTTCAAGTATCTGAATCTGCTGGCTTAACGGCGGCTGTGAAATGTTCAGCCGTGCCGCTGCCCGGCCAAAATGGAGCTCTTCGGCGACGGCAATGAAGTAGCGGAGATGACGCAGCTCGATATTCATATCTAAAACGTCTTATTTGAGATTATTAATATATTAGACAGAATATTTACATTTTCATACCCTTAAAATGTGATCTGTGATGTTTCCTAACTCTGTGTTCTCAGCAAGGATTTTTCCGTGAGTCGTACAACTACCGTTGATACCGTGCCGGCAAGCGAGGTCAGCGACAATGTTATATCCCAGCCAAATCAGTTTATTAAGCGCGGTACCCCCCAGTTTATTCGGGTTACTCTCGCCCTCTTCTCCGCCGGTCTGGCCACTTTCGCCCTGCTTTACTGCGTTCAACCGATTCTGCCGGTGCTCTCGACCGAATTTGGCGTGACTCCCGCCAGCAGCAGCGTTTCGCTGTCGATTTCCACCGCGATGCTCGCCGTTGGCCTGCTGTTTACCGGCCCGCTTTCGGATGCTATCGGCCGTAAACAGGTGATGGTCACCGCGCTGGTGCTGGCCTCATGCTGTTCTTTACTGTCTACGATGATGTCGAGCTGGCACGGCATTTTGATTATGCGGGCGCTGATTGGCCTGTCGCTAAGCGGCGTGGCGGCAGTCGGGATGACCTATCTGAGTGAGGAGATCCACCCCAGCGTCGTCGCCTTTTCCATGGGACTGTATATCAGCGGCAACTCGATTGGCGGAATGAGCGGCCGTCTGCTGACCGGGGTTTTCACCGACTTTTTCGGCTGGCGCGTGGCGCTGGCGGTGATCAGCTGCTTCGCGTTAGCCTCGGCCATTATGTTCTGGCGAATCCTGCCGGAATCGCGACACTTCCGCCCGAGTTCGCTGCGCCCCAAAACCCTGCTGATTAACCTGCACCTGCACTGGCGCGATCGCGGGCTGCCGCTGCTGTTCCTCGAAGGATTCCTGCTGATGGGGTCTTTTGTCACCCTCTTCAACTACATTGGCTATCGCCTGATGATGTCGCCCTGGTCGCTGAGTCAGGCGGTGGTTGGCCTGCTCTCCGTCGCATATCTGACCGGGACCTGGAGTTCCCCGAAGGCCGGGGCAATGACCGCACGCTACGGCCGCGGCCCGGTGATGCTTGCCTTTACCGCCGTTATGCTGGCCGGGCTGACGCTGACCCTGTTCTCCTCTCTGTGGCTGATATTTGCGGGCATGCTGCTGTTCTCCGCCGGCTTCTTTGCCGCCCACTCGGTCGCCAGCAGCTGGATTGGTCCTCGTGCGCGCCGCGCCCGCGGCCAGGCATCGTCGCTGTACCTGTTCAGCTACTATCTCGGCTCCAGTATTGCGGGGACATTAGGCGGGGTATTCTGGCATAACTATGGCTGGAACGGCGTGGGTGGCTTTATCGCGCTGATGCTAATGGCCGCACTGCTTACCGGCGTTTGCCTGCACAAACGTCTGCAATAATCTCTCTTCACGTGGCCTTTATCGGCCACGTCTTTCACCACATGCCCAGTACCGACGACGCCCCCAATAGCTCTCTGACGGCATCGATAGACAGCAGTGCAATAAATAGCATAGTGAACGGATTCATAATGACTCCCGAACGACGGCCTGTGCCCAAAATAAGTTTAGCCGCTGCTCAAAAAGAATCCGCTATTCTGACCACATCAATGTGACAATATTTCGATCCTGCTCCCGGCCAGGCGAAAAAACTGGCGCGATAGTCCGTCCCCACCGATCGCTCTGCCGGACGGCCCGGCGAGCCTTGCGTCTCGTGTGGAAGATTGGCGCGGATCAGGATAGTGTAGAGGTCAACGGGCAACGCCTTTCGTTCACTCGCAACAGGCCAAACTAAACATGACTGACAACAAAAACTATCAGCAGCTTACCCGCACTTTCCAGCGTCTTTCCCGCTTCTCGCATCTCGGCGCTATCGCCGGCTGGGATATGTTCGCCATGATGCCGCCGGGCGGCAGCGCCGCGCGAGGCGAGGCTCTGGCAGAACTGGGCGTGCTGCAGCATCAAATCCTGACGGATAAGAGCGTGGCTGAAGCGCTGCGCAACGCACGCCAGGAAAATCTGAACGACGTTGAACAAGCGAATCTGCGCGAAATGACTCGCCAGTACGAACAGGCGGCGCTGCTGCCGGAAAGTCTGGTTGAGGCCAAATCGCTGGCAGGCAGCCGCTGCGAACATGCCTGGCGCAGCCAGCGCCCGGCGAACGACTGGGAAGGTTTCGCCGAAAACCTGCGCGAGGTGGTGAAGCTGAGCCGTGAAGAAGCGGCGATTCGCGCCGGGGCGAAAGGGTGCTCTCGCTATGATGCCCTGCTGGATATTTTCGAACCGGATATGACCAGCGCGCGGCTTGACGTGTTGTTTGCCGATCTCAAATCCTGGCTGCCGGCTCTGCTCGCCAGCGTCGTCGAAAAGCAGTCCCTGACCCCGCCGGTTGCGCCGCAGGGGCCGTTCCCGATCGCTGAACAGCGTGAGCTGGGACTGGAAGCCATGCGGATTCTGGGTTTTGATTTTGATGGCGGGCGTCTGGATATCAGCGCCCATCCGTTCTGCGGCGGCGTGCCGCAGGATGTGCGCATCACCACGCGCTATAACGAAGAGGATCTGCTCAGCGCCCTGTTCGGTGTGATTCATGAAACCGGTCATGCGCGCTATGAACAAAACCTGCCGCGTAAATGGCTCGATCAACCGGTGGCGCTGGCCCGCTCAACGGCGATCCACGAATCGCAAAGCCTGTTCTTCGAAATGCAGCTCGGACGCAGCGATGCCTTCCTGAAACGCCTGCTGCCGGCCGTGCGTCAGCGTTTTGGCGAACAGCCGGCCTTCAGCACTGAGAATTTCATTGCCTGGAACCAGCGCGTTAAGCCGGGTTATATCCGCGTGGATGCTGACGAGGTCAGCTATCCGGCCCATGTTATCCTGCGCTATGAGATCGAACGGGCGCTGATCGATGGTGACATCGAGGTAGACGATATTCCCGCGCTGTGGGATGAGAAAATGCAAAGCTGGCTGGGACTCTCTACCACCGGCAATTATCGTAATGGCTGTATGCAGGATATTCACTGGACCGATGGCGGGTTTGGTTACTTCCCTTCCTACACCCTCGGCGCCATGTACGCCGCGCAGCTGATGGCTGCCGCGAAGCGCGCGTTGCCGCAGCTGGAGGCCAACATTGCCAACGGTGATTTCACGACGCTGTTTGCCTGGCTACAGCAGAATATCTGGCAGCACGGCAGCCGGTTCAGCACCTCACAGCTGATCATTAACGCCACCGGGGAAGATCTGAACAGCGACTATTTCCGCCAGCATCTCAGCGCACGCTACCTGTAAATGCCTCCGTCGCGCCGGGGCACTCCCCGGCGCTCACCGAAATATCCTCGTCTCAGTTTCGGTTGTACATATCGTTACACGCCGATACCAAACACTCACGGAAAGCCAGAAAAGAGAGGCATATAGTTCTTTCAACGGCCCCGCAGTGGGGTTCACTGAAAAAACAATTTCGAGGATATCAGAATGAAAAAAGTATTAGCTCTGGTCGTTGCCGCTGCTATGGGTCTGTCTTCTGCTGCTTTCGCTGCTGACGCAGTAAGCACCACTCAGGCTCCGGCTGCTGCAACTCACAGCACCACTGCCAAAACCACTCATCATAAAAAACATCACAAAGCCGCTGCCAAACCGGCCGCTGAGCAGAAAGCTCAGGCCGCGAAAAAACACCACAAAGCCGCCGCCAAACCGGCCGCTGAACAGAAAGCTCAGGCCGCGAAAAAACATCACAAAGCCGCCGCCAAACCGGCCGCTGAACAGAAAGCCCAGGCCGCGAAAAAACATCACAAAGCAGCAACCAAACCAGTAGCCCAGAAAGCCCAGGCCGCGAAAAAACACCACAAAGCGGCAACCAAACCAGTAGCCCAGAAAGCTCAGGCTGCTAAAAAACACCACAAAACTACTAAACATCAGGCCGCTAAACCTGCTGCACAACCGGCTGCTTAATTCTTCCGGCAAGTCAGGTTAATCATAAACCGGCGCTGTTTCAGCGCCGTTTTTTTCTGGAGGGCACTTATGCTGCGGCGCTATCGTTTTGAGCTCATCCTGATCCTGTTAATTCTCTGCGCGCTGATTGCGACCCGCTTTTTCCTCTACTGAATAAGACGGCGCTTCATCACTCTGCGCAGCGAGTCTCCGGCCCGACATCTCACCATGCTGTCACCGTCTACGTTGCTCCTCCTTGCCGCCCCGTCGGATTGCGCGGTGAATACCGCATCAATGCGCTGATTTTCATCACAAGGTCACGCCAGCAGACCGCTGCTCCTCCCGTAGCGAGAAAGCGCTAATGACCTGCCAGCAGCCAGAAATGATACCCCACGCCATACACCCCAAGGATCAGCAAAAAGCAGGCGGCAATTGTCGTTAAGCGATGGGCATGCGCCGGGGCCAGCCAGCGCCGAATGGCGAGGATATAGAACGACAGCACCCCAAGATCGATAGCCACCCAGATGATGCTCAACAGACCAAGGCTCAGGCCAACATCACTGGTAATCTGGATAAACTGCGGGAAAAACGCGGCAAAGAACAGAATGTCCTTAGGATTACTCAGGGCGGTCACGAACCCCGACCACACGCCGCCTCGCGCGGTCGCCGCGCCAGGTGTCACAGGCGACGGACGCAGCATACTCAGAGCAAGCCACGTAATATAGATGGACCCCAGCGCCGCCAACAGCAGCAGAATGTCGGGATGGATCGCCACGGCGCCGGTCAACATTGCCGCCGCAACGGCCATCAACACCAGCGACGCGAGATTGCTGCCTATCATCGTACGCACTGCCGATGAAGCCCCGTCTCTGGCGGCGCAGCCGGTCACCAGTAGCACCACCGGGCCCGGCGTAGCAATCAGCGCCAGCACCGTCATGCTGTATCCCGCCATCAATGCATAGTTCATGATACTGACTCACTCTTTTTTTCAGGTCAGTGCATTTTCTACTTAGATTTCAGGATTGAAAAACGACAAATGGTGAGTTTGAATGTGAGTTTAACTCAATATAGAAAGCTGACCGATATGTCGATGCCGCCGCTGTATGCCCTCCGCGCTTTTGAAACCGCCGCCCGCCTTGGCTCCTTTAGCAAAGCCGCTGGGGCGCTGCACGTTACCCCCGGGGCGGTCAGCCGCCATATCAGCACGCTCGAGACCTGGTTTGACTGCCAGTTGTTTACCCGTCAGGGGCCAAAAGTGGTGCTCACCGACGCGGGAAGGCAGCTCGCCAGCGCGCTGGCGGAAAACTTTGCCGCCATTGACAGCGCCTGCCAGACCTTGCGCCATCAGGCGGGCAAGCTGCGGCTGAAATCGCCGTCGACACTCACCATGCGCTGGCTGCTGGATGTGTTGCAGCGCTTTCGCCAGCAGCATCCGCGACCGGTCATAGAGATGAGCAGCGTGTGGATGGACAGAGACAGCGTAGACTTCAGCCGCGAGCCTTACGATTGCGCGATTCTGCTCGGCGATGGTCATTTCGGCGAAGAGACCTGCCACAGGCTGTTGTTTGCCGAATGGCTGGTTCCGATCTGCGCCCCGTCCATGGTCGAGGCCGCTCGCCAGAGATTATCCGCCTGCCCGCTGATTCATCCGACGACCGATCGCCGGGACTGGCGACGTTGGCTACAGCATGCCGGAGCGTTATCGCAGACCGGGATAAACCAGGGAATCGTCTTTGATAGTCTGGAACAAGGCACGATGGCGGCCATGAGCGGGCACGGGGTCTCGGTGGGCGATCTCTTTTTGAGTCTGCAAGCGATTCGCAGCGGCCTGCTGGCGCTTCCGTTCACGCAGGCCGTTGCCACCGGCGAGGGCTATTACCTGGTGTGGCCCAAAAAGAGGCTTAATCCACAGCCTGTCGCCCTGCTGTATCACTTTTTACTCGAACACATCCCGGCGCCGTTCCCGGATGGATTAACCCGCCTGGGTCAGCCGCCAAAGTGACAGCGGTCCTGGCGGTTTACATAACATGTACCGCCTGCACAACCAGATATCCCGCCGCGCCCCAGATAAAAACCGACGCGAGAGAAACATAAACTAACGCACGAATACCTTTTTTAGACATACATCCTCCCGAAACCGGAGATAAGAATTAGCGGATATCATCGCCGGGGTAACATCTCTGTTTGTTCAACGGCAGAGAGGAATAACAATATTTGCGGTGAGAAAATGTTTCACATTGAAAGCAACTGAGAATGCTGTAAAGAAGTGCATTTTCCGCTGAAGAAGTGTCTGTTTTTACTGCTCGCCGTCGCGGTCTGCGCATGACACTCCCGATCCCTCCGCACGGCCCGCTTGCCTGTTTTTCGTCTGATTTGGTACTTTCCGTAACCCGATTTATGTTGCTTCCGCTAGCGCTTTCTGCGGAAATAACGCGATGGAAAGATGCGTGCTAACCGGTTGAGTTATCTTCATTCTTCCGCCAAAAAGAGCCGTTTTGAGGTAATTTTGTCCGCCGTGGGCTTTGATTAAAATTACTCTTAACTTTCATAAACTTAAATCTCCTGCTACTGTCAATATAGACAAAATCATCCCGGCGGCTTCATCCGCATGAAGTACGCAAAAGGATGCAATGTAGAAACATAATTTCTCCCCAGAGAGTGATATGCGTAGAGACGTACTGTTATTGCTGTGTTCATTTTGTTTGTTGTCCCCGTTTGCTCACGCTGATGATGACAGCATGAGTGCGAAAGATATCAAGACGCTTTTTTTCGGTCATGACGATCGCAAACCGGTCAACAATCCTGCCGAGGAACCCTGGGATGCCATTGGTCAATTAGAAACGGCCAGCGGCAATCTGTGTACCGCCACGCTCATTTCGCCGCATCTGGCGCTGACCGCCGGTCACTGTCTGCTGACGCCGCCAAAAGGCAAGCCGGATAAACCCGTTGCGCTGCGCTTTATTTCCCGCAAAGGCGGCTGGGTGTATGAGATTCACGGCATTGAAGGTCGCGTCGACCCGTCGCTGGGTAAGCGGCTCAAAGCCGATGGCGACGGCTGGATTGTCCCGTCGGCGGCTGCGCCCTGGGACTTTGGCTTAATCGTTTTACGCTACGCGCCGGGCGGCATCACGCCGATCCCGCTGTTTAGCGGCGATAAAGCCGATCTCACCGCCGCGCTGAAGGTGTCTGAGAGAAAAGTCACCCAGTCCGGCTACCCGGAAGATCATCTGGATAATTTATACAGCCATCAGGACTGCATTGTGACCGGCTGGGCGCAGACCACGGTGCTGTCCCATCAGTGTGATACGCTACCCGGCGACAGCGGTTCGCCGCTGCTGTTGAAAACCGATACCGGCTGGCAGGTCATTGCCGTACAGAGTTCAGCGCCCGGTCCGAAAGATCGCTGGCGGGCGGATAACCGGGCGATTTCGGTGACCGGTTTTCGTGACAAGCTGGAAGCGCTGGCCGGTGAGTAAACGATCAGCCCTGCTGCTGGCGCAGCTGTAGCAATGATGTGATCGGCATCGGTTCGCTGAAGTAAAAACCCTGCAACCGATCGCATCCCGCCCGCCGCAGCAGCGCCAGCTGCTGCTGATTCTCAACCCCTTCGGCCACCACCGTCATTCCCAGCGCTCCGGCGATACGCACGGTCCCGCGAACCAGTTCCGCGGCCTGGGCATCTACATCCACCAGCCCGGCCAACGATTTATCAATTTTAAGCGTGTCGAAGCGAAAACTGCGCAGATAGCCGATGCTGGAATAGCCAATGCCAAAATCATCCAGCGCAACCGCGGCCCCCAGCGCTTTCAAATTTTCAATCGCCGCAAGGGCGCGGGCGGGATTTTCCATCACATAGCTCTCGGTCACCTCGATTTGCAAACGGCGGGCCGGAAAATGGCAGCGGGCGAGCACCTGGACGACGCGCGTTTCAAACTCCGGGTCGCGAAACTGTGCGGGCGAGATATTCACCGACAGCGTCAATTCCCCGATGGACTGAAGATCGCAGCAGGCCCGGTAGAGCGCAAACTGCCCCAGCGCATAAATCAGACCGCTGCTTTCCGCGATGCCGATAAAGACATCCGGCGGCAGCGGCCCTTCCGGCCGACGCGGCCAGCGCAACAGCGCTTCAACCCCCTCCATCACCAGGGTATCGGCGTTAACAATCGGCTGGTACCAGACATCAAATTCATCGTTTTCCAGCCCCTGGCGAATGCCGTTTTCGATATTCAGCTGATACTGCCGGGTATCGTTGAGGGTCTCGTCATACCAGGAGGTACGCCCTTTCCCCGATTTTTTCGAGTGATACATCGCAATATCGGCCCGGCGAAACAGCTCGGTACTCGGACAGGATGCGGGCGTGCCGCTGGCAATACCGATGCTGGCGCTGATGTAAATTTTCCGCTCATTAAGCTTCACCGGCGACTTCAGCATCTCCAGCACCGCCCACGCAAAAGCCGATGCATGATCCACCGCCTGCTCCCCGCTGATGGTCATGGCAAACTCATCGCCGCCCATACGGGCCAGCAGACCGTCGCCCGGCACCCGCTCCTGCAGCTCCCGCGCAATATGGGCAATCAGCGCGTCGCCGACCTCATGCCCATAGTTGTCGTTGACATCCTTAAACCCGTCGAGATCAATAAACACCACGCACTGGGTCTCATGCTGCGACTTATCGCACTCCTGATTCAATCGCCCGATCAGCGCCCGGCGGTTGGGCAACTGGCTGAGCCAGTCGGTCAACGCGATTTTACGCGCCAGCTTCTCTCCACAGGAGAGTTTGTACAGCCCGAGGCAGCTGAAGAGAATAAACAGCAGGATCAGGCTGGCGGCCACCAGGGCGATAAGCCGGATACTGTTCGACGCCGCATGCGCCGCCTCCGCGCCGGGTAGACGCGGCTGCCAGCTGAGATAGCCAATGATCTCCCCGCCATGGGTACGCAGCGGAATGCTATATTCACCGCTGCCCTCCGTCTCATGCAGGCCGTTAATCTGAAAAGTATTCCCCAGTTTTTGCAGCATCTCGGCATTGATATGCCGGGTGACCACCAGGTAGCGACGCGTATCATCATGCACCTGTAAGCGCCCCAGCGTCGGGCGAATCAGTCCGATACCAATAAAGGCGATGCCTTCACGGGTGCGGGTAATACCGGCGTAGGCGCCTTTGCCGCTGCGCAATGCTTCAGCATGCCGGGCGATGAGCGATTGCAAACCGCTGCCAAAAAAGCGTATGTCGGTTTCGTTAAAGGCCTGGCTGCGAAACGATCCCCACAGCACGCGATAGTGCTGATCGAGCACAAAGGTACCGTCGTAAAGATTGTTGATTTTGAAGCCCGAGCCCCAGGAGTCATACAGCCAGCCGGTATTCAATACCGGGGCGTAGGTTTGTTTAACCGCGTCGTCCCAAATCGAGTTATCCAGTACCAGCGAGAGAACGCGGTTCACCGATGTCTGCACCGCGCCATCCACCGAAAGAACGGAGCGATGTCTGTCGATTTCATTTGTTTTAATACTAATCAGATGCTGGGAAAGATAGATTAAAGAAATAACAGAAACAATGAGGCCGATACCGGCGAGGAAGATCATGACCGAAAGCGTTTTGGCCGAGGGAAGATTGCGCCAGCCAGGCAAATTAACCATTCTTTGTCCTCATCACGGCTAAAGGTAAACGCGCCGCCAGTACTCTTTTTTAAAGAATAATACAGAGAACAAATTTTGCCGCCCGCGGGAGCAGGCGGCATCACATTACGCCAGTTTAATCAGCACCATCCCGGTCACCAGCAATATCACGCCAATCCAGCCTTTATGATTTAAGCGTTGGCCGAACAGAATCCATCCTGCGGCAATCGTGGCGGCAATACCGAAACCGCCCCACAGCGCATAGGCCACCGACAGGTCAATGCCCTTCACCGCCTGCGAGAGCGCGCTGAAGGCACCCAGCACCGCCAGCAGCGACAGTATGCCGTATACTTTACGACGAAAACCGTCTGAAAATTTCAAAAAGACGTTAGCGACAATTTCCAGCACGATGGCCAGCGCCAGCCAGGCGCCGTGAATCCACTCAAACTGTTGCATGGGCCGCCTCCGTTGGCTGCTTCACCGCTTTTTGGGTACCGGATTTAATTAACACGATCCCGACCACCAGCGTCGCCAGCCCCGCCATTTTGATCGGCGAAAGCGCTTCATCAAACAGCAGGACGCTGAATAAAGTGATCAGCAAAATACCGATACCCTCCCACAGGGCATAGGCCACCCCGAGGGCGATTTTTTTAACGGCAAAAGCCAGAAATATATAGGAAAGCGCAATCATCACCAGCATTAAAATAAAGCCGGTGTGTCCACCGCTGACGCTGGCCCATTTCATAGAAAGTGTGCCGGTAATTTCAGCAACGATTGCTAACGCTAATAAGATCCAATAAAACATAATCCTTCTCCTGCTAGAGAATATAATCCACCGCGGCTTACAGCGAAGGTAAACCGGAAAAATTCTGAGATTGTTTAGCCGTGCGCAGGGCGCCAGCTCAGGCAGAGAGAAAGGACTAAAGCGCGGAGCGCCAGTGTTGCTCGCCGGCAAAGCGGCAGCCAGGGAAGGAAACGGCAGGGTGAGTCGAAATATACATCCTGAACTGATTGTCCATAAAATTACAATTATCCGCGGTATTGCTTCTCGTCATTGCGGATGAGTATTGTCCTCGGTAGTTACACACAGTAAATTTGTACCATAATGCTACATTATACTCAAAGTCTTTGCACTTCTTTACGTCTGACATTTGATTTTGATTAGCTTTTACTGATGGCAATCGCCATTATGATGGCGCTTCACTTTTTTATTTTCGCCACCGAATTGTTTTCACCACCGTAGACGTTTTAGCCGGCGCAGTCATTCTGCCTGAGCGAGGCAGTTTTTGCTGATTTTACCCCGGCATTCGGGTCTACACTGTGAGGAAAACCGGTCATTTTTTCAGGGACACACATGGCTAAACCCATCATTACGCTTAATGGATTAAAGATTGTCATCATGCTGGGCATGCTGGTCATCATCCTCACCGGTATTCGCTTCGCCGCGGATATCATCGTCCCGTTCATCCTTGCGCTGTTCCTCGCCGTGGTCATTAACCCGGTGGTCCGGCTGATGATGCGCTGTCGGGTACCGCGCGTGCTGGCCATTTCGTTATTAATCAGCGCGATTGTCATGCTGGCGGTGGTTTTGCTGGCCTCATTAGGTACCTCGCTGAATGAACTGGCGCGCACGCTGCCGCAATACCGCACCTCCCTCAGCGAGCCGGTGCAAACCGTGACGCCCTGGCTACAGCGATTTGGGTTTACCGTTTCCGTTGTCGAGTTGAATAAATACATCGACCCCAACGCGGTCATGACGATGGTAACCAGCCTGCTTACCCAGCTGTCGAACGCAATGTCCTCAATCTTTCTCTTGCTGCTGACGGTGGTCTTTATGCTGCTGGAAGTGCCCCAGCTGCCGGCCAAGCTGCAACAATTGATGTCCAGACCGGTGGAAGGTATGGGCGCCATACAGCGCGCGATCGACAGCGTCTCTCACTACCTGGTGCTAAAAACCGCCATCAGTCTGGTCACCGGGATGGTGGTCTGGGGCATGCTGGTACTGCTGGACGTTCGCTTCGCCTTTATGTGGGGGCTGCTGGCCTTTGCCCTCAACTATATTCCAAATATTGGCTCGGTCCTGGCCGCCATTCCGCCTATTTTGCAGGTGCTGGTGTTCGGCGGACTGTACGACGCGCTGGTGGTACTCACAGGCTACCTGGTGATTAACCTGGTGTTCGGGAATATTCTTGAGCCGCGGATCATGGGGCGCGGTCTGGGGCTATCGACGCTGGTGGTATTTCTGTCGTTGATTTTCTGGGGATGGTTGCTCGGACCGGTAGGCATGCTGCTTTCCGTCCCATTGACAATCATTGTCAAAATCGCGCTTGAGCAGAGCCCCGGCGGGCGGAGTATCGCCGTGCTGCTGAGTGATTTAAGTAAATAGATTTTGTTCGCGCTGGCGGTACAAGGCCGCCAGCGGCAGATTTCCCTTCGTCGATGCGTAAACACGCTGCTGTTGGCGAATTTCTCATGCCAAACGATCCCGACCTCAGGGTGCTTCTGACATCCGCCCCCCGCCTCTTCTTAGCGCTGTCTGGCAAAACGAGCGGAGCATCGTCGGCCGACGGAAAGCGTTGCCGACACCCGGCATTTGCGCATTGTCAAAGATGTTCACGCTCATGCAATCAGCTCGATTCCCCCCAGCAACGCATGATATCTCCTGCTGGCACGCCCTCGCATGTCTGCATTTTGCCCTTTAATTCCTCTCCTTCTGGTCCTCCTCTAGCCGACACCTTGAACCTCTGCTTCGATCGCCGTCACATAATTTCCCTTAGAATTATTACTCTCAGGCTAACAATCCTTTAGCGGGCTTAATTGATGCGCTGCCCGGCGCGTCGCACACTAACTTCCACACCAGGACAATCAAAACGATCTGTCGAATCAGGAGGTTAATAATGAATGCCGAACAATCGCCGGGGCGCGTCTGGAACCGTCGTCGTACGGAAAAGCAGCGGCGACTGGCCGCCGCGAACGTCTCCGGTAAGGTTATCCCCACCGACCAGCTGGTCGAGGCGCTGGAACATCTGCTGGCACCGGGCGACCGCGTCGTACTGGAGGGCAATAACCAGAAACAGGCCGATTTTCTCTCCCGCATGCTTGCGGAAGTGAACCCGCAAACTATCCACGACCTGCATATGATCATGCCCAGCGTCGGACGCAGCGAGCATCTGGATCTCTTTGAAAAAGGGATTGCCCGTAAGCTCGATTTCTCGTTCTCCGGTACCCAAAGCCTGCGGATTTCGCAGTTGCTGGAAGATGGTCTGCTGGAAATCGGCGCGATTCACACCTACATCGAACTTTACTCTCGCCTGTATGTCGACCTGTCACCCAACGTCGCGCTAATCGCCGGGTATAAAGCCGACCGCAAAGGCAACCTTTACACCGGACCCAGCACCGAAGATACCCCGGCGCTGGTCGAAGCCGCCGCCTTCCACGACGGGATCGTTATCGCCCAGGTGAACGAACTGGTCGACGACGAGTGCGATCTTCCGCGCGTCGATATCCCCGGCTCGTGGATAGACTACGTGGTGGTGGCCGATAAGCCGTTCTTTATTGAACCTCTCTTTACCCGCGACCCGCGCCTGATTAAACAAGAACATATTCTGATGGCGATGATGGCGATTAAAGGCATCTACGCGGAACATCAGGTGCAGTCTCTCAACCACGGGATCGGCTTTAACACCGCCGCCATTGAGCTGCTGCTCCCGACCTATGGTGAACAGCTGGGGCTGAAAGGCAAAATCTGTAAGCACTGGACGCTTAACCCGCATCCGACGCTGATCCCGGCCATCGAAAGCGGCTGGGTGGAAAGCGTCCACTGCTTCGGCGGCGAACTGGGGATGGAAGAGTACATCCGCGCCCGCCCGGATGTGTTCTTTACCGGCGCCGATGGCTCTATGCGTTCTAACCGCGCCTTCTGCCAACTGGCGGGTCAGTACGCGGTCGATATGTTTATCGGCTCCACCCTACAGGTTGATGGCCTCGCAAACTCCTCAACCGTCACCCGCGGACGGCTTTCCGGATTCGGCGGTGCGCCGAACATGGGTCATGACCCGCACGGTCGCCGCCACGCGACCCCGGCCTGGCTGAACATGATCACCGAACCTGACCTGATGCAGCGCGGCAAAAAGCTGGTGGTGCAGATGGTCGAAACCTTCCAGGCCGGCGTGAAGCCGACCTTTGTGGAAAAACTTGATGCGGTAGAGGTGGCGAAAACCTCCGGCATGCCTTTAGCCCCGGTAATGATCTACGGCGATGACGTCACCCACGTGCTGACCGAAGAGGGTATCGCCTATCTCTATCGCGCGGAAAGCCTGGAAGAGCGGCGGGCAATGGTCGCCGCCGTGGCCGGCATCACCGACATCGGTCTGGGCGTCGATGCCAGACGCGTCGCCGAACTACGTCGCAGCGGCAAAGTGGTCTATCCGGAAGATATCGGTATTCGCCGCAGCGATGCGACCCGTTCCCTGCTCGCCGCCGGCAGCGTTGCCGATCTGGTCGAATGGTCCGACGGTCTTTACAACCCACCTGCCAAATTCCGGAGCTGGTAATGAAACTCCTGTCACAGACTCATACCGGGCTGCAGGCCGAGACGCTGGCGTGGATCGCCCGCGACTGCCTGATCGACGAAGCGCGATTAAGCCCGAAGCCGGGTCTGGTGGACAGCCGGGGAAACGGCGCCCATCACGACCTGTCGTTAGATCTGATGGAGCGCTCGGCGCACAGCCTGACCCCGACGTTTCTGCAGCTGGCCCAGCAGAGCTGGCAGCGCCCGGCCGACATCGCCCTGCGCGAAACCATTGGCCGTTTAGGACGCGAAGGCGAACGGCAGATGATGGCGACCACCGTCGGCGTGAATACCCATCGCGGCGCAATTTGGGCTCTGGGATTACTGGTGAGCGCGAACGCGATGTTAAGCGCCAACGCCAGCGCGCAGCAGATTGCGGACACTGCCGCCCTGCTCGCCCGTCTGCCGGACAGCGCCGCGCCGAAGGCCTTCAGCAAAGGGCTGAAGGCGACGCACCGTTACCGGGTACCGGGCGCGCGTGAAGAGGCGCAGCAGGCCTTCCCGCACGTGATGAAACTGGCACTGCCCCAGCTGTTGCGCAGCCGCGCACAGGGCGCGGATGAAAACGCCGCTCGTCTTGACGCGCTGATAGCAATCATGACCTCGCTCAGCGATACCTGCGTGCTTTCACGCGCCGGAATGGCCGGTCTCAACGCGATGCAGACCGGCGCGCGCGCCGTGTTGCGTGCCGGCGGCAGCGCCACGGTTCAGGGCAGCAAAGCGCTCGCCGAACTCGACGCGCAGATGCTCGCCCTCAACGCTTCGCCCGGCGGCGCCGCCGATTTGCTCGCCGCCACGCTGTTTCTCGACAGGGTCAGCCAGCCCGCGTCTTGCTCAATTTAAAGAGGATGTTATGGAACACATTACATTGTCATTCCCTGCCAGCCGTACCCTCAGCGGTAAAGCTCTGGCAGGCGTCGTAGGCTCCGGTGATATGGAAGTGCTGTTCACCGCGGCCATCGGCGACACGCTCAACATCGATATCACCACCTCCGTAGACAACAGCACTCACCGCTGGAACGCGCTGTTTGACCGTCTGAATCTGATCAACGGCCTGCCTGCGGGCACGCTGATTATTCACGACTTCGGCGCGACGCCGGGCGTGGCGCGCATTCGCATCGAACAGGTTTTTGAGGAGGTTTCCCATGCGTAACGACCGCAGCTTTATTGAATTACGCGCCCGTGAACGTGCCCGGACGCTGCTTGATCAAGGCAGCTACCGCGAACTGCTCGATCCGTTCGCCGGCATGATGTCGCCGTGGCTCGCGCCGCAGGGCGTGGTACCGCAGTCCGACGACGGCATGGTGGTCGCTCGCGGCACCATCAACGGCCAGTCTGCGGTGGTCATTGCCATCGAAGGTACCTTCCAGGGCGGCAGCATGGGTGAAGTCTCCGGCGCGAAAATGGCGGCGGCACTGGAACTGGCGGCCGAAGACAACCGCAACGGCATCCCGACGCTGGCGGTTCTGTGCCTCGAAACCGGCGGCGTGCGCCTGCAGGAGGCCAACCTCGGCCTCGCGGCGATTGCCGACATTCATGCGGCGATTGTGGACCTGCGGCGCTACACCCCGGTGGTCGGCATTATCGCGGGCACCGTCGGCTGTTTCGGCGGGATGTCTATCGCCGCCGCCCTGTGCAGCTATCTGATTGTCACCCGCGAGGCGCGTCTGGGTCTCAACGGCCCGCAGGTTATCGAGCAGGAAGCCGGAATCGAAGAGTACGATTCCCGCGATCGCCCGTTTATCTGGAGCATGACCGGCGGCGAAATCCGTTATGCAAGCGGGCTGGTCGATGCGCTGGTCGGTGACGGCATCGATGCGGTGAAATCGGCAATGAATGAGGCCATTGCCAAAGGCGTCCCGGCACAACACCGCAGCGATAAATATGCGGATTACCTGGCCCGCCTGACCCACTTCGATACCCGCCAGCAGGCGGATACCGCGCAGATCAAACAGCTTTTTGCCCGGGAGGTGAAATGATGACTCAGTCCAATAGCCGTGGGGCCGTATGGCTGGAAAAACTGGCGCCGAACGCGCCGCGCATGAACGCCCTGTGCCCTTCAGTACAGGTCGCTGACGGTGAACTGAACGGCGCAAGCGTGCGCTTCATCGCCGTGGTGCCGGATGCCAACAACCACTACCCGCGCGCCGCCAAAGGCGAAGTGGGTCTGCTGGAAGGCTGGACGCTGGCGAAAGTGGTCAATGAAACCATCGATGCCGACGCCAACAGCGACGTAAAACGCCCGATAGTGGCGGTCATCGACGTCCCGAGCCAGGCCTATGGCCGCCGCGAAGAGGCGTTCGGTATCCACCAGGCGCTGGCCGGTGCCGCAGGCGCGTATGCAAAGGCGCGCCTGGCGGGTCATCCGGTGATCGGCCTGATCGTTGGTAAGGCAATGTCCGGCGCGTTTCTGGCGCACGGCTACCAGGCCAACCGCCTGATTGCCATCAACGACAAAGGCGTGCTGGTGCATGCGATGGGCAAAGCGTCCGCCGCGCGGATCACGCTACGCACCGTCGAGGCGCTGGAAAAACTGGCGGCGACCATTCCCCCCATGGCCTACGACGTCAGCAATTACGCCACGCTCGGTCTGCTCTCCGACCTGCTCAATCTCAGCAATCCGGATGCCCCGTCTGATGCTGACCTGGCACTGGTGGAGATCAGCGTGCAAAAGGCCATTTCCGATGCGCGCAAAGACCCAACGCTGAAAAACCGTCTCGGCGCGGAAAATCGCCGTAGCTCAGCCCTGGTCCGCGAGCGGATGCGCGCCAGCTGGTAACGGGCAACATCAGAAGTACGTAAAAAAAGACCTGCCGAAAGCGGCTACCGTCGGGCGCAGCATAGCGCCCACGGCTCGCGGCTTTTAGAAAACTAAAAACATCGCAATTAGCCCAATACGCTGAATCATTCACGCTGGCCCAAGGCGGCAGCTGAGTCAATCCCCATGAGCTGAGTTGAGTCAGTGACCGGGAGCCGGGAAGGCAGCCAACGCACAGGCAGCGTGAAGGACGACGCGTATCTCTTTTTTTATCTACAGGTGAGTACTCTATGACTTATGTAATTGTTCATGCCCTGGCGCCGATTTTTCTCATCATGCTGCTGGGCTTCTGGGCCGGCAAAGCCAAAATGGTCGACAATAAAAACGTGTCGCTGCTGAATATCTTCGTGATGGACTTTGCCCTGCCGGCCGCGCTGTTCAGCGCCACCGTACAGACGCCGTGGGCGGGAATCGTCGCGCAATCCCCGCTGATTGTGGTGCTGACCGGCGCCATGTGGGTGACCTATGCGGCGATCTACTTCCTGGCCACCGGCGTGTTTAAAAAGTCGCCGCAGGACGCGGCGGTGCTGACCCTCACCGTGGCGCTGCCGAACTATGCCGCACTCGGCCTGCCAATACTCGGTAGCGTGCTGGGCGAAAGCTCCGCCACCTCGCTGTCCGTGGCGGTATCCATTGCCTGCGGCTCGGTACTGATGACCCCGTTTTGCCTGCTGATCCTCGAACGTGAAAAAGCGCGCGCCGCCGGGGAAAACAGCGGTTCTACCCTGGCGATGCTACCGGTGCTGATGTGGCGCTCGCTGAAAAAACCTATCGTCATGGGCCCGCTGCTCGGCGTGATCCTTTCGGCGATTGGCATCACCATGCCAGACCTGCTGCTGGCGGCGATCAAACCGCTGGGCCTCTCAGCAACGGCTGCCGCGCTGTTCCTGACCGGGGTCATTCTGTCTGCCCGTAAGCTGAAGCTGAACGCGATGGTCGGCATCGCAACCATCGCCAAGCTGCTGATCCAGCCGTTTATCGCCTGGGGTATCGTTCTGGCATTCGGGCTGCACGGTTCGGTGGCGATCACCGCTATCCTGATGATTGCGCTGTCTGCCGGTTTCTTCGGCGTGGTGTTCGGCAACCGCTTTGGCGTCCAGTCACCGGATGCCGAAGCCGTGCTGCTGTTGAGCTCCGTTCTGTGTATCCTGTCGTTACCGCTGTTTATTACTCTGACTTCCGGACTCTGATATGACCTTTACCCCGCGCCCGCACGATTTACTGTGGCTGAACAACGCCAACGCCTTACTGACCGTTGAGGAGGCGTGGGTGGCCACCCAGTGGCACCCCGGTTTGCCGGTGGTGGTGCGGCGCGATGTAAATGAAAACCATGATATTCCGGTGGGCGTGCGCGGCATGAAGCGCGAACAGCGCGCCGCCGGATGGGTGAAGGCAGAGGCGGTTTCCCGGGTGGTGACGCCGGAAGCGCTCACCGACCGCGAACGCCTGCTGCACTCGCCGTTTGTTTCCCAGCCGCCGGTTCAGGCGGCTATTTTACTGACGACCTTCGCGTGGCCGTGGCTGTGGGGCATTACTGGCAGTACCGGCTATGCGCTTGCCAGCGAAATTCCGGTTCTGCACGCCGACAGCGATCTCGATTTGCTGATCCGCGCCCCTATGCCGCTGACCGGGGATGAGCTACGGCAGTGGCAGACGCAGGTTGCGAAACTGCCGTGTCGGGCCGACACCCAGATTGAAACGCCGTTCGGCGCCTTTGCGTTGAATGAATGGCTGCGCGATGGCCGCGTATTGCTGAAAACGTCCCGGGGCGCGCGCCTGACCACTACGCCCTGGCACAGGGAGGAAGCATGAAAATTCTCTTTACCTTTCCCGGTCAGGGAAACCAGCGCCCGGGTATGCTCGGCGTCATCCCTCACCGTGAGGCGATCCTCGCCGAGGCCCGCAGCGTACTCGGGGAAGAGATCGTCACCTTAGATAGCGTCGAGGCGCTCAGGCACACCCGGGCCGTGCAGCTGTGCCTGCTTATCTCCGGCGTCGCCTGGGCGCGGGAACTACAGCGCCAGGGCGTCCAGCCGGATATCGTCAGCGGGTTGTCGATCGGCGCCTTTCCTGCCGCAGTCATCGCCGGGGCGCTGGATTTCGCCAGCGCACTGCGTCTGGTGGCGCGACGCGGCGATTTAATGGAACAGGCCTATCCGCACGGTTACGGCCTGACCGCGATTATGGGGCTGACGCGGGATCGGGTGGAGGCGCTGCTGATCGCGGGAGAGACCTACATCGCTAACCTCAATGCCGACACGCAGATTGTGATTGCCGGCACCGATGAGGCGATGGCGCGCGTAGCGCAGAAAGCGCTGGCCATCGGCGCCACTAAAGCACAGCGGCTGGCGGTCAGCGTTCCCTCGCACTGCGCGCTGCTGGACGCCCCGGCAGCCGCGCTGGCGCAAGCCTTCACACAGGTCTCGTTGCAGCGCCCGCGCTGCGCTTACCTGAGCGGTTCCACCGCGCGGGTACTGTGGGATCCGCAGCGGATCGCCGACGATCTGGCGATGAATATGGCGCGGACGGTACGCTGGCAGGATGCCGTCGTCGCCGCCCAGGAGCGCGACGCCCGGCTGGCAATAGAGATGCCGCCCGGCGGTGTACTCACCTGCCTCACCCGCCAGGCGGGCTGGCAGGGAGAGAGTCTGGCGCTTGAGAATAGCGGCGTGGCGGTCGTGCGTCATCTGGCGCAGCGGCTTAACGGTTAAGACTGCGGGCGTACATTCGCCCTTCTGCCGCCAGCGCCAGCAGATCGGCGTCACGTTCACGATGGTGGGCATAGACGATAGAGATCAGCTGGCGCATCTGGTAGGGTTCCGCCAGCTTTAACAGCTGCACATCGTTTTCATACACTTTCTTCATGCGTCCTGGCAGCAGCGCAAAACCGACGCCGGCCTGCACCAGGCTAATCATTGAGAAGATATCGTTCACCCGGGTCACAATTTCGGGTTCGAATCCCGCCACCTGAAAGGCTTCCTGGAACCCGGCATAGGTGGCAAATCCTTCGGCCAGCGAGACAAATTTGCGGTCTGCATAGTCGCGCAGGTCGGCAGGCAGCACGCTGTCGAGTTTTTCCGCCGCCGGTGCGGCGAGGAAAATATCGTCTTCAAACAGCGGGACCACATCAAAGGCAGTATTACTGAACTCCCCTTCATTGGTCGCGATCAGAATGGCGTCGAGAGCATCGTCTTCCAGCATATCCAGCAGCATCTGGTTGGATCCCATGGTCAGATCGAGCTCCAGTTCGGGCCGTCGTAGCTTCATACCCATAATAATTCGCGGCACCGTCTCAAGAGTTAGCGAGTAGAGTGTGCCAATGCGCAGACGCCCCTGGCCGACGCCGGCCACCTTGCGCGTCGCTTCCAGCCCGCGGGTCATTAAACTGGTGACATCCTGGCAGTACTCCAGCAGTGTCCAGGCCGCCGGCAGCGGCAGTAAATTTCGCCCCTTATGCACAAACAGCGAACAGCCAACCCCCTCTTCAAGGGTATGCAGCGCCCGATGAACGCTCACCCCGCTGAGCTCCATGGCTTCGGCGGTTCTGGCAATATTCCCCTTAACCATAAACATCATAAATATCGACAGTTTGCGGAAGGTTATCTCCTGATTAATGTCGTCTTTCATTATTTTCGCCCCGCATTTCCGCTTTTTTCTTGTCAATTCAAGCCAGTATAACCACAATCCGCGGCGAAATTTTTAACGGGGCGCAAGTTCAGGGCCTGTCGCATCTCCTCGCGGCGAGAACCGCTGCCGCCGTCGGTGATAAACCTGAACCGGCCTGAAATCAGGCGTTTAATTCATCAGGCAACGGTGCCGACGGCGTCCAGGCCAGCAGCAGGCTGGCAAGCGTAAAGGCCCCCATAATCCACGTCATCGTCCAGGGTGTACCATCATGTAATCCGGCCAGCAGCAGTGAAGAGACGATTCCGCTGCCATATTGCAGCGAGCCGATGAAGGCCGATGCCGAACCGGCAAACGCCCCCGCCTCATCCAGCGCTGCCGCCGTTGAGGTGGCGGCAATCACGCCGTTCATGGAGAAAAAGAGAAACACGCACAGGGCGATTCCAACGAGACCGCCGTGATGCAATTTGACGCTGAACGCCATCGCCGCCATCGCCAGAGAGGCCACAACCAGCGCCGCTTTGAGCAGATCCCCCAATGCATAACGCTGAACCAGACGGCGGTTAACCAGGCTCATGGTCATCACGCCGAGAATATTGACCGCAAATAGCCAGCCATAGTGCTGCGGTTCAACGCCGAAATAGCGAATATAGACATCCGGCGAACCGGTAATAAAAGCGTAAGCGGCGACGTAATAACAGGTCAGACTCAGGGTATAGCGCATGAAAATGCGATTGCGCAGCAGCTGCCCGTAGTGATGAAACGCCTTCAGCGGCGATCCCTGCTGGCGTCGCTCCGGCGGCAGCGTCTCCGGCAGCCAGCGTAGCGCCAGCAGCATCACCAGACCAATGCCCGCCAGTAGCCAGAAAATGGCATGCCAGCTGGTGACTCTTATCATCTGCCCGCCCATCAGCGGCCCGATAATCGGTGCAATGGCCATCACAATGGTCAGCGTCGAGAGCATCTGCGCGGCGCGGGTCCGGGCAAAGAGATCGCGTACCATCGCCCGCGCCAGCATGGGCCCGGTACAGGCCCCCAGAGCCTGAAAAACGCGCCAGAAAATAATCCGATCGATGCTGTCTGAGAGCGCGCAACCCGCGGAGCCGATGATAAACAGCACCATACCGATAAACAGCGGCGTGCGACGACCAAGACGGTCGCTCACCGGCCCCCAGATGAGCTGCGCCAGAGCAAAACCGATTAAAAAACCGGTAATCGTCAGTTCGGCGTCACCCTGCAATTCCGCCGCCATAACCGGCATGGCGGGCAGATAAATATCGGTGGATAACGAAGCGAACGCCATCAGCCCGCTTAAAATCAAAATAAACAGCGGTCCGCTGGCGGCGTTTTTTTGCGGCACAGTCATGTGAGATATCCGTCAGGAGAGAGTGATACAGAGCGAGGTATGTTAACGAGAAAGGAGCGACGAATAATCCCCTGCCACCGTATCGAGGTTATGAGCCGCATTCATGAATAGGCGGCGCAGAGGGTACGCCGCGTGGATGGCAGACGTATCCGACAAAAAAATGCCAGCTGGCGATAGACCAACTGGCATGCTTTGTGACGGACGTTATGTCAGATTACAGCGCCATATCGTGCTGTGCTGACTCCGCAGGTTTTGCCTCGGCCGGCTTCGCGGTAGTCACCGCTGGCTGAGTCTTGCTCATGTCGATGACCGGCGGTTTCACCAGCTGCAGCGTCGCGGCGGTATCATCCCACACCTGCTGCGTCAGCGCCGGGTTATCGTTCAGCTTCTGCCCGTAGCTCGGTACGATAGCATGAATGCGGTTCTGCCACTGCGCAGAAGCAAACTGCTCCGGGAACATCTGCTTAAGGACGTTAAGGGTGATCGGTGCCGCGGTGGATGCCCCCGGTGATGCCCCCAGCAGCGCCGAGATGGTTTTCTGTTGATCGACCACCACTTCGGTACCCAGCTTCAGGACTCCGCCCTTGTCGGCATCTTTCTTGATAATCTGCACGCGCTGGCCGGCCTGGATCAGTTTCCAGTCTTCTTTACGCGCGTCCGGATAGTACTCTTTCAGCGCCGCAAAGCGGTCATCATCGTTCAACATCACCTGGCTAATCAGGTATTTCACCAGATCGAAGTTGTCGAGCCCCACGTGGGTCATCGGCAGTACGTTATCGGTAGTGGTGGTGCTCAGCAGGTCCATAAAGGAACCATTTTTGAGGAATTTGGTCGAGAAGGTCGCAAACGGCCCGAACAGCACCACGCGCTTACCATCGATGAAACGGGCATCGAGGTGCGGAACCGACATCGGCGGTGCGCCAACGGAGGCCTGACCGTACACTTTTTCCAGATGTTGCTTCGTCACGTCCGGATTTTCCGTCATCAGGAAGGAGCCGCCGACCGGGAAGCCCGCGTAATTATCCGCTTCCGGAATGCCGGTTTTTTGCAGTAATTTCAGCGCGCCGCCGCCGGCACCGATAAAGACATATTTCGCATCGATCGCCTGTTCCTGACCGCTATTGACGTTTTTGATCGTCACGTGCCATGAATTATCGGCATTGCGTTTAAACCCGGTGACTTCAGAAGAGGTCTGCAGCGAGAAATTATTATTTTTCTTCAGGCTGCCGATCAGCTGACGGGTAATTTCGCCGTAGTTGACGTCGGTGCCAACCGGAGTCCAGGTCGCCGCCACTTTTTGTTGCGGATCGCGCCCTTCCATCACCAGCGGCGCCCACTGTTTAATTTGCGCGTGATCGGTGGAGAATTTCATACCCTGGAATAACGTCGTCTGCTGCAATGCGGTATACCGCTTTTGCAGATACTCCACATTATCACCCCAGACGAAACTCATATGCGGCGTGGAATTAATAAAGGCGTGCGGATCGTGCAAAATGCCGCGTTTGACCTGCGCCGTCCAGAACTGGCGGGAGATCATAAACTGCTCGTTAATATCCAGCGCTTTGCTGACATCAATGGAACCGTCCGCACGCTCCGGCGTATAGTTCAGCTCCATATTCGCTGAGTGGCCGGTCCCGGCGTTGTTCCAGCCGTTAGAGGATTCCAGCGCAACGCCATCCAGCTTCTCGACCATCACCTGTTTCCAGTCCGGCTGTAATTCCTGCAGCCAGGTGCCGAGGGAGGCGCTCATAATTCCGCCGCCGATCAGCAGGAAATCGGTTTTTTGAGCGGTATCAGTATTCGCATACGACGCGGTGCTGACAAACATCGCCAGGGCGGTCACAGATAAGATAGATTTTTTTATTGCAGGCATAATAGAATTATCGCATAGCACAATGAAATAAGTGCAAACATGTTAACGCATTTCTATTATATTTTAAAATATCATTTACATTTTCCGCACAGTTAATCAATTTCCGACAAATACTTTTTTAACTTAAAAAAGTAAAATATCGCGCGAAAAAATAAAAATAAGAAAATAACGGCGGCAATTAAGGGGTTAAATAATTTCCGCCGGTTTATTTAGTTATTTATCATCCCGTCGTCCTCGCGGCATTACGGCGCGCGATTGCGCGCCGCATCATTCAATTTACGCTGCTCAGCGTCGAACGCTTTGTCTCCTGCAGCGCGAGGCGCAAACGATCGTTATTTTCCGCCAGCAGATCCCGCGCCTGCCAGGCGTCGAGCCCGGTCATCAGCATCAGGATTGCCGTGCGCACATGCTGATTACAGCTGGCCAGCGCGGCTTTGGCCTCGCTGCGCGAGCAGTCGGTGGCCGTCATGACGATGGCAATCTGGCGCTCAGTCCAGCGCGGGCTGATGGCCTGCAGATCGACCCGCAGGTTGCTGTAAACCCTGCCGCTGCGAATCGCCAGCCCGGTAGTCAGCATCGTGAGGATCTGCCGCTGCGCCAGCTGCGCTTTCGGGTTACCGAACCCCGCCACCGCTTCTGGCCCGGTTTGCGGCGCGATAATGATATCCGCCAGTTGGGCGGCTTCACTCTCCGCTTGCTGCGTCAGTACCGCAATTGGCGCACCGAGCGACCAGGCGTGACGCATCGCGCCCCACACCCACGGCGTTTGTCCGCTAACCGTCAGCGCCAGCAGCATATCGTTGCTGGTGAAACGGATAGCCTGCAGCTCAAGCGCCCCGAGATCGTAATCGTTAGCGGCCGTCTCCATCTCCTGCAGCGCGGCTGCGGGGCCGCCGGCAATGAGGCCAACCAGCGAATGTTTCTCTTCCGGCGTATACTCGCTGACCGTCTGTAGCGCCGCGCGGCCGGATGCTCCGGCGCCGACAATCACCAGCCGCCCTCCCCGGCTCAGGGCTGCGGCGGCATTATCGACGAGACGGGCAACCTCCGGTAAACAGGCCCCGACGGCGTCGGCAATTTGCCGATTGTCTTTATGCAGCAGGGTCAGCATATCGAGGGTGGCGAGAGTGTCGATGTGGTGAGTTTCAGGGTGGCGTCGTTCCATCATTGATGCGGTTGGCTTACTGCTCATAAAAACCTCCTTTTAAATAACTCCATATTCACTATAAGGATATTTATTGCGAGGTCCTGCGAGTGAGGTCACGCTTCCCGGTTCTTTCAGCGTCTTTTTGCTTTTTTACATAGCTTTAAGAAATGGTTACCTTCAGCGATAATAGCCCTTCGCCGAACAGTTCAGGGGATGGTATGAAGGATATCGCGGAGTCAATTCCGCCCGCGCGCAAACGACTGATGAGTATGAAGCTGAGTACCGCCGTGACGCTCATGATTAGCAGCGTGATTGGTTCGGTACTGCTGCTGGTCTACGCGCTGTGGTTTATACAGATCAGCGATACCACCCGCGACGGCGTAAAAGATACGGCGCTGGCGGTTGCTCGCACGTTCTCCGATATGCCGGAAGTGAAACAGGCCCTGACGCTGCCGCCGCAGAGCGGACTCATCCAGCCGCTGGCGCTGGCCATTACCCGGCGGAACGATCTGCTGTATGCGGTGGTGACCGATATGCATGGCGTGCGCTATTCGCATCCCAACGCCCGGCTTATTGGTAAACAGTTTATCGGCGAGGATATTCAACCCGCCTTTAACGGCAAAGAGAATGTCGCCGTCAATCACGGGGTGCTGGCTCCGGCGCTGCGCGTCTTTACGCCGGTATTCAACGACCAGCAGCAGCAAATTGGCGTGGTGGTGGTCGGGATTTCGCTGAGTAAAGTGGATGAGCAAATTGCCAAAGGACGCTGGGATGTGCTGTTAACCGTGCTGTTCAGCGCCCTGGTCTGCGGAATCGGTACCTGGAGCCTGGTGCGCGGACTCAAGCGCGTGCTGCTGGGACTGGAACCGCAGGAGATCTCTACGCAGTTTCAGCAGCGGCAGGCGATGCTCCATTCGTTAAAAGAAGGGGTTGTCGCGGTGGATGTCGAGGGTCGCGTCACGCTGATCAACCCGGCCGCTAGCGAGATCCTGCTTAGCGGCCCCGGCAAAGAGATTGCCCACACCCCGCTGCTGGCGGATCTGCAGGAGGTTTTGCAGACCGGCGAGCCGATTTACGACCGCGAACTCGGCTGCAACGGCTTCCTGCTGATCAGCAACACCGTGCCGGTACGCAGCCAGAACGCTATCGTCGGCGCCATCAGTACCTTCCGTGATAAAACGGAAGTCAGCCAGCTGTTGCAGCGGCTGGACGGTATGGTTAACTATGTCGATGCGCTGCGCACGACCTCGCATGAATTTATGAATAAGCTGCATGTGATCCTCGGCCTGTTAAACATGAAAAGTTATGACAAGCTGGAGGAGTATGTGCTGCAAACCGCCCATACCTATCAGGCGGACATTGGCGAAATTCAGCACCGTATCAAATCACCGGTGGTCGCGGGCTTCCTGATTGGTAAAATCCAGCGCGCCAAAGAGCGCGGCTTCACCCTTAACTTAGCCGAAGAGAGCCTTGTGCCCGATTGCCCAAATGAAAAGCAGGTCACCGTGCTGGTCACCGTGCTGGGTAATTTGATTGAGAATGCGCTGGATGCCATGAGCGGCCAAAGCGAGGGGGAAGTCGGCCTGCTGCTGCACTATCAGAACGGCTGGCTGAGCGGCGAAGTCAGCGATGACGGACCGGGCATCCCGCCGGCGAATATTGATGCCATCTTTAATAAAGGCTTCTCTACCAAGGGTGAGAATCGCGGCGTTGGCCTGTTTCTCGCCAGCCAGCAGCTCCGTGAACTGGGCGGCACGCTGGCCGTCGAGTCTGAGCCTGGCGTCTTTACCCAATTTTTTGTTCATCTTCCCTGGGATAGTAAAAGGAAACGTGCGTGATAAATGTATTAATTGTTGACGATGATGCCATGGTCGCCGAACTGAATCGCCTGTATGTGGCGAGAATTCCCGGCTTCCGCTGCTGTGGCACCGCGTCTACGCTGAGCAAGGCCCAGGAGATGGTTAACGATAGCGCACAGGAGATCGATCTGGTGCTGCTGGATGTCTACATGCAGCATGACAGCGGCCTGGATCTGCTGCCGACCATCCGCGCCTCTGGTCGCCCTATCGACGTGATTATGATTACCTCCGCCGCCGATGCCGCCACCGTGCAAACCTCGATGCACTACGGCGTCGTCGATTATCTGATCAAACCGTTCCAGTTTCCGCGCTTCGAAGAGGCGCTGACCGCCTGGCGCGAAAAACGCAAACTGATGACCGGACAGCCCTATTATGAACAGGCCGATGTTGACCGCCTGCTCCACGGCAACGCGCCGGAAGCCAGCGACGCGCGCAAGCTGCCGAAAGGCTTAACCGCCCAGACGCTGCGCACGCTGTGCCAGTGGATTGATGCCCATCCGGGCACCGAGTTTTCCACCGATGAACTGGCGGTGGCCGTCAATATTTCCCGCGTCTCCTGCCGGAAATACCTGATCTGGCTGGCACAGATTAATATTCTCTACACCAGCATTCACTACGGCGCGACCGGGCGGCCGGTCTATCGCTACCGGCTGGTCGCCGAGCAGTACAGCCTGCTTAAGCAGTACAGTCAGTAAGCCGGTAGCTGTCGTCGAGTAAGTGAAAACGAAAGCGGCGCTGTGATGAGAGGATAATGTCGCGATTTTTGGTGACGAAAATCGCCTCAATGTCTTCGCGATGGCGCAGCGCCGCACAGCCTTTTTCCACCCCAAGACCGAAGATCAACGTGGTCCAGATATCGCCGTCGAGCGAATCATCGGCAATAATGGTGACGCTCTCCAGCTCGTTATCAAGCGGATAGCCGGTGCGCGGGTCGAGAATATGGTGCCAGCGTCGACCATCCTGCTCAAAATAGCGCTCGTAAATGCCGGACGTCACCACCGACTGGCCGACGACGTCAATACTTCCCACCAGCGCATTATCGGCCGCGAACGGTTTTTTCAGCCCAATCGACCACGCCCCCAGGGTATGCACGTTGCCGCCGAGGTTAATCAGCGCCGCGTCGACGCCCTGGCGCTGCAGGTCATCGCGCACCCGGTCGGCAATGTAGCCTTTGGCAATCGCCCCAAGATCGATCTCCATTCCCGGCTGGGCGAGAAAAACGCTGCCGGCGGCGTCATCGAGGATCACATCCTGCGGGCGGGTCAGCGCTAAGCGCGCGGCGATATCCGCCGCCGCCGGAACGCTGTGGCCGTTAAAACCGATGCGCCATAGCTTCACCAGCGGGCCAATCGCCAGATTAAAGGCGCTCTCCTGCACCATGCTGGCCGCTTTCGCGCATTTGATCAGCTGATAAACCGGACGGCTGACGCTGACCGGATGGCGGCCGGCGGCATGATTAATCCCCATCACCTCCGAGTGTGCGCGGTTGACGGTGAACAGGTCTTCGTAGCGTTTAATCAGTTGAAACGTGCGGGAAGCCAGGGCTTCATCGTGGGAGAACAGTTTGAGCAGGATGGGAGACCCCATCAAAACAGCGGAGTAGCTATAGAGGCGTTGATCGCCAGAGATACCAGACATCATTGAAGCTCCTCTGTGTCACCCGGGCAGGCAGACGCCGCCGGGAATCGGCCGGGCGAACCCGGCCTGTTATCACTGAGCGTTAGCCTCTGGCGCGTTTTGCCGCCTGGTGGCCCGCCAGGGTGCCAAAGATAATAATATCCGCCACGGCATTGCCGCCGATACGGTTGCCGCCGTGGATACCCCCGACCACTTCGCCCGCGGCATAAGCGCCGACAATCGGCTGATGATGAGTATCCAGGACCGCGGTGTCAGTATTAATGGTCACACCGCCCATAGTGTGGTGAACCCCCGGCGCGATGCGAATCGCATGGAACGGCCCCTGGTTAACCGGCGCGCGCAGCGCGGTGGTACGACCGAACTCTTCATCACGCTGATTTTCAACAAACCCGTTGTAGCGTTCCAGCGTGGCGAGGAAGGCATGGTAATCCATCCCCAGTTTCTCCGCCAGTTCGCGCGGCGAGCTGGCGCTGGTCACCAGACCTTTGGCGATATATTCGTCGGCCGCTTTGTTTTTTGCCCGGACATGTTCATCAAAGACGATGTAAGCATAATGCTCCGGTAGCGCGATGATCGCCGCAGACACTTTATCGCGGGTCTCCATTTCGTTGAAGAAGCGGTTACCCCGTTGATTGACCAGAATGGCGCCGCCGCCGCGAATCGATTCAGAAATCAGATACGACGTGTTCTGCTCAACGGTCGGGTGGATTTGAATTTCGCCCATATCAACGGTACCGGCGCCAATCCGTTCCAGCAGCGCAATGCCGCCGCCGGTCGCCCCTTTATGGTTGGTGGTGACAAAACCCGCCAGATCCGGGCGATATTTCACCACCATCGCGCTATTGGCGCTGAAGCCACCGGTCGCCATGACGATACTTTTGGTCTGCACCTCGATGCTTTCCTGCTCATCATTCAGCAGACGTACGCCGCTCACTTCGCCTTGAGCCATCAGGATCTCTTCCACCGACGTATCCAGCATCACATCGATGCCGCGTCGGGTGATATTGCGCACCAGACCGCTGATCAGATAGCCACCAACCGCAGATCCGTCACGCGGACGGTGAGTACGGTCGATACTCATCCCGCCGGTGGTGGTGATGTCATTCAGCATGATCCCACGACGCGCCAGCCATTCGATGGCCTCCGGGGCGTTTTCCACGAACCGACGCAGCAATTGCGGATTGTTTTTATTCTGCCCGCCTTTTAAGGTTTCCTGATAGAACAGCTCTTTGCTGTCCTCAATACCTTTTACCCGCTGGAAGCGCGTTTCCGCGGCGTTCATTCCGGCAGAGGCTTTAATGGTATTACCGCCGATGGTGGGCATTTTCTCTACGATCAGGACGCTTGCGCCTTCATCGTGCGCCTGAATGGCTGCCGCCAGGCCGGCGCCGCCGCTCCCGACCACCACCACGTCATAGCTTTTCGGCGTCAGGTCTGCGCCGCCCTCTTCCAGCGCCAGCGCTTTACTTGATTTCAGCATCGCTTTCGACACCGCTTTTTTCACCGCTTCACTTTGGCTGGTCGCGCCAGAAATCGCGTCCACGTGCGGCGTATTGGCGGTCAAAATGCGCTCGCGGATCTCTTCGAAACTGGTGGTGAACTCCACGTTCTGGACCGGGCCGGCAGCCAGTTCAATATCGGCGATGCGGTCATTTTCCAGACTGACGTTGATGACCAGTTCGTTGGCATCGTCCTGAACGGTTTCCACAAAAAGGCCGGGTTTAAACTTCGCATCGCCCATGCTCATGTCGCGGATCATGGCTTCTACCAGCGAGAAGCGCCACAGCGGCTCCGGGATATTCAGCGCTGCGCGCTGGGTGCTATCGATAAACAGCTCGAGATTTTCTCCCGCAGCAATCCGCGCCGCCCAGTCCGGATAGGCAATGCAGGCGCGGCCCACGGCAATCAGATCGTAACCATGATCCAGCCCCTGCTCCGCATCCGCGGCGTTCACCACGCCGCCAACGCCCATCACCGGGATTTGAGCCAGGGTGTCAGAGCGCAGCGCACAATATTTTTCAATCAACGGCGTCGGATCGCGGGTATCAACAATCGACGGACGCAGTGACGCGCCGACGGAGAAGTGCAGATAGTCGAGACCGCGCGCCGCCAGTTTTTCCAGCAGGTACATGGTGTCGTCAAAACGGATACCCGGCTCTTCCAGCTCTTCCGGGGAGAAGCGATAGCCGATAATAAAGGCATCGTCGGCGTACTGGCTCGCCATTTTGTGGGTAATGTCCAGCACCGCCAGCGGGAAACGCGCGCGGTTGTCGCGGCTGCCGCCCCACTGGTCATCGCGTTGGTTGGAGTTCGGGGAATAGAACTGCTGGATAAGATAGGTGTTAGCGCCGTGAATCTCCACGCCATCAAAACCGGCCAGAATGGCACGACGTACGCCGTCGCCAAATTTGGCGATCATGCCCTCAACTTCTTCACCGCTCAGCTCACGCGGCATCGCGGCACCTTCACGCGGTGCCGCCAGCGCGCTCGGCGCCACCGGTTGACGGCCGCCGATCAGCTGCGGATCGACCATACGCCCGCCGTGATAGATCTGCAGAATCGCTTTTGACCCTTCGGCTTTGATGGCGTCGGCGATTTTAGCCAGACCGGCAATTTTCTCGTCATTGTCGATGCCGATGGCGCCGGGGAAAGCCAGACCGTAATTATCAATAAAGCAGCACTCAACGATAATGGTGCCAATGCTGCCGGCACGAGCGCGATAGTATTCCACCAGTTCGCTGGTGACGCTGCCGTCAAAATAGCCGGTGCAGGTGGTCATCGGTGCCATTAACAAACGGTTTTTTAACTCAGTACCATTCGGTAAGGTAAAAGGACGCAATATACGTGGGTTACTGGTCATATTAACACTCCAGATTTTAAATATTGAAAATTCAGAATTGGGTGACGGAATTGTTTTTGGTTGTGTTTCTTAATTCCTGTTGTCATGCCCATAATATAGCGCTATTTTTAGTTACCAAACTAATTACGTTAGTTAAAAAACTATTTAATACCACCAATAACATCAGTACCTCCATTGTATTATTAATTAAAAATACAATTTTCACACAAAGCAAAACACCGATAACATACTCGCCACTTTTGTTAAATAACAAAACATACCAGACACAAAATAAAACTTATCAATATCATATAGATAGGATAGATTTTATTTTAACGAACGTTTATAAATCAATTATCCATTAACATTTATCTATATTTTAAACAAATAAACACCTCATCCGTCAGGGTTATTTTGAAAATAAAAAAACACCTTCACACACCGTGTTTATTGATCTTGATCAATTGCAATAAAGCAACAAAGCGCAATATATAAATAACCAACAAATTAAATTTAACGCACGGAAAAAGGCGTTAAATAACCGTCACGAAAATCATCAAAACCAAAGATTAATAAGTAAAGAAAGTTTTGAAATTAAAAAAATCACCGGTTATGACGTGACGCAACCGTATTTTCAACTACTCGCAGATACTCATTATGAAAGAGAAACAGACAACCATACCGCCTGCCGGTGCCGCCAGTCCCAAGGCTGCAAATAAAAACCGCCTGCTGATGATGGCGCTGCCCATTATTGTTGCAGTTCTTTTACTCTTCGTGCCGGTGCCTGACGGGTTACCGCCTTATGCCTGGCACTACTTTGCTATCTTCGTTGGCGTCATTGTCGGGCTGATTTTTGAACCCCTGCCGGGCGCCGTGATCGGTATCACCGGGGTGGTGGTCATCGCCCTGTGCAGCCAGTGGCTGCTCTTCAACCCGGCGCAACTGGCCGACCCTAAATTCAAACTGGCCGGCGCCTCGTTTAAATGGGCGGTCAGCGGTTTTGGTAACTCCACCGTCTGGCTGATTTTCGGCGCCTTCATGTTCGCCGCTGGCTACGATAAAACCCAGTTTGGTCGCCGTCTGGCGCTGATCCTGGTGAAGTATCTGGGCCGCCGCAGCCTGACGCTGGGTTATGCCATTACCTTTGCTGACCTGCTGCTGGCACCGTTTACCCCGTCCAATACCGCGCGCAGCGGCGGGACAATCTACCCGATTATCGCCAACCTGCCGCCGCTGTACGGTTCTAAACCAAACGATCCCAGCGCGCGTCGAATCGGCTCCTACCTGATGTGGGTGGCCATTACCGCCGCCTGTATCACCAGTTCGATGTTCCTCTCCGCGCTGGCGCCAAACCTGCTGGCCCTCGCGCTGGTCAAAAGCATCGTTGGCATCAATATCTCGTGGGGCACCTGGTTTATCGCCTTCCTGCCGCTGGGTATCCTGCTGATTCTGGCTATGCCGCTGCTGGCTTACTGGTTCTATCCGCCGGAAGTGAAAGTCAACAACGAAGTGCCGCTGTGGGCCGCTCGTGAGCTGGAAAAACTGGGCAAGCTGTCGCGCAATGAGATCCTGCTGCTGGTGTTCGTCTGCTTCGCCCTGACCATGTGGATTTTCGCCGCCGAGTGGATTGAACCGGCGCTGGCCGCCCTGCTGGTGATTGTGCTGATGCTGTGGACCGGCGTACTTTCGTGGAGCGATATCACCAACAATAAAGCGGCATGGAACACCTTTGTCTGGTTCGCAACGCTGGTGGCGCTGGCCGACGGCCTCTCCTCGACCGGTTTTATCGCCTGGCTGGGTAAAGAAGGTGGCGCGTTGATGAGCGGCATCTCCCCGGGGGTCGCCACTATCGTGCTGCTGCTGGCGTTCTACCTGCTGCACTACCTGTTCGCCAGCACCACCGCGCACACCACCGCGCTGCTGCCGGCGATGCTGACTATCGCCTCCACCATTCCGGGTATGAATATGCAGGTCTTCGTCCTGCTGATGGTCACCTCGCTCGGCGTGATGGGCATCATCACCCCGTACGGTACCGGTCCAAGCCCGATTTACTACGGCAGCGGCTACCTGCCAACCAAAGACTACTGGCGCCTCGGCACCATCTTCGGCGCCATCTTCCTGGCCGCCCTGCTGCTGATTGGCTATCCGTGGATGTCTATGATGTTCTGATTCATAACCGCCGGAGGCTCTCCTCCGGCGGTTTTACTCTTAGGGAGCAAAGCTATGTCGACTAAACCGTTTGTTTACCAGGAAGCCTTTCCGCTGGCAAAAGATGAGACCGAATACTATCTGCTGAGCAAAGAACATGTTTCCGTGGCCGAATTTGAAGGCCAGGAGATCCTGAAGGTTGAACCTGAAGCCCTGACCCTGCTGGCCCAGCAGGCCTTCCACGATGCGGCCTTTATGCTGCGCGTTTCCCATCAAAAGCAGGTTGCGTCAATCCTGCTCGACCCGGAAGCCAGCGAAAACGACAAATACGTCGCCCTGCAGTTCCTGCGCAATTCGGAAATTGCGGCGAAAGGCGTGCTGCCGACCTGCCAGGATACCGGTACCGCGATCATCATGGGTAAAAAAGGTCAGCGCGTCTGGACCGGCGGCGGCGATGAAGCGGCGCTGGCCCGCGGCGTTTACAACACCTATACCGAAGATAACCTGCGCTACTCGCAAAATGCTCCGCTGGATATGTACAAAGAGGTCAACACCGGGACTAACCTGCCGGCGCAGATCGATCTCTATAGCGTTGACGGCGACGAGTACAAATTTCTGTGCATGGCGAAAGGCGGCGGCTCAGCCAACAAAACCTATCTGTATCAGGAAACCAAAGCGCTGATTACCCCGGCGAAACTAAAAAACTACCTGGTTGAGAAGATGCGCACCCTCGGCACCGCGGCCTGTCCGCCGTACCATATCGCCTTTGTGATCGGCGGCACCTCGGCGGAATCGACGCTGAAAACCGTGAAGCTGGCCTCCACGCGCTACTACGATGGTTTACCCACCGAAGGTAACGAGCACGGCCAGGCGTTCCGCGATGTTCAGCTGGAACAAGAGCTGCTGCTGGCAGCGCAGAATCTCGGCCTCGGCGCGCAGTTCGGCGGCAAATACTTTGCCCACGATATCCGCGTGATTCGCCTGCCGCGTCACGGGGCCTCCTGCCCGGTCGGCATGGGCGTCTCCTGCTCCGCTGACCGCAATATCAAGGCCAAAATCAACCGCCACGGTATCTGGATTGAAAAGCTGGAGAGCAACCCGGGCCAGTACATCCCGGAAGCGCTGCGTGAGCAAGGTGAAGGCCAGGTGGTCAGCATTAATCTGAATCAGCCGATGAGCGAGATCCTGGCGCAGCTGTCCGCCCATCCGGTCTCCACCCGTCTGACGCTGAACGGCACCATCATCGTGGCGCGCGATATCGCCCACGCGAAGCTGAAAGAGCTGCTGGATAACGGTGAAGCGCTGCCGCAGTACGTGAAAGATCACCCGATCTACTACGCCGGTCCGGCGAAAACTCCGGAAGGTTACGCCTCAGGTTCACTCGGCCCAACCACCGCAGGGCGCATGGACTCCTATGTTGATCTGCTGCAGTCCCACGGCGCCAGCATGGTGATGCTGGCAAAAGGCAACCGCAGCCAGCAGGTGACCGACGCCTGTCACAAACACGGCGGATTCTATCTCGGCAGCATTGGCGGCCCGGCGGCGGTGCTGGCGCAGCAGAGTATCCGCAGCCTGGAGTGCGTGGCGTATCCGGAACTGGGGATGGAAGCTATCTGGAAAATCGAAGTGGAAGATTTCCCGGCCTTCATCCTGGTGGATGACAAAGGCAATGATTTCTTCCAGCAGATTCAGAACAAGCAGTGTAACGGCTGTGCCCAGCGGTAGTGTTGCCGGCTAAAGCCGGGCGCTGAGCTAAGAGGTATTCCGTTCACCCTACGTCAGGCAGAACATGCGGCCTCAGTGCGAGGTGACCGGGTTAAGGGGAAGATAACCGTCTTCCCCTTAACAATCCCCGCGGTCCCGCACGGAAATCGGTGCTGCGCACTGCGCTCACCTCCCGGCCTGCAGCCTGCGGTCGGCTCAACTCGACCTGCTCGCCCGTTCCGGGGCTCGCTCCTGTCTCGATTCGCCTCTTGCCGCCATCCCTGGCGGCCAGCCCTTGTCTTCCGGCCTTCGGTTCGCCGATTTCAGCGGGGTCCAGGGCCCCGCTGCACGCCTTTTCATCCCAAAATGTCCATCACTGCGGAGAGCAACAACGGTCGAGGAAAAAGCAGGCAACGATCGAATTAACAGACGCAGCTCGGGCTCGTTTTTTATCACCCCGCGGCTAGTGACCAGCCGAGGGGGCGCCCGGCGCTCCGGCACGACTGAACGGCGGCCGGGCAAACCAGATAACCACGATCAGCGCCATAAAGCCCCAGCCCAGCACCCAAAAATAGTCGATGGTCGACATCATGTAGGCCTGCTGCTCAATGCTCTTATCAATCAGCGCCATATGCTGCTGCGTGGCTCCGCTCATCTTGTCGATGTAGTCCACCGCAGCGGGATTGTAGGCGGAGACGCTTTCCGTCAGGTTGGCATGGTGGAAAACTTCCCGCCGCGACCAGATCCAGGTGGTGAGCGACGACGCGAACGAGCCGCCCAGCACGCGGAAGAAGGTCGCCAGACCGGAGCCTTCCGCCACTTCTGCGCCGTTCAGGTTTGACAGCACAATCGTCGTGATAGGCATGAAGAAAAACGCCACGCCGATTCCCATGAACAGCTGCACTTCGGCGATAGTGCGGAAATCGACATCGGTATTGAACTGCGCGCGAATAAGGCAGGAGGCCCCCATCGTCAGGAACGAGAGCGAAGCCAGAATACGCAGGTCGAAATTATTGGCGTAGCGGCCAATAATCGGCGTCATTATCAGCGGCAGGATCCCCATCGGCGCGGCGGCCAGTCCGGCCCAGATCGCGGTGTAGCCCATCTGCGTTTGCAGCCACTGCGGCAGAATAATATTGATAGCAAAAAAAGCCGCGTAGCCCAGAGTCAGCGAGAGCGTACCAATCGCAAAATTGCGATCTTTGAACAAGCGCAGATTAACAATCGGATGACGCTCGCCCAGCTCCCAGATAACGAAAGACACCAGCGAGATGGCTGAAATCGTCGACATCACAACGATCTGCGAAGAGGCAAACCAGTCAAGATCGTTACCTTTATCAAGCACCACCTGCAGCAGCCCAACCCCAAGCACCAGCAGCGCAATCCCGATGTAATCAATGGGGGCGTGGGTGGTGGTCTCTTCCCGTTCACGCATCTGCGTCCAGACGACGATGGTGGCGAAGATGCCGATCGGTACGTTGATGTAGAAGATCCACGGCCAGGAGTAGTTGTCCGTTATCCAGCCGCCGGTAATCGGCCCGACAATCGGCGCCACCACGGTCACCATCGACAGGAGCGCCAGGGCCATACTGCGTTTACTGGCGGGGAAGATAACCAGCAGCAGCGTCTGACACATCGGGAACATAGGGCCAGCGAAAAAGCCCTGTAGCGCGCGGAAGATAATCAGCTCGGTCATACTGTGGGCAAATCCGCACAGGAATGAGGTCAGCGTAAACATCATCACCGAGCCAATAAACAGCTTTAACTGCCCGAAGCGGCGCGTAAACCAACCGGTCAGCGGCAGCGCGATAGCGTTACACACCGCAAATGAGGTGATCACCCATGTCCCCTGATCCGCGCTGACCCCGAGGTTGCCGGCAATCGTCGGCAACGCCACGTTGGCGATAGTGGAATCCAGCACCTGCATAAACGTGGCCAGAGACAGCGCGAGCACCGCCAGCCACATATTGGGCGGTGTAAAGGCAGCCTTATCGTGCATAACGTCTCTCTTAACGGGCGCCGGCGGCTACCGTTTTGCTGTTGTCATGAAGGATTTTAGCCACCAGTTTGTCCGCTTCTGCCAGCGGGTTTTGATACACATCGGTGGTGAAACGCGGGCTGCTAACGATTTGCTGCGGCAGCAGGTGCCCGTCAGCGTCGCGAATATCGACGCTAACGTTCATCGACAGGCCGACGCGCAGCGGGTTTTTCTGCATATCATGGGGATCGAGCACGATACGGACCGGCAGACGCTGGACAATTTTGATCCAGTTACCGCTGGCGTTCTGTGCCGGCAGCAGCGAGAAAGCGCTACCGGTGCCAATGCCCAGGCTCTCGATGGTGCCGTGATACTCAACATCATCGCCGTACAGATCCGCGCTGAGCGTGACTTTTTGTCCGAGGCGCATCCCCTTCATCTGGCTCTCTTTGAAGTTGGCATCCACCCAGACTTCGTTCAGCGGCACGATAGCCATCAGCGTCGTGCCGGAATCAACGCGCATGCCAAGCTGCACCGCCCGCTTCGCCACATAGCCGCTGACCGGAGCCACGATGGTGCTGCGGGAGTTGTCGAGATAGCGCTGACGGAGAATGGCGACGGCACTTTTAATTTCCGGGTGGCTGTCGATTACGGTGTCATCCACCATGGCCATATTGGTGCGCAGCGCTTCCTGAGCGGCCAGAAGATCGCTTTGCGCGCTGGTGACCGCATCGCGGTAATGCGCCAGGTCTTCCGCGGCGATCGCCCCGCTCTGGAAGATTTTCTGCCGCCGCGCATAGTCGTTTTGCGCCGTTTGCAATGCCACTTTTTTTGCGGCGACCTGGGCGCGGTAGTTATCCGCGGTGCTGTACAGGCCGCGAACCTGGCGAACGGTATTCGCCAGACTGGCCTCCGCCTGCTGCAGCGCAATTTCGGTATCGCTGGGGTCGAGCAGCACCAGCGGCTGGCCCTTCTGCACGAAGTCGCCTTCATCCACCGTCACCTGAGTGACCGTACCGCCAATCTGCGGGGTGAGCGTCACCTGGTTACCATTGACATAGGCATCGTCGGTCGTTTCATAGTAGCGGGCGTACAGCAAATACCACGCCACCCCGCCTCCGGCGGCGAGAAGCAGAATAATCAATAAAATAATAAAGTTTCGTTTGCGCTTGCTGCCGCGCTCAGCCTGTTGTACCGCAGTGGTTTCCATCTTGTCAGGACCTTTTTGAATGCATTAGCGATGAGGGGCGACGATCTCGTCTGGCAACATTTTGGTCATCAGATCGACCAGCTGTCGGGATTCATCGGGAGTCAGTCGGGCGGTGAGTTCGCTGATGATCGACACCAGCGCTTCATTGACAAAGCGCTCGCAAATCAGCAGCCCTTTGTCGGTCAATGCCAGAATCACCTGGCGTTTATCCTGTGGATTTGGGGAGCGGCTGATCAGCTCACGCTTGACCATTCGATCCACCATTCGGCTCATGGCGCCGGCGTCCATGACCAGGTTTTTACTGATTTCGACCGGGCTGTTAAAGCCTTTATAAATACTGATCAGCACCTTGAACTGCGCGGCGGTAATGTCCATGCCGGAGAAGTGCTGGCTAATCAGCTGGTCCTTGAACTGGTTAGCCAGATGGATCAACAAACCTAAGTGAAATCTATTGTTAATAATACCCGGATGGTTATTCATGATATTTGCCTGGTCAGTAATTACAATTGAAACTACTGACCAGGCATCTATTTGTCAACGCAGTGTCAAGAAGATCGCACATTTTGTCAGCACAAAAGCCACCGCTCAGCACATTGTGACGCGGCCCCCGAAGCCGTTTGCCGGCCTCGTCCTCGATATTCGCGGCCTGTCCGCCGCGCTTGTATTCGCTTATCGCTGGTCTATGCTCAAAGCAGGGCCTGGTCAGGGAGTGCCGTTGACCACCTGAAAAATAACGATAATTCTCTTTTTTTGGGTGCTGCATATGAACAAGATACAGGCGTTTTTTTTAGCCGCCCTCGCGCTATGCCTGGCGTTCCCCCTTTCGGCGGCAGAACCGCGCCAACAGCCCACAGAACGTGAACAGGCCCGTACGGTAAAAATTTTCCACCAGCCGATTGTGATGTTACAGGCGACCTTCGGCCAGACGACGCCCGAAGAGCGGGTGCTGCGGATTCGGAATACGCTACGTGCTTTTACCGAGGCGGATATCAGCCAGTCGCTGCAGGTTGTTCCGGTCACGCGTTACAACCTGCCGGGTCGTTTGTTCCTTATGAACGGTAAACCCATTATGTTGCTGAGCCAGGCCGACCTCGACGAAGGTGACGACCTGACCCTCGACCAGGCCAGCCAACGGGTTCTCGCCCGTATGGAGGCACAGCGCAGTGCGCTTCGGGAACAGTACAACACCCCCTACCTGGCGCTGGCGGTGGTTAAAGTGGTGGTCGGGGCGCTGCTGTTGGCCGCCTTTTATTACGTCGCCTGGCGCTCCTGGCGTCGGGTTCGCCGCTATTTTCTGCTGCAGATTCTGCAAAAGCGCGGCTGGATCCCCCAGAGCTGGCGGCGGTTTCTCGGCAATATCGAAACCAGACTCTATGCCCTGCTGATGGTCTTGCTTGGTACGGTAGCGCTCTATGCCTGGCTAAGCTGGGCCTTCGGCCTGTTCCCCTGGACGCGCGTGTGGAGCGAATCGCTGGGAGAGTGGTCGGTGCGCGTCCTGCAGGAGATTGCGCTGTCGATAGTCTCGGCGCTACCCGGCCTGCTGATTGTTCTGATTATCCTGCTGATCACCTGGTTTATTATCCGTCTGGTAAAACTGCTGCTCAGTCAGGTGGAAGCCGGTCGTCTGCAAATTCCGGGTCTGCATCCGGAAACGGTAGGCGCGACGCGTAAACTTATCTCGGTGGTCATCTGGCTGTTCGCCCTCTCCGCCGCTTACCCCTTTTTGCCTGGCGCCAACTCGCTGGCTTTTAAAGGCATTAGCGTCTTTTTCGGTCTGATGTTAACCCTGGGATCGGCGGGAGTCATGAACCATGCCATGAGCGGTCTGGTGCTGATTTACTCGCGCGCGCTGCGCAAAGGCGATGTGATTCGGATTGCCGATAATGAGGGTAAGGTCAGTGAAATTGGGATGCTGGCCACCAAAATCGTCACCCGGGAAAACTATATCGTGACGGTGCCAAACGCCGTGGTAGTCAGCGGGAAAATCACCAACCTCAGCGCCCAAAACAGCGAAGCCGGCCTTAACCTGACCACCGGCGTCACCATCGGCTACGACACGCCGTGGCGACAGGTTCAGGCGATGCTGGAACTGGCGGCCCGCCGCGCGCCGGGTATCGACCACCGTCAGCCGCCGCTGGTGCGTCAGCTTGGCCTGATGGACTGGTACGTCTCCTATGAGCTGCAGGTCCTGCTACTGGCGGAAACCTCGCTGGCCGACGGGCGTACCGCACTGCACAGCAATATTCAGGATGTATTTAATGAATTTGGCGTGCAGATCATGTCGCCGAACTTTGTCATGCAGCCGAAGGGAACCGTGATGGTGGCGAAAGAGGACTGGTACGCCGCGCCGGCGGCGCAAGACCCGCAGACAACAGAGGGATAAATCACGATGCTGGCCGGTAAAGACCGGCCAGCAGAGCCGCATCAGGCCGGTTTCCCGTCCAGCTCATCAAACACCTGCTGCGCAAGATGCATCGTGGCATTGGCAGCAGGCAGCCCGCAGTACAGCGCCGAGTGCATAATCAACTCTTTCAGCTCATCGCGGGTCACGCCATTATTAAACGCCGCGCGCAAATGCATTTTCAGCTCCGTTTCACGGTTCAGCGCAATCAGCATGGCGATAGTTATCATGCTGCGGGTATGGTGATCCAGCCCCGGTCGGGTCCAGGTTTCTCCCCACGCATAGCGGGTAATGAAATCCTGAAACTCGTCATTGAGCGGCGTCAGATTGTGCAGCGTGCGCTCGACATGGGCATCGCCCAGCACTTTGCGCCGAACGTTCATGCCCTGCTGGTAACGGGTTTTATCGTCCACGATCGCCCTCCTGCAAAAAAGCCAACAGCGCCGCGCTAAAGGCCCCCGGCGACTCGATGCTGGACAGATGTGAGGCGGAAACCACCACCACCTGCGACGCGGGGATCTGCTGATGTAAAAAATGCGCATCGGCAACGGTAGTGACAGGGTCACTTTCACCGGCAATAATCAGCGTCGGCACGCGAATTTGTCCGACTTCGCTGCGTAAATCGGCTGCCGCCAGCGCTTCGCAGCACTCGGCATACCCTTCGGCATTGCTATGGGTCAGCTGATGGCACAGCGCCTCAACCACCTCCGGCGCCTTCTGACGGAAGGCGTGCGTGAACCAGCGGTCCGCCGCACCGGCGGCCACCACGTCCATTCCCTCCTGGCGCACGGCACGCGAACGGGAAAGCCAGCTGGCCTGATCGCCAATCCGCGCCGCCGTGTTGGCCACCGCGATACCGTAGAAACGATCCGCGGCAAAACGCCCCAGCCATAGCCCGGTCAGGCCGCCCATCGAGATGCCGCAAAACCAGGCTTTGGCGATATTGAGATGATCGAGCAGCGCAATCACATCTTCCCCAAGCTGCGCCAGCGTGACCTTGCCCGACTTTTGGGTTTTACCATGGCCGTGGGTGTCATAGCGCAGCACGCGGAACCGTTGGGTTAAGGCCGCCATCTGCGGCTGCCACATTGCGCGGGTGGTCCCGAGCGAGTTAGAAAGCACAATGACCGGCGCGCCTTCCGGCCCGTCCAGCTGATAATCAAGGTTCATTACGTTGCTCCTTGTAACGCGCCACGACCTGGCGCACAAAACGTTCGGCGCTGCCGGTGGCCGTGGCCGGATCCAGCAGCTGCGTTAAACGGGGGGGCGAAAGATGCTGGCTGACCAGCGGGTCGTTCTCCAGCAACGCCTGCAGCGGGCGGGATTCGTCGATCGCCTGGCGGCACAGCGCCTCAATACGGTGATGGGCATCGGCTTTGCCAATAAACGCCGCCAGCGCCAGCGTCACCGCCTCGGCCATAATCAGTCCGTGGGTTATCTCCAGGTCGGCCCGCATTTTCTGCGGGAAGACCTGCATATCGCGAACCAGCGCATCGCTTTGCGCCAGTGCCCCACCCACCAGCATAATCAGCTCCGGGAGGGTCTCCCATTCCGCCTGCCAGCCGCCAAGGGCGCGTTCATGCTGCTGAATCTGGCCGGCGTAAAGCGTCGCCACCAGTCCAGGCGTGCGCTGGGCCGCGGTTAAAATCGCGCTACAGGCGATTGGGTTGCGTTTGTGCGGCATGGTCGACGATCCGCCGCGCCCTTCCGCAACCGGTTCGCTGACTTCCGCCACTTCGGTTTGCATCAGCAGGGAAAAATCGTTCGCAAATTTGCCCAGCGTGCCGCACAGTCCCGCAAACCAGGCCCCCACTTCCAGCAACCGGTCACGCTGACTGTGCCACGGCGTATCCGGCAGAGTCAGCCCGAGCAGGCTGGCAAGCGCCGCCGCAACCGGCGATGCGTCGGCCTTTAGCGAATCCAGGGTACCCGCCGCGCCGCCAAACTGCAGCACCAGCACCCGCGGACGCATCTCCCGCAAACGCTGCTGCCAGCGTAGCAGCGCATCAAGCGTACCCGCCAGCTTCAGGCCAAAGGTGACCGGCAGCGCGTGCTGCATCCAGGTACGACCGGGCATTACCGTGTTCTGATAGCGTTCAGCCTGGGTGGCGAAGCCGTCAATCAGCTGTTGCAACAGGCGTTCCGTTTCGTCCAGCGCGCCGCGCAGCTGCAAGACCAGCCCGCTGTCGATGGCATCCTGGCTGGTCGCCCCCCAGTGAACGTAGCGTGCCGCACCGGCATCCTGCGTCTTCACCCGCGCGGTGAGCTGCTTCACCAGCGGAATCGCCAGGTTGCCCGCGCTGGCGGCAGCCAGCCCCAGGGCCGGAAAATCGATGGACGAATGCTGGCAGGCGCTGACGATGGGGGCGACAGCATCCTGCGGCACGGTGCCGCAGGATGCCTGTGCGCGGACCAGCGCCGCCTCAAAATCCAGCATCCCCTGCACCCGCTGCGCATCGCTAAACCAGGCGGTCAGCGGACTGCTGCGCAGCATGGGGGTCAACAAACTCATGTTGGCTCCTTAAACACGTTCAATAATCAGCGCAATACCCTGACCGACACCAATACACATGGTACACAGCGCATAGCGCCCACCGGTACGACGTAGCTGATACGCGGCGGTCATCGCCAGACGACCACCCGACGCCCCCAGAGGGTGGCCCAGCGCAATGGCGCCGCCGTTGGGATTGACGTGGGGCGCATCGTCGGCCAGCCCTAAATCGCGGGTCACCGCCAGCGCCTGCGCGGCGAACGCTTCATTCAATTCAATGACATCCATTTGCTCCAGCGTCAGCCCCGTTTGCGCCAGCACTTTACGTACCGCCGGAGCCGGACCGAAGCCCATAATACGTGGCGCCACGCCCGCCGTCGCCACGCCGACGACCCGGGCCAGTGGGTGCAGATCGTTGGCCGACAGCGCCGATTCGCTGGCCAACAGCAAGGCACAGGCGCCATCGTTCACCCCGGAGGCGTTCCCCGCGGTCACCGATCCGTCCGGACGCACCACCCCTTTGAGTTTCGCCAGCGCTTCCGCAGTCGTGCTACGCGGGTGTTCATCGCGAGTAAACAGCAGCGGGTCGCCTTTACGCTGTGCGATAGAAACCGCGATCAGCTCATCAGCAAACCGTCCGGCCTCCTGCGCCGCGGCGGTGCGCATCTGGCTGCGCACCGCAAAGGCGTCCTGATCGGCACGCGAAACGGCAAAATCAGCGGCGACGTTCTCGGCGGTCTCCGGCATCGAGTCGACGCCGTACAGTTCTTTCATCCGGGCGTTGATAAAGCGCCAGCCGATCGTCGTATCTTCAATCTTCATGTTGCGGCTAAAGGCATTCTCCGCCTTACCCATCACAAACGGCGCGCGCGACATGCTCTCCACGCCGCCGGCGATCATCAGCTGAGTTTCGCCGCTTTTGATGGCCCGCGCTGCGACGCCGATCGCATCAAGACTGGAGCCGCACAGCCGGTTAATGGTGCTACCCGGCACCGTTTGCGGGAGTCCGGCCAGCAGCAGCGCCATACGGGCAACGTTGCGGTTATCTTCCCCGGCCTGGTTTGCGCAGCCGTAAATCACATCATCAATGCGCGCGGGATCGAGGCCCGGGTTGCGCTCCAGCAGCGCTTTCAGCGGCAGAGCGGCCAAATCATCGGCGCGCATTGTCGCCAGCGTACCAGCAAAACGCCCGAACGGTGTACGCACCGCATCACAGATAAATGCCTGATTCATCATAGGTTCCTTATGCGCTTTCCGCCAGATGTTCAAAGGTCAACGCCACCGGAGTGATGCGCTGCAGCTCCTCAAAAGAGAGGCCGTTGAAAATTTCTCGGACCACCGGACCGGCCGGGGTGATGTCAATGACCGCCAGGTCGGTGTAGATCCGGCTGACGCAGCCCACTCCGGTGAGCGGGTAGCTGCACTGTTCAACCAGCTTACACTCGCCGTCGCGGGTCAGGTGATCCATCATCACAAACACCTGACGTGCGCCGATGGCCAGATCCATCGCCCCTCCCACCGCCGGGATCGCGTCCGGTGCGCCGGTGCTCCAGTTGGCGAGATCGCCGCTGGCGGAGACCTGATACGCCCCGAGTACGCAAATGTCGAGGTGGCCGCCGCGCATCATGGCGAATGAGTCGCCGTGATGGAAAAAGCAGCCGCCTTTGAGCAGGGTCACGTACTCTTTCCCGGCATTAATCAGCTCCGGATCTTCTTCACCCGGCTGCGGCTTACCCCCCATCCCCAGCAGGCCATTTTCACTGTGCAGAAAGACCTCTTTATCGCTCGGCAGATAGTTGGCGATGCGGGTAGGTAAACCGATGCCCAGGTTGACATAGGCCCCTTCCGGGATATCGCGCGCCACTCGCTGGGCCATTTCATCGCGGGTTAGTTTTTGCATAGTTGGCTCCTCAGGCGCGTTGTGCGGTGGTCAGATGTTCCAGCGAGAACACACGCTGGACGAAAATCCCCGGGGTGATCACATTTTCCGGGTCAAGGTCGCCAAGACTCACCAGACGGGAGACTTCAACGATGGTGGTTTTTGCGGCGGTGGCCATAATGGGGCCGAAGTTGCGCGCCGCTTTGCGATACACCAGATTGCCCCAGCGGTCGGCCTGGTGCGCTTTGATCAGGGCAAAATCGGCCTTGATCGGGTATTCGAGGACGTAATGACGACCGTCGATTTCGCGGGTCTCTTTGCCTTCAGCCAGCGGCGTGCCGTAACCGGTCGGCGTAAATATCGCGCCCAGACCGGCGCCGGCGGCCTGGATTCGCGCCGCGAGATTACCCTGCGGGACCAGTTCCAGCTCCACTTTGCCGCGGCGATAAAGATCGTCAAAAATCTGTGAGTCAACCTGGCGCGGGAAAGAACAGACCATCTTTCTCACGCGTCCGGCCTTCAGCAGTGCCGCCAGGCCAACTTCACCGTTGCCCGCATTGTTGTTGATAATGGTGAGGTCGCGGGCACCCTGTTCAATCAGGGCGTCAATCAGGTACGTTGGCTGACCGGCGGGACCAAAACCGCCGATCATGATGGTCGCCCCGTCGTGAATCCCGGCGATGGCATCACTTAGCGTCGACACGCTTTTATCAATCATCAGGTCGCTCCTTTACGTGCGGTAATCGCACTTTTATGCGTTGTTCGCACAAAATGTGACCCGCTTAACGATGTTGGTCAAGGGCGATAATCGAAATATGGTGCGATAATCGAACATCGTATATCTTTAGCGAAAGAATGTGATCGACGGCAAATATGGAGAAAAAAATGGAGAAGCATCCAGACGATTTACTGACGGGCGACAGCGATCCGTTTAAAGGCGATCCGAACTTTATGGCCTCGCTGGCCCGCGGGCTGGAAGTGATTCAGGCCTTCACCCCGCAGCGCCCGGTCCTGTCTATCTCGCAAATCAGCCAGAAGACCGGTATTCCGCGCGCGGCGGTGCGCCGCTGCCTGTACACGCTGGGGAAACTGGGATTCGTCTATGCGGAAGATGGCAAAAACTTCCAGCTGCGCCCGCGTATTCTGGCCCTCGGCCACGCGTGGCTAGCCTCCACGCCGCTGGCGCGTTCGGCGCAGCCTGTTCTTAAACACCTGAGTGAAATGCTGAACGAATCCTGCTCGATAGCCACCCTCGATGGCGACGATATTCTCTACATTGCCCGCGCCTCCAGTTCGCGGATTATGACCATCGATCTGGATATCGGCAGCCGCCTCCCGGCCTGGGCGACCTCGATGGGGCGCGTGCTGTTAAGCCATCTGCCGGAAGAGAAGCTGAACGATATGCTGGCGCGGGTGACGATGATTCGCTACACCCCGCAAACGGTGGATTCGGTGAACAAGCTGCGCGCGGAGCTGAAGCGCGTCCAGCAGCAGGGCTACGCGCTCAACGATCAGGAGCTGGAAATGGGACTGCGCTCGCTGGCGGTGCCTTTGTTCAACCCGCAGGGCCAGATACAGGCCGCGCTGAACGTCGGCGTGCATGCCGGGCAGGTCTCCACTCGCGACATGCTGGAACGGGTTCTACCCGAGCTGCAAAAAGCGGCTCGCGAGCTGACGCTGCTGCTGCGCTAGCGGCTGCGTTTGGCGTGGCGCTCCCAGTTCTCCTGTTTCGCCTCGGCGGATTTGCGCAACGCGACGTAACACGCTCCGCTGCCGCCATGCTGTGCCGAGGCCACGCAGAACGCCTGTACCTCGGGCAGTTCGACCAGCCAGCGCGCCAGATAGCTACGCACGATATTAGCGTGCGCGTTATCTTCCCGCCCTTTTCCGTGGACGATCAGCAGATTGCGCAACCCCTCCTTTTGCGCCTGCACGACAAAGGCAAACAGCATTTGCCGATACTGTTCGACCGGACGGCGCAACAGATTCAGGCTGGCCTGCTGGTCATATTTCCCCAGACGCAGCTTATCCAGCACACCGTTTTGCAGCCCTTCGCGTTTAAATTCCAGCGGCGTGGTCAGCGGCAGAATATCGAGATAGCCGGTAGTGAGAAAATTATCGAGCTGCAGGACATCAAGACGCTGCGTCGGGCGCGGGTTGCGTTCCGGATGCCAATGAACGTCATTGCCGCGCTTCAGAGGCTGAACGTCCTCCATGGCGCCAAGAAATAGCGATTTGTCGTCAAGATTCATGTGCACTCCTCCGGCTGCTACCGGAGGCTACTATAGCCGCCGCGCCCCGCCGCCTCAATGCGTTTGTCGACAACCGGCGACAATTTGCCCTGCCGGCTCAGGCGGGAAACTGGTGGCGACTTTGTCGGCGAAACTGGGTAATCAGCGAGGCCGTTAACGGCGTCTGCCGCGAGTCGCGGCGCTGGATCAGATAATAGGTCGCTTTCGGTAACGTTTCGCTCACCTTGATCATCACCAGCTTGTCGGCAATCATCGGGTCGCTGCCCAGCTCAACCGGTAAGATACTCAGAAAATCACTCTGTACCACCAGACTGATGCAGGAAGAGAAGGTTTCGCACACGATGCCGACATGCGGGATCTGCGAACGGTGGCTAAACAGATCCTGCAGCTGCTTAAAGTAGCTGCCGCGCGGGGTTGGCATGGTCCAGCTGTAATGCAGCAGTTGTTCAATCGAGGTCGCCTGGGTTGCGGGATGCCCGGCGCGGGCGAAGACCGCAAACGGCTTTTCGAACAGTTTCTCAAAGCTGAATTCATGATCGTAAGGGCCGGGATAATAGGTATTGATGGTGAAATCGAGCTCCCCCTGCCGCAGTTCGTTGATCATCGACAGCAGCTGACCTTCCATGATACGCACCTTCACCAGCGGGTGCTGCTGATGAAAACGACAAATCACCGAGGGCATCAGCGAGCGCGCCACGCTGGCTCCAAGACCAATATTGATCTGCCCGGTCAACGCCCCCTGGCGCTGCAACAGATCTTCCTGCGCCGCCCGCAGCTCCTCAAGAATCAAACTGGCGTGCTGATAAAAACTTTCGCCATTCTCGGTTAACGATACCCCCTGGCTGCGGCGCACGAACAGCTGGGCGGACAGCCCCTCTTCCAGCTCTTTAATGGCCTTGGTCAAAGCCGGTTGCGATAACGCCAGCGTCCGGCTGGCACCGCGAATACTGCCCTGACGCGCCACTTCAACGAAGGCACGAATTTGGTGAAATTTAATCTGAAAAGACATCGCCGTAGTGATAACCATTGTTTATCAAACAGAAGAAAATGGCATCTACTGTAATGCAAAGCGTTGTGGCAACGTAAGAATGCGCTGCTGAAAAACCCATCAGCGATAAGTAAAAGCTATCACACCGTGAACCTCATCACATTTTTAAATATGACAGGACAGGTTATGCCGTTACTCAATGAATACATCCGTCAACTGCTGCCAGAGATGACGCAATGGCGTCGCGATTTACACCATTATGCCGAGTCCGGCTGGGTCGAGTTCCGCACCGCCAGTAAAGTTGCAGAGCAGTTGCATCAGCTGGGCTACGACCTGACCCTGGGCCGCGACGCGGTCGATGCCGATAGTCGGATGGGATTACCGGATGAGATCACCCTGGCCAACGCCTTTCAGCGCGCCCGTGAGCAAGGTGCGCCAGAACCGTGGTTGAGCGCATTCGAAGGCGGCTTCACCGGTATCGTCGCCACGCTGGATACCGGGCGTCCCGGCCCCACTCTGGCCTTTCGGGTCGATATGGATGCCCTCGATCTGAATGAAGATACCGACGGCCACCACCGCCCGTTCCGCGAGGATTTTGCCTCCTGTAACCCTGGGATGATGCACGCCTGCGGACATGATGGTCATACGGCCATCGGCCTTGGCCTGGCCCACGTTCTGAAACAGTATGCCGATCGGCTGCACGGCGTGATCAAGCTGATTTTCCAGCCTGCGGAGGAAGGTACCCGCGGCGCGCGAGCAATGGTCGCCGCTGGCGTGGTGGATGATGTCGATTACTTTACCGCTATTCATATCGGTACCGGTGTCCCGGCCGGTACCGTGGTGTGCGGCAGCGATAACTTTATGGCGACCACTAAATTCGACGCGCTATTCACCGGCGTTGCGGCCCACGCCGGAGGTAAACCGGAAGACGGGCGCAATGCGCTGCTCGCCGCGGCGCAGGCGGCGATTGCTCTGCACGCCATCGCGCCGCATAGCGCCGGCGCATCGCGGGTCAATGTCGGCGTGATGCAGGCGGGCACCGGGCGGAACGTTGTCCCATCCGGCGCGCTCCTGAAGGTGGAAACCCGCGGCGAAACGGAAGACATTAACCGGTATGTGTTTGAACGCGCGCGGGAGGTTATCCACGGCGCTGCCGCGATGTACGGAGCCAGCGTCGAGCTGCGCCTGATGGGCGCGGCGACCTCCAGCGCACCGTCCCCGGCGTGGGTACACTATCTGCGCGAGCAGGCGGCCCGGGTGCCCGGCGTGGAGCAGGCTATCGACCGTATTGCCGCCCCTGCCGGCTCAGAAGATGCCACCCTGATGATGGCCCGGGTTCAACAGCATAATGGCCTGGCCTCGTATATGGTTTTTGGCACGGAACTCAGCGCCGGTCACCACAACGAACAATTCGACTTTGATGAGAACGTGATGGCCATCGCCGTGGAAACTCTGGCCCTCACCGCGCTCAATTTCCCCTGGCAGCGAGGTGTGTAATGGAGGCCCTCTACCGCTACGTTGATAAGGTGATTACCGCCCGCGCCGGCGAGTTGACCGCTATCGCCGACGCCATCTGGGATCACCCGGAAACGCGCTTTGAGGAGTTCTGGTCAGCCGAAAGGCTGGCGCTCGCCCTTGAAGCAGAAGGTTTTGAGGTCTGCCGTGAGGCCGGCGGGATCCCCAACGCCTTTGTCGCCAGCTACGGCAGCGGAAAGCCGGTGATTGCCCTGCTGGGTGAATATGATGCGCTGGCCGGGCTTAGTCAGCAGGCGCAGTGCGCGTATCCTGCTGCCGCGACGCCTGGGGCGAACGGCCACGGCTGTGGTCACAACCTGCTGGGCACCGCCGCACTGGCCGCCGCCATTGCCTGCCGGAGCTGGCTGGTGCAGCACGGCGATTGCGGGACGATTCGTTTCTACGGCTGTCCGGGGGAAGAAGGCGGTTCCGGCAAAACGTTTATGGTGCGCGAAGGCATGTTTGACGATGTGGACGCCGCGCTGACCTGGCACCCGGAAGCCTACGCCGGCATGTTCAGCACCAGCACGCTGGCCAACATTCAGGCCGCGTGGCGTTTCAGCGGCACCGCGGCTCACGCCGCCAACTCGCCGCATCTGGGGCGCAGCGCGCTGGACGCCGTCACGCTGATGACCACCGGCACCAACTTCCTCAATGAGCACATTATTGAGAAAGCACGCGTCCATTATGCCATAACCGACAGCGGCGGCATTTCCCCCAACGTGGTACAGGCTCAGGCGGAGGTGCTCTATTTAATCCGCGCGCCGGAGATGGCGGATGCGCAGCAAATCTATGCCCGCATCGAGAAAATCGCCCAGGGCGCGGCGCTGATGACTGAAACGTCGGTCACCTGTCGTTTCGAGAAGGCCTGCTCCAGTTATTTACCTAATCGCACGCTGGAGGCGGCGATGTATCAGGCCGTGTGCCACTACGGTACACCGTCATGGAGCGAGGCGGATCGCGCGTTTGCCGACGACATTCGTGCCACGTTAAGCGAGAACGACCTCAACAACAGCCTGAGAAATATCGCCGGCACCGGCGGCGAAGAGGGCAAACGCTTCGCCCGTCGCCACCGGGAAACGGTGCTAATCGATGAAGTCGCCCCCTGGGCTGCGACGGATACTATCCTGGCGGGATCCACCGATGTGGGCGACGTCAGCTGGAAAACCCCGGTCGCCCAATGTTTCAGCCCCTGTTTTGCCGTCGGAACACCGCTGCATACCTGGCAACTGGTGAGCCAGGGCCGCACGGCCATCGCCCATAAGGGGATGCTGGTGGCCGGAAAAGTGCTCGGCGCCACGGCGATCCGCCTGCTCACCGATGGTGCGCTGCTGCAAGCCAGTCAACAAGAACTGGCGCAACAGCTGGCTGAAAAGCCATATCACTGCCCGATCCCGCAAGGCGTGACACCGTCACCTTTAAAATAAAAACAATCATTCACGCACTAAACACCACAACTAACACAACAACGACTGAGGAATGCCCATGAGTATGTTATCCATACCGTCGCCTTCCCCCAACGGGAAGCTGTACAGCTGGGTTGAAAAGATCGGTAACAAGGTTCCACACCCTTTTTTGCTGTTTATTTATCTTATCGTGGTGCTGGCGGTAGCCACCGCCGCGCTGTCGGCCTTTGGCGTGGCGGTGATCAACCCGACGGACGGCTCCACCGTGGTGGTCAAAAACCTGCTCAGCGTCGAAGGGTTACACTGGTTTTTGCCAAACGTCATCAAGAACTTCAGCGGGTTTGCACCGCTGGGGGCGATTCTGGCGCTGGTGCTCGGCGCTGGACTTGCTGAGCGGGTGGGACTGCTGCCGGCGCTGATGGCCAAAATGGCCTCGCACGTCAGCGCGCGCTACGCCAGCTATATGGTGCTGTTTATCGCCTTTTTTAGCCACATCTCATCCGACGCCGCTCTGGTGATTATGCCGCCGCTAGGCGCCCTGATGTTTCTCGCCGTTGGCCGCCACCCGGTCGCGGGCTTACTGGCGGCGATTGCCGGCGTCGGCTGTGGGTTCACCGCTAATTTGCTGATTGTCACGACCGATGTGCTGCTCTCGGGCATCAGTACCGAGGCGGCAAAAACACTGGATGGCTCGCTGCATGTCAGCGTTATCGACAACTGGTATTTCATGGCCAGTTCGGTCATCGTTCTGACCCTGGTTGGGGGGCTTATCACCGATAAGTTGATTGAACCGCGGCTGGGAAGCTGGGAAGGCCGCAGCGAGGACAGACTTGAGGCGCTGACGGCGGAGCAACGCTTCGGGCTGCGGGTTGCCGGTATCGCGTCATTGGTTTTTATCGCTCTGGTCGCCATCATGGTCGTGCCGCAGAACGGTATTCTGCGCGATCCGGTCAGCCATACGGTGATGCCCTCTCCCTTTATTAAAGGCATTGTGCCGCTGATTATTTTTTTCTTCTGCTTCGTCTCGCTGGCCTACGGTATTGCCACCGGGAAAATTCGTCGTCAGGCGGATTTGCCGCCGTTAATGATCGAACCGATGAAAGAGATGGCCGGGTTTATCGTCATGGTGTTCCCGCTGGCCCAGTTTGTTGCCATTTTTAACTGGAGCAATATGGGTAAATTTATGGCCGTGGGGCTGACTGATTTGCTGGAGCAGGCGGGAATGAGCGGAGTACCGGCTTTTGTTGGCCTGGCGCTACTGTCGGCATTTCTCTGTATGTTTATCGCCAGCGGCTCGGCAATCTGGTCCATTCTGGCGCCGATCTTTGTGCCGATGTTTATGCTGCTCGGGTTTCATCCGGCCTTTGCCCAGATACTGTTCCGCATCGCGGATTCGTCGGTCCTGCCGCTGGCGCCGGTATCGCCGTTTGTCCCGCTGTTTCTTGGCTTCCTGCAACGCTATCGCTCAGATGCGAAACTCGGTACTTATTATTCACTCGTCCTGCCCTATCCTCTGATATTCCTCGTCGTGTGGCTTCTGATGCTGGTGATATGGTACTGGCTGGGTTTACCCATCGGCCCGGGAATTTACCCGCGCCTGTCCTGATAAAACCGGGTGGCCAGAGCCTGGTCACCCTCCGCTGCGCGCGTGACGACACGCATCATCGCGTGGAGAGAAGCGTTCATCTCCAGGCTTTTTATAATATCAGCCTTGTCGTCTGCGCCGCATTTTTCGTCACCCGAGGTTGTCCTGCGACATTCTTAAAGATGCCGTTTTTTTAAATGCATCTCTTTCAGCATCTTATATACCGACTCAATCGCAAGAGAGACAGCGTTTAACAATAAACCACTGATAATCAAGATTAAAAGTCCTGTCAGCATATATTGCATATCGATACCTCTAATGGTTATAAAAAAAAGCCAACACCGGGGTGCTGGCAAAATAATTGACTCAAGGAATGCCTGTATATTTATTCGCGGCGCCGGGTGCCTCCCGATGAATTAGCCAGTTCTTACTAATCCGCGTGCGTATGACAAACTGCAGAGAAAAATGAACTGAACGCTCCTCCGCACAGGGGAATTCGCCGCCGAATAAAAGTAACAAAAACCCGTCACACCCGCGCGGCGTAATTAATACAAAAATAAACATCACCGCAGACGGTATCTCCGCGGTTTTATCCGTCTCAGCAGCCGTATGCAGATTGAAATCGCGCGTCATTTCTTCCCCCGGTTCCGGGCCTTTATCCGCACAGCGGTGGATTATCTTTCAGGAGTATAGTTGGCAGAACGGCGTGCGTGATATCTTGTCAATATCACGCAATAGTTATCTTGCTAATCAGGTAACAAGGAGAAATGATGCTGGTACTGCTTCAGGACAAAATCGACACCCCGCTGGGGCCGTTATGGATTCTTTGCGACGAGCAGTTTCGCCTGCGCGCCGTGGAGTGGGACGAGCATAGCGACCGTATGACGCAACTGCTTGATCTGCACTATCGTCATGAAGGTTATCAACGCATCGATGCCCGCGATCCCGGCGGACTGAGTCGCCAACTTGACGCCTACTTCGCCGGCGATCTCAGCGTCATTGAGACGCTGCCGACGGCAACGGCAGGCACCCCCTTTCAGCGTGAAGTCTGGCAAGCCCTGCGCACTATTCCCTGCGGTCAGGTGATGCATTACGGCCAGCTGGCGGAAACGCTGGGGCGTCCTGGCGCGGCGCGTGCGGTCGGCGCGGCCAACGGTTCAAACCCGGTCAGCATTGTCGTGCCCTGCCACCGCGTGATTGGGCGAAATGGCACCATGACCGGCTATGCCGGCGGCGTGCAGCGGAAAGAGTGGTTATTGCGCCATGAGGGGTATCTGCTGCTTTAACGCTACGTGCCTTTTATCGGAAGCATCAGGTAACTTTACAATATGCTTCCGACCAACATTGCATTGGTTATCAATGAGATAAAAGTGATAAAAGCTTTACCCTTTTAATATTACGTGTTTCACGGGTTCGAGGCTTACCTGCTCACCAAAAAGATGTTAAAATTGACCAATATCAATTAAGGCTTGAGCAGACTTATGATCCCGGAAAAGAGAATTATACGACGCATTCAGTCTGGCGGTTGCGCAATCCATTGTCAGGATTGCAGCATTAGTCAGCTTTGCATCCCTTTTACTCTGAACGAGCACGAGCTTGATCAGCTGGATAATATCATCGAGCGTAAAAAGCCAATCCAGAAAGGGCAAACCTTATTCAAAGCTGGCGATGAGCTGAAATCTCTGTATGCGATTCGTTCGGGCACCATCAAAAGCTATACCATTACCGAACAAGGTGACGAGCAGATTACCGGCTTCCACCTGGCGGGTGATTTGGTTGGCTTTGATGCCATCGGTACCGCGCTGCATCCGAGCTTTGCACAAGCGCTGGAAACCTCAATGGTCTGCGAAATCCCTTTCGAAACGCTGGACGATCTTTCCGGTAAAATGCCCAATCTGCGCCAGCAAATGATGCGGCTGATGAGTGGCGAGATCAAAGGCGACCAGGACATGATCCTGCTGCTGTCTAAAAAGAATGCGGAAGAGCGTCTGGCGGCCTTTATTTATAATTTGTCCCGTCGTTTCGCGCAGCGCGGTTTCTCGCCTCGCGAATTCCGCCTGACGATGACCCGCGGTGATATCGGCAACTATCTTGGTCTGACCGTCGAAACCATCAGCCGTCTGCTGGGGCGTTTCCAGAAAAGCGGCATGCTGGCGGTAAAAGGCAAATACATCACCATCGAAAATAGCGACCTGCTTGCTCAGCTCGCTGGTCAGGCCCGCAACGTCGCCTGATCCTCTTTGTCCCTCCGCCAGATCGCTCATTTTTTTTCTGATTTGTTGATCTGGCCAGGGTCATCCCCTGTTTCATTTCATCCATATAGGTTATCTTTTTAAAGACAGACTGTGGTTACAGTTGTAAGGAGACCCTGTATGGCCAAGTATCAGAACATGCTGGTAGTAATCGACCCCAATCAGGACGACCAGCCTGCATTGCGGCGTGCGGTGTATCTACACCAACGGATTGGTGGACGCATCAAAGCCTTTTTGCCGATCTACGATTTTTCCTATGAGATGACAACCCTGCTGTCGCCCGACGAGCGGACGGCGATGCGCCAGGGCGTTATCAGTCAACGTAGCGCCTGGATCAAAGAACAGGCCCGGTTTTATATTGAATCCGGCGTTCCCATTGAGATTAAGGTGGTGTGGCACAATCGCCCCTTCGAAGCCATTATTCAGGAAATCCTCAGCGACAAACACGATTTGCTGCTGAAAATGGCGCACCAGCATGACAAGCTGGAGGCCGTTATTTTCACCCCAACCGACTGGCATCTGCTGCGTAAATGTCCATGTCCGGTCTGGATGGTAAAAGATCAGCCGTGGCCGGAAGGCGGCAAAGCGCTGGTGGCCGTCAATCTGGCCAGCGAAGAAAATTACCACGACGCGTTAAACGAAAAACTGGTTAAAGAAACCCTCGAACTGGCGGACCAGGTCAACCATACCGAAGTCCATCTGGTGGGCGCCTACCCGGTAACGCCGATTAATATCGCTATCGAACTACCTGATTTTGACCCCAGTATCTACAACGATGCCATTCGCGGTCAGCATTTGCTGGCCATGAAGGCCCTGCGGCAAAAATTCGGCATTGATGAAAACCGCACCCACGTTGAAAAAGGCCTGCCGGAAGAGGTCATTCCTGACCTCTCTGAACACCTGCAGGCGGGGATTGTGGTTCTGGGCACCGTCGGGCGCACCGGACTGTCGGCGGCCTTTCTCGGCAATACCGCCGAGCAGGTTATCGACCATCTGCGCTGCGACCTGCTAGTTCTCAAGCCTGAGCAGTACAAAACGCCGGTTGAAATGGATGACGAGGACGACGATTAATCGATCGCGGATTGATGCTGCGTAAAATACGTTCCCCTGCTTCGGCGGGGGATTTTTTTAGGTATCCACTCCGGCAACGGAAAAAACAAAGGGCCTTTCGGCCCCGTCATCGACAACACATAGACAGCAACAATGCTTTTAATGGATACCTAAGCGCCAGGCATGATCGATCTCTTCTTTCAGCTCGCTGGAAGAGAGCGACATCAAATCCGCAAATTCCAGCTCAAGAAGTTTGAATTTTTTCAGGTACTGCGCGGGGGTTAATGCTGTTGGGTCGCGACGCAGAAACTCGATTGCCATTTGCGCCGGGGTTAATTCGGTATCCATAATATCCTCAGAGTGATGAAAAAACAGGCTTAGTATAGCACTCCGGGCTGACGACTTTATGAGCAATTCATGGCCTTGCTGTATATATAAAAAAGCCGTCTCAGCAGAGACGGCTTCAGAATCAAACATTATTTAGGACGGCAAACCATTACAACGCTTTGAGAATTGCGTCGACGCTGGCTTTCGCATCGCCAAACAGCATGTGGGTGTTTTCTTTGAAGAACAGCGGGTTCTGAACGCCGGCATAACCTGTGTTCATTGAACGCTTAAAGACCACCACATTTTGCGCTTTCCACACTTCCAGCACCGGCATGCCGGCGATCGGACTCTTCGGATCGTCCTGCGCCGCCGGGTTAACGGTGTCGTTGGCGCCGATAACCAGCACGGTATCGGTATCGGTGAAATCGTCGTTGATCTCATCCATTTCCAGCACCACGTCATACGGCACTTTCGCTTCCGCCAGCAGTACGTTCATGTGCCCAGGCAAACGTCCGGCAACCGGATGAATACCAAAGCGCACTTTGATGCCGCGAGCACGTAATCTTTCGGTGATTTCCGCCACCGGATACTGCGCCTGCGCGACCGCCATGCCGTAGCCCGGGGTGATGATCACCGAGTGCGAGTTTTTCAGCATTTCCGCGGTATCTTCGGCGCTGATTTCACGGTGTTCGCCTACTTCTTCATCGCTGCCGGTAGAGGAACCATCGGTACCAAAACCGCCGGCAATCACGCTGAAGAATGAGCGGTTCATCGCCTTACACATGATGTAAGACAGAATCGCACCCGACGAGCCCACCAGCGCCCCGGTCACAATCAGCAGGTCGTTGCTGAGCATAAAGCCCGCCGCTGCCGCTGCCCAGCCCGAGTAGGAGTTCAGCATTGAGACCACGACCGGCATATCTGCCCCGCCGATCGAAGCCACCAGATGCCAGCCAAAGGCCAGGGCAATGACCGTCATCACCAGCAGCGCCAGAACCTGAGTTCCTGTGCTGTCGGTGCGAACAAAGGCCACCAGCAGCAGGAAGGAAACCACCAGCGCCGCCAGATTCAGCTTATGGCGATGCGGCAACATCAGCGGTTTAGACGAAATCTTGCCGCGCAGTTTGCCAAAGGCCACAATCGAGCCGGTGAAGGTCACCGCACCGATAAAGATGCCGAGGAACACTTCCGTCAGGTGAATATTCACCAAGATCTGTTCCATACCCGCTTCGTGATACAGGTAGCTGTTAAAGCCTACCAGCACCGCGGCCAGGCCCACAAAGCTGTGCAGCACGGCAACCAGCTCCGGCATTTCGGTCATTTCGACTTTCTTCGCCAGGCGAATACCAATCGCGCCGCCGATAACCATCGCCAGGATGATCCACGCCACGTTGCCGGTATCCGGCCCGAGAATGGTCGCCAGCAGCGCGATAGCCATCCCGGCCATCCCGAACAGGTTACCCTGCTTCGAGGTTTCGTGCTTTGACAGCCCCGCAAGGCTAAAAATAAACAGAATAGCGGCAACAATGTATGCAGCTGTAACTAATCCTCCAGACATGTGCTACCCCTTAGTTCTTGCGGAACATTTTCAGCATGCGCTGAGTAACGGTGAAACCACCAAAAATATTAATGCTGGCGATCAGCACCGCGATAAAACTCAGGAAGCTGACCCAGCCACCGTGGCCGATCTGCAATAACGCTCCGACAACGATAATCCCTGAAATAGCGTTGGTCACCGACATCAGCGGCGTGTGGAGCGCATGAGAAACGTTCCATACCACGTAATAGCCCACCACGCAGGAGAGCGCGAAGACGGTAAAGTGACCGAGGAACTCTTTCGGCGCCACGTTGGCAAGCCAGCCAAACAGAATAATCGCCAGCGCCATCAGCGCGTATTTACGCCACGGTGAGGTCGGTTTTTCTGCTTCTTTCGGCGCATCAACAGGCTTCGCCGCAGCCTGCGGCTGGGCAGAAACCTGAATCGGCGGCGCCGGCCAGGTCACTTCGCCCTCACGAACCACCGTCACGCCGCGAACCACGACGTCGTCAAAATCGATGGTGATATTGCCGTCTTTCTCTTTGCACAGCAGCTTCAGCAGGTTGACCAGGTTAGTCCCGTACAGCTGCGAGGACTGCGTCGGCAGACGGCCCGGCAGGTCGGTATAGCCGATGATCTTCACGCCGTTGGCGGTAGTCACCACTTCGCCAGGAACGGTGTATTCACAGTTGCCGCCGTTCTGCGATGCCAGGTCGACCACCACGCTGCCCGCGGTCATGGAGTCAACCATTTCACGGGTAATCAGCTTCGGCGCCGGTTTACCCGGGATCAGGGCCGTAGTGACGATGATGTCCACCTCTTTGGCCTGCGCGGCAAACAGCGCCATTTCGGCTTTAATAAAGGCTTCCGACATCACTTTGGCGTAGCCATCGCCGCTGCCCGCCTCTTCTTTAAAGTCCAGCTCCAGGAACTCGGCGCCCATACTCTGCACCTGTTCTTTCACCTCTGGACGCGTATCGAACGCACGGACAATGGCGCCGAGGCTGTTCGCCGCGCCGATGGCCGCCAGTCCGGCAACGCCGGCGCCAATGACCATGACCTTCGCCGGCGGAACTTTGCCGGCAGCGGTGATCTGACCGGTAAAGAAGCGACCAAATTCGTGGGCCGCTTCAACAATCGCCCGGTAGCCGGCAATGTTGGCCATCGAGCTGAGCGCATCCAGCGACTGGGCGCGAGAAATACGCGGCACCGAATCCATCGCCATCACGTTGATATCGCGAGCCGCTAATTTCTGCATCAGCTCAGGATTTTGCGCAGGCCAGATAAAGCTCACCAGCGTGGTGCCCGGATTGAGTAATGCAATTTCATGTTCTTCTGGTGCGTTCACCTTCAGAATAATGGATGACTGCCAGACTTCAGCGGTGTCTACAACTTCTGCACCCGCCTGAGCAAAGGCTTCGTCATCGAAACTTGCCAGATGACCCGCGCCGCTTTCAACGGCAACGGTAAACCCGAGTTTTAGCAGCTGTTCCACCGTTTTCGGCGTGGCAGCGACGCGGGTTTCATTGGCAAACCGTTCTTTTGGTACCCCGATACGCATAGTTTTCCCTTCCATCGGTTTTTGATGATGGTTTTTCTTTTCTTACAGACGACGGTTAAGCGGCAAAACATGCCGTTTCTTTTCCATTGACTGAAAAAATGAAACAGTAACAAACTTTTTATAACCTACTGAAAATAGCGATTGTGATCTACTGCGATAAAACAGAAATTTTGATTTTATTGGTAAAACGCATCGCGAACCGTGTCAGGCAGCAATATTTACCTTAAATTTATGGTCAGGCCTGATAAATCGCTTAACTGATGCAGTAATACGCCATTAATCGCCAGCAAGAACATAACATTAACATTACGTTAACTTATAAAAGTGGTATTGATTATCAATTTTGCTGGTCAAGCGGCTGTTTTTTCAACATATCAGAAATTGTTATATTATTGTGACGCACGTTTCGGGCGGTAAGCAAAAAATGACGCAGACAGTGACTCCTTTTAAATGCAATAATCGAGCGTTATCAGTCAACAACAATACCAGTACATGGTTTGCGCAAGGCAAAGGATTATTTTTATGAAGCTTAAGAACTCACTCCTGGCGTCTGCTCTCCTGGCTACGACAGCGTTGTCAGCCCATGCAGCGACCGAGCTGACTCCGGAGCAGGCGGCGGCGCTAAAACCCTACGATCGCGTAGTGATCACGGGCCGTTTTAATGCCATCGGCGATGCGGTAAAAGCCATGTCCCGTAAAGCGGACAAAGATGGCGCGGCCTCATTTTATGTTGTCGACACTTCTGATTATGGCAACAGCGGCAACTGGCGCGTAACGGCAGACTTGTATAAAGACAATGCCCCGCAGGCGGATGCCCCGAAAAATCGCGTCATCAATGGCGTCATGGAGTTACCAAAGGATCAGGCCGTCGAACTTGAGCCTTTTGATACCGTGACCGTGCAGGGCTTTTATCGCAGTCAGCCGGAAGTGAATGATGCGATCACCAAAGCGGCGAAAGCCAAAGGTGCCGCCTCCTTCTTTATCGTCCGTCAGGTTGATGCCAACCAGGGCGGTAATCAGCGTATTACTGCCTATATCTATAAAGCCGATGCCAGAAAACGCGTTCTGCAGAGCCCGGATGCGATCCCGGCCGACTCTGAAGCCGGTCGCGCGGCGCTGGCTGAAGGCGGCACCGCTGCGAAAAATGTTGAAATCCCAGGCGTTGCCACCACGGCAGCCGTCGGTTCCGGTACCGGCGTAGGTCGTTTCTTCGAAACCCAGTCATCAAAAGGTGGACGTTACACCGTCACGCTGCCGGATGGCACCAAAGTCGAAGAAGTGAACAAGATTACCGCGGCCCAGATGGCGCCGTTTGACAGCATCAAGTTCACCGGCAATTACGGCAACATGACCGAGATTTCTTACCAGACCGCCAAGCGCGCGGCGAAGAAAGGGGCGAAGTACTACCACATTACCCGCCAGTGGCAGGAACGTGGCGGTAACATCACCATCAGCGCAGACCTGTATAAATAATCGTATCGGCACTGTGTAAAAAGGCGGCAATATGCCGCCTTTTTGTTTTTTTTCATCCGCCACCATTGCATGCGCACAAGACACTCCGTAAAATCCCGCGCCTTAGCGTAATCCTCCATTTTTATGCGATTTCGCCAAATAAATATTCTTGATTCACTGCCGTCACCTCGGGAATACAATGGAAAAGAAACTGGGCCTCAGCGCCTTGACCGCACTGGTACTGAGCTCAATGCTGGGCGCAGGGGTGTTCAGCTTGCCGCAAAACATGGCGGCCGTCGCCAGCCCGTCGGCGCTGCTGATTGGCTGGGCAATCACCGGCGTGGGGATTTTATTCCTCGCCTTCGCCATGCTGCTGTTGACCCGCATTCGCGCCGATCTTGACGGCGGTATCTTCACCTATGCCCGCGAAGGTTTCGGTGAACTCGTCGGTTTTTGCTCCGCCTGGGGCTACTGGCTGTGCGCGGTGATCGCCAACGTCTCGTATCTGGTGATTGTTTTTGCCGCGCTCAGCTTCTTTACCGATACTCCGGACGCCATTATTTTCGGCAACGGGAATACCTGGCAGGCGATCGTGGGCGCGTCGGTCCTGCTGTGGGTGGTGCACTTTCTGGTCCTGCGCGGCGTCCAGACCGCCGCAGGCATTAACCTGATCGCCACCCTGGCCAAGCTGATCCCACTCGGTGCATTTATCATCCTCGCCGTCATCGCCTTTCGTCTGGAGACGTTCCGCCTTGATTTTAGCGGTCTGGCGCTCGGCGTACCGGTCTGGGAGCAGGTGAAGAACACCATGCTGATCACCCTATGGGTGTTTATCGGCGTGGAAGGTGCGGTCGTGGTTTCCGCGCGGGCGCGCAATAAACAGGATGTCGGCCGCGCTACGCTGCTGGCGGTCCTTTCCGCACTGGTGGTTTATCTGCTGGTGACCCTGCTCTCTTTAGGCGTGGTCGCCCGTCCGGAACTGGCCGAAATGCGTAATCCGTCGATGGCCGGCCTGATGGTGAAAATGATGGGCTCATGGGGCGAAGTAGTGATCGCTGCCGGGCTGATTATTTCCGTGTGCGGCGCCTATCTGAGCTGGACCATTATGGCGGCAGAAGTTCCCTGGCTGGCCGCGACGCATAAAGCATTTCCGCGCCGCTTCGCCCGGCAGAATAAAAACAACGCCCCGTCGGCCTCGCTGTGGCTAACCAATATCAGTGTTCAGCTGTCGCTGGTGCTCATCTGGCTGACAAAGTCTGATTACAATACGTTATTGACCATCGCGTCCGAGATGATTCTGGTGCCCTATTTCCTCGTGGGCGCCTTCCTGCTGAAGATTGCTGTACGCCCGCTGCATAAGGCGGTGGGTGTCGGTGCATGTATTTATGGCTTATGGTTATTATATGCATCCGGCCCTGTGCATTTATTGTTGTCAGTGGTACTTTACGCTCCGGGTCTTCTGGTTTTCCTGTACGCTCGCCGTACGCACCAGCACGATCGCATGCTCAAACGCCGTGAATTAGCCTTAATTGGTTTTTTGCTGGTTGCCGCTGTACCGGCAACGTGGATGCTGGTGGGGTAAGCGGTCGCCCTGCTGCTGAACTCAAAGGAGATACCCATGACTGTCCGACAGCCTCGCCCGATTCTCATCACCGGTGGAGGCCGCCGCATCGGCCTTGCGCTGGCGCACCATTTTCTGGATCAGCAGCAGCCGGTTATCGTCAGCTATCGCACGCACTACCCGGCCATTGACGCACTGCGCGACGCCGGAGCTATCTGTCTTACCGCCGATTTTAGTACCGATGAGCAGATACTGGCCTTCGCCGAAGCGGTAAAACACCACGCCGCCGGCGGCCTGCGCGCCATCGTCCATAACGCCAGCGACTGGATGGCTGAAAAGCCGGGCATTCCACTCACCACGGTGCTGGCCAGCATGATGCAGATCCACGTTCATGCCCCCTATTTGCTCAACCATGCGCTGGAAACGCTCCTGCGCGGGCACGGGCACGCCGCCAGCGACATTATTCATATCACTGACTATGTCGTTGAACGCGGCAGCGATAAACATATTGCCTACGCGGCCAGTAAAGCGGCACTGGATAATATGACCCGCTCGTTTGCCCGCAAGCTGGCGCCGGAGATTAAGGTCAACGCCGTTGCCCCTTCGCTGATCATGTTTAATGAGGGCGACGACGCCGAATATCGCCAGCAGGCGCTGGATAAATCGCTCATGAAAAGCGTGGCGGGCGAAAAAGAGATCATCGACCTGCTCGATTATCTGTTCGCCAGCCGGTTCGTTACGGGCCGCTCTTTTGCCGTGGATGGCGGCAGACACCTGCGTTAGTGGAAGCGGCTCCAGCCGAGGATCAGCAGCCAGGCACACAGCCCCCAGCACCCGACTGCGCCCGCCAACGCCAACGGCAGGCGCATCATCCCGGTGAAGTACCAGAGCGACAGCAGATAGACGAAATAGGGAATGATTGACCACATCCCAAAGACGATCGTGGTCCGCAGCGCCTCAAGCCCGCGTTCGCTGGCCACAATATAATGCGCAATCAGGGCAAAGGTCGGAAATAGCGGAATTAAACCAGCAATATAATAATTTTTGCTTTTCGACAGTACGCCAATCAATATCACCACCAGCGCACCGATCAGCCCTTTAATCAACAACCCCATTCCTTTAGCCTTAACATTTAAACAACAGTTGATGTAGCATAACGGAAGTATCTCTATTCACAATATTATTCGAATCGCCCCACCGCGGCGCAAGAGCGAATGCCCCGAAGCATAGATAACCGGCTGACCGCTCCGCGCGCGAAGCAAACGTCGGGGTCGCTTGAAGGATGAGGTCTTTTTTATAAAAGAGTAATGGCAGGTAGTCTGGTGGCGGTGTATGTTAATTCTTTTTCCAGTACAAGTAAGATATGAATAAGATCGTTTTTGTTGAGGATGATCCGGAAGTGGGCGCTCTGATTGCCGCTTATCTCGGAAAGCACGATATGGACGTAGTGGTTGAACCACGAGGTGACCGGGCAGAAGAGGTTATCGCGCGGGAAAAACCCGATCTGGTATTGTTGGATATCATGCTGCCAGGCAAAGACGGCATGACTCTGTGCCGCGATCTGCGCGGCCAGTGGCAAGGTCCGATTGTGTTGCTCACCTCGCTCGACAGCGATATGAACCATATTTTGTCCCTGGAAATGGGCGCCAGCGATTACATTCTGAAAACCACGCCGCCTGCCGTATTGCTGGCACGTCTGCGCCTGCATTTACGCCAGCACGTCGTCTCCCCCGTGACCAATGCTCCGGCATCGCTCACCCCGCATAAATCGATTGCATTCGGTTCACTGCTCATCGACCCGGTTAATCGTCAGGTATTGCTCGGTGGCGAAAGCGTGGCCCTCTCAACGGCGGATTTTGAGCTGTTATGGGAACTGGCCACCCACGCCGGACAGATTATGGATCGTGATGCGTTGCTGAAAAATCTGCGCGGCGTCAGTTACGATGGGATGGATCGCAGCGTGGATGTGGCAATTTCGCGCCTGCGGAAAAAACTGCTCGACAGCGCGACCGAGCCCTATCGCATCAAGACGGTGCGCAATAAAGGGTATCTGTTCGCTCCTCACGCCTGGGACAATTAATCTTCCCCCGCCGTAGAACGCGACAAAAAACCGCCGGCGGGTTAATGCGGGTCACTTAAAGGTGACCCGCATTTTTGGCCTGGCGGCCAGTCCTGGATGCACACCGGCATTCTCGCCCGTTTTCCCGATAGGCAATACGGTAACCCTGGCCCGCCTTGAGCACGTTGGCAAAACCCGAACGGTCTAAATGCATTCCTGCAACCAACAGTTTTTCACTTGCCGCCTGCGCGAGGATTTTTTTACGTGTCTCTTCAGCCTGAAGGGGGTCACAGTCAAACACAATGGAAACGTCCGGGCGTGCTGACTGGATATGCGGAAAATGGACGATGTCTCCCCAGATCAATAAGCATTGTTCCCCGGAAGTGATACGGAATCCGGTATGCCCTGGCGTATGTCCTGGCAGCCATACCGGGAGAATGCCCTCAGTTATCGCCCCCTCGTCAAGCAGACGCAGCTGCCGGGCGTACGCGTCTAACGTCCTGCGGGCGAGGTTAAAATTTCGCTTCCCGCGCTCATTCGCTACTTTAAATCGTTCATTATCCTGCCAGTATTGCGCCTCAAGCGGGTGAAGATGAAGTTCGGCCTGTTTAAAAACAGGTAGCCCTTCGGCATCTAAAAGCCCCCCAATATGGTCAGGATGGCCGTGCGTCAGCAACACGGTATCGACATCATCGGGGCTGATACCTGCAGCGCCAAGATTATCTATGAGTTGCCCGCCTACGTTATTCAGCCCCCCGGCACCGGCATCGACCAGGAGGGTTCGCCCGCGCCCCTGGATAAGATAGCCGTTGATATGGATATTGCCGGGTTCAGCGATCCGGGCGCGGTGTTGAATCACCGTTGCTTCTGCTGTTTCAATGCCTGACAGCCAATCCAGACTGGCGGACATCGTGCCATCGCTCAGCGCGGTCACCACAAAATCCCCAATCCGACGGGTTGAAAAAGAGTGATGGTTCATCGTTACCTCTGGTTAATTGCGCGCAAACAGGTGTGATGCAGCGGAGCCAAAACAGCGAATACGCGCTGTAAGGCCCGAAGCTTGTCGAATGGCTCGTTCTAACTCGCGCATGAACTCCTCCATGACTTCTGACGTACGCACGTTTGTCAGACGATAAAAAAGCTCGGCATATACCGGATGTCCGCATCCGGGTTTTACATCGACATAGATGATATGCACATTTTCCGACTCCGCAGCGAGAATGCCTGTGCAGAGCGCACTGCAGGTACGCGTTAAATCGCGGAGGTCACTAAACCTGGCAGCATGTTCCTGAGAAAGATAAAACGTCAGATTCGGCATGTTGATAAACTCGCCTCCCTTCAGGCTTGAGCAGGATTCGTCAACTGCGCTGTCAGCGGCGCATAGAAGTTTACGCCGGGCATGTCAGCTAACTGCGCGGCAGTTTCCCGCGTCACCACCCAGGCAATGCGTCGGGCGGGCATTTTATCTAATCCTGACGCCTGCATTTGCAGTGCCGGGTACCCCAGCCCCTCAATAAAGCTCAATGGCTGGGTGCTGAGCAGCAGGATTTCATCACTGGCTACCGCAGGTGCCGTGCCGTCACACTCATACAAATTACGCTGCCAGTCGGTGATGTGATTTTGCCAGCGTGAAAAATGACCGCCCCCTTTCAGCTTGTACTCCTCGCTGGTAAGCACCTCTGCATACTTCACCGTATGAATGGCGAGATACCGGGAGCCACCTGGTTTCAGGGCCTTAAAACGCTGGGAAGAGCTAAACCCGGCGACCGAAATCAGCGCGGGCAGCTTTTGCTGGCTGTAAAACGCATTCCACTCCTGCTCACTTTCAGGGTCGGTATAGTTACACTCCACGGTATAGAGCATCGATTCACCTCTGCATGAATAAAACGCAGGGCCCGAATGGCCTTGCTTAATGACTTTTGATCATGCTATATGCTGTTAACTCGGCGATGAATCGATATTAATTCAAGTATTAGTGACATTATGTCACTAACAATTCACACTTCCGTCGAATAAGGCAATTCTAATGCGCAGAAAAATTCCCAGCAGCGCTTCACTTCAGGCGTTTGAGGCCGCTGCCCGGCACGGTAATTTTGCCCGTGCCGCCGCGGAGCTATCGCTGACCGAAGGCGCCATCAGTAGACAGATTGCCCGCCTGGAGGCTCTGCTCGAGTGCAGACTATTTGACCGTACGGGAACCCGAGTAAAGCTTAATCCAGTGGGTTCACACTATGCCCATCACGTACGGGAAATACTCGAACGGTTAGAACGGGATACTCAGTATGTGATGGGCATGCCCGAAGGCAGCAGAAGCCTGGAAATTGCTGTTCTGCCGACGTTTTGCAGCCGCTGGCTGATTCCCCGGCTCAGCGGCTTTCAGTCTTTATATCCGGACATCACGTTGAATATCGCGGCGAGAACCGACCCTTTCATTATCACCGGGAGCGGATTTGACGCGGCGATTCATTTCGAGCATCCCGCATGGGCGGGTATGCGCACGCAGGTTCTGTTTGAAGAGAAGCTGGTGCCGGTTTGTCGTCCCGACCTGTTAAGCGATAAGGATATCGTTGAACAGTTGAATACACTGCCCCGCATTCACCGGCGGCAGAACCCAGAAGCCTGGCTGCATTATGCCGGGCAAAGTGGGATAGTCCTTGATAACCCGGCACAGGGAGTCCGCTATGACCTTCATGAAATGGCGATAGCAGCCGTACTGGCGGGACAAGGTGTGGCCATGGTGCCACGCATATACGTCGAAAAAGAGCTAAACCAGGGATTGCTGGTTGCGCCCTGGCCGGACTCAGAGCAGCTGAGCAAGACATTTTGTTTGGTAAAACCGGTGGAAACAGGAATTAATGAACCCGCCCTGCAAGATTTTGAGCGCTGGTTACGGGCAGAACCGATGCTCGTGACATAGCGGTTGTCTGCTTTCTGTCAAAAGCGGAAAATAAAACATGATAAGAATCAGCTGCAGTTTAATATTTATAATCCATAAAAGAGCTGTATATGATTAAATATATTGTTTCATTTTCAGTTATGATTATCCTGATCATTATTTTTTTGTTCAGTCGGTTATCTGATTTCGAGCTTGCCGGATACGGGCAGCTGCGCACCCTCTCTTTTACGCATCATCAGGATCTCCTCACGGGTACATTAATTCTGCCGCCAGATAAGGTATATCCTCCGTTCGTGCTTTTAATTCATGGCGACGGGCCTCAGGATCGCTGGTCAGACGGCGGATATATTCCTCTGGTTAACTTCCTTGTGTCACAGGGAATGGCTGTTTTTTCATGGGATAAACCGGGCGTTGGTGAAAGCACCGGAAACTGGTTGGCGCAGACGATGTCAGATCGCGCCAAGGAGGCCGTTCTGGCGTTACAAAAATTAAGAGAGCAACCAGAACTGAAAGAAAGTCGCGGAGGTTATCTTGGTTTCTCACAAGCTGGTTGGGTCGTACCCCAGGCAAGCCAATTAACAACAACTGACTTTATTGTGCTAATAGGTCCAGCGATAAACTGGCGGAATCAGAGCATTTACTATACCGAGCAACGGCTTAAAGCCGAGGGTCGCTCCATGTCTGCTATTCTGGATGCTAAACAACATGAAGCCGCGGATTTTGACAGGCAGTTTACAGAAGAAGCGGCTAATCGCCCCTGCAACACCCAATGTACGCGACAGGACTTCGAGCGCAGGAATTCCCGGGCTGATGCGACGAAAGAGATTTCAGGTATAGATACTCCGGTATTGATTCTCATGGGAAAAGATGACCGGAATGTAGACCCTGATGAAACAGTCGCAGTCTGGCGTAAAGCACTACCGGTGGGTACAGCGCGTTGTATCAGGCAGTTGCCGGGGGCAACTCACGGGCTTTTACGCAGCGAATGGTTTGATTACCAACTAGCCTCTCAGTGGCCTTTGTGGAAACAGGGATTGTTTCTGCTGTCCGGGCAACACGCCTATTCGCCCGGGGCACTTAATACTGTCTCATCATGGATCCTTAAGCAGCAATGTGGGAACTGAACTGCATTCTTATTACCTGCCGAAAGCCAAGCAGGGAGTCACAAAAAAAAGCCCCCTGTTGCATAAAAACCGGTGCGTTCATCAAGTCGTGGTGTACCGTTAGAGTTAACCTGACCAGCCATTGTGGATAGCTGTTTTTGTTCAGGAGACACGTCTTTCGCTCCTGGCCGTTATCAGTACTAAAATCGCGACAGGAAGCCACTGTACGTAGGGCGAGTATTCGTCGCCGTGCCAATTAACTGCGTCATACTTACGCATGCCAGGTGTTGTCAGCCGGTGCGAACCCTGCTTTTATAGCGAATCAAGTCGGGCATTTATCCACGCAGAAATGCTTTTCACGTATATTCTGCCGGGATAAATGCCCTTGCTAACGATCGGGTTCGTTGAGGAATCAGCGCTCTGGTGGTTATACCAATGCTCCATCGTGCCCATGAAGGTAAAAGACAGGTAGTTAACTTTTTTGATTTTTAGGTGAGATTTAATGAAAAAGCTGTTTGTGCAGTTTTACCTTCTGCTGTTCGTCTGCTTCCTGGTGATGACCATGCTGGTGGGGCTGGTGTATAAATTCACCGCCGAACGTGCGGGCCGGCAGTCGCTGGACGATCTGATGAAAAGCTCGTTGTATCTGATGCGCAGCGAGCTGCGGGAAATCCCACCGCGCGACTGGAGCAAAACGCTAAAGGAGCTGGATCTTAATCTGTCGTTCGATCTGCATATTGAGCCGCTGAGCAAATTTAAGCTGTCGGAAAACTCCATGCAGCATCTGCGCGCCGGGGATATTGTCGCCCTCGATGATGAATACACCTTTATTCAACGCATTCCGCGAAGCCACTATGTTCTGTCGGTGGGCCCCGTCCCCTATCTCTACTTCCTCCACGAGATGCGTTTGCTGGATGTTGCCTTAATGGCTTTCATCGCCATTTCGCTGGCCTTTCCGGTGTTCATCTGGATGCGCCCCCACTGGCAGGATATGTTGCGTCTTGAGACCGCAGCACAACGCTTTGGCGAGGGGCATTTCACCGAACGCATTCATTTCGACAGTATGTCCAGCTTCGAGCGTCTGGGCGTGGCCTTTAACCAGATGGCCGACAATATCAACGCGCTAATCGCCAGCAAGAAGCTGCTGATCGACGGCATTGCCCACGAACTGCGTACTCCGCTGGTGCGTCTGCGCTATCGCCTTGAGATGAGTGAAAACCTGACCGAAGCGGAATCCCAGGCGCTGAACCGCGATATTGGGCAGCTGGAAGCCTTAATCGAGGAGCTGTTGACCTACGCCCGTCTGGACCGACCGCAGAACGAACTACACCTGACGACACCTGATTTTCCCGCCTGGATAGCGGCGCACGTTGAAGAGATTCAGATGGTGAATCCCCAACGCGATGTGACGTTACATAAGGTGGTCGCCGGGGATTACGGCGCGCTTGATATGCGTCTGATGGAACGGGTGCTGGACAATCTCGTCAACAACGCTTTGCGCTACAGCAATCAGCGAATTCAGGTCAGCCTCACGCTACAGGGTTCGCGCGCAACTTTACAGGTTGAAGATGACGGTCCGGGCATCGACCCAGAGGAGCGCGAGCGGGTGTTTGAGCCCTTTGTCCGTCTCGATCCTAGCCGTGACAGGGCCACCGGCGGCTGCGGGCTTGGGCTGGCGATCGTCCACAGTATCGCCCAGGCCATGTCCGGCGAGGTGAGCTGCGGCGCCAGCTCTCTGGGCGGCGCTCGCTTTTGTTTTAGCTGGCCAATCTATCACCAGCTGCCCAATTTGAGCGCTCTTTGAGTACTGCCTGACCCTCTTGCGCAGGTGCTTCGGCCTGCGTATAGTTAAAAACCAAACAGTATGTTGTAACTAAGGTGGCGCTATGGCCAGCTACGATCTCGTTGAACGTCTTAATGACACCTTTCGCCAGCTGGAACGCGAGCTGCAGATGCTCCAGCAACGCCTGCGCGCCTGTCGACTGCTGGCCGCCCGGGTGTTTGAACTGCCGGCCGTCAGTAAAGAGACGGAACACGATCCGCTGGAGACTATTCAGGTGGTTCAGCACACCGGTCAACCGGCGCTGGAGATGGCGCTGAAACACTACAGCCATCTGTTCATTCAACAGCAATCAGAAAGCCGTAGCAGTAAGGCTGCGGTCCGCCTCCCCGGCGCTATCTGCCTGCAAACCGATGGCGAGGAGCAGGCGGCGTTACTGCAGAGCATTTCTCGCATTAACGCGCTGAAAGCCGCTTTCGAAAAGATTGTCACCGTTGATTCCGGCCTGCCCGCCGCGGCACGTTTTGAATGGGTGCACCGTCATCTGCCGGGGCTTATCACCCTCAGCGCCTACCGTACCTTGACGGTGCTATGCGACCCAAGCACCCTTCGCTTCGGTTGGGCTAATAAGCACGTGATTAAAAATCTCACCCGTGATGAGGTGCTGCAGCAGCTGGAAAAAAGTCTGCAATCGCCGCGCGCGGTGCCGCCCTGGACGCGTGAACAGTGGCAAAGCAAACTGGAGCGAGAATATCAGGATGTCGCCGCTCTGCCGCAGCGGGCAAAGCTTAAGATCAAGCGGCCGGTGAAGGTCCAGCCTATTGCACGCGTCTGGTACGCCGGTGAACAGAAACAGGTGCAGTACGCCTGCCCGGGCCCGCTTATCACGCTGATATCCGGCACTCAGGGGGTGAGCGTGCCGGATATCGGCGAGTTACTGAACTACGATGCGGATAATGTGCAGTATCGCTATAAGCCGCAGGCGCAGTCGCTCAGGTTACTTATCCCGCGACTGCATCTGTGGCTGGCTAACGAGTAGCCATGCTGCCCACCATCTCTTCCGGGCGCACCCAGCTGTCAAATTCGGCCTCCGTCAGATAGCCCAGCGCTAACGCGGAGGCTTTGAGCGTCAGCCCCTCTTTATGCGCCTTTTTGGCAATCTCCGCCGCTTTGTCATAGCCAATATGGGTATTCAGCGCCGTGACCAGCATCAGTGACTCATTGAGCAACTGAGCGATCCGTTCACGGTTCGGTTCGATGCCGGTCGCACAGTGTTCATTAAAACTCTCCATCCCATCCGCCAGCAGACGCACCGATTGCAGGAAGTTATGAATCACCATCGGACGATATACGTTCAGTTCGAAGTTACCGGACGCCCCGCCGATATTGACCGCCACATCATTCCCCATAACCTGACAGCACAGCATCGTCAGCGCTTCGCACTGCGTCGGGTTAACCTTACCGGGCATGATGGATGAGCCGGGTTCATTTTCCGGAATCGCGATTTCGCCAATCCCGCAACGCGGGCCGGAAGCCAGCCAGCGTACATCGTTGGCAATCTTCATCAACGAAGCAGCCAGCCCCTTCAGCGCTCCGTGGGCATGAACCAGCGCATCGCAGGTCGCGAGGGCTTCAAATTTATTCGGCGCAGTGAGGAACGGCTGGCCGCTGAGGGTCGCCAGTTCTTCCGCTACGCGAACGGCATATTGCGGATGGGTATTCAGACCGGTACCAACGGCGGTACCGCCCAACGCCAGCTCGCTCAGGTGCGGCAGGCTCAGCTCCAGATGGCGGAGATTGTGTTCCAGCATCGCCACCCAACCTGAGAACTCCTGCCCCAGCGTTAACGGCGTCGCATCCTGCAGGTGCGTGCGGCCAATCTTAACGATGTCGTTGAAGGCCTCAGCTTTATCACTCAGCGTCTGTTTCAGCACCGTGAGCCGGGGGATGAGCGCTTCGCGCAGCGCGATAATCGCCGCGACATGCATCGCGGTTGGAAAGACATCGTTGGAACTCTGGCTCTTGTTAACGTCATCGTTAGGATGAACTTTGCGCTCCATGCCACGCACGCCGCCCAGCAGCTCACTGGCGCGGTTGGCCAACACTTCGTTCATGTTCATGTTGCTTTGCGTGCCGGAACCGGTCTGCCAGATGGCCAGCGGAAATTCATCGGGATGATTGCCGGCCAGAACTTCATCTGCGGCTTGAATAATCGCTCCGGCCTTCTCTGCGGTCAGTAATCCCAAATCCTGGTTAACTTTCGCCGCCGCCCGTTTGGTCAGCGCCAGCGCATAAATCAGTTCGCCCGGCATTTTTTCCGTCGAGATGCGGAAATGTTCCAGCGAACGCTGGGTCTGCGCGCCCCATAGCTTATCGGCAGGCACCTCGATAGCGCCCATTGAGTCTCTTTCACTGCGATGCGTTGTCATTACTTTCTCCTTGAATACAAAGTACGTAATTACGACAAAGCTCACCTGCTATAAAGGGTTAAGTATTGGTCAAGTTTTTAAGATTATGTTGCTCGTTCGTGCCGCTAAACGACATAAAAAAACCGCCCCGGAGGGCGGCTTAGATTATTTCACACAGCGTGTGCACTGCGAGGTCTGAATCTGCTGGAAGAAATCGTTGCCTTTGTCATCCACCAGGATGAAGGCCGGGAAATCTTCCACTTCGATTTTCCAGATAGCTTCCATCCCCAGTTCCGGATACGCCACGCACTCCAGGCTGCGGATACTCTGCTGCGCCAGCACCGCCGCCGGGCCGCCAATGCTGCCGAGATAGAATCCGCCGTGTTTGTGACAGGCGTCGGTCACCTGCTGGCTGCGGTTGCCTTTTGCCAGCATCACCATGCTGGCGCCGTGGGACTGCAGCAGATCAACATAGGAGTCCATGCGCCCCGCGGTGGTTGGGCCGAGCGAACCTGAGGCATAGCCATCGGGCGTTTTCGCCGGACCGGCGTAGTAGATCGGATGATCTTTCACGTACTGCGGCAGCGCTTCGCCGTTATCCAGCAGCTCTTTCAGCTTCGCGTGGGCGATATCGCGCGCCACGATGATGGTACCGCTGAGCGACAGCCGGGTCGATACCGGGTACTGCGACAGCAGTGCCAGAATCTCGCTCATCGGCTGATTGAGATTAACCTTCACCGCTTCACCTTCACCGGCCTGACGCAGCGGCTCCGGAATGTATTTACCCGGATTGCTTTCCAGCTTCTCAATCCAGATACCGTGGCGGTTGATTTTGGCCTTGATATTGCGGTCAGCGGAGCAGGAGACGCCCATGCCGACCGGACAGGAGGCTCCGTGGCGCGGCAGACGCACTACGCGGATATCGTGGGCGAAGTATTTGCCGCCGAACTGGGCGCCGAGGCCGAGATTTTGCGCTTCCAGCAGCAGCTCTTGCTCCAGCTGAATATCGCGGAACGCCTGGCCGTGTTCGTTACCTTCAGTCGGCAGGCCATCATAATATTTGGTCGATGCCAGCTTCACGGTTTTCAGCGTCGATTCCGCCGAGGTGCCGCCAATCACGAAGGCGATATGGTACGGCGGACAGGCCGCGGTGCCGAGGGTGCGCATCTTCTCAACCAGGTAGCTTTTCAGCTTCGCCGGGGTAATCAGCGCTTTGGTTTCCTGATACAGATAGGTCTTGTTGGCCGAACCGCCGCCCTTGGCGATACAGAGGAATTTGTATTCGTCGCCGTCGGTGGCATACAGGTCGATCTGCGCCGGCAGGTTAGTCCCGGTGTTGACCTCTTTATACATATCCAGGGCCGCGTTCTGCGAGTAGCGCAGGTTATCCTGGATATAGGTGTTATACACCCCCTGCGCCAGCGCCGCTTCATCGCCGCCGCCGGTCCAGACGCGCTGGCCCTTTTTACCGGTGATGATTGCGGTACCGGTATCCTGGCAGGTCGGCAAAATGCCTTTGGCCGCGATATCGGAGTTGCGCAGGAACTGCAGGGCGACGTATTTGTCGTTTTCGCTGGCTTCCGGGTCGTTAAGGATATCGGCGACCTGCTGCTGGTGCGCCGGGCGCAACATGAAGGAAGCATCGTGGAAAGCGTGTTGTGCCAGAAGGGTCAGCGCCTGAGGTTCAACCTTCAGGACTTCCTGGCCGGCGAATTCGGCGACAGAGACGTAGTCACGACTGAGGAGATAATACTCGGTGTCATCCTTTTTAAGGGGAAAAGGATCCTGATAAACAAACGGTTTATTCGACATTGTGCTCTCACTTACTGCTGGGCTGATTATATTTCAGGCAGACACTCCATTTGCCTGTAGAAAAGCGAGTCGATCAATTTTACACAAAATTTTAACAAAAACTGAGACAGGGACGACTTTTTCTTTCAGCAGTTGCTTCTCGGCGGTTTGCTGGTTTAATAGAGCGATTATTATCATGTGGAAACAGGGATTGAGAATGCAAAAGCTCATTAACTCAGTGCAGAACTATGCCTGGGGAAGTCACACCGCATTAACGGAACTTTATGGTATCGCCAACCCGGACAACCTGCCAATGGCAGAGCTGTGGATGGGCGCGCATCCGAAGAGCAGTTCGCAGGTTCTCGACGCTGACGGTCGCCCGCACGCGCTGCGCCAGATCATTGACGGCGACAAGTCCGCCCTGCTCGGCGACAAGGTTGCACAGCGTTTCGGCGAACTGCCGTTCCTGTTTAAAGTGCTCTGCGCCGCTCAGCCGCTCTCCATTCAGGTTCATCCGAACAAGCAGGCTTCAGAAATTGGCTTTGCCAAAGAGAACGCCGCCGGCATTCCGCTGGATGCCGCTGAACGTAATTATAAAGATCCTAACCACAAGCCGGAGCTGGTCTTTGCGCTGACGCCATTCCTGGCGATGAACGCGTTCCGCGAATTTAACGAGATTGCCGCCCTGCTGCAGCCGGTTGCCAGCGCGCACCCGGCCATCGGCGAATTCCTCAGTCACCCGGATGCTGAACATTTAAGCCAGCTGTTCGCCGGCCTGCTCAATATGCAAGGCGAAGAAAAAGCGCAGGCTCTGCGCGTGCTGCAAGCGGCGCTGGATAACCAACAGGGTGAACCGTGGCAGACCATCCGCCTGATCGCCGAATTCTATCCCGACGACAGCGGCCTGTTCTCTCCGCTGCTGCTTAACGTGGTGAAGCTGAATCCAGGCGAAGCGATGTTCCTGTTCGCCGAAACACCGCACGCCTACCTGCAGGGCGTGGCGCTGGAGGTGATGGCCAACTCGGATAACGTGCTGCGTGCCGGCCTGACGCCAAAGTACATTGATATTCCTGAGCTGGTTGCCAACGTGAAGTTCGTTGCCAAGCCGGCAGGCGAGCTGCTGACTCAGCCGGTGAAACAGGCCGCGGAGCTGGATTTCCCGATTCCGGTCGATGATTTCGCCTTCTCCCTGCACGATCTCTCGGCACAGGAATCCACCCTCGACCAGCAGAGCGCGGCTATCATCTTCTGCGTAGAAGGCGAAGCGGTTCTGCGTAAAGGTGAACAGCGTCTGACCCTGAAAGCCGGTGAGTCGGCCTTTATTGGCTGTAACGAGTCGCCGGTCGCGGTCAGCGGCAGCGGTCGTCTGGCGCGCGTCTTTAATAAGCTCAAGTAAGTTACTGAACTTTTTAGTCGCGCTTGCTAGACTTTCCCTCATCATGACAACATGACCAGGCGGCTCGATCCGCCTGGTTTTATTTATGGACAAATGCTATGAAGAAATCGCTGGTCGCAGCAGGAATTATCGTGGCGCTGGGCGTCATCTGGACAGGTGGCGCCTGGTACACAGGGAAACAGTTGGAAAGCCACCTCGCCGAGGTAGTGCAACAGGCTAATGCGCAGCTACAGAGCAGCGCGCCGGAAGCGGGCGTCGAGCTGTCATGGCAAAACTATCAGCGTGGCGTATTCAGTAGCCACCTGCAGCTGGTAGTGAAGCCGGTTGCCGGTAAAGAGAACAGCTGGCTGGCGGCCGGGCAGTCGCTGGTGTTTGATGAAGTGGTCGATCACGGTCCCTTCCCGGCGGCAGCACTGAAATCCGGCCAGCTTGCCCCGGCGATGGCGTCCGTCAGAACCACGCTGGTCAATAACGATGCCAGCAAAGGGCTGTTTGATATCGCCAAAGGCGAGTCACCGTTTACCATCAATACCCGGATTGCCTACAGCGGCGACAGCCGGTCGGCTATCGACCTGAGACCACTGGACTACGCGAAAGGCGATGAGAAAGTCACCTTCAGCGGCGGTCAGTTCCAGCTCGATGCGGATGCGGAAGGCAAATCGGTGAGTCTGAGCGGCGAAGCGAGCAGCGGTCAGATCAACGCGCTGAATGAATACAACCAGAAAGTTCAGTTGAACTTCAATAACCTGAAAACCGACGGCGCCACTGAGATGACCAGCTTCAATGAGCGCATCGGTAAGCAGAAAATCTCCCTGGAGAAGCTGTCGATTGGCGTTGAAGGGAAAGAGCTGGCCCTGCTGGAAGGTATGAACATCGATGGCCAGTCTTCGCTGACTGAAGACGGTAAAGGGATTAACAGCCAGCTGGATTACACCGTCAACAGCCTGAAGCTGCAAAACCAGGATATCGGCAGCGGTAAACTGACCGTCAAGCTGGCGAATCTTGACGGCCAGGCCTGGCATCAGTTCAGCCAGCAGTACAATGCCGAAGCGCAGGCGCTGATGGCGAACCCGCAGCTGGCGCAGAATCCTGAGCTGTACCAGCAGGCGCTGACGGAAACCTTCTTTAAAGCGCTACCGATTTTACTGAAGGGTAACCCGTCGCTGACTATCGCCCCGCTGAGCTGGCGCAACGCCAAAGGGGAAAGCACCTTTAATATGTCTGTTCTGCTGAAAGACCCGGCGCTGACCACCGCTGAACCGCAAACGCTGGCGGATGAAGTGGATCGCAGCGTCAAGTCGCTCGACAGCAAGCTGGTCATTCCGGTCGATATGGCCACCGCATTTATGACTCAGGTTGCCGGCCTCGAAGGCTACCAGCCGGAAGATGCGGCTAAACTGGCAGACCAGCAGGTGAAAGGTCTTGCCGCCATGGGCCAGATGTTCCGCATTACCGCGATGGAAGACAACGCGATCACCTCCAGTCTGCAATACGCCGAAGGTCAGGTCACCCTGAACGGGCAGAAAATGCCGCTGGATGAGTTCGCCGGAATGTTTGGCTTTACTCTGCCGGCAGCCCCTGGCGCCGAACCGCAGGAAACCCTGCCAGAAGAAGTGGCGCCGCCGGTCGCGCCGCAGCAGTAATCTCGCGATTAGCCCCTTTCGAGGGGCTCAGTTTAGCGGTCAGTGCCCGGCGACGCTTCGCTTGCGCGGGCCTACCGGAGACGTGGCAACCGCTACAATCACGCAGGCCCGGTAAGGCGTAACTGCCACCGGGCCAGAATGCGGGAACCATAGTTTACATCTGAGCCCTTTCGAGGGGCTATTTTCGGGTCACCAGCCGCGGGGGCATAATTTGATTTCTCGCGCTCATCTGCCCCTTCTCCAGACGCCGTAGAATACATTCCGCCAGGCTTTGGCCCATCTCGCGCGCAGGCGTGGTGACCCAGGTCAACGGCACATCATCCAGCGCGCTTTCCGGGACTTCGGCAAAAGCCGCCAGCGCCACGCGCTGTTCAAAATAGCTCTCCACGCTGTCTTCACCGCTCTGGCGTCCCGCTCGCATCAGGCCAAACCAGGCGCCGGTGGCAATCACGTTGTTGTAACACAGCACGGCGGTTATGGTCGGGTTCTGCCGCAGCAGCGAGGCCATTGCTTCGGCCGCCAGCTTTTGGCTGGATTCGCACTCCACGACCCATTCGCTATGAAACGGCAGACCGTACTTCAGCAGCGTCGCGCAGTATCCGCCCACCCGCTCCGCCCGCGTCAACGACGCGCTTTGTCCGCCGAGCCAGGCAATGCGCTGGTGTCCGCGGCGGATCAGATGCTCGGTGACAATCTGCGCGGCCTGCATATTATCCGGGCGGATAAGGTCGATATCATCGAGGTAGCTGGCGCGGGAGGCAAACACCAGCGGCATACCAACCTCCGCGGCGCGATCGCGCAGTTCGCTACCTTTGTCGATAGCACCGGCAATAATCACCCCGTCTACACCCTGCGAAATCAGGGTGTCAAAACGTTGACGCATTTTTTCCCCACCGTAGCCGCCCTGGGTAAGAAAGACCATTTTCCCCTCGGCCTCAAGCGCATCGGTCAGCCCGGCGGTAAGCTCCGCATAAAACGGCTTGGAGAGGTCGCTCACGATAAGACCAATCACGCCGCTCTGCCCGCCGCGCAGTGCAGCCGCCTGGCGGTTACGCACAAAACCCAGCTGTTCAATCGCCTGATTGACGCGCTCGCCGGTGGCCGACGATATCCGGCCTTTGCCGCTCAGCACCAGTGAGACCGTACTCACCGACACTCCGGCCACCTGCGCAACGTCGTTAATGGTGATCTTTTTTGCGATAGCCATAACTGCAACCGTCTCCCTGTGGCGGTCGATAAAACGTTTTATCAATGGGTTACCTTTATAAACGTTATCTTCGCCTGATTATGTGATTTTTATCGCACTAAAAAGTGATAAAACGTTTTATCTTGCCGTAGCGTTACACCCTACCCATAACTTAAAAAATCAGGATTCGTGTTAATGACGGCAAAAACGACACCAAAAATTACCTTGTGGGAGTTTTTCCAGCAGTTAGGAAAAACGTTTATGTTGCCCGTGGCATTGCTTTCTTTTTGCGGGATCATGCTGGGGATCGGCAGCTCTTTAAGCAGCCACGATGTGCTCACCCTGCTGCCATGGCTCGATATTCCGCTGCTGCAGGCTGTGTTTGTCTGGATGAGCAAAGTCGGCTCCTTCGCCTTTAGCTTCCTGCCGGTGATGTTCTGTATCGCGATTCCGCTGGGGCTGGCGCGTGAAAATAAAGGCGTGGCGGCCTTCGCCGGCTTCGTCGGCTATGCGGTCATGAACCTGGCGGTGAACTTCTGGCTCACCGCGAAAGGGATTCTCCCCACGACCGATGCCGCGGTGCTGAAAGCCAACAATATCCAGAACATCATCGGTATTCAGTCGATCGATACCGGGATCCTGGGGGCGGTGATCGCCGGGATCATTGTCTGGATGCTGCACGAGCGTTTTCACAATATCCGCCTGCCTGACGCATTAGCCTTCTTTGGCGGCACGCGTTTTGTACCGATTATCACCACCGTGGTACTCGGGCTGGTTGGTCTGGTTATCCCCCTCGTCTGGCCGGTCTTTGCCATGGGAATTAATGCCCTCGGTCACGTGATTAACAGCGCGGGCGACTTCGGACCGATGATCTTCGGCACCGGCGAACGTTTGCTGCTGCCGTTCGGTCTGCACCACATTCTGGTGGCGCTGATTCGCTTTACCGAAGCGGGCGGGACCATGGATGTGTGCGGTCATACCGTCAGCGGCGCGCTGACTATCTTCCAGGCGCAGCTAAGCTGCCCGGAAACTCACGGCTTCTCAGAAAGCGCCACCCGCTTCCTGTCGCAGGGTAAAATGCCGGCATTCCTCGGCGGCCTGCCGGGAGCGGCACTGGCGATGTACCACTGCGCACGTCCGGAAAACCGTCATAAAATTAAAGGCCTGCTGATCTCCGGGGTGATTGCCTGTGTCGTCGGCGGCACCACTGAACCGCTGGAGTTCCTGTTCCTGTTCGTCGCCCCGGTACTGTATGTTATTCACGCCCTGCTGACCGGCCTTGGTTTCACCATTATGGCGGTGCTGGGCGTCACTATCGGCAACACCGACGGGAACGTCATTGACTTCGTGGTCTTCGGCATCCTGCACGGTCTGGCAACCAAGTGGTATCTGGTGCCGGTGGTTGCCGCCATCTGGTTTGCGGTGTATTACGGCATCTTCCGTTTCGCCATTACCCGCTTTAACCTGAAAACGCCGGGCCGCGATATCGAAACCCAAACGGCCTTTGACAAAGCCGTGAGCGGCGTCACCGGTAAATCCGGTTACAACGTGCCGGCAATTCTGGCCGCGCTGGGCGGAGCCGAGAATATCGTCTCCCTGGATAACTGCATTACCCGCCTGCGGCTGTCGGTGCACGACATGAGTAAAGTGGATAGCGCCGCGCTGAAAGCCAACCGCGCCATCGGCGTCGTACAGCTGAATCAGCATAACCTGCAGGTTGTTATCGGCCCTCAGGTGCAGTCGGTGAAAGATGAAATGACCGTCCTGATGAATACCGTCCAGGCATAAACGCCCGCCCCCTCCTGACCCGGAGGGGGCTTTGATAAAGGAAGTGTCAATGTTTGATTTTGCAACGCCTGTCAATCGCCACGGCACCTGGTGTACGCAATGGGACTACGTAGCCGACCGCTTCGGCGCCGCCGACCTGCTCCCCTTTACTATCTCCGATATGGATTTCGCCACCGCCCCCTGCATTCTTGATGCCCTCAGTCAGCGCCTGGCGCACGGCGTGTTCGGCTACAGCCGCTGGAAAAACGATGAGTTTCTGGGCGCGGTCGCCCACTGGTACGCCAGCCGCTTTCACTGCCCCGTTAACCGCGATGCGATCGTCTATGGCCCGTCGGTCATTTACATGGTAGCGGAGATGATTCGCCAGTGGTCTGACGAAGGCGACGGTGTGGTCGTCCATACCCCGGCCTATGACGCTTTTTATAAAACCATTGAAGGAAACCGGCGTCGCGTTGCATCGGTGCCGCTGACGCAGCGGGATAATCAGTGGCATTGCGATATGGCGCAGCTTGAACGCACGCTGGCGGAGCCGCGCAACACGCTGCTGCTGCTGTGCAGCCCGCATAACCCGACCGGGAAAGTGTGGCGCCGCGAGGAGCTTGAGGCCATGGCCCTGCTGTGTGAAAAACACGGCGTGAAGGTCATCAGCGATGAGATTCATATGGATATGTGTTGGGGTGAGCATCGTCATACGCCGTGGTGCGACGTCGCTCGCGGGCCGTGGGCGCTGTTCACCTCCGGCTCAAAAAGCTTCAATATTCCCGCGTTTACCGGGGCTTACGGCCTGATTGATGATGCCGCATCCCGCGAAGCTTATCTCACGGCTCTGAAGAGTCGCGATGGCCTCTCTTCGCCTTCCGTACCGGCGCTGGTCGCCCATATTGCCGCCTACCGTGAAGGGGCCCCGTGGCTCGATGCGCTGCGGGCCTATTTGCAGGACAACATGCGCTATATTGCTCAGGCGCTCAATCAGGCCTTCCCGCAGCTGAACTGGCAGCCGCCGCAGGCCACCTATCTCGCCTGGATCGATCTGCGCCCGCTCGGCGTAGATGACCGCGCGCTGCAAAAAGCGCTCATCGAGGTACAGAAGGTCGCCATTATGCCCGGGTATACCTACGGTGAAGAAGGCGTTGGTTTTGTGCGCCTCAATGCCGGCTGTCCCCGGGAGAAACTGGAAAAAGGCGTCAACGGATTGATTGCCGCGCTGCGCGCTTTAGCATAGCGATACCGCGGCGTACCGCACGGCGTCGGCCGTGTTAAACGCCGCGGACAAGTCTGCCCGGATCCCCGGCTCACAAGTCGTCCCGCCGCCGAAAGGCCAGATATCCGGCCCCAAGGGTAAATCCACCGACGAGCAGCACCAGCAGGATAAACCCGTGATGATTGGTGGACAGCGGGATCCCCCCGACGTTCATGCCGAAGAACCCCGCCACAATATTGATCGGTAACGCCAGCACGGTAATGACCGTCAAGGTATATAGCGTGCGGTTGCTTCTTTCCATTTGCCGGGCGCTGATCTCCTCCTGCAGCAGGCTGATACGCTCGGTCAGCCCGGAGAGATCGTTGAGCACCACGGTAAACTCCTCGGTGAACTGGCGAAACTCCTGAACCACGGAGCGATCGATCCACGCCGGAGGCCGGTTGAGGAGTCGAAACATGGCTGCCGGTTCGGGAGCCAACAGCCGCTGAAAGCGCAGGAGCATCCGCCGCAGGCGCGCCAGGTCGGCGCGGTTACGCTGGACGTGGTTACTGAGCAACCGCTCTTCGATGGCATCGACATGGCGGCTGGCCTGGCGCACCACCTGTTCCAGCACCTCCTCCTGCTCCTCCAGTAAAAAGGCCAGCAGAGCGGTGGAGGATGTCACGTGCAATGTCGCCAACCGTGGCAACATCCATTCAATAAAGCGCAGCGGCTTATAGCGGGCCGTCACCACCAGCTTCTGGCTGCAGTACAGCCACAGCGTCGATGTTTCTGCGGTGGTCTCTTTGGGATGAAAAATGACGTCGTTAAGCACGGCAAACAAATTGTCGCCCTGGCGCTCAATGCGGGTGGTGTGAGAGCCGTCGCGGATCTCCTCAAAGAAAAAATCGGCAACTGGGAAATGATTCATCAACCACTTCTCGGCGGTTGCGTGGTTGAGATTGAGATGCAGCCAGACGAAATCATTTTCGCCGTCCAGCTCGTGAAAGCGGGCGCATACTTGCTGGGAGGTGATTTGCAGCGGCTGATGCCCTTCCCGAAAAAGAAAACCGTACACCAACCCGGAGACTTCCATATCAAAATCGGGCTTTAACATCTTTCCTGCGACATCTTGACTCATATATCCCTCAGGATTGTATTGCATGCTGTTCGGACCCGAATAAAGTCATCTTTCGCTATTTTTCAGAGCCTGGCAAGGTTAATGATTTGTTCATCAAACGGAAACCTGGCTGACATCTGCGTTTTATAAGTTCAGCGCTGTCACCCGTAACAATTTATCCTGTCTGACGTTTAAAGGAAGGTTCCTGATGAGCGATAACAGCAGCTCGCAACGCGTTGCGCCGGGCCTTAGCCCGCAAATCATCCAGTCAAAGATTTACCAAAAGAACAGTAAAAAAACTGTTCTTTTTTTTGTCTTTTTATTAGCTATCGGCATCGCATTTTCCGCCGTGAGCTTATTTAACGACGTGGCCCGTTCAGGAACGGTATATACCAGCTACCTGCCTTTTCTTTTATTAGGGCTGGCTTTATTGATTGCTCTCGGCTTTGAGTTTGTTAACGGCTTTCATGATACCGCCAACGCCGTGGCCACCGTCATCTATACCCACTCCCTGCCGCCGACGGTCGCGGTCATGTGGTCCGGCTTTTTTAATTTCCTCGGCGTGTTGCTCTCCAGCGGCGTGGTGGCCTTCGGTATCATTTCATTACTCCCGGTCGAACTCATTCTGCAGGCCGGTACCGGCAACGGGTTTGCCATGGTGTATGCCCTGCTGTTTTCAGCCATTATCTGGAACCTGGGCACCTGGTGGTTCGGCCTGCCATCCTCTTCGTCACACACGCTGATCGGCTCGATCATTGGCGTCGGCGTTTCAAACGCGCTGATCCACGGGCGCAACGGTACCAGCGGCGTCGACTGGGGCCAGGCGGTCAATGTCGGTTATTCTTTGCTGCTCTCGCCGGTGGTCGGTTTTGTCTGCGCCGCCGTCCTGCTGCTGCTGTTAAAGCGTTTCGTCAAAAACAAGCAGCTCTACGCCGCACCGGAAAATGACGCGCCGCCGCCGCTGTGGATCCGTAGTCTGCTGATCCTCACCTGTACCGGCGTCTCGTTTGCCCACGGTTCTAACGACGGGCAAAAGGGAATGGGGCTAATTATGCTGATTCTGGTGGGGACCATGCCCATTGCCTATGCGCTTAACCGCACTCTGCCGCCGGAACAGGCACCGCGGGTCGCGGCGCTGGCCGAAGTCACCGAAAACAGGCTGCTCAAACAATTCCCGGGCAACCTCCCCACCGATCCTCGTGAAGTGTTGACCCAGTATGTGCGCGACAGCCAGCTGACGCCGGACGTATTACCGGCGCTGGCGCGCCTTTCCGGCATTATTGGCGACCAGATTCGCCAGTACGGTTCGGTAGATAAAATCCCGGCCCAGGCGGTATCCAACACCCGTAACGATATGTATCTGGCTTCGGAAACTATCAAGCATTTGAAGAATAACCCCGATCTCCAACTGCCGCTGGAGACATCGCAGAATCTCGATGCGCTGAAAAAAGAGCTCGATAGCGCCACGCGTTTCATTCCGTTCTGGGTCAAAGTGGCCGTTGCTCTGGCGCTCGGACTGGGCACCATGGTCGGCTGGCGGCGTATTGTCGTCACCATTGGCGAGAAGATCGGCAAAACGCACCTGACCTACGCGCAGGGTGCCAGCGCAGAACTGGTGGCGATGAGCACCATCGGCGCCGCCGATGCTTTTGGCCTTCCCGTTTCCACGACTCACGTCCTCTCTTCCGGTATCGCCGGAACCATGGCGGCAAATCGCTCAGGACTGCAGTTTTCTACCGTGCGTAATCTGCTGATGGCCTGGGTACTGACGCTGCCCGCCTCGGTGATCCTCTCCGCGGTGCTGTACTGGATGTTCGCAAAAGTGTCCTAGCCACCGGCGCAGATTTGCCCGCTTCCCGCCCGTCGCCCTGACGGGCGGACTCATGGGTAAAAACAGCCATGATTTTGATAAAGCTCAAAAAAATTCACTGGCAAAAGGTGTATTAAAAAGCCGCTAACCATCCCGTTCAGCTATTTTGATAAGAGGAGGAAACCATGAAAACTTACGATCGTAACCGTAACGCTATCTCAACAGGCAGCATGGTTATGGTGGCAGGAAATGGCGTGACGGGCGTCATTAAGGCCATCCACGGCGAAGGTAAAACGGCGGAACAATTACGCCGCGCTGACTGCGTGGAAATAGAAGGCTGCGAAGGGTTATATTGCCCAATGAGCCTTATTCGGCTGGGCTTTCATTAATTACCTCCCGGCGATGGCTCGTCGCCCTGCCGAAAGAGAATAAAGGCCGCCGCGGCGGCCTTTATTTTTGTTGCCGGATCGATTCATTTTGATCCCATCGAGCGTTTTCTCGCTATAAGCGGCGTATTATCCCGCCTTCTTTCACCCCGCCCGGGGTAATTTACCTTCTGAGTTCAGAGGCATCTTTCATGACATGGCAACAGTTCAAACAGGCCTACCTGATTAAATTCTGGGCACCGGCCCCCGCGGTTATCGCCGCCGGTATTCTCTCCACCTATTATTTCGGTATTACCGGCACGTTCTGGGCCGTGACCGGGGAATTTACCCGCTGGGGCGGGCAGTTATTGCAACTTGCCGGCGTTCATACCGAGCAGTGGGGTTATTTCAAACTGATTCATCTCGAAGGGACGCCGTTAACCCGCATTGACGGCATGATGATTATCGGCATGTTTGGTGGCTGTTTCGCCGCCGCGCTGTGGGCAAACAATATCAAATTACGCCTGCCGCGCAGCCGGATCCGTATTATTCAGGCCGTAGCGGGCGGGATCATTGCCGGCTTTGGCGCACGCCTGGCGATGGGCTGCAACCTGGCAGCCTTTTTTACCGGTATTCCTCAGTTTTCCCTCCACGCCTGGTTCTTTGCCATCGCGACGGCTATCGGGACCTGGTTTGGCGCACGCTTTACGCTACTGCCCCTGTTTCGAATTCCGGTCAGGATACAAAAAGTTTCTGCGGCCTCGCCGCTCACACAAAAGCCGGCGCAGGCGCGGCGTCGTTTTCGCGCAGGAATGCTGGTGTTCTTCGCCATGATCGCCTGGGGATTACTGACTGCACTCAATCAGCCTAAACTCGGCCTGGCGATGCTGTTTGGGGTCGGTTTTGGTCTGCTGATTGAACGTGCGCAGATCTGCTTTACTTCGGCATTCCGCGATATGTGGATCACCGGACGCACCTATATGGCCAAAGCGATTATCTTCGGGATGGCGGCGAGCGCGATTGGCATTTTCAGCTATGTGCAGCTGGGCATGGAGCCCAAAATCATGTGGGCAGGCCCGAATGCGGTGATCGGCGGCCTGCTGTTTGGTTTCGGTATTGTGCTGGCCGGCGGCTGTGAAACCGGCTGGATGTACCGCGCCGTTGAAGGTCAGGTTCACTACTGGTGGGTAGGACTGGGCAACGTCATTGGTTCGACGATTCTGGCCTATTTCTGGGATGATTTATCCCCAGCGCTGGCCACCAGCTGGGATAAAGTCAATCTGCTGGCCACCTTCGGGCCTTTTGGCGGCCTGCTGGTGACCTATCTGCTACTATTTATCGCGCTGATGCTGGTCATTGCCTGGGAGAAACGCTTTTTCCGCCAGAAATCCGCCGCCATGGCCAATGTTAAGGAAACCGCATGAAAGCTATCGTTCCCGATTATCGTCTCGACATGGTAGGCGAACCCTGCCCCTATCCGGCCGTTGCCACTCTGGAAGCGATGCCTTCGCTTAAAAAAGGGGAGATTCTGGAAGTGGTCAGCGATTGCCCGCAGTCGATTAATAACATTCCGCAGGATGCCCGCAACTACGGTTATACGGTGCTGGACATTCAACAAGACGGGCCAACCATCCGCTATTTAATTCAGAAGTAATCCCTCCCGTCCAGGCCGGTGACGCGCTCCCGCCGCCGGCCTGATGCCATACAGATTACCAGCCTTTTACCGCGTCGCCTTTGTACAGCTCCGCTGCCGCAGCGGCGACTTCATCACTTTGATACGCTTTCACCAGGTTTTTCACCTTTGCACTGTCTTTGTTATCAATCCGGCTGGCGAAAATATTGACGTAGGGTGAATTTTTATCTTCGATGAAAAGCCCGTTGCGGGTTGGCGAGAGCCCAACCTGACTGGAAAATGTCGTATTAATCACGGCAAGCGCAATTTGCCGATCGTCAAGCGCGCGAGTTAGCTGCGGCGCCTCAATCTCGACGATTTTCAGTTTCTTCGGGTTGTGCACAATATCTAACGACGTTGGCAGCAGACCCACCCCATCTTTAAGGGTAATCAGGCCCTGCTTCTGCAGCAAAAGCAGCGAACGTCCGAGGTTGGTCGGATCGTTTGGCACGGCTACCTGAGCACCTTCAGGTAGCTCATCAATGGCGTGTATTTTCTTCGAGTAGGCGGCGATCGGATAGACGAATGTTGTGCCCACCTCAACCAGCTTGTAGCCGCGCTCCTGGATCTGTTTATCCAGGTACGGTTTGTGCTGGAAAGCGTTGATATCCAGATCGCCGTTATTCAGCGCTTCATTGGGCAAAACGAAATCGTTAAAGGTGACGACTTCGACATCAAGGTTATATTTCTCTTTCGCCACCTTCTGCGCCACCGCCCATACCTGCTGATCGATCCCCGCGCTGATACCCACTTTGATATGATTCGGGTCCTGTCCGGCGGGACCACAGGCGGCAAGCAGCGTGGTGCTGGCGACAAGCAGCGAAACAGCAAACTTCTTCAGCGTAAAAATCATAATCCCAGAGTCCTTTTTAAAATAGCCTGCCGCTTATAGCAGGAAAAGTAGCGTCTGAGACTATAGGAAATATCATTGGCGATATTAAAGACTGATTCACTATGATTTATAGCGATTGGCTATGAGCCTGTCTCATGGCTGAGTTTTCCTCGCGGAGCTGTCACGGAGGCGACGAAATTATAGTTTAACTCACTGGAAAAATTGGCTAATGAAGATTAAAATTTCAATCAGCTAACGGATGAAAGGGATTTTTCATGGCTGATGAGGTCAGTGAACCATGGCTGAACGCAAGTGTATTCGATGAGTCCGCCTGTTCCAGCATATTACTTGATGATTTTATTGCCAGCCGGAGGGCACGCATGAAAAATAAACACCGCTGGCAGAAATATACCCATCCCTTTGTCGTTGCTGTTCTCATTTATTGATGAAAACGTTGACGTTCGGGGACGTTACATTACCAGTGCTCCAGCGCCATCGGACCTGGGTTATCACCGCTTCAGGCACACAGGTCATTGAGTATGGACACCAAAATCTTTTCCGTTAATTTCCGGTATATCAATACGCTGATCGTGATTCTGACCACCTCAATTTTCATCGGTCTCATCACGCGTGAATACCGCGATCTGGAAAGATATATGGGCTACGTGGCGGAAAATGGACGATCCGCGCTCTCCCATGCGGAATATATCAACCAGAATATGGCGTTCCAGCTTTCCCGGGCTTTTTCAGTTTTGCCTGCCTCGCCAGGTGTGCAAAAGAATAAGCGTGACAAGGTGTGCGAACATCTTGAATCGGCCAACGGTGTTCAGGGGTTAAACCTTAGCAACCAGACATATCGTGGTTTAAACGGGACATTGCAAACCCGGAATGCAGACTGCCAGGTCTGGGCCGAGGATGTTCCTGCGCTTTCTGTTATTCAAAATGATCATCGGATATCGGTGTCAAAATATACCTTCTCCAGCTATCGCGGCTACATTTTCAATAACATCCGCTATTATATCGATCTGATCAATAATTATATTTATATTAATAAAATCATTGACGTTAATAAATACCAGTTTGATAACTGGTTAGTCCGTGATGATAACGTGATCGATATCACTCGCAGCGCCCATACTATCAGCATCGATCGTCGCGCATTGAACGATTTACTCCATGGTGAGAACATCACTTCCCATATTTACCGGGACGGCTACACCAAGAAAAATATAATTAGTATGCTCACGCCAGTTTTTCAGAACGGTTTAATCAAAGGCGTCATTGTCACCGATGTTAATATTGATGATTTGACCACTGCGTTTTACACTGCGGACCGCCCGGTACTCTGGCGCTTCCTGTCACTGTATGTCACGGATGAGTCAACCGCTGGTGATATTTATTTCCATCGTTCGATACTCAAATCTATTAACATCATTAAATACCAGGCGAACTTAACACCGTTATATAAGCTGAATGTTAAACTTGACCTTATCTATTTTATTATCAATAACTTATGGCTGGTATTCATCTATGCCCTCAGCACCTGGCTGCTTTGTCGCTACACGAAAAAGCAAATGGCACGTCATGCTGAACTGTCCAAAGATAATATTACGGATACCATGACCGGCCTTTATAACCGAAAAGTGTTGAGCGACGCGTTAAGTCATAAAATAGACGCGGCATTGGCAAAGCATATTCCTGTTACGCTGGTGTCTATCGACAGCGATGGTCTGAAGAAAATCAATGACACCCTCGGACACCATATGGGCGATAAAGTCATCCAGTCATTAGGCCGCGCCATCGAGCAGTCGATTCGTAAAAGTGACTATGGCATCCGTGCTGGCGGCGATGAATTTCTATTAATTCTCTTCGATACCGACTACGCGAAAAGCTTAGACGTCATCGCCCGCATCAAAGAAAACCTGCGCCATACCGATAAAGACAAGCGGGTCTCCTTTTCGCATGGCAACTATCCATTAGAAGCTGGCGATTCTCTTGAAAGCGCGATCAACAAATCCGATCAGCTGTTGTACGTTCACAAAAGAAATAAACATGCCGTACCCGGTAAATAACCTGTGCCGTCTCTCAGGGATGTCGGTAACCGATGTCCGGGTTCTGGAGGTGAACAAAATCACAGCGCGCCCAGTTGTAGTTCACTTTGACGAGCTTGAGTTCTCCTGAAACCGTACCAAAGCGCCGCGCCTGATTCTGCTGGAAGTATCGTCGCAATTGTGCGGGCAGAAAACGGGCTTGGTAGCGCAATAGCGTACTGTGCCAGAAAGGGGCCGGAAGCGGCGTAGCAGCGTGCCGGGCAAGCAGTTCTTGTTTCCAGGGTGATGCCAGAACTTTCTGACAAAATGCGTGGCGCATCGCAACCGCCGCCTCATCCGGAATCCCGGCAAGCAATAGCTGGCCAGGCAGGGCAACCAAACGCAATTCTCTGACCGTTATACGTCGGGCCTGATAGTCAGCCCACATTTCACCTAATTGCGAAATCTTTTCGGGAAGGACCTCGTTTTCAGCGTATAGCGGGAGAGTCAACGGTAAAAAGATAAAATGAAAACACGCTTCCGGCAACCTGTCCGCCAGTACGTCGTCGCGCACCAGATCGTTTAGTTTATTGAAAAGCTGCTGTATTTGAGCAGGCATTGTGGGCCGTATGCCCGTTGCAAGCGCCAGCTTTGTTGGGTCATAGTCCGGCGTCTCGCGAATGCTACCGATACCCTCGTTTTCCAGCCAGGTCGCCTGGGTCTTCTCGTTCGTTGATTGATAAACGCTATCCAGGTGAATCACTTTCATCTTAAATTGTCATCATGCATAGGATGAAGCATTGGCGTACGCCGTTGCCGTGAATGAAAAAATCTGCTTTAACCCGGTTAACTTTATTTTATCTGAGTTGAAACAACGCCCCTCTGGCTCACAGTTTATCGATCTTCGCAACGGCTATCTGCCACGTTTGCCCACGCGATGCGAGAGTCTGCTGCTGGAATCGAATGGCTTTCTTTGCATCTCTATCGTGAACGCCCCGGATTCCTTAGACGCCCTCTCCCTCACGCAACGTCCCGCATCCTATGCCGGCCTGCTGGCTAAGTTTAGTCGACAGGATAATCGCCCGCCGCCCGGCCCACCGCCCGCAAGTTTGCCGGGGATCCTGTTCGGGCCAGGAGACTCTCGTGATGTAGGTTCAAAACCGATCGCGGCTCTTACAGATGATTGTATCCACTGGATTTTTTCAATGCTTTTAAAGAGTTAAAGAATTGCTGTATAATGACGTGCACTTTAACTAAAAAATGAGTGCGACCATGATTGATTTAACTTTGCCATTAACCGACATTCACCGCCACCTTGACGGCAATATTCGTGCCCAAACCATTCTCGATCTTGGCCGCCAGTTCAATATCACCCTTCCGGCAACCTCACTCGACACGCTGATCCCCCATGTACAGGTCACCAGTAATGAACCCGATCTGGTCAGCTTCCTCGCCAAACTGGACTGGGGGGTAAAAGTTCTGGCCTCGCTGGAAGCCTGTCGTCGCGTGGCTTATGAAAACGTCGAGGATGCGGCACGCAATGGTCTCCACTACGTTGAGCTGCGTTTTTCCCCGCGCTATATGGCCATGACCCACCAGCTGCCGGTCGACGGCGTGGTTGAAGCCGTGATTGCCGGCGTACGCGAAGGCAGCCGCGATTTTAATGTCGAAACCCGTCTGATTGGTATTCTGAGCCGGACATTCGGTGAAGCGGCCTGCCAGCAAGAGCTGGACGCGCTGCTTGCCCACCGCGACGCGATCACCGCCCTGGATCTGGCGGGGGATGAGCTCGGTTTCCCGGGCAATCTGTTTATGGAACACTTTACCCTCGCTCGCGATGCCGGCTGGCGTATTACCGTGCACGCCGGCGAAGCGGCCGGTCCGGAAAGCATCTGGCAGGCTATACGAGAACTAGGAGCAGAACGTATCGGACATGGCGTAAAAGCGGTCCAGGATCCGGCTCTGATGGATTATCTTGCGCAGCAGCGTATCGGTATTGAGTCCTGCCTGACCTCCAATATCCAGACCAGCACCGTGGCATCTCTGGCAGAGCATCCGCTCAAAACGTTCCTTGAACACGGCGTTCTGGCATCCATTAATACCGACGACCCGGCGGTACAAGGTATCGACATCATTCACGAATACACCGTGGCCGCGCCGGCAGCCGGCCTGAGTCGCGAGCAGATTCGCCAGGCGCAAATTAATGGTCTGGAACTGGCGTTTCTCAGCAACCAGGAAAAAGCGGCGCTGATTCAGCGCGTTCAGCAGGCCTGACCCTCAGCCCGGCGGCCTCGCTGCCGGGCAAAGACTCTAGATCAGACTCAGGGTGGCGCGATGTTTCGCCGACTCCAGACCGAGCTCAATCAACTCCATAATCTGAATCGCCTGGCTGGCTGGCACCGGATTTTCGCCGCTGCCATTCAGGGTGTCGCGAATGGCGGCATAGTAAGCCGGGTAGTTGCCCGGCAGAGTGAGCCAGTTTTCCGTCGTGCGAGCGTCCCCTTCAACCCGCGTCAGCACCCCGTCGCGCATATCGTATCCCCAGTCTTCCTGCGGCAACCGCTCGCCATTTTTCAGCCGCTCCTCCTGCGGATCCAGCCCATATTTGACATAGCTTGCCCGGGATCCGTGAACGATATATCGCGCGGTTTCTGCTGCCGCCAGCAGCGTACCGTGCAACACGACCCGCCGCTGGGGATAAGCCAACACGGCGTGGAAATAGTCGGTAGCCTGGGCGCCCGGACGCAGCTGCGCCAAATCAACGGTCATACTGACCGGCAGGCCAAATAAATTGACGACCTGATCAAGAAGGTGCGGCCCCAGATCGTACCAGATTCCGCTTCCCGGGCCGCCCTGTTCGCGCCAGCGGTTACGCACCTCTGGACGATAGCGATCGAAGTGCGATTCGACGTAACCTACCTCGCCGAGCAGCCCTTCATGAATCAGCGATTTCAGCGTCAGAAAATCGCTATCCCAGCGGCGGTTATGAAAAACGGACAGCAGTCTGCCGCAGCGTCTGGCCACGGCCTCCAGCTCTCTCGCCTGTGACAGTGTCACGGTAAAAGGTTTATCCACGACCACATGCTTACCCGCTTCCAGCGCCGCTTTCGCCAGCGGGAAATGGGTATCGTTTGGCGTAGCGATGACGATCAAATCAATATCGGGGTTGCTCAGTAAGCCTGCGGGTTCAGCCACCACGTTCACCAGAGGCCAGTCGGCCAGGACTTTCTTTTCATCGCTACTGGACACCGCGGCCAGCGTCATTCCCGGCGTACCGCTGATTAACGGCGCATGGAAAGTTTTACTCGCATATCCGTAGCCAATCATCCCCACCCGGATAGTGTCACTCATCTTGCTGCCCTCTCATTCAAGGATTTTTGCCCTCTGATAACTATAAGCTTCAATTGATTTATTAGCTTTGCTTATGCTTCTCAAGCGTTCACCTTTACAGCAATGGTGATAATACTCTTCCGACAGCCCTTGCGTTACTCTCCCCATTTAGTAACATTTACTCCTGTTTTAACTTTTAATTTCAGGATTATGGCAAACGTTTTTAACCGAATTGTAGAACTTATTGGTTGGGTTGTATTTGGCGTCTCAGCCCTGCTTTTGGTTATCGCTCACCACATTGATAACTACCAATCCCCGCCTCCAGCTAATGTTGTGCAAACGACCTCGCTGCCCCATTAGCCTGTCAGCCTCTGCTGACGCTAAACAGTGACCCACTTCGCAAGTGTGCAACCGGTTTCAGAAACCGGTTGCACAGCGATAATCGCATTCACTACACTCTCTTTATCATTCGATAAGGAGTTTTTCATGGCCGCATTTCCGCAACATTTTCTTTGGGGCGCCGCCACCGCAGCCTATCAGGTTGAAGGCGGTCACGATGCCGACGGTAAAGGCCCGTCAATCTGGGACATATACGCCCATCAGCCCGGCGCGACATTCGAGAACACCAATGGTGGCGTCGCCGTCGATCACTATCATCGTTTTCGCGAAGACGTTGCCCTGATGGCCGAAATGGGCCTGCAAAGCTACCGTTTCTCTATCTCCTGGCCTCGCCTGCTGCCTCTCGGCCGTGGCGAAGTTAACGAAGCGGGCGTCCGGTTTTATAGCGATTTGATCGATGAGCTGCTGGCTCACAATATCGAGCCGATGATTACGCTCTATCATTGGGATCTGCCGCAGGCGCTGCAGGATGAAGGGGGCTGGGAAGCACGAAGCACCGCCGAAGCGTTCGCCGAGTATGCCCGCCTGTGTTACGCGCGCTACGGTTCCCGGGTGAAGCTGTGGGCAACCTTCAACGAAACCATTGTGTTCATCGGTCACGGCTATATTAACGGCTGTCATCCGCCGGCGGTACGCGATCCGGCGCGCGCTATCCAGGCCTGTCATCACGTTTTTATTGCCCACGCGCTGGCGGTTAAACAGTTTCGCCAAAGCGGTATCAAGGGTGAGATTGGGTTCGTTAATGTCCTGCAGCCGCATACGCCGCTCACCGACAGCGCAGAAGATCGCCAGGCCAGCGACATGGCGGACGCAATACATACGCACTGGCTATACGATCCGGTGTTAAAAGGCCATTACCCCGAGTCGCTTTTGCAGCAGACCCAGACCCTGTGGGGTGTTCCGCAGTTTGCTCCCGGCGATGACGCGCTGCTGCGTGACAACCGCTGCGATTTTATTGGACTCAACTATTATCGCCGTGAAACCGTCTCAGCCCGACCTCAGGAGGGTCCCAGCGGCGGTGAACCGGGCGTCGAAGGTCTGTTTTATTTCGTGCGTAACCCGCAGAGCACCTATACCGAATGGGGCTGGGAGATTTGGCCGCAGGGGTTAACCGACGGCATAATGATGATCAAAGCACGCTATGGCGATATTCCCATTTACATCACCGAAAATGGTTTAGGCGCGAAAGATCCGATTATTGATGGCGAAGTCGTTGACGATCCGCGCATCGACTATCTTAGCAGCCATATTAATGCGCTGGAAAAAGCCCTTGAGGCGGGGGCCGATGTCCGCGGTTATTATCCGTGGTCGTTTATTGATCTGCTGAGCTGGCTGAACGGTTACCAAAAACAATACGGTTTTGTGTATGTCGATCATCAGCAAGGGCTCGCCCGTAAACGGAAAAAGAGCTTTTTTTGGTATCAAAACGTTATTGCCAGCCGGGGCAAACAGCGTTAATCTTCTCTCCCAGGCGCCGCCCGGCGCCTGATTTAGCACTAGAATATTCTTAAATTTCTTTTGACTACCCCAGGAATGAAATCATTTCTTGTCTTTAGTATTTACAACCTAAATAATTTCATCCGGCCCGTTAAGAAGGCACCGTTTGTTGAAAGTTGGTTTACCGACAGTTGTTAATATTCGACTTGTTTATTCCGATTATAAAATGGAACCGCAAATGACCGTTCAGGACTACTTATTAAAATTCCGTAAAATCAGTTCCCTTGAAAGCCTTGAAAAACTTTTTGACCATCTTAACTATTCCCTGACCGACACCACGGAAATCGTCAACATGTATCGCGCAGCCGATCACCGCCGGGCAGAGCTGGTTTCTGGCGGTAAATTGTTCGATGTCGGGCAGGTTCCGAAATCCGTCTGGCGTTACGTGCAATAAAAACTGTTCTCAGCCATGCCAGTTGCTTATACTCCCGCTCTTTATTTTGATTGAATCCGGGAGAAATCATGTCTTCTCACTCTGCAGAACGTATCGGCGGGTGGCTGCTGGCACCGCTCGCATGGCTACTGGTTGCTCTGCTTAGCACTTCGCTGTCGCTGTTGATCTTTGCTAATGCGTTGATGAGCTCCCGGACCTACGCCCTGCTGGCGGAAATGAGCGCCGGGCACCTCCTGCTTTGGGTGGGGTCGCTGCTGTTCGCCCTCGCCATGTGGTACTATACCCTGTGGCTGACCATTGCGTTTTTCAAACGGCGAAGCATCGTACCAAAGCACTATATTATCTGGCTGCTCATCTCTCTGCTGCTGGCGATAAAGGCCTTTGCTTTTTCACCCATTTCAGACGCGATGGCCTTGCGCCAGCTGCTGTTTCCGCTTCTTGCCGCGGCGCTGTTAGTCCCCTATTTCAAACGTTCCGCACGGGTTAAGCGAACCTTCGTGAATTCGTAATAACCCCACAGTTAACCTGTTGTCGCCGGTATCGATTTATTCGATAATAGGCGGCTTTTTCTGTTTTCAGGTCGAGTTGATGGCTGATTATTTACTGCTCTTTATTGGTACTGTCCTTGTGAACAACTTCGTGCTGGTGAAGTTTCTTGGACTGTGCCCGTTTATGGGGGTTTCCAAAAAACTGGAAACCGCAATGGGGATGGGGCTGGCCACCACCTTTGTGATGACGCTGGCCTCAATTTGCGCCTGGCTGATTGATACCTGGATTCTTATCCCGCTTAACCTGATCTACCTGCGGACCCTGGCTTTTATCCTGGTTATCGCGGTAGTGGTGCAGTTCACCGAGATGGTGGTGCGTAAAACCAGCCCTGCCCTGTATCGACTGCTGGGTATTTTCTTACCGCTGATCACCACCAACTGTGCGGTGCTCGGCGTCGCGCTGCTGAATATTAACCTCGGGCATAACTTCTTGCAGTCTGCGCTCTACGGTTTTGCCGCCGCGGTCGGTTTCTCGCTGGTGATGGTGCTGTTCGCCGCTATTCGCGAACGGCTGGTGGTTGCGGATGTGCCTGCGCCGTTTCGTGGTAATGCCATTGCCCTGGTTACTGCGGGTTTAATGTCGCTGGCATTTATGGGCTTTAGTGGTTTGGTGAAGTTGTAATATGAGTGCAGTCTGGATAGCCGTGATCGCCATTAGCCTGTTGGGGCTCATTTTTGGCGTGATTCTGGGATACGCCTCCCGTCGGTTTGAAGTAGAAGATGATCCCGTTGTTGAAAAAGTCGATGAGCTTCTTCCGCAGAGTCAGTGTGGACAATGCGGCTACCCCGGCTGTCGTCCTTATGCCGAGGCCGTCGGCACTCAGGGTGAGAAAATCAACCGCTGCGCCCCAGGCGGCGAAGCGGTGATGCTAAAAATTGCCGCTCTGCTGAACGTCGACCCGCAGCCCATCGATGGCGATGAACAACAACTCGAGCCTGCACGCATGCTCGCGGTCATTGACGAAAATAACTGTATCGGCTGCACAAAGTGTATCCAGGCCTGCCCGGTTGATGCGATTGTTGGCGCAACTCGCGCAATGCACACCGTGATGAGCGATCTTTGTACCGGTTGTAATCTTTGCGTCGCGCCCTGCCCGACGCAATGTATCGAAATGGTTCCTGTCGCGACGACCACTGAAAACTGGAAGTGGGACCTGCACACTATTCCAGTACGCAATATTCCTGTGGAACAACATGTTTAAGCTATTTTCCGCGTTCAGAAAAGATAAAGTCTGGGACTTCAACGGCGGTATTCACCCGCCTGAAATGAAAAGCCAGTCTAACGGCACGCCGCTGCGCCAGGTTTCCCTGCCGCAGCAGTTTGTGATCCCGTTAAAACAGCATATCGGCGCTGAGGGTGAGCTCTGCGTGCGGCCTGGCGATCGCGTACTGCGTGGTCAGCCGCTGACCCGCGGCTGGGGACGAATGTTGCCGGTTCATGCCCCGACCTCCGGTACCGTCAGCGCCATCGCGCCGCACTCGACCGCTCACCCTTCCGCCCTCGCCGAGATGAGCGTCATTATCGATGCCGACGGTGAAGACCGGTGGATTGAGCGTGACGGCTGGAGTGATTACGCAAACAAAACCCGTGAAGAGCTCATCGAGCGTATTCACCAGTTCGGCGTGGCCGGGCTGGGCGGCGCGGGATTCCCGACCGGCAGCAAATTACGCGGCGGCGGCGACAAAATTGAAACCCTGATTATTAACGCCGCTGAATGCGAACCCTATATTACCGCCGACGATCGCCTGATGCAGGATTGCGCAGCGCAAATTATCGCCGGCATCCGCATCCTGGCCCATATTTTACAGCCGCGCCAGGTGCTGATCGGTATTGAGGATAATAAACCGCAGGCCATCTCGATGATGCGGGCAGTCCTTGCCGATGCTCACGGTATCGAACTGCGGGTGATTCCCACCAAATACCCGTCCGGCGGCGCGAAGCAGCTGACGCAGATCCTCACCGGCAAACAGGTTCCCCACGGCGGGCGCTCGTCGGACATCGGCGTGCTGATGCAAAACGTCGGTACCGCCTATGCGGTTAAACGTGCGGTGATCGACGGTGAGCCGCTGACCGAGCGCGTTGTCACCCTCACCGGCGAGGCGGTTACCCGTCCTGGCAACGTGTGGGCGCGACTGGGAACGCCGGTTCGCCATCTGCTGGAAGATGCCGGCTTCTGCCTGAGCGCCGAACAGATGGTCATTATGGGTGGCCCGCTGATGGGGTTCACCCTGCCGTGGCTTGACGTTCCGGTGGTCAAAATCACCAACTGCCTGCTGGCGCCATCGGCAAGCGAAATGGGCGACCCCGAGGAAGAGAAAGGGTGTATACGCTGCAGCGCCTGTGCGGACGCCTGTCCGGCCGATCTGCTGCCGCAGCAGCTGTACTGGTTCAGCAAAGGCCAGCAGCACGATAAAGCCACCGCCCATAACCTGGCCGACTGCATCGAATGCGGCGCCTGCGCTTGGGTCTGTCCGAGTAATATTCCGCTGGTACAATATTTCCGTCAGGAAAAGGCCGAGATTACGGCTATCCGTCAGGAAGAAAAGCGTGCAGCGGAGGCCAAAGCCCGCTTTGAGGCCCGCCAGGCTCGCCTGGAACGGGACAAAGCCGCACGCCTGGAGCGCCACAAACAGTCTGCTGTTCAACCGGCCGCGAAAGATCATGCGGCGATTAACGCGGCGCTGGCCCGGGTTCGCGAAAAACAACGCGATGCCGCCCAGCCGATCGTAGTCCAGGCCGGCGCGAAACCGGATAACAGTGAAGCGATCGCCGCCCGCGAAGCTCGTAAAGCCGAAGCCCGTGCCCGCAAACTGGCGCTGCAGGATCAGGATACGGGGCAACTTGCGACCGAGGCTCACGTTCAGCCCGCCGCCGAAGCCGTTGACCCGCGTAAAGCGGCCGTTGAAGCGGCTATCGCCCGCGCGAAGGCCCGCAAGGCTGAGCAGCAGGCCGCCGCACCGGCTGACCTTCAGCCCGCCGCCGAAGTCGTCGACCCGCGTAAAGCTGCCGTTGAAGCGGCTATCGCCCGCGCGAAGGCCCGCAAGGCTGAGCAGCAGGCCGCCGCACCGGCTGACGTTCAGCCTGCAACCGAAGTCGTTGACCCGCGCAAAGCGGCCGTTGAAGCGGCTATCGCCCGCGCGAAGGCCCGCAAGGCTGAGCAGCAGGCCGCCGCACCGGCTGACCTTCAGCCTGCAACCGAAGCCGTCGACCCGCGCAAAGCGGCCGTTGAAGCGGCTATCGCCCGCGCGAAGGCCCGCAAGGCTGAGCAGCAGGCCGCCGCACCGGCTGACGTTCAGCCCGCCGCCGAAGCCGTCGACCCGCGTAAAGCGGCCGTTGAAGCGGCTATCGCCCGCGCGAAGGCCCGCAAGGCCGGGCAGCAAGAGATGACCCAGTCAGCCGCCAACGACGATCCGCGCAAAGCCGCGGTCGCCGAAGCAATCGCCCGCGTTCAGGCCAGGAAAGCATCCCGGCAGGCAGTTAACGAGGAATAAATGGTTTTCAGAATCGCAAGCTCTCCTTATACCCACAACCAGCGTCAGACCTCACGGATTATGCTGCTGGTTCTGCTCGCAGCCGTACCCGGCATCGCGGTTCAGACCTGGTTTTTTGGCTGGGGAACCGTGGTGCAGCTCGTCCTCGCCTCCCTCACGGCCTGGGCGACAGAAGCCGCCATCCTCAGGTTGCGGAAACAGAATATTGCCGCCACGCTTGCCGATAACTCCGCGCTGCTGACCGGTCTGCTGCTGGCCATTAGTATTCCGCCGCTGGCTCCCTGGTGGCTGGTCGTTTTGGGTACCGCCTTTGCCGTTATTATTGCCAAGCAGCTGTACGGGGGGCTGGGCCACAACCCGTTTAACCCGGCGATGATTGGCTATGTTGTGCTGCTGATCTCATTCCCGGTGCAGATGACTTCCTGGCTGCCGCCGCATGAAATTGCGGCCACCGTTCCGGGCTTCACCGACGCCCTGCAGGTTATTTTTAGCGGCCACACCGCCAGCGGCAACGATATGAACGCCCTGCGGCTGGGGATCGATGGCATCAGCCAGGCTACGCCGCTGGATACGTTTAAAACGTCACTGCATGCCGGTCATGCGGTGAAGGAGATCCTGCAGTACCCGATCTACGGCGGCACGCTGGCCGGTCTTGGCTGGCAGTGGGTCAATATCGCCTATCTGGTCGGCGGTCTGTTTTTACTCTGGCAGAAGACTATTCGCTGGCATATCCCGCTGAGCTTCCTGCTTAGCCTGACCCTCTGCGCCACCCTGGGCTGGCTGTTTTCACCGCAGAGCTTCGCGGCCCCGCAGATTCATCTGCTTTCCGGCGCGACCATGCTCGGCGCATTCTTTATTTTAACGGATCCGGTTACCGCCTCCACCACCAACCGCGGCCGCCTGATATTCGGCGCCCTCGCGGGTCTGCTGGTGTGGCTCATCCGCAGCTTTGGCGGTTATCCTGACGGAGTGGCTTTTGCCGTGCTGCTGGCGAACATTACCGTTCCGTTAATCGACTACTACACGCGCCCGCGCGTCTATGGCCACCGCTGAGGACCGATGATGTTAAAAAGCATGCGCAAACACGGCATTACGCTGGCGCTCTTTGCCGCCGGCTCTACCGGGTTAACCGCGGCCATCAATGAGCTGACAAAATCGACGATTGCTGAGCAGGCGGCAACCCAGCAAAAAGCGCTGTTCAATCAGGTTTTGCCTGCGGACCGCTATAATAACGATTTGCTGCAGAGCTGCTATCTGGTCACAGCGCCACCGCTCGGTAAAGGTCAGCATAAGATCTGGATTGCCAAAAATAACGATGCTCCGGTCGGAGTGGTGATGGAAGCGACCGCCCCCGATGGTTACTCCGGTGCGATTCAGCTGCTGGTTGCCGCCGACTTCAAAGGCACCGTTCTTGGCACCCGCGTAACGGAGCATCATGAGACGCCCGGCCTTGGCGACAAAATTGAACTCCGTCTGTCGGACTGGATAACCCACTTTGCGGGCAAAGTCATTCACGGTTCCGGCGACAGCCACTTTGCCGTGAAAAAAGACGGCGGTGATTTCGATCAGTTCACCGGCGCCACTATTACCCCACGCGCGGTAGTCAACGCCGTTAAGCGTGCCGGCCTGTACGCGCAAACGCTGCCCGCACAGATTCCCGAACTCACGTCCTGTGGAGAGTAAGCCATGAGCGAAGTCAAAGACGTTATTGTTCAGGGGTTGTGGAAAAACAACTCCGCGCTGGTCCAACTGTTAGGCATGTGCCCCCTGCTCGCCGTGACCTCTACCGCCACCAATGCGTTAGGGCTGGGACTGGCGACAACCCTGGTGCTGACGCTGACCAACCTGACAATCTCCAGCCTGCGCCGCTGGACACCGGCTGAAATTCGTATACCGATTTATGTCATGATCATCGCTTCGGTCGTGAGCGTCGTACAGATGCTGATTAACGCCTATGCATTTGGTCTGTATCAGTCTCTGGGAATTTTTATTCCGCTGATTGTAACCAACTGCATCGTGGTCGGTCGTGCCGAAGCGTTCGCTGCCAAAAAAGGGCCGGCACTGTCGGCGCTGGATGGTTTCTCCATTGGTATGGGGGCGACCTGCGCGATGTTTGTGCTCGGTTCGCTGCGAGAAATCCTCGGCAACGGGACGCTGTTTGATGGGGCCGATAGCCTGCTGGGTAGCTGGGCGAAAGTGCTGCGTATCGAAGTATTCCACACCGATACGCCGTTCCTGCTGGCGATGCTGCCGCCGGGCGCCTTTATCGGTTTAGGGATGATGCTGGCGGTGAAATACCTGATTGACGAACGAACTAAGCAACGTAAAGCGAAAGCAGCTGAAGCGAATCAAGCCACGCCAGTTGATGCGCACAGGGAAAGTCTGGGATGAATAAGAGCAAACGTCTGGAAATACTGACCCGACTGCGGGATAACGACCCGCACCCCACAACGGAACTGAATTTCAGCTCCCCGTTCGAATTACTGATAGCCGTACTACTCTCGGCGCAGGCGACCGACGTCAGCGTGAATAAAGCCACGGCAAAGCTCTATCCGGTGGCGAATACGCCGGCAGCCATGCTGGCGCTGGGTGTTGATGGCGTCAAAGCGTATATCAAAACTATCGGGTTATTTAACAGCAAAGCTGAAAATGTGATTAAAACCTGCCGGATTCTGCTTGAGCAGCACAATGGCGAGGTTCCCGAGGACAGGGCGGCGCTGGAAGCCCTTCCCGGCGTGGGACGTAAAACCGCCAACGTGGTACTGAATACCGCGTTCGGCTGGCCGACGATTGCCGTGGATACGCATATTTTTCGCGTTTGCAATCGGACACAATTTGCCCCTGGGAAGAACGTTGAACAGGTGGAGGAAAAGCTGCTAAAGGTCGTTCCCGCCGAATTTAAAGTCGACTGCCACCACTGGCTTATTCTCCACGGCCGCTATACCTGTATTGCGCGCAAACCTCGCTGCGGCTCCTGCCTGATTGAAGATCTGTGCGAGTTTAAAGAAAAAGTCTACGCATAACATTCTGGCAGAACCATTACCCTGCTTGTGGTAATGGTTCTGTTCTTCCCGCCATTCCCTTAGCTTTAACGCCACTATTTCTGCGCTCTACAGGACAATTAACCGTCTATATAACGTTCATCCAGGTTAATCATTTTTTGTGGTGAAAAAATTTCTATACATTTGTGATCCAGATCATCCACGCAACTTAATGTTAAATTATTGTTGTCGCAATGATAAAGAAAGCCAGTATTTCCAATACCAGAGCACCACTTACCAGGACAATACCCCATCATTTTTTAGGATTATGGGCTATATCACTATGTTCAAGGCTTATCAGCAGAATATATCGCCATTATCCGATTCTCTTCCGGTCTCGACAGATAAAAATATCACCAATGTGTAAAAGGTGAAATTTAACTCTGTATAACATTTGAATGACTGGCGTATTATAACGCTTAAGATATATGTAACAGAGTATTACAAAACGCTTGCCTGAACGGCCAGGATAGTGAACATTACTTCCCGTTTTCCCTCCAGAATAACTATAAAGGCGGCGGTCTTATCAGATTGCGCCCCGAACACCCCCCGTTAATATGGGATGTAAAAAAAGAGGTATATGTGTCAACTGCAAACAATAAACCAGCAGAAAGCGTGAGTCTGAACGCTTTCAAACAACCGAAATCGTTCTATCTGATCTTCTCGATCGAATTATGGGAGCGTTTTGGTTATTACGGCCTGCAAGGGATCATGGCCGTTTACCTGGTCAAACAGCTGGGTATGTCAGAAGCGGATTCTATTACTCTCTTCTCCTCCTTCAGCGCGCTGGTTTATGGCCTCGTGGCTATCGGCGGCTGGCTGGGCGATAAAGTGCTCGGTACTAAGCGCGTGATTATGCTGGGGACTATCGTCCTCGCTATCGGCTACGCCCTGGTGGCGTATTCCGGACATGACGCGGCTATCGTTTATATGGGTATGGCGACCATCGCCGTCGGTAACGGCCTGTTTAAGGCTAACCCGTCTTCCCTGCTCTCGACCTGCTATGAGAAAGATGACCCGCGTCTTGATGGCGCATTTACGATGTACTACATGTCCATCAACATCGGTTCCTTCTTCTCGATGCTGGCTACCCCGTGGCTGGCGGCGAAATTCGGCTGGAGCATCGCCTTCTCTCTGAGCTTCGTCGGGATGCTGATTACCCTGGTGAACTTCATGTTCTGCAAAAAATGGGTAAAAAACTACGGTTCGAAGCCTGACTTTGCCCCGGTACACTTCGGTAAACTGCTGGCGACCATCGTCGGCGTGGTCGTGCTGGTGGTGATTGCGACCTGGCTGCTGCACAACCAGGGCATTGCCCGCATGGTGCTTGGCGTGGTGGCTCTGGGTATCGTGATTATTTTTGCTAAAGAAGCGATTGCGATGAAAGGTGCTGCGCGTCGTAAGATGATTGTGGCCTTCATTCTGATGGTTCAGGCGATCGTCTTCTTCGTCCTCTACAGCCAGATGCCGACGTCACTGAACTTCTTTGCTATCCGCAACGTTGAGCACGCCATTCTGGGCATTAGCTTCCAGCCTGAACAGTTCCAGGCGCTGAACCCGTTCTGGATTATGATCGGCAGCCCGATTCTGGCCGCTATCTATAACAAGATGGGCGACCGTCTGCCAATGCCGCATAAATTTGCGATCGGCATGGTGCTCTGCTCGCTGGCCTTCCTCGTCCTGCCGCTGGGCGCCAAATTTGCAACCGACGCCGGTATCGTCTCCGTTAACTGGCTGATTCTGAGCTACGCGCTGCAGAGTATCGGTGAGCTGATGATTTCCGGTCTGGGTCTGGCGATGGTGGCACAGCTGGTACCACAGCGCCTGATGGGCTTTATCATGGGCAGCTGGTTCCTGACTACCGCAGGTGCCGCTATCATCGCCGGTAAAGTCGCCAACCTGATGGCGGTACCGGAGAACGTGACCGACCCGCTGCAGTCTCTTGCCGTCTATGGCCATGTCTTCCTGCAGATTGGTATTGCTACCGCAGTTATCGCCGTGCTGATGTTTGCTATCGCACCGAAACTGAACCGCATGACCCAGGATGACGACTCAGTGAGCAAAGCTCGCGATACGGCAACCGCTTAAGCGCTTCGGGAAAACCAATAAATTTAGGCCGCTAACGTTTTGTTAGCGGCTTTTTTTTTACCCCTGGGCTAACATACAGAAAACTGCAGCCACGAGGAGTTACTGATGAAACTGTTCTACAAACCCGGCGCCTGTTCCCTTGCATCACATATCGCCCTGCGCGAAAGCGGACTGGACTTCACCTTACAAGGCGTCGACCTGCAGAAGAAGCGCCTGGAAAACGGGGAGGATTATCTGCAGATCAACCCGAAGGGACAGGTTCCGGCGCTGCTACTTGACGACGAGATCCTGCTTACAGAAGGCGTCGCCATCATGCAATACATTGCCGATCGGGTGCCGGATCGCCAGCTGCTGGCGCCGGTGGGCACCATTGCGCGCTACCAGACACTGGAGTGGCTAAACTACGTCGCGACGGAGCTGCATAAAGGCTTTACGCCGCTATTCCGCCCGGACACGCCGGAAGATTACAAACCGATCGCGCGCGCTCAGCTGGAGAAGAAGCTGCATTACATTGATGAGTCGCTGAAGGAGAAGCAGTGGCTGAGCGGGCATCGTTTCACCATCGCTGATGGCTACCTGTTTACCGTACTGCGCTGGGCGTGGGCCGTGAAGCTGGATATGACCGGTTACAGCAATATCGCGGCCTGGATGAAACACGTGGCCGCTCGTCCATCGGTGGCCGCGGCGCTGGCGGCGGAAGGAGTTTAATCCCCTGACATCCTCTGCCCGGCTGCGAGGCCGGGCAGTTCTTCGGTTACAGCTGCGTGGCGCTGAAGTAGTGCTCCGGCTGGGCAATACGATCCTGGGCGGCCACCACCTGCAGCTCGTACTCCTGCATATTTTTCGTGGCCAGCATAATTTCATACACCGCGGCGGTCACATGTTCCAGCGCATCGCGAAGCTGGGCCCCCTGCAGCAGTTTAACCAGCAGCAGTCCGCTGGTAACATCGCCGACGCCAACCGGCTGACGCAGACCAAAGTCCACCAGCGGGCGACTGATATGCCAGGCTTCATCAGCCGTCACCAGCAGCATTTCGAACCGGTCCATACTCAGCCCGGCGCGGGCAAGATGCTTAACCAGCACAATCTGCGGGCCCTGCGCAATCAGCTCGCGCGCGGCTAAGACGGCTTGCGCAACGTTCGCCACCGGATGACCGCAGAGGATTTCCAGCTCAATCAGGTTGGGGGCAATGATGTCGCTCGCCGGCAGCGCATGGCGGACGTGAAACTCCGCCACGCCGGGTGCGACGATGCAGCCTTTTTCAGGGTGTCCCATCACCGGGTCGCAGAAATATTTCGCCGCCGGATTGGCCGCTTTGACCTGACGCACGATACCGAGAATATGCTCTCCCTGCTCGGCGGAGCCCAGATAGCCACTCAGTATCGCATCACAGCGCTGCAGCTGATTAATATCAGCAATCCCCTGAACGATCTCGGTCAGATGCGCAGGCGGCATCACGCAACCGGTCCATTTCCCGTACTGCGTATGGTTGGAGAACTGAACGGTGTTAAGGGGCCAGACGTTTGCGCCAAGGCGGCGCATCGGAAACTCTGCGGCACTGTTGCCGGCGTGACCAAATACAACGTGGGACTGGATGGCGAGGATGTTCTTCATCTTGGATACCTGACAGCAAAAAATAAGGGGCGTGGTTTCCCACGCCCCTGCCTTTACGCAATTACTTCCAGCAGACCAGACAGTAATTTTTCTTACCGCGACGCAGTAAGGTGTAGCGACCAAACAGACGATCGCCGTCATTAAATACATATTCCGGGTCAGACTGTTTTTCACCGTTGATGGTGACGGCGTTGGAGGCGATTGTCTTACGCGCCTGGCCACGCGATGGCTGCAGCTCAGAATCCACCAGCGCCTGCATCAGGTCGGCGTCTTTTTCCAGTTCAATCATCGGCACGCCATCCTGCGCCAGCTGTTCGAAGTCGGCTTCGCTCAGGTCGCTCAGATTGCCGTTAAACAGGCTTTCGGTAATGCGTTTTGCCGCCACCAGCCCTTCTTCACCATGTACCAGACGAGTGACCTGTTCGGCCAGCACGTACTGCGCGCGCGGGGCCTTACCGCTGTTTTTATCTTCCTCTTCCAGCGCATTGATCTCGGCAATGTCCATAAAGGTGAAGAACTTCAGGAAGCGATAAACGTCAGCATCCGCGGTGTTGATCCAGAACTGGTAGAATTTGTACGGGCTGGTCTTTTTCGGATCCAGCCATACCGCGCCGCCTTCGGTCTTACCAAATTTGGTGCCATCGGCTTTGGTGATCAGCGGAACGGTCAGACCAAACACCTGGTTCTGGTGCAGACGACGGGTCAGGTCGATGCCGGAGGTGATATTGCCCCACTGATCGGAACCGCCAATCTGCAGCGCCACGCCATGCAGCTTGTTCAGACACGCGAAGTCGTAACCCTGCAGCAGGTTATAGGAGAACTCGGTAAATGAGATGCCCTGATCGTCGCGGTTCAGACGCTGCTTAACCGCTTCTTTGTTGATCATCTGGTTTACGGAGAAGTGCTTGCCGATATCACGCAGGAAGGTCAGCACGTTCATGCTGCCAAACCAGTCGTAGTTATTCGCGGCAATGGCCGAGTTGTCACCGCAATCAAAGTCGAGGAACGGCGCGACCTGTTTGCGAATTTTATCGACCCACTCCTGCACGGTATCTTCGGTGTTCAGTTTACGCTCGGCGGCTTTAAAGCTCGGGTCACCAATCAGACCGGTTGCTCCCCCCACCAGCGCCACAGGCTTATGGCCTGCCTGCTGAAAGCGTTTCAGGCATAACAATGGAACAAGATGCCCCAAATGCAAGCTGTCAGCGGTTGGGTCGAAGCCGCAATAGAGCGCGATCGGGCCTTGCGCCAGTCGCTCTGCTAACGCTTCCTCGTCCGTCACCTGGGCTACCAGCCCCCGCTCTTGCAATTGTTTAATCAAGTTACTGCTTGCCATCAAATTCTCCATGTATAAACGACTGCACCTTTGCCGGTACACGACTTTTCGCCAGACGCGAAAAAAAAACATCTATGCAAAATCATTCAAGCTGCCTCAAGGCGGCAAGTACGGAGACTTACGCAAGCAAACGACCGGAATAAGCCGGCACAGCCAACAAAGACGCAGCTTGAAAAATGAAGTCTATAGAATAAAGCGCCAGCCCATCCAGCACCAGCGCTTAACACAACAAATTTCAGGGATTACGGGGCCAGACGATCGATTTTCCATGCGCTGTTGTCGCGCTGGTATAAAAAACGATCGTGCAGACGGTGTTCACCGCCCTGCCAGAACTCCATCTGCTCAATATTCACGCGGAATCCGCCCCAGAAGCTCGGCAGCGGTACTTCGCCTTGCTGGAATTTCTGTTTCAGCTCCAGGAACTTACTTTCCAGGATGCCGCGGGCTGAGATGCGGGTTGACTGTTGCGAGACCCACGCGCCGATCTGGCTGTCGCGCGGGCGGCTGTGGAAATACTTCACCACTTCCAGCGTTGACAGGCGCTCCGCCTTGCCAGTCACCATCACCTGACGCTCCAGCATGTGCCACGGGAAAAGCAGACTCACGCGAGGATTGTTTTCGATCTGGTGGGCTTTGCGGCTTCCGAGGTTGGTATAAAACACCAGCCCTTTTTCGTCATAGTGCTTGAGCAGAACAATTCGCTGGTAAGGTTGACCGTTTTCGTCAACAGTCGCGACGACCATTGCCGTCGGGTCGGCCAGCCGGGCGTCGCAGGCTTGCCTGAGCCAACGCTCAAATAAAGTCAGCGGTTCAGCGGGAAGATCGCGGCGGCGAAGGCCGCCACGGGTATACTCTCGGCGCAGATGCGCGATTTGCTGCAATTCGTCGTTATCAGACATGGCAATTGAGAAAATAGTCATCGGGTGGCGTCATTGTGCGCCCCCGGGGCGGAAATCTCAACGTTTGGGCGTCTGCAGCTGACAGTTTTCCAGCACAACGCGATCGCGCTTGTAAACGGTGGCGCTGTCGCCTTTCGACCAGAAGACATACACGCCGTCGGTGTAACGCGCCCCTGATGCCGAAAGCCCCTGCGCCAGATTCAACTGCTGGTTGTCATAGATAAAGCTGGCAATCTGACGGGTATTGTTGATGTGCACGGTCAGCGGTTTCTGATCGCACTGATACTCCAGGGTATCCGTCTGCATCCGCTCCACAAACTGGTTATAGTAGCTACAGCCTGCGAGCATAAAGGGTACTACCGCGATAAGGATTTTTTTCATTCGTTTGCCTTCGACTTTCCCGGTCCAGGAGGGCAAATCGCCCCCCGTTAACTTCATCCAGTTTACCGGTTAATAAAAAATAGGTGTTTCAGTTAACTCTGATTCTGCGGTCGGTTTGCGGGGAAGATGGCCCCGAGCACAGTGGCTTCACAAGCGCCGGTGACCGACGGGAGATTACCGGGGAGGCCGGACATCGTCCGCCATGCCAGCCAGGCAAACGCCAGCGCTTCCATATCATCGCCGCTGATGCCAGCCGCATCGGTTGTGGAGACCTCCGTTCCCGGCAGCAGCGCTGCCAGCCGCGCCATCAGCAGCGAATTACGCGCGCCGCCGCCGCACACCAGCAGACGTTCACAGCCGCCGCTCAGCAGCACCTGTTCCGCGATGGTCACCGCCGTCAGTTCTGCCAGCGTCGCCTGCACATCCTGCGGACGCAGCCCCTGGAAACGAGCCAGATGGCGCTCCAGCCAGCCGTAGTTGAAATATTCACGTCCGGTGCTTTTCGGCGCCGGGAGCGCAAACCACGGGTCGCTGAGCATATTTTGTAGCAGCGGTAGCAGCACCTTGCCTTCGCTGGCCCACTGCGCGTCTTTATCGTAGGGTTTACCACACTGACGCCAGATCCACGCATCCATCAGCATATTACCCGGCCCGGTGTCATAGCCGCGGACCGGCACGCCCGGTGCCAACAGCGACAGGTTGGCAATCCCGCCGATATTGAGCACCATCCGCCGTTCTACGGGATGCGCCAACAGCGCATGGTGGAAAGCAGGAACCAGCGGTGCTCCCTGACCGCCTAGCGCCATATCACGACGCCGAAAATCCCCTACCACCGTCACGCCGGTATGGGCCGCTATCTGGTTGTTATCCCCGATTTGCAGCGTATTCGGCGCTTCGCCAGTGGGTTCATGCCATACCGTTTGCCCATGACAACCGATAGCGACAATATCCGTCGGCTGCACATTCTCCTGACGCATAAGGGCCAGCACGGCATCGGCAAATAAGCGCCCCAGACGCGTATCCAGCTGACCGAGCTGGGATAACGTCAGCGTTTGTCCCTGGCAGATAGCCAGAATATCCTCTTTTATTGCCACCGGAATGGGGTACGACAGACTGGCCTGCTGCGCCACTACGCTTTCGTTGATTGCCGCCAGAACCACATCAATGCCATCAAGGCTGGTTCCGGACATTACGCCGATAAAGTGACCTGATTTCATACGTCTTCCTTCATTCCATGACTCTCGTATACCTCACACTCCATCATAAAGAAGAGGGCAATGCTACGGCGCACTAACGTTTATTAACACTAAAGCGCGAAAGATTGCGCATTACGTAAAGAACTTATGTTTATGTTAAGTTGAAGAGGAACGGATTATTATTTTTTGTATAGTCCATGCCGGAGGTATGCCAGCCGACGATGAAATGCCATATAATTGAACGCATGGACGTTCAACAGAACACTATTCGGTGAAGGAGATTCATAAATGATTTTACGTGTTTTGGCTGTCTCGATGATTGGTTTATCGCTTGCAGGTTGCGTGAGCAGCAGCGGCCTCTCCGGAGACGTTTACTCCGCATCGGAAGCCAAACAGGTGCAAAGCGTCACCTACGGGACCATTGTTCATACCCGTGCAGTTCAGATCCAGAGCGGTGATGACAGCAATGCTATCGGTGCTATCGGTGGTGCGGTACTGGGGGGGTTCCTCGGTAATACCATCGGCGGCGGTACTGGCCGCTCTCTGGCAACCGCAGCAGGCGCAGTCGCCGGCGGCGTAGCCGGCCAGGGCGTACAGGGCGCAATGAACAAAACTCAGGGCGTTGAGCTGGAAATCCGTAAGGATGACGGCAATACCATCCTGGTCGTGCAGAAACAGGGTACCACGCCGTTCTCTGTCGGTCAGCGCGTGGCGATTGCCGGCAGCGGCAGCCAGGTTACCGTTTCCCCACGTTAAGTTTGAACCTCTCAGTGCGGTCTTTATGGCCGCCCTGCTTTTCCCTGTTGTTAATATAGCTACTCTCACCTGATAGTATGGTGCCCGGCATCGTTTTTAGAATCATCCAGTCATTTTCTAATAACCATTCAACATTTGCTTTCGCTCAACATTTATTATTTACCATATCGTATTATCGGTATGTCGCCCTGCCACAGTACCGCAGAATGGAAAAATATTTTTTGCAAGGATGTAATGCATGCTTATTAATAGAAAACGCTTAGTACTGCGAGTTTTTATCTATCTGAGTATCTGCGCTCTTATGATGGGGGCCATACATTTATTCTCCGCCTCAGCAATTAATCGTATACCTGCGTTTAATCCCTTACTCTTCCCCGTATTAACTATTTTATTATTAATACTCCACATCACAATTGCATGTTTTATGGTAATGAAATACTGGTGTGACAGAAAACGCTTGTACCTGATCGCTATCGCCTGCGCCTTCGCCGGTTCCTCTTCGTTGATGTTTGGGACACTCAGTAGCTATCCGGGCTGGTTCCTGTGTGACTCGGGACTTTATGCCAATGCAAACGATGCGCTGATCTTCTATACTTTCCGCAATATGATGATGATGGTACTGTTTATCACCGCGACCATTTTGTACGCCTTTCGTCATAGCGAGAAGCTCACCCGAAAAGCACATGTGCTTATTCTGACATTTTGCATTGGTTTCACAATAATTGTTATTACTCTGTCATGGTTGTATTCAAGTCATCATTCATTACTGACGGCAGCTTTAATTGACAATGACACGCTTATTCATTCCGAACTATGGCGAAATATCGTCGGCTGCCTGTTAGCCATTGGATGGTTAATAACACTGGTATTACTAATTTTCATCACTCAGCTGCGCAATATATTTTGGTTCAGCGGTTCCTTTTTTTGCAGTGCATATATTTTTACATTGCTTTTTCTGCTGCTTGCAAACGGCAGTTCAGAAAATGCGTGGTATCACGCTCGTTTCTTTGAAGTACTCAGTACGTTATTTATGTTCTTTATATTGTTGTACGATGTGTTTAGCCTTTATCGGGAATCCGAGGATAAATACGTGAACTCTTATCAAAACTCGATCCGTGATTCGCTGACCCGGTTGTACAATCGCAGCCACTTTTACGATACCCTCACCGCCCTGCTGCCGACGGTATCAGTCAGACAGCCGCTTTCCGTGGTCGTCTGCGACCTCGACTTTTTTAAACGCATTAACGATAACTACGGACATATACAGGGTGATAGAGTCATCCAGTTTGCGGCGAATGTTTTACAGCAAAATATTCGTACGCAGGATACGGCTGCCCGAATCGGCGGCGAAGAGTTCGCTCTGCTGTTGGTCAATACGGGGCAGCAAGAGGCCCTGACAATAGCAGAACGTATCCGTCTTGCGATAAATGAACAGCAAGATGATCTTCCGGAAAGAATGACCATCAGCGCCGGGGTATTCACCACCACCGACGGGACGCTCAGTGCCGAGGAGTATGTGAAGCGAGCCGATGCCGCCATGTATCATGCCAAGAACAGTGGGCGCAATCAGGTGGTTGTCTGGCAGGAGTGAATAAATGGACAATCAAAAGCAATAAAAAAGGGCCTTGAATGCTCAGGGCCCTGAATAAATTAATCTTTTGCCTGAAGATCGAGGATATTTTGTTCCAGTTTACGGATTAAATTGAGCAGCGTAGCGACCTCTTCTGCCGACACACCAGACAGAATCTCATCTCGCGTCTTGCCGATCACTTCTTCCATTTCGTTGATCAGCGGCTCGGCTTTTTCCGTTAACCTGATTCGTTTCGCGCGCCGGTCGTTTGCACAAGTCTGGCGAGAAATAAGCCCTTTCTCTTCCAGCTGATCCAGCGTACGCACCAGTGAGGGTTGCTCGATACCAATAGCTTTCGCCAGTTGAATCTGCGACTGCTCAGGAGGCAGCTGATGAATATTGTGCAACGTGACCCAATGGGTCTGCGTTAACTCCAGAGGTTTCAGGCGATGGTCGATCAGCGCGCGCCAGACGCGCACTAAACGTGCCAGATCAGAACCCAGTGGCGATTCCAATTTCATCTCCTTATAATTAGCTTGCTAAGTTATTATACTGATTTTAGAATAGTGTGCAGCATTTGAATAATCAAAACAAATGAATTACCTGATACACCAAATTCAAAACAATGATTTACAATGTGTAATAGTAGCATGCTCTGAACATTCTCCCTGCAATGGCAAAGGATTTTTGCTTGTGAAACTGAGTCTTAACACTTCCGGATTGGCGCTCCAGGACCTGGTATTCGGTGCGTCAATTTACTTTCCCCCCTTGTTTAAAGCCGTATTGCTGGGATTTTTTATCTGGCTGGTTATTCACCGCCAGCTGCGAGACTGGATGTATGCCGGCGATATCTGGCATCCCTTGCTGATGGATCTGTCCCTGTTTGCACTCTCTGTGTGTCTGGCTCTGGTTTTACTGACTGCCTGGTAATGTTCACGACATGAAAAAACTCAAATACCTCTCGACCTTGTTGGTCGCCGCACTCGCTATCATTGCCGCCTGGCTGGTCTGGAACTATTACACGCAATCGCCGTGGACCCGGGATGGCAAAGTCCGCGCCGAACAGGTCAGCATTACGCCGCAGGTCTCTGGCAGCATCCTCCAGCTGAACGTACGCGATAACCAGCTGGTCAAAGCCGGCGACGTTCTGTTCAGGATCGATGACACCCCCTATCGTATTGCCGCTCTCAACGCCGAAGCGCAGCTCGCGAAAGCGCAAGCGGAAATGGCTAAAGCCAAAGCGGAGCAAACGAAAGCGGCCAGTGATGCCCGTCGTCGTCGTCATCTTTCGCAAGAGGCCATCTCCGCCGAAGATCTGGAAAGCGCCAATACCACGCTGGACACCGCCACCACCAACCTTGAGGCCGCCAAAGCGGTGGTCGGCGTGGCGCAGGCCAGTCTGGAGCACGCGCAATGGCAGCTTGGCCAGACGGCCGTGAAATCGCCGGTAGATGGCTGGGTGACAAACTTAACGACCCGCGTGGGCGACTACGCCTCGGCAGGCCACCCGGTTTTCGCCCTTGTCGATAGCAATTCGTTTTATGTCATTGGTTATTTTGAAGAAACTAAGCTGCGCCATATTCGCTCTGGCGATAATGCGCAGATAGTGTTGTACAGCAGTAAACAAACGTTACAGGGTCACGTATCCAGTATCGGTCGCGCCATCGTCGACCAAAGCGTCGAAGGCGGGAACAGCCTGGTTGCCAATATTAAACCGAATATCCCGTGGGTTCGTCTGGCCCAGCGCGTACCGGTGCGCATCGAACTCAACAGTTTGCCTGCGGATACGACGCTGGTTTCCGGGACCACCTGCACCGTCTCAATTGGCGAACCCTGATGAAACTGCAGGTCCCGTCATGGCGTGCTCTTCCCTGGGTTAAAGCCAGCCGTCCGCAATGGCGCTATGCCCTGCGTAACGGCATTGCGATGTGTCTCGCGCTGAGTATTGCCTACTGGCTGGATCTTGATGAGCCTTACTGGGCGATGACCTCTGCCGCCGTCGTCAGCTTCCCGACGGTGGGTGGCGTGATCAGTAAGAGCTTCGGGCGTATTGCCGGAAGCCTGCTCGGCGCCTGCGCCGCGCTACTGCTCGCCGGACATACGCTAAACGACCCCTGGCTATTTTTATTCAGCATTTCGGCGTGGATTGCGCTCTGCACCTGGGCCTGCGCGATGTATACCAACAACGTAGCCTACGCCTTCCAGCTCGCCGGCTATACCTGCGCCATTATCGCCTTTCCGGTTATCAACATTACCGACGCCAACGAGCTGTGGACTATCGCGCAGTCGCGAGTGTGCGAGGTTATCGTCGGTATCCTGTGCGGCGGGCTGATGATGATGATCATGCCCAGTACCTCGGATGGCACTGCGCTGCTGACGGCATTGAAAAATATGCATGCTCGTCTGCTTGAGCACGCCAGTCTGCTGTGGGTGCCGGAAACCACCGATGCCATTCGTACCGCCCACGAAAGCGTGATCGGGCAAATCCTGACCATGAACCTGCTGCGAATTCAGGCCTTCTGGAGTCATTACCGTTTTCGCCGTCAGAATCCGCTGCTGAACTATTTACTCCACCAGCAGCTGCGGCTGACCAGCGTAATATCCAGCCTGCGCCGGATGTTAGTGAACTGGCCGGCCGCGCCGGCGCAGACCCGCGAAGTGCTGGAAACGCTGCTTACCGCGCTGGCTAATCCACGGGCCGATTTTTACGCTGTCGCACGGATAATCGCCCCGCTGGCGCCTCCCGCCGATGCCGACTATCGCCATCTCGCGTTCTGGAAGCGCCTGCGCTATTTCTGCCGCCTGTATCTGGACAGCAGTCGCTGGCTCCGCCGCGTGGAAAACGCCTCGGTAATCGCCGAATTTAATGTTCCTTCCGCCCCGGCGTTAGCGCGTCATACCGATCAGGCCGAAGCGTTGTGGAACGGTATCAGAACCTTCTGTGCGCTGGTTGCGGTGGGTGCCTGGGGTATCAGCACCCAATGGCAGTCCTGCGCCGCCGCGCTCACCCTGGCGGCGATTTGCTGCGTGCTTTATTCAGTCTCACCTTCGCCGTTCAAATCGCTGAGCCTGCTGATGCGTACGCTGATATTGCTGTCGCTATTCAGCTTCGGGGTGAAGTTCGGTCTGATGGTGCAGATAACCGACCTGTGGCAGTTCCTGCTGTTCCTTTTCCCGCTGCTCACCACCATGCAACTGCTCAAACTGCAGATGCCAAAGCTGGCGGGTCTCTGGGGACAATTGATTGTGTTCATGGGGTCGTTTATTTCGGTGACCAACCCGCCGGTCTACGACTTTGCCTCGTTTCTCAACGACAATCTTGGAAAAATCATTGGCGTTGGCTTTGCCTGGCTTGCTTTTGCGGTGATCAGTCCCGGTTCCGATGCACGCAAGAGCCGCCGACACATAAAGGCGTTACGCCGTCACTTTGTCGATCAGCTGAGCCGCCGCCCTCAGCATAGCGAGCACGAGTTTGAATCGCTGGTCTACCATCACATCAGTCAGTTAAGTAACAGCCAGGATGCTCTCGCGCGCCGCTGGCTGCTGCGCTGGGGCGTGGTGCTGCTTAACTGTTCGCACGTGGTCTGGCAGCTTCGCGAGTGGGAAACCCGCTCTGACCCGCTCTCGCAGGTGCGGGATTTATGCATCAGTCTGCTCAGGGATGTCATGAGCGAGCGCGGCGTGCAGCAGCGTCCTCTGGCCTCAACCTTGCAGGAGCTACAGCGAATTTGCGATACCCTGAACCATCACCATCAGCCGGCGGCAAAAGAGCTGGCGGCCGTGATCTGGCGGCTGTATTGCGCCCTGTCTCAACTTGAGCAGGCACCTGAGGTCGGGACGATAACCGAAAGAGCTACTTAATCACCCCGCAGGCAAAACGTTCGCCGCCTCCGCCAAGGGGCTGCGGACTGTCGGACATATTGTCGCCACCAATGTGGACCATCAGGGCTTTTCCCCGTACCTCATCCAGCGTTTTAAGCCGCGGCGCCACCACCGGCCGGGTGGCTTTCCCGTCGCTGTTGACTACCAGTACCGGCAGGTCGCCCAGATGCCCTCGCCCCTCGGGCCCCTCATGTTTCCCGGTCTGTTGCGGGTCGTAATGTCCGCCGGCGGCACCGGCAGCGACGGCCTTACCATCTTTTATCACCGGCTGGCAGCTACCGTTAGCATGAATGTGAAAACCATGTCGACCCGGCGGTAGCGCTTTGAGATCTGGGGTAAATTCCAGCCCCTTTGCGGTCTCGCTGATTTTAACGCTGCCAATGGCCTGGCCCACGCTTTGGCGGGTAACAAGATTGAGATCCACGTTTTCGCTGGCCGCCTGCGCGCCCGCTGAGATCGCTAAAGTCAATATGGCGAGGATACATCGTTGCATAACACCTCCAGAATGGCTCTGTCCCTGATAAGTGTAAACCAGAGACGGCCATTGCGGAGGCGGTGGGAGGATTATGGTACGTCGTAGCCCAACGCGGCTTTGCGGATGCGGAACCACTGCTGACGAGACATATTCAGTTTTTCGGCCACCACGGCAGAGCGCACACGCTCAATTTTACCGGAGCCGATAATCGGCAACGGCTGCGACGGCAGACGCAGGATCCACGCATAAACCACCTGCTCAATGCTCTCAGCATTCAGCTCCTGAGCCACTTGCGCCAGCTCATCACGCAGCGGCTGGAAGCTTTCATCATTAAACAAGCGCCCGCCGCCGAGACAAGACCAGGCCATTGGCCGGATACGCAGCTGCTGCAGCTGATCCAGCGTACCATCCAGCAGCAGCGGCTGGTGTACCGGGGAGATTTCAACCTGGTTGGTGGCCAGCGTAAACGGCAGACGCGATTGCAGCAGCGTAAACTGCGCCGGCGTAAAGTTGGAGACGCCAAAGTGGCGAACTTTGCCGCTGTGATGCAGTGCGAGAAAGGCCTCCGCCACCTCATCCGCATTCATTAACGGATCCGGGCGGTGAATCAGCAGCAAATCAAGATGGTCGGTCGCCAGATTGCGCAAGGACTGCTCGGCACTTAAGACGATATGATCGCGGTCGGTGATATAGTGGCCGATGGTGTTTTCGGCGCGGGCTTTAGTGGCAATCCCACACTTGCTGACGATTTCCATGCGGCTACGCAGATGCGGAGCCTGCTTCAGCGCCTCGCCAAAGGCCGCTTCGCACTGATAATCACCGTAAATATCTGCGTGATCAACCGTAGTCACGCCCAGATCCAGGTGCTGCTCAATAAAGCTGACCCGCTCGTTCACGGACATATTCCAGTCCATCAAACGCCAGTAGCCCATCACAAAACGCGAGAATTCCGGCCCCTGTGGGGCCATAGCAATACGCTGAACCATAACAACGTCCTCAACAAAAAAGTGTGTTGAGTATAGGCAATTTTGCCATTAAAACAGTGAAGGCTGCTGTGGTTCTTCCTCGGCCTGCGGTTTATTCGCGCGTAATTTGCGCAACAGACGCTGCCGGCACAGGCGCAGCACGTCTTGCTTCTGGACATCACTCATTGTTTGCCAGTGAAAACGCTCTTCGCGACTACGAAAGCAACCGCGACAAAATCCACGTTCGTCCGACTGACAAATTCCCCGGCATGGACTCTGTACCGGGAAAAACTCCAGCTGCTCTGCCACTCCACGCCTCCGGCGACTTCTCTGTGTCTTTTATTGAAGACGTTTCAACTCTGCTTCGCAACTTTTGTTGTTCAGCCTCTGCCCCAGGCGACATTTTTTTGCTTGCATTAGACCAATCGGTCTATTACAGTGAGCGCCATGAACAAACATTGTGAATACGATACCCGCGAACATATTCTGCTGACCGGTGAACAGCTGTGCATGCACCGCGGTTTTACCGGAATGGGCCTGAGCGAGCTGCTGAAAATAGCGGAAGTGCCGAAAGGCTCTTTCTACCACTATTTTCGCTCTAAAGAAGCTTACGGCGTCGCGCTGCTTGAATATCACTATGCTGGCTATATCCGCCGCCTGGTTGACCATTTTGCTCACGGCGAAGGAACCTATCGCGACCGCCTGCTGGCTTACTACCAGCACACCCTGACGCAGTTTTGCCAGCAGGGTATTATCAGCGGTTGCCTGACGGTCAAGCTCTCCGCTGAAGTGTGCGATTTGTCTGAATCCATGCGTGAAGAGATGAACAAAGGCGCCAGCCAGATTATTGCTTTACTGGGCGAAGCGCTGGAAAAGGGTCGCCAGGAAGGGAGCCTGACATTTGACGGCGATGCCTTTACCCTCTCCCAGGTGCTTTACTCCCTGTGGCTGGGGGCCAATTTGCAGGCCAAGATTACCCGCAGCGCAATGCCGCTGGAAAGCGCCCTTGCCCATGCCAAACAGATTATTGCAGCGCCTGGCGTTTAACAGGCGTTTTTATTTAACGAATTACAAGACGACCGGTCTACTCAGGAGTCATTATGTCCGAATCAAAACTGTTTTCTCCACTGAAAGTCGGTGCAATAACTGTACCTAACCGCGTATTTATGGCTCCGCTGACGCGTCTGCGCAGTATCGAACCCGGCGATATCCCGACGCCGTTAATGGCAGAGTACTATCGTCAACGTGCCAGCTCCGGACTGATCATCTCCGAAGCCACGCAGATTTCCGCCCAGGCGAAAGGCTACGCCGGCGCGCCTGGTCTGCACAGCCCGGAACAGATCGCGGCATGGCAGAAAATTACCGCCGGGGTTCACGCTGAACATGGCCGTATCGCCGTGCAGCTGTGGCATACCGGTCGTATTTCCCACAACTCCCTGCAGCCCGGCGGCGAAGCGCCGGTTGCGCCTTCTGCTATCAGCGCGGGCACCCGAACCTCCCTGCGCGATGAGCATGGCCACGCTATTCGCGTCGACACCTCCATGCCGCGTGCGCTGGAGCTCGATGAAATCCCGGGGATCGTCGATGATTTCCGCCAGGCGGTCGGCAATGCCCGCGATGCCGGCTTTGACCTTGTAGAGCTGCACTCTGCGCATGGCTACCTGCTGCATCAGTTCCTGTCTCCTTCTTCCAACCACCGTACCGATCAATACGGCGGCAGCGTTGAAAACCGCGCGCGTCTGGTACTGGAAGTTGTCGATGCCGTCAGCAAAGAGTGGAGCGCCGATCGTATCGGGATCCGCGTGTCGCCAATCGGCAGTTTCCAGAATGTCGATAATGGCCCGAACGAAGAAGCCGATGCGCTGTATCTGATTGAAGAACTCGCCAAACGCGGCATTGCCTATCTGCACATGTCCGAGCCGGACTGGGCCGGCGGCCAGCCGTACAGCGACGCATTCCGCCAAAAAGTGCGCGATCGCTTCCCGGGTGCGATTATCGGCGCCGGCGCCTATACGGTAGAAAAAGCCAACGATCTGATCGGCAAAGGCTTAATTGATGCGGTCGCCTTCGGTCGTGACTATATCGCCAACCCCGATCTGGTCGCACGTCTGCAGCACAAGGCCGCGCTGAACCCGCAGCGCCCTGAAAGCTTCTACGGCGGCGGTGCGGAAGGCTATACCGACTACCCGACGTTATAATCCGGCCGGGTATGGCGACGTTTAGCCGCTATACTCGTATTCTGTCGCATCTGACTGCACGTCCTGGACGCACTCACGCCGTCCGCGGATGCGATAAGAAAGATCGGCGTAAGGGCCGCCTGAAATGGCGGCCTTTTTACGATATAGTGCTCAGGGGTATGAAACGCCTTGTCCGTTTTGTTACGCTATTCAGACAATTGCACATACGGTCTCTGCTAAGGGGCTGTAAACAAGGAGTATAAAAACTATGCGCTTACTTCACACCATGCTGCGCGTTGGCGACCTGCAACGTTCTATCGAGTTTTACACCAACGTGCTGGGCATGAAGCTGCTGCGCACCAGCGAAAATACCGAGTACAAATACTCGCTGGCCTTCGTCGGCTACGGCGAGGAGAGCGATACGGCGGTTATCGAGCTGACTTACAACTGGGGCGTTGACAAATACGACCTCGGCAGCGCTTACGGTCATATCGCGCTGAGCGTGGATAACGCCGCCGAAGCCTGCGAGCGTATTCGCCAGAACGGCGGCAACGTCACCCGCGAAGCCGGTCCGGTGAAAGGCGGCACCACGGTGATCGCTTTCGTTGAAGATCCGGACGGTTACAAAATCGAGCTGATTGAAGAGAAAGATGCCGGCAAAGGTCTTGGCAACTAACCTGCTCCGGGCGCTTATCGGCGCCCGCTGTTTTTCCCCTTCCTGCTGCAAGGCGCGGCAAAATTTGCCATAATGCGCGCTACTTTTTTCCAGTTAAGAGAATCAGATGTCCGAGAACGTTCAACTTAATGGTCTGTGCGACCGTTTTCGTGGTTTCTACCCCGTGGTAATTGATGTAGAAACCGCCGGGTTTAATGCTAAAACCGACGCCCTGCTTGAGATCGCCGCCATTACGTTGAAAATGGATGAGCAAGGCTGGTTAATGCCGGACGAGACATTGCATTTTCATGTTGAACCTTTCGAAGGCGCCAATCTGCAGCCTGAAGCGCTGGCCTTTAACGGCATCAATCCGAACGACCCCGAGCGCGGCGCGGTGCGCGAATACGACGCCCTGCACGCCATTTTTAAAATGGTCCGCAAGGGCATTAAGGAGCACGATTGTAATCGTGCCATCATGGTGGCGCACAACGCGACCTTCGATCTCACCTTTACGATGGCCGCCGCCGAACGCGCCGGACTCAAACGTAATCCGTTTCACCCGTTCGTGACGTTTGATACCGCGGCGCTGAGTGGACTGGCCCTCGGTCAGACGGTGCTGTCCAAAGCCTGCCTGGCCGCCGGTATGGCGTTTGATGGCACCAAGGCGCACTCTGCGCTGTACGACACCGAGCAGACGGCGCAGCTGTTTTGCGAAATCGTCAACCGCTGGAAACGTCTTGGCGGCTGGCCGTTACCGCTTGCCGGACAAGAGTAAGAGACAAAAAAAAGCGACTTCACAGGAAGTCGCTTTTTTACTGGCAGCAGACTTATTCAGCTTTCGGCTCGTCGGTCTTGTACTTTGCCGCCGTTTCTTTGATCAGCTGCTGCAGTTCGCCGCGCTGATACATTTCAATCACGATGTCGCAACCGCCAACCAGCTCGCCATCAACCCACAGCTGCGGGAAGGTCGGCCAGTTCGCATATTTCGGCAGTTCCGCGCGGATATCCGGGTTCTGCAGGATGTCAACGTAGGCAAAACGCTCGCCGCATGCAGACAGCGCCTGCACAGCCTGAGCGGAAAAACCGCAGCTTGGCAGTTTCGGAGACCCTTTCATGTACAGCAGGATCGGGTTTTCAGCGATTTGACGTTGGATTTTTTCTACAGTCGTGCTCATTGTCATGCTTCCTTAACTTCTATACGGCAGTAATTTGTCATTGTAGCGTCCTGAACGCAGGACAGATAATAACATTTTTTTCACTCATTATATTTTATCTTCTGTGGTCAGAAGTTGCCTTAAAAATATCATTTTGGCCACCGAAAAGCGGTATCGCTGTACATTTCGCGTACAAGGTGGTTAATGTCTGAGATAATTTTTTGCAATTGTTAATCAAACGACACTTTAGATACAAAAGAGTATTAACTTTCCGGGTTTTTATGCTTTAGAATCGTTGGGTTTTGTCATTCACCGTCAGGTATGGGTACATATCTGTCATTAATCAGGGGATTGCTCAGTGGCGCGGCTAAACAAAATCGCGATTTCGCTCTGTGCATTACTGTTTACATCTATCTCATTTACACCACTGGCGCATGCTTCAGGGCATACGCACACCTCCGCCACGCCAAAAGCGCACGCGGCGAAAGGCACAACAGAACGTAAGAAAAAAGCCACCGCTCAGAAAACGAAGTCCACAACCAAAACCGCCAGCAAGAAAGCCTCAACGGCCACCCGCACCAGACACCCCACTCGCACCACCGCATCCAGCCAGACGGCGCTGAACCGTCAGGCCGCCGGCAGCAAAAAATGCGTTTTGCGTAAAGGGTATAAAAAGCAGTGTGCGAAAACGATCGCGCCGGCCGCCGAACCGGCTCCGGTCATGGCCAGCATGCAGAGCAAATGCGTCGTCCGTAAAGGCTATAAAAAACGTTGTAAAACAATCGCGGAAGAACCGCCGCTGACGCTGGCGGATGCGCACAAAGCCCGCGTGCAGAAAGCGCAAAGCACCGCGATGTCGAAGTTAATGGATCAGATTGGCAAACCGTATCGCTGGGGCGGAACCTCGCCGCGTACTGGTTTTGACTGCAGTGGGCTGGTCTACTACGCCTATAAGGATCTGGTAAAAATCCGCATTCCGCGCACCGCCAATGAGATGTATCACCTGCGCGATGCCCGTCCGGTCGATCGCGGCGAGCTGCAGAGCGGCGATCTGGTCTTCTTCCGCACCCGTGGGCGCGGCACCGCCGATCACGTCGGCGTTTACGTTGGCAACGGCAAGTTTATTCAGTCGCCGCGTACCGGCCGCGATATTCAGATCACCTCATTAAGCGAAGATTACTGGATTCGCCACTATGTCGGCGCACGCCGGGTGATGACCCCCAAAACCATTCGCTGAACCTGACCTGCCGCACCTGCGGCAGGTCAATTCCCCGGCTATAACGCCATGCTCATCTCATGCCAGGACATCCCGCCATGATCCGAGGCCGAAGGCCGCTCGTAGAGAAAACCAAACCGCTCATACAGGGCCACGTGTCGGTCTTTGCACATCAGGTGAATGGCGCTCTTCTGCGCCTGTGCCATCTGCCGGATAAATCGCTCCATCAGGGCGGTCGAATACCCTTTTCCCTGGTGTTCAGGCGCAATGACTACAGACATAATCACTACATTCGGCGCGCGGGGATCGTGCCCGACCAGCTCCTTGAAGGCTTCATCCGACATAACGACTTCCCACGCGCACCCTGAGTTAATAAAGCCAATAACCTCTCCTTGCCGTTCCATGCAAAGAAATCCTTCCGGGTACTGCTGGATTCGGGTGGCAATCTTTTCACGGGTAGCCGCCTCATCCCCTTCATACGCGCTCGTTTCAATTTCAAAACAGCGTTCGACGTCGGCCAGGGTCGCCTGGCGATAGACTATGTTAGACAAAACAGACCTCTGCAAAATGGATTTTTCAGTAATCACTTTATATTTCAACAGCAACAGCGATCAACCGGCTCTGCTGAAATGCGCTGCCTTGCGCTCCGGCGAAGGCTTAACCAGGTACATTTGTTAAATATACCCTTTATCATTGCAAGGCTTTTAACTCCCTTCTGCAAGTGTTAGCATTCCGATCACAATAAAAACCTGTTGCACTCGCCCCGGCGAGGGACAGTACATGCTGTTGTGGATGGTCAAACATCCTTTGAATGTGAGCTAGAAAACAAGAAGTTATAAGGAGAGTAACAATGTCGTTTGAATTACCTGCATTACCGTATGCAAAAGACGCCCTGGCGCCGCACATTTCCGCAGAAACCCTGGAATACCACTACGGCAAACATCACCAGGCCTATGTCACCAACCTCAACAACCTGATCAAAGGCACCGCGTTTGAAGGTCAATCTTTAGAAGCGATCGTCCGCTCTTCTGAAGGCGGCATCTTTAACAATGCGGCCCAGGTCTGGAACCATACTTTCTACTGGAACTGCCTCGCGCCGAATGCGGGCGGCGAGCCGGAAGGTGAGCTGGCAGCCGCCATCAATCAATCCTTCGGCAGCTTCGCAGAGTTCAAAGCGAAGTTTACCGACGCGGCAGCGAAGAACTTTGGTGCAGGCTGGACATGGCTGGTTAAAAATAGCGATGGCAGCCTGAGCATTGTCTCCACCAGCAACGCTGGCACGCCGCTGACCGGCGACGCCAAACCGCTGCTGACCGTGGATGTCTGGGAACATGCCTATTACATCGACTACCGCAACGCCCGTCCTGACTATCTGGCGCACTTCTGGGCGCTGGTAAACTGGAAGTTTGTGGCGGCCAACCTGGCGGCCTAAAACGCTAACGCAGAAGGGGAAACCCTTCTGCGAATACACCGACTACTGTCCGACCAACGCCTCTTCCGGCTGCGAACGCCCGCCGAACAGCACCAGCAGCAGCGCCACACCGGCAATTATCGCCCCCATCACCGGCACAAAGGCATAGCCCAGTCCGCCGGAAATCACCGCGCCACCGGCTGCCGCCCCCAGCGCATTGCCGAGGTTAAAGGCCCCGATATTGACCGACGAAGAGAGCCCCGGCGCTTCATGAGCCACCCGCATCACCCGCATTTGCAGCGGTGGAACCACGGCGAAGGTCGCCGCCCCCCAGACCACCATACTGATTGCAGCCCCCAGCTGCGTCTGCGCCAGCAGCGGAATCGCCAGCATGATGACCATCAGCAGCAGCAGAAACCCCTTCAGCGTCCCGGAGACGGAACGGTCGGCGAATTTACCGCCGAGGTAGTTACCCAGCGAAAAGCCGACGCCAATCAACACCAGCATGGCGGTGACGAACAGCGGCGAGGCGTGCGTAATGGTGTGCAGCACCGGTGAAATATAGGTATAGAGGGTAAACATCGCGCCGGCCCCCAGCACGGTGGTCAGCAATGCGGAGAGCACCTGCGGACGAACCAGCACGGAGAGCTCCTGCTTTACGTTCGGACGCTCGCCAGCGCTGCCTTTGGGCAACGAAAACCACAGGCTGACCATCGCCACCAGCCCCAGACCTGCCGTCGCGAGGAACGACATCCGCCAGCCGATGGTCTCGCCAAGCCATGTCGCCGCCGGAACGCCGCCAATGTTAGCGATGGTTAACCCCATGAACATGGTCGCCACCGCACTGGCCTGTTTGTGTTTTGGCACCACGCTCGCCGCCACCACCGAACCGAGGCCGAAGAAAGCGCCGTGGTTAAGGCTGGTGATAATGCGCGAAATCAGCAGCGTGGTGTAATCCGGCGCCATTGAGGAGAGGACGTTACCCAGCGTAAAGATCGCCATCAGAAAAATCAGCGCATTTCTGCGCGCGCGATGAGAGAGCAGCAAAGTCATCAGCGGCGCCCCGACCATCACGCCGATCGCATAAGCGCTGATCAGCATTCCCGCCGCCGGAATTGACACGTCGACGCCTTTGGCAATTACCGGCAGCAGCCCCATCGGGGAAAACTCCGTGGTGCCAATACCAAACGCGCCTATCGCCAGCGCTAACAAGGGAAAGTTGATTTTCATTCAATGACTCCAGCAGACCGTCATCGGCGACGGTATCTCATCAGAAGTCAAAAGCATGACATCAATCACAAAAAAACAAAAGTAAACGAAATGGCAAAAGATTTTTGCGAAATTGATAATAATGGCGGGATGTCGGGGGAAAGAGGCCTCTCCCCCGGATAAATCAGTGCAGCACCGCTGTCAGGCCGGCGGCCACGATGAGACCCAGGACAATAATCGTTGTCGTCAGCGAAAACTTTAAATCTGTATCCATCAATTTTTCCCCCCAGTTATCCCCACATGAAAAGTGAGCTTGCTCATTTTTGCACAATATAGCGCAAAAATCTTCCATGTTTTAGGGTGATGCACATTTTTGCTCTTCCCCTTTGCCGCAAGATCGGACAAAATCCCACGCTAATTTGAAAGCGTATCGGCCATTGACCCCTTCCTGTCGTTCTGTGTCGTTTTCCCGACGTGATGCAATGTTGAAAATTGTATTCAGGGTGTGTATAGGCAAACGTTTACGTATCGATAATCAGACGATCAGGTCAAGGTCTGGAGTGAGAAGTAATGGCAACAATTAAAGATGTAGCGAAGCGCGCAAACGTTTCCACTACAACAGTGTCACATGTAATTAACAAAACCCGTTTCGTGGCGGAAGAAACCCGCAACGCCGTGTGGGCGGCGATCAAAGAGCTGCACTACTCCCCCAGTGCCGTTGCTCGCAGCCTGAAGGTTAATCACACCAAATCGATTGGCCTCCTGGCCACCAGCAGCGAAGCGGCCTATTTCGCTGAGATTATTGAAGCCGTAGAAAAGAGCTGTTTCCAGAAAGGCTATACCCTGATTCTGGGCAATGCGTGGAACGATCTCGAAAAACAGCAGGCCTACCTGTCGATGATGGCGCAAAAGCGCGTCGACGGCCTGCTGGTTATGTGTTCTGAATATCCGGAATCGGTGCTCAGTATGCTGGAAGAGTACCGCCATATTCCGATGGTGGTAATGGACTGGGGTGAATCCAAAGCCGACTTCACCGATTCGGTCATCGATAACGCCTTCGAAGGCGGCTATATGGCCGGTCGCTATCTGGTGGAACGCGGCCACCGTGAAATCGGCGTGATCCCGGGTCCGCTGGAGCGTAATACCGGCGCCGGCCGCCTGGCGGGCTTTATGAAAGCCATGGAAGAAGCGCAGATCGCCGTTCCGGAAAGCTGGATTGTTCAGGGCGACTTCGAGCCTGAATCCGGCTACCGCGCCATGCAGCAGATCCTCAGCCAGCAGCATCGCCCGACGGCGGTCTTCTGCGGCGGCGACATCATGGCGATGGGCGCAATCTGTGCTGCGGATGAGATGGGACTGCGCGTGCCGCAGGACATTTCGCTGATCGGGTATGATAACGTGCGTAACGCCCGCTATTTCAGCCCGGCGCTGACCACCATCCACCAGCCGAAAGATTCGCTGGGGGAAGCGGCCTTCAATATGCTGATGGATCGTATCGTCAACAAGCGTGAAGAGTCGCAATCTATTGAGGTTCACCCGCGGCTGGTAGAGCGTCGCTCCGTCGTAGACGGCCCGTTCGTCGATTATCGTCGCTGATCGCCCGTGCGGCGCCGGTTACTCCGGCGCCCGCAGCCACTCCCGGTTCAACGTTTCGCTGTCCCCCAGATAATCCAGCAGCCACGACAGCGCCGGTGACGTGTCGCTCTGCTGCCAGGTCAGGCAGCACGCGGCGTCCGGGAACGGGTTTTCCAGCGCCAGCGCGGTCCATTCACCGCGGTCAATCCAGGGGCGGGCAAAATGGCTCGGCACCATCCCTACGCACAATCCCGCCGAGAGGCAGGTAGCTGATGATTCCCAGTCCGGCACCACTACCCTTTTCTGGTTGTCCAGTAGCCAGGTCGTGCGTTTCGGTAACGAACGGGAAGTGTCCTCCCGGACCAGCGACGGCCAGTTGCGCAACACATCATCGCTCAGTGGCCCGTTCATCTGCGCCAGCGGGTGATGGCTGGCCACTACGCAATGCCAGCTCAGCATCCCCATATCGCGAAAGGCGTAGCGCCCCCCGACCGGAATCGAACGCGTTGCCCCGATAGCCAGTTCCACGCGCCCGTCGGCCAGCGCGTCCCAGACGCCGTTGAAGACCTCCTGAAAAACAATCAGCTCGACATCGGGAAAGTGACGATAAAAATCGACAATCATCTGACGCATACGGGCCGGTTTAACAATGTCGTCTACGGCTATCGACAGCTGGCCGCGCCAGCCGTTGGCTATCTGCTGACACTGCTGGCGAGTGATCTGCATTTTTTTGATAACAGATCGTCCTTCCTGTAAAAACCAGAGCCCGGCGGGGGTCAATTCGACATCGCGATGGCGGCGTTCAAAAAGCGGTACTGCCAGCCACTCCTCCAGCTGACGTACGGTATAACTGACCGCCGAAGGTACGCGGTGCAGCTCCTGAGCCGCTGCGCTAAAGCTGCCGTTGCGGGCGACAGCATCAACAACTTCGAGTGAGTATTCGGACCACATATTCTGCCTGCAAAAATTTTGAATGCATGTAGCAAATATTAGCGTTTCACAAGCCAGAATGCACTCCCTACACTCTGCGGCATCATACCTGCACCTATAAGAGAATGTTATGCAACAACCCGGGAAAGGATTTTTAGTGTGGCTGGCGGGACTCAGCGTGCTGGGTTTCCTCGCCACCGACATGTATCTGCCGGCCTTTTCGGCCATCCAGCAAGATCTCAATACGTCTGCGGCGTCGGTCAGCGCCAGTCTGAGCCTGTTCCTCGCCGGCTTCGCCATCGGACAGCTGTTCTGGGGCCCGCTCTCGGACCGCTACGGACGTAAACCGATTCTGCTGACCGGGCTGGCGATCTTCGCTATCAGCTGTCTGGGAATGCTGTGGGTGCGGGATGCCACCCTGATGCTGGTGCTGCGCTTTATTCAGGCGATCGGCGTCTGCGCGGCGGCGGTGACCTGGCAGGCGATGGTCACGGATTATTATCCAGCCCAGCGCACTAACCGTATTTTCGCCACCATCATGCCGCTGGTGGGTCTATCGCCGGCTCTGGCGCCGTTGCTCGGCAGCTGGCTGCTTGCCCATCTGGAATGGCAGGCCATTTTTGCCACCCTGTTTGCCATCGCCCTGCTGCTGATGGTACCCGCCCTACGCCTGAAGCCGGTCGTCAGGCCGCAGGGTGATGTCCGCGAGAAGTTGACCTTTATGACGCTGCTGCGTTCGCGCGAATACAGCGGCAACGTGCTGATTTACGCCGCCTGCTCCGCCAGCTTTTTTGCCTGGTTGACCGGGTCGCCGTTTATTCTCCATGAGATGGGCTACAGCCCGACCGCTATCGGTCTTAGCTATGTTCCGCAGACAATCGCCTTTTTAGTCGGTGGCTATGGATGCCGCGCGGCGCTGCAGAAATGGCAGGGCCAACAGCTGCTGCCCTGGCTGCTGGTGATTTTCGCCGTCAGCGTGGCTGCAACCTGGATGGTTGGTCGGGTTGAAGATGTCTCAATCATTGCGGTGATGATTCCCTTCTGCGTGATGGCCGTTGTCAATGGCGGGATTTACCCGATTGTTGTCGCCCAGGCGCTGAAGCCGTTCCCGCAGGCGACCGGCCGTGCCGCCGCGCTGCAGAATACGCTGCAGCTTGGTCTGTGCTTCCTGACCAGTCTGCTGGTCTCCGCGCTGATTGCCACACCGCTGCTCACCACCACCAGCGTGATGCTGGTCTCGATCGTGCTGGCCGGGCTGGGTTATTTTATGCAGCGTCACAGCGCCTGCCTGACTACCGAATCGTCGCATGCATAAACGCGTTTCGGCGATGTTAAGGCTCAGTAATTAGCCTGCTAATATATTTTTATTGAAAGCCGGATTTCAGCGGCCTATACTGAACCGGCTTCACATAAATAAAATATTTTTTACGATTAACGGCAGCAGGATGCGTCCCGTTTCACCATGGAAGGCCTTTCGGCAAGGGTTATCGCCCTTCCTCTGTTCTACGTCGGATAGCAGCTTCACGGATATTCCGTGAGATTTCTCACAAAGCCAAAAAAGCGTCTACGCTGTTTTAAGGTTCTGATCACTTGGGCGTGATGGAGAAGCTATGAGTTCATCGTGTATAGAAGAAGTAAGCGTACCAAACGACGACTGGTACCGAATTGCAACCGAATTGCTCGGTCGCGCGGGCATTGAGGTCAATGGCCCCGCCCCCTCCGATCTGCGGATTAACAATCCGCTCTTTTTTAAACGCGTTTTACAGGAAGGCTCGCTGGGGTTAGGCGAAAGCTATATGGACGGCTGGTGGGATTGTGAACGGCTGGATATATTCTTCCATAAAGTACTGCGCGCCGGGCTGGAAAATCAGCTCCCGCATCATCTCAAAGATACGTTGCGCATCGCAGGTGCTCGCCTGTTTAATCTACAAAGTAAAAAGCGCTCCTGGATTGTCGGAAAAGAACATTACGACCTCGGCAACGATCTTTTCAGCCGTATGCTCGACCCCTATATGCAATATTCCTGCGCCTACTGGAAAGAGGCGCAATCGCTGGAAGAGGCGCAGGTGGCAAAATTAGATCTTATTTGTCGCAAGCTGCAGCTGGAACCGGGGATGCGGGTGCTGGACATTGGCTGCGGCTGGGGTGGTCTGGCTTACTATATGGCCAAAAATTATCACGTTAGTGTAGTCGGCGTGACCATTTCTGCCGAGCAGCAAAAAATGGCCCAGCAAAGATGCGAAGGGTTAGACGTCACCATTTTGCTGCAGGACTATCGCGATCTGCATGACCACTTTGATCGCATTGTTTCCGTCGGGATGTTTGAACACGTGGGACCTAAAAATTACGCCACCTATTTTGAAGTGGTGGATCGTAATTTGAAACCTGACGGCCGTTTTTTATTGCACACCATTGGCTCCAAAAAAACGGACCACAGCGTCGATCCGTGGATCAATAAATATATTTTCCCCAACGGTTGTCTGCCTTCGGTTCGTCATATCGCGCAAGCCAGCGAATCCCATTTTGTGATGGAAGACTGGCACAATATCGGCGCCGATTACGATACTACGCTGATGGCCTGGTATGAACGTTTCCTGGCCAGCTGGCCCGATATCGCCGATAACTATTCGGAACGGTTTAAACGTATGTTTAGTTATTATCTGAACGCCTGCGCGGGGGCTTTTCGCGCGCGCGATATTCAGCTCTGGCAGGTAGTCTTTTCTCGCGGTGTTGAAAACGGCCTTCGCGTCGCCCGCTAAAAATATCCCCCGTTAAAACGGGGGATATTCTTTTATGCTTCATCCGGCGGCGGCGCCCGATCATTCATCGCTCAGGTGTTGTGCCGCTTCTTTGGCCGCCAGCACACGTTCCACGGTATCCACTACCGCCTGCGTTTGCGGGTCGATCTCAATATTCACCCGATCGCCGAGTTTTTTAATGCCAAGCGTGGTGCGCTGCAGCGTTTCCGGGATCAAATGCACGCAAAAACGCGTCGGGGTCACTTCTCCGACCGTCAGGCTGATCCCGTCAACGCCGATGAATCCTTTATAGAGGATATATTTCATCAGCGTCGGGTCCTGAACCTTAAACCAGATCTGGCGGTTATTTTCCGAGGTCAGGATCTTGACGATTTCCGCCGTGGTCATAATATGACCGGACATCAGATGACCGCCGATCTCATCGCTGAATTTTGCCGCTCGTTCCACGTTCACCACGTCCCCCACCTCTACCGCGCCGAGGTTGGTAATACGCAGCGTCTCTTTCATCAGGTCAAAACTGATACGCGGACCGTCAATTTCGGTGACTGTCAGGCAGCAACCATTGTGCGCCACCGATGCCCCGGTCTCGATGCCGGCAAGCATATGCTCAGGCAGCTCCACCACATGGGTGCGAAAATTGGGTTTTTCATCGATGGACACCACTTTAGCGGTCCCCTGCACAATGCCAGTAAACATGCTTTACTCCTGTAGACTTTCGTGACGGTATCATTACCGTTATACCTGTCGGGAACAATACCAGTTGGCAAAACAGGTTGCCAGCGCGCATCGTGCCCTACCATTTTTTCACTGGCTTAATGGCGCATCATCGCTACAATAGACTGGAAAACCCCTCAGCTCTTTCTTCTTGCTGCCAATTACGGCGGCTTTTTTAGTCTCAAAATAACAACAATATAAAGGTGTTCACGTGCAGAAGTATTTTATTGAAGCGCGTCAGTTATTAGCCCTGGCCATTCCTGTGATCCTGGCACAGGTCGCCCAGACCTCTATGGGCTTTGTCGATACCGTGATGGCGGGTGGCTATAGCGCCACCGATATGGCTGCCGTCGCGATTGGGACCTCTATCTGGCTCCCCGCAATTCTCTTTGGCCACGGTCTGCTGCTGGCGCTGACGCCGGTTATCGCCCAGCTAAACGGCTCCGGCCGCCGCGACCGCATTGCCCATCAGGTTCGTCAGGGGTTCTGGCTGGCGGGATTCGTTTCGCTGCTGGTTATGGTCGTGCTGTGGAACGCCGGGTACATCATCAGCTCGATGCACAATATCGACCCGGCCCTCGCTGAAAAAGCGGTAGGCTACCTGCGCGCGCTGCTGTGGGGCGCCCCCGGCTACCTCTTCTTCCAGGTCGCTCGTAACCAGTGCGAAGGCCTGGCGAAAACCAAACCGGGGATGGTGATGGGATTTATCGGCCTGCTGGTCAATATTCCCGTTAACTATATCTTTATCTACGGCCACTTTGGCATGCCTGAGCTGGGCGGCATCGGCTGCGGCGTGGCGACGGCATCCGTTTACTGGGTGATGTTCTTCTGCATGATCTCCTGGGTACGTCGCGCCCGTTCTATGCGCGATATCCGTAGCGATGAAGGCTTCAGCGGACCGGACTTGAACGTGCTTAAACGCCTGGTGCAGCTGGGACTGCCGATTGCGCTGGCGCTGTTTTTCGAAGTCACTCTGTTTGCGGTCGTTGCGCTGCTGGTTTCTCCATTGGGCATTGTGGACGTCGCGGGCCATCAGATAGCCCTGAACTTCAGTTCGCTGATGTTCGTTTTACCCCTTTCGCTGGCGGCAGCGGTCACCATCCGCGTCGGCTTCCGTCTTGGGCAGGGTTCCACCCTCGATGCGCAGGTTTCTGCCAGAACCGGGGTTGGCGTTGGCGTCTGCATGGCCGTGATCACGGCGATTTTCACCATCCTGATGCGTAAGCAGATTGCGCTGCTGTATAACGACAATCCGGAGGTGGTCCTGCTGGCTTCCCAGCTGATGCTGCTGGCCGCGATATATCAGATCTCCGACTCCGTCCAGGTGATTGGTAGCGGGATTCTGCGCGGCTATAAAGATACGCGTTCGATCTTCTTTATTACGTTTACCGCGTACTGGGTGCTGGGACTGCCGAGCGGCTACCTGCTGGCCTTAACAGATACGCTGGTTCCGCGTATGGGTCCCGCGGGTTTCTGGTGCGGATTTATTATCGGGCTCACCTCGGCAGCGGTGATGATGATGCTGCGGATGCGTTTCCTGCAGCGTCAGCCGTCCAGCGTGATTTTGCAACGCGCGGCGCGCTAACGCCCAGCGGCATCCTGTTCCCGGGGTGCCGCTTCTCACCGTCGTACGGATTCAGCGCGGGCCCAGCGCAGCTCTTAATGCGTCAACAAAGCATTTAATTTTCGTCGTCCGCCGACGTCCGGCCGGTACCAGAATATGCATGGGCCGCGCCGGTCCTGAGAATCCGGCTAAAACCTGTACCAGGCTCCCCCGCTCCACTTCGGTTTTCAACACATCTTCCGGCCCGAGGGTAATACCGTGCCCGGCGATAGCCGCATTCATCAGCGCCTTCCAGTCATTCGCGCGAAACCGCCCGGAGGGTTTGACCTCGAACATCTCCCCCTGTTTCTCAAATCGCCACCGGCAGGCGCTGCCCGCCGACCAATGTCCATAAACCAGACACGCATGATGTTGAAGATCGGTCGGCGTCTGCGGTTCGCCGTGACGCAAAATATAGTCCGGTGACGCGCAGGCAATCAGCCGGTATGGCAGCAGAGGCCACGCCACCATCGAGCTGTCGGCCAGCTCACCGATGCGCACGATCACCTCAAACTCCTCTTCAATCGGGTCGACAATGCGGTCGCTCAACGTCAGTTCAACCTGAACGTCAGGATAGCGGGCAAGATAGTCGGTAATAAAGGCCGCGAGCGCATGCGATCCAAATGTGACCGGCGCATTCACCCGGATGATGCCTGAAGGTGTCGCTTTCATCTCCTGTGCCACCGCGTCCGCCTCAGCGATCTCCGCCAGTACCACGCGGCAGCGTTCATAATAGCTACGCCCGATATCGGTGAGCGTCTGTCGCCGCGTGGTGCGGGCGATTAATGAAGTGCCGAGGTGTGCTTCAAGCGCCGCCACGTGTCGGGCGACCATCTGCGGCGAAAGTCGCAGCTGTCCGGCAGCGGCGGCAAACGACCCCGTTTCAGCCGCCTTCACGAAAACCCTGATACTGGTGAGCTGGTCCATGATTCACTCATTTGAGTTGTTTATCATTCCACTATCTTACGATTTATCTTCTGCGGGGATGGAATTAAATTTATCAACACTCTCAGATCATTCGTAAGGAGTTGAAAATGAAGATTGGCATTATCGGCGCCGGATTCGTTGGCCGGTCTGTCGCGAAGCTGGCGCTTGCCGCCGGTCACGACGTTATGTTGAGTAACTCACGAGGGCCCCAGACGCTTTTCAGCCTGGGGCCGATGATTGGCTGTCAGGTCGGCAGCGCAGAGGAAGCTGCCGAATTTGGCGAGGTGGTGGTCATTGCCGTGCCGCTCAGCGCCATCCATTCGCTGCCGGTCAGCGTAATTCAGGATAAACATGTCATTGATGCAGTGAATTACTATCCCGAGCGTGACGGCCCGATCGAGGCGCTGGAGTCAGGAGAAACCACCACCAGCGAATTGCTCGCCCAAATCCTGCCTGCCGCTACCGTCACCAAAGCGTTTAACGCGATTCCCATGACCCAGCTGGAAAGCGATGGACTGCCCGCGGGCGCGGAAAATCGTCGGGCGCTGCCGTTGGCAGGCGATAGTGAAAAAGGAAAAGCGATCGCCGCCGCGCTGTACGAGGCATTTGGCTTTGACACCGTAGACGCCGGACCTCTGTCCGAAGGATGGCGTTTTGAACGCGGCCAGCCTGCCTATTGCGTACGAATGACCCGCCCGACGCTGCTCACGACGCTGTCCGATACACCGCGTCGCTAACCCCCCCTCCGCTGACGCTGTTAGCGGAGCATCCGGCTTTTCGCCCGCTCTATGCGTTGTACATTCCGTTACTCGCCGATACCAAACACTCACTGAAGCCTGAAAAAGAAAAACTTATAGTGATTTCAACAGCCCCGCAGTGGGGTTCACTGAAGAAATAATTTCGAGGATATCAGAATGAAAAAAGTATTAGCTCTGGTCGTTGCCGCTGCTATGGGTCTGTCTTCTGCTGCTTTCGCTGCTGACGCAGTAAGCACCACTCAGGCTCCGGCGGCTGCAACTCACAGCACCACTGCCAAAACCACTCATCATAAAAAACATCACAAAGCCGCTGCCAAACCGGCCGCTGAGCAGAAAGCTCAGGCTGCGAAAAAACACCACAAAGCTGCCGCCAAACCGGCCGCTGAGCAGAAAGCCCAGGCCGCGAAAAAACATCACAAAGCCGCCGCCAAACCGGCCGCTGAACAGAAAGCCCAAGCCGCGAAAAAACATCACAAAGCAGCAACCAAACCAGTAGCCCAGAAAGCCCAGGCCGCTAAGAAACACCACAAAGCGGCGGCTAAACCGGTAGCCCAGAAAGCTCAGGCGGCAAAAAAACATCACAAAACCACTAAGCATCAGGCCGCTAAACCGGCTGCCCAACCGGCTGCTTAATTTTTCCGCTAAGTTGAGTTAATCATAAACCGGCGCTGTTTCAGCGCCGGTTTTATTTCAGGAGGCCACTATGCTGCAGCGCTATCGTTTTGAGCTTATTCTGATCCTGTTAGTCCTCTGCGCACTTTTTACCCTTCGCCTTATTTTCAGGTAACCTCTCTTTTCCGGCCCCCGCGTCTGCGACGCCTCTTGCACCATTCGCCTGACGAATCACTCATTCTCTCCCGACAGCGTCGCCAGGCCTTACTTCGCGCCGCGTCAGGCACGACGCCGCAGCGAGACCAGGGCAACTGGATAAGAAATATCCTTTAGCATCAGTAAAATATGAGCAATATGCGTAAAACTTCCGCAATCGCGTGAGATCTGAAAGAAAAGTGACGTTTGCCTCTTGCCACAACCCCATCCGATCGCTAATATGCGTCCCCGTTGTCACCACAACATTGCGTTCATAGCTCAGTTGGTTAGAGCACCACCTTGACATGGTGGGGGTCGTTGGTTCGAGTCCAATTGAACGCACCATAATGCGTTTATAGCTCAGTTGGTTAGAGCACCACCTTGACATGGTGGGGGTCGTTGGTTCGAGTCCAATTAAACGCACCATAATGCGTCCGTAGCTCAGTTGGTTAGAGCACCACCTTGACATGGTGGGGGTCGGTGGTTCGAGTCCACTCGGACGCACCATTCTTTATTCCGCAGACATCAGCAACCGTCTGTAGGTTATCGAACGGTGCGAATTTCGCATATTTCTCGCTGTAACACGCTCATCTCTCCTTTGCAGTTATCCAGGCCATTCCTGAAACAGGACTGGGGCCAGTTTATCCTCTCAGCAGCCCCCTTGACGAATATTCCCGTACGCACGCCGTCTCTGTGGCGTTATTGCATATTGCACAGAGCGATGAAGAGCCGGCTTTTACCGGGTCTCTTGCGTTGACTTATGCGGCAACCCAGGGCGCAAACGGGTCGGAGTAGTGACGCCATTCGCCCGGCCCCTCCGCCATTTCTTCGTCCGTAAGCAGAGCCGAACCCAGCCTGGCGCGTAGTGCTGATTCATCCATATTCATTCCGATAAACACCAGTTCCTGCCGGGCATCGCCCACACCATCCATCCAGTTTGCCCGGATAAATTTCAGCGACTCATCATCCTGAGGCCAGCGTTCTCTGGGGACACTTGCCCACCACATTCCCCCCAGTTCCTGACGCGCCACGCCACCGGCCTGGGACCAGGCGCCGGCAAATTCCGGACGACTGGCCAACCAAAAATATCCTTTCGATCTAACCACTCCAGCCAGCTCATGTGCCATCACCTGGCAGAAACGGGCCGGATGGAAAGGCCGGCGGGCGCGAAAAACAAAGCTGCTAATCCCATACTCTTCTGTTTCCGGGGTATGTTCGCCGCGTAGTTCCTTCAGCCAGCCTGGCGCCTGTGCGGCATTATCAAAATCAAACAGCCGGGTATTCAGGACCTTATCCAGTGCTACCTGACCAAACTGCGAAACAACTATTTTTGCCCGTGGATTCAGAGAGCGCAAAATAGCCGTTAACTTTTCTTGTTGCCCGTCATCGATCAGATCGACTTTGTTCAGGACCAGCACATCGCAGAATTCAATCTGCTCAATGAGCAGGTCGACCACGCTGCGCTCATCGCCTTCGCCCAGTGATTCTCCGCGTGAGCGGAGGCTATCTGCAGAGTCATAATCACGCAAAAAATTGAAGGCATCCACGACGGTCACCATGGTATCAAGACGCGCCACGGTTGAAAGACTTTGCCCGTCATCGCCGGCAAAGGTAAAAGTTTCAGCAACCGGAAGCGGTTCAGAAATACCGGTAGACTCGATAACCAGCTGATCAAAGCGCCCTTCTTTCGCCAGGCGATTCACTTCCAGCAGGAGATCTTCCCGCAGCGTGCAGCAGATACAGCCGTTACTCATTTCAACCAGTTTTTCATCGGTACGTGAAAGTTCGGCGCCCCCTTCCCTGACCAGAACGGCATCAATATTGACCTCCGACATATCATTGACGATAACCGCAACGCGTCTGCCCTCTCTGTTGTTCAGAATATGGTTGAGCAGGGTCGTTTTACCGGCGCCCAGAAAACCGGACAGAACGGTCACCGGCAGACGCATGTCGCCCTGTCTTTCTACGCTGATGTCAGACATTGCCTTTTATCTCCTCGTACTTCATTTGTCATTGGTCCGCTGATTTCGGGCCACTCAGCGTGACCATCGCACTCAATTGTTATGTTATAACATAACAATTAAAATGCCAACATCGACCTTTATGGCCACGTAGAGAAGAAATGTGCAGCAGCGATACGCAATGTTGGCTTAGCTGCAGGTGGGGAGCGTCGCCATTTATCGGGAGTGTTCCGCAGCGTTATTGGAAAAATTGTCATGGCCCAGTCCGCCAATAAATGGCAGACGGATACGTAGCGGCGTGAAATCCAGGCCGACGTTCAGCCCCAGCAGATTGAGTTCAAATCCCTCTTCAGCTCCCAGCGTTACGCCGGCGATACCCAGCACCGACACCTGCAGCCCGCGCCCGGATGGCGGTAGGCCAATGGGATTCAGCAGCGAGCGAAAATCTTTCCCCACCGCGTTGGCCGGCATATCCAGTTTGAGCGCGGGCACCTCGCGGCCAATATGGGCCAGAAAGGTGTTACTGTTAGGACCCGGCCAGGCGTGGTAGGTATCCGGCCAGGGGTAGGAGGCAATTGCCGCGACAATCTGCGGGATCATGGCCTCGGCCTCTGCTCCCCGATGCTCCACCAGTAAACGAGGTTTCGCGCCGAACCAGTAGCCATCCGGCGGGTTGCTATTACGGCGCACCTTCTCCCCGCCTCCCCAGCTAATCACTTCATAGCGGTTATATTCCGTTTCCCCGGCGCGTTTATAGATAATCCAGGGATGCACCGCCACCACGCCTTTCCAGCCCCAGGTGGGCGCAGCGTAGACCTGCACAATGGCCAGGCGGGCGTTTTGCTGGGGATCAGGCGCCAGGCCAGCTGAGTCACGACGGGCGGACCACCAGCCCTCCTGCGGACGTAGCTCCCGCTGATACATCGTCTGGGCCAGGCTGGCGCCAAGGGAAAGCAGGATGATGCAAAGCAGACTCAGACAAACGATTTTTATGATCATGGCGGCCTGTATTCAGTGAGGAGACATCTCTATGGGCGATTATTGTCCTGACGGGACCGGGCAGCAATATAAAACGCGCAGATCATCGTCAATCTGCACACACCGATGAGAAATTACATTAATGCATTACAGACACGCGATATGGCGTACGATTTCACGCCCTTACAGTTTCGGGATTGGCCAGACGTTTCAGTAGTTCCTTGCCCGGCTCCCTGCCGCAGGTCGGCAATCATTTATCGTCTACCAAAGTCACTCAGGCCGAGAGCTGCGCGCGCTCCAAAAGCAGAGCACAGGCGAAACACCGCGGTATCAGTACACACAACGCCACTTGCGGTTCGCATTCCCTTCGCCCCTGGACTATACCTTAGGCATCTTTATTCCCTGAGGAACAACCCTTATGAGCAAAAAAATTCTGATGCTGGTTGGTGATTATGCCGAAGATTACGAAACCATGGTGCCGTTTCAGGCATTGCAGATGATTGGCCATCAGGTTGACGCGGTTTGCCCGGATAAGAGCAAAGGCGACTATATCATGACGGCGATCCATGATTTTGACGGTGCCCAGACCTATAGCGAGAAACCCGGGCACCGCTTTGTCCTCAACGCCGACTTTGCTGCCGTAAAAGAACAGGATTATGACGCCCTGCTGATCCCCGGTGGACGAGCGCCGGAGTATCTGCGCTTGAATGACGAGGTGCTCAAACTGGTTCAGGCGTTTGACGCGGCGCACAAACCCATTGCCGCCGTTTGCCACGGCCCGCAGCTTCTGGCCGCCGCCGGAATACTGAAAGGCCGCACCTGTAGCGCCTACCCGGCCTGCGCGCCGGAAGTACGGCTCAGCGGCGGGCATTATGCTGAGATCGGTATCGATCAGGCGCATGTTGACGGCAACCTGGTCACCGCCCCTGCCTGGCCCGCCCATCCGCAATGGCTGGCGAAATTTGCTGAAGTGTTGCAGCAGTAAACGTTGAATCCGCGACGAATAAAACGACCCCGGAGGACCGTCCAGCTGACGGTCCTTACTGCGGACTGTTTTCGGGGCCGCCAGCCACAAAACCGCAATCAACTCATGACCTGCCCGCCGATTATATTTTCAACAACCCGACAAATGACTATAATAAAGCATGACAAATGTCCTTATTCAGGAGGGAAGATGAAAACCTGGGTTCCTGCAGAGCAACCTGCCGATAATGCGCTGTGGCGCTATGCCGGGCTACCGGCGAATCGGGGTATGCAGTTGATTGAGCTGCTGAGTATGGGATTACCGGTCAGCATTCTGGATAATATTCATGAGTGGACGGAAATGTCGAAAACCGACATTCTGCGCATCACCGGGATTAATGAGCGCAACGTTGCCCGGCGCAAGAGCGCGGGCGGCACGTTGACGCCAGGCGAAAGCGAACGTGTGGCGCGTTTTGTCAGGGTCCTGGATACCGCCGTCGACTATTTTGGCAGCAAGCAGGATGCCTACGACTGGCTGCAGTCGCCGGTCAGAGGACTGGGCAATGTCGCCCCCATCGATCTGATTGCTACCGAGAGCGGCGCGCTGGAAGTAACAGACCTGATTGGTCGCCTGGAACACGGCGTCTTTGCATGATTTTCTATCGTCTGGTTACCGGCCGTTACGCCAGCGAAGCCTGGACGGGAAGCGGGGCCAACCAGTACGGCGGGCGCTGGAATCACCAGGGACACCCGGCGGTCTATGTGTCCACTTCCATTGCCCTGGCGTCACTGGAGATCCTGGTTCACGTCAAAAATGAGGCAATCCTCAACCAGTATCAGCTGTATAGTATCGAGATACCGAACAGCGAAGTGGAATCCCTCGATAAACAGTGGTTACCGGATAACTGGCAAGAAAATCCGATGCCCGTTTCCACAATGGATCTGGGCACCGGCTGGCTACAGTCGGGCAGCGGTCTGGCGCTGATGCTTCCCTCCTGCATTATTCCCTATGAAAACAACGCCATTTTAAACCCGCTGCATCCCGCGTTCAGCGAGGCCCTGGCCTCCGTGCGTCAGTATCCCTTTACCTTTGATCCCCGCCTCGCACGCTCCACGCCCCTCTGAAGCCCTGGCAGCAATACCTTGCCATCAAGACTGAGTGAGGAGAAAACCTTTCGCCGCGCCTTGCCAGTCCGTGGTGATGGTTAAACCGTCGGTACGGTTCCACCATCAATGAGGTATTCTGCCCCGGTTATCGATGCCGCCCGGTCGGAGGCTAAAAACGCAATCAGATTGGCCACCTCTTCGGGTTGCGCCGGACGACCGAGTGGGATTCCGCCTAATGAGTCCATGATGATTTGTTTCCCTTGCGCATACTCAACCCCCTGCTGCTGCGCGAGCCGCTGCGCAAATCTGACCGCCGCCTCGGTTTCAATCCAGCCGGGGGCCACGCTCAGAACACGAACGCCCCTGGGGGAAACCTCTTTCGACAGGCTTTTACTGTAGGTGGAGAGCGCGGCTTTTGCCGCGGCGTAGGCCGTGGTTGACTCCGGCAGCGGCATCCTTCTTTGGATTGAAGAGACGTGGATAATCACCCCCTTCCCGCTGTTGAGCATGAGGGGAAGCAGTAGACGATCCAGCCTGAGCGCAGGGAAAAGGTTGAGATCCAGCTCCTGCTGCCACAGCTCATCGCTCAGCGCGGCAAACCCGCCTGCCGGGGAGGAAGAACCGCCCAGCATATGAACGATAATATCAACGCCGCCCAGCTGCTCCTGTACCTCCGCGGCCAGCAGAGCGCACCCGCTCGCCGTGGCGAGATCCGCCGTCACAAAGAGCGCATCAACAGGAGCGTCCGGCGGATGGCGAGCGCAGGTTAACACTCGCGCCCCCAGCTGGCGAAACAGCGCCACGGTTGCCGCCCCGGCCCCTTTGGTACCCGAGGTAATCAGAACGCGCTTTCCTTCCAGCGCCAGAAAATCACTCATCACCGATCTCCAGCTCATCGATCTGCCCTGCCGTCAGGCGAAATACATAGCTAAGGATGACCGGGCTGCCGGGAAAATTTCCGCTGACGTTGGCGCGCACCTTAACCCTGGCGCCCTGCGTTATCGTCTCAATAGGTTCGGCGACATACCGGTATTTTTGTCTGGCGGCAACCCGCCACTCGCGGATGGCCTGCCGTCCGCGATAGGTATTCCCTTCATCTTTCACCACCGCATCCGGGGTGAAGGCGCTGACAACGCGCTCCAGATCTTCAGCGGCAAAAAAGGCCTGTACTGCTGATGGCGTATCCATAGTGAATCTCCCGTGATTAAACGCTACGGCTTAACTTTAAGAATCCTTTATAATTTAAACAATCAGGACAAACCGGGATGCCATGATGAAGGAAATGGGATAATGTCGCGAATCACGCTAACGGATTTAGATGCCGTTATGGCCATCGCCCGACGAGGGACCTTTCGCGCGGCGGCGATCGAGCTGGGGGTATCAACCACCGCATTGAGCCATATCATCGCCAGATTTGAAGCCGAAATGGGCGTACGTCTATTTAACCGGACTACCCGCAGCGTGGGGCTCACCGACGCCGGTCGCCTGTTTATCGATAACATCGGTCCGTCGCTGCAGGGCGTTCATCAGGCCCTTGAGGTTGTCCGCTCCCGCAGCGAAACCCCTTCTGGCGTCCTGCGCATCAATACGCCTCCGTTTGCCGCCCGGACGCTTCTCTCCCGGGTCGTGCTGGAGTTTTTGCGCCGCTATCCGCAAATGCAGGTGGATATCGTCACCGATGGCCGGCTGATCGACATCGTTGCGGAAGGCTTCGATATGGGAGTACGGGTCGCCAGCCTGATACCGGAGGATATGATCGCACTTTCCCTCGGCAAACCTCAGCGCTATGCCGTGGTGGCTTCTGCGCAGTATCTTTCGCACCATAAGCGGCCTGAAACCCCCGCAGATCTGCTCAATCATCCCTGCATCCGGGTGCGTCTGCCCGATGGTTCCCTCTATCGCTGGCATCTTGAGAAGCAAGGAGAAACGGTACAGGTCGATGTCCGCGGGCAGCTGACGCTGGATGAGGCGTCGCTGGCGCGGATTGCGGTGCTGGAAGATGCGGGAATAGGTTTCTTTCTTGAACAGGATGTCATCGAGGATATTGAGGCCGGCCGGCTCATTCGTTTACTGGACGACTGGACGCCCCCTTTTCCCGGCCTGTGTCTGTATTATCCCGGCAGACGTCACCCCTCCGCCGGGCTGGCCGCCTTTCTGGCGCTGGTGCGGGAATTTGCCCGATCCGCCGGCCGTTGAGGCCCGCTGGCAAGCGCCGGTACCATGCTATCGCGGCGCCGGCAAATCTTCCCGCTGGCGCCAGGCCGCAAGTTCTTCATTCAGCCAGGCGATGAACAACGAGATCTCCGTTTTCTTTTCACTTTGCTGCGGGGTGACCAGCCAGTACGGCCAGGGATAAGGCGCAGAACAGGCGGTGACCTGGACCAGCTCTCCTCGATCGATCGCGCCCTGCACCAGGGAGCGCCGCTCCAGCGCAATGCCATTGCCGAGTCGCACGGCTTCCAGAACCAGATTCGAGTCGTTGATACAGAGTCCGTCGGCGACGATCTCACGCTCCAGCCCGGCCTTCAGGCACCAGGTTTTCCAGGATTCCATCGAAAATAGAATCTTACTCGCCGCCACCTCTTGCGGCGTTGCCGGCAGCGCGCCGCCGTTGTAATGCGGCGCGGCCACCACAATCAGCTCATCGGCAAACATATAGCGGCTTTCCAGCCCTTCCCAGTCGCCTTTCCCCATGCGAATGGCGATATCCACCGCCTCCTGCTGCATGTTGGTGACCGTCAGACTGGCCAGCAGCCGCAACGTGATATGGGGATAGCTGGTGCGAAAGCGATCCAGGCGCGGCAATAGCCAGTGGCAGGCAAAAGACGGTACCGTGGCCAGGGTTAACGTCGTCGTCCGCGGCTTAACGTGGACCAGACGAGTGGCATCCGCGATATGTTCCAGCGCCTCGCGGACATGCATCGCATACAGTCGCCCCTCTTCGTTAATCTGCACTCCGCGTCCGTGACGCGTAAACAATCTCACGCCGAGCATCTCTTCCAGCACTTTAATTTGCTGACTGATTGCCGAATGGGTGACATGCAGCTCTTTCGCCGCCTGCGTCACGCTCCCAAGTCGGGCAACGGCCTCAAAGCTCCGTAAACTGGCGATCGGTGGGTAATCCGACATGAAGCAGCTCCTTATATTCCGGCTCCTGGAGGTCAACGTTACCCTGGTCCAGGAGGGTAAACCTCGGGCGACAGTACCGGTCAGTCATTCTGACATCTCAGGTAAGAAATGCGTAATATTCGTTATCGCCAATCTGGCGTAATGTCTCTCTGCAGCCAGGGGCAATGCGCACGGTGATATCCTTCCTGGCGCACCTTGATTGACCCGGCATTCTCCTTTCAGAGACAGGAAAACAGGAATCATGATGAAACTCATTGGCATGTTGGACTCCCCTTACGTGAGGCGCGTCGCGGTATCTCTGGCGCTGTACGGTGTCGAATTTGAACACCTACCGCTGTCGGTGTTTAGTGCCGTTGAACCCTTCGCAAAATTCAATCCGGTGGTCAAGGCGCCTACGCTGATTCTGGATAACGCCGTTCGGCTGATGGACTCCACGCTGATCCTTCATTACTTCGAATCTCAGGCGGATTTGCAGCGTAAATTGCTCCCCGCCGCTGGCCCTGCGCTGGCCGAAGATCTTCAGACGCTGGGATGGATTCTGGCTGCCAGCGAAAAAGCCGTACAACAGGTTTACGAACACCGCTTACGGCCGCCAGAGAAACAGTATCAACCGTGGATTGAACGCATCACCTGGCAGTTACTGTCTGCCTGCCGGGAATGGAACGCCGCGCTGGAACGCCGGGCGCTCAACACGCCGCTCGATCAGGTCTCGGTAACCAGCGCCGTGGTATGGACCTTTATTCAGGCGATGATCCCCGAGGAGGTGAAGGCCGATGACTTCCACTCAATTCGTGCCCACAGCGAAATAGCAGAAGCCCATCCGGCCTTGAAACAGTTTCCTTTTCCCTGAGCGATATAACAGCGGAAAACTTTTGCGGGGCACAGAGGCCCCTTTTTTATTGCCCGCCAGCCGACAGCCGGGAGCGACGTACAGACCGCATGCATACAGCTGGCTGGCGCCGGGGTTTTAGACCACACTTAAACCCGACTCCCGCTGCTGAACCTAAGGCGCCGATCGCTTTTCCCGGTTGACCGTCCGGCAGGCGGGAAACGGCAATGGAAGAACGTTTATCACGGGTGATGATGCATGAAGAAAATTGCGATTATCGGCGCAGGCCCCACCGGGATTTATACTCTTTTTTCCCTGTTAAAATATCCGGAGCCGCTGGCGGTGACGGTCTATGAGCAGGCGAGTCAGGCCGGCGTCGGCATGCCATACAGCGACGAAGAAAACTCGCGCATGATGCTGGCCAATATCGCCAGTATTGAAATCCCACCGATCCTCTGTCCCTATATCGACTGGCTGAAACAGCAAAGCGAGGAGCACCTTGCCCGCTATGGCGTCAGCTATGATTCGCTGCATGTTCGCCAGTTTCTTCCGCGTATCCTGCTTGGCGAATATTTTCGCGACCAGTTTATCGGCCTGACAGCCAGAGCCAGACAACAGGGTTTCTCGCTGACGGTGCATGAATCCTGTGAGGTCACCGACCTGCAGGCCACGGCAGAAGGCGTCAGATTATGGGCACAAGGTGAGTCGGCGGCGGAACGTTTCGATCTTGTGGTCATCGCCACGGGCCACGTCTGGCCCGCTGACGAGGAGTCCACCCGTACCTTTTTCCCCAGTCCGTGGTCCGGCCTGATGGATGCCGAGATCCCGGCATGCAGGGTCGGTATCATGGGTACCTCGTTGAGCGGTATTGATGCCGCGATGGCCGTGGTGGTTCAGCACGGCGAGTTTGTCGAATCCGCCGCGCGCTCGCTGCAGTTCAGGCTCAATCCGGCCAGCAAAGCGCTGAATATTGTCCTGATGTCGCGCTCCGGCATATTGCCGGAAGCGGATTTTTACTGCCCGATTCCCTATGAACCGCTTTCGGTGGTGACGCCTGACGCGCTGGAAAAGGCGATTGCCGCCGGTTCAGAGGGTTTACTTGACCGCGTTTTCCGGTTGATGGCAGAGGAGATCGAGCGCGCCGATCCGCAATGGAGTGCCGGTATCGCCCTCCCGGCGCTGAACGCCGATAGCTTCAGCGACGCGTGGTTTCGTGAACGACACCAACATGACCCGTTTCACTGGGCGCAGGCCAATCTTATGGAAGTCGAGCGCAACAAGCGCGAGAAATACACCGTTCCGTGGCGCTATGTCATCCTCCGGCTGCATGAGGCCGTGCAGGAAATGGTCCCGCATCTGGATGCGCGGGATAGTCAGCGCTTTAGCGACGGGCTCGCCCGGGTGTTCATCGATAATTACGCCGCTATTCCGTCAGAGTCGATCCGCCGCCTGCTGGCGCTTCGCGAAGCCGGAGCGCTCCGCATTCTCGCCCTCGGCGAGGATTACCAGATGGCGATCGAAGAGGACAAAACGGTGATTACCACGCGGGAAAGCCGGGCCACCTATGATGTCTTTATTGATGCACGCGGGCAAAGAGCGCTAAAAACAAAAGATCTGCCCTTCCCGACGTTACGGGAGCAGCTGCAGGCCACCGGCGATGAGATCCCGGACGTGGGGGACGACTACACGTTACAGGAGCCTGCGGAGGTACGAGGCCGCGTGGCGTTCGCGGCGCTGCCGTGGTTAATGCATGATCGGCCTTTTGTGCAGGGTATTACCGCCTGTGCCGAGATGGCTGAAGCCATGGCCGGCGCCATTTCCCGTCCGGCGTCCCGTCGCCGCAGGCGTTTGCCGCAGACCGATCTGTGACGATCAATCTTAGCGCTGCCCGGGATCCGGGTGAAAAGGATCTTTCTTATGGTCCTCGCTATCATCGCGTTTACGCGGTATTTCCCCCTGTTCGCGCGGGTCGTCTTTTGCCGGGCGACTCCCGCGCTTTGCGGCGTCATTTGCCATCAATCGTCTCATGTATACCTCCGGTCGCGACGTGGATGATTGCGGTGGCTGATAAGCCGGCGCAGGAAAAAGTCCTGTGCAGGTTCCTCAACCGGCCTTATAAAGCCTGGTTGCCAGGACAAGTTTTCACCAGCGAAAAGATTTGCGCCTGCTCCTTCGCCTCAGGCCAGGTCTGGTGTTCGGATGGCGGCGACGGGGTGTGGTAGCGGCCCTTTTCGGCAATGGTCGGCGATGAGCGGCCTGTGCAAAAGGGCCTCTCATCGCGATTAACAGGCGTCATCCACGCAGGCAGGCGAGATATTTTTGTGCGGAACGCTGTACCCTTTCATGCGCGTTGTTCAGCATATTTTGCCCGGCGAAGGCTCCGTACAGTCTGGCAAACCGCACGCCGGCCAGGCGCTGCATGATGTTTTCAATGACCGACGCGGGCAGCGGCAGCATATTCGGGTAGCTCCACATAAAAGAGACCGCATCCGCACCGGGAGTCACCTGCAGGATGTCGCCCACCAGCAGCGTGCCATCGCCCTCGCGCCAGTGTAGAACGGTTCCCCCGGCGAAGTGGCCGCCCAGTCGCAACAGCTGCACCGAGGGCCATAGCTCAAACGCATCGCCTTGCCACAGACGAATCGCCGGGCTATCGCGCACGATCCACTCACTGTCGCTGGCATGCAGATAGACTGGCGCGTCAAAGGCGGCCGCCCAATCCTGCATGGTGGTGTAGTAATGAGGATGGGAAATCGCGATGGCATCAATACCGCCAAGCGCAGCTATCAACGCCATCGTGGCGGCATCGAGATTGGCAATGCAATCCCACAGAATATTGCCCTGCGGCGTTCTGAGCAGAAACGCGCGTTGGTTAATAGCGAACCGGGGAACGGTTTTAAGGCTAAACAAGGTGTTGTCATGCTGTTGCCAGGCGTTGGTATGATGGCTGATGAGATCCTCGAAGGCTACCCACGCCTGTCCGCTGACCGGGACATACTGGCGTTCATCGTTACAAATCTTGCAGCGTAAGATGGGTGTACTTCTTTCGTCATACGACGTGCCGCACGTTTTACACAGCTTAATCATTATTCCCCTCCTGCACGATGGTAAAGCAGTCATGAGTATGGCAGATGCGCGGCGACGGCCGGTGATTCCAAAGATGACAGGAAAGCCCCAGGGGAGAACAGGAATAAGAACGGGAGGACGAGTCAAAAACGGTACGCTGAGATACAGGGCTTCCCTGCCCTGAAGAGAGAAATTACTCGAAGTAGACGGCCGGGTTCTCCGACAGCGATACAAAGGTTTTGGTGTTCTTATCCAGCGCGCCAATCGCCCCGCTTTCGATATCGTAAACCCAGCCGTGCAGGCGCAGCGCCTTATCACGCAGACCGACGGCAACCGACGGGTGAGTTTTGATGTTGTTCAGCTGTGCGATAACGTTTTCCCGCACCATCGCATTCACTTTATCGATTTCACTGTTCCAAGTGCCTTTTTCGACCACCGCTTTTGCGGCATCGGCATAGCGCAGCCAATGCGCCACTGCCGGCATCGGATCCAGACACTGGCAGGTCGCAACCGCAGTCATCGCGCCGCAGTTGGAATGGCCACAGATGACAATATCGGTGACGCCCAGGGCAACAACGGCATATTCGATAGTCGCGGACACGCCGCCCGGCTCTGGTCCGAATGAGGGCACGATATTCCCCGCGTTACGAATGACAAAGAGCTGTCCAGGTTCCTGCTGGGTCACCAGTTCCGGTACCAGGCGGCTGTCAGAACAGGAGATAAACAGCGCTTTGGGATTCTGGCTGGAGGCCAGGCTACGGAAGAGCTCTTTACGCTGCGGGAAGATCTCTTTCTGGAAGTTGAGGAAACCCTCAATGATATGTTGCATAGCAGTGTCTCTTTTCTCGGTATGAATTACGGTATGACAAAGATCACAGTTTGTCAGTGTATCACCGCAGCAGAGAATAGGAATCGTTATTCAAATGGAATCTATATGTTGCAGCCCCGATCGTTTCTGCGGGGCTGTGACAAAATACAAGGGATCTCACGCCTCAGACAGCGCAACGGTTGCGTTCAGTCGGTACGTGCACTACCTCCTCGCTAGATGAAGAATTTTATTGCCTGTTGCATCGTCGTGCCTATTCCCCACAGCAGCGGTAGCCCCACAGCAAACCAGCTTAACGTTAGCAGCACAACGGAGGGACGGGCCTCCCATGTCAATTGCGCGTTGGCATTAATGGTATACATGCCCTTAGCCTGCTGCTGCTGTTCGGCGGTCATGGCATATTTTTCCGCAATCGGGCGCACAAGCTGGTTGCAGATGAAACCCATAACCAGTAATACCGTCAAGACCAGCAGCGTAATATCATAGATCCGTGCCGGGGCGATGCCTTGCGCCAGCTGATATTCTCGCAGGTAATTCACCAGCACCGGGCCGCTAATGCCAGCAGCGGACCAGGCGGTCAACAGACGACCGTGAATCGCTCCGACCATCTGAGAACCAAATACATCGGCCAGATAAGCCGGAATGGTGGCAAAGCCGCCGCCATACATCGAAATAATGACGCACAGCGCGCAGACGAAAAGCGCCACATAGCCACCGTGATTGGTCAGCGGCAACGTCCCGTATAACAACGCCCCCAGCAAAAAAATTAAGGCAAAGGTGGTCTTTCTGCCGCACAGATCCGACACCGAAGCCCAGAAGAAACGCCCCAGAATATTAAACAAACTGAGCAGGCCGGTGAATCCGGCGGCCATCGTCGCAATCCGCTTCAGCTGTTCGCCACTTAATTCATTCCAGCTCAGGTCCTGCGAGAGTAGCTTTCCGGCAAAAATCTCCTGCAGCATGGGTGATGCCATACCCAAAATGCCGATACCGGCGGTGACATTCAACCACAACACCAGCCACAGCAGCCAGAACTGGGGCGTTCGCCACGCCACGCTGACATGCACCTGTATGGTGGAATGATTACGCATCACCTTTTGCGCTTTCTCCCCCGAGGGATGCCAGCCCATCGGCGGCAAACGGTAGCCAAACGTACCGCACAACATAAACAGCGAGTAGATCCCCGCCAGCGCCAGGATACTCTGCCAGACGCCGTTTCCTTGCGGGCCGGCAAAAAAGTTCATCAGCCAGTTTGCTAACGGCGCGCCGACCAGTGCCCCGCCGCCGAAGCCCATGATCGCCATGCCAGCAGCCATCCCGCGCTTGTCCGGGAACCAGCGCAGTAACGTAGAAACCGGCGATATGTAGCCCAGTCCCAGGCCAATACCGCCAATCACTCCGGCTCCCAGCCAGAGTAGCCACAGTTGATGACTGTAAATGGCGAGAGCGGAGAGCAGCAACCCGCCGCACCAGCACAGCGTCGCGACGAGACTCACCAGTCGCGGACCGACTTTTTCCAGCCAGCTTCCCCAGAGTGCCGCGGCGCAGCCAAGGAAAACAAAAAACAAGGTATAGGTCCAACCCAGCAGCGAAATTTTCCAGTCACATTCTCGGGTAAATAGCTGCTGCCAGAATGACATCTCAGCCGGACACTGCAGGGGGTGTGTACCGCCAATTAACTGCGACATTGGCAACCAGAAGACGGAAAAACCGTAAGCCATGCCGATGCATAAATGCACGGCTAACGCCGCCGGTGGCACCAGCCAACGGTTAAATCCGGGGCGAGCAATGATGCGAGACTTAGCAAAAAATGGTGTTATCGGTGATACGGCTAAGGGAGGTGTATTCTCATTTAGTTGCGCCATAATCCTGTCCTTATCATGTTTGCTAACCGGCTACCTCAGCAGCCGAAGACAGGGTTACAAAGCAATAATGACGCCACCTGGTTAAAAAATAGACAAAAATGCAGACTGAAGCGAGCAAGCACTGCCTGCTATTGGTCTCATAGACAGAAGCGATAGCTTTACCGGCAGCAGTGAATGCGTCAAACCTCAAGCCTGAGTCAGGAAGAGATGATTTTGATAATTACCGCTCTCAGAGTGATAACCCGCCGCCGCTCCGCCGTACGTTTAGCATAAGGGCTATCCTTGTCCGTTCAAGAATCAGATGCCAATCAGCTCGTACTTTTTAATTTTGCGATACAGCGTGGCAATGCCAATTCCCAGCTCATCCGCCGCCTGTTTCTTATTGCTGTAGCGAGTCAGAGCGTCGCGAATCATCTGTTTTTCCATCGCTTCCAGCGCCGTGCTCCCTTCTTCCTCTTTAACCTCCGCCATCTCGCCAGGCAGGCTGGCATCCCGCCCGGTGGTTTTACCGCTGCAGATTAAGTTTGGCGGAAGCAATGACGCATCAATCACCTCACCCGATGGCACAACGTTGACCAGGTACTCCATCAAATTGCTCAGCTCGCGGATATTGCCAGGCCAATGATAGCGCTTAAGCAAACCGATGACCTCGGGAGAGACGCCGGGATAGACCAGCTCAAGACGGCGGGTATGCAGCTGCAGGAAATGGTGAATGAGCAGCTCGATGTCATCCTGCCGCTCGCGTAGCGGCGGTAACCTTAACGGAATCACGTTAAGCCGGTAATAGAGGTCCTCACGAAATTTACCCTCGGCGATAAACTGCGCCAGGTTTTGGTTGGTGGCGGAAATAATGCGGATATCGACCGGAACCGGGTGACTGGCCCCTACCGGCTGGATCTCACGCGACTCAATTGCTCTCAGCAGCTTTGCCTGCAGCGTAAGGGGCATATCGCCAATCTCATCGAGAAACAGCGTACCGTGATTCGCCGCCTGTATCAGCCCGGGTTTACCGTTGGCCGACGCGCCGGTAAATGCCCCTTTTACGTAACCGAACAGCTCGCTCTCCAGCAGCTGTTCGGGGATAGCCGCACAGTTGATGGCAATAAACGGCTTTGCCTGTCGGTCGCTCAGCTTATGAATGGCGCGGGCGACAACCTCTTTTCCGGTCCCGCTTTCGCCAGCAACCATCACGCTGGACGGACCACGCGCTATGCGGCTTATCAGTTTTTTCAACTGACGCATCGGGCGACATTCGCCAATCAGCTGCTCAATCTGCGGCTCGTCCTGCGCCGCACTGAAATCCGTCGTGGCGTGCGATTGATGAAAAGCCATTAAGAATAGCCACTGATCCTGAACAGCATGCAGCTGCCCGATAATAAGTTCTTTCTTGTCATCAAAGGAGATCACATGCTGCATATGGCCGCGCACAAAATTATGCTCAAAGGTTAACGGACGAAAATTAATCGTTTTGCCGACCATATTTCCCTGATTTACACCAAGAATCTTTAATGCCGTCTGGTTGGCAAATTTTATCTTTTGATCGAGGCTGACCACCAGCACCCCCTGATCCATATTCTCAATCATGGTCAAAAATATTTTTTGAATATTATCGCTACTGCCCTGCCCCTCCAGCAGCCGCGAAACGAATATTGATGAGACATGGCGAACGTAATCGGAGAATTCGTGAAGATTATCTTTAATTCGCTCCTGCTGCTCGCGGGTTAACGCAATAAGGCTAATAACGCCCACACACTGTCCCTGATAAATAACAGGAGTGCCAAGAAACGCTTTTTCTTTGCAACTTTCCTTACTGGCACATCCTTTACAAAGAGGATCAAAACGAGAATGGGTAACAACTTTGTCTTTTTTTGTTTCTATTATGTAACGCAAAAGTCGCGAATCTTCATTCAACTTTTTTCCCAGCAATCTCCCGTACGCGCCTGTTCCGGCGACGCGACAGAGTGTGTTATCGACAATCTCGACCTCAAGCTGAAGCACGCTGGAGAGCATACGAGCAAACCGTTGAATTGTAGGTTGAATTTGCATCAATACGGATAAGGTGTTAGAGGAAATCATAATGAACCCTTACTCTCACTAACCGAAAACTATTTTTATTCTTTCCCGATGATACTACTCCAGGGTTGAACGGAATTGATGCAGATAAAATCCCCTTTTCACTCTTTGACGGAAATATGGAGGCGATATCACATTTTCATATCAATATGAGAATTCGCAGCGGTTTTTTATCAATTTGACGATGAAGCTGTCTTTTCTTCCCCGTTCTGCGGCCGCTGAATAAAAGAAACCGAATTGCAGCCGGCATAACGAAAATGAATCTTATTTACCTCACCCCCTCGCGCACCGATGTTTACGTGATCGTCATCGCATAATCACAGCCATTTATCTCTACGTCAGACTCTTTATCAGGAACTGGCACAGTTATTGTTAGTGAATATACAGCGCTGGCCGTCGCCACTTCACGCTCGCCGCTCCCGACCGCACAGCAATCATTAAGCTCGTCATTCACTACCAGGACCTAAAAATGAAAACTGTTAACGAACTGATTAAGGATATCAACCACCTCAACTCCAACCTTCACGATAAAGACTTCCTGCTGACGTGGGAACAGTCTCCGGATGAGCTGAAACAGGTGCTGGATGTTGCCGAAGCCTTAAAGACGCTGCGTGCAGAGAATATTGCCACCCAGGCCTTTAATAGCGGGCTGGGAATTTCCGTTTTTCGCGATAACTCAACCCGCACTCGTTTCTCCTATGCCTCAGCGCTGAATTTGTTAGGTCTCGCGCAGCAGGACCTTGATGAAGGCAAATCACAAATTGCCCACGGCGAAACCGTTCGCGAAACCGCCAACATGATCTCATTTTGTGCCGACGTTATCGGTATTCGCGACGACATGTATCTTGGCGCCGGCAATGCCTACATGCGCGAAGTCGGCGACGCGCTGGACGACGGATTCCAACAGGGCGTACTGCCGCAGCGCCCGGCCCTCATTAACCTGCAGTGCGATATCGACCACCCGACGCAGGCAATGGCCGATCTTGCCTGGCTGCGCGAACATTTTGGATCGCTGGAAAACCTGAAAGGTAAAAAAATCGCCATGACCTGGGCCTACTCGCCAAGTTACGGCAAACCTCTCTCGGTGCCTCAGGGAATTATCGGTCTGATGACCCGCTTTGGTATGGACGTCACTCTGGCACACCCGGAAGGCTACGATCTGATTCCGGACGTCATCGACGTGGCGAAAAACAACGCCGAAGCTTCTGGCGGCCGCTTCCGTCAGGTCACCGATATGGCAGAAGCGTTTAAGGATGCGGACATTGTATATCCGAAGTCCTGGGCACCTTATAAGGTGATGGAAAAACGCACCGAACTGCTGCGCGCTAACGATCATGATGGGTTAAAAGCGCTGGAGCAGGCCTGCCTGGCGCAAAACGCCAACCATAAAAACTGGCACTGTACTGAAGAGATGATGGCGCAGACTAAAAACGGCGAGGCGCTATATATGCACTGTCTGCCTGCCGACATCACCGGCGTCTCCTGCGACGAGGGGGAAGTCACCGAAGCGGTCTTCGAAAAATACCGTATCGCCACCTACAAAGAAGCCAGCTGGAAGCCATACATCATCGCCGCCATGATTTTGTGCCGCAAATACGCCAGACCTGGCCAGCTGCTGGAGCAATTGCTCAACGAAGCACAAAAACGCGTCAAGTAACCTATCAGGCTGGCCTGCAGGCCAGCATCACACTCTCCGCATGATGGATAAGGACAGAGTATGTCTGCTTTCTCACTGAAAATGGATATTGCCGAAAACCGTTTTTTTACCGGCGAAACATCCCCGCTGTTTTCGCGCCAGCAGGCGCAACAGGCACGACATTTTCATCAAAAAATCGTCGGATATAAACCGACGCCGCTGTATGCCCTCAAATCGCTGGCTGCTCTGTTCGGCGTAAGTACGATTCTGGTCAAAGACGAGTCGCAGCGTTTCGGTCTGAACGCATTCAAAATGCTGGGCGGCGCCTACGCTATCGCACAGCTGCTGTGCGAAAAATATCACCTGGATATCAACGCATTTTCCTTCGCAACCTTCAAATCCAGCATCAAAGAAAAGATGACCTTTGCCACCACCACCGACGGTAACCACGGACGCGGCGTGGCGTGGGCGGCACAGCAGCTGGGACAGAATGCCGTCATCTATATGCCCAAAGGTTCTGCCCAGGAGCGCGTTGATGCCATCCTGCGGCTTGGCGCCAGGTGTATCGTCACCGAGATGAACTATGACGATACCGTACGCTTCACGATGCAAACCGCCCGGCAAAACGGCTGGGAAGTGGTACAAGACACCGCCTGGGAAGGTTATACCAAAATCCCGACCTGGATTATGCAAGGTTACGCCACCCTCGCCGATGAAGCGGTAGAGCAGATGGCGGCAATGGGCATTGCTCGTCCGACCCACGTTTTCCTGCAGGCTGGCGTCGGCGCGATGGCCGGCGGCGTGCTCGGTTATCTGGTGGACGTCTTCGGCGCACGCGATCTGCATTCGGTTATCGTTGAGCCAGAGCTGGCGGATTGTCTCTACCGTTCAGGCGTCAAAGGTCAAATCGTCAACGTTGGCGGCAGCATGGCCACGATTATGGCAGGCCTGGCCTGCGGCGAACCCAATCCGCTGGGCTGGGACATTCTGCGCAACTGCGCCACCCAGTTTATCTCCTGTCAGGATGCCGTAGCCGCGCTCGGGATGCGCGTACTGGGTAATCCTCTCGGTACCGATCCGCGGGTGATTTCCGGAGAGTCTGGCGCTGTCGGTCTGGGCATTCTCTCCGCCGTACATTTCCATCCACAGCGCGAAGCGCTGATGAATAAGCTCGGACTGGATAGCCGCTCCGTGGTGCTGGTTATCAGTACTGAAGGCGATACCGATGTGGAGCACTACCGGGAAGTCGTCTGGGAAGGTAAATATCCGGCAGCCCAATAATTCCTCAGAACACTGACAAATTCATCCCGCTGAGCGGGAAACAAAAACTGGAGAACTGATTCATGGCCAAGCACATTCCCTTCAAACTTATTCTTGAAAAAGCAAACCACTACCAGCAGGACATGACCCGTTTTCTACGGGACATGGTGGCAATACCTAGCGAAAGCTGTGATGAAAAACGCGTTGTCCATCGCATTAAAGAAGAGATGGAAAAGGTCGGCTTCGACAAAGTGGTCATCGACCCGATGGGCAACGTTCTTGGTTATATCGGCCATGGCCCGCGTCTCGTCGCGATGGACGCACATATCGATACCGTCGGCATCGGCAACATCAAGAACTGGAATTTCGATCCCTATGAAGGCATGGAGACCGATGAGTTAATCGGCGGTCGTGGAACGTCTGACCAGGAGGGGGGAATGGCCTCCATGGTCTACGCCGGTAAAATTATCAAAGACCTCGGACTGGAAGATGAGTACACCCTGCTGGTCACCGGCACCGTTCAGGAAGAAGATTGCGATGGGCTGTGCTGGCAGTACATCATCGAGCAGTCAGGTATTCGCCCGGAGTTTGTTGTCAGCACCGAACCAACGGATTGTCAGATCTACCGCGGTCAGCGCGGGCGTATGGAAATTCGCGTTGATGTCCAGGGCATCAGTTGCCACGGTTCCGCGCCGGAACGCGGCGATAACGCGATTTTCAAAATGGGACCAATCCTCAATGAACTGCAGGAGCTCTCGCACAAACTGGGCAATGATGAGTTCCTGGGCAAAGGCACCCTGACCGTTTCCGAAATTTTCTTCACCTCGCCAAGCCGCTGCGCCGTTGCCGACAGCTGCGCCGTCTCCATCGACCGGCGCCTGACCTGGGGGGAAACCTGGGAAGGCGCTCTGGCTGAAATTCGCGCCCTGCCCGCCGTACAAAATGCCGGCGCGGTGGTGTCGATGTATAACTATGACCGTCCGTCCTGGACCGGGCTGGTCTACCCGACCGAGTGCTATTTCCCGACCTGGAAAGTGGAAGAAAACCACTTCACCGTCCGTGCGCTAAGCAATGCCTATGAAGGGCTGTTTGGTAAAGCGCCGGTCGTTGATAAATGGACCTTCTCGACCAACGGCGTCTCCATCATGGGCCGTCACGGCATTCCGGTCATCGGTTTTGGGCCAGGTAAAGAACCGGAAGCCCATGCGCCTAATGAGAAGACCTGGAAATCCCATCTGGTGACCTGTGCCGCGATGTATGCCGCCATTCCGCTTAGCTGGCTGGCCACTGAATAATCATTGACTGCAACCCCTCCCGTCGCTTCGCGACGGGAGTCTGGAGTGTTTATGCGCGTACTGATTAAAAATGGCATCGTCGTCAATGCCGACGGCCGGGCTAAACAGGATCTGCTCATTGAAAACGGTCTGGTCAGCCGCCTGGCCCCCCAGATAACGCCTGACCAACCTTGCGACACTATTGATGCCGAAGGTTGCTACGTGATGCCCGGCGGCATCGATGTTCATACCCACTTTAATATTGATACCGGACTCGCCCGCAGCTGTGATGATTTTTTTACCGGTACCCGCGCCGCCGCGTGTGGCGGTACAACAACCATCATCGATCATATGGGCTTTGGCCCTGCCGGCTGTCGGTTACGCCACCAGCTGGAGGCCTACCACGGATATGCCGCTTATAAAGCGGTGATTGACTACAGTTTTCATGGCGTTATCCAGCATATAAATCACGCGATTCTTGATGAGATCCCGATGATGGTCGAGGCGGGGATCAGTAGCTTTAAGCTCTACCTGACCTACCAGTACAAACTCAATGATGACGAGGTGCTGCAGGCGATGCGTCATCTACAGCGTGCCGGGGCATTAACGACCGTACATCCGGAAAATGATGCCGCTATCGCGCAAAAGCGCGCTGAGTTTCTTGCCGCCGGTAAGACCGCCCCGCGCTATCACGCTTTAAGTCGCCCGTTTGAGTGCGAAGCCGAAGCCATCGCGCGGATGATCAATCTGGCACAGCTTGCCGGCAACGCACCGCTATACATTGTGCATCTCTCCAATAGTCTGGGTCTGGACTATCTACGTCTCGCCCAGGCCCGCCATCAGCCGGTATGGGTAGAAACCTGCCCACAGTATCTGCTGCTCGACGAACGCTGCTATGAGCGTGAAGATGCCCTGCAGTTTCTGCTCAGTCCACCTCTGCGTAATGCCCGGCATAACGATGCCCTGTGGTGCGGCATCAGCGATGGCGCGATTGATGTTGTCGCCACCGATCACTGTGCTTTCTCCATGGCCCAACGCCAGCAGCTTTCCGGTGGCGATTTCAGCCGCTGTCCAAACGGTCTGCCGGGAGTCGAAAATCGTTTGCTGCTCCTGTTCTCCCACGGGGTGATGACCGGACGCATTTCGGCGGAACGTTTCGTGGCTCTCACCAGCGCGACGCCGGCAAAACTGTTCGGTCTGTGGCCGAAAAAAGGGCTGCTGGCACCCGGCGCCGATGGCGATGTAGCGATCATCGATCCGCGTCGGACTACCACCATTCGTCATGAAATGCTGCATGACAACGCTGACTATTCCCCGTGGGAGGGGTTTATCTGTCAGGGCGCTATTCGCCAGGCCTTGTCTCACGGCAGAGTGATCTTCGATAACGGTCACTTTACCGGCACCGCAGGCCAGGGGCGTTTCCTGCGCCGCCATCCCTTTTCAATCGCTAACGCTCCCGTAAGCGGAAATGCACCCTAAAGTGAGGAATGAATGAGTAAGAAAATTGTTCTCGCCCTTGGCGGAAATGCCTTAGGGGACGACCTGGCCGGGCAAATGCAGGCCGTTAAACAAACCGCGCAGGCCATCGTTGACCTGATTGCGCAGGGACACCAGGTGGTGGTGACTCACGGAAATGGTCCGCAGGTGGGGATGATTAACCTCGCTTTTGAAGCCGCCGCTAAAACGGAAGCGCACACGCCCATGCTGCCAATGTCGGTCTGCGTCGCCCTGAGCCAGGGCTACATTGGCTACGACTTACAAAACGCACTCCGTGAAGCACTCCTTTCCCGAGGAATGACCGTGCCCGTGGCAACGCTGATTACCCAGGTCGAAGTGGACGCCAACGACCCCGCATTTAAACATCCAACCAAACCTATCGGCTCCTTTTTTAGCGAAGAAGACGCCAGGCAGCTGACCCGCCAGGGGTACACCATGAAAGAGGATGCCGGCCGCGGCTACCGCCGCGTTGTCGCATCGCCACAACCGGTGGATATCATCGAAAAAGAGACGGTGAAAGCGATGATGGAAGCGGGTCATGTGGTGATTACCGTAGGCGGCGGCGGTATCCCCGTCATTCGTGAAGGCCACCACCTGCGGGGTGCCAGCGCGGTGATTGATAAAGACTGGGCCAGCGCGAAACTGGCAGCGATGATTGACGCCGATATGCTGATTATCCTGACGGCGGTGGAGAAAGTCGCCATCAACTTCGGCAAAGCGGATGAGCAGTGGCTGGACAGGCTCACGCTCAGCGATGCCGAACGCTATATTCGCGAAGGCCATTTCGTGAAAGGTTCGATGTTACCGAAAGTCGAGGCTGCCGCCTCGTTCGCGCGTTCCCGTCCCGGACGTCAAGCACTGATTACGGTTCTGAGCAAGGCTCAAGAAGGAATTGAAGGCAAAACCGGAACCGTGATAGCGGGTTAAACAGGGTCTGAGAAAACCAGTAACCCTCGATACGCCCGGTGATGTTCCGGGCGATTTTTACAGGACCAGCCCACGGGATATCAGGCTCAGGCGACCGTTAACACCGCTTCCTTCGCCTTAACACCTCGATGCATTAGCGTCATTAGCGCTTCAAGCACGCCACCGCCAATCGCTCTGGCCTTATCCGATACGCTGGTATAATCGGCGTCTGCGCCGCGCGGATCGATATCACCGATTTTGAAACCGCTGTTAACCACCAGGCCATCGTTTAATAACCCACGCACCATCCCGCCCAGCGGGGCCAGAATCTCCCGGTCACCGATGGTGGCGATCGTCTCCCCTTCGTTGACAATATCTCCCAGCCGCACCCGCCCCTGTAGCACGCCGGCCACCGGAGCGCGGATTACCCTCAGCGACGTGTGGCCCTGAATATTGCCCGGGATCCCGGTATTTGCCTGAGCGCAGCCGTGGTAAATCACCTGACCTAACCAGTGGCCCCGATGGGTTTCAATTACCGCGTGGCAATCTTTTCCGGCACAGAAACCGGGGCCAAGCGCGATCACCGCCGGTGCCAGCCCGCAATGAGTACCGAAGTTTTCCTTCGCCAGAATCGCATCCACCACGCAGGCGGGCCTCAGGTCGTGTAGGGAGTGGCACACTGGATCGACCAGAAGTGGGATGGCCCCATTTTCGACGATACGAATAGCCTCATGTACCGACGCTGCGCGCCGGGCGACAACGCCCTCTACCGTCACCTCACCGTCGAATATCGCCTGGGCAAAGGCCACGCTGCGGCGGATTGCCGTCGGTTTTTCAACCTCGAGCATGATCACCTTAAATCCGGCATGCCAGAGCCGCAGCGCCACCCCGGTAGCAATATCTCCGGCACCGCGAATCACGACCCGCAGATGCTGTGAGGGATGATCCACCGCCATCATCAGGCCACCAGCGGCCTGATTTTTCACCTGCAGGATCTCCGCCAGGACGCTGATAGCAATCTCGTTTGGCGTCTCTGCGCCAATGTTATAGCCCACCGGCGCATGCAGACGCGCAATGTGTTCTTCCGCAACCCCGTTTTCACGCAGTTGACGTAAAAAAACCTGAACCTTACGGCGGCTGGCCAACAGACCAAGCCAGGCCACTGGCTGGGTAATCAGCCGATCCAGCGCTTCGCGATCTTTATTGTTGGTGGCGATGAGAACAAAGTTGTCCGGGCGAATGTCCAGCTTTTCTAACGCGGAACCAAAGGTTTCGGCATGCAGCAGCTGGGTCGACGGAGGGAAAAAATCAGGATTGAGGCTCTCCCGATAGATATCGGCAACGGCGATTTCGAACCCCACCAGCGCCGCAATTTGCGCAATTGCGCGGTTGACGTGTCCGCCGCCAATCAGCACCAGGCGCGGCCGCAGGCCATGCACGCTGATATAAACCGACATCGCGCCTCCGCAGTCAGAGCCAACGGCATCGGCCCCGTTGCGCGCCATCCTGCCGTGAAACATTCGCGACGCCTTCTCACCCAGCGCCACCAGTGCCTCATCAATCACTTTTCGCTCCACCATCCCGCCGCCTATAGTTCCCGCAATGGTCCCGTCAGCGCGGATCAACATCTGCGCCGAGTGCCTGGGCGTTGAGCCTCTGCTGTCAACAATCTGCGCCAGCGCAAACGGGCGATTCTGTTCTTCGAGTCTTGCAGCTTCTGAGAAAATATTCATAACAACCTCGATGGCTATCCCTTTTCACCCCAGAGTGGATCTCACTCTCTCACTCGTCTGCGCGTGATTGCCGGACGCGTCTGAACGGATCCCGCCCAGATGGCATCAACATCGCCATCGGTCAGCAGGTCGGCTGTCAGCAAATTATCATTTTGAGAAAGCTGATTAAGTAACCAGATGCGCCGGACACCCGTCGGCGTATCTTTAAAGGCCCCTTCAGGATGCTGAATGAAACGATGCAGCATCGGCCAGCTCAGCCTGTCACCCGGTACGGCGGCGGTTATTCGGGAAAAAAAGGGCCAGCGATGAACCGTCCCAGGACCAATACATTGCCCAATCAACCCGCCTCCCGTCACGGCAATGACGCAGCGACTTGAATCAGGGATGCAAGGTTCATGCTCGTTTGGCGCTTTGAGTGCAAAACCGTGAGCGCCGTCGGCTTCTACCAGCACCACGTCGACGTCAGCCTGCGCCACCAGTCCATCGAGTTGCTCGCCGGTAAAACCCTTTACTTTTCCAGCCTGCGGCAGCCATGCGGAAAAACAGGCCAGCAGCGGCTGTTGCCAGACGACTGGCGACAGCCGCCGCGGATCGCGACAGATAACAACCGGCATCTGCGCCGGTAGATACATATGCGTGGTGGTGGTCAACAGGACCCGTCGTCCAGCCCGGACAAATAATTCAGCCAGCCACAACAACGTACTGGTTTTGCCGCCAGCGCCGACGGTGGAAATAAGTAACGGGCTGGCAGACGCACCCAAATCACAAAACAAGGCGTCATCTTGCGGTATATTTTCCATTAATCAGGTTCATTTCCATTATTTAAAGAGAGCTATGAAGCCGATCGACTGCATTATTACCGCCGCCGGGTTGTCCTCCCGAATGGGGCAATGGAAAATGATGTTACCCTGGCAAGAGGGAACAATACTTGATGCAAGTATTAAAAATGCCCTGCAATTTTGCTCACGTATTATTCTGGTGACGGGTTTTCACGCGCAGGAACTGCAGACACGGTATAGCAACAATCCCAGGATAACGCTGGCCCATAATGCGGATTATCAACATGGGTTGTTCTCATCCGTGATTTGCGGGGCCCGCGCCGTGACAAGCGAATACTGCTTTATCACCCACGGCGATCTGCCTTGTATCACGGCTGATGTGTTCCGCACCATGTGGCCGTTGCGCTATAACGGTTCGCTCCTTCCGCATTATCAAGGAATACCGGGCCATCCCATCCTCGTTGCCAGCCGCTATTTGCAACAGCTGCTGAACCGATCTGACGGTTCATCTGTCCGCAAAGCTCTGCTCAGCGGTCGGCATCAACGACTGGAACTGGAATATCCGGAAATTATTTTTGATATTGATACCCCTGCCGATTTTATTCGCCTGCAGAATAGCCCGCGTTTCTCGTCGCGATGCCATCGCACCTCATGAGGCGCGCATAGCGCGATAACGTAAATTATCATTGTGATAGATAAGCGTTGATTTTGAGAAATAAACACAGCTCATTTTGGTGAGTGATTTTAATTCGCATTAGCATAACGTGATGTATTTCATAAAGCGTCGTTAACTTTAGATCTCTCTCACAGATTCGCACCCGCTTAGCTTAATGGCTAAATAACTGGTGTGATTGTTGCTCCACCTCTCCCAATTCGTCGGAAAGATCGCTTTCCCGATAATATTCGTTAACCGATTAATCTAAGGAGAGGGTTATGGGAGATATCATGCGTCCCGTCCCGTTTGAGGCATTATTGACGCGTATCTTTGATGAATACCAAAACCATCGCTCGATATTTGGTATTCCTGAACAGCAATTTTACTCGCCGGCAAACCCAAATCGACTCACCGTGTTCGGCGAGAGTTGTGCAACCCCGGTTGGACCTGCCGCCGGACCGCATACCCAGCTGGCGCAAAATATTATCACCTCCTGGTTAACCGGCGGTCGGTTTATCGAACTGAAAACCGTGCAGATCCTCGATCGGCTTGAGCTGGAAAAACCGTGTATCGACGCCGAAGATGAATGTTTTAATACTGAATGGTCGACCGAATTTACCCTGAAAAAGGCTGCTGATGAGTACCTGAAAGCCTGGTTTATTCTGCACCTGCTGGAAGAGATTTTCCCGCTCACGCCGATGAAGGGCGGCAAATCATTTATTTTCAATATGAGCGTGGGTTATAACCTGGACGGTATCAAGCAGCCGCCGATGCAGCAGTTCATCAACTGCATGATGAACGCCAGCAAGCAACCCGAATTTTCCCGCTATCGCGATATTCTCGACCGCTGGCTGCATGACGACAAGTTCCTTCTCCGCTTCCGGTTCGATGATATCCGTCCACGGCTCGACACGCTGGCACACCGGATCCCCGCCACCCTGGTACACGGCGTGACGCTGTCGACGATGCATGGCTGTCCGCCGGACGAAATTGAAGCCATTTGTCGCTATATGCTGGAAGAGAAAAACCTCAATACCTTCGTCAAACTCAACCCGACGCTTCTCGGCTATTCGCGGGTACGCGAAATTCTTGATACCTGCGGCTTCGGCTATATCGCCCTCAATGAAGAGTCCTTTGACCACGATCTGAAAATCGATCGGGCATTAGAAATGCTGGAACGCCTGATGCAACTGGCAAAAGAGAGACATCTCGGCTTCGGTGTGAAGCTCACCAATACCCTCGGCACCGTCAACAACAAAGGTGCGCTGCCGGGAGATGAGATGTATATGTCCGGTCGCGCGCTGTTCCCGCTGTCCATCAATGTTGCCGCTCTTCTTTCCCGCGCTTTTGACGGCAAGCTGCCAATCTCCTATTCCGGAGGCGCCAGCCAGCTCAATATTCGCGAAATTTTTGCAACAGGAATACATCCAATCACCATGGCGACGGACCTGCTGAAACCGGGAGGCTACCTGCGGCTTAGCGAATGTATGCGCGAACTTGAGCAGTCTGACGGCTGGAAGATGACCCGGGTGGACGTCGCAAGATTGAATGCGCTGGCAGAAAAAGCCGTCAGCATGGCGTACACCCAGAAACACTGGAAACCCGATGACCGTATTGATGTCGGCGAGAAACTGCCCCTCACCGACTGCTACGTCGCCCCCTGCGTTACCGCCTGCGCCATTAAGCAGGATATCCCGGAATATATTCGTCTGATGGGCGAACAGCGTTATGCCGACGCGCTGGAGCTGATTTACCAGCGCAATGCCCTACCGGCCATTACCGGTCATATCTGCGATCATCAGTGTCAGTACAACTGTACTCGTCTGGACTACGACAGCGCGCTTAACATTCGTGAATTGAAAAAAATCGCCCTTGAGAAAGGCTGGGATGAATACCAGCAGCGCTGGCATAAACCCGCAGGTTCCGGCACCAGACATCCGGTAGCCGTGATTGGCGCAGGTCCGGCAGGACTGGCCGCCGGATATTTTCTCGCCCGCGCCGGGCATCCGGTGACGCTTTTTGAGCGCGAAGCCAACGCCGGTGGCGTGGTACGCAATATCATCCCACAATTCCGTATTCCCGCAGAGCTGATCGAACATGATATTGATTTCGTGACCCGGCATGGGGTGAATCTGGTTTACGGCTGCGATCCGCATCTGAGCGTTGAAAAGCTGCAGCAGGAAGGATTTCACTACGTTCTGGTGGGAACCGGTACCGATAAGAACAGCGGCGTCCCGCTACGCGGTGATAACCTTAACGTACTAAAATCACTCCAGTTTTTGCGGGAGTATAACCGCGGCGACAACCTGAAGCTGGGGAAACATGTGGCTATTATTGGTGCAGGCAATACCGCAATGGACTGCGCCCGCGCGGCCCTGCGCGTCCCCGGCGTGGAGAAGGCCACCATCGTTTATCGCCGTTCACAACAGGAGATGCCGGCGTGGCGTGAGGAGTATGAAGAAGCCGTTGCTGATGGCGTTCAGTTCCGTTTTCTGAACAACCCGGAAGAGTTTAACGCCGATGGCACCTTGACGCTGCGCGTTATGACTCTCGGCGAAGCCGATGAAAAGGGCCGCCGCCGCCCGGTACAAACCGCCGAGACCTGCACGCTGCAGGTCGATACCCTGATAACCGCCATCGGCGAGCAGCAGGATCACGATGCCCTCGCGGCGATGGGTATTCCGCTCAATGAACATGGCTGGCCGGTTGTCGATCTCAATGGGGAAACCGGTAAGGCCAACGTCTTCCTGATCGGCGATGTGCAGCGCGGCCCCTCTTCCATTGTTTCCGCAATCGGCAATGCCCGCCGGGCCACGGATACGATTCTGGCCCGCGAGAATATCCTCAGTCACCATGGTGATAAACGCTGGAATAACGTCAATCCGGCGGAAGTCTACCGCCGTAAAGGAACCATTGCCGTGGCAAGGGTAAACAAAGACGATCGCGATGCATTCGTGGCCCAGGAGGCCTCCCGTTGCCTTGAGTGCAACTACATCTGCAGCAAGTGCGTGGATGTCTGTCCAAACCGCGCCAACGTCTCAATCGCCGTACCCGGGTTCCAGAATCGCTACCAGACCTTGCACCTTGACGCCTTCTGCAACGAATGCGGTAACTGCGCCCAGTTCTGCCCGTGGCAGGGCAAACCATACAAAGACAAAATCACCATCTTTAGCCTGGCCGAGGATTTCGGCAACAGCACCAACCCGGGTTTTCTTGTCGAAGCGAACCAGGTTCACGTACGACAAAACGATCGGATCTGGCTGCTGAATATCGACGAACGCGGTCAGCTTAACGACGTACCGCCACCGCTTACCGACATGTGCCGCATTATCAGCCATGTTCATCTCCACCATCGCTATCTGCTGGGAGGCGTCGAAGTATGAGTATTCTGATTCTAAAAAATGCGACTGTCGTGCAACTTTACCCGGCAAAAGTCGTGGAAAATGTCGATATCGTTATCGAAAATGAGACGATTATCGATGTTGGCGCGGACCAGTGTCGGCGCTATCCGCAGGCCAGCATCAAAGAGATGCGGGGCCGCCTGGTCATGCCCGGCAACGTATGTTCCCACAACCATTTCTATTCCGGCTTATCACGCGGTATCCAGGCCAACATCGCCCCCTGTCCGGACTTTATCTCGACGCTGAAAAACCTGTGGTGGCGGCTCGACCGGGCGCTGGATGAAGAGTCGCTGTACTACAGCGGACTCATCTGCTCGCTGGAGGCCATTCGCTGCGGCTGTACCGCGGTTATCGACCACCACGCCTCTCCGGATTATATTGCCGGGTCGCTTAGTCAACTGCGTCAGGCCTTTCTGAAGGTGGGGCTACGCGGAATGACCTGCTTCGAAACCACGGATCGCAACGGTGGCGTCAAAGAGTTACGGGCTGGCGTTGAGGAAAACATTCGCTTTGCTCGCGAAATAGATAGCGCAAAGGAAAAAGGCGATACCCCGTATCTGGTGGAGGCCCATATCGGCGCTCACGCGCCGTTCACTGTCCCGGATGAGGGCCTGAGTATGCTCTCCGAGGCCCTGAAGACAACCGGCCGCGGGCTGCATATTCACGCCGCGGAAGACCGCTACGATGTCTCCCATAGCCACCATCATTATGCAAAAGACCTGCTGGTCAGGCTGGCTGATTTCGATCTGCTCGACAGCAAAACGCTGATCGCCCACGGGCTGTATCTTTCGGTCAGGGATATTGAGCTGCTGAATGCGCATGACGGGTTCCTGGTACATAATGCCCGTTCTAACATGAACAATCATGTGGGCTATAACCAGCGTCTGGCGACGTTCCGTAACCTGGCGCTCGGGACCGACGGTATAGGTTCTGATATGTTTGAGGAGCTTAAGTTTGCCTTCTTCAAGCACCGTGATGCCGGCGGGCCGCTGTGGCCGGATAGCTTTGCCCGTGCATTGAGCAATGGTAACGAACTGCTCAGTCGTAACTTTAATGCACAGTTTGGTCGTGTTGAAGCCGGTTACAAGGCCGACCTGACCATCAGCGATTACGCCTCGCCCACGCCGTTTATCGCTGAAAATATTGCCGGCCACATTGCCTTCGGGATGGGGAGCAGCAACGTGCATAGCGTCATGGTCAACGGGGTCATGGTTTACGAGGACCGTCAGTTTACCTTTGACTGCGAACCGGTGTTTGCCGAAGCCAGAAAGGTTGCGGCGAAGATGTGGAAGCGAATGGATGCCCTGGCCTGACGCCTCTGGCAGGAAAAAGAACCCGGTCTCTGCACCGGGTTCTTTTTTTGCAGCAAATCTACAGCGTCAGCAGACTGGCGGTGGCGACGTTACGCTGTTTTTGCAACGCCGCCAGCGCCTCAGCGCTCATCACCCTGAGCGCAGCCGTCGGGCAAACATCAACGCAGGCGGGCCCCTGTTCACGCGCCACGCACAGATCGCACTTCACCACCACCGGCGGATGTGCCGCCGTGGCCACAATCGTTATTGCCCCAAAAGGACAGGCTACCACGCACCCCTGGCAGCCGATACAACGTGCGGCATCGGCTTCAACCCGCTCGGTTCCCATCGTTAACGCGCCAACCGGACAGGCAGACACGCAGGGCGCGTTTTCACATTGATGACACATCACCGGTACGCTGAGATTAGCGAGACGCATCACCTTCAGGCGCGGATGAAACTCCGCCCCTTCAGCTATATGCGACAGGGCGCAAGCGACTTCACAGGTCCGGCAGCCAATGCAGGCCTGTGGACTGGCGACGATAAAGCTGGTCATATCCCCTCCTTGTTCCTGAACAGATCCAGCATCTCGTGAGCCGCCTGGCGCCCGGCCACCATCGCTGTAACCACCAAATCGGCGCCATGCACCGCATCCCCGCCGGCAAAAATTTTGTCATTGTCGGTTTGCGTCGTGCCGCGACCTTTACCACCGGTACGAATCTGCCCCCAGCGATCGAGTTGGATCCCGTGCCCACGTAGCCAGGGCATATCATGTGCCTGGAAGCCAAACGCCATGATCAGCACATCGGCCGGGAGCTCAAACTCTGAGCCGACAATCGGCTGCGGACGACGACGCCCGTCCGCGCCGGGTTCACCCATTTCGGTGCGGATCATCCCAACCGCGCTGACCTGGCCTTTGCGGTTACGCAGAATATACTGCGGCTGAACGTTGAACTGAAACGCCACCCCTTCTTCACGAGCGTTCACCACCTCTTTTTTCGAACCCGGCATGCTCAGTTCATCCCGCCGGTAGGCGCAGGTTACGCTGGCTGCGCCGCGACGGACCGCCGTACGCAGGCAGTCCATCGCCGTATCGCCGCCCCCGAGCACCACTACGCGTTTACCTTTAATCTCGGTCAGCGGATATTCCGGACTCTCCTCAAGCCCCATCACTTCACGCGTGCTGGCAATCAAAAACGGCAGCGCCTGAATCACGCCCGCTGCGTCTTCCCCTTCCAGTCCCGCCGCCATCAGGCCGTAGGTACCCACGCCAAGAAAAACGGCGTCATAACCGGCAACCAGGTCGTTGAACGCCACATCGCGCCCCACTTCATGATTAAGGTGAAAAGTAATCCCCATCTCACTGAAGATCTCCCTTCTGACCCGCAGGATGCTTTTATCGAGCTTGAAGGGCGGTATACCAAAGGTGAGTAGGCCGCCGATTTCAGGATGCCTGTCGAACACCGCCACCTGTACCCCCGCGCGTGCCAGAATATCAGCGCAGCCCAGGCCTGCCGGACCGGCGCCAATGACCGCCACCCGCTCCTTACGCGGCACGACATGCCCCACGCTCGGTCGCCAGCCCATCGCCAGCGCACTGTCGGTGATATAACGCTCAAGGTTGCCAATGGTGACCGAGCCGCCTTCATTTTTCAGTGTGCAGGCCCCCTCGCATAGACGATCCTGCGGACAAACCCGGCCGCAAATTTCCGGCAAAGAGCTGCTTTGATGACACAGCTCCGCCGCTTCGATGACATTGCCCTTATTGACAAGGCGAATAAAATCCGGAATGTGGTTATGCAGCGGACAGGTCCAGTTGCACCAGGCTTTCTGGGCGCAATAGAGGCAGCGTTCACTTTCGTATTCCGCATCGCAGGCCGCAAGCCCGTGGTAGATTTCGGCAAAATGGGTCTTTCGCGTTTCGGCAGCGATCTTCTTCGCCCCGACGCGCGGTAATTTATCGAGGAACGCTTCGCGTCGCGTCCTCTGACGAGGCTGCACCGCCAGCCCCTGGGCCGCACGAATCTGTCGTTCGCGGCGCAGCCGGTTGATACCGGCCTCATCCATCAGCTTCAACGCCTGGGTCGGGCAGGCTGCCACGCAGGCCTGCTGACCCGAGGCATGTTCGCTGCACAAATCGCACTTCTGCGCCAGCTGCGGCGCATCCGCTGCCACCGAGGTCATTTCGATGGCGCCAAACGGGCAGGCTATCACACAGTTTTTACAGCCGATGCACTGTGCCTGTTGGAGCTGAATACTGTCATTAGCCAAATAGAGCGCCTGCGTCGGGCATGAGGTTACGCAGGGCGCATCGTTACAGTGATGACAGGTAGCGGCACGACTCTCATTACGGTGGAAGACAATGTGGATGCGTGGAAGAAAATGACGACGCTGCTGCGGCCAGACATCCTGATGATGCGCAGTCACACAGGCTATCTCACAGGCATGGCAGCCAATGCAGCTGGCGGCATCGGCAACGATAAATCTATTCATTTGCGTCCCTTTTATTATTATGAAAATGACAAGGGTCACGATGCAATAATCAGGCGCTTTTTATGTTCTGCCGCGTAGCAGGTTCATTTTTGAGAAGCGCCTCAAAGAAACACCCTTCCCAGCGCCGACCGGGGACCTCCAGTGAAATGCCGCGCAGAATCATGTGGCGATTCATAATGATTTCATTCCTATCATTATGAGAACCTTCTCTTCCTCATCCGTTGTTTAATCCTGACCTGTCGCGGCGTAAAAGGCGCGTTCTGTGACAGTCGACTCATTTCGACAACTTTCTGCCTCAAATTCAAAAAACTGGCACTCCCTAAGCATATTCCCCTCAGGTGTATTCAATCGTTACTCATCCTTCTCCCCAGTCGCGCCTTTCAGGAAGCACTGGCGGAAAATGTCGGATAATAAGGAGAACAAAGTTATGAGCGCCATTGATTCTCAGCCACCATCGGTCTCTGGCAGCCCCCATACAACAGATGAGGTGGATCGCGTCTTGTCGCCGGGGAAGCTGGTCGTTTTGGGTTTGCAACACGTTCTGGTTATGTATGCAGGTGCCGTCGCCGTGCCTTTAATGATAGGGGACCGGCTAGGATTAAGTAAGGATACGGTGGCGCTACTGATCAGCTCCGATCTGTTTTGCTGCGGCGTCGTGACGCTACTGCAATGTATCGGTATCGGTCGTTTTATGGGGATTCGTCTCCCGGTCATTATGTCAGTGACCTTTGCCGCCGTCACGCCGATGCTGGCCATTGGTATACACCCTGACATCGGACTGCTGGGGATTTTCGGTGCGACGATCGGCGCCGGAATCATCACCACCCTGCTCGCCCCTCTCATCGGACGGCTGATGCCACTATTTCCACCGCTGGTCACCGGCGTGGTGATCACCTCTATCGGTTTGAGCATTATGCAGGTCGGGATCGACTGGGCGGCCGGCGGGAAAGGCAATCCTGACTATGGTAATCCGGTTTATCTGTGCATCTCCTTCGCCGTACTTCTGTTTATCCTGCTGGTCACACGCTTCGCCAAAGGTTTTATGTCTAATGTCGCCGTCCTGTTAGGTATCGTCTTTGGCTTTGGCCTTTCCATGATGATGAATGAAGTCAACCTCAACGGCCTGTACGACGCCAAATGGTTCGCAATTGTCACTCCGATGGCGTTAGGGACGCCGGTCTTCGATCCGGTGTCGATTATCACGATGACCGCCGTGGTCATCATCGTTTTTATTGAGTCGATGGGGATGTTCCTGGCGCTGGGTGAAATTGTGGGCCGCAAGCTGACGCCGCAGGATATCGTTCGTGGTTTGCGCGTTGACGGTATCGGCACGGTGTTTGGCGGCGTTTTCAACAGCTTCCCCCACACTTCTTTTTCGCAAAACGTCGGGCTGGTCAGCGTCACAGGCGTTCACAGCCGCTGGGTCTGCGTGGCTTCCGGCGCTATTCTGATCATATTCGGGATGGTGCCGAAAATGGCGGTGCTGGTCGCCTCAATCCCGCAGTTTGTGCTGGGCGGCGCAGGGCTGGTCATGTTCGGCATGGTACTGGCGACGGGAATTCGCATTCTGGCGCGTATTAACTACTCCTCTAATCGTTACAACCTTTATATCGTCGCCATCAGCCTTGGCGTGGGTCTGACGCCAACGCTGTCGCATGATTTTTTCTCAAAATTCCCGACAGTACTGCAGCCGCTACTGCATAGCGGGATCATGCTGGCCACGTTCAGCGCCGTCACCCTCAATCTGTTCTTTAACGGTTACAACAAACACACGGGGCTGATTCCCGAGAACCCGGCGGTTAAGCGCCAGCCACGTACGATGCGCATGTGGTTACTGATGCGCAAAGTTAAACAGCAGCAACACGATGAATAACGAGAAAGACTACGGCGTCAATGCATAACTCTGACGCCGTCATCCCGCTACCGGGAGCATTCATTCCGCGAACTCAGGAGCACTTATCATGTTATTACGCCTGGTTTTCGCCACCGCGGTTCTCTGTTTGCTGAGCCTGCCAGCGGTGCAATATGCCATTAATTTGAGTTTCCATAGCCGCTTCGACTTTTGGTTATTCTTTTAATCGCGCTGTCTCCGCTTCGTTCTGACGAGGAAAATTATCATAATGAAAAAGGTGATTACCGTATGCCCGTATTGCGCAGCTGGCTGTAAGATCAGGCTGGTCGTTGAGGAGGAAAAAATCCTTCGTGCCGAAGCGGCAATGGGAAAAAACAACCAGGGAACCCTGTGCCTGAAAGGCTATTATGGCTGGGATTTCATTAACGATACCCAGATCCTCACCCCGCGCCTGAAAACCCCTATGATCCGCCGTCAGCGTGGCGGAAAACTGGAATCCGTCTCCTGGGAGGAGGCGCTCGACTACGTCGCGACCCGTCTCAGCGCCATTAAGGCGAAGTACGGTCCGGACGCCATTCAGACCACCGGCTCGTCCCGCGGGACGGGGAACGAAACTAACTATGTGATGCAAAAGTTCGCGCGCGCCGTTATTGGCACCAATAACGTCGACTGCTGCGCTCGCGTCTGACACGGCCCTTCGGTTGCAGGTCTGCACCAGTCGGTCGGTAATGGCGCCATGAGTAATGCCATCACGGAGATTGATAACACCGATCTCGTCTTTATCTTCGGCTACAATCCGGCCGACTCACACCCTATTGTGGCGAATCACGTCATTAACGCCAAACGCAACGGGGCGAAGATTATCGTCTGCGATCCGCGCAAGATTGAAACCGCGCGCATTGCCGATATGCATATTGCCTTGAAAAACGGCTCCAACATCGCGCTGCTCAACGCCATTGGCCACGTCATTATCGAAGAGGATCTCTACGATAAATCCTTCGTCGCCAGCCGTTCTGAGGGCTTCGAGGAGTATCGTAAAATCGTCGAAGGCTATACGCCGGAGTCGGTGGAAGCCATCACCGGCGTCAGCGCGCAGGAGATCCGCGCCTGTGCCCGGATGTATGCCGGCGCGAAATCCGCCGCCATCCTGTGGGGCATGGGCGTGACCCAGTTCTATCAGGGCGTGGAGACCGTGCGCTCGCTGACCAGCCTGGCGATCCTCACCGGCAACCTCGGCAAGCCGAGCGCCGGCGTCAACCCGGTGCGCGGCCAGAACAACGTGCAGGGCGCCTGCGATATGGGGGCGCTGCCGGACACCTATCCGGGCTATCAATACGTGAAATTCCCGGAGAACCGCGAGAAGTTCGCCAGAGCCTGGGGCGTCGGGAGCCTGCCGGCGCATACCGGCTATCGCATCAGCGAGCTGCCGCACCGCGCGGCGCACGGTGAAGTACGGGCAGCGTACATTATGGGCGAAGATCCGCTGCAGACCGACGCCGAGCTCTCTGCCGTGCGTAAAGCGTTTGAAGAGCTGGAGCTGGTGATTGTCCAGGATATTTTCATGACCAAAACCGCCGCGGCGGCCGACGTTATCCTGCCGTCCACCTCGTGGGGCGAGCACGAAGGCGTCTATACCGCAGCGGACCGCGGCTTCCAGCGCTTCTTTAAGGCGGTAGAGCCGAAGTGGGACCTGAAAACCGACTGGCAGATCATCAGCGAAATCGCCACCCGGATGGGCTATCCGATGCACTACAACAACACCCAGGAGATCTGGGACGAGTTGCGGCATCTGTGCCCGGACTTTTACGGCGCCACCTACGAGAAAATGGGCGAGCTGGGCTACGTGATGTGGCCGTGCCGCGATGAGTCCGACGCCGACCAGGGGACCTCTTATCTGTTTAAAGAGAAGTTCGACACCCCGAACGGCCTGGCGCAGTTCTTCACCTGCGACTGGGTTGCGCCGATCGATAAGCTCACCGACGAGTATCCGATGGTGCTCTCCACCGTGCGGGAAGTAGGCCACTATTCGTGCCGCTCCATGACCGGCAACTGCGCGGCGCTGGCCGCGCTGGCGGATGAACCGGGCTATGCGCAAATCAATACCGCCGATGCCGCGCGACTGGGTATTGAGGATGAGGCGCTGGTGTGGGTGAACTCACGTAAAGGCCGCATTATCACCCGCGCGCAGGTCAGCGACCGGCCGAATAAAGGGGCGGTCTATATGACCTATCAGTGGTGGATTGGCGCCTGTAATGAGCTGGTAGCGGAGAACTTAAGCCCGATAACCAAAACGCCGGAGTACAAGTACTGTGCCGTGAACGTTGAGCGCATCGCCGACCAGCGCGCCGCCGAGCAGTATGTGATTGATGAGTACACCAGGCTGAAAGCGCGCCTGCGCGAAAGCGCAATGGGTTAACACTGTTCCCCGGTTGCGCTACGTTTATCGAGGAAAAGATCCGGCCGCTCTCGAGAGTCGTCAGGAGCGATTAAATCAGCGGGTCAGGTTATCAGACAGAAAAGAGAGCAACCCGGGGCAGGTGTCTACACCTTAGCCCGGGTTGTACGATCTATGACTTTAAAGCATGGTGAATAGAATCAAGAATCGGTTGATAGCCGGTACAGCGACAGATATTCCCCTCCAGCACATCTTTCAACTGTTCATCCGTCGGCTGCGGCACTTTAGTCAGCAGCGCCGTGGTACTCACCAGTACGCCAGGAGTACAAAAACCGCACTGCACGCCGCCTTTCTCGACAAATGCCTGCTGCAGTTTTTGCGTCAGCGGGTTATCGTTCAATCCTTCAAGCGTGGTGATTTCCGCCTCATCGCACTGCCCGGCCAGAACCAGACATGAACAGACGGCATGACCATCCATTAATACCGTACAGGCGCCGCACTCCCCGATGGAACAGCCCTCTTTAGTGGCACTCAGGTGCAAAGTGTCGCGCACCAGATCCAACAACCGCATATGACCTTCCACTTTCGCTTCCACCAGCTTGCCATTGACCTTCACTTTGATTGTGCTCATTGCGCTATCCTGTGCGGGGCGATATCACGCCCCGTTAATTAATGGTTATTTATCAAATTCTTGCTTCGCCTGCGCCATCATGTCGCGGAACATACTGATAAACACAGGCTGCTTATAGGCCGCGGACCAGCGTTTGCCGATGGCGGCATCGATCAGCTTTTCCAGAACCGCACAAGCGCTGTCAATCGATGCATGCTCTAACCGCTGGCCAATCAGGCAACGCTCGACATCAGGCAGGCGCTGCGGTTTGCTAAACAGCGCGCCATCCACCAGCCGGCAGTAGTCGACGCAGCCGTTGGTATCCAGCGCCAGCAGCGCGCTCAGACTTTGCCGGGTAATATTCAGCGCATTACGTCGCCCCAGTTGATGATAGAAACCTCTGGCCTCCGGTCTGGCCGGCGGCGGCAGGATCACCTGAGTCAGCAGCTCATCCGGCTGACGCTGGGTTTTATAGCCAGATAGCAGAAACTCACCCAGCGACATCCGCCGCGTGCCGCGCAGAGAATGCAGCACAATACTCGCATCGTAGAGGATCGCCGGTGGAATGGAGTCGCCACAGGGTGCGGCGTTAACGATATTGCCGCCAATGGTGGCGCGGTTACGAATCTGATGTGAGCCTACGGTGTGACAGGCCTGAACCAGTAGCGGATAACGCTCGCACAGCAGCGGATGCTCGCTGATACGGTTAAAGGTCATCGCCGCGCCAATGACCATCTCATGACTATGGGGATCTTCTGTAATCCCGGTCAGTTCCTGAAGACGGGAAATATCCACCAGCTTCATTGCCCGGGTTTGCATGCGCCCTTGTACAATGACGTCCGTCCCTCCCGCTATTGCGCTCACGCCTTCCTGAGCCAGCAGCGTCAGCGCCTGTTCCAGATTCTGTGGACGGGTTACCGTCACGTCGGTCAGCCGCAGCACCTGCTTTTTATTTTCAGGCTCAATCATCAACTCGCTCTGCCGGGCGGGCTTTTTCAGATTGAAACCGAGGATCACCTGCTCAAGGGTCAGCGGCAACTTATTAAAGCGTTTCCCCAGCGCGAAGCTGACCGCATTATTGATAGCTGCCGCCGCCAGTTCAGTCGCCGGCTCGCCGATTCCTTTCGCACCGTACGGTCCGGCAAGATCGGGATTCTCTACGCCGATAACCGTCATTCGTGGAATATCTTTAATGGTCGGCAGGAGGTAGCTGTCAAAGTTTTCTGACTTCACCTGGCCGTGCTCAATATTGAAATCTTCCAGCAGCGCATAGCCAAACCCCTGGGCGACGCCGCCGCAGACCTGGCCTTCAAACCCCACCGGATTGAGTATCCGCCCAACATCGTGCGCGGCGGTCACATGCAGGAGTTCAGTTTTCCCTGTACTGGTGTTCACCCGAACTTCAGCCACCTGGCAGCCATACACCCAGGTAAAGTACGGACTGCCGCAGCCTTTTTCCTCATCCCAGTGAATCGGCGGTGGGACGAACCAGCCATACTCGGTGAGACTGACGCTGGCCCATTTGGTTTTATTGACGGCGCTTTTAAAATCAATACGCCGGCTTTCGTCATGGCGATTGATTATCAACCCACCTGACCAGAGGGTGTCGGCAAGCTCGCAGGTGCCAAGCGTGTCGCCGACGACGCTGAGAATGCGCCGTTTAATCTTCTCTGCCGCATCGAGAATCGCCCCGCCGCCCACCATCGTTCCGCGCGTGGCCGCCGTGGATCCGCCATCGCCAATTACCGAGGTTGGCGGTTCGCTAAAATGAATGTCTTCAAGCCCAATACCAAACGCTTCGGCGGCAATGAGCGACATGGTGGTCTGTAACCCCTGACCATTTTCTGATACTGATGTCGAAAGGTTAACGCTGCCGTCTTCGTTGACCTGAATCAGCGCCGTTGAGGTATCAACCCCTTCCGCACCGATAGAACAGCCGCGATAGCTCAGCGCCAGGCCAATACCGTAGCGCCAGACGCCTCCCTGTTGATTCAACACACGATAATGCTGGCGTTTCGCCATGAATTCTGCCGACGTGCTAGCCTTATTCAACACTTCAATTGCCGAAACGGTGTGGTTATCAAACACCTGACCGGTAATCGAAGTATCGCCTTGTCGTAGCGCGTTTTTTTCACGCAGCTTCAGCGGTGGAATATCCAGGTATTCCGCAATCTCATCCATCAATGATTCATGGGCGTAGACGACCTGCGGCGAGCCAAAGCCACGCATCGCCGAGGTATAGCTGTTGTTGGTGTAGACCGCTTTCACATCAATATGGACATTAGGAATACGATAAGGACCCGCGGCCTGTACCGAAGACCGCCAGGTCACGAAGGGCGAAGAAGCGGCATAGCCGCCGCTGTCCGCGAGAATATCGACCTTCATCGCGACAATATGCCCGACCTCATCGAGCCCCACTTTATACTTCATTTTATAGGGGTGACGTTTGCAGCTCTCGATAATCGACTGTTCGCGGGTATAGGCGAATTTCACCGGGCGACCGGTTAAGTGGGTCAGTAAGGCCGAACGGCAGGCCAGATGGTCGATCACATCATCTTTACCGCCAAACGATCCCCCCATCACCGCCCGCTTAATATTAATTAAGCTCTGCGGACAGCCCATAAATTTGGCCACGAATCCGCGAACACGATGCGGATTCTGAATCGAACCGGAAATGATCAGGCTGCCGTCGGTGGGATCCAGCCAGCTGAGCACCACTTCCGGCTCGATATACGCATGCTCCTGAAAGCCCACTTCATACTCGCGCTCCAGCACATGGCGAGCCTCGGCGAACCCCTTATTAACATCGCCTTTAATCGTATGATGATGCGCGGCAATGTTGTCGCTGCGTTGCGGATGGATCAGCCGGGCACCGGGTGCCAGCGCCTGCTCAACATCGGTGAGCGGCGCATAGGGCGTATAGCGGACGTGTATTTTGTCAGCGGCCTCGCAGGCGGCCTCATAGGTGGTCGCCGCGATCACGGCAATCACGTCGCCGTGAAAGACCACCTCATCTTTGACGATCGGCAGGTAATCTTTCACGATAACCCCCACCGCTGGCGTGCCAGGAATATCCTGCCAGGTGGCAATTTTCACCACGCCGTCGACCGCCAGCGCATCGCTCAAATCAAGGTGTTCAATTTTGCCCGCCGGGATATCCGCATAGCGGCAGACACCAAATAGCATACCTGGCAGGGTGATATCATCACCATAAATGGCCGTTCCTTTGACTTTCGCCAGGCCATCCACTCGTCCCGGCGACGCTGAACGTAAAGCGCACATAATATTCCCCTTATTATTGTCCGTTGATGGCAAACCAGACTTAGCCATTGCATGCAGTATCCGTTCACCCACGGGAAAAACCCGTCCGGGACAACAAATCCAATATCTGTGCCATAAGTCCGCCGGGATGTGGTGCAGGTTATTATTTGTGACTGGAAACGCAAAAAGAGGCACCGACGGGGAAAAATCAGCGCAGCAGAGGATGCGGAGAGCGTATCACCGCCCGAACGACGGTGATTTTATCAAAGTGAGAAGACGTAATTTATCAAATTAATAATTGCCAGCCGTCGCCCGGATGGCGCGGCTCAGCAGGAGGTCTGTCGCCGATGCGGCGGCGTTTAGCGGGGGTCAGACGGTATAAATGCGGATATCGTGCTCGCGGAACGTGTCGCGATACTCGCGACTGATGTTCTCCTCCACCACCAGCACATCGATATCGCCGCTTTGGGCGACGACAAAACGGGCCACCGCCGGAATTTTATCCGAAGTCAGGACGACGATAATTTCACTGCACTGTTTAATCACCGCTTTTTTAAATTCGCAATCGGCATAGTCGAATCCGGTCAGACCGGATTCCGGCGCCATTGCGCAGCCGCCGATAAACCCCTGATCAAACAGCACGCCCTGCAGCTGAGCCACCGCCGAAGCGCCAACGCAGCCGCCCGACGCTCGCTGAACCTGCCCGCCAAGCATCACCACGTCATACAGCGGCTTTTTGAGCAGCTCTGCGGCTATCTCCGGCGAATTGGTCACCACCGTTAACGCCAGTTCGGCTGGTAGCGCCTCCGCCATCGCCAGATTGGTGGTACCGGTATCGATAAAGATGCAGCCGCCGGGCTTCACTAGCCTTGCGCATTTCTGCGCGATTCTGAGTTTTGTTGCTGCATTTTTGTCTTTCCGCTCGCTGTAATCCCCGGCTTCCGGCAGGTTCATTACCGCGCCGCCGTAGACCTTTTTACAGAACCCGTCTTTGCTAAGTTCATGCAGATCGCGGCGAATTGTATGCTCGGAGACGTTTAAGCGGCTGGCCAGCTCGCTACAGACCACCCGACCGTTTTCCTGGAGGATCTGACAAATCAGCGCTTGTCGTTGCTGAGGGAAAGCTGCATAATCGAGCACATTAACTCCTGAATTTATCTTAACCGAGCATTAAGGAGCATGATCATGCATCCGCCCGGTTCTGTCAACCTACCCTGTAAAGAGGTAAAAATGAAAATTGCCCATATCGCGCTCTGGACCCGCCAGCTTGAACAACAGGCCCGTTTCTGGACCAGCTTCTTTAACGGCCAGATTAACGAAAAATATTGCAGCCGGACCAATCCCGGCTTTGAGTCTTATTTTGTGAAAATTGGCGAAGATATTGCCATTGAGCTGATGTGCAAACCGGGGCTGCAGGCGGTCACGCCGGACAATAACCACACTGGATGGGTTCATCTGGCTATCTCCGTCGGCGGCGCACAGCAGGTCGATGCGCTGGCGAAGCGGGCAGAAACACAGGGGATTTTAGTCTCCCCGCCGCGCACGACCGGCGACGGCTATTATGAAGCGGTGATCAAAGACCCGGATGGCAATCTGATTGAAATCGTTGCATAGTCATCTCTGCAACCCATTCTGAGCAGGAACGCGCCGTGTCTACCTACCATGTCATCGATAAAGAGAGCTGGCATCGTCGAGATCATTTCGAGTTTTATCGCACTTTTGCCAACCCCAGCTTTAACCTCTGCGTGCCGGTAGAAGCACAGCGCTTGTATGAGTGCGCGAAGGATCGCCAGGTCTCCTTTTTCCAGCTGGCGCTCTACGCGCTGCTGCGGGCAGCCAACGCGGTACCTCAGCTCAAACAGCGGATGCGAGGCGACGATATTATTGAATATGATGATATTGCGGTGATGACGCCCGTCATGACCGCCCAGGAAGGGTTTCGTCAGGTGTGGTGCAACAATGCCGCCGACTTCGCCGCCTTTAGCCGCGCGGCGACGCCGAATATTGAGGCGGCAAAAACCACCGATCCGGCGCCGCTGATTGTCGAGGGCGAGCACTTTTTTTGCGCCAGCTGTCTACCGTGGCTCCATTTTAGCGCCATCACCCAGGCCGAGTATTTTACGGGCGCGGCGGTTCCGGCGCTCACCTGGGGCAAACTGAAAAACGGCGTCATTCCGGTCGCGGGTAAATTCAACCACGCTTTTGTGGATGGGCTGCACGCCAGCCGTTTTTTCGCCCAGGTTGAAGTGGGGTTTACCGAGCCGGATACCTTATGGCTGCCGCTGGTCTGAAGCCGCCACGACCCATTCCCCGTCCTCCTTACGAAACGGCTGTTTCTGCGCCTGGGTAAGGATCTCCAGCACCACTTCCGACGGACGACAAAGGCGTGTGCCCAACGGGGTGACCACGATGGGCCGGTTAATCAGGATCGGCTGCTGCAACATGCTCTCGATCAGTCGTTCGTCGCTAAGGGTTTCATCATCGAGCCCCAGCTGCGCGTAGGGTTCGACGTTTTTACGCAGCAGCGCGCGCACCGTTATCCCCATCGCCGCAATCAGACCCACTAACTCTTCCCGCGACGGCGGTGTGTCGAGATAGTAGATAATCGTCGGCTCAATACCGCTGTTGCGGATCATGGCCAGCGTATTGCGCGACGTGCCGCAATCCGGGTTGTGATAAATGATGGTGTTGCTCATATCAGGTTCTCACGACAGAGAAAAAGAGAGACGCAAAGCGAGTGCGGCCAGCGTCACCAGCAGTACCGGTAGGGTCATGATGATCCCGGTACGGAAATAGTAGCCCCAGGAGATGGCTCTGTTCTTTTGCGCCAGAACATGCAGCCAGAGCAGCGTCGCAAGGCTGCCGATGGGGGTGATTTTTGGCCCCAGATCGCAGCCAATGACGTTGGCGTAGATCATCGCCTCTTTAATCACCCCTGTTGCCGTGCTGCCATCAATGGATAGCGCTCCGACCAGCACCGTCGGCATATTATTCATGAGCGACGAGAGCACCGCCGTCAGCACCCCGGTGCCGAGCGTGGCCACCCACAGCCCGTTTTCCGCCAGCACATTCAGCACGCCGGAGAGCGCGTCGGTTAACCCGGCATTGCGCAGACCGTAAACAACCAGATACATCCCCAGCGAAAAGATGACGATTTGCCACGGCGCGCCGCGCAGCACGTTGCCCGTATGAATGACTCGTCCCTTTTTCGCCACCGCCAGCAGCACCGCCGCGCCGGCAGCGGCAATAGCGCTGACCGGGATCCCCAGCGGTTCCAGGATGAAAAAGCCGGCCAGCAGCGCCACCAGCACCACCCAACCGGTCAGGAACGTCGGGCGATCTTTAATCGCGCTGGCCGGTTCAGGCAACAGGGCCAGATCGTAGACCGCTGGAATATCGCGACGAAAGACCAGATGCAGCATCGCCAGGGTCGCGAGGATCGCCGCGATATCGACCGGCACCATAACAGCCGCATAACTGCTGAAGCCAAGATGGAAAAAGTCGGCCGAAACAATATTGACCAGATTCGACACCACCAGCGGCAGGCTGGCGGTATCGGCAACAAAACCGGCAGCCATCACAAAAGCCAGCGTCGCGCGCTGGCTGAAACCCAGCGCCGACAGCATCGCAATAACAATGGGGGTCAGAATCAGCGCCGCGCCATCGTTAGCAAACAGCGCAGCCACGACGGCGCCCAGCAGAATTATCCAGCTAAACAGTCTCCGCCCGCGCCCGTTCCCCCAGCGGGCAACGTGCAGTGCCGCCCAGGAGAAAAAGCCCGACTCGTCCAGCAGCAGACTGATAACAATCACCGCAATAAACGCCGCCGTGGCATTCCAGACAATATTCCAGACCACCGGAATATCGCTCAGATGAATAACGCCGAACGCCAGCGCCAGCGCCGCCCCCAGGCTCGCACTCCAGCCGATACTGAGTCCCTTCGGCTGCCAGATAACCAGCAGCAGCGTCAATAAAAAAATGGTCCCTGCGAGCAGCATTCCTCACCCCATCAAATATGCAATAACAGATATATTAAGCCGCCATCAGCAGGAAGACGGCGAAGCGTCAGCGACCCGGGCACGCACCTCATCACGCAGGCATCGCCATGCGCTGTCGATGATCTCTGCCGCCCAGGCCGGCATATGCGGCGACAAACGGTAGTGCACCCATTTCCCTTCCCGGCGGTCAAGAACCAGCCCTCCCTCGCGAAGAATCGCCATATGACGGGAGATTTTGGGTTGTGATTCCGCTGTCAGCACGCAAATATCGCAGACGCACAGTTCACCTTGCTCCCTGAGCAACATCACGATCGTCAGGCGCGTGGCGTCAGACAATATTTTAAAAACCTCTAGCGGATGCGGCATTTTCGATTCCTTAGCGTGACATTTACATATATGCTAAATCATATATATTCATTTTGAAACAACCGCTCTCAAAAAAAGGCGTTCCCCCATGGCTGATTTTCCTGCCCTGCAACATGAATTTTTTGATTTTGAACTTGCCAACAAGCTCCCGGATCGGGCGCCACCGCGCATCCTCATTCTCTACGGCTCGCTTCGCGAGCGCTCTTTCAGCCGCTTCGCCGCTGAAGAGGCCGGGCGACTGCTGACGGCCATGGGCGCCAGCGTCCAGACCTTCAATCCTTCCGGACTGCCGCTGCCCGATGATGCGCCGGAATCGCACCCTAAAGTGGTTGAGCTGCGTAAACGGGTGCGCTGGTGCGACGGGATGATCTGGAGTTCACCGGAGCGACATGGTGCGATGAGCGCGGTGATGAAAGCCCAGATTGACTGGATCCCCCTGAGCGAAGGTGCTGTCCGCCCTTCTCAGGGCAAAACGCTGGCGGTGATGCAGGTGTGCGGCGGTTCCCAGTCGTTCAACGCCGTCAATCAGATGCGGATCCTCGGGCGCTGGATGCGGATGTTTACTATCCCGAATCAATCGTCTGTCCCCAAAGCCTGGCAGGAGTTTGATGAACAGGGTCGCATGAAGCCCTCGCCGTGGTACGACAGAATCGTCGACGTCAGCGAAGAACTGTTCAAGATAACCCAGCTGCTGAAAGGCCATACCCCGCTGCTCGCCGGGCGATACAGCGAACGTAAAGAGAGCCATCAGGCCCTCTCAACGCGAGTCAATCAGGCCAAAATCTGACGGGCAATGAGCGAGGATGCCTCCCGGCGCTAACAGGATTTCAAATCCCAATCGGTTGATAGCCTTGCCACTCGGGTTTTGCCGCCTCGCCCGCAGCGTTGGGCGTCAGGTGTAGATACCAGTCGCCCACCTTGTCCAGCAGCAGACAATCATCGACGGCCTGCAGGTTGTCCTTATGCTGCTGCCAGGCGCCGCGCAGCAGCGTCTGCAGCGCTTTCGCCTTCGCCTCCCGCGCATCACTCGCCGCAAACAGTCCGAATTCATGTAGCTCCGCCAGGGTGTCGGATCGATAGCCGCCGGCGTTAACAAAGAACAGCTTCACCCCGTCGTGAGCAGGCGTTCTGGCCAGAGTCACCTCATAACCATCGGCCCAGCGGATCCTGCTATAGCCGTCAATATGGATTTTATCCGCATCGCCAAACCAGGCCTCACGCAGCGCAGGCCACGCCTCTTCCGGGGTTCGCGCCACCACAAACTGAATGTCATGGACTTCAATATTTGATTTACCCGCATTGCCACCGACGTAGAACATAAACAGATGCATTGCCGATCCTCTGATGATGATTTTTCGATATATATCAAACTACATAACGCTTGTTGCAGCAAGTTTCCCCGACGCAGGCTGTCGGAAATGCAACAGCCTGCTATCACCGCAGCTGCATTTGCAGCAGCCCCTCCGGCAAATAGAAACGTAATTAATTGATTTTATTCATCTAAAAATTCTCCGCGAACTGGCACAGCCTTTGCTATTCACATATAACACATTGGAATTATAGGTTATTTAGTTATCTATTTTTTGCATATAGCCATTTAGTTAACCACGAGAAATCCGTATGTCAGAAAGTAAATCGCCTGTCAGCTACACCCGCCATTCGCCGAATGCCCATGTCATCGGCAGCGATGAAGAAGCCATCGCCATCGCCCACGAGATTGCCCAGCGGCTACAACCCGGGGCCGCAGAACGCGACCGTCACGGGACGGTGGCGCCCGAGATTGTCGATACCTTCTCCAACAGCGGCCTGTGGGGCATCACGGTGCCGCGCCAATGGGGCGGTGCCGAGGTCTCCGCCGCCACCCTGGCCCAGGTGATTGCCATCATCTCCGCCGCCGATCCGTCGCTCGGACAAATTCCGCAAAACCACTACTGCCTGCTCGAGGACATTCGTTTGCAGGGCAGCGCAGAGCAGCAGGCCTTCTTTTTTGGTCTGGTGTTACAGGGGTATCGTTTTGCCAACGCGCTCTCCGAGACCGGCGGCAAAACGGTGCTCGATATCCGCACCCGCCTGGAAACCCGCGGTGAAACGCTGTACATCAACGGACGTAAGGGCTATTGCACCGGATCGCTCTACGCCCACTGGATAGGCATTCTGGCGCTGGACGCCGACGATCGCGCGCAGCTGGCCTTCGTACCGCGCGACAGCGCTGGCTTGACGGTGCTCGATGACTGGGACTGCCTTGGACAGCGGAATACCGCCAGCGGCACGGTGCTGGCGGAGAATCTGGCGGTCGCGCCGTTCCATCTTTTCCCGACGTGGAAATCTTATGCCACGCCGACGCTCGCCGGCCCCTTCGCGCAGCTCACCACCGCCGCGATTGATGCCGGGATCGCCCGCGCGGCCCTCAACGACACGGTCACCTTTGTTCGCCAGTTCGCCCGACCGTGGATTGATGCCGGCGTCGAACGGGCCAGCGACGATCCGCTCACCATCTACCATATCGGACAGATTGATAGCCGACTGGCCGCCGCTGAGGCGCTGCTGGAGCAGGCAGGCAAGGTTCTCGACCGGTTTAAACATGATCTCAGCGAAGAGCATGTGGCGCAGGCTTCCATCGCCGTTGCCCGCGCCAAAGTGTTCACCACCGAGGTCGCCCTTGACGCCGCCAGCCGCCTGTTTGAACTCAGCGGCACCCGGGCGACCGGCAGCCGCCATAACTTCGATCGCCACTGGCGCAATGCGCGCGTTCACACCCTGCACGACCCGGTACGCTGGAAATATCAGCTGCTCGGCAACTGGGTATTAAACGGCATTCGCCCACAGCGTCACGACTGGAACTAAGGTGGCCCCCGTGCTGGAGTTTTTTGCCGATATCGACTGGAGCGATGTGACCCAGGCGGGCATCGACACGTTAATCATGCTGGGCTGGTCGCTGGGCTTTACCGTACTGTTCGGCCTGCCGTTGGGGATTGTCCTCTACCTCACCGGCCAGCCGCAGCTGCTGCACGCCCCGCGGCTGTATCGCCTGCTGTCGCTTTGCGTCAACGTCCTGCGTTCGCTGCCGTTCATTATTTTGCTGATCGTCATGATCCCGGTCACCACCTTAATTACCGGCACCTCCCTGGGCGTACAGGGCACCATTCCGCCGCTGGTGGCGGGCTGCGCGCCTTTCTTCGCCCGGCTGGTGGAAAGCGCTTTGCGCGAGGTGGATCACGGTCTGGTGGAGGCCAGCTGGTCAATGGGCGGCAATACCGCGCAGCTGATCTGGCACACCCTGCTGCCCGAATCACGCGGCGGACTGCTTGCCGCCGTCACCGTTACCGCGATTTTGCTGGTGGATTACACCTCTATGGCCGGGGTTATCGGCGGCGGCGGGCTCGGCGATCTGGCGATTCGTTTTGGCTACCAGCGCTTTCAGACCGACGTGATGGTGGTCACCGTCCTGCTGCTGATTGCCCTGGTGCAGATTTTACAGATGAGCGGCGACCGCCTCGTGCGGTACATGAGCCGTAAATAACAAAGACACGCTACTTTTCCAGGAAAAAACCATGAACAACATCGTGAAAAAAACCCTTATCGCTGCCGGGCTGCTGACCCTCTTCTCCGCCTCTGTCGCCGCCAACGAGACGCTGACCGTCGGCGCCACGCCGGTACCACACGCGGAAATCCTTGAGTTTGTAAAGCCGGAGCTGGCCAAACAGGGCGTTGATTTGAAAATCAAAGTCTTTAACGACTTTATTCAGCCCAACCAACAGCTGGCGGAGAAAAACCTCGACGCCAACTACTATCAGTACCGTCCGTTCCTCGAGAACTACAACCAGACGCGACATACCCATCTGGTGCCGGTGGTAGGCGTCCATATTGAACCGTTTGGCGCCTACTCCAGCAAATACCACGACATCAAAGCGCTCCCGGATGGCGCAACCATCGCGGTGCCGAATGATCCGGTCAACACCGGGCGGGCGCTGGTCATGTTAAGCGATGCCGGCCTGCTGACCCTGAAAAATCCGAAGGATCCGCAATCGGCGACCCGGGATATTGTCGCCAACCCGCACCATTTTAAAATTCGCGAGCTGGAAGGCGCCATGCTGGCACGGGCGGTGAATCAGGTCGATCTGGCGTTTATTTTCGCCAACTATGCGCTGGAAGCAGGGATCGATACCGATAAAGCCCTGCTGGTGGAAAAAGGCAGCGATCTGTACGTCGAGTATCTGGTGGCCCGTCCCGATAACCTCAACGATCCGGGGATCCAGAAGCTGGCGAAAGCGCTGCACTCCGACGCGGTGCGCAATTTTATCCTGACCCGTTACAAAGGCAAAATCGTCCCGGGCTTCTGATCGCCGGAGCGTATCCGGCAGCGCTGATGCTGCCGGTTTTTCAAGGTTGATGGAGCAAACTACCGTGACTCACGATCCTCATGCCGTACCGCATATCCAGTTAAGCGGAATAAGCAAAGCCTACCCTAACGGTGTTCAGGCGCTGCAGAATATTGACCTGACGCTCTATCAGGGCGAGATTTTTGGCATTATCGGCCGCAGCGGCGCCGGGAAATCGACGCTGCTGCGCCTGTTTAATCGCCTGGAAAACGCCGACAGCGGCGAAATCACCATTCACGGTGAACAGACATTGCGCTATTCACGCAGTCAGATGCGCGACCTGCGCCGCCGGGTGGCGATGATCTTTCAACACTTCAACCTGATGTCGACCAAAACGGTGGCGCAAAACGTCGAGCTGCCGCTCAAGATGGCCGGCGTCCCGCGGGCCGAAAGACAGCGTCGGGTCGATGAGATGCTGGAACTGGTCGGCCTCGGCGCCCTGCGCGATAGCTGGCCGGCAAAGCTCTCCGGCGGGCAAAAGCAGCGCACCGGGATCGCTCGTGCGCTGGTGACCCAGCCGGAAATTCTGCTTTGCGACGAGGCAACCTCGGCGCTCGATCCGGAAAACACCCTCTCTGTGCTTAAGCTGTTGAAAGAGATTAACCAGCGCCTGGGTCTGACGATTATCCTCATTACCCATGAAATGGAGGTTATCCGCACGCTCTGCGATCGGGTGGCGGTGCTGGAGCGCGGGCACATTATCGAACAGGGCGAGGTGTGGCGAGTGTTTGGCAACCCGCAACACGAGGTGACGCGCAGCATGACCAGTACGCTGCATCACGGTCGTCCCGGCGAGAACCTGTCGTCGGTGGACGGCTCGCAGCTGGTCACCCTGCACTTCGACGGCAGCAGCGGCGGTGAACCGGATTTACACCATATCGCCGCTTTGCTCGGCGACGGGGCACGCCTGCTGTACGGCAACTGCGAGCAGATTCAGGGGCGGGTCATCGGGCAACTGCGCATCCGGCTGCCCCGGCCGCTGGATGAGCGCGCGCTGGGTCAGCACGGCTGGGTCGCGGACCGTCTGACTCTCGCTACGGACCTGTCGGTGGAAAATTCTACGTCTTAATCAAAATCTGGCATTTTATTGCCAGATTATTGCTAATGCTGATTCGCTATAAATCATATTTTTTCGTTGTTAGACAGGCCGTGGTGCGCCTCTTATCTTTCGTCATGAATTGTAAATTTCAGCGCAATCATTTGATGAGGGAGCACTTTTGTCCAGATTACTGCACGGATTAAAAACTAAACGGACGCGATTTTCACACGCTCTTGGAATCGCGTTAATCGGCGGCACGCTGGCATTTTCTTCTGTGGCCAGCGCGGAAGATATTTTGCAGGAAGGCATCACGCCGGCCACCGATGCCAGCCAGATCCCGGCGGCAGCCAAACTGCGTAAAGACACCGTCGTCGCCGGGATTTCCGAGCCGCAGGGGATCTTTAACCCCTACTTCTTCGTTAACGGCTGGGACGAAAACGTCACCAACGTCATCTTTTCACGCCTGATTGACTGGGACAGTCACGGCAACCTGGTCCCTGGCCTGGCCGAAAGCTGGCAAGTGAGCGCCGACAACAAAGTGTATACCATCAAGCTGCGGCCGAATCTGACCTTCAGCGACGGCTCGCCGCTCACCGCGGAAGATGTCGCCTTTACTCTGACCGTGCTGCTGGATCCGAAGTATGACGGCGATACCGATATTACCCTCGCCAACATTGCCGGCGGCGCTGAGTATAAAGCCGGGAAAGCCGACAGCGTCAGCGGCCTGAAGGTCATCGACCCGCTGACCCTGCAGGTCACGACGACGCAGCCCGGGGCCACCACCCTTTCGCGGATCGGAGGGCCGGTGCTGTCGAAAGCCTGGTACGGCAAAGAGTATCAGCGCGGCAACCTCGACTATCTCCGCACCCTGCACGGAAAACCGCTGGGCAACGGTCCTTACGTCTATGACAAATATATTCCGGGCCAGGAGATTCGTTTCCACGCTAACAGCCACTTCTACCGCGGCACACCGCCGACGCCGCGCTTTATCTACCGCGTCACCAACCCGTCGACCAACTTCCAGCTGTTCCAGACCGGCGAAACCGACTACGACGCCTTTACCTCGCGCCCGGACGATATCGAACAGCTGAGAATGCTCGGCTTCGCCAATATCAACCTCTACGGCTCCAGCGATTACAGCCAGGTGGAGTTTAACGTCCGTCGTCCGGCGCTGAAGGATGTCAAAGTTCGTCAGGCGCTGATTTACGGCCTCGACCGCCAGAAGCTGATCGATGTGGTGTACCAGGGCTATGGCAAGGTGGCCGTTGAACCGATCGCCCCTATCTCCTGGGCCTACAATCCGCAGGGGGTTAACCCGTATCACTACGATCCGGCGCAGGCGAAAAAACTGCTCGATGAAGCGGGCTGGAAACCGGGTCCGGACGGCATCCGCGTGAAAGACGGCCAGCGTCTGGAGCTGACGCTGCTGGTCAGTAAGAAGGTGCTCAACGATGCGCTGATCCCGATTGCCAAAGAGAACTGGCAGCAGATCGGCGTCGTGCTCAAGCCGCAGGTGGTCGACTTCAACGCCCTGATGGCCCAGCGTAAAGCGGGCAACTATGACCTGGCCTCCTTCAGCACCAGCACGCTCAACGATCCGCACGATGGCGTATGGGATTTCTACAGCACTGAAGCCAAAGAGTCAGGCTATAACAATCCACAGGTCGATAAGCTGATTAACGCAGGCAACGCCGTGCTCGACGTCGAAAAACGTAAGCCGATTTACCACCAGCTGTATCAGGTGCTGGCGGAAGACCCGCCGGTCATTCTTCTCGGCTACCGCCAGATTCTCTCGGCCAGCAGCGCCAGGGTATCCGGTTTTAAACCGGATATTTATAACGGCCTGACCGGCAGCCTGCCGGATGTGAAAATCGCCAGGTAACCATCACAGCCGCCGGAATAACCCGGCGGCTGATGTGAGAATGTTATGAGAAATTTTATCCTGAGACGGCTGCTGCAAACGCTGCCGATGCTGCTACTGGCCTCATTGATTATTTTTATGCTGTTTGCCAAAACGCCCGGTGACTTTATCGACGGTAATATTACCCTCACTGCCGCTCGCGCCGCCGAACTCAAAGCCATCTATGGCCTCGACCAACCGCTGTTGACCCGCTATCTGCACTGGCTCGGCCAGCTGCTGCGAGGCGATCTCGGTTTCTCGCTGCAGTACCAGATTCCGGTCAGCCAGCTGCTAAACCAGTACATCTGGAACTCGTTCCTGCTGGCAAGCATTGCGCTGGTTTTTTACTGGGGCATCGGCCTGACGGTGGGTATCGTCTCCGCCATGAAGCCAAACTCGCTGTTTGACCACCTGGTGAGCGTGGCGGTCTTTGCCGCGATGTCCTTTCCAACCTTTTTCCTCTGTCTGCTGCTGATTAAGTGGTTCGCCGTGGATCTGCACTGGCTGCCGGTTGGCGGAATGACCAACACCGGCAGCGATGACCGCGGCTGGGGCTATATCCTGCAGGTGGCCGCGCACCTGGTGCTGCCGGTTCTGGCGCTGGTGATGCTGCAGGCCGGCAGCCTGACGCGCTACTTCCGCGCCAGTATGCTTGACGTGGTCAGAATGGATTTTATTCGTACCGCCCGCGCCAAAGGGCTGCATGAACGGACGGTGATCTTCAAACACGCGCTGCGCAATGCGCTGCTGCCCATTATCACGCTGCTCGGCTTCGAGTTACCGGGACTGTTTTCCGGCGCCATCATCACGGAAAAGGTCTTTAACTGGCCCGGGGCCGGGCATATTCATATCGACTCGCTGGCCGCCCGCGATTATCCGGTACTGATGGGATTTACCCTGTTTCTGGCGGTGCTCACCATTCTGGGCAACCTGATAGCCGATGTTCTCTACGCGTGGGCCGACCCGCGAATTCGGCTGAGGTCATAATCATGTTTAGCACTCTGTTTTCAACGCCACGTCGCCTGCGCAAGGCGGAGATTCCGGCGCTCGCTATGATCACCCCGTCACCGTGGCGCCAGGCCTGGCGGTCGCTTAAACGCAACCGGCTGGCCATGTTTTGCCTGCTGCTGCTGGCGGTGATGGCCGCCTGGTGCGTGCTGGGGCCGCTGTGGTCGCCGTGGAAAGATGATGCCACCGATGTCCTGATGATTAACAAGCCGCCCGGCGCTGAGCACTGGCTGGGCACCGACTTTCTCGGCCGCGATGTCTACACCCGCCTGCTGATGGCCGGACGTATTTCGTTGATTATTGGCCTGCTCACCATGCTGCTGTCGGTGGCGCTGGGCTACCTGCTCGGCGCCGTCTCCGGCTATGCCGGCGGCCTGACCGATAAGCTGATCATGCGCCTGGCGGACCTGGTCATGACGATTCCCGGCCTGCCGCTGCTGATCGTCGCTGGCGCGATGTTATCCGAACTCGATTTTTCCCCGGATGCCCGGATCTATATGGTCGTGGTGATGCTCAGCCTGCTGGAGTGGCCAAAGCTGGCGCGGCTGGTGCGGGGTCAATGCCTGTCGCTGCGCGAACGTGATTTCATGCTGGCAACCCGGGTGCTGGGCCTCTCCGCGCGCCGTCGCCTGTTTGGCCATCTGCTGCCCAATACCATTCCGATTCTGGTGGTTATGGCCACCATGGCGGTGGCAAATGCCATTCTGAGCGAATCGGCGCTCAGCTACCTTGGACTGGGGGTGGTTCCCCCCACGCCCTCCTGGGGCAATATGATGGACGCCGCCAACAGCCTGATCGATTTCCAGCGTCGTCCGTGGCTATGGATGCCGCCGGGTATCGCCATTTTTATCACCGTCATTGCCATTAACGTGCTGGGCGACGGCCTGCGCGATGCGATGGATCCGAAAATGAAACAGAGGCTGAAATGAGCGCCCCGTTAATCACTTTCCGACAACTCTCGGTCTCCTTCGCCGCTGAAAAACAGCGTGTGCGGGCGGTACAGGAGGTGTCGTTCGCTATTCATGCCGGCCAGACCGTTGGGATCGTCGGCGAATCCGGCTGTGGAAAAAGCGTCACCGCCATGGCCTTAATGGGCCTGCTGCCGCCCCATGCCGCGCGTATTGATAGCGGCGAAATCCTCTTTGACGGGCAGGACCTGCTGCGTCTGAAAGCCAACCCTATGGCCGACCTGCGCGGCAACCAGCTGGCGATGATCTTTCAGGAACCGATGACCGCGCTGAACCCGGTGCTGACCATCGGCGAGCAGCTGTGCGAGCCGCTCATTCGCCACCGTGGCGAAACGCCCAAAGCCGCCTGGCTCCACGCCACCCGTTTGATAAGCGAAGTGGGGCTGGCGCGCGCGGATAGCCTGATGAACAGCTACCCGCACCAGCTCTCCGGCGGGATGCTACAGCGCGTGATGATTGCCATGGCGCTGAGCTGCCAACCGAAGCTGCTGATCGCCGATGAACCCACCACCGCGCTGGATGTCACCGTTCAGGCGCAAATCCTGCGCCTGCTGCGCGATCGGGCGCAGTCCAGGCGGATGGCGATGCTGCTGATCACCCACGATTTGGGCGTGATTGCGCAAATGGCGGAACAGGTGGTGGTGATGTACGCCGGCCGGGTGGTCGAGTCTGGCCCGACGGCCGAGATCTTACGCCACCCGCAGCATCCCTATACTCAGGGGCTGATCGCCTCGCGTCCGGTGCCCGGCGAACGACGCCGTCGCCTGTACTCAATTCCCGGCCAGGTGCCGGATCTGGCCGCCCTGCCGGCCGGCTGCGCCTTTGCCGACCGCTGCCAGCGGGCCAGCGCAGTCTGCCGCCAGAGTCTCCCTCCGTTATTGGGAACAACGCGGCAGGCCGCCTGCTTTCACACCCTATCCGCGGGGCCGGTTGCATGAACACTGAAAGCCATGAATATGTCATTGAAGTCGAAGGATTAAAAAAGCACTTTCCGCTGCGCGAGGGGCTGTTTGGCCAGCAAACCGGGCAGCTACGGGCGGTGGACGGCGTCAGCTTTCGCATCCGCCAGGGGACCATTTTCGGCCTGGTGGGCGAATCCGGCAGCGGGAAAACGACCGTGGGGCGCACGCTACTGGGGCTATACGAGAAGAGCGCCGGTAGCGTGAAATACCGGGGCCGGGAGCTCTCCGCCCTCTCCTCGCAGGAGATGCAGGCGCTACGCCCGAAAATCCAGCTGGTGTTTCAGGATCCCTACAGTTCACTGAACCCGCGGATTCGCGTTGGCGAGGCGATTGGCGAAGCCATGCTGCAGCATAAACTGTGCAGCCGGGCGGAACTCTATGACAAGGTGATTGCGGTCATGCAGATCTGCGGCCTCGCGCCCCACCACTACAATCGCTTTCCACATGAGTTCTCGGGCGGTCAGCGCCAGCGTATCGGGATTGCCCGGGCGCTGATTCTCAACCCGGACTTTATCATTGCCGACGAGCCGATCTCGGCGCTGGATGTCTCTATCCAGGCGCAGATCATCAACCTGTTTTCCGATCTGCGCGACGATTTCGGCGTTACCTTTCTGTTTATCTCCCATGACCTTGGCGTGGTGGAGCATCTCTGCGATGACGTGGCGGTGATGTATCTCGGACAATTGGTGGAGACCGCCAGTCGCGATGCGCTGTTTGCCCAACAGCGCCACCCTTACACCCAGGCGCTGCTGGCGGCGGTACCGACGCTCGAGCCGCACGCCGAACCCGTCGCGGTTGTACAAGGCGAGATCCCCGATCCTGCGAATCCGCCGCCCGGCTGTCGTTTTTCTTCACGCTGCCCGAGCGCTAACGACCGCTGTCGCCGCGAAATCCCCGCGCTGCGTGAGATAGCCGCCGGCCACTTTGTGGCCTGCCATGAGGTGGTCGCCTCCTGCTAAAGCGCGAGGCCCTGCGACTGTCGGTCAACGTGGCCGGCACCTGAGCTGAGGCAAAAAAAAACCAGTCAGCAATGACGCTGGCTGGTTTTAACCTGGCGGAGCGGCGAACTCAATACGCCGCCTTCAGGGCGCTACTCTCCCAGCGCATAGGCAATAATATCATCGCCCACATCCGGGGAGTGGCTGGCGCCGCCGGCGGAGATCACCACATACTCCTTGCCCGTTTTCGGCGATTTGTAGATCAGCGGCGCGGCCACTGCGCCTACCGGCAGACGCGCGCGCCACAGCTCTTTACCGGTTGCGGAATCCAGCGCCCGCAGGTAGTTATCCTGGGTCCCGGCAAAGAAGATCAGCCCGGAAGCGGTCGAGGTCGGGCCGCCCAGCGTCGGCATACCCAGCGGGATATGCATGTGGGTTTTCAGACCCAGCGGACCGGTATCCTCGACGGAGCCCATCGGAACCTGCCACATCAGCTGACGAGTATTGAGATCGATGGCGCTCATCGTGCCGAACGGCGGCGTATTACACGGAATCCCCAGCGCGGATTGCAGAATATCGATCCGCACGCCGCCATATGGCCCGGCGATCTGCGGACGGACGGTGCCCATAAAGCCCGGGACTTCGTCGGTGGAGACCTTGTATTTCGCCATATCTTCCTGACGCACCAGAGACATTCTCAGCGGCATACGCATGTCGTTAACAAACAGCGTCCCGGTGCGTTCATCGATGGTGATGCCGCCCCAGTTCATGCCGCCCAGCAGGCTCGGCCATTCGATATACGGCTTCTCTGACGGCGGCGTATACATCCCAAGGTAGGTGGACTCTTTGAAGTCAATGCGGCACATCAGCTGGTCAAACGGCGTCACGCCCCACATGGATTTCTCGGTTAACGGCTCAACGCCGAGCTGCGGCATCCCGGTCGAGAACGGCTGCGAGGTAGAAAGACGTTCGCCTTCTGCGCCTGCGTGCGCTACCGGCCGTTCCTCAACGCGCGTCACCGGTTTGCCCGTGCGACGATCGAGAACATAGATCTGACCGGTTTTGGTGGTCTGAATCAGGACCGGAACCTCTTCGCCCTGGTCATTTTTCATATGGAACAGCACCGGCTGAGACGGCAAATCATAGTCCCAGACATCATGGTGAACGGTCTGGAAGACCCATTTTGTTTCACCGGTGCTGGCATCCACCGCCACCACCGAAGAGCCGTACTTCTCTTTGGCCTCATTACGATCGCCGCCCCAGTAATCCGGCGGACCGTTGCCGGTCGGCAGATAAACCAGGTTCAGCTCTTTATCAAAGCCCGGAACCGTCCACACGTTCGGCGTTTCGAGTGTGTACACCCGCCCTTTTTGCGGATCGGTCACATTTTCCGGTTGCCCCACATCCCAGGCCCAAACCACGTTGCCGCTGCGCACATCGAAGGCGCGGACCACGCCGGAAGGTTCGCCGTGAATAATATCGCGAACCCAGCCGCCCAGTATCGCAATATGCCCCATGATCACCGGCGTCGAAGTCGGATGGTAGCGCTTGCTGTTTTCGGTGTTGTCCATCCCCTGCTTGAGATCGACGCTACCGTGGCGGCCGAAGTTATCGCACAGCTCGCCGGTTTTGGCGTTCAGCGCCAGCAGGCGCGCATCGACGGTAGAGACCAGAATCCGCTGCGGACACTGCTGCAGGTCCGGGCTGGCTTTCTCCTGCGCCGTCAGCGTCGTATCGTTTTGCACATCATAGTAGCCGACGCCGCGGCAGGTAACGTGCTCTGCGGTCTGCGCGTGTGGGTCAAAGCGCCAGCGCGCTTTCCCGGTATCCGCATCCAGGGCGGTGACCACGTTCAGCGGCGTACAGGAGTAGAGCGTATCGCCAATTTGCAGCGGCGTATTCTCATCCACCCCGATCCCCGGGCCGCTTACCCGGCGGCCGGTGTGGTAGGTCCACGCCACCTTCAGGTTTTTCACGTTCTCCGGGGTAATGTCATCGTATGGAACAAAACGGGTACCTGAGGCATCGCGGGCGAAAAACTCCCAGTTGTCGCTTTGGGAAGCGAGGGTTGGCTTACTATCGGCGGCGGCTTTCACCACGCCATGATGAATGCCACCGTGGGGAGAAAACGCCGAGACCAGCGTCGCCAGCAGCGCGATGAAAATCGCCGAGGCGCTCCAGTTCGCATAGCGGACCGCGGTGCGTTTGACCGGCAGCGTTGTGGCCAGCCACAGGCCCAGCATCAGCAGCAGAGCCGGAACCACCAGACGAGGAATCAGTCCCCAGTAGCTGAGCTGCACTTCATAAAGCGCCCAGACAAGGGTCAGTAAGAAGGTCACGATGGTGAAAGGGAGGACGTATTGACTGCGGATAAGGTATCCGATGGCGATAAGCAGATAGGCCACTCCAGCCAACAGGTACCAGGCGCTACCGCCCAGAGTCAGGAGCTTACCGCCCCAGAAAGTGAAAAAGAGTCCAGTACAAAAACTGAGTAATACAAATATAACCCGGTAGACGGTGAAGAAGATCCTCCTGCCGCTACCTCGCTGTTCGTCCATATCTCATCCCATACGACTTTAGTCGTTATAACCAATATATTTATTTTTAACAGCATCCGATCCAAACAAATCGGATACAGACCGCATAACATCCTGGTTGGACGCTCATGAGCCGAGCGAAGAACGTAATAAAGTATATGGATTTGTAAAAGTTATGTAAAACAAACCAGCATTAAATGTTTAAAATTTTTTAATATATAAACGGAAGTTGCATCAGAAACGGTGATAAAGCGCGTGATAAATCACCAGAGGAGGATAAACGGGCGGGAGATGGCTGGCCAACAGCCCCCTGTGGGCCAGCACACCGGTAGGTGCAAATTAGTTTACGGGCCGGGACCCACTGATTTGCCGCAGAGCAGCCTTCATTTCCAGCTGCGCCAGCTCCTTCAAACCTTCGCGTTTGATAAACTGACTGCGATGTTTGCTTTTGACCTCTTCTATACTTTTTTTGATCTCCTGCGGCGGTAATTTATACCAGCCGCGACGATGTTTTTCGCCCCCGACTTCCAGCCACAGCGCAGCATAACTGGTTTGTACTTTCTCGCTTTTGACGTGAAAATCGGAGTCGATGGCATAGATCTCTTTAATATCGCTATGCTGTAAAAAACCATATAGCAGAGAGATAATTAAATTTTTCGGTCGGGTGCCGTGCAGTTCTTTAGTCAGCACTTTAATTTCATCATTGGCAATATCCTTCCCTCCCTGAATGCCGCCGATATAAGCCCGGCCATCCTCGGTGCAGGAAAAACAGATGCTGTAAATGCGTTTTCCATCCTGAAGCATTAATAGCATCAGTTCGCCCTCTTCCTGAAAAGGCGAAGCCAGCAATTTCACCGCAATGTGGCTACCGTTTTTCAGCGGAATTTCCGCCACGGTCAGCCCATACTCCACCACGTTATACAGCTGTGGCAGCGCGGCTGCGCTAAAGGTTTTCTCGATAAAAATCAAGGAGCCATAGGCAATATCCAGCTTGGCTCTTCTTGACATTTTTTTATTTAAATAGGCTTTGAACGGCTTATCCTGAAAACTGACCAGCCCCTGCGTTGCACCGGTTAATCTGGCGCAAACATATTTATCACAAAGCGCTTGATATTCCTTATACTTTCCCCCTGCGAGAGGTATTTCTCTGCATTTTCGTAAGACCTTTTTATATTTGAGTTTAATTTGACAAATCAATTTATTATTTTTTCGCCATTCTTTGATGGCAACTGTTGCTGTTTGAGCCATTGATCAAGATCCATAGAATCAACCATAATCGCGGCCATAATATCATAAATAGTTCAAGTCAACGCTTGATTAGTGAGTCGTTGTCCTTTCATTTAATAAATAGGTAGATAATCATTCTCACGCCTATAATTAAAGGCGGGGGGATGTCAACTCTTATTATTGGCAGTCTCTTCTGGCGTCAGATGAAAATATCACGCGGCGCCACGCTATTACCGCTCTGTGCGGTAACGGGGCGCCGAGGGTTCATCCTGGCATGGTTTTGCTCTATAATCTGACCCCAGTCAAAAGTGAACTAAAGTGGGTAACTCATGGAAATTGATCTCGACAATCTGGTCTTCAGCGGTCTGGAAGAAGCGCAAGAGCGCAATGCCGAACGCCTTGAAGACGCTGACAAAAAAGCCGAAGCGATCGTTGCCGATGATGATTGTGGCGACGCCTGCAAAATCTGATTCCTGAACCGGCTAACCACGCCGGTTTTTTTATCCTCGCCCGTCAGTCAAGCCGTAAATGCCCCCTTCAGCGTGCCCAGCAACGCCTGCGCCGCCTTCGACAGCTGCAGATGACCGGCATGGATCACCCCGACACACTTCTCAATCGGCGGGTTATCCAGCGGCAGACATACGGCGCCCAGCGCCTGCATCTGCGACTGGCAGAGCGCCGGGACGGCGCTGCCGCCGAGGCCGCTGGCCACCATTCTGCCGACCGTCACCAGCTGGTGACTCTCCAGCGCAACATCCAGTTGACGACCGCTGCGCGCCAGCTCCTCTTCAAGCATCAGGCGGACCGCCGAAGGCCGCTGCAGCGTAATAAAATCCAGCGTCAACAGCTCGCGCCAGGAGAGACGATGTTTACCGGCCAGGGGCGATGATTTCGGCACAATCGCGATAAAACGGTCAACGCCCAGCGGCGTAAACAGCAGATTATTGGTTGGCGCCGGCTCAAAGGCGATCCCCATCTCCACCCGCCCTTCACGAACCATTTCTATCACCTGCTCGTTAATCACATCGTGAACGGTCACGTTAATTCCGGCATAGCGATCGCGAAAGGCTTTCAACACCTCGGGCAGGACGTTTGCCGCAAACGAGGGCATGGCCGCGATCGAGATTTTGCCACGCTGCAGGGTAAAGCTCTGGCGCATCGCCTCTTCGGCGTTATCCCAGTCGGCCAGCAGCTGACGAGCCATCGGTAAAAAGATCTCCCCCTCCTGAGTCAGCGTCACCCGGCGGGTGCTGCGTTGCAGCAATGCGCCGCCGAGCCCCTCCTCCAGTCCTTTGATGGTCAGACTGAGGGCCGGCTGCGAAATATTCAGCCGTTCGCTGGCGTGGGCAAAATTCAGAGTGTGAGCTACCGCTAAAAACGCGCGTAACTGTTTGACACTCATTCTCATTTTTCATCCCGTTAACTAATTGAAAAAATTTAGTTAACAACAAATTAATAAGAAAACCCAATGAGTAGGTCACAAATTCAAAATTAACAAATCAGTCTGCGCCGCCAATGATAGCCCCATCGCAAGCCAGCAGAGGTGAAACATGGCAGGACTGGATAAGCGCGTCGCCAGCTACGAAGCGGCGCTGGAAGGGTTAACGGATGGTATGACCGTGCTGGCCGGCGGTTTTGGCCTGTGCGGCATTCCCGAAAATTTGATTGCCGAAGTCAAACGCCGGAACGTACAGGGGCTGACGGTGGTATCAAATAACTGCGGCGTCGACGGTTTCGGTCTTGGCATCCTGCTGGAGACGCGCCAGGTACGCAAAGTGGTGGCCTCATATGTCGGCGAAAACGCCCTCTTTGCGCAGCAGGCGCTCAGCGGCGAACTGCAGGTGGAGCTGACCCCACAAGGCACGCTGGCGGAAAAAGTTCGCGCCGGCGGCGCAGGCATCCCCGGTTTTTACACCGCCACCGGCTACGGTACGCCGGTGGCGGAAGGAAAAGAGGTGCGCCAGTTTGCCGGTAAGCACTACATCCTCGAAGAGGCCATCACCGGCGACTTCGCTCTCATCAAAGGCTGGAAGGCGGACTGGTACGGCAACGTTATCTATCGCCATACGGCGCAAAACTTTAATCCGCTGATGGCCGCCGCCGGGCGCATTACGGTGGTCGAGGTTGAAGAGATCGTCCCGCCGGGGGAACTTCCGCCCTCTTCAATCCACACCCCCGGCATCTACGTCGACCGGCTGATCGTCGGCCAGTTCGAGAAACGCATTGAACAGCGCACGCTGCGCGCAGGGAGCCTCTGATTATGCTGACTCGCGAACAAATGGCTGCCCGCGTCGCCCGGGAGCTGCGCGATGGCGACTACGTCAATCTCGGGATCGGCATCCCGACGCTGGTGGCCAACTACATCCCGGCAGGCGTTGACGTCATGCTGCAATCCGAAAACGGCCTGCTCGGTATGGGCGGTTTTCCGCACGAGGCGGAGCTCGACGCCGACATGATCAACGCCGGGAAACAGACGGTCACCGCCCGGACCGGCGCGGCGATCTTCGACTCCGCGCAGTCCTTCGCCATGATCCGCGGCGGTCATGTCGATCTGACCGTTCTCGGCGCCTTTGAAGTTGACGTTGAGGGCAATATCGCCTCGTGGATGATCCCGGGAAAAATGGTGAAAGGCATGGGCGGCGCAATGGATCTGGTGGCCGGGGCACAAAACATCATCGTGGTGATGACCCACGCCTCGAAAAGCGGCGAATCCAAACTCCTGCCGCGCTGTACCTTGCCGCTGACCGGCGTCGGCTGTATTCGGCGGGTACTGACCGACCTCGCCCTGCTGGAGATACGCGACGGGGCCTTCGTCCTGCGCGAACACGCGCCGGGCGTCACCCTCGACGACATCAGGCGCAAAACCGCCGGACGCCTGATTGTCCCGGACGACGTCTGTGAAATGCGTTTCAACTGAGGAGGCAACATGAAAGAAGTGGTGATTGTCAGTGCGGTCAGAACGCCCATCGGCAGCTTTCGTGGCGTATTCTCAGCGCTTTCCGCCGTTGACCTCGGCGCCGAAGTCGTGCGCAGCCTGCTGGCCCGCTGCTCGCTGTCGGTAACGGAAGTCGACGAGCTTATTTTCGGCCAGGTTTTAACCGCCGGCTGCGGGCAGAATCCGGCGCGCCAGACGGCCTTACGCGCCGGTCTGCCGATCGACTGTCCGGCAGTGACGGTGAATCTGGTTTGCGGTTCCGGGCTGAAAGCCGTGCAGCAAGCGGTGCAGGCGATCCGCAGCGGCGACGCCCAGGTGGTCATCGCCGGGGGGCAGGAGAGCATGAGCAATGCCCCCTATCTGATTGACGGCGCCCGTGCCGGGCTACGCATCGGCCATAGCAGCATGCGGGACAGCATGATTCAGGACGGCCTGTGGGATGCTTTCAACGACTATCACATGGGCGTAACGGCAGAAAATCTCGCCGACCGCTATGCCATCGATCGCCAACAGCAGGACGCCTTTGCCGCCGGTTCACAGCAGAAAGCGGCGGCGGCGATCGACGCGGGCCGCTTTGAGCAAGAGATCGTGCCGGTCGTCGTCAGACAGGGGAAGCAACCGCCGCAGACCATTACCCGCGACGAGCAGCCCCGCCCGGCCACCACTCCAGAGCAGCTGGCGCAGCTGCGCCCTGCGTTCCGCGTGGAAAACGGCACCGTCACCGCCGGGAACGCCTCTTCGCTTAACGACGGCGCGGCGGCGGTACTCCTGATGAGCGCTGACAAAGCCCGGGAGCTGGGACTGCCGGTACTGGGACGCATTGTCAGCAGCGCCGTGGCAGGCGTCGATCCGGCGATCATGGGCATTGGTCCCGTCAGCGCCTGCGAGATGGCGCTGGCCCGGGCCGGATGGCAGCTGGATGAGGTGGATTTAATTGAGGCTAACGAGGCGTTTGCCGTTCAGGCGCTGGCGGTTGGCCAGTCCCTGGGCTGGGAGAGCAGCAAGGTCAACGTCAACGGCGGCGCCATTGCCCTCGGCCACCCTATCGGCGCCTCCGGCTGCCGGATCCTCGTCACCCTGCTGCATGAAATGCAGCGCCGGAGCGCCAGTAAAGGGCTTGCCACCCTCTGCGTGGGCGGCGGACAGGGTATCGCCATGACGATCGCACGTTAACAGGAGTCACTATGTATAAACCAACGCTGGCGGTGCTCGGCGCCGGACTGATGGGTATCGGTATCGCCTGCCACTTTGCTCGCCACGGCCACCGGGTACGGCTTTACGACACCGACCCGACGCGTCTGGCGGAAGTCCCTGCCGTTGCCGCCGCTATTTTGCATGAACTGCAGGAGAGCGGACAATTTGACGCCGCCCACCAGCAGGCGGTTCTGGCGCGCTTAACCGGGACCACCAGCCTCAGCGATCTGGCGGAATCGACGCTGCTGATTGAGGCTATTCCCGAACGTTTGCCGCTCAAACATGCGCTGTACGCTCAGCTGGAAACGCTGATTGCCGACGATGCGATCATTGCCAGCAACACCAGCGGCCTGCCGCCGGATAGCCTCGCGGCGGGTATGATCTACCCGCAGCGGCTGTTAATCGCCCACTTCTGGCACCCGCCGCACTTTATTCCGCTTGTGGAAGTGGTGCCCGGCAGCGCCACGCGCCCGGACCTCCCCGCGCTGGTGAGCGACTTTTTCGCCACCGCGGCGCTGGAAGCGGTGGTGCTTCAACGTGCGGCGCCGGGGTTCGTTGGCAATCGCCTGCAGTTCGCTTTGCTGCGCGAGGCGCTGCATATCGTCCATAGCGGTATCGCCTCGCCGGAAGTGGTAGATCGGGTCATGCGCGCCTCCCTCGGCCGCCGCTACGCGATGGTCGGTCCGCTGGAGGCGGCCGATATGACCGGGCTGGCGACGGTGCAGGATATTTGTCAGCACCTGCTGCCGGAGCTGGCCGGCGGCGCACAAATGATGGAACTGGTGGCGGAAAAGGTCGCCAGGGGCGAGACCGGTGCGCGCAGCGGGCAAGGATTTTATCGCTGGGATAATGCCCGAATGGCGCGTATCCAGTCGCGTCGGGAGCACCTCCTGCGCTATGCCCTGAAACCGTAGCGTCTCGAACTGTAGCCCACAATAACAATGAGAGTGAGGTGTCGTGATGAGTGTTTTGATTGCCCTGGCCGCGCTGGCATTACTGATGCTGGCGGCCTATCGAGGATATAGCGTTATCCTCTTTGCCCCTATCGCCGCCCTCGGCGCAGTACTGCTCACCGACCCTGGCGCAGTAGGACCGACCTTTACCGGTCTGTTTATGGAAAAAATGGTCGGGTTTGTAAAACTCTACTTCCCGGTGTTTCTGCTGGGCGCGGTGTTCGGCAAGCTTATTGAGCTGTCGGGCTTCTCGCGCGCCATCGTCGCCGCCGCCATTCAGATCCTCGGCCGACGTCACGCCATCCCGGTCATCGTCCTGGTTTGCGCCCTGTTAACCTATGGCGGCGTCTCGCTGTTTGTGGTGGCCTTCGCGGTCTACCCGTTTGCCGCCGAGCTGTTCCGCCAGAGCGCTATCCCCAAACGGCTGATTCCGGCCACCGTTGCGCTGGGGGCGTTTTCATTCACCATGGATGCCCTGCCCGGGACGCCGCAGATCCAGAACATTATTCCCACCAGTTTCTTTGGCACCAATGCCTGGGCAGCCCCCTGGCTTGGAACGATCGGATCGCTGTTTATCATCACCTTCGGTCTGCTCTGGCTGGAACGTCAACGCCGTAAAGCCCAGCACGCGGGAGAAGGTTACGGCACGGATTTACAAAACGAGCCGGACACGCCGGACAACATCAACCTTCCCCATCCGCTGATAGCCATTGCCCCGCTGCTGCTGGTTGGGATCCTGAACCTGCTGTTTACCCGCTGGATCCCGCGGTGGTACGGTACCACTCACGAGCTGGTTTTACCGGGACTGGCGAAGCCGATCGTCACCGAAGTGGGCAAAATCACCGCGATCTGGGCCGTTGAAGCAGCGCTGCTGGCTGGCATTGTCGTGGTGCTGGTGTTCGGCTTTCGCAATATCCGCGGGCGTCTGGCGGAAGGCAGCCGCACCGCCGTTAGCGGCGCTATTCTCGCGGCGATGAATACGGCTTCGGAATATGGCTTTGGCGCCGTCATTGCCGCGCTGCCCGGTTTCCTGGTTTTGTCAAAAGCGCTGACGGCCATTCCCAACCCGCTGCTGAATGAAGCCATCAGCGTGACGGTGCTGGCGGGGATTACCGGTTCCGCATCGGGCGGGATGAGTATCGCCCTCGCGGCGATGTCGGAGACCTTTATCGCTGCCGCCCACGCCGCCGATATTCCGCTGGAGGTGCTGCATCGCGTGGCCTCGATGGCCAGCGGCGGTATGGATACGCTGCCGCATAATGGCGCGGTAATCACCCTGCTGGCGATTACCGGCCTCAGCCATCGTCAGGCCTACGGCGGCATTTTTGCCATTACCCTGATTAAAAGTCTGGCGGTTCTGTTTGTCATTGCCGTCTTCTATTTAACCGGCATTGTCTGATGCGACAATATTTCACCGGCATCATGAAGGAAAATAGCATGAATCTGAACGGAAAGGTGGCGCTGGTCACCGGCTCAACAAGCGGTATCGGTTTAGGGATCGCGAAGGTACTGGCAAAATCCGGCGCGCAGCTGATCCTCAACGGCTTTGGCGATAGCGCATCCGCGCGCGCGGAAGTGGCGCAAATCGGCAAAACCCCGGGCTATCACGATGCCGACCTGCGCGATGTGCAGCAAATTGAGGCGATGATGGCCTACGCCGAGGCACAATTTGGCGGCGTGGATATTGTGATTAATAACGCCGGGATCCAGCACGTGGCGCCGGTGGAGCATTTTGCCGTAGAGAAGTGGAACGATATTATAGCTATCAACCTCTCCAGCGTTTTTCACACCAGTCGTCTGGCGCTCCCCGGGATGCGGGCGCGTAACTGGGGGCGCATTATCAATATTGCCTCGGTTCACGGCCTGGTGGCCTCGAAGGATAAGTCGGCCTACGTCGCGGCCAAACACGGCGTGATCGGCCTGAGCAAAACGCTGGCGCTGGAGACCGCCAGAACCGGCGTGACCTGCAATGCGATTTGTCCCGGCTGGGTGTTAACCCCGCTGGTACAGCAGCAGATCGATAAACGCATCGCTGAAGGTAGCGATCCTGAGCAGGCCCGCGAACAGCTGCTGGCGGAAAAGCAGCCCTCCGGCGAGTTTGTCACCCCGGAACAGCTGGGTGAACTGGCGCTGTTTCTCTGTAGCGAAGGCGCTGCCCAGGTGCGCGGCGCGGCATGGAACATGGACGGCGGCTGGGTCGCGCAATAACCGACAACCGGCTCAGGAGGCGCCCGTTCCTGCTGAGCAGGCGCCTCATTTTTCCGGCGGGATATTTTCCTGTCGTCGGTTTATTTTCGGCAAAAGACAATGAGTTCGGGCTATTTATTTAATAATGATGTATGGTTTCAGGCCATTAAATCAGGAAGGAAATCATATGTCAGATCGAAAAGATGCCAAAAGCCGCCGTAATTATCTTGTAAAATGCACCTGCCCTAATTGCTCCCAGGATTCAGAACACAGCTTCAGCCGAGTACAAAAAGGCGCCCAGCTCATTTGCCCTTACTGCCACAAACTCTTCCAGACAACAGCAAAAAATGCTGCTTAATCTCTAGATGCCAGACGCTGATTGTTCCACGAAATCCAACACTGATTAGATTATTCTTATCACCTTGAATGAATGGCACAATCGGTTGTTATTTTTTTGGCAAATAGAAAACCCGCACTCTGGCGGGTTTTAAATAAATCTATTCTGTCTGTTCCACGGGTAAATCTGTCTACTCAGGCTGCTGCCGTCTTCGTTATCGCAGACCCGCCCATGTTCAGCATACTTAGCCTACGATGGAAACGTTTGTCGCCGCCGGGCCTTTCGCGCCGCTGCCGACCACAAACTCAACCTTCTGCCCTTCAAACAGGGTGCGGAAGTCTTCGCTTTGAATCGCAGAAAAGTGGACGAAGATGTCCTTGCTGCCGTCGGCCGGCGTAATGAAGCCGAAGCCTTTATCTGCGTTAAACCATTTGACTAAACCAGTCATTTTATTCGACATTCGATATTCCTTTTTATGAGCCCTTAATCGGCAAACTGGTTTGCGCTACAGAATCAACTTAACACTTAATGGAGGGACTCAAGGAAGGAGGTATCAGCGATAACGCCTGGAAATGAGGACTGCTTTAGTGAACTGCTTTCTGTCTTACAAACCGACCTGGCTATTAAGGCACAGGGTATATTTATTAGCAAGATTTATTTTAGCCATCCGGAAGCCTGCTCCGGTAAAAAATGAAATCGATAGCTTTATTGTTCGATTAATGTATAGTTCGCCGGTACTTATTTTTACAAGGATTTTATTTGTTCCAAAAAATGACAGGCATTGTCAAAGCGTTTGATAATAAAACCGGCAAAGGCCTTATAATTCCCTCCGATGGTCGTAAAGACGTTCAGGTCCATATTTCTGCATTATCCCCTGGTGAATCAGAAACCATAATTCCAGGTATTCGCGTTGAATTTCGCCGGGTCAACGGCCTGCGCGGTCCGACGGCGGCTAACGTCTACCTCTCATAGCCACAACCCGACCGCTGATACGGCTCCGATAGCCCACCGGAGCGGCTAAAACATCTCCAGAAAACGTTTTACCGTTCGCGATCGTTCGAATCGCCGCCACGCAATCGCAACATCGGTCGTCACCGGCGTCCCCGATAACGGGCGATAGATGACGTCGGGATGGTGGATACAGGTCATCGACTGTGGCACCAGCGCGAAACCAAATCCGGCAGCCACCATGCTCAAGGAGGAGGAGAGTTGCGAAGATTGACTTGCCTGCTGCATATCGATACCGGCGCGCAAACAGCTATTAAAGACCTGCTCATACAGTCCCGGGGCCACCTCACGCGGAAACAGAATCGGCGCGGTCTCCTGCAGTTGTACCAGCGATAGCGCGTTCTCACCGGCAAGCGGGTGGTCACGGTGCAGGGCGATAACCATCGGCTCCACATCGATAATGCGCAGGTTAAACGCTTTGCTGCTTTCGCACGGCAGGCGCACAAAGGCGATATCCAGCTCCCCTTCCCCCAGCGCGCTCATCAGCGCCGCCATATTGCCTTCGACCTGGCGCAGGGCGACCGCCGGATAGCGGCGCTGAAACTGGCGCAGCAGCGCGAAAATCTGCGGATGAAAAGCATTAGAACTGGTGATACCTAACGCCAGCCTGCCGTTCATCCCGCGGGCGATACCTTTGGTCTTTTCCAGCGCCGCGTCGCTCAGAGCAAGGATCTGGCAGGCATCTTCATAAAACGATTCTCCCGCTTCCGTCAGCTCAATTCCCCGCGTCAGACGGCGCAGCAATGGCGTACCAATCTCCCTCTCAAGCCTCTGAATTTGCTGACTTAATGGCGGTTGAGAGATGCCAAGCTCCCTGGCGGCGCGGGTGAAATTTCGCGCCTCGGCCACGGCGACAAAATAGCGTAGATAACGAAGTTCCATATCAAAAACGTCTCAAACCAGCATGCTTTGTATATTGGAACTGAGAGCTGAATCGGGTCAACAATTATTTAATCTTTCTTATATTTGTTGAACGAGGAAGTCTCTGATGACCCATTCTTCTGCATGCACCTGCCAGCAAAGCCTGTGCGAAACCGTACGCGGTTTTTCTGCCCAGCAGCCTGATAACGTGCTCTATCAGACCTCTTTGATGAGCGCGCTCCTGAGCGGCGTCTATGAGGGCAATACCACCATCGCCGACCTGCTCACCCACGGCGATTTCGGTCTCGGAACCTTTAACGAACTCGATGGCGAACTGATCGCCTTCAGCAGCGAGGTCTACCAGCTGCGCGCCGACGGCAGCGCGCGCAAAGCCCGCGGGGACCAAAAAACACCGTTCGCGGTGATGACCTGGTTTCGACCGCAGCACCGCGTCAGCTTCGACCACCCGGTAAACCGCCAGCAGTTGCATGAGATCATCGACCGACAGATCCCCTCCGACAATCTGTTCTGCGCCCTGCATATCGACGGCCATTTTCGCCACGCCCATACCCGGACCGTACCCCGCCAGACTCCCCCCTACCGGGCGATGACCGATGTTCTGGACGACCAGCCGGTGTTCCGCTTCAACCAGCGCAAAGGGATACTGGTCGGTTTTCGCACCCCGCAGCATATGCAGGGGATTAACGTCGCCGGGTATCACGAACACTTCATCACCGACGATCGTCAGGGCGGCGGCCATCTGCTGGATTACCAGCTCGATAGCGGCGTGCTGACTTTCGGCGAGATCCACAAACTGCTGATTGACCTCCCGGCCGACAGCGCTTTTCTCCAGGCCGATTTGCATCCTGACAATCTCGACGCCGCCATTCGCGCGGTAGAAAACTAAGGAGCTTCATATGGACAATCAACGTCACGAACGCCAGTGGGCGCACGGCGCGGATATGATAGTCAGTCAGCTTGAGGCCCAGGGCGTCCGCCAGGTCTTCGGCATCCCCGGCGCGAAAATAGATAAAGTCTTCGATTCGCTGCTGGACTCCACCATCCGGATTATTCCCGTGCGCCACGAAGCTAATGCCGCCTTTATGGCCGCGGCAGTCGGTCGCCTGACCGGTAAAGCGGGCGTCGCGCTGGTCACCTCCGGCCCAGGCTGTTCGAATCTGATTACCGGGATGGCTACCGCGAACAGCGAGGGCGATCCGGTGGTGGCGCTGGGTGGCGCGGTTAAGCGGGCGGATAAGGCAAAACTGGTCCATCAAAGCATGGATACCGTGGCGATGTTCAGTCCGGTGACCAAATATGCCGTTGAAGTGACCGCCGCCGACGCGCTGGCGGAAGTTGTCTCCAACGCTTTCCGCGCCGCTGAGCAGGGGCGCCCCGGCAGCGCCTTTATCAGCCTGCCGCAGGATGTTGTCGATCAACCCACCCACGGCGCGATTCTCCCGGTCGGCAACGCCCCGCAAATGGGCGCGGCCCCTGACGAGGCGATCGAGAAGGTCGCGCAGATGATCGCCGCCGCCAGGAACCCGGTTTTCCTGCTCGGGCTGATGGCCAGCCAGCCGGAAAACAGCCGCGCCCTGCACCAGCTGCTGGAACAGAGTCATATTCCGGTCACCAGCACCTACCAGGCCGCCGGGGCGGTCAATCAGCAGCACTTTGCGCGCTTCGCCGGCCGGGTCGGACTGTTTAACAACCAGGCCGGCGACCGCCTGCTCCACCTCGCCGACCTGATCATCTGCATCGGCTACAGCCCGGTCGAGTATGAACCGGCGATGTGGAACCGCGGTAACGCGACGCTGGTACATATCGACGTGCTGCCGGCTTATGAAGAGCGTAACTACACCCCCGATATGGAGCTGGTGGGTGATATCGCCGCGACGCTGAACAAACTGACCCGACGCATCAGCCATAAGCTGGTGTTAACCCCGCAGGCGGCGGAGATCCTCACCGATCGTCAGCATCAGCGCGAACTGCTCGACCGCCGCGGCGCGCAGCTGAATCAATTTGCCCTTCATCCGCTGCGCATCGTGCGGGCGATGCAGGATATCGTCAACAGCGATGTCACCCTCACCGTCGACATGGGCAGCTTCCATATCTGGATCGCCCGCTATCTGTACAGCTTCCGCGCCCGCCAGGTGATGATTTCCAACGGTCAGCAGACGATGGGCGTCGCGCTGCCGTGGGCAATCGGCGCCTGGCTGGTCAATCCGCAGCGCAAAGTGGTCTCGGTCTCCGGCGACGGCGGGTTCCTGCAATCCAGCATGGAGCTGGAGACCGCCGTCCGGCTGCAGGCCAATATCCTGCATATCATCTGGGTCGACAACGGTTACAACATGGTGGCGATTCAGGAACAGAAAAAATACCAGCGCCTCTCCGGCGTAGAGTTCGGTCCGGTTGATTTCAAAGCCTACGCCGAATCTTTCGGGGCCAAAGGCTTTTCGGTGGAGAGCGCCGACGCGCTGGAGCCGACATTACGTGCCGCCATGGACGTCGACGGCCCGGCGGTGGTCGCTATTCCGGTCGACTACCGCGATAACCCTCTGCTGATGGGGCAACTCCATCTCAGCCAAATACTGTGAGTCACTACAAAAAGGAAAGAAATATGCAAAAAGTCGCCCTTGTCACCGGCGCCGCTCAGGGCATCGGTAAAGCTATCGCGCTGCGCCTGGTTAAAGACGGATTTGCCGTGGCCATTGCCGATTACAACGATACCGCGGCGAAAGCCGTGGCCGCCGAGATCAACCAGCACGGCGGCCGGGCGCTGGCGCTTAAGGTAGACGTCGCGCGCCGTGAACAGGTTTTCGCCGCCGTCGAACAGGCGCGTACAGCGCTGGGCGGTTTCGACGTTATCGTCAACAATGCCGGCATCGCCCCGTCGACGCCGATCGAAGCGATCGTCGAGGAGACCGTCGATAAGGTCTATAACATCAACGTCAAAGGCGTCATCTGGGGCATTCAGGCGGCCGTCGACGCCTTTAAAAAAGAGGGCCACGGCGGGAAAATCATCAACGCCTGTTCCCAGGCCGGGCACGTCGGCAATCCGGAGCTGGCGGTCTACAGCTCGAGTAAATTCGCCGTGCGCGGCCTGACCCAGACCGCCGCCCGCGACCTGGCGCCGCTGGGGATCACCGTTAACGGCTACTGTCCGGGGATCGTCAAAACCCCAATGTGGGCAGAGATCGATCGTCAGGTTTCGGAAGCGGCGGGTAAACCGCTGGGCTACGGTACGGCCGAGTTCGCGAAACGCATCACCCTGGGACGTTTATCCGAACCGGAAGACGTCGCGGCCTGCGTGTCGTATCTGGCGAGCCCGGACTCCGACTATATGACCGGCCAGTCGCTACTGATCGACGGCGGTATGGTTTTTAACTAATTCCATGATGCTCTGACATGGTTTGCCCCTGCCGCGAAACAGGGGCTTTTTTTATGTGCTGGTCGCTCGGGCGATAAACGCCCCCCGCGGCCCGGCGGGCAATGATTATCCCGGCCGATTAACGCGCGCTCGCCTGCGCCAGCTGGCGTTCAATGGCCTGACGTCGCGCATCGTTCGCCGGCAATATATCCAGCAGTTGTTGCAATGCCGCAACCGCCTGCGGGTAATCTTCGCTACGCAGCGCGCTCAGCGCCAGCAGTTCCAGTACCGGCAGATTGTGCGGCTGCCGCTGATGCAGTTCGCGCAGCAGCAGTTCTGCCATCCGCAGCTGGCCGCTATCGCCGGCCCGCACCAGTACGCTGGCGTAATCGAATGCGGCCAGCGGATCGCCCGCCGCCAGCTGATGGGCGCGGGCAAAGGCGCCGATCGCCGTCTCGCCATCGTTGAGCAACAGGGCAATACGTCCCAGCAGCTGCCAGCCAGCAAGATCGTCAGGCCGATCCTGTAACTGGCTGCGCAGCCCGAGCCTGAGCTGAGCCAGCTGATCCATCCGCAGCGGCGCCGCCGTTGGGTCTTGCACCTGCCGGAGCAGCGCAGGAGTCTGACGTTCCGCCTGCTGCCAGAGCAACACCTGGCCAATATCGCTGGTTTTAAGGAAGATCCCGCTACTCAACAGTACCAGCGCCGCCGCGCCGGGCAGCAGCACCCAACGGCTGAGCGGGCGGACTTTAGCCGGCGTGACGTCAGGAATATCGGCCAGCAGCGTACGCTGCAGTTCAACCACCATCGCTTCCCGGTCGGCAACGTTGTCCTCCTGCGCCAGCTCGTCGAGCCGCGTCTGGTACAGCGTCCGGTTCAGACTATCGCGATCCGCCGCCGCCTTCCCCTGCCACGGAAAATAGAGCAGCGCCAGCGCCCCGGCCAACATCAGGAGCGCCGGCAATAAAAACAGGGTCATCAATCCTCTCCTTTGTTCAGTAACGCCGCCAGCCGCTGACGCTCTTGTTCACTCAGCGCAGCGCTTGCGCCACCGCGACGTCGGGTTCGCGCCACCAGCAGCGCGACACCGGCGATAACAAACAGCCCCGGAACCAGCCACAACAGTAAGGTCCCGGCGGTCAACGGCGGTTCATAGCTGACGAAATGGCCGTAGCGCGCCACCATATAGGCGATGATTTGATCTTTGCTTTGTCCCTGCTGCATCAGCTCATAAACCTTCAGCCGCATATCGGCGGCGATCATCGCATTCGAGTCCGCAATACTGTTGTTCTGGCACTTCGGGCAGCGCAGCTGCGAAGTGATCTCGCGAAACGCCTGCTCCTGCGCTTCGTTTTTGAACTGCCAGGTATCGATGGCGGCCAGCGCCTGGCCGGCGAGCAGCAGCGCCATCAGCGCCAGTATCCAGCGCCTCATGCTGCCGGCTCCTGGGTATATTTCAGCCATAGCGGCTGGAGCTGTTCGCGCCACACCCGGGCGTTCAGATCGCCGGCGTGACGCCAGCGAATTATGCCCTGGCCATCAATCAGAAAGGTTTCCGGCGCGCCATATACGCCCAGATCAAGCCCCAGCATGCCGCTGCCGTCGAACAGACTCAGCGCATAGGGGTTGCCGAGACTGTCGAGCCAGTTCACCGCCTTCTGCCGGTCATCTTTGTAGTTCAGCCCGACGACGCGAACCCCCTGCCCGGACAGCGCATTCAGGAACTGATGTTCGGCGCGACAGGTCGGGCACCAGGTGGCCCAGACATTCAGCAGCAGCGGTTTCCCGTCGATCAGCGCCGCACGGCTGTAGGTTTTTCCCGGCGCCGTCAACGCCTCAAGGCGAAACTCAGGCAGCGGTTTGCCGATCAGCGCAGATTCGAGCATCGTCGGATCGTCGCCCTCGGCGTTACGCATCAATTGCCAGAACAGCGCCATCGCCAGCAGCAGAAACAGCGCCAGCGGAATAAAAAGCAGCCTGCGCTTCATTGTGCCTCCTGCCGTTGTTTACGCATCCGGTAGCGCGGGTCGAGCATGCAGCACAGGCCGCCAAGGGCCATCAGGCCGCCGCCGAACCAAATCCAGCGCACGAACGGTTTGTAGTACAGACGCACCGCCCAGCTGCCATCGTCCAGCTCTTCCCCCAACGCGGCATACAGATCGCGCGTCAAACCGCCGCCGATCGCCGCTTCGGTCATCATCATACGGCTGGCGCTGTAGTAACGTTTTTCCGCGTACAGCGTTGCCTCCGGGCGACCGTTGCGCGTCACCGTAATCACTCCTTCACCGCCGGTCCAGTTCGGGCCGACGATGTTGCGCACCCCGTCGAACACGAAATGGTAGCGATGAATATCGATGCTATCGCCGGTTTTCATCCGTACGTCGCGCTCAATACTGTAGTTCTGGCTGAAGGTAATCCCGATAACGGTGACCGCCACGCCAACGTGACCCAGCACCATTCCCCACTGGCTGCGCGAAATCACCCGCAGGCCGCGCCAGAAACCGTGCCGGTGGGTCGCCCGTTCATGGATTTCAATCAGGGCAAAGAGCAGTACCCAAATCGCCATCATCAGACCCAGAACCGCCATGGCGACAATCCGGTCCTGCAACAGCCACGGCAGCAGCAGAGAAAGTGACAATGTCACCAGCAGCGCAATCGCCAGCCGCTTAAGCTGCTTGCCCGGCTGGTCGCGTCGCCAGCGGATCAACGGTCCCAGTCCCAGCAACAGCGCAAACGGCGCCATCAGCGCGGTGAACAGCAGATTAAAAAAGGGTTCGCCGATCGAGATACTGCCAAGCCCCAGCTCTTTGTGCACCAGCGGTAGCAGCGTGCCGAGCAGAACCACCAGCATGGCGGCGATCAGCAAAATATTGTTCCCCAGCAGAAACGACTCTCGCGACCACAGCGCATGTTCGACTCGCGCCCGTACCTGCCCCCCCTTCAGGGCATACAGCAGCAGCGAACCGCCGATAGCCACCACCAGCAGCGCCAGAATAAACAGCCCGCGCGTCGGATCCGAGGCGAACGAATGGACCGACACCAGCACCCCGGAGCGCACCAGGAAGGTTCCCAGCAGGCACAGTGAAAAGGCGGCAATCGCCAGCAGCACGGTCCAGGCCCGGAAGCTCCCGCGTTGCTCGGTGACCGCCAGGGAGTGCAGCAGCGCCGTCCCCACCAGCCATGGCATAAACGAGGCGTTCTCCACCGGATCCCAGAACCACCAGCCACCCCATCCCAGCTCGTAGTAGGCCCAGGCAGAGCCCAGCACGATACCCAGAGTCAGGAATACCCATGCCGCCTGGGTCCACGGACGCGACCAGCGCGCCCAGGCGGTATCCAGCCGTCCGGCGAGCAGCGACGCAATCGCAAAGGCGAACGCCACCGAGAAGCCCACGTAGCCCATATACAGGATCGGCGGATGGAAAATCATGCCGATATCCTGCAGCAGCGGATTAAGGTCGCGACCATCAACCGGATAGAGCGGCAGCGTGCGGGCAAACGGATTCGAGGTGAACAGAATAAACAGCAGAAAGCCGAAGGCGATGGTCCCCATCACTGCCAGCACCCGCGCCACGGCGTCCTGCGGCATCCGCCGACTGAACAGCGCCACCGCGAAAGTCCAGACGCTCAGCAGGAGCACCCACAGCAGCAATGAGCCTTCATGGGCGCCCCAGGTCGCCGCGACCCGGTACCACATCGGCAGCGCGCTGTTCGAGTTATCCGCGACATAGCGCACGGTGAAATCATTGACCACGAAGGCATGGACCAGCACGAGAAAAGCGCCCGCGACGCAGAAAAAGAGCGCGCAGGCCAGAGGCCGCGCCAGCGCCATTAGCCGCGGGTCCTGCCGCGCCGCGCCCCATTGCGGATAAATGCCCAGCAGTAGCGCGAGGCCTGTCGCCAGGCACAGCAGATAGTGCCCCAGTTCCGGCATCATGGTTGTTCTCCTTTCTTCTCCGGCTGCAGCGCCTCTTTCACTTCCGGCGGCGTATAGTTCTCATCGTGCTTTGCCAGCACCTGCCGGGCGGTAATGTGCCGATCGCCATCGAGCACCCCCTGGGCTACCACTCCCTGCCCCTCGCGGAACAGATCCGGCAGAATGCCCCGATAGCTGACCTCCACCACACCGCGAGCGTCGTACAGTCGGAAACTGACGTCCAGGGTCTGCGGATCACGCTTGACGCTGCCGGGCTGTACATAGCCGCCGATCCGCAGACGCTGGCCGTGATGTGGCCGCTGATGAGTTTCCGTTTTGCCATACAGGATCTCCCCCGGCGTGTAGAAGAGATCGATATTGGCGCTGAGGGCATACAGCGTCAGGCCAATGGTCAGCCCGAGGCCAACCAGCACCGCCAGCGCGATCCCGAGCCGGGTTTTACGACGCGTTTGCATCGGCGCCCTCCGCTTCTGCACGGCGGCGAGCGGCGGCGATACGCCGCTCCCGGGCCTGCTGACGACTCAGCTCGCGGAACAGCGTCCGTCGCTGCCACCAGGTATGCAGCGTCAGAACCCCGAAGATCAGCAGCGTCGCCGCCACCGCCAGCCAGACATAAAATGCGTAGCCGCCCATCGCCAGAAAGGCGGCGACAGATGAAAAGGCGGGGGTCATTTCTCCGCTCCTTTTGGGGCCGTGACCAGCGCCTGGACCCAGGGCCGGCGCCGCTCCTGTAACAGAATCAAATTGCGCAGGCGCATCAGGGTCAGCGTGGCCACCAGGCTCAGGAAGGCCAGAATACAGATTCGCAACGGCAGACGCATACTGGGGTCAATCGACTGTTGCATGTTGGTCGACCCTTGATGCAGCGTGTTCCACCAGATGACCGAATAGTGAATGACAGGCAGATTCACCACCCCCACCAGCACCAGAATACCGACCGCCCTGCCCGCCAGACGGCGATCGTCGAAGGCGTGCCAGAGGGCGATAATCCCGGCATAGAGAAACAGCAAAACCAGCTCCGACGTCAGGCGCGCGTCCCAGATCCACCACGTTCCCCACATCGGTTTCCCCCATGCCGCCCCGCTGACCAACGCGATGGCCGTGCAGGCGGCGCCCACCGGCGCCAGCGCCGCCACCGTCAGATCGGCCATTTTCATCTGCCAGACCAGCCCCACAAAGGCGGCGACGGCCATCGCCAGATAGACGCCCATCGACCACATGGCCGCCGGGACATGCAGATACATAATCCGATAGCTTTGTCCCTGCTGATAATCCGCCGGCGCGTAGACAAATCCCCACACCAGCCCCACCGCCAGCAGCAGTGCGCTCAAGGCCGTCAGCCAGGGAATACAGCGGCCGCACAGGCCGTACAGCCGTTCGGGTATCGCCAGTTGATGTAATGCTTTCCACATAACGTTTGCTCACACTACTGTTTTTATGACTGCGGCAGCGTCACCGCAGCGAATTATTGCACCGTCAGCCGTAATGCGGCGGCGGTGGCGAACGGACACAACGTGGCGCTGGCGGCTAAAAACGCCGCCAGAATCGCCAGATAGCCATCCACCGGTAGCCCCGCGGCGCCAGCCTGAATGGCGCCGCAGGCAAAAATAAGCAGCGGAACCGACAGCGGCAGCACCAGCAGACTCAGCAGAACCCCGCCGCGCCGCAGCCCTACCGTCAGGCCGACGCCAACCGCACCGAGAAAACTCAGGGTCGGCGTCCCTAGCAGCAGGGTCAGCGCCAGTACGCCGGCATCGTGGGGGGCCATCCCCAGCAGCAGCGCCGCCAGCGGAGATACCACCAGCAGCGGCAGACCGGTCATCGCCCAATGGGCGAGCACCTTGACCACAACCACCGCCACCAGCGGTGTCGGCAGCAGCAGCAGTTGCTCAAGCGAACCGTCCTGCCAGTCGTCGCGAAACAGGCGGTCCATCACCAGCAGCGCCGCCAGCAGCGCGGCAACCCAGACAATGCCGGGCGCGATCTGTACCAGCAGCTGCGGGTCGGCGCCGACGCCAAACGGAAACAGGGTGATCACCACCAGGAAAAACCACAGCGGATTGAGAATCTCTGCCCCGTTGCGCCATGCCAGGCGCATTTCGCGGGCAAACAGCGTCCACATCATGCGTTTTCCTCCTCTCCGGCGCCGAGCCTTAACGTGCGCAGAGCGCAGGCCAGCGGACGCAGGGGCTGATGAGTCGTGAGGATCGCGCTGCCACCCGCCAGAACATGCTGCTCCAGCCGACGACTTAAGGTCGCAATAGCCGACGCGTCGAGCGCGGTAAACGGCTCGTCAAGGATCCACAGCGTCGCCGACGTCAACCACAGACGGGTCAACGCCACCCGCCGCTGCTGTCCGGCGGAGAGCTGACTCAGCGGGACATCTTCATAACCCGCCAGCCCCATTTCGGCCAGCGCCGCTTCTCGCGTCTGCTGCCGGGTTTGCGGGAAGAAGAAATGCAAATTTTCGTCCGCGGTCAGCGCCGTTTTGACGCCGGGCTTATGCCCGAGCCACAGCAGCTGACGATGAAACGCTTCACGCACGCTCGCCAGCGGTTCGCCCTGCCAGCTCACCGTACCGCTTTCCGGACGCGTCAGGCCGCACAGCATCCGCAGCAGCGAGGTTTTCCCGGCGCCGTTATCGCCGGCCACCTGCAGGAGTTCGCCTGGCCCGACCGTCAGAGTCAGCGCCTGGAACAGCACCCGGTCATCAAAGATGCCGCTCAGTCCTTCGGCATGCAGCATGAATGTACTCTCCTTGGTTCAGACCGCCGTTAGCGTCGACAATCCGTTCGGGATGCGCCACCCGGGCGGCGCATCCACGACGGTTACTGACCGGAAACCGGCAGTTTCGAGATGTCGACATTACCTGTCGCCTTCTCATCGCGAACGATCGACTTGTCCTTACGCACTTTTGCCACATCGCTGGCGCTCACCGGCGAGGCGTGGTTCCCCCAGCTGGTGCGGATAAAGTTGACCACATCCGCCACCTGCTGGTCATCCAGACGCCAGCCGAACGAGGGCATGGTCAGATTAGACACCGCATTTTTCACCGCCGGCGTGGTGCTGCCGGTGAGGATGATGTGGATGAGCGACGTCGCATCATCGGTCTGCACTACCGGGTTGCCCTTCAGCGACGGGAAGGCGCGCTTGTAACCCACGCCATCGGTACGGTGGCAGGCCGCGCAGTTATCCACGTACAGCGCCGCGCCGGGCTTGCTGTCATCGCCCTTCCACAGATCCTTCGCTACGCTGTCTTCAACCGGCGCCGGGGTCTGTTTTCCACCGCGCGGCGGCAGCGATTTCAGATAGCGGGCAATCGCGGTGATATCGTCGTCAGAGAGATACTGCAGGCTGTGTTCCACCACATCGCTCATTCCCCCGAAGACCACGGACTTATCGTTACGCCCGGTTTTCAGGAACTCCGCCAGTTCGGCTTCGCTCCAGGTGCCCAGACCGTCGCGATTTTCGCCGCGCAGGCTGGAAGCCACCCAGCCGTCAATCGGCGCATTGCTGCCTGCCAGATAGTCGTCACCCTCGCTTTCGCTAAGCGCTTTTTCCTGCATCGTCAGGCTACGCGGAGTGTGGCAGGCCCCGCAGTGACCGAGTCCCTCCACCAGATAGCGCCCGCGCTCCAGCACCGGGTCGACCTGCGGATTCGCGACAAAATCGGCCGGCGTCGGAGCGAAGATCCCGCGCCAGAACGCCAGCGGCCAGCGCATTGACAGCGGCCACGGAATATCGGTATCGCGATTCGCCTCGGCAACCGGCGCCACGCCATGCATAAAGTAGGCGTACATCGCCCGCATATCCGCTTCGCTCACCCGGGCGAATGACGGGTACGGCATCGCCGGATAGAGGGTTGAGCCATCCTTGCGAACCCCTTTGCGCACCGCGTCGTCGAACTCCTCGAAGGTATAGCCGCCGATGCCGTGGGCGCTGTCCGGGGTAATGTTGGTGGAGTAAATCGTGCCAATAGGCGTCTCCATCGCCAGGCCGCCGGCAAAAGGTTTCCCCTCTTTACCGTTGGTGTGACAGGCCACGCAGTCCCCGGCCCGCGCCAGATACTCGCCCTGCTGAATCAAATTGCTGTCCGCAGGAGCCTCTTCGGCAAACGCCGCACAGCTTAACGCACCGAGCACCAGTGCCGATAACCATTGCATTTTCATCATTTGCCTTCCTTTATGCCTGCACCAGTGGACCCGGGTTTTTCAGGTACCGTTCACGGATCGCTTTTGCTGACCAGTAGGCCAGCGCGGCCACCGTCCCCGTCGGGTTATATCCCAGACCCTGCGGGAAGGCCGAAGCGCCGATAACGAAGACGTTATGCACGTCCCAGCTTTGCAGATAGCGGTTCACCGCGCTGGTTTTCGGATCTTCGCCCATTACCGCGCCGCCGTTCATATGGGTGGTCTGGTAGCTGGTGGTGTCAAAGTGGCTGTTGGCATTTTTCGGGCTGCCGAGCAGATATTTCGGCTTCATCGCTTTGGCGATCGGCGCCATCTTATCGAACATGAACTGCGCCATCTTGATGTCGTTTTCCTGCCAGTCAAAGGTCATTCGCAGCAGCGGCTGGCCGAAGACGTTTTTGTAGTTCGGGTCGAGATCGAGATAGTTCTGGCGGTAGGACTGGTGCGCGCCGTGGGCGTCCATCGACAGATGATGGGTGTAGGTATCGGCAACCGCCGATTTCCACTTGCTGCCCCACGCCGGCGTCCCCGGAGGAACCGGAAGTCCGGAGATGGGTTTGGTCCCGGCCTGGTTGACCCAGAACGGCGAGCCGCCGACAAAGCCGGCCTCGGCATGGTCGAAGTTATCGGCGTTAAAGTCATCCACCCCGACACCGTTACCACCGGCGCCGATAAACGGATTGGTAAAGGTATTCTTATCAAAAATAGCCTTGATGGTGGTCATATTCTGATAGGCGAAGTTGCGACCCACCACCCCTTCCCCGGTTTGCGGATCGTAGGGTTTGCCGATGCCGGAAAGCAGCATCAGGTGAACGTTGTGGAACTGGAAGGCGCCGATAATCACCAGATCTGCCGGCTGCTCCATTTCGCGCCCCTGTCCGTCGACGTAAGTCACGCCGGTGGCGCGCTGCTTATCGGCGGTCAGATTGACCTTCAGAACATTAGCGTTGGTGCGCAGCTCAAAGCGCTTTTCCTGGCGCAGCGCGGGCAGGATGTTGACGTTCGGCGAGGCTTTGGAATACATGTAGCAGGCGTAGCCGCTGCAGTAGCCGCAGAAGTTGCACGGCCCCATCTGCGCGCCGTAAGGGTTGGTGTAGGAGTCCGAGGTGTTCGCCGACGGCAGATTGTAGGGGTGGTAACCCACTTCCCGCGCCGCTTTCTCAAACAGCTGCGCCGACCAGGTGTTTTTCTGCGCCGGCAGCGGGAAGTCGTCCGAACGGTCCGGCGCAAAGGCGTTGCCGCCGCGCCCTTTGCCGACTACCTGTCCCTTCACCGACCAGGCGGTACCGGAGGTGCCAAAGACTTTCTCAGCCTTATCGAAGAAGGGCTCCAGCTCGTCGTAGGTGACGCCAAAATCCTGAATAATCATATCCTGCGGGATAAAGCTTTTGCCGTAGCGCTCTTCATAGTGGCTGCGCATGCGCAGTTCTATCGGATCCACGCGGAAATGGACCCCGGACCAGTGAAGTCCGGCGCCACCGACGCCGGTCCCCGGCAAAAAGGCCGCCAGCTGGCGATACGGTACCGCCTGCTGGCTGGTGTTATGACGAATAGTGACGGTGCTTTTCGACAGATCCTGGAATAACTTACGGCGAATATTGTAAGTCAGCTCGTCAACCACCTGCGGATAAGCACCGTCAGGCCAGGTATCGCGCATCGGGCCGCGCTCCAGGGCGACAACATTTAATCCGGCTTCGGTCAGCTCTTTGGCCATAATGGCGCCAACCCAGCCAAAGCCCACAATCGCGACGTCGGTTTTTTTCAGTACGGTGGTCATCGTTATGCCCTCTCCCCATTAATTGATACCGGCGGGAGGGGATAGCGTTCACCCCGTTCAACCCAGTCCATAAAGTCGGCGCGTGCGCCGGGAAAATTAATCAGCGTCCAGCCAACCATGCCTTTGTTGCCGCCATGAATCGGATCGCTGAAGAAACCTTCGCGGGTGTTTTGCAGCAGATAAGAGAAGAACAGCGAAGACGGCAGCTGTTTAAAGGCGGCGCTGCCGGCTTCAAACTGACTTAAAGCGGCATCCTGTTGTTCCGGGGTCAGCCCGGCGAACGGCTGGTGATACTGGCCCTGGCACCATTCATCGGCGTCGGCAATCCCGAGGTTGTAGATCTGTTTGGGGACCAACGGCAGCTGATAACCCATCTCTTTTGGTACATCGGGGTTAAACGGCCCCTGCATGTACCAGATGGAACCGGTGGCATACGGAGTATTCATCTGCCGATCGATAAACTCCGGTACGCCGGCTTCGCGTGCGCCAGGCCCCAGTTCATCGGCCGGAATGAGGCGCGCTACCGCGGCGTTGATAAATGCCCACTCGCGTTCGTTAAAAAACTGCGGTTTCCAGTCGCCGGTGGTCGCGGAAGCGGATCCGCCGGCAGTGGCACGCTCCGCCGCCTGCGCGGTGCTGGCGGCGGCAACCGCGCCGACGCTGCCGCTACCGATCACGACCGTGGGTATCAAAGCCATTGATTTTACTAAAAAATCACGCCTCGAATTATTGGTTTTTTCGCTCGACATTCTCACATTCCTGTCAATTAAATTACTGATTTTGTTGTTACAAGCCCAGCAAACGCTGCTTTGGAACCGATTCCAGAAAGGTACCGCTTTAGCGGACCTGCTGGCACGACGCCATTAAGTCGTACAAAAAATAAATCGCCGCTGGCGATGATGTTTATAGAGTTATCGTTTGGATATTAGTCGATTCTCATACACCGTCATGAAAAAAAGGAAAATATCCCTTTTCATTTGATAATCAGAACGCGTATGCAATATCCAGAGGGCAGAAATGGGGGTGGAATCAGCGCCGAAGTAGGTCTGACCATTTTCCCAAAAAAGAGTGATACGTATCACAAATGTTGCTTTTTTGTTTATGGTACATGGCTGTCTGGCAGCGTGCAAACGTAAGATTCCGTAAAAAGTAAACAATTTGAGCGGTTAAATTGCTTAATAACGGATATTAACTGTATTTCGCGCAATGCTTATTCGCTGAGAGACAATGCACAATGCCGCCGGCGATGAATTATTCGCCGCGACGGTGAATAGAGACAGAATATAGAATTACCGCAGGGAAATTGTTTCTTAACGGTATATTTTCATGACGCCAGTATTACGCTATTTATTTCGCGGACGGCGCTCACGCTATCGCCGTCCGCCAGAGACGTTCAGGCCTACGTTCGCGGGAAAATCCACAGATCATTGGCCGGGAAGGTCAGGTGACAATGCCCGTCGTCGCGCAGCGCTGGACCATAGGCGCGAATAGCGAAATCATCTCCCCGGGTACGGAACAGATACTCCCAGCGGTCGCCGAGATACATACTGGTTAACAGCGGTAGCTCCAGCATATTATCCTGGGGCGTCGCCCCAAGGCACAGACGCTCAACGCGGATCACCGCCGTCGCCTCCTGCCCGACGCTGACCCGTCCGTCCGCCATTCCCCACAGCGCCCAGCTCGCCCCTTCAATCCGCGCCCGACCGTCCATCACATCGGTAATCTTACCGTGCAGGCGGTTATTGCTGCCCATGAACTCGGCGGCAAACAGAGTCGCCGGATTGCCATACATCTCCTGCGGCGTCCCCTGCTGTTCAATCACGCCATTGTTGAGCAGCAGGATACGATCGGAAATCGCCATCGCTTCGTTCTGATCGTGCGTGACCATCAGCGCCGACAGCCCCAGCTTGATAATCAGCTCGCGCAGAAAAACCCGCGCCTCTTCGCGTAATTTGGCGTCAAGGTTCGACAGCGGTTCATCAAGCAGGATAACCGGCGGGTTGTAGACCAGCGCCCGACCAATCGCCACGCGCTGCTGCTGCCCTCCCGATAGCTGATGCGGATGGCGGTTTCCGAGGTGCCCCAGCCCCAGCTGATCGAGCACCGCCTGCACCCGCTGTTTCATTTCGCCAGAGGCGACTTTCCGCAGCCTGAGCGGGTAGGCAACGTTCTCGAATACCGTTTTGTGCGGCCACAGAGCGTAGGACTGAAACACCAGCCCAAGATTGCGCGCCTCGGCCGGAATTTCGCTGCGCGGATTGCCGTCATAGACCGTCTGCTTGCCGATAGCGATCCGCCCGCCGGTGGGCTTCTCCAGCCCGGCAACCGCACGCAGTAAGGTGGTTTTTCCGCTGCCAGACGGTCCCAGCAGCGACACCACTTCTCCCCGCTTCAAGGTCATCGACACCCCTTTCAGCACCGGGTTGTCACCGTAGGTCAGATGCAGATTTTCTACTGATAATTCAATCATGTAATTTCACTCCAAAGCGCAGGGCGATACCTAACCCGACCACCACCAGCAGGATATTGATAAACGAAAGCGCGGCGACAATATCGATGGCTCCCGCCGCCCACAGCGAGACCAGCATCGAACCAATGGTCTCCGTTCCCGGCGAGAGCAGATAGACGCCGGTGGAATACTCACGCTCAAAGATCAGAAACATCAGCAGCCAGGAACCAATCAGGCCGTAGCGCGACAGCGGCACCGTAACGTGGCGCGTGACCTGGCCCCGCGAGGCGCCGTTGCTCCGGGCGGCTTCCTCCAGCTCCGGCGCCACCTGGAGCAGGGTTGAGGAGATCAACCGCAGCCCGTAGGCCATCCACACAACGGTGTAGGCCAGCCAGACGCTGAAAATGGTATTGCGCAGCGCCCGCAGCTGCACAATCAGATGTTCGCGTAGCCAGTCGGCCACCGGCAGCGCCGAGAGCCAGCCGTTTTTCAGCGACTGATCCAGCCACATCGGCAGGAATAAAAACACCCACAGGAACGCCAGTCCGGCCAGCAGGCCCGGCACCGCACGCGGAACCAGCACGCTGTAGTCGAGAAAGCGCGTGACATTATCCGCTTTGCGATGCATCGCAATCCCGACAAACAGGTAGCAGATCACCGCCAGCGCGCCGCCGAAAATACCGATGGCCATGGAGTTGACGATGGCCCGCAGCAGGTTCGGCTGCTGCCAGATATTACGGAAGGTCGCCAGCGAGAGTTCATCCCAGAGAGAAACCCCCACCCCCCAGTTGGAGATAAACGCCCGCAAGGCTACGCCAATCAGCGGCACGCCGATAGTCACGGTCAGCCAGAAGACCACCACCCCGCCGGCAACCCAGCGCCACTTGCCGAGCGGTAGCGCTCGCGCCTGCGACGCTTTGCCCTTCATGGTCACAAACCGATTGGCCGTGCGCATCAGGCGACGCTGCAGCATGACCAGCGGAATGGTGATGCAGATAAGGACGACCGCCACCGCCGCCATCAGATGATAGGAGGGCGTACCGAGTTTATTGGTGAGCTTATACAGGTAGGTGGCCAGCACCATGTTGCCTTCCGGGTCTCCCAGTACCAGCATCAGACCAAACACTTCAAGGCCGAGGAAAAACAGCAGCACGCAGGCATAGAGAATCGACGGACGTACCATCGGCAGGCTGACCGAGGTCATCACCTGCAGCGGAGATGCCCCTACCGTCCGCGCCGCCTCTTCGATATCCGAACCGACGCTACGCAGCGCGGAGGAGATATAGAGATAGGCATGCGGGACGTGAGTCAGCCCGGCAATCACCACAATGCTGAACATGGAATAGATATTCCACGGCACAACCCCCAGCAGCTGCTCTGCCCATTGCGAGAAAAACCCGACCGGTCCGGCGGCGACCACATAACCAAAAGCCAGTACCATCGGAGAAACAAAAATCGGCACCAGAATCAGCGGTTCAATAAACCGTCGCCCGGGCAAATCAGTACGCACCATTAAGAATGCGAGGATCCCGCCCAGCGGTATCGCAATCAGCACCAGCCCCACCGCCAGAATAAAACCGGACTTCAGCGCGAGATAAAAGTCGGGGTCGGTAAAAATAAATTCAAAGGCCCCGAGGCTGAATTCTTTGCTGCGGGCGAAAAACGGGGCGGAAAGAAAGCTCTGCACCACGATAAATAACAGCGGGATATAAATCACTAATGCCGTTATCACTACCACGATGCCACGCGGTAGCCCCTGCCACTTTCTGCGTATTACATTCATAGCTTATCCCTTTGGTCAGGCGCGGAGTACAAACCAGACGGGTGTTGAAAACCGGGAATACCCGGCGCGCAAAGGCGGCGCATCCGATGATGCGCCTCCGGCAGGTATTATTTTGCGGCGGCGGTACGCCATTGTTTGATAAATTCCAGACGTTTTTTCGGTTCCAGATATTCCAGTAACGTTTCATCGACCGGAATCGGCTTCAGGGCATTGCCCAACATTTTGGTCATGCCGTCGATATCGTTTTTACCTTCGATATCATTACGAATAGAGGGAATATCCGCCTGGTTGGCCAGAATACTCTGCCCTTTTTCCGACAGAACATAATCGAACCACAGTCTGGCGGCATTCGGGTGTTCGGATTCCTGAGTAATAAACGAGACCCGCGACAATACCAGCACATAATCTTTTGGATAGGAAATGCCTAATGAGGGATCGGTTTTCGCCCGCGCCTCGGCGTAGGAGCCGAGAATGTTATAGCCCAGCAGGTTTTCACCCGAGGAGACCCTCTCCATCATGGTGCCGGTTGAAGACTGCACGGTCAGACCGCCTTTCGCCATCCCGGCCAGATCGGCGAAATAGTTGGCGTCGGCTTTGCTGTCCTGTACCGCCAGCATGAAGCCCAGCCCCGATTTCTCTATATCGTAGGTGGTCACTTTGCCTTTGAATTTATCCGCCTGCGCGGTGACCAGTTTGGCCAGCGCGGTGTGCGAATCCGGGACATCACCCTGCGGAATCAAACGTTTGTTATAGATAAAGACCACCGGTTCGTAGGTGGTTCCATAGGCTTTTTGCTGCCAGACCGCCCATTTCGGCAGCTTGCTCAGTTCCGGAGAGGCGTACTTTTCGGCATAATCCGTCGCCAGTTTTAGCGCCGTATCCATCGATGAACTCCAGACCACATCGCCGCTCCCGCCGCCCGCCGCCTGCTCGCTGATATAGCGATTATAGAGTTCGGTACTGTTCATATCGTTATATTCAACTTTTATCCCGGGGTATTGCGCCTCAAACCCTTTAATTAACGGGCCTGCGGCTTTGGTATCCGTCGTCGAATAGATCACGACCTTGCCCTCTTTCACCCCGGCATCAACCACTTTTTGATAATCAGCCGGGTAACCCTGAGGTAATTCTGCCAGAACAGAACAGGAGAAGACTGTCGTCAGTGAAACCACTAAACCACCAATTTTCCTATGCATAAAACCAACCCTTAATTATCATTTATTAAACACAAATTTAACATATAGCGAGACATCAGGACGTTGCAATGACGGGGGGTGTTTTTTTCCGGCTTTTGTGACGCTGGCTTAATTTAAATAAACTGGCGCCCGCGGCGGTCAAAAAATCGAGGAATAAGGCGAAGAATATTTACCCGCGCCCGCCACCGAATATTAAGAAACCTTAAGAATCAGCGGCGCTGTTGATTAAACGGGCGCCGCGCCTTTCCTGCAATAGAATGGCTGCAGGCCACAACTGACCTGCAGGAGGGCAATTTACCGCCACTGAATTGCGTTGCGGAAAATAATATGGGCGATAGGGCTAACAGGGGAAAATGGTGGCCGGGCAAATTCAGGCCGCGAGGAGACGGCCCGGTGATAATTCAACATGACTCTCGCGGCCAGACCCGGGGAAACAGCGGCGAGACCAGCGCCTCGCCATCTTTCAGCGTCAGCTCCGGGAACGGCGGCGAGGTGACTCCGCCGCGATCGGCGAAGGTGGCGTCATCCCCGACCCAGCGAGCGGAGAAAACCCGCCGCGCGCGCGCGGTCGCATTGCCCCGCGCGCCGTGCAGCGTCCGGTAATGAAAGGCGACGGCATCTCCCGGCTCCAGCGCCCAGCTAACAATATCGTAATCGTCCTGATGCGCATCAATATCCGGCAGCTCTTTAAAACGGCTGTGTGCGTAAAGCTTTGAGCCGTTAAAACGGGTTGGGCTGAACTCGTCGCCCCAGCGGTGGGAACCGCGGATGCAGCGCAGCGAGATCGCTTCCGCCACCGGGTCCAGCGGGATCCAGAAGCTGACGTTTTGCTGCCCTTCGACGCAATAATAGGGCTGATCGTGATGCCAGGGCGTCACCGTGCTGCCGCCGGGCGGCTTCACCAGCGTATGTTCATGGAAAAACGTTGCCGTCTTCGATTGCATCAGCGCTGCGGCGATTTCCGCCGCCGGCGAATGCAGGACAAAGCGTTCAAAGTCAGGGATCCGCGACCAGTTGCAATAATCCTGAAAGAACGGGGCGGAGCCATCTTTCGGCACAACCGTGCGGGCGTGGCCATACTCGCTGGGGTTGGCCATCAGCTCCGCGACGCCGGCGGCCAGGCTTTCAATCCACGGCCTGAACACCCCCTTCAGCAACACGACGCCATCCTGCTGATAGCTGTCGATGGTCTGCGAATCAATATGTGGGTCACGCTGATTTTGCATAGCTAACCTTCCTGTGTGGAGAGATGAGGCGGCTGAAGGTGCCCCTGGCAGGCCAGCGGTTTAGCCACCGCGAATGGAACCCACACAGATTATTTAATCCGCCATCGCGGGTAAATTATTATAAAACGAGTCGCTGAATAGAAAATTACGAGCCTTAACGGCAGCGTGAAATAAATAAGCCTGCAGTGACCGCAGGCTTATTTATTCAAAAATGTGCGGGGGTTAATTCAATACTGCGGCAATAGTCCATAAACAGTTGCGTGGGCCGGGTTGGTTCATTATTGGCAAGATGCGCCATAATTAATGTCGAAGCGGGCATCTCATCTTCAATATCCAACTGCACCAGTTTCTCGCCGTCATAGGTCATATCGCACAACGGCCGGGTGACTAATACCGAAAACCCCAGTCCCTGTCCTACCATACAGCGAACCATTTCGATCGAGGGTGAACTGTACGCCACTTCAGGGTGATAGCCCTTCTCTTTAAATATGGTGATGAAATAATTCTTGCTGGGCACCGCATCGAGCAAAATCATCGGTTCATGGCTGAGTTCCTGCAAGGTGACGCTATTTTTCTGCGCCAATGGATGGCTGGCCGGCAGCAGCGCATAGGGTTTATGCGGCGCATTCAGCATCTCTTTATTGACCGAATGACCTAATTCCAGATCGTAGACCAGCGCCAGATCGAAACGCCCGCGATGCAGGCCGTGCATTAACTCATGCTGTTCACCGTCATACAGCTGGAGAGTTATGTCGGGGTACATTTTTTTAAACCCGGCGACCAGCTTTGGCATGTACAGCGGCGCGACGGACTCAAAGCAGCCGACGGAAATCGTCCCGGAAACCAGCTCTTTATCGGCGCGGGAGTTTTGTTCAAACTCATAGGAGAGCCGCAGCAGCTCTTTTGCTTTCTCATAAAAACGCCTTCCGCAGGAGGTCAGCGAGACGCCCTGGGCATGATGGCGAATAAACAGCTGCTGCTCAAAAGTGCTTTCAAGGTTTTTAATGGCAATCGAGATCGACGGCTGGGCAATATGGAGCTGCCGGGAGGCTTCAGCGATACTCTCGGTCTCTACAACGGTGACGAAGTATTTAAGTTGTTTGAGCGTGAATCGCGTCATAGCCTCACCCTTTACGGAATATTGTCACAAGCGGAAACGGTATAGTTTCCTGATATGCAATCTGCAAGCATCGTGCCATTTCACCGGGATTCGCTTATTTCCTCGCTGAGCAAATGATTTATTTAGCGTCCCGGCGAAGTCAACATTATACCGACACCGCCGCATCCGCTTAATTGCACCAACCTGAATCAGGCTGCACCAAATTAATTCCTCGCGCGCCCCAATATGGCACAACTCGCGATTTAAACGCCCGTTCCGTTATCCCTTCCGCGCAATTGTTTTTTTAATGTTTAGTTCTTGTTTCGTACTCATTGCTTTAAATTTATTGGAATTAATCTACCTGTATAGTTTTTTTAAACTTAAAGGCCAAAAATTTACTAATTGCCTCGCAGCGAAAACTGCCAGCATAGTGTTATTGCAAGATAAACCCTGGCGATGCCCCATTTTTGATCATCGGTATCGCATTCATGTCCATTCATTATGGCGAGTGAAATAGCCCATGACGTTTAACTGGAACTACATGTTAAGTCTGCTCAGCGATGCAGATTTTTGGCAGGCCACCTGGACCGTCATTAAATTAAGTCTGCTGACCTGGGGTTGCAGTATTGTGCTGGGATTTGTTCTCGCCCTGGCCAAGCAGTCGCCGCGCAAACTGTTTAATCTTCCGGCGCGGCTCTATATCTGGCTGTTCCGCAGCCTGCCGCTGCTGGTACTGCTGATATTCGTCTATAACCTGCCCCAGGCGGTGCCGTCGTCAGCGCCAGTGCTCAACGATCCGTTCTGGGCCGGCCTGCTGGCGATGGTGCTGAGTGAGGCCGCCTACGTCGCCGAAATCCACCGGGGCGGCCTGCTTTCAATACCTAAAGGCCAGAGCGAAGCCGCCCGGGCGCTGGGACTGCGCTATGCCGGCACCCAATGGCGGGTGATTATTCCTCAGGCGCTGCGCGTCGCCCTCCCGGCGTTGGCCAACGAATATATTGCCGTCGTAAAGCTCAGTTCGCTGGTGTCGGTCATCTCCCTGACCGAGATTTTAATGGTCGGCCAGCGTCTGTATTCGCAAAATTTCCTGGTGATGGAAACCATGGCGGCAGTGGCGTTCTACTACGTGCTGATCGTGACCGTTTTCGACTTCCTGCTCAAACGGCTGGAGAGCTATCTCGATGTTACCCGGCGGAAAGTCACCCGCCCCATCGACAGCGAGATGCAGCGGCTGGCGACCCAAACACGCCCGGTAATCGTGCGCAGCGCGGTCGATAATCCGCAGCCGGCGCTGCAGGCGTCAAAACTGCACAAAGCCTATAACAATGTGGAAGTGCTCGGGGCCGTCAGCCTGCAAATTCAGCCGGGAGAGGTGGTTTCAGTGATTGGCCCTTCCGGCTCCGGGAAAACCACGCTGATCCGCCTGCTCAACGGACTTGAGCAGATCGACAACGGCGAAATTCGGATCAACGGCCAGCCGTTTATTCACCTCGATCGCCAGGGCGTGCAGAAACCGCGTTTTATGGAGAATGCGCAGTACCGCCTCAACATCGGCATGGTCTTCCAGAGTTTTAACCTGTTCCCCCATCTGACGGTTCTCGGCAACCTGCTGCTGGCGCCGCGCTACCATCGGCTGGCCCCGGACGCCGAGTTGAAGCAGCAGGCCTGCGAATTACTGCATAAGGTCGGCATGCTGGAGCACGCGTGGAAATATCCGCACCAGCTCTCTGGCGGCCAGCAACAGCGCGTCGCCATTGCCCGGGCCCTGATGATGCGACCGCAAATCATGCTGTTCGATGAACCCACCTCGGCGCTTGACCCGGAAAAGGTCAATGAAGTGCTCCAGGTTATCGAATCGCTGGCCCATGAAGGCATCACCATGGTCATCGTGACCCACGAAATGAATTTTGCCTTCAAAGTCTCTGACCGGATTGTCTTTATGGAAAAAGGGCGCGTGGTGTGCGACGACACGCCGCAGGCGATGCGCGACGGTAACCACCCGCGCGTTGACGCCTTCCTGAAAGATGTCTCCCTGGCTTAACTCTCCGTTTGTGAAAGGAAAAATTATGATCGCGCAGTGGCAAATCGAACAGTTTCATCAGCAGGGTTTTCTGGTGGTCGAAGGGGTGCTATCGCCTGACGAAATCGCCGCCTTGCAGCAGGATTTTGACGGTTGGGTCGAAGAGAGCCGCCGCCACACCGAGGTGTGGGGCGAGACGCTCGACGGTCGCCCGCGTTTCGACCTTGAAGGGGATCACCGCGCCGATCACCCCTCGCTGCGCCGGGTCAGTTCGCCGACGGAGATTTCCGTCGCCTTCGAACATGCCGCCCTGCAATCGCGTATGGCGACCATCGCCGCCCAGCTGATCGGCGGTAGCGGCACCCGTTTTCATCACAGCAAAATCAACTCCAAGCTGCCGTTTACCGCGACGCAGGTGAAATGGCATCAGGATTTTCTGTTCACGCCGCACAGCAATGACGACATCATCACGGCCCTGCTGATGATCAGCGACGTCACGCCGGAAAACGGCCCGCTGAACGTGGTGCCGGGGAGCCATAAGGGGCCGCTGTGGTCCCACTGGCAGGAGGGGCGTTTTACCGGTTCGGTTGACGACGAGGTGGTATCCGCGCAGTGCCAGCAGCCCGCCGCCTGCTTTGGCCCCTCAGGCTCGGTGTGCTTTATGCATACCCGTCTGCTCCACGCCTCGAGCCCTAATGAGACCGAACTGCCGCGGACGCTGTTTATCAGCGTTTACGCCGCCGAGGACGCCCTGCCCTTTGGCGAAAACCCCTTACCAAGCCTGCACGCGGGCCAACTGGTAGCCGGCGTGGAGAGCGGCCTGGTACGCAGCGCCGCCAACCAATTACGTTTGCCGCAGAAGCCGCGCGGTGCCTCATTCTTCGTTCAGCAGGCCGGCCACGATCTTGCCAGCATGTAATGTCATCCCTGGAGGTTTTTTATGAAACGATTTAATGCTCTGCTTCTTTGCACCGCCGGCGCCCTGACCTCGTTCAGCACTTTTGCGGCGTTCCTGCAGCCGGGGAAAATTACCGCCGGTTCGGATATGACCTTTTATCCTTATGAATATATGCAAAACAACCAACCGGCCGGTTTTGATATTGAGTTTCTCGCCGGTCTGGCTAAAACCATTGGCCGCGAGGCGGTGAATACCGATACCCGTTTTCCTAATCTGATCCCCGGTCTGCAGGGCGGGCGGTTCGATATTACCAACTCCTCGATGTATATCACCGCCGAACGCCTGAAGGTGATTGACATGGTGCCATACCTGAAAAGCGGCGAATCGATCCTGGCGCTTAAAGGCGCCAGCTATCAGCCTAAAACTCCGGAAGCGTTCTGCGGCCATAAAATCGGCTCGATGGGAGCCACCTCCTGGCTGGCGCAGCTGCAAAAACTGTCGGCGGACTACTGCGTGAAGAAAGGCCTGCCGCCCATTGCGCTGAGCGAGTACAGCACCGATCCGCAAACCACCCAGGCGCTGCTGTCGCGGGCGGTGGAGGCGCAGATTACCGATGCGGCGGTGGCGCGTGGCGTCGTTGAGAAACTGGGCGACCGGATCGTTATCTCTTCCGATACCTTAATTTACCCGGTGCTGAACGGCTTTGGCGTCAAAAAAGGCAACAGCGAAGTGAAAAGCGCCCTTGAGGAGGGGCTGAAGAAATTCAGCGCCACGCCGGAATACGCGGCGCTGCTGAAAAAATATCACTTCCAGCCGCCGACGGAAGACGACCTGAAAACCCTGATGCCGAAAGCGGAGTAAGGCGATGGCTTACTCTTTCGAAGAACAAACGCGGATCGATCTGGCGGCGACCTTTCGCATCATCGCGCATCTCGGCATGCACGAGGCCGTCGCCAACCACTTTAGCGCGGCCCTGTCGCCGGACGGCAAACAGTTTCTGCTGAATCCGAAGTGGAAACACTTTTCGCGGATCCGCGCCAGCGACCTGCTGCTGCTGGATGCCGATGATGAAGCGACCGCGCAGCGACCGGACGTGGACGCCACCGCGTGGGCGATCCACGGCCAGATCCATCAGCGGCTGCCGCAGGCGCGGGCGGTGCTGCATCTGCACCCGATCTACACCACCAGCGTCGCCTGCCTGGCAAACCCGCAGATCCTGCCGGTCGATCAGAATAGCGCGCGCTATTTTAATCGCGTGGCGGTGGATACGCTGTATGGCGGGATGGCGGATACCGTCGCCGAAGGGGCGAGGCTGGCCGGGCTGCTGGCGGATAAACGCCGCCTGCTGATGGGCAACCACGGGGTACTGGTTACCGCCGCGACCATCGGCGAGGCGTTTGACGATATCTGGACGCTGGAGCGGGCCTGCCAGATTCTGGTCACCGCGTGGTCAACCGGCCAGCCGCTGAAGGTGTTGTCGGCTGAGGTGGCGGAGAAAACTGCCCAGGACTGGGAGAATATCGCCGATTTTTCCCGCCAGCACTTCGCCGAAATGAAGCAGCTGATGATTGATGCCGATCCTTCGCTGCTGGACTGAGCGATAACCCCTCTGTCCCGGGCCAGCGCCCGGGATGCCGCTATTCAGATTGGGCCAGGCGGGTAAAAACCGCCTGGAGCTCTTCGGGTTTTCGCCACCCCTGATGCAGGTCGCGCACCCGCCCGCGTGCGTCAATCACTATCGATGTCGGCGTCCCGATCACCTGATAACGATCCTGAGTAATATGAAGCTGATCGCGCAGCACCGGGTAGCTGATGCCATGCTTCGCCAGCAGCGGAGCGATATCCACCTGCTCCGGGTCGGTATTCACCCCCACCACCACCAGTTTATCCGGCCAGCGTTGGCTGAGCGCCTGCAGCGTATCCATTTCCGCGAGACAACCTCCGCAGCTGGCCGACCAGAAGTTGAGATACACCGCCTTCCCTTCCCAACGTTCCAGGCTGGCAGGTTTCCCTTGCAAATCAAAAGCCGCCAGCGCAGGTGCCGTCTCACCACGTGCCAGCTTCTCTTCTTTACAGCCGGCCAGGAGCAGAACCAGCAGTATCGCTATCATCACTTCAGGCATGCGCATGGGGATTCATCTCCTCACCGAGATATTTGCCGTGCTGGAGCCGAACGATACGGTCGGCGAATTTTCCCAGCGCCGGGTTGTGGGTCACCATCACGATAGTGCGCCCCTGACGATGCAGGTCGGTCAGCAGGTCCAGCACCCGCTGTTCATTCTCTTCATCCAGGTTACCGGTGGGCTCATCGGCAAAAATCACCGGGGGTTCATTCACCAGCGCCCGGGCAATACAGACTCGCTGCTGCTCCCCGCCGGAGAGCTGGCTGGGTAAATGGGTCATGCGATGTTCAAGGCCAACCTGCGCCAGCACAGCCCTGGCCGCCGCCTCATCGACGACGCTGTGGTAATGCTGCGCCAGCATGATGTTTTCCAGCGCCGTCAGAAAGGGAATCAGATGAAACTGCTGAAACACCAGGCCTATCTTCTGCGCGCGAACGCGCCGTCGCCCTTCTTCATCCAGCGCCGCGGCATCGGTTCCGTCGAGGATAACCTGCCCCTCGCTGGCGGTGTCCAGACAGGTCAGAATATTCATCAGCGTCGTTTTCCCGGAGCCTGAAGCCCCCATAATGGCGACGAATTCACCGCGGGCGATGCACAAATTAATGTCATCCAGCGCGGTAACCTCTCCGAAGCGCTTAGATAAATGACGGGTTTCAATCGCCATCTGACGTAAAGGCGTGACGGTCATGGCGTTATTCTCCTTTCAACACTTTCGCCGGTTCAACACTCACCGCGCGGCGTACCGGAACAATGGCCGCCAGCAAGGCGACCAGTAAAGACAGCGCCAGGGTAATCGGCAGCACCGGCAGGCGCAGCGAAATAGTGGCATTAAACACGGTCAGCCCCAGCAGTTGGGCGAGCAGATAGCCGAGCAGCCAGCCGCAGACCACCGCTGCCAGAGTGATAATGCTGGTTTCGAGCAGCATCTGGCGGATAATATCGCCATTGCTGGCGCCCAGCGCTTTTTGCAGCGCAAACTCACGGGCGCGCTCGCCTACAATTGCCATCAGGGTGGTATTCACGCACAGCGACGACAGCGCCAGAATCACCAGAGAAACCAGCCCCATCAGCCCTTTGATTTTATCCAGTACCTGACCTTCGGATGCCGAGACCTTACGGATCGGGCGGATCTCAAGAGCGGGATAGCGCTTCTGCAGCTGCCCGGCATAGTTTTCCACCTGGCCGAGATCGTTACTGACGCTCAGCAGGCCGTGGCTGATAATACCGGGCTTTTGCAGCCACGCCTGCGCCACGTTCAGGCTGACAATCAGCATGTTATCGGTCGCGTCACCGGCCTCGACGATCCCCTTGACCAGCAGTTTTTTGCGCCGCTGATGATCCACCAGCGTGACGCTATCGCCCACGTTTAGCGCCAGCCGCTGAGCCAGCTTAACGCCCACCATCGCATGGCGATCGTCAAAGCTGACGCCGATCCAGTTGCCGCTGACCTGCCAGTACGGCACCAGCTTTTGCAGCGACTCAAACCACACGCCGACGATCGCCACTTTTTCCAGCTCGGTACGCGCCGTGCCGTATAGCCAGGGGCTGGCGCCATGAATCAGTCCCTTCGGCGCATCGTCAAGAATCGCCTGCAGGGTCGGCTCCGGCATACGGGTGCCGTGCCCTGGGCCGATATAAAAATTTGCGCCGAAGGTCCGCAGCTCCTCGCTCATTTTGCTGTTGATGTCAAACCACACGGCGGAAAGCGCCGTCACGATGGTCGCACCAACCGCCAGCGCGGTGAACACGACGCTGACGCGCTGCAGACGCAGACGCAGCGCCCGCCAGACCAATAGCCACAGCATGTCGCGCTTAGCGGCCATACAGCACCTCCACGGGATAAAGTCGGGCGATACGACGCGCCGGGAACCAGGTGCCGATAAGCGCAATCAGCACTGCGATCACCAGCACACAGGGCACCACCACCCAGGCAAAGTCGAGCGGCGTGGCAAAGAGCATCAGGCCAATCATCTTCGCCAGCCCCCAGCCAGCGATGCAGCCCAGCCCCCCACCTGCCAGCCCACCCAGCGCTGCTTCGAGATAAAACAGCAGCAGAATTTGCCACTGTCGGGCGCCAAGCGCTTTCATCAGGCCGATCTCCCGGGCTCGCTCCATAATGGTACTGGTCATCAGCGAGGCAATACCCATTGCCGCAGCGGCCAATGCCGCCAGGGTAACGACCGCCATCAGCAGCTGAATTTTATCGATAACTACGCCCTCCGAGGCCGCAACCTGCCAGACCGGGCGCACTTCCGCACCGGAAATGGCCTCCTCCAGCTGGTGAGCGATAGAAGAGACGTATGCCGTGCAATACCACAGGTCATACTCTTCGGCGTTGAGAGCCTCGAGATTCTCACGCGCCCGGCGCGACAGCTCATTTTCGGGTACCGTCAGCGCCGATACGCGAATTGCCTGTACTTTTCCCGTCAGACCCAGCAGCTGCTGTACGATGCTAAGCGGCATCACCAGTTGGTTGTCTTCATCCCCCCCGCTGGAGAGAACGCCGCTGACCACCACATCCACGGTCTCGTTCGCCACCTGGAGCCTGAGATGGTCACCGGGTTGCCAGCCGTAATTACGCGCCAGCGCATGGCCGACTAATGTTTGCGGCGTCTTGCCTACAGGTTCCTGCGGCCAGTTGCCGGTAACCTGCCAGAACGGACTGACCGTGCGCTGCCCGGTCTCATAGCCCTCTTCATCCGGTATCGCGACCGGCTGACTGAAGAAGGTCCCGAGTATGCGGATATCGTGCCCGTCAACGGTCGCCTCGCCGCTGAGCATGGGAGCAAACCCAACGATATTATTTCGCCAGAAAATATCCTTAATATTCGCCAGCTCGGATTCATCAAGGAAATCATCGCTGGCCAGCGGGTTGCTTTGTTCGCTGAATAACGCAGGTAGCGCTGCCTGCCCTGCCGGTTCAATTAAGATATTGGCGCCGTAGGATTTCAGTTCCCGGGACATTTTGTCACCGATGTCGATAGAAATAGCCAGCAGCGCCGAGATCAGACTCGTGGCCAGGAAAACGGTTAACACCGCCAGCGCTTTGCGGCGCAGATTACGCCCCCATGACTGATAGATCATTCGCCACAGCATGGTTACTCCTCCTGCGCCGTGCCGGGAACAAACGCCTCTGGCGCGTTGCGGAAACGGTTGTAGTTTGCTTCAGAGGCAAAAAACCAGGTTCTGCCTGCGTAGCTGTATTTATACTCTGCGGTCGTGTTGGTCAGGACCGTCCCGTCCACCGGGTCGGTCACGTTGATAGTCAGCACGGTAGAGAAATAATTGCCTCCGACGGCCAGCGCCGTACCGGGTATCGTCAGCTCACGTTCGTCGTTATGCCAGCCATCGATCGGTACCGGATTACAGCCGCCGGGTTTACCAATCGAAGGAATGAATATGTGTACCCCGCAGGCGACACAAATCACCTGATTACCTTCCATGACATATCCCTGATCGCCGCACAGCAGGCAGGCATCAAATACCACGCCAAAGCGTAATTTGTCGGGATAGCGGTTGATGACAAAGAAGCGAACCGCCTTTCCGTCGTCTGCCACCCAAACGAAACGGTGCAGTTTTCCGTCGCGAACCTGGGTAAGCGGAATATGGACCAGACCATCAGCGGCAAGGCTGACCGGCTGAGCTTCCGAGAGCCTCGGCGGTTGCGAGGCCACCAGATCCCACCACAGCTGGCCACCTGAAATCACCAGCGCACAGCAGATCGTCGTTAACCAGAGGCGGACAGCGCTGCGCCGCTCGGCCAACGCCAGTCGACGGGCAACCGGCGCCGTCGCCGCCTTCACCGCCCGGGCATAGCTACGGATAGCCGGGGTCCAGCACAGGCACAGCAGCAGGAGCACGGCGGCGGCAAGCCAGCTATACCAGGCGGCATTGTTGGTCACCCTGGCCACAAAACTCAGCAGCGGCTTCAGTAAGGGGATGATTTGCAGCTTCATCAACAGCAGCAGCAGATTGCCGAACAGCGGCAGCCACAGCAGGATCATCAGGAGAATTGTCAGCGGCCAGTACGGCCAGCTCATCCGCCGCAGCAGCAGAGCGCACAGCACCGCGGCCAGACACAGCAGCGCAACGGCCAGCGCCAGCGCGGTCAGGTTCAGCAGCAGGTCGGTATTCAGCACGTGGGTGGAGGTTAATCCGCCAAGATTGGGATCCAGAGCCCAGTGACGGGCGGCGCCAAATACGAGGATCCATTGCCACACGTAGCGCAAACGCGGCGTGGCCCACCAGAAGCTCAGTAAAAACAGCAGGGAAAGGAGGATTTCTCCGCTCACCAGCATCAGCTGTAGCGTCTGGCTCCCGCGAATAAACAGTCCGGCCAGTAGCCCACTGGCCAGCGCCGTGAGCAGCGTCCACGTGAGGGGGCGCAGTGAAGGAGGCTCGCCGCGGCCCCAGAGAACCGAGGAGAGCAGCGTTATGCAGAAAAAAACCTGCAGCGTGGTGACGAAAAAATAACTCATAACTTCGACCCGGTTCGGCGGATAATGTGCAATCCGCATGCGGTAATACACCGCAGGACTGCATGCTGGCCATCCTGCGCGACGAACGTTAGTTCAGGCCGACGTATTTGAATTCATAGCTGACATCAAACGGTTTCCACCAGCGGCCAACCCCGGTTTCGCTGTCGGTATGACGGTGCATCCCAGCTTTTGATGGCGGTTCAATGTGATACGTCACTTTATAATTGCCGACGCCCATCATTTTAATATTGGCGCCATAGTGTGGACCGTCGCTCGCGACCATCGGCATAAAAGTCCCTTCCTGCTTTTCACCGGTATCGCTATTGACCAGGGTATAGGCAATCGTCAGATAGGGAATCCATTCCCCGGCGCCAAAACCATTCTTTCCCCCTTCAACCGCATGAATATCGGCCTCCAGATGGATATCTGATTTCGCGGCCGGCAGACCCATTCCGCGCGGTTCCATATCAATCGGCTGAAGATAGACGGCGGCGATCTCCATCTCATTCATGGTGACCGGTTCACCGGCCGGATACTCTTTAAAAGCCAGCGCCGCGGGCGCGGTAAAAATAGCGGCCACGGTGGCAGCGATAATCAGGCTCTTTTTGATGGTCATTTGACAAATCCTCTCGTCTTAATTTGTTGAAGTATTATTTTTTATCTGTGCTGTGGGTAGGTGATTGCGACGGAGCGTAATCCACAGGGCGACCAGGGCAGCAATCAGTAAAATCACCTGTGGCGTCAGGGTTTCCAGATAGGGATAAATGCCCAGCCAGCTGATTTCGGGCACGCCGCCAACCAGCGTAGGCTGAAACAGTTTGCCTTCTATCAGTTCAAGGACACCTTTACCGGCAAAAACAAATGCCATCAGGTACATAAAACCGCCGGTGAAGATGAAGAAGGGTTTGAGCGGCAGACGCACCACCGAGTAGCGCATGATGAGCCACGCGGCCAGCAGCAGCACGCAGCCAATAACAAACCCGGCGCCGATGGCAAGATGCCCGGAAACACTCTGCGCGTCGCCCACCAGGGCGTAATAAAACAGGACCGTTTCGGCACCTTCCCGATAGACGGCAAGAAAGCTGGTCAGCCATAGCCCCACCAGCGAGCCGCGAGAGAGCGAATGCGTCAGCTTACCCTCCAGCCAGGCTTTCCAGCGGCGGGATTCAACCTTCGACAGCAGCCAATAGCTCATAAAGAACAGCATCACCACGGCGATCAGCATGGTAATCCCTTCCAGCAGCTCCCGACTGGCGCCGGAGCGGGTAAACACCAGTTGGAAAACGACCGCCGTCGCCACGCTGGCAACCAGCGCTACGATCACCGACTGACGAATCAGCGGCAGCTTGTCGTGATGGTCATTTTTCACCAGCCAGGCCACGATGGCCGCCACAATCAGCAGCGCCTCCAGCCCTTCACGGACAATAATCATCAGGCTGTATAGCAGCAGGCTCCACTGCGTCTCTTCCCCCTCGCCCAGCATCGCCACCGCCTGATGCAGATCGGCTCGTAGCGCAGCGGCTTCAGCCACCAGTTTGTCCTGCGGCTGCCCGGCCTTCATCAGGCTGACCAGACGGGTGAAGTGGGCCTCAAGACGGGTTTTAAATGCGGCATCGCGGGAGCCGATTTTGTTCTCCATCCCGCTGGCTTCAAAGCGATCGAAGTAGGTGTCCTGAATATCCAGAATGGCATCGGACGCCTCGCCGTGCTGGTAGCGCGTCAGCGCCGCCTCGATACTCTGGTTGATCCCCGTTGCAACGTTAGCCCAGTCAGCGGCCGGCACGCCAGCGGCGAGCGGAGTGCTCCCTTCGTCTGCTGTCGGGGCATTCACCGGCTGGTCATCGCGGGTCGTCGGCAGCCCGGGCAATATGTCTTCGAGTTCCTGCAACAGCGTCGTCACCTGATAAGCCACGTCGTTCAGACGATCCGGCTGGGACGTCAGCGCAATCAGGGCGGTAAACTGCTGGTTAATGGCCGCCGCCTCTTTTGCCGAGCGGTTTTGCCGCACCGACATTTCCATCTCTGAGTTTTTAAACCCCTGATAGTGCGCCTGCTGCACCTGCTGACTGGCGAGGGGGTAATTTCCCGTCTGATAGGCGCTCACCGCCTGCGCCAGCAGATCGTCGATGGTGCGGAAGCTGTTCTGCCAGTGCAATGCGATATCGCCCCGGGTCAAAGCGGTATGCTGCTCTTCCGCCACCAGCCGATGACCGCCATCCAGCACCGGCTCAACGTCGCGCAGCGCTTTCTTAAGTCCGTCCACCCGAGCCTGAACCTCTTGCAGCGGCTTGCCGTCTGCAATCATGCGACGGATGTCACCGAAAGTGCTCTCCATTTCGTAGCTTTTGCGCGCCGAAAAATTGATGCGGATAGGGCCTTCGAGGTTTTCAAACACTTCGAAATAGGCGGCCTGCACTTCCCGACGCGCCTCGTTGTTTTTTTGCTGCTGGTAGAGCTCGATCGTTTTATCCAGCCGGTGCTCAATATCCTCGATCAGCGGCGCGTAGCGGGTTTGCGCCGTCGCGCAGGCGCAGAACAGGACGCTGAGCAAAGTGAGCAGCAGAAAAGAGCGAGGAGCTGACATGACGGGTTCCATTAACGGCAATGATAATAGTTATCATTGTCATTTTTCCTTGCAGTCCACATGACCCAGATCATGAAAATGTCAAATGGTGACAATTTATGTAAAAAGCTGCAAAGAACAACACGTTTTGTGTCGGCTGCGCGCGTCCGTTTTTGATGTCATCCCCGCCCGCAAGATAAAAAAACGACGCCGGAAGTGGCGTCGCGGCGGGGAGGCAAACGGCTGAAGGTTACTGGGTTAATATCGCGGGATTATCCTGCAAATGGCGGAGAAAATTGGCGTAACCTTGCTCCCCCATCCAGAAATTGATGCTTTTCTCCACGCCGGTTGAGGTCAGGGTCGCGCCGCTGATGCCGTCAACGGTATAGGCGTCATGCTGGCCGGTATTGTCCTGAACAACCTGCAACGCGGGCCGCCCATGTTCATCGCGGATTTTTTTCCCTGCCCACTGCCTGCGCCACTGCGGGTCTTCCACCCTCGCCCCCAGCAGCGGCGTCTCATTCTGCTGGTAATAGATCAGGTCATTTACCGTACGGCCATCCGTGCGGAGAGCAACCAGCGCATACATCATTGATTTGGCGCCCTTACCGTAGACCGGCAGAATAATTTGCTGAATACGCTGGTCGGTATCACGGACCAGGTAAATATCCACCAGCGCGCAGCGACGCCGGATCTGCGCCGGGTCGCGGTTCGGTGGCAGGTCTGCACAGCGCTGGTGTTCTTCGCCAGTCTGCCCGGCAGGTACCAGCTCGCCGCGATCGAGATTCAGCTGGCGAGTCACGATGCGTGCCTCGAACAGCGCTCTCAACGTTTGCTCGTCGCGATGCCCGTTGTTCGTTAATCCGGCGACGTTGAGGACCGCAGCTTCCGTCTCTTCACTGACCGGCTCCGCAGCGTCATCCTTGAGCAATAAAAAATAAACAGCAACAATTGCAAAACATAAAACACAAACAACCATCAAAGATAGAACAATTATTTTACTCTTGCGCATACGCGTATTTTCCCCGTTGCGAAATGAATGTCTCTTTTTAGATTGCGATGATTTTCATCCTGCTGTCCACTCTCTTTTTTTGCTGTTGCGCGAGCCCGAGGAAGATAAAAAATAATAAAGACGGGGTTGGTTTATTTTATTAAAATGTCAAAATAACAACTCAAAGCGCCCACTTAAAATAAAAAAAAGAAATTAAAATTAATTAATCATATATTTCAACGCCGCGAAAATGTTAACCGCAAATAGATTTCCGCTGGTTGATGCGGCCAGCCTGTCACCGCGATGTGCTACGGATTGATTGCTTTCCACGTAATACTGCATAATCTCCCCTCAGGCCAATGTAAAAAACCGGCCGCCCGCTGGCTTTCATGAAGATTAATATTATAATCAGAGGGATAAAACAGAGCTACCTGCCAACGTCAACCCGGGATAAGAGACAAGCATGTCCAGACCTTCGACGCTGTACGTTCCACATGTTTTAAGCGCGGCGGATATCGCGCCGGAAGAGCGCTATCAGCAAATAGCACAAAACCTCAGCTGCTATGGGATCAAGGTGGTGAACAACCGCCATCCGGCAGACATTATTGCTAATCACAAAACCATCTCCGGGGTTTCTGGCGACTATTGTAGTGCGATGGGCTCAAGGAATGAGACGTTCTTCGATCTTCATCAGGTTGCGGAGTCCTCTGTTTATATCTCATTATTAGTCCACGGCCACCAGTTAATTAACGGCAGAAAAAAATCTGCCGCCGCGCAGGTGAATCCGGGAATGTTGATTGTTCACCAGCGTAATGATTATTACCATTATCAATGTGACGATGTTAAACAGCTGTATATCATTCCGCATAATGAGAAAGTCAAACCATTATTCAGCGGGAAACTCACTAGTCCCATTATTTCACTGGAAAACCATCCTTTAGCGCTATTTTTAAAATCGCATATGCAGCTCCTCGATCAACGGTCAGACCGTTTATCACCGCAAGAAACCGCCGCTATCGTCGATAGTTTGCATCAAATTTCACTGCTGGTGCTGGCCGATGTGGCCAAGGAAAAAGGACTGCGTTCATGCGGAAAATTAAGCCATATCGTCAATAGCGCAAGAGCGTTTATTACGCTCAACTATCATCAACACCAGCTCTCTCCCGACCAGCTTTGTCGGACGCTGCGCTGCTCGCGAGCCAGCCTTGACCGGGCCTTCAACGAACAGGGAACCTCGGTAATGGCGGTGATCAAAGAGATCCGCCTGGAGGCCGCCCGACAGCTGTTGGAAAGCAATCCCCATCTGCCCGTCGAGCGCGTCTCCTGGCTATGCGGCTTCATCAGCCACCCGTTATTCAGCAAACACTTTCGCGAAAAATATCATCTCTCGCCGAAAGCCTGGCGCGATAACTATCCATATTAAAACCGCGCATTGACGTTAACGATGGCGGAATGATTTAAAATGTGTCGCCCTACGCTCTTTAATATAGCTGAGTAAACAATAGACGGATATTCCCAGCAGGGCGATGGCGACGATAATTAACAAGAGCGTGCTGATATTCATTCTGGTTTTCTCTTTCACATTGATTATCATTTTTATCATAGTGATTATCGCCGCCGCGAACAGCACCTGCGGCCTCAATCCTGTTCTCTGCCCCTCAATTCTCTCCTCGGCGGCAAAGTATTGATCTTCTTCGCCCAGGAGCGCAGCATGGAAGCGCAAACTTAACAAAACAACAACACAATCAAATAGGTCACAGGAGCGTATCAGTGCAAACCGGATATCGTTTTCAGGCGACGGATCTGCATCAGTTCGTCAACACTCTCTTCATTCAGCTTGGCAGTTCTCCCACCGAAGCCTCCCTTGTCGCCGACCATCTGGTGGCCGCTAATCTCGCCGGCCACGACTCACACGGCGTGGGGATGATCCCGAGCTACGTGCGTTCTCATGCGCAGGGGCATCTGCAGCTTAACCGCCATGCCAGCGTGATGAAGGACGCCGGCGCGGTGGTGACGCTCGACGGCAACGCAGGCTTTGGTCAGGTGGTAGCCCATGAAGCGATGCAGAAAGGGATTGAGAAAGCCCGGCAACACGGTATGGCGGCTATCGCCCTGCGCAACGCGCATCATATCGGACGCATCGGCTACTGGGCCGAGCAGTGCGCGGCGGCAGGTTTTATTTCGATCCACTTCGTCAGCGTCGTAGGCGACCCGATGGTTGCCCCGTTTCGCGGCAAAGACAGCCGCTTTGGCACCAATCCGCTGTGCGTTATCTTCCCGCGAGAAGGTCAGCCTCCGCTGCTGCTCGACTACGCCACCAGCGCGATTGCCTTTGGCAAAACGCGCGTCGCCTGGCATAAAGGCGAAGCCGTTCCGCCCGGTTCACTGATTGACGCCCGAGGCGAACCGACCACCGACCCGGCGGTCATGCAGACGTCGCCGCTGGGTGCCCTGCTCACCTTTGCCCAACATAAAGGCTACGCCCTCGCCACGCTGTGCGAAATCCTCGGCGGCGCCGTTTCCGGCGGCCAGACCACCCACCAGCAGAGCCTACAGACCTGCGTTGATGCCATCTTCAACTGCATGACCACCATTATTCTCGACCCGAAAGCCTTCGACGCACCGGATATGCAGCGCGAGACGGAAGCCTTCATCGACTGGTGTAAACAGTCGCCTCACGATGCGCAGACGCCGATTCTGGTGCCGGGCGAATGGGAAGAAGCCAATCGTCAGGCGCGCCTGGCGCAGGGCATTCCACTGGATGCCGGAAGCTGGCAGGCCATCTGCGAAGCGGCGCTGGAAGCCGGATTCCCGGCGCAGGAACTGGCGCAGTTTCAGCCCAAAATGCGCTAGCCTCTGACAGAACGCCCTTCCCGGGCGTTCTGTTACGTCATCGTCATTAGTGACGACATCACGACGACACCTCCGCAGCACGAATTAATCTCCTTATATATCAACGCATTAATTTTGGCACAACTTCTGCATACCGCTCCTGCCTTCCGCTTGCATCGCGGCGAAAGGATTCCATGACGATGGCGGGCCGGGCCCGGCCTGACCATCGATCTTCACTCACTGTTAACAGGTCTGTTACTGATGAAAAAAATCACAAGCGTTTGCCCTTATTGCGGGGCGGGTTGCAAACTCAAGCTGGTTGTCGATAACAATAAAATTATCCGTGCGGAAGCCGCCGATGGGGTGACCAATCAGAATCAGCTGTGCCTCAAAGGGTATTACGGATGGGATTTTCTTAATGATACTCAGCTGCTTACCCCACGCCTGAAGCAGCCGATGATTCGCTACCAGAAAGGGGGGAAACTCACCCCGGTCAGCTGGGACGAGGCGATTCGCTATACGGCAAAAAAACTCCGGGAGATTAAAGAACAGTATGGCCCGCGCGCGATTATGACGACCGGTTCGTCTCGCGGTACCGGGAATGAAACCAACTATGTGATGCAGAAATTTGCCCGGGCGGTGTTAAACACCAACAACGTCGACTGCTGCGCCCGCGTGTGTCACGGTCCGTCGGTAGCGGGTCTGCAGGTGGCGCTGGGTAACGGCGCGATGAGCAACTCCATCAGCGATATTGAACACTCAAAATGTCTGCTGGTCTTTGGCTACAACTGCGCCGATTCCCACCCTATCGTCGCCCGTCGGGTGATTAAAGCGCGCGAAAACGGCGCGAAAATCATCGTCTGCGATCCGCGACGAATTGAAACCGCCCGCATTGCCGATCGCCACCTGCAGCTCAACAACGGCAGCAATATGGCGCTGGTCAACGCCTTCGGCCACGTTCTGCTGGAAGAAGATCTCTATAACCATGATTACGTCGAACGCTTTACCGAAGGGCTGGACGCCTACCGTGAGGCGGTGAAAGCCTACTCGCCTGAAGCGGTGGAAGCGGTCACCGGCGTCCCGGCGCAAGAGGTACGTCAGGCGGTGAGAATGTTTGCCGCCGCGCCGTCGGCCACGATTATGTGGGGCATGGGCGTTACGCAGTTCGGCCAGGCGGTCGACGTGGTGAAAGGCCTCGCCAGCCTGGCTCTGCTGACCGGTAATCTCGGCCGGGAACATGTCGGCGTCGGCCCGGTGCGCGGGCAGAATAACGTCCAGGGGGCCTGCGACATGGGCGTGCTGCCGAATCTGTTCCCCGGCTATCAGGAGGTGACCGATCCCAACGTCCGCGCCAAATTTGCCGAGGCCTGGGGGATCGACCTGGCCATAATGGATGACAAAGTCGGCACCCGTATTACCGAAGTTCCGCATAAAGCGCTGAGCGGGGAGATCAAAGCCTACTACATCATGGGGGAAGACCCGCTGCAGACCGAAGCCGATCTGGGGCTGGTGCGTAAGGGCATCGAGGCGCTGGATTTTGTCGTGGTGCAGGATATCTTCATGACCAAAACCGCCGAAATAGCCGACGTGCTGCTGCCGGCCACCTCCTGGGGCGAACACGGCGGCGTCTTCACCTGCGCCGATCGCGGTTTTCAGCGCTTCGAAAAAGCCATCCCGGCCCCGGGCAACGTAAAACGCGACTGGGAGATCATCAGCCTGCTGGCCAGCGAAATGGGCTATCCGATGCATTACGACGACAACCAGCAAATCTGGGACGAAATGCGCGAACTGTGCCCGCTGTTCTACGGCGTCACCTATGAAAAAATGGGCGATATGAACCACGTGCAGTGGCCGTGTCCGACGCTCGAACATCCCGGCACGCCATGGCTGTATAAAGGAAACCGCTTTGATACCCCGTCGGGGAAAGGTCAGCTGTTTGCCGCGCCGTGGCGTGCGCCGGCGGAGACCCCGGATGCCGACTATCCGCTGGTGCTCTGTACCGTGCGCGAAGTCGGCCACTATTCGTGCCGCTCGATGACCGGCAACTGCGCGGCGTTGCAATCCCTTGCCGATGAGCCCGGTCGCGTGCAGATAAGCCGCGCCGACGCCGACCGGCTGGGGATCGCCGATCGGCAGCTGGTGTGGGTGAGCTCGCGTCGCGGAAAAGTGATTACCCGCGCGGATATCAGCGATCGTATTAACCACGGCGCCGTCTATATGACCTACCAGTGGTGGGTCGGTGCCTGCAATGAGCTGACTCAGGACAACCTCGACCCGGTCTCGAAAACGCCGGAAACCAAATATTGCGCGGTGAAGATAGAAGCCATCAAGGACCAGCTCTGGGCAGAGCAGTTTGCCTGGCGCGCCTACAGTGACATGAAAGCGCGCCTGAAGGCGGCAGTAAACGCCTGAGTGTTGGGGGAGAGGCATCGCCTCTCCCTTTCACGGCGATCGCAACAGGTTCCGCCGTGGCGTCAGCCCGCCGGCAGCAGTTTTTCCACCAGCGCCGTCCACAGCGTCACGCCGTGTTCAATCAGATCGTCGTTAAAATCATAGCCGGCATTATGCAGCGGTTTCGACGGCGTTTCGCCATCGGTACCGATCCAGAAATAGGCGCCAGGGCAGGCCTCCAGCATGCAGGCAAAATCCTCCGACGCCATCGACGGCGCGATCTGCACGCTCACCGCCGCCTCGCCCAGTACCGCCACCGCCGCCTCGCGCACCTTTAGCGCCTCCGCGCGATGGTTTTTGGTCACCGGATAGCCGGGATACCAGGCAATGCTCCCCTGCACGTCGGAGACCTGCGGCTGCGTACTGACATAGTGCGCAATCAGCCCTTTCACTCGTTCACGCACCCGGTTGCTCAGGCAGCGGAAGGTGCCGCGCAGCACCACTTTGTCCGGTAAAACGTTAATCGCTTCACCGCCGTTAATCTGGGTAATGCTGACGACCGCCGACTCTTGCGGCGACAGGCGACGCGAGGGGATCGTCTGCAGGGCCATAATCAGCTGCGCGGCGGCGACAATCGGATCGGCGCCGCTTTCCGGCATCGCCGCATGGCAGCTTTTGCCGGTCAGGGTGATTTCAAACGCATCCAGCGAGGCCATCATCGGCCCTTCGTTAACCGCCACGTGCCCCAGCGGCAGCCCGGGCCAGTTATGCAGCGCGTAGATACCGTCCATCGGGAAACGTTCAAATAGCCCCTCTTCCACCATCTTGCGCGCACCGCCGAGGTTCTCCTCGGCCGGTTGAAAAACAAAATGCACCGTCCCGCGAAAGCGGCGGGTCTGCGTCAGATGCGCGGCGGCGGCCAGCAACATAGCGGTATGACCATCGTGGCCGCAGGCGTGCATCACGCCCGGATTACGGGACTTGTAGCTGACGTCACCCAGTTCAGTAATCGGCAGCGCGTCCATATCGGCGCGCAGGCCGATAACCGGCCCGGGGCCGTTCTCCAGGGTGGCCACCACCCCGGTCCCTGCCAGCCCGCTATGCACCTGCAGGCCAAAAGATGTCAATAATTCAGCGACGCGACGCGAGGTTTTCTGTTCCTGGTAGCCCAGCTCCGGGCAGGCATGAAAATCACGACGCCAGCGGATGGCCTCGGCGATCGATGAAGGCGATACTGCCATGTGTTACTCCTTTCCTGCACAGCATCAACGCTGAACGAGTATGAAATCGGGATACATTTTATGCATGCGCCCGTCGCTGGCGGAATGCCCTCTTCGTTATATCCTTTCGCCAGCGCGCTGACAACACTCCCCGGAGGCCCGAACGGCGCGTTTTGCCGGGTGCCCGCACCCGCGTATCAATATTAGTAGTCATTTCAACGGTGACAGCGCGCATACGATTAATTAATATTCAGGGTCGTCGGCACTTTGCCGGATTATCCACCTGTTGACTTCCGTTATCGGGAATAAAATGTTTAACCCAGACCAGAATCGCCTTGCCCCCACGCTGGCGATGATTATGGCCGCGTCATTAGTGGGATTTATCACCGGTTATACGGTGCCTTTAATCAGCCTTGAACTTGCGCAGCAGCAGATAGACACGGTCTATGTCGGCCTGCTGGCCGCACTGCCGCCGGCGGGGATGATGCTCTCGTCGTTTCTCTCGCCCGCGCTGTGCCGTCGTTTTGAGATGGGCACCCTGCTCACGGCCAACCTGATCCTGCTGGCGCTCGCCACCATCGCCTCCTGTCTGACCGTCGATCTGCTGCCGCTGCTGCTGCCGCGCTTTCTGACCGGCATCGCCTCCGGGGTGATCATCGTGCTTGGCGAAAGCTGGATAACCGGCGGCGCGGCGGGTAAAAACCGCGCGACGCTGACCGGTATTTACGCCTCGGCATTCACCGGCTGCCAGCTGGCCGGGCCGCTGCTGATCTCGGCCGGCGCCGATTATCAAATCTGGGTGCTATTGGCCGTCGTCGGTCTGACCGCAGCCTGTCTGTTGATGCTGCGCCATCTGCCGAGCGGAAGTCGCGAAAGCCTCTCTGAACGCGCCAGCTGGCGCAGCCTGGGCGCGTTTTTACCGGTTCTGGCGTCCGGCGTCTTCTGCTTCGCCTTCTTCGACGCCAGCATTCTGGCGCTGCTGCCGCTCTACGGGATGGATAAAGGGCTGAACGAAGCGATGGCGGTCCTGCTGGTGACCATTGTGTTAACCGGCGATGCCTTCTTCCAGGCGCCGCTGGGCTGGGTGGCCGACAAATTTGGTATCCGCCGCGTGCATCTGAGCTGCGCGGCGGTGTTTTGCCTCGCCCTGGTGGCGCTGCCATTCCTGCTGGCGTCGCCTGTACAGCTCATCGTCGGGTGTCTGATCCTTGGCGCGGCGGCGGGGGCGCTATATACGCTCTCGCTGGTGCGCGCCGGTAAAACCTTCAGCGGGCAGAAACTTATTATGATCAACGCGCTGCTGGGCTTTTTCTGGTCGGCGGGCAGCGTTGCCGGGCCGGTTGTCAGTAGCCTGCTGATCAGCGTCTCCGGCTATGATGGCCTGCTGATCGCCCTGCTGGCCTGTGGAGTGTTGTTCCTGCTGATTCAGTGCCTGGGGAAAACGGAGAAAGCGCTGCTGGCGAATGAACGCCAGGACCGCGATGACGACGATGCTCAGACTGAAACCGCCTGAGATGCGACGGCAAGCGCCATCAGCGGATGTTCCCTGATGGCGCGCCGTCGTACGGTATTATAATACCTTGCTTAAAAAGGCCGCGGTGCGCGGATTGACCGGAGCGGTAAAGATCTGCTCTGGTCTCCCCTCTTCCTGAATAATGCCCTGATCGATAAAGATAACCCGGTCAGCCACTTCACGGGCAAAGCCCATCTCGTGCGTGACGATAACCATCGTCATCCCTTCGCTGGCGAGATTTTTCATCACTTCCAGCACGTCGCCCACCAGCTCGGGGTCCAGCGCAGAGGTCGGCTCATCAAACAGCATAATCGAAGGCTTCATCGCCAGCGCGCGGGCAATGGCCACCCGCTGTTGCTGGCCGCCGGAGAGACTGGAGGGCCAGGCGTCACGCTTATCGCTTAATCCAACCTTCGCCAACAGCTCCTCCGCCAGCAGCACCGCCTGCGAACGGCTCACGCCGTGCAGGTTGACTGGCGCCATGATCAGATTTTCCAGCACCGTCATATGGGGGAACAGATTAAAGCGCTGAAATACCATGCCAACGCTTTCCCGCATCTTGTTCAGATCGGTGCTGCGGTCGTGGGCGGCAAAGCCGTTGACTTCGACGATGCCTTCGCTGACGCTTTCCAGCGCATTCATACAGCGCAGGAACGTGCTTTTTCCGGAACCCGACGGCCCGATAATACAGACCACTTCCTGCGGTTTAATATCGCAGCTGATGCCCCGCAGTACGTGGCTGTCGCCGAAACGTTTGTGCAGATTATTAATGTGAATCACTTTTGCCAAACCTCTTTTCCAGACGGTTAACCAGCTGCGCCAGCAGGAAGGTAATGACCCAGTAGACCAGAGAAATGGTCAGGTAGGGTTCCCAGTAGGTGGCATAGGCGCCGGACACGGTACGCGCGGCATAGGCCAGATCGGCAAGACCAATCGCCGAAGCCAGCGAAGAGTCTTTGACGATGGCAATGGCATTGTTCCCCAGCGGCGGCAGGATCCGCCGAAAGGCCTGCGGCAGAATCACCTGGCGCATGGTTTTCCACCACGGCATCCCCAGCGCGCGTGAGGCTTCCATCTGCCCCTTATCAATCGACTGAATCCCGGCGCGGAAGATTTCCGAGACATAGGCCCCGGCATTAAGGGTAATGGCCACGATACAGGAGAGAAACGCGCCGTAGTTAGAACGCAGTTCGCGGGCGAAATCGGCGCTCATCAGCCCATGGCTGACCAGCAGACCGTCACGCGGGTTGATAAACAGCGGCACCAGCGCGAAGTGCACCACCATAATCTGCACAAACAGCGGGGTGCCGCGAAACGCGCTGACGTAAACGCGCACCGGATACTGCACCAGATAGCGCAGTACATATTTCCACGCGCCGTGTTCCGCTTTCGCCATACGCCCAAGGCCCAGCGTCAGGCCCCACAGAGTACCGAGGATCACGCAGATAATGGTACATTTAATGGTCATCAAGGCGCCGTCCATAAACAGCGGACCGTACTCCTCGATGATCTCCCAACGGAATCCCGTCATAGTGCTTCCCTAAAAAATACGGCTATCGCACGCGTCGATAGCCGTCATGAAAACCAAAAGATGAATTATTGCGCAGGCAGCGTCGGGACGTTGTCGTCAAACCAGGTTTTATAGATTTTGGCGTAGGTGCCGTCGGCGACGATTTTCTTCAGACCGGCGTTGATTTTCGCCTGCAGCTCAGCGTTGCCTTTGGCCACCGCAATACCGAAATACTGACGTTCAAACCTGGCGTCCGGCACCAGCCTGAACTGCTTCTCCGGGTGCTGTTTGATGTAGTATTTCACCACGCCCACATCGCCCACCGCCGCGCTGACGCCGTCTTCAAACAGCTCCTGCAGCATCAGCGGGGTATTATCAAAACGCTTAATAGAGGTGCTGTTTTTACCCAGCACATCAGAGACCACGATATCGCCGGTGCTGGAGTTCACCACGCCGACCTTCTCACTCTTCAGCGCTGCCAGGGAGGTCACTTTGGAGTCTGCCGGCACCACGATGGACTGTTCAGCCGGGAAGTAAGGAGCGGAAAAATCAACCATCTGTTTACGCTTATCGGTGATGGTTATCCCGGAGATAATGATGTCGCGGTCGCCGGAGCCGAGAGTGGCGAAGATCCCTTCCCACGGGGTATTCACCAGCTTGATATTAAAGTTTTCCGCTTTGGCGATCGCTTTGATGATATCGATATCAAAACCTTCCAGCTGCTTCTGGCTGTTTTCATATTCAAACGGGCGGTAGGTCCCGCCGGAACCGACAACGTACGTCTCCTGTGCCGCCTGCGCGCTCCCTGCCAGAGCCACCAACAGACAGCACGCCTTCATCCATTTTCCCATCATGACAACCTCTTTTTATGCATTAATTTTGCATAAAAATACACATCATCACGATTACTTGCAACAGGAAACCTTTCAGCCTGTGAATTATCGCGTACTTAGCTGCGTTTACCGCCGGATTTACCAATCGCTTTATGCAGTTCGTTAATGCGCTTCATTGATTTCATGGTCCGCTGCGGCGTGGTGGTCGCCACCGACAGCACCAGCATTTCGAGACAGACCAGCACCGTACCGTGCAGCGGTACCCGGCCGTTATCGCCGCCGCGCGGAACGTCGATCACCACCTGCGCCTCCTGGCTGAAGCGTGAGTCCACCGCCTGGGTTAACAAAATCGTCGGGATCCCCAGCCGCCGGGCTTCACGCAGCGCGGTCATCCCTTCGCGATGCGGCGATTTTTGTCCCATCATAATCATCACATCGCCGCGCTGCAGACCGATCAGCTGCTCGGCAAGGCTGAAGCCGGTGCGGTTGAGCACGCTGGACGGTAATCCGATACGGCTGAACAGCCTGCCGGTGTACTCCGCCAGAATCCCCGATGCCCCGATGCCGAAAATCGCCACCTGCCGCGCTTCGCTGAGTAGCGCTACCGCCTGGGCGACGGCGGCGCGATTGGTGGGGCGAGAGAGCACTTCACAGGCGCGTTGATGGCCCTCCAGCACAAAATCAATGCTCGAATTCACATCGCAGGAGAGCGCATTCACCGTTGACAGCATCTTCTCCGATGAGGTGATGGAGGGGCCGAACCAGCGCTCCATGGTCTGCTTCAGTTCGCGCAGTCCGGCAAAGCCCAGCGCCTGAATGGCCCGCACCACCGTGGCATCCGAAGTCTGAGTCGCCGCGGCGATCTCCATCGCCGTGCGCTCCAGCACCACTTCCCGGTTTTCGTTGATATAGCTGACGACCGCCAGCAGCCGCGGCGAGAGCTGGTGCGCCCGGGCGCGAAAGCGTTCGCCGAACAGGTCGACCCGCCCTTTCTCTCTTTTTACCGGGGTTTTCATTTCAGCTCCGCCGGCAGCGGCCGACCGGCAATGTGCGACTGCACCTGTGCCACCATCAGGGTCAGAGCGGCAAAGGAGTTGGAGATAACCTCCTCACGCGGCAGCAGGATATAGCGACCGGTGCGGCAGGCACGCATAAAGTCGCACCAGCCGGGCATCACCCCTTCCATCGCCTGCAGCTCCTCCTGCGGTTTACCGCCGGTATCCGAGCGCCAGGTAGCAAAAACAAAATCTGCATCCAGCTCCGGCAGCTGTTCGGCGCTGACGTCAATACGTTGGCCGTCAGGGATCTTGTCGATCAACGGCGGAAAACGAAACCCGGCGTCGCGCAGTACCCGTCCCAGCGCGTGGTAAGAGTGGTGAACGGTGACTTTGCCATTGTTGGCCTGAATAACCGACACCGTGATGTTGCGGGTATCCACCATCGCTTTGAGCTGGGCTATCTGCGTCTGATAGCGGCGCTCAAGAATGGCCAGCCGCGCTTCGCTGCCGGTGAGCTGCGCCAGCTTGCTGTAAATTCGCGGCGCGCTGCCCTGCAGATGGTCAATGCTGACCGTCGGTGCAATCTTCGCCAGCTGTTCCACAGAGACGTGGCGACTCGGTTCGGTAATAATCAGATCCGGCTTCGCCGCTGCAACGGCTTCGAGGTCAATATCCGCGGTGCCGATAAACTGAATCGCGCTGTTATCAAAATCGACCCCGGTCAGCTGGGCGCTGGAGCGCAGATAGTGGCTACCGTCGGGGCGGGTGCGCCCGTGGCTGGCCACCGGCGGCACGCCAAGCTCAATCAGCGGAATCGTGATATCCAGGTCGTGCATCGAGACGATACGCTGCGGATGCAGCGGCACCGTCACCACCCGCCCTAAATCATCAGTAAACGTTTGTGTTTGACGCTCGGCGGCGCCGGTCACGCCCGCCGCTAACAACAGCAAAGAAATAAGCCAACGCATAGCAACCCTTCTACATTACAGGGCGTCACGACGACGCCACAGCAGCAAGATAAAAAACGGACACCCCACCAGCGCAATAACAATTCCGGCCGGAATTTGCAGCGGCGCGAAGGCCAGACGGCCGAGAGTATCGGTAAACAGCACCAGCAGCGCGCCAATCAACGCGCTGCCGCACAGGAGCGACACCTGACCACCGCGCAGCAGAAAGCGTGCCATGTGCGGCGCCATCAGCCCCACAAAACCAAGGCTACCGACGCAGGAGACGCTGGCGGAGGTGAGCAGCACCGGCGCAAAAAAGCGCAGCAGGGTCAGCTGCTGCAGGCGTACGCCGAGTCCCACGGCGGTACGGTCGCCAAGCAGCGCCACATCTGCCGCCCGGGCGGTCAGAAACAGAATCAATGTCCCCGGCAACGCCCACAAAAAGGCCACCAGCAGCAGCGTCCAGGTTGCCGCATGCAGACTGCCGGCAAGCCAGATCATCGCCGTTTGCACATCGCGCACATCGGCGGTGGTCATAAAAATGCCGACCGCCGCCGCCAGCGTCCAGGAGACGCCGATACCGATCAGAATGAAGCGCGGCCGCGAGCAATCCCGGGCCAGAACCAGCACCAGCAGCGCCACCAGCGCCCCGCCGAGAATGCCCGCCAGCGGCCGCCAGACCAGCCCGACGGCGGGAAAGAACAGAATCAACGCCAGCACGACCACGCTGGCCCCTTCTTTGACGCCAATCAGCCCCGGATCCGCCAGTCCGTTTCGGGTGATGCTCTGCATCGCCGCCCCCGCCAGCCCGAGCATGGCGCCGCACAGCAGCGCCATCAGCAGCCTGGGAAGGCGAATATCAAACAGGATAAAGCGTGACTGGTCGCCAACATTTTCCGGGGCAAAGAGCGCACGCGCCAGGGTACCGGCAGGCAGCGGGAAGCTGCCGCGCGTCAGGCCAAAGCTTGCCAGAAGCAGAATGGCAATAATCAGCACCGCGGCGATGTTCAGCGCCGCAGGGCGCAGGAGCAGATGGCAGCTCCCCGCGCGAAGGGGCCGGAAACCGGCACGGCGCACCGCGTTTTTCATTTAAAAAACCTCGCCGCGATAAAGATAAATACCGGAGCGCCAACCAGCGCAGTCATCGCCCCGGTCGCCAGCTCCTGCGGCGCCACCAGGGTGCGGGCGGCGATATCCGCAAACAGCAGCACCAGCGCCCCGACCGGCGCCGCCAGCGGCAGCGCCAGACGAATATCTTCGCTGATCAGGCGACGAATAACGTGTGGCACCACCAGTCCGACAAAACCGATCGGCCCGGCGACCGCCACTGCCGCACCGCACAGTAGCGCAATGGCACCCAGCCCCAGCAGTCGGGTCTGAAGAATGTTCACCCCCAGCCCCAGCGCCACCTTGTCGCCCAGCGCCAGAACGTTCAGGCGAGGCGCGATAAGCAGCGCGAGCAGGCCACCGGCCAGCGCCGGAAGCGTCGCCGATCGTAAAACTGGCCAGTTGAGTCCGGCAAGATCGCCTGCCAGCCACGTGCGCATCGCCAGCAGCGTTTGTTCATCCAGAATCAGGATCGCGGCGGTGACCGCCGAGGCAAAGGCGGAGAGCGCCACGCCACAGAGCGTGATGCGTAGCGGCGTGGCCCCGCCGCGCCCGGAGGTCGCCAGCAGCATGACGCCGCCAAACAGCAGCGCAGCGCCGCCGGCGGCAATCAGCGGGCGACCTGACGTCATTCCGCTCAGACCCAGCGCCGATGTTGCGACTACCGCCAGTGAGGCGCCGGCATTAAGCCCCAGAATATGCGGTTCCCCCAACGGGTTACGAATCACCGTCTGCAGCAGCACTCCGGCGACGCCCAGCGCCGCGCCGGTCAACAGCGCCGCGGCGAGGCGAACCAGACGCAGCTCGACAATAATCCGCTGGTCAAAATTACGTGGATCGTAGTGAAACAGCGCCTGGAGCACCGTCTCCGGCGCAATCCAGCGAGCCCCCAGTCCCAGCTGCACCACCGAACCGACAATCAGCAGCAGCGTCAGGAGCGCGAGCGCGCGTTTTGGCCGCGCCAGGCGGCGGCGGTGCAACAGCAGCGCGGAGGCGCTCATTGGGCTTCCTCCTGCCGCGCGCGAAAGGGCATAAAAAAGGGTTTACCGGTCTGCGGGTTGAGCGACATCTGGACCTCAACGTCAAACACGGTTTTGATCAGCTCCGGGGTACAGCTGGCGTTTTCGTCCACGATCCCGGCAATACGCCCTTTCTTGAGGAACACCAGGATATCGGCATAGTTCACCGCAAAGTTAAGGTCGTGCAGCACGGTGACCACCGTGCGTCCATGGTCACGGGTCAGGGTTTGCAGCAGTTCGAGGATATCGACCTGATAGCGCAAATCGAGCCAGGTGGTCGGCTCGTCCAGCAGAATCGTCGGCGTTTCCTGCGCCAGCGCCATCGCAATCCAGCAGCGCTGGCGCTGGCCACCGGAGAGGCTGTCTACCGGCAGATGGGCAAATTCGGCGGTGCCGGTCAACGCCATCGCCTCTTCTACCGCCCGCTCGTCGGCATCAGACCACTGGCGCATCAATCCCTGCCAGGGGTAGCGACCGCGGGAAACCAGCTCAAAGACCGTTAATCCTTCGGGAGTGAGCGGCGACTGAGGCAGAATCCCCAGCTGACGTGAAACCGCCCGGGTCGGCATAGTGTGAATCGTCTGACCATCCAGACGCACGCTGCCGCCAAGCGGTTTCAGCATGCGGGCAATCGTCGACAGCAGGGTAGATTTACCGGAGCCGTTAGCCCCGGCCAGTACCGTCATTTTACCGTGAGGGATCGTCAACTGAATATCATCGACAATCAGGGTCTGGCCGTATCCGGCCGACAGGGAATCCAGCACGATTCCCTGCTCTGCAGGCATCACCCGCTGTGGCATAACTCGCTCCTGCGCCGCAACGGCGTGGCATCAGCCAGCACGTTCTGCACTCAAACAAAAATAAATCTCATTCTCTTTTGATCATGCTGCGGATGAATGTAGTAGTCAATACTCTGTTTTATCGGACATAAATTGCCTGTACTACCAGGTTCCCAGCGTAAAGAAGTTTAAACATTTCACATAAAAAACAAAAAATTAGCTCAAAAAAACGGGTAAGAAAAAGCGCCGCAATCTCCGATCCTGCAACGGTTAATTTTTTATCTTACATAACATTTACTACTACATTCTCTCGTGATTGAATGATTCTCAATTACATGTCTGAACGCAAATCATCGCGACCAACAGGCAGATAATATTTTTAAGGGCAATGATTTAATTGGCTTTTTCTGTCTGCAAAGGACAGATTCGTTCACGAGAAACAGACAAATGACGCGATCAACGATCCCTTTCACAACGCTGAAAGGGCGAGCTCTTTTTTCACTGATATTTTTGGGTTCTTTTACCTCACCGGGATTAATTGCAGCAGAAAACAGCGCCAGCAAAGAGAAAACGGCTGGCGACGAAACCATGACGGTGGTCGCCGCGGGTGCTCAGAGCGACACCAACGGCTATCAGCCGGTTGCCAGCTCAACGGCGACCCTGACGTCGATGCCGCTGCTGGATATTCCGCAGGTGGTAAATACCGTCAGCGACAAGGTGCTGGAAGATCAGCACGCCACTACCCTTGACGAGGCGCTGTATAACGTCGCCAACGTCGTCCAGACCAACACCCTCGGCGGGACCCAGGATGCCTTTACCCGCCGCGGTTTTGGCGCCAACCGCGACGGCTCAATCATGACCAACGGTCTGCGTACCGTTTTGCCGCGCAGCTTTAATGCCGCCACCGAACGCGTAGAAGTACTGAAAGGCCCGGCCTCCACGCTGTACGGCATTCTTGACCCCGGCGGATTGATTAACGTCGTCACGAAACGCCCGGAGAGAACCTTCGGCGGCTCGATTTCCGCCACCTCCAGCAGCTTTGGCGGCGGTACCGGCCAGTTTGACGTCACCGGCCCCATCGAAGGCACGCGGCTGGCCTACCGGATCATCGGCGAGTACCAACATGAGGATTACTGGCGCAACTTTGGTAAAGAGAAAAGCAGCTTTATCGCCCCTTCCCTGACCTGGTTTGGCGACAGGGCGACGGTGAACGTGTCGTACTCCCATCGCGACTACAATACTCCGTTCGATCGCGGTACCATCTTCGATCTTAATACCGGTCACGCGGTCAACGTCGATCGGAAAACGCGCTTTGACGAGCCGTTTAACGTGACCGATGGTTATTCCGATCTGGCGCAGCTGAACGCCGAATATCGCCTGAACGATGCCTGGACCGCCCGCTTTGACTACAGTTACAGCCAGGATCACTACAACGATAACCAGGCCCGGGTGACGGCCTACGATTCGGCCACCGGCGATCTGACCCGCCGCGTTGACGCCACCCACGGCTCAACGCAAAAGATGCACACAACTCGCGCCGATTTACAGGGCAACGTGGTCGTCGGCGGGTTTTATAACGAAGTCCTCACCGGCATCGCCTATGAGAATTACGATCTGCTGCGCACCGATATGATCCGCTGTAAGAATGTGAAAGGGTTTAATATTTATAACCCGGTCTACGGCACTGTCGGCACCTGCAGCACCGTTTCGGACTCCGATAGCGATCAGCGTATTCAGCAGGAGAGCTACGCCGCCTACGTTCAGGATGCGCTCTATCTGACCGACAAGTGGATTGCCGTCGCCGGGATGCGCTATCAGTATTACACCCAGTACGCCGGCAAAGGGCGTCCGTTCAACGTCAACACCGACAGCAGCGACCAGAAATGGACGCCGAAATTTGGTCTGGTGTATAAGCTGACGCCAACCGTGTCGCTGTTCGGTAACGTGGCGCAGTCGTTTATGCCGCAGTCATCGATCGCCAGCTACATCGGCAATCTGCCGCCCGAAGAGTCTACATCCTATGAAGTGGGCGCCAAGTTCGATCTGTTAAGCGGTATCACCGCCAACATCGCGCTGTTTGATATCCATAAACGCAACGTGCTGTACACCGAAGCCGTCGGCGATGAGACTGTCGCCAAGACCGCCGGGAAAGTGCGTTCACGCGGCGTCGAGGTGGATCTGGCCGGTTCGATTACCGATAACCTGAGCGTGATCGCCAGCTACGGCTATACCGACGCGAAAGTGCTCGACGATCCTGACTATGCCGGTAAGCCGCTGCCCAACGTCCCGAAACACACCGGTTCGTTGTTCCTCAGCTACGACATCCATAACGTCTACGACAGCAATACGCTGACCGTCGGCGGCGGCGGTCGCGCGGTGAGCAAACGCTCCGGCACCAACGGCGCGGACTATTATCTGCAGGGCTACGCGGTCGCCGATGTCTTCGCCGCCTATAAGATGAAGCTGCAATATCCGGTGACGCTGCAGGTTAACGTGAAGAACCTGTTTGATAAGACCTACTACACCTCATCCATCGCCACAAACAACCTGGGCAATCAGATTGGCGATCCGCGGGAAGTGCAGTTTACGGTGAAAATGGACTTCTGATCGCATCACCACGCCCGGACAGCGCCATCGCGGCCTGTCCGGGTCCATCCGTTGCTCCTGCGCCAGACTACCAGTCCTCCGCCTGCCCCAACATGCGTAAAATATCCTGTCGGTGCTGCAACAGCTGCGGGTTATCCCGATGCCGGGGAAAGGCCAGCGGTAGCGTAAATTCGCCAATGATACGCCCCGGCCGCGGCGACATCACCAGCACGCGTTCGCATAGCAGCAGCGCCTCTTCAATGTCATGGGTCACCAGCAGGCTGGTGTAGCCCTGCTGCTGCCAGAGCGTAATCAGCTCGCGCTGCATGCCGATGCGGGTCAGCGAGTCCAGTTTGCCGAGGGGCTCATCGAGCAGCAGTAAACGCGGCTCGTTGAGCAGCGCGCGCGCCAGCGCGGCCCGCTGGGCCATCCCGCCGGAAAGCTGCCGGGGCCACGCCTGGCTGAATCCCTGCAGACCGATACGCGTTATCAGCGCATCGGCCTGCGCTTCACGCCCTTTTTTGCCCTGCGCCTGCGGCCCCAACAGCACATTTTGCCGCACCGTCAGCCACGGATAGAGCGTCGGATCCTGAAACACCAGAATGCGGTCGGGCCCCGGACCGCCCATCGGCGCGTCATCTATCCGGATCTGCCCGCCCTGCATGGGTTCCAGTCCCGCCAGCAGCCGCAGCAGCGTCGACTTACCGCAGCCCGAAGGTCCCAGTAGCGCCACGCTCTCTCCCGGACGCAGCCGCAGACTGATATTTTCCAGCACCGGCACCGTTTCCCTGCCGAGGGAAAAGGCATGGTGCAAATGGTGAATCTCGATGCCGGCGCCAACCCGGGCGCTGTTCTGGGGTGCCGCTGTCGCTACCATGTCATCCCTCCTCGCTGCCACTTCAGCAGCCGATCGCGCACCATAAACAGCCCGCTTATCAGGCCGGAACAGAGAAAGGCCATGACCAGCAGCGCGGCATACATATTGGGGTAAGCCGCCCAGCCCTGCGCCCACTGCAAATAAAAACCGATGCCCGATTTCACGCCAACCATTTCAGCGACGATCAGCACTGAGAACGATGCGCCCAGCCCCATGAACAAGCCGACAAACACATTCGGCAGCGAGGCGGGAATCGCCACCCGTAAAATCAGAAAACGCTGGCTGGCCCCCAGCGTGCGGGCGACGTCATACCAGGCTTTATCGATACTCATGACCCCGGACCAGGTCAGCACGGTGACCGGAAACCAGGTACTCAGCGCAATCAGAAACACGCTTGCCCCAAAGCTGGAGGGAAAAATAAACAGGCATAGCGGCAAGAGCGCCGTTGAGGGCACCGGGCCAAGCAGGCGCAGGACCGGATGCAGCCAGTAGCCGATACGCTGCGACCAGCCAATCGCCAGCCCGCTGATAAAACCGCAGGAGGTGCCGAGCAGCACCCCAAGCCCGAGCAGCCCCAGAGAGTGCAGCAGACTATCCAGCAGCCGCGGCCAGTCGTCGACCAGGACTTCGATCAGCGCCTGCGGCGGCGCAAAAAACGGCACCGGCAGGATCGCTGTTTTTGCCGTCAGCCACTGCCATAACGTAAACAGCAGCGGCAGCAGCGCCAGCCACTTTCCGGCCGCGAGCAGACGACCGCCCCGCTGATGCCAGTAGCGGCAACTTAGCGCCAGCGCCAGCAGTCCACCGGCGATGGCGAGCTGACTCATCGCCCACCCCGCGCTGTAGGGCCAGCGTCGCCCGACATCCGGCCACGCCAAAGTAAACATCCCGCCCGCCAGCCACAGCGCGGCGGCCAGCAGCCCTTCAGACCACAACGGATAGCGCCCCCCGGCGCGCGACAGCGCCCGATCAGGCGAATACGTTGGCATAAATACTCTCCGCAAACTGGTGAGGATTGGTCCCCGGTTTGATCACCTGTACCCGCTGCAGATCGCTCACGTACTGGGTCAATTCATTCACAAAGGCTTCTCCTACGGCGTGGTGTCCATGCCCCTGGCCATGAAGGATCCCCGAGACTTCGGCCTCATCGGTGTTTAATGCATGGGCCATGAACGATTGCGCCACGCTTTCGGGGTGATCCGATGCATAGCTGTGCGCCTCGAGAATCGCCTGGGTCAGCGCGGCGGCAACCGGTTTGTGATCCCGGGCCAGCGCCCCGCTTACCCCCAGCACGCAGCAGCTCAGGTTGGCGTAATCGCCGCTCATATTGCTGGCGATCAGCTGATATTTCCCGCTTTGCAGCAGGCGGAAGCTAAAGGGCTCGCTGCCGCTGATGGCGGCAATCTCCTGCTTATCCAGCGCGATACTGAGCAGATCCGCCGGGTAAACTTTCCACTGCACGTCGCTTATCGGATCGATGCCATGGCGTTTGAGCAAAATAGCGAAGAAGTTTTTGTCCGGTCCGGCCATATCGGTGACGCCAATCGTCTGCCCTTTCAGACTCTCCAGGCCGCCAAACGGCGAATTTTTTGCCGTCAGCAGATTCAGACAGCCGCCGTGCGTTCCGGCCGTCAACTTGACGTCAAAACCCTGCTCCAGCGCCTTCAACCAGCGCAGCGCCATCCCGACGCCGGCATCGGCCTTGCCGGTCGCGATGGCCTCCAACAGCACATCGGTCGAGTTGCCGAAGTTAACGAACTCAACCTCAAGGTTGTATTTGCTGAAAAACTTCTGCTGCTCAGCGACCGCCACCGGCGCGAGGCAAACCGCGCTCTTGTTGATGGCCAGCTTCAGCTTGTAGGGTTCCGCCAGCCGCAGCGCCAGGTTTTCACCGTTTCCGCCCTCCGCCGGCATCGTGGTCATCGTATGCGCCCACAGCGGCCAGGCGGCCGCTGCCAGCATGGTTCCACCGCTGAGCTGTAAAAAGCGGCGGCGTGAGAAAGCGGACTGATTCATGGTCTGTTCTCCTGAGCGGCCGGGACATCAGGCAGCGTAAATCGGGTATCAAAGGTCGGCGTGACATCCAGCTTCGCGCGAATCAGACCATTGGCCTGATAAAAGTCGGCGGTCGCCTGCTGCTGTTCAATGGTGCGCGAGTCCAGACGCTGCCACTGCGACTGGCGGTTAGCAAACTGCGCCCGGGCAATGTCCGGCGGGAAACGGATGATGTCACCAAGGGTTTTGCCATAGCTCTCGAGATTGGCGTAAGCCCAGCGCTCCGCCCCAGCCAGGCGGGTGAGATAATCCTGTAGCGCCGCGCGCTTAGCCGGATCCTTTAAGCTTTCATCCGTTGCCGCCAGAAACGTATTCCCCGGCAGCAGCCCTTTACCGCTCACCAGAATCTGACCTTCGGCGGTTTTCACCAGCTGGGTGGTATACGGCTCCCAGGTCGCCCAGGCATCGACCGAGCCGTTGAGTAAAGCCACTTTGGCATCGACCGGGCCGAGAAATACCCACTGCACCTCTGTCGGTGAGATCCCCGCCTGCTGCAGGGCTTTCAGCGCCACGTAATGACCGATCGAACCTTTCCCGGTGGCGATCCGCTTACCTTTTAAATCCGCGGCGCGCTTTAGCGAACTTCCCGGAGGAACCAGCACGGCCGTGCCCGCCGGGTTGCTTTTATCGACGGCAATGGCCTTTACCGGCGCGCCGTTGGCGAGGGCAAATAACAGCGGCGCATCGCCAATAATCCCGGCGTCTACCGCGCCGGCGTTCAGCGCTTCCGCCAGCGGTGCGGCGGCCGGAAACTCAGCCCACTTGATCTCATAGCCAAGGTTTTGCAGCGCGTTGGCCGCTTCGAGTTGCGAGCGCATGCCCCCTTTCTGATCGGCAATTCGCAGAGTGATGCGCTCCTGCGCCGACGCCAAAGCGCTCAGCGCCAGCAGCGAGAGCCCCGCGGCCAATCTTGTTATTGTTCGTTCGTGCATAAACATTATCCTTATGATTGAAAAGCGTGTTGACCCGCCGCCTGCCACGCGCTGTCGCTCTGCGGCGTATGCACGCGCCCGCACAGCACGTTGCGATAGTGGCGTTCAAGAGGATGTTGTCGGCTAAGGCCATGATTGCCGGTAAGCTCCAGCGCCAGAGTCACGACCTGCACCGCGTTGTCGGTAATGGTGACCTTGGCCAGATTGGCCTCGGTGGCGGTCAATTCCAGTCCGGCGGCCTGTTGCAGCAGACAGCGGTTCGTCAGCAGCCAGCCTTCTATCTGACCTGTTTTTTCCTGCACACGCGGTAGACGGGAGAGCGGGTGCCCGAGGTTGGCCGGCGCCCGCGTACTTAGCCAGCCCAGCAACCAGTCCCGCGCCGCGCGGGCCACGCCGTCATAGATCGCGGCTAACAGCGCGGTCTGTCGATTGGCGAAGAGACGGAAACGTTCGGCATCCGCGGCGGGAGGCGCAGATGCCGGCCAGATATCCACCGCATTTTGCCGGGGGATCGGTACATTTTTCAGTATCACTTCATGGCTGCCGGTCGCGCGCATTCCGGCATGGTCCCAGCTTTTAATAATGGTGACACCGTCACTTTCTCGCGGTACCAGCCAGGTGCCGACCTGCGGATCGAGATCGTCGCTTCGTGCCCAGATAGCCAGCCAGCTTAGCCCTTCAACGCCGGTGGTATAGAGTTTGTGCCCGTTAAGACGCCAGCCGTCGGCGGTACGTGTTGCAACCGTCTGCGGTAGCCCCCCGCGCGCCGGCGAGCCGAGTTCAGGTTCAACTCTCAGGCTGTTGATCAATCCCCCTCGCTCGACGGCATCGCGATAGACCTGCCGACGCAGCGGTTCCGCCCAGCCGTCGCTCTCCGCCAGACACAGATGATGCAGATACTGCATACAGACGATCAGCGCCGTCGCCGGTTCCCCCCACGCAATGGCGGTAATCGCCTGCTGCAGCCGGGCCAAATCCGCCCCCGCTCCGCCATACTGCGCCGGCGTGGCAAAGCTCAGAAAACCGCTCTGATGCAGGAGCGCGAGATTGTGGTGGGGAAAATCGCCGCTGCGGTCAAGCTCTGCCGCCTGTTCGGCCATCTGCTGACGAATGTGGGTTAGCTGCCGCAACCAGTCGGCCTGCGGCCGCAGGGGCTGTTGAACGGAATGCGTCACGATGCGCGCTCCTGAATCGCGCGCTGAGCCGCTTTTTCGCGAGCAATCGGCAGCAGAGCCTTCCCGTATTCCCGCGCATCGTTTAATGGATCGAAGCCGCGAATCAGGAAGTTGCGCACCCCGAGGTCGTAATAATCCAGCAGCGCATCGGCAACCTGTTCCGCCGTTCCGACCAGCGCGGTGGAGTTATGGCCGCCGCCAACCAGTTTCGCAATACCGGTCCACAGACGTTTATCCACCACATTTCCCTGTTCTGCCGTGGCCCGCAGGCGCCGTGCCCCTTCGCTGTCTGGCTTCGCTTTGAAACCCTGGCCCGCCTGCGCCGCCCGTTCGGAAGCGACATGTAAAATATGCTCGGCCTTCTCCCAGGCCTGCGCTTCGCTGTCGGCAATAATCGGTCGGAATGAGACGCTAAAATCAATGTGGCGCTGATGCTTCGCGGCTTCGGCCCGCACCCGACGGATGGTCTCCGCCGTTTGCCCTAACGATTCGCCCCACAGGGCAAAAACATCAGCATGTTTACCGGCTACCGCAATGGCGGCCTCGGACGAGCCGCCGAAGTAGATCGGAATGTGCGGTTGTTGCAGCGGGCGGATTGCCGACCACGCCTGCTCGGCCTGATAAAAGTCATTGTCGATATCAACGGGCTGTTCCGCAGTCCAGACTTTTCGCACCGTATCCAGGAAAGCATCGGTACGCGCGTAGCGCTCGTCATGGTTGAGGTAGTCACCATCCCGACGCTGTTCGGCATCGTTGCCGCCGCTGATGATATGCACCGCCAGACGCCCGCCGAGCAGATGCTCCAGGGTAGCAAACTTACGTGCCGCCAGCGTCGGCGAGACGAATCCCGGGCGATGGGCCAGCAGAAAATTGATTTTCTCCGTCGATAACCCGGCCAGCGCGGTAACCAGAAAGCCATCCGGCTGATCGGACCAATGCCCCACCAGCAGGCGATCGAAGCCGGCCGCTTCGTGAGTTTGCGCAAAGCGCACGATATAGTCGCGGTCAAAAACCGGTCCTGCCGGGGCGATGGTTTCGGATGAGAGGCGATGGCCGATCATCCCGAGAAACTGAATGCTCATAACATAACTCCTTGCGTCGGGTAACGGTGGCCGCAGCGGCGGCGCCTGTCGTTACCCTATACATCGGCAGTTAATGAGCAAAATGCATTTTTATCATATCTTAATATGCAAAATTAGCATTTTGGTAATTTAATATACTATTCAGTCAGATAGAGTTAACTGCTGGACGATTTTCCCGGCAAAAAAAGTGAACGGCTGCTGTAGATTCGCCAGATTCTGTGCGCTCACCTGCCACAAGCAGACCGCCGGCTGGAAATCGGCTAACGTCAGGGCTGTCACCTCATCGCGCCACGGGCTGGCAGCCAGCGCCGCACGCGGCACCAGACCCAACCCTTGCCCCTGAGCGACGAGGCCAATTTGCAGGTGAGCGCCCGCTGTTTCGACGTTCAGCTGAAGCCGCAGCCCCTGAGCCTGTAGTTCACGAATTAACCCTGCCCGCAGTCCGCAGCCGTCAGGGTTAAGCACCCAGCCCTGAGACGCGCAGTCCCGCAGTTCAGCGGCCTGCAGGCGCAGGCTTTTCGCCGCAATCACCACAATATCCAGCGAACACAGCAACCGGCCGACATAGCCGTCGGCAAAGACCTGCTGTGCCGGCCCCATCGCCAGCATGCCATCCAGCTCGACGCTCTCGAGCCGCTTTTGCAGCAACCCGCTCCAGCCGCAGGTGACCTGCGGCTGGAGCTGCGGAAACTGCTGGCGTAGCGCCAGCAGCGCCGGCTGAAGCGCAATTTCCGCCACGCTCTGCGGTACGCCGAGGCGCAAAATACCGTGCGGTTCGGCCTGCGGATCCAGCAGCCCGTACAGCTTTTTTGTCTCCCGCTTGATGCTCAGGCATTGCTCATAAACCCGGTGCCCGGCAGCAGTTAGCGTCAACGGCCGGGTCTGGCGCTCCAACAGAGTCACCCCGAGAGTTTGCTCCAGACGCTGCAGCCGTCGGGTAATGGCCGACTGGGTAATTCCCAGATATTCCGCCGCCTGATTGAGGGAAGAAAACTGTACCGTCGCCAGCAGGGCGTCAATGTCGTCGATGCGCATAGAATCCTTAATGTGAATTTTGCATATTAATATATGCGTAAATTGCATTTAAATAATATTAACGCCTTTGTTAGCGTAATGACCAGTCCCTCTGACAGGAACCGTACATGACCGCACCACGACTGGAAAAACTACGCCATTTTATTCAAGAAGTTGATGCCCTTCATCGGCAGTTCACTGACGAATCGCCTCTGCTGGAGGCGGTGGCGCAGCGCCTGGCGCGGCTGGTCCGGCAGGATGACTGGCTGCCGGACGAGTACGCGTTGCCGCATCCCCACCACTATCAGCAATACCTGCTGCACGCCGATTCCGGACAACGCTTTTCGATCGTCAGCTTTGTCTGGGGGCCCGGGCAGGCCACGCCGATTCACGATCACCGCGTGTGGGGCGTCATCGGCATGCTACGCGGCGCGGAAGAGAATCAGCGCTATCGCCTCGATGCGACAGGCCTTCCGGTGGCCGACGGTATTGCCGGACGACTCTCCCCGGGCGAGGTCGAAAAAGTCTCCTCCCGCGATGGTGATATTCACCGCGTCAGTAACGCGCTGGCGGAGAGCGTGTCGATCAGTATCCATGTCTACGGCGGCAATATTGGCGCCGTTAAACGTGCCGTCTATACGCCGGAAGGTCTCATCAAACCCTTTATTTCCGGCTACTCCAATCGCCACTTACCCAATATCTGGGATTTCCCGAAGGATAATTAATATGCCCATCCACACTTATCGCCAGCCGGCACAAGTGCGCCAGTCGCTGCTCGACCACGCCGAACTGGCGCTGATTGACGTGCGTGAAGAAGCGGATTTTGCCACCGCTCACCCGCTGTTTGCGGCCAATCTTCCGCTGAGCAAGCTCGAGCTGGAGATCCACCGTCGGGTGCCGCGGCTGACGACGCCGCTCACCGTTTACGATAACGGCGAGGGGCTGGCCGCCCAGGCCGTCGATCGCCTGCGCGGCTGGGGATATCAGGATGTCGCGCTGCTGGAAGGCGGCCTGAAGGGTTGGCAGCGCAGCGGCGGCGAGCTCTTCCAGGACGTTAACTCCCCCAGCAAAGCGTTCGGCGAGCTGGTGGAGAGCCGACGGCAGACCCCCTCTCTGGACGCGGGAGAGCTGAAGGCGCTGATTGACAGCCGTCAGCCGGTGCTGATTGTCGACGCCCGACGGTTCGATGAGTATCAGACCATGAGTATTCCGGGCGGTATCAGCGTTCCCGGCGGTGAGCTGGCGCTGCGTATTGACGGACTGGTCGATTCGCCGCAGACGCCAATCGTCGTCAACTGTGCGGGACGCACCCGCAGCATTATCGGCGCCCAGTCGTTGATCAATGCCGGCGTGAGCAACCCGGTCTATGCCTTACGTAACGGCACCATCGGTTGGACGCTGGCCGGACTGGCCCTCGATCGCGACCAGCAGCGCCGCTATGCCGAGGAATCGCGGGCTTCGACAGCGCGTCTTCAGCAGGTCAGCCAGCTGGCGGAAAAAGCCGGAGTGGCGGTTATCGACCAGGCCACGCTCCGGCGCTGGCAGCAGCAGACCGACCGCACCACCTATCTTTTTGACGTCCGCAGTCCGGAGGAGTACGCCGCAGGTCACCTGCCGGGAAGCCTCAGCGCACCGGGCGGCCAGCTGGTCCAGGAGACCGATCACCACGCCAGCGTTCGCGGCGCACGTCTGGTCTTAGTGGATGATGATGGTATTCGCGCGGCGATAACCGCCTCGTGGCTGGCGCAAATGGGCTGGGAAACGGCAATCCTGCGCGGTCTGAGCGCGGCGAACTTTAGCGAACGCGGCGTACCGGCCGCCAGCCTGCCCGCGGCGCCTGCGGCAGAGGAGATCGACGCATCCCGGCTGGCGGCGCTGTTGCGCGAACCGGGAACGGTGGTTCTCGATTTCACCACCAGCGCCAACTATGTGGCGCGGCATATTCCCGGGGCATACTGGCTGATACGCTCGCGGCTGAAACAGGCGCTGGCGCTGATTCCCTCTGCCAGCCGTTACGTACTGACCTGTGGCAGCAGCCTGCTGGCACGCTACGCCGTCGACGAAGTGGCGGCGCTGACCGGCAAACCGGTGCAGGTATTAAGCGGAGGCACCGCCGGGTGGATCGCTTCAGGTCTGCCGCTGGAGCATGGCGCAACCCGTCTGATCAGCGCGCGTAGCGATCGCTATCGTCGCCCCTATGAAGGAACCGATAATTCCCGCGAAGCGATGCAGGCCTATCTGGAGTGGGAGTATGGTCTCGTGGCCCAGCTGGCAAACGACGGGACGCACGGGTTTACGGTACTGTAGCGCGGCAGCGCGATGCCGGGTGATATCAGGCCTCGAGCATAATCCACGAGTACTGGAACGTTTTCTCTGCCGGGAAGTGCGTACGCCGCCGGAACGACCCCAGCGACTGCGGCGTACAGTAGGTACAGCTGCCCAGCCATTCAATATGGCTTTCCGGCACCCCGGCGCGGCGTAACAGCAGCTGGCCAAAAGCCCGCAGATCGAACCACATTGTGTCGTCACCCGTCGCCCGCGCTTTTTCCGCCGCAGGCTCAGGGCCACGGCGGTGCAGAAACAGCCGATCGCTGTGCTGTTTGACCAGCCCGGCCACCGGCGTCGCCAGCAGCGCCTGATAAAATGCCGCCGACACTTCATAGCAGCAGACCTGAATATGCGGCCCGATCGCTACCACTACCTCATCCGGCGGTATGCCATGTCGGGCAAAGAGATCGAGGCTATTAGCAATAATGCCGGTCGCCGCACCGCGCCAGCCCGCATGTACGCTGCAGACAAAGCGCCCGTCGCGGGAAGCCATCAGCATCGGCAGACAATCGGCAGTCACCACTCCCACCTTTTGCCCACTTGATGCGGTAAAAACCGCATCGGCATGCGGGCGGTCGGTAAGCGGCGCCGGCTGCTGAAAATGATGAACCACATTGCCGTGCACCAGCTTCACCGGGGCCATTTCGCTGTAAGGAAAGGCGGCCGTTTCGTGGACATCGAGAAAGGCGTAGCGAATGCCGGGAATATCGCTAAGTAACCGGGATTGAAAAGACATGGCGGCAGAGATGATCAATGGGTGATGATTTACCGTATGCCAAAGTCTGCCGTTGCGCAAGGTGGCGCGGTGCCGGGTCCTGAAACATAACCCGGCACCGTCGTCAGGCTATTGATTGCCGTCTCTGACGATTCATCAGCCAGAATACCGCCACGCCGGCCAGCAGAATCCCCGGCGCGGCGGCGGCCATTACCCCAACGGTACCGGCGCCCAGCGCCAGCATTTTTCCCGCCAGCAGCGGACCGCTCATCGCCCCCAGCCGCCCGACGGCCACCGCCGTCCCCACCCCGGTGGCGCGAATTTCCGTGCGGTAGAACAGCGGCGCCAGCGCGTACAGTACGCTTTGCCCGCCGGTGGCAAACAGCCCGGCCACAAAACCCGAGAGCAGCATCGCCGGAAAGGAGGAGGCGCAGCCCAGCGCCAGCAGCGACGCCAGCATACCGCAATAGATCAGCAGCGACATCAGCAGCGGACTCAGTTTATCCAGCAATGCCCCCAGCAGCAGCGTGCCGCAGGCGGCTCCCAGCTGCAAAACAAACATGACGCCAGCCGCCTGACCGGCGCGAAATCCCTGACCTATCAGCAGCATGGGCAGCCAGTTGATCAGCATGTAGACCACCAGCAGCGTAAAGAAATAGCACAGCCACAGCAGCAGCGTGGCGCTGGCGTTTTCCGGCGCCAGCAGCGTCCGTAGCGGCGCACTCTGCATACCGGCGCGAAAGACGGCGGACTCAGGCAGCCAGCGCAGCAGCATCGGCACCAGCAGCAGCGGCACAACGCCGCCGACCCAAAACACCGTCTGCCAGGCGGAGGTTTCCCCCCAGAATCCCAGCACTGCTGCCAGCGCGGCGCCCACCGGCACCCCGCAGTACATCAGGCTGACTGCGGTACCGCGAAATCGCGGACCGGCCGCTTCGGAGGTCAATGCAATAAGATTCGGCAGCGCCGCCCCCAGCCCCATACCGGTCATCAGGCGTGCCAACAGCAGCATCGGAAAGCTCCCTGCCAGCGCGGTAGCGATGGAAAACAGGCCGAACAGCGTGACCGCAGCGATCAGCAGCCGTTTGCGGCCGTGACGGTCAGCCAGGATTCCCCCCACCAGCGCGCCGGGAAGTAACCCGAGAATACCGGCGCTGAAGATCCAGCCCATTTGCATATTATCGAGCGCGAAGGCGTGAGCCATCCCGGCGGCGGCGATCCCGGCCGCCTGAAGATCCAGCCCTTCCATCAGGGCAACCATAAAACAGAGCCCGATGGTTAACATCAGGCGTGAAGCCGACCCAGAGGTTGTCGTGGTCATAGGGTACCTGTGCGATAGCGAAAACGGTGCAGGTGAAGGACGGCTGATTCGTTGCCAGCCGCCGGTTTTTATTTCGCGCGGTTGAGCAGGTCCAGCGCCACATCGACGATCATATCTTCCTGGCCGCCCACCATCCGTCGCTTGCCCAGCTCGACGAGAATATCGACCGCGCTCAGACCGTAGCGCGCGGCCGCCACTTCGCTGTGGCGCAGAAAGCTGGAGTAAACCCCGGCATAGCCCAGCGCCAGGGTTTCGCGATCGACGCGTACCGGACGATCCTGTAGCGGCCGCACCCGTTCATCGGCCGCGTTCATCAGCGCATACAGATCGGTGCCGTGGTTCCAGCCAAGCTTGTCCGCCGCAGCAATAAAGACCTCCAGCGGCGCATTCCCCGCCCCGGCCCCCATGCCGGCAAGGCTGGCATCGATGCGGTCGCAGCCCTCTTCCACCGCGGCGATGGAGTTGGCGACGCCGAGGCTCAGGTTATGGTGCGCATGCATCCCGGTGGCGGTTTCCGGCTTGAGCACCGCCCTAAGGGCGCGGAAACGATCGCGAATATCGTGCATATTCATCGCCCCGCCGGAATCGACCACGTAAATGCAGGTCGCGCCGTAGGATTCCATCTTAAGCGCCTGCTGGGCCAGCTGTTCCGGGCTGATCATATGGCTCATCATCAGGAAGCCAACGGTGTCCATCCCCAGCTCGCGGGCAAAGGCGATATGCTGGGCGGAAACATCCGCTTCCGTGCAATGGGTTGCCACACGCACCACCCGCGCCCCGGCCTGATAGGCATTTTTCAGGTCGTGCAGAGTTCCGATACCAGGGAGCAGTAAAGTGGCGATTTTCGCCCGGCTGACCGACTCCGCCGCCGCTTCAATCCACTGCAGATCGCTGTAGGCGCCGAAGCCGTAATTGAAGCTCGAACCTTGCAGGCCGTCGCCGTGGGCCACCTCAATAGAATCCACTCCTGCGCTATCCAGCGCCTGGGCAATCTGGCGCACATTGTCGAGCGAGTATTGATGGCGAATCGCGTGCATCCCGTCGCGCAGGGTCACGTCTGAGATATAGATTTTTTTGCCGTTCATGCTGCTTCTCCCGCCGCGTCGTTCATTGACTGGGCCATTTTTTCCGCCGTCGCCAGCGCAGCCGAGGTCATAATATCGAGGTTACCCGCGTAGGCAGGCAGATAGTGCGCCGCCCCTTCAACCTCGAGGTAAACCGCCGTTTTCAGACCGGAGAAGCGGCCAATGCCCGGCAGGTTGACCGGCTTATCTTCGGGAATCACCTCAAACTGCACCTGCTGTTTCAGGCGATATCCCGGGACATAGGCCTGCACCGCGGCCGCCATCTCCGCAATCGACGCGGCAATTTCCTGCTGCGACGCCGCTTCGCTCAGGAGATATACAGTATCGCGCATCATCAGCGGCGGCTCCGCCGGGTTCAGTACGATAATCGCTTTACCTTTTGCCGCGCCGCCGACTTTCTCTATAGCCTGCGAGGTGGTTTCAGTGAATTCGTCGATGTTAGCGCGTGTTCCCGGACCGGCAGATTTACTGGCAATCGAGGCGACGATTTCCGCATAGTGCACTTTGGCCACCCGCGATACCGCCGCCACCATCGGGATGGTCGCCTGGCCGCCGCAGGTCACCATATTGACATTACCCTCGGCAAGATTGGCCTCAAGATTGACCACCGGCACGCAGTACGGGCCGATGGCCGCCGGCGTCAGGTCGATCATGCGGATCTCCGGTTTGGCTTCCCGCAACGCGGCGTCGTTTTTCACGTGCGCCCCGGCGCTGGTGGCGTCAAATACAATATCGATATCGGCAAACTCCGCCATCTGCATCAGGCCGCCGACGCCCTCATGAGTGGTGGCGACGCCCATGCGCCGGGCGCGGGCCAGACCGTCGGATTCAGGGTCGATACCGACCATCACCGCCATCTCCAGGTGTTGGCCGTGGCGCAGAATTTTGATCATTAAATCGGTGCCGATATTACCGGAGCCGATAATGGCGACTTTGCGTTTACTCATCACTGCTTCCCTCTTCGGCGGCAAACGTTGCCGCTACTGAACCTAAACCATCAATGTGGGCGGCAAAGCGATCGCCGGCGTTAATCGCCACCATCGGGCCTAACGCCCCGGTCAGCACAATATCGCCCGCCCGCAGCGGCTCGCCGAGGCTGGCCATTTTGCGCGCCAGCCACACCGCCGCATTGAGCGGATGGCCCAGACATTCGCTGCCGTGCCCGCTGGACACCTCTTCCTCGTTACGGGTCATACGCATAGCGCAATTTTTCAGATCCAGTCCGGCCGGACGCCGCGCCGGACTGCCCAGGACATAAACGCCGCAGGAGGCGTTATCGGCGACCGTATCGACAAAACCAATCGACCAGTCGCGGATACGGCTGCCGACCACTTCCAGCGCGGGCAACACCCAGTCGATAGCGGCGTACAGCTCATCAAAGGTGGTATCGGCATGCGGCAGGTCGTGTTTAAGCACCAGGGCGATTTCGGCTTCCACTTTCGGCTGCAGCACCCGGGAGAACGGCACAGCGGCGTTATCGCCGTAGCACATGTCGGCAAACAGGGTGCCGAAGTCCGGCTGGTCAACGCCCAGCTGCTGCTGCACTTTAGGATGGGTCAGCCCCACCTTACGCCCCACCACCCGCCGTCCGTTCGCCACGTGGTGCTGGACGTTAATCCGCTGGATGGCGTAGGCTGCCTCCGCATTATCGGTGCCGAGGAGATCGCGCAGCGGTTCAATGGCCCGCCCCTGGACTTCGGCATCGCGCAGTCGTTGCGCCAGCTGTTCGAGAGATAGCGTTGTCATCACGGCTCCTTATTTGCGCGCCAGAAAATCCAGCACCAGCTGGTTGAAATTGTCGGCATGTTCCCACTGCGCCCAATGGCCGCAGTCACGATAGATATGCAGTTCAGAACCGTTAATTCCGGCCAGCAGGCGCAGGCCGGCGTCCAGCGGGACAAAGCGGTCGTTGCGCCCCCAGACGATCAGGGTTTGGGCGCGGATTTCGCCGAGACGCGGGCTAAAATCCGGGAACTGCTTCGGGTTGGCTTCCAGACTTTTGACGAAATTATCCAGATGTTCCCGGCGCGACAGCATATTGTTGAGACGCGCGTCGAACAGGGCGTCGGTCAGATCGCGAGTATCGAAAACAAAGATGTTCATCATCTTTTTCAGGTTTTCGATGGTCGGTTCGCGATACAGGCCGTTCAGTAGCTTGATGCCTTCCGTCGGCATTGGCGTAAACAGACTCATGCCGCCGGTTCCGCCGCCCATCAGCACCAGCTTGCCCACCCGTTCCGGCCAGCTCAGGGTGAAGGCCACCGCACTGTGACCGCCCATGGAGTTGCCCAGCAGATGCACCTGGCTGATATCCAGCCGATCAATGACGCTTTTCAATACTCGGGCGTTCAGGTCGGAACGCGAGCCGCGATTGACAATCGAGTCGCTCTTCCCCCAGCCGGGGCAGTCCAGCAGAATCACCCGATAGCCCGCCTCAACCAGCGGATCGATATTGCGGCTAAAGTTGGCCCAGCCGGTGGCGCCGGGGCCGGAGCCGTGCAACAGGACCACGGTTTCATCTCCCTGGCCGCAGTCGTTAAAATGAATGCGTAGTGTTTCTCCGCCTTCTTCCACGTTGAGGAAACGGCTGGTGGCGGCTTCGGTTTGCGGTTGGTAGCTCATCATATTCTCCCGTTAATTCAGTTCTGCGCGGTGGCGCTCAGCGAGCCAAATCCAGCTATCCACTCGGGGATGGGTCGGTAATAGCGGCCTTCGCAGCGCCAGCTGCCAAATGCGGATAGCGCGGCAAAGGCGGCCACCCAGGTTTTAATTTCGTGCGTCGATTTGCCGGCCATTGCCGACAGCTCTTCGTTACTGACGGCATCCAGCTCCATCAGCCGTCCCTGCTCCAGCAGGCTCATAAAACGGTTGTCCCAGATGGGGTTGAGCGGATAGAGCGAGGTCTGGTCTTCGATAAACTGTTTCGCCGCGCTGATGACCCGCTGCTGGCGCAGTTCCCGCTCGACCGGCGGCAACTGTTTACCGCTGCCCAGCAGCCGATCGCGCATATGGGCATCGGCCTTCGCCAGCTCCGGCACCGGAGGCTGATGCGACAGCCCGCCGGAGCCGAGGATTAATACTCGTTTGTTGAGGGTGGTCAGGAAGCGGCCGACGGCTTCGCCCAGCATGCGGGTGCGCTGAAAGCCCGGCAGCGGCGATGCGACACCGTTGATAAACACCGGCAGAACCGGCAGCGTATCCAGCCCGCCGAGCAGGAACTCCAGCGGTTGCGCAAAGCCGTGATCCACCTGCATGCAGTAAGAGACCGCCAGATCGATCCCCTCCTTCATCACCGCGTGGGCGCAGGCTTCCGCCAACGCCGTCGGCACCGGCAGGACGCCGCTGGCGCTGCTGAAATCACCGATAGAAGTCGCGCCGATGCCTAAACAGAACGGCGGCATCACATCGTAGAAAAAACCGTTGTAATGATCGGGGGCAAACAGCACCACCAGCTCCGGGGCGAAGGCGGCAATCCGCGCCCGGGCGTCGGCAATGGTGCCGTTAACCTCGTCCAGCACCGCCTGTGCCGGGTCAACATAGCCCACCAGCGGCGTATGCGAGAGACAATGAAGATACGCGTTCATATCAAGCCACCTGTTCAATCGTTGTTGTGGTCTGCACGGAGGCCAGCTGCATCTTGCTCGCCAGCGCGTCAAGCTTTTGACCCAGGGTTTGCGGGATTGCCACAGCGGCGACGAAGCGGTCCGGACGCACTACGGCAATCGCGGTATCGTGCTGCGCAAACCAGCTTTTCAGACGGTTTTGCGTATCGCCGACGCGGATAACGCCCGCAAAATTGTCCTGCTGGCGATGAATCTGTACCTCCGGCACGACCTGGATAAATCGCACGCCGACGGCGCGCCACTGGGCTATCTGCCCGGCATTCAGCCCCCATTGTGGGTTGCAGCCCCAGGCGAGAATGGCGACATTCGCGCCAATGACCTCATCAAGCAGCGTGACCGTACCGCTCTCCAGGGTGACTTTGGGCTGAATAAACATTTTCCCCACCGGCGAGTTTTTGCTTTCCCCCTCCAGCAGCAGGGCGCCGGCACGGTATTGCGGCATCGGCTTGAAACGCATCTCGAGGAAGTAGCGTTTGACCGGCGGCAGATAGTTGAGCAGCCACGAAATTCCGTCGCGCACCGCGCCATGCCAGCGTTTCGCCGGCGCCAGCACATTGCCGGCGGTGACCGAGAGATCGATCATCGCTTTAGCATGATCGCGCCGTTCCTGCTGGTAGCTGTCCAGCAGCGCCTCACCGGCTTTGCCGTTCACCACCAGCGCCAGTTTCCAGGCGAGGTTAAATGCATCGCGCATGCCGCTGTTGTACCCCTGCCCCTGCCAGACCGGCATGATGTGGGCGGCATCGCCCGCCAGCAGCACGCGATCGACGCGAAAGCGTTCGGCGATACGCGCGTTATGGGTATAGACGCGCTGGCGAATGAGCTCGACGTTGTCCGGATCCGGCAGCACCTTGCTCAATAGCTGGCGCATCTTGTGCGGCTCGCTGAGCTGGGCTTCGGTTTCGCCGGGCATCACCATAAATTCAAAACGCCTTACGCCGTGCGGCAACGCGGCGGAGACGTACGGACGCACCGGGTCGCAGCACAGATAGACGTGCGGCGTCGCCAGCGGATCATTGGCGATATCGATAACAATCCATTGATTCGGCGCGGTTTTACCTTCGAAGGGAATATTCAGCGTACGGCGAATAAAGCTGGCTCCGCCGTCGCAGGCGACCAGCCAGTCGGCCTGTAACGTTTCGCGTTCGCCCGCCGGTCCCTTCAGATGCAAGGTCACCGCATCCGAAGACTGGCTAAAGGCTTCAACTTCGCGAGAAAACAGGCAGCGCACATGGGGAAAACGCTGCAATCCTTCATACATGACGGCATCCACCTGCGGCTGAATAAACGCGTTACGCCGCGGCCAGCCAAACTCATCGGTCATCGGCTGGATATCGGCGAAACAGCGCCCTTTCGGCGTCAGAAAACGCATCGCGTGCCACGGCGTGGTATGCGGGAGAACATGGTCCACCAGCCCGATGCCCTGCATCGCGCGCAGCGATTCATCGTCGATGCCGATAGCCCGCGGGTAATCAATCAGCGCCTCGAGTTTTTCGACAACCAGTACGCTGACGCCCATCTGACCAAGGTAGTTGGCCATCATCAGGCCGACCGGGCCCGCGCCGGCGATCGCGACCTGGGCGGTATGCTGTACAGCGGGTTGAATATCCGGATTCGATGTTGTCATTTCAGAACCTCACGACTCAGACACCGTGCCTGCGTCGCAAACTGACGCCCGGCACTTTGTTAAATAGATGTAAATACATTTTTATAGTGAGGTCAGTATAGGGTCGGCCGGATGCGCTACAATCAAAACATCACCGGATGTGCACCAGGTGCACATCATTGTTTATCTGGATATTAATTGAGGAAATATGCGCGAAAGCAGGCAGGCAGATTACAAAACGGTCCGCGGATTGAGTCGGGGATTATTGTTACTTAATTTGTTAAATAAATTCGATGGCGGGGCCACGGTCGGCACGCTGGCTGAGTTTAGCGGCCTGCATCGCACCACCGTCAGACGACTGCTGGAGACCTTGCAGGAGGAGGGTTACGTTCGCCGCAGTCAATCCGATGACAGCTTTCGTTTAACCCTCAAAATCCGTCAGCTGAGTGAAGGATTTCGTGACGAACATTGGATTTCTGCCCTCGCCACCCCGCTACTGGGGGAGCTGTTGCGCGAAGTGCTGTGGCCGACGGATATCTCCACCCTGGATGTTGACGCCATGGTGGTCCGTGAAACCACGCACCGCTTCAGCCGCCTGTCGTTTCATCGCGCGATGGTCGGCCGTCGGCTCCCGCTGCTGCTGACCGCCTCGGGGCTCACCTGGCTGGCCTTCGCCCCGGATCATGAGCGCCAGGCGATGATCGAGATCCTCGCGGCGCGCCCGGAAGAGGAGTATCAGCTGGCACGAGAGCCGGAAAAGCTGGCGGCAATACTTGAGCGCACACGACGTCAGGGCTACGGCGAAAACTTTCGCGGCTGGCAGCAGGAGGAGAAAATCGCCTCCATCGCCGTACCGATCCGCAGCCAGCAGCGGGTCATCGGCTGCCTGAACCTGGTTTATATGGCGAAGGCGATGAGTCTTGAGCAAGCGGCGCAGAAATATCTGGCACCGTTGCAAAAAGTCGCCGCGCAGATCGAGTCGCGAATGACCGAAGAAGCGGTTTTTTACGAGTAAACTTGTCCTGAATGGGTAGACCGGCCGGTAAGAATTGCTTCCGCTAACGCTATATATTTTAATATACGACGATTCTTCTCACCTAACCGAGTCCACTCATGTCAAAACGACCCCGTTTGTTACCGGGGCTGACGCTGGTCAGCGCCTGCCTGTTTGCCGGTCATGCTTTTGCCGACCGTACCGTCACCGACCAGCTTGGCCGCGAGGTGACGCTTCCTGACCACATTACCCGCGCCGTCGTTCTCCAGCATCAAACCCTAAACCTGCTGGTGCAGCTTAATGCCAGTGACGAGATTGTTGGCGTGATGAGCAGCTGGAAAAAGCAGCTTGGCCCTGCTTTCGCCCGCTTTATGCCGGGGATTGAACAACTGCCAACGCCGGGAGATTTAACCCAGGTCAATATCGAGAGCCTGCTGGCGCTGCATCCGCAGGTGGTGTTTGTCGCCAACTATGCGCCGCAGGCGATGATTCAACAGATTCAGAACGCCGGGATCCCGGTGGTGGCTATTTCGTTACGCCAGGATGCCGCGGGTGAAAAAAACAAAATGAACCCGTCGATGGCCGATGAAGAGCAGGCCTATAACGAAGGGTTAAAGCAGGGTATTCGCCTGATTGGTGCGGTGGTCGATCGCAAAGAGCAGGCGGAAACGCTCATTCGCACCGCCTTCGCCGCGCGCAAAGAGGCCAACGCGCCGGTCGCCGATATCCCCGACAATCAGCGGGTGCGCGTCTATATGGCCAATCCAGACCTCAATACCTACGGCTCCGGCAAATACACCGGCCTGATGATGAAACATGCCGGCGCGCTGAACGTCGCGGCGGCCACGGTCAAGGGCGCGCGTCAGGTTTCACTGGAGCAGGTTTTACAGTGGAATCCGCAGGTGATCTTTGTCCAGGACCGCTATCCGCAGGTGGTCAAACAGATCGAATCCGACCCGCAGTGGCAAGGGATTGACGCGGTAAAAAATCACCGCGTCTGGCTGATGCCAGAGTATGCCAAAGCCTGGGGTTACCCGATGCCGGAAGCGCTGGCCCTCGGCGAGCTGTGGATGGCCAAAAAGCTTTATCCTTCCCGCTATAACGGCGTGGATGTTGATAGCAAAGCGCAGGAGTACTACCAGCGGTTTTATCGCGTGAAGTGGACGCCGGATGCTCAGTAATCGTCACCCGGCGCTGTTGCAAGGCGGGCTGGCGCTGGCAACCTTGCTGATTGCTGTCGCCTCGCTGTGCGCCGGCCAGTATCACCTGAGCCTCAGCGACGTATTCAGCCAGCTGGGACATCTGTCGCCCGCAGACGGCGTGGCCGGGCAAATTGTCTGGTCGGTGCGCCTGCCGCGCGTCATCATGGCGCTGCTGGCCGGCGGCGCGCTCGGACTGTGCGGCGCCACGCTGCAGGGCGTGTTCCAGAACCCGCTGGTGGACCCCCATATCATTGGCGTCACCTCCGGTTCCGCGTTTGGCGGCACGCTGGCCATCCTGCTGGGGCTGGACACCGTACTGATGATGACCTCCACCTTCGGTTTCGGCCTGCTGGCCTTAATGCTGGTATACCTGATTGCCGCGCTGCAAGGGCGGGAAAACACGCTGGTGCTGATTCTTTCCGGGATTATTCTCAGCGGCTTTTTCGCCGCTCTCGTCAGCCTGATGCAATATCTGGCCGATACCGAAGAGACGCTGCCGAATATCGTCTTCTGGCTGCTGGGCAGCTTCGCCACCGCCAGCTGGCACAAAGTGGCGATCATGGCGCTGCCGATTCTCGTCAGCACCACGCTCCTGATCGCGCTGCGCTGGCGAATCAACCTGCTGGCGCTGGAGGAGAGAGACGCGCGCGGTCTCGGCGTCTCGGTCACCGCGCTGCGCCGCGGCGTGCTGCTATGCTGCGCGGTGCTGGTGGCCGCACAGGTGGCGGTCAGCGGCAGCATCGCCTGGGTGGGACTGGTGATCCCGCATCTGGCACGGCTGCTGGTCGGCGCCGACCACCGCCGTCTGCTGCCCACCGCCTTCTGGCTCGGCGGCGGATTAATGATCGTGGTCGACGATCTGGCCCGCTCGCTGACCCAGGCAGAGATACCCGTCGGGATCATTACCGCGTTGCTCGGCGCCCCGCTGTTTACCTGGCTACTGATCCACTCACGTCGTCGGGGGATGGTCTGATGAACATGTCGCTTCGGCTGGCGGAACTGCGCTACGGCCACCGTCAGCCGCTCTTCCGGCCGCTCAGCCTGCAGTGCCTGCCCGGTGAAATCTGGGCGGTGCTCGGTGCCAACGGGCGCGGGAAAAGCACCCTGCTCGACACCCTCACCGGCGTGCTGCCGCCGCTTGGCGGGAGTTTCCACAGTGAAGGCGGGATAGCGATTGTGCCGCAATCGTTCCGCCCGGCGTTCAACTGGCAAGTGCGGGAGGTGGTGTTGATGGGCCGCGCCCGGCAAGTCAGTCTGTTTGCCCAACCGGCCGTTGACGATGAACGCCGGGTTGAGGAGGCGTTACGCCAGCTGAGCATCGCCGACCTCGCGGGCCGCGCGTTTCGTTCGCTCTCCGGCGGCCAGCAGCAGCTGGTGCTGATTGCCCGCGCGCTGGTGGGTGCCAGCCAGAATATCCTTCTGGATGAGCCCTGCTCGGCGCTGGACCTGTCCAACCAGCAGGTGGTGCTGCAGCTCATCAGCGACCTGGCCCATCGCCAGTCGCGCACCGTGATCTTCACCACCCACGACCCCACCCATGCCCTGCAGGTCGCCAGCCATACGCTGCTGCTACTGCCGGACGGCGAGTGGCTGGCGGGACGCTCCGGGGAAGTGCTTAGCGAGCCGCATCTGCAGCGCGCCTACGGCCTGGCGGTGCGTAAAATTGATTACCCCGGCTCAGACTCACCGCTGCTGGCGCCGCAGTTTACGATTCGGCGTTAGCCGGTAAAAAACCCGCGGCCTGCAGATACTGCTGCCCTTCTGCGCCGAGGATAAAGCGGCACAGACGCTGCGCCCCGGCGCTCTCGTCGAGCGTCGTCAGCTGATAATCAGCCTGGATATTCCACGGCGCCGGAATCGTTACCGTCCGCAGATCGTCGGCCATCGTCATCTGGCTGGCGTAATGGGCATAGCCAATAAACAGGTCGGTTAACCCTTCGCGGATAAGCCAGGCTCCCGCCGTCTCGCCCGGCGGGACGCTGAGCGACTGCCGTCCCCCGACCAGCTGCTGCGCGCGGGCCATCATGGCGCTGCCGCAGCCAGGGAAGCGGGTTTCAATGCGCTCAAACAGCTGCCAGGTATAGTCGCCGGACGGGTCGCAGCCCGGCGTCGATGTCGCCAGACGCAGCTGCGGGTTAGTGAGGAGCGCCAGCCAGTCGGCGCGGTCATCGCAGGCGGCGCGACGGGCGGTCAGCATCAGCTGGTTGCGGGCGAACGAATAACATTCTCCCGCCCGCCCGGCCTGGCGCAGCGCCTGGGGATGCTGACGGTTGGCAGAGGCGAATACCGAACACGCCGCCCCGCCTTCAATACGCTCGCGCAGTAAACCTGCAGGACCAAAATGGGCCTCGACCCGAATACCGCTTTGCTGATGGAAACCTGCCAGCAGCGGGATAAAAGCCCCTTTCAGGCTCCCCGCCGCCAGCAGAACGACTGCGTTGGTCATCATGATGGCTCGCTAAATGCCCGGAAACAGAACGATATATTAACCGGGCCGCCAGCGATTCAGTAGCGAATTTCCGCCAGTTCGCGCAGCTGTTCCGGGGTCGCTACCGGCAGGTTGAAGAAACGCAGATAGGCCGGGATCATTTCAAACAACATGTCGGTACCGCGCTGAACCGGACAGTCGCGCGCCTGGGCGGCCTGCAGCAGCGGCGTAAAGGCCTGGGTCATCACCACTTCCCCTACCCAGGTACCGGGCGTCAACCGCTGAGGATCGAGCGGCAGCGGGTCCCCCGCCTTCATCCCCAGCGGCGTGGCGTTCACCACCAGATCGTGCCCCTGCGGGTCACGCTGCATCAGGCTGATATCCAGCAGCGGATAGTGTTGCAGCAGACGGAGCGCCAGCGCATGCGCAGTATCGGCGTGGCTATCGTAGAGCGTCAGGGCGCGTACCCCCGCCGCTGCCAGCGAAGCCGCGATCGCCGACCCCACGCCGCCGCAGCCGACCACCAGCGCCCGTGCCCCCTCAGGCTGAAAGCCTTTACGCCGGATACCGAGCACGAAACCATCGCCATCGAACATATCGCCGCTCAGAGTGCCGTCGGCCTCGCGGCGAATGGCGTTGCAGGCGCCGGCAATGGTCGCCGTGGGGCTGAGGCGATGCACCAGTCCGCAGGTGGCAATCTTGTGCGGCATCGTGACCAGCGCACCGATAATATTGGTCAGCGTAAACAGCGCCGGAACCACCGTCGCCAGCGCCTCCGGCTTCACGCCCGTGGGCACCACTTTGACATCCACCTGCTGTCGGTCGAACCACGGGTTGTAGATCATCGGCGCCTTAAAACCACCGGTCGGATAACCCAGATGCGCGATCAGCTGCGTATTACCACTAATTATCATCCCCTGCTCCTTTACTGCGATAGCTCGATGCGTTTGACATCGCCCAGAATAAACAGATACGCCACGACGCCGAGCAGCGCCGCGCCGCCGATATAGATCAGCGCATAGAAGAAGTCGCCGAAGGCCGCGACGATAAAGCCAATCACCAGCGGCGTGAGGATCCCCGCGAAATTAGCGCAGAAGTTAAACAGGCCGCCGGTCAGGCCACCCAGCCCTTTCGGCGCGATATCGGAGATCAACGTCCAGCCCAGACCGACCATTCCCTGACCAAAGAAGGCGAATGACATCACCAGAATCACCGCCAGATCGCTGCTCAGCCAGTTGGCGGAAATAATGCTGCTGGCCATCAGCAGACCGGCAACGATCGGCAGCTTACGCGCGAGGTTGGCCGAGCCGGTGGCCTTCAGCAGTTTGTCGGAGATCCAGCCGCCGAACATCACGCCGCCGGCGGCGGCAAGGAACGGCAGAATGGCAAAGATCCCCACCTTCAACCACGGCATATGGCGCGCGGTGGCCAGATAGGTCGGGAACCAGGTGAGGAAAAACACCAGTACCGTATTCCCGGCAAACTGACCGATGCTGGCGCCGAGAATCTGCCGTTTCCCCAGCAGCTGACGCACCAGCGGCCAGCTGAAAGCCGTCTGCTGGTCGCTCGCCGTCACCAGACCGCCGCCGTTGACAATATGATCTCGCTCCTGCTGGCTGAGGCGTTTGTCTTCATGCGGTTCGCGGTAGCAGCGCCACCACACCAGCGCAAACAGCACCCCGACCGCGCCGACGCTGATAAACAGCGCTCGCCAGCCGAAACTGCCCATGATCCAGAACAGCAGCGGTGAGAAGCAGGCCAGCCCGAGGTACTCCCCGACGGTATAGACCGCCGTTGCCTTGGCCCTCTCCTGCTGCGGGAACCAGGCGCTGACCACCCGACTGTTCACCGGGAAACAGGGCGCCTCGCTGACCCCCAGCCCAAAGCGGCACAGCAACAGGGTTTTCAGCCCTATCGCCATGCCGTGAAACAACGTAAACAGCGACCACAGCGTCAGCGACAGGAAGTAAGTCACTTTATTGCCGAAACGGTCGAGGAACAGGCCGCCGGGAATTTGCGCCAGCGCGTAGGTCCAGGCGAAGGCGGAAAACACGATCCCCATGACCGCCGCATCAATCCCCAGTTCGGAAGTTAAACTGGGGGCCGCGATGCCCAACACCGTCCGATCGAGGTAGTTAATCATCGTGCCGATAGCCAGCAGCGTGAGGATCCCCATTCGCCGCCGGGAGCGCGGCACGGCGGTCGCGGCTTGCGCCGCTGCCGTGTGATTCTGGCTGTACGCGTTCATAGTCGTTTTCCTGTCATAGGGTGCAGATGAATGTTGTTATTGTATTGACGATGTTGTGCTCAACGAACCATTTGATACATCACTAGCTGTATTGCATTGCCGACAGGCGAACGGCGGCATTTGCCGCACCGTACAGGGCATAGCCATCGCGTCTTTCGGTCAATTCGAAGAAAAAGCGCCCTGCCGAGAACGGGCGGGTATAAAGGTGGAGGAACTCCCCGCCGCGCGGATCGCGGTCATAGAGAATGTGCAGACGTTGCAGCGTCGCGACATCCACCGCCTCGCCATAGCGCGCCAGCAGGTCATCATAGTAATTAGCCGGAATCGGCAGCGCCTGACGGGAGACCTGCGGCAGGGCGTCGAGGGTTTCCGGCAGGTGACGGCAGGCAAACGCCGCGTGCTGCAAGCCTGCCCCCTGATAGCAGGCCACCGACCGGGCAATCTGGGTGGCGCGGCTCTGGGAGATATTCAAGGCCAGGCGAATATTGCCCTGCGGGCTGTGAACCGCCAGGCTGCGCACCAGACCATACGGATCCGGCAGCGTCTGTTCATGTTCGAGGGTGAAACCAAAGACGGTGCGGAAAAAGATAATCCAGTTATCGCGACTTTCCGCCTCCATTCCCAGCGCCAGATGATCGATGCCGCGGTAGTCATCGCGCAGCGCCGGCGCGTCATGCAGATGAAAATCGCGGGCGTAGATATCGTCACCGGCTTCGATTAAATAGATCAGGCTGCCGTCGGGGGCGCAAATCGCCGGAATCGGGCTTTCATTTGGCCCGGCATCCCCTTGCCAGGTGGCGTAACCATAGGCGCGGGCGCGCTCAACAATCGCCGCGCTGCGGCTGACGCGCAGCGCCATTGCACACAGCGAGACCCCGTGGCGCTGGTGAAAATGGTCGGCCCAGCTGTGCGGCTGGGAGTTGACAATCGCTCTTGCCCCGCCGTTACGCCACAGCGCCACCTGTTTCGAACGGTGGCTGCCTTCCTGACAGAACCCCAGCTGCGACAGGCGCTGGCCGAGAGCCTGCGCTTCCGCTGGGCTGGCGGCAAATTCGATAAATTCCAGGCCGAGATAGTCCGGCACTGTCGCAGCGTGAAACAGCGACGCATCGCTGTCCTCCAGCCGCCGGCGGGTCTGCTCTTCCAGCCATTGCAGCGAGCGGTAGCCATCTTTCGCCGTTGCGCCGTTCGGCGACGCGCGGAAGCCATCATTGAAAATTTCCAGCGACCACGGGCCGCGGTAGCCGCAGCGGGTCAGATCGCAGGCAAAGTCCACCAGCGGCAGCTCACCCTGCCCCGGGAAACAGCGGAAATGGCGACTCCATTCGAGGACATCCATCTTCATCAGCGGCGCATCCGCCAACTGCAGGAAGGTGATTTTGTCCACCGGGACTTCAGGCAACCGCTGCAGGTTGTCGCCGCGGGCCAGAATATGAAAGCTGTCCAGAACGATCCCCAATGCCGGGCTGTTCACGCTTTTCACCCGTTCCCAGGCCTGATACCAGCGGTTGACGTGCGTTCCCCAGGCCAGTGCTTCGTAGCCGATGACGATCTTTTCCTGCTCCGCCAGCGCCGCCAGCGCGGCGAGATCCGCCACCTGCAGCGCAACATCTGCGGAACAGTCCGGCTGCACATTGCTGCACAGGAGCAGTGTGTCGCAGCCCAGCTCATGCATCAGGGCGAATTTGCGCTTCGCCCGCGCCATATTCGCCGCAAACTGGCTGCGGCTGGCACCTTCAAAATCGCGAAAGGGTTGAAAAAGCGTGATTTTTAGCCCTAAATCAGCCGCCAGATTGCGAATATCCGCCGGCGTGCCGGTATAATAAAGCAGATCGTTTTCAAAGATTTCGACGCCTTGATAACCCGCAGCCGCAATAGCATGGAGCTTTTCGGGCAAGGTGCCGGAAATCGAAACGGTAGCAATAGAGCGCAGCATAGGTCCTCGTGTCATCAACAGACGTGAGTCCTGAATATGTATCATTTGGTTCATTTGCGCCATGCAAGGTTGCTAATTTGTGATCATTATGTGTATTTTTTGTCTCTCAGAAAAAAGGAGTGGTTATGTCTGTCGTGGCTCATGATGAAGCACAGTCCCTGAAGGAGCGGATTTTCACCGCCGCGATCGTCGTCTTTGCCGAACACGGGCTGTCCGGGGCGCGCATGGAACAAATTGCCACCGAGGCGCAGACAACTAAACGCATGGTGGTTTACTACTTTAAGACGAAGGAGCAGCTGTACCAGGAGGTACTGCAGCATGTCTACGCGCGCATTCGCGAGACTGAACAGCAGCTCGGGCTGGAACAGCTTCCGCCGGTCGAAGCGCTGGTTCAGCTGGTGCGCTGGAGCGTGCGTTATCACGCCACCCATGCGAACTTTATGCGGGTGATTTGTATGGAGAATATGCAGCGCGGGAAGTGGTTACAGTCGTCAGGGCAGCTTAAGCCGCTGAATCGAACCGCCCTGTCGATTCTGGAGGATATTCTGCAGCGCGGGCAGCAGCAGGGAATTTTTCAGGAGGGTCTGCAGGCGCGGGATGTCCATCGCCTGATCAGCAGCTTTAGCTTTTATCAGGTGTCGAACTTTTACACCTTCAACAGTCTCTTCCTCGACGACCCTTTGCCGGCTATCGACGATGAAGAGATGGTCGCCCACCACTGCGATATCGCGGTGAAAGCGGTCGTGCGTTTCGTGATTTCCTGAGCCTGCGCGATCCGCGCGCCGGGAAGGTTAATCGTGTCCGGATAAGGCGTGGATCACCTTCGCCATCGCTTCTTTGGTCAGTTCAGAACGGGCGATTTTCGGGTTAGCCAGCGAGGTCCGTACCACCCCGGCGATCACGATATGTTTTGGCTCCTGGCCGAGATCGCGCATTTCAAGCACCACTTTCCCTACCACCCGGCACATTTCCTGGTACAACTCGTCGTCTTTGGCTTTATTTCCCATTCTTGTCGACTCACAAATTATCATTATCAATCAAATTATTATTGATATGTTTTCGTGATAAATCAAACCAGCGCACTTTTTTTGCGCCAGTGCGCTGTTTCCAGCGGCTAACCGCGAGCAAATCCGCGAAATAACGGCGTTGATTTTTGTCGGCTGGTGAAAAAATGTGTTGCGGAGAAGATTTAGATTAGTTTGAGTTTTGTTACATTTTTATGGGAAAGAATGAAACGTCGTTTTCATTTTCTTTTTTTGTTCCAGCGTCGTATAATGCCCACCGATTCTTTCTTGAATGGTTTCAGCACATTGGACTGCACAACTAAACGCATAAAATACTGCCTCTTTTCATGGGCTGAACCGCCAGCACACTTTCTTCTGCACGCTCTTTTGTTGTCACCTATTCTTAGAGCGTGGCATAGCAACTTTCGCAATACAGGTTTGACTCCACGGCCGTGCGCCCACGGAGCGAGATTTCCATATCCTTCACAACTTAAAGACTAAAACTTTCATGAAAAAGACCAAAATTGTTTGCACCATCGGTCCGAAAACCGAATCCGAAGAGATGCTGTCCAAAATGCTGGACGCGGGCATGAACGTCATGCGTCTGAACTTCTCTCACGGTGACTATGCTGAACACGGTCAACGCATCAAGAACCTGCGTAACGTGCTGAGCAAAACCGGTAAGACCGCGGCTATCCTGCTGGACACCAAAGGCCCGGAAATTCGCACCATCAAGCTGGAAGGCGGCAATGACGTCTCCCTGAAAGCCGGTCAGACTTTCACCTTCACTACCGATAAATCCGTCGTCGGCAACAACGAAATCGTCGCCGTGACCTATGAAGGTTTCACTACCGACCTGTCCGTCGGCAACACCGTTCTGGTCGACGATGGTCTGATCGGCATGGAAGTGACTGCCATTGAAGGTAAGAACGTCATCTGTAAAGTGCTGAACAACGGCGACCTGGGCGAAAACAAAGGCGTTAACCTGCCGGGTGTTTCTATTGCCCTGCCGGCGCTGGCGGAGAAAGATAAGCAGGACCTGATCTTCGGTTGCGAGCAAGGCGTTGATTTTGTTGCTGCTTCCTTTATCCGTAAGCGTTCTGACGTCGTCGAAATCCGCGAGCATCTGAAAGCGCACGGCGGCGAAAACATCCAGATCATCTCCAAAATTGAAAACCAGGAAGGCCTGAACAACTTCGACGAGATCCTCGAAGCGTCTGACGGCATCATGGTTGCTCGTGGCGACATGGGCGTTGAAATCCCGGTTGAAGAAGTTATCTTCGCCCAGAAAATGATCATCGAAAAATGTATCCGCGCGCGTAAAGTGGTTATCACCGCCACCCAGATGCTGGATTCCATGATCAAAAACCCGCGTCCGACCCGCGCAGAAGCCGGTGACGTTGCGAACGCCATCCTCGACGGTACCGATGCGGTTATGCTGTCTGGCGAATCCGCCAAAGGGAAATACCCTCTGGAAGCGGTCACCATCATGGCTACCATCTGCGAACGTACCGACCGCGTGATGACCAGCCGTCTGGAATTCAACAACGACAACCGTAAACTGCGCATCACCGAAGCCGTGTGCCGTGGTGCGGTAGAAACGGCAGAAAAACTGGAAGCTCCGCTGATTGTTGTCGCGACCCAGGGCGGTAAATCTGCGCGCGCCGTGCGTAAATACTTCCCGGACGCCACCATTCTGGCGCTGACCACCAACGAAACCACTGCTCGTCAGCTGGTGCTGACCAAAGGCGTGGTGCCGCAGCTGGTTGACCAGCTCTCCTCTACCGATGATTTCTACATCCTGGGTAAAGAACTGGCGCTGCAGAGCGGCCTGGCGCGTAAAGGCGACGTGGTTGTTATGGTCTCTGGTGCGCTGGTCCCGAGCGGAACCACCAATACAGCCTCCGTACACGTGCTGTAATAATTTACAGGTTAATTCGTTTTTTAAAGGCGCCTCTTCGAGGCGCTTTTTTTTTATTCAATCACTAGCTACTCTTAATAAAAATGCAAATCGGAATTTACTATTTAATAAGAGATTATCTAAGATGAATCCGATGGAAGCGTGCTGTTTTCACAAAGATTTTTAAACTAATCTGCCAAATTCGATGTTTCTTTGAGCGAACGATCAAAAATAAGCGTATTACCGTAAAAAAATATTCTCATCCCAAAAAAGTTTGTGTAATACTTGTAACGCTACATGGAGATTAACTCAATCTAGAGGGTATTAATAATGAATCGTACTAAACTGGTACTGGGCGCGGTAATCCTGGGTTCTACTCTGCTGGCTGGTTGCTCCAGCAATGCTAAAATCGATCAGCTGTCTTCTGACGTTCAGACTCTGAACGCTAAAGTTGACCAGCTGAGCAACGACGTGAACGCAATGCGTTCTGACGTCCAGGCTGCTAAAGACGACGCAGCACGCGCTAACCAGCGTCTGGACAACCAGGCTACTAAATACCGTAAGTAATAGTACCTGTGTAATAAAAATGGCGCACATTGTGCGCCATTTTTTTTGTCCTCTCTCCCCTTCGGCCTCGCGCTACTGCACTCTTTTCGCTTCGTCCATCGCGCCATTCTGCACAGACATCGTCGATAGCGCTGCGCCGCTCGCCGCCTCATTGCCCGTGGAGACGACCACCGGATAGCCCGCACGTCGGGACAGCGCTTTCTTAAGCTGCGCATCGTCTACGGTCTTATCTCCGGCAAACTGATGGAAGGCCGCTGGCAGCGTGTGCGGGATCGTACGGGTGTCGCCCGCTTCATCCTGCGTCAGAGGCCGATGAACTTCGACATAGCGTTTACCGTCCGGCTCAATCGCAAATTTCACCGGCTGGTTGATAACGCGAACCGGCGTCCCCGTTTTGACCTGACTAAACAGCGCCTGGATGTCCGCGGCGTTCATGCGCATACAGCCCGAGCTGACCCGCAGGCCAACGCTATCCGGCGCGCTGGTGCCGTGGATAAGGTACTCGCCGTTGCCGTACGCCAGACGCAGCGCATAGCGCCCTAACGGGTTGTTCGGCCCGGCCGGCACCACGGGCGGCAGCTTGATGCCCTTCTCCAGCGAACGCGCGCGGATGCCCGCTGTCGGCGTCCAGGTCGGATTGGGGATCTTCTGCCCGACGCGCGTGGTCATCTCCGGCGTCTCCAGCCCCTGCTGACCAATACCCAGCGGATAAACCTGAACCTGGTTCTGTCCCGGCGGGAAGTAGTACAGCCGCAGTTCCGCCAGGTTCACAACGATACCTTCCCGGGGCACATCCGGCAGCAGCATCTGTGAAGGAATTAATACCTGAGTCCCGGGTTTCGGCTCCACCGGTGCGAGGGTGTCGTTAGCTTCGAGAATCAGCATCGCCGCCGTGTCGAAATGGCGGGCAATCGCCTGCAGATTGCGATCCCCTTCCTGTACCGTCCACCATTGATTCTGGCCAATGAGCCGACTGTTCGCCGGGGGAAGTGGGTAATCTACCGCCCAGGCGCCGTGTGAGACGCTAAGGGCTGTCAGAAGCGCTACGGTGATAAGAGATGCGCGTTTCATACTGAGATTCCTTCTTTCGCTGATAAAACGCCAGGATCTGCCGTCGGGCCGGCATCATCTCCGGCCTGACGTAACAGAATGAAATCTACCTGTTTATTCTAGCTAAGATTTGCGGCTTTCGCGCGAATTGCACGAATCATGGCTTCCAGGCCCTGAGATCGCGAAGGGGTAAGATGCTGGGTCAGCGCCATTTTTTCAAACCACGGCCGTACGTCAAAGTCGGTGATATCCTTGGCCGTCATCTGGTCGTAGAGGATAAAGACCACGGCAATCAGCCCTTTGACAATCGCCGCATCGCTATCGCCGCGCAGCGACAGCCCTCCGTTTTCGCCTTGTTCTACCACGATCCACACCTGGCTCTGGCAGCCCTGAATGATGTTTTGCGCGGTATGCTCTTCGGCGCTCAGCGGCGCCAGCCGCTGGCCGAGTTCGATAATATAGAGGTACTTCTCTTCCCAGTTCGCGCAACGACTAAAGTTGCGCAGCAGTTTGTCTTTATCCGGTAATGCCGCCATGATTGCTTCCTTTAGCCCAATAGCGTGTGGATGCGCTGCAGTCCTGCGACCAGGCGATCCACCTCTTCCGTGGTATTGTACATCGCCAACGAAGCCCGACACATGGCCGGTACGTTGTAAAACGCCATTAGCGGCATCGCGCAATGGTGGCCGGTGCGGATGGCAATACCGTAATTATCCAGGAAGCTGCCCACGTCGTAGGCATGATGTGCGCCAAGGTTAAAGGCAATCACCCCCAGGCGCTCGTCAGGGCCATAGAGGGTCAAATCCGGCACCGCCTTCAGCGCCTGCAAAGCGTAGCGCATGAGCGTCTGTTCATATTCGCCAATGTGCGCCAGCCCCAGCGCGCTGACATACTCCAGCGCGGCGCCGAAGCCGATAATCCCGCCGGTATTGGGCGTGCCCGCCTCGAAGCGCCACGGCGCTTTCGCCCAGGTCGTCCCTTCGGTCAGACTGACGGTGGCAATCATCGACCCGCCCCCTTCCCACGGCGGCATCTCCTGCAGCAGCGCCTCTTTGACATACAGAATGCCAATCCCGGTCGGGCCGTACAGCTTGTGGCCGGAGAAAACATAAAAATCGCAGTCCAGCGCCTGCACATCCACCGCGTGGTGCATCACCGCCTGTGCCCCGTCCACCAGCACTTTCGCTCCATGCTGGCGGGCGAGCGGAATCAAGGCCGCCAGCGGGTTCTCCGTCCCCAGCACGTTGGAGACCTGGGTAATGGCCAGCAGGCGGGTCCGCTCATCAAACAGCGCCGGAATGGCATCCAGCTGCAGGGTGCCGTCCGGAGTGAGCGGGATAACCCGCAGCTCGGCGCCCACCCGGGCACAGAGCATCTGCCAGGGGACGATGTTCGCGTGGTGCTCCATGGCGCTGATGATGATGTTATCGCCGGCGCCGACGTTGGCGTTCCCCCAGCTATTGGCCACCAGATTGATCCCTTCGGTGGTCCCGCGGACGAAGACCAGCTCTTCCGCTGAGCGGGCATTCAGGAACCTCGCCGCCTGCTGACGTACCTGTTCCATCCGCGCCGTCGCCTCTGCGCTCAGCGTATGGATACCGCGATGGACGGCGGCATAGCCGTGGCGATAAAACTCCGCCTCGGCGCGAATCACCGCCTCTGGTTTTTGCGCGCTGGCGGCGCTGTCGAGATAGACCAGCGGCTGACCGTTGACCTCCCGGCTAAGCAACGGAAAATCCGCGCGTATCCGTTCAACAGAAAATGTCATGCTTTTTCTCCCGGTAGACGTTGGCCAATACGCGCCAGAATCTGCGCCCTGAGCGTCTCATCGCCAATCGCCTCCGTCAGCTCGGCGGCGAAAGCGTACAGGATCATATGCTGCGCCGCCCGGTAGGGAATGCCGCGAGAACGAAGATAGAACAGCTGTTCGTTGTCGATGCGCCCGATGGTGGCGCCGTGGCTACACTTGACGTCGTCGGCATAAATTTCCAGCTGCGGCCTGGTGTCCACTTCAGCCAGGCGCCCCAGCAGCAAATTATTGTTGGTCATCTGACCGTCGGTTTTAATCGCGTGCTTCGCGACATTAATCAGACCGTTAAACACCGCCCGCCCTTTATCGCTGACGATGGTCTTATGCAGCTGGCGGCTATTACAGTAGCCAACGCGATGATCGAGCCAGGTTCGGCTGTCGCAGACCTCATTGTTGACCGGCATCGCCAGGGAGTTGATCCGTAGGGTGCTGTTCTCCCCCAGCAGCTGGGTACTGGTGCGGTGATGCAATACCGCGCCGCCAAGCAGGAAGCTACTGCTGAAGGCCGAAGCGTCGCGGCCCAGCGCGAGATCGTTGTGGGCAAAGTGGTTGCTCTGCGCATTTTCAAACGCCAGTTTGATATGCTGCAGATGGGCATTATCCGCCACCGACATTGTCAGACGCGCGCCGGTAAAGTGGCGCTGTTCATCCAGGCTCAGATAGTGCTCGATAATCGTCGCCTCGGCGCCGCTCTCCAGCTCAAGATGATGGCGATAGTGCGCGGTGTTCAGGTCGTCGCCCGTTCCTCCACGCGTCACATGCATCAGCAGCAGCGGCTTAGCGGGCCGCTGATGGCGTTTTACGCGGATTCGCGTCACCGTCTGAGCAAGGCTCTCCGTGAGATGCAGGAACACTTCCGGCTGCACCGCGTCAGGCAATCCCTGACGATCGTCCGCCACGCTGACGTCGTAGCCGCTGCCGGCCAGGTTGTCGCTTAACGTCTCGCTGAACTGCCCGTCGATGAACACCAGCCGCCAGGCATCCACCGACAGCGCCCGTTGATCGCGCTCTGTTGCCGTTAAGGTACCCGGCGGAAGCGCGACAAATGTGCCTTTGTTCAGTGTATCCAGCGGCGTATATTTCCAGTCTTCATGTTTGCGCGTCGGCAAACCGAGGCGCAGGACCTGCTGGAGATGCCGACGGGCTTCAGGCGTTCGCCTTTCACCCAGCGCCTCAAACAGATGATGCCACTGCTGCAGCGCGTTACTGCTGTTCGGTAAGCCAGCCATAGCCCTGCTCCTCCAGTTGTTTGACCAGGGTAAAATCGCCGGATTTGACGATTCTCCCCTGATAGAGCACATGGACGTAGTCAGGCTTGATATAGTCGAGAATACGCTGATAGTGGGTGACGATAATAAATGCGCGCTTGCCGTCGCGCAGCGCGTTGACGCCGTCAGAGACGATCTTCAGGGCGTCAATATCCAGCCCGGAATCCGATTCATCAAGAATGCACAGGTCCGGCTCCAGCACGGCCATTTGCAGGATATCGTTGCGCTTCTTTTCACCGCCGGAGAAGCCCACGTTCACCGAACGGGTCAGCAAATCCTCCGGCATCTTCAGCAGCTTAATTTTCTCTTCCATCAGATCCTGGAAATCGAAACGGTCTAACTCTTCCTGGCCGCGATAGTCGCGCACCGAATTCAGCGCGGTCTGCAGGAAGAACTGGTTGCTGACGCCGGGAATCTCTACCGGGTACTGGAAGGCCATAAAAATGCCTTCACCGGCGCGGTCTTCCGGCGCCAGGCTGAGCAAATCTTTGCCTTTGAACTCCACGCTACCGCCGACGACCTCATAGTCCTCGCGCCCGGCAAGCGTTGCAGAAAGCGTGCTTTTGCCGGAGCCGTTCGGCCCCATAATGGCGTGCACTTCGCCAGGGCGGATTTCCAGATTCAATCCGCGCAGGATCTCTTTGTCTTCAACGGCGACCTGCAAGTTTTTGATACTTAACATCTCATTTCCCTTAATTCGTAAAGCCTGGCGCTTAGCCGACGCTGTGTTCCAGACTGATAGCCAGCAGTTTTTGCGCTTCGACGGCAAACTCCAGCGGCAGCTCCGAGAAGACATCTTTACAGAAGCCGTTGACGATCATCGAGATGGCATTGTCTTCGCTGATGCCGCGCTGCAGGCAGTAGAACAACTGGTCTTCGCCGATCCGCGAAGTGGTGGCTTCGTGCTCCAGCTGCGCGCTGTCGTTGCGACACTCCACGTACGGGAAAGTGTGCGCCCCGCAGTCCGGCCCAATCAGCATCGAGTCACATTGGGTGAAGTTACGCGCGTTAGTAGCCGTCGGCATAATTTTGACCAGCCCACGGTAGCTGTTCTGGCTTTTCCCGGCGGAGATCCCTTTCGAGATAATCGTCGAGCGGGTGTTTTTGCCGATGTGGATCATCTTGGTGCCGGTGTCTGCCTGCTGGTGCCCGCTGGTCAGCGCCACGGAGAAAAATTCGCCGATGGAGTTATCGCCGCGCAGAATGCAGCTCGGATACTTCCAGGTGATGGCGGACCCCGTTTCTGACTGCGTCCATGACATCTTGCTGTTTTCACCTTCGCACAGCGCGCGTTTGGTGACGAAATTCAAAATCCCGCCGGTGTTGTTATCTCCGGGGAACCAGTTCTGCACCGTGGAATATTTCACTTCGGCATCTTTGTGAATAATCACCTCGACCACCGCCGCATGCAGCTGATAGCTGTCGCGCACCGGGGCAGAACACCCTTCGATATAGCTGACATAGCTGCCTTCATCGGCCACCAGAATGGTACGTTCGAACTGGCCGGTTTTTTCCGCATTAATGCGGAAATAGGTCGACAGCTCCATCGGGCAGCGCACTCCTTTTGGCACGTAGATAAAGGTGCCGTCAGAAGCTACCGCCGCGTTGAGGGCGGCAAAAAAGTTGTCATTCCCCGGCACCACGGTGCCAAGATATTGCTTCACCAGCTCCGGGTGGTCGTGGATCGCTTCACCAAACGAACAGAAAATAATCCCCTGCTCCGCCAGTTTTTCCCGGTAGGTTGTCGCTACCGAGACGGAGTCGAAAATCGCATCAACCGCGACTTCACGCCCTTCGCGTACCGGCACGCCCAGCAGGTTAAAGGCCTCTTCGACTTCCTGAGTCAGATAGGCGCCGGGGCCGGTTTGCTGCACCGCACCAGGCTCAGAAGCGCAGGTGTCGTCGCAGTTACCGCAGGACGGCGCCGAGTAATAGCTGTAATCCTGGTAGTTGAGCTTTTCATAATGCGCTTTCAACCAGTGCGGCTCCTCCATCTCCAGCCAGGCGTGATATGCCTTTAGCCGGAATTCGAGCATCCACTCGGGCTCGTTGCGGCGGGCGGAAATGGCGCGCACCACCTCTTCGTTGATGCCTTTCGCCAGCTCATCGGTCTTTAAGCGGGTAAAAAAGCCTTCTTTATAATTGAGCGGCCCGTCGGACCAGGTTTTGACATCGTCAGTTGCTTCAGTATTACGAGACATAGTTACTCCGCCTGAACCCCAAAGCTTTCGCCGCAGCCACATTCGTGCTGTGCTTTCGGGTTATGAAACTTAAAGATTTCATTTAATCCTTCCCGAACATAATCCAGCTCCGTCCCATCGATAAACGGCATAGCCTGCAGCGGTGCCCAGAGTTTCGCCCCGTCGCGCTCAAACAGCAGGTCGTCTTCTGCCGGCTCGGCAATCAGCTCGAGTACGTAACCAAACCCGGCGCAGCCGCTGGTTTTGATCCCCAGACGCAACCCCTGCTTATCGGGCTGTTGACTCACCAGATCGCGAATATGGGCGGCTGCCGCTGGGGTCATCATCAGACCCCGCCAGCTAAATTCATCGGGATTGAAGGTTCCTGTATCTAATTCCATCGCTCTACCTCATTGGTTAGCGCCATAAGGGCATACGACCATGTTAATGATAACGATTATCACTTCAACCCAGCCGGAGAAGGGATATTCCCCTTGCGAACCCTTTTATCTCGCTTTTTATAAGCATAGACCCTCCCCCGCAGGTTATCAGGTGACTATTTTGTAATTTAATATATTGATAAATAATAAGTTATTTAGTGTTTTGCGGAGGTATGGCGGGCAATGGGAAAGGTGCATCGGAAATACCTATTTTTGAAATCGAAAAGAGTCCATTCAGCATCCGTAGCACTTACTGTCAAATCAATAGCTTGTTATTTGTACCGGACGACGACAAGGCGCTATCGGATCTACCCCTTTAGCATTATCTATAACCATCCTTCTGGATGGCTATTTGTTATCCGGTAAAGCGAAGCGGTTATCATGTTAAATTCGGACAAAAACCAGGAATAAAGGTTTTTTCTCTACTGGTAAATTGATGTACAATTCCCGCCTAAATTTCCTACAGTTTTCGGCCCTGTGTCGGAGGCACTGCTTACCTGGAGTTTGTCCGTACAGGATGATAGATATCAGTATTATGTCGATGTGCATGGTGGTACTGCTGGTGATGAGCGTACTGCTGAACTAAGCCAGCCACAAACCCTGCCTGCCACGCCGGAGCTTCACATTCGTTATGAAATGAGGAGTTTTGGAGGATTCGCCCGCCGTGGGATTGTTCGTCAATGACCTTGCCTCTAAGATTCCAGCCACATTCCAACGAGGTAACGAAGATGAAAGGAACAATCATTGCTCTGTTAGCCACCGCGTCAATTGTCGCGGCCAGCGCATTTGCGGCAGATAAAAATGACGGCCCTGCTCCCGCCGGTAATAGTGCCGGACAGCCGGTGATGGACATGCCGCAAGGGCGTGGTCCAATGCCTATGCCTCTGCCGCCATTCCCGCCGAGAAAACCGGTATTATTCTCTGCAACGGTTGCCACCGATAACCCGGTTGAGACCATTAATAAACTGACCGCGCTGATCCCGACAGGTAGCGCGAAACATTATGAAGTGCGCGTGGAAGTCGTTCCCGCTCCCGATATGCCCTGAGTTATCCTGGGGTCATATACCGGTAGCCTTGAGCGGCTGATGTCAGCCTCATAAAAAAAGCTGCCAGTGAACGTGGCAGCTTTTATTTTGCGTCTTCTTTAGTGCTCAATATCTATATCCTCACCACCGACGGCAATGAGGATGCGGGTATGATGACGGTATATTAACTCTTAATCTTTCTGTAGATAAACAGTACCACTAATGCACCAATTACCGCCACGACAAAGCTGCCAAAATTAAAGCCGTCGACCTTGCCGAAGCCAAAGAACGTACTGATCCAACCACCTACAACCGCACCAATGACACCCAGAACGATAGTGACGATAAACCCGCCGCCGTCTTTGCCTGGCATAATCCACTTAGCCAAAATACCGGCAATAAGACCAAAAATGATCCAGGAAATGATACCCATAGTTAACTCCGTCCTCTTGGTTACACATAAGTATTTCGTACTTAAAATAGTAGCATAAGTAGCGTGAACAATTCATGAATTATATTTTTAGCGCCGATAGCTTGCTGTATAAGCCGCGATGGTCTACATATCATGATGTCGATGCTAATGCGCAAAGGAGTTAACAATGGGCTATTACGTTATTAAAAAATCCGAGAAAAGCGTTTCCCAGCCATGGTATTTCCTGCTAAAAGCGGATAACCATGAAACCATCGCCACCAGTGAAATGTATTCCTCGAAGGAGGCGGCGAAAAAAGGAATTGCCTCGGTGCAGAAGAATGGTCCCAGCGAAACGATTAAGGATGAAACACAATAAAATCTGCTGAATATAAGGGGGGAAATATATTCCCCCTTATATTTAGACAAGTAGCTATCTCAGACTACCGCCGTGGTCAGGCGCGAAGAGCAGCACAGGCGCCCCTGTTCATCGAAGATTTCAATCTGCCACACCTGATGGCGCGATCCGACATGCAGCGCTTTACAGACGCCTCTGACCCGGCCACCGCGCACCGAGCGAATGTGGTTGGCATTGACCTCCAGCCCTACCACCTTTTGCTCGCCTTCACTGCACAAATAGCCGGCAACCGAGCCCAGCGTTTCCGCCAGTACCACCGATGCTCCACCATGTAGCAGACCAAACGGCTGGTGCGTGCGGCTATCCACCGGCATGGTCGCTTCGATGGTCTCATCGGTGAAGCTATCAAAATGAATATCCAGCAGCCCGACCATATTGCCTTCGCCCATGCAGTTAAGCTGTTCCAGCGTTGTCTGACGTTTCCAAATCATCCAATAATCTCCAGCAGCGCCTGCAGCGGATGACGAACACCGCTGCCTTCAATGCGCTTCACCTGACTGCGACAGGAATATCCGGTCACCAGGCACCGGTTGCGCGGTAAACGCTGGATCGCCTGTTGCCAGGAAAGCGCGTAGATATCCAGCGAGTTGGCGTGGTTTTTTACCTCATGACCGTAGGTTCCGGCCATCCCACAACAGCCCACGCTGACGTTTTCCAGTTTCGCGCCAAAGCGCGCAAAAATCTCGGCCCACTGCTTCGGCGCCGCGGGCAGCGCCGTGACTTCCGTACAGTGACCAAACAGATACCACGCTTCGCCGCCATTCTCCTGCTCGCGAGCTTCCGGCAACGCCTGTGGCAGCCACTCGTGCACCAGCATCACGCGGAAATCGCCGCGTTTGTCCCCCAGAACCTGGTTGTACTCATCGCGATAGCACAGCACCAGCGCCGGATCGACGCCAACCATCGGCATCCCCAGCTGCGCCACACGGTTGAGAAAATCTGCGGTTTTCTGCGCCGTACGCGCAAAGCGCGTGAGGAACCCTTTGATATGCTGCGCCTTGCCGTTTGGCGAGAACGGCAGCAGTACCGGCTGGTAGCCCACTTTTTCAACCAGGCGCACAAAATCGGCCACCACCTGCGCGTCGTAATAGCTGGTGAACGGATCCTGCACCACCAGCACCATTTTGGCTTTCTGCTCAGCGCTGAGCGTTTCCAGCTGCTCCAGCGTCATGTTTGCCGAGCGATGTCCCACCATTCTCTGCTTCAGCGACGGCGTCGAGAGCAGCGGCAGATCCACCATCCCGATGTGCTTCTCTGACAGCTTGCGCATCCACGGCTGGTTAATAAAGAAGTTAAACGTCTTCGGCGCCTGAGCCATCAGCGGCGCATAGGATTCCACCGTTGCCACCAGATGATCGCGAACCGGCCGCAAATAGCGGCTGTGGTAAAGCTGCAGGAAGCGCGAGCGGAATTCCGGCACATCGATTTTAATCGGGCATTGGGTAGAGCACGCTTTACAGGCCAGACAGCCGGACATCGCCTCTTTGACCTCATGGGAGAAGTCATATTCCCCCTTGCGCGCGTGCCAGCTGTTGCGGGTCCGCGCCACCAGCGTACGCAGGCTGGCGCGTTTTTCCGGCAGATCTTTTTCCAGCTGATTGGGATCGATGCCGCGATCCGCCAGCAGGCGCAGCCACTCGCGCACCAGCGTTGCGCGCCCTTTCGGCGAGTGGATACGATGATTGCTGACCTTCATCGACGGGCACATCGGGCTTTTAACATCAAAGTTAAAGCACAGGCCGTTACCGTTACACTCCATCGCGCCACGCCATGCGCTGCGCACCGCAATCGGAATCTGCCGATCCCAGGTGCCGCGCTTCACGGCATCCACTTTCATCATCGGCGCATCTACGCCTTCCGGCGGACAGATTTTCCCCGGATTAAGACGGTTGTGCGGGTCGAACGCCGCTTTGACTTTTCGCAGCTCGCCATAAAGTTCTTCGCCAAAGAATGCCGGACTGTACTCGGCGCGGAAGCCTTTGCCGTGTTCCCCCCACAGCAGGCCGCCATATTTGGCGGTCAGCGCCACGACCTCGTCGGAAATTTGTTTCATCAGCACTTCTTGCTGCGGATCGCACATATCCAGCGCCGGACGCACGTGCAGAACGCCGGCATCTACGTGGCCAAACATGCCGTAGCTCAGGCCGTGGCTGTCGAGCAGCGCACGAAACTCAACGATGTAATCGGCCAGATGTTCCGGCGGCACGCAGGTATCTTCCGCAAAGGGAATCGGCTTGGCGGCACCTTTGGCATTCCCCAGCAGCCCCACCGCTTTTTTACGCATCGCGTAGATGCGCTCAACGCCGTCCAGTTCGTTACAGACCTGCCAACCGATGACGCCCGCTTCGCTGGCGGCAATCAGCTCATCAAGGCGCTGACACAGCGTGGTCACCTGGTTGTCGATAAGCGCCGCGTCATCGCCGGCAAATTCGACGATATTCAGCCCCAGCATCTCTTTATCCGGGACATCGGTAATCAGCTCACTGACCGAATGCCAGACGATATCTTCGCGCGCCAGGTTAAGGACTTTTGAATCGACGGTTTCCACCGACAGCGCTTTCGCCTCGACCATAAACGGCGCGTTGCGCAGCGCGGAATCAAACGAATCGTATTTGATATTCACCAGACGGCGAACTTTCGGCAGACGGGTAATATCGAGACGCGCTTCGGTGATAAAGGCCAGCGTCCCTTCCGAACCGGTGAGAATACGGGTCAGATCGAACTCGCTCATGTCATCATTAAAGACGTGGCGCAGATCATATCCGGTCAGGAAGCGGTTAAGTTTTGGAAATTTATCGATAATGAGCTGACGTTGCGCTTTGCAACGCTGATATACCGTTCGGTAAATCCGCCCAATCGCCGACTGTTCCCGGCTCAGTGTCTCCGCCAGAGCGACGGGCATCGCCTGGGTATCGAGAATATCGCCGCCCATCAGCACCGAACGAACGCCGAGAACATGGTCTGAAGTTTTGCCATAAACCAATGACCCCTGGCCGGAGGCATCGGTATTGATCATCCCGCCCAGAGTGGCGCGGTTGCTGGTGGAAAGCTCCGGGGCAAAAAAGTAACCGTACGGCTTAAGATACTGGTTCAGCTGATCTTTAATTACGCCTGCTTCGACACGAACCCATCCCTCTTCCGGGTTGATTTCGAGTATGCGGTTCATATGGCGGGACATATCGACGATGATTCCCGTATTCAGCGACTGGCCGTTGGTGCCGGTGCCGCCCCCGCGCGGGGTAAAGACCAGCGATTTGAAGCGATCTTCGGCGGCAAGCCGCGCCAGCAGGACGACATCGGCCGTCGAGCGGGGAAATAAAATGGCATCCGGCAACAGTTGATAAACGCTGTTATCTGTCGCCATCGTTAGCCTGTCGGCATAGCTAGTGGCGGTATCGCCGGTAAATCCTTGTTGCTCCAGTACCTGCAAAAAAGTCAATACCAGTTGAACGACGCCTGGTGCTTGAGAAATTTGTGGGATCATAATGCTTGACCCTGCCTGACTATGTTGTGTTGTAGTGATGTCATCCTTCAGACTGCCTCTTGTTGGCGCATTTGCTGCCGAATCCTTGCGTGAAGCTGACCCTTGCGGGCAATGTAAACCACGTCCACCACGGCGGGCAAAAATAGCCTGAGAGCCGGGAGTCTGTCGCCGACTCGATGCGTCCGGATGATTTTGTCTATGGATAACTAAACGATTGCGTGGCGCAGTCAACTTTTTATCACATTTTTTTCATATGCGCCCACGAGATTTATGTGCAAAATCAGGCCCGTGAAATTATTGATATTATTATCAGTATATGGATTTACGCGGCGTCAGCATTTTGACGCGACTGGAAAGGTAAAATTTCTTTATGATTAACGATCGCCAACCCCGGGATATACCGCAAATACTGCTGTCGGTACTGTTCTTATCCCTGATAATTATCTCCTGCCTGTGGGTGGTGCAACCCTTTATTCTGTCCTTCGCCTGGGCTGGCACCGTCGTCATCGCCACCTGGCCCGTTCTGCTGCGTCTGCAGCGTTTGCTGTTCGGTAAACGCGCCCTCGCCGTGCTGGTCATGACCGTGCTGCTGTTTTTACTGTTCGTCATCCCGATTGCGCTGCTGGTGAATAGCCTGGTAGATAACAGCATTCCGCTGATAAAACTTATCTCCACCGGGAATGTCACGCTGCCGGATTTCGCCTGGCTCAATAGCGTTCCGCTGATTGGCGACAAGCTCTACGCGGCCTGGCACGGTCTGCTGGATATGGGCGGTGCGGCCATTATGGCCAAAATCCGTCCCTATATCGGCACCACCACGACCTGGTTCGTCGGTCAGGCGGCGCATATCGGCAAACTGCTGGTCTATTGCGGGCTGATGCTGTTGTTCAGCGCCCTGCTGTACTGGCAGGGTGAGAAAGTCGCCTATGGATTCCGTTACTTCGCAACGCGTCTGGCGGCAAAACGCGGCGATGCGGCGGTCCTGCTGGCCGGTCAGGCCATTCGCGCCGTGGCGCTGGGCGTGGTGGTGACTGCGCTGGTTCAGGCGGTGCTCGGAGGGATTGGTCTGGCGATTAGCGGCGTCCCTTACGCCGCGCTGCTGACCGTGGTCATGATCTTCACCTGTCTGGTACAGCTGGGGCCATTGCTTGTCTTGATCCCCTCGATTATCTGGCTCTACTGGAGCGGAGATACCACCTGGGGCACGGTGCTGCTGGTATGGAGCTGCGTGGTGGGGACCATGGATAACGTTATCCGCCCGGTGCTGATTCGTATGGGCGCCGACCTGCCGATGATCCTGATTCTCTCCGGCGTTATCGGCGGGTTGATCGCCTTCGGAATGATTGGCCTGTTTATCGGTCCGGTGCTGCTCGCCGTCTCCTGGCGCCTGTTTGATGCCTGGCTGCAGGAGGTGCCGCCGCCGCCGAAAGATCCCGATCAGGTACTGGCGGAACTTGAAGCGTTAAACGTCAGTAATATCAACAGCGAAAAGTAAAAAATTAAGGCGGGGAAACCCGCCTTAATCATAAGAAAAACTGATAAAAATAATACCGTTCTCCCCCACTATTCCCTCTCTCATGTTACGCAATCGACATATTCTTCACAGCTGTTTAACTATTGAGATGAATCCGATCGACGCCAAAAAAGGCTGTGTCTACTATTAGGGCACGGTTATAGATCAACACCTTGATTTATAAGCATGGAAATCCCCTGAGTGAAACAACGAATTGCTGTGTGTAGTCTTTGCCCATCTCCCACGATGGGCTTTTTTTTTTACCTGGTTCCGCTAGCTGCCCGCTATTTTTTCTTGTTTGCCCATACGGCTGTCAATAGCGGTCGCCAGACGCTGAAAATAAAAAAATCCCCGCCATTGCTGACGGGGATTGGGGGAATGTAAAGCGAGGGCTTACTTATTCAGTTCAGCCAGACCAAGCCAGGTCTGCACCACGGTATCCGGGTTCAGAGACAGACTATCAATCCCTTCTTCCATCAGCCATGCGGCAAAATCTTCGTGGTCAGAAGGCCCCTGGCCGCAAATACCGACGTATTTACCCTGCTTCTTCGCCGCGCGAATCGCCATCGACAGCAGCGCTTTCACCGCGTCATTACGTTCATCAAACAGCTCAGAAACCACGCCGGAGTCACGATCGAGGCCAAGCGTCAGCTGAGTCATATCGTTTGAACCGATAGAGAAGCCGTCAAAGTACTCGAGGAACTGTTCGGCCAGCAGCGCATTCGATGGAATTTCACACATCATAATGATTTTCAGACCGTTTTCGCCACGCTTGAGTCCCTGGCGCGCCAGCTCTTCTACCACCGCTTTCGCCTGGGCGACGGTGCGGACAAACGGCACCATGATTTCGACGTTGCTCAGCCCCATCTCATTGCGCACGCGCTTCACCGCTTCGCACTCCAGCGCGAAGCAATCGCGGAAGCTGTCTGAGACGTAGCGACCGGCACCGCGGAAGCCGAGCATCGGGTTCTCCTCTTCCGGCTCATAACGCTCGCCGCCCACCAGGTTGGCGTATTCGTTAGATTTGAAGTCGGACAGACGCACGATTACCCGCTTCGGATAGAACGCCGCGCCGAGAGTCGCAATCCCTTCGGTCAGACGACCGACGTAAAACTCTCTCGGGGAATCGTAACCTTTCATCAACTCGCGGATTTCGTTCTGCAGCGCCGGCTCCTGGTCGTCAAACTCCAGCAGCGCGCGCGGGTGAACGCCAATCATACGGTTGATGATGAACTCCAGACGCGCCAGACCAACGCCTTCGTTCGGCAGACAAGCGAAATCAAATGCGCGATCCGGGTTACCGACGTTCATCATGATTTTCAGCGGCAGATCGGGCATTTCCCCCACGCTTGAGCTCTTAATGCTGAAATCCAGCAGCTCGGCGTAGACGTAGCCGGTATCGCCTTCGGCACAGGAGACGGTTACATTCTGGTTTTCCTGAATGCGATCGGTCGCGTCACCGCAGCCAACGACCGCCGGAATCCCCAGCTCGCGGGCAATAATCGCCGCGTGGCAGGTACGACCGCCGCGGTTGGTGACGATCGCCGAGGCTTTCTTCATGATCGGTTCCCAGTCCGGGTCGGTCATGTCGGTCACCAGGACATCGCCCGGCTCAATCCGGTTCATTTCACTGATATCGTGAATCACTTTTACCGGGCCAGCACCGATGCGATGACCGATAGCGCGGCCTTCAGCCACAATCTGTCCTTGCGCATGCAGGGTATAGCGTTCCATCACCTGGCCGCGCGAGCGGACGGTCTCCGGACGGGCCTGGACGATGAACAGCTCACCGGTGTGGCCATCTTTCGCCCATTCGATATCCATCGGACGGCCGTAGTGCTTCTCAATCTGTACCGCCTGCTTCGCCAGCTCCTGCACTTCCTCGTTGGTTAACGAGAAAATATCGCGCTGCGCCTGCGGAACGTCTTCGATACGCACCTGCTTGCCGTGTTCCTGGGTCGGGGCATAAATCATGCGGATCTTCTTCGACCCCATGGTGCGACGCACGATGGCCGGACGACCCGCCGCCAGCGTCGGTTTATGCACATAGAACTCATCCGGGTTAACCGCGCCCTGCACCACCATTTCCCCGAGGCCCCAGGCGGAGGTAATAAATACCACCTGGTCAAAGCCGGACTCGGTATCAATGGAGAACATGACGCCGGATGAGGCAAGGTCGGAACGCACCATCCTTTGTACCCCGGCGGATAGCGCCACGCCGCGGTGGTCATAACCCTGATGCACGCGATAGGAGATCGCGCGATCGTTAAACAGCGAAGCAAACACGTGCTTCACCGCGACGAGCACGGCATCGAAGCCCTGCACGTTGAGGAATGTCTCTTGCTGCCCGGCGAAGGAGGCATCCGGCATATCTTCCGCCGTGGCGGAGGAACGGACGGCAAAGGAGGCCTCGGCATTATCCGCGGACAGCTGTGTATAGGCATCACGAATGGCGTCTTCCAGTTCGCTCTGGAACGGCGTATCAATGATCCACTGACGGATCTGAGCGCCCGCTTTCGCTAATGCGGAAACGTCGTCAATGTCGGTTTCATCCAGCAGTTCATAAATGCGCTGGTTTACACCGCTTTGGTCCAGGAACTGATTGAAGGCATCAGCGGTGGTGGCAAAGCCGTTCGGTACGGAAACACCCATACCGGACAGATTCGTAATCATTTCACCAAGGGAGGCATTTTTGCCCCCAACTCTGTCTACATCATTCATGCCGAGTTGGTTATACCAAAGCACCAGCGGTGACGAGCCATTGTTGGACATCGAGACAATCCTTTTGTGATTTAATACCAGTGATAAAAAACTCACGATCAACTACGGGATTTATCCTGACATATTTATGCGGCTGAAAAAAACGGTGAATCGTTCAAGCAAATTATTTTTCATTTTTTAGGATACTTTTCCCGATATAGCTAACCCAATGATTCTGCTGAAATCTGCTGCAATAAGATACAAAACGCTGGCAAAATCGAAAACTGAACCGACCTTTTCATTAAAAATAAAAATACCGTTTCATTTTAAAAGTGAGACAAAGCCTAAAGGGATATGCTTAAATTTAATTTCTGCTTTCAGATAATTAAACTCATTATACCGGATGGTCAAAATGGAAAGTGCTGTAGATCGCCACGTATTTTATATTTCTGACGGTACCGCCATTACGGCCGAAGTACTGGGGCATGCGGTGATGTCGCAATTCCCGGTCGCGATCAGCAGTTTTACGCTGCCGTTCGTCGAAAATATCAGCCGCGCGCGGGCAGTAAAGGAACAAATTGACGCCATCTATCAGCAGACCGGCATCCGCCCGCTGGTGTTCTACTCCATCGTTATCCCTGAAATTCGCGATATTATTTTGCAAAGTGAGGGGTTTTGTCAGGATATCGTGCAGGCTCTGGTGGCTCCGCTTCAGCAGGAACTGCGGCTCGACCCGACGCCCATCGCGCACCGCACCCACGGCCTGACGCCGGGTAACCTCAACAAATACGATGCACGTATTGCGGCGATTGATTATACCCTCGCCCATGACGACGGGATCTCGCTGCGTAATCTCGATCAGGCACAGGTCATTTTGCTGGGCGTCTCGCGCTGCGGCAAAACCCCGACCAGTCTTTACCTGGCGATGCAGTACGGTATCCGCGCGGCAAACTACCCGTTTATCGCCGACGATATGGACAACCTGATCCTCCCGGCTTCGCTTAAACCCTTACAACATAAGCTGTTCGGTTTAACCATTAATCCGGAACGGCTGGCCGCGATCCGCGAAGAACGCCGTGAAAACAGCCGCTATGCATCGATGCGCCAGTGTCGCATGGAGGTGACCGAGGTGGAGGCCCTGTATCGCAAGAATAAAATTCCGTGCCTGAATAGCACCAATTATTCTGTTGAAGAAATTGCGACTAAAATCATGGACATCATGGGGCTGAATCGAAGAATGTACTAACGAACTAGTGCATTGGAGAAAATTTGTTTATGCTATCGCCCGTGGCCCATACAGGATCATGACCTGCCCTTGCAATAAGCAGAGATTGGTTTATCGTGATGCGCATCACTTCCCGGCATTTTCGCCGCGGAAGAAACAGATTTTTTGAGACTCCAATGAATAAAACAGACGAATTGCGTACCGCGCGCATTGAAAGCCTGGTGACGCCCGCGGAACTGGCGCAGCGGCATCCCGTGTCTGCCGACGTTGCGGCGCACGTTGCCGCTTCCCGCCGCCGGATTGAAAAGATCCTCAACGGTGAAGATCGCCGCCTGCTGGTGATTATCGGACCGTGCTCCATTCATGATACCGACGCGGCGATGGACTACGCGCGCCGCCTGCAGGGGATGCGTGAACGCTACCAGCCGCAGCTGGAAATCGTCATGCGTACCTACTTTGAAAAACCGCGTACCGTTGTTGGCTGGAAAGGGTTAATTTCGGATCCTGACCTTAACGGCAGCTATCGGGTGAATCACGGTCTTGAGCTGGCACGTCGGCTGCTGCTGCAGGTCAACGAGCTGGGGGTCCCCACCGCCACCGAATTTCTCGATATGGTGACCGGACAGTTTATTGCCGACCTGATAAGCTGGGGCGCTATCGGCGCGCGTACCACCGAAAGCCAGATCCACCGGGAAATGGCCTCTGCGCTCTCCTGCCCGGTCGGCTTCAAAAACGGTACCGATGGTAATACCCGTATTGCCGTCGATGCCATCCGTGCCTCCCGCGCCAGCCATATGTTCCTGTCGCCGGATAAACAGGGGCAGATGACCATCTATCAGACCAGCGGCAACCCGTACGGCCATATCATCATGCGCGGCGGTAAACAGCCGAATTATCATGCTGAAGATATCGCTGCCGCCTGCGATGCGCTGCGTGAATTTGATCTGCCGGAACAGCTGGTGGTTGATTTCAGCCACGGCAACTGCCAGAAGCAGCACCGTCGTCAGCTGGAGGTGTGTGCCGATATCTGCCAGCAGATTCGCGCCGGCTCCACTTCGATTGCCGGCATCATGGCCGAAAGCTTCCTGCAGGAAGGCACGCAGAAGGTGGTTGCCGGGCAGCCGCTGACGCGGGGCCAGTCCATTACCGATCCTTGCCTGAGCTGGGAAGACAGCGAACGTTTGCTGGCCGAACTGGCCGCGGCAACCGCAACCCGCCTGTAGTCCCTGCCCCCGCCACGTCGTGGTGGGGGAGATTCTTTCCGCGCAGTCTGGCGCAGCCTCCCCCCAAAAAACAGGGTTTTCGCAAATAACGCTTGCCGTGAAAATTAACATTATTGATAATGATTATCATTGTTTCTTTTATTTTTATTTGGTGCTATGACGCGTATGGATAACACTGCCACAGCAGAAAAAACAAAAGACAATGCCCCTTACCCCATCCCCACGGACCGTAAGATCAACAGCCGCACCTTACTCGGCGCTGAAGGCCGGGTGGTGATTGAGCATGGTGGCCAGCGCTATTTACTGCGCCAGACCCATGCGGGGAAACTGATTCTGACTAAATAGACCTTCTCCGCCCGCGAGCACAGAGAAAGTCCGGGGTAACATCAGCTGGAGCAACTTACTTCCAGACGCCTTCCCCAGTCGGGCGGACGATTGATATACTCATCGTCCCGATCTGCAAACGGCTGGCTTAATACCTCATGCAGACGCGCCAGTTCGCTCATATCCCCTTGCTCCGCCTGCTCAATGGCCCGCTGTGCCAGCCAGTTTCGTAACACCAGCGCCGGGTTGACGCTCTGCATCTGTTGCTGGCGTTGCGCATCGTCGATCGGCTCATCGCGCAGGCGCGCGCGATAGCCTGCAAACCAGCTATCGAAGGCCGCGCGATCGATGAACTCATCGCGCAGCGGCGATGCCGCGCTGTGTTGTTCACTCACGCTCAGCATCCGGAAAGTCCGGGTGTAATCGCTGCCTTCCCGTATCATCAGCGCGAACAGCCCATCCAGCAGGTCGTTATCACCTTTCTGCTGGGTGAACAGACCCAGCTTATCGCGCATCCGGCGGCCGTATACCGTCAGCAAAGCATGCTGGTAGTCATCCAGCGCGGCATTAAGCGCATCCACCGCAATAAACGGCGACAGCGACTGCGCGAGACGTTGTAAATTCCACAGGCCAACCGCCGGCTGGTTTTCAAAGCTGTAGCGGCCCTGATAATCGGAGTGGTTGCAGATAAAATCGGGTTTGAAGTCGTCCAGGAAGCCGTAGGGGCCGTAGTCCATCGTCAGCCCAAGAATCGACATGTTATCGGTATTCATCACCCCATGGGCGAAGCCAACCGTCTGCCAGCTGGCGATCAGCGTCGCCGTCCGCGTGACAACGTCACGGAACCATAGAACATATTTATCAGCGTCATCAACCAGCTCCGGCCAATGATGACGAATCACGTAGTCGGCCAGCTGCTGTACCTTTTCCGGCTCACGGCGATAATAAAAATGTTCGAAATGGCCAAAGCGCACGTGGCTTTCGGCCAGACGCATCAACATCGCGCCGCTTTCCAGCGTTTCGCGTTGCACGGGGGTATCGCTGGTGACCATGGCGAGCGCGCGCGTCGTCGGGATCCCCAGCGCATGCATGGCCTCCGAGGCCAGACTTTCGCGGATCGTGGAACGCAGCACCGCCCGCCCGTCGCCCATTCGCGAATAGGGCGTCAGTCCGGCGCCTTTAAGATGCCAGTCGAGACGACGGCCGTCCGACAGCTGCTGTTCAGCAAGCAAAATCCCCCGGCCATCGCCAAGCTGGCCGGCCCAGGCGCCAAACTGATGGCCGCTGTAGACCTGCGCCAGCGGCGACATGCCCGGCAGCAGCGTTTCGCCTCCCCACACGCCGGCGCCCTGCGCCGGATGAAACAGCGCCTCGGCAATGCCCAGGGTTTGCGCCAGCGGCGCATTGTGCCAGATAAGTCGGGCATTTTTCAGCGGAGTGGGCGCTAAAGGGGTATAGAAATCCGGCAGTTCATCACGCCAGTGGGTAGTAAAAGACAGGGTCATGGTTCCTCCTCTCTCCAGTGTAGTGCCTTCAACAAGGTATTAACACGGGAGAAACGCAGGGTTATCGACATAAAAAAAGGGAAGCCAGTGCTTCCCCTTCGCCACGACGTCCGTCGCTATATCCTGCGGGCCTGCCAGAACTTCTTATTCCAGTAGACGTTATCCAGGGAGGAACGCGTCACGCCCTGGCTGGTCGATGCATGGATAAACTGATTGTCGGTATCGTAGATGCCCACATGCAGACCGCTGTCGCCGGACCCGGTTTTGAAAAAGACCAGATCCCCCGGCAACAACTCACTTTTGTCAATTTTAGTGCCAATCTCTGCCTGATCGCGAGTTTCACGCGGCAGCTGCAGGGCAAACTTATCGCGGAAGGTCATGAGGACAAATCCGGAACAATCGACCCCGCGCGGAGACATACCGCCATAGCGATACGGCGCGCCCCGCCAGTTGCGCAGCTGTTCGTTCAGGTTCGCGATAACGGTAATGGAATCTGCAAGCCGCGGATTCGGCGGCGGCGCCCGGTGGCTGCTGCAGCCAGCCAGAAATAGCGCCGTCAATAAAATGAACCACAAACGCATCTCAGACGATTCCTCTGTTCCTTATCAATTCGTCAGGATAATTTAGCTGGTTTATCAATGCACTGGCAAGGTTGCTTCGTGCTACTGTGACGCAACGAGCATAAAATGACCGGCAACCGCGATGCGCTGAAAAGGAATCGCATAGGCCGCGGTTAAGTTTTCTTCGGTTAACACTGCCGATGTCTCACCGCAGGCAATGGCCTGCCCCCGGCAGATAAGCCAGGATTGATGGGCGTGTCGCAGAGTATGGTTAAGATCGTGACTGCTCATCACTACCGCCACGCCCGCCTCGCACAGTTCACCCAGAACGCGATCTAGCGCCGCCTGCTGCGCCACGTCCAGACTGTTCATCGGTTCATCCAGCACCAGCAGCTGCCCCGCCGGATTCGCCAGCGGATGAACCTGCAGAATGACTGCCGCCAGGCGTACGCGCTGCCACTCGCCGCCAGAAATATGATTCACCTGGCGCCCGAGCTTATCGCTCAGGCCCAGCTTATCGGCAACGCTGGCGAGCAGTTCGCTTTGCCCGCCATTTTGCAGATGCAACGACAGATAGTGCCATACCGGCATGGCAAAAGGCGGCATCTGGTGCTGGCTCAGGTAGGCCCGGTGACGCGCCAGCTCCTGTGCCGACCACTGGCCCAGTTTACGTTCGTTAAGAATAACGTCTCCGGGCCCCGCAGTCAGACCGGCCATTCGCATCAGCAGCGTGCTTTTGCCTGCGCCGTTTGGCCCTACCAGATGGACCATTTCACCCGGACGCACCTGGGCGCTAAACGGCGCCAGACGCCCCGCTTCTTTGACATTCCGCAGCTGCATCAGAAACGGCATTATTTCGCTAACGCCCCTTTAATGGCGGCAACCAGCAGCGGATCGTCCGGGGTCATATCCGGCGAGAAGCGCTGGATAACCTGGCCATCTTTGCCCAGCAGGAATTTTTCGAAATTCCACAAAATGTCGCCGACGTTTGCCGGCGCACGGCCTTTGCTTGCCATACGCTCGTAGAAACCGCTGCCTTCTGGCGCCACGGCCTGCGGCGCGGCCTCAACCAGTTTCTGGTACAGCGGATGACGATGTTCACCGTTGACGTCTACCTTGCTGAACAGCGGGAAAGTGACGCCATAGGTCGTACTACAAAACGTCTTAATCTCCTCTTCGCTCCCTGGCTCCTGGCCCAGGAACTGGTTGCAAGGGAAGCCAAGCACGGTAAACCCATCGTGCCCGAGCTCTTTTTGCAATGTCTCCAGCTGCTCATACTGCGGCGTGAGACCACATTTTGAGGCCACGTTCACAATCAGCAGAACGCGACCCGCATAGTCCGCCAGCGTCGTTTTTTGACCATCAATCGTGGTGACTTCAGTATTCAGAATATCGTGTTGCATAGCCTTCCCTCCGTCCATAAAACGGGTTTCTGATTTAAGGTGATCCCTATCTACTGTAGCGGATTCACGGGCGCTCATTGTACGTCTAATCGGCGGCCAGGAATACCGCACCGTACGCGCCGCTAACATGAATTCCTCTCAATATGGTCAGCAGACAATTCAGTGTACAGTGTTAAATGGATGTAATAGCCTTTTGTTATGGACTAATTTGAGAGAGTTTTTATAGATGAAAAAGTTGTTAAGCTCAGTGTTAATCGCCACATCGGTAGTATTGTTATCGGCCTGCTCTCCTGACGATAACAACAAAGTTAAGGTGGCGATTAACACCGGACCGGATGAAGCCATCTGGAAAGTGGTTGAGCAGGTGGCGAAGGATAAATACAACCTCGACGTTGAGGTTATCTCTTTCAATGACTACGTACTGCCAAATGAAGCGTTAAATAATAAAGACGTCGATGCTAACGCCTTCCAGACGCTGCCCTATCTCGAGGCGCAGTCCAAAGAGCGCGGCTACAAATTTGCCATCGTTGGCAAAACGTTCGTCTTCCCGATTGCCGCTTATTCACGCAAAATTAAACATATCAACGAGCTGCCGGACGACGCAACGGTATCTATCTCTAACGAAACCACGACCTTAGGCCGCAGCCTGCTCCTGCTGCAGGCGCAGGGCTTAATCAAACTGAAAGAGGGCGTGGGCTATCTGCCGACGTCGCTGGATATTATCGACAACCCGAAACATTTGAAAATTGTTGAAGTCGATACGCCGCAGCTGACCCGTACTCTCGACGATCCGAACGTCGCGCTGTCGATTATTAACACCAACTTCTCCGCGCAGGCAGGTCTTTCCGCGGCCCGCGATGGTTTATTTATGGAAGGACCGGACTCTCCGTATGTGAATGCCATCGTTTCACGTGAAGAGAATAAAGACAGTAAAAAGATTCAGCAGCTGAAAGAGGCCTTCCAGACCAAAGAAGTCGCCGATAAAGCCATGGAAGTATACAAAGGCGATGCGATCAAAGGCTGGTAAGCCCCAGCGTCCCGCCCCTGGCGCAGCGATCATGGCTGCGCCAGCCCACCGCTTATTGCGAATGCACGGATTTCAGCAGTAGCCAGATGAAGACCGGCGCGCCCAGCGTCGCGGTGACCACGCCGATCGGTAATTCCGCCGCCGACAGCGCCAGGCGGGCAATGATATCGGCGCCGAGCAGCGCACTGGCGCCGGCAAGCACGCTGGCCGGAAGCAGCACCCGATGATCGCTCAAGCCGCACAGGCGAAGAATATGCGGTATCACCAGCCCAATAAATCCAATTGCCCCAGCCAGCGCCACGCTCACGCCAACCAGCCAGCCTGTCGCCACCACCAGCAGCCTGCGCCATAGCCAGAGAGGCAGCCCCAGCTGACGAGCGGACACCTCTCCCAGCGCCAGGAGATTCAGCGGCTGTGATTGCAGACACGCCCAGATAAGTACCGGCAACAGCGCCAGCATCAGCCACAGCTGCTGCCAGTCCACGCCGCCAAACCCGCCCATCATCCAGTACATGAGTTGACGCAAGTCGAAAGAGGTGGAGAAATAGACCGCCCAGGTCATCAACGCGCTACAGATAATGCCGAGCGCGACGCCCGCCAGCAGCAGACGGCTGGTTGACAGATGCCGCCGGGCAAAACGCAGCAGAATAAAAGTAATCACCAGCGCACCGGCAATCGCGCACAGCCCCAGCGCCCATCCCGGCAGATAGCCTTTGCCCAGCAACACCGCAGCAATTAACCCCACGCCAGCGCCGTTAGAAACGCCCAGCAGCCCCGGTTCCGCCAGCGGGTTTTCGAATAATGCCTGCATGATCGCCCCGGAGAGTGCCAGCGCGGCGCCCACCAGCAGAACGGCCAACGTCCGCGGCAGACGAATCTGCCAGATAAACAGCTGCCCTTTGGCGCTGAACCACTCCTGCGGACCAATCCACTGGTCTCCGGCGCAGAGACTGATGGTCAACATGGCGAGGAGCAGCAGCAGGAGTGCAATAAGCCAGCGCCGGCTGCGGCGCTGTTGAGTTTGGACAAAGGTCAGCATAATTTCCGTCATGCCAGAAAGAGATGCCGTTGATTTTACGGTGGCGATAGAGGTGAGAAAAGCAAAACCTCCCGCAGGGGAAGAGATAACCTGATGATCCAATGGCCACAACGACGGGACATCGGCCCCGCCGCGCTGAGCAGAAAGGTCTCTTACACCAGCACCTGAAACAGCAGAGCGAAGAGAATAATGTTAGCAATCACGATAGCCCAGCCGTTATAGAGCATGTACTTGAGATGGGTCGACTGCGCCAGCCCCATCTGCCCGAACATGTCCGAAGAGGGGAACGGGCCAAACCAGTCCACCTGCGATGAAGCCAGCAGAACCGCAGTGGTTCCCTGCGGCGGGACGCCGGCAGCCATCAACATCGGGCCAAAAATCTTGTGGGTAAAGGTCATCTGCGCCACCGCCGCGCCGGGAACATGGCCAATGATATTGAAGGCGAAAATACAAAAGCACAGCCAGGCCGGGGAGATCCCTTCCAGCAGCGGCTGGGTGTAGTCCAGCAGCCCCTGATAGGCATGGAGCCCATCCATCAGTTCAAGAATCGGGTTATAGAGCCAGTAGAGGATAAACATCCACACCAGACGGCCGCAGCCGTGATACAGCGCCTGCAAAATCTGCGTGGGCCGTAGGCCGCCGACCAGTCCGGTGATCAACGCCACCAGCAGCATCACAATAATCGCGAAGCTAAAGCCGGCTTTTATCACTACCCCAACCACCGCCATCACGATAATCGTTGCCGCAAACGCCAGCGCGCTGAGCTTTTTGCGCCTTGAAACGGCGGCACTGGCTTGCTCCTGCGTTTTTTCAGACAGGTCGACCTCATACCGCAGCTTCCCTTCGGTCATCTTCTGAATGCGCCCCGCCATCACCCAGCCGGCCAGCAGAGTCACCGCACTCATTGGCAACCCGACATACAGCAAATAGTCCGGATAGCTGAGGCCGCCGAGCTTGAGAATCGTCACGGTACTCGGCGTAAACGGCCCGGTAAAAAGTCCGATGGAGCCGGCGGTCATCATCAGCGCGGCCACCGTCGGCGGCGTCAGTCTGACCGCCGCGGCAACCGGAATAATTACCGCCACGATGATCGCATTTCCCCCGGCCATGGTCCCCAGGGCGCCGCAGATGAGAATCGACGAAATGACAATACCCAGTTTAACCCGGGTCTGACTCGACAGCCCGATACGATGAACCACAAATTTCACCAGCTCCACCGCGGCGCCGGTACGAGTCGCCACTTCTCCGACACCGGCACGAGCATAATGATTAACCCGACGGTGGCAATAAAAGAGCCGGTCGATTTTGCCAGCATTGTTCCCATTTCAGGCAAGCTGGTCGAGGTCATAATCATCGCAATAATAATGGATGAGATCACCGCCAGCACAATATCTACCCCGACGAGCGAGAGGATGGCGAGGGCGACAAGCGGTGTAAAACTCAGCAAGCCGAGTTCGTCTGCGGGGTGTCCATGGCACCAAAATGCCGTCGCTAAAAACAGCCCTAATAACAGGCCAATAATAATATTTTTTCTGGTGATATTCTGTCTGGCTAGCGGGTTGCCAGAGAGCGTTGAGTCACTCATATAACTCCTTGATGCCAATAAAACCGGCCGCTATTGGGACGCGGTGTATTCGGGCCTGCTCAGAAAATATCCCCCTCGTTATAATGTGTTGGCTTGGTTGCCTGAGGGTGTATGTAGGGACAACAGGTATTGTTCTGAGAATCGGATTATCCGCCGGAAGGCGGCGCAGTCAGCGCGATAAGTAAACAGCTCGCTGATTGCGGATTAAATTTATGTTAACTTAATGTTATTGGAAAATGACTTTTTATCTGGCCTCTATAACCCTGAGTTAACTCCTCATGAAACTGCGTCACCTGGAAATCTTCCACGCCGTGATGACTTGCGGCACGCTTTCCCGAGCAGCGGAATCGCTCAATATCTCTCAACCCGCCGCCAGCAAAGCGCTAAAAAACGCCGAGCAGAAGCTCGGTTTTAAACTTTTTCAGCGGGTACGCGGTAAACTGCTGCCCAGTAGCGAAGCGCTGATGCTGTTTGAAAAAGCTCAGAATATTTATCAGGATCTAGATAACCTCCGCCTGCTCGCCGATAACCTGGCCCGCGACCCCCGGGCCAAAATGAGCCTCGGTTGTCTGCCGAGCCTTGGGTTGAGTCTGGTCCCGGAGCTGGTCACCGATTTCTATCAACAAAATGCCAATCTGGTGATGACACTCACCACCGAACACACTGAGACATTGGTCAAAAAACTGGATCTGCGCGAGATCGATCTGGCCCTGACGCTACAGCCCGTCCAGCAAGGGGAGATCACCAGCACCGCTATCGCTGAGGTCCCGCTGGTATACATTGACCGAGACTATCGCCAGGGAGAAGTGGCGATTGAGGAGATTGACCAGCAGCGGTGGATCTCGCCAGGACCACACTCCCTCTCCGCGGCCATTGCGACCCGCCGCGATTTTTCGACCACCCGTCTGAACGTGCAGACCTACTACATGGCCACCGAATTTGTGAAACGCGGCATGGGATGCAGCATTACCGATATTTTTTCCGCCCGGCATAACCTGGCGCCGGCGATGATTCATCCGATCGCGCCGCCGATGATGATCACCCTGTGTTTACTGCGTCGGGCAGACGTTTCACTCAGCCCGATCAGCCAGAAGTTTGTCGATTTTCTCTGCACCCGGCTCCGCCAGCAGCTGCAGGAGATTAACCTGGAGTTATACCCTGAAAATAAAAAGTCAATTGCGCCGCAGAGGCAAATGCTTTGACATAAAGCCCATGCATTTATCAGCGGTGGGTTTATCAGGTTATGAAAAAGCGCATTGTCATTATCGGCGGCGGTGTTATCGGGCTGGCAACAGCTTATGAGTTAATCAAGAGCGGTCATCAGGTCCAGTTGCTGGAACGTCAGGCGAAGCCAGGTCTGGCAACCAGCTTTGCCAACGGCGGGCAGCTTAGCTACCGGTATGTGGCCCCCCTGGCCGATCGTGGCGTTCCCCTGCAGGGGATGAAATGGATGGGTAAAGCCGACTCGCCTCTCAATATGCGTTTGAAAATGTCGGCGGATCAATGGCGCTGGCTGCTGCAGTTTCTCCGCGCCTGTAATAGCCAGACGAATAAGCTCAACGGCGATCATATATTGCGCTTGTCGCTGCTCAGCCGTCAGGTGATGCAGGAGTGGCTGACGGCGGATAATCTGCACGACTTTCACTGGCGGCGTTCCGGGAAATTGATCGTTCATCGCCGGACATATGATTTTAATAAAGCCGCCAAAGGTATCAGCCCGCAATATCAGCAAGCGTTGAATGCCGACGAGTGTATTCAACTTGAACCGGCGCTGAAATATATTCACCCTTCGCTGCAGGGCGGTATTTATTCGCCCGGCGATGAGACCGCCGACTGTCAAAAATTCTGCCAGGCGCTGCTGGAGAAGCTGCATGCCAGCGCCAGCTTTACTCTGACCAGCGATTGTGAGGTGCTGCGCCTGAATAAAAAAGGCGCCCGCATTGATTCTGTCGATACCCGTCAGGGAACGATGGTCGGCGATGAGTACATCGTGGCGGCAGGAAACGGCAGCGGTCCCCTGCTGGCCGGTACCGGTATTCGCGTGCCGCTGTGCGCTCTGAAAGGCTACAGCCTGACGCTCCCCTACCCCACAAAGCCCGGGATTGCGCCTGATATCAGCGTAACGGATTATGGCCATAAAGTGGTCTACGCCCGGCTGGGCGATCGGCTGCGCATTGCCGCCATGGTCGATATTGGCTACGACGGCGACGAACTGCGCCCCGAGCGTATCCAGGCGCTAAAAAAGATCGTCACCCGCAGCTTCCCTGAGTTGCAGGGCGTTGAGGATGCAGAGGCCTGGTGCGGTATGCGCCCTTCAACCCCCGCGGGTCCCCCTCTGCTTGGTCGTGCCGGGTATCAGAACCTGTGGATGAACCTCGGTCAGGGTAGCCTCGGCTTTACTCTGGCCGCCGGCAGCGCGGTGGTGCTCAGCGCGCTACTCAACGGCGCAAGTCCCGCCATTTCTTTAGAAGGTCTGACATGGGAACACTCAGCATGAAAATAGAACGTCATCATTCGCAGCCCCGTCTTTCCGCCAGCGTCGGGTACGGCGATCTGATCTTTTTATCAGGGCAAACCCCGGCAAGCAGCGATGACGATATCCGCCAGCAAACCCGGGAGGTTTTAGCAAAAATTGACGCACTGCTGGCCGAAGCCGGCAGTGATAATCGTCATATTCTGTCTGCTCAGGTGTGGCTGAAGACGATGGCACGTGATTTTGCCGGGTTTAACGAGGTCTGGGTCGCCTGGATGCCGGAAGGTCACAGCCCGGCACGCGCGGCCGTCCAGGCGGAAATGGCACGCCCTGATATCCTCGTCGAGGTGATGGTTACTGCCGTAAGAAGTTGATTTACGCCACAAAAGAAAAAGGCCGCATCAGCGGCCTTTTTAGTTAGTTCAGATTATTTGTCTCTGGGCGAAGCGTTTTCGACACGGCTTTTAAGTTTCTGACCGGGTCTGAAGGTCACCACACGCCGGGCTGTAATGGGAATATCTTCCCCCGTTTTCGGGTTACGACCCGGGCGTTGGTTTTTATCCCGCAAATCGAAGTTGCCGAACCCGGAGAGTTTTACCTGTTCTCCGTTTTCCAGAGCACGACGCACCTCTTCGAAAAACAACTCTACCAGCTCTTTGGCATCCCGCTTGCTAAGCCCAAGCTTATCAAACAGATATTCTGACATTTCAGCTTTTGTAAGCGCCATAGGTTCAATCCCTCAATGATGCCTGGAATCGCTCTTTTAATGCCTCTACACATCTGGCAACGGTAGCGGCAATCTCCTCTTCTTCGAGTGTACGGCTGGTATCCTG